>Ga0183095_10006_pt3:0-1535000 | contig 1541369 bp, 1237 predicted proteins | sample BioMet4_FD_130346 | JGI IMG/M metagenome (GOLD analysis project Ga0183095, IMG submission 130346) | Microbial communities from bioreactor (seeded with sewage sludge) at LBNL, California, USA - Biofuel metagenome 4 (v2) (version 3) | ecosystem: Engineered > Bioreactor > Anaerobic >... | reverse complement strand
AAGGCAAGAGAAAGTGTTTACAATCCAACACAATCGCAATCCGTTTATCGACTATCCTGATTTGGTCGAGTACATTTGGGGTTCGAAAGCGGGTCAAGCTTATTCTTTTAGCTCATCAACAGGAACGTCGAGTCTCGAAATGGCTTTCAATAGTGTAACATCCAATACTACGCTCCAATTTATAAAAAACACTTCATCGGATGTGTCTCGCGTTTTTTTAATTAAATGCAGTGGTTTGCAAGGCGATGTAACCATAACCAAGTCGGGGACGGATGCTACTTCCTTTGTTGTGTCCACTGCAAGCATTACTCAGGCTGATGCTACGGTAGGGAAACAGGTTACCATTACCTACGCACCTTCACAGAAAGGATCACATACGGCGTCGGTATCCATTGATTCGGCCAACGCTACTACCTTTGTTTTGATTTTAAAAGGAACGAACCAGTAACCCAACCAGCGCTGATGGCGCGAAAGTAAAGAGCTTGAATAAAGCAATAAAAGGAACGCAAATTATGGAAAATCTTCATAATTTGCGTTCCTTTTATTAGGATGGAAACAAATGATGGCACAATTTATCATTATCTTTGAACAAAGATGGAATATCAATTAATGGTACTGTCCTGACACAGTTTATTGAACAGCCGCGAAAATTTATATATTTTCACTGATTGAAAGGCACCTCGTATTGGCAACAAGACACTCTTGAGTGACTCGGAGACATAATGGAATGCCTCGGGGACATAATGGAATGCCTCGGGGACATAATGGAATGCCTTGGGGACATAATGGAATGCCTCGGAGACATAATGGAATGCCTCGGAGACATAATGGAATGCCTCGGGGACATAATGGAATGCCTCGGAGACATAATGGAATGCCTCGGGGACATAATGGAATGCCTCGGGGACATAATGGAATGCCTCGGGGACATAATGGAATGCCTCGGGGACATAATGGAATGCCTTGGAGACATAACTGACGTCCTGGCTATAGAACGCTGTTCCATTCAAATCTTTGGTAAGGGAAACCTTGGCCTTGGAGAGTGATCCACTGGTGCTGACACCAATTTTAATTTTTGTAAGCGTTATGCCGGCATACGGCAGTTGGTGTTTATTCCGCTTTCTTATTATTGTTGTAGCTTTCAAAAATAAACGCTGAGCAAAGTTTCGATAATACGCTCAGGCAAATGTAATAAACAACGGGTAATAAAATCCATTGAATATAGAAAATAAATGTGTTTGTAACGATGAGCCGGTTTCCTTCGAACAACCATTTTACAGGAAAAATGCTATAAAGAGTATCGATAAGGTATTGTCCGTTCAGGCTGAGGTAAACTAATCCCCAGTTACTTTCCGACGAAACAAAGTGCATTCCCCCTTTGAAACTCAGATGGGTAAAAAAAATGAGGTTGAAAAGTATAAACTGCGACGCGCCAAACATGTAAACCGACCATTTGGCTGTTTTGGTGTAACTCTCCGATAGAATATAAATAATTCCAAATAAAATGGTTTGTATAAGAATTGGCTTTATAAATTCATTTCCAACACTTTGCAAATAAGCGTATGTGGTTTCACTGATAAGTTTAGTTATCCATAACCCCAGCAAATTAAATAAAGCGTTCAACAATAGCCAGGTTATTATTACTTTTCCACTGTTCAACAACAGGGTTTTATCAAATTTCATCTTCTCCGTTTTTTTTTGATTTATTCTGCAAAATTACAAAAAAACGTTTCAAAAAAGCAGGTATAGGGCAAATTATTTGAATATAGTGATGAGAATTGTTTGGTTATTCAAACGTTTGCATTGATTTTTAACCTGTAAATGGAAAAATAAAGGCATTAGTGCTTTTATAATGCATTAAATTTGTGAACCTTAAAAAAAATATTAAAAATCATTATACGAATGAAAAAATACACGCTCATTTCCCTGATAACGTTATTGTTGGTTTCGCCGGTTCGGATGTTTGCCAATCCACCCATTTATGTCGCTTTCCAGTGGCACATGCATCAACCCATATACCAGCCGGGACAAACGGTGGTTGAATCGCAAAATTCAGGTACATTTTCATATAGTTTATACGATATTTTTACTAGCCGTTCGGGACCTTACACATCGTGGCCATCCAATGCGGTAAATAAAATGACATCATTCGCCCATGCGGGAGCCCAAATGAGTTTTTCGGGTTCGCTGGTCGAAAACCTGAACTGCCTTGAATCGAACGGAATCGCCTTCTCGGGATGGAAATCAGGGTTGAACAATGAAACATCCCGCAAAACGTCGCTGGGACATCAACGGCTCGACATGGTGGCTTTCGGGTACTATCACCCGTTGATGCCGCTGATCGATACCATGGACATCCGGAAGCAAATTGAAAAACACAAGTCAAGTTTTGCCTCCAATTTCCCATCGTTCCCCTATTCGAAAGGAATATTCCCTCCCGAAAACGCGTTTCAGGAACAAATGATCCCGGCGTTGAAAGCCGTGGGACTTGAGTGGGTGATGGTGGATAACCAGCACATGGACAGGGCGTGCGTAAATCAGCCGTGGGCAGCATCCTGTAATGTTGAAAAGCCCAATAAGGCCGACCAGGTAAATTCTGATCCTAACGATTGGAAGTCTCTTAACGGACTTTGGGCTCCCATCCCAATTTCTGCTGGCTGGGGACATCGTCCTCACTGGATAAAATATGTAGATCCTTCTACTGGAGTAGAGTACCGTATGATTGCGGTGCCCACATCCACTTTTTTCGGGAATGAAGATGCGCGCGGGGGCTTTGGCGCGTTGAATTATGAATCGTGTCTGAGCCAGTTGGAAAGTTACAATACCGATGCTGCGCATCCAATTCTGGTGGTGCTTCATCACGATGGCGATAATTATGGAGGAGGAACAGATAGTTATTACGGAAGCAATTTCGATAGTTTTGTTAGTTGGCTCAATTCCAATCCGAGCCGCTTTGTGTGCACCACCATTCAGGATTATCTTGATCAGTTTCCTCCTGCTACGAATGATGTAATACATGTGGAGGCCGGAAGCTGGTCGGGCGCCGGTTCCGATCCTGAGTTCCTGAAGTGGAACGGTGATCCCGATTCGAACGGGTACAGCCCCGATCAAAACAGTTGGAGTATCATGACGGCGGCCTCCAATATCGTCCACACGGCTGATAAAATCAATCCATCATCGGGCAATACCGCCGCTGCTTGGAATCTTTTGATGACCGGGCAAACCAGTTGCTATTGGTACTGGGATGGTACTGAGGACTGGGATTCAAAGCCTACACGCGCGGCCAACATGGCGACAGCCCAAGCCATTACCGTTGTTAATTCGGGTAATGATCAAACGCCGCCTTCTATTTATCATCCGCAACGAGAACCTTATAACCCGGGCGGAATCGAATGGGTCGCAACTTTACCATCTGATTTTACAGTGTGGACTTATGTGTTTGATGTAAGCGGATTGTCTTCGGTAAAACTGAAGTACAGAACCGATTATGATGGCAAAAACCCGATATCGAGCAATCAGAATGAAACATACGCGGGAGGTAGTGAAGTGTCGGCCTGGAAAGAAATAGATATGACCAAAACAACGATACCAAGCAAACTTACTTTGCAACCCGCTTACAAAGCCGATAAGTATTCGGCTGAAATCACCGGGCTGAAAGATACTCTGGTGGACTATTATATAGAAGCTACCGACACAAAAGGAAATGTAGCCCGTTCGTTTATCTCGCATGTTTGGGTGGGCAATGGCAGTGGCAGCTCGGGCGGTGGAAGTACCACATCGGTGGTAAGCTGGAGTCCGGTGGCGCCTACCAGTTCACAATCCATAACGGTTACTATCAAAAATAAATCGCTTACTACGGCTCCTTTTCTGCATTGGGGCGTTAACGCAGCAACAACGTCGGCTACGTGGACAGCGCCTATAGCTACTTACCAACCTAACGGAACTATCGCTTTTGATTCGCATGCCGTTGAAACTTCTTTTACTCACGCTACCGATAGTACGTGGATAGTAACGGTAGGCCCGTTCAACAATTCATCGCAGGCGGTTAGTTATTTCGATTTTGTGATCAAGTACAACTCCAATTCATGGGACAACAACGGTGGCAATAACTACATGATTGGCATCAGCCAGGTAACATCCAACAACCCGACAGGTAAGAATATTTCCAAAACATTGGACGTGAATGGCGCTTATACATTTACAACCAGCGATTTCGGGTTCAGTAGCCCTTTGTCGAATACTTTTGCCGGCATAAAAGTGGTAACTCTTCCTACTTCCGGAACATTGGCTTTAAGCGGGGCAGCTATAACAGCCGGGCAGATGGTGTCGGATGTTACGCATCTGGCCTATACTGCCGGAAGCGGTAGCGGATCGTTCACTTACCGGATTTTGGACAGTGGTGGATTGATGAGCGATGCTACCTATACAGCGGCATTTACGGTTTCGGGAACTTCTACCATCACTGTTAGATTTCAGAAACCGGACGCGTGGTCAGCTGTTTACTTTTACGCATGGACAGGAACATCTACGGCAGTATTGGGTAGTTGGCCGGGCAAGTCCATTACAGTAGATGCCGATGGATGGTATTCGTACACGTTCGATAGCTCCGTTACGTCTGTTAATCTGGTGTTTAACGGAGGCGCAGGTTCAAGCCAAAGTGTAGATGTAACCGGAATAACATCAAGCGTTTGCTACAAAACCAACGGAACAAACAGCGGCAAATACCTGGTGGTAACTACCGATTGTCCATACACCGCAATCAATGAATTAAAAGAGTCCGATCTCTTGTTATTCCCCAATCCGGTTACCGATATATTGAAAATCAGTTCAAAAAATGAAGTTGAAAATGTAAATATTTACGGCATATATGGCAATTTGATCAAGAAACTGGGGAATGTTGATGAAATATCATTCTCAGATATTGAAAAAGGTGTTTATATTCTGAAAATAAAAGTCAAAGGGTATGAAAAAGAGACAGTTTGCCGGATAGTTAAAAGATGAAATGTAATGATTAGTCCTAAATAACCGTTACAGGTTTTTATTTCAGGACGAGACAGACAATTTATTCAGAGGGTGCCCAAAACTTATTGGACACCCTCCTTTTTGTGGACCCAGTTGGGCTTGAACCAACGACCCCCTGTCCCGAAAGCTTTCGGGAGAGTCAGGTGCAACGTACAACTCTGTCAAGTAGTTCCGGGAATTTTTTCAGGTTCCTGATGTATTTCGCTGATTTCATGGACTTTATTTTCTTTTCAATTCGTGTAGCATGGGCAAAGTCATTGGTAGGAATGAATAGGAAAATATCCCAATCAGAGGTAGTAGCTGTAAACTTATTTTTCCCATAGAAATGAGAATTATGTTTCATTAACCTGATTTGGACATTTTCCTGGGTAACTCCCACGTAAAATTTATCCAACTTAGGGCTGTAAATAATATAGCATCCAGTCATACAAGCAAATAAAATATAATATTAATAAAAAAGAGGAGAACAATCTCCTCTTTGATTTGTGGACCCAGTTGGGCTTGAACCAACGACCCCCTGATTATGAGTCAGGTGCTACTAACCAACTGAGCTATGGGTCCTAAATTTCTTTTAACTTTATATCTTTTTTAGGCTTGAACCAACTCCCCCCTGTCCCGAAAGCTTTCGGGAGAGTCAGGTGCTACTAACCAACTGAGCTATGGGTCCAAAATTTCTTTTAACTTTATATCTTTTTAGGCTTGAACCAACTCCCCCCTGTCCCGAAAGCTTTCGGGAGAGTCAGGTGCTACTAACCAACTGAGCTATGGATCCTGCTTTTGATAAAAATGCTTATCTTTGTAAAGTGGATGCAAAAGTAATAAAATTTTATTTATTTGCAAATGTATCAGGGTAAATTTTTTAGGAATGAAGCAACAACATCAGTTAAAGGCATTGGTTTTCGATTTTGGGGGAGTGTTGATGGATTTGGACATGGAAAGATGTATCCGGAATTTTAAAATTCTGGGTGTCCAGCATATTGATCAGTATTTAGGCCAGTATGGTCAGGCCGGGATATTCCTCCAGTTCGAACAGGGTGAAATTTCAGCCGTCGAGTTTCGTCAAAAAGTACGCGCACTGTGTTTGGATGGAGTTACTGATGACCAAATCGATGCGGCTTGGTGTTCGTTCCTTCTCGATATTCCCCAAAATAAACTTGAGTTGCTTATTCAACTTCGCAGAAAGTACCGTTTGTATCTGCTCAGCAATACCAATCCTATCCATATCGGCTATTGCGAAAAAGAAATTTTCGGACCTCACCATCAAACCATTCATGATTATTTTGATAAATGTTATTTTTCGTATGAAATGAAACTGACCAAGCCCGGTGCCGCTATTTTTAACAAGATGATAGTTGATGCCGGGATTGAGCCCGAAGCATCTCTCTTTATCGACGATGGGCTTAAAAACATAGAGCAGGCGGCGGCTATGGGTATGCAAACCTATTGGCTGCATATCCCCGACGATTTGTCATCGTTGCAAAAACTCCTCTGATTTTTCATCCAGCGAACTTTTTCCCAACAGATACATTATATAACATTATTGTAATGGAAATAATACGTGAATCAGGTCATAAAAGCATTCAACCAACGGTTGCCATTCTTGGCTTTTTCGATGGTGTACACGTGGGACATCGGTACGTGATACGCGGAATGATGGACGAAGCACATCGCCAAGGGCTTAAAAGCATGGTTATCACTTTTGATAAACATCCTTCGCAAGTGCTTTCCGGCAACCGAAATCCCGAATTGTTAACTACGCTGGCTGAGAAATTGCGTTTAATTGAAGAGTTGCATCCCGATTATTGTGCCGTTTTGAACTTTAACCGGCAATTGGCAGCCCTTTCGGCATTTGGATTCCTTGATATGTTGAAGAGTGAGTATTCTGTCCGGGTTTTTTGTGTCGGTTACGACCAGCGCTTCGGACATAACCGCGAACACAATTTTGAAGAGTACCAAATCTATGGTGCCTCATTAGGCGTTGATGTTGTTCGAAGCGATGAATACCGCTACGAAAGTCTGCGAAAGGTAAGTTCAACAGACATTCGCAGGTTGATAAAAGGGGGCGATGTAAAGCAGGCTCAGGCATTGCTTACTTACCCTTATATGCTTGCCGGACGTGTGGTAAAGGGATTTCAGAATGGAAAAAAGATCGGGTTTCCTACCGCCAATATATTCCTATCCGATCCATATAAAATACTTCCGCCCAATGGCGTTTACGCTGTAAGGGTAAAACTGGGAAACGGCATTATTTATCCCGGCATGCTCAATATTGGCATTCGACCCACCTTTGATAACGGAAGCCACCGCACCATCGAGGTTAACATATTCGACTTTAATTCAAATATATATGGTTGTTTTGTTGAAATATTATTTTATCAAAAAATCAGGGACGAAATCAAGTTTGATTCATTAGAAAAACTAAAAAAACAGATAGCCACAGATTCTTTAACAATTCGTAATCTGTTGAATTAATCATTATCTGCGCTCAAAAAGAAAGTTATTCCCTGAAGTTATTAATCTATTTGTAAAAAAATTATCGGAAGATGATTGAAAATTGTTTGTAAGCCGAGATGTTAAAGTTGAAATTTTTTCACGAATTTCATTTTTTAGTTTTTCATGAAATAAAATGGATTAAGAAAATTTAAGTTTTTAAAAAATAAAATTATAAATAGCTGATATTTAATAAATATGTAGGCTATTTTTTTTTTTAGAAAAGAGATATAAAGTATAAATATTTCTAAAAAAACAGGTAAAAATAGTTCGATTTCCACCCCCTTAAAATGAATAATATTTCTGTTTGTAATCAAAAACGCTTGTTTTTTTATTTTTTATAGTATATATTTGCAAAAAATTAAATGAAAAAGTTGAAAAAAACGCAAAATTAGAAGATTATTAAAATGTAAAACTTATGAGAAGACTAACGATTTTATTGACTTGCCTTTTATTGGTAGGTATTGGTTTGGTTCATGCTCAAACACAAGTCGTTACTGGAAAAGTAGTCTCGGCTGAAGATGGGCAACCCGTAATTGGGGCATCCGTGTTAGTAAAAGGTACTAACATCGGAACGACGACAGATGTACAGGGGAATTTCAGAATTGCCAATGTACCAGCTACAGCAAAGACACTTCTGGTATCGTATATAGGTTTGAAAAAGGCTGAAGTTCAAATTCATTCAAATATGAGCGTAGCTTTGGAAGCAGAAGACAAAACTATAGACGAGGTAGTGGTTGTAGGGTATGGAACTGTAAAGCGTGAAGCGAAAACTGGTTCTATTACTTCTGTTTCCGGCGACAAAATTGCTGATGTACCTGCATCTTCAGTGGATAAAATGCTGGCAGGTAAATTGGCTGGTGTCCAGATTACTTCATCGTCCGGACAGCCGGGATCAAACTCAAATATCCGTATCAGGGGTACAAGTTCTATCAATGCAAGTAATGAACCGTTATATGTAGTTGATGGAATTGCTATCATGTCAGGGGATCAAGGCTACTTTACGAACTCAAGTAATGCTGTTGCCATGATTAATCCGAATGACATTGAGAGTGTTACGGTGTTGAAAGATGCAGCTGCTGCTTCCGTTTATGGATCAAGAGCTGCTAACGGTGTTATCCTTATTACTACTAAATCGGGTAAAGAAGGTAAAAGTAAAATCACAGCTCGTGCCAAATACGGTGTTTCTCAGTTAGCAAACGACAATAATTTCGGAGTAATGTCTCCATCGGAATTATTAAGTTATCAACGTCAGGCAGTTCTCAATGCCGGTAAAGATCCGGATGACCCGACCGGAACTTACTATCGTCCGTATGAATTGCTTTCCCGTCCGCAAACCAACTGGATGGATCATTTAACCCGTTTAGGTAAAATGGAAGAGTATGAACTCAACGCTCAGGGAGGCAATGCCAAAACTCAAATGTATTCATCTTTCTCGTATCATAAAAATCAGGGTATTTATTATGGTGTGGAATTCGATAAGTTTCAAGCGCGTTTGAATGTTGACCACGAGTTGAATAGCAAATGGAAAATTGGTGCAAGGGTTAACGGTGGATACATGTATACAGAGGACGTTCCAATGCAATCCCTCTATTACTCTAATCCTGCTTTTGCCGGGATGACCATTTTACCTTGGACTCCGGCATACACCGCCGATGGAAAACACAATGTGGATATTCCAGAAAACTCTGATACCAACCCACGTGCCACTGCTGAATACGATGATCAGTGGGAAAAACAATACCGTTTTAATGGTAGCGCTTATCTGGAATGGAAACCGATTAAAGGTTTAACGATTAAATCGACAAATGCTGCCGAACTCACATCGGGTGAAGGACGTCGTTACTGGTCTTCTTATACCAACAACGGATCAACAACCCTGCAAACTTCACAAACATTGTATCGTTTGTTGACAACTTCAAATACAGCTACTTACGAAAATAGATTTGAAAATCACAGCTTACGCGTTCTTGCGGGTCAGGAAGCTACAAAACGTGATTACTGGAGAATGTACGAATCTTCTGAAAACGTGGATGAAGCCATACCTTACCATATCGCTGGTAATTCAACGAATGATTTAGATTATAATACAACAACAGAAACATTGATGTCTTATTTTGGTATTTTGGATTACAACTATGCCGGTCGTTACTTCTTCCAGGGTTCTGCCCGTGAAGATGGTAGCTCGAAGTTTGGTAAAGACAAACAATGGGGTTTGTTCTATTCTTTGGGAGCTTCGTGGAATATCCACAGTGAAGAGTTCATGAAATCTATCAAAGAGATCAATTTGCTGAAACTTCGTGTAAGTTATGGTATTAATGGAAACAACAACATAACCAATTATATGCAATACGGAATTTATGGTTCAAGCACATATAATGGAGTGACGGGTATGCTGCCATCGAACCCGGCTAATTCTAAACTTTCATGGGAAAACAACGCATCGTGGAACGCTGGTTTGGATTTCAAATTCCTGAAAAGATTCTCGGGTAGTATAGATGTATATACCAGAAAAACTACAGACATGTTGCTTCAGAAGCAGTTGTCCAGTGCATCTGGCTTTACTTCCGCGTATCAAAATGTGGGCTCTATGAAAAATACAGGTATTGAATTCCAGTTTGATGTAAACATTATCGATAAAAAAGACCTGAGTTGGAATGTCGGATTCAATATTGCTCATAATAAATCCAAGATCCTTGATCTTGCCGGAAATGAGTATATATCTTATGCAGATGATTCACGTTTGAGACACATTGTAGGACAAAGCTTCCTGACATATTACCTGAAAGATTATTATGGAGTAAATCCTGTTAACGGAGAAGCGCTTTGGAGAACTACCGATGGTACATTGACTAACGATTTCAACAAAGCTGCCTATATCAATGCGGGAAGTCCTGAACCAAAATTGACGGGTGGTTTCAATACCGATATTACCTGGAAAAACCTTTCGTTCAGTGCTTTGTTCGAATATAAAACAGGAAACAAAGTGTTGATTATCGAAAACCGTTATCTCCAGTCGGATGGTAACCAAATGAACATGAATCAGGCCAAAAGCGCTTTGAATTACTGGAAAAAAGAAGGCGACACAGGAGTTAATCCTAAACCCATCGCTGGAAATTCTACAAATTCATATAGTTATGCTTCTGATAGATTTATTGAAAAAGGAGATTATTTAAGGATCAAGGATGTTACTCTTTCTTATAATGTACCTTCTAAATTGTTGAAACCGGTAGGTGTATCCAATCTGAAGATTTATGCGAGTGGCTTAAATGTATTTACTTTCCACGATGTAAACTTTTGGGATCCTGAACGTGGCGTAGATGGTATGGGATATGGTATTTATCCTATGACTAAAACTTTTGTTCTTGGTTTGGATTTAACTTTTTAATTTGTGAATGAATATGAAAAAAACAATTATAATCTCATTTATTGCAATTGTTGGGTTGGCTTCCTGCTCCGATTTTCTGAACCAGGAACCCAAACAATATCAAAGTAATGAATTGACTCTTTCAACCTTTGATGGGTTGAATAAAGCCACTGAAGGAACGTATGGCTACCTCGAAAGTGTTAATTGGTATGGTGCGAACTTTATTTTGAGTTCTGAGTTGCGTGGTGGTAACGCGAAAAATCCTACCAATACTCAATTTACATCCGGACGTTATACCGGTGAATATCAATGGAGTTTTACGGCTAATACTACGTCTCCTTTGTGGAATATGGCTTATTTTACAGTAGCTGGAGCCAACAATGTTATTAACAATTTAGATGGTAAAATTTCCAGTGAGGTATCAGCTCAGGACATTAACAACCTGAAAGCTGAAAACCTCTTTTTAAGAGCACTTTCTTATTTCGATTTGGTAATTACCTATGCCCAACCATATACACATGATTCTACTTCTCTTGGAGTACCTGTGGTGTTGGTATCGGATGTTAATAATTTGCCGGCGCGAAATACGGTAGCTGAAGTTTATAAAAGAATAGTTACTGATTTGACGGAAGCCGAATCAATTATCGCCACTGATTATACCAGGAGCGATGTAACGGATGCTACGGCGGTAGCAAGTAAATCGGCCGTTCAGGCTTTGTTGTCGAGGGTATATCTTTACATGGGCAAATGGCAAAATTCGGCCAATTATGCTACAAAAGTAATCAATAGTGGTAACTACAGTTTGTTCACAGCCGATGAGTACGCCGACCAATGGGGACTGAATACGCCCACCAAAGGTGGTGAAGTTATTTTTGAAGTATTCGGATCGAAAAAAGATGTGTATTGGGGTAATTGGGATGTTATCTCTTACCTGACGACACCTGATGGATATGCTGATGTTGCTTCAACAGCCGATTTACGGGATTTGTATGATGATAACGATGTCCGTGGCAAACTATTTGTGTCGGCCACGGCTGCTCCCGATCATTTTTGGACAGCTAAATATCCCGGAAAACCAGGGTCTGTGTTTCCAAAGGAAAACAATATCGTAGTACTCCGATTATCTGAAATGTACCTCAACAGAGCCGAAGCTATTTACAATGGCGCGATTATTGCGGGTGTTACAGCAGAATCGGATTTAGCGGCTATCACATCGCACCGTAACGCGGATGCAGAGACTTCTGCCTCAGCAACCGCAATACAACTCGAAAGAAGAAAAGAATTTGCTTTCGAAGGTCATATCGTTTACGATTTGGCCAGAACAGGGACTTCATTGAAACGAACCGACTACAATGGATCTCAAAACCAGAACGTTGATTTTCCAAGCTACAAATGGGCGTTGCCTATTCCGAAAAGAGAGATGGATGCTAACCCGAACATGGTACAAAACGAAGGTTATTAATTTTAAAATTATTTTTGAATATGAAAATTTTCAAACATTTATATATAGTTTTGGCGGGGGCATTGGTTTTGTTCACCTCGTGCGATTTGAATAAGGCCCCTGAATTCAACGATAAAGATGCTTTTGTTGCTTTCAGAAGCAGTACGGCAAGCATCGGTGAGGAAAAAGGTACTATTGAAATACCCGTGTTGCTTAGTTCTTTGGCCGGCAAGGAAGCTTCAGTTGATTTTGAATTCAACACTACGACTTCTACTGCCGTAGAAGGAAAAAACTTCACACTGGCGAATGCTTCTAAAACACTTACGTTTACCAAAGATGCCCCATATCAGTATATTAAACTGAATATAATTGATAACGCTACCTTTGATGGTGATGTAGTTCTGAATATAACGTTAAAAAGTCCGACCAATGGTTTAAATCTGGGTGATAGCAAAGCGATAACCCTGACTATTACCGATGACGAGCACCCATTATTATTTATACTTGGAACTTTGAATGCAAAGGGAACTTCTTATTTCAACGGAGCTGAGGAGTGGACAGTAACAACTACCAAGGATGATAAAGATTTAACGAAAATCTGGTTTTCTAACTTCGTAAATGGAGGTTCTAATCAAAAAATATACGGAGTAGTGAATACTGCAAAAACCGAAGTTCATATTCCTGTAGGACAAGTTATCTTTGTATCTCCATCCGCATCTTATCCTTTTATAGCTCTCGAAGGTTTTTACGGCCTTGACGGAGATACAGACATCCCAACCGGAGGTTATATAACTGGAAAAATTGCTGCAGATGGTACCATTACATTCCAGGATTGGTTCGGATCGCATGTTTACAAAGATGCCGCCGGAACAAGTTCGGCAGGATGGTATAATATTGCTGAAGCTGGAGTAACAATGAAAAAACAATAAATCGTATAACTAATAAAAAATTCAAAGTATGAAAAAAATATTATACAGCTTGTTCATCATTGCCTTTGTGGCAACGGGATGTACAACTTTTGATAAATATACTTCGGAGTCTTACGCTGCCGGGCCATCAATCACCATTGATGTAACCAACGTAACCGATTCAGCTTTTACATTCACGGTAACTCCGGGATCAGGAACACTTTGGTATTCTTATGTTGTACAGAAAACTGATGAACCTGCAGATCTCGATGCATCTACTTTATTAAAAGGTAAATATACAGGCGTTACTTCGGGTGTGGTTAGTACAGCTAAAGTGCCTACTTTTACATCCAATTTCCGCAAATCGGACAATAAGCCGTTAGGGGCTCCTTACACTACTTACCAGATTTATGCTGTGGCATCTACTGATAAGGGTATTGTAGGTGAAGTAGTTAAATATACGGTAACGACAACCGATGTTTTGGCTCCCAAACCGACCACTTATTCAAAAGGAACCAATTACGCTACTGTAACCTTTGCCGAAGCGAATCTTAAACGTGGTACAGGAGCTGTAACCGCTACATATTATGCCGAATGGGATATTACCAACCCGACAACAGTAACTGTCCCTGAAGAAAATATCTCCATTAGCGGAAGCGATGTTACTGTAAAAACTCCGGATGCACCTGCTGGTGCTTATGTATGTATTTCGTGGGCTGCCGGAGCATTCACCGATGTGTTTGGTAATCCATGTGCTGCTCTTACCAGTTTGTTCAATACATCCACCGGTAAATTTAAAGGGGTATATTACCGGATTCCTACGGTTGGATTTGCTGTTCTTGATTCTTATTTTGTGGCACCTTCAGTAGGGTCTTCGTTTGTTGACTGGAGTACTTTCTCCGGTACGATTACTTTCCCGAAAAATGTGTATAGAAATGAAACCACAGCTAAATCGGGTGACTTGGTTGCGTTTTATAGCAATACAGGTAAGAAGGAGTATTACAACTTGGCAACAACCGACTGGAGTGTAGCCGCAAAGAGTATAACATTTAAGCTTCCTAAAGCTACAAGTTCTGGCGATAAAGTGGATATCCAGTTGAAAGATAGTGCTATTTATGATGTTTACGGAAACCCGAATTTAGCCTATAAGTCAGAAAAAGGTAAATGGACTAGTTTTGAGTATAAATTAAGCATGATACTCGGAAAATTCGACCTTACGGGTGTCTCAACTTATGATGGGAAAAGTTACGATTGGGGTGTTACTACCATAGCTGCTGATCCAAGTGTAACTAACGGATTATTATTCAACAATATTGCTGGAGTTGATGGTAGTGTTGTACATGGTTACTATGATTTATCAAGTGGTAAGTTTTACATGAATAATAAGGAGGATATCGGTACTGTAACTATCGATGGTAGTGATTACAATGCTACCACGTATAATTTTGTCAGTTCTTCGAGTAAATACATTACTTTTTCAATTAATACGGATGGAACCTTGTCGAGTACTGAGCTTGCATTCGTAATATATGATGCTGATGGTAATGGATATTTTTGGGATAAGTTGAATCCAGCTGTGTTCACTCCAACATCTTCATCGGGTGTAAGGGCTAAGACGAGATCGGCTGTTTCAAAAGCTATTATTCATCACACTCCAAATAGAATTAAACAAGGAAATATTAAATTGCTGAAAGGAAGAAGATTCTAAAATAATTTAACGTTATCATTAAGCCTATGTGATATAGAAGAGTTGAGTTCCTCAACTCTTCTATTTACATATACGGGAGTGTTGATTTAATTTAGAGTCTATCTATTATAAAGCTGTATTTCAGTTGGATGGTAAGATTGATTTGTAAATTTTATGTATTCAGGTTGTTTATACCCGTTTAGCTGTTAAGTATAATTTATCATATTTATTTTCTGATGAAAAAAATTCCATATTTATTTTTACTGTTTTGTCTTTCTTTTTCAGCGTTTGCCGTTGAAATTACAAAGCAGAATGCGCGGTCGTTGGCGTTGAATGCGATCACGGACAGGGATCCCTCTTTTGCTGCCTACGATGCGATAGTTTCCGATTCGATTAACAACAAGCAGGTTTCGTTTTATATTGTGCAGTTTAAGCCGCAAGGCTGGGCGTTGATATCAAAAACCGACCAAGCAGAAGCGTTGCTTGGTTACTCGGCCGATGGCGTTTTCACAAGAAACTCTCAACCTGAATCAATGAAGTTCTGGCTCAAGAAATATGATGACCAGATTAAATATGTAATCCAAAATCCCTCAACAGCGGCAATTAATGTCAGGAAAAAGTCCACATCTGCCACTAATACGGCCGTTTTACCGCTGATTCAGGTAAACTGGAACCAAACAAAGCCTTACAATCAGTATTGTCCTACGGATGCGAATGGACAGGCGATAGTTGGTTGTGTAGCTGTGTCGATGGCACAAGCTATGACGGTTGCCCGTTATCCTGATCGTCCTGTAGGCTACTTTAGCTATTTTTCAAATACGTATGGAAATATATACATTGATTACGATAAAGAACCTGCTTATGATTGGAACGTTATTATCTCCGGGTCTGATAGCAAGGTAAGTGCGGCACGACTTTTGTTTCAGTGTGGTGTGTCGGTGAAGATGGATTATTCCACTACGGCTTCCGGAACCCAAACAAGTTATATACCTGGAGCGCTTAAAACCTATTTTTCTTATCCTTCATCGGTAACATATTATTCAAGAGATAGTTATGATGGAGATTGGTCAAAGTTAGTTATTAATGAGTTAAATAATGGTCGTGCTGTGGTTTATTCGGGACTGGATGTCCAGAGGAATGAAGGACATGCGTTTAACCTCGATGGTTATGATGGGACAAGTATGTTTCATGTTAATTGGGGGTGGAGCGGACAAAACAACGGCTATTACACGATAGATGGACTGAAAGATAGTGGATTCGACTTTACATCACAACAAGGTGTCGTGGTGGGAATTAGAGCCCCAAGCGTGGCGCCATCGGATATTGCTTTATCAAGCAACAGTGTTCAGGAACAATCGGCTGTGGGAACAGTGGTTGGAACTGTAACCGTACAATCCGAAGCTGTAAATCCAACCTATACGTTCGAACTGAAAGGATCTTACAGTATTTTTACACATGGGTATTTACCGGCTTCATTCTATATTGAAGATGGAAATTTGAAAACCAAAGATGTATTTAGTGTGGATGATGGAGATCAAAGTGTTTCAATAAAAGCTACTAATACAAGCAACGGGCTTTCCATCGAAAAGGAATTTGACATAACTGTAACCAAAAGCACTTCAGCCGTCAACTATGTTTCATCGGGTGAAAATAAAGTGTTTACGGATGATAATAAATCTATTTTTATACAATCGGATGAAGTCGGTGAGTATAAGCTATATACAATTTCAGGTGCTATGATTTCTATGGGAAATATCGAAGGTGGTGTTACAACTGTTTCCTTAAATGGGAAAAGTGGCTGTTACATAGTTCAGGTTATCCACCGGAATTCTATAAATAATTATAAGGTGTTGTTGCGTTGAAATAATGGAAGCATCGACTGATTCTTCTATAAGTGTTTGTGTTGCTGATGTATGGTGGTTTCGATTTCAGATACTTGGATGGATACAATAGTAGTTTTTTTACTGACATTTAAAATAATAATAGTATGAAAAGAATTTTTTTTAGTAGTATTCTTGTTTTCTCGGTGGCAGTCATGTTTGCTCAGAGTTTTGATGCAACAACAAAGTGGCCATATATTTATAAGGATTTTATTGACGGAACCGTTTATATTAACGGGGCGAAGAAGGATCTTAAAATGAATGTTCATTTGGTGAATAGTGCGTTGCATTATCTTAATGGTGACCAAATTGTTCAATTCGACACCAAAAATGCTTCTGATACGGTGTTTGCCATACTTGGAATAGACAAATACATCAAAACAAAAGCCGGATTTGCAAGGATTATTGGTAATGAAGGAACTGTATATGTGCTTGCGATTAAGTTGGCTGATCTTGATCAGTTATCGAGTAACAATGGTGCTTATGGAATCAGTTCGCAGGTATCTGCCAAGAATAACCTGTCGTCGTTCGAATTGGGAGGTATCAGCAACCTGAACCACCGGCAACTGATACTGGAGAAAGAAGACGGTAAAATTTTAGTATTAAAAACAGAGTATTACCTGCTTATAAACGGGGAACTGGTGAGCGCTAAAAGAAAAGAGGTGGAAAATGCTCTGAAAAACGATGAAGAAAAAAGCAGATTCAATCAGTTCCTGAAAGAAAATAAAGTAAAATGGAGCGATGAAAGAAGCTTGCTTAAACTGTTAAGTTTCTTTCGTTAATAGATAATTTCGTTTTAAACAATACAAAAAACCGACCGGAATGAACTTCGGTCGGTTTTTTTTGTGCCAATTTTCTTTGGGGTATTTTATTTCTTTTTCAGCACCATTGCCGTTCTGGCTGGTATGTACAATTTCAGCCACTCTTTCCCGCTAATGTCTTCCGGTTCCGAGAGGGTTACGTGTTCAATCGATTCATCGATCAGGTTAAATCCACCGTATTCCTTGTTGTCGGTGTTTAAAACGGTTTTATAAACCCCTTTTTCTGCCAGTATGCCATAATCGGTAAACGATTGGTTTCCGTTGAAATTAAACACAAAAATCAAATCGCCACGTTGGTAAGCAAGCACCTGGTCGCCCTCTTTATCCCATAATTGCCGAACCTGGATTTTGTTAAACTCTGGCACCGACTGTACCATCTTTATCATCGATCTGTCAAATTCACCGAGAGAATGATATAAATAGCCTTCATTATCAAATAGTTCCCATTGGCGGCGGGCATATTTATACGACCAACCATTGCCTTCGCGTGGAAAATCGACCCATTCGGGATGGCCGAATTCATTTCCCATAAAATTCAGGTAACCACCGTTAATGGTAGATATGGTAATGAGCCGTATCATTTTATGCAAAGCGATGCCTCTATCAACCATGAAGGTGTTGTCGCCTTTTTGCATGTGCCAGTACATTTCTGCGTCAATAAGCCTGAATATAATGGTTTTGTCGCCTACCAGCGCCTGGTCGTGGCTTTCGGCGTAACTGATGGTTTTTTCGTCGGCACGCCGGTTGGTGAGTTCCCAGTAGATATGTCCTACTTTCCATTCTTCATCCTTTACTTCCTTGATGTATTTGATCCAAAAATCGGGAATTCCCATGGCCAGCCGGTAGTCGAATCCCATGCCGCCGTCCTCGACTTTCGATGCCAATCCCGGCATTCCACTCATTTCTTCGGCCACCGTAATGGCATTGGGGTTTACCTGGTGGATCAGCTTGTTGGCAAGCATAAGATAGCAAATAGCATCTCCATCCTGGTTGAGGTTGTAATACGACTCGTAACCCGAGAAATCTTCGCCCAGTCCGTGGCTGCGGTACAGCATGGAAGTTACCCCATCAAACCTGAACCCGTCAAAATGATATTCTTCGAGCCAGAATTTACAGTTGGAGAGCAGAAAGTGGATAACAGCCGGCTTGGCGTAATCGAAACAAAGGGAATCCCATGCTGGATGTTCTCGGCGGCTACCACCGTGAAAATATTGATAAGGTGTCCCGTCAAAACGCCCGAGCCCTTCCACTTCATTTTTTACAGCGTGGGAATGTACAAGATCCATTATCACTGCCATACCACGGCCGTGAGCATCATCGATGAGGCGTTTCAGTTCGTCAGGAGTACCAAACCTGGATGAGGCCGCGTAAAAACTCGAAACGTGATACCCGAAGGATCCGTAATATGGGTGTTCTTGTATAGCCATTATTTGCAAGCAGTTATACCCGGCCTTCTCGATTCGGGGGAGTATATTGATCCTGAATTCTTCGTAGGTCGATACTTTTTCTTCGCTGCTCGACATGCCAATGTGGCATTCGTAAATGAGGAGAGGATCTTTCTTGGGCTTAAAATTTTTATTTTTAAAAACATAAGGCTGAATAGGGTTCCACACTTGAGCGCTGAAAATTTTGGTGTTTTCGTCCTGCACAACTCTTCGTGTCCATGCCGGAATACGTTCGCCGCTGCCACCTTCCCATTCCACCAACAGTTTAAATAGTTGCAAATGAGCAATGGCATAATCGGGCAGGTGAATTTCCCAAATGCCATTCTGGATTTTCTTTAGCTGGTAGTCCTTGAGTTTCTGCCAGTTATTGAAATCTCCGATAATATAAATAGCCGTGGCATTCGGAGCCCATTCTCTGAAAACCCATCCATCGGAAACGCGGTGCAGTCCGAAGTATAAATACCCGGAAGCAAAATCGGATAATGTTTGCCCTTCATCGACGAGTTTTTGTTCCATCGATAAAAAATATTCGTACCGTCCGTAAATGGCATCGGCATAAGGAGCCAGCCAGGGATCGGATTTTACAAGAGGAAGAACTGTCATACAAGCTTCATTTAACAGGTTAATGTAACGTTGTTGAATAAATGAAAACCAACTGTAGCACATTAAAAACAGTGATGTTTTTCAAGTATTTGTGATATTTTAAGGTTTTGCCTGAATAAAATCAGACGGCAATTTTGATAATTATTTTCAAGTGCTCTTTATCGCTAATTCCAGGTTGATGAGCATCTTCCGGAAAGAAAATGATAAACTGTCCGGGCTTGATTTCAAAGAATTTTGTCGCTTCGTCGTTATAAAAAGCAATATCTTTTTCGTCGATGTAACCGGCCTTTACAGAGCAAAGTTCGCTGGTCGGTTTCCACCCGAATGTTTCAGCACCATTTGCCGGAACTTGGATGTCGATGAATTTTTTGTGTATTTCCATACAAGTTCCACTTTTTTGTTTCACCCCAATATTTTCGACGATAAAAAACACCTTCCCGGGTACAATTTCCGTTTTCCCGATAGTCAGATTATTGTACGAAATAGTCCTTAAATATTCGAAAGCCACAGGAAACAGCGGATGTACGTCCTTATATTTCAAAATATTGTTTAACTTATCCGTAATCATTTCCTACAATTTCAAATGACTTCGTCCACGGTATAATTCAGAAACCGGTTGAGCGGATAACCATTACGGAAAACCGCGGCCAGCCGGTCCACCACATCAGGAGCAGCCAAAATATCGTTGGTGAGTTTACTTTCAACAATGTAATGTTTTAATTTCAGGAGTTCGGCATCCTTAAAATCTTTGGGAAAGCCAGCTGGAAGTGTTTTGAGCTTGTCTTCGTCGAAGAAACGCTCGAAATTGCCTGAGAAACTCTTTTCGTGTAGAATTTCATGAAGTTCATCGATGTTGTCGAACACGCTTTGACGAAGAGCTTTCAGCAAATTGGGCTGAGGACACCAAACGCCGAGCCCGATAAAGCAACCATCGGGATCCAAATGGAGGTAGTAACCGCCCCGCTGACTTTTGCGGCCGCCCCGCGAAGCGATAAAAATTCCAAAATGTGTTTTATAAGGAGTTTTGTCGTTTGAAAAGCGTATATCACGATAGATTCTGAAAACGCAGTCCTTGACATCTACATTTTTGATATCGGGGTCAAACTCGGCGATTTTCAGGATAAGCGATTGTCCCAATTTTTCAAAATAAATCCTCAACTCGTCGTAACGCGCCTTGTTCTCAGTGAACCACTCGCGGTTATTGTTGTTTTTCAGTTCTGATAAGAAAGAAATGATATCCTGTACATTCATAGAAGTTCGTTTATTTCACACAAAATTAAAATAAATTTCAATTATTCAGTTATAAAATGATGTTTTTTTTTAATCGACATCAATTTTAAACGTAAGGGCTATAAAGATAGCTTTTTTTTCACTAATTTTGCACTGTGTGAGTAAATAACCGTTGTAAAAACAACGATGGTGAATTTGTAGAACGATAATGAAAAATAAAATTCAAGGAATTTCGGACGCTTTAACGCACCTTAAAGCAACAAGTGCTGATGAAATAGAAGCACTACGTATTAAATATTTGAGTAAAAAGGGCTTGGTGTCCGATTTATTCAACGATTTCCGCAATGTGCCGAACGAAGAAAAAAAAGAGATCGGGCAGTTGCTGAACGATTTGAAAAATAAGGCGCAGGACAAGATAAACGAACTAAAGGAAGCTTTTGACAACGCAGGTTCGGATGAACAGAAAAACGACTTGACACGCACTGCCGACCCGATTGCATTGGGAACGCGTCATCCGCTTTCGCTTACAAAAAATGAAATTATCGGGATATTTTCGCGTATCGGGTTCACGGTGGCTGAAGGGCCTGAAATTGAGGACGACTGGCACGTGTTCGGAGCCCTGAACTTTCCGCCCGAACATCCGGCTCGAGACATGCAGGATACTTTCTTTATTGAAAAAAATCCGGATATATTGTTGCGGACACACACTTCGTCGGTACAGTCAAGGGTGATGACGTCGCAAAAACCACCCATCCGGATGTTGTTCCCGGGAAGGGTTTACCGCAACGAGGCCATATCGTACCGTGCACATTGTTTCTTCCATCAGGTGGAAGGACTCTATATCGATAAGAATGTTTCGTTTGTGGATCTGAAACAATCGTTGTTGTATTTTGCCAAAGAGATGTTTGGCGAAGGTACTAAAATTCGTCTTCGTCCGTCTTATTTCCCTTTTACCGAACCCAGTGCCGAAATGGATATTTCGTGTAATATCTGTGGTGGTGAAGGTTGTCCGTTTTGCAAACATACAGGTTGGGTGGAAATACTCGGTTGTGGGATGGTAGATCCGAATGTGTTGCGCAATTGTGGCATCGATCCGGGAGAATATTCGGGATTCGCTTTCGGAATGGGAGTGGAGCGCATTACCAACCTGAAATATCAGGTGAAAGATTTACGCATGTTCTCTGAAAACGATGTTCGTTTCCTCGATCAGTTTACTTCGGCTTACTGACACTGGAAATCTTAAAATAAACGAAAAAGTCAGCTTTTATGGGCTGACTTTTTTTATTTGGATTAACCGTTGCTTATGCTATTTCGGTAAGGAACTCGTTTATGGGACGGCGAACTTTCTTTTGAGGCAATAACCAGTCGCCGGATTCATCGCGGTAGCCAAGCGGCAACAATAAAACGCTTTTTAGCCCTTTATCCTTCAGCTGAAGGATTCCATCCACCTCATCGGGGCTGAACCCTTCCATCGGTACGGAATCGACCTTGAGGGTGGCCGCCTGCGCCATTGCAAATCCCATGGCAATGTATGCCTGACGGGCGGCATGCTCAAAGTTGGCTTGAGCCGGACGGTTGAAAAAGATAGCCTTCAGCCTTTCGATGTAGGCATCGTATCTGTCGGCGGGTTGGTTGCGTTCCTTGGCAGTATAGTCGAATACCGAGCGGATGCGTTCGATGGTGTAATTGTCCCAGGCGGCGAAAACAAGCAGGTGGGAACATTCGGCAGGCATGTTCTGACCAAAACTTGCCGAAACAAATTTTTCTTTTAGTTCCTGATTGGTGATAACAAACAATTCGAAAGGCTGTAGCCCGGATGAAGTAGGTGCAAGCCAGGCAGCGTCAACAATCTTTTTTACGAATGATTCGTCCACTTTTTTTGTTGGATCGAATTTCTTTGTGGCATAGCGCCACTCAAATGCTTCTGATAATTCCATGTTTATTCTTTGATGATATTGTTATTGAAAATAATAGTTCAATTTGAGTTGTTATATTTACTTTTTCAAATAACAATAAAATGGCTGAAAGGTTGCCTGAAAAAATATTTTTTAAGATTAAAAACCTGTTACATTTCTGGAGAGCAACTAAAAAACGAGGGAGTCTCAAAAAGTATTTGGCCATCTCGAAAAGCTACAAATTGCGAGTGGCCTCTGCCCCAAACTCCTGAAGGGGATGATGGATGGTGCAAAAGATCCAATTGTTCAGCCGGCGCCAGATACCTCCCGATAACGATCGGGATAGACTGGGATTTAGGCGGAAATAAAACGGTTGCTTACAAATTGTGAAGAGGCAGCCCTTTTGAGGCAGCCTCTTCATTTATACAATTGTGTTTAATCAAAAATACGTTATTCCTGATTCAGCGATACGCGTTTGAAAGCAGTAGCTGTCGCTTTGTTGGCTTTCAGGTAATCGGCGACGCTGATTTTAGAATCTTTGATAAACGATTGTTCGAGCAGGGTCGATTCTTGGAAGAATTTATTCAAACGTCCTTGGGCGATTCTGTCCAGCATATTTTCAGGTTTACCTTCTTCGCGGGCTTTGTCGCGGCCAATTTCCAGTTCGGTGTCGATTACTTTCTGCGGAACAGAAGTGCGGTCGAGCGAAACAGGGTTCATGGCGGCAGCCTGCATGGCAATGTCGCGCGCCACGTGGACATCAACGTTTTCTTCGGCAAAAGCAACTATGGTAGCCAGTTTGTTTCCCGGGTGTATATATGCCACGGTAGTTTTACCTTCAACAAGTTCGTAGTAGTCGAGTTCCATTTTTTCTCCCGTGATACCTGAACGGTCGGTTACCAGGTCGCCAATGCTTCTGCCATCGATGATCAGACTTTTCAGCGCATCTAAGTTTGCCGGTCTTGCGGCCATAGCAGCGTTCAGGATACTTTGAGTAAGAGCGATGAAGTCTGCATTTTTAGCCACAAAGTCAGTTTCGCATTTCAGGGCGAGCACAGCGGCAAAGCCGTCTTTTGCATCGGCCAGCACGCAACCTTCGGATGCTTCACGGTCGCTACGTTTTGCGGCAACAGCCTGTCCTTTTTTACGGATAATTTCAATTGCTTTTTCGAAATCGTTTTCGGCTTCGACAAGTGCGTTTTTACAGTCCATCATCCCGGCTCCGGTCATGGTACGCAATTTCGAGATTTCAGCCATCGTTACTGCCATAATATCTTTGTTTAAAGGCCCGTTTTTCCCGACGGGTCAATGTTATTTTTTAAAATGTTATTTGTATTTGTTCTAAAAAAAGGTTACAAGCTACAACTAAATCATAACCCGTAACCTTTATTTTGTTTAAATCCCGGTTCCCTTTTCAGGGGTTAGGGTTGTATTAATCTTCTTCTTTAATGAATTTTTTAGCTACGTTGGCGTTCAAAGCTTCATCGTCTTCTTTGTGGGTGCGTGGTTTTTTAGCTACACGCGATTTTTTTTCTTTAACCACGGGAGCTTCGGCAGCTTCAGCATCCACCTTTTCCACTTTACGTTCGTCAAGGCCTTCCTGAATGGCTGCAACCACAGCGTTAAGAATTACTTCAACCGATTTGGTAGCATCATCGTTTGCCGGGATAACGAAGTCGATGTCGTTGGGGTTCGAGTTGGTATCAACAATACCAAAAATTGGAATTCCCAGACGTTGAGCTTCTTTCACGGCAATGTGTTCTTTCATTACGTCGATAACGAAAATGGCCGAAGGCAGGCGGGTCAGGTCGGCAATAGAACCAAGGTTCTTTTCCAGTTTTTCGCGCTGACGGGTTACCTGAAGTTTTTCACGTTTCGATATATTGTCGAAGGTACCATCGTTGGTCATTTTGTCAATGGTTGTCATTTTTTTGATGGCCTTACGGATAGTAGGGAAGTTGGTAAGCATACCGCCTGCCCAACGTTCTGTAATATAAGGCATTCCAACCAGTTTGGCTTTGTCGGACACAACATCTTTAGCCTGTTTTTTTGTGGCGACAAATAAAATTTTACGACCTGATTTAGCGATTTGTTTCGCTGCAGCGGCGGCTTCATCAACTTTGGCTACGGTTTTGTGCAGGTCGATAATGTGGATCCCGTTACGTTCCATGAAAATGTAAGGAGCCATGGCGGGATTCCATTTACGTTTGAGGTGTCCAAAGTGGCAACCGGCTTCTAATAATTCTTCGAAATTTGTTCTTGACATGTTTTTGTTTTTGAATTTGTTTACTTTCTTCTTTTTACGAAACCAATTTGCAGGTAGCCGTTACAAAATCCGTGAGTCCTGCAAATTTAGATACTAAACGAATGTGCCAATCTGCCAATCTGTCAATATGAATAATTTGCTAATTTTCTGTAAAAAAAACTTGCATATTGGCATATTGAATAATTGGCATATTGTAATATTAACGTTTGGAGAACTGGAATCTTTTACGAGCTTTCGGACGTCCCGGTTTTTTACGTTCCACTTCGCGCGGATCGCGGGTCATGAATCCTTCAGCTTTCAAAGCCGGTTTGTCTTCGGGGTTGATTTTCACCAGAGCTCTGGCAATGGCAAGGCGCAATGCTTCGGCCTGACCTTTGAACCCGCCGCCTCCGACGTTAACTTTAATATCGTATTTTTCTACGCTACCCAGTTTGTTCAGCGGTTGTTTAACAACATACTGCAACAGTGGAGAGGGAAAATAAACGGAAAGATCGCGTTTGTTGATGGTGATCTGACCTTTTCCTTCGCTGACAAACACGCGGGCAATCGCTGCTTTTCTTCTTCCTATGGCGTTTACTGCTTCCATATTTGTTATTTAAGTGAGTTTAAATCGATGAGTTTTGGTTGTTGAGCTTGTTTGTCGTGTTCAGCGCCGGCAAATACATACAAATTACCGAGAAGTTTATCTCCCAGTTTGTTTTTCGGGAGCATCCCTTTTACCACTTTTTTGATCAGTTTTTCAGGATCTTTTGCCATTAATTTGGCTGGTGTGATTTCGCGCTGGCCTCCGGGGTATCCGGTGTAACGCAAATAAACACGGTCGTTCCATTTGTTCCCGGTCAGTTGAACTTTTTCGGCATTGATAATGATGACATTATCGCCACAGTCAACGTGGGGAGTGAAGCTGGGTTTGTATTTGCCTCGCAGCAATTTGGCCACTTTCGAGCCCATGCGCCCCAAAACTAAATCGGTTGCATCTACCACTACCCATTCTTTCTGAACGGTAGCTTTGTTGGCAGAAATTGTTTTGTAACTTAAAGTATCCACTTTTAATAATTTTTTTTGATTACAAATTTCGCCCTTGTCTGTTTCGTTGTCGCATTCTGTCGTAGGCTAATCGGCACAAAATACGATATTTACACAGTCCCCGGCGGATTATTTTTTAGGGATAATAAACGGACTGCAAAGATACTGTTTTTCTTTGAACTGACAAATATTAAAATTAAACTTTTTTTGAAATATTACGGGAGCCCGCTTGCGTAAAAATAAAAATGATAGTATCTTTGTGGGCTTTTCTTTGAAAAAGAGAGTGTGATGGGAAATTAAGCAACTAATCACTTAATAGCAAAATGCTTAAATTTGAGTAACACAAAAAAATATTTTTAATGAAAACTTTTGAACTGAAAGGAACGGTTAGAGACGTTCTTGGAAAAAAAGCAACAAAATCGGTAAGAGTAGCCGACAGTGTACCTTGCGTGCTTTACGGGGGTGAAAAAAACACCCATTTTACCGTGGGAAACGGCGACTTGCGTAAGCTGATTTATTCTCCGAATGTATATTTGGTTGATTTGGACGTTGATGGAGCTAAGTGCAAATCCATTGTGAAAGAAATCCAGTTTCACCCGGTAACCGACAAAATTCTCCACATTGATTTTCTCGAAGTTTCAGAAAAGAAGCCGGTTGTAGTTGAAATCCCGGTGAAACTCGAAGGACTTGCCGAAGGGGTAAAAGCCGGGGGTAAATTGAGCCTGGAAATGAGAAAACTCCGTGTAAAAGGTGTTTATAAAGATATTCCCGAAGCTATTGTTGTCGATGTTACTTCACTTGGATTGGGAAAAACCGTTCAGGTTGCCAAAGTGTCGGTGGATAAACTTGAAATCCTGAATGCTAAAAACGCTGTTGTTGCACAGGTTAAACTGACAAGAGCCGCCCGTGGTGCTGCCGCAACTGCCGGTAAATAATCATCAGCACTCACTCAAATGAAATATCTGATTGTAGGATTGGGTAATGTCGGTTCTGAATACCAAAACACCCGCCACAACATAGGATTTACAATGTTGGACGCTTTTGCCGAAGCGTCCAATGTTTTTTTTACCGAGAACCGTTACGGTGCCACTGCCGAAGTGAAACTGAAAGGGCGAACACTCGTTTTGCTCAAACCTTCCACTTTTATGAACCTGAGCGGAAACGCCGTTCGTTACTGGATGCGGAAAGAGAATATCCCGGTGGAAAACCTGCTGGTACTGGTTGATGATCTGGCTTTGCCTTTCGGAACTTTGAGGCTGAAACCTCAGGGGTCGGATGCGGGACACAACGGACTTAAGAATATACAGGAGATTCTCGGACATAACAACTATGCCCGGCTTCGCTTCGGGCTGGGTAGCAATTTCCAGAAAGGACGGCAGGTTGATTTTGTGCTTGGCAAATGGTCGGGTGAGGAGCGTACAGTGCTTCCCGAACGTTGCGAACGCGCAGGTGAAATCATCAGGAGCTTTTGTTTGGCTGGTTGCCAGCTTACCATGACCCAATTCAATAACAAATAGCCGAAAGTATTTTACATGAAGGAAGAAGTCAGGATAGATAAATGGTTGTGGGCGGTAAGGTTATTTAAGACCCGTTCGCAGGCGGCGGAAGCTTGTAAAAAAGGGAAAATACTGATGCACAACGTGGCTGTGAAGCCATCGAGGAATATAAAAGTGGGTGATGTGGTAATGGTAAAACGCAATCCTGTTTTGTTTTCGTTCAGAGTTATTGCTTTATCGGAAAACAGGATGAATGCCAAACTCGTTCCTGATTTTATGGAAAACGTTACAACTCCTGATCAGTTGGAGTTGTACGAAATTGGCAAATTGGCCGCTAAAGCAGGCCGTGAACGTGGTACCGGGCGCCCAACGAAGAAAGAACGTCGTGAACTGGATGATTTTATCGAACCCTTTTTCGTTGACACCGATGATGGTTGGGAATTTGGGGAATAATTCAGGAAAAAGGCTGTTGTTCCTTCGTATTCCTCCTGTTCCCTTGACTCATGGCTTTTCGTTCGTTTTTTCTCTTATAACTTGTAATTTGTAACTGAAAATGTTCATTGCTCAGGCTCTCAAAAAAAAGAATATGTGTGAATACCTGCTTTACATGTGGCAGGTCGAAGATATCATCCGTGCATGCCATCATGATATTTCTGAAATAGAGGAAAAAGTGATACGTTCTTATCGGTTTGATGCTGATAATCAAAAACTTTTGAAAGAATGGTACGGCTATTTGATAGGAATGATGCGATATGAAAATGTGGCTGAAACTGGACATTTGCAAATTTCAAAAAACATTGTGGCAGAGTTGGACGATTTCCATTTGTTGTACCTGAACGAAGGAAACGATGCCGGCTATGCAGCCAAATTCTATCATATCCTCCCTTTTATCACACAATTACGTAAAAAAGGGGAAGCAGGTGTGAACGATATTGAACTTTGCCTGAATTTTATGTACGGCATTATGCTGTTGCGATTGAAAAAAGTGGAAATCTCTGTTGAAACGCTTCAGGCTCAGACTGAAATAAGTAAATTCCTGGCATTGCTCGCCGAAAATTACAAAAAGAACGAAAACGGCGAATTAAAATTCAATGAATAGGAGCCTGAGTGTAAAATTATTTACTTAACTTTACACTTTCGTTCATAGTTTTTTTTACAAACTGATTAAAAATACCATTTTATGAAAGGCATTGTTCTTGCAGGAGGTTCGGGTACCCGACTCTATCCCATCACAAAAAGTATTTCCAAACAGATCATTCCGGTGTACGATAAACCCATGATTTACTATCCGTTATCGGTATTAATGTTAGCCGGAATACGCGAAATACTTATTATTTCCACACCGCAGGATATCCATCTGTATCAAAACCTGTTGGGGGATGGATCGGACATTGGCGTAAAACTCGAATATGCCATCCAACCTTCGCCGGATGGTCTGGCTCAGGCTTTTATCATTGGTGAAGAATTTATCGGAAAGGATAGCGTTTGTATGATTTTGGGCGATAACATCTTTTATGGATTCGATTTTTCCAGAACTTTGCGCGAAGCTGCCCAGCTGAAAGATGGAGCCACGGTTTTCGGCTATTATGTTAACGATCCGGAACGATATGGCGTGGCCGAATTCGATGCAACAGGAAAAGTGCTGAGCCTGGAAGAAAAACCAACCGAACCGAAATCCAATTACGCCGTAACGGGTCTGTATTTTTATAGCAATGATGTGGTGGAAAAAGCAAAAAACCTGAAGCCTTCGAAGCGGGGAGAACTTGAAATTACTGATCTGAATAAATTGTATTTGATCGAAGGCCGTCTGCATCTTAAGATCATGGGACGTGGTATGGCATGGCTCGATACCGGAACGCACGATAGTTTGCTCGAAGCTTCCAACTATATATCCACCATACAAAACCGCCAGGGTCTGATGGTGGCTTGCCTCGAAGAAATAGCTTTCCGTAACGGAAATATTAATAAGGAACAATTGCTCCAGTTGGCTGAGCCGTTAAAGAAAAATCATTACGGTCAGTACATGATAAAAATTGCTAACGAAAATATTTAAAAATAATCGTCAGAAAATAAGTTAAATGGAAATTATAAAAACTCCTGTCCAGGATTTGGTAATAGTAAAACCCCGTGTGTTTTCGGACGCGAGGGGTTTCTTTTTTGAATCGTACAACGAAAGTACTTATCGCGAAGCAGGCATCAACGTCTCGTTTCGCCAGGATAATCAATCTCGTTCGTCGTACGGTGTAGTGCGTGGATTACATTACCAGTTGATGCCACATAGCCAGTCGAAGCTGGTATCGGTGGTTCGTGGAGCTGTTTGGGACGTGGCGGTCGATTTAAGGAAAAATTCGCCGACTTTCGGGCAGTGGTACGGTGTGGAATTAACGGAAGAAAATCATTTGCAGTATTTTATACCTCAGGGATTTGCCCACGGATTCTCGGTGTTGAGTGATGTGGCGGTCTTTACGTATAAATGTGATGATTTTTATCATCCTGAGTCAGAAGCTGGTATTGCCTTTGACGATCCGGCGCTGGCTATCGACTGGAAAGTACCTGCCGATAAGGCGATTATATCCGATAAAGATCGCAAACATCCTCTGTTTAAGGATGCGGTTTTTAATTTTTAATGGATATGTTTTCTTATAGAATAGTATTACATTAATAAGTTGTAAAAATAGAAATGAATATTTTAGTAACCGGAAGTAATGGGCAATTGGGCAGTGAAATACGAGAAATTGCCCCGCGGTATTCAGCCTACAGGTTCTTTTTTACCGATGTGGCTGAACTTGATATTTGCGATATAAAAGCGCTGGACGAATTTGTTGGCGCCCATCATATAGATACCATCATTAATTGCGCCGCCTATACGGCTGTAGATAAGGCGGAAACTGATGCCCCGCTTTGTTATAAAATCAACCGCGATGCGGTGGAAAATATCGCCCGAGTTGCCTCGCAGGCCAGATTAAAAGTGGTGCATGTGTCAACCGACTATGTGTTTGATGGGACAAATTACAAGCCTTATAACGAGGATGATGCCGTTTGCCCCGCTACCGTTTATGGAAAATCGAAAGCTGAAGGGGAGCAAGTTATGCAAAAAAATTGTCCCAATGCGGTTATTATCCGGACTTCATGGCTTTATTCATCGTTTGGCAATAATTTCGTGAAAACCATGGTAAGGCTGGGTCGGGAACGCGATGAGCTGAACGTGATTTTCGATCAGGTGGGTACCCCAACTTATGCGGCTGATTTGGCTTCGGCCATTCTGAGCGTGGTTTCGCATCCAAAAACTGTTCCCGGAGTTTATCACTTTTCCAACGAAGGGGTGTGTAGCTGGTACGATTTTGCCCGCTCTATTCATCAAATGGCAGGTGTTGATTGTAAACTTCACCCTATTGAATCAAAAGATTATCCTGCGCCTACGCCACGCCCGCACTACAGCGTGTTGAACAAAGCGAAAATAAAATCGGTTTATGGTATTGAAATTCCGCATTGGGAGGATAGCTTGGAGAAATGTGTACGTCTGCTGAAGTAACTTATATTTCAGCGGATTTCACTTCTTCGAGATTTTCGGAAAGAATCTCCCATTCGTAAATTTTTTGTTCCAGTAAGCGTTGTTTTTTCTGATATTCCATCAGATAATCGGGGTCGGAAGCTTTTTCGGGTAACTGGAGGAGTGTATTCATCTTGCTCAGTTCTTCTTCCAGCATAGACACCTCTTTTTCAATCTCTTCAACCTCTTTTTCGGCCTTCCTGATTTTTCGGTTTTGCTCTTTCCTAAGTTCATAATTCAGTTTGTTGTCGCTGGCTGAAACCGCTTGTTTGTTTTCGGCGGCTTTGTTTTGGTTGATGGTCGGTATCTCCAGTTCGCGGAGGCTTTCCATTTTTTTATTCTGAAGAAAATCATAAATTCCGCCGAGATGCTCACGCACTTTCTTATTCCCGAACTCATACACCTTGTTGACCAAACCCTCTAAGAATTCGCGGTCGTGAGATACAAGAATAACCGTCCCGTCGAATGATTTAAGCGCTTCTTTCAGCACATCTTTCGACCTCATATCCAAATGGTTGGTGGGCTCGTCGAGGATAAGCAGGTTCACCGGTTCGAGCAGTAGCCGGATCATGGCCAAACGACTTCTCTCGCCTCCCGAGAGAACTTTTACCTTTTTATCCGATGCTTCGCCTCCAAACATGAAAGCGCCGAGTATATCACGGATTTTTGTGCGGATATCACCAACGGCCACATAGTCGATGGTTTCAAACACGGTCAGGTTATCGTCGAGTAACGAAGCCTGGTTTTGAGCAAAATAACCTATCTTCACGTTGTGCCCGAGTTTGAGCTTTCCCGTATAGGTTATCTCATTCATGATACATTTGACGAGCGTGGTCTTACCTTCGCCGTTTTTACCTACAAAGGCCACTTTTTCGCCCCGGTTAATAATGAACCCGATTTTATCAAGGATGAGATGGTTGCCATAAACTTTGGATAAACCTTCTATCTCAACCGGTATCGCCCCTGAGCGTGGGGCGGGAGGGAAGCGGAGGCTTAACCGGGAGTTGTCTTCCAGGTCCACTTCAATTCTTTCCAGCTTGTCCAACTGCTTGATGCGCGATTGTACCTGTACCGATTTAGTGGCTTTATACCTGAAGCGTTCGATAAAATCTTCGGTATCCTGAATCATTTTTTGCTGGTTTTCGAAAGCCCTGACTTGTTGCTCGTGGCGTTCGCGGCGTAGATCGACGTATTTGGAATAGTTTACGTTGTAATCGTAGATTTTACCGAGGGAAATCTCGATAGTACGGTTGGTAACATTGTCGATAAAAGCCCGGTCGTGCGAAACAAGCAGTACAGCGCTATTCGAATTCATCAGAAATGTTTCGAGCCATTGGATGGATTCTATGTCCAAATGGTTGGTTGGTTCATCGAGCAGCAGCAATTCGGGGCGCTGCAGCAGAATCTTGGCCAGTTCGATACGCATACGCCAACCACCACTGAATTCGGAGCATTGGCGGTCGAAATCAGTACGTAGGAAACCAAGCCCAAGCAGTGTTTTTTCGGTTTCGGCGCGGTAGTTCCCGCTACCTATAATCTGGAAATGTTCGTTGGAGCTTGTTAGTTTTTCAATCAGGCGGTGGTATTCATCGCTTTCATAATCGGTGCGCAGAGCCAGTTCTTCGCCAAGCCGGTCAATTTCGTCCTGAAGGCTGCTGATGTATTCAAAAGCCTTTTCGGCTTCTTCCATTACGGTAGTTCCTTCATTATGAATCATGTGCTGTGGCAGGTAGCCTACGGAAATGTCTTTAGGGAAATTGATCCTTCCGCGCGTTGGCAGCATTTTACCGGCAAATATCCGCAACAACGTGGTTTTACCGGCACCATTTTTTCCCACCAACGCTATTTTATCTTTTGGATTGACTAAAAAACTTATTTCATCAAAAAGCGGAGTTCCACTAAACTCCACTGTCAGCCGTTCCACCGAAATCATACGTCCGTTTTTTTATTTTTTTGTTCAACCCTATCAACGATTTGCCAAAGAATATAAGTTAGTACCAGTGCCAGAATAAAAGCTACTCCCGTAAGGACTTCTATCCTCCAGTTGCGCCCCACAAGGGCAAGTCCTATATATAAAAGCGAAACGCCCATCAATAAAAAAGAAACTTCCTTATGTTTCAATCCTATTTTCAATAAAAGGTGATGGATGTGGTTTCGGTCGGGGTGAAAGGGAGATACCCCTTTTTTTATGCGGGTCAACATTACTCTCAAAGTGTCGAAAAGAGGTACAGCCAGTACACATGCGGCAAAAGCGGGCGCAGCAGGAATTAGGTAGCGAGGTTCTACCTGATGGTAGGCATTCCTTTCGCAGAATTCGAATACATAAAGCGTAATCATATATCCCAACAGCAATGAACCTGAATCGCCCATAAATATTTTGTTCTTTTTGCTGAAAACATTATAAATGAAAAAAACAGTAAGTGAGCCTACCATTGCAAAGGAAGTTATGGAGAGGTTGTTGTTGCCGATCAGCATAAAATAAACGCCAAAGAACAAGCAGTAGATAATGCCGAGCCCCGAAGCCAGTCCATCAACCCCATCAATCAGGTTCAGGGCATTGATAAGTACGATAAATACGAAAAACGACAACAGGTAACTATAAACAGGTACACTGAAGGCGCCAATGGTTAGTTCGGGCAATACATCGATCCCGAGAAAATGGTGCAGATGGGTAATGCGGATACCGGCGAAAACAATGAGGAAGAACGCCGACAGAAACTCGCCGGCCAGCTTCCACGATACTTTAAGGTCGATCAGGTCATCGACAAATCCAATGATCAATATGATGAAGACACCGAGTAAAATAAACTGCAACTCGCTAAACAGAGTGAAACAAAACAGGAAGGTGGTAAGAAAAAAGGATATGAAAATATTCAATCCTCCAACGTTGGGGATTTCACCTTCGTGTGATGTCCGTTTATTCGGTTTTACAACAAAATTATTTTTTTTTGCAATTTTAATTATCAAAGGCATGAAAAACAGGCCTGTAAAAAAAGAAATGAAAATTGAAAAATAAGGATGCGATTGAAAAAAACACAATATGTTCGTCATTTTTACTTTTTATTCATTTTCCAGATCCAATCGTTCGTATTTTGAGTTTTTACTCAAAAATTCAGGAACAATTTTTTTCATTTTCGCTACGGTAAGGAAGTTTTTGCACAAATAACTGTAACGTATCAGTTCGTCTATTTCAGCCGAAACAGCATCGAAGTCGTATTCCTGTACCTTCGCTATCATGATTTTCGGGTTGTGAGTTTCGATGGTGGTCTCTTTTTTATTCAAAAGTTCTTCGTACAGTTTTTCACCCGGCCTGAGTCCGGTGTAAACAATTTTAATGTCCTTTTCAGGTGTATATCCCGCCAGCCTGATCATTTTTCGAGCCAGATCCACAATTTTAACCGGATTGCCCATGTCGAAAATATAAATTTCGCCGCCACTACCCATTGCTCCGGCTTCGAGCACAAGGGTGCAGGCTTCGGGTATGGTCATGAAATAACGGGTTATTTCAGGATGAGTAACCGTTACCGGACCTTTGCTTTCGATTTGTTTCTTGAAATGAGGTATTACTGACCCGTTAGAACCTAATACGTTACCAAATCGCGTAGTAATAAACTTCGTGCTTGATTTGCCGTTGGCGTTGATCTTTTTTGAGAGCGATTGTACGTAAATTTCCGCTATCCTTTTCGATGCACCCATTACGTTTGTAGGGTTAACAGCTTTATCGGTCGAAATCATGACAAAGCGCTCGACGCCATATTTAACAGCCAGGTCGGCCATGTTTTTCGTCCCTTTCACGTTTACCTGTATGCTTTCAACAGGATTGTCTTCCATCAGGGGCACATGTTTGTAGGCGGCTGCGTGATAAATAAAATCGGGACGGTACAGATCCATAATGTACTCCATCCGCTCACGGTTACGTACATCGCCGAGTACTATTGAAAAATCCTGATCGGGAAATTTTTCCTGAAGTTCCAGGCTGAACTCGTGCATTGGCGATTCGGCCTGGTCGAGCAATACGATCAACCGTGGCGAATAATTGGTTATTTGCCGTACAATTTCACTCCCGATAGAGCCTACGGCTCCGGATATAAGTACAATTTTCGATTTCAGCTGCCTGGCAATGTTTTCGGTTGAAATGTTGATTTGAGGGCGTTCAAGCAATTCTTCGATTTGCATCGATTTAATCTCTCTCACACTTGGCATGTCATTTTGCCAGATACTTACCGGTGGAACCGTCAGTATAGAAATGTTATTGTTCAGGAAGATTTCCAGATCCTTCTCTGTATCAATACCCCGTAACTTTTCATGCGAAATGATGACGGCCTTTATTTTTCTCAGCACCTTTCTCTGGAGTTTGTCCGAACCTAAAGAGTAAACTTTAGCCCCCATGATGATATGATGTTCCATGTTTTTGTCATCATCGATAAATCCCACCAAATTGTATTTGATATGTTGATTCGAACGTATCATTTTAGCGATGCCGATAGCATCGGGCTGGGTGCCAAAGATGGCTACCGGGGTGATGGTACCTGAATTCGACAGGAAAAAGTCGAAAGAGTTCTTTACCACTAAACGTAATGAAAACAATAAAAAGAAAGATATAAATCCAAATATAACTAATCCAGAGTAAAAAAACATGATCTTCCCGCTGTACAGGTAAATAACAAAGTTTACCGCAAACAGCAATACTACGTTAGCTGAAATGGATAGCAGTAATTTGGCCGCATCGACAAAACCTGAATACCTTAGGATGCCCGAATAGGTGTGAAACAGCCAGAAAAATAAAACCTGAGACAGCAAAACCATGGACAATCTTAACGAAAGAGGAAAAATCCTTATATCCGAAAGTCCAGGGAAAATTTTAGTAATGATCAGATTAGCTAAAAGGTAAGATGCTAAACAAAGCGCTGTGTCAAAAAATAAAACCATCCATCTTGGTAAGTACTTTATACTGGTCAGATGCGAAAAGATGTCCGTGTTTTCCAAAGAAGAGTATATTTTTTTCATATCGTAATCAAACACATTCGCTGTAATAAACAGTAATGATGGAATTTGTTAAATTTAACTTAACATATTATTAGGATTCGAAAACGTGTACAAAGATACAGTTTAATTATTGAATAGAAATGTTAATAGGATATTTATTTTGAAAAACTGGTTATGACTTTTTAATCGATTAAACCTTCGGTGCCCAATCAAATGAGAGATAGTTGCTAAATTATTTTGTCTGCAAGTAAAGAATTTGACGGGCTGCCAGCTCTTATTCCAAACAGATAAAGTAACTTTGCATCCGAAAAAAAACACAAATCTGGAATGAATAATACAGTAGATAAAATGACCCCGTTCATTGTGATGGATGTCCTCGAACGTGCCAACGAGCTTCAGAAGACGGGTGTTGATGTGATTCATCTTGAAGTGGGCGAACCTGATTTTGATGTCCCGGCATGTGTCATGGATGCTGTTCTGAAAGCCCAAAAGGAAGGACTTACGCATTATACTCACTCTCTTGGCGACCCGGTTTTAAGGGCGGCTATCAGCGCTTTTTATAAAAACGAGTACAATGTGATAGTCGATCCGGAGTGTATATTGGTAACATCCGGGTCATCGCCCGCTATACTGATGGTGCTTATGCTTTTGTGTAATCCGGACGATGAGGTGATCATGTCCGACCCCGGTTACCCGTGTTACAAGAACTTCGCATTGGCGTGCCAGGCACGGCCGGTTTTTACCACTCTGAAGCCCGAAAGTGGCTTTTCGTATGATGTGGAAGACATCCGCTCTAAAGTGTCTCCGTCAACACGGGCTATTCTTGTCAATTCGCCCATGAATCCGTTCGGTACGCTTGTTGACGACAATATATATGATGAACTCACCCGTTTGGGAATACCCCTTATTTCCGACGAAATTTATCATGGTTTGGTATATGGAACGAAAGCTCGTTCGGTACTCGAATTTACAGATAATGCGTTTGTAGTCAGTGGATTTTCGAAACGATTTGCCATGACGGGATTGAGACTTGGTTACTTGGTCGCGCCCAGGCAGTACATGCGTCGCTTGCAGATACTCCAGCAGAACCTGTTCATCTGCGCATCAAGCACTGCGCAAAAAGGCGGTGTTGCCGCGCTTGAACAGGCAGCGCCCGATGTGGAGAAGATGAGAAATATTTACAACGAACGGCGGGTTTATTTGATCGAACGGCTGAAAAACGCCGGGTTCCGAGTGATGGGTGAACCAAGGGGCGCATTCTATGTGTTTTGCGATGCCCGCATGTTTACCTCCAACTCGTATGATTTCGCGTTTGAAATGCTCGAAAAGGCACATGTAGGAGTTACCCCCGGGATTGATTTCGGTGTTAACGGCGAAGGATTCCTCCGCTTTTCGTATGCCAATTGTATCGAGAATATTCGTAAGGCCATGGATAGAATCGACCACTTTCTGGCTTCCAGAAGCTCCTTGTAATGGCGCTAACGTGAGTTGAAAGAGAGTTCTTGTTCGTGGATGGTTATCTTTTTATTGAGATGATCAAATGGAAAGAATCTATTAAACAGACCCTTTCCAACGAAATGTTGTACGAATATTTGATTAAATATTAGGTAATTCAAAAAAATATATTACTTTTGTAGGCTCAAAATCAGAATAAAATTTAAAAATTAATTTTAAACTAAAAGGAGGAAACAAGCAATAGCTAAGCAATTAACTATCAAGCCTCAAAAAGCGAGAGAAAAAGAACAACCCCATCGGATCAACGAAAAAATAAGGGGGGTGAAGGAAGTTCGTTTGGTGGGTGACAATGTTACTCAGGGCGTTTATACTTACGAAGAAGCCTTGCGGATTGCCGATGAACTGGAATTGGATTTGGTCGAAATATCGCCCAGCGCTGTTCCACCTGTTTGTCGCATCGTTGACTATCAGAAATTTCTTTACCAGCAAAAAAAGCGAGATAAGGAACAGAAAGCCAAGAGCACTAAAATTGTTGTTAAGGAAATTCGTTTTGGGCCACAAACAGATGAGCACGACTACAACTTTAAACTCAAACATGCGCGAGAGTTTTTAAAAGAAGGCTGTAAAGTGAAGGCTTACGTGTTTTTCAAAGGTCGTTCCATTCTGTTCAAAGAACAAGGCGAGGTGCTTTTGCTGCGTTTTGCCAACGATTTGGAAGAGCAGGCCAAGGTCGATCAGCTTCCTGTGCTGGAAGGCAAAAGGATGATTATCATGATGTCGCCAAAAAAAACCAAATAACATCAACGATTTTATTTATAATTTAATATATAACAACAATGCCGAAAATGAAAACTAACTCCGGTGCCAAAAAAAGGTTTGTCCTTACCGGATCAGGAAAAGTTAAAAGGAAACATGCGTTTAAAAGTCATATCCTGACAAAGAAAACCACGAAACAAAAACGGAATCTGACACATGTAGCCATCGTTGATAAAGCCGATGAGCGCAATGTGAAAGAATTACTCTGTGTAAGGTAGTAACGGGTTTTAATTTAAATAATTTGTTTTCAATTTATCCAACCGAATGCTTTAGCACAAAGTTTACCTATACGAGGTAACGCTAACGTTCACAACTCATTTTATTATGCCAAGATCAGTAAATCACGTTGCTTCACGTAAAAGAAGAAAAAGGGTGTTGAGCCTGACAAGAGGTTATTTCGGAGGCCGCCGCAATGTGTGGACCGTTGCCAAAAACACATGGGAAAAAGGTTTGCAGTATGCATACCGCGACCGTAAGGCTAAAAAACGCAATTTCCGTGCCCTCTGGATTCAGAGGATCAATGCGGGTGCCCGTCTCGAGGGTCTTTCCTATTCAAAACTGATGGGAGCACTTCACAAATCAGGTATCGAAATGAACCGTAAAGTTCTTGCCGATTTGGCGATGAATCATCCTGAAGCTTTTAAAGCCATTGTACAGAAGGCTAAAAACGCATTATAAATTCAGTTAAAAATTTTGATTAGTCCTAAATAAAACCGTTACTGGTTTGGTTGACTAATTTAGTTATTTTATCCAACCGTATCAAGGATAGCCTTGGTGCGGTTGGCGTTTTTTTATAGAAAAATTCTGATTGTCTCCCCTTTTTTGTGGTAAAATATGCTGGTAATTTTCAGGTGTGTTTTTTTATTTGATTTTTAAGATAACATTTTGAAATATAATAATAAAGGGTGTTTGTAGTTTTAGAAAAAAATTGTATCTTTGCAGCCAGTTTTTTTACAACATAATGTCTAATCAACTAAATTATTAGTAATCAACAATTTTTTAATGGAAGAAAACGAAAAATTAGCCGAACAGCCCGTTGAAACGGCTGCTGAAGCTGTAAACGAAGTAGCCCCTGAAGTACAGGAAGCGGTAGTTGCACCAGCTCCGGAAGTACAGGAAGAAGTGGCTGCTGCTCCCGAAGTGATCGAAGAAGCTCCTTCGGAAGTTAAACCCCAGCCTGCTGCACCAGTGGTAGAAGCTGAATTTGATTGGGATGCCTACGAAAAAGGTGATACCCTTACTGCCGACTCGAAAAAAGAGTTGGAAAAAATTTACGATGAAACCCTGAACGCCATCAAGGATAAAGAGGTGGTGGAAGGTACAGTAATCTCTATCAACAAACGCGAAGTAGTGGTGAATGTGGGTTACAAATCGGATGGTATTGTTCCGATGAGTGAATTCCGCTACAACCCTGAACTTAAAGTTGGGGACAAAGTAGAGGTTTACATCGAAAGCCAGGAAGACAAAAAAGGACAGCTGCTCCTTTCGCACAAACAAGCGCGTGCAACCCGCTCTTGGGACCGTGTAAACGCAGCCCTCGAATCGCAGGAAGTGGTGAAAGGATTTGTGAAATGCCGTACCAAAGGCGGTATGATTGTGGATGTATTCGGTATCGAAGCATTCCTGCCGGGCTCACAGATCGATGTGAAACCTATCCGCGATTACGATGTGTTTGTGAATAAAACAATGGAGTTCAAAGTGGTGAAAATCAACCATGAATTCAAAAACGTTGTGGTTTCACACAAAGCGTTGATCGAAGAAGAACTCGAACAACAGAAGAAAGAAATTATCGGTAAACTTCAGAAAGGTCAAGTACTCGAAGGTACAGTTAAAAACATTACTTCTTATGGTGTGTTTATCGACCTTGGCGGCGTAGATGGATTAATCCATATTACCGACCTCAGTTGGGGACGCGTTTCACATCCTGAAGAAATCGTTACTCTTGATCAGAAAATCAACGTGGTTATACTTGATTTCGATGATGAAAAGAAACGTATTGCCCTCGGTTTGAAACAACTTTCTCCGCATCCATGGGATGCTTTGGATGCCAACCTGAAAGTAGGCGACAAAGTGAAAGGAAAAGTAGTTGTGATGGCCGATTATGGCGCATTTGTAGAAATCGCTCCAGGTGTGGAAGGTTTGATCCACGTGTCGGAAATGAGTTGGTCGCAACATCTTCGTTCTGCTCAGGACTTCCTGAAAGTAGGCGACGAAGTGGAAACTGTGATTTTGACACTCGACCGCGAAGAACGCAAAATGTCGTTGGGTATCAAACAATTGAAATCCGATCCTTGGGAAAACATCGAAGAAAGATACAAAGTAGGTTCGAAACATACTGCCAAAGTGCGTAATTTCACCAACTTCGGTGTATTTGTTGAAATAGAAGAAGGCGTGGATGGTTTGATCCATATTTCCGACCTGTCGTGGACCAAAAAGGTGAAACATCCTTCGGAATTTACCCAGATTGGTGCCGAAATTGATGTTGTAGTACTCGAAATTGATAAAGATAACCGTCGCTTGAGCCTCGGCCACAAACAATTGGAAGAAAATCCATGGGATGTGTTCGAATCGACATTTGGCGTGGATACCGTACACGAAGGCCTGGTAGTGGAAATACTCGACAAAGGTGCTGTTATAGCGCTGCCTTATGGCGTTGAAGGTTTTGCTACCCCGAAACATCTGATCAAGGAAGATGGTTCGCAGGCTAAAGTGGACGAAAAACTTCTATTCAAGGTGATTGAATTCAATAAAGAAGCCAAACGTATTATCCTCTCACACAGCAGAGTGTATGAAGATGTGAAACGTGCCGAAAAAGCTGATGGGGATACTGCTCCTACAGTGAAAAAAGCTTCGAAGAAAGCCAAGAAGGAAGAGGTAATCACAACGACAACTACCATTGAAAAAACTACATTAGGTGATATACAATCGTTAGCCGACCTGAAAGATCAATTGGAAAATGAAGCTGCTGAAAAATCAGCTAAAAAGGAGTCGAAAAAAGCTAAATCGAAAGAAGAAGCCAAACCGGCAACTGAAGAAGCTGATGCATAGTTCTACAGCTATGAGATAAAAAAGGCTCTTTCCCGTTTTCAGGGAAAGAGCCTTTTTTTATTTATTAAATTGTGTGTTTATTCAAACATATTGCGGAACCGCGAAAAGAAATTGCGGGCGGCCTGCTGGTTCGGTTTGAAGTTGGGCGAACCTGAAAATCGTTCCATCCATTGTTTTTCTTCCTTAGTAAGGTTTTCAGGAATATAAACACCGATGTTTACAAGTAAATCACCTGTTCCATACCGATTTACACTTGAAAGCCCCTTCCCTCTCAACCGAAGTACTTTTCCGGGTTGTGTGCCGGGAGCGACTGTTACTTTTACTTTCCCATCCACTGTGGGCACTTCCACGTTTCCACCAAGAGTTGCTTCGGGTACTGTAAGCAGTAGGTTATATATCAAGTCATTTTCATCGCGTATCAATTCGGGATGCGGTTCTTCCTCTATAACCACCAGTAAATCGCCGTTCACGCCTCCACGACGGGCTGCATTACCTTTTCCGCTAACCGATAGTTGCATCCCTTCCATCACGCCGGCCGGAATGTTGATAGAGATCACCTCTTCTTCCCTAACTATGCCCTCACCATTGCAATGCTGACATTTATCCTTGACGATGGATCCTTCGCCACCACACGTAGGGCATTCGGTAGTGGTTTGCATCTGTCCGAAAATGGAATTCTGAATGCGTGTTACCCTACCGCTTCCATTACAAGTAGAACAGGTTGTTTTAGCCGATCCGTTGGCTGCTCCTGTTCCGTTGCAGTGTGAACATGAAACATATTTTTTTACTTTGATTTTCTTTTCCACACCACTGGCCACCTCCGAAAGGTTGAGTTTTACTTTCACTCTTAAGTCCGATCCTTTGCGAACCCTCTGTCCGCCTCGGGAATTGCCACCAAATCCACCAAAACCACTGAACCCTCCAAAATGACCACCGAATATATCTCCGAAGTGGGAGAAAATGTCGTCCATCGTCATTCCGTCGCCACTAAAACCACCTCCGGCGGCTCCACCTATACCGGCATGTCCGAACTGGTCGTACCGCTGCCGTTTTTGAGGGTCGCTCAATACTTCGTAAGCTTCGGCAGCCTCTTTGAACTTTTCCTCCGCCTCTTTGTTTCCGGGGTTTTTATCAGGGTGAAATTCAATGGCTTTCTTTCGATAAGCTTTTTTTATTTCGTCGGCCGAAGCCGATTTTGACACACCTAATACCTCGTAATAATCACGTTTTTCCATTATTTATATAAAATATTTCAACAACGAAGATAGTTGCCGGGTTATTATTCTCCGACTACCACTTTCGAAAATCGTATCACTTTATCGTTGAGCGTGTATCCTTTCGACACGCAATCAATAATTTTGCCTTTCAAATCGTCTGAAGTCGCCGGAAATGTGGTGATGGCTTCGTGAAATTCCGTGTCGAAAACCTCATTTTCAGTTGGTATTTCTTTCACTCCTTTTTGATTTAAAAAGGCAATGAATTTATTATAGATCAGATCAATGCCTTCCCTTACAGCTTGAATGTCATCGGCTGTTTCCATGGCTTTGCGGGCACGTTCGAAATCGTCGATAAGCGGTAACATGTCCGACAGTACACCTTCTGAGGCAGTTTTAATCAAATCGACTCTTTCCTTCAATGTCCGTTTCCGGTAATTGTCGAATTCAGCCATCAGCCTCAGGTTTTTATCGTTCAGCTCGGCACATTTCTCTTTCAAAAGCTGAAGTTCGCCCGTTATATCATTCTTTTGGTCAGGGTTTTCAACTGCATCTTCGCTTGTGGGTTGGTTTTCTGGCGCAGCAGCAGTTTCCACTTCCTCTCGGATGGTTGTTTTCGGTTCTTCCTTTTTTTTACTTTCTTCTTTTTCAGCGTGCTTCTTCATTTTTTACTATATGATATTTTAATACTTTTTTTTAGATGAATAAATGTTGTCAGGCCGGCAGTTCTGACACGGCAATAATTTTGCCAAACCACCCGGATCTTGTATTTGGCAGCATCCGGGTGGCAAATTGGCAGTATTTTTATCAACAAAGTATTAAAAATGGCAAAATTAACGTGTTAGCATAAATTTGAACGTAGTTCCGAAATTGGTCGATGAAACAGGATAGGATGATGAAACCAAAGGCGTTGTGCTTTGATGATCGTAATAAAGCTGGATGTTGAGTTTTGAACTGAACACGTAGTCGGCTGTTATTTTGAGGGTAAACATTTTATTCCCGTTGGTGGCCTGGGTAATGTTTTCATCGATTTTCCTCAAGAGCCCCTTCACATCTTTATAGGATAAATTGGCCGTCAGTTTCAGGTCGTTTTTAATTTTCGATTGTTTGTCATTTTTCAAACGAAGTATCACATCAAAATCTTTCAACACGTATCCGAACCCGATTTTATATTCGTCGGCAGTCGATTCGATCAGTTGAGTACTGGAAACATTCAGCACCATGTTCCGTTGCTTGCTGTATTCGAGCGTGGTAGTCATGCTGTTTTTCATGGTGAGGTTCAGCCCGATAAGCGGATTGAATTGCTCGCTGAGCGAAACGCTTGATATATTGTATACCGATGACGGAATCGGATTGTCGTTAGACACATCGCGTACATAGCCGTATCGTCCTTCGTCGTCCATTGCTACCCAGGTAGAATAGGATGTGTAAGACCCGATGGAATATTTACAGGTATATGCGTGAGTAAGGCTCACCGATTTGAATCGTTCAGCCAGCCAATCGATGCGGGTAAGCCCATCGTAACTCAAACGCCAGTTGGGTAAAACATCGAGTAACGACAAGAACGGGTTTGTTTTCACACTCGAAGCCGAACGGCCTGTATAAGCCGCGAAGAATGCCGGGATCAATACATCCGAAGAGTTATTGCTGAAGGCTCCCAACGATGAATTATAACCGGAATTTGCCAGCGCAGTTCCCTCAAGGAAGCCCGCGTTCGGATATCTTGTGCCTGCATAACGGGCATTCAACCTGTCGGCAACCACTTGCCTGTTTTCCAAAAATTTGTTGAACGTTTCCGAATTGTAATTGGAAGCCGCTCCCCCTGTTTTTTTAAACGCGGTAGAAACAGCAATGGTGCTGATATTAAAACTTCCGGTGTAAGTGGTAGGCATATCATCGTACATGTACGAAATGCTGTTCGACGTGGCGTAATTGCGAACGCCGGTAAGTTCGATCTTCAATCCGGAAATAGGTTCGAGCGACAAACTGGCTTTGAAGTCGGAAGTAAACGCGGTGGTGGCAGGCGTAATGGAATCATTCATTACCAGCCAGTTCCTCGATTTCGCTTTTTCGATAAAATTATCATCGAATAATCCGAAGGTAAATGCGTAACCGGGGGCTTTGGAACCATCCTCGGTTTTTCCCTGTCCAAGCAGACCCGTTTCACCGGCAAAGCCATTCAGTACCATGCTGTTCGATTCACGGTAGCTGAAAGTAGCCCTACGAACCATCATCAACAGGCGAGCTACGAAATCGACCGGGGTTACGGAATTATTATTATTTGCCAGATTTTTAACCGGTGTATTCTCGCTGATTACAACTACTTTAGCACTATCGGCACTCACTTTTGGGAAAATTTCAATATCGTTTTTTCCTTTCGGTTTATAGGTGAATTTAACAGGATTCCCTTTTTTATCGAATACGGAAACTTTTACTTTATCGGAAATAAGTTTGTGGTTGATGGTTGTGGCTTTATTCCTTTCCAGTTTGTAAGTATTACTGAAAGTTTTTGCCTGGGTGGACAATTGCCGTGAAGGTTGTTGACCACGGCTTCTGTCGGGGCTGTTTTGTGCCTGCTGCTGCGCGCTGAATTTACGGTTCACTTCCTTCAGGTATTTCCATTTGTTGTAGAAATTCTCGAAATTCAATTGTCCATCGAGGGTTATAACCCTCTGACTTGTGGCAATATTCCCAGCCCAGAAATCACTACTTAATGATTTTACGGTACGATCCCAATTGTAATTCCCATTATACGAGGCATTTACAGAAACCCAGTCGAGATAAGGTAATTTATCCACCGGAATTTTCCACGTTAGGTTAAATACCTGATCGTAAGCATAAGGCGACCCCATCTTTTTTATGCTCGACCAAACTTTATCGCGCCACTCATCGTAATAATCCTTATTCACTTCAGGGGTGTAGTATGGCTCTTCAATGTTGGCATTGGTTGCCGTATGGAACGACATTTTTATATTTTTGGATAAATCGTATTTTAGTTCAAACTCCCTGTTCCATGTAAAGTTTTTGCTAAACGACAGGTCATCATCCGAAGTGCTTGAGGAAGTTTCGTCAGCTGTAAGATTGCGCAACCTTACCTGACTGTACTGCCTGTTCAGATTGGAATAATAACTCAACGATGATGGTAAGTAATTGAAATTAAAATCTTTAATAATTTTCAATACCGGACTGCCGAGAGCCTTAACATTTTTGAATGGCTCAACTGGTTTGGGGTTGAACGAATAATTATAATTCAATGCCAGCCGCTGATTTTTTTCGAGATTCTGCTCAATTTCAGGGGTATGCTCGCTTACCTGAGTTGACGCGTAAGTTACCGACACGTTAGCCGGATCGTAGAACTGAGGTTTTTTGCTCTTAATATTCACCCGAGCATTGGTAATATTGAAACTTTTGGTGGTCGAAACCGTTTGAGCGATATTTTTCAACGAGTCTTTAGCACTTTGCGATTTCAGATCGGCCAGCGCTTCATTCAGGGTAACATCTTCGTCGAGCGGATTGTATTTTGGCGATACTGTTTCGTTCGAGTACGAATAATACGTCGGGATTTGCAATTTTGCTTTTTCAGGCAAGAACCTACCCAAATCAAGCGAGGTTGAGAAATTAACCTGGTATAAATCGGTGTTTCTGCGGGTTTGTACGTTGCTTTCAATACTTCCGTATCCCGATGTTTCCATCCGCCCCGAAACATTTACCGTCCCGATATCGGATAAGCCCACAGCCATGTTTCCCATAGCGGCCCAGCCTCCTTCTTCGTTGAACCCCGACATGCGCAACTCGTTTACCCACACTTCACCGGAAAGCACCTCGCCATTGGTTTTGTTGCGGATACCGATCATGATATTTTCCACATCCGAGATAGCCGGATTTCCCTTTACATAAATGCGGTTATTCTCGTTGTCTGTGTCATAAGTTTCGTAACGGGTGGTGTTGGTAACCGATGAGCCGGCTGTCTGTTTTGCCTTGTTACGGCTGATTTTGGCATTTACTAACTTTGAAAACGCAAAATCGAACATGTTGTTTGGGTTCCACACTTTCAAGCGGTCGGCATCATTTTTATTGGAATACGTTCCTTCAGGAGTCAGCGTCAGTGGTATTTCATATTCATAATAGTTGTTGTTGAGGTCGGAACCCAAACGGATGAAGCAGCTCAATTCTCCATCATTCAGCCCTGTCAAATCATCGATCAGTTTTTCGGCATGAACAAACATTTGTAATTTTTTATAATTACGCATGTCGAAAGAAGTAGTTTTATATACCGAACGTGCATCGCCTGGAGCCAGATTGTTCACCTTCAATACCATGGCTTGTTCATTTTCCTGTAGCAACTGAGGCTGACTCGGATCGGTCTCACGCGACACACCGGGAGGTAACACGTAGTTTACAGGGGTTTTATTCGAGTTCTCTTCGATATTCACCGTTTGTACATTCAATTGAGCATCGGTTGTAGGTGTTCCGATTTTGTCGTACAACGTTTTTGTATAAGTGCGCCATTCACCCCGAACCAGATCCAGCGTGGCAAAACGGAGCGTCATGTCCTGTTCGAAGCCGGTAAGGAACATACGGATGAACCGAATGGATTTGAAATTCTTTATGTTGCCCACTTTATCAGTATAGTCGCGGATAGGAATTTTAAACTGATACCAGGTTACCGCTTCTGTTTTTCCATTTTTAAGTTTCACGTTGGAAGTGATACTATCGGTAATAAAATTTTCGCCCACTGCCATGCTATCGCGTTTAATACTCACCCTGTATTGAAAGTATCTTTCGTATTCATTCAGGGTATTGTCGCCGTTGATGTCTTCCACGTTAGGTAGCGTAGTGGCTGCCGACGAGTAATCTGAATTGTTGTTGGTTTCAGGCGAGTTGCCTTCGGTACCGTTGTAATGTTTATAACGGGTAAGGATATCAGCGTTTTCACTGTCGTAGTCCGATCCACGATAGTAATGATAATTATCTCCCGATGGGTCGTTCAGTGGCGAAAGCGAATCTTTTTTCATTGTTTCAACCGTGGCTGGTGAAAGTTTCTGCCGAAGGTTTTCCACATAATTTTTGTAAGTAGGAAATTGAGATTCCTGGCTGTTCATCAAACCATCAAGCCCCACATCCTGGTATTTCCGGGTGCCGGCCGCATTGTCAAAAGCCGTAACCGTGGATTGTGTTTTCGGAACCCGACCCCACACGGTCGTTTCTGTTTTGGTCTCATCGCCATCAGTAGGCATGCCGTGTTCGAAGAATTTTTTGCCATCTTTCAGAATATCTTCGCTGACATCTCCCAAGTTGAAGAACAATTCTCCACCTTTGTTGGTATGGTTCGTGTCTTTTATAAACGGATCCATCACCCAAAATTCGATATACTCGATGTTGGCGGCTTCGAAATCGGTTTGGTCGAGTTTACGCATAATACCTCCCCAACGTTGCTTCGGGTTCGCCAGAGTTCCATCGCTGTTCATCCCAGCAACATCTACGTTATACGGGCCACGTTCGGTAGGATAGTACGAGAGGTTCATGACGGTAATCCTAGACGACTCGGTGGTTGATGTTTCCTTATTGGGAAATACTTCCTGTTCCAGCACGTTGCGGGTCAAATGATCCGACTGAAGGTCGGGATTGTTCCGCAGGTTCGAAGGGGTGGTACGGCTATCGCCGTTCAGGATCGGATCAACATGATACCAGGCCAAAAGCGCCCTGTTTTTACCGTAATCGGTATTATTGCTCAGCTTCGATTCATCAAAATAAGATGGTGTACTGGCCAAAAACCAGTAGATCGGATAATGAATATCTATAGAAGTTTGAGTTGATTCAAAATCGTCGATGTATGACAGTCCGGCCGACGAAATGGTGGACGAATGACCCGGTATAAGTTGGGCAAACTCGGCATTCAAAGCAATGGTTGATGGTTGAGTAGCATTTACAAACGGTAGCTTGTCAATCATATTGGTAAGCCACTGCGATTCGGTACGCCACGAGGTGTTGAGCCCCCAAATCGTATTCGAGATAGGCTCATCGCCCGAATTTACTTTCGTAGTCAGTGGCGTTTCGGACAAGTGCATGATGGTTCCGCCAAGGGTGAAATTTTTGCTGAACTCATATTCCAAATGGGTGCCAACAAGCGATTTTCGCTGGGTGTTGTAAGCCGACTGATTTTCGAGTTTCACATCAATGTTGGTTCCCGATTCAACCAAAGACTGATTCAGGATGGTTACCGTTCCCATGGTGTAATCCACCGTATAATCTGTATTTTCGATCAGGGTCGATCCACCGGCAGTAACCGTTACCGATCCCCGCGGGATATTCATTGCGTTGAGCTGTATTTCAGAGCCGGAAGTAGCCTTGTATTTTCCTACTAATTTGAATTTATTTTTTTCGCTCAACTCTTGTGCTGCCACCAGGGTAGAATCGTACAATTCCTGGAAAACGTACTTGTCGGCAATGGTATTATCGTCGATGGCTTTACGCAGGTTCGACCCGAAAGGTTCCAACACCGGGAAGAAAATTTTACCTGATGAAGCCTGAATAGTATAACCATCTATAAAGTCGAATTTACCATCAGGATTCTCGGCCTTTTTCGAATCAAGCCTGTCGAGGTCCATCACCCTGAGCAGTAGCTTCGATTTTAATTTTCCTTCGGGCAAATAGCGAAGTTGCGTCCCCACCGAATCGTTCTGATATACCACATCCAACGTGAAATTATCCTGTTGCACCTGTGTAGCTCCAAGACTATACACATTTTTCATCATTAAATCCCACGACTTAAGCCCGGGAGCTTCGGATGTGCTTTTCAGCAACTTGACAATTAAGTTTTTAGGAGCCTCTATACCATCCGTCGAAAATTCACCCACCTGATAGGTTTGTCCGTTGGCGGTGTATTCATACGCCACAGCCAGCACTTCGTCGGGGTTCAAGGCCGTTTTCAGCGAAACGATACCCAGCGTGCTGTTCAGCGTATATTCCGACGATGAAAGCTTACGGGCACTCTCCACTTTATCGTAATCTTCGCCTCCATTAATTCCCAAAGCTCCGTATGCCGTTGATAAAACTGAATTTACCTGATCGATATCCCTGATCCCGCTTATGCCCAGAATTTCGGAATAGAGAGTGTTGGTTTTGTTGTCGGGAACAGTCGGGGATTGAGTTGGAGCCCAGTGAGGATTCCCGATTTTCGAAGGTTCGCCCAAATCCATGAAAGCAATAATGTTACGGGCATCATCGTATTGTCCTCGCTTATTGGTAATCCACACCTCCACCCTGTTAATGGTAATTCCAGATGCTATATTCGGAAGCCGTTTCATCACCTTTTCGTAGTTGTCGCGGAAATATTGTGATAAAAAGTAGTGCCTGTTAGCGTCATAGTCGTCAGCATTTATCTCATACGAGGTGGTTTGCGATCCTCCTTTAGAACTTACGGTTTTGGTTTCCGACTGCTGCTGCGAAGCCAAAGCGGTTACACGGAGTTTGCCGAATTTGAGGTCGGTTTTTATGCCAAAAAGAGCTGTACTACCCGAAATGAGCGAACTGTTGAGGTTCATGCTCACGTTCCCGGCTTCGATGCTCTGGATAGCGTCATCTTCTTTTCCTTTGTAGGCCAGTTTAATAGCTTTCTGGTCGAAATCGAAGGACGATTCGGTGTTATAGTTCATTCCCAGCGATATCTTGTCGCCGACTTTACCATTTACATTGAGCTGGATTTTTTCATCGAAATCAAAAATGGTGGACGAACGGGCATTCTGGGTCAAGGTAGGATTATCAATGCGGTTGTGCTTGATACCTAATGTAATTTCGGCCGATCCCTGCGTTTTAATCTGAACACCACCCGGCCCGAAAATTTTATCAGCCGGCCCGAGGCTGAATTTCATGTCGGAAAGTTTGAATTTATCCTCATTATTGGCTTCGGCTTTGGCGTTTTTTTCTTTCCAATACCCCTGCATCTCTTTTTTTGCCGAATAATTCCAATATTCATCATTCGACATGGTAAAGGGAGTCGCTATTTCATTTTCACCGATATAAGTTCTGAAAACATATCCTCCCGAAGCCGGATCGTATTCCACCACCGATTTCATATTGTTCGGGTTGGGGGCATCGAGCGGATATTTTTTATCCACATCCTGGTAGGTGTTCTGGTTGTAATCTTTAATGGGGAATTTCGGTTTGGAAGCCGTTGTATCCTTGGTTTGTTCTATTCCCTGTTTGACTGCACCGACCGGAGTATTGTCCGTAGGGGTAAACGGAAACGTGCTGGCTTTCGAATAAAGAAATCCGGAAACGGCACAAGTCAGGGCGGCAAAGAAAAAAATGAGTTTTCTGATGTTCATATTCAATTTCACATTAATAAAGGTCCGGAGTCAGTTACATCATTTTTAATGCTTGTTTTATTAATTGTTCCACTTTCAGGTCGGGCTGCGTTTTTACAACCTTTTCGATGGTTTTCTGCGACAAGGAAGCCGGAAATCCCAACATGACCAAAGCAGCTACAGCCTCGTCGGCAACAGGCGATGGTTTTGCAAAAAGCTGACCGCTGGTTTCAGCACCATCAACACTTTTCACAACCTTATCTTTCAAATCAACAATGATGCGCTGCGCGGTTTTCGTACCAATGCCCTTTATCGCGTTCAATGCGGTTACATTTCCAACTGCGATCATTTCCCTGATTTCGACGGCAGTGTACGACGACATGATCATACGGGCCGTATTGGCTCCTATTCCGGAAACGGAAATGAGCAACAAAAATAAACGGCGCTCGGTCGTACTCAGGAAACCATACAACAAGTGGGCGTCTTCACGGATGGCTTCATATACATATATTTTGGCTGAAGTTGTCTGATTCAGGGAACTATATGTAGAAAGGGTTATGTGAATAAAATAACCGATTCCACCCGTTTCGATAACAACGGCGGTAGGGGTAAGCTCGGTAATTTCACCCTTGATGTAATCAATCATGTTCAAACTGGTTTTTAACTTACAAATATACAGATAATTCGGCAACATGCCAAATTTCATCCGGCAGGTACATACGGTTACATTAACGTATATATCTTACAAAAAGTACATTTTAAAAGTTAAATTTATATGAAGCCGGGAAGCTTTCTCTCCATTTGAACATCATTTTCTGATGGATCCTAAATTTGCCGGAAGCCGGAGATCGTTTTTTTTATTTTACAGAATCATTCGGTTGCAATCAGTTTTTCTTTTTTTTCTGAACGCTCCAACCGAAACGCCCGATTTTTTCGCCCGATTTGTAATAATTTCCATGCGTATATGAAATGAGCCGGGCCAGCGCAAGGTCGAAAGTGTCGGTATCGTGATGAATGTAGCGTTCATCGGCCTGAACATTCACTATATCGGAAATAAACATATCGTGCGAACCCAGTTGAACAATCTCTTTCACCCTGCATTCGATACAAAGCGGAGCTTCGGCAACGATAGGGGTAGCCACCATTTTCCCTTTTTCGGGCGTCAGGTTCATTTCTGCAAATTTATTAACATCCTTGCCGCTTTTCACCCCGCACCAGTCGGCAGCGTAAGCCAGTTCTTCGTTGGTGAGGTTGATAACAAACTCGCCGGTCGATTTAATGATTTCGTAAGAATGGCGCTCCGGCCTGACTGAAATATAACACATGGGCGGATTGGTGCAGATAGTGCCCAGCCAGCTGACTGTAAACAGGTTATAATTATCGGGGTTGTTGCCGCACGAAATCAGGGCTGCTGGCAGCGGGTAAATCATCGTCCCCGGTTTCCAGGAGACGTGGCTGTGTTTTTTGTCGTTTTTCCCCGGTGAGTGGGGCGAATTCGCATGATCCTTTCCGTTCATTCCGTTTGTTTTTTATTCAAAATAATGATGCGCTTTCAGTAGGCATCATTAATCCGTTTTATTTAATCTTTACTTCTTCCATTTTTACATCTCTTTCACAATATCGGCATTTCAACCGCACTTCGTTTTCGTCCCTGATGACAAAAAAACGGGTTACCACCGGCTGATGGTTGGTAATGCAGTTGGGATTGGCACATTGTACTATTTCCCTGATTTCGTCTGGAAGCACCAGTGGTCGTTTTTCCACCACCTGATAGTCGCGGATAATATTGATTTTTGCATGAGGAGCAATCAGAGCAATCTTGTTGGTTTCATCTTCCTTAAATGCCCTGTCGGAAATTTTGACTATCCCCTTTTTGCCCATAATGCCGCTGTCGAGGTTGTTACCAATTGTAATCTGGTTGACACAAGTATCCAAATGCAAAATAGAAACCACCTGAAACAATTTGTCAGACGGGATATGGTCAATTACCGTTCCGTTTCGCAGGGCAGCCACCTTTAGTTCTTTTTCCATGATTTTTTCAGTTAATTGTTCAAAACGTTATTTATAATAGCCTGCCTGATGTACAACCCATTTTGCGCTTGCCTGAAATAATAAGCTTTTTCGTTTCCATCCACATCGGGGGCAATTTCGTTTACGCGGGGAAGTGGGTGGAGAATTTTCAGGTGGGGCTTGGATGATTCGAGCATCTCATTTTTAAGCGTATAAACGTTTTTCACCCGTTCATATTCCATTAAATCCTGGAAACGTTCCCGTTGCACACGGGTCATGTACAAAATGTCGGCATCGTTGAAGTTGTCGTGCAGTTCGGTGGCTTCGGTAAACGGAATATCGTGTTTGCGGCAGAAAATCTTATATTCATCCGGCATTTTCAGTTCATCAGGCGCTATGAATTTAAAGGTAGGATGAAAATGGGACATGGCCATGATCAGCGAATGTACGGTGCGTCCGTATTTTAAATCGCCAACCAGGCAAATGTTTAAATGTTCGAGCGTACCCTGGGTTTTCAGGATGGAATACAGGTCGAGCAAGGTTTGAGAAGGGTGTTGGTTGGCGCCATCGCCGGCATTGATAATAGGTACCGGGGATACCTCGGCGGCATAGCGGGCGGCGCCTTCGAGCGGATGACGCATGACGATGGCATCGGCGTAAGAACTGACCATACGTATCGTGTCGTTCAGGGTTTCACCTTTGGATGAACTGCTGGTAGCTGCATCGGAAAATCCGATGACCGAGCCTCCCAGACGGATAACGGCCGTTTCGAAACTCAGGCGTGTTCGGGTGGAAGGCTCAAAAAAAAGAGTCGCTATCACCTTGCCATCCAGAATTTTCCGGTTCGGCTGTGCTTCGAAACCGGCAGCCGATTCAAGAATTGAGAGAATTTCCTCCTTGCTGTAATCGGAAATCGACACCAAGCTTTTGTTTTTCATGTGTTTATAATTTTTATATCTGCCCCCTAATCCCCTAAAGGGGGAATAAGAACGAGGATAAGGCAGGTTCTTTGAGTTTTGTTGTTTTATAATCAGTCCTTTGTGTTACCTAAATTTTTATTTTGGTCATGGATGTTTCATATGATAATAATTAATTGTTTTTCAAGGGCGCATGAAACCTGTCGCTGCTTCTGTGGAACACGTTTCACATGGATGAAGTTTTTTATTGTCGCAAACATCTGTTGATGAACTGTACCGTAACAAAAAAACCAACGCAAATCTCTAACGATTCGTATTGGTTTCCAGAAAAAAATCCTCAGGCAGCTTACAAAAGTATTATCCGAAAATAAGCCGCTATATCTTGAAAAATATGGTAGATTCACCGGTGTCATATCGGAATACAAAAGTAATGTTTTTTTTTGTACCGAAGTTCTTTTTTAATCATAATTTTTTGGAGATTTTCCAGAGTGCTATTCTTTATTTTTTCATAAAAATGCAGGACATTTACCTTTGAAAACAAAAAAAATATTATTTTAGTAGCCTGAAAACAATAACCGTATTTATTTATGTTAATTATAGGTATTGCCGGAGGAACCGGTTCGGGAAAAACCACTGTTGTCAGGAAAATTGTTGAACGACTTCCCGAAGGGGAAGTGGCCATTTTACCGCAGGATTCGTATTACCGCGATAGCAGTCATCTTCCTTTGGAAGAACGACTTGAAATGAACTTCGACCACCCAGACTCGATTGAATTTGAACTATTGGTCGAACATTTGAAACAACTGAAAGAAGGTAAAACCATCGAACAACCCATTTATTCTTATCTGACTTGTACGCGGGCTACCGAAACAATCCCTGTTCATCCCTGCCATGTCATCATTGTCGAAGGAATCCTGATACTCACTGATCCGGAACTGAGGAAAATGCTCGACTTGAAAGTTTTTGTGGATGCCGATGCCGACGACAGGCTTATCAGGGTCATCAGCCGCGACATTGTGGAACGCGGGCGGTCGGTAAACAAGGTGATCGAAAGGTACGAGAACACTGTAAAGCCCATGCACCTGCAATTTATCGAACCGACAAAGCGGTTTGCCGATCTGATTATCCCACAGGGAGGAAGCAATCATGTAGCAATTGATATTCTTACAAGATACATCGAAAATATCCTGAACGGTAAAAATAAGCTGATTCACGAGAATAACTACTGATTCAGTATTTTATGATGTTTCAGGTAAGATAAGGAATACACAACTTTAAATCTGTCGAGTCATGTTACCTGCTGCCGATCTATCAAAAATTATGTTTATCGACATTGAAACTGTTCCTCAAACCGAATATTTCGGCGCGTTATCCGACGAAATGAAACATTTGTGGGAGGAAAAGTTCAATAATGTCCGAAAGCGTCAACCAGACAAATACGATAGCGAATCAAACCCATCGGAAGCTTTCGAAAATAATGGAGGCATTTACGCTGAGTTTGGGAAAATTATTTGTATTTCAGTCGGGTTTTTATATTCAAAAGATAACGAATGGCACTTCCGCTCGAAATCTTTTGCCGGCCATGATGAGAAAAAAATACTTTCGGAATTCAAAGAACTGACCGTAAAGTTTTTCGCATCAAAAGAACATACTTTTTGCGGACATAACATCAAGGAGTTTGACATTCCTTACATTTGCCGCCGTATGCTTATCAACGGTATTGAGTTGCCGCCAAACCTCAACATATCAGCCAAGAAACCGTGGGAAACCGGATTTATCGACACAATGGAGCTTTGGCGGTTTGGCGACTATAAAAATTTTACCGCGCTGAAACTGCTCACGGCGGTTTTTGGCATCCCCACTCCAAAGGACGACATCGATGGTAGCCAGGTAGCTGCCGTATATTATAAGGAAAACAATATCGACCGTATTTCGCGCTACTGCCAGAAGGATGTGCTTGCCACGGCGCAGGTCTTTTTGCGGATGAATCATCTTGACATTATTAAGGATGAGAATACCGAACATCTTTAACCATATATCATGCTAAAGAAACACACACTTATCATTCTGTTTTTTTCATGTATCCTCGTTTGTGGATGCAAGAAAAAAAATCAGGAGATGCATGAGCGTATTTTGTCGGAGAAAAATGAAACAGCCCAACTCCCCGACACTCTCCGCGTAGCCACCATGGTAAGTTGTACATCTTATTTCAGCATTCATTCCGAAATATATGGGCTTGATTACGAACTGGCCGAGAACCTGTCGGAATACATCGACCGCCCTCTGAAAATTAAACGGGCTAAAACTGAGGAAGAACTTGCCAAAATGGTTTTGGAGAAAAAAGCCGATATTGCCGTTTATCCGGTAGTGGAGACCAAACAGCTGAAAGCTTCTTTCGAATTTGTATGTCCGCACACCCCCTCGTACATGGTTTTGGTTCAACGGTTGAAAAGCGACAAAATATTAAGCGATGTTACTGAATTAAAAGGAACTGATATTCATGTTCCGGCCAAATCGGTATTTTATAACCGGCTCAAACAGCTCAACAGCGAGTTGGGAGGTGGCATCAACATCGTAGCCGAACCCGACACTACCAGCAACGATGCCCTGATAGAGAAAGTGGAAAAAGGTGAAATTGCTTACACAGTTGCTTACCGCAACAATGCCATGCTCCATAAAAACTATAGCGACAACCTGATTTGCCGGATGCAGATCGGGTTCAACCAGCGTTCGGGATGGCTCATCCGCAAGGATGACCAGCAACTGAAGAAGCTGGTTGAAGAATGGCAGGCCGATGACGATACCCAGTTACTGATGGATGAAGTAAACGAGCAGTATTACGAAAAAAATCCATACTTTGCATTCAGGAGCCTAAATATCCCCAAAGGTGCCATATCGCCTTACGACAGATTGTTCAAAAAGTACGCTGCGCTGATTGGCTGGGACTGGCGCATGCTGGCCGCCATCGCCTTTCAGGAATCGGGATTCGATCCGGAGAAAATAGCGTGGTCAGGGGCATCGGGCTTGATGCAGCTTATGCCGCGGACGGCTTCAAATTTCGGCCTCAATGGGCGCACCATTCTTAATCCAGAAATGAATATTGAAGCTGGCGTGCAGTATATTAAAAGTCTCGATATGCTTTACCGCAGCATCGGGGACAAGCACGAGCGTATCAAATTTATCCTGGCATCCTACAATTCAGGCCCCGCCCACGTACTCGACGCAGTGGCGTTGGCCGCCAAATATGGCAAAAACTCCGAAAAGTGGTTCGACAATACCGAATACTACCTGCTCCGGAAAGCAGAGCCTCAATATTACCGGGATCCGGTGGTGAAATATGGCTATTGCAGGGGAAAAGAAACTGCGCAATACGTTAAGAAAACCCTTAATACGTACGAAAAATACGTCAGGAAGAAGAAATAAAAGATCTGCTGAATAGTGGGAAAGAGGCTCTGTATTTTCAAAAAAATGAAATAGCGGAGAAATTGGCTTAAAAAATAGTTGCAAAGTACTTGCAGAATTTTAAAAAAGAAAGTATCTTTGCAGCTCCAAAAAACGAAAAGCGCGTTTTCAGGTAAAACATTTTGCGAAAATAGCTCAGTTGGTAGAGCATAACCTTGCCAAGGTTAGGGTCGCGGGTTCGAGTCCCGTTTTTCGCTCGGATAATATTAGAGCAAAGTACATAAATAAATACGGAAAAAGAAGTTGATCCGGATTTCTGCTCTTAAAAGATTAAAGAAGCGGAACGAACGTTGTTTCGCTTTTTTTCACGGTGGAAATTGTCCGCCGGCACCAGAGCCCAAATGGTGAAATTGGTAGACACGCTAGTTTCAGGGACTAGTGGCCGCAAGGCTGTGCAGGTTCGAGTCCTGTTTTGGGCACAAATTTTTTTATACAGAAGCGCAAGTGGTGAAATTGGTATACACGCTACTTTGAGGGGGTAGTGCCGGTTACGGCGTGTGAGTTCGAGTCTCATCTTGCGCACTTCTTTTTTCTCTTCTTATAAATACCTGCTTATCAAATCTAAAGTTTTCGAAGTAATATCAATAATGCACCTCGAAGGTACGCGAGCATTGCTGCATGATATGCTATAAATACCTGTCAACTTATAGCGAGCCCGGGACACCTGTAAAAAAATATTTGTGGACACTGTTATGCATATAAACTAAATATTCTGGCCGGAGCTTTAATCCGACTTAAAAAATGAGCTATATGATAACCTTACTGAAGAAATATTCGCTACTTTTAATTGCTTCAATTATAATAAGTTATATTTTGACGGCATTCATATTATATCTGAAGCCGGATTTATTGACAACCCACAACTCGTATGGAGCAACATCTTCTTTCGGTTCTGCCTATCTGAAAGAATGGATAGATGATTTCATAAATATCATTTTTGTTTTTCTGTTGTACCGGGAGATGAAAACTTTGAAAATAATGTCGGTTCCGATATTAATCCTCACCTTTTTTTCCAGTTTAACCGGAGTAATTTTCTTTTTAATTATGAATGCTTACAATACCCTGACGAAAAATGAAAGAACTCATTAAGATATTGAACAAGTACATTATTTTGCTTATCGTTTCTTTTTTATTAGAAACGTTTTGGTCTTACTTTATTCAATATATCATTTATTATAATTATCAGAGTGTACTGATTGATAGCTATTTATCCTCATACATCGGTTATATTCCGACAATCATACAACTCTTAATAAAGATAACGATTACTGTTTTGATAATCATTGATTTGAAAAAAGAAAACCTGCGACACATTGTGCTAACTTCTATCGCGACGTTTTGCTACCCATTACTTGGAATAGTGATTTTTTCGATATTGCTGTTGGAGAAGAAAAGGGCATAATTTTGAAAAACTCCGGCCATCCTATAGATATGATCTTGTATTTGCAATCTTTTTTAATGCGTGGTAAGTAAATGTTTTGCATCGGAGGGTTTCTTGATTTGATGGGCAACAATGATAAGAAATGTAATTGAAAAAATGTTGATATCAAATGATTTACATTGGAGGTGGAAAATAAATGGGATGTAAAACAGAAATATTGACAACCGAGGAATTGAACTTGCTTAAAAGAGAGTTGCGTTCAAATTACTTTGCCGGCATTGTCCTTTTCTTCATGGCTTATTTTTTAATCCACTTACTCTATTATGCAAGCTCGCAAAAGTGGTTATTACCCGGATTCGAACTCTTTGTTTTTTGTGGAGGTTTGTTCGCTGCGCTGTTTCTGGTATTTATGCTATCACGAAAACTCAGAAAGGAGATAAACGGTGGACTCAAAGTGATTGATTATAAATTAATTGAAGATAAATACTCCTTCAATGACAGAATGGGTCGGATCTCGGCAGAATTTACCAAATATGTGGTCATTGCAGGCGGAAACAGGTTCGTTGTGGCCGGAGAACTTTATGAAAGGTCTGAAATTTCAGACTTTCTCCTGGTTCATAAAACTACTGAAAGGGAAAGAGAGTTAAAACTTGAATTAAAAAAGAAATAGCTAAAAACAACGATGACAAAAATTGCCAATTGCCAAAACTTATCTCTGCCGAACGGACGTACTGTTATAAAATAAGTCCGTGTATGAATGTGTCTTTGTTAAACAATAATTTTCGGAAATCCCGCTGCGACAAATAACAAAATAAAACTTCACCCCAAAAGTCCTTTGGCTTTTGGGGTGAAGTTTTATTTAGAGCAGGCTTGTTTTCGCCGTTTATCCGCATCTCGAATATCCGCAGCTTTTGCAGGTAAGGCAGCCTTCCTGGTACACCAGCGTTTTCTGGCCGCATTGAGGACAGGCTTGTTCGTGTATCTGTGTGCCATCGGGAATGTATTTCTTCAGCGCCCTTTCCACACCCACCTTCCATGTGTTGATTGATTCGCTGTCGAGCTGGAGTCCGGATACAAGCTTTATTACCTGATCAATAGGCATGCCGTAACGCAATACGCCCGAAATCAGTTTAGCGTAGTTCCAGTACTCTTTGTCGAATTTATGCGACAATCCTTCCACCGTGGTTTTAAATCCTCGTTTGTTGGTAAACTGGAAGTCGTAACGTTTGCTCCCGTATTCATCAACCACTTTTATGATTTTGCCCTGTGTAACTGTTTTTGGCAGCACAATTCCTTCTTCATCGTCCTGCAAACCGGTGAAAATCTCGTATGGGCGACCCTCTTTAAGCCCTACAAAAGCAATCCATTTGTCTTTTGCGTTTTGGAAACGTACTACTTCGCATTCCAATTCTTTAGGACGGATTAAATGTTCTTCGTTATAGGGGAAGCATACTTTTTTCTCGTCTTTTTTTTCTTCGTTTTTTTCGTTGACCGAAACAAGTACGCCTGCGCGCGAACCATCGCGGTACACTGTAACGCCTTTACATCCGGCCCTCCATGCTTCTTCGTAGAGTTGTCCCACTAATTCTTCCGTTACATCGCCTGGCAAATTAATGGTAACGCTGATGGAGTGGTCCACCCATTTCTGCACACGTCCCTGCATTTGCACCTTCATAAGCCAGTCCACATCGTTGGCGGTAGCTTTATAGTAGGGTGATTTTTGCACCAGTTCCTCGATTTCTTCTTTCGAGTAACGTTTGTCGGTAGGGTAATTATTAGCTTCCATCCATGTGGTGAATTTATGGTGGAAAACAATGTATTCTTCCCAGGCATCGCCATTTTCGTCAACGAAGTCAACGCGAACATTTTTGTCGTTCGGGTTCACTTTTCTCCGACGGGTATAAACGGGCATAAACACCGGCTCAATACCTGACGTTGTCTGTGTCATGATACTGGTGGTTCCGGTAGGCGCGATGGTCAGGCAGGCGATATTTCTTCGTCCGAACTTGACCATATCTTTATACAAGGCAGGATCAGCCTCGCGCAGACGGTTGATGTACGGGTTTTTTTCTTCACGTTTGGCATCGTAAACGGCGAAAGCTCCCCTTTCCTTGGCCATGGTTACCGATGAGCGGTAAGCGGATATGGCCAGGATTTTATGGACATCTTCCGAAAATGATGTAGCTTCTTCCGTTCCGTAGCGAAGTCCCAAAGCAGCGAGCATGTCGCCTTCGCCGGTGGTTCCTACGCCGGTACGGCGTCCTTGCGATGTTTTGGTTTTTATTTTATCCCAAAGTTGGTATTCCGTGTTTTTGATGTCGTTGTCTTCGGGGTCGGAATCAATCTTTTCAATGATTTTCTGGATTTTTTCCATTTCCAGGTCAATGATGTCATCCATTACCCGTTGCGCCAGCTGTACATGTTTTCTAAACAGGTCGAAATCGAAACGGGCTTCCGGTGTAAACGGATTTACAACATACGAATAGAGGTTGATGGCCAATAGCCGGCAGCTGTCGTACGGACAAAGCGGAATTTCGCCGCAAGGATTGGTGGATACGGTGCGATAGCCCAGGTCGGCATAGCAGTCGGGTACCGATTCGCGTAAAATAGTATCCCAAAACAAAATCCCTGGCTCGGCCGACTGCCAGGCGTTGTGAACAATCTTTTTCCACAAGGGAGCGGCGTTAATTTCCTTTTTGTACCATGGTTCCGGCGATGTTACCGGGTATTGCGTCATGTACGGTTTTTCGTTGATGGCGGCGTCCATAAAGTCATCATCGATCTTTACTGAAACGTTGGCTCCGGTGATTTTTCCGCTTTCAAGCTTCGCATCGATAAAAGATTCGGAGTCGGGATGTTTGATAGATACGCTGAGCATCAGCGCACCGCGGCGGCCATCCTGGGCTACTTCTCGTGTGGAGTTTGAGTATCGTTCCATAAAAGGGACAATACCGGTAGATGTTAACGCTGAGTTTTTCACAGGCGAACCTTTGGGGCGGATGTGCGACAAGTCGTGTCCTACGCCACCTCTTCGTTTCATTAACTGCACCTGTTCTTCATCTATTTTGATAATGGCCCCGTAAGAATCAGCATCTCCATCGAACCCGATTACAAAACAATTGGATAATGAAGCTACCTGAAACTCGTTCCCAATTCCTGTCATAGGGCTTCCCTGTGGTACAATGTACTTGAAGTCCCTGAATAAATCAAATAGTTCATCTTCCGATAATGGATTCGGATAATGTTTCTCGATTCTGGCAATTTCTCTGGCCAGACGGCGATGCATGTCATCCGGTGTAAGTTCGTAAGTGTTCCCGAACGAATCCTTCAGCGCATACTTTGTTGCCCACACTTTTGTTGCTAATTCATCTCCTTTGAAATACTCCAAAGTGGCTTTGTGTATCTCATCCGGATGATATTTTTTTGTCTCCACGATAAAACTTTTAAATAATGGATTAAAATATACTGTGTTATAGTTAAAAAATAAAATATAATTGCGAACTGCAATGTTAGGAAAATATTATTGATTGACCAAAAAATAAACAATAAAAATAAAAAGTTTTCTAAAATATTTTTTATTTATCTGGTAATCAATTGTTATTATAAAAAATGGAATAAAAAAGTTGTCCAAAAAGAAAATTGTTATATACGGCGTTGGATGGAGAAAGAAAATAGATAAATAATTAAATAATGTGAAATATTTTAGCAAAAAGGAATCAAATCATCGTGGTTTTTCCATTTTCGATGAGGAAGAGTTGATATTCCTTTTTAATTTGGGAGAGGATATTGTCTAAATGTTCGCGGTTGGTGTCCGTAATAAAAATTTGTCCGAACATTTCAGTCGAAACTAATTCGATAATGTTTCGAACCCGGTTCGAATCTAATTTGTCAAAAATATCATCGAGCATTACAATCGGAGAAAGATTATGTGTACGTTTCAGGAAAAAGTACTGGGCAAATTTGAGCGAAATAAGGTATGTTTTGTTTTGCCCTTGCGAGCCCACCCGTTTGATCGGGTAGGAGTCGAGTGTCATTTCCAGTTCGTCCTTGTGGATTCCCTGCGTGGAATATCCGAGTATCGTGTCGCGTTGGCGGGTTTGTTCCAGCGAAAGCTTTATGTCTCGGTTGTCGAATTGCGAATGGTATTCAAGTCCCGTCTTTTCAGAATCACCTGATATTTTCTGATACATTTCGTCGAAGATAGGGATAAATTCGTTGATGAAAGCCTTCCGTTTTTCGTGGATATACTTGCCCAGTGAGGCCATTTGATCTTCCCAAATTTCGAAGAGTGCATCATCGGCGGGTTGTTCGCTTTTCAGAAGCGCGTTACGCTGTTTCAGGGCGTTGTTGTAGCTCAGGAGGTGTTGGAGGTAGGTTTTGTCGTATTGCGAAATTATGCCATCCATGAATTTGCGTCGTTCGTCACTTCCTTCGGCAATGAGTGCCGAGTCGTCGGGCGAAACCAGGATGAGGGGTAATAGCCCGATGTGCTCCGACAGCCGTTCGTATTCTTTTTTGTTGCGTTTGAATTGTTTCCGTTGGCGGTTTTTCAGCCCGCAGAATATGGTTTCATTTTCGCCGTTCAAGGTGTAATTCCCCTGAATAACAGCAAAATCGGCATTGTGCTTGATGTTCTGTGAATCGATTGATGTAAAATGACTTTTACAAAATGATAAAAAATAGATGGCATCCAGCAGGTTTGTTTTTCCCATGCCGTTGTTGCCGATGAAACAATTGATTTTAGGTGAAAAATCAAGCTCTGCCTCGGCAATGTTGCGGTAATTGAGTATGGTGATTGAATTAAGCTGCATAAACATCCTTTAAATAAATAGAAATACAAAAATACGGTTTTTTATTTGAAAAATAAATAACGATGTAACATCGGAATTACAGAATAAACCGTTAAATTTGCAAGGTATAAATTATAAAGCATGTTTATGATTAATCATTTTATTATTAAATGATTACATATAAAATAAAGAAAGTGTTGCCAGATGAAATTTTATCGGAAATGGGTAGGTTGAATAAAATAAATATTTTTGCTGTCTTTGTTGTCCTTGGCGTAATTTTGTTGCTTACGGGATGCCGAAAAAAGTCGGAGAGATCGTCAGTGTCTTTCAGTAAAAAAACAGTTGTACATCACGAAAATAAAGTGATAAAGGATTGCGATTATACGTTTCAGGAAGCGGTGGCAGGCTGCAACGCTCCTTCCCGGATTCTGAACGAACTGGAACTGATCAATGTCAGGTATTACTCAACGGATGGTAAAATTCACGAAGGGCAATTGCTTACCAATAAAAATATAGCCGGTGACCTGAAGGATATTTTCGATTCGGTGCTCCGGTATAAATTTCCTGTGAAACAGGTAGTGCCCGTAGTGAAATACGGTTGGGACGACGATTTGTCGATGGCCGACAATAATACTTACAGCTTCTGCTACCGGAATGTCGATTTTTCAAAACACGCTTACGGGATGGCTGTTGATATCAATCCTTTTTTTAATCCGGTAAGATGGAAATACCCGTATTCGCTCCACCACGCCAACAAGCCAGGTGGCGCTGTGCGCGATACAACCCGTAATGGCACCTTTTATGCCGGGCATCCATTGGTGGAACTGTTCAGGAAAAAGGGTTTCCGTTGGGGGCATACCTTCACGCAAAAATTCGACGATCATCATTTTGAAAAAAGAAACCGGTATATATATTAACATAGTTTAATTAATAATTGGTATATTAATTATTAAATTTGCGACAAATTCAAAGAAAACATATTGTAATAATTATAATCACGCATATACAAACAAAATTAATGTTATGGCAAAATTAACAAGGGAAGACGCTCTTCTCTACCATTCGCAGGGAAAACCTGGAAAAATTGAGGTAACTCCCACAAAACCTTACAGTTCGCAACGTGATTTGTCGCTGGCATATTCGCCTGGCGTTGCCGAGCCTTGTCTTGAAATTGAAAAAGATTCGCAAACGGCTTACGATTACACCGCAAAAGGAAATCTTGTGGCGGTAATATCCAATGGTACAGCGGTCCTTGGCTTGGGCGATATTGGAGCTATGGCCGGTAAGCCCGTTATGGAAGGGAAAGGATTGTTGTTCAAAATTTTTGCCGGCATTGATGTATTTGATATTGAGGTGAATGAAAAAGATCCCGAGAAGTTTATCCAAGTGGTAAAAGCTATTGCCCCTACTTTTGGAGGTATAAACCTCGAAGATATCAAGGCGCCTGAGTGCTTTGCCATTGAAGAACGGCTCAAGGCCGAATTAGACATTCCGCTCATGCACGACGACCAGCACGGTACGGCCATTATCTCGGCAGCCGGATTGCTGAACGCGCTGGAACTGGTAGGTAAAAAAATTGAAGATGTTAAGATTGTGGTGAACGGAGCCGGAGCTGCCGCCAATTCGTGTACACAGCTTTATATGATGCTCGGAGCCAAACTCGAAAACATCGTAATGGTCGATTCGAAGGGAGTTATCAATAAAAAACGTACCGATTTGAACGACCGGAAAAAGCCTTTCGCTACCAACCGGGACATTACTACCCTGGCCGAAGCTGTAAAAGATGCCGACGTATTTCTGGGGCTTTCGGTGGCAGGTGTGTTATCGGTGGAAATGGTTCGGTCGATGAACAAAAAACCGATTGTATTCGCGCTGGCCAACCCGAATCCTGAAATTTCGTACGACGATGCCATGAGCGCCCGTCCTGATATTGTGTTTGCTACCGGACGTTCCGATCATCCGAACCAAATCAACAACGTTCTCGGGTTTCCCTACATTTTCCGTGGCGCGCTCGATGTCAGGGCTACCTGCATCAACGAAGAAATGAAAGTGGCGGCTGTCAGAGCCATTGCCACACTGACGAAAAAACCGGTTCCCGATGTTGTAAATGCTGCTTACGGATTGAAAAAGCTGAGTTTTGGCATGGATTATATCATACCGAAACCGCTCGATCCCCGGTTGCTTACCACGGTGGCGCCGGCTGTTGCGAAAGCGGCTATCGAATCGGGGGTTGCCCGCAAAACCATTGCTGATTGGGATGTTTATTGCGATAGGCTCGAAGATTTAATGGGACATGACAATAAAATGCTTCGCCGTTTTTATGATGTGGCCCGTGAGAATCCGAAGAAAGTTGTATTTTCCGAGTCGAACCATATCAACATGTTGAAAGCTGCCGAAGCTGCTTTTGCTGAAGGTATCTGTAATCCCATTTTGATTGGTAATGAAGAAAAAATAGCCAATATCGCCGCTGAAAACAATATCGATCTCAATGGCATCGAAATCATTAACCTGCGACACGACCGCGAAGAAAAACGGAGGATTGAGTTTGCCAAAATCCTTTCCGAAAAACGGAGCCGCGAAGGTATGAACTTCGACGAGGCTTATGAAAAAATGTACGAAAGAAATTATTTTGGAATGATGCTGGTTGAAACAGGTTATGCCGATGCCCTGATTACAGGTGTTTATACCAAATATTCCGACTCGGTACAGGCTGCCATGGATGTTATCGGGGTGAAGGAAGGGCTGAACCATATTGGGGCAATGCATATTCTGAATACCAAGAAAGGGACGTTTTTCCTGGCCGATACATTGTTCAACAGACATCCATCTGCCGAAGCGCTTACCGATATTGCCAAGCTTACTTACGAAACCGTGAAGTTTTTTGCTTTTGAGCCGGTAATTGCCATGCTGTCATACTCTAATTTCGGATCCGATAAATTAGGAAGCCCGGCAAGCGTACATCAGGTAGTTGCCAATTTACACCGCGATTATCCCGAAATGATTGTGGATGGAGAAATGCAGGTAACCTTCGCGTTGAACAAAGAATTGCGCGATAAAAAATTCCCGTTCTCGAAACTTGCCGGAAAGAATGTGAATACCCTTATTTTCCCGAACCTCAGTTCAGCCAATACCGCTTACAAAATGTTGCTCGAATTCGGATTAGCCGATTCCATTGGCCCCATCCAAATGGGACTGAACAAACCCATCCATATTTTAGATGTGGAGAGTTCGGTTCGGGATATCGTCAACATGACTGTTATCGCGGTGCTCGATGCCATAGTGGAAGAACAAAAAGCGAAACTAAATAGTTAAATATAAAAATTTTGTGGCCGGAACAATTCCGGCCACAAAATTTTTCATTACTTTTGAATTCATATTATTGACGGAGCAATTCGTTTATTTTACCTACCATAGCATTGAATTCATTTTTATCATACAATCGGGTGAGAAACACAATTTTTCCGGTTTTATCTATGATGACATTTCGGGTGATGCCCGCATCTTTTTCAGCGTAAAGCCGGAAAATACTTCCATTGGCGTCGAATGACACCGGATAAGTAATACCGGTAGCTTTGATAAACGGTAAAATTGTCGATAAGGGTTCTTCACGGTCGATAGCATACAACGCGAAATCAGGACGCATTTTCCATCGTTGCCAAATATCACTTTCGATAATTGGCATTTCTTTACGACATACACCGCACCAACTGGCGGTAAACTGCAACATGATTACCTTACCCCGCAACGAACTTAAGCGTAATGTGTCGTTGTTGATGGTTTTTATCAGAAAATCAGGTGCTTGCTGACCAGTATTCACTATATAGCCTCTCGAATTGTCTTCGTTGGGGTCGTTTGGGCTGGTTGCCGGAGATGTCAGGCTAACCATAGAAAGCAGCAAAGTAAAAAATATTCTATTCATTTTTTTTTTGAAATAAATTTTAAAGTCATGATTATTATTGATATAAGAAATTATATATAACTGTGATCATGAATGTTCATTGTTAACTTAATTAGATTTTTATTTTCCGGGATTGATGTAAAAGAGGAAATCTTCATATTAAAAAGATTCCCGCGTGCAAATTTAGTGTTTTTTTTGAATCTGTACGTTTTGTTATTTGTTTAGGAGGGCCAAGTACAACAGTTTTTATTCTAATTTGAACGTCTTTTTTTTGAGAATATTTATATAAGTAAATATATTTCAATCAGTTGACGTATCAACGTATTATCAAGGAAAATGAAAAATCTATATTTTCTGAGTATTTTATTGATACTTCATACCGGCTTTGTTTTCGGACAAAGCCGGTCATATCCTTCCCCGGCCAAGGATTCCGCAAACCGTGGAATTGGTGCTGGTGGGTCGTATTCACGGCAAACAGTGGGAAAACGGCAGAACTTAGCATCTTCACGCATTTCAAATCGTCGTCGCATACCATCCGTTCAACGTTCCGAAAAATCGTCAAAAGCCAATGCCCCGACAGTCGATTTTACCTTTGGCGACTATCCGTGCTCGGGATCTGAAGTACGGTTTATCGGTTCGGCAAGTGGCGGGACTGGCGGTTATACTTATCAGTGGAATTTTGGCGATGGAAATTCATCAACCGGACAATATCCTTCGCATACATTTGTATTCACCGGTTGTGCTACCCGTGAAGACTCGGTAACTCTACGTGTAACGGATGCCGATGGCGCTTTTTCGACCGTTACCAAAGTGATCCATGTAAAGGAACAGCCCGATATTGATTTTGAAGATGTGAACGCGTCTAATCCCAATAATCAGTTCAGCAATTGCCAGAATGCTTCGAGCAGCCCGGTTTACAAGATAACTGTAGGAAATGTATCAGCTGACTCCTGCATAATATCTTACAACGTTGTTTGGGGAGATGGAACTTCAGACAACAATGTAACTTTCCCTGCCAAACATACTTATAATACTTTAGGCACTTATACCATGGAAATTACGGGAATCGGCGCGAACGGATGTTCAACTACCAGGAGGTACCTTATCCGCAACGTTACCAATCCGTCGGGAGGTATCAGCAGCCCCGGAAATACGCAAGGACTCTGCATTCCTACCGATAGTATTGAATTTTCGATATCCAACTGGGCCGTGAACTCTCCCGGAACTAACTATCATATTGATTTTGACGATGGAGAAACTATGGACTTGACGCAGGAACAGATGATTGCGAGTGAGTTTTATAACAGCTCAAATCCGGTGAAGTCGCAAAACTATCCGATATATCATATTTATACGAAAAGCAGTTGTCCAAAATCACAATATACGGTAAGGCTTACCGTTACCAACCCCTGCGGTAGCACGGTAGGTACAGTATCGAATATAACCACAAGTACGATTCCTTCGGCCGGATTCAGCATCGATGCCGAATACTGTGTGAATACCACCGTGTACGTGGTCAATACCGCTACGCCCGGAACGGAGTCGGACTGTACCAAACGAACAAAATACATTTGGGATTTCGGCGATGGTACTACCACCGAATCATCGTGGTCGTCAGGTACTCCGAACGTTTCGCATACCTATACAACGCCCGGAACGTACACTATTTCGCAGACTGCTGAGAACAATTGCGGAAAATCGGTGAGGTACGGTACGGTTTGTATCGTTCCTCAACTGACCCCGACATTCGTAATAGACAGTCAGGAGGGTTGCATCCCGATGAAAGTAAATGTTAATAACACTACTGATACCGCCGGAATGTGCAGGAAACCTTCGTATCAATGGAAAGTAATCTATAAAGCTGGTAATTGTGGTGTAAAACCTGCTTACAGCTATGTAAACGGTACCGATTCGCTTTCGGTAAATCCGACTTTTCAGTTTACATCGCCTGGAATTTATACTCTTCAGCTTTCGGTAACCAATAAGTGCGGAACAAAAACTTTTTCGAAAGAAGTGGTTGTAAAACAACCACCTGTGGCTCAGATTGATATTATCCCCGATTTTTGTGGGAAAGGCGCTTTTGCACCTACTTACACCGTGTCGAGCTGCAGCCCTGAAAACACACTTACTTACGAATGGAGTTTCCCCGGAGGAGTCCCGGATTCGTCGGATAGTTCTTCGCCCGGAGTAATTTCCTATAATTCGCCCGGAACTTACACCATCAGTTTGAAAATTACCAACGAATGTGGAATTTCATCATTAGCTTACCGTACTTTCCATGTCAATGTCATTCCCGTTTGTACAAATACAGCTAATGATCAATCCATTTGCTCGGGGGATAAAACCCAGGACATTAAGCTTACTGCTGATGTAGCAGGTGTAACCTTCAAATGGAAGGTAACATCCAACCAAGGGGTAACAGGGTATATACCATCGGGAGCGGCATCGGTGATTCCCGCCCAGGCGCTTTACAGCACGCTTTCTGTTCCGGCAGTGCTTACGTATAGCATTATACCTTTTAACGGAACGTGTAACGGGGATACGGTAAAATATCAGATTACGGTATATCCGAGACCTGCCATTACAAAACAGCCGGTATCGTCGAGTGTTTGCAAAAACGGTTCGCTTACTCTTTCGGTGGCTTATGGAAACACCAATGAAACACCAACTTACCAATGGTATAGTAATACAACCGGTTCTACTTCGGGAGCTGTGGCAATAAATGGCGCGACACAACCCGATTATTCTCCTCCCACCAATATTATCGGTATTAATTATTATTATTGCATCCTTCATTTTCCGTCGGCTTACTGTTCTGATGTGATGTCGGACATTGTATCTGTTCGCGTCAATCAGATACCTGAGATCGATGTTCAACCCTTGGCATCTCAGTCGGTTTGTATTGGTGGAACTGTTGCTAAGCCTCTAAATACCAAATATGTAAATGGGGCAGGGACGGCCTCTTTTCAATGGTATTTATCTCCGGATGCTTCCGGTTCGGGAGGAACAGCTGTTGTGGGAGCGACAGATTCGTTATTTATTCCTCTGCCGTTTGCTTTAACAGGAACGTATTATTATTATGTGGTCATTTCGTTTTCGGGAAGCAATTGTGGATTGGTAACCAGTAATATGGCGGCAATAACCGTGGTTCCCGATCCTGTTATCGATTTACAACCACTTGCTTATCAAGAGTTGTGCCGCGGCTCATTGCCAGATACATTAAAGGTTCAGTCCAGCGGTGGAGTTGGCCGGTTTGCTTACCAGTGGTACCGGAACACAGCGAATGTAAACAGTGGTGGAACGATCGTTACCGGAGCTACCAACGATTTTTACATACCCCCTGTGGGTACAGCGCAAACGTCATATTATTATTGTGTGGTATCGCAACCCGATGGCCCGGGTTGTGAAGTTTCCAGCAATACAGCCTGCGTAATTGTGAGGGCTACGCCTACGTTCGAGACACAACCCCAGTCGGCTTCGTACTGTCAGGGAGATGCGGCGGCCAAACTGACGGTTAAAGTTCGGGATGGAGTTGGTATCCCTGTTTATCAATGGTATAGTAATAATACAAACAGCGCATCGGGAGGTGCTTTGCTTCCGGGAGAAAACGGTGTTGATTTTCAACCCTCAACGGCTGCTTTGGGAACGACCTATTATTATTGTACGTCTTCTTTCGGTGATGGAGGTTGTGGAAACTTGGTGTCCGAAGTAGCTAAAGTTAAGGTAAATCAATATCCCGAAATCTCTAATTATCATGTAACCATCTGTAGTGGGGCTACTTTTACAGTTTCTCCCGATGCGGTTAACGGAAATGTGGTACCTGTGGGAACAACCTATACATGGCCAATGCCGGTATTCGCCCCTGCCGGAACGATTACCGGAGCATCGGCTGAGACTGCCGGGCAAAATACTATTAGCCAGAACCTTTATAATTCAATATCATCGCCGGTTGATGTTGTTTACACGGTAACACCCATTTCGGCCGAGCATTGTACAGGGAAAGATTTTACGGTTACCGTTACTGTAAATCCGAACGTAAATCCGAACGTTACGGTTAGAAACATATCTTGTTACGGTGCCGGGGATGGTTCTATCGAAACGAATATTTCAGGGGGAGTCCCGTTTACAACCGGAGAGCCATATTTGGTTCAGTGGAGTGGCTCCGGAGGATTTTCGGCCAACACACCTTCCATATCCGGGCTGGTGCCTGGAACGTATTCTCTTACCATAACTGATCAGGGGGGCTGCCCGTTTTCGGCGCAATACACCATTTCCCAGCCCGATGAAATTAAACTTGTTTCGGGTACGGTAAAGAACGTAACTTGCCATGGTTCTGGTAACGGAAGCATCGATATAACGGCAACCGGAGGAAACGGGAACTATCGTTTTACATGGGAAAAAGATGGAAGTTTTTATTCCTCGTCCGAAGATTTGTCAGGGCTTCGTCCCGGTAATTACAAGGTTACTGTTACCGATACGAATACGTGCCCATCCGCGTTTGAGTCTTTTACAATTACTGAGCCCGACTCTTTAATGGCTTCGGTTGTATATCAGAATAATATATTGTGTTATGGTGATAAAACCGGAGCTGTTTCAGTCCAGGTTACGGGCGGTATTATGGCTCAGGTATCTGCCGGAATGTACGATTATTTTTACAAATGGACAGGCCCTGGAGGTTTTACATCTTCTTCGCGGAATTTACAGAACATATCAGCAGGTCATTATCAGCTTACGGTAACCGATAATAATGGATGTAACGCTGTTTTGGATGTTGATGTGCTTCAGCCTGATGATTTGGTTGTTACGCCGCAAACTACCGATATATCGTGTTTTGGGTCAGATAACGCGTCTGTTGTGCTGAGTGTTACCGGAGGCGTACCTCCTTATGTAGCCCAATGGAGTAATATGGCTACTGGTTTGGCTCAATACAATCTTTCCGCCGGACAATATACCATTACCGTTACCGATGCCAATAGTTGCCAGAAAACCGTTCAGGTAACCATCGTACAAGCCGATGTGTTTACCATTCATCCTGTGGTAAAGCAAATCAGTTGCCACGGAGCCAACGATGGAAGCATCAAGCTTCATCTCGAAGGTGGAAAGGCTCCTGTAACGCTGCAGTGGTCGGATAATTCGAATAGCGGAACCGAACGGAACAACATTGGCCCGGGAACATATTCTGTAACTCTTACCGATGGAAAAGGATGTGTGATCCAACAAACATTTGTCATTGTTGATCCGGAGCCGTTGGTAGTGGGAGCGGCGGTAACACAGGCTTTCGATTGCAGCAATCCGGCCAGTGGCGCCATCGATCTTTCGGTAACGGGTGGAACGAAGCCCTACTCGTATAGCTGGACGAACGGAAGTACCGCCGAGGATATTGGCGACATTCAGGCTGGTAATTACACGGTTACTGTAACCGATGCAAACGGATGTACCCAAACAGCGTCGTTCGTTATTCAGCGGCAATCTCCCATGTCTGTTGGTGTTGATATCCAGACTAACTTCGATTGCTTAACCCATGCTACCAGCCAAACATTTACTGTAAATGTAGTGGGTGGAATGCCGCCTTATACTTATGTTTGGTCGGGCGGAACGGTTGGCGGCTCGTCTGGCGAAACCATGACAACCTCTACCAGTGGAAGTTATTGGGTTACTGTTACCGATACGAAAGGGTGTACCTATCAGTACGCTTTCGCGGTTTCGATCCCTTATTTCGGGATCGAATCGGAGCTGACGGATTGTAATATACACCGTTATCGTTTCAATGCGCTGGCTTATAATGCTGATGGGGTAACTTCCTACAGCTGGAATTTCGGTGATGGAACCACGTCGAACGAAAAAACGGTAGAACATGTTTACGGGCAGCCGGGTAGCTACACCGTAACTTTATTTGTGTCCAATCCGGTTTGCTCGGCAACATTCACTAAAATAGTAGTGGTAGAGTCGTTACCAGTGTTATCGCTCAATAAAAACCCGCAGTTTTGTAAAGGCGATTCGCTGACAGTTCGGGTTACCGGCGCTTCTTCGTATCGTTGGAGCGATGGAAGCACCTCCGATAGCCTGGTTATCCGGGCTCCGGGCACTTATAGTGTCGATGGATATTCGGTGGCGGGTTGTCGTTCCACTTTGTCTTTTGATGCTTCATTTTACAAAGATTATAACTATTCGATTTATTCAGACCAGGAAATGATTTCGAATATTGATCACGACATTACATTTTGGTCTGACTCGGTGCCATATTCCTCTTATCATTGGGATTTTGGCGACAGTATTTCGGTCAACGGATTCCGTGTCCATCATGTTTATCCTGTTGATAAAGATGGTTTTTACAACGTAACGCTTCGGGTAACCAACCCCGAAGGTTGCACCGAAACAGCCATAAAAAGGATATGGGTTACCACCGATGTATTGACCAACACACTTACTCCCAACGGGGATGGTTACAACGACATATTGATGAAAGGGTGGCACGTTCAGGTGTATAGTCGCACCGGAGTGTTGCTCTACGATGGACATGAAGGTTGGGACGGGAAATACAAAGGGAACTATGTGAGTTCAGGAACTTATTATTATGTGGTGGTTTATGAAACGCCCGACGGTCCAAAAACGGTAGCTAATTTTGTTACGGTTATCCGTTGATTCGGGTGAATGTTAAGATTCAATTTTTTAAAAGGGGATGAGGATGCATTTTAAAAATATAGTTTATCGGCTGATGGACAGATTTTTTCATCTTAACTGTTTGTTGCCGGTAAAGCGACATTGCATTTTTCTGCCGTTGCTGCTGCTTTTTATGTGCAAGGTTATGGCTCAGAACAATATACGGATCAATGACTACTGGGATAATACTTACTACATCAACCCGGCGGGAATTCATGAGAGCGACTGGATGCGGTTCAGTACAGTTGCCCGGAAGCAATGGCTCAATTTTCCGGGAGCTCCCACCACCTTTTTTGCCACATCTTCCATTTACCTGAAAAGCCTCAGGACTCAATTCGGGCTTAAAGCCATGATGGATCAGGCAGGATATACCAATATATCGCAAATCAACCTCTCGTACGGATACTTACTCCCGATCAACGAGGGTTGGGCGCTGAAGTTTGGGTTGGCGGGGACGTACCAAAGTATCTCCTTCGATATGGACAAAATATCATCGGCGGATTCCGATGATCCCGATTTGTACGAACACTATAAACGGCAGGATTATCTGAATGCCGACCTGGGCTTCGAACTTACCGATAAGTTTTGGACGGTTGGGGTGGTCAGTCAAAACATCCCTTCTTTGTTTTTCAATATCAACAAGCAGTTTTCAAACACTAATTTCGTTTATGCCAGCTACCGCCAGTATAATCACGATTATATCAATCTGGGTTTCGGAGCTTGCGCTATTCAGGAGCGTAACGTTTATCAGATGGAATTCAACGCCATGAGTTATTTTAAGCTGACGCAGGAAATGAATGCTTTTCAGGTAGGATTGTTTTACCGTACCTGGCGTGAGATGGGGGTGATGTTTGGAATTGATTTGTCGAAAAATCTGTTTATGACTTATAATTACGATTTCAATATTGGTGAAATACGCCGGAAATCACTCGGTACACACGAGCTAATGCTGGTGCTGAAACTTAAACCAACCGAACGATGCGTTAATTGCTGGTATTGAGTATTTGTCGTTTTAAAAAAAATTAAAAATAGATAAGGGTGCCGTCAAAGATCTTCTTCTTTGTGGGTACCCTTGTCTTTTCCGGTTTTTCACGGAGCGGAATTAGTCTTTTGAAAACTCGGCGTCGGCTACTATCCTGATGACATCGCTGACCATCGATTCCGGGAATTTAGTGCCGATACCGAAATCGGAACGTTTCACCGTACCTGTGATATGAAAACCAAAAGTCGCTTTCTTGTTCATGGGATTCACTACATTGCCAAAGTAAACCACGGTTAGTTTTACCGGTTTGGTAATGCCACGCATGGTCAGGTTACCGTTGAGTATAAATTTATTAGCCGATATTTTTTTTGTCGAAGTACTTTCGAACGCCATTTCAGGATATTGCTGCACATCGAAAAAGTCGGCTGAGCGCAAATGGTTGTCGCGCATGTCAATGCCGGTGTTGATGCTGGTGGTTTTTGCTTTCACGGTTACTTTCATGTCGGAATAATCGGCTTTGGTAGTGGTTACTTTTACCGAAAAATCGCTGAACTGGCCGTTAATTTCCGAAATGGTGAGGTGTTTCACTACAAATCCTAACCGGGAGTGAGCCGGGTCGTTCGACCATGATTGCTGTGCCGAAACAGCTGCTGATAACAGCGTGATTGCTAAAACTAAAAAAATCTTTTTCATACCTTGTGTATTTTTACTTGTTATTTAATTTTTTTGATGCAATTTTTTTGATGCAAAAATACAAAAGTACAAAAGCCGGAGCGATATATAAATCGGGACAATTATTGTAAAAATCCGGCGAAATCATCGGAATAACCCTTATCATTAACCTGCCAGTTATCTTTTTTAACTTCAATGTTATTGTACTTTATAAGTATTTCGTTAATTTTACGCCCCAATTTTTTTAAAGACTGATGATTTTATGAGGAAACCGTATTTAATTATTATTTCGTTACTGGCAATTGTTTTCAATTTTCGGACAGTGTTGGCGCAAACCGATAGTCCTTCGTCAGATATACCCGCATCGCAGCAGGGAACCATCGATTTTAAAATTACGACGCTGAACGCCGAATGGCTCAGTTGCTCACAAAATGGCCCCGATGATGATAATCTCCAGATCAGCAACCTGGCGGTGGTTATCGCGGCTGTCAACCCGGATGTCATTGCTTTGCAGGAAGTAGGTACAAGCTCATCTTACGCCAGTATTGATACGCTTGTGAAAAAACTGGGCAACGACTGGGGTGGGAGCATCGTAGCCTGGAGTGAGGATAACTGCTCTCAGAACCAAGGAATTATTTACAAAAAAGCAAAAGTACAATTGGTGAATTCGTCGCTGATTACCAATGGTGGTTCGTCGCGCAACTGGTCGAGTGGACGTTATCCGGCGTTGTACGATCTTTCGTTGGTGGTGGGAAGCACTACGATACCTGTTTCGCTTATCAATATCCACGCGAAAGCTTCGAGCGACGAAACCAGTTATAGCCGTCGTCAGGCAGCTTCCGTCTCGCTGAAGAGTTTACTGGATGGTAGTTCGTTCAATACCAAAAAGGTAATTCTGCTGGGCGATTATAATGATTATCTGATCGGTTCCCAGTGTTCAACCTATTCCGACGTGTCGCCGTATAAAAATTTTATCGATGATGCTACCAATTATAAAGGGCTTACCTCCGCGCTGACCGACCCTTATTACAACAGCCCGGTGATTGATAATATTATCATTTCCAATGAAATTTTCGATGCGTATGTGGCCAACAGCGTTATCCGCGAAACAACCGCCACGCAAAAGGTAAGCAATTATTCCAGCACCACTACCGACCATACTCCGGTTAGCGCTACCTTCCGCTTCACCATTCCTACGGATGTACCATCGGTTGCCGACATGTCGGGAGTTTCGCTCTACCCGAATCCGGCCAGCGATTACATTACGGTAAAATGCAGTTTGCGCGTGGACCACGTGTCGGTATTTGCCCTTACCGGCGAGATGCTGCTTTCGGCTGAAAATACGGGCGACAGGATAGATGTATCTGCCCTTCCAAAAGGGGTGTACATTGTGCTGTTGAAAACCGAAAGGGGCTATTGCCAGCAGAAAATGGTGAAATATTAACATGATATAACTGGAATGGAAACCAATCCGGCTTTTTATGGACTTTCGCCGCGGGTACAGCTCGAAGAGCTCGTACCTCATCATTTGGCCATACGCAGGGTGGTGAAAAGCCGTATTATCCGCAAAGATGCCGCGAAAATAGCGGAAATGGCGCGGCAAATAAAAAGCGTTGCTCCCGATGTGGACGTTACGCACGTTTGTACCCGGAATATCTGTTCCAAATCGCTGGCTTTGCTTGCCGGTGAGGGAGTGGGCGTGAAGTATGTGGACGAAATTTTTTTGAAAAAGGGATGAATCAGTTGGTTTCCGAAAAAATAGGCGGATTGATTGAGTATTACAAGGGGCGGAAGCATCCACTCGAATATAAAAGCCGTTACCAGCTGGTGGTGATGGTAATCCTTTCGGCACAGGATTCCGATAAGCACATCAACGAACTGGCACCCCGCTTCTTCGGTCAATACCCCGATATGGAAACGCTCTCGATGGCTGCCGCGGAAGATTTGTATCCGCTCCTCGGTTCGGTGCGTAACTTTGCCCATAAATGCGCATGGCTGACGACTCTGGCCAGGGTCGTAGCCACTGATAGCAATATCCCCTGTACAATGTCTGAACTAACCCGCTTGCCGGGTATAGGAAGGAAGTCGGCCAACGTAATTATCCGCGAGTCGGGCGGTGTGGCCGAAGGGGTGATTGTGGACTTACATGTGTCGCGCGTAGCGCCCCGCATAGGCTTAGCGCAAGGTTCACAGCCCGAGAAAATCGAAAAACAGCTCATGGCCGCTTTCTCTCCCGCTTATTGGGGCGATTTGGGTATGGCATTGTCGTTTCTGGGTCGGGAAATCTGCCGCCCGACGCATCCACATTGCGATCGATGCATCATGAGCACCGTATGCGATTTCCACCGTGGAGTAACCGAAACACTCAATGGAGAAAGTGAACCGAACCTGTTTTAACAGCCCGGCCAGATCCGACCTAAGAAGTTGAAATTTGCTCCTTATCGGCCAAGTAATTTTCATTATTAAAACGTAAAAGCCCGGAATATAACTTAGTGTCATATTCCGGGTTTTTTATTTTTCCCTTTTTACGCGTCAGGGGTATTGCTGTACACCAACCTCTCCGTCGAAATCCACAGTGATGGCTTCGTTGTTGTGGACTGTTCCGGCAATTAATTGTTTCGATAAATCGTTCAGCACGTATTTCTGAATGGCCCGTTTTACCGGACGGGCAACTTATGAAAATCGATAGAGGATTTCTTGCTATATGCTTTTTTATTGAGTAAGTATCTTGTTTAATATTTTATCCAATTCAGCAACATAATAAAACGGTATATTCAGAAGTTTGAATTTTTTGCCCGAAGATGTTACAAGCTCATCAACCGAGTAATTTACTAACTCAATATCCAATCAAAATAGTTTTTGAGATTGATTTAATTTAGAAAATGCAGGTAAAAACGCTTGAAAGGTTAATTTTGTTTCAAAGTGACGGTAAAAACTGTAAATATTTGTATCAAAGTGACGGTATAATTACAAAACAAGGGCTTCACCCAATGTGAAACCCTTGTTATTTATGCGATTTTGGAGTTGAAAAGCTATTCAGGATTTAGTCGTCGTATGAAAATCCGGCTTTTTAAGCCAAGGTGTTTTTATACACCAACCGTTCGCCGTCGAAATCCACGGTGATGGCTTCGTTGTTGTGCACTGTGCCGGCAATTAGTTGTTTCGATAAATCGTTCAGCACGTATTTCTGAATGGCCCGTTTTACCGGACGGGCTCCAAATTGCGGATCGAAACCTTCGTCGGCTATAAAATGTATGGCCGCTTCGGTGAGGTTCAGCGTTATGCCGTTTTCTTTCAGCGTTTTCTGAATAAGCGAAATCTGCAGACGTACAATTTGTTCGATTTGCGATTCGTTGAGCGGCGCAAACATGATCAGTTCGTCAATACGGTTCAGGAACTCAGGACGAATGGTTTGTTTCAGCAGTTCGAATACTTGATTTTTGGTTTGTTCGATAATCTGGTCGTGATTGCCGGCATTGATCCGTTCGAAGTTTTCACGTATGAGGCCCGAGCCGAGGTTCGAAGTCATGATAATGATCGTGTTTTTAAAATTCACCAAGCGTCCCTTGTTGTCGGTGAGCCGACCATCGTCCAGCACTTGCAGCAACACGTTGAAAACATCCGGGTGCGCTTTCTCGATTTCGTCGAAGAGTACCACCGAGTAGGGTTTCCGCCGGATAGCTTCGGTAAGTTGGCCTCCTTCATCATAACCTACATATCCCGGAGGCGAACCGATCAGGCGGGTTACCGAGAATTTTTCCTGATACTCGCTCATATCGATACGGGTCATCATGTTTTCGTCGTCGAAAAGATACTCGGCCAGCGCTTTGGCTAATTCGGTTTTACCTACTCCGGTAGTCCCGAGGAAAATAAACGAACCAATAGGACGTTTCGGATCCTGCAGGCCGGCACGACTACGACGCACGGCATCGGCCACGGCCTGAATGGCTTCGTCTTGTCCAACCACACGTTTGTGAAGTTCGTCTTCGAGATGCAGTAGTTTCTCCTTTTCGCTTTGAAGCATTTTGCTTACCGGGATGCCTGTCCAGCGGCTTACCACGTCGGCAATGTCCTCGCTGTCCACCTCTTCCTTGATCATGGCGTTGCTTCCTTGCATGGTAGCCAGTTCCGACTGGTAATTGTCGATTTGCGCTTCCAGCGATTTTACCCGTCCGTAGCGTATTTCGGCCACTTTGCCGTAATCGCCTTCGCGTTCGGCTTTGTCGGCTTGATATTTCAAGTCTTCAATTTCGATTTTGGCCTGCTGAATTTTGTCAATCAAGGATTTTTCGCTGCTCCATTTAGCCCTGAGCACTTTGCTTTCTTCTTTCAGATTGGCGATTTCGGCATTCAGTTGTTCGAGTTTCTTTACGTCATTTTCGCGCTTAATGGCTTCGCGTTCTATTTCGAGCTGTTTGGTATTCCGTTCAATCACATCTAATTCTTCAGGAACCGAATCCACTTCCAAACGCAGTTTAGCGGCGGCTTCGTCCATCAGGTCGATGGCCTTGTCGGGCAGGAAACGGTCGGTGATGTAGCGGCTCGACAGTTCCACTGCTGCAATGATGGCATCGTCTTTGATCCTTACTTTGTGGTGGTTTTCGTACCGTTCTTTCAATCCTCGCAGGATAGAAATAGTGCTGGCCGTATCGGGCTCGTTCACCATCACAATCTGGAAACGACGTTCGAGTGCCTTGTCTTTTTCAAAATACTTCTGGTATTCGTCGAGCGTGGTGGCGCCTATGGAGCGCAATTCGCCACGTGCCAGAGCCGGTTTCAGAATATTGGCGGCGTCCATGGCGCCTTCGCCTTTTCCGGCTCCTACCAGTGTGTGTATTTCGTCGATAAAGAGTATGATTTCGCCATCGGCTTTGATCACCTCGTTTACCACCGATTTCAGACGCTCCTCAAATTCTCCTTTGTATTTTGCGCCGGCCACCAGTGCTCCCATATCAAGCGAGAAAATCTGTTTCGATTTCAGGTTTTCGGGAACATCGCCACGTACAATACGGTGCGCCAACCCTTCGGCAATAGCGGTTTTTCCGGTACCGGGTTCCCCGATCAGGATAGGATTGTTTTTGGTGCGGCGGCTCAGAATTTGCAACACCCGCCGTATTTCCTCGTCGCGCCCGATCACCGGGTCGAGTTTCCCCGACCTTGCTCGTTCGTTCAGGTTAATGGCATATTTTTCAAGCGAGTTATAATTGTCCTCGGCTGAGGCGGAGTTAACTTTCGATCCTTTGCGCAATTCGCCGATGGCTTCCTGCAGCGTTTTTTCGGTTACTCCGGCATCGTTCAGCATTTTGGTTATTTGGTTTTTTTCCACCACCAGCGCCAGCAATATATATTCGAGCGAAACAAACTGATCGCCCGCTTTGGACGATAAATCCACCGCTTTTTGCAATACCTTGTTGGTTTCGGGGCTCAGGTAAGGTTCGCCACCCGATACTTTAGGAAACCCGGCTACCATATTGTCGGCCACGGAGTTCAGGATCGTTGTGTTCGCACCTAATTTCCCGAACAGAAATTGTACCACATCTTCCCCTTTGGTCATTATGCCTTTGAACAAGTGCGGTGTTTCCACCACCTGTTGCCCGTTGCTTTGAACCAGCTCTACTGCTTGTTGAACGGCTTCCTGCGATTTGATTGTAAAATTGTTGAAGTTCATAATATTTTTTAGTTACAAGTTACGAGTTATAAGATACGAAGTAAAGGGTTGTGAAAAATTTCTCACTACTTGTTGATTACCCATGCTTTCGGAGGTTGGTGTGGCAAATTGCTGTCCAAACTGGATTTTCGGAAATTTTGTCTTGGAATTTATCTAAATACCTGAAAAATAAGACAATATTTCAGTGTTTGTGATAATTTTGTCAGGAAGGAGAATGAAAACAAGGGTGGCGGCTTACGGTTGTAGTGAAAAAAGATGCCCGAAAGAGAGGTGAATTATTATTGGTTTACATCCCTTTCGGACTGTCTTTATAAAAGAAAATATATACTTTAGAGCGTTACAATCATTTCTTAAACACTTGGTTTTTAATCATCTTTTCGGTATCGTAAGGTGCCGGATCGCCGCCCAGGTAGCGGTGGAACCAATCGAGATGCGCATTGTAGTACAGCGGCATGGATTTAACCGAATTTGGCCAATGGCCATCGTTTTTAAGGATAATCAGTCGTGAAGGGATGCCCAGTGTTTGCAGGGTTGTAAAGTATTGTAAACTTTGATTGTACGATACCCTGAAGTCGAGTTGCCCGGTAACGATCAATGCCGGAGTGGCAAAATTTTTCACATATTCCGAAGGCGAAAATCTTTTATAGAGTTCTGAATTCCAGGGCTGACCTTTCAGATCGAAATTCGGGAACCAAAGTTCTTCGGTAGTTCCCCACATCGATTCAAGATCGAAAAGTCCCATCATGGATGCCAGGCATTTGAAACGGGTTGTGCGTGCCTGGAACCAATTCATCATATAGCCGCCGTACGACCATCCCATAGCGCCCATGCGGGTGGAGTCCACATACGAAAGTTTGCTCAGCGCATCGGTAACTTTCATCAGGTCGGTAAAAGGCTTGCCACTCCAGTCGCCCGAAATTTCGCGGGTAAATTCCTGTCCGTAGCCGGTAGAACCGTGCGGGTTGGGATAAGCAACCACATAACCGGCACCGGGATACACCTGCCAATCGCCACGGAAATTATTCATCCATTGGCTTTGCGGTCCGCCATGAACATTGAGTATCAGCGGATATTTCTTGTTTGGATCGAAATTATGTGGTTTCACTATGAAAACTTCCACTTTCGCACCATCAGCACCTTCAACCCACAATGCTTCCGAAGGGCGTATGTCCACTTTGCTTTCCAACTCTTCGTTGAGGAAAGTTAGCTGGGTTACTTTGTTGTTGCTCAGGTTCTGCCGGTAAAAAGCGTTTGGTTTGCCAGTGCTGCTCGAAGTATAGTAAATGTTTCCTTTGAAGTCGAGGTCGAAAGCCAAAACCGCTTTGTCGGTTACCACCGGAGTGATTTTTAATGAAGCAATGTCTATTTTATATACTGGCTCATAGCCTTCCACATCGCCTGTAAAATAGATGGATCGCGAATCGGAATTCCATTTAAAATCGTTCACCCAATTGTCGAAAGCCTCTGTAAGGGTGGTTGTTGTGCCGGTTTGCCTGTTGTATAAGGCAATGCGGAACCGGTCTGATTCATAAGCCGGAATGGTCTGTTTACGGTAGGCGATATATTTCCCATCAGGCGAATAAATTGGCGAACCATCCCATGCTTCGTTCCCCCGGGTTATATTTACAACCTGGCCGCCGGTAACGGGAACCAGGAACAAATCGGCATTGGTGCTGGCTTCGGGATGCTCGGAGTGATTGGAAACGTAACACAGTTCCTTGCTATCGGGCGAAAAATTAAAACCAATGCCACCGCCCAGCATGAACACTGGCGAAACGAAAGTTCCGGGTGTAACGTCGGTATAGGTTTTTTCGGCAATATTATAAATAAAGATGTGGGAATATTTTCCTGCCGAATAATCGGTCCAATGGCGGAATAGCAGGTGGTCGGCCATATAAGCCTGTGTGGAGCCGTTAGTTGCCAGCGAGTCGGTGAGCTCGTTGCATTTGCTGTCGGCACCACATTCGGGATATACCTCGGCAGAGAAAGCGATCAGCTTGTTGTCGGGCGACAAAACGGGATCGCCTGTACCCATTGAGAAGTCGGTGATTTTTTCCACCGATTTATCGGCAAAAGTATAACGATATACCTGTGGAGCACCTTTTTCGGAGGAAACGTAATAAAGTTGTTTGTTGTCTTTCGTCCAAATTGGGCTGTTGCTTTTCCCATCGGCAGTAATGGAAATTTTATCGCCACCATCGGTTTTCATGACATAAATATTGGTGTACGATTTCCCTTTTTCAAGGTTCGAGCTTCTTTCGGCAAACGCCACTTTCTGTCCATCGGGCGATACAACCGGATTCTCAACGCTACGGATTTTGTATAAATCGGCAATGGTAAAAGGTTGTTTTTGCGCAGAAGCCGGAAATGCCATTGCTGCAAACAACACGAAATAACTGATTTTTTTATTCATACGATAATAATTGTTTTTAAAGGACGTATAGCTTGACCCGACTTGACGGGAGAACTCGCACTCCCGATAGCTATCGGGACATTACCTTGGGTGTAAAGTGTTTACATGCCCGTTTCATATTCAGATAATTATATGATAAACAATAATGAAAATGCCGGCGTAGATGTTTGGTCTAACCGATACGAATGCAAAGATACATATTTTTGTTTTTGATAAATACAGTGGAGGATATACTCGAATTAAAATTAGTTATTGACTGAAAAACCAGCGAACGTTTAGATGCCGGTTATGACCGGCGAGGATTCATCCTGAGGATGTAAACGACAGGGCCATGAAAGGTATAAACAATAGCATCCGTACAACATTCGGTTAGCTGATGAATATCCGTTTCGGGTTGTTCCGAAATGAATACATCGTACCTATCCATTTTAATACTTAAGTTTAAAGTTGGTTCCGTAATGCCGGTTAAGCTTTTTTTTACTTTGCCAAAGACTTTCTCAGGAGTTTTTAACTGTAAATGACCTGATTCTTCCGCGACAGGATATTCCATCCTAACCGTTTTTTTGTGTTTTTCCAGTTCACTTGCAATTTTACGTCCGGCGGGTGTCGATATGTCAATGCGGGCGATTACTTCATTCATCATGCCGGGTTTTTTCGTTTTTGTAAATATAACTGATTCCGTTTGAATAAAACATTCGTTCCTGAAAATTATTTTTGTGTTTCATTTTCTGTTAAAACATTCGTTTTTATATTTATAAGCGAAAAAAACCTTATATTTGTTCTCTTAACCCTATTCTAAAAAGAAATAGTTATGCGTCCAACCCGGTTCATCGTTATATCCATTCTCCTTTTCGCTGAATACGCGGCTTACGCTGCCGTGCCTTCGGGGTATTATTATTTTGCCAGAAACAAGAAAAAAGATGCTTTAAAAACGGCTCTCCATGATTACGGGGCTGCCCAGAAACTGCTTGATTATGGTGGAGGCCAGGGATTTACATGGGAAGGATTTTATTATACCGATAGGAATGCCGACAATTCGGTGGTGGACATGTATTCCGATTCAGTACGCTATTTTGATGGTTTCAAGGCGGTAAACAACATGAACATCGAGCATTCCTTCCCGAAAAGTTGGTGGGGTGGAGCCAACGTAAGCGCTTACCGCGATTTGTTCCATCTTTACCCAGCCGATGACATTACCAACATCACCAAAAGCAACCTGCCTCTGGGCGAAGTTACCAGTACGCCAACGCTGGACAACGGAGTGTCAAAAATAGGTAAAAATGGCTTCGAAACCTCCTATGCTGACAATTGCTTCGAACCGGCCGATGAATATAAAGGTGATTTTGCCCGTTCATATTTCTACATTTCCACTATTTATCAGGATTATGCCTCGTTGTGGCAATCGCCCATGATGAACAACAACACCTATCCGGTGTGGAAAAAGTGGGCGATAGATTTATTGCTGAAATGGAGCGAACAAGACCCCGTCAGCCCAAAGGAACTGGCGCGTCAGGAGGTTGTCTATCAAATTCAGGGAAACCGGAATCCGTTTATCGACTACCCCGACCTGGCCAGCTATATCTGGGGAAAGGATACATTGAGTGTCTATCCATTTCAGGAAGAAACCGGGCCTTTCCTTGTAACGCCCCGCCAGGGAACGGCAGTTGACTTTGGAGTCATTCTTCAGAACGATACTAAAACACAAACCCTGCATCTTTTAGGGGTGAATATTTCTTCCGACATTCAGGTCTCATTATCAGGCCGAAACGCTTCGCTTTCCATTTCGAATCCGGTTGTTTCCGCATCCGAAGCATTGAACGGTATGGATATCGGCATCTCATTTACTCCGTCAACATCTGGTTTGATAAACGATACGCTTGATATTCAGGGAGGTGGCATTGCGACTAAACTCCGGATACCGGTGAAAGCGTTGGCATCTGCCGATTTTATTACCCTTTCGCCCGAAAATGTTATTCCGGTGGGTGGGACGCTGAAATGGATCCCGGTACCTCAGGCTACCGATTATCTGCTAAGCCTTTATCAGGGAGACAAAGTGGCCGGCGATTTGCTGATCTCTGCTTATGTGGAAGGAAGTAGCTGGAACAAAGCGATTGAAATTTACAACGGTACCGGAAAAACGGTTGACTTATCGAAATATTCGGTTAAAAAACAATCCAATGGTACGGGAGATTTTGGTTCGGAAATAAAACTTTCGGGGTCATTGGCCAATAACAAGTCGTATGTGCTGGTTAATACTCATTGTTCTACAGCAGGGCTTACAGCTAAAGCTCAGCAACTCGATACATTGGTGAATTTCAACGGGAACGATGCGGTGGCGCTTGTTCGCAGCGGCGTTGTTATCGATCAGGTAGGTATTGCCAACGTGGGGGCGGCCGTTGTGTGGGGAGCCGATCTTACTTTGGAGCGCAAGTCGGACATTACTCATCCACTGGCCGTATATAATGCCAACGAATGGAATGTTTTGCCGGTGGATTCATTCCAAATGCTGGGACATCATGTTATGAACCTCGCATCGGAAAATACATATATTTTACAAAATGTATCGGTAGGTAAAACCACAAGCTATGCTGTTCAGAATTTGCTGCCGGAGAATAAATATACGTATAGCGTGGAGGCTGTTTTGCCGGGAGGAAATGTTAAGGCTGTCAACACTATGCAGCTGCATACATCGGCTTTGGATGTTCCAGTATTGATGGAGCCGACGGCAATTGAGTCCACACGGTTTACGGCCAATTGGGAGGAAACGTTGTATGCCACCGGCTATCAGGTGAATGTGTTCCAACTCACGGGAGTACCTGTCGCTACGGCTACCGAAACTTTCGATAATGTAGGAACTGCCGGAACCCCTTTACCTGCCGGATGGTCCGGCACTGTATCCGGAAATTACACTTCCACGGCCAGCTCGGGTGCCAATCCGCCTTCGGTCGGGTTCAAATCAGATGGGGAATGGTTACTGTCGAAAACTTTTACACAGCCTGTCAACAAGCTTTCGTTCATGTATCGTTTCGCTACGGCCAGCGTTAATTCTTCGTTGATAGTATCGGGGGTGAGTGGTAGCAGCGTAATTTTGATAGATAGCATCCCTTACAAAAGCAGTACTGCTAAGACTACAATGAGTTATAAATTGGATAAATCAAAAAATATTACCGCTGTAAAATTCAAATACAATAAAAAAGGATCAGGAAATATGGCGTTGGACGATGTGTCGTTCACTTATGGCGGTTTGGATACGGTGTATATTTACCGGAACATGCCGGTAACGTCTAATTATGCCGTTATCAATGGACTGACAGAAAATTCGACCTATTATTACACCGTGTCGGCCACGTTGGGAAGTGCTGTTTCGGCCTCTTCCGATGTTATGGAAGTGCAAACAGCCCTGAACAGCGGGTTTGTAGAAAATAAAAATGGAACGGCGAAAGTTTATACTAAAAACCGGTTTGTTGTGGTGGAAGGATTGAACAGTGGGAGTTTCGTCAGCATTTATTCCGTTGCGGGGCAAATGCTTTACAGGGCAAAAACAGGCGCTTCAACGGTTGAAATACCTGTGGGGCGGCATGGAGTGTACATTGTTCAGGTAAACGACAACGGAAAAGTGTTTAACAGAAAGGTAATCATATAGATAAACAAAAAAGCAGTGGAAGAAAGTTCCACTGCTTTTTTGTTTATGCTGAAAGTATCAGTATTGTTCGTTCGTGTTAGGAAAGTCGAGCGACTTCACATCATCCACATAATGTTTGATGGCATCGTTCATAATTCCCTGCAAATTGGCGTAACGGCGCAAAAAGCGTGGGGAGAAATCCTGTGTCAGCCCGAGCATATCGTGCAACACGAGCACTTGCCCGTCCACCTGCGAACCTGCGCCGATCCCGATCACCGGAATAGTCAGTTCTTTGGCTACCTGCCCTGCCAGATCGGCCGGTATTTTTTCGAGAACTATACCAAAACATCCCGCTTCTTCCAGTAAATGAGCATCCCGGAGCAGTTTTTCCGCTTCTTCCTTTTCGCGGGCTCTTACTGTGTACGAGCCATATTTATTAATCGATTGAGGCATCAGGCCCAAATGTCCCATGATAGGAATTCCGGCACTGAGTATCCGTTTGACCGATTCCAGCACTTCTTCGCCACCTTCCAGTTTAAGGCAATCGGCATGTGTTTCCTTCATGATGCGAATGGCCGATGCCAGTGCTTCTTTCGAGTTTCCCTGATAAGAACCAAAAGGCATATCCACCACCACCATGGCTCTTTTAACGCCTCTTTCCACCGATTTTGCCATGAAAATCATCTGGTCGAGGGTGATAGGGAGGGTGGTAATGTTGCCACACATGACGTTGGATGCCGAATCGCCCACCAGAATGACATCCACCCCGGCCTGATCGACAATGACCCCCATGGTATAATCGTAAGCAGTAAGCATGCTTATTTTTTCACCTCTGCGTTTCATTTCCAGCAAACGGTGGGTAGTTACTTTTCTGTTATCTTCGTTATGTACCGACATTTTTAATAGATTTGAAATTGGGGTACAAAGATATGTATTATATTTAAAAGGGATGCTCGGGATTGTTAATTTTATAAATAATTGTACTAACCGGGAACGTTTGTTAAAACTGGAGGAGACATCCTTTTGCAATGCTGTTTAAAGGTAGTGTTGAAATCGTTTAAAGGTTTTATTTTTAAGATGATGATAAATTGGGTGGATATTTTGTAAAAAAGTTCGAAAAAATTGTATCTTTGCAGGTAGAATATTGAAACGAAACAATAACTTTGTAAACTCATTATAATTTTATAACAGAACATTGAATACGCTTACTCTTATACTGTTGACCCTTATTTTTTCAGCCTTCTTTTCGGGGATGGAGATTGCTTTTGTGTCGTCGAACAAGCTGAGGTTTGAGCTCGATAAGAAACAACGCAGCCTTACATCGTCCATTTTATCCATTTTTTACCGCCATCCGCAGCAATACATTTCCACCATGCTGGTTGGTAACAATGTTTGCCTGGTAATCTACGGAATCTTAATGGCCAACATCATGACTCCCTGGTTAAAGGATGCGCTTCGCAATGAGATTCTTATCGCTCTTGTCCAAACGGTGCTCGCAACCATTATCGTGCTCATTACCGGTGAGTTCCTGCCCAAAACTTTTTTCCGCATCAATCCAAATCTATGGTTGAAAGTTTTTTCATGGTTATTGCTTATTTTTTATGTAGGGTTGTATCCGGTGTCGAAATTCGCGGCCTGGCTTTCGGCTAAAATCCTCAAGCTTTTCCGTATCGATGTGGCTTATACTTCAGAAGATAACGCTTTCTCAAAAGTCGATCTCAATTACCTGATACAGGAGTCGTTCGATAAGCGCGACAACAACAAGGAGATGGAAAACGATGTGAAGATATTCCAAAATGCGCTTGACTTTTCAAAAATAAAGCTCCGCGATTGTTCTGTTCCGCGTACCGAAATTATTGCTCTGGATTATAATTCGGATATCGAAGCCCTTAAACAAACGTTTATCGAAACCGGACTGTCGAAGATACCTATTTATAAAGGAGATATCGATAATGTGGTGGGTTATATCCATTCATCGGAAATGTTTGAACATCAAAAAGAGTGGAAGAAATACATCAAACAGATACCCATTGTCCCTGAAAACATGGCTGCCCAAAAGCTGATGAAAATGTTCATGCAGCAGAAAAAGAGCATTGCCGTAGTGGTGGATGAGTTCGGAGGAACGGCCGGAATTGTTACACTGGAGGATATTATCGAAGAGATTTTTGGAGAGATTGAAGATGAGCACGATACCAAAGATTATGTGGCTCAGAAAGTTTCCGATTCAGAGTTCTTACTCTCCGGACGGCTCGAAGTGAAAGAGGCCAACGCCATGTTCAATCTTTCCATTCCCGAATCGGATGAGTACGAAACCATTGCCGGATTTATACTCTATTTTCATCAACATTTCCCCAAGTTGAACGAAATCATCCGGATAGAGAAGTACTCACTCAAATGCGTAAAAGTAACCAACAACCGCATAGAATTGGTGAAATTAATAATCGTTTAAATAATTGGAAATCTGAAAATTAATTGAATTTAAGTAAAAATAGGGCTCAAAAATCATGTAAATTGCTGATTTTTTTGTAAATTCGTGCCCTCATTGGAAAATTTTAAACCAAAGAAACACAAAAAAATACAAAACAAATTCTCGATAAAAAATGGCGACATTAGAAAAAATCAGAAGTAAAGGAGTTTTAGCAGCTGCTGTCATTGGTATTGCGCTGTTATTATTTATTGTCAGTGATGCTTTGACACAGGGCTCATCTTATTTCAATAAATCAAAAGAAAGGGTAGGCGAGATAGCTGGTGAAGCAGTGGATATCAAAGAGTTCTCCGCCGCAATGGAACAGCTTACCGAAGTCTATAAAATTGAAATGGGTGCTACCGAGCTGGACGAAAATACGACAGCGCAGTTGCGGGCAAACCTGTGGGAAACATTTGTAACAGAGAAACTTCTGAATAGCGAATGCAAAAAAATCGGTCTTTCCGTTAGCGACGAAGAATTGAACGATCGCTTGATGGGTAACAACATTCACCCGTTGATTCGTCAGAGAAGAATTTTTGCCGACGAGAGCGGTCAGTTTAGCAAACAACGCCTGCTTAGCATTTTGTCCATGTTGCAGCAAACTCCTCAAAATGAGGAAATGAAAAAACAAATCGATGACATCAAAAACTATTGGAGTTACTGGCAACGTGTGGTAAAACTCAATATCCTTCAGGAAAAATACAATATGTTGCTGGCCAAAACACTTACAGCCAATACGATCGATGCAAAATTGAGCTATCAGGGTCGTAAAACCAGCTATGATGTTTCGTATGTGATGCAGCCCTATTTTACCATTTCCGATTCGACCGTGAAAGTGAGCGATAGCGAAATCAAGGAACGTTATAACAAAGAAAAGGAACAGTTTAAACAGGACGCCAACCGTTCGTTCGAATATGTTGCTTTCGACATTAAACCTGACAAAACAGACTATTCCGAGGGCGAAAAATGGATCAACAAGCTGAGCTCCGAGTTCAAAACCACCACCGATGTCGCCGGATTAGTCAACAGCGAATCGGATATAATGTATAATGGTCAAAACTATTCTGAAAAAACGGTGCCGGCCAACCTCAAGGATTTTGCTTTCGGCGGGAAAGCCGGTGATGTAACCGGACCCCTTTTTGCCAACGATACTTATACCATGGCTCGCATTATGGAATCGGGAATCATGGAACCCGACTCGGTGAAACTGCGTCATATTTTTGTAGCAAAAGTTGATGAATCAAAAGTAGATAGCCTTGTGTCGGCTATTCGTGCAGGTGCTGATTTTGCCGAACTTGCCAGAAAATATTCTGCCAACCAACAAACCGCAGCTAAAGGGGGTGAAATTGGCTGGCTCCAGGCCGGCTCTGTTTCAAAAGATTTTGACCAGGCTTTCTCTAAAGGGATTAATGATGTTTTCACCATTAAATCGGTCCAGGGTACACAAATCATGCAAGTTACCGGCAAAACAAGCGCTCACCGCAAAGTAAAACTTGCCATTCTGGAACGTAAAGTAGTGGCAAGTAGTAAAACAGTAAGCCGCATTTTCAATCAGGCTAAGGATTTTGCCGCTGGTTGCAACGCTGATGAATTTAAAAAACGTGCTGAAAAGAACGGTTACATGATCAAAACAGCATCCGAAGTGGCCGAAACAGCTAATGGAGTGGGAGATATTCAACATTCAAGAGAAGTGATCCGCTGGGTATTCCAAAACGACAAGGGGGATGTTTCAGACGTGAAAGAATGTGGCAAAGCTGACATTGTGGCCATGATTACCGAAGTGAATAAGAAAGGATACCGTTCGGTTGAAAAAGTTACTCCTCAGTTGAAAGCCGAAATTATTAAAGATAAAAAAGCTGAAATAATAACGAAAAACCTGGCAGCTCAACTGGCTAAAACTCCGTCGCTCGAAGCGCTCGCTCCCGCCATTGGCCAGGAAGTAAAAATAGCTAACGCGATTAATTTTAGCTCGTACCAGTTCGGCGCCGCAGGTTTCGAACCTTATGTGATCGGAAAAGTTTCCAAAACTCCTGTAAACAAAGTGTCTGCTCCTATCAAAGGTAATGCCGGTGTATATGTCATTAGCAACGGTAACCCGGTAAATGTGGCTCAGCCGTTCGATGCTAAAATGGAAATCATGCAACTCAATTCCAGAACCGGTTATACGTTGCCTTACATGATTTATAACGACCTGAAAGAAAAGGCAAATATTGTGGATAACCGACTCAATTTCTATTGATAGGCCACATTTGCTGATAAACCCTATTACAGAAACGGAATGAAACACACCTCATTCCGTTTCTTTTTTATAACTTTGTACTCTATTATCAGATCTGATTTAAAACAATATGCCAAAAATAAAACTACTTGGGAAGACGCTGAACGAACTCAGGGAAATTGTTGCCGGGGCAGGCTTGCCAGCTTACACCGCGAAACAAATTTCCGATTGGATATATGCCAAGAGGGCGTTGAGTATCGACGACATGTCCAATATATCGCTCAAAAACCGCTTGTTGCTTTCGGAAAAATATGAAGTGGGACGTACTGCTCCCGTACATGTTTCCGAATCGGCTGACGGTACGAGGAAGTATCTTTTCAGTTCCGGCGAAAACCATTTTATCGAAACCGTTTTCATCCCGGAAGACGATAGGGCTACTCTGTGTGTTTCCTCGCAAACCGGCTGTAAAATGAACTGCCTTTTTTGTATGACCGGGAAACAGGGATTCCAGGGGCAACTCGATGCCGGTGATATTATGAACCAGATCATGTCGGTGGACGAATCGGAAGAGCTCACCAACATCGTTTTTATGGGCATGGGCGAACCGTTCGACAATATGTTGAATTTGTTGCAATCGCTCGATGTGCTTACTTCCGATTACGGTTTTGCCTGGAGTCCGCGGCGCATCACTGTTTCTTCCATTGGAATTATTCCGGGAATGAAAGTTTTCCTCGAAAAGTCAGCGTGCCATCTGGCCATCAGCCTCCACTCTCCTTTTCACGAAGAGCGGCTGAAATTGATGCCCATGGAACAGGCTTATCCGCTGGAAAAAATCCTTTATGAACTAAAAAAACACGATTTCAGCAAGCAACGGAGGGTATCGTTCGAGTACATCATGTTTGATGGGGTGAACGATACGGTACGGCACGCCGTGGAACTGGTAAAATTGCTCAAAGGTATTCATTGCCGTGTCAATTTGATCCGTTTCCATGCCATTCCCGGTGTTGATCTGAAAACTTCAAATCCGGCTAAAATGGTGAATTTCAGAGATTATCTTACCAATAATGGCGTAACCTGCACCATCCGCCGTTCGCGTGGCGAAGATATTTTCGCTGCCTGCGGAATGCTTTCGACGTTGGAGAAGGAGAAGGAGAAGGACTAAGATTGAAGGCGTTGTTGTGTCGGCTGAATATAATATTTCCACTTTCTGAACATAGATACATCTGGATTCTTTTGTTGCATCCAGTACTGTTTATTCACTTTAAACCAATGAAATACAAGTGCTAATCAATCATTTAACGTTTGATAGCGCTTTCTCTTAAACCAATGAAATTTAGATATTTAGTTTTAATTATAATTGGGCTGGGTTTAGTCTCCGTACAAACGATTATGGCTCAGAAAGTTCTTGAAACGCAAATTTCCGATTCGCTCTCGCGAATAGTTAACGCCTATACTTATGTGGGAAAAGTGAATGGGATTGTGATTTCACCCAACGTTCGCCAAAAAACGCTCACTGTGAGTGTTGGCGACAAACTTACAAACCTTCCGTTTCGCCCCGATAATGTAAAGCGAATTTATAAGGCTATCCGGACAATTACTGCTGCCAAATATCCCGGTTACGAAATCGTGTGCCAGATAAACGGGCGTAAAATTGATGATTATATACCCAATTATTATCGAACGGCTCATCCTGATACCACCATGTATTTCCGTTTGAAGGAGAAGCCGGGGAATGTAGTTACCCCGCTTTCCCGTCAGTACGATATAACCCGGGGGCTCGATGGGCGCAACATCGCGTTATGGAATAGTCATGGCTGGTATTACGACCAAAAGGAGCAAAAATGGATGTGGCAACGAAGCCGTTTCTTTCAGTCGGTCGAAGATTTGCTCACCACATCGTTTGTCCTACCGTACCTGGTGCCAATGCTCGAAAACGCCGGAGCATACGTGCTTCTACCGCGCGAAAGGGATATGCGTACTTCCGAAATCATTGTTGATAACGATGGCAGCTCGCCCGGTTCCGATTATTCGGAAAAAAGCGGAGCCAATGATTGGAAAACAACTGATAGTGTCGGGTTTGCCAATAAAAAGAAAATATATGTTCAGGGCGAAAATCCGTTTAAATCGGGAACCTGTCGCTTTATCGAAACGGTAACTGAAAGGAAGGAAGCCGGATCGGCAACATGGTCGTTTAGTGTTCCCGAAGAGGGGTATTATTCTGTTTATGTGTCGTATCGTACATTGCCCAACAGTGCTGATGATGCTCTTTACACCGTTAGGACAGGAAATACTACACTGGAATTCAAGGTAAACCAAACCATGGGTAGTGGCACATGGATCTATCTTGGCAAGTTCTATTTTCAGAAAAATGCCCCCCAGATATCGAAAATTATCCTGACGAACCTGAGTACTCATAAAGGTGCCGTAGTTACAGCCGATGCCGTAAAAGTAGGTGGTGGATTCGGCAATATCGGGCGGACACCCTTTATCGAACCTTTGGTCATCGATTCCACTTTATTGAAGAATCTTTCCGATTCACTCCGCTTCGCTCAATCGAAACCCGACTCGGCACGATTTAAAACGCGCCTTGATTCGTTGCAGTTGTTCATTAATACAAGCATGGCCAATCGTCCGAAACCTTCGGAGTCCATGATAAGCCATTATCCTCGCTTTGCCGAAGGGTCGCGTTACTGGCTGCAATGGGCCGGTGTCCCCGATTCGGTTTACAGCCGTACCGGCGGTCGGAACGATTATTCCGACGATTTTCAGTCGAGGGGATTCTGGGTAAATTATTTAGCGGGTGGCTCTTCTGTTTTGCCCGATAGTAAAGGCCTGAAAATTCCAGTTGAATTATCGCTCGCTTTTCACACCGATGCAGGCACGGTTCCCGCGGATTCTGTTGTGGGGACACTTGGCATTTGCACCGTACAAAATACCAACGGCGAAGTGGTTTTCAAAAATGGTGCCTCAAGATGGACTTCGAGAGATTTTACCGATATTGTACAATCGCAAATAGTAGATGATATTCGCCGCACCTTTAATAAAAACTGGACGAGAAGAGGTTTGTGGAATAAATCGTACAGCGAATCGAGAGTGCCCGAAGTTCCATCTACATTGGTGGAATTACTTGCCCACCAGAATTTCGCCGATATGAAATACGCCCTTGATCCCCGGTTCAGGTTTACCGTTGGCCGGGCTATTTATAAGGGAATTCTCCGCTATATTTCGTCGGAATACAATCAGCCTTACACCGTTCAACCACTTCCTGTTACAGGATTTTTCAGTCGTTTCGCAGGTCATAATCAAGTGTACCTGCAATGGAAGGCGGTAACTGATACGCTGGAACCAACAGCGAAAGCCGACAGTTACATACTTTATACCCGTGTGGATGGAAAAGAATTTGACAACGGGATTGCGGTGCGTAAAAACCATATCACCCTTCCGGTTCAACCAGGGAAAATTTACAGCTATAAAGTTACGGCTGTCAACGAAGGGGGCGAGAGTTTCCCGTCGGAGATTCTATCGGTGGGGAAAGCCATTGGAGGAAAAGGAGAGGTGCTGATTTTGAACGGATTCGATAGGGTGAGCGCTCCCGAAACGTATAAAAACGATAGTGCCGGTACGGCTGGTTTCCGTAACGATATTGATGGTGGAGTTCCATGGTTTTCAGATGTTTCTTTCGTGGGAAAACAAACCGGATTCGATATTTCGCGCCAGTATGTTAACTTAGAAAATCCTGGGTTTGGGGCAAGCGGAAACGAATATGAGGGGAAAATCGTGGTCGGGAATACGTTCGACTATCCATTTGTTCACGGTCGGTCGGTTTTGAATGCCGGATATTCATTTGTTTCGTGTAGCAACGAAGCTGTGGAAAAAGGGAGTGTTGATCTGAAGGATTATAAGATGGTTGACCTTATCCTTGGAAAACAAAAAACGGTAACACTGGGTAATACAACATCTTTCGATACGTGGCCAAACGATCTTCAACAAAAGATACAAAAATATTGCCGTCAGGGTGGCGATCTTTTGGTTTCGGGTTCGTATGTTGTTTCGGGGATGGACAATAAAAGTAATTTTGCCGGGGATGTACTAAAATGCAAAGCTATTGGACGGGTTACGACCCAGGGCGAGAGCCTGACAGCGGTGCAACTTCCTCTGTTCGGGTTCAATAACCATCCAATTGATTTTTACACTTTCCCCAACGAAGATAGCTATTTCGTTGAACAGGTAGATGCCATTGAACCTGCCGATAAAAACGGGAAACTGATTTTTACGCTGAGTGGCTCAGGCACAGGAACGGGCATCATTTATAGCGGGAACTATCGCGCTGTCGTTTTGGGATTTCCCTTCGAAACTGTGAAAAGTGCAGCCGACCGCGATAAACTGATGAGCACCGCTTTGCAGTTTTTAGGATCGAAATAAACCCCTTGTTAAACTAAATTTATAATCCGACTTATATTTTAAACAATTGTTTTCTGAAAAGATGGAGATGCAAAAAAATGATTTTTTTTAAGAAAAAGAATCAATAATCTCGTTTTTGTGTTTGAGAATAAAATAATCATTTTATATTTGCAGCATTAAAGGTTGATAATTATGGAAACAGAAAAAATAGTGATAGGCATTACGCACGGTGATATAAACGGCATTGGATACGAAGTAATTCTGAAAACGCTGGCCGACAACCGTGTGTACGAATCTTTTATCCCGGTTATTTACGGTTCGTCCAAGGTAGCCGCGTTTTACAGGAAACATCTCGATATTCAGGGGCTTAATCTGAACATTATCCAGTCGGTGGACGAAGCCCACGCCAAAAGGATCAATCTGATCAATTGCACCGATGACGACCTGAAAGTGGAATTCGGGCAATCGACTCCCGAAGCCGGGAAAGCGGCTTTCAAAGCGCTCGAAATGGCTACCGAAGATTTGAAAAACGGTAAACTGCAAGCCATTGTTACAGCTCCTATCAACAAAAAAAACATACAATCGGGTGATTTTCATTTCCCGGGACATACAGAGTACCTCGAATCTAAATTTGGTACAGGAACTCCGGCTGTTATGCTGCTGATCAACGATGTGATGAGGGTAGCCGTAGTTACCGGGCATATTCCGCTGGCATCGGTACCTGAAGTGCTTACCTCGAACCTGATTGAAGAAAAGCTTAAGGTGCTCAACGATTCACTCAAACGCGATTTTGCCATTGTTCGTCCGCGCATCGCGGTGCTTGGCCTGAACCCTCACGCCGGCGATGATGGCTTGATAGGCAATGAGGAACAGACGGTTATCGCGCCTGCTATTAAAAGTTGCGTGGAGAAAGGGATTGTTTGCTCAGGTCCATATCCTGCTGATGGTTTTTTTGGTTCAGGAGCTTTCGGCAAATTCGATGCCGTACTGGCCATGTACCACGATCAGGGTTTGGCGCCGTTTAAAACGGTTTCGATGGATAGTGGCGTAAATTATACCGCCGGGCTGTCGGTTATCCGCACTTCGCCTGCTCATGGCACGGCTTACGATTTGGCCGGGCAAAACGTGGCGCTCGAAGATTCGTTTCGACAAGCAATTTATCAGGCTTATGATATTTATCAAAACCGAAAATGGATAGGCGAAATAAGAGAGAATCCGCTTGTCAGTCAGATGAAAACCGAGAAAGCAGGAAGGGTGGAATAAAAAAACATACTGAAAACCGACTTAATGACCTTTAAGCCGGTTTTTTTATTGCCGTTTAAATATGGTTGATTGAAATAAAAAATATAATTTTACAATGAAATTTCAGTGTCCTTAACGAAACATTCAATAACAATGGATAACAAAATAATTATCATTACCGGGGCAAGTGCCGGAATCGGATTGTCGGCAGCCCGTCAGTTGGCCGGGAAAGGTTGTACGGTGTACGCGGCATCTCGTCGTGCCGAAGAAAGCGAAGTGAGCGCGACTTTCGCCGGACAATTGATTCCGGTAAGGTTGGATGTCAACAACGAGACGGAAGTAAAAAGCGTTTTCGAGCGAGTTTACAAAACCCATGGGCGTATCGACGCGGTTATCAGCAATGCGGGTAACGGAATTGCCGGATCGGTGGAAGATACTTCGGACGCCGAAACCAGGTACCAGTTCGAAACCAATTTTTTCGGTTCGGTAAAGGTGATTCGCGCCGCGCTTCCCTATTTCCGAAAACAAGGATATGGCAAGCTGATCGCCACTTCTTCGGTGGCTGGCATTGTTCCTATTCCTTTTCAGGCTTTTTATTCGGCCAGCAAGTCGGCATTGCTTATTTTTATGCAGGCGCTCTCCATGGAAGTAAAACCTTATGGCATACAGTGCTGTTCGGTGCTTCCTGGCGATACAAAAACTGACTTTACCGCCGCCCGCAAATATGCCGCCCAGTCGCAAAATCCCGAATCGGTTTATTTTCAGAAAATGAAAACATCGGTTGGTAAAATGGAAAAAGACGAGCAAAATGGAATGCTTGTGGACGTTGTAGCCGGAAAAATAGTGAAACAGGTTTTCAGGCGTAAAGCCAAGTCTATTGTTATCCCCGGATTTCAATATCAGCTGATATGCTGGCTTTTCAACCGTTTACCTGTAAAATTCAGGCTTTGGGCGGTAGGCTCGTTGTATTGATATTATTTTCAGTTGTTTTCTTGAACAGATTTCGTTTTTTATTTTCACTGAAAACAAACATCTTAATTTTTCAGATATAAATTTATGGCTATAAAAATAGGGGACAATGTCCGTTTTCTGAACGCTGTCGGGGGCGGAACCGTAACGCGTATTGATTTAAAAAACAGGTTGGTGTACGTGGAAGATACGGATGGATTCGAGGTGCCCGTACTCGAAACCGAGTGTGTGGCAGTACCCGCTGTAAATGAATCGACCAACGTGCCGAAACGAAATTTTTCGGCTAAACCTGTTGTTGAAGAGGTGAAGGAAATCCCTGTTTTTCAGGAGAAAGTCCAGCCCGAAGAGATGCCTGTGGTCGAAACCGCCGAAGGAGATGAGTTGAAGGCTGTCCTTTGCTTTTGTCCGTTGGATATCAAGCAACTGCAAACCACGGCATACGAGTGCTATTTGATCAACGACAGCAATTATTTTCTGTACTACAACATTACCGTTGAAAAAGATGGCTTTAGCAAGCCTTTTTTCTACGGTATTATTGAACCGAACATGCAGGAATGGCTCGCCGAAGTTCAAAAAATCGAACTCAACGACTGGGAATCGACACGCGTTCAAATCATCCCTTTCAAAAAAAATAAAATCTATCCTGCTCAGCGTGTTGTCGATAGAAAATTGAACATTCAGCCGGTTAAGTTTTATAAACTGCACAGCTTTGTCGAAAACGAGTATTTCGATGACCCGGCTATGATTCTTGATATTACTGCTTTGCGGAATGAAAACCCGGTTGAATATCAAGCTCATGAGATAAGAGAAGCTTTGCTTTCCAAATCGGAACCCGACTCGCCGAAAACGTTGAAAAGGCAAGCTCTACCGCATCGTCCCGGAATCATCGAAGTCGATTTGCACATTAACGAACTGGTGGACACTACCGCTGGCTTTTCAAATGGAGATATGCTTCGGTTGCAAATGGATAAATTCGAATCGGTTTTGAAAGAAAATAGCCAGAAAAAGGGGCAAAAAATTGTTTTTATCCACGGTAAAGGTGAAGGAGTGCTCCGCAATGAAATTGAAAAATTGCTCAAAACCCGCTATAAAATGTATTTCTTTCAGGATGCTTCTTTTCGTGAATATGGCTTTGGCGCAACTATGGTTACGATAAAGTAAAACGGAAATAAACGAATAAATATACATAAAAATATTGGATAACTGATATTGGAAGAGAATTAAAATTCCTGTATTTCTTATAGTTTGTAATTAAAATATGTGAATAATATAGGAAAATGTACTATCTTTGTTTATCGAACAATAAAATAAATATAAAAAATGAATATTTATTTATTCGTTTGTTCCCAGGGGGCAAAACATCCCGTTTTTAATGATTGAGTGCTTGCTGATCAGGCACTTTTTTGATGTCTCCGGTATAATAGTCAACTTTAAATACACATACTAATCTCACTTCACACCATGCAGGAAATTAAATTTTACAGTGGCGAAAATATTCCGCTGGAACTTCACAAGGTACGTATCGTACAAAAACTTCATTTAGTACCCATCGAACGTCGTCTCGAGGCTTTATATGAAGGTGGTTTTAATACATTCAGACTGAGCACAAAAGATGTTTTCCTTGACATGCTTACCGATTCGGGCACCAACGCCATGAGCGATAATCAGCTGGCTGCCATGATGCAGGCCGATGATGCTTATGCCGGTTCGCAGAGTTTTGTACGCCTTCAGCAGGCTGTAACCGATGTGCTGGGTAAAAAATACCTGCTCCCGGTGCATCAGGGGCGGGCAGCCGAAAACATTATTTCGGTGGCTTATGTCCACAAAGGCAGCTTAGTGCCCATGAACTACCACTTTACCACCGCTATGGCTCATATTACCGACAAGGGCGGACAAATCGTTGAATTGCTGTACGATGAAGCTTACAAAGTAAATTCCGACCATCCGTTCAAAGGGAACATGAACATCGAAAAGCTCGAAGAAGTCATCAACTACCACGGACCAAAAAACATCCCGTTCATCAGGATGGAAGCATCTACCAACCTGATTGGCGGACAGCCCTTTTCGGTTCAAAACCTGCGCGATGTAAGGAACTTGGCCGATAAATATGGTATTCGGTTAGTCCTGGATTGCAGTTTGCTGGGCGAGAACGCTTATCTGGTGCTCCAACGCGAAGAAGAATTTAAAAATTCGGATATGGGTACGGTGATTAAAACCATGACCGGCTTAGCCGACCTTTGTTACTTTTCAGCGCGTAAACTCAGCTCGTCGAGGGGAGGTGGTATTTGTACCGACAGTATCGAAATATTCAGGGAACTTGAGGCATTTGTACCGCTTTACGAAGGTTTTTTAACTTATGGTGGCATGTCGGTGCGCGAAGTGGAAGCCATGGCCGTAGGGCTTTATGAAACCCTCGATGAAACCATGATCAGTCAAAGTCCCGCCTTTATCAAATATTTGGTTGGCGAACTTGATAAAAAAGGAATCCCGGTGATCAAACCTGCCGGTGTGCTGGGCGTACATGTTGATGCCGTGCAGGTTTGCGCACACATTCCTCAAACGGAGTATCCGGCCGGAGCATTGGCTGCCGCGCTGTTCCTTATCTCGGGCATAAGGGGCATGGAGCGTGGCTCTATTTCCAACCAACGCGATGAATACGGAAACGAAACTTACGCCGACATGGAATTGCTTCGTCTGGCAGTTCCAAGACGGGTTTTTACCCTTTCGCAGATTAAATACGTTGAAGATAGGCTTACCTGGTTGTTCGATAACCGGGAACTCATCGGCGGTTTGAAATTTGTATATGAACCACCGGTACTCCGCTTCTTTATGGGTGGTCTTGAACCTACGTCCGACTGGCCTCAGAAATTAATGGCCAAATTTAAAAAAGATTTCGGCGAAAGTTTGTAATTTCATCCCTACACCGCATTGCATCCCCTGATTGTTGATCACCATGGTGAGAAAACGGTTGGGGGATAGTTGTTTTTAACTATCACAGTTTATAAATTTTAATATTTAACTGAAATAGTATGATACAGTTTTAAATTATCTTGATTAGGATAAAATAATTAAAATTAAGCTGATAAAAATCCGGTTCATTTAAGCATAATAACTAATTTAGATGCAGATTCATTTTGAAATTTAGAGTTTAATATCACAGCGGGGGAGCGGTTAATGCCATATTGCAAAAAGCGGAAATGTTGATTCTAATAACGATCATGCTACTATATAAACATATTACATCAGTAAAAATTGGGATATGAAAAAATCTACTTTTATTCTATGCTTGTGTATTGCTTCTGCAATTACAACGAATGCTCAAACAACCATTTTCCTCGAAACTTTTGGTACAACTAAAAGTACCAGGGATGGTTGTGTCTCGGTAACTACGCCGGGTACTGCCGAATCGGGCAAGTACGATCCTTCCAAAAACGAATTGTATGCCGATCACGATTGGAGTGCGGCTTCGCATGTGTGGAACAGCCCGATCAGTTACGCTCAAACTTCCGATCCTACGGCCAATGCAGGTGCCTGCGACGATTCGGGAACAACTCTGAACATCCGTACCAACAATCCATCGGATGTTTCGTATTATAGCAACGCCAGCGCTTCGGGTAATTTATATTTTAATTCCAATGTTGATAACTCGTTTATTATAAATGGAATAAATACGAGCGATTATAATAATGTAACCTTGTCGTTCGGTGTCTTTGGTAAAAACAAAGCCGATGTAAACTACCTGAAGGTTCAGTACAGCACGGGTGGCGAGTTTATTGATTTGGCAACAACTGAAATAGCTGCGTTGGCCACTACAAAACAAATATGGCAAAGTGTTTCAAGCATTGCGCTGGTATCGTCAGCCAATCTGGCTCTCAAATTCTCAACTCCCAATAAGAATGGAACCAATCCCATCGAAATTCGCGTTGATGATATTAAAATTACCGGTACCGATAATGCTTCAGGAGTAGGTTATCTCAATAATAGCGATCACTCGGTGGCGCGCGAAGGGACGACCTTGAAACTGGCCGGTTTTGAATCTGGTAACGTACAGATATACAGTGCTGCCGGTCGATTGGTGTATAGTACCGAGCTACACCCCACAATTCAACTTGCTTCCCTGCCAAAGGGTTTTTATGTGCTGAAAATAGGCGATTATCGTCAAAAATTTGTGTGGTAAACAAATTGTATTTTATTTCTTTTTAAAATACCATTAAATTAAGCGCCGGTGATTTTATTTAAGTCATAGGCACTTAGTTTTTTTTTGTGATGCTCGTTCACGGATTACAATGATGAGATGCTGGTCGCTATCACTTGTTGTTATTGGTTTTGTCGCATGTCGGGTACGATATTTTTAATTTGAATAAATAGAATGAAAATAAGTTAGTGAAAATTTTGTTAATTTAAAATTAGAATATTATTTTTGAACTTCTGTTTTATTTAAAACTATAAAAAGCATCTGTATCGTGAAAAGCCTTTATTTTTCATTATTAATATCTGTCATCAACATCACATTTTTAACAATATAAAGCAGTGGAGGCCAGTAACCACTCGATAAAAACGGGGCACAACCGAAAAGCCTGAAAAGTAGGATCTTAATTTTAAAATTTTTACCAATGAATTTTTCCAAAGTATTGGCCACGGCATTGTGTTGTGGCGTGATTTTTTTAACTGGATGTGCGACCATTGTCGGAGGGGCGAGCTATAAAGCTCACGTAGTAGTTGCCGACGGGCCCATGACTAAAATTATTTACAAAGGACAGGTGGCAGGCATAGGGTCGGCAATGATCAAAGTAAGGAGAGCCGAAGCCAACAATTTTACATTTTTACTCAGGGAAGACAGCTGCGATGATCGGGTTTACAATTTCACTTCGCGTAAATTCAGGGGTTGGGCTTTTGTAGGTACAGTTTTGTTGTGGACAGGGATGATTGAAGGAATCCCGGTACCTTGGGGCGTTGCCCTCGATTTATCGACCGGTGCGATATGGAAACCCGACGTGAAAGAGCCGGGCGTAACGCAGGAAAGTATTAAAACTTTCAAATATCAGGTTTATTATGATAATTGCAAGACTCAGATCGCCGGACATCAACCTCAGGTTTATAAAGAGCAAAAAGTTATGGTTGCAACGAACCTGGTGGATGTGGTGTACTTGAAAAATGGAAATGTTATAAAAGGCATTATTATCGAACAAATACCGAATGAACATATCAAACTGCAACAATCGGACGGCACTTATTTTGTGTGCGATTTTCAGGATATTGTGAAAATTGTAAAAGAACAGCAGGAGAAATAACCAGTGGCATAGGCAGGATGATTTTTTAAAATGCTGAAATAAAATAACTTGTGTAAAGAAATGAAAAGGCCGGTAATCGTAAAAATTACCGGCCTTTTAGTAGTCCCGCCGGGAATCGAACCCGAATTTAAAGTTTAGGAAACTTTCGTTCTATCCATTGAACTACGAGACCATTTTTTCGAACGACAAAAATAGTGCTTTTTATCCGAATATAAAATAAACGGACAGCCGGGATGTTAAAAAAAACATTAAAATAAGGTAGGTCAGGCAACGTTTTGTACTTTTGCACCATCATTAAACGAGAATACCGTTGTACATGGCGAAGAAGAATAATTATTTTGTAGTTTGGGCGGGTCGTATTCCCGGGATTTATACTTCGTGGGAGGAGTGCAAGCGGCAGGTGGATGGTTTTGCTTCGGCACGCTACAAAGGGTTTGTGTCAGAACATGAAGCTATTGATGCCTTCTCAAAATCATTCGATAAGTGTGTTTCCAGGGAAAAGGAGCAGGTTGCTGAGGCTTCAGGCGTACTTTTCGACCGTAAGAGTTTGCCGGAAATGCGCCGCTGGGTAACTCCGGCTATTTGTGTGGATGCTGCTTGTAGCGGAAATCCGGGAGATATGGAGTATCGGGGTGTTGATTTGACAACTGGGAAAGAAATTTTCCGTCAGGGTCCATTTCCGCAAGGGACGAATAATATTGGTGAATTTTTGGCCATAGTGCATGGTTTGGCATTCCTGAAGAAGTACAACAGCGCTATTCCGGTTTATTCCGACAGTGTTACGGCTTTAGCGTGGGTGAGGGGTAAAAAGGCGAAAACAGTATTGGAAAAAACGTCCCGGAATTCTGAGATATTTGAATTGATCCGTAGGGCTGAGTTGTGGTTGAAAAATAATTCATACCCCAATTCAGTTATAAAATGGGAAACAAATGTCTGGGGTGAAATCCCGGCCGATTTTGGACGTAAATAATTGTTTTTTCCTTTTATATTGAGTGGCTATAGCATGTTTAACATCGGAAGGGAGATGTATAAATAATCTTATTGAATTGAATTTAATTGTTTGAAACAAGTTAATAATTGTTGTTATAAAAGAGCTGTCCTTCAGTTTAAGGGGTCTGGAAAAGTACGTTTCTTTGTATTAAACTAAAAATTTAGAATATGAAATTTTTTAATTTTAAGCAAAATTCATTTCCTTTATTGATGTTATTTCTGCTGATGTTTACCTTTTTTTTTGTACCCATTGGTGTTAATACTCGTTTATTAACCTCTAATATCAGTGGTTTGCTGAATAATTGTATGCTGGGTGTTTTTGTTGTTTTATTTAGTGTGAATTTGTTGTACGAACTTTCAAAAACCGATTATCGGATCCGTTTTTTTTCTATTGATAGTTTTTTGTTTTTATCGCTCATTTTTTTTACTATGGCCTCTTTTAATCTGAGGTTGGCCGATTATGCAACAGGTGTTTTTGCTTTCTTTTCTTTATTGTATTTGTTTGTCAAACGGAAGTGGTATAAATTTAGTTGGATGTTCATTTTTTTGTTTTTGTACGTTTCCCTTCGTGTTTTTGGAACCATAGGCACACCTTTAGGATTTCGCTTTCCCGAGAAGTTATTGGCTTTTTTTATCATTCCATTATCTTTTTGTTGCTTCAGGTTATCGGTGAACGATTATTTCAGGCTATTGAAGATATTTGTCCGCGGAGTTGCACTTTACATGGTTGTTTCAATATTTTCATGGTATTTGTATAGCATGATTTTTGGAATTTCGCCGATTGAATGGATGACGAAAAAAATTGTTGAAATTGGAGGCCAATCATCTTATGTTTGGATAACCGCTTGGTCGCGCAATACACATCCGAGCTTTAATATGATAGGGGTGGCTGCCGCTTTGATCGCTACTTTTTATTTATATCATAACAGGGCGTTGACAGGGATTATCATTAGCCGCATGGAAGTTGTTTTGTTTTCTCTGTTGTCTGTTGTTTTTTCGTCAGCTATGGAAAGCCGCATAGGGATTGTTTCAGTTGGTTTTATTTTACTTTTTACTTCGCTGTATTTTGTTTATATTAAAACAAAACATTTCAAGACAGGGCTTATTATCGTGTCGGTAATGTTTATTGTAGCTTTTTATCTTTTCGAGAATCGTTTTGTTGGTTTTATAAACGATAATGTTCGACGCACCGATTACACTTTGGCGGTAAATTATATCAAAGGACATCCGATGTGGGGAGTTGGTTTTGGGCAGCAAGCTGTAGCGCTAAAACAGCAAGCCGTAATAATGAAAGATGTTTTACCTATGTTACCTCAAGCTAAAACTTATACCCACAATCAGTTTTTGGGCGACATGGTGCAATTTGGTATATGGGGGCTTGCAATGCTTTTGATTTTTTTAACTGCGTTGGTGATTTTCGCTTTTCGGTCGAGAAGTTATCCTATTCAACTTTTTTCAGGGGTACTTATTTTATATATGTTTATTGAAGAACCATTTACGGTACAAAGTGGAATTACGCGTTTTATGTTGTTCCTGACTCTGTTTGTACATGGATATGAAATTATGAAATCATCGGTAAATAATCCCGCTAAATTATAGCATCTTCTGTCTTTTTATTTCTTTTCGGGCTATGGAGTATTTAAGATAAGATGAGTGAGCCAGAGTTTTGCTAATAACAAAACCATAATACCCATCGAGAAAACCGAGTTTGAAAAAATATGTTTTAATGAATCGAAAAAAAAACTTAAAGCTTGGGGTGAATATAAAAATTGTTTTGCCCGAACGAATTAGCTTCTCAGCATTCATTGTGGCATATTTTCGTTCTTTCACCTGATGTTCGTTAATGGTTTGGCAGGTGTAATGGAGCAAGTTCCCTCCAATGTGGGCAATGTTGAGTTCGTTGTGGGTATTCACGCTTTCGTGAACTGGATGCTCCGACCATCTGGTAAATCGCCGGTCGAATAATCGGAGCTTTTTATCGGGATACCATCCGCAATGGCGTATAGGTTTGCCACAATATAAGTTTAACCGGTTAAAAGTATATCCATGACATTTCGGCTCGTCTCCTTTCAATTGTTTTATCGATTTAATCAACTCATCAGATAATTCTTCATCGGCATCAACCGACAATATAAAATCGAAAGAAGCTTCCCGCGTGGATAATCCCTTTTGTTGTCCATAGCCCTGAAATTCGTGTTTGATCACCTTAGCACCATACGATTTACATATCTCGACAGTCTTGTCGGTTGATAAAGAATCTACCACAATGATTTCATCGGCAATGTCTTGTACCGAACTTAAACAACGTCCGATATTTTTTTCTTCGTTAAATGTAATAATTGTTACTGAAATTTTTACAGGCATAAAGTTGATTTATATACGTCATATAGCGATTGCGCGATCTGATCGGGTTTGAATTTTTCGGCAAAAGTAAGCCCCTGATGAATCATATCTTGCTTCGCTGATTCTGAACTGATAATTTCAGAAATTGTATTTGCAAGTTGTTCTGCGTCGTTGGGGTTTATGTAGCGGCTACCTGGACCTCCGGTTTCCTCGAAACAACTGCCTGTAGATGTGATGACAGGAGTAGAGGAGTAAAGAGCTTCAAGTATCGGTATGCCAAACCCTTCAAAAAATGAAGGATATATAAAAAGGTCGGCTATGCGGTAAATTGCCGGAAGATCAGGAGAGATAGCGTTGTGTATAAAAATCACTTTGTTGTTCAGATGCAGTTTGTCGATCATCTGTACCAGTTCTTTTTTATATTCTGATTCTTTTCCAATGATAACCAGAGGAATGTCTATATTTCCAGCATGCATTGCTTTTAAAATCAATGATACATTCTTTCTTTTCTCAATGGCTCCTACATTTAACAAAAAATGTTGGGGCAGTTGGTATTTCATCCGTGTACGCTCAATGGTGTCTTTCGTAATTTCGCCCCGGAAAGCCGGATGGCAACCTTGGTAAACAACATCGATTTTTCGTTCATCGGCCTGAAAAAATTCAATAACATCACGCTTGGTTTGCTCACTTATCGCGATTATTTTATCGGCAACTTTACAGGCATATTGGTTTTTTTTTATGAATATAGCCCTATAGCTGGCTGAGTAAAGTTCTGGATACCTCATAAAGATAGCATCATGGATAGTAACCACTCCTTTTGCTCCTGTCTTTCTAAATCCAAAAGGAAGCTCTTGACTAAGTCCGTGGTAAATATCTGCTTTTTCTTTTGATAGAGAATAACACATGCCTGAACTTCGCCATAATGAGGGAAGTAACTTTCCGACGACTGAAGTTGGGTTGATCTCCGTGAAATTTCCATCCGGTAGAAAGCCAATTTTGTTTTTTTGAGATGGATTGTATAGCAGATATTCGTTTTCAGGGTAAAACTGTCCGAGCAAACGGATAGTATCACGGCTGTAATTTCCTAATCCCCGATGATTATGGAAGGCTCGTTTTGCATCAAAGGCTATTTTCATTTTTTAACCAGAATTTAAGTACCTATTTATTCTTGTAAAATTGATGGCAATATTTAAAAATTCGGTCAATTGTTTCCGAACGGTCAAGATGTGAATAAACGGCATAAAATGATGCTAACTGTTCAAGGATATCATCGCGTCTTGTCAGTCTTTTGAAATTCCGGCAACGTTGATTGAACGATAATCTGTATCGAAAATATGTTCTGTTGATATCTACCAGAGAAAATATAACGTCATTTCCCGAACGCTTGAATAATATGTTTCCTGGTGAAAGGTCGAGAAATAGAATCCCTTTTTCATGTATGCGGGCAATAAAAATAGCCAGTTGTTCGATGAAAAATGCATCGATGCCGTTCCCCAACATTTGATTCCGTATATGCGTGTACTCAGTTTCAAAAATGGCTATGTAGTAAGAATACCGGAATTGGATCCCTTTTTTATCTTCCCTATAAGCAATTGGTTGGGGTGTGCCTATGCCGGCATCCAGAAGTTTAAAAGCATATTCATAGGATCTTCTTGCTTTGCTTTTCCTAAAATTAGAGTAGATGTATTTGTTAAATATATTTGGCTTGCGGAAACGTTTTACAATGATTTCGTAACCCTTTATCTGGTATCTTTTCAGAATGTTTCTTCCGGTATAAATAACTTCTCCCTCGTTTTCGAAACGTTGAGGAAGTTCCGCAATAAAATCAGCAAGTTCCGAAAAGTCGGGATGTACTACAATTTTCATACTCCAGCAAGTTTTTCTTCAATTTTTTGGATAATATCGTCGGGATGTATCTGCGACAGGCAGGCATAATCGCCCCTATAGCAGGGTTTATCTCCAAATACCGAGCAGGGTCGGCATTCCATATTGGCCTGAACCACACTGTCTTCCGTCTGGTTCCAACCTAAAAAACCGGCATAAGGATGCGTAGCTCCCCACACCGAAACAACCGGAGTTCCTACCAGCGACGCGAAATGCATGTTGGCCGAATCCATCGAAAACATGGCATCCAGATGGCTCATCAAAATCAGCTCCTGATTCATATTCATTTTTCCCACCAGCGATGTGATGGTTGGAAATTTCTTTATCAGATCCAGTACAATCTGCGATTCGAGGACGCCACCCCCGAAAATAAATACTTTCACCCGTTCGTCATTGGCAAAATGTTCCATTACCTTTTTTTGTAAATGGAAAGGATATATTTTCCCTAAATGTTTGGCAAACGGGGCTATTCCCAGCCAGAGTTTATCTCCTTTCTCGCCGGTTTTGTCCAGAATCTGACTCAGGTCGCCGCTTCCTGACTCGAAAATAGAGTCGAATTTCAGTTCAAAACTGAACCCGAGACGTTCCAAGGTTTCATAGTACCTTACGAACGTTGATTTCAGGGGTTTCAACACTTTGTTTTTTACAGATGTAAGCTTTCTTTTGTCGTATCGGCCTTTGTGTACAAGCGCCGTTTTATGGCCGGTAATTTTGAACAGGATGCGTAAAACATGGCTTCTCAACACCGAATGGAAATCGGCCACGTAATCAAAACGAGATTCTTTCAGGGTGCGGAACAACCTGAAAAGTCCTTTCAGGCCTGAATGTTCTTCTTTCAGGTCGGCACCGATAAATTTGATATTATGGGAGACGTTCTCAAACAGCGTCCTGAAATTTTTATTGCTCAGAACAGTTATTTCGTGTTCAGGATACTTCACGGCAAAAGATGATATAACCGGAATGGTCATAGCCACATCGCCCAATGCCGAAAACCGGATGATCAGAATCTTTGCCATAAAATAAAACTTCCTTTTACCCTGATAGGAGGGGAGAACTATGTTATATTTAAAAATTTGGAAATAACAAAATTACAATGTATATTTGCCGGATAAAAAGGAATTGAGATGTAAGTCAGAGCCTGCGAGTAACGCGGGCGACATGCTTTCTCAGTTCCTTTTTTGTTTTTTTAGTAAGCATCTTTGCTATGAAATTTAAACTTCGACTCAACCGAAACGAGTAGAAAAATTATTTCTTTTCGTACAATACCGGATTCAGGTTCGGGTCGTTGTACATTTTCATTTGTTTATACACTTTCATCATTTTGTTCCCGTTAGCAATGTCATCTATCAGCTGCTGGATGGCGGTAGATAGGTCGGTTTTTTGTTCAAGAAGAACGTTCAACTTGTTCTGACACTGACCAATATGCTCGGCGGAAGCGTCCGTACGGATTACTTCCTGTTCCATGTGGTAAATTTTCAGGTGGAGAATGGACAGGCGGTCGATGGCCCACGCCGGACTTTCAGTATTGATGGCTGCATTGGCTTTCAGGCTAACATCCTTGTATTTATCAAGGAAATAGCTGTCGATTAGCTCTACCAAGTCAGTCCTATCCTGATTCGATTTGTCGATACGGCGTTTCAAAGCAAGCGCTTCTACCGGATCAATTTCGGGATTGCGGATAATATCTTCGAGATGCCACTGAACGGTATCGATCCAGTTTTTCAGGTAAAGAAAATATTCAATCGATTTGAATTCGTAAGGGTTTTTTACAGGCTCGTCAACATGATCGGTTACGTGGTAGTTCAGAACCGATTGGTCGAAAATGGTATTGCTCAACTCTACAAATGTCATAACTAAAATGTTTTTTTTAAAGTTTTACTTGTTGAAAAATTTATTTACGTATGGTATTGATTTTAAGGGAAAATCTCGTTTAACCAGCAATGTTAAGAATACAACCATCAAAACGGATTTAAGCGCCACGTTCAGGATGAAATAAGGGGTTTTGATAAACAAGCTGATAATGTACAAAACAATCGTAACCCCCGTGTACAACCCAATGGTTTTCATGTCATATTTTATAGGCATATATTTTTGGCCAACAAAATAAGAAATCAGCATGATAATGAAATAACATCCGAACGCCGACCATGCTGAACCCCAATAACTGTATAAAGGTACAAAAATTATATTTCCCATCACAATTATTATCGTTCCAACGATCGAAAACCAAGCTCCGTACATGGTTTTATCGGTAAGCTTGTACCACAACGAAAGGTTGAAATAAATGCCCTGAAAGATAAAAGAAACCAGAATAATGGGCAATACATCAAGTCCTACCCAGAAATTTCGTTTGATAATCAGTTTAAATACATCAACGTATAATACCATGCCGATAAAAATTATTAACGAGAAGATAATGAAATATTTCATGGCATCGGCATATACTTTCAGGCTGTTCTTTTCCTTGTGCTGCGCAAATACAAACGGCTCGTAGGCAAACCGGAAGGCCTGGGTAAACATCATCATCACCATCGACATTTTGGAGGTAACCCCATAAATACCAAGTTCGGATTTTCCCAGATTTCCTTCCCGAAGGTAAGGAAATAAAATTTTATCCAGATTCTGGTTGGCTATGCCCGCTATTCCGAGTATAAGCAGGGGGAATGAATATTTAAGGATGCTGTTCAATAACTTTAAATCTAATTTGAATTCGGCTTCAAAAAGATGTTTCGATAAAATAAGCGTTTGGATAACAGTGGCTAACAGATTGGATATAAATACATAGCCTACTCCGTAGCCGGGCACGTAAAACCAGCTTACCAGCGAAGGCGCTTTTTGCATCAACCACGGGCAAACCATTAAAAAGAAAAGGTTGAAGAAGATATTCAAAACAACGTACAAAAATTTCAGGACCGCGAATTTGATCGGCCTGTTTTTATAGCGGAGGTGGGCGAAAATAATAGACGAGAATGCATCCAGCGCTACAATAAGCCCCATCATGGTAATGAATTCAGGATTGGCGGTATAATCCAGCAATCCGGCTATCGGCTTAGTAAAAAGGGCGCATAGCAGCGCGAATAACACCGAAGTGAACCCCACCGAAATCAGCGAGTTCCCATATACTTTGGGGGCTTCGGCCCTGTTTTTGTTGGCAAAACGGAAATATCCGGTCTCCATGCCGTAAGTGAGTATGACGAGCAACAACGACGACCACGCGTAAAAATTGGTAACAATACCGTTGTCGGCTTCGGTAGCCAGATAAAATGTGTAAAACGGAGTAAGTAGCCAATTGAGGAATTTCCCCAAAATACTACTTATCCCGTAGATGGCGGTGTCTTTCGCCAGCGATTTCATTCCTTTTGCCATTCAGTTGCAAATTGGTTAGTTTGTTGATTTATTTGTTGTCCTGTAAATAAAAAGTTTTTTAGCTTTTAAAACAATGACCCAATTTCACCCGGTTTTATTTTACCGAGATGCTTATAGGCCAGCTCGGTAACCTCTCGGCCCCGTGGTGTCCGTTTCATAAAACCTTCTTTTATCAGGAACGGTTCGTACACTTCTTCAAGGGTACCGGCATCTTCGCCCAGCGCTGTGGCTATGGTGGTAAGTCCCACCGGCCCTCCCCGGAATTTATCGATAATAGTATTTAATATCTTATTGTCGATTTCGTCCAGTCCGTATTTGTCAATGTTCAAAGCCTCAAGGGCATAGCAGGCAATTTCCATGTCAATAGCTCCCGAGCCTTTTACCTGCGCGAAATCCCGCACCCGGCGAAGCAACGCGTTGGCAATACGCGGCGTTCCTCGGCTACGGCCTCCGATTTCGGTAGCGGCTTTTTCATCTATCCGGATGTTCAGTAATTTGGCCGAGCGTTTTATAATCGATGTAATCACTTCAATGTCATAATATTCGAAATGACAGTTGATCCCAAACCTTGCCCTGAGCGGAGCGGTAAGCAGTCCGCTGCGGGTAGTTGCTCCAACCAAGGTGAAAGGATTCAGCTCTAACTGGATGGAACGGGCACTTGGCCCTTTATCTATCATTATATCAATGCGATAATCTTCCATAGCCGAATAAAGATACTCTTCGACAATAGGACTGAGCCGGTGAATTTCATCGATAAAAAGCACATCGTTCGGCTCGAGGCTGGTGAGCAATCCAGCCAGGTCGCCGGGTTTATCCAGCACAGGACCCGAGGTAATTTTGAAACCGACATTTAGTTCGTTGGCAATAATATTCGAAAGGGTGGTTTTCCCCAATCCCGGAGGGCCGTGAAGCAACACGTGGTCGAGTGATTCGCCGCGCATGCGTGCCGCCTGGACGAAAATTCGCAGGTTTTCTACAATCTTGTTTTGCCCGCGGAAGTCAGAAAAACTGAGCGGTCGCAACGCGTTTTCGAAATCTTTTTCGCCGTTCCGGTTGTTTCGTATGTCGAAGTTTTCTTCCATATCTTTTTTAATAGAAGTATTTCCAAAAAAATATTCAAGACACTGTGAGCTCCCTGAATACTTCTTCCATGCTCTTTTCCAGAGCTTTCATGGTGAGTATTTTATTTCCCGATTTCAGGGCGAAATCAAAAATCTCCTCCCTGATATCGCCTGAAGCCACAATGCTGTATTTCCCTTTTCCGCTTCTGCAGATGTTGATAATATTTTTCAGTTTCAAAAGCTCAGTTTCATCTATGTCGTTGATAAATTCAACCTCGAAACGGAGGTGGCTGGCATCAAAGGTCGAGATGGATGAAATATCAGGGTAATCGGCAACGATTTCTCCTTTGTTGATAACGATCACCCGGTTACATATAGCTTTAATTTCCTGTAAAATATGGGTGCTGAAGAGGACGGTTCGGTCTTTTCCTGTCTCACGTATCAGGCTGCGGATTTCTTCAATCTGGTTCGGATCGAGGCCCGTGGTTGGTTCATCTAATATCAGCACTTTAGGGTCGGGAATAAGCGCCTGAGCCAAACCTACCCTTTGCCGGTAACCTTTTGACAGCTGCCCGATTTTTTTGTGGAATTCAGGCCGTAGTCCCACCATATCCATTACATCATTAACCCGCTGTTTTTTATTTTTTTTAAGCTGATACATATCGGCCACAAAACCAAGGTATTCTTTCACGTACATGTCAGGATAAAGCGGATTTTGCTCAGGAAGGTAGCCGGTAACGCTGCTGGCGAACAACGGATTGTCCTTCACCTCGGAACCGCATATTTTAACTGAACCTCTGGAATAGGGGAGGGCGCCGGTAAGAATTTTCATGGTGGTTGTTTTCCCGGCTCCATTTGGACCGAGAAATCCCACAATTTCGCCTTCGCCAATATTCAGGCTGATATTGTTCAGTACGGTTTGGTCGCCGTAATTCTTCGAAAGTCCAGATATATAAATTGACACAATTGTACAGATTTAAAAATCAACGTTTTTTACCTAAACTTAATGCCACGGATAAAGCGATGTACCAAATAATAACCGGAGCCGGAGCATCGAAACGCAGGGCAATGATCAGTATAACCGTAACTATCAGGAAAATGAACGGAACAACGTTGTCTTTCCATTTCAGGTTCTTGAATTTGAGGGAGAACATGGGAATCTCCGATACGAGCAGTAAACTGAAAACCACGATACAGACAATGAGTATGTATGGTTGATTGATAAACAGCTCATTGTAAGTGTACCCTGCACCTATCCAGAATATGGCGTTGGCCGGAACGGGCAAACCGAGGAAAGAGGATGTTTGCCGTTCGTCGATGTTAAATTTGGCCAACCGCAAACCCGAAAACACTGGTATCAGAAAAGCCGAATAAGTGAGCCAGCCCGGTATTTCGGCCGCGCTAAGCAACGAAAAAGCGATGGCTCCCGGCGCTAACCCGAAGCTGATAACATCGGCCAGCGAATCGAGTTCTTTACCCATGGGCGAATAGGCGTGCAACATCCGCGCTGCAAATCCATCGAGGAAATCGAACAAGGCCGATAGCAGCACGGCCACCATGGCAGCTGAAAAATTGCCCTGAAACCCGTAATATACAGCTATACAGCCCGAAAAAAGATTGAGGCAGGTAATGCCGTTAGGAATATGTTTTTTTATCATAAGAATTTTTTTCAGAAATAAAAACGGTCATCGCATATCGACCGATCATTCTTTATTTTTAGTATCTATCCAAATGGTTACCGGGCCGTTATTTACCAAAGCCACTTTCATGTCGGCTCCGAACGTACCCGTTTTTACCTCTTTACCTGTTTTATCGCTCAGCATCCGGCACAGGTTTTCATACATGGGAATTGCTTTTTCATGTCCGGCCGCACGTATGTACGAGGGCCTGTTTCCTTTTTTTACCATGGCGTGCAATGTAAACTGACTGACCACCAGTATTTCGCCATCAACGTCCGTTACCGAACGGTTCATTATGCCGTTTTCATCGTCAAAGATGCGAAGTCCTGCAATTTTGGAAGTCAGCCAGTCGGCATCCTGCTGCTCATCGGTATCTTCCACCCCAACCAATATGAGGAGCCCTTGGCCGATATCCGATTTCAGCTTTCCATCGATAGTTACCGAAGCTTCGTTTACACGTTGAATCACGACACGCATTTTCGTTCTTTTTTTTGCGATGCAAAAATAACTAAAAAAACAATGTTAACTTTGCATTCCAAAATAAAAATAGGTAATTGATGTTTAAATTGGTAATTTTTGATTTGGATGGTACCTTGCTCGATACCATCGAAGATTTGGCTAACAGTACGAATTATGCTCTGCAACAACACGGTTTTGCGGTACATTCCGTCGATGAATACCGGTTTTTTGTGGGGAATGGTGTCAATAAACTCATCGAAAGGGCTTTGCCGCCCGAGCATCGGAATGCCGATATGATTTCGATGCTGAAAGAAGATTTCAGGGAACATTATTTTACTCATTCAGAAGAATGTACAAAGCCGTACAAAGGTATTGATGCCCTTTTACGGGAGTTGCACGGCAAAGGAATAAAGTTGGCGGTGGCTTCGAACAAGATGCATGCGGCTACTGAAAGGTTGGTAAAATATTTTTTTCCTGAAATTCCGTTCGAAATTATCCTTGGCCAGCGCGACAGAGTGCCTGTAAAACCTCATCCGGAAATTGTGAATGAGATTGTGTCAACTTGTAACGTGTCGAAAGCCGAAACGCTTTATGTGGGCGATTCGGGCGTGGATGCAGCTACCGCTTACAATGCCAATGTAACGTTTGCCGGCGTTTTGTGGGGCTTTCGTCCTCAAAAGGAACTCGAAGAAGTGGGAGCTACCCTGTTTGTGTCGGAAGCTGTTGATATACTGGAAATTGTTTTTGGGAGGAATAGGTAGTTAAATGGTGTTTTTGCTGTTGGCGTAGTTTCTCCATCGCTCCAGCAATTGTTTGAAATCGTTGGGCAATTCGCTTTCGAAAAACATTTGTTCGCCGGTGCGGGGATGGGTAAAGCCCAGTGTCTTGGCATGCAGTGCCTGTCGGGGGCACGTCAGGAAGCAATTTTTTACAAAAAGTTTATAATAAGCTGTCGATACGCCTCTGAGGATCACGTTTCCACCGTAACGTTCGTCGTTGAACAAAGTGTGCCCGATGTATTTCATGTGTATGCGTATCTGGTGCGTACGGCCGGTTTCGAGCCGGCATTCCACCAGGGTTACGTATCCGAAACGCTCCAGCACTTTGTAATGGGTTACCGCATGTTTGGCGTATGGATTTTCACCTTCTTCAAAAACCCTGAAAAGCATTCGGTCGCGTGGGTCGCGCGCTAATGCGCCTCTGATGGTACCCTCGTCTTCTTTTACGTTTCCCCATACCAAAGCCTGATAACAGCGTTGCGTAGTTTTTTCATAAAACTGTTTTCCAAGGTTGGTTTTAGCTTCCATTGTTTTGGCAATCAGCAACAATCCGGAGGTGTCTTTATCAATGCGATGCACCAATCCTACCCGCGGATCGTTAGGATCAAAATCCTTATTCCCTTTTAAATGATAGGCAATGGCGTTGAGCAGGGTTCCGTCGAAGTTTCCATAGCCGGGATGAACCACCAATCCGGCTTGTTTATTCACTAAAATGATATCATCATCTTCATAAACGATATTGATGGGAATATCCTCGGGGGTAATTTCGAATTTAGAAGGAGGATAATCGAGTAAAATGGAGATGATATCAAACGGTTTTACTTTGTAGCTGGATTTTACAGGATTCCCGTTGACCAGTATGTTCCCGGCATCGGCAGCTTCCTGAATACGGTTCCGCGAAATATCCGACATGAGGTTGACAAGGTATTTGTCGATGCGAAGCATGGTTTGCCCTTTATCCACCTCAAACCGATAATGTTCGTACATCTCTTTTTGCTCTACGTAACCATCATCTTCATCTTCTACGTCTTCCAAATAATCTTTCGTCATGTAATGTCTTATATTTCTGAATAACAAACAATTTACTGTTGTATGATGGTTTTGTCAAAAGAAATCTTCATCCTTTTCTTTCTTTTTATCCTTTTCTTTTTCTTTCGGTTGAGCGGCTTTTTTATCTTCAGTTTCTGTTTGTTCTTTTAATTTCCCTTTATCAGTGGTAAGCCATACATCAACAGTAGCTCCCTCGGAAACGGGACTTCCTGCCGACGGTTGCTGGCGGTATATCACATAGTCGCTTTCATTTCCGTTAGGCACTTCATCGTATTCAACGGTACCGATGGAAAGTGAATCGCCTGATAATTCGGTAGTCGCGTCATCGAGCGAAAGACCAATGAGTGAAGGAGCTTCACCGCTTGGTTGACCCAACCCGTTCCCAATTAGCAAAACCACCGAACTTCCTTCAGGTAATCGCGCGCCCGGAGTAATTGTTCTTCCGTTGTATTGTAGCTCCAATACCAGGTCTTTGTATTCGGAAGGTACGTTCCTTACGCTGATAACGTTCAGCCCAACCGATCTTAGCATGGCATCTGCCTGACGGTAAGATACATCCATGATTTCGGGCAGGGGTACTTGTTTTACCTGTTTAGAATTTATAATCAGATAAATTGCCCTTCCTTGTTTTACCATCGAATTGGCCTGGGGTACTTGGTCAATAATAATTCCCAATTTTTTATCTCGAACATACACCGAATCGATCACCTGGACACGCAGCCCGTGTTTGGACAGAATGGCTTCTGCTTCTTCCGGATAAAGCCCGCGCAGGTCGGGAATGGTTTCTTCTTCTCCGTGATGGGTATATAAGCCCACCGCTATAAGCGTTCCCCACGACAAGGCAACAATAATGGCAATGGCTAATAATAAGTTTTTTAAAATAAATCCGGCAAAAGTTTCTTTCCAGAATTTTTTGAAATCCATTTTATTGAGATTTTTAAAAAGATAAATTATAGAGTGGCATGTTTCATCCTTTTTCTCTTATAAAAAGTTGCCAAATATACTTAATATTATTGGTTAACGGAAAAGGTACAAACAAAAAAAGTAAAAACTCCGGTTTGAAATTTTTACTTTTTTATTCTTTGTAAGCTGAATCGTTACGCTTTGTGGCGTCCTTCATCGGCAACGGTAAGTTTTGTTCTACCTTTAGCGCGACGGGATGCTAACACGCGACGACCGTTGGCAGTGGCCATTCTTTCACGGAATCCGTGTTTGTTTCTCCTTTTTCTTTGCGATGGTTGGAATGTCCGTTTCATTGCTTTTATAAGTATTTTTTGTTATTATTCGGTCTTTGAGTTTTGGGACTGCAAAAATAGTGTTTTTTTTTGATTTGACAAATTTGTTGATCTAAAATTCCCCGATTTTGCATTATTTTTCAAATAATTTCCAGTCGGGGGGATTTACCCCAAGCAAATGCCTGACAAAAAAGTCGAAGCGTTTATGCTCGCCATAGTCGCCACCCATGGTGTGGTTGGTTTCCGGAAGCACTACCAGTTCGAACTCCTTGTTTGACTTGATGAGGGCGTTGCACACTTGATAGGTCGAGGACGGATCGACGTTATCGTCCATCTCGCCAACAACGAGCATCAGCGGCCTATTCAGCAAATGAGCGTTTACTACGTTTGAATTTTCTTCGTATTGTTTTCCAACAGGATAACCCAGCCATTGTTCGTTCCACCAGATTTTGTCCATGCGGTTGTCGTGGCATCCGCAAGCCGAGTAAGCCGCTTTATAATGTTCGGGGTGGAACAGGACACCTGCCAAAGCTTCCTGCCCTCCGGCCGAAGCGCCGAAAATTCCAATACGGGTAGTGTCGATATACGGATATTTTTCGGCAAGCGCTTTTGTCCAGGCTACGCGATCGGGGAATCCCGCATCTTTCAGGTTTTTCCAGCATACTTCTTCGAAAGATTTGGTGCGGAACGATGTCCCCATTCCATCTATTTGTATCACGATAAAACCGAGTTCGGCTATGGGTGAGAGGTAGCGGTTGAAAGCAAAAAACGATTTTGGAACGTATTGGTCGCCCGGCCCGGCATAAATATATTCCAGCACCGGGTACTTTTTATCAGGACTGAAATTGGTGGGGCGCATGATGATACCCCATATGTCGGTTTTACCATCGCGCCCTTTGGCCACAAAAGGTTCGGGGGCTATCCAACTTGCTTTTTTCAGTTCAGAAATGTCGGCTTTAGCTATTGTCATTACTGTTTTACCGGTGATAGCATCCCTCAGTACGGTTACGGGTGGAATATCCACGGTGGAATAAGTATCGGTGAAATATGTGTAATCGTCCGAAAAAACAGCTTTGTGTGTGCCATATTCGGGTGTAAGACAGCGAAGTTCTTTTCCGTCGAAGCCTATTTTATAATAACGGGTCAGGTATGGATCTTCATCCGGATCGGCGCCACAAGCCGAAAATATGATTTCGCGTTTCTGGGTATCAAGCCGCACCACGTCCCTGACATAATATTGCCCTTTCGTAATTTGGTTTTTCACCGTTCCGGTATTGCTATCGTAAAGGTAGAGGTGGTTCCGGTCATCGCGTTCGCTGGCCCAAATCATTTCATGGGTTGCTGGTAAGTCTTTCCGGAAATAGCGGTTCCAGTTGATGTATTTCGGGGATGTTTCTTCAATGATGGTTTTAACTTTTCCTGTTTCGGCCGACATGGATAGGACGCGGTACACCTGATGACCCCGCTGATTGTATTCAAAAAATAACGAACGGCAATCGTCGGACCAACTGAACCCTCTGACTTCGAACTGGCTGTTCAGGAGGGTCGTGTCGGCTATAAACCGGTGAGCCGAAGCGATATCGAATATCACAGGGGTTCGAAACGGCAGGAGGTCGCCCGGTTTTGGATAATCGAACGTATGCATTTTAGGTTGTAGTTGGTCATCCGGCGACGATTCTATCAGGCTGATGCGGCGTATCTTCACCGAGTCTATTTTCATTACGGCGATTTTTTTTGAATCGGGCGACCATGAAATGTACACCGAATAGTAGCTGTGCGGACTGCCATCGGTGCTGATTTGTTGCTCGATGCCGTTTTTCAGATTTTTCAGAATAACGTTGTTGTCCCGGATAAAAGCCGATTGAGTTTTGTCCGGTGAAACAACGGGGTCGCCGGAAGTTTCGTAGTCGTATGTGCCCCAGTACGATTCGGTTGGCTCGGTATGTTTTCCCTTGCAAATGAGTTTTTCGCTTTTTGGCAGGTACACCATATCGCTGTCCCTGAAGATAAAACGAAGGCTATCGAGATGTTGAGATACATCAAGTTGTTTGAGTCCCAGCTTCTGATGGTCGAATGTTTGGCGCGTATAGCGATTGAGCGCGTTGGTGAATTTTTTGTGATCGAACAGCGGGCGAATCGTTTTTTTATCAGCGTTGGCCAACATGTACATCTTTCCTTCCGGGGCGTTATCGATGTACCAAAACGAATGTGTGCCGGCAATCCATTTTGGTTGTATATCAGCGTGATATGCTTTGTTTTTAAATTGTTCTGAAAGATGAAAAGCGCGGCGGTAGTCTTCAGGTGTTCCCTGCGCTAAAATTTTTATTCCACAAAACAAAAAAAATATTAGGAGAGAGTGTATCGTTTTCATTTTTTTGTCGTCATATATAAATAATGGCAAATATAATCAATTGTCGTTAATTGCCGAGCAGAGTGTCAGGCATCGTTTTTTTTGTTACTGTTTTTAGGAGCGGATTGAACAAAAAAATCTTAAAAAGGTTTCAGTCTTCAAAATCAGGATGCTATCCGGTTATTTCGGTCGTTCAGCTATTTTGGTTTTCGTAAAGAAGAACGATTGTATATGTTTGCAGGCAAATGTTTTGTTCAACGTCGTTTTGAAGGTAATACAACCGTTAAAACTTAGATTTATGAAGATATATTCATTTCTTTAGAGTTAAATAAAGTTAAATATTTGTTTTGTATATTCATGTTAATATTCAGATATATAATGTTTTATATATCATGAGTACATGAATCTTTGTAAAACAATAGTACTATGCAATACAAGGTACTAAAATTTTATATATTTTTGCAACGTTAATTAATATCAGAGTAAAGAAAAAACCAAAATATACAATGATTCAACTGACAAACATAAACAAAACGTACTACACCGAAAAAACTTCGTTGCACGTGCTGAAAGGTATCGATCTGCTGATCGACAAAGGGGAGTATGTATCCATCATGGGGGCATCGGGTTCAGGAAAATCCACGTTACTGAATATCCTCGGAATTCTCGATAATAATGATGAGGGAGAATATTTTCTGGACAACAAATTGATAAAAGATTTGTCAGAAAAGCAAGCCGCCTTTTACCGCAACGAAATGATCGGGTTTGTATTCCAGTCGTTCAATCTGATCAACTTTAAAAATGCGCTTGAAAATGTGGCGCTTCCGCTTTATTATAAAAATGTGAGCCGGAAAAAGCGCAACATAATGGCCATGGAATACCTCGACATGATGGGGCTAAGAGATTGGGCAACCCACATGCCCAGCGAAATGTCGGGGGGACAGAAACAGCGTGTAGCCATTGCCCGCGCCATTATTTCGCAACCCAAAATTCTGCTGGCTGATGAACCTACGGGAGCGCTCGACAGTACAACTACCATGGAAGTGATGAAGGTAATGAAGGAATTGAACAATAATGGGCTGACAACCATTGTTGTAACGCACGAGCGGTCGGTGGCCGACGAGACCCGGAAGATTATCCACATCAAGGATGGCTTGATCGAGAATATTGAAACTAAATAAAAAGTCCACAATTTAATAAGCCAATATCAAATGAATATATTACAGGAAATATTTGCCGGGTTGAGCCACAACAAACTGCGCACCGTACTAACGGGGCTGTCGGTTTCGTGGGGCATTTTTATCCTCATTATACTGCTTGGAGCCGGTAATGGCCTGAAAAACGGGGTAACATCCAATTTCAGCAGCCGGGCTACCAATACGGTTCAAATGTGGACGGGGCAATCATCGCTTCCTTACAAAGGGCTTAAAAGCGGCCGGAATCTTAACTTTGATCAACATCAAATCGATGATGTCAGGGATAAGATGCCTGAATCGGATAAAAGAACCGGAATCATCCAAAAGCAATTTGTGATTAATTATGGTAACGATTATGGAACATTCGATGTGCTGGGTGTCAATCCCGATTACCGGTTTGTTTTTAACCTGAAATTTGAAGATCAGGGAGGGCGTTTCATCAATCAGGAAGATCTTCGGCAAAATTCGAAAGTGGTGGTTATCGATAAAAAAGTAGCTGATGTGGTTTTTAAAGAAACTTCTCCGTTGGGTAAGTATGTGAAAATTGGCAACATCATGTTTAAAGTGGTGGGGGTAAATACGAAAAAGCAACGCTGGGGAAGTGGGAATGCTTATATCCCGTTTACCACGGCCCAGATGATTTACAACCCCAACCATAAGTTTGGAAGCATTGCCATGATGGTAAATGGATTGGATACCAAGGATGAAAACGATCAGTTCAACGACCGGTTGAAAAAAACCATGTCGAATAGTCTCCGTTTCGACCCGAACGACACGCAGGCACTTTGGGTCTGGAATTCGCAACGGGACTACATCGAAACCATGAAAATTTTTAATGGAATTACCATTTTCGTAGCTATCATAGGTATCCTTACGTTGATAGCGGGCATTGTTGGCGTCAGCAATATCATGCTGGTGTCGGTACGCGAACGTACCCGCGAGTTTGGCATCCGCAAGGCAATAGGGGCTAAACCATCAGATATTCTTCGGTCCATTATTGTGGAATCAATCCTGATAACCACGGCATTCGGCTATATTGGGATGGTAATTGGGGTGGCCATTACCGAAGGGATCAATTATGTGATGACATCCATGGCGGCTCAAAATCCATCGGATACCGGAATGTCGGTGTTCAAGGATCCTACCGTTCCACTATCGTACGTCATTATATCCACGCTGATATTGATTGTCTCGGGTATTATAGCCGGATACTTGCCGGCACGTAAAGCAGTTCGTGTAAAACCCATTGAAGCCATGCGCCAGGAATAAAAAAAAGAAAAGATTATGGAACTTTCAGATAAAAAACAAAGAAGTAGCTCGTTATTTGGTTGGATGTACAAATATTCGATTTTGGACCGCGACTGGTGGCAGGAAATCTGGATTACCATCACCCACAATAAATCGCGCAGCTTTCTCACTGCTTTCGGTATTTTTTGGGGTATGTTTATGCTGGTGGCCATGATTGGTTCGGGAAGAGCCTTGCAGCATGGCATGAATTCACAGATTGAAGGTTTTGCTACCAACTCCTGTTTTACCTGGGCCGAATTGACATCAGAACCTTTTAAAGGCTTCAAAAAAGGACGTTCATGGAATATCGAAAACAGCGATGTGAAGCTTATGTCCACAAAAATTCCTGAGATACAATATATTGCTCCCGTGCTTTTTGCCGGAGGAACTAACAATGTGGTACGAAAGGATAAAGTCGGTACTTTCAACGTAAAAGGCAATTATCCGGCGTACAACATGATTGATGCCAGTAAAATGGTCAAAGGCCGTTACGTCAACGATATTGATATTACGGAGGAAAGGAAAGTGTGCGTGATTGGGGAGAGGGTGGCCGAAGTGATGTTCCCGAACAACGAAGATCCCATTGGCAAAACGATAAAAGTAAACGGTATCTACTTTCAGGTGGTGGGCGTATCGAGCCATACCTCGAATGTAAATATCGGTGGAGATTCTCAGGAGACGGTTGTTTTACCGTTTACAACCATGCAGCAGGCTTTTAATCAGGGTAAAATTGTCCATTTTATTGCTACCACGGCCAAGCCGGGGATAAAAGTACAAGTTATCCAGGATAAAATTAAAGAAGTGTTGAGGTCGCAGCACGACATATCTCCCAAAGATGAAACCGCGGTAGGAGGGATGAATATCGAAGATCAGTTTACCATGTTTCTATATCTTGGTATCGGTATTGCCAGCCTTATTTGGGTCGTTGGGCTCGGAACTTTGATGGCCGGCGCCATTGGAGTGAGCAACATCATGCTGGTTACCGTTCGCGAACGAACCAAAGAAATCGGAATTCGGCGAGCCTTGGGTGCTACACCGAAAAATATTATTACCCAGGTGTTGAGCGAAAGCGTTGTGCTTACGATGATAGCGGGAATTTCAGGGATTGTGTTTGGTGTTGGGCTGCTATATCTTGTAGGAGTGGCTTTGAGCCATGGCGACCAGTTTTTTAAGGATCCGCAAATCAATTTCTCTGTGGCTATTATTTCACTGGTAATATTGGTAGTCATTGGGGCTTTAGCGGGGCTTTTACCAGCCAACAGAGCCATGAACATCAAGCCAATTGAAGCTATACGCGAGGAATAATTTATTGTTAAATATATATAAATCAGAAATATAAATAAAACAGAATATAACAAATATCATCATGAAAAAATTCTTTAAAATCTTTTTATTGGTTCTTTTGGGGGTAGCGGTGTTGGGTACTTTCTTTTATTTATGGAAAAAATCCCAACCGGTTGTAAAACAATACGAGATAACCGAGGTTACTGTCGGGAACATTGAAAAACGTACGGTAGCCACAGGTAAAATTTCGCCGCGCAACGAAATCCTTATCAAACCGCAAATGTCGGGTATCATTGCCGAAATATACAAAGAAGCAGGCAACAAGGTAACTGCCGGCGAAATTATTGCCAAAATCAAGGTGATTCCCGATATGGTAAGCCTTAATTCGGCCGAATCGAATGTGTCGCTGGCTCAGATTGCTTTCGACCAGAGCAAGAAAGATTTCGACCGCGATTCAAAACTTTTTGCCGACAAAGTGATTTCGAAAGAGGATTTTGATAAGACAAGGCTCCAGTACGAGCAATACAAACAGCAACTTGCCGCCGCGAAAGATAACCTGAGCCTGGTACGCGATGGTATTACCAGCAATAAATCGCAGATGAGCAATACTTTGGTGCGATCTACCATAAACGGAACCATTCTGGATATCCCGGTGAAAGTAGGAAACTCGGTCATCCAGTCGAACAATTTCAACGACGGAACAACCATTGCTACCGTGGCAAACATGAGCGACATGCTTTTTGTGGGTAAACTCGACGAAACCGAAGTGGGTAAACTGAAGGTAGGCATGCCGATGGATATTACCATTGGAGCTATGCAGGATCAGAAGTTGACGGCCAAACTTGAGTACATCGCGCCGAAAGGTACTGAAGAAAACGGAGCCATCATGTTCGAAATGAAAGCGGCCGTTTCCATTCCCGATGGGTTGTTTGTACGTGCCGGATACAGCGCCAATGCCGAGGTGGTTCTCAGTAAACGTGAAAACGTAATGACGGTTCCCGAAAGTTGTGTTGAATTCAATGGAGATACGGCTTTTGTATATGTCTTGAAAAAAGCTGTGCCACAGCAGTTTGAAAAGAAACGGGTGAAAGTGGGATTGTCCGATGGTATAAAAATCGAAATTCTCAACGGCCTGAAGGCAAAAGCCAAAATCCGTGGAGCCGAAATTGCGGATAAGAAAGATGACGTAAAAAAAGACAGCAAAAAATAACTGACTACTAACCGGTTGATAAAATTCTGTAGAAATGAGAAAAATAATATTGATAATTGCAACGGCCTTGGCTGCCATGCTGGCTCACGCTCAACAAGGATGGACCTTACAGCAATGTGTCGATTCGGCTTTGGTTCACAATTGGAACGTGAAACAGTATAACCTGAGGTCAAAAACGAGCGAAATAAATTACAAACAGGCTCAAAACGACCGGCTTCCATCTTTAAACGGTTCGGGTGCTTTTAACCTGGGCTTCGGGAGCATAAAAGTTTCACAAGTCGATCCCAACAATCCCAATACGGTACAATACGTGTATGTAAATTCAACCTCGAAACAGGCAAGCCTTGGATTGGATGCTGGCCTTACGCTCTACTCGGGTCTTCGCATCAAGCACAACATCGAAGCCCGGAATGCCGATTTGCAGGCATCATACGCCGAAAAGAAGCTTCAGGAAGACAATGTAAAGGTCAACGTGTCTTCGGCTTATCTTCAGGTACTGCTCGATAAGGAGCTGCTTCAAGTGGCAGCCGATCAGTTGGCGCTCACAAAAACCAAAATCGAACAGCGAAAATCGTTGATCGACAATGGAAAAATGGCTGAAGGTGAAATGTATGAGCTTGAATCGCAACTGGCAAAGGAAGAACTGAACAAAACCAAGTCGGAAAACGCGCTGAAACTCGATTTGCTCACCCTCGCCCAGTTGATTGTGGTAAAAGACGTGGATAATTTCGATGTATATGTTCCTGAAACGTTTCCCGAAGAGACGCTTGGATTGGTTTCCGCAAATTCCATCTACGAGAGTGCGGTAACTCATCGGCCCGAAATCAAGTCGGCAGAGTACCGCCTGCTCAGCAGCGAAAAAGATGTATTGGTCAACAAAGCAGGCGCTTATCCTACGTTGAGCTTAGTGGCATCTTCAAATACTTATTATTACAATGGAACCAACGCGGTGAACGATCCGTTCAGTTCACAGTTTAAAAACAACTGGAATACATCGGTCGGACTGTCGTTGAAGATTCCGATTTTCAATCAGTTTCAGGTGAAAAATTCAGTAGCGAAAGCAAAAATAGCCGTTGAAAGCAGCAAAGTCGATTTATCAACCGCGAAGGAAGATTTGAAAAAAAGCATCGAACAGGCTTATTACAACGCCGTAGCTGCGAAATCACGTTGGGAAGCCGCGCAGAAATCGGAAATGGCCGCCCGCGAAGCATACCGTTTCAGCAATCAGAAATACGAAGCCGGCAGGGCATCGCTCTACGATTTATATCAGGCCAAAAGTAACCTGACTCAGGTGCTGGGCGAGAAATCGCAGGCAAAATATGAATATGTTTTCAGAATGAAGATTCTGGAACTGCTGAAGTAAAACAAAAGATGCCGCATCTTTTTCATGATGATTGTTTTCCAAACAATTTATGTTTTAAACCTGTAAACTATATTTTTTATGAATGCAGATAATATTAAATCGCAAATGCGAAAAGGATATCTCGAATACTGCATATTGCTGGTTTTGAAAAAGAAACCGGCATATACATCGGATATTATCGCTGAGCTGAAAGAGGCGAAGTTAATTGTCGTCGAAGGCACTTTGTATCCTCTGCTCACGCGATTGAAAAATTCGGGATTGCTCGATTACAAATGGGAAGAATCCACACAGGGGCCTCCCCGCAAATATTATGAAATGACGCCACTCGGGTATAAGTTTCTCGAGGAACTTGAAAATGCATGGAACGAAATCAACCATGTAATTACCAAAATAAAAACAGATGATGCCGCTTAATCCCGATGTGTAATTACATTCCATCTTATTAATGTTCAATCAATTAAACAAGCATGGTTGGCAAACCATATAAAGTTGTGGTTGCCATAGCATGCGGATTCCATGTAACGAATTTTTAAAATAGAAAATAAACACATGAAACACCCATGACCAAATAAAGATTTTGGACACATAAGGGAATGATTATATATTAGCAAACAATTCACTATACCTGTCTTGTTCTCCCTTTAGAGGGGTAGGGGGCAGATATAAAAATTATAAACACATGAAAAAAACATTGACCGTTAATTTAAACAACATAGTTTTCCACATCGACGATGATGCCTATGATGCGTTGCAAAACTATTTGAACGAAATTGAAAAATATTTATCGGAAGATGAGAAAAAAGAGGTGATGTCTGATGTAGAATCAAGAATAGCCGAACTGTTCAACGAACGTCTTCAGAAAAATAAAAATGTGATCTCTGTTGAAGATGTCCAGGAGATTATCGAAATTTTAGGTAAACCGAGCCAGTTTTCATCCGAAGATGACGAATCCGAAGAACAACAAGAAGGTAAAAAGGCCAAAAGTGAAACCCGCTATTCTGGTAGGCGTCGCTATTACCGCGATCCCGAAAACGCCATTCTCGGAGGTGTCGCCGGTGGAATCGCGGCTTACCTGGGTTGGGATGTTACACTGATACGAATCGCGTTGGTCGCCCTCGTGTTTTTCGGGGCCGGAACCATTGTGCCGATTTATATTATTGTCTGGATCGTAGCTCCGGCGGCGCTTACAGCTCCGCAACGACTCGAAATGCAGGGCGAAAATGTAACGGTGGACAGTATCAAGTCCGAAATCAACAAAGGGGTTAACAATGTAAAATCGTATGTTGAGAGCGATAAATTTAAAACTGCATCGAAAACTTTCGGCGAAAGATTAGTGGATTTTTTGAAGGTAATTCTTAAAATTTTCACAGGATTGATCGTCGGTGTTTTTGCCACTGTAGGCATTATTATTCTGGTTGCGCTCCTTTTTGGATTTTTCGGCCTTTTATTTAACCACGAATTTGTATTTGGCATACCTACCCACGAAATCATGAACGGCTTTAATATTTCGGCCGATAAACTATCAGTACTTATTATTTCGCTGATTTTAGTTGTGGGATGTCCAATATTTATGCTGATTTACTGGTTGGTAAGGATGTTTACACATCGTACCGACCACCCCAACCGTTCCACATCTTTACCCTGGGTAATTTTAATATTATGGGTTGCGGGGTTATTTATGCTTTTCGGAAGTGGAACCAATACCATTATTAAAGATGTTTTGAGGAACCGGAACGGAATGGCTTGGGTGGATGATAATTCGCCTTTCAAACAAGAATGGCGGAATGCCGATAATTTCCATAAAATAGATGCATCGGGGAATATTGAATTGATACTCAAGCAGGATTCTACTCAAAAAATTCTTGTCGAAGCACCGGAAGGCTTTTTACCACGGGTAAAAACCGAATTTTCAGATGGCGAGCTTAAAATATATACTGATAAAACGTTTTTCAACCGCCAGGTAAGAGTTACGGTTTATTCAAAGTCGTTAACCGAACTAATTGTCTCCGGCGCCTCCAAAGTGTACGCTGCCGATTCCACATTCCGCTTCAACGATTTGAAACTTGAATTGCACGGAGCGAGCGAAGCGCACATGAAAGTATTTGTAGCCGGTTTGTTCGATGTCAACGTTTCGGGGGCTTCGGATGCCGATTTTTCAGGAACTACGGGGAAGTTATATCTCGAATCGTCAGGTGCGAGCGGAGTTGATGCCAACCAGCTTATAGCCCGTACTGGGGATATACATGTGTCGGGTGCCAGTCATGCCGATGTAAATGTTAGCGATACCCTCGATGCTGAGGCGTCAGGCGCCAGCCATATCGGGTTCTCTGGAAGTCCAAAATCCATCAACAAATCATCCAGTGGTGCTTCGGAGATTGAACACAACTAAAAAACTTGTTCAGATATAAAAAGATCAACCCTGAAAATTTCGTTTTTCAGGGTTGATCTTTTTATGAACCAATCTTTTATTGTAATCCAGCGGCCTGGCAGGTGCAAATCAAATTTCTGTCGCCAAAGGCGTTGTCAATTCTTCCAACGTTCATCCAGAATTTGTTTTCGGCTACCCATTGGGTAGGGTAGGCTGCTTTTTCCCTGCTGTAGGGATGTTTCCATTCCGACGATACTATTTCGTATTCGGGGTGTGGAGCATTTATCAGTACGTTGTCGTTTTTATCGGCAATTCCACATTCTATTTCTTTAATTTCATTGTATATCGATAGCATTGCTTCCACAAAACGGTCGAGTTCGGCCAACGATTCACTTTCGGTAGGTTCTACCATTAGCGTACCGGGTACAGGAAAAGATACGGTAGGCGCATGAAAGCCATAGTCCATCAGCCTTTTAGCTATATCTGTTTCAGTGATTCCCGTGGTTGCTTTAAAGTTTCGGCATTCCAGGATTAGTTCGTGCCCCACTCTTCCGTTTTCACCACGATACAATACTCCAAAAGTATCTTTCAGTTTTTCGGCCAGATAATTGGCGTTTAAAATAGCGGCTTCGGTGGCTTCCCGCAGCCCATCAGCACCCATCATTCGGATGTATCCGTAAGTTATGGGTAGCACGCCGGCACTGCCATACGGTGCGGCCGCAACGGTATTTAACCCAAAATGTTTGTCGGGAAGAAATGTTTTCAAATGTTCTGCGGCACAAATCGGGCCTACACCGGGGCCACCTCCGCCGTGAGGAATGGCAAATGTTTTATGTAAGTTCAGGTGGCAAAGGTCAGCCCCGATAGTTGCGGGGTTGGTGAGTCCAACCTGAGCGTTCATGTTGGCGCCATCCATATACACTTGTCCGCCACATCGATGTATGATTTCGCACAACTCTTTGATAGAAGCTTCGAAAATACCGTGAGTCGATGGATAGGTAATCATGCAACCCGCCAGGCGATCTTTGTTTTGTTCAGCCTTCTCGCGCCAGTCGGTTACATCGATATTTCCCAATTCATCGCATTTTACCACTACAATGTCAAATCCGGCCTGATGAGCGCTGGCGGGGTTTGTGCCGTGTGCCGATGCCGGGATCAGAATAAGGTTTCTGTCGGATTGCCCCATGTGTCGTAAATATTCCTTTATGGTGATGAGTCCGGTAAATTCACCTGCCGCTCCCGAATTCGGCTGGAGGCTGCAAGCTGCGAAACCTGTAATGGCGCAAAGATATTCTTCCAATTCTTGTATCAGGATATTGTAACCTTCGGTTTGATCGGCTGGCGCTAACGGGTGGATGGCCGCAAATCCGGGATAAGTGATCGGAATCATTTCAGATGCCGCGTTCAGTTTCATGGTACACGATCCGAGCGAAATCATTGAGTGTGTAAGCGAAATGTCGCGACGTTCCAGTTTCTTTATGTAACGCATCATTTCGGTTTCGCTTCTGTATATGTTGAAAACTTCGTGTTGCAGGTAGGAGGATTTTCTTTCAAATTTTTCGTCGAACGATTTCAGGTTGTCAAAATCATCCTCTTTTGCGAATACCGGGTGATTGTTGGCCGCCAATGCAAGAATTTCAATGAGGATATTGACATCTTCCACATCGGTTGTTTCGTTAATGCTTATACCTATTTCACCCGTTTCAAAATATCTGAAATTTACTTCGTGTTCCAGCGAAATTTTTTTTATGTTTCCAGCAGAAACTTCGGCAGGTAATGAAATTTTCAAGGTGTCGAAGAAATTTTCGTTTTCCTGCGCATAGCCGTAAACTGGTAATATTTCGTTGATATATGTAGTGATAGCATGAATCCTGTTGGCAATCTCTCTTATTCCATCGGCACCGTGATAAACCGTATAAAATCCCGCCATTGAAGCTAATAAAGCCTGAGCGGTACAGATATTTGAAGTGGCTTTTTCCCTTTTGATATGTTGTTCGCGTGTTTGCAGCGCCATCCGGTAAGCCATCTTTCCGTTTACATCTTTGCTGATACCAATGATACGTCCCGGCATATCTCTTTTATATTCGTCTTTTGTAGCGAAGTAGGCTGCAGAAGGACCTCCGTACGACATTGGAATTCCCCAGCGCTGTGTACTTCCCACTACAATGTCGGCACCCCATTCCCCCGGAGGTGTCAATAAAGCAAGACTTAAAATATCTGCTACCACTGTTACTTTGCTATTTGTCTTGTGGGCATTTTCCACAAACTCCGCATAATCCTCTACACTTCCATTCGAGTTTGGATATTGGACAATAGCGCCAAAAATTTGTTCTCCAAAATTAAAGGAATCATAATCCCCAGCAACTATTTTGATATTCTGCACTTTGGCTCTGGTGTTGATAACCGCGAGCGTTTGTGGGAAAATATTTTTATCTACAAACAGCACATTGGCATTGTTTTTGATCTGATCGCGTGTCCTCAAGTTGTGCATCATTGTTACAGCTTCGGCGGCGGCGGTAGCTTCATCCAAAAGCGACGCGTTTGCAAGCGGCATTCCTGTAAAATCGGAAACTGCCGTCTGGAAATTAAGCAACGCTTCGAGGCGTCCTTGTGAAATTTCGGCTTGATAAGGAGTGTAAGATGTGTACCAGGATGGATTTTCAAGTACATTTCTTTGAACAACTGCTGGTGTGTAGGTGTTATACCAACCAAGGCCGATATATGAATTGTAAATTTTATTTTTTGAAGCAATGTCATTGATAAGACCGAGAAACTGAAACTCACTTAATTTTTCGGGCAATTTGATTTTTTCCGATAATAAGATAGATGATGGAAGAACATCTTTTAAAAATTGAGATAAGTTTGAACAGCCAGTTTTGGATAGAATGAGATTCTTATCCTTTTCGCAGATACCTATGTGTCTGTCAACTAAATTTTTAGCCATATTTTAATGTTGTTGATTTAAAAAATCAAAAATACAAAAAATATTGTTTTGTAGGTAGAGGATTCAAAACTATCAATAATGTTGTAAATCATCAAATTTAATATCATTTTATACTGATTTGTTGGGGGTATTATTTGATTTATTATTAGGAACTGATTGAAATCTTGAATATCAGGGTTGCCGAATGGAGAAATAATCACACGTAAAATATTGTAATAATAGTTAAATTTAGTTTATTTCTAATTTTAGGTCAAATTTTTATGAATAAAGTTCAATTTTTAAGAAAATTATTTGTAATTTTGCCAACATATTATGTATAAGTTTATTTGAATTAATATCAACTAATGTAAAAATAGAGTTATGAAAAAAGTTTTATTAAGTGTTTTTTTATCAGCAACATTGCTGACTTTTAATGTAAATGCTCAGGATGCTAATGCCAAAGCCCATTGGTCTGCCGCTATCAAGGGAGGTCTTGATTATTTTAGAGTTGATCCTGACGCAGGAAGTTACAAAAGCCAAACCAGCTGGACTGTTCCAGGCCTTACTCTCGAATATACCATCAATCCTTTGGTAGGTTTGGGCGGTGAGCTTCAGTATTTGGCTTACAACAGAAACAATTCGGTTGACCACTCAAATGGTACTTTTGATGTAACGTTATTCGGTGCCGTAAACCTAAGTAATTTGTTGATTCCTAAACGTACATCCAATTGGAGCCTGTATGGAAAATTAGGTGCTGGCGCAGCTTTTTATCATTACAACGTGTACACAAATGATGGGTACAGTGAAAAAAAAGACGGTAGCGGTGTTAGTCCGGTAGTAGTTCCTGGTTTACTTTTGGAATATAGCCTTGGTAAGTCTTGGGCTTTGAATGGAGAACTCCAATATCGGATTTACACTAAAAACGATTTAGGTGGTGAAACTTTTGGTCGCGCGGGAGATAACAACGATGCCATTGCCGCTACTATTGGCTTACGTTATAAATTCGGTGCAAAATCGAAATCACATGTACGTAACATGAGCATGGATGAATTCTATCCACAGCCTGTTCCTACGGTAATTGAAAAATCCAATCCATATGATGATACTGATATCAAAAAACGTTTGGATGCTCTTGAAAAAGACAATGGTTCGAATAAATCGCGTCTTGACAAACTTGAAAATGATTTGAAAGACCTGCAAAACAAACCTGCCGGAAGTTCTATCAGCGCATCTTTCGACAATATCGAATTTGATTTTGGATCGAACAAACTAACAGCTGAATCTAAAGCTACATTAGATCAGGTTGCTAAAATATTGAATAGCTACCCTGCTGAAAAGATCAACATTAATGGTTATACCGATAATATCGGAAGTAATGCTGTAAACAAAAAATTATCGCAGGCTCGTGCTGCTGCTGTAAAAGAATATTTGATTTCGAAAGGTGTTAAAAATATTTCCGCTGTTGAAGGTTATGGTGAAGACAAACCAATTGCTTCGAACAGTACCGCGGAAGGACGTCAGAAAAACCGTCGCGTAGAATTTGAAATTATTAAATAATAATTGAATATCCAATTTAAACAAAAAACTCCGGTACAACTTACCGGAGTTTTTTTGTTTGAGAAAATTATGGAGCTGGTATAAACTTATGAGGGTGCGTATAGGTAATTTGCGTATTTTGTGTTCCATTTTCCTTTTTTGGATACACCACCCATTTATGGCCAAAATGCGGATTTTACGGAGAGAGGAAATGATTGATGCTATCTTTCCCAGTTTTTCAGCTCGTTGTATAATCGTTGAACAGGCAACCCCATGACATTAAAATAAGATCCTTCAATAAATTCAACACCAATGTAGCCTATCCATTCCTGAACGCCATAAGCTCCAGCTTTATCGTATGGTTGAAATTTATTGAGATAATATTCTATTTCATAGTCGGTTAATTTTGCAAACCGAACCTCCGATATAACATGGAATACCTTTTTTTTCTTCTTTGTCTTCACGCACACACCGGTAATAACCTGGTGTGTTTTCCCTGATAAATGCCTTAGGATTGAGAAAGCATCTTGATAATTCTTGGGTTTGCCATATACCTTCCCTTCAAGCCATACAATTGTATCGGCAGTGATGAGCATGGTATCATTGTTCATTTCCGGAAACGACATCGCTTTTTTATCCGCGAGATACATTGGAATATCCACACCAACCATTTCAGGCGGATATGATTCGTCGGTATTATACGTTACAACTTCAAACGGGATGTTTAATCCTTTCAGCAACTCCTGCCTCCGTGGCGATTGAGATGCCAGTATGATGTGGTATTTACTCAAATGAGATAGCATATAATTAATTGCAATTTATTATTTTACAATAAAGATATTGAAGATATTGATGTGAAAGGCGACAGCTATGATGTAATAAAAGATAAAGCCATAACTGATTCCTGCTACCATTATTATTTTCAACCAGTTTGATATTTGATGATATTCAGCCGGGGTGCCGGCTTTGTGTATAAAATAAACTAATAGCAATAACGGCACAACGATTATGGCTAAAGTATATTTCAGGGTTAAATCTGTCAGGAATCTCCAATGCAGCGCGTTCACAGTTAAAAGTAATAAAACAACTAACAAAATAAGGAGATAAATAAATAGTTTTGTTTTTTTTGGACCCCAGACTATTGGCATGGTGCGACATTCCATTTCTCTGTCGCCAAATTCGTCTTCCATATCCTTAACAATTTCCCTGATCCATGTGGTAAGGAAAGCGAACAAAGCGAAGCAACCTGAGATAAGGTAAAATGATGACGGGATTGGAGTTTCGTAAATGAGCTTCCCAAATTTGTTTTCGAGTAACGAAACCTGAAAAATAACAACGGTGAGTATGGTAAGCGCTGAACTGAACGAAACAATAATATTTCCGGTTAGGAACTGACGTTTATAACTTGATGAATAAAACCAGAGTAGCCCGGGTATGATCACAAAAATAAAAGCGAGCGTAAAACTTTTACAAAGAACTGCCACAATCAATCCGAAGATAATGCCGGTTAAGGTGGTAGCCACGTATACTCCCATTGCAGCCCGGCGTGTAAGGTCTTTACCCACGATTTGAGTTTCGGGGTGGTTCAACGCATCAATCTTTATATCAAAGTAATCGTTCAGGGCGTATCCTCCGGCGGCTATCAGTACGGTTCCGGCAACCAGCAACCAAAACAAGCTTACCCCCTGACTGTATTCAAATCCGTACACTTGCATTACAGGCAATAAAACCACCTGACGGATGACAAATTGAATGTACGCGATAAAAATGAGGTTCCTGAACCGAATGAGTTTGAGAAAGTTTGCCATTGTTTTCTATGCGGGTTATTTGATTTTCCGGGCGTTTTGCTTGGCTTTGTCGTGAATCAGCATGCTTATCTCCCGGTAAAGATTTTTATACTGTGGTTTATCGTTCAATAAACTCATGTGCTTCGATATGATATTGTCATCGAACCTGACTGCCGGTCCGGTTTGCGCTTCGGTTGGCGACAATGTCTTTACCTTTTCAGCTGTCTCGATGATGAGAGGTTTTAATACGTCGAATGGTAAATTGCTGTCAATCAGTATTTCTTCGGCTATCGAGTACATGAAATTGCTAAAATTGCAGGCGAAGACCGCTGCCAGATGTATCCGCTTTCTTTGATCCGAGTTCACTATATATACGTTGGCTGTTAATAATTTTGCAATTGATTGTATTTTTTCAATTGTATTTTTGTTATTTCCTTCGATAAAAACGGGTATGGTTGAAAAATCCACTTCTTTATTTTTCGAGAAAGTTTGCAACGGATACATAACACCATAATTTTCTCCGGCATCTTTGAAAATTCTCATTGATACACTTCCTGCCGTATGTATGTGAAGGGCATTCGGCAGGTTTATTTCTTTAATAACGTCTGGTAACGCACTGTCCTTTAGCGCATAAATGTATATATCGGCCTCTTTGTTAATGTGTTTGATATTTGTGGTAAACGGAATTTTTAGTTTCCCGGCAAGTTGTGCAGCCGATGATTCGGAACGGCTGTAAACCTGTAAAATTCTAAATCCCTTTGCGTGTAAATTTTTAGCTAAATGAGTGGCTACATTACCAGCTCCCAAAATAACGATATCTTCCATTCTATATCAGCAAAATACAAATAAATAAATTCAAAAATCAAGGTATGATGTGTCGTGGGTTTTATTTGCCCCGTTTGATTCCAAAGACCAGTATGCCGCCTGCTAAAATCAGCAATAATGGCCAGATATAATTGGAGATGTTTTGCGTGAGTTTGATAATATCCGATAGCCTGAACAGCAACCCTACTATAATCAATACCCAGCCAATGTTCTTGTTCTGATGTGCAAAAAGGAAAATAATACCAATGATCAGGGGGTAATTTTTAATGTCAAAAACATATTCGGATATTTCAGGCGGAATAATGCTTAACTGACGGAAAAGAAACAGTATTCCAAAAACCAGAAGCGTTATGCCCCATGCTAAACGATTGTCTTTCTTTGTTGCTGCCATTGTTTGTTCAAATTAAATCTTTCGTAATTTATTTTATTAAATATGAGTTCGTTTTCGTTGTGTTCCAACTTTGTTTCATTCGGGTAACCAATTGAAACAATACAATTTATCCTGAAATTATCCGGGATGCCAAGTAGTTTTGAAATGTAATTTTCTGCTGACTGATTGTCTGACTTCTTTCTGTCTCTGATTTGTACCCATACACTTCCTAAACCCAAACTTTGAGCTTGAAGTTGGATATTAAATGCTGCGATTGACCCATCTTCAATCCAGCAATCACTTACGGTTGGGTCGGTCATAACAACAATGGCTAACGGAGATTCAGAAAGCATCTGTGCTCCGTGTTCCCTGCATTGCGAAAGCAGTATCAGGGTTTCCTTTTCGGAGATGACCACAAATTCCCATGGCTTTCTGTTTTTTGATGATGGCGACATTAACGCCGCTTCCAACAAAGTTTCAATTTTGTCTTCTTCTACCGGTATATCCAAATAGTGTCTTATGCTTCTCCGTTTTTTTATCAGTCGCGAATATTCCTGCATAAAATTTGAATTTACTTTAATTGCAGCAAATGTTTGGTTATCAGATATTGGATCGGATTTTTATCGTTCATTAGTCCTTTTAAACGTTCGAATGGCAACGACACTTCAGTTTCACCCATGTAATAAGGCGCAATTTCATAAGGGTTAAATACATAGTTTATGCTCTCGTCTGTAATATAAAAATTGCCGTTCGGTTTAATCGATTCGGTCCAGTAGTCGGTGTCTTCCAAGCTGATAATCGGGTCATCATCTTTATCTTCCTTGCTTTCTTCCACAATCCGCTTCTTGATCAGTTCTGAAAGCGGTAAGGTGTAATTTTTAACAAACAAATCCGATTCGGTGATCAGTTTGCCCGTGTGCAGGTTAAAATTAAAGAAGAACCGTGTTTCCATTCCGTGAGCTCCACCCATGAACACATATTTGTCTATGCCATAGGTATAAATGTTCTCGTCGCTCAACAAGGAATAGCCTTGGTAATTATGTTCGTTATAGATCGATGTCCTTTTTTGCTCGACACCAGATAGCGATTGGATAAAGCCAAGGTTATCAGATACATAGTCTCTTTTCAAGTCGGCGACAAACATGTTTACCACCGAATCGTTGGAAAATTTTATGTATTCTTCGCCAAATAAGTTGGTAATAACCGTGCTCCGAATATAACGGAGAATAGTGTCGTTTTTGAATTTCGAGGGAATTTCAACCTGCAATTCCACCAATAGTTTCCCTTTCGTTGTATCGTTTGTAAGATAATAGGTCGAAGAGAAATCTTTTTCATCTGTTTTTACTGTCTTCTTTGAACATCCTGCCAGCAAAGCAACAGTTATCATTGCAGAAAAAACAATAAGATATTTTTTCATCTGTTTATATAATTGTTTTTTAATGATTAGTTGAAGTTTTTTTGTATTGTATCTCTGTTTTTACTTGCAAATACTTCGTTTCAACTAAAAAAAAGCTCCATGTAATTTGGATAATAATGCGATAAATTAATGAACCAATTTGTTCTGAAAAATCGATTTTGAAAACATTTTTTTCAGACGGCAAATTTACAAATTAAATAGCGAATTTGGAGAATATTAAAAAAAAATGAACAAAATAAATTATATAAATGATTTTTCATATATTTGTGGCGATAAACTGTTGTTTGTTTATGTGTTTGGCAAGATATGTTGTCCGGCTTTTTTAGTAAAAGATGGTTTTTCTTTTCGGAAATTGCAGGTTACTTATCGTTGTTTTATTACAGAATTGAGCAACAAGAAAATTAATAACACAAAATAATGAACTTATGAGATTAAAAAACAGAATTTTGACGATTGTGGCTTTATTTGTCGCAGTTACATTTGTTGCCGCTCAAACCCAGCCTGCTCCAAAAGCGGAAAAGAAGCATAGAACAGAAGTAAGACAAGAAAAAGGAAAATGCGACAAGCATAAAGCCGCCTGCGAAAAGAAGGATGGCAAATGCTGTAATGGGAAAGCCAAATTTGCTAAATGCGGAAAAGACCGCAAATGTAAGGGTGAATACAAATGTCCGAAAGACAAAAAATGCGGAATGAAAGGCGATGCCAAATGCAAAGCCGAAGGTAAACCTTGTAAAAAAGAAGGTGAATGCAGAAAAGGTGAAGCCGGAAAATGCTGCAAAGATGGTAAAAAAGGAGAAAAACCAGCTCCCGAACAACCTGTAAGGAAATAATCCCGACAGGATATTCTTTAACCCCGGTTTTCCGGGGTTTTTTTGTTTCTTATTGCTCCGACAACAAACGATTTAACTCATAAAAACGTGTTTACTATAAAAACCGACATTCCGGATTATCCTTTCAAAATTGATTACAAAGATCAGTTAATGTTTTTGGGATCCTGTTTTTCCGAAAACATTGGATCGCGTTTCACGAATGCTTTTTTTTCTACCGAAGTCAATCCGTTCGGTGTCCTGTTCAATCCTGTTTCGGTGTCCAACGGATTGCACCGTATGCTTAGTGGCAGGCTTTTTGTTGATGATGAGCTTTTCCGGTACGGTTCGCTCTGGAACAGTTTCAGCCATAGTTCTTTGTTTTCCGGTACCGATAAAATCGAAGCTCTTGATTACATGAATAGGAGGCTGATGGATGCGAGCCGGTTTTTATTGAGCGGAAAATTCCTGTTTATCACATTCGGCACGGCTTGGGTTTTCAGGTTAAAGGCCGATGGCAGGGTTGTTTCGAACTGTCACAAACTTCCCGCTGATAATTTTATCCGGACAAGACTTGATTCGAAACAAATTGTAGCTGATTTTTCCGAGCTTATCGGGAAAATAAACGAAGTAAATCCATCGTTGAATATTATTTTCACGGTCAGTCCGGTTCGTCATCTGAAAGATGGTTTAATCGAAAACAACATCAGTAAAAGTACGTTGATTTTGTCTGTTCACGAGTTGGTGGAACAATTTCGGAACGTATTCTATTTTCCTGCATACGAAATGGTGATCGATGAATTGAGGGATTATCGTTACTATGCGGCCGATATGATGCATCCGTCCGATGTGGCGGTAGATTACATTTGGCAACAGCTGGGAAAGACTTTTTTTAATCAGGATACCATGGCGCTTAAGCAACGCCTTGAACAGTTGTTTGCCGATATGCAGCATCGTCCGCTCCATCCTTCCTCCGAGGAATTCCGGAAGTTTGTTGATAGCGTGGAAAAAAAGAAAGAAAGTTTGATGGAAGAGTTTCCGTTTTTAAACGGAAGGCTTTAGTAAAAAATAAAGACCCGGCAACTTTCCGGGTCTCTATAAAGAATTTTGTTTTGATTTTTTTTTACAAGCCAAAAGCCTCTGCTACAGCTTTAAATACGATTTCACCTTTTACAATGTTCAGTCCTTTGCGCAGGTCTTCGTTTTCCTTGCAGGCCTTTTCCCACCCATTATCGGCAAGTAAATGCGCGTATGGAAGAGTGGCGTTGGTAAGTGCCAATGTCGATGTGAAAGGTACCGCTCCTGGAATGTTGGCCACACAGTAGTGCGAAATGCCATCAACCTGATAAACCGGATTGGCGTGTGTGGTTGGTACCGATGTTTCGAAGCAACCACCCTGGTCGATAGCCACATCCACCATTACAGATCCTGGTTGCATCAGCCGGAGCATATCTTTAGTAATTAAATGGGGCGCTTTAGCGCCGGGTATCAGTACCGCTCCGATAACAAGGTCGGTATGAGGCAGAAGCTGTTCAATGTTGTATTGCGACGACATGAGGGTGTCCACATTGGCAGGCATAATTTCGCTCAGGTAACGTAGCCTGGGCAGCGAAATATCGGCCAGCGTAACGTGCGCGCCAAGACCTGCAGCCATGAAAGCGGCCTGAGTGCCTACAATTCCACCTCCCAAAATAAGCACATTTGCGGGTTTTACCCCCGGAACGCCACCCAGCAGGATTCCCTTGCCTCCTTTGGGCTTTTCAAGGTACTTAGCGCCTTCCTGGATAGACATTCTGCCGGCAACTTCCGACATGGGAATCAGCAGCGGAAGTGTATGATCTTGTTTTTCAACAGTTTCGTAAGCCAAACATACTGCTTTGCTTTCGATCATGGCGTGTGTGAGTTTTTCGTTGGACGCGAAATGGAAATATGTGAAAACAAGTTGGTCGGGGCGGATAAGTTCGTACTCGCTTTCGATAGGTTCTTTTACCTTGATGATCATTTCGGCGCGAGCGTAAACTTCAGCGGGTGTCGAAAGCATTTCTACTCCTGCTTTTTCGTATTCTTCGTTGCTGAATCCACTGTTGACGCCGGCATTTATTTCGGCAAAAACTTTATGCCCTTTTTGAATAAGTGTTTTTGCACCCGCCGGAGTAAGCGCAACCCTGTTCTCGTTGTTTTTAATTTCTTTTGGTAATCCGATTATCATAACATTTTTAATTTTTTGGTTGAATATGTATGGATAATAATTTTTAGTGCGGTAAAAGTACAAATTTATCTTTTAAATTGTAATATAAAATTCATTAATTTTCATCTTTCTACTATATTTTAAATAATATTTATTGATAATCAAAATATTAATTAAGTTATAGTTTTTATGAATATTGAGATGTCAGTGCTGTATTTTAACATTAAATTATTTTAAAATTATGAATAAATCGACGAAATTTTGCTTGTTTACTTATAAATTGAAAGTGGCAGAAATGTGTGGTGTTAAATTGTTCACTTTTTGACATTTTCTTGAATTTTAAAGCCTATTTTTATCGTTAAAAAACAGTAGTTGCAACAAAAGACGTTCGGTTTTCGTTTTTGCTGTTGAGTGTTGATTTAATAGGGCAAAAAGGAGTCAATTTTCAGAAAAAGCAAACGAACGTTATTTTTTATATAATATCATTCCGATTGCAATAATTTTTTTGTAATTTTGTCAGTGTTAATGTGCCATAGTTGTCAGTAGATAAATTTTATTGGAATATGCAACAATCTGAAATACAATCGGTAAAACAAAGGTTTGGTATCATAGGCAATTCGGAATTGCTCAACCGCGCAATAGATATTGCGGTACAGGTGGCGCCTACTGATCTTTCGGTGCTGATTACTGGCGAAAGTGGTGTGGGAAAAGAGAATTTTCCACAGATTATCCATCATTATAGCCATCGCAAGCACGGCCCTTATATTGCGGTGAACTGTGGAGCCATACCTGAGGGCACTATCGATTCGGAATTATTCGGACACGAAAAGGGCTCGTTTACAGGAGCTACTGCCGATCGCAAAGGCTATTTCGAAGTGGCCGATGGCGGAACTATCTTTCTCGATGAAGTGGGAGAGCTGCCACCTTCTACTCAGGTGAGGCTGTTGCGTGTGCTCGAAACGGGTGAATTCATCCGCGTGGGTTCATCAAAAACCTTGAAAACCAACGTCCGTGTAGTGGCAGCTACTAATCTGAACATGATCCAGGCTACCCGCGAAGGCCATTTCAGGGAGGATTTATATTATCGCCTCAATACGGTTCCCATTGCTGTGCCGGCCCTGCGCGATAGGAAAGAGGATATTCCATTGTTATTCAGGAAATTTGCATCCGATTTTGCTGAAAAATATCGTATGCCGCCTATTCGCCTTACCGACGATGCCCGCCAGTTGCTGATGAATTATTATTGGAACGGTAATGTGCGGCAACTGAAAAATATTACCGAGCAAATTTCGGTGATTGAGCAGCAGCGGGATATTTCAATGTCCATTCTTCGCAATTATCTACCGAATGATGATATGGAGCGGCTGCCTGCTGTTTTTTCGCGAAACGTGGATCAGAAGACGTTCAACTCAGAAAGGGAGATATTGTACCAGGTGCTTTTTGATATGAAAAAAGACATGAACGACTTGAAAAAACTGGTTCATGACATTATCAATGGGAATCAGGCGAATATGGCCGCGGATGATGGCTTGTTCGCGACTTCGTCCATTGCCAACCGCAATGAAACGCATATCAATAGCGCGCCGTTGAATTACGATATGAAGAAGGAAAAGCACGATATAGGTCGTGGTGGCTATGTTCATCTTGATACTCAGCCCGATTTCGATGAAGCTGTCGAATACCACGAAGTGGATTCGTTGCCCCAGACAATGACGCTTCAGGATATGGAGCGGGAGATGATAAAGAAAACACTGGAAAAATACAGGGGGAAACGAAAACCGGCTGCTAAGGAACTCAAAATATCGGAAAGAACACTTTACCGGAAAATAAAAGAATACGGAATTGAATAATACAACCCATGAAATGAGCATGTAAATATTTTATAATCAGGGTAATGTCCTGATAGCTATCGGGAGTGCGAGTTCTCCCGCCAAGTCGGGACAAGTTATACGACCTTAAAAAAACAATTATTATCGTATGAATAAATATATTAAATATACTGTTTTACTTGTACTTGCGATTTTTGCAGGATCTTGCTCCATTTCGTACAAATTCAACGGTGCTTATATCGATTACACGAAAATCAAGTCGATCTCCATCCTCGATTTCCCTAACAACGCCGAGTTGGTGTACGCGCCGCTGGCCAATACGTTCAGTGAATCGTTGCGCGATAAATATTCCCGTCAAACGAGGCTGTTGATCCTGCGTAAGTCGGGCGATTTGAACCTTGAAGGTGAAATTACCGGCTATCAGCTTTCGTCGGTGGGTGTAGCTGCCGATTCGTATGCTGCTCAGTCGAAATTAACACTCAGTGTAAAAGTGCGTTTTACAAATAAAAAGAATCCGGCTGACGATTTTGAGAAAAGTTATACTTCGAGCCAGTCGTTCGATAGCAACTCGCTGTTGGCTGATGTTCAGGATGAGAAAGTAAAACTGATGGTGGATGATATTGTGGAACAGGTGTTTAACGATACCGTAGCTAAATGGTAGTATTTTAATGGAAAATGACATACGATGATTTTATACATCTGGTGAAAAATCCGGGCGATGTGCCGGCTAATTGGGTCAACGAACTGAAGGATATTGTTGATAAGTATCCCTATTTCACTGTGGCCAGATGGTTGTATGTCAAATCTTTGAGCCAATCTGACAATATCCAGCTGGGAAGCGCGCTTAAACCGGCATCGGTTTATTTGTCGGATAGGAGGTGGCTTTATTTTTACCTTTATCCCGAAAGAAAAAACAGAGATGAAGTACCATTCAGGCGGGATGAAAAATCTCAGTTTTCAGGTAGTTATTTCGATATGATGGAAACTGTTGAAAAACAGGGAACCGACACAAAGCAAAGTTTAAAAGAATTGGCCGATAAACTTAAATCGGCCCGAATGACCTTGGCCGCGGAGAAAAGCAAACCTGCTCCTGAAACTCGCCCGGCTGCCGGTATCGAAACTGCCGGGACAGGATTACCTGTTATTGAAATCATCTCACGCCCCTATTTTGATCAACCTGAAGAGCTCCCAAAAGTGGAATTTATCCCGGGAGTGGGAAAAAAACTTGAATATACCGAAGAAAACGCTAAAAAACTGATCCGCGAAAGGCAATATGAGGATGCTTTATTAATATTAAGGTATTTAAATTTGAATAATCCGAAAAAAAATATTTACTTTGCAGACCAAATTCGTTTTTTGGAAAAAATAGTATCAAATAAATATAAAGAAATTTAATATGTACACTGTATTTATCATTTTAATTGTTATCGCATCTGTTTTACTTACCTTTTTCGTTTTGGTTCAGAATTCGAAAGGTGGTGGTTTGGCTGCCGGTTTTTCGTCATCGAATCAAATTATGGGTGTTCGTAAAACTACCGATTTCCTTGAAAAAGCAACGTGGGGTCTGGTAGCTTTTATCGTTGTTCTGTCGGTAGCTTCATCGGCAATAAAAAGCAGTAAACCCAATGCGGATAACAGTTTGCAACAGGTAAAAGAAGAAGTGGAAAAAGCTAAACAAAGCGTTCCAGGCGCTGTTGCTCCTAATTTTGGCGAAAACCCTGCTAACGCGCAGAAGCAACAACAGCCTGTGAAAGGCGCTCAGCAGCAACAGCAGCAAGCCCCGGTAAAGAAGTAAAAGTATTTCTGATGATAAAACAGGAGCGTATCAAGAATTCTTTTTTTGATACGCTTTCTTTTTTATAAAGTAGTATCGATGAATGTAATTTCGGTGATAGATTATGTCGGGACGTTTGCTTTTGCCATTAGCGGTATCCGGTTGGCATCGGCCAAAAAATTCGACTGGTTCGGAGCCTATGTAGTAGGCTTGGTAACGGCCATTGGAGGCGGCACGCTGCGTGATGTTTTGCTGAACGAAACTCCATTTTGGATGTCGCAGCCATCGTATCTGATTGTAACTGCAGCCGCGTTATTGTCGGTTATTTTATTTGGCAAATACCTGATCAGGCTTAGCAATACATTTTTTATCTTTGATGCTGTCGGACTTGGTTTGTTCGTGGTGGTGGGCATCGAAAAAAGTCTCGATGCCGGTTTCTCGTTTTGGGTGGCCATCATGATGGGGATGATCACTGGATCGGTCGGCGGCGTTATTCGCGACATACTCATCAACGAAGTACCCCTTATTTTCCGTAAAGATATTTATGCGCTTGCCTGTGTGGTAGGAGGAGTTATTTTCTATATTTGCTCGCTGCTGAAATTTGATAACAGCATTACTCAGGTTGTTTCTGCGGTCTCGGTTATTCTCACAAGGTTAATTGCTGTTAAGTACCACATAAGTTTGCCCGTGTTGAAAGGGCAAAATGAAAAAGATGAAAAATAAAGAAGAAATGTTACAGATAGATGATACCCTTATCAGTCTCGATTTGTTGGAGAAAAACTTTGTATGCCAGTTGTCGGCTTGCAAGGGGATTTGCTGTGTGGAGGGCGATGATGGAGCTCCGCTCGAAGAAGATGAAGTGAAAATAATAGAGGATATTTTACCTCTGATATGGGACGATCTGTCGGACGCATCAAAAGAAGTTATTCAAAAACAAGGTGTTTCGTATATCGACCAGGACGATGAACCGGTTACATCCATTGTCAACGGACAGGAATGCGTGTTTACCTATTTCGATGAAAACGGAGTTTGCAAGTGCGCCATCGAGAAAGCGTATCGGGAAGGTAAAACCGATTTTTACAAGCCGATTTCCTGTCATTTATACCCGGTGAGGTTGCAGCGTTACAATGATTTTATGGCTGTGAATTATCACCGTTGGGGGGTGTGCCAATGCGCCCGTGAATATGGCGACGAACTGAAAGTGCCTGTTTTTCGTTTTTTAAAAGAGCCTTTGGTGCGCCGTTTCGGGCAGGAGTGGTACGATCAGTTGGAGTTTGCTGCCCAGGAATTTGGAATGGATCAGAATAAAAACAGATAAGATGAATACTCAAAGTGTTAAAATAGAAATCATTACCATCGGTGATGAAATACTGATCGGACAAATTGTCGATACAAATTCGGCATGGATGGCTGTGGAGTTGAACAAATCGGGTTTTGAAATCGCGCAGATAACTTCAGTGCACGATCAGGCCGATCAAATCACCGCATCATTACGTTTGGCCTTGCAACGTGCCGATGTCGTGTTGTTTACAGGTGGAATCGGCCCGACAAACGATGACATAACCAAGGAAACCCTCACCCGCTTTTTCGGTGGCAAGCTGGTGTTTGATCCATCTGTGCTCGAAAATATCGAGTGCCTTTTCAAGAATCGTCCCGGCTTCACCATGAACGAACTGACGCGCCGGCAGGCTATGGTTCCCGATAACTGTACGGTGATTCAAAATCCGGTGGGAACGGCTCCGGTTACATGGTTCGAAAGAGATGGAAAAGTGGTGGTATCGATGCCGGGGGTGCCGTACGAAATGAAAAACGCGATGACAACCGAAATTATCCTACGGCTGAAAAAACATTTCGAAACTCCGAATTTGTTGCACAAGACCGTCCAGGTTTATGGTTACGGCGAGTCGGCTCTTGCCCTGAAAATTGCCGATTGGGAAAATGAGTTGCCCGGAAATATCAGTTTGGCCTATTTGCCGAACCTGGGTGTTGTCAAGCTCAGGCTGAGCGGTTTGGAAGATGATGTCCTTCATCTTGAATTTATTATGAATCAGCAAATTGAAAAATTAAAGGAGATATTGGGTAGTGCGATTTTCGCTTATGAGGATATTCCTTTGGAAGTGATGATTGGTAATTTGCTGAAATCAAAAAATATAACTATTTCAACCGCCGAGAGTTGTACCGGTGGCAATATCGCGCACATGCTCACTTCGGTAGCCGGGAGTTCCGAATATTTTAAAGGTGCGGTGGTAGCTTATGATAACGAGGTGAAGGCAAATGTGTTGAAGGTTTCTCAGGACGATCTTGATACGTACGGTGCGGTTAGTGAGCCGGTGGTGCAACAAATGGCTGTAGGTGCCAGGCGTTTACTGAAAACGGATGTGTCGGTAGCGGTTTCGGGTATTGCCGGCCCGACTGGGGGTACTGATGAAAAGCCTGTAGGTACTGTTTGGATTGCTGTAAGTTCTGCTGAAACAACAATTAGCCGTAAGTTCCATTTCAGTATCCGTAGAGACATGAATATTTCCAGGGCAACTCAGGCCGCGTTGCTAATGGTGAAGGAAATCCTGTGATATAAGTATGTGTATATTAATTATATAAATGTTTTTTATCCGAAATTTCCCAAAACTTCAAAAAAATATCCTTAAAACACTTGTCAATTTGAAAAATAAGCTGTAATTTTGCACACTGTTTTTGAGAAAAAATGATAAAATAATAAAATCAAAGATATACAATGTCAAAAGTTTGTCAGATAACCGGTAAGAAAGCGATGGGTGGAAACAATGTTTCGCACTCGAAGCGTAGAACCAAACGGAAATTCGATGTAAACCTGTTTAGTAAAAAATTCTACTGGGTAGAGCAGGACACGTGGATCAGCCTGAATATTTCGGCTGCCGGATTGCGTACTATTAACAAAATTGGATTGGATGCTGCCATTAAACAAGCATCGGTAAAAGGATATTTATTTGCATAACTAAGTAATAACCATGGCAAAAAAATCAAAAGAAGCACGCATTCAGGTAATTTTGGAGTGCACCGAACATAAAGAAAGCGGTATGCCAGGTACATCGCGCTACGTTACCGTGAAAAACAGAAAAAACACTCCGGGACGTATGGAATTGAAAAAATACAACCCGATTTTAAAACGGGTAACTGTTCATAAAGAAATTAAATAAAAATTTTGAATCATGGCAAAGAAGGCGGTAGCATCATTACAACGCGGTGAAGGTCGTTCGTATGCAAAGGTGATTAAAATGATTAAATCGCCCAAGACAGGTGCATACATTTTTCAGGAAGAAATTGTACATAACGACAAAGTAAAAGATTATTTTACAAAATAATACGGTTGTTCAACAACAAAAATATAGAAAAATCCTCTCGTTTTGGAAATGAGAGGATTTTTTTATGTTTTTACAAGGAAAAATTGTATTTTTGTAGCATATTGTATCAAAGAGATTTATCCAAATTTTACATAAGTTCAGATGGGGATTTTTAATTTATTTAATAAGGAAAAAAAAGAAACACTCAATCAGGGATTGTCGAAAACGAAAGAGAGCGTATTTTCAAAACTTACCCGTGCTGTCGCGGGAAAGTCGAAAGTGGATGATGAAGTGCTCGATAACCTTGAAGAAGTGCTGATTACTTCGGACGTAGGGGTTGAAACCACCCTTCGCATCATCGAGCGGATTGAAAAGCGCGTATCACGCGACAAATATGTGAGCACCACCGAACTAAATGCGATTCTGAAGGAGGAAATTGCTGAATTGTTGCTCGAAAACAATTCAGGGCTGGCTTCCGATTTTGATTCGGCGTTGCCCGTAAAGCCCTATGTAATAATGGTTGTAGGGGTAAACGGGGTTGGTAAAACTACCACTATCGGTAAATTGGCTCATCAATTTACCAAAACAGGGAAGAAGGTGTATCTTGGAGCTGCCGATACTTTCAGGGCTGCCGCTGTTGACCAGTTGGTGGTGTGGGGCGAAAGGGTAGGTGTGCCGGTAATCAAACAGAAAATGGGCTCCGACCCGGCTTCGGTGGCTTTCGACACCTTGTCGTCGGCCAAAGCAAACAACGCCGATGTGGTTATCATTGATACGGCTGGTAGGCTTCACAATAAAATCAACCTGATGAATGAGCTGACGAAGATAAAAAATGTGATGCAGAAGGTTATACCCGATGCTCCGCACGAAGTACTGCTTGTGCTCGATGGTTCCACGGGACAGAACGCATTCGAGCAGGCCAAACAATTTACCAAGGCTACCGATGTGAATGCGCTTGCCATTACCAAACTTGATGGAACTGCCAAGGGTGGGGTGGTTATAGGCATCTCGGATCAGTTTAAAATTCCGGTAAAATACATTGGGCTTGGCGAAGGGATGGAGCATTTGCAGGTTTTCGACCGTAAAGAATTTGTGGAATCGTTGTTCAGCTGATAATTTCAATCTACGTCCGAATAAAGAAATTCTTTTCGACAGATGGCATCGCGCGGTTGAAATAGAGAAGAATAAACTGGATAAAATTAATGCAAAAAATAAAAAACCCCAAAGGGAAAGTTGATATTATTACCCTCGGTTGCTCGAAAAATCTGGTAGATTCCGAACAACTTATGCGTCAGTTCGATGTGCTTGGTTATCAGGTTCGGCATGATGCCGAGCAGCCTGATGGCGATATTGTGATAGTGAATACCTGTGGATTTATCGGTGACGCGAAAGAGGAAAGTATCAGTACAATTCTTCAGTTGGCTGATGCCCGGAAACGCAACAAATCGGGAAAGCTCTACGTAATGGGTTGCTTGTCGGAACGGTACCAGAAGGAGCTGGAGACCGAAATTCCTGAAGTGGATAAGTTTTTCGGGAAGTTCAACTACACTGACATTTTAAAGGAAATAGGGCAGGAATATCGTGCCGACCTGAAACTTGAGCGGGTGCTGACAACCCCAAAACATTACGCCTATATTAAAATTTCGGAGGGTTGCAACCGTGCTTGTTCGTATTGCGCTATACCTGTGATAACCGGCCGGCATCGTTCGCGCCGCATGGAAGATATTCTGAATGAAGTAACGGCGCTTGCCGCCAACGGAACCAAGGAGTTTCAGGTCATTGCTCAGGATTTGTCGTCGTATGGACTCGACATGTATAAGGAACTAAAACTTCCCGAGCTGATCCAACGTATGTCCGACATACGTGGAGTGGAATGGATCAGGTTGCATTATGCTTATCCGGCGCAGTTTCCGCATGACATTCTGAAGGTAATACGTGAACGTGATAATGTTTGCAATTATCTGGATTTGGCGCTCCAACATACCAGCAATCGCATGCTGAAATTGATGCGGCGCAACATTACCCGTGAACAAACTATTGATTTATTGGCCGAAATAAGAGAAAATGTTCCGGGAATCCATTTGCGAACCACTATGCTGTTGGGTCATCCGGGCGAAACGGAAGCCGATGTTGAAGATATGAAAACGTTCATTTCCAATGTCCGTTTCGAACGATTAGGCGTTTTCCCTTTTTCGAATGAAGAAGGCACGTACGCGTTTGATAATTACGAGGATAATATTCCACAAGAAATAAAACAGAAGAGGGTGGATGAAATCATGGAGCTGCAACAACACGTTTCGTTTGACATCAACCAAGCGAAAATAGGTAGCCGGTTCAAAGTGATGATCGACAGGAAAGAAGGTGATTATTACGTGGGACGAACCGAGTACGATTCGCCCGAGGTTGACCCGGAAGTTCTAATCCCGGTTAAAAATAAGGATTTGGTCATGGGGGAATTTTATGGAACCAAAATAACTGATGCAACCGATTTCGATCTTTATGGAGAATGAGCGGAAGCCATCCAGTGTATAACATGTTTGTAAAATAGTAATATCCTTAAAACAGAGAAGTTATGAATCAAAAAGAACTCATTGCTGCGATAGCTTCAAAAATGAATTTGCCAAAAAATGAGGTGGAGTTATTGCTGGATAGTACGGTTGATGTTTGTACCAAACGATTGGTTGAAGGTAAAACCATTGGTTTTCAGAGTTTTGGAAACTTTGAAGTACGCAAAAAGGACGAACGGGTATCGGTTCATCCCTCTACCCGCATTCGCACATTAATACCCCCGAAATTGGTGGTGAATTTTAAACAAAGCGGCATCCTGAAAGATAAAATTAATGAAATAAAACGCCATGAGTAAGGATAAACTATCAGCGCAGGATATTGTTGATGAACTTGCTGCACAGGCATCGGTCAACAAAAAAAACGCCGAAGATTTTCTGAGGGTGTTTATATCCACCCTCGAAGAAACATTGATAGGTGAAGAACCTGTTAAAGTGAAAAACTTTGGAACATTTAAGGTTTTATGGATCGAACCGCGAAAAAGCGTGAATGTTAAAACAGGAGAAGAAATAGTCCTGAATGGATATTACAAAATAGATTTTACGCCTGATAATGTGCTGAAAGAGAGGGTAAACGAGCCGTTTGCCCATCTTGAACCGGTTGTGTTGGATGGTAACGCGTTGCAGCAAGAGAAACCCGATACTGAAGCTGAGATGCAGATGGATCCGTTGAAAACGCTGAACGAGCAGGCCGATGAGATAAAGAGCTTATTGTCTGAAATCCAATCTTTAAAACCAAAAATTAAGTCGGAAAAGAAACCTGCGGGAACTGGACTGGTGGTTGAAAAACCGATTGTATCTGAACAATTTGAATCTGAAGTTTCAACAGTTTTGGAAGCATCCAAAATGCAAATGGATGTTGAAACAAACGCCGTTAAAGATGAATTGGTAGAAACGGATACAGTTCCGGTACCACCTGGGATAGATGCGAATCACGATGATTTTTCAAAAGAAGAAGAACTTATAGAGGAAATTGAGGCTGAAATAGAACCGGTTGTCATTCCGCATGTGATGACATCGCAAAACGAGTTGGAGCAACGGGATACCGACTCTGGATATGAGCCGAATCGTTTTCTGGAAGGTGTTGAACCTTTGAAAACACCGAAAGGTTGGTTGTGGTTGGCCATGTTGCTGGTTATCTTAATTGTCGTTGTGGTGCTTGGTTATTTTAACCTTCCGCAGGTAAACAATTGGGTAAACGAGAATGTTTTTGGCACAAGCGTTACAGCACAGCCTCCTAAACCGGTGGCATCGAAGGCGGTAAAGCCGGCTTTGGTTGTAGTTCCTGTTCAGAAAAAGGATACGGCCCAGCAGAAAGATTCCGTAAAAACAGTTGCCCGGAAGGATATTGTTCAGGACGTTTTCAGCCAACCTCGCAGTTACACCGAATTTGTAGCGGCCGAGAGATTGTTTGCCGGCAATCGGCTGGCTCATATTGCCAAGAAATATTTTGGACACTCTGATTTCTGGGTTTATCTTTACGAGGCAAACAAACAGCGCATTTCCAATCCAGATAGAATTCCGGAAAATACGCTGATTCAAATTCCGAAATTAGATAAAAGGTTGATCGACCCTAAAAACCCGCTTTGTATTCAAAAAGCCCGTGAATTGGGTAATAAATACCTTAAAAAATAGGGGAACCTTATTTTTTTTAACAAAATAGTAAAGGGTAAATCGTTCAGGTTCTGTATCGCGTGGCCGGTACAGAACTTTTTTAGTACAAAAATTATTAATTTTAGCCCGATTATTTTCTATATGGCCTTTCACTACTTAATAATCTAAAATCAGGTTAATAGTTATTAAACCAATAGATTAACAATTCAAATAACACGTATATTTGCCTGTCAAAAATGAAACACATAATTAACATAATATAATATGATTCAATCTGTTGATATTAGGGAACTTAATGAACGTATTGAACGTCAAAGTTCATTTGTGGATGCTCTGACTATGGGCATGGATAAGGTGATTATAGGTCAGAAACATTTGGTAGAGTCGTTGTTGATAGGGCTTCTTTCGGATGGACATATATTGCTCGAAGGGGTTCCCGGCTTAGCAAAAACACTGGCGATTAAAACATTATCGGATCTGATCAAAGCCGATTTCAGCCGCATTCAGTTCACTCCCGATTTGCTGCCTGCCGATGTGCTTGGCACGATGATCTATAGCCAGAAAAAAGAAGAATTCAGCATTAGAAAAGGGCCGATTTTTGCCAATCTGGTGCTTGCCGACGAAATCAACCGTGCCCCGGCAAAGGTGCAGAGCGCGTTGCTCGAAGCCATGCAGGAACGGCAGGTTACCATTGGCGATAAAACTTATAAATTGGAAGAGCCTTTCCTTGTATTGGCTACTCAAAATCCTATTGAACAGGAAGGTACGTATCCACTTCCCGAAGCTCAGGTGGATCGTTTTATGCTCAAAGTGATCATTAATTATCCTAAAAAGGAGGAAGAAAAACTCATCATCCGCCAAAACCTGAACAAGGAAAAACCACAGGTTGCTCCGATTCTCTCACCCAAAGATATTATCGATGCCCGCGATGTGGTTCGTCAGGTGTATATCGACGAAAAGATTGAGCGTTACATTGTCGATATTGTTTTCGCGACCCGTTTCCCTCAGGATTATGGACTTGACTCGCTCAAAGGGATGATTTCATTCGGATCTTCGCCGCGTGCTTCGATTAATCTGGCGCTTGCCGCAAGAGCGTATGCCTTTATCAAACGCAGGGGATATGTGATTCCGGAAGATGTCAGAGCCGTATGTTACGATGTAATGCGTCACCGTATCGGGTTGAGTTACGAAGCCGAAGCCAACAACATGACTTCCGACGAAATTATTACCGAAATACTGAACGCCATAGAAGTGCCCTGATAAAAACTTCCGGGCAGCGATTGCATTAAGTTGTCCGTGATGGTTTTTATCCTTCTTAACTGCCGTTTCGGCATAATCAATTTAGAATATGGAAACCGGAGAATTACTGAAAAAGGTTCGGAAAATTGAAATAAAAACCCGTGGGCTTTCGCAAAATATTTTTGCTGGCGAATACCATTCGGCTTTTAAAGGGCGGGGGATGACCTTTTCTGAGGTACGCGAATACCAGTTTGGCGACGATGTGCGCTCTATCGACTGGAACGTTACCGCCCGTTTCGGACATCCGTATATCAAAGTGTTCGAAGAAGAGCGGGAACTGACGGTCATGTTGCTGATCGACGTTTCGGGTAGCCGCGATTTTGGTACGGTGGATAGAACCAAAAAGGATATTATCACCGAATTGGCAGCCACGTTGGCGTTTTCCACCATACAAAACAACGATAAAGTGGGGGTGATATTTTTTTCCGATAAAATCGAAAAATTTATTCCACCCCAGAAAGGGCGTAAGCACGTTTTGTACATCATTCGTGAGCTCATAAATCTTCAGCCCACAAGTAGCCGCACCGATGTTTCGCTTGCGCTCAGGTACTTTACCAATGTGATTAAAAAACGTTCGACGGCATTCGTTGTTTCAGATTTTATCGACAATAAAGGTTTCGAGAACGAATTGGTCATTTCCAACCGGAAGCACGATGTCATTGCGCTTCAGGTGTACGATATCCGTGAAACCGAATTGCCGGATGTAGGCCTGATAAAGCTGAAAGATGCCGAAACAGGCGAAAGGATATGGGTGGACACGTCGGATAAACGCCTGCGAACGATTTATAAACATACCTGGGCGGAAAACCAACTGGCATTGCAAAAGGTTTTTACCAAATCGGGCATCGATTCGGTTTCGATGAGCACCACCGACGATTATGTCAGAACATTGTTGAAATTATTCAAAATGAGAGCTTAATTTGCTTTTATATTCATTGATGTTGAATAATATTTATTTGAAAACAGTATTATAGAATTGTATATGAAGAAAGCATATTTGTTGAGTTGTTATCTGATCATTTCCGTAGTTTTTAATTCTCTTCTGGCTCAAAAAATTACAGTACAAGCTCATATCGATTCGGCATCCATACTGATTGGAAGTCAGACACACCTCCGCTTTGCTGTAACCCAGAAACCGGGAAAAACGGTTGTTTTTCCCGATTTTAAAGATACCATAGTGGCCGGGCTCGAATTGGTGGCACCTTACAAACTCGATACTACCAAGACACCCGATGGTTTGCTGCAGGTAACTCAAAATTGCGTGGTTACATCGTTTGCCGATTCACTGCTCTATATCCGTCCATTCCCGTTTATCACTGCCAATGGCGATACCGTATGGTCAAAATCACTGTCCATCAAGGTGGTGCAACCTTATAAAATTGATACTGCTAAGCAAACCATTACCGATATTAAAAATGTTTTCAAGCCCAAATTCGATTGGTTGAACTTTTTTAAATGGATGTTGCTCGCGTTCCTGATTGTGGCCCTGCTCATTGTTACCTATTTCATTGTACGCAGGTACATACAAAAGAAGCCGGTATTCAACGTGTTTTCCAACGAACCGGCGCTTACTCCTTACGAACTTGCGCTGAATAAACTCGATAAAATTAAACAGGAAAAAGCCTGGCAGCATAACAGGGCAAAGGAATATCATACCGAATTGACGGATGTTGTGCGTCAATATATCGAAGAAACTTTCGGGATCAGTAGTATGGAAATGACGTCCGATGAGATACTTGAACATCTCGAATCGCTCAAATACGACAAAAAATCGGCTTATGATGGATTGAAACAAATCCTGAAACTGGCCGACCTGGTGAAATTTGCCAAATGGAATCCTGGACCGGATGAACATGAATTGAGCCTGCTCAACTCGTATTTATTTGTCAACCAAACTAAAACAGAAGAAGTGAAGCCGATAGACATCGTACAGGATGAAATTAAAAAAGATGAATCTTCGGAAAAATGATTAAACCAAAATTGAAATGACATTTAAAAATCCGGAATATTTATTTTTATTCTTATTGCTGATACCGGTAATATATTGGTATATCAGGGAAATGTACAAGTCGGATGCGAGTTTGCAAATATCTTCGCACCGGAACTTGACTAATTTTCCTAAAAGCAAACGTTTGAAATTCAGATTTATACCTTTTATTTTCAGAATACTGGCTATCAGTATGCTGATTTTGGCTATTGCACGTCCGCAGTCGTCGAACAGCTGGCGCAAGGAAAACACCGAAGGCATAGATATTATGATGGCGCTTGATATTTCGGGAACCATGCTTTCGCAGGATTTGAAGCCCAACCGCCTCGAAGCGGCCAAGGCGGTGGCTACCGAATTTATTTCGTCGCGACCCGACGACAATATCGGTCTGGTGGTGTTTGCCAGTGAAAGTTTTACCCAGTGTCCGCTAACCATCGACCATGCCGTGCTGGTAAACCTTTTCAACGGGGTGAACTTCGGTTTGATCGAGGATGGAACTGCCATTGGGCTGGGATTGGCGAATGCTGTAAACCGACTCAAGGATAGCAAAGCTAAATCGAAAGTAGTGATCTTGCTTACTGACGGTTCCAACAACCGTGGAGACATTGCTCCGATAACAGCAGCCGAGATCGCTAAAACGTTTGGAATAAGGGTGTATGCCATTGGGATAGGTTCACATGGGATGGTGAATACACCGGTAATGACTCCGTTTGGAATGCAGTATCAATTGATGAATTCTGAATTTGATGAAAAAACGCTGAAAAATATTGCCGATATGACCGGCGGTAAATATTTCAGGGCTACCAATAATTCCAAGCTAAGAGCCATTTATCAGGAAATAGATCAAATGGAAAAAACCAAAATCAGTGTAAAAGAATTCAATAAAAAGAACGAGGAGTTTTACCTGTTTGCTTTGTTGGCACTTATTTTCGCGGTGCTTGAAGTGCTGCTCAGAAACACGTTGTTCAGAAAGCTTCCGTAAACAGAAGTATTTGGCTGAACGTACAAAAAAATTAATTTCGAATAATAACTTGAATAAATTATGTTTCGATTTGCACATCCGGGATATTTGTTTTTACTGTTGATAGTACCGGTATTAACAGGTATTTTCATATATACAATGTATCAGCATCGGAAAAAACTCGAGAAATTCGGGAATCCCGCGTTACTTGCCGAGTTTATGCCGAATTTTTCGGAATTTCGTCCGCGCTTTAAGTTTTACGCGCAGATGCTGGCCATTGTGCTTATCATTATCGTGCTGGCACAACCTCAGTTTGGAACCAAAACCGAGAATGTGAAACGTAAAGGTATCGAAGTGATGGTGGCTTTGGACGTTTCCAACTCCATGCTGGCCCAGGATATTCAACCCAGCAGGCTCGATAAGTCCAAACAAATACTTTCGAAATTAGTGGACGATATGACCGACGACAAAGTGGGGATGGTGATTTTTGCGGGAGATGCCTACACCCAGTTGCCCATTACTGTTGATTATGTATCGGCCAAAATGTTTTTATCATCCATATCTCCGAGCCTTGTCCCACGTCAGGGTACCGCTATCGGAAGCGCTATTGATTTGTGTATTAAATCTTTTGGATCGAAAACAACGGATGCCGGACGTGCCATTATTGTGATTACCGATGGCGAAAACCACGAGGACGATGCTGTGGGTGCGGCCAAGCTTGCAGCCGAAAACGGAATGAAAGTGTTTGTTATCGGGATGGGATTGCCGGATGGAGCGCCTATACCGGTGCCGGGAACCATGAGTTTCAAGAAAGACAAGGATGGAAATGTTGTCGTATCCAAGCTCGATGAGAATATGTGTAGATCCATTGCCGCGGCTGGAAACGGGATGTACGTGAGAGCCGACAACAGTAATTCGGCGTTGAAGGTCATTGGTGGCGAGCTTGACAAGTTGGCGAAAGCCGACCTGAAAAGCAAAGTTTATTCTGATTATAACGAACAATATCAGTCGTTTGCGTTTATCGCATTGCTTATCCTGATCATCGAATTTTTTGTATTCGACCGGAAAAACAAACGCCTGAGTAAAATTCGTATTTTTAATTTGAAAGATAAGGTTATAGGTTGATTTTTTTAATATACGTTGCATGAAATGAGCATGATGAACAAATCACATAAAGTTATGATTAACTTGACATGCGAGTTCCATCTGACAAATAAAAAAATAAATTAAAAACAGATGAAAAGAACCGGATATATCACAGGATTGTTATTGATGCTTTCTGTTGCGTTGTTTGCGCAAAAGGAATCGGGCAATATACGTACCGGTAACAGCCTGTATAACAAAAAGAAATATACTGAGGCGGAGGTTGCTTACAGAAAAGGTTTGCTGAAAAATCCGAAATCGTTCGAGGCCAATTACAATCTCGGTAACGCGCTTTATAAGCAAGGTAAATTTTCAGACGCGCTCAATCAGTATAATAATGCTGTTTCTACCAAGCCGGCCGACAGGCTTAAATTAGCTTCGAGTATGCACAATATCGGAAACTCGTTGTTGAAAGACCGGAAAATTGAAGAGAGCATCAATGCTTACAAAACGGCGTTGAAGCTGAACCCTACCGACAACGATACCCGCTTCAACCTGGCTTATGCTCAGGAACTGCTGAAGCAGCAGAACAAGGATAAGAACAAAAACAAGGACAAAAATAAAAATAACGATAAGAACAAGGACAACAAGGACAATAAAGATAACAAAGACCAAAACAAGGATAAGAAAAACGATCAGGAGAAGAACAAAAACGACCAGGATAAAAATCAGAACCAGCAACCTCAACAGCAACAGCAGAAACCGCAGATGTCGAAGGAAAATGCCCAGCAGATTTTGGATGCTTTGCTTCAGGATGAAAAAAATGCTCAGGACAAGGCTAAAAAACAACAGGTCGGAACTAAAAAGAATGCGGATAAAGACTGGTAGTATCTTTGGTTTTTATTAATTTTACTTCAATTTTAAGGTTGAGAAAATACAGTTACGATAATTCATGAATATGTCTAAAAAAATATTTCTTTTATCGGTTTTTATACTTTTTATTTCAGCGGTAAGGGCTGATGAACCGGTGCGATTCAAAGCTTCCGCTCCATCTACCGTGGTGTTGGATGAGCCTTTCCAGCTCGTTTATTCCGTCAATGCCAATGGACGTGATCTTAGGTTGCCTGAGATTAAAAACTTTGATTTATTGGCGGGACCTTTTACATCTACCATGCAAAGTTCGGAGTATGTAAACGGGCGGATGACTTCATCGGTAGAAAATTCATATACATATACCATTCAGGCTCAAAAAACCGGAACTTTCACCATCCCATCGGCTACAATTGTGGTCAACGGTCAAAAGTATGTTTCCAACGGTCTTTCGATCAAGGTTCTTCCTCCCGACAAAGCCAGCCAGCGATCTTCGCAGCAGGGTGGGGGGACAGCTTCCGGAGGTGTAAGCCGTCCTTCGGCCGGAGGAAGTTCATCCCAAAGTGTTTCCAACGATAATATTTTTATCAGGGCAAATGTAACCAAAACCAATGTGTATGAACAGGAGGCTATTTTGGTTACTTACAAGTTGTATTCAGTATTGGATGTCAATCAGATACAAAATAAAAAAATGCCCGATTTTAATGGTTTCCTGAAGCAGGAAATTGATCAGCCGCAGAACAAACAGCTGTCGATGGAGCATTACAACGGACGGAATTATGGAACGGCAGTGCTCTACCAGGTGTTGCTCTATCCGCAGCATTCCGGTAAAATAAAGATAGATGATGCCGTATTTCAGGCCAATATCCGGGTACAAAACCGAACGCAGGTTCGAAGTATTTTTGATGATTTTTTTGACTCATATTCCAATGTAAATAAAACGATTACAGTTCCGGGCGTTGTAGTTAACGTCAACTCGCTGCCGGCCAACAAACCGGCTTCGTTCAACGGTACTGTCGGACATTTCACAATAAACTCCACCATTTCATCGCAAAAGGTGAGGACCAATGATGCTGTTACCCTGAGAATGACGATTGCGGGCTCGGGCAATATGAAACTGATCAAGACTCCTGATATTAAATTCCCCGATGGATTTGAAGCCTACGATCCAAAAGTAACGAACAACTTCAAGACCAATTCCTCGGGAGTGTCCGGGAGCAAAACCATCGAGTTTATGTTTATCCCCCGTCATTCGGGTAGTTACGAAATACCATCCACCGAAATCAGCTATTTTGACGTGCAGGATAAAGCCTATAAAACCCTGAAAACCCCAACTTACCAAATAGATGTGGAAAAAGGAGTTGGTGGCGATAACAATTCGGCGGTCGTATCTAACTATGTGGATAAGGAAGATGTAAAGCAATTGGCTAAGGATATTCGTTACATCCAAACCGATAATATTAAGCTTACACGCGAAAATGAACCGCTGGCCGGAACCGTAACGGGTTGGCTGATGTTTCTCCTTCCATTGTTGCTGGCTGCCGTGTTGTTTGTATTTTTCCGCAAGCAGGCACGTGAAAACGCCGATATCCGTTTTATGAAAAATAAACGTGCCAATAAAGTGGCCGTTAAACGGTTGAAATTGGCTCAGAAACTGTTAAGTCAGGGGAATAAAGATAAATTTTACGATGAAGTACTGAAGGCTGTGTGGAACTACCTGGGCGATAAACTTTCCATCCCGGTGGCTTCGCTTACCAAGGAGAATGTGGCTATCGAGCTTACCGAAAGGGGCGTTGATGATGAATTGTATCAGCGTTTGGTTAATGTGTTGAATACATGTGAGTTTGCTCGTTATGCTCCGAATAGTGGACAGCAGGAAATGGGTAACCTCTACGATGAAACTATTGATGTCATCAGTAAATTGGAGGAAACAACTAAAAGGAAGTAAAGTGTTCACAGTTAAATGGATATTTGAATAATCAGATACAGAATTATGAGACGGTATATCATTATTATCATTTGTTTTACAGTTTCGGTTTTCGCTTTACAGGCACAGAATGCTAACCTGAAAAAAGCCGGTGAATTGTATGCTAAAAAAGATTATCATTCGGCCGCCGAGTTGTACGAACAAACTCTCAGTACCGAAGGTGTCGCCCCTGAAATATACTACAACCTGGGTAATTGTTACTACAAAACCGGCGAAATTGGCAAAGCCATTCTGAATTATGAGAGGGCTTTGCGCCTTGATCCCCGTTTTGACGATGCCAGATACAATTTACAGATTGCTCAGCAAAAAGTGGTGGATAATGTGGGGGTAGCGCAGAACTTTTTCCTTGCCCGCTGGCTCGACGACCTGATTGAAATGTTTTCGTCCAATCAATGGTTTTTTATTTCGTTCGGGCTGTTTCTCCTTTTTTTAGTGGCCACTTTCCTTTTTATTTTTGCTTCGTCCGTGCGCTTGCGTAAAGTTTCGTTCTATATGGGAGCGCTTTTTATAACAGTTTGTCTTGTTTTCCTGACGTTTTCTCATTTACAAAAAAGCGAACAGGTGAATCACCGGGGCGCTATTATTATGAATGGGGTGGTGGTAGTGAAAAGTTCGCCTGATAAAAGTGGTACCGACTTGTTTCAGCTACACGAAGGAACAAAAGTTTCAATAAAAAGCACCCTTGATAAATGGGTGGAAATCAAACTTTCGAATGGGAATGTAGGTTGGGTGGAACAATCGATGATTGAACAAATTTAATATACGTAAAACATGACCCTGATTCATCAGCTTTCGCAGTGGGATACCCAACTGTTTCTTTCGCTTAACGGAATGCACTCGGCATTTTTCGACAGGTTCATGTTTTTTTACAGCGAGCGGTTTACCTGGATTCTTTTCTATCTGTCGGTCATCTTTATCATTTACAAGCAGTGGCGCAAACAGTCGTTGTGGGTTCTACTGGCCATTGTTTTGTGCATTGTGTTGTCCGATCAGATTTCGTCCACGCTGATAAAAGACCTTGTGCATCGCCTGCGACCTTCACAGGACAGCGCTTTGAGCGGAATGGTTCATTTGGTAAACGATTACAGGGGCGGTAAGTATGGTTTTGTGTCGTCGCATGCTGCTAATTCGTTTGGCTTTGCGTTGATTACTTCGTTGTTGTTCCGTAATAAGTTTTATACTTTCTTTGTTTTCCTTTGGGCGTTTGTTACGGCATATTCGAGGTTGTATCTTGGCGTCCATTATCCTCTCGACCTTATTGGTGGAGCATTGGTAGGCTTGTTCTGTGCAGGTTTGTGTTTTATTCTCCTGAAAAAATATTATAAAGATATTTTTACCGATAACGAGGAGGGGCTTGAAACCAAAATTCCCGTTTTATTTTTAGTTCTTACCTGGATAGGGTTGATAATTGTGGCTCTGATATAGACGGTACAAAGAGGCTCTCATATCCTTACTGCTATTCCATTGTTTTTCAAATAATCCTTTAATTCAGGAATGCCGATTTCCTTGTAGTGAAAAATGCTGGCTGCAAGAGCTGCATCGGCTTTCCCGTTTTCAAACACATCAACGAAGTGTTCCATTGTTCCGGCTCCTCCACTGGCAATTACCGGCACGTTTACCGACTCCGAAACGGCTCGTGTTATATCAAGCGCGAACCCATCCTTGGTGCCATCGTGGTTCATCGAAGTGAGCAGAATTTCGCCGGCGCCCATTTGTACAGCCTGTTTTACCCAGTCCAGTGTACGGATTTCGGTAGGAACGCGGCCTCCGTTCAGGAAAACGTACCATTCACCATCAATCAGTTTGGTATCCACTGCCAGCACTACGCATTGGCTTCCAAATTGAGTAGCCAGTTCGCCGATTAGTTTCGGATTTTTCACGGCCGATGTGTTGACCGATATTTTATCAGCGCCACAGTTCAACAACACCGAAACATCCTCAACGGTTGAAATACCTCCACCAACGGTGAAAGGAATATTAATATGTCGGGCAATGCGCGCTACCAGTTCCGAAAGAGTCTTCCGCTTTTCGTTGGTAGCGGTAATGTCGAGGAACACCAGTTCGTCGGCACCCATGGCGGCATACAGCGCCCCCAGTTCAACCGGATCGCCCACATCCCTGATGTTTTCGAAATTGATCCCTTTTACCGTTTGTCCGTTTTTAATATCCAGACAAGGAATGATGCGTTTTGCTAACATATTGGTTTGTTTATGGTTTTATGTCTGAAGCAGTTTCGTTAATCATCTTCACTTTATTTTTTGTTGGCGCGAAAATATAGCCTGAAAACCAATTCAATTGCTATTCTGGTTTTACAGCCATATTTTCTTTGTCAAATTCTTTCAGTTTTACAGTTTCAACCGAATTAACCAAACTTCTATCGTAATCACGTTCCACGCGGATATAATTTTCGGTAAACCCGGTCATCCTGTCACCTTTTTTTCGCGATTCCCACAATACCTTTGCCATAGTTCCAAGCTGGTTATTGTAAAAATTACTCAGTTTCATGTCCGAAAGCTGATGGAGTGTTTCACTCCGTTTTTTTCTTTCGGCCAATGGAACTTCGTGTTCCATCTCTACCATTTTTGTGCCGGCTCTTTCGGAATAAGTAAACACGTGCAGTTGCGAAAAGTCAAGGCTTTCCAGAAAACCATACGACTCACGAAACAGTTCGTTTGTTTCGCCACGTGTGCCCACAATCACATCCACGCCAATGAACGCATGTGGCATAATTTCTTTTATTTTCGCAATTTTACCGGCGAAGAGGTCGGTTTTATAACGCCTTTTCATAATTTTGAGCACCTCGTCGCTCCCCGATTGGAGGGGGATATGAAAATGGGGCATGAACCGCTTGCTCGATGCTACGAACGAGATGATTTCATCGGTAAGCAGGTTCGGTTCAATGCTCGAAATCCTGAAACGCACATTGTAAGGAAGTTCATCGAGCGCCCGTACCAGGTCGAAAAATTTTTCGCCTTTTCCGGTCTTGAATTCACCGATGTTCACCCCCGTAAGTACAATCTCTTTAGCTCCTTCGGCAATAGCTGTTTCGGCCTGTTTCACCGTGTCGTCCACAGAACCGTTCCTGCTTTTACCTCTTGCCATGGGTATGGTGCAGTAGGTGCATACATAGTCGCATCCATCCTGAATTTTAAGGAAATAGCGGGTACGGTCGTCGCGGGAACAGGATGGTTTGAATTCGTTGATGTCCGAAACTTGTGTGTGATATACCTCGCCTTTACTCAAGTCTTCTTTAGCACGCAAATGGTGTAGAATATCGAATTTTTCATTCGAACCGAGGACAAGGTCAACCCCCTGGATACTGGCAATTTCTTCCGGTTTAAGTTGAGCGTAACATCCGGTAACGATCATAAACGCGTTAGGGTGCTGGCGTCGCAGCCGGTGTATGGCCTGCCTGCTTTTCCGGTCGGCAATATCGGTAACGGTGCAGGTGTTGATAATGCAAACATCGGCTTCTTCGCCGTTTCGCACCCGTGTAAAGCCTTCGTCGCTCAGTTGCTTTCCAATGGCCGATGTCTCGGCAAAATTCAGTTTGCATCCAAGGGTGTGGAAAGCCATTTTTTTATTGTGAAATATCGAATTATCTATCATTTATAAAAAATAAGGACGGTTGAATTACAGAAACAACATTCGTTGATGGTTTGTTTCATTTCAACCCGAAAACGCTTGCAAAATTACTAAAAATCGGGCGATAACCGAAATACAATTCCGAATGATTTTTGCTGGGGCTATGGGCATTGGCGGTTTGCGGGAGCGTTCGCTGTCCGTGGAACGACAAAGTGAATTGAGAATAAGCGGAGCTAATACGGGAGTTCCTGATAACTATCGGGATGCCGGAATGCACTGCCTGCCCCGTCTTAACGGGGTCAGCCAGCCAATGGTCATAAGGCGTGTGTTGACAGCTGGCCGTTGATTGTCGAGGATATGTTTCAACGTTGCACAGTCTTTTTCGTGTGTTGATTTGGTGGCTCTTCCCGATTTTTCATCGGGATGTGCCGACAAGTGCGTGGATTAAGTCGACATTCCTTTTATAAATGTGTCCACGAAGTCCATAAGTCGCTTTAGTATTCTGTCGCCAAGTTTTTTGCGCTGCAATAAGCTCGGTTTTTCTCCTTCAATCAGTTCCAACACTTCGTCTCGCAAAGGTTCACGTTCGGCAAACAAGTAATCTTCAATCAATTTCTCTGTTTTTTCTTCGGAGAGATTTTCTTCCGTTACGAGTTTCGTAAATGCTTTTTGTTGTTCTTCACTCCAATACTGCTCAAATGCCGGTGCAATTTCGTCAGTGTCGTCAATGGCGGCTAAATTCTCTTGTATAAACTTCTCAATCAATTCTCGTTTGCTACGCAGCGTTGTTTCGGTGCTCAGTAAGTTGAAAATCTCTTGTTCAGCTTTGGTTGTGTCTTTTTGTTTCTGCAATTTGAGCTTGATTAAGAGTTGAATAATGTACGCCACATTAATTTCGTCACGGTGAATCAACTCCAATTCAAAGTCCACATCTTCCAAAATCGAAACCTTCTCTTTTTGGTGGTCGGTTTTCACTTTTTGCCATATATCCAGATATTTACTCTGAAAGTCATTAAAAAGCTGTTCCGACATTTTTAAATCTTCCCATTTAAAGTCCGAAAAAGCGGCAAGGATATTCTTTATACGCATCAAATCGCGGAAAGCCTGAATAAATTTCAGTTCGTCATTTTCACTTTCCAAGTCGTTTACGCTATCGGTTGTAGGCGTTATTTCCAATAATTTTTCAAAAGCTTGATCAAATTTGACGGTGTAATCTTCATAAGGTTTCATAATAATAACCTCGACGGCTTCTTTGTTGCTAAACAATGTAATAGCTTCGTCGGTGCGGGTTTTCAGATTCCGAAAAGCAACGATATTCCCTTGCGATTTCTGTTCGTTCAGGATTCTGTTTGTACGCGAATAAGCCTGAATCAATCCATGATATTTCAGGTTTTTATCCACATACATGGTGTTCAACGTGGAGCTGTCGAAACCAGTAAGAAACATATTTACCACCAACAGAATATCAATTTTGCGCTCTTTTACTTTTTTTGAAATATCGTTGTAGTAATTGTAAAAACTTTCGCTGTCACGGGTGCTGAATTTCGTGTCGTACAGTTTGTTATAGTCTTCAATGTATTCGTCCAATTTTTCACGACTGTGCGCCTGTAAACCGTATAAAGCTTGCGGTTCTTCCACTACCGACACTTCTTCGGGCAAAAAACCATTTGCATCCGCATCGTCTTCGTTGGCAGTATAACTGAAAATGGTGGCGATATTCAAATTGTGCTTGCCTTCTTCTTTTTTTCGTTTAAAAATGTCGTAGTATTTAATCAGCGTTTGAACGCTGCTGGTGCAAAACATGGCAGTAAATTCACGGTTATGCGTTTTACGGTCGTGGTTGGCAATAATGTAATCCGTTATTTTATTCAGTCGGGTTTCATCTTCCATTAGTTCTTTGGTGTCAATGTCTTCTACCTCAATGTCAATGTTGGTTTCCCGTCCGTCTTTGTGTTTATAACGCCCCACGTATTCAACCGAAAATTTCAACACATTCTCGTCTTTAATAGCATCGGTAATCACGTATTTGTGCAGGCAATTTTCAAACAAATCTTTGGTGGTTCGTTTCCCCAATTCGTTTTTATTGGCATTGTCGGCAAAAATAGGTGTGCCGGTAAAGCCAAATAGTTGGCAATTATTGAAAAACTCACGGATTCGTTTGTGTGTTTCGCCAAACTGACTGCGGTGGCACTCATCGAAAATGAAAACAATACGCTTGTCCTTCAAATCTGCCATTTTCTTCTCGTATTTGAGTTTGCTTATGGCGGTGTTTAGTTTTTGAATGGTGGTAACAATGAGCTTTGAGTTTTTGGCTTCGCCTTTTTTATCGACATAAGTTCCGATAAACTGTTTCACTAAATTGTTAGTGTTGTCGGTTCCATCAATGCATCCATCGCTAAAGCTATTGAATTCCTTGGTGGTTTGGTAATCCAAATCTTTACGATCCACCACAAAAACCACTTTATGAACTTCGGGCATTTTCATCAAAATCTGACTGGCTTTGAACGAGGTGAGGGTTTTGCCCGAACCTGTAGTGTGCCAAATATAGCCGTTTTTGTTGCTGTTTGTTATCCGCTCGATTAATGCTTCTACTGCGTAAAACTGATAAGGCCGGAGTACCATCGGAATTTTGCTGGCTTCGTTGAGCACAATATATTGGCAAATCATCTTACTAATTTGGCAAGGGTCAAGAAACGAATAGCAAAAATCGTTAAGAATATTGGTGAGGCGTTTGTTGTTTACATCGGTCCAATAAAAAGTTTGCTTGAAACTTTGATTGCGGTTGTTGGCGTAGTATTTTGTGTTTACGCCATTGCTGATAATAAATATCTGAACGTACTGATACAAAGCGGAATTTGCACCAAACGAATGCCGTTGATAGCGATTTATTTGGTTGAAAGCTTCTTTCATTTCCAATCCGCTGCGTTTGAGTTCTATTTGTACGAGAGGCAAGCCGTTGATAAGAATAGTTACATCGTAACGATTTTTGTATTTACCATCAATGGTGACCTGATTTGTTACCTGATATTGGTTCTGACACCATTTTTCAGTATTCAGAAACTCGAAATACAGGTTATCGCCATTGTCGCGAACAATATGTTGTTTTTGCCGTAGCGTTTTGGCTTTTTCGAATACTGAACCTTTACTTAGGATATTCAGCACTTTTTCAAATTCGGCTTCCGAAAGGTTGATATTATTGTGCTTTTCTAACTGTGTTTTCAGATTGATTAATAAATTACTCTCGTTATTTATCAAAACGTACTTATATCCAATTTTTTGTAATAGAGTCAGTAATTGTTCTTCGAGAACTTGTTCGCTCTGAATGGCCATTTTCTTTTGTGAATTTGATTTATAAAGCTTCAAAGTTAATGTTTTTTTAGGTAATTTTAAAAGGATGCTTAAATACTATTTGAAAATAAAGGATAGAATTTGAACACCCTTTTAAATAGACAATTCTAATCTTTTATTTTAAAGTTTTCAACATTTGCTCGATAGCTTTCTTCTTTTGTTCCATATTCGGATGCACATACAAATTTAATGTGGTACTAATGTTTGAATGTCCAAGCAGGACGCTCACAGTTTTGTAATCGCAATTACTTTCGATACAGCGAGTGGCAAAGCTGTGACGAAGACCGTGAAATTTCAGTTTAGGAATATCCAACTCTTTCATGAAGTTTTCGTAATAGCTGCGATAGGTGCGTGGCTCTGTGGGTTTGGCATCGTTTGTAAGTACAAAAAACGAATTGTTTACCACCTTTTTTATCGGTTTCAATATTCTCAGTAAGTCTCTGCTTATGGGTATGTCGCGAATGGAGTTTTTTGTTTTTGGGGTATCCAATACAAGTTCAGTTTTGCGGACACCATCTTCCACTGTATAAATTCGCTGTATGGTTCGTCTAACGCTGACTATACCTGTGTTGACATCAATATCTTCCCACGTAAGCGCACAAATTTCGCCAATGCGCATGCCGGAACTCAGGCAAATATAAACACCTAAATTCCGAAATGTAAAATGTGCCTGTATATAATTCATTATCTTTTTCTGATTGGTGCGACTCAATACTTCTAATTGAGGGTTTTCCCGCTCTGTGGGGAATTGAATGTCGAATTGATTGTACTCAATCCACTTGTTTTTAGCTCCGAATTTTAAAATCATTTTCAGCACAATCAACATGTCTTTTATGGTTTTCTGACTAAGTCCTTGCTCCAACTTTTTCAATACAAATGCCTGTACAGCGGCTTCCTCAATCACCTCGCTATCTCCAAAAACGGGAAGTAAATGATTCTCAATTAACAGCATATAAGCCGCATAGCTCGATTTTTTAACGTACTGTCTTTTGTCTGTTCTCCATAATTTTACAATTTCTGAAATGTTTTTTTGTTTGTCCATTTTTACTTTTGATTTAGTTTATACTAATTTTTCTCAAAGGTAATTCATTAAGGATTTAAAATCCTTAAATCCCTAAGGTTCCAAATTCAGGCAATATTCCCAATTTAAGATTCCCGGGGTTTGAGGGAGAGTGGGAAAGTAATGAAATAGGACAACTAATGAAAATCGGTAGCGGGAAAGATTATAAACATCTTAGTGAAGGTGATATTCCTGTTTTTGGTACCGGAGGATTTATGACTTCTGTTAATGATTATCTGATGGATGGTGAAAGTGTTTGTATTGGACGAAAAGGAACAATCAACAAACCTTTTTATTACTCAGGAAAGTTTTGGACTGTTGATACACTTTTTTTTACACATTCCTTTAAGAACATAATCCCTAAATTTGCATTTTACGCATTTGAGAAAATAAACTGGCTGAAATATAACGAAGCTTCAGGCGTTCCAAGTTTATCTAAAAGTACAATTGAACAAATAGAAACACGGATTCCCTCTATTTCCGAACAAAAGATTATTGCTAATTTTTTAAGTCATATTGATGAACGCATTCAATGCCAAAGCAAAATAATTGAACGATTGGAAACCTTAATGAAGGAAATGTCTGAAAAATTATTTTCTAAAAAACTGCGATTAAAAAGCAGCGATGGTAGCAATTTCTCTGATTGGAAGACAAAAAGACTGAGAGAAATTGGAACTTTTTTTTCAGGCGGAACTCCATTAACGTCTAAAAAACATTATTATAATGGAGATATTCCTTTTATCAAATCGGGTGAAATAAATTCAGATCAAACAGAACAGTTTATTTCAGATCTAGGATTGAAAGAGTCATCTGCCAAAATGGTAAAGGTTGGTGATGTGATTTATGCATTATATGGTGCCACAAGTGGAGAAGTTGGTATCTCAAAAATTAATGGAGCTATTAATCAGGCAATTTTGTGCATAAGAACAGATTTGAATAATGTATTTTTGATGAACTATTTGAAGCAAAAAAAAGAAATTATAATTAAAACATATCTACAAGGTGGACAAGGAAACTTATCTGCTGAAATAATTAAGAATTTGGAAGTCCCTATACCTTGTCTTCCCGAGCAAGCTAAAATAGCTGATTTCTTATATTCAATCGATGAAAAGATAGAAATCGAAAAGCAAATACTTGATCAATATAAAAATCAGAAAGCCTATTTATTGCAAAACATGTTCGTTTAAACAGATGCTCGTTTATTAGGGTGTCGAATCGTTGTTTTTTAAACCCGAAGGGTTGAAATTATTGTAGATAGAAGATTAGAGGAGCAGAAAACCCCGAAGGGGTGATATTGTTATAACCAGTCAAATAAATATCTTTCATCGTAATCAACAGCAAATTTTTGAAGGAAATCAAGATATTCATCCCGAAACGAACGTTTGCAATGGTGGTTTTCCTGATTAGCAATGTATCGATACACATCATCTAGTTGTGAATGTGCATACGAAAATGCCCCATAACCTTCTTGCCATGAGAATTTGCCACGTACCCATTTTTGCTCATTGATAAAGTTGGATGAATTGTTTTTGATGTCCCTAACCAGATCAGAGATATTCATTGATGGCTTCAAGCCCACAAATACGTGAACATGGTCGGCAACACCATTCACAATTATTGACTTTTGATTTTTTGTATTTACGATTCCTGCCATATATTTGAAAACTTCTTCGCGCCAGGGTTTTAGTAACAGGTTTTCCCGACCTTTTACAGAAAAAACATATTGTATGTATATTTGTGAATAGCTACCAGGCATACCGTTGTTTTTATGTCACCCCTCCGGGGTTTAGTGGGGGGCTGTTTATGTTCTTTTGCTATAATCATGCCATCCCTTCGGGATTGCACGTTCCAAATATAATTCTTTTTTATAGAATGCAACGTTGATCAGATAAACATTTGCCTTAAGAGATATTGTTTTTGTAGTTTTAACTGCCGTAATAAGGATGTTTCAATTGTTATTTTCTCGTCAATTCCGGATAGGAAATTTGCTATTTTATTTTGCTCTGGAAGTGATGGAAATGGAAGAGTTATTTCTGAAAAGTATTTATAACTAATCATTTTACCATCTCTTATACCTTCAAGCTTAGAACAAAGTTGTTGAATATACAAATCTGTTTTAAAATAGTATTTGTAAAAGGTGTTATCGATTAATACTTTAGCATGTAAAATTATATAAGCAGGACTACAAATTCCTTTGTAGTTTGAGTATTCAATACCTCCCTGAAAAGACCTTAAACTAATAATAAAATCTCCAACCTCTACTACTTTATAACTCTCAATACTTTTATCTGTAACAGAAATTTGATAATTTATCATTTCTCTGGGAACTGCACCAAATTCTTGTGAAATAGCCAAAATTGGTAAATCTGAATTATGATTTTTATTAGAAATACTGTCAAATAAATCTCCACCATTTTTTTCTTCCCATTCTGTAAAATCTTCTCCGTTATCATCTTTGAAACTTAACTCTCGTGAAAAAATTTTCTTACATGATGCTACTTTCAATGATTTTAAACCCTCAATTATTTTGTTTTGGCATTGAATACGTTCATCAATTAATGTTAGGAAAGAGGCAATTTGGATTTGTTCGGGAAGTGAGGGTATAATTAATTTGATATTGAAAAAATCTGAAACGCCAATATTTAATAATCCATGATTTCTAGCACCTTCTTGGGCTACTTTTTCAATTTCTGAATTTTGATTACCAGTTTCGAAACTTTGTTCAACAAAAGTGTTATCTATACAATCAATGAATTTAAAACAGATATACAATGTTGAGACAACTCCTTTCTCATAACGATTTAGTCGCTTGATTGCACCCATAGGATAACCATTTGAGTAGCTTTTATTGTATGCAAAATCATTTTTATGTAACAAATAATAACCTGTAACATCTTTTGCAGATACAGACTTATTAAAAAACTCCAATTGGCTTATTAATCCAAACTGAGCCGATATGGTTAAAATATTTTGGTTGTTTTCTTTGTTTTTTCTAATAACTCTTTCTGCAATTTCACCCAATTTCTTCTCTTCCCACTCTCCCTCAAACCCCGGGAATCTTAAATTTGGAACTCTGCCTACTTTTTGTTCTTTTGTCGCCATCTCGATGATTATATTGTACTTTCACCTAAAATTAAGGATGAATAGATGCAAAAAAAAATAAATACCTGATTTTTTATTTGGAATAGCTTACTTTTTCTTGCCTTTAAGCAATTTCTTTTCATCTCCGTCAAGTTTTCGTTGGAGTTTCTTTACGTCTTCGGCAGGGGGTAGGTTTTCGGGAACAATTCCCCGCTGAGTAAGCATATTTCGAACTGCCAGATTATTATCCACATGTTCTTTCTCTATTCCGGTTTGTCCTTTCAGGTTCTTGGTTTGTACATTTAAACCTGTCATTTCAGCAGCTAAATCTTTGGCTTTGATGCTAATGGTTGGTAAGAAATCAGCCACCGGACGATTTTCAGGTACACCCATTCTTCGTTTTAGCATTTGAGTATTAAGCCTAAAGAGTGCCTGGTCGCCTTTGCTTCTAATAATAGCAAAGCCCTGACTGTCAACACCTCTTTCGTACAAAATTCCAGAAAGTTGCTTTTCGGTTTGACTTAGTTTCTCACGTGCTTTTACCCGCTCAAATTCCAGAATTCGTTGTTCAACCATCTCGGCTCTACGGGTTTGTACTGCAAAATAGTTTTGTGCAAATGCAATTTCTTCTTTGCGACTGTCACCATTTTGGGCGGTTAAATAACAGGCGTAACGAGTTAGAAGGATGTCATCTATTTCATCCTGAGCACCTTTTCCTTTAGTTATCATCTTCCTGACGTCAGGAAAATGATAGTCGGTTTCTTCACCTGCATTTTTACAGGCATCTTTCGCTTTTTGGATTACTTTTTCGAAATTTTCCCATTTGCTGTAACCCAGTAAAACCTGTAATTCGCGGGCACTCCAGCACTCTACACCTTCAAGTTCCGATGCTGCTGCCTCAAATTGTTCAAACAGTTGTTTAATTTCTTCTGACTTCATAATTTATTTAGTATTGAAATTGCAAACCAAGTTCTTTAAAATAAACATTAATCTGTTGATCTAACTCTGTGCGTTTATTTTCCAGTGTTCTAATTTCGCGCATAACTGCAAAAATATCAATTTCGGCTTCCTCCTCGAAAGTATCTACATATCTGGGAATATTGAGATTAAAGTCGTTTTCTTCAATCTCTTTGAGTGTGGCTCTTTTACTGTATTTTTCCAATTCAGTACGATTGCGGAAAGTATCGATAATTTTATTGATATGTTCATCGCGCAACATGTTTTGGGTTTTTACCTTTTCAAACTCATTACTTGCATCAATAAACAGAATGTCATCGGAATTTTCACGGCATTTTTTGAAAACCATAATACAAGTTGGAATACTAGTACCATAAAAAATATTAGCAGGTAATCCAATCACTGTATCTAAAAAGTTTTTGTTCTCAATTAAGTAACGGCGAATGTGTTGCTCAGCTCCACCACGAAATAATGCTCCGTGAGGTAATACAATAGCCATGGTGCCATTTTCAGCCAAATGATAAATCATGTGTTGTACAAACGCATAGTCGGCTTTGCTACTTGGAGCTAATTTTCCATACTGGCTGAATCGGTCATCGGTTGTAAACAAGGGGTTGGCGCTCCACTGAGCCGAAAATGGCGGATTAGCCACAATGGCTTCAAATTGTTGGTCGATATGTTGCGGATGTTCGAGCGTGTCCTCTTGCCGAATATCAAATTTTCGATAATGCACACCGTGTAAAATCATATTCATGCGGGCAAGGTTGTATGTAGTTCGATTCATTTCCTGACCGTAAAAGTTGTTTACCTCTTTTACTTCCTTTGCAACTCGTAACAGCAACGATCCAGAGCCACACGTGGGGTCGTAAACTGATTTTAGTTTGTGTTTTCCCGTAGTTACAATTTTTGCAAGTATTTTAGAAACTTCTTGAGGAGTGTAAAATTCACCGGCTTTTTTCCCTGCTCCACTGGCAAACTGCCCAATCAGATATTCGTAAGCATCGCCCAATACGTCCAATTCGGTGCTTTCCAGCTTAAAATCAATCTTGTCGAGGTGCGCAAGCACTTTGGCAATAATTGTATTTCTGGCTTCGGGAGTTTTTCCAAGTTTTGTACTATTCAAGTCCATATCTTCGAAAAGGTTATCAAAATCCTCTTCGCTGGCAGTTCCCATGGTACTCAACTGAATATTGGTCAGTATTTTTTGTAAATCTTCGAGTATAAAATTGGTTTTGCTTTCGTCAATCCCGATAGCTATCGGGACTTCCTCTGCATTGTCGCCATTCCCACGTTTTGCAACTTCGGAAAAAAGTTCTTCGGGTTTCAGGAAATATCCTAATTTCTCTAACGCTTCTTCTTTAATCGCTTCCAAAAACTCAATGGCTTCTGGTATTTTAGGTGTGATTTCTCGAAACTTAATTTTGTCTTGTTTCAAAATCTCGTTTGCAAAAATCTCCATTTTCTCACTCAAATACTTGTAGAAAATAAAGCCCAAAATATAATCACGGAATTCGTCCGCATTCATTTTTCCTCTCAGGGTGTTGGCTATATTCCAGAGTTGTAGTTCTAATATCCTTTTTTGTTCTTCACTCATTTATAATTTCGCTTGTAAGTCAGTAAGTTTAAAAGCTCAGTTTTATTTATAATTTCAGTCTTGTCTAATAATTCGAAGATTTCCAAGTTGAATTTTTCTTTAATCTGCCTTTCGTCAATTTTCTTTTCGTAATAACTGTCTAAGTCAATCGAATATAACAATTCATAGGAAGGTGAAATAAAGTATTTTGTTCCTTTACCTTTTTCTTCTGAGATGATGTATTTCTGGGTCAGGAGTTGTGCTAAATTCGTTTGACTGTCACAAAACTAAACGAAGTGGAAAACTCTTTGTGAATCTCGTCCGAGGAGCAGTTTGCGTGGGCTTGAATGAAATTTAAAATTTCTATTTGTTTCGTTTCTGCCATAATTTTCGTGTTTCAGCCCACAAATATATGAAATACGGCTCAATTTTCATTACAAACGAGCTTTATTTTTTTCATAATGAGCCATAACGATCTATGCTATGGGCATTTGGCGGATTTGCGGGAGCGTTCGCTGCCATGAAACGACAAAGTGAATGCGGGAGCAAAGACCGCTGAATTGCGCGTCCAATCGCCACAAGCACTGCCCCGCTTCCGCTCGATTTTCATCGCGTGGAAAGTAGAAAACGAGGAAATGTTATTGGTAGGATAGATTAGTAGAGACGTTGCATGCGACGTCTCTACAGTTTAACCGGGATAAATGATTTTATCCATTGTTAATTCCACGATATCACATCGTAGAAAAAACAATGAATAAATTCTAAAACAAATACTAACAAAACAACAAAAATCAAAATAAAGCCGGTCGTTCGTTAACTGACCGGCTTGAAAAATTCATACATACACAAACATTTGTTTGCTACATTGTATGATATACTAACCGGTATCAAAACCAGATGTTTGGAGGTAACACAAACAAGTATGCACGCATCCATTTCATTCAGGTTAATAATTCAGATCAATTTATTTAATGGCGTCCAATGCCTGGCTGATGTCGCCAATGATGTCGTTGATATTTTCGATACCTACCGATATGCGCAACAATCCCGGAATGACTCCCGAACTGATTTGCTCCTCGGGCGAAAGTTGTTCGTGGGTGGTGGCTGCCGGGTGGATGATCAATGTTTTGGCATCTCCCACATTGGCTAAGTGGCTGAGCAATTTTACGTTATCAATCAGTGTGTCGGCGTTTTTAGGGTCGCCTTTTACCTTGAATGTGAGGACCGCGCCTGCCCCTTTCGGGAAATATTGTTTGGCCAGCTTGTGGTATTTACTGCTTTTCAGGCCGGGGTAGTTCACATATTCCACTTTCGGATGTCTTTCGAGCCATTCGGCCACCGCCTGCGTGTTTTGAACGTGGCGTTCTACCCTTAGCGATAGCGTTTCAAGCCCTTGTATCAGCAGGAACGAGTTGAAGGGACTGATGGTGTTTCCCCAGTCGCGGAGCCCTTCCACGCGGGCGCGGATGTTGAAGGCAATGTTGCCAAAGGAACCATTGGTTCCAAAAACGTCCCAAAATACAAGTCCGTGGTAACTTTCGGATGGCTGCGTGAACGAAGGGAACTTACCGTTGCCCCAGTTGAATGTTCCGCTGTCCACAATCACTCCGCCGATGGATGTTCCGTGTCCGCCGATCCATTTGGTGGCCGATTCCACTACCACCGAGGCTCCATGTTCGATAGGCCGGAACAGGTAACCACCGGCGCCGAAGGTATTGTCCACAATCAACGGAATGTCGTGGGCTTTGGCAATGGCGGCAATGGCATCGAAATCGGGGATGTTCAGTTCCGGGTTTCCAATGGTTTCGAGGTAAATGGCCTTGGTGCTGTCGTCGATCAGCTTTTCGAATTCGATAGGATCATCGTTGGGGGTGAAACGTGCTTCAATGCCCAGCCGTTTGAATTGCGATTTGAACTGGTTGTAGGTGCCGCCGTACAAATGTGAAGTGGAAACGAAGTTATCGCCTACCTGAAGGATGTTGTTCAGCGCTATGAACTGGGCCGATTGCCCCGAAGAGGTAGCCAGGCCGGTAACACCGCCTTCGAGTGCCGCCACGCGTTTTTCGAAAACGTCGGTAGTAGGGTTTTGCAGGCGGGTATAGATGTTCCCGAATTTGCGGAGGCCGAAGAGGTCGGCTCCGTCCTGGGCATCTTCGAATACATAGGATGAAGTTTGATAAATGGGTACCGCGCGGGCATGAGTTGTTTTGTCCACTTCCTGACCTGCATGTACTTGCAGCGTTTCAAATTTTAACTGATTTGTTGACATAATACTTTTATTGTTAGATGAATGATTGTTTTTACTGTTCGATTTTACATTTAATATTTTTGCGAGTGCATTTCTGAATGCGGGTGAAAATCCAGCCATAACTTTATATTTTTTAATGTGATGATAAAATCTCTCTTTTTTGTTTGAATTTATTCAATGTATGCCGCGATTCACATCGAAACATGCATTAAATAAATCGGTTTTCAATAAATAAAAAATAACACAATAAATAAAATGAGATAATTGACGAAAGAAATTTGAAGTTTAAAAAAAACAGTTGACCGAAACTCTGACCGATCAACTGTTTTCAAGTATTTTTTATGTACGCAAACATATTGTGTCGGATCATTGCCGGAGCGACATGAAGCAACACATGCACATATTTACGTTTGATAGTTTCATTTTTTTTGTAATTATTTTGTTTTTAACTGATACAAAAATACTGTCTTTTTATTTCACCCAAAATACCAATCTTATGGCATATTTCATACCCTGTTTAAGGTAGGTGATTTGTATTGCATCTACTTATTTCATGTGTAAAATAGATGATAATTAAAATCTTAAAAAAGTAATATCTGGAAATGCTTGTTGATAAATTATAAAGGATATTCTTCAAAAGCGTAAAGAAGAGTGGATAAATAACGTTCGCCGGTATCGGGCAACAGCGCCACGATGGTTTTTCCTTTGTTTTCGGGGCGAAGAGCCAGTTGCGTAGCGGCATAGGCCGATGCGCCCGACGAAATACCCACGAGCAATCCTTCCTGCTGTGCCAATTGGCGCGAAGTAAGAATGGCCTGGTCGTTGCTTACCTGAAAGATTTCGTCAACAACGTCGGCATTGAAATTTTTCGGCACAAAACCCGCTCCGATACCCTGGATTTTATGCGGTCCCGGTGCTCCTCCCGAAAGTACGGCCGAATCGGTAGGTTCAACGGCTACGATTTGAATGTTGGGGTTTTTCGATTTCAGGTAAGCGCCAACACCGCTTATGGTACCACCCGTACCTACACCATCTACAAAAACATCCACTTTTCCATCGGTATCGTTCCATACTTCGGGTCCTGTGGTGTTTTTATGGACTTCGGGGTTAGCCGGGTTTTCAAACTGTTGCGGAATAAACGAGTTCCCGCTCTCTTCGGCCAGCTCAATGGCTTTGGCTATAGCGCCTTTCATTCCGTTGGCTCCCGGCGTCAACACCAGGTTTGCTCCAAGCGCCTTCAGCAGGTTCCGACGTTCCACGCTCATGGTTTCGGGCATGGTAAGTGTAAGTTTGTAACCTTTCGCGGCGGCTACAAAAGCCAGTCCGATACCGGTGTTGCCACTGGTAGGCTCGATAATTTCAACGCCCGGTTTCAGTTTTCCCTTTGCTTCGGCATCTTCTATCAATGCTATTGCTATACGATCTTTTACACTACCCGCCGGGTTGAACGATTCGAGTTTTACCAACAGGGTGGCTTCCAAATTCTTGTTCGCGGAATAATTGGACAGTTGTAACAACGGCGTGTTACCAATCAGGTCGGTCAGTTTTTTTGCTATTTTAGCCATAATATTATTCTAATTTGAGTTATGTTTTCTACATGTTTTTCTACTGTGCAAATTTAGTTACAATATTTCAATCAATGCAATAGCAAATGTGTGGTATATTTCATACCCTGTTTATGGTATATGATTTTTTTAAATCGTTAACTTCCATATATTATCGCTATTCCTGAAAAATATTTATATTTGTATTTATATTCTGAAGTTGTCTTGACTTTTGTCAATATTATAATTTTGCTCCTATATGGAGTTTCGGTTGCATACGATATTAACGCTTCTATCGAGTTATAGCCTCTCCGAAGCTAAGAAAAAACTCCGTCAGGAGCGATATCGTGGTAGTAATTATCCATTACGAGCTCCGTAGGAGCGACATTAAAAAACAAGACAACTTCTCTTAAAAAAAACACTGATAGATTTATGAAAAGCATTTTTGTTATTTTGAATTACTTGTCAAAAATAAGTATTTAATTTTCAAGGAATTTATCAGATTAAAAACAGTGATAAATAAATGAAGATTTCCAGGCTTTTGTTGTTTTTGGGCTTTATTATGCTTGCTTCCGGTTTGTATTCGCAGTCGCAAACCATCAACGAATCGCAAATGCTTATCCGACGGGTGCTGCCATCGCGCGCATCTCACTTTGTGGTAGAAGAAATTAAGGCCGATAGCGCGCGCGATGTGTTTGAAATTGAAGCGGCACCCGGCGGGAAAATTGTACTTCGCGGCAATAACGGGGTTTCGGTGGCAACAGCGTTCAACTGGTATTTAAAAAAATACGTGTTGGCAAGTTACAGTTGGCAGGCTGATAAGCCTTTGAAAATAAACGGACAGCTTCCGTTGCCCGCTAAAAAGGTTCGTCAGGTTTGTCGTGCCCGGGAGCGTTTTATGAACAATACCTGTACGTTTGGTTATACGTTCGCCTTCTGGAGCTGGGAGAAATGGCAGCGATATCTCGACTGGATGGCCATGAACGGTATCAACAGGCCGCTTCTGCTCGCCGGTCAGGAAGCTGTATGGCTCAAAGTGTGGCAAACGTTCGGGCTGAATGCTGATAATGTGTTGTCGTTTTTTTCTGGTCCGGCGCATTTGCCGTGGCATCGCATGGCCAATATGGACAAGTGGGGTGGCCCGCTGCCCATGAGTTATGTGGTGGAACAGCAGGATTTGCAGCAGCAGATTTTGCTAAGAGCCAGGGCTCTGGGTATGAAACCGATACTTCCGGCATTTGCGGGCCATGTGCCCGAACAACTACAGGTTCAGTATCCTTCGGCTAAAATCAACCGGATAACTCCGGGCTGGGGGGGGATGGACGAAAAATACACCACTTATTTTCTGGATCCTACCGATCCGCTTTTTATGGAAATTCAGAAAAGATACCTGACGGAGCAAAACAACATGTATGGTACTGATCATTTGTATTCGGCCGATCCGTTCAACGAAATTGCTCCGCCGAGCTGGGAGCCCGGTTTTCTGGCAAATGTGGGGGAAACAATTTACCGCTCAATGGCCAGTGTGGATAAAGAGGCTAAATGGTACCAAATGTCGTGGACATTTTATTTCGATACCGATCATTGGACAAAGCCGCGGCTGTCGGCCATGTTCAATTCGGTGCCCAAGGGAAAGCTCGTTTTCCTTGATTATGCTTGTGAAGAGGCAGAATTTTATAAAAAAACTTCCGGTTTTGAGGGTGATCCTTTTATCTGGAATTACCTTGGTAATTTTGGAGGAAATACATTTCTTGTGGGGCCGGTCAATAAAGTGTCGGCTTCCATAGTCGGAGCCCTGGAGGTGCCGAATTGCCTCGGGGTCGGCTCTACTCTCGAAGGTATCAATGCAAACCAGTATATTTATGAGATGGTGTTTGAAATTCCTTGGTACGAACCCGGTACATTCAGGGTGAACAACTGGGTTGCAAATTACGCTTACAGCCGTGCCGAACGAAAAGACATGTATGTGGCTGCCGCCTGGCGGTTGCTGAAAGACAGTGTACTGGTGGATTCGGCAGTAGCTATCTGGAACCATAGCTCGATCTTCCAGGCGGTACCGGTTACCGATTTATCAAAAGTATCCTGGACTTCGAGCCCCAAAATTCCGTATAACAATAAAACTCTTGCCCGATCTGTGGGTTATTTGCTGGAAGCTAAGCCCGAAACCCGTACTTCTGATGCTTACCGTTACGATGTGGTGAACCTTACCCGCCAGATGCTCAGCAATTACGGGTTGGTGATTTACCATAAAATGATTCGGAATTATGAAGATAAAAACGTGATGCTGTTCCGGAAATATTCCCGCGATTTCATCCAGTTGGGGCTCGAAATTGACGAACTTCTCGGAACACGCCATGAGTTCTTGCTGGGACAATGGCTTGACGATGCCCGTAAGCAGGGAAATGCCAGAGAAAACGACTATTATGTACGAAATGCCCGCCAAATTATTACTACCTGGCACAAAGCGGGAGGTGAACTTACCGATTATTCGAACCGTCAGTGGAACGGGTTGATGAAAACATACTACTTGCCTCGTTGGGAGGAGTTTATCAAGGAAACGGATGATGCTATGTTGAAAGGTGAGAAACTGGAATACGGCCATTTCACCAGTTGGTGCGAAAAGTTCGAAGATAATTGGGTGAACGACACAAAAAGCAAATACCTGACTGATCCATCTGGCGATGAATTATTGATTGCCAACAGATTGTATAAAAAATACAAAAGAGAAATCATGAGAAATTAAAATTTTAATAAAAGCGGCTTTTTTACATTATTTTATCAAAAAAATGAACTAATTTTGTGGCAAATTTCAAAAAGGTATTTTACATTGGTATAAAAATCTTTGTTTTATCAAAGTGATAAATATAATTAATTTAAAATCAAATAATTAATAAAAACAATTATGAGTAAAATTGAAAAAATTTTTGCCCGCGAGATTCTCGATTCTCGTGGAAATCCAACCGTTGAGGTTGATGTCCTGTTGGAATCGGGTATCATTGGACGTGCTGCAGTTCCTTCCGGAGCTTCAACCGGCGAAAACGAAGCTATCGAACTTCGCGATGGTGATAAAGGACGTTACCTGGGTAAAGGTGTTCAGAAAGCGGTTGCTAACGTGAACAACGTTATCGCGCCTGCCCTGATCGGCACTTGCGCTTTGCAACAACGTTTGATCGACAAAAAAATGATTGCTCTCGATGGTACCAAAACCAAATCGAACCTCGGCGCTAACGCTATTCTCGGCGTATCGCTGGCTGTGGCCAAAGCAGCTGCCAATTACCTGGATTTACCTCTGTACCGTTACATTGGCGGAACCAACACGTTCGTTCTGCCCGTTCCGATGATGAACATCATCAATGGTGGTTCGCACTCTGATGCTCCTATCGCTTTCCAGGAATTCATGATTCGTCCGGTAGGTGCCCCTTCGTTCAAAGAAGGTTTGCGTACAGGCGCCGAAGTGTTCCACGCTTTGAAAAAAGTATTGCACGATAAAGGTTTAAGTACTGCTGTGGGCGATGAAGGTGGTTTCGCTCCTAACTTGGCCGGTGGTACCGAAGAAGCTCTTGAATCGATCCTTACCGCTATCAAAAAAGCAGGTTATGAACCGGGTAAAGATGTTACCATTGGCCTCGATTGTGCTTCGTCTGAATTCTACAAAGATGGCGTTTACGATTATTCAAAATTCGAAGGTGCTGAAGGTAAAAAACGCACTTCCGCCCAACAAGTTGAATATCTCGAAGAACTTATCACCAAATACCCGATCGACTCTATCGAAGATGGCATGTCGGAAAACGACTGGGAAGGCTGGAAGCTTCTTACCGAAAAAATTGGAAACAAATGCCAGTTGGTAGGTGACGACTTGTTTGTAACCAATGTTGAATACCTGAAAAAAGGTATTGAAATGGGTTGCGCTAACTCTATCCTGATCAAGGTAAACCAGATCGGGTCGCTTACCGAAACGCTGGACGCTATCGAACTGGCTCACCGCGCAGGTTATACCTCGGTAACATCTCACCGTTCGGGCGAAACCGAAGATGCTACTATTGCCGATATTGCCGTAGCTACTAACTCGGGACAGATCAAGACCGGTTCGTTGAGCCGTTCGGATCGTATGGCCAAATACAACCAACTGCTTCGTATCGAAGAAGAATTGGGCGAACTTGCCGTATATGGTTTCAAAAAATAAAGGATCTATAAGTTCCTGAAAAGAGAACATTTGAAATGAATTTCTAACCGGTTTTCCGAAATGGAAGGCCGGTTAGCTTTTTTTGAAAAATAATCGTTAAAAGCTATTTGCCTGTAAAACAGATAGCTTTTTTATTTGTTTATAGTTCAGTATTTTTGTTCCATTTTCCAGTTAACAGCTTTTTTTAAGAGTAATTTAATACATACTTTGCCATTTCCCCTGTTACATAACAATGAATTCGACTAAAAACATACTTAATATTTCTTACCCTATCATACTCACGCTGGTAGCCCAAAATGTGGTGAATGTTACTGATACGGCTTTTCTTGGGCGGGTGAGCGAAGTCGCCCTTGGGGCATCTGCCATCGCCGGGGTCTTTTATTTTGCCGTTTATATGGTTGGTTTCGGCTTTAGCCAGGGGGTGCAGATACTGATTGGGAGGCGAAACGGTGAGGAAAACTACGGCCAGATTGGGGCGATTTTCAATAATGGTTTGGTTTTTAATATGTTGCTGGCAGTCGTCATGTTTTTGGCCTCCATGTTGGGGATGCCTTATTTAATGAAGATATTGGTGAGTTCGCACCACATCTACGACGCGTCGATGGAATTCTTGCGCTGGAGGGTTTTCGGTTTCTTTTTTGTCTTTGTCAATGTTATTTTCAGAGCTTATTATGTTGGGATAACCCAGACACGGATACTCACCATATCGGCCATTATTACTTCGCTTACCAACGTGGTGCTCGATTACGCCTTGATATTCGGAAATCTCGGGCTTCCTTCTCTTGGCATTGCCGGAGCAGCGATAGCTTCGACGGTTGCAGAAGCCATCACCACCTTATATTTGGTATTGCATACTTTTTTATATACCGATACCAAAAAATACGGCATGTTTTCGTTCCGGGGTGTCGATGTGAAAGGGATAATGCAGATACTCAGTATTTCCGTGTTTGTTATGTTTCAGTTTTTTATCTCTATTTCCACGTGGTTTTTGTTTTTCGTGTTTATCGAACGTATGGGCGAACGACCGCTGGCCGTAACCAACATAGGCCGGAGCATGTATGTTTTGTTAATGATACCGGCTTCGGCACTTTCCACTACTGCCAGTACCTTAGTTAGCAATATGATAGGTGCCGGAGAAAAAGAAAAGGTAATGCATACTGTTAATAAAATTATTCGTATTTCGTTGTTGTTGGTGTTGCCAGTGCTGGTTTTTTCGTTTATTTTTCCGGAATTGTTTGCACGGATTTACACCGACGATTTATCATTAGTTGAGGCTTCGGTGCCGGTCATCCGGGTGGTGTCGGTGGCTGTAGCTTTTTTTGCCGTAGGCAATATTGTTATCAACGGAGTTTCGGGGACGGGAGCCACCCGGGTGGCGTTTTTTATGGAAGTGGTTACCTTGTTTTTTTATATTTCATACGTTTATTATACGGCCATTGTTCGCCCTACAACAGTTTGGGTGGTGTGGATGTCGGAATTTGTTTACTGGACACTGGGCGGAGCGCTTGGATACTGGTATTTGCTCAAGGGAAACTGGCGCGAAAAGGAGATTTAAACGGCGGATGCTACTGCTATTTTGGGGTTGATGATGATAGATATTGAAAAAACTTACTTAAATCTTTGTATTTAAAAGAATTATTTTGTAATTTTGCAGCCGTTAAAGAAAAGTGTAGGGGACAGTGAGTCCCCTTCTTTTTTAATTATACACTATAAATGATATTAAAAGAATCTGTAATTCAGATAGTTGAAGATTTTTTGGTTGCTTCGGAATACTATCTTGTTGACGTAAAAGTTACGCCCGATAATAATATTTCCATTGAAATTGATTCTTTCGACGGTGTTTCTGTTGATTTCTGCGCTGAGTTGAACCGCCATGTTGAATCGAAACTGGATCGCGACCAGGAAGATTTTGAACTCGAAGTCGGTTCGGCAGGACTTACCGAGCCCTTCAAAGTGAGGCAGCAATACGAAAAAAACGTGGGCAACGAAGTGGAAGTACTTGGCAAAGATGGCCGGAAACAAACCGGAATTTTGGCTATGGTGAACGACGAAGGTTTTGATCTCACTGTTACTAAACTGGTTAAGCCCGAAGGAGCCAAACGTAAAATCGCAACAGAAGAAACTATATCCTATCAATTTTCAGAAATAAAAAGCACTAAATATATTTTAAGATTTAAATAGAGCCATGAGCAAAAAAGAAACCATCAGTTTAATTGATACCTTTTCGGAATTTAAAGAACTGAAAAGTATTGACAGAAGCACATTGATCAGTGTAATGGAAGAGTCGTTCCGCAATGTGCTGGCAAAGATGTTCGGTACGGACGAAAATTTCGACGTGATTATCAATCCCGATAAAGGCGACTTCGAAATCTACCGCAACCGCAAGGTGGTGGAAGACGATGAACTGGAAGATGATAATACCGAAATATCGCTGACCGAAGCTCAGAAAATTGATGAAGATTATTCTGTGGGTGAAGATGTAACCGATACAGTGGATTTTATCAGTTTTGGCCGCCGTGCCATCCTTACTTTACGCCAAACGCTGGCTTCGAAAATCATGGAATTGCAGAAGGATAATCTTTTTACCAAATACAGCGAAAGGGTAGGCCAAATTGTAAGCGCCGAACTTTACCAGGTATGGAAAAAAGAAATGTTGCTGATCGATGAAGATGGGAACGAACTTTATCTGCCTAAAACAGAACAAATTCCATCGGATTTCTATCGCAAGGGCGATAGCGTGAGGGCGGTGGTAGCCATGGTTGAAAACAAAAACAACAATCCGAAAATTATCCTTTCCAGAACTTCGCCGGTTTTCCTCGAACGCTTGTTCGAACTGGAAGTCCCCGAAATCCACGAAGGATTGATAACGATTAAAAAAATAGCCCGCATACCGGGCGAAAGAGCTAAAATAGCCGTTGAATCGTACGACGACCGCATCGACCCCGTGGGAGCTTGCGTGGGGGTGAAGGGCGCCCGTATTCATGGCATTGTGCGCGAACTCCGCAACGAAAACATCGATGTTATCAATTTTACCAATAACATCAGTTTGTTTATTTCCCGAGCGCTCAGTCCGGCTAAAATTTCGTATATCCGGCTGAATGAAGCGGAAAAGAAGGCCGAAATCTATCTGAAACCCGAAGAGGTTTCGCAGGCCATTGGTAAGGGAGGTCAGAACATTAAGCTGGCCAGTATGCTTACCGGCTATACGCTGGATGTATTCCGCGAAACCAGTGAAGAAGAAGATCTGGAAGATATTTACCTCGACGAATTCAGCGATGAAATTGACGAATGGGTGATCGACGCTCTGAAATCAATTGGTTGTGATACGGCACGTAGTGTATTGGCTATTCCGAGGGAGGATCTGATCAGAAGAACAGACCTGGAAGAAGAAACCGTTGACGAAGTACTGGATATTCTTTCATCGGAATTCGAAGAAGAATAAATTTACGCGGAGGATGTTTTGTCCTCCTCTGAGTTGCTAAAACAAGACGTAATCCTTCATTTCCAACTAAAAAAGATTATAAAACAAAATAAAATATGCCCATAAGATTAAGCAAAGCATGCAAGGATTTGAATGTCGGGATGCATACCGCCATCGAATTTTTGGCAAAAAAAGGTCATAAAATATCTGCCGATCCGAACTTTAAACTTTCGGATGATGAATATCTTTTGCTTGCAAAGGAATTCAACAAGGACATGGCGTTGAAACTGGAATCGGAAAGGCTGAGTCAGGAACGGCACAGCAAGGAGAAATCGGAAACGGTGGCTCTTGAAGGATACATTCAACCTAAAAAAGCTGAAAAACAGGTAGATATTGCTGTTGACGTTCCAAAAAGTCAGATTCCGCAAATAAAACAAGTGGGACAGATTGACCTTGATGCGAAAGCTAAAACAGATATCCCCGAAACTACTGAGGTTGAAGAACCCATTGTTGATCTGGATATTGCTGACCAAAATAATGTGAACCCTGAAACTCCGGTTGAAACAATCACGGAAAAAGTGGTGGTAGCTGAAGAAAAACCGGAGTCCGTAGCGCCTGTTGTAGAGGAACATCCTGCTACAGAAGTGAAAGAACCGGTTATTGTGGCACAGGCAGCACCCGAGGTTATCGAAGCGCAACCAGAACCGGAACCTGCAAAAGCTGAAACTGTAATAAAACCGGTAGTTTTGGAAAATATCGAGGAGCCTGATCATAAGGTTGATACAGAGGTTGATGATGACGATAACGACGTTATTGAGGAAGATGTTGAGAACCATGCTCCGGACGAAAGGGTAGATGAAACGAACGAAGGTGATAAAGCAAGAAAAGCAGCGGGCGAAGTTGATAGTTCTGAAAAAATATTCAAGCTCAAACGGCCTACTATCGACAAAAAGCCGGTAGTAATCGGTACTATCGATTTGGATCAGCTAAACCAATCAACCCGTCCAAAACCTAAGACAAAAGAGCAGAAGCGAAAAGAGAGAGAAGAGAAGTTTAAAAGTAACAATGAACAGAAAAAGGTTACCCACGTTGCAAAAGGCGAAAATGTTTCGGATTCGGACAAACCGAAAAAGAAACGCGAACGTTTTTCGAGCCAGAAAGTGGATATCAACAAAGTCCCGGGTGATTTCTCTCACAATAATAACAACAACAATAAAAAGAACGACAAAAAAGACGGTGGTGCCTCACACAAAGATCGTTTCAAAAAATTAGTGAAACCTGCCGTTGACGAGGAAGAAGTTCAAAAACAAATCAAGGAAACGCTTGCTCGTTTGTCCAATACCAATAAAAAAGGGAAAGGTGCAAAATATCGCCGCGAAAAACGCGACAATATCAACGCCCGAATGCAGGAACAGGTTGAAAGAGAAAATGCCGAACAGAACGTACTTAAACTTACCGAGTTTGTTACGGTTAGCGAGTTGGCATCTTTGATGGATGTGTCTGTTAACCAGGTTATCGCTACTTGCATGAGCATCGGAATGATGGTGTCGATCAATCAAAGGCTTGATGCTGAAACCATCAATATTGTGGCGGATGAGTTCGGCTTTGAAACCGAATATATCAGCCACGATTTAGTAGAATCTATTACCGAGGAAGAACCCGATGCCGAGGAAGATCTTGAACCGAGAGCTCCGATTGTAACTGTTATGGGGCACGTTGACCATGGTAAAACATCATTGCTCGACTATATTCGCAAAACCAACGTGATTGCCGGTGAGGCGGGAGGGATTACCCAGCACATTGGCGCTTACAATGTAAAACTTGACAACGGCCAACGGATTACATTCCTTGATACTCCGGGACACGAAGCGTTTACAGCCATGCGTGCCCGTGGTGCCAAAGTAACGGACATCGCCATTATCATTGTTGCTGCCGACGATAACGTGATGCCTCAAACCATCGAGGCCATCAATCATGCGGCTGCTGCCAATGTCCCTATTATATTCGCTATTAATAAAATTGACAAACCGGGCGCCAATCCCGATAAAATTAAAGAAACTTTGGCTGGCATGAATTATTTGGTTGAAGATTGGGGTGGAAAATACCAGTCTCAGGATATTTCGGCCAAACAAGGTCTTGGGGTGTCAGAGTTGCTCGAAAAGGTACTGCTCGAAGCTGAAATGCTGGAGTTGAAGGCCAACCCGAACAAACGTGCTGTCGGTTCCATCATCGAATCCACACTGGATAAGGGTCGGGGGTATATTGCTACAGTGTTGGTACACAACGGTACTCTGAATCAAGGAGACGTGGTGCTTGCCGGAACTCATTACGGGAAAATCAAGGCCATGTTCAACGAACGTAACCAACGCATTAAAAAAGCGCGCCCGGCCGAGCCGGCTTTGATCCTTGGGTTGAACGGCGCGCCTCAGGCCGGCGACAACTTCAACGTGATGGCCAGTGAACACGAAGCCCGCGAAATTGCCAATAAACGTGAGCAATTGCAGCGCGAACAAAGTATCCGTACCCGCAAACACTTTACGTTGGACGAATTGGGACGCCGTATTGCTCTGGGCGACTTTAAGGAACTGAACATTATTGTAAAAGGTGATGTGGATGGCTCGGTGGAAGCTCTTTCAGATTCGTTGTTGAAACTTTCGACCGAAAATATCCAGATAAACGTTATACACAAAGCCGTAGGAGCGATCTCCGATTCGGATATCCTGTTGGCGGCGGCCTCCAATGCCATTATCTGTGGTTTCCAGGTGCGGCCTACCGCTTCGGCCCGTAAAATAGCCGAAAAGGAAGAGATTGATATCCGCTTATACTCCATTATTTACGATGCGATAGAAGAGATAAAATCGGCCATGGAAGGCATGCTTTCGCCCGAAATCAAGGAAGAAATCACCGCTACCATCGAGGTACAGGAAGTGTTCAAAATCACCAAAGTAGGTACTGTGGCGGGTTGTTTGGTTCGTGAAGGAAAAGTGAAGCGGAGCAACAAGGTGCGTGTCATCAGGGATGGTATTGTGGTGTTCTCCGGCGAGCTTGATTCGCTCAAACGTTTCAAAGAGGACGTCAAGGAAGTGGGAACCAATTTCGAATGTGGTTTGAACATCAAGAATTACAACGATATAAGGGTGGGCGATTTGATCGAAAGTTACGAAGAGACCGAAGTGAAGAAAACGTTGTAACGATACATTTATTTAAAAGCAGGATCTGAACCATAAGATTCTGCTTTTTGTTATTACCATTGTTTTGTTAATTATCCCAATGAGAAAACTTCTAAGAATAACGCTGTTTAATGCAGTTGCTTTGTTGTTGGTTTTCCAGGTTCTGCAAGCGCAGAATATCGATAAGATATACCTGAATATGCCCGACAGGCTTTTGCCTGTTCTCAATAAGCAAAAAAGGCTCGAACTGGTTGAGTATTTCAAGGCGGGACAAACGGATACGGTTAAAAATAATTTTGGAGGAATATCTGAAATAACTTTGCTGGATACCCTCCAACAACGGATAGTGGTAGAAAATACGGCTTCGTCACGTTTTGAGATGAAGCTTGTCAAATCGGCTGAACGGCCGTTCATAGCTGTTATCCGTACAGTATGCGCCGATAGTTGTCTCTCTAATGTGGAGTGTTACGATACTTTATGGACCCGTTTGCCCGACAGGGTCGATCTTCCTGCCACTAAAGACTGGATCACCGATAATGCTTCCGCGGAAGGTAAACTTACCAGCGATGATGTGTCGGAAATTTACAGCGCCAACGTTTACGCCCTCGCTTTTACCGGTTCGGGGGATGATTTGATGGTCCGGAACAATACCAGTTTCCTGCTGACCGATGAAGATAAAAAAGCGGTAGCACCTTACCTGAAAACCAGGCAGAGCATCGTTTTAAAATTTAATGGAAAGCGGTGGAGTAAGGAATGAATCATTCAAGGTTACGATACAAAATAAAAACCTCAGAACCATTTGGTTCTGAGGTTTTTTATTTCTTTTGGTTACCGGAAGTTATTGTTTTTTAGCTTCCATTCGTTTTGCATAACGGCTCATGAACTTATCAACACGTCCTGCAGTGTCCACCAGTTTCGATTTTCCCGTGTAAAAAGGATGCGACGAACTGGAAATTTCCAATTTTACCAACGGATAAGTAACACCATCTATTTCGATGGTTTCTTTGGTGTTTACAGTCGAGCGGGAAATGAACTGATCGCCATTCGACATATCTTTAAAAACCACCTCACGGTAACTTTCCGGATGAATTCCGCTTTTCATATCTTTGAGATTTAATTAATTATCTGTAATAATTTTATTTGGCTTGCAAAAGTACGAATTTTAATCGACACTGCCAAACGCTTATCGTGTTATTTTGTTCAACAATGGTCAAAAATTTTCTCACGCAATGATGCTGCCGTACAATTTACCTTGATCCCAGGTAAAGGAAGATCATTCCGAGCAGCACACCCAGCAAGTCGATCATTTTAAGTTTTACATTTTTATCTTTAAAAAATAATGCCCCGACAATGAAGGGCACCACCACGCCCGAACGCCTGATGGTGGAAATGATGGAGATCATTGAACCTGGAAGCGAGAGGGCGTAAAAATAGGCAAAATCAGCCGCAACCAACAATATCGATATGCCGGCAATGGCCCACCGGAACTGAAACGGTGTGGTTTTATCGCGGGTGGGATACCAAAGGAACAGCGTGATAAGCCCCATTAACAGGCATTGGTAGAGCGTGTAATAAACCTGCACCGCATTGTGGTCGATATGCCCCAGCAAGTATTTATCGTACAACCCGCTTAGCGCGCCGGTAAGTGTAGCCAGCACTATGAACCAGATCCATTTGTTGGATCGTACCGAAATCCCTTCCTTTTTACCTACTACCGAGAACAGGTAAAACGATAGCAGCGTAACGCCCACACCCAGCCATTGATATACATTCAGCTTTTCGCCAAAAACCAACACTCCGCCCAACACCACCCACACCGGCTGAGTAGCCTTTACCGGGGAGGCTATGGTAATGGGTAAATGTTTCATGGCAAAATAGGCGAACAGCCACGACGACAATACGATAATGGCTTTAATAAATAGTAAAAGATGGGTGGACGCATCCACCGGCGGCACGTAAAACAACGTCCCTTTCAGTAAACCGGGTTCAATATAGGAGAGGAGGAGGAACGGTGACAGGATAACCGACGAACAAACCACCGAGAAAAACAACACGGGAATCACCGCGTTGCCGTTGAGCGATATTTTTTTGCTTACATCGTAGGCGCCAAGCAACAACGCCGATAAAAATGCTAATGCCAACCACATAACTTTTTCTTTTTTATAACCTTTTAAAAAGCGGCTACAAAATTACGATTTTTATCCGGAAATTTACCCGGACGAGGATGAGTAAACGGTGGAGCACGGGCAATAACATATTTCAAAAACCAGATTGCAGGAAATGAGATCCGAATGTCATGCTGATGATTGGTTTAAATCATACTGATGACTTTCTGGAATCATCAGCATGACTTTTTAAAATCAAGATATTCACCTGCCAATATCAGGAACTGGGTTAAGTTGTATTTGGGTATTAACTCAAAATTTAGGATCGTCTTATTAATCTATTATACCCATTTTTTTTTAAAAGGAACGATGCGTTTAACTTTTGGCTGATACCATTTTTAAGTTTATAATCGAAAAACAGATTATCTTTGATTAATTCCACTTCAAAACATTGATTTTTAACTATTTGACTTTGTTCCTTTTCTAATTCTCCAATCGTTAGGTCATGGGTTGCTATAATGACAGATGCTTTCAATTGGATCAATTTTTCGAGAAGTCCTAATGTGCCAATTTGTTTATCTTTAGTATTAGTTCCTCTTAATATTTCATCCAAAATAACCAATGTATTGGGATTGTTTTTTACATGTTCAATAATTTCTTTTAAACGCAAGAGTTCCGCATAAAAATAAGATTCATTATTTATTAACGAATCTTGTATTCTTATGCATGAAAATAAGTAACAAGGTGTAAATGTGAATTCCTTTGCAACGACTGGAGATCCGTTCATGGCCAATAATAGATTTACGGCTACTGTTCGTAAAAAAGTACTTTTTCCCGCCATATTCGCCCCTGTGATAATCATAGCAGAAGGAAGCCCACTAATTACAAAGTCATTTTTAACCCTGACAATCGGATTTATAAGCGGGTGTCCTATTCCTTCTGCTTTTATGTGAAATTCATTTGTTGAAATTTTAGGGTAAACTAAATCTTGATTGTTAAATGCAAATGTGGCAAAACTAATAAGCATCTCTACTTCGCTGAACGAAGAAAACCAACTTGCAACCCTATTTTTATTTTTAAGTTTCCATCTTGTTAAATAGTAAAACACGTGTAAATCAAACAAAAAAAAGGAATTTAATAAAAGCGAAAAAAGTCTATTGTCTCTAAATTCAAACAGACTCAGGATATTGCAAAAATAACGCAGGGAATTACTAACTGGTTCATCATCGGTTATTAGCGTCTTTTGGATAGAACTAAGATATGCGGAGTCGAATGATTCACTTTCGATGATTCGAAAAGCATCAATGTAGTAGCCTAAATCACTTGCTACATCTTTTAATTGCAAATAAGATTTACGAATTTTTCTACTATTTATTTTAACGATTGATAAAGATACAAAAGTAGTAAGCAAAACTGTTCCCCAAAAGATAATACCTACTGATGATAATATGGTCAAACCAACATTTACTAAACCTAACCCAATTGCCAAATTCCGTATTTTGGAGACATCTTTTTGTTGTTGATTTAGCCAGTTCTGAATAACATCCAGTTCTTGACCATTTTCTGTGATTAATCTATTTAGAGATTGAATGTTTTGTACAAAGTCATTTTTGTTGCATAATTCATTTATAGCTATCTGTTTGTCATATATTTCTGTACTTTTTTGTATCGGGGAACAAAGGTTTCTAGCTAATTTTAACTTTCCATTTTTTGTATTGCAACGATTAATGTATTGGAAAAGAGATCCTTTGCCAAACAAATCAAAATCATTTGAAAGAAAACTATTAATCGATGAGAATTCCTCTCCTGTATCCTTTTGATTAAATTGATATTCGAGATATAATATTTCATCTTTATTTACTTGAATTTTCGACAATAAAAGCTTAATGCCATATTCAAGCTTATTATATTTGGTTACATACAAAATAAAAAAATAAAGTGAACATAATGATATAAATAGCGGTAAAAAATAATATGTTGAATAGTAGAAGATAATTAAAAATACAATGAAAGATAAAAAGAAACATAGCCGCAACAGAGAATATCTTGTACTCTTTTTCTTTAAATCTTTTAATTTGTCTTCGAGCGTAATGATTTTATCTTTATAGTATTTCAATGTAGTCATAACTCTGAATAAATCAATCAATAACGAGTAATTTGTTATAGTCTCGAATGTTATTTTTGAAAGTGGGTGGTGAACCACCCACTTGTTAATTTAGGAATAAAGAGGACAGGCTGATGAAAAATCACACCATTCGTACTTCATTGTTAGCCTTAAGAATTCAAAAAACCATCCACCTTCAGTACTTCTCATTTCTTCCGCATTCATTTCCTGAACGCCAAAGTTATTTAAATTTTTAGAATAGGCAGGCATACTACCATAATTACCATCAATAACAGCAATATACCATAATATTATTTGGGGTTTACCTGTAATCCGGGCATGGTAAACTTCTACGGTATTTTCAATTGTTTCGTGTGTAAAGAGTTGGTGCATATGTATTAATATATTATTTTATCCATATACTTGTTCCAAAACGAATTCCGAGATGTTGGTTCATTTCGACTTCTTCTGGTAGAAACCCTTTTGTTTTAGCTATTAATCCCATATTTAGAGAAATCCCTGAAAAAGATGATTTTTTTAGAATGGCAAAGCGGTATTTGAACAATAAATCAATTGCACCACCAAACGTCCCCGTTGTTTCCAAAAAAGATAAATTAGTTGGTTGTTGCCAACCATGAACAGCCGCTTCTAAATAGCTGTTTTTAAAAGGTCGTATATCATTAATGTCTACCCCAAATGCAGGAAACCAATTTGTTTTATTCTGGAATTGACGGAAGTAAAAATGTGTTTTAAGTTTGTTTGTTTTAAGCCAAAAATGTTCATCTATAAAATCACCAAATGGTGACATTGAATAACCTAAATTAAAATTGAGGCTGGTTTTATTATTTATTTTGATACTTTTTCCCATAAAAAGTGTTGGGTCAATTAAATTTATTAGCGAACGCCATCCGACTCGCTTTACAAATTGTCTTTCAGGTTCAAGCAAATCATTATAATCTATATACCTTTTGAAATTCATTGTCGGATTATACAACGCACGAATTGCTCCATACACATCCATACCCGCAATATCTCGGTTTAGTTCATTTGATTCTTGTTTTAAATTAACATTATACTTTAGTAGTCCTAACGAATAATAAGAGACCAATGAAAATTTTCTCACGAAATATTCAATCCACAATACCTTCATACTTTCTTGTCCAAAGTTTATTAATGAATTTTCTCGTAAAAGTAAAGTAAAGTCTGATTCCAATCCACCAGTATATACCCTTACTGCAACGGGTAAATTATTGTTTCTTAAATCTATGAGTGTTTGGTCAGTAACACCAGTAACATAAGCAGCAAGATTTTTGTTGAAATAAGGTCGTGAAATAGAACCAATATCGGCATTAGTCAAAATAGAACGATGACCTTCTTCGTGAGTGAGCGGAAGAAAGAAAATGCTTTGTAAAAGTAACTGAGCCAATGTGCCGTATTTGTTTGAAAATGAATTGTTTATTTCGTTTATCGCAAATCTATATAAACTTAAGCAATTTTCATTGGACTGGCGCATTGAATAATGCGCTGAAGGTGTATCTTGAATTATAAAAGAGATTTCCTTATCTTTAATAGAGTCACGTAAAACCTTATTAATACTAAACTGTGAAAACGAATAATTTCCGTTTACCAAACAAATAATAATTATCAATAGATACCTCTTCATATGCAAAATAGTTTCATTTATTTTATTTTGTTCAGGTATGAAGAGACGAAAAAAAATTCGTCTCTTCAGTTAATTTGATAGTGTTGAAAATAAATTACTTAGTTCATTCATCACATTTATTATCACTTTGTATTGCTGTTGCTACAATAGCACCTATCATCCAACCCACAAGAAGACCTACTAAGGTTAGAAAAAATCCACCATTTGTATTTCTCATTTCGTCTTTTGTAAGTTCTTGTAATCCAATTTGTTCCAATTTGTTCGTAATTTTCTCTTATTAATGTTATTTTGAAGTTTCGGGACAGTCAGGATCTTGACCGCCATTTTTTGTAAATAGTAAATACGCAACAGCAATAACAAAACCAATAATCAATCCAACTAAGAATGATCCTCCATTAGTTTCTCTCATTTCTTCCGCATTCAGCTCCTGAACGCCAAAGTTATTTAAATCAAAGTTTTTCATTTTTCTTTTAAAATTTTAAATTAATAATTTGTGCCGACACTTGACATTTGAAACAGGTAAGGGTCGGCGGGTTAACTCTTTGTACCGGCCGGATACGGGTACAAAGATATGTTCCTTCCGTCCAATAGAAAGTACGGAAATTGAGAAGCCTTTTAAGTCTATTCAATGATCATTCTGGTCAAATTCTTCAATGAGTTCGATTGCTTTTGTTTGATATTTAATAGACACACATACGCTTACCGGAGAGCTTCCACCACCAGATATATACCATGGGGCGATAGAACCAATATACTCATTCTTAATAAAAGAGTATATTCCATTGTCTTCAAGAATTTCCTTAATCATTTCGGCTTTCCACAGTTCGCCGGCAAAGACTTCAATTGTTTCGTTTTCAATCATTTCGAATAGTAGTTAGATATGGTTTTTATGATAATTTGAGACAGCAGTAAACATCTGGATGGCTTCTATTTTACTAAATTAAAAAGTAAAGTTGAATTAATTAAGAAATGTAATAATACCCCATACCAGAATCCATAACTCATTCGGATATACCCTAATATAAATCCCATTATTATTTGCGGTAAGCATAGTAATGGAGATAACGCTATGATGGTAAATGTACAGCCACGAAAATTGGTAGCGTGTAACAATCCAAAAAGTAAAGCGGAGAACCAAAATAAAAACCTAAAATATCTCAGATAAAGAGTTTTAATCTTTTGTTTATCGATGAAATTTATAGATACAAGAAGGATTGAAATAGTTATGAAAATAATTGATATTAAATACTTTCCTCTGAATAACTCCACAAAAGAAATAGATGACAAGCAGGCTATAACGATTAAATAATTTCTTTTTGATGCAACTAACCATAATCTACAACAGATTTCCTCATATATTGGAGCTAAGAAAACTCCCATGAGAATGATTGTAAAGTCGTAGCCTTTAGGGCTTATGTGTTCAATATTGACTAATCGAGCCATTATAGAAATAAATGGAATATACAGAATGATAATGAAAAAATATATTAAATAAGGGACGATTAAGTTAATAATTTTAGGTTTGCTACATTGAATTATTTGCGGATGCAATATATATTTTAATAGTGTCATCAATAGTTTTAGCGTTATAATTTATAGATATTTTGTTATTTACAATTAAACAATATATGCAAATCTTACAATCACATAAACCAAATCGTTTAGATAATTATAACAACTTTTTAATCGTTATGATACTAAAATATGTCATAAAATACGAAACAAAACTGCAAACTACCCCGATAATTAGGTACCGCGGAGATGTAATATCTGGTGTAAACACTACAATGGATAGGATAATGGATGCAATGAGCAATATCAACAGTATCTTTTTAAAGGATAAATTTGTTAACGCTTTTGCAACGAGAAACCCAACGGGAATATAGGCTAATATCTCTATTATTAAGCGTGTTACTCTCGATTCGATCAACAGATGGTTTATCAGCAGTATGAGTGCAAGTAATACAATCCCGGTTATAAATGAGAAAAACTTTTGCTTTTTCATAAGTGTCTATTTTTTTTAAAATCAAGATATTCACCTGCCTATATCAGGAATTGGGTTAAGTTGAACGTTTACACAAAAATAGAGTAGTAAACAATATATTTTTACTATATTGTTACACCTATTGGCAGATCGTCAGGATTTGTATTATGGTTAAAAACCCAATCCCAAACAGAACGTATTGCATCTCCAATTGTAGACCAAAATGATCCACCATTAATGCTTCCCATTTCTTCCATGTTTAGTTCCTGTACGCCAAGCTTTTTGAAATCAATAGTTTCCATGTTTAAAAGTATAAGAGTGTGTAATATTTCCGCCACTTGTCTATTAGAGCCGGCGGTTAGCTCCACTGCTGTTTTGATAAATGTTTTTTAAATAATTATTCGACATCATTAAAAATAAGAGGTTTCTTTTTTAATTTTTTATTTTCAGCTCTATCAAATTCATTTTGTTTAGAACAATAATAAAAATGATTTAATTTATTCATCCATTCATGCTTTAATGAGTCGTTTTTAAAATAGTAATTTATGGTTTCTTCTAATTTGTCCGGAATGCCATTAGATGATAGTAAAATTGAACGTTTAAAGGATGTAATAATCAAATTTTTTTTATTGTTTTTTAAAATAATTTCTTTTTGGTGTTCTAACATCTTATCACTTAAATATGAATCTAATCTGATTAATTTCCATGTGTTTCTATCAATTAAAAAACGACCCGATGTTATTACATAATTTTTATCTAATTTTATATTGTTTTTAGGTGTGTACCCTATAACTATTAATGAATCGTTTACTTCAAAGTAATAAAAGAAAATGTCTTTATCATATTTTGTACCTATTAAAAACTCATTTACAAATGGAATTCTATAATAAGAAAAACGTTGTATGGATTCTTTTGTAATATCCTCTGTAAATTTCTGGTTAATCTTGTCTGTTCTAATAGTTGAAGAGCAACCTTTTTTTGCTTTGTGGATTTTGGATATTTTGATATACATGGTTGCATCGGCTGTTGCAATATTTTTTTTATCTTTTTCCACATTTTCCTGTAGTTCGCATTTTATATAATAGGGCGTTTTAGGGAAGTATTTATAAGTACTATCAATGCTTTTATTTAAATCTTTCCACGCAGCATCTGAGTTAACCGTGATGGGATTTAACTCGTAAGAAATCATATTCAGTTTAATGTTTTGTAATTCTATTAAATCTTTACCGTTATATTTTTTTTCTTTATACCCTAATCGCGAAAAGAGGTAGTTTTTATTAGCTTCACAATTAAAAGTGATATTGCCATCTATATCGGCAATATATTTGTTTTTTTGATCGTCTGTTGAAATTACCGCAAACGAAACAGGTTCATTCGTTTCTGAGTCTGTGATTTTGATAGATTTTTGTGAATACAATATTGAAGTTGGAAGCACTATCAAAAATATCAAAACAAAATAACGTATAATCTTCATGTTTGTGATCAGTTATTTGGTAAGAGACCAATTAGCCTCTTACCAAGTTTGTTAATAAATAGGTTAAATGGAGATTTTTATCCCATCTCCGGTTGAATGATTAAGAAGCCATAACCATGCATCTCCAATTGCAGACCAAAATGATCCACCTTCAGTACTTCTCATTTCTTCCGCATTCATTTCCTGAACGCCAAAGTTATTTAAATTTTTAGAATAGGCAGGCATACTACCATAATTACCATCAATAACAGCAATATACCATAATATTATTTGGGGTTTACCTGTAATCCGGGCATGGTAAACTTCTACGGTATTTTCAATTATTTCGGGCGGAAAAAGAATAGGCATAATTTATATTCTAAAAATAGAGTTTTTAACTTCACTCCCTTTTTATAATTTTTTGTTTTTGATAGTTCTTAAGGTCTATTAATACATAAAAAAACATTACCACATTCCATAGTAAGTAATGGAACGTAATTGAACTCAAAAGATATTTATTGTTTTCTAACCGGATATTATTTAAAGAGATGTCCCGAAAAATACCCGATTGAATAACATACACCCAAAACGAGGATGACCAGTGTAACGACTTTAAAAACCAAATCGTTGGTTTTGTCGTTGGAGAATTTGAGTTTTGAAAGTTTCATAATAAAAATTTTAATTATTGAATGATTTATCTATTTTCCATAAAGCTATGAACTCTTTTCCGTTTGTCTTTTATACAAATTATAAATTACAACAACGAACAAAAAGTACACTTCGGTATGCGACAGCCAACCGGAATTGCTAAACAATTCATTTTCACGTTTTGAAATGCTCAGGAACAAAGGAAATGCTATTTCGGCCGCGAAATATACAGCTAAAGGAATCAAAACGCTTTTATGGTAGATTGTAAGCTTACCCTTGCAAATAAAGGCTACAGCCATCATGGAGCAAAATACAAAAAAACATTGTAAAAGAGTGTGGTAAGGCAGTCCCTGAACGATGGTAAGGTAAACAATACATCCGGTGTAAATCAACGAAATGACTAATAGTGATAAAAAGATCTTGTTTGGTTTCATAAAGCGCTTTTAAATGTTTAGTTAAATTTTTTAGTATGGCAAATATAGTGATTTTTTTAAAATGTTAACATTTTATTCGCAGTTATTTCTCTTGACTATTTTTGCGAACGTATATGATGAAATAAGTGATGGAAAGAATGGGTAAAAAAATAAAGATTTTTTTCATGAGCTATGATTAAATTAATAATTTAGTATTTTAATTCATTAGTGTCCACTAAAAACAAATAAAAGTTCTTTGAAATAGCTGATTATCTATATTTTACAAGTTATTTTTTCAGGTGACGATTTGAAAATTTATTTTTGTTCTTTATTTAATTGAAGAGCAATGAATAACGGCAAATATGTTTATGCGCAAGTGATTGAGTTTTTACCACAGTGGTTATTCGATAATTACGTTCAAAAGTATGAAGGCAACAAATATGTAAAACATTTCACTTGTTGGAACCAACTTTCAGTAATGGTTTTCGGACAACTCACTAACCGTGATAGTTTGCGTGATCTTATTGTGGCAATTGATGCCCACAGTAAGAAAAGTTACCATCTTGGTTTTGGTAAAAGTGTTACCCGTAGTAATCTTTCAAAAGCAAACGAGAATCGTGATTGCAGAATCTTCGAGGAGTTTGCCTATCACCTGATTGATGTTGCCAGAAAAAAGCGAAGCAACAATGATTTTGAGATAAAAGGTAAAGTTTACGCTTTCGATTCAACGACAATTGATTTATGTCTGTCAGTATTCTGGTGGGCTAAATTCAGAAAGCACAAAGGTGGAATAAAAATCCACACGCTTTATGATATAACCACACAAATTCCTGTTTTCCTACATATTACAGCGGCTACGGTGAACGATATGAATGCAATGGATGTAATCCCATACGAGGTGGGTGCTTACTATATCTTTGATAGAGGATATGTTGACTTTACCCGACTTTATAAGATTACCCAACTGGATTCGTACTTTGTGGTGAGGGCCAAAAAGAATCTTCAGTTTGAGGTGACAGCTTCCAATGATGTAGATGAATCTACCGGAGTATTGCGTGATCAAACCGGATTCTTGAAAGGGTACTATCCCTCAAAATATTATCCGGAGAAATTCCGAAGAGTGGCTTATTATGACAAAGATATGAACAAGACGTTTATATTCCTGACCAATAATTTTGAACTCTCTGCAACCCAAATTGCATTGCTTTATAAAAACCGTTGGCAAATAGAACTGTTCTTCAAATGGATAAAACAGCATCTCAAGATCAAGTCTTTTTGGGGAACATCTGAAAATGCTGTCAGGATACAAATATATTGCGCAATTATCGCATATTGTCTGGTTGCCATTGTGGGACACGATTTACAAATCAACCGTTCAACCTACGAAATTTTACAAATATTAGGAATCTCTCTTTTAGACAAAACTCCTATCAATGAGCTATTTACCAATATAGATACCAGCGATGTCAAAGAGCAAAATTACAACCAGCTGTCTCTCAGTTTATTTTAAGTGGACAGCAATGATTTTAATTTGATTGGTCATTTAGGTTCAGAAATTAATCTTGGCACCGATATTAATTTTGAATTGCTTTTTTACGCTTAAATTTTCCGGTAAATACCCGTTTGTTTTAAAGTCGTATCCGGCATAAACGGAAATTTTGTTTAATTTGCTGAATCGGTTTTCAAAACATCTATATTCTATTTCTTGGCCTAAATGGATACCGCTTTTTAATGATTCGTCGTAGAAATTCAGATTTTTAGGTTGAAGCCAGTAATCAACTGTTGAAGTTAAATATATATTTCGTTGAATTGGTGTGTCGTATAATTTATATCCGAGACCAAAACTCGCTTTGTTATTGTTTATATACTGACGGAAAAATAATCCGTTCAATTGTTTTTCATACGTAAGCCATATGTTTTGTTCGACCATTTCACCAAATGGGACTCGTAAGTAATTAACGCTAAAAGTGAATTTTAGATAATCAGAAATATTGAATTTAGAAAACCCTAGTAATTGAGGTGATAGTATATTTAGCCACGATAAATAGGCTGTTCGTTTTAGAAAATGTTTCTCGTCGGTGGTCAATTGCTCTGAAGTAATATGAGATTCAAAAGAACTGTTTTGGTCGAATAGATACTTAACCCAACTTTTGTTTCTGTCAACAAACAGGGGCGCTTTATCCTTGTCTTTTCCTTTGAGGTACTTATCCTTCAATGGCGAATAAAAAATATTGTAGCATCTATTGAAAACCAGATCTAATAAATAGGTTTTAATGAAATCGAATTTATTGTTTTTATTTGCCATGTCGGCTTTGGCAATATCTTCTTCTAATATTTTGGTTTTCAAATAATGATACTCGTTTCTTACATAGTGCAACCGCATGAAACCTGTATAGTTAGAAGCCTTGAACGTATTCATTTCTTGATTGGATAAACCATATAGGTAAGATTCATTTAATGAATTAAGGTTCGTTGGAATGGATTTAACTTTAAGATTATTGGATGATGTTAGATATCTTTCGACCTCTACTTCTTCAAGTGGGGTCATAATATACTCGTTCAGTAATACCGAACCCAACAATCCAACATACATGTTTTTTATATTTTTCTCGAGAAAATAGTTAGTTAATAAACTAAATGATGTCGTGTTTTTTGAAAAGTTCTCCAAATCTTTTGGCGTTTGTGTTGAAAACATCAGCTTGAGGTGAGGATTGTAAAGCCTATCGTATTTGAAATCAGAGGCCGCGATATTTTCAGAATTCAGCGGCTTTTGTTCAAATAAATATTTGGCGATTTCTTTTTCAGTAGCTGAATCAGGTAGAACTTCGTTATGAACCCTCCAAAAAGAACTTTCGTCGTTTTGTGAGGGATAGCCCTGCAAAACATCTTCTTTTTTTATCAGGAAACCATTAATTTCTTGATTTTCATAATGTTGAATCAGCTCTGTCATTATTATTTCGCTACTTACATTTTCAAATCCTCCATTGAGTTTATTGTTTTTATTGCTGGCAATTTCAGAAACGAAAAAATACTTTGTATCAAATTTCTTGTATTGCAGATTTATCTTTTTTCCATTTTCATTCAGTTCAAATCTTATAAATGCCAGATCATTAGCGTCAATATAAATCTTTCCTTTTGTTACTCGTCCTGATTCAACATCCTTGTTTATTTCAAGTACATAAACCGAACGTCCTTCGTAACTTGTTGATATCCCGTAAGTATATTTATTCTTTTTAGTTTTTCCATCATTCATAAGTGTTTTTACTACATCGAAATCACCAATTCCAGAAATAGCCACACGGCTATTTTTCTTAAAGTTAAAGTTCCGGTTTTTTATTAAAAATGTTTTATCGTCAACCCCTTTTCTATACGATTTAACTTGTTCGAATGCTGCTTCTTCCACATAAAGCAACGAGTCTTTATTTGTGTGAATTTTAGCCCTGTAAAACATTTTTGCTAGAAATTTATCCTGCGAATAGTTATCCGGGATTTTTGAAATAGCCTTGTTTAATAGTTCTGATGCTGAAACGTTGGTTACAAGTACTTCCTTAAGTTGGATTATGGCTGTTTTGAGTGTAATCTGGAGTGATTTTGTTGTAGAGTCTATTTTTGTATTATAAGATTCGTAACCAATATGCGATAAAGTGGCCACATCCGGTTGCCCGGGGAAATTTATGGTAAACCAACCATTCAAATTGCTTATAGTACATTGGCGGGTGTTTTTTAAAGAGATATTTACATAGGGAAATGGTTTGCCGTTTTCATCCAGCACTGTGCCCGTAATACTGAATTTATTTTGTGAGAGCAAAGCGAAAGAAATTATTGAGCAAAATAAAATAGATGATAACTTCTTCATAAATATAATATTTGCATGCCGATATTTTTGAATTTTAAAAAGGTGTTAATGCTTGGACACTAACACCTTGTAGTACAATCAAATCTTTATTCCATCGAGTTTCCCATTTTGCAACAGATCAATAGCTGCTAATACTATTAATGCTGCAACTACCCATAGAAACCCACCTTCAGTACTTCTCATTTCTTCCGCATTCAGCTCCTGAACGCCAAAGTTGTTTACATCAAAGTTTTTCATTTTTCCTGTAAAATTTTTAAATTAATAATTTGTGCCGACACTTGACATTTGAAACTGGTAAGGGTCGGCGGGTTAACTCTTTGTACCGGCCGGATACGGGTACAAAGATATGTTCCTTCCGTCCAATAGAAAGTACGGAACGGGAAAAATGAACGATCCACCGTTAATATTTATTAAATCATTGTCATCGTCGATAAATTGGATGTTGAAAAGGGCTGTTATTTTTACGGGGCGGGTATAGTAGAATGTGGATTTTTTACGGGAGTATTTGATGGAGACATCCATATTGTACAATTCATCTAAAAGATGATAGAGGTTACTGCGGCTAATGCCCAGCCGGTCGGCAAATTGTTTTGGCGTGCCGGTTTTTTCGTTGCCAATCAGATCGTTGAGTTTCTCAATCCGGTCGATAAATTCTTTAATTTCCATAATTCTCAAAAAGGATAGGGTTGTTTTTTTTTTGTTCAACCTGAATGTTCTAAAGTATCAGGCGTAAATTACTGTATTTAAGGTGTTCAGATTGTTTTGTATAACTAACTACAAATATAATTATTTATTTTGGTTGTGAACAAAAATATGGAAAATTTTAGGACTGGTTTTTACTTTAGGCGAATTTCACAAACAGGAAAGAAAACTTTTTTTATCATTAATAAGAAAATGCCTTAGAATTTTTAATGAAGAAGAAGCATACAAAAATAAATTAAAGTAGTATATTTGATGATTTATTAATTGGATAATTTTTTAAACAGACATGGCAAAGGTCAACATAAATGACACGGAAGTAACAGTTATTCAAATAGATAATGCGGATTATATTTGTTTGACTGATATGATGAAAGCAAAAGATGGAGATTTTTTTGTTACTGATTGGCTACGTAATAGAAACACTCTGGAATATTTAGGCATTTGGGAGCAAGTAAATAATCCTAATTTTAATTATGGCGAATTCGCCACAATTAAAAACAAGTCAGGCCTTAATAGTTTTAAAATCAGTGTGAAAGAATTTGTAGAACAAACTAATGCAATAGGTATTCAAGCAAAAGCAGGTAGATATGGAGGTACTTATGCTCACAAAGATATTGCTTTTGAATTTGCTATGTGGATTAGTCCTGAATTTAAAGTGTACTTGGTTCTTGAATTTCAGAGACTAAAAGAAATAGAACAACAGCAACTTGGTTGGACTGCAAAGAGAGAGTTGTCAAAAATAAACTATCATATTCATACAGATGCCATTAAGCATAATTTAGTTCCACAAGAATTGTCTGCTATTCAAACAGCTATCATTTACGCTAATGAGGCTGATGTTTTAAATGTAGCTTTATTTGGTATCACTGCAAAAGAGTGGAGAGATGTAAATCCTGACCTAAAAGGGAATATCAGGGATTATGCTACAATAAATGAACTGATTTGTCTTTCTAATATGGAAAATCTGAATGCACTGTTTATAAATGAAAGTATTCCACAGAAAGAAAGATTAATCAAGCTCAATAAAATAGCCATTCAACAAATGAGCATTTTAGAAGATATTGAAAACAGAAAACTATTGAAATAATTAACCCCACCTTGTATTTCAACAAAGTGAGGTCTTCTCCAACTCAAAATATCAGCTAAACAAAAAGCAGAACTGGATAGGTTACTGCGGTTAATGCCCAGCCGGTCGGCAAATTGTTTTGGCGTGCCGGTTTTTTCGTTGCCAATCAGATCGTTGAGTTTCTCAATCCGGTCGATAAATTCTTTGATTTCCATAATTCTCAAAAAGTATAGGGTTGTTTTTTATTTCACTTTATAAGGTTTGGAAAGGTAATTGTAAACAGCTGTATTTAAGATGTCCGGGTCGTTTGATTTAACAAACGGCAAATATAATTATTTATTTCAGGAGGTTAAAAAATATTCCTGAAAATTTTATGTTCGACTTCACTTTCCGTGAAATCAACGAACAGGAAAGAAAACTTTTTGTAAATTTGTGTTTTTGAAAATATTCACTTTAAATCTAAAATACCGGATGAAACGATGGACTTTTCTTTTTGCCTGCTTTTATTTTGTTGCAGCAACCGCGCTGGCGCAAAACACGCTCCAGTCGCCCGATAAAAACTTTGTGCTTCAGTTTTCGCTGTCGGCCAAAGGGGAACCGCTTTACTCGCTCAATTACAAGGGAAAAACCGTGATAAAACCTTCGCTCATGGGTTTTCAGCTGAAGAATGCTCCGTCGTTGTTGTCGGGCTTCACCATAAGCGATGTGAAACAGGCGTGGCAGGACGATACCTGGAAACCGGTGTGGGGCGAAGTAAAAGAGATTCGCGACCACTACAACGAAATGCTGGTAACGCTGTACCAGACGGCCGAACAACGGACACTGAAAATCCGTTTCCGCCTTTTTGACGACGGGCTTGGCTTCCGGTACGAATTCGATAAGCAGCCCAACCTCAACTATTTCCAGATTGCCGAAGAAAAAACACAGTTTGCCCTTACCGGCGACCATAAGGCCTTCTGGATTCCGGGCGATTACGATACCAACGAATATTATTATTCCACCACCAAACTGTCGGAAGTAGATGCCAGCGATGTGAACGCCAACGGGCAGGGTGTACACGATTATTTTTCGAAGACCGGCGTGCAAACTCCTTTAATGCTCAAAACTTCCGATGGGTTGTATATCAATATATTTGAAGCCGCTTTGGTCGATTATCCGGCGCTTCAGCTCAGTATCGACCAAAAGTCGTTTGTGCTTACTTCGTGGCTTGTGCCCGATGCCCTGGGAGTGAAGGGTTACATGCAAACGCCGCAGAATACTCCGTGGCGAACCATTATCGTGAGCGACAAAGCTACCGATATCCTTGCTTCGAAAACCATACTCAACCTGAACGAACCGTGTAAACTCAAAAACACCGGCTACATTAAACCGCAAAAGTTTGTAGGGGTTTGGTGGGCCATGCACGTGCCGAACAACTGGACGTGGAATTACTCCAGCGAACCAAACCTGAAACTGGCCACTACCGATTGGAACGCGCTGAAACCGTTGCCGCAACATGGCGCCAAAACCGAAAATGTAAAGCGTTATATCGACTTTGCGGCTGCGAACGGGTTTCCGGGAGTACTGGTCGAAGGTTGGAATGTAGGCTGGGAGGATTGGGCCTTCAACAGCAAGGAGGAAGTGTTCGATTTCGTAACTCCCTATCCCGATTTTGATGTGGATGCCCTGCAAAAATATGCCGCATCAAAAGGGGTGAAAATCATTATGCATCACGAAACATCAGCTTCGGTTTCCAATTACGAACGCCGCATTGATAAAGCCATCGCTTTTATGAAACAACATGGATACGATGCCGTGAAAACCGGATATGTGGGCAAAATTATCCCCCGCGGCGAACATCACGATGGGCAATGGATGGTGAACCACTACATACGCGTGGCCGAAAAAATGGCCGAAAACAACATTATGCTCGATGCGCATGAGCCGGTACGTCCCACCGGGCTTCACCGTACTTATCCCAACTGGATGGCCTGCGAGGCGGCGCGTGGCAACGAGTACAACGCCTGGAGCATTGGTAATCCACCCGAACACGAAACGATCCTCCCGTTTACCCGCCTGATGGGTGGCCCAATGGACTATACTCCGGGAATTTTCGAGATAAAAATGAATCATTACGATCCGAAAAGTACTTACCAGGTACATACCACACTGGCCAAACAACTGGCACTCTATATTACTATTTACAGCCCGTTGCAAATGGTGGCCGATTTACCCGAAAACTACGAAAAGCATCCCGATGCTTTCCAGTTTATCAAAGACGTGGCGGTAGATTGGGACGATACCAAATACATCGAGGCTGAACCGGGTGACTACGTTACCATTGCCCGAAAAGCAAAAGGTAGCGACGATTGGTTTGTTGGCGCCATAACTGATGAGTTTGGTCGTTTGGCGGTGATCCCGTTCAACTACTTGGATGCCGGAACGTGGTATGTGGCCACCATTTACGGTGATGCTCTCGATGCCGACTGGAAGAATAACCCGATGGCTTATCAGATCAGGAAAGTGCTGGTAAACTCGAAAAGCGTTCTGCGACAGAAATTAGCCCCGGGCGGAGGCGCTGCCATAAGCCTTAAAAAAGCATCGAAAGAAGATTTGAAGCAGTTGAAGAAAATGTAATGGATAACACAACTTGCTTTATTTCGATATGATTTTACCTTGCTTATAGCTTATAATGTCATTCTATGAACATAAAGTAATGGTGTAATTACTCTTGTTGGTAAAACAGAACCATCGGCTTAGAAAACAAAGCCGATGGTTCCCTTACAACTTTAACTTTATATTGATCCGCAAAAAGTGATTTCGGAAAAAAAGTGATTTCGCAAAATGTTTTATAAATGATAAAAAATCAGATATTTGTCATTCGGATCGGATTGTGAATTTGTGTTCTTTTCAATCTTCAATCTTCAATCTTCAATTTTCAATTTTCCTTTCAGACCCCTTCTGACAATGCTTATTTATTCCCCATAATCTTATCTTTCAGAAATTTTCCGGTGTAGGATGCTTCACATAGGATTATTTCTTCCGGAGTTCCCTCAAATACCACATTGCCCCCTTTCTCACCCCCTTCAGGGCCAATGTCGATAATGTGGTCGGCACATTTTATCACTTCAGGGTTATGTTCGATGATGATAATGGTATGGCCTTTGGTTATCAGCGCGTCAAAAGCTTTTAGCAACGTTTTTATGTCGTGAAAATGAAGTCCTGTAGTCGGTTCGTCAAATACGAAAATGGTAGGTTCGGGTTTCTCGTTGGCCAAAAACGATGCCAGTTTCACCCGCTGGCTTTCACCACCCGAGAGAGTGCTGCTCGACTGGCCGAGTTTGATATAACCTATGCCTACATCCTGAAGAGGTTTCAACCGCTTGACGATCCTCTTTTCGGTATTCCCGTTTTGTTGGCCGAAAAATTCAACTGCCTGATTAACGGTCATTTCCAGAACATCAAAGATGTTGACCCCTTTGTATGTAACGTCTAAAATGTCTTGCTTGAACCGCTTGCCATGGCACGACTCGCATTCGAGCACTAAATCGGCCATAAACTGCATTTCGACGGTAACCGTACCTTCGCCCTGGCACTCTTCGCATCGGCCGCCTTCGGTATTGAACGAGAAAAAAGCGGCTGTATAACCCATTTGTTTGGCGAGTTGCTGGTCGGCAAACAGTTTCCGTATTTCATCGTAAGCTTTGATGTAAGTTACCGGATTGGATCGCGACGAACGGCCTATCGGGTTCTGATCAACAAACTCAATGTCTTTGGCCAATTGCATGCTTCCTTTGAGCATGCCGAATTGTCCGGTACGTTCGGCCACGCCTCCATAATATTTTTTCAGGGCAGCGTAAAACACGCTTTTTACCAACGACGATTTTCCCGAACCGCTTACTCCCGTTACTACTGTCATTACATTGAGCGGAAATTTTACGGCTATCCCTTTCAGGTTGTTTTCGCGGGCGCCCAGCACTTCGATGTAATTGTTCCATTTTCGCCTTTTAGCGGGTACATCGATGTTTTCCTTTTGCAAAAGGTATTTTAGAGTGAACGATCGGTCGTTGTCGTCCGACGCTTTTATTTTTGCCGGTTGTCCCTGAAATACCAACTCGCCGCCTTTCCTGCCGGCAAACGGGCCGATATCAATAATATAGTCGGCCGCCCGCATAATTTCCTCATCATGCTCCACCACCACCACCGTGTTCCCCAAATCGCGCAACTGGGTAAGCACCTGTATCAACTGATGCGTATCGCGCGGGTGGAGCCCTATGCTTGGTTCGTCTAATATGTACATCGAACCTACAAGGCTGCTACCCAGTGAGGTGGCTAAGTTTATACGCTGGCTTTCACCTCCCGAAAGTGTGTTCGATAAGCGGTTCAGGGTCAGGTAGCCAAGGCCTACATCGAGCAAAAACTGAATCCGGTTGGTTATTTCGGTAAGTAATCTTTTGGCGATGGCGGCATCGTGCTCGTCTAATGTCAGTTCATCGAAATAGGTTTTCAATTGGGTTACGGGCATCAATACCAGTTCCGATATTGGTTTTTCGCCAACTTTCACGTAGCTTGCTTCTTTTTTTAGTCGGCTCCCTTTGCATTCCGGGCAAATTGTTTTTCCTCTGTAACGCGAAAGCATTACCCGGTATTGGATCTTGTACTGGTTGGATTCCAGCATTTTAAAGAATGAATTTAATCCTTCAAAATATTGATTGCCGGTCCAGAGCAGTTCACGTTGCTCATCCGTGAGTTCGTAATAGGGCTTATGTATCGGGAAGTGAAATTTGTCAGCGTGATAAATGAGTTGTTTTTTGTATTCGCTCATGGTTTCGCCTTTCCAGCAAGCCACCGCATCCTCGTAAATTGATAAGGATTTGTTTGGAATGACCAAATCTTCGTCGATGCCTATGACTTTTCCGAACCCCTCGCATACCGGGCAAGCTCCAATAGGACTGTTAAAGCTGAAGGTGTGTTGGGTAGGCGTTTCGAAAACCATGCCATCGGCTTCAAAACTTTTGGAAAAATATTGATATTGCGGTGTTTCGATGGTTGCATCGGGTGAACTGGTAATTTTAAGAATACACGACCCGCTTCCCTGGTAAAACGCGGTTTCCACAGAGTCGGTAAGGCGGCTAACGGTGTCTTTTTCGTGGTTCACAGTCAACCTGTCCACAATAAGATATACCTCTTTCCCTTCTTCTGTACTTCCTGCAAGTTCCTGTATTTTAAATGTCTGGTTGTCATATTCAGCCCGGCTGAAACCTTGCATCTGGAGGCTTTTCAGCTGTTCGTCCATGGTTCGGTCTCCCGAAGGGATTACCTGTGTCAGTATCAGTATATTGGTCTCGTCTGGCAGGCTCAAGGCTGCGTCCACTACATCTTCAGCCTCGTGTTTTTTTACCAGTTCGCCGGAGATGGGGGAATAGGTTTTACCGATTCGCGCATAAAGCAGTTTAAGGTATTCGTAAATTTCGGTCGAAGTACCCACGGTAGAACGGGGATTCCGGGTGTTTACCTTTTGCTCAATGGCAATGGCAGGCGGAATTCCCTTGATATAGTCCACTTCGGGTTTGCTCATCCTTCCCAAAAATTGGCGCGCGTAAGCCGAAAGGCTTTCCACATAGCGCCGCTGGCCTTCGGCATACAGCGTGTCGAATGCCAGCGATGATTTTCCCGAACCCGATAGCCCGGTAATCACAACCAGTTTGTTGCGTGGAATTTCGACATCAATATTTTTTAGGTTGTGTACCCTGGCTCCTTTTACTATGATATTACCTTGCTTCGACATGAAAAAAACGGGTTTTTTATTCAACTGCAAAGATACGGAATATTGTTCATAAAAAACAGAAAACCTTTCGGTGTAAAACGTGCCCCGCGAGAATAACGTTTAGCGGTAAAGGTAAAATTTTTGTAAGAATTTTTGTCGTTTTTTTGGTGTTTCAAAAAGGATTATCTATCTTTGCACTCCGATTTTATAAACATTAAAATACTCTAATAAATAAATACTCATTATGATTGTAGTACCCGTAAAAGAAGGTGAAAACATTGAAAAAGCTTTGAAAAAATTCAAACGTAAATTCGAAAAAACCGGTGTGGTAAAAGAATTGCGCCGTCGTCAGTGTTTCGACAAACCTTCTGTTGTAAAACGTGAAGATAAAATTCACGCTATCTACGTTCAGAAAATGCAACTCGGACAGGAATAAAAAAAAACACGGAAAAATTTGGTTTCCTGATTTTTTTATTTTATTTTCGTTGCAGAATTTGAACCTACGGATATGATCAACCAGTTTCTGCAATATTTACAGTATGAAAAGAATTTTTCTTCTCATACTGTTTTGTCGTATAAAACGGACTTAGGTCAGTTCTGCGATTTCCTGCAAACTTCTCCCGCTCAAATTGATCCCCGGAAGGTTTCTTCCAACGATATTCAGCAATGGGTGCTTTCGCTTATGAATGCGGGCGTCAGCGCCAGGTCGCTTTCACGGAAAATTTCCAGTCTGAAGTCGTTCTGGAGGTTCTTGCTCAAGCGGGAGTTAACAAACCATAATCCCACCCAAAAAATCATTCTTCCCAAAACAAAAAAGCCGCTTCCATCGTTTTTTAAACAAAAGGAGATGGAAAATGCCCTTGACGATACTTTCCTTCCCAACGATTACGAATCGGTTCGTAATATGTTGGTTTTAAAAATGTTATATTTAACAGGCATTCGTCTTTCAGAACTTATCGGGATAAAAGATAACGATGTTGATCTTGGAGGAGAGAGTGTTAAGGTTACCGGAAAAAGAAATAAGCAGAGGATTATCCCTCTTTCGGCGGATTTTTGCAGGGAAATAAGGGATTTCATCCGTTTGCGTAATGAATATGTCGAAAATCGGACCGACTCGGAATTGTTTCTCCGTGCGAACGGCAGGAAAATGTATCCGAAGCTCGTCTATAATATTGTACACGATAGTATGTCGGAAGTTAGTAACCTGCAAAAGCTGAGCCCTCACGTGTTGAGGCACACATTTGCTACTGCGTTGCTCAACGGTGGAGCCGATATCAACGCGGTGAAGGAGTTGCTTGGGCACAGCAGCCTTGCTGCCACGCAGGTGTACACCCATACAAATTTTGAAGAACTTTACAATATATATCAACAGGCTCATCCCCGGGCCAAATAAAAAAGGAGGTAATTATGAAAGTGCGGATTCAATCCATCAATTTCGATGCGACTACTGCGTTGGAAGACAGAATTAACAAGAAATTATCGAAACTCGAAAAGTTTTTTGATGTAATTCTAACAGCTGAAGTGTATTTGAAAGTAGTCAAGCCCGAAACGGCTACCAACAAGGAAGCCGAAATAAAAATATCCATTCCGAACGTAGAGTTTTTTGCATCGAAAATTTGCGATACTTTTGAGGAGGCGATTGATTTATCGGTAGATGCGCTCGAAAAGCAAATACGTAAATATAAAGAAAAAACAACCGCCAAATAAAATATTGATAAAAGTGTTTTGTAATCCAAAATAATTTCGTACATTTGCAAGCCGTTTGAATAGCAATATTTAAACGGCTTTTTAAACGAAAAAAGTATTGAATATAAATAGATTGCCTCTTTAGCTCAGTTGGCCAGAGCACGTGATTTGTAATCTCGGGGTCGTTGGTTCGAATCCGACAAGAGGCTCTGAAAATCAAAATTGAAAACTGAAAGCTGTAAAATTGGGCATGTTGGAATCCTTTTCAATCTTCAACTTTCGTTTTTAGTACTTTGGGCAGTTACCAGAGTGGCCAAATGGGGCTGACTGTAACTCAGCTGTCTTTCGACTTCGGTGGTTCGAATCCATCACTGCCCACAACTAATTTGCCAATGAATTAATATGTCAATGAGCCAATGTGCTAATATGCCAATATTGATTCTGGTGATGAAAGTAATTGGCACTTTGAATATTCAAATTCGCACATTTTAAAATTGGCATATTGACATATTTTAAAATTGGCACATTAAAATTGCGGAAGTAGCTCAGTCGATAGAGCATTAGCCTTCCAAGCTGAGGGTCGCGGGTTTGAGCCCCGTCTTCCGCTCTAAATCAATTAGAGTATCGCTGTTCGGGGCGAAAAGTTTATCCCGATTTATCGGGAAGCTCCGTCTTCCACTCTAAAAGGAGCGATAAGAACTAAAAAATAGATAAGGTTCTTTTTTCATGCTGTTGTAGCTCAGTGGTAGAGCACTTCCTTGGTAAGGAAGAGGTCGCGGGTTCAATTCCCATCAACAGCTCAACTTTGTAAGCTTTTATAAAAACTAATTACTAATTAAAAAAAATAATCTTTGAGTTATGGCAAAAGAAAAATTTGACAGGTCGAAACCTCACGTAAACGTAGGTACCATCGGTCACGTTGACCACGGTAAAACGACTTTGACAGCTGCAATTACAACTGTACTTGCAAAAAGAGGACTTTCAGAAGTTCGTTCCTTCGATTCCATCGATAACGCTCCTGAAGAAAAAGAACGTGGTATCACTATCAATACAGCTCACGTAGAATATCAAACAGCAAATCGTCACTATGCGCACGTTGACTGTCCGGGTCACGCTGACTATGTGAAGAACATGGTTACTGGTGCTGCTCAGATGGACGGCGCTATCATTGTAGTTGCTGCTACTGACGGTCCGATGCCTCAAACTCGCGAACACATTCTGTTGGCTCGTCAGGTAAACGTTCCTCGTCTGGTTGTATTTATGAACAAATGCGACATGGTTGATGACGAAGAAATGCTTGAACTGGTTGAAATGGAAATGCGTGAATTGCTTTCGTTCTACGATTTCGATGGCGACAACACTCCTATTATCCGTGGTTCCGCTCTTGGTGCATTGAATGGCGTTACCGAATGGGAAGACAAAGTAATGGAGCTGATGGATGCTGTTGATACTTGGATTCAATTGCCTCCGCGTGCTATTGACAAACCATTCTTGATGCCTATCGAAGACGTATTCTCTATCACCGGTCGTGGTACCGTTGCTACAGGTCGTATCGAAACTGGTGTGATCAATACAGGTGAAGAAATCCAGATCATTGGTTTGGGTGCTGAAGGGAAAAAATCTGTAGTAACCGGAGTTGAAATGTTCCGTAAGATCCTTGACAGGGGTGAAGCAGGTGATAACGTAGGTTTGTTGCTTCGTGGTATCGACAAAGACGAAATCAAACGTGGTATGGTTATCGCTAAACCGGGATCGGTTAAGCCTCACGATCACTTCAAAGCTTCGGTTTATATCCTGAAGAAAGAAGAAGGTGGCCGTCACACTCCGTTCCACAACAAATATCGTCCTCAGTTCTATATCCGTACATTGGACGTAACCGGCGAAATCACTCTTCCGGAAGGAACTGAAATGGTAATGCCGGGCGACAACCTCGAAATCGACGTAAAATTGATTTATCCGGTAGCTTGCTCTGAAGGTTTACGTTTCGCTATCCGCGAAGGTGGACGTACAGTAGGTTCAGGACAGATTACTTCTTTGTTATAAATTATTATAGTAAACAAGATAATACAGTAAACAAGTAAACGGGGTTTTCCTCGTCTGCTTGTTTACTCTTGTCAACTAATTTACGGGTGTAGCTCAGTTGGTAGAGCATCGGTCTCCAAAACCGAGTGTCGTGCGTTCGAGTCGTACCTCCCGTGCCCATTCATTTTCATAAGCATGAAAAAAATTATTAACTATATCAAAGAGTCATACACAGAACTTGTTCAGAAAGTTTCGTGGCCTACGCGGGCGGAACTTGCCAACAGTGCAGTTGTCGTACTGATTGCTTCCATCATTCTGGCAATAATTGTACTTGCTATGGACAAAAGTTTTGAGTCTATCATGACATTCATTTACAATAAGGTATTCTAATTTTAAACGGAGAGAGAATCGTGTCTGAACCAACTAATTTCAAATGGTATGTTTTGCGTGCCATAAGTGGAAAAGAGAGCAAGGTAAAGGAATATATCGACGCAGAAGTCAAAAATTCCGATCTTGGTCAGTATGTGAATCAGGTGTTGATTCCTACCGAAAAAGTGTACCAAATTCGTAACGGCAAAAAAATTACCAAAGAACGTAGTTGCATGCCGGGATATGTATTGATAGAAGCTAACCTGATCGGCGAAACGCCTCACAGATTACGTAACACCCCTAATGTCCTTGGTTTTCTGGGCGAAAAGAACAATGTTCCCACGCCTATCCGCACGTCCGAAATTAACCGGATACTCGGAACTATGGATGAATTGCAGGAGACCGGCGAAGAAATGATCACACCTTATTTTGTAGGTGAAAATGTAAAGGTTGTTTATGGACCGTTCAACGGATTCAGCGGTGTTATCGAAGAGGTTAACAACGAAAAGAAAAAACTCAAAGTTATGGTTATGATATTCGGACGGAAGACTCCGCTCGAATTAGGGTTTACCCAAGTTGAAAAAGAGTAACCCGGTTGATTTTAATGTTACGAACCGGAAGTATTCTTTATTTTTTAAATTAAAAAAACAAAATTAATATGGCTAAAGAGATTGCTGGACTTATTAAATTGCAGATAAAAGGGGGTGCGGCAAACCCATCTCCTCCTGTAGGACCTGCTTTGGGTTCTAAAGGGATCAATATTATGGAGTTTTGCAAACAATTTAATGCCAGAACCCAGGACAAAGCAGGTAAAGTATTACCTGTAGTTATCACTTATTTCACCGACAAATCGTTCGAGTTTGTTGTAAAAACACCTCCGGTGGCTATTCAGTTGTTGGAAATTACCAAGATGAAAAGCGGATCGGCGGAACCAAACCGTAAGAAAGTGGCGGAAATTACCTGGGATCAGGTAAAAACTATCGCTGAAGACAAATTGGTTGACTTGAACTGTTTTGAGTTGGAATCGGCCATGAAAATGGTTGCAGGTACAGCAAGAAGTATGGGTATCACCGTAAAAGGTGCATTTCCGAGTAATAATTAATTAACACTTCAATTAAGATGAGTAAACTGACAAAAAACCAAAGGTTGGCTTTAGAAAAAATTGAAGCAGGAAAGGCCTATTCTCTCAAAGAAGCATCCGCGTTGGTAAAGGAAATTACCAATTCGAAATTTGATGCATCTGTTGATATTGATGTACGCTTAGGTGTTGACCCCCGTAAAGCCAACCAAATGGTACGCGGCGTGGTGTCGTTGCCTAACGGAACTGGTAAAGAAGTAAGGGTTTTAGCATTATGTACTCCCGACCAGGAAGCCGCGGCTAAAGAAGCCGGAGCCGACTACGTTGGTCTGGACGAATATATTGATAAAATAAAAGGCGGTTGGACAGACGTTGATGTGATCATCACAATGCCTGCCATCATGGGTAAGTTAGGTGCTTTGGGTCGCGTGCTCGGTCCCCGCGGATTGATGCCTAACCCTAAAAGCGGTACCGTTACCAATGAAATAGGCAAAGCTGTTAAAGAAGTGAAACAAGGTAAAATCGACTTTAAAGTGGATAAATTCGGTATTGTTCACACATCTATCGGTAAAGTATCTTTTACTCCCGAAAAGATTTTGGAAAATGCAAAAGAATTTATTTCTACCTTGATGAAACTGAAACCAACTGCAGCTAAAGGTACTTATGTGAAGAGCATTTATCTTTCAAGTACAATGAGTGTGGGTATTAAAATCGACCCCAAATCCGTTGAAGAATAAAAATTAAAAAATTTATGAAAAAGGAAGATAAAGGTGCTATTATAGAACAACTGCATACGAGTATCGGAGAATATGCTCATTTCTACCTGGCTGATATTGGTGGCTTGAATGCTGCCGAAACCAGTGATTTCAGGAGAGTGTGTTTCAAAAACGATATTAAATTAGTTGTTGTTAAAAATACATTGCTCGAAAAGGCATTGGAAAAATCGGCTGTCGATTTCTCTGAACTTTACGATTCGCTCAAAGGCGAAACTTCTTTGATGCTTTCGAACACCGGAAATGCTCCTGCTAAACTTATTAAAAGTTTCAGCAAGGACAGCAAAAAGAAAAAACCGGTTCTCAAAGCAGCTTATGTGGAAGAAAGCTTCTACATCGGAGAAAACCAACTCGATGCATTGATCAATGTGAAGAGCAAGAAAGATCTTATCGCCGATGTTATTGCATTGTTGCAATCGCCGGCTAAGAACGTTGTGTCCGCACTCCAGTCAGGAGGAACTACAATTCACGGGGTGTTACAAACACTGTCCGAACGTTAAAATTTATTAAAACAAGAAAAATAAAATCCATAAAAAATAATTAAAATGGCAGATTTGAAAGCTTTTGCAGAACAATTAGTTAACCTTACAGTAAAAGAAGTTAACGAGTTAGCTCAGATATTGAAAGATGAATACGGTATTGAACCGGCCGCTGCAGCTGTTGCTGTTGCTGCAGGTCCAGCTGCCGCCGCTGCTCCTGCAGTCGAAGAAAAAACATCTTTTGATGTAATCTTGAAAAGCGCCGGCGCTAATAAATTAGCTATCGTAAAATTAGTTAAAGAACTTACCGGTCTTGGCTTGAAAGAAGCTAAAGATTTAGTAGATGCAGCTCCTTCAGCATTGAAAGAAGGTGTATCTAAAGACGAAGCTGAAGCCTTGAACAAAGCGTTAACTGAAGGCGGAGCTGAAGTTGAACTTAAATAAAATTGCCTGATTTTCAGGTGCTTGGTTTAGAGTCCCTCACTGAGAGGGATTCTAAACCTTTTATGTCTTTTAATCAATTGAGTTCACTGCATTCAAACAAACACCCTCTTTGAAAATGTCTTCAAATACCAATAATCAAAGAATCAATTTTGCTTCTATTAAGAATCAGTTGGAATATCCCGACTTTCTGGAAGTACAATTAAAATCTTTCTACGAATTCTTTCAGATGGACTCAGCTCCTGAAAAAAGGAAGCTTGAAGGTCTTTACAGAGTTTTTACTGAAAACTTTCCCATTGCTGACACGCGTAACAATTTTATCCTCGAGTTCCTCGATTACTACATTGACCCGCCCCGCTATTCTATCGACGAATGCCTCGAACGTGGTCTTACTTATAATGTTCCGCTAAAAGCTAAATTAAAATTATATTGCACCGATCCGGATCACGAAGACTTTGATACCGTGATTCAGGATGTATATTTAGGCCCGATCCCTTATATGACTCCTAAGGGAACTTTCGTTATCAACGGGGCCGAACGTGTCATTGTATCTCAGCTTCACCGTTCGCCGGGCGTGTTCTTCGGACAAAGCATCCATGCCAACGGTACCAAATTATATTCGGCGCGTATCATTCCGTTCCGCGGTTCGTGGATTGAGTTTGCTACCGATATCAACAATGTGATGTACGCTTATATCGACCGGAAGAAAAAATTACCGGTAACTACATTGTTGCGTGCCATCGGATTTGAAAGTGATAAAGATATTCTCGAAATATTCAATCTGGCCGAAGAAATAAAGGTAAGTAAATCGAGCCTTAAGAAAGCGGTTGGACAGAAACTCGCTGCCCGCGTGTTGAAAACATGGGTGGAAGATTTTGTGGATGAGGATACTGGAGAGGTTGTTACCATCGAACGTAACGAGGTAATTATCGATCGTGAAACCATTCTGGAAAACAAGCATATCGATGAAATTATCGATTCTGGGACACAAGCTATCTTGCTTCACAATCCCGAAATCAACCAGAACGATTATGCCATCATCTACAATACTTTACAAAAAGACCCGAGTAACTCGGAAAAAGAAGCGGTATTGTACATTTACCGGCAGTTGAGAAATGCCGAACCGGCAGACGACTCAACCGCGAGGGAAGTAATCAACAACCTGTTCTTCTCCGAAAAGCGTTACGACCTTGGGGAAGTAGGACGTTTCCGTATCAATACGAAACTGAATCTTACTACCGGCATGGATATCAGGGTGCTGACCAAAGAAGACATCATTGAGATTATTAAATACCTCATCGAACTGATCAACTCGAAAGCGGATGTGGACGATATCGACCACTTGAGCAACCGGCGTGTACGTACGGTTGGCGAACAGCTTTTCAATCAGTTTGGAGTAGGTTTGGCGCGTATGGCACGTACCATTCGTGAGCGTATGAATGTGCGCGACAACGAAGTGTTCACGCCGATTGACCTGATCAATGCCAAGAGCATTTCGTCGGTGATCAATTCGTTCTTTGGAACGAACGCCCTTTCGCAGTTTATGGATCAACAGAATCCGCTGGCTGAAATTACACACAAGCGTCGTATGTCGGCTCTTGGTCCGGGTGGTCTTTCGCGTGAACGTGCAGGTTTCGAGGTTCGAGACGTACACTATACGCACTACGGACGTCTTTGCCCGATTGAAACTCCTGAAGGACCGAACATTGGTCTTATTTCATCGTTGTGTATTTATGCCAAGATCAACGAACTTGGTTTTATCGAAACCCCTTACCGCAAGGTTACCGATTCGGTAGTTGACATTACACCCGAAGGAATTTCATATTATACGGCCGAGGAAGAGGAAAACATGATCATTGCCCAGGGAAATGCACCGCTCGATGAGAACGGACGTTTCATACGCTCGAAAGTAAAATCGCGTATGGAAGCTGATTTCCCGGTGGTCGATCCTTCCGAAGTAAAATTGATGGATGTTGCTCCTTCACAGATTGCCTCCATAGCGGCTGCATTGATTCCTTTCCTTGAACACGATGATGCTAACCGCGCGTTGATGGGATCGAACATGATGCGCCAGGCTGTTCCGTTGTTGCGTTGTGAATCGCCTATCGTAGGTACAGGTATCGAAGGCCAGCTGATCCGCGATAGCCGCACCCAGGTGATGGCCGAAGGTGATGGAGTGGTTGAATTTGTGGATGCTACCTGCATCAAAATTCGTTACGACCGTACCGAAGAAGAAGAGTTCATTAGTTTTGAATCGGCAGTGAAAGAATATAAATTGCCGAAGTTCCAGAAAACGAACCAAAATACTACTATCGACCTTCGTCCAATAGTTCGTAAGGGAGAACGTGTTTTCAATGGTAAAATCATGACCGAAGGCTATTCGACACAGACTGGCGAACTGGCTATCGGACGTAACCTGAAAGTGGCTTTCATGCCTTGGAAAGGTTATAACTTTGAGGATGCTATCGTTATCAACGAACGTGTAGTACGCGAAGATGTATTTACTTCTATTCACGTGGTGGAACAACTCCTCGAAGTGCGTGAAACCAAACGTGGTGTGGAAGAATTTACTGCCGATATTCCGAATGTGAGCGAGGATGCTACCCGCGACCTCGACGAAAACGGTATTATCCGGGTGGGTGCCCGCATTGAACCGGGAGACATTATTATCGGTAAAATTACACCGAAAGGTGAGTCGGATCCGTCGCCGGAAGAAAAACTGCTTCGCGCCATCTTTGGTGATAAAGCCGGTGATGTGAAAGACGCTTCGCTCAAAGCTACCCCTTCATTATCGGGGGTTGTTATCGGGAAACGTTTATTTTCCAAAGCTCAGAAAAACCGCAAGTCGAAATTAGCCGACAAAGCTATTTTGCCTAAATTGGATGAGGAATTCGAAGCTCAGGCAACAGTGCTGAAAGAAACGCTGGTTGAAAAACTGCTTGTCCTGATAGGTGATAAATCTTCGGCAGGTGTTAAGGATTATCTGGGAACAGATCTTATTTCGAAAAACAGCAGGTTCACCGCCGAACGTTTGAGGGAAATAGACTATTCCACCATCCAGTTGAGCAAATGGACATCTGAACCGTCGAAAAACGAACTGATAAAACAGCTTATCCTGAATTATTTGAAAAAATACAAGGAGCTGGATGCACAGATCAAACGTCAGAAATTCAATATAACCATCGGTGATGAATTGCCCAACGGCATCGTTCAGATGGCCAAAGTTTATATCGCTAAAAAGCGTAAAATCAGGGTAGGGGATAAGATGGCCGGACGACACGGTAACAAGGGTATCGTATCACGTATCGTTCGTCAGGAAGATATGCCTTTCCTTGAAGATGGAACTCCGGTGGATATTGTTTTGAATCCGCTTGGTGTGCCTTCGCGTATGAACCTTGGACAGATTTTCGAAACTGTACTGGGTTGGGCCGGAAAAGAACTCGGCGTTAAATTCGCTACACCTATTTTCGACGGTGCAAGTATGGACGACCTGAACAGCTGGACCGACAAAGCCGGAGTGCCACGTTATGGTAAAACATACCTTTTTGATGGTGGAACCGGTGAGCAATTCGACCAGCCGGCAACTGTGGGTGTGATTTACATGCTGAAACTCGGCCACATGGTTGAAGACAAGATGCACGCCCGTTCCATTGGCCCATACTCGCTCATTACGCAACAGCCGCTCGGAGGTAAAGCTCAGTTTGGTGGACAGCGTTTCGGGGAAATGGAAGTATGGGCGCTCGAAGCTTTCGGCGCTGCTCATATTCTTCAGGAAATTCTTACCGTGAAATCGGACGACGTTATGGGTCGTGCGCGTACTTACGAAGCCATCGTTAAAGGCGACCAAATGCCTACACCGGGCATTCCTGAATCGCTCAACGTATTGCTGCATGAGCTTCGCGGATTAGGTTTGAGCATAAATTTGGAATAAAAGCTCCCTAAATCCCCCGATGGGGGACTTTTAAATAGCACATTTTCCAAATTACATCAATTTAAATAAATTTATTTATCGCTTTCCAAAAGTCCCCCATCGGGGGATTTAGGAGGCTTAAAAAATATATTATGGCTTTTAAAACCGATAATAAGCTAAAAAGTAATTTTAATAAGATTTCAATCGGACTTGCATCGCCCGAAGAAATTCTAAAATTATCAAGTGGTGAAGTGCTGAAACCTGAAACCATCAATTACCGCACCTACAAACCCGAACGAGATGGCTTGTTCTGCGAACGCATTTTTGGTCCTACAAAGGATTTCGAATGCCACTGCGGAAAATACAAGCGTATTCGTTACAAAGGAATCGTGTGCGACCGTTGTGGGGTGGAAGTTACTGAAAAAAAAGTACGTCGAGAAAGAATGGGTCACATCCAGTTGGTAGTACCCGTTGCACATATCTGGTATTTCCGTTCGCTTCCGAATAAAATCGGATATCTGCTCGGCATGCCTACCAAAAAATTGGATGCTATCATTTATTACGAAAAATATGTGATCATCCAGGCCGGTATTGCCAATGATAGCGAAAAAATAATAGACGGAGAGTTGCTTTCGGAAGATGAATATTTGGATATCATGGATAAACTTCCTCGCGAAAATCAGATGTTGGAAGATACTGATCCGAATAAATTCATTGCAAAAATGGGTGCTGAGGCAATTTACGATTTGCTGACACGCCTTGATCTGGATGCCTTGTCGTACGAGTTACGCCACAAAGCAAGTACAGATGGTTCGCAGCAACGTAAAACCGAAGCTTTGAAACGCCTTCAGATTGTTGAATCGTTCCGCGCTTCGAAAAACCGCAACAAACCTGAATGGATGATTGTAAAAATCGTTCCGGTTATTCCTCCTGAATTACGTCCTTTAGTTCCGTTGGATGGTGGCCGTTTTGCCACTTCCGATTTGAACGACCTTTACCGTCGCGTGATTATCCGCAATAACCGGTTGAAACGTCTTATCGAGATCAAAGCTCCGGAAGTGATCCTGCGCAACGAAAAACGTATGCTTCAGGAAGCTGTGGATTCGTTGTTTGACAATTCACGTAAATCGAGTGCTGTTAAAACCGATGCTAACCGTCCGCTGAAATCGCTCTCCGACTCGTTGAAAGGAAAACAGGGACGTTTCCGTCAGAACCTTCTTGGTAAACGTGTCGATTATTCGGCCCGTTCGGTAATTGTTGTTGGTCCTGAACTGAAAATGCACGAATGCGGTTTGCCTAAAGATATGGCTGCCGAACTTTTCAAACCGTTTGTTATCCGTAAGTTGATTGAACGCGGCATTGTGAAAACGGTGAAATCGGCGAAAAAAATTGTCGATCGCAAAGACCCGGTGATCTGGGACATTTTAGAGTACGTGATGAAAGGACATCCCGTATTACTAAACCGCGCCCCGACTCTTCACCGTTTGGGTATTCAGGCTTTCCAGCCTAAAATGATCGAAGGTAAGGCTATTCAGTTACATCCACTTTCCTGTACGGCGTTCAATGCCGACTTCGACGGCGACCAGATGGCTGTCCACCTTCCGCTTGGAAATGAAGCTGTGTTGGAAGCTCAGATGTTGATGCTTGCTTCGCACAATATTTTGAATCCGGCCAACGGAGCCCCGATTACCGTACCTTCGCAGGACATGGTGCTCGGGCTGTATTACATAACAAAACCACGTGCCGGAGCCAAAGGCGAAGGCTTGATTTTCTATTCGCCTGAAGAAGCCGAAATTGCTTATAACGAAAAGAAAGTGGCTTTGCATGCGCCCATAAAAGTAAGAACTTACGATATCATCGATGGTGTAAGGCAACTTACCATGATTGAAACCACGGTAGGCCGTATCTTGTTTAACAAATGCGTACCTGTCGAAATGGGCTATATCAACGAACTCCTTTCGAAGAAATCGTTGCGCGACATTATCGGTAATGTGATCGAATCTTGTGGGGTGGCTCGTACGGCTCAGTTCCTTGACGACATCAAAGACCTGGGTTACTACATGGCGTTCAAGGGTGGATTGTCGTTCAACCTTGGCGACGTGATTATCCCGGCCGAAAAAGAACAGTTGGTGAAAGAAGGCAATGCTGAAGTAGAAGAAATCCTAAACAATTACAACATGGGTTTCATTACCTACAACGAACGTTATAACCAGATTATCGATACCTGGACACACGTTAACTCCAAGTTGTCGAACATTTTGATGAAACAGCTTTCGAGCGATAACCAGGGTTTCAACTCTGTGTATATGATGCTTGATTCGGGTGCTCGTGGATCCAAGGAACAGATTCGTCAGCTGTCGGGTATGCGTGGTTTGATGGCCAAACCGCAAAAATCGGGAGCTGAAGGTGGACAAATTATTGAAAACCCGATTCTTTCGAACTTTAAAGAAGGTTTGTCGGTGTTGGAATACTTTATCTCTACCCACGGTGCCCGCAAAGGGTTGGCCGATACGGCTCTGAAAACGGCTGATGCAGGTTATCTTACCCGTCGTTTGGTGGATGTTTCGCACGATGTGATCATCAATGAAGATGATTGTGGTACATTGCGCGGCCTGGTTGCTACTGAAATGAAAAACAACGAAGATGTTATTTCTTCGTTATACGAAAGAATTCTCGGACGTGTTTCCGTTCACGATATTTATCATCCGCTTACAGGTGAACTGATCGTTGCCTCTGGCGAACAAATTACCGAGCCTCTGGCTAAGATCATTCAGGATTCGCCCATCGAAAGAGTCGAAATCCGTTCGGTACTTACCTGCGAATCACGCAAGGGTGTTTGTGCCAAATGTTATGGTCGTAACCTCGCTACCGGTAAAATGGTACACATGGGCGAAGCTGTCGGTGTTATCGCTGCTCAGTCCATCGGTGAACCGGGTACGCAGCTTACACTTCGTACGTTCCACGTGGGGGGGGTAGCTTCGAACGTGGGTGCCGAATCCAAAATTACGTTGCGTTACGATGGACGTATCGAATTTGACGAACTTCGTATTGTAGAATCTGTTGACGATAACAAGAACAAAGTTCAGGTGGTAGTTAGCCGCTTGACTGAAATGAGGGTGGTGGATGTGAATACCGGAATCGCCCTAACCACGCAAAATATCCCTTATGGTTCAAAACTGTTTGTAAAAGATGGTGAAATGGTAACCAAAGGCCAGGTAGTTTGCGAATGGGATCCGTTCAACGCTGTAATTATTTCAGAAAACGAAGGTAAGATTGAGTTTGAAGATGTTATTGAAAACGTTACTTTCAAAACTGAAATAGACGATGCCACCGGACTTCGCGAAAAGATTATTATCGAATCGAAAGACCGTAACAAGGTGCCGAGCGCTCACATTGTTGATGCCGCCGGGAATATCCTCCGTACATACAACTTGCCGGTGGGTGCCCACCTTGTACTTGAAAACGGGGACAAGATCAAAGCCGGTCAAATGCTTGTGAAAATACCGCGCGCGGTAGGTAAAGCTGGTGATATCACGGGAGGTCTTCCGCGTGTTACCGAATTGTTCGAGGCTCGTAATCCATCCAATCCGGCTGTTGTTGCCGAAATCGATGGTGAGGTTACTTTTGGTAAGATCAAGCGTGGTAACCGTGAATTGAGCGTTACGTCAAAAACCGGAGAGGTTAAAAAATACATGATTCCGCTTTCGAAACAGATTCTTGTACAGGAAAATGACTTTGTTCGTGCGGGAACTCCGCTTTCGGATGGCGCTACCACACCTACTGATATTCTGATGATCAAAGGACCTACCGCTGTTCAGGATTATATTGTGAACGAGGTTCAGGACGTTTATCGCTTACAGGGTGTGAAAATCAACGATAAACATTTTGAGGTGATTGTTCGCCAGATGATGCGTAAAGTTGAAATCATTGAACAGGGCGATACACGTTTCCTCGAAAAGCAAATTGTTGACAAAAACGAATTCATGGAAGAAAATGACCGTATCTGGGGTAAGAAGGTTATCATGGATGCCGGTGATTCCAATATGAAACCGGGTCAGATCATTACTCCGCGTAAGCTCAGGGATGAGAATAGTGCGCTGAAACGCCGCGACTTGCAGTTGATTCAGACGCGCGACGCAATACCCGCAACATCCAACCAGATTTTACAGGGTATTACGAGAGCTGCTTTGCAGACCAACAGTTTCATGTCGGCTGCATCGTTCCAGGAAACTACCAAAGTACTCAATGATGCTGCTATCAACGGGAAAGTGGACAAGCTTGAAGGTATGAAGGAAAATGTGATTTGTGGTCACCTGATTCCTGCTGGTACCGGACAGCGCGACTTTGATAAAATCGTTGTTTATTCGCGCGACGAATACGAAAAGAAAGCTGACGCCCGCAGAAATGTCATTGACATGGAAAATGGGGAAGTGGTTGAAACTGTTGAAACGGATGAAAATTAATTTTCCGGAACATTAAATACAAAAAAGTGGAACAGAAATGTTTCACTTTTTTTTTGAGCCCCGGCCATCTCAAATCACGTCCAAAAACATTCATAAAAAAAACCGGTATTAAACCGGTTCTTTTAGAGCGGAAGACGGGGCTTCCCGATAAATCGGGATAAACTTTTCGCCCCGAACAACGATACTCTAATTGATTTAGAGCGGAAGACGGGGCTCAAACCCGCGACCCTCAGCTTGGAAGGCTAATGCTCTATCGACTGAGCTACTTCCGCAATTTTAATGTGCCAAATTTAAAATATGTCAATATGCCAATTATTTTCATCAGCAGAATTAATATTGGCATATTAATTCATTGGCAAATTAGTTGTGGGCAGTGATGGATTCGAACCACCGAAGTCGAAAGACAGCTGAGTTACAGTCAGCCCCATTTGGCCACTCTGGTAACTGCCCTACTTTAAAAGTGGTGCAAAGGTACAATTTTGTTTCGAGATTACCAAATGATGTTGGCCATTTTTATGGCTGTTACAGCAGCTTCCGTACCTTTGTTCCCATGTATCCCGCCTGCCCTGTCCAGGGCTTGTTGTAAGGTATTGGTAGTTAATACGCCGAATATCACCGGGACATTGTTTGTCGTTTTCGCGTTGAGGTGAGTGATTCCGGCGGTTACTCCCTGGCATACAAAATCAAAATGAGGAGTTTCGCCTTGTATTACGCATCCAAGTACAATTATGGCTGCATACTTTCCTTTTTCGAGGCTCGAAAACTGTTTGGCGGCGAAAGTGAGTTCGAAGGTTCCCGGAACGCGTACAACCTTAATATTGCTTTCGTTTACACCATTTGCAGTCAATCCATCCACAGCGCCTTCCAGCAATTTTTCGGTAATCTGTGGATTCCATTCGGCCACCGCAATGGCATAGTGTTGCTTTTCAACGTTTTTTTTGTCCGGCATCGCCGTATCGTCATAATCCGATAAGTTTTTATATTGTGTAGCCATAAAAAATAGATGTATTTATTAAAAAAAGCTACTCCGACCGAAGTAGCTTTGCGAGTATTTAAACTTAAAATTAGTTTTTTTCCGAACGGGCGATATATTTGTCGATATCTGCCGCTTCGTTGCTTTTCGGATATTTATCCTTAATTGTTTGATAGCAATCCAGCGCTTTGTCCTGCTGGTTGTTCGATTCGTAAACGATACCCGCTTTCTTCAGGTAGAAAGGAGCAATGACATTGTTGTCGAATCCGGCAGCCTTTTTGAAATAATCAATGGCTTTGGAAGTTTCTCCTTTTTCCGCATAAGCGTCGCCGATTAAACCTACAACGGATGCCGCGAAGTAATTGTCGTCGCCATCATATTGCGAAAGATATTTAATCGCATTGTCGTATTGTCCCAGTTTATAGTAACAAATGCCGGCATAAGCGTAAGCTAAGTTTCCGGAAGCGGTCATGCTGTAATGGGAAGCGATATTTTTGAAACCTTCAATATTGGGAGTTCCTTCGAGAGCCACTTTGAATGAATCGACAGCAAACAGGGTTTCAGCTTTGTAAAGGCTGGCCTTGGCATTGTTTTCACGCGGCTCGAGGTAAAAGTTTTTGAACGAAAGAATGGCTAAAACAATCAATACAACTACTCCAACACCGGTTAAAATTTGCTTCTGGTGTTTTTCGATGAAAACCTCGGTAACTGTGAGCACATTTTCAACATTTTTCAGTTCGTCCTGTTTTTTTTCTTCTTCTTTTTTCGACATAAATATGTGTGTGTTTATTGGAATTTTTTGCAGCTACAAAAATAAAAATTTTATTTCATATAGCGAAATAATCGGTTAATAAATAAGTCGTTTAAACGATATTTCATGAGCACAAATACAACATAGGGATTGAGACGTTTTGATATTCAAATGCGATATTACGAGATGAAGGATAATATCCTGAATTTATTCATTCTAAACATCAATAAGTTAAATGCTCGATTAAATTTCTTTTCGAGCCAAGCGGGCGGAATCTTCCTTTTCGTTTGCTTTCGTGTTAAGACTCCCTAAAACTTTCGGGAGTAAGTCAGGGTTTTAGGGTTGGAAATCCTTTCTAAAGTCTCTTGATGATTATAATCTTTGATTTCACGTCATTTGCCAAGAGGCATTTATTAAGATAATCTAATTTTTTTCTTGTTTATAAATATCTGTTGGGAAAATTTATAAGACGGAAGGAGATAGTCATTTTAATTTCATTGCTTTTTCAGTGTTCGGTATATTGTTCTTCAAGAACGTTTCAATAAGACATCGTTTACCATAATTTGCTACAAAAGGAGCCCTTGCAATAATGGGCAATGATATATTTTTGCAATGTTCATTAGTTTTACAAATGAATATATCATTTATAGGGTATTAATAAATCGGGTATAAAAAAAATAAGGTGCTGTATAGTTCATATCAGTTATAATTGAGTTAACAAAGCTGATTGCTCTATTGAGAAAAGACCAACTGCTTATGTATGACAGAGTAGTTGGTCTTTTTTTTGTATGGCATTTATGCTCGCGAAGCCTTCTCGAAGGTAGGATGGATGGGAACAACGTTTTTCTATAAATTAACATTAAATTAAATTAGTATGAATCAAAATCACGTAATTGAACGTGTTCTTGAAGTTGTAATACAACTCAGAACCAAGTGTATTATGCTCGTGTTTATGCTGATAACCTCAGGCTTGGTTTCAGCGCAAACATCTGGCGGTAGTGTTTCAGGCACCGTTTTGTCAAAAAGTAACGGAGAACCATTGATAGGAGTCAATGTTATGGTTAAAGGAAGTAACAAGGGAACCATAACCGCTGTTGATGGTAAATTTACCTTACAGGCTCAAATAGGTGAAACCCTGAAGTTTTCATATATAGGTTTTACCAATCAGGAGGTGAAAGTTGTTGATTCTAAATTGGTTGTGTATTTGAGTGAAAGTTCGGAATCCTTGGAAGAAGTTGTAGTTGTAGGTTATGGGGTTCAGAAGAAAAAACTGAATACAGGCGCTACATTACAAGTTAAAGGTGATGAAATTTCAAAAATGAACACAACAAGTCCTTTACAGGCGTTACAAGGAAAGACTCCCGGTGTTAGCATCTCATCAACTTCCGGTCAGCCGGGATCTGACATGAAGGTTACCGTTCGAGGGCTTGGTACAACGGGAAACTCAGGTCCTTTATATATCATCGATGGCATTGAAGGAGATATTACAACAATAAATGCATCTGATATCCAATCAATAGATGTCCTGAAAGATGCGGCCTCGGCAGCCATTTATGGCTCGCAGGCAGCCAACGGTGTCATCTTGGTTACCACCAAACAAGGCTTGAAAGGGAAGGGGCAGGTTTCGTTTGATGCTTATTACGGGGTGCAGAATGTGGCTCGAAAGGTACCTTTGCTCAATGCGAAAGAGTACATGATGATTATGGACGAACAGCAAATTAATTCAGGCCTGAATCCCTTTGACTGGTCAACGAAAGGAACACTTGCCGATACCGATTGGATGGAACAAATGCTGAAGAAAGATGCCAAAACACAAAACTATTCTTTAAACATAGCTGGTGGATCCGAAGCTTCAACGTACTCCATGTCGTTGAATTATACATCGCAAGAAGGTGTTGTTGGAGGTTCGGCTGTTTCAAATTACGAAAGGTACGGAGCACGGCTAAATTCTGAACATAAGTTGTATAAAGATGTACTTGTGGTGGGTGAGCATTTGAATTTTAATTACATCAACAATGTTGGAATTAATGTTGGTAATCAGTGGAATAATACTTTACGTGGAGCTTTTACGGTTTCTCCATTGTCGCCGGTATATAGCGATAACAATATTTACGATAGCCCTTATAATGATACAAGTAATTCGAAGTGGAACAAAACGGATGGTAATCCGTATGGTTTGATGATGACCAATACCAACAACAAGAATTCAAATCAAAAACTTTTCGGAGACGTTTATGCTGAACTTCAACCGTATAAGAATTTGAAGATTAAAACAGTATTCGGAATCAATTATTACTCTTCAAATTATCGCAGTTTCACTCCGCTGTATCAGTTTTCTACTTACTCCTACAACACTGATCATGAAACTGTAAATCAAAGCATGGGAAGCGGAAATACGCTGACCTGGACAAATACAGCAAGCTATGATTTTAAAATAAGCACAGATCATGCCTTCAATGTTTTAGCAGGGATGGAAGCTGTGAGATTTAGTGGTGTGGGCATGTCTGGTAGCAACTGGAACCTGATTCCGCAAATGGACGATTTTAATCATGCCTATTTGGACAATACCACAGGTAAAGCTCATCTCGATACCGATGGTAAAACGGTCATTGAAACACGCACCGTAGGGGGAGGTCCATCTGTCGATTATCGCCGGTTATCGTATTTCGGCCGACTTGGATACAACTACAAGGAAACATATCTGGTTAATGCCACTTTCAGGGCTGATGCTTCTTCGAAATTTGCTTCCGGCCATCGTTGGGGATATTTCCCCTCTATTTCTGCCGGTTGGACTATAAGCAACGAAACATTTATGAGTTCAACATCCACTTGGCTCGATCAATTAAAACTTCGTGCAAGTTGGGGACAGGTGGGAAACCAAAACATACCTGATTTTAAATATGCTTCGCTTATCAGCACGTCAACCAGCGTATCAAGCGATAATCCGGCTGCTAATTACGATTTTGGGAATGCAGGTGTAAATACTGCCGGAGCTTATCAGGGACAACTCTCCAATAAAAAATTGAAATGGGAGACATCTGAACAAACTGATTTTGGATTTGATTCCCGCTTTTTAAAGAATCGCTTATCTGTTACCACCGATTTTTACATAAAAACCACAAAAGACTGGTTGGTGCAAGCTCCGGTATTGGCAACAGCCGGCGCTAAAGCTCCCTGGATCAACGGAGGTAGCGTGAAAAATAGCGGTGTTGAGTTATCTTTTAACTGGAACGACAACATTGGGAGGTTAAAATATACAATCGGGGTGAATGGAGCCTACAACAAAAACAAGGTAGGTGAAATTCCAACAGGAGACGGCATAATTCATGGTTATACCAATATGTTGTATTCAAATTCTGAAGAATTCTATCGTGCTGAAAACGGACATGCAATCGGGTATTTCTGGGGATATAAAACTGCCGGGCTGTTCCAAAGCGAAGAGGACATAGCTGCATGGAAAGCTGCCGGTAATGGAATCTTGCAATCGGATGTAAAACCGGGCGATGTGAAATACGTTGATCAGGATCACAATGGAGTTATCGACACAAAAGATAAAGTGGACTTGGGCAATGGGATGCCTTCTTTTACTTATGGCTTTAATTTGGGCTTACAATATAAAAACTTTGATTTTAGCGTAAATGCCGCTGGCGCCATAGGAAACAAAATTGTTCAATCGTATGGGCAGGTGGGTGCACAATCCAACTATACTACCGAAATTCTGAATCGATGGACAGGTGAAGGTACCTCTAACCGCATTCCACGCGTTACCGTTAATAATATCAACTGGGTGTTTTCCGACTTGTACGTTCACAATGGCGATTATTTGCGTATCAGCAACATCACCCTGGGATATGACTTTGCCAAACTTATCCACCAGAAAATCATCAACCAGTGCCGCATTTATGGTTCGGTACAGAATGCTTTTACATTTACCAAATACAATGGTATGGATCCTGAAATCGGATACGGTGTCGAATCATGGGTATCGGGTGTGGATTTGGGATACTATCCCCGTCCGAGAACATTTCTTATTGGAGTAAATCTTAAATTTTAAATCATCAAAACGAAAGTTATTATGAAAAGAATTCATATAAAGATATTATCAGGTTTAATAATACTTGGTGTTTTTTCATCTTGTTCGGAAAGTTTTCTGGATGTTGAGCCTAAAACTCAACTGCTTGATGAAAATTTCTACAAAACGCAATCTGATGCCGAAATGGCATTGGTAGGTTGCTATGACGGTTATCAGTCAACCAGTGGAGGATTCCCTTTCTACCTGATTTCTACGGTGGCTTCCGACGAAACTTTTGGCGGAACAGGAGCTAACGATGGGCGTGGTTATCAGGTGGTTGATCGCTTGGATAAAAACCAGTCGCCAGCCGATAACAACATCTTCAACGATGTATGGAAAGAATATTATACCGGCATTTATCGCTGTAATACTTTACTTCAGAAGCTTCCGAATGTTTCAAAATGGAACTCATCAGATGAAACAGTAAGTGCCGTTGTCAAAAACCGAATCGAAGGAGAAACCCGTTTTTTGCGTGCTTTGATGTATTTTGATTTAGTGCGCATGTTTGAAAACATCCCTTTGCTGACCGAACCGACCACGGATAATATCCCTCAGGCCAATCCAGCAGATGTATATAAGCTCATTGTTAGCGACCTGAAATTTGCGGCAGCAAACATACCGGCCAACGCTTATCCTAAATCACAAGCAGCTACCAACGATGGACGTGTAACACGTTATGCCGCCGAAGCTTTGTTGGCGCGTGTATATTTGTTCTACACCGGTTATTATGCCAAAGACGATTTGGATGTAACCAAAGCCGATGTACTGGCCGGATTGGAAGATGTTATTTCGAGCAAAGAGTTCGATCTTGTTCCCGATTTCAAAAAACTGTGGCCGGCAGCAAGTTATGTTCCCGCTACTACAGGCAATACATTGGATAAATCGGGATATGCCGGAAAGGGAAATGTAGAAGTTGTTTTTGCGCAGAAATTCAACAGCACTTCCGATTATAACGGTAATTCTGATGGAAATGGTTGGCTTGTTATGATGGGAATGAGAGGCTGTAATTTTTCGCCTTACGGAAAAGGTTGGGGAGCTTGTACGGTAAATCCTCAGCTCGTGAATGCATTTGCATCGGGCGATGCCCGGAAAACAGCTTCAATCATCGACTTGGTTGGCGAAGGAATTGAAAGCAAATTCGACATTAACGACCAGAAAGAATATACTGGTTTTACTGTAAAAAAATATTCGCCTACTTGTTTGCCCGATGGTACTTCAGATACAGGCGGATCAAAAGATTTTCAAACATCGCAAGATCAGGATTATATTGTCATCAGATATGCCGATGTGTTGTTGATGGCCGCTGAACTTGGGTCGCCCAACGCTCTGGATTATTTCAACAAAGTGCACACGCGTGCCGGATTGCCAGGAGTATCATCTGTTTCTCAAAACGATATTATGACGGAACGCAGGTTCGAGTTTGCCTTTGAAGGCATCCGGTACTGGGATCTATTGAGGACCGGTTTGGACAATGCGGCTAACGCGATAGCCACAACTGCTCAAACAGTAAAAAGTGGTGGAGTGGCTGACCATATAACGTACGACGTGAACCAAATCAAAGCCACCAAAGGTTTCATGCAAATTCCAAGTACACAGATCACACTCTCTAATGGGGTTTTGAAACAAAATGCCGGTTGGTAATCTTAAAAATTTTTAAATGAATATTATTATGAACACGATATTAAAATATTTTTCAATATTAACTCTGTCCATGTTAACTTTTGTTGCTTGTTCGCCGGATGAATATCAATTGCAAGCGCCACGGGCTAAAAGTGAACTGAAATTCTCGGTAACAAGAGATACGCAGAATCCGAATAAATTCTACCTGAAAAGCGAAACGCCTAACGCACAGCCTTATTGGGTAACTCCGGTAGGTACTTCTATCAAAATAAACGATACCATTGATATTCCTTTTCCCGCAACTTCTGACACTGTTTTTTATAGTGTCGAAACTCCCGGGGGGATTGTTGCTGCTGATCCATATATTTTTAATGTAACCACTATTGATGCTGATTATGTAAGCGACCCAATGTGGACTTATCTTACAGGAGGTTTGGACAAATCTAAAACATGGGTTTTGGATGTTGATGCTAACGGTAAAAGCAAGTATTTCACTAGTCCAATTTATTTTGGTGGTACAGGTTGGGAATGGGATCCTAATTTTTCAGATATCAGTTGGTCTGGTGTTGCTGCCGGTGATTATGGTACCATGACTTTTGATTTGATAGGCAATGCTAATTTCAAATCTAACAATAAAATGTTCCCGGATTTGTCAGGAACCGGTAAATTTATGCTGTTCCCAGGTACAAAACAGATAATTACCTATGGTGCACAATTTATACATGACAAAGCACAAGGTGTTCTTAATTGGAATGCAAAAATGACAATTCAAGCGCTTGATGCCGATCACATGCAAGTCCAAGCTGTAACAGGTACTGGTGCTTGGACTATTTACAACTATATTTCTAAAGATTATTACGATTCGCATTGATACTAAGCTTTAGTTTAAAGTTATGATTCGTGGGGAGGCTGACTGATATGGTCAGCCTCTTTTTTAATTATTTCGCCTTTTTATTTTCGGGCAATCAATATGACATCGTTTACCATAATTTGCTACAAAAGCACACCTTTACATAAAAATAAATATATATTTTTGTGTTGTTCACAAGCTATTTAAGGTTAAAAAAAGACGTTGTTTAGTTTACAACAGATTTTGTTGTTTCTCGGGCAGATGATTTGCCTGATTACCAGATATTCTTTTCTATCAGGATACATTGAGCGGGTTTTTATTTCAGGACGAATACAAATAATACTATAAAATCACAAAATAATGAAACATAAGAATTTGATGTTGACCTTCGCTGCTTTATTTTTTGCTTTTTATGCCGGGTCGCAAACATTGTACGTCGGGGCCAATTATCATCCGCATGACGATAAAAATATCGAAAAAATAAAGAGAGATGTTCAATTGATGAAGGATGCCGGATTCAATGTTGTACGCATGGGGCATCTGGCCTGGGACAGTTATGAGCCAGCCGATGGTCAATTCGATTTTGAATGGTTCGATAAGGTTATGGACTTGATGGATCGGGCTGGTATTAAGGTGGTTTTGGATATTGCCGTACATCCGGCTCCCATCTGGTTGCATCATAAGTTTCCATCGATAGATGTTGTTGATGCGAAAGGGAACCGCTTGTATCCTAACCATCGTTACATGGACGATGCCGGCGATCCGGATTTTCAAAAGTATGCGCTCAGATACGCGGATGTTTTAACAAAAAGATATGCAAAACATCCTGCTTTGTTGGCTTTTGGTATTGATAATGAATCGGGGGATGGTCCCATTTCGTATTCGGAAACGGTAAGGCTTCGCTTTGTGAAGTGGCTTAGTGCCAAATACGGAACTCTTGAAGCATTGAATAAAGCGTGGGCGACTCAGCGTTGGTCGCGGCGCCTGAATCAATTCGATGAAGTGGGTTTGCCAACCGAAGGCCAAAAAAATGGCGCTCCCGAGAAAATCCTTGATTTCCACATTTTTGTTTCCGGTGAGGTAACAAATTTTCTCCATGCTGTTTTGGATAAGGTAAACGCCAATGCTCCAGGAATTTTAACCAATACAAACGCATGGTACTATAGCCCGATGAAATATATCGATTGGGCCGGAATAGCTTATTCAGGCAAAATGACCCGAGAAGGTTGCGGTTTCTATCCAGGAAACTCACTCATTACCAATTGGGGAGTAATGAATGCCGCCTTTGGAATATCGAGGATACAGTTCGAAAGCAAAAATCCATTTTGGTGTTCCGAATTTACAACGATGACTGCTGTGCCTAACTCTATCCGCAAATCGGCTTACGCTACCCTGATGTACGGAAACCAAATGGTGTGTGGCTGGACGTGGCAAAGCATGTGGGGAGGGGAAGAACAGTATCTGGAAGGTATGCTCGACTGGGACGGTACGCCCAACCGAAAGTACGAAGAGTATAAAAAAATAGCTGCCGAATTCAAAAAAATTGGCAAGTATTTTCCCTATCATCCAAAACCTGAAGCGGGTATTGCCTTTTCTTTTCCAAGCCAGATAGCAAGCGCTTCGTTCCCCGAACAGCATGAAAATCAGGTGCAAACCTGCTGGAACCTGTTTTATTGGCGGAACATGGATGCGAATATTGTTGAAATAGGGAGGAGTGAGTTGAATTATAAGGTGCTTTTACTTCCTGGCGTTACCGTTATGGACGAGAAAACTGCCTCGAAAATCCGTGAATACGTAAAAAATGGTGGCACTGTGATAATGACGAGCCCTTCGGCGATGGTGGACGAAACAGGGCAGGTTTTCAAAACCAGATTGCCCGGGCGGCTAAGCGATGTTTTTGGTGTTCGGATGGCCGGATTCGAGGAAACCGACGCGATGAATGAGATTTCAAGAAAATCGTATCGGGCTAAAAAACTTTCGATACAACTCAATAATACCGATATAGATGTAGAGTCTGTACGTTATGATGTGATAGAACCTTTGCAAGCTAATGTTGTAGCGAAAATAACAAGTCTTGATAAGGACTATCCTATAGTTACCGTGAACCAGTACGGGAAAGGTTGGGCATATTATGTTGGGCTGCCTGCAAATGAATCTGTAATAAACCCCATCCTGGACGAACTAATCGTCAAACTGGATATTACCAAAGGTCCCGATGTTCCCAAAGGGGTAATGGCTCGTCAGGTAGATGCAAAACACTTGTTGTACCTAAACGTAACCGGAGAAAGTAAAGAAATCAAAATAAAAAACAAATCCATAAGTTTACTTTCCGGTACGGAATATGATGGCGTGGTATCTATACCAGCCTACGAACCTGAATTTATTGAGCTAAAGTAAAGAACGTTGATTTCGTTAAATTAGAAAGAACGTGTCAAAGATGTTTAAAAAATTCAATATCTTTGACATGTTTCGTAACACAATAAATCCTGTACTAAAAAGAGATAACCAATTCTTCTGAATGAAAATTGTTAAATTACTGATCGTGATAGCTGTAATATATATCTGTAATTCAGGTGTATTTGCAGAGCAATCGTATGTGTTCCATCATCTATCAACGGGTGATGGTATGTCAAATAATTCAGCAAAAGCCTTATTAAGGGATAGTTATGGTTTTTTATGGATAGGCACTGAATTTGGATTAAACAGGTACGATGGTTATAGTTTTAAAACATTTTTAGCAAATCCGGGCGTTCCAAACCGGCTTCCGGGAAACGATATACAAGGATTGCAGGAAGATGGCTTGAAAAATATCTGGATAGACTTAGGGTATCAATATACAGTATATGATAGGGAAAAGGATTGCTTTGTCAGTAATATGAATACAATTCTTGAAAAATTTAATATCCAAGTTACCGGAAGTATTAAGGTGTATGTTGATAAAAATAAAAATCTTTTTGTCATCAATGGCAATAAAATAAATTATTATAATACCTCAACTAAAATACTTCGCGTTTACAAACCGCCACGATTAAATATTTCCAATCTTGAAATCAGCGATGATGTTGATAATTTGTATGTTATCGACATAAATAAATTTTGTTGGAAGATAAATAAAAATTCAGGTAAAACTGAAAAGGTCCTTTTGCCAACCGACAGTGAGATCAACTGTAAAACGGGACATGTTATCATTTTTGCTGACCATGGAGGAGGTCTTTGGCTTTTCTCAAGAAATAGTGAAAAACTGTATTTTAAGCCTTCAAGTTCATTGCCATGGCAACGAATTTTTCTTATTTCAAACATAAAATTACAAAATAATATCATTGCAATTGTCGAAAGAGAAAATGACCAAATTTGGATAGCGACTGATCACAAAGGAGTTTTTCGTTACAATAAATCCGATAACTCAATGATAAATATCACTTCCGACCCACTCGTTCAATCTTCGATAGCATCCAATAATGTGAGCGCAATTCTGATTGACAATACCGGAACCGTGTGGTTGGGACATGATAAAAAGGGAATTTCCTTTTTTAATGAAAGTTTTCAGAATTTCGTCAATATCCAACATGATCAATGCCGGGATATCAGCCGGATTATTGAACTTCGTAACGGCAATATTCTTTTTGGCACGGATGGTAATGGCTTGTTTTTAGATACATACGCTAAAAGCGAGATTGCCAAACTACCTGTGCCCAATACAGCTGTCGTGGCCATGATTGAAGATAAACGAGGCCGCGTTTGGGTAGGTACCTATCAGCAGGGATTGTATTGTATCGATCATGACAAACTGGATCATTTTACCACCAAAAACAGCAACCTTTCTTCGGATAATATCTGGGGCTTGGTAGAGGATAAATATGGAAACATCTGGATAGGTACTTTGGGTGGAAAAATCCACAAATATACTGTGAGTAACCATTCCAATATTTTTGAAACTTTGGTTAGCAATAATTTTTATGTGTCGGATATGATTTATGATGGGGATAATACTATTTATGTAGCAACAGCTTACGGATTAACCGCCATCGATACCCGAAAAAACACAACCCAGGTTTTTTTAGGGAACAAAAAAGGAACCCAACGGTTCAATCAACAACAACTGTTTAATGTATATAAAGATAGCCGCAACCTTTTATGGATCGGGACAAATGCCGGCCTTACAATCTGGAACGTGAAAAAAGATACATTATATAACTTTGATTATTCAAATGGGCTGAGCGATAATATAATAAGGGGAATTGTAGAAGATAATCTCCATAATATCTGGGTTACTACAAGCAATGGATTATCCGTACTTTCAATTGAAAAAAAAGGCGATAGGGTAGAAATAATTAACAGTAAAAATTTTTCGATAAAAGACGGATTAAAAAGCAATTATTTCAACAACCATTCAATTTGTAAATTACGAAACGGAAATATCTTGGTTGGAACAACAGAAGGTTATACAATGATCAATCCCTACAAAATTGCTGAAAGGAAACAGCCGTTATCCAAAATTTACTTTACCAGGATAAACATTGGCAATACCCCCATTCTCGTTGACTCGGTGTACAATGGCCATGTTGTTCTGGGTAAATCGATAGAGGAAACGCAGTTGTTGGACTTGAAATATAATGATAAACTGGTAACTCTTGAATTCGCTACTTCCGACTTAATAAATGCCGACAAGGTAAAGTATTTGTATAAAATTGAAGGATTTAATAACCAGTGGATTTCGACCAAAAAAAATGAAATAAATATCACATCGTTGCCGACAGGCAAATATAAGTTGTTGGTTAAAGCTTGTAATGCGGATGGAATTTGGAATAACGAAGCCAAAGTACTGCGAATAAATGTGGCGCCTCCTTTTTATTTGTCATTTTGGGCCATAGCGCTGTATGTGCTGCTTATCATAGTTTTGGTGGAATGGATCATTCGCCGTGGACAACGGCGGCATCAGTTGAAACTCGAAGAGCAGCGGCGCCAAATGTTGCACGAACATGAACTTCGAATCAACGATATGAAACTGAGGTTTTTTACCAATATAAGCCACGACTTGCGTACACCGTTGACCCTGATCATAACTCCTTTACAAACCTTACTGAAGGATACAGCCGACGCTGTGTTGAAGAAAAAACTAGAGGTGATGTTTAAAAATGCCCAACAATTGCTGGCGCTGATCAATTCATTACTCGATTTTCGGAAATTGGATGTGGGTGCTGAAACATTGCATTCCAAACCGGGTAATATTGTCGATTTGGTGAATGAAATTAGTACCTCGTTTGATGTATATGCTTTGGAACGAAGAATTAATTTTACCCGAACCCTGAATTTTAAAACTTTGTGGCTGGAATACGACCCTGACAAAATACAAAAATCAATCGTCAATTTATTATCCAACGCGTTTAAATATACACCTGATGGAGGTGAAATAGGATTGAGCCTCTATACTCAGGGTCCGGATGTGTGCATAAGCGTGTCGGACAGTGGGGTAGGTATCAGCGATGAAGATAAGAAGGTAGTGTTCAACCGGTTTTACCAGATTGAAAATAATTTGCGCACTACCGGTAGCGGTATTGGGTTACATATTGTAAGCGAGTACATTAAACTTCACCACGGTTCTGTTGAAATTGATGATAATAAGCCCGGCGGTTGTGTGTTTACTTTGCGTTTCCCTAAAATAGAAGCACCCTTTGTTGATGATTCGGAAGAATTGATGACGGAAATGTCCGAAGATGTGCCTGATAAGGTGCTATTGCCTGCAAAACCGGTTGTATTGTTCGTGGACGACAACCACGATTTATGCGAATTTATCCGCGATAATTTGAATAATGATTATTCCTTGCTTATAGCCAACGATGGGCAGGAGGCTATTGTGTTGCTGAAACAGAACGATGTCAGCATCGTAGTGAGCGACATAATGATGCCGGTAATGGATGGTATAGAACTTTGTAAACAAATAAAGACAAATATACAATGGTCGCACATACCGGTGATACTGCTTACTGCCAGAACTGCCGAAGAGCATAAGCTTGAGGGTCTTGAGCTGGGCGCCGACGATTATATAACCAAACCATTTAATTTAGATATACTGAAGTTGAGGATATTGAAATTTATCGAATGGAGTTTGATGTCTCATAAAGCTTTCAAGCAAAAGTTAGACGTGAATCCCCACGATATTACCATTACGCCTTTGGATGAGAAGCTGATTGCGAAAGCCATAAAAATTGTTGAAGATCATATCAGCGATGCTGGATTTAGCGTCGAAATGCTGGGTGATGCTTTAGGTTTGAGCCGGGGTCATCTTTATAAAAAACTGATAGCCATAACAGGCAAAGGACCCGCGGAATTTATCAGGACAATAAGACTCAAACGGGCAGTACAACTGCTTGAGAAAAGTCAGATGCAGATAGCCGAGATTGCCTACGAAGTTGGGTTTAATTCGCCGAAACGTTTCACTATTAATTTTAAAGATGAATTTGGGCTGTCTCCCTCTGAATACCTCCGCAAATTAAAAAAAGAAAAAGTAGAGGAAGACTCAGAGGAAGAATAATACATTTTCATACCTTATAGAAAACAAATCGTTGCTTTCCCCGGAAAAAAGTTATCGTAATTTTACGGTAACTTTTTTTGTGCACAACAATTGTTTCATGATAGGATAAAATTGCGAATCAGCGTGAAATGTGCCGAAAGCCTTTATTTTTTAAACTAACAGTATGAAGAGAGTCAACTTATTGTTCATCTTATTTTTTTATGTTTTTATTTCAAAAGCAGGTAATAATGTTGGATACAACAATCCTGTTATTCCCGGATTTCATCCCGACCCCAGTGTATGTAAAGCAGGAGATGATTTTTATTTAGTAACGAGCAGCTTCGAGTATTTTCCCGGAGTCCCGGTGTTCCACAGCAAGGATTTGGTGAATTGGGAACAAGTAGGGCACTGTCTTACCCGTAAATCACAATTAAATCTGGATAAGTGCCGTCCCTCCGGAGGTGTTTATGCGCCTACTATACGGTACAACAAAGGTGTTTTTTATATGATCACTACTGATATTTCCCGCGGAAATTTTATCGTTACCACTAAAAATCCTGCTGGCGAGTGGTCAGATCCCGTATGGCTTAAACAAAAAGGAATCGATCCATCTCTCTACTTCGAAGGCGATAAATGTTTTCTTACGTCTAACCCCGAAAATACTATTTATCTCTCGGAAATTAATCCGGCTACAGGCGAGCAACTGACGGTAAGCAAACCTATTTGGGGTGGTACCGGCGGACGTTATCCCGAAGCACCGCACATTTATAAAAAAGATGGATGGTATTATCTGATGATTTCGGAAGGTGGAACGGAATACGCCCACAGGGTAACAATAGCGAGAAGCAAAAATATTTATGGTCCTTACGAGTCGAACCCAGCAAATCCGATCCTGACACACATGAACGCTAACGCTCAAAACAATCCGATACAAGCCACCGGACATGCAGACCTGATTCAGGCCAACGACAGTTCGTGGTGGATGGTTTTTTTGGCATTCCGCCCACAGTCGGGCTTGCATCATATGCTGGGGCGCGAAACTTATTTGGCTCCTGTAACGTGGGGCAAAAACGCTTGGCCTGTGATAAATGGTAACGGAACGGTTGACCTGAATATGCTTGTGCCTACTTTGCCGCTTCAACCGCTTCAAAAGGTTTCATATTCTACTGGTTTCGATGAAAGAACGCCGGGATTTGAATGGAATTATCTGCGGAATCCTCAAATGGAGAATTACTCATTGACAGAACACAAAGGTTTTCTTCGTTTAAAAACATCGACGGTTACTTTGGACGATATAGATTCTCCAACTTTTATAGGACGCCGGCAGGAGCATGTCAATTTTACGGCTACTACATCGTTGAACCTGATAAACGGGCAAAAGGGAGACGAGGCCGGATTGACCGTTTTTATGAATAACGAATCGCATTATGATTTGTACATCAGGCAAGAGGGCAAAGGGATTCGCTATCTGGAGCTCAAATACAGGCTTGGAAGTTTATTGCATACCGAAGTTAAAATTAAAGCTCCTGAAAAGGTTATTTACTTGCAGGTGCAAGGCAGCCCAGATTTCTATACATTCTCGTATTCGTTGGATGGAATGGTTTTCAAAACAATAGGCAAAATGAATGTGCGCTTTATCAGTTCCGAAACTTCGGGTGGATTTACAGGAATATATTTGGGAAATTACATCTGTTCCGAAAGCCGGGATTCCAAAGCCTATGCCGATTTTGATTGGTTCCGTTACACCGTAGCAAATAAATGACACAAAATAGAAATCAATATATCATGAAAAAATTTTTGAAGACAAAATTATTTATTTTCATCTGGCTGATGTTTGGATTTGAAACAATTTATGCTCAAGATGTAACTGTTAACATAGATGCAACCCTGAATAAGTGCAAAATATCTCCTTATATTTATGGTCGAAACAATACTTTTGACAAGCCTGTTCAATTTTATAAAGATGCGGGGCTCCGGATGGCTCGCATGAACGGTGGAAACAATGCTACCAAATACAACTGGCGAAAAAAAATGTCGAGTCATCCCGATTGGTATAATAATGTATATGGCAACGATTGGGATAAATCATCCCAGGATATGGTAAAAAATTATCCTGATATGCAGGGTATGTGGGCATTCCAACTTCTCGGGCGAGTGGCCTCGAGCGCCAATTCCAATTTCAATGACTGGGGTTACAACCAATCGCAGTGGTGGTTTGGGGTCGGTCAGAATCTGGCAGGAGGAGGTGTACCCAATACTACAGATGCATCGCACGCTTCAGTGGCTAAAGTGGAAGGTAACATAACTCTTTATACCCAAGAATGGCCTGCCGACTCTACTGTTGCCATTCTTAACCATTGGTTCCAGCCTGTGCCGCAGGGATTAGGGTTGGATAAAAACAGAATTTTATATTGGAACATGGATAATGAGCCGGATATTTGGAACGGAACCCACGACGATGTAATGAAAAATCTGCCATCTGCTTCGGCTTTTATGGATAAATACATACAAGTAGCTAAAAAAGCAAAAGCTATTTTTCCCGGTATAAAACTTTGCGGCCCGGTTACCACCAGCGAATGGCAATGGTACAAATGGGGCTCTGAATCTATTTGGATAAATGGTAAATACTACTGCTGGCTCGAGTACTTTATCAAGCGATGTGCCGACGAGGAAAAAGCAACCGGGGTCAGGGTGCTTGATGTAGTCGATTTACACAATTATCCGTGGGCTAAAAACGGCGATGTGGATGCTTTGCAATTGCACCGGATGTATTACGATACTGAATATGTTTACGCAGGGGCGAATGGGTTATTTACCATAAGTGGCGGATGGGATACGAAACTGGACAAAGAATATATTTTTAAACGTATAAATGATTGGCTGGATCAATATTACGGAGCAAACAGCGGCATTGCTTGCGGCATTAGCGAATGGAGTCCCGCAACCACCGAATCGAATGCAAGTGCTACGGCAGTGGCTTACGCATCTCACTTGGGTACGTTTGCCAACAATGGTGTAGAATATTTCACACCATGGACCTGGATGAACGGCATGTGGGAAACTTTGCATCTGTTTAGCCGTTATGCTAAGTCCTTCAGTGTTGCCAGTACATCTTCCAATGAAAATATGGTATCTGCCTATACAACAGTCAACCAACAGGCCGATTCAATGACCGTGATGATTGTTAATCGCGATATGAGTTCATCCCGAAACATAACAGTCAATATCAATAATTTTATAGTGAACGATGGAAATTATTCAACTTTGCAACTGTCGTCTTTACCTTCCACCGAAACTTTTATATCGCACACCAACAATGCGCTGAAAACAAATGTAGTAGCTGTAAATACAAATTCATTCAAAATAAGTGTACCATCCCTTTCTGTTACAGCCGTGGTGCTAAAATCGGCTACTACGGGTATTGATAATGAAACAGGGCAGTCAGGTGCCGTAAAGTTATATCCCGACCCGGCCAATACTAAGCTGAACATCGGTTTGTCGTCTGCACTTACAGGGCTCGTCAGGTTGCGTATTTATGAACTTTCCGGGAAAATGATATTGGACACTCAAGTTACTCCCGATGGGCAGTCAACTATCCAGATAGATACATCGGGTTATACTAATGGAACTTATTTTTTGTCGTTGTTGAATAGAAACGTCCGCTACAAAGGCAAATTTATTGTGAACAGATAGTTTCTTCACTCTGCTTCCCTGATATTCAAGCAAAAATGCAACAAATATAGCCCTTTTTTGATACAAAGATTACTCATCGAATCTGGTCGGATGCTCTAAATTTGTGTCATCATTGATAATCGCGCAGTAAATCAAGGTAAGCCGTTACCCAGTGGACGTTTTTATTATGTGATAATGAAAACGAATAAGCCTGAAGCTGTTCGGTGGACGAATAACCATGAATTAAGAACTTTAAATCAAATATCAATTTTATGAATGAAAAACATGTAAGTCAATGTATTCGGGAGGTCTTATTAAGCTTCCTGAAAAAGTATGTGGTCTTCGTAGTTATGATTTGTTTTTCCGGTATGATTCAGGCTCAAAACGCCGAAGGGATAATATCGGGAACAGTCGTTTCTGCGACAGATAATTCACCACTCATCGGTGTTACCGTGTTGATCCCGGCAACCAAACAAGGAACCATTACCGATATAAATGGATGCTTTTCCATTAAGGCAAAAATTAGCGATGTGCTTAAAGTAAGCTATGTGGGCTTTGCTACCCAATATGTCAAGATAACGGGGAATAAGGTCGATATTAAACTGAAAGAGGCTGAAAAAGAGTTGACAGATGTCGTTGTCATCGGTTACGGGAAATTAAAAAGGAAAGACCTGACCGGTTCGATAACCTCAATAAGTGGGGATGATCTCCGCAAAACGTTGCCAACTACTTTCGATCAGGCGTTGCAGGGAAAAGTGGCGGGGGTAATGATACAGCAAGTGTCCGGTCAACCGGGTGGAGGCGTTTCGGTGCAGATACACGGGGTATCATCCATTAGCGGTTCCAACTCGCCATTATATGTAATTGATGGAGTAGTGATCTCCGACCCTGGCAATCCCGATTCCGATGGTTCTCACCATACGGGAGTGAATCCCTTAAGTACAATCAATCCTTCCGAAATTGAATCAATTGATGTATTGAAAGATGCGTCCGCAACGGCCATTTATGGTTCACAGGCCACCAACGGGGTAGTTGTGATTACCACCAAAAGGGGTAATTCCGGCATCCCTCAGATAACCTACGATTTTAATTATGGTTATCAGGAACTCACCAAAAAACTGCCCACCGTCAATTTGCAGCAATTTGCTACGCTGTTGAACGAAAGGGCTAAAGTATGGGGCTTCGATGCAAGGGCGGAATTCGTCAACCCGGAATATCTGGGAAAAGGTACCGATTGGCAGGATGAACTGTTCCGTAAAGCTCCAATGACTAACCATACTTTATCGGTCAACGGTGGCGACGAGAGGACTAAATACGCGCTCTCCGCTTCTTACTTCGATCAGGAAGGGATAGCGCTGGGTTCTGACTTCAAAAGATATTCCGTAAGGTTAAATCTGGACAATAAAACTACCGACTGGCTCAAAATCGGAACAAGTATCCAGGCAGCGCATGTGGATGAGAACATAAACACCACTTCTTCCAATGTGATTTCCACAGCCTTGAATCTAACTCCGGATATTCCGGTGAAAAATCCTGATGGTTCCTGGGGGGGAGTTACCAATACAAGCGGTTGGGTTTCGCAAGTAAACAATCCTGTCGGGATTTCAAGGCTGGTTAAGGATGGGAAGGATCGAAACCAAATGTTGGGCAATTTATACCTCGAAATTCAATTTTTGAAGGATTTAACTTTAAGAAATGAAGTATCCGGCAATTTTGATTTCTCTACCGAAGATCAATTTACTCCAACTTACCAATTCGGGAAGGCTGTAAACAATATCAATTCTTCCAGTTATTCTTTTAACCGTAATTATTTTACGGTGGTTCGGAGTTATTTGACTTACAATCACGTGTTCGGGAAATACAGCCTCAATGCGCTTGCCGGGCACGAGTCTCAATTGACCACTTATGCGAATGTATCGGCCAAGCGGACAAATTTTCCCTCCAACAATGTAACCTCCATCGATGCTGGAGATGCAACCACCGCAACCAATGGAGGTTCGAGAGGGAGCTCTGCCTTGGAGTCTTATTTCGGCCGCGTGAATAGTATCTTTTATGATAAATATTTGTTAACAGGTAACGTGCGAAGGGACGGATCATCAAACTTTGCTCCTTCAAACCGTTGGGTAACAACGTCTTCGGTGGCATTAGCCTGGAGGATAAACAACGAGGCGTTTCTGAAAAATGTAAAAGTGTTGAATGACTTGAAATTGCGCATTGGATATGGATTGACAAACAACCAGGGAATCCCGGGAAATACTTATGTAACCCAGCTTTCATCGGCTGCCAATGGCTTATCGGGTGTTGCACAGCTTCAAAACAATTTGGGAAACCCGGACGTGAAGTGGGAAACAACGGAGTATTCCAATTTGGGGTTGGATTGCGCGTTTCTCAATTCGAGGATCAATTTTTCATTGGATATTTACAATCGGTTGACGAATAAATTGTTGTTGCAATTGCCACTCCCATTGTATTCGGGTACTACAACCGGATATTCGCCCGGGGCGCTTCAAGCTCCTTACGTAAATGTAGGTTCAATGCGAAACCGGGGTTTCGATTTTAGAATCAGTTCGACCAACATTAATACTAAAAATTTTTCGTGGAAAACCGATTTTACGGTTACTCACAATGTCAATAAAATCCTGAAGCTTGGCGCTGGCGGTAGCGCCGCCAATTTGAGCCAATCTTACAATGGCTATGTGGTGGAAAAAAGTGTAGTAGGGCAGCCAATCGGGTCGTTTTACGGTTATGTGTCCGATGGTGTTTATGCCACTGCCGACGATTTCAAAAACCATGCGTTGCCTGTTGATCAGGATGGAAAGGTACGCACCATTTCATCGGCAGGCGGAGGAATTTGGTATGGCGACAGGAAATTTAAAGATTTGAACGGAGATGGTATCATCAATTCAAAGGATCAGAAATTTTTAGGTTCTCCGCTACCCAAGTTCCAATTTGGGTTCGGTAACTCTTTTAGCTATAAAAACATCGACCTGAACATATTCTTTTCGGCAAGTTTGGGAAATAAGGTGTTCAACGAATTGACGATTTCACAAACAAACCCCCAGAACAACACTTCCTATTTTACTTCGGTGCTGGATTATGCGAAATTGGCGTTGATCAATCCAAATGGGTCGTCTTCCGATGTGAACAATGTGTATGTTACCAATCCCAATACGAATATTGTAGGGTTAAGAAACGATAATACCAACGAAAACAACCGCCCCAGCGATTTATATATCGAAGATGGTTCTTTTATCCGGTGTAAAAACATAACGCTTGGATACAGGATGCCTGATAACATAATGAAAAAATTGCATTTGAATACATTACGATTGTACGTAACGGTAACCAATGCTTTTATCATTACAAAATACAGTGGCATGGATCCAGAGATTGGTTCCTGGAATCCGCTCCAGGCAGGTTGGGATAGCGGGTATTATCCGCAATCGAGAACATATTCCATTGGGTTCAATCTCGGGTTGACAAAATAATAAACTATGATATTATGAAACGGGGCTCTTCTTTTTCGGATGAAGTTTCCTATAATAATCACAAAAACATTTTCACATGAAACTATTTAGTAAAATATTGATAATGCTATTCGCGACAGCCTTTGCCAGTTGCAGCGATAGCTTTTTGGATCGTCCTTCAGAATCTCAAATAAGTTCGGAGAATTTTTATAAAAACGTGGACGATATAAGGTTGGCAACCGCGAGTTTGTACGGGGGAGCACCTTGGGGTAACTGGAACTATTCGGCTTATTTGCAATTGGGCGACATTTTGTCCGGTAATCTTTATTATTCCTGGTACGGGTCGTATGTCCAATTATCGACAAGAACTATTACTGCCCAGAACGATGTGTTGCAAAATGCGTGGACGGGGCTGTTTAACGTGGTGGCCCAATGCAATTCCACTATTAGCGGGATCAATCAGTACTCTTCTCCCGATATTGCCAAAAGCGATATAAACGCAGCCTTGGGCGAAGCAAAATTCGTCAGAGCCATGGCGTATTATCAATTAGCCATATTATGGGGGGCGGTGCCAATCATTGAGGATAATTCCAAACTCATAAGCCAACCTTTGCTTTACCGTAACAAGGTAGAGGATGTATATAAGTTTATTGCTTTAGATTTGACCTTTGCCGCGCAAAACCTTCCAACTTCCAATGACGCGGGTAGAGTAACCACCTGGTCGGCACAAGGACTGTTAAGCAAGGTATATTTAACAATGGCCGGCTTAGGTCAAAGCGGCGATGGTACGCGTAATCAGGCATACTTGGATAGCGCCAAGCTCTATGCGGGCAATGTTTGCAATAAAAGCGGGCTGGCATTGCTCGACAACTATGCCGACCTTTTCAAATCCCAACACAACAACAATTCGGAATCCTTGTTTGCATTGCAATGGGCGCCGGGTGTGGGCTGGCTTCTGGGAAACATGCTGCAGCACTATTCGCCCAGCAACGACATTATGCCCCAGCAAACCGGTGCTTGGACGCCGTTTGCTCCAACTTATGGTTTATACCTTCAATATTCCTCGGAAGATACGGTAAGGCGTAAAGCTACCTTTATGCTTCCTGGAGACTATTATGAAGAACTAAATGCGGCGGGTGGCGGCTACAAGGCTACTGGCAACGCGATGAAAAAACACATTGTAGGAACAGATAAAGATAACAATTCTCCCACAATGGATCAAAATTCATCTATTGAAGATAACGCGCTCCTTCGCTTATCCGATGTTTATTTAGTATATGCTGAAGCGATTCTTGGCAACAATGCTTCCACTTCCAACGCTGATGCGTTGACATATTTCAACAAAGTGCGTAAAAGGGCAGGTATTCCTTCCGTAACGGTAATCAACAACGATTCCATCATCAAGGAACGGAGAATTGAACTGGCTCTTGAAGGGCAATATTGGATTGACTTAGTGCGTCTTTCATATTACAACCCTCAAAAAGCCATTGATATGCTTAACAGCATGCAAAACATTACGTTCAGCTATTCAAAAGGCGTTGCTACCCCTACGCCCGCAGGTTCATCCGGGGGTCCCGTCAATATAGTCCCTGCCACCATTAGCGCTTTCACCATGCAATTGCCGGCATCGGAAGTTACTTCCGATCCAAAGTTGGCTGAAACACCGGTATCCTATTATTAATGGTTAATAGTTAAAAAGAAAATTATGAAAACTTCGAATAAAAAAGCATATAGTTACATTTTTCTCTGCTTGGCCTTTGCATTTACCGTGGCTGTGCAGTCTTGCAAAACTGATGATGGAAATGCGGCTCCTGAAATTACAGCCATCCGTAATTATGCGGCATCGCCCAACGATACTTTGGTAACAAGCATTACCCCGGGGCAGTGGATCGTGATTCATGGGCATAATTTGAAAAATGCCCTTGCCATACTTTTTGATGGTGTCCAAGCTACGTTCAATTATGCCGAATTTTCGGATGAAACGGCTGTAGTTCAGATCCCTTCGTCCATCCCTTTCAACGATGTGTCCGCTACCGACCTGAATACGGTGAAATATACCACCATCGATGGTACAACTACATTTAAATTCAATGTGAAATCGCTTCCGGCTACTATAACGGGCAATTCAATGTCTTCAAAAGATGTTGTGGGCGATTCGGTGCATATTTACGGCATCAATTTATACCTGATAAAAAGCTTGACTATCGCCGGCCAGGCAGTTACGCCATTTACAACGGTAAGCGACGGGAGTTCCATCGGATTCAAGTTGCCTGCCATTACAGAACCTATGCCTTGGCACGTTGTTGTCGAAGCAGCGTCAGGTACTTATACTTTTGACATTTCCATTTTACCGACAATCTTAAGCGTGTCGAATGTCAATCCTTCGGTAGGCGACTCTGTGTATGTTTACGGGGCAAATTTGAACGGTATTAATAGTTTTAGTTTTGCCGCTACTCCCATTACAAGTTTCAAAGAGGCTGATGATGGTTCTTCGGTCGGTTTTGTAGCACCCGCGCTTTCGCAAAGGAGCCCGGTAACAATTGTGAGTACATATGGTTCGGTAACAACAGCTTACGATGTTAATACCCGGATTGATAACAACGGGGTTTTAGCCAATATGGAATGGGGCGATTATTTCGGATGGCAATGGTGGGGCGGAGCTTCGCTTACTGTTAACAGTGCTGCGAACAGTGGAGGTTGGATTACGGTAAGGTCTGACTTCGATGGAGTATTGGGAAGCAACAATACCATGTTCATGTCGTATAATACGGGTGTAATGCAAAGTGGAGCAGGAACTTCGTATGATGGCACCTATAATTTACCGATAGGAACCTACCAATGGGTTCCGGTAGCTAACCTTTCCGATCCGGTAGATAATTGGGCTATCCAGTTTGAAATGAGCGTTGCTCATCCCTGGAATGGTGGTACCCTTTGCTTTGTAAACGGGTTCGCGGACAACTATATGGCGCGTTACGAACCGTGGCAAAAATCGACAACGGCTACAGCTCCCTTTTCAACAAAAGGATGGATAACGGTAACGATCCCGTTATCGTCTTTCCGGATCAGCGACCCGAAACTGGGTGATGGAAAAGGTGTTTCGGTTACGAGTTTGACTAATTTGTTGGGGAGCACCGGTAAAACAAACCTCAATATATATCTTCATAATTTTAGTACTTCAACAACTGCAACGGGCGTTTATGCCGCGTTTGATAATTTCAGGGTAGTGAAAATTAAATAGTCATCATTAATGGGGTATGCGGTTAGCTGATCCTATGCCCTGTTTTCAAAACATTAAAAAAAATATACATGAAAAATAAATTAATTATCGGTATTGCAGGATTTTTCTTTTCTTTTTTGTTTTTTGTTTCCTGTAAGGATTCGCAGGCTGCTCCGCAGCTTACCATAGGTAACATATCAGATACAATACCACAGACTGGCGGAACAAAATCCTTAACGTTTACCTGCGACGATTCATGGAGTATCGACACGACGGACTTTAAATGGCTATCCGTGAGCCCTATATCGGGGAGTATCGGTACAAGCACTGTGAAATTAACCGCTGGAGCTAATACTACGGGGTTGATACGCTCTTTGACAATGACTATTGTCAGTACCAATGGCCAGGAAAGAAGAATTACAGTTGTCCAGTCGCCTGATATTTTTCCTTCGTACAATACCTCACCTCTTGCAGCCGATGCTAATGGAATGGGTAGTACAGCCATGGAGATAAATTCAAAAATTAAAATGGGTTGGAACCTTTACAATACCTTTGAGGCTCCTGGAGGAGAAACCGGTTGGGGAAACCCGGTGGTTACACAGGCATTGATCGATACCTTAAAGAATGCAGGCTTCAATGCCATACGTATTCCTTGTAACTGGTATGCGCATTCGGATGCGGCAACTTCAAAAATTGATGTCGCTTGGCTTAATAGAGTAAAAGAAGTTATTCAATATTGTTTCAATGATGGCATGTATGTGTTGCTTAATGACCATTATGATTATGGATTCCTTGACTGTACGGCTACCGGCGCTAAACTGGACACAATAAAAGCCAGGCAGAAGGCTATTTGGGAGCAAGTTGCCACTACAATGCGTGATTTTGATGAGCATTTGATGCTTGCAAGCTCTAATGAGCCCAACGCCAGCGATTTACCTACAAGTATCAATTTACATGCTTTTCATCAAATATTTATTGATGCGGTTCGCTCAACCGGGGGGAAAAATGCCTATCGCACATTGGTTATCCAAGCTCCAAGCACATCGCTTGATTTGGCAAACTATTTTACACCTGATGGTTTGCCCGGGATGCCTGCTGATAAAGTCGCGAATAAATTGATCCTTGAATTTCACTGGTATTCACCCTCTAATTTTTGTATTCTGGATGAAGATGCAAGCTGGGGGTCGGAATGGTGCTTCTGGGGGAAAAATTTTCACACAACAAACGTTGCTCTCCTCAACAGAAATTCACAGTCTGGCACCGAAGAGGATTATGTAGATCAAACAATGCAATATGCCAATAAAATGTATGTGTCTAAAAATATCCCTTTATTAATAGGTGAGTTTGATGCGCAAATACATGATAAAAGGTTGAAAGGATATCCACAAGATTCGATACTATCCCGAAACTCAAGGGCTCATTTTTACCGGTATCTGGTACAAGCAGCCCGCATCAATGGTATATCTACGTTTAATTGGGCAGGGGTTATTAATCGTTCAGACAATTCTATCGGAGATAGACAGGCGTTGGATTCTTTACGCAAAGGAGCCGGTTATTAAAGGAAATTTTATCCAAGAAGTGGAATAAGCTGTTTTGTGCTGAGATTAGTGCCGCACGAATAAGGTACGCATTTGGATATAACCTTATCATTGGATGTTTTAACAAAAAGCCAGTGGATTATTCATCCACTGGCTTGAACTCTAATTCTAATTCTAATTCTAATAATACAAAACTCAGTTTTATGAAAAAAATTACACTCTTACTCTTTGGCATCTTTAGCATGCTAAACGTTTCGAACGCGCAAGACATTACTGTCTTTGATTTTGACGGGACAACTCCCACTTTCGATTCATGGTCCGATATATTCACTTCAACAGCCAACCCAGTATCGGATGGGGTAAATAGCTCTGCCAACGTGGGGAAATACACGCATGGCGCCCAGTGGAGCAATGTATCTACAACGGTTGATATTGATCCCCGGTTTTATACTTCATTCAATATCGATGTGTATTCGCCAGTTGCTGGAACTGTCGTTGTTGTTTGCTACGATGCTTCTGGTAATCAGCTGGATTGGTATTCCGAATCGGTTACAGCAGCTACTGGCTGGACAAAGCTTACCCGGAACCTCAACTTTGTAACTAAAATTGCTAAAGTTGCCGTTGGGTTTAATACGAATTCAGTTCCTGTGGGAGGTTCGTCGGATGTAGTTTACTTTGATAATCTGGTGTTTAAGAAAACCAGTGATACCATGATAACACTTTATAGCGAAAACTTCTTCGCTTCGTGGAGCCAGTGGGGCGACTGGACAGGCGCACCCAGCACGCAAGCCGGAAAATGGACAGGGGGTATAAATTTAGAATCGGCAGGGGATGGTAATATTACTATCGGTCGTGATTGGGATACGCACGAAGGTGTGCTTAAAGTAACTCCGGCTTCGCCCGCCATCACCATCTCGAATATAAACATAACCGGCTTTAGCGGTATTCAGTTGGTTTTTGATACGCAATGGCCGTGGAGTGCCGGAGAAAACGAAGCTTTTTACGCGTCAACTTTTTATCCGGTAATTGAAATCAACAACGGTTCGGGATGGGTTGCTGTTACCACGAGCGCCTTAACCGGTTCGTGGGCGGCTCAAACAATTCCTTTAACAGGTATTGACGATGCCCAACCCCTGAGTTTGAGAATTTCTTCGTTGGGTGGAATTACTTATAAAATTGATAATTTGAAGATTCAGGGAACTCAAAAATCCAATACAGCGGTATCGCAAACTAATGCCAACGATTTTTTACAGGTTTATCCCAACCCCACATCGGAGTATATCATGTTCCCTAAATCTGATAAAGTGCAGATTTTCAATGTGAACGGTCAGTTGGTGAGAAGTTCGGTAAATAGTGAAAAAGAAGATGTATCTTTGTTACCTGATGGCATGTATATAGTTAAGGTAACTATTGAAAATAGAGTTAAACAAAGCAGGTTTATTAAAAGATAATTTACATCTTATATTTGCGTAACTAAACTTTGGATTTGTGTATAAATAAGAGGGTGTTGGTTCACCCTCTTAATTTTTAGATTTATGTTCTGTTTCTAAAATATGGGTGTTATCATTGCCGGCCTTAATACTTTTTCTATGAAATAAAGAAAAATATTCCGTAAAGAATCAATTCAACAATAATGAAACAGGATAAGTGGTTTGGCAAAGTCGCTCCAACATTCATGTAAAAAAGGTCTGCTTTTAAGTTAAAAGGAAAAGTAATAAATTCAATTTTATGAATCGTATCATTTCAATTCTCATACTTTTATTTTTTGTGTTTTCTATCCCTGTTTGCTCTCAGCAAAACGTAGAGGTAATAGTATCCACTTCGAAAGAGCCTATAGCTCGGGGCAAGTTTGAACCAACCTGGCAATCGCTTAGCCAATATAAGGTTCCGGAATGGTTCCGGAATGCCAAATTTGGCATTTGGGCGCATTGGGGGCCACAGTGTCAGGCGGAATATGGAGATTGGTATGCCCGTGCGCTTTACGAAGAGAACAGTTGGCAATACAAACATCATGTACAAACTTATGGTCACCCATCAAAATTCGGCTTTAAAGATATTATTCATGAATGGAAAGCTGAAAATTGGGATCCCGAAAAATTGGTAAGACTTTACAAACGTGTTGGAGCGCAATACTTTTTCGCAATGGCTAACCACCACGACAATCTGGATATGTGGGACAGCAAGTACCAGGAGTGGAATTCGGTACGCGTGGGGCCGCACAAGGATATTATCGCCGGATGGGCCAAAGCGGCAAAAAAGGTTAAACTCCCTTTTGGTTTGAGCGTACACGCGTCTCACGCGTGGACGTTTTACGAAACCGCTCAACGGGCCGACACTACCGGGCAATACAAAGGAATCTCTTACGATGGAAAGTTGACAAAAGCCGATGGAATGGGAACTTGGTGGGAAGGGCTTGATCCACAGGAACTTTATGCTCAAAATCATGCGCTGAGCCCGGGATGGAACTGGGAATGGAAAGCCGGAGCTGTTACCCCGCCTTCGCAGGCATACTGCGATAAATTTTACAACCGTACAATGGACCTGATAAATAAATACAACCCTGATTTGCTGTATTTCGACGATACTACATTACCACTTTATCCCGTAAGCGATGCAGGGTTGAAACTTGCGGCACATTACTATAACCACAACATGACTACTCATCATGGTAAGTTAGAAGCTGTGATGTTTGGGAAAATACTTACCAGCGAACAGAAAAAATGTATGGTTTGGGATGTGGAACGTGGCGCGCCGGATAAAGGACAGGACCTTGCATGGCAAACTTGTACTTGTATTGGAGACTGGCATTATAACAGAGAAGTTTACAATGATAACCGCTACAAGTCGGCTACAACCGTTATTCGGACTTTGATTGATATTGTGAGCAAAAATGGTAATTTGCTACTGAATATTCCTGTTCGGGGCGATGGTACAATTGACGATAAAGAAATAGCTGTTCTTGAAGGTATTGCCGCCTGGATGGATGTAAACAAAGAGAGTATTTTCGATACTCGGCCGTGGAAAATTTTTGGTGAAGGGCCTTCGGTGGATGCTGTGAATAAGTTGGATGGCGCAGGTTTTAACGAGGGAAAAACGGGTTATACCGAAAAAGACATCCGGTTTGCACAGAAGGGGAAAATTATTTATGCTTCCTTGCTCAGTGCACCTTCAGGAAATGTTAACATAAAATCGTTGAAAAAAAACAGCGTAAATATTAAAAAAATTGAAGTTTTGGGGAGTAAAGAAAAAATTAGTTGGAGCCAAAATAGCGATGCTTTGACGATTCAAAAACTGGAAATGCTCCCGAATGATATCGCTTTGGTATTCAAAATCTTTATTAAATAATGATAATGGATAAAAGAAAACGTATTGTATTTGCAGTTGTCATAACACTCTGTTCATCGGGTTTGTTGGCTCAATTACCTTATCAAAACCCGAATTTAAGTTCGGACGAAAGAGCTGCGGATTTAATATCCAGGTTGACAATCGCTGAAAAAGCAAGCCTGATGTGCGATCAGTCGGTAGCCATTCCGCGGCTTGGCATCAAAAAGTTCAACTGGTGGAGCGAAGCCCTCCACGGGCTTGCCAATAACAGTAATGTTACCGTTTTTCCTGAGCCGATAGGAATGGCGGCATCGTTCGATGAAAAACTTGTATTCAACGTTTTTAATGCCGTTTCGGATGAATTCCGCGCTAAATATAACGATGCTAAAAATAGGGGCGAGGAAAATCGTATGTTCCTGAGCCTTTCGGTTTGGACTCCTAATGTGAACATATTCCGGGATCCCCGTTGGGGACGTGGACAGGAAACCTATGGAGAAGACCCGTATTTAACTTCCAGAATGGGTGTTTCGGTGGTTAATGGATTGCAGGGGCCAACTGACGCAAAGTACAAAAAGCTACTGGCTTGCGCCAAGCATTTTGCCGTTCATTCCGGGCCTGAATGGAGCCGGCATACCTTGAACTTAAATAACGTGAATCCACGCGATTTATGGGAAACATATCTGCCTGCTTTCAAATCGCTGGTGCAGGAAGCCGATGTACGTGAGGTAATGTGCGCCTATCAACGTCTGGACGATGAGCCTTGTTGTGGAAGCAACCGTTTGATTCAGAAAATACTGCGCGAAGACTGGGGATTCAAATACCTTGTTGTTTCTGATTGTGGCGCAATTTCCGACTTTTATTCAAATCATAAAGTTTCGTCCGATGATGTTCATGCCGCATCCAAAGGTGTTTTGGCTGGAACAGATGTAGAATGTGGTTGGGGTTATGCTTATAAAAAAATACCACAGGCCATCGAAAAAGGATTATTGGGTGAAAATGAAATAAATAAACATTTGCAACGCGTATTGGTTGGTCGTTTCGATGTAGGGGAAATGGACAACGATTCGGTAGTGGCATGGTCAAAAATTCCAATGTCGGTAGTAAATTCGGAAAAACATCAAAAACTGGCGCTTCAAATTGCACAGGAAACTATGACCTTGCTACAAAACAAAAGGAATGTTCTTCCTTTATCGAAATCAGTTAAGAAAATTGCTGTAATAGGACCAAATGCCGACGATAAACCTTTGATGTGGGGAAATTACAATGGCTTTCCGGTAAATACCACCACTGTTTTGGATGGAATTAAAACGAAACTCCCTGCTGAAAAAATATTTTACGACAAAGGTTGTGATCTGATAGAAGACATGATGACAGAAAGCCTGCTTGGGAAATGCTTAATAGATGGTAAACCAGGCTTAAAGGCAACTTATTGGAACAACAAAGAATTCAGTGGCAACATTGTAGCCACCGAACAAATTTCCAGTTCTATTCAACTAACCACAGCCGGACAGCATCAGTTCGCTTCCGGCGTTCATCTAAAAGGATTTTCAGGAAAATATGAAACCACTTATATCGCCTCTAAATCAGAAGAATTGGTTTTTAAACTTGGTTATGCAGGGAAATGCAAGGTATTTGTAAACGGTGATACTTTGCTTAATAAAGATTCGTGGCAGACAGTACCCACACGAATATCGTTTAAGGTAGAAGCCGGAAAAGAATATAAAATCGACATCAGATTCGCAGCTGTTTTCGACTGGGCTGATGCCAACTTAAAAATTGACTTTGGTCGGGAAATGCCTGTAAACTACGATGAATTGATAGCTAAACTAAAGGGAATAGATGTTGTGGTTTTTGCGGGTGGAATTTCTCCAAAACTCGAAGGCGAGGAAATGCCAATTGATATCCCCGGTTTTAAAGGTGGCGATCGTACCAATATAGAACTCCCGGCTTCGCAACGAAAATACTTGCAGGCGTTAAAAAAAGCAGGGAAAAAAGTGATTTTTGTGAATTGTTCCGGCTCAGCCATTGCATTCACACCCGAAACTGAAAGTTGCGATGCCATCCTTCAGGCTTGGTACGGCGGACAATCAGGTGGGCAGGCGGTAGCCGATGTGCTTTTTGGCGATTTTAATCCTTCGGGAAAATTACCAATTACCTTTTATAAAAACTCGGAGAATCTCGGCAATTTTGAAGATTACTCCATGAAGGGTCGTACCTATCGTTTTACCAACGATGCTCTTTTCCCATTCGGTTATGGCTTGAGTTATACAACTTTCAAAATTGGTGATGCCAAATTAAGTAAAACAACAATTACTGCAAATGAAAACCTTCAGTTGACGCTACCTGTAACCAATACCGGGAAACGCGATGGTGTTGAAGTCGTACAGGTTTATATTCGAAAAGTTGGCGATGTGGAAGGCCCTTTAAAAACATTACGGGAATATCAACGTGTGAAAATTTCCGCGGGTAAAACTCAGCAGGTTTCTTTTGAACTAACACCTTCTTCTTTCGAATTTTTCGATTGGAGTGAGCGGAAAATGATGGTAACTCCTGGCGAATATGAGGTTTATTATGGAAATAGTTCGAATGACAAGAATCTGAAATTAGCGAAAGTTACAATTTATTAAATGGTAAAAATTATTTGTATTGCATACTCAATAATTTATAAATTACATGTTTAAAAGGGGGATAACACTAATTTTATTATTGTCAAATTTATTCATGCTTGGCGTTGGGAGAGCACAGAATATCCAAACCAAAAGGACAAGAGAGAATTTTGATTTTTATTGGCAGTTTCACAAAGGCGACATAGCTATTAAAAAAGTAGTCAGGGTGGGGCAAGGAGGGATAACCGACATAAATGTACCCATTATTACGAAAAAAGACACGGTGATTGACTATACGAATGTAAAAAACAGTACATTATTTTTTCCGGCAGATTGGAAAATAGTGGATCTTCCTCACGACTGGGTGGTGGAAGGAACTTTTGTAAACGACAATTCCTTAGGTAGCCAGCCGGGCGGAAATGGATATTTACCAACCGGAGTAGGGTTTTACCGCAAAGAATTTGACATTCCTCAAGCGGATAAAGGCAGGAAAATATCCATCGAGTTTGATGGTATTTTCCGCAACAGTACCGTTTGGGTAAACGGCCATTTGTTGGGCACTCACCTGAGCGGCTATACCCCTTCCAATTACGACTTGACCGATGTGCTACGCTATGGTGGGAAAAATGCCATCCTCGTACAGGTCGATGCCAACGAAGCTGAAGGATGGTGGTACGAAGGGGGCGGAATATACCGGCATACATGGTTGGTGAAAACCGACAGGCTGCATGTGGCACGTTTTGGCACGTTTGTAACAACACCTTCTATCACCGAAGCGAATGCATCGGTAAGTATCAAAACCACGTTGAAAAACGAGTACAAAACAGAGAAAAATATCAAGTTAGTTTCTAAAATTGTTGACAAAAATGGAAATGTGCTGGATGTTCAAACTTCCGCACAATCGGTAGCAGCATTTGAGCAAGTTGAAATTGTACAGCTGGGTTCTATCAACAAACCATCGCTTTGGTCGCCCGAAAGTCCGTATCTGTACAAAGTTCTTACCGAAGTATCGGAAAATGGAAATGTTGTTGATAATTATGAAACTACATTTGGTGTGCGTACTTTCGAGGTAAATAAAAACGGCGTTTTCCTCAATGGAAAATTATGTCCAATCAAAGGTACGTGCAACCATCAGGATTTTGCCGGAATTGGTGTGGCGCTACCTGATAAAATCAACTGGTATAAATTGAAAATACTAAAGGATCTTGGTAGCAATGCTTACCGCACAACGCACCATCCGCCAACACCCGAATTACTCGATATGTGCGACAGCATGGGTATTATTGTTTTGGACGAAAACCGTCACCTGTCGAGCAGCGAAGATGGGTTGAAGGATTTGACCACGATGATTCTCCGCGACCGCAACCATCCTTCCATTTTTATGTGGAGCATGGAAAACGAAGAGGCGATACAGGGTACGGTAATGGGAGCTCAAATCCTTGAAACCATGGTGGCTACCGCTCACAAACTCGACCCGACCCGTAAAGTAACTGCCGCAATGAACCATGCCCGCAACGATGGCGGATACAGCGATGTACTCGATGTGGTTGGCTACAATTACGGCGACAAACAAATGGCTTATGTAAAAGATAAGGAAGCGCATCCCGACCGTGTTTTCTTTTGTACCGAAGGAACCAGTTTTGTTTCTACCCGTGGTGAATACAAAAATAGCTGGTGGCCACAGAGTTGCTCCAACTCAACTATTTGGCAACCCGACTGGGGGCAGTATCCGGGTGAGGATTGGGCGGATATTGTGAAGTACCCTTACCTTGGCGGAACATTTGTTTGGACAGGTTTTGATTATCGCGGTGAACCAACACCTTTCAGATGGCCGAGTGTGGCTTCTTATTTTGGTTTCATGGATGTATGCGGTTTCCCCAAAGATGGTTATTACGCTTATAAAGCAGCGTGGGGCAACGAACCTGTGGTGCATATTTTCCCGCATTGGAACTGGACGGGAAAAGAAGGCGATAGCATTAAAGTGCATTGTTACACCAATTGCGATGAAGTGGAACTGTTCCTCAACGGTAAAAGTCTGGGCAAGCAAATGGCGGAAGCTTACAAAAAATTAATCTGGCCGACCATTTACAAACCCGGAAAATTAGAAGCAAAAGGTTATAAAGCTGGAAAATTGGTTACCAGGGATATTGTGGAAACTACCACCGAACCTGCTCAGGTAGTTTTAAATAGTGATGTAAATACGCTTAAAGCCGATGGTTGCGATGTAGCTGTAATTAAGGTTGATATTAAAGACAACAAAGGAAGAGTAGTGCCAACGGCCAATAATCTGGTGAAGTTTGAAATCGAAGGGGCGGGTAAAATCATCGGTACAGGCAATGGTAATCCCACCAGCCACGAACCCGACAAAGCCAGTCAGCGTATGGCTTTCAACGGGTATTGCATGGTGTTGGTGCAAGCCGAAAAAACGGCTGGAGTGATTCGCCTGAAAGCGGTGTCGGAAAATTTGAAAGGTTCAGTCATTGTTATTAATGTGAAATAAAGGATGTGGAGTATTAGACCCCTTATAATAAAAGTGTGGCTTTGGATGATTATGACGGTATTAATATCCGGCATATCTGTACAACTACACGCCCAAACCACCTATTTCGTTTCACCAACGGGGAACGATAAAAACTCCGGTACGGAAAAATCGCCTTTAAAAAGCATAAAAGCGGCACAATATAAAGCCCGTGGACAAAAAGGCGAAACGACAATTTATCTTCGTGAAGGAGAATACCGCATTGATCAAACGCTGATTTTTACGTCACAAGATGGGAACGTGCATAAGTGCCTGACGTTAAGTTCTTATCCCGGCGAAAAAGTGATTATTTCGGGCGGTGTTCGGCTGAAACTTAATTGGCAACCCTACCAAAACGGGATCATGCAGGCAAAAATTTCCCAGAAGATTGCCATTGACATGCTTACCGTGAACGGGAAAATCCGCTCCATGGCTCGTTACCCGAACTACGACTCAACGGCTGTGAGGTTCAACGGCACTTCGGCGGATGCCACTTCGGCGGAGCGTGTAAAAAGCTGGAAAAACCCTTCGGGCGGTTTCCTGCATGCCATGCACGTGAGCGATTGGGGCGATTTTCATTACCGCATCACCGGTAAAGACGAGCAGGGCAACCTGAAAATTGCTGGCGGCTGGCAGAATAACCGTCCATACGGATTGAGTAAGGATAACCGCATGGTGGAGAATATCTTTGAGGAATTAGACGCACCCGGCGAATGGTTTTTCAATGCCAACGAGGCTGTTCTATATTACTATCCTGTTTCAGGTGAAGATGTTTCCAAATCGACGTTTGAAGTATCGAAGCTTAAGCATTTGGTGGAATTCAGGGGAAGCGAACAGGAACCGGTAAAAAATATCGCGATAAAGAACATTGAATTTACGCAAACTGCCCGCACTTTTATGGAAAAGTACGAACCTTTGTTGCGTTCCGACTGGACAGTGTATCGTGGTGGAGCCATTGTTTTTGAAGGAACTGAAAATTGTTCCGTATCGGGTTGCTATCTCCATAATCTGGGTGGCAATGCCGTGTTTTTCTCCAACTACAATCGGAATTCCTCCCTTACCGGTTCGCGCATAACGCAAGTGGGAGCAAGTGCCGTTTGTTTTGTGGGCGACCCGAATGCTGTCCGTTCCGCAGTGTTCAATTATGATGTGGATGGGATGTACGATCAAACAGACCGCCGTCAAGGACCGAAAACGAATAATTATCCTGCGGAATGTCTTGTCCGGGATAATTTAATACACACGATAGGTCTCTTTGAAAAACAGATTACCGGTGTAGAATTATCCATGGCTAAGTCGATCACGGTGAGCCACAACAGTATTTATGACGTTCCGCGTGCAGGTATCAACGTAAGCGAAGGTACGTGGGGCGGTCACATTATTGAATACAATGATATTTTTGAAACCGTGAAGGAAACCGGCGACCATGGTTCGTTCAACTCATGGGGGCGCGACCGTTTTTGGAATCCCGATCGTGAGAAAATGAACAAATTTGTCGCTCAGGAACCTTCCCTGATTTTGGCCGATGTAACGTCAACGATCATTATCCGTAACAACCGTTTCCGTTGCGACCGAGGTTGGGACGTGGATTTGGACGATGGTTCCAGCAACTACCATATTTATAACAACTTATTCTTAAATGGCGGGCTAAAACTCCGTGAAGGATTTTACAGAACTGTTGAGAATAATATTTTTGTAAACAGCACCTTTCATCCTCATGTTTGGTTTGAAAACAGCGGGGACGTTTTCGCACGAAACATTGTGATGCAGCCTTACAAACCCATCGACCTGCCAAGCTGGGGGGTAATGGTGGATTACAATATTTTTACAAATAATGAAGCTTTTTCATTTGCTCAAAGTCAGGGTGTTGACAAGCATTCCATCGTCTGTCCGGTTGAGTTTCAGGATGCTGACCATGGCAATTTTGCTGTAAAAAACACGGTAACTCCTGTGTTTCGTATAGGTTTCCAAAATTTTGATATGGAAAACTTCGGTGTTGTTTCTCCCGGCTTGAAACGTATTACAAAAACACCCAGAATTATTTTACCTCAAATACAAGTGGATAATACCCGGTCGAATATTGTCGAATGGCAAGGCTGGAATATTAAGAACCTTGAAACTTTGGGTGAACGCTCGGCAACCGGCATGGATAGCGAACGCGGGGTGTATGTTCTTTCAATAGTAGATTCTTACAATAATTTGAAAGATATACTCCGTGTGAATGATGCAATTATTAAGTTCGATGGGAAAATAATCAATAATTTGGGTGATTTGCAAAATGCGTTCAAACAGGCTGATTTGTCTAAACCAATTGAAATGGTGGTTTTCAGAAATCAGAAAGAGACTTTGGTTGTAATTCCGAAAAATACTTTTAGCAATAGATAATAAAAACAGGCTGATGAAAAATATCCAGGCCATTTTATTCTTGATCATTATTTCAGTTTTTCCTCTGCAAGCTGAAAAGAATAATATTGTAAATCTGCGCACAGAATACAAGGAAATGCCTTTGGGTATAGATGTGTTACAGCCACGTTTCAGTTGGCAGATGGCCTCAATAAAATCGGGCAGTTATCAAAAGGCGTATCAGATTGTAGTGAAAGATGAAGCCGGGCAGGAGGTATGGAATTCCGGCAAAACACGAAGTGATGTTTCATTAAATATTAAATATGCAGGAGCAGTTTTAAAGCCGTGCACACGCTATAACTGGACAGTCGCGGTTTGGGATCAGGTGCAGAAAAAACATGTTGCCGGGTCGTGGTTCGAGACTGGATTGATGAATCCCGATCCTCAATTGTCGGCTTGGAATGGTGCCAAATGGATTGGTGGCTCGGATGATGATTTGGTTTTGTATTCCCATTATCTACCTGTATTTAAGATAAATGTATCTTTGCAATTAGACAAACAATCGGGTAGTACCAAAGCTGGTTTTATTTATGGAGCTAATGATGCCCGATTTATGGACAAGAATAAAAACATGAGTAAACTTGAAAATAAAAAAGACAGTTCTTTTATATTGGTTGAATTGGATATTGCTCCGATTAGTTTAAATAAATTGGCACAATTGAATATTTACAGAAACGGTTATTCATCCAATGATAAGAAGAACGTACCTTTTAAAAGTTTTCTTATACCCGATTCTATTATCAATCTCAAAAACAGGTACGAGGCTCACACAGTGTATTTAAGCTCTGTACAGGGTGATACCAAAGTTTACGTTGATGGTGAAAACAAAAGAAACTTTGTGGGTGGGCTGAATCTTAAACCGGTAGGAATGGGTGGTGATTTTATAGCGTTTCCGGTGGTAGCTGAAATTGGGTTTTTTGTACCTGAAAATCAAATAGCGTATTTTTCAAATTTCGAAATAAAAAACTACCGAAGTCCATCGAATAAATTGTATTCCGATTTTTCCACACCTCGCAAGATAATTGGTGATGGCAAAGAAATAATGGTATTATTTAATCCCTCCCGAAACTCAATGCCGATGTTGCGAACCACTTTTGCAACCTTATCAGCCCCTGTAAATAAGGCTCGGTTATATGTAACTTCCAGAGGAATTTATGAAATGTACCTGAACGGTAAACGAGTTGGGAATGATTATTTCAATCCGGGAGCAACCCAATATACCAAAACTCATTTTTATCAGACCTTCGATGTTACCGATTATATGCTTAATGGAAAAAATGCACTTGGCGCAATGTTGGGCGAAGGATGGTGGAGCGGTGGCAGTACTTATATGGGCGAATACTGGAATTTTTTCGGCGACAGGCAATCTCTTTTGGTTAAATTAGTCGTAACGTATTCCGATGGAAAAACGGATGTAATCGTTTCAAATCCTGATACATGGAAGTGCTTTAATGATGGTCCGGTAGTGTATGGAAGTTTTTTTCAGGGCGAAGTTTATGATGCTACCAAAGAAAAATTTGTGAAAGATTGGTCAACAACTTCTTACAATGATTCAGCCTGGAAGAAAAGCGTGGAAGTTCCTCTTGTTGGTACAATAAATACCGACAAAACATGGGGCAATCCTCCGGCGGTAAATGACTACGGTAAATTAGAACTGATTGGCCAATTGGAAGAACCGATAAGAACGGTTAAAGAGCTTACGGCCATTTCGGTGGAAGAAATTCGTCCCGGAGTTTATGTTTATGATATGGGGCAGAATATGGCTGGAGTGCCTCAAATCAACTTGAAAGATGTACTGCCGGGTTCAAAGATAGTTCTTCGATTTGCAGAAGTAAAATATCCGAACTTGCCTGAATACAAGGAGAATACAGGGATGATTATGCTCGAAAATATTCGGGAAGCTATGGCTCAGGAAATTTATTTTGCCAAAGGTGGCGAAGAAACAATATCTCCGAGGTTTACTTATCACGGTTACAGGTATGTGGAAATATCCGGTATCGAAAATCCATTGCCGCTGAGTGCCGTAAAAGGCTTAGTTTTAAGCTCCGTACACGAATTGGCATCGAAGTACGAAACCTCAAACCCGAAAGTAAACAAGCTTTGGGAAAATATAACATGGTCAACTTACGCCAATTTTATGTCGATACCTACCGATTGTCCGCAGCGAAACGAGCGTTTGGGCTGGAGTGGAGATATATCGGTGTTTTCGCGTACTGCAACTTATTTGGCGACTGTACCTCAGTTTTTGCGAAAACACATGCTGGCAATGCGCGATACACAAAGAGAGGATGGACGTTTTCCGGATGTGGCGCCATTGGGAGTGGGTTTTGGCGAAACTCTTTGGGGTAGTGCAGGTATTACGGTGGCGTGGGAAAGCTATCTGCAATATAACGACAAAGATTTGCTGGCTGATCATTACGATGCCATGAAAAGATACATGGACTACCTGATTCGTGATATTAATCCTGAAACGGGAATTTTCAAGGAAAAAGAAATGAAAATTTGGGGGAGTTTGGGCGATTGGTTAAGTCTCGAAGATAATAAAAACGAAAAAGTCCTGTTTTGGGAAGCTTATCTGATTTACGATTTGGAAATTATGGGTAAAATGGCTTCGGTACTTAATAAAAAAGACGATGCCGAAAGGTTTTCAAAACTTTGTACTGAAAGAAAACAATTCTTTAATAAAACATACATAGACAACGCGACTGGAAAAACGGCATTTCGCGGAAAAATTATCGATTCACAAACTTCTTACGTACTTCCTTTGGTGTTCAACGTGTTTAATAAAGAAAATCTCGAAGCTGCGCAACGTAATTTCGCCAATACCGTTACCCGTGTCAATAAAACAGATCAGAATGTTGACTGTCCCCCCTATTCACTCATGACCGGATTTATTGGCACAGCATGGATCAATAAAGCTTTGTCGGATAATGGATATGCCGATTTGGCGTACCGTTTGCTCCAGCAAACAAGCTATCCATCGTGGTTGTATCCGGTGGAGCAAGGCGCTACCACCATTTGGGAACGTCTAAATTCATTCACTCATACTGCCGGGTTTGGTGGAAATAACAGCATGAATTCTTTCAATCATTATTCTTTTGGAGCGGTGGGAGCATGGATGTACAATTATTCACTTGGCATAACTCGCGACGAAAATTCACCCGGATTTAAACATTTTATTCTGCAACCAGAGCCGGATCCTACCCGAAAAATGACTTATGCCAAAGGATATTATGATTCCATGTATGGGCGGATTGAAAGTAGTTGGGAAGTAAGAAACAATGATTGCAACTATCGTTTTGTTGTTCCGGCTAATACAACTGCCACCGTTTACATCCCCGCTGAAAAAGAGACCGATGTTGTGGTAAATGGCAAGAGAGCATCCAAAACGATTGGAATTAAATTTCTCAGAATGGAAAAAAGAAAGGCCGTTTATTTAGTAGCTTCAGGAGAATATCGCTTTAATTCGAAAACACCTTTTTGACAAATTTTTAAATCAATATATTCATCTAAATTTCATGAACACGAAAACAAAACTTGCAAAAATGTTTTTACTAATAGGATTACTCCTGTTAACCCCTAAAACATTCTCCCGTAATCCGAATTTTCATATCTATATTTGTTTCGGACAGTCAAATATGGAAGGTCAGGGTGCAATTGAAGTGCAAGACAAAACAGTAAATAGTCGTTTTAAGGTTCTTCAATCGCTTGATTGTCCAAGTACGGGCAGAAATAAAGGTACATGGTATCCGGCTGTTCCTCCATTGTGTCAGTGTGGTACAGGTCTCTCCCCTGCCGACTATTTTGGACGTACTTTGGTCGAGAATCTGCCAGATAGCATTACTGTTGGGGTAATTAATGTGGCCGTTGGAGGTTGTGACATCAGACTATTTGATAAAGATCTTTATCAGGATTACGATTCAACATTTAACGAAGAATGGTATTTGTCCAAAGTAAGAATGTACGACTGGAATCCACGTAAGCATCTTATGGATCTGGCCAAACAGGCTCAAAACGATGGTGTTATTAAAGGTATTCTTTTACATCAAGGCGAAGCAAATACGGGTAATACACAATGGCCGTTGTATGTAAAAAAGGTTTATAACGATATGTTAAGTGAACTTTCGTTAAGTGCCGATACAGTACCATTATTATCGGGAGAGGTATTATATACTGGTGTTTATAAAGACATGAATCCCATTATCAGGCAACTTCCCAATACTGTTCCTACAGCTCATATCATTTCTGCAGAAGGATTGGGAGGAGATTGGGCTCACTTTACTTCAGAGGGTTACAGAACGCTTGGAATAAGATATGCTGCAACAATGCTTCCCTTGTTGGGTGTAGGAACTAAAATTATTGAACCTGAAAAGTAATATTTTGAATCAGAATGTTCCACTTTAGGAGGTAATTGGGATATTGTCACCGACAAGACAGCTTCAAATAATACTTATGTGAAAATTAAGTCAGGATTAATTAATACTACTGAAGCTTCTGGTGACAGTGCAAATACTATTTTCGTCAATTTAAAAGCGAAATCAGACACTACCTTTTATGTGTATGCACGCGTATATTGTCCAACCCTATCGTCAGATTCATATTGGGTGAAAATGGACAATGAACCATTTGCGTATGTTAATGGCTTGACAACAAGTGTATGGGCATGGAAAAAATTAAAACATATAATCTGAAAGCTGGTAGCCATACATTAGCCATTGCCAATGGAGAAGCTGGTGCAAGACTTGATAAAATATACATTTCAAACGTTGATATTGCGCCAACAGGGATGGGAGAAACTGCAATACAGGTTTGTAATTCTGTAGTATATACCATTCCCGGTAGAATTGAGACTGAATCTTATTCATTTCAAACCGGAGTTACAACTGCAACCACAGGTGATTCTGATGGTATCTTAGATGCAGGAAGTATGGATGTTAACGACTGGATGGAATATTTTGTTAATATCCCCAAAGATACAGTTTACAAGGTCACTTTTCGTTGTGCTGTTCCGATTGCTGGTGCCATGTCAATATTGGTTAATGAAAAGTTGGTGGATAATATATCATTTACGAGTACAGGCAGTTTGAAAACATACAATTCTTTTTCAGAAGATATACCTTTAAAAATCGGGAGACATATTTTAAAATTTGTTGTAACTACGGGAGGATTTAATTTTAATTGGTTTATGCTGGAAAGAGCGAATGCAACAGGAATTGATGTTTTAAAAGCGACTGGACTGAGTATTTTTCCGAATCCCACAAAGGGAGAATTAAATATTGATAGTCAGAATTTTCTGTTTGAAAATATTGATATTTTTGATGTTGCGGGTAAAAAATTATTCACAAAAAATGTTGAGCCTGCTAAATTGATCAGTATCAAACCGGATTTACAAAAAGGTATATATATATATATATCTTAAAACTAAGTAATAAAAACCTGAATTATAATTTCAGATTTATGATTGACTAAATAGAATTAGAAAATAATGAGATTTAGTAATTGGAATTATTTAATATAGTAAATTCACGAAGAAAGATTTCTTTAGCGTCTTAGTATCATTACGTATTCTCGTTCAAAATTAAACATTATATTATTAATATTACTTACAGAGTTTGAATAGCAAAATTGTTTTAAAAATGATTAGAAAATTTTCTCTGGGAATTGCGTTGTTCTCAATAATGATTAGTTCCTCTTTCGCTCAGTTAAAAGCTCCTCTTGCTTGTGGTCCTGTGCCAACCGAAAACCAAATGCGGGTGCAGGAAATGGAAGCTTATGCTTTTGTCCATTTTTCTCTAAATACCTACACCGACCAGTCGTGGGGATTTGGAAACGAAGATGTGAAGTTGTTTAACCCCCAAAAGGCCGATTGCCGCCAGTGGGCACGTATTTGTAAAGCATCGGGCATGAAAGGGATTATTATCACAGCCAAGCACCATTGCGGTTTTTGCCTTTGGCCATCGAAATACACCGAGTATTCGGTGAAAAATGCACCGTGGAAAAACGGCAAGGGCGATATGGTGCGCGAAATGGCTGATGCCTGTAAAGAATACGGTTTGAAATTCGGAATCTATTTGTCGCCTTGGGACAGAAACAGTGCCGATTACGGAAAACCGGAATACATCACCTATTTCCGCAATCAGCTCACCGAACTTTTGACCAACTATGGCGAGGTCTTCGAAATCTGGTTCGATGGCGCTAATGGTGGCGATGGCTACTATGGCGGAGCCAACGAAACCCGTAAAATCGATGCCAAAACTTACTATGATTGGAAAAATACCTATGCCTTGATTCATAAGTTGCAACCGAATTGTGTAATTTGGAACGATGGTGGTGAGCGTGGTGACTTGCGTTGGGTGGGTACGGAAGAAGGTTACGTAGGCGAAACCAACTGGAGCTTGCTGAATGCTACAGGCGATGTGCCCTGGAATGATTTGCATTTTGGTGTGGAAAACGGGAATGCATGGGTGATGGCCGAAGTAAATACCTCTATCCGTCCCGAGTGGTTTTACCATCCGAACGAAGATACCAAAGTAAAAACAGTTCCTCAACTGATGGATTATTATTACCATTCTATCGGTCGCAACGGAACCATGTTGCTCAGTTTCCCAATTATGCCTAACGGCTTGATTCACCCGACCGACTCAACGAACGGGATTGAATTTGCCAAAGCGGTGAAAGAATCGTTTGCGATAAACCTTGCTCTGAATAAAAAAGCAAAAGCATCGAATGTACGTGGCAAGTCAGGTAAGTTTGGAGCAGCTATGGCGGTTGATGGAAAGAAAAACACCTATTGGGCAACCGATGATAATACGAAAACAGCATCGTTGACCATCGACTTTGGTAAACCAACGATTTTCAACCGTTTTATGGCACAAGAATATATCCGTTTGGGACAACGTGTGAAAGCTTTCACGGTGGAAGCCCTTGTGGATGGAAAGTGGAAAGAAATTGCGAAAGCCACTACCATCGGTTACAAACGAATCCTTCGTTTCCCAGCTGTAAAAGCAACTCAGGTGCGTTTCAATATCACCGATTCCAAATGCGACCCGCTCATTTCCAATATCGGAATTTATAATGCTCCGGTATTCCTTTATGCACCCGTCATTACCCGAAGCCAATTTGGTTTGGTGGCTATAAACACGAACGACATCGGTCCTATTTTCTATTATACATTGGATGGTAGCGAACCAACCTCCAAATCAACCAAATATACAGGCCCGTTTGTAGCCGATGGAAAAGTGGAGGTGAAGGCAATTACCTACGATCTTACTTCGGGAAAGAGAAGTCCAGTTGGCGCTGAAAAGTTCGATATATCGAAGAAAAATTGGAAAATAGAAGGATTTACTGATAGTAAAACTGCTGCAATCATCGATGGCGATCCGGCAAGCGTTTGGCATCAAAGAGATGGTAATATGCCAAAAGACTTAGTAATTGACCTTGGTAGTCTTAATAATGTATGCGGTTTCAAATACCTTCCCGATCAGAATAAATGGAGTTCGGGCATTATTACCTCATACGAATTTTATGTTTCTGATGACAATTTGAATTGGAAATTAGCAGATAAAGGAGAGTTTTCGAATATCAAAAACAATCCATTGATGCAAATCAAGATTTTTGCCCCTGCAATGGCTCGTTACATTAAGTTGCGTGCTTTGAAGAACACTTCGGGTGATAACGTGGCTGGCTATGCCGAAGTAGATGTGATAACAAAATAATTGTTTGACAAATAGATGCTTGAAAAACATTTAACGTTATATTTCTCGTTTTTCTCAAATCATTATTCAATCAAATTAAGACAGAATAATCTTGCTATCAAAAGTGAAAATTGAAACAATATGACCCGATTTAATAGGTGCTACCACACCCCCGGTGTTATTAAAAAAGTGGCGACAATATGTTTGTTTTTGTTCATTAATTTGTTGATTTTCTCACAAAACCATCAAAATACCGAAAGAAAGCAACTGTTCGATAACAACTGGAAGTTTTTTTTAGGCGACACAATTGCTGCGAGTCAAAAAGAATTTAACGATGCCGTGTGGCGAAGCTTAGACCTGCCCCACGATTGGAGCATTGAAGGCGAAATTTTACCGAAAAATCCGACAAAAGGTGCAGGAGGATATTTCCCTGCCGGAATTGGCTGGTATCGAAAAACTATCACAGTGCCTCAAGCATGGCAGGGAAAGAAAATTTCTATTTATTTCGAAGGAGTTTATATGAATTCCAAAGTTTTCATTAACGGAAAATCGCTGGGCGTGCATCCTTATGGCTACACCTCGTTCTGCTACGATCTTACGCCTTATCTGAATTTTGGAAAAGAAAATGTAATAGCCGTACGTGTCGATAATTCAAAACATCTGAATAGCAGATGGTATAGCGGTTCGGGTATTTATCGCCATGTATGGTTGCAGGTTACCAATCCTGTACACGTAGCTCAATGGGGCACAACCATCACTACTCCCTCAGTGTCTGTTAAAAAGGCAACTGTATTAGTGAAAACATTGGTGAAAAACGAAACGGCATCAGCGCAGAAAATTATTGTTAAAACTACTCTATGGAATAAGAATTTTAAAAACTCAGGGAATGGTCAGGTGCAAATTGTGCTTCAAGCCAATAGCGAAAAGGAAATCGCTCAAACCATTAACGTGTCTAATCCCCAGCTTTGGACTCCTGAAACTCCGAATTTGTATCAGGCTCAAATTCAGGTATTAAAGGATGAAAATATATTGGATGGTACAAAAACCAATTTTGGTATTCGTTCCTTAAAATTCTCAATTGAAAATGGTTTTGAGCTGAATGGTAAAACAGTGAAACTTAACGGTGGTTGCGTGCATCACGAAAATGGCTGTCTGGGTTCCGCTGCTTTCGACCGTGCCGAAGAGCGAAAAATTGAATTGCTCAAGAAAGCTGGTTTTAATGCTGTGCGCACCTCGCATAACCCACCATCCGAAGCATTCTTGGATGCGTGCGACCGATTAGGATTGCTCGTTATGGACGAATCGTTCGACTGCTGGAAAATCGGGAAAAATACGAATGATTATTCCGTATATTTCAATCAATGGTGGGAGCGCGACTTGCAAGCCATGGTATTACGTGATCGTAACCATCCTTCCATTTTTATGTGGAGCATAGGAAATGAAATTCCTGAACGTGGAAAACCTGAAGCGGTTAAAACTGCCACCATGCTTATTGAAGCGCTGAAGAAAATGGACAATACCCGTCCGGTAACCTCGGCCGTTGTCGAAAATGGCAAAGATTGGACAATTATGGATTCACTCATGGCTGTACATGATGTGGCGGGTTATAATTATCACTTGTATAGTGCTCTGGATGATCATAAACGTGTTCCTGAACGTATGATTGTTCAGACTGAATCTTACCCAAAAGATGCTTTTGTGAATTGGAAATTGACGCAGGATAATAGCTATGTTTTAGGTGATTTTGTATGGACAGCCATCGACTATTTGGGAGAGGCCGGTATTGGTCGCTATTACTATTCAGGCGAGACGCCGGGCGAAAACTGGGATAACGATATGTTCCCCATTCATGCCGCCTATTGTGGTGATATTGATTTGATTGGCTGGATGAAACCTGTTTCGCATTACCGCGGCATGTTGTATAACGATAATGAAAAACTTTATATGGCTGTGCGCGAACCTGAACCCCGGGCACTGGAAATAAAAGAAACCTGGTGGTCGGTGTATCCCACCTGGGAAAGCTGGACATGGCCCGGATTTGAAGGTAAAAACATTCAGGTAGAAGTGTATTCAAAATATCCGAAAGTAAGGCTATACATCAATAATAAGTTGATAGGCGAACAAGCTACAACTGTCGATCAGCAGTTTAAAGCCACATTCACTGTGCCTTACTCCGCTGGCGTGCTTAAAGCCGTTGGAATTGAAAATGGAAAGGAAGTGGAATCGACCCTCCTGAAAACTGCTGGAGAAGCGACTACTATCAAATTGATGGCCGACAGGAAGGAAATGACAGCCAACGGTCAGGATTTAATATTTGTAACTGTTGAAATAATGGATAAAAACGCTGTGATTCAACCCAATGCCAATAATCGCCTGACCATTCAGGTGGAAGGAGAAGGGACAATTGCCGGAGTGGGGAATGCGGACATTCGGGACACTGATCCTTATGCCGGAAATACCCGCAAAGCATGGAAAGGACGTGCGCTGGTAGTGATTAAAAGCACGCACAAAGCGGGAGGCATTAAACTGAGCGTAGGTTCTTCGGCATTAGGTGTAGCCACCTTAAATATAAGATCGGAGGAGTTGAGCATAGATGATAACAATAAAATGACTGAATATTAAATGATCAAAGCTTACAAATATTCATTTGTGTTGGTATTTTTATATCTGGCTTGCTTTGTACACTTGCTGGAAGGCTTAACTGCTCAAACTGCCATGGCGAATGTGTTGAACCGACACAAAACAAACCTGAACAGTGATTGGCAAGTAATATTAGATCCAACCGGTATTGGCGAATGGAAGCAAGTTTGGCAGGAAAAAAAGCCTCAAAAGAAGACTGATTTTGTGGAGTATTCGTTTGATGGAGGGCCTTCTTTGAAAGTACCCGGCGATTTCAATTCACAATTGCGCGAACTTACATGTTTTGAAGGAACGGTTTGGTACAAAAAACAATTTCAGAATACGCTTCAAGCTGGCAAACGGCTTTTTATTCATTTTGGAGCAGTTAATTATATGGCTGATGTCTATCTGAATGGTGAAAAGATAGGAAGTCACGAAGGTGGTTTTACTCCGTTTCAGTTCGAGATTACGAATAAGGCTAAAACCGGAACTAATACCATTGTAGTGAAGGTGAACAATAACCGAATAGGGAATGGATTACCCAGCTATGGCTACGACTGGTTTAACTATGGTGGTATCACTCGCGATGTCGATTTAATCGAAACAAATACCTCGTATATTGAAGATTATTTCATTCAATTGAAAAAAGGTAGCCTGAATCAGGTGCTGGGCTGGGTGCAGCTTAATGGCTCTCAAGCTGTTCAAAATATCAAAGTGAAAATACCGGAGTTGAGCCTGCTGTACAAAACCCGAACGGACAATAAAGGGCGGGCAAAAGTAGAGTTCTCTTCGCGTTTCAAGCTTTGGTCGCCCGAGAATCCGAAACTCTACAAGGTGATTGTGGAAAGCGAAAGCGACGCGGTGGCCGACAGTATCGGATTCAGAAGCATTGAAGTGCAGGGAACTAAAGTGTTGCTTAACGGAAAACCTGTTTTTCTAAAAGCGGTCAATATCCACGAAGAAAATCCATACAAAAAAGCGCGTGGTTATTCCTCTGGCGATGCCCGGATATTGTTGGATGCAGCCAAAGAGTTGGGTTGCAACCTTGTTCGGCTGGCTCATTATCCGCACAGCGAAAATATGGTGCGGGAAGCGGAAAAAATGGGTTTGATGGTGTGGAGCGAACTTCCGGTTTATCAGCATATCCAGTTTTCGGATAGTGTTGTTCCCAAGAAAATGGATCGCATGCTCAACGAAATGGTTCGCCGTGATAGAAATCGCTGCGGAGTGATTGTGTGGAGCCTTTCCAACGAAACTTACCCCGGAACTCCCAACCGCAATGAAACACTTATCAACTTAACCGCTAAATGTCGGGCACTTGACTCTACCCGTTTGATAATACATGTAATCAATACTCAAACTTATGAAGATAACACGTTCAATGTGTGGGATCCTCTTTATAAGTATTCTGACCTGATTGCCATTAACGAATATATTGGATGGTATATTCCATGGCAGGGAAAACCAACGGAAACCAAGTGGGAAATTGCTTTTCCCGACAAACCCGTGTTCATCTCCGAATTTGGAGGCGAAGCGAAGTATGGAAGTAACGATGGAGCTGATGCCGCTGCAAACTGGACTGAAGGATATCAGGAAAATATCTATAAAGATCAGATAGAAATGTTCAGTACCATCTCTAACCTGTGTGGAGTATGCCCTTGGATATTGTTCGATTACAGGTCGTTGGGGCGCATGAATCAAATGTATCAAAATGGGTACAACCGAAAAGGATTACTTTCTGAGAATGGCGAAAAGAAGAAAGCATGGTATATTATGAATGAGTATTATAAGAAAAAATGATGGTATCGAAACTGAAACAAACAATGTTGGCATTTATATGCCTGATAATAGTTGGCGCGAGTTTATCTGCGCAATCCAGTGTGATTGATCTTTGGAATGGAAAAGTGCCTGGTTCAATTTATAATTCCACGTACAAGGAGACGGTGGATTCTGTCTCATGGATCAAGATCAGGTTTGTAACGAACCCAAGTCTCCATGTGTATCAGGCACCTGCCGGCAAAAACACCGGTACAGCAGTAGTGGTATGCCCCGGAGGCGGATATTATGGCTTGTCTTATGTTGGCGAAGGTGTTGAAGTGGCCAAATGGCTCAATCAGTTGGGTGTAACGGCTGTTGTTTTACATTACCGTTTGCCTGACGATGCCATTATGCAAAATAAAACCATAGCTCCGTTACAAGACGGGCAAGAAGCTATACGCATTGTACGCCGAAATGCGATGAAATGGGGTATAGATCCGCACAAGATTGGGATCATTGGCTTTTCGGCCGGCGGGCACCTTGCATCTACGGTATCTACCCATTTCGACGAAAAGGTATATGAATCAAAAGATTCAACAAGCGCCCGTCCTGACTTTTCGTTGTTGATTTACCCTGTTATCTCCATGGATTCCACCATTACCCATTGGGGATCCAGAGAAAGCTTGCTGGGCAAAACACCATCTGCGGAATTGGTTAAATATTTTTCGAATGAGATGCAGGTAAATGCAAAAACACCGCCGGCTTTTATTGTTCATGCAATGGACGATTACTATGTCCCTACGCAGAATAGTATCAGGTATGCCCTGGCATTGAGAGAAAATAAAATTCCTTGCGAACTTCATCTTTACGAGCACGGTGGACATGGATTCGGACTGGGGATAAATCATACAGATACCGAATCGACCTGGACAAAAGCCTGTGAAAAGTGGTTGAAAGTGAATGGCTTTTTGGATTAGTCAAAATGTATCCGTTTTGATAACTAATGAATTTATACAATGTTCGCTAACGACCTACCTTGTCCGGTGAGCCGAACCAACGGTCAGCGTAGCTAAAAACAAGAGAGAAAAGCGTACAAAATACTTCTGTTTGACGATCGTAGGGAAGAGTTTGGTCCCGATAATTATCGGGATTTAGCTTTTCGAGCGTAAGTTTTTCGAGCGAAGCGGGCGCAGTCTAACACATTTTCCCTTTTTCTATCCCTTTTAGGGGAAAGTACCCGAAGGGGGATAGAGGTTTTTTTGCTTACTTTTTTGTAATCCTATTTCAGAACTTGACATCCCGAACACTTTCGGGAGTAAGTGGAACTTTAGGGGCAAATCCCTTGATAAATATTAATTTAGGATAAAGTAATCTAACAGAGAATTATAAATTACAATTTGTAAGCAACCGTTTTATTTCCACCCCTAAATCCCCAGCCTGTCCCGATCGCTATCGGGAGGGACTTGGTGTCTGCTAAAATAATTAGTTTTTTTTACATCATCTAACATCTTCTTTAAGGGATTGGGACAGAAGCTATTTGTAATTTATAACTTTTCGAGATTGTCAAATACCCCTTGAGACAGCCTTTTTTTACCCTGGCACCAGAAAACGATAAAAGAACGATAATGATACCCTTTCGGAAACATAAGGGTAACCTGTGGATGAAAGAATTAAAATACTTTTGTGTCAATGATCTTAAAACATGGATTGAATTTGTTCAAAATTTAATGAATGTTTGAGAAGTAAATTACGGATTTATTTCGATTTATCTAAATCCGATAACCCATTTTTGAATACAATGAATTTTAAAAAGGTTTCTTTTATTGCCACACTGATTTTGGCGTTTGTAATAAATCAAGCTGTAAAATCGCAAAGTATTTCCAATTTCTTCCCCGACAAAGAACTTGTAACTACTGGCATTTATTACTATCCTGAGCATTGGCCTGAAAACCAGTGGGAACGGGATATCCGTAATATTTCCGCCATGGGGTTCGAGTTCGTACACATAGCCGAGTTTGCCTGGTACAAGATGGAACCCGGAGAGGCTAAGTATGATTTTGCTTGGCTCGACAAGGTGGTGGAGTTATGCGCCAAATACAAGCTGAAGGTGGTTATGTGTACTCCCTCGTCAACTACCCCCACATGGATGCGTGTCAACTATCCCGAAACGTTTATCATGGATGACCACTATATCCGCGCCGAAAACGGTACCCGTGGGCTGGGTTCTATCGTCAATCTCAAATACCGGATGTTTGTAGGGAAAATTGTGGCAGAAATGGCCAAGCGCTACGGACAAAATAAAAACGTTGTTGGTTGGCAAATCGATAACGAACCTCTGGCAAATGCCGATTATAGCCCTTCCTCGCAAGAGGCTTTCAGGCAATGGCTCAAAGAGAAATACAAAACCATTGATGCCCTGAATGTGGCTTGGGGAACGGCTTTTTGGAGCCAACGCTTCAACGCTTTCGATCAGGTAATTATCCCCAATACCGGTTTAGTGGGCTGGTGGGGGAACAATCCGATTGCATTGCTCGACTTTAAACGGTACTGTGCCAATGCACAAGCCGGATTCCTCGACTTTCAGGCCGATACATTGCGAAACTATATTTGTAAAGATCAATATACGACAACCAATTATACCGCCGTATGCACAGGAGCAGATGCCTCCCGGACAAAAAAACTTGATTTTGCAACCTACACCGCATATCCTAATGGCGGAACCGACAATATCGGCGAAACAGGATTCCGTTTGGGAAATAGCAAAGTGATTCTTTTCGCTTCCGAATTCTATAAGTCAGTAGGCGGTGCCACAGGCGTGATGGAGATCCAACCAGGTCCTGTCAATTGGGGCAGCTATAACTCGCTGCTCTTGCCCGGCGCTGTGCGCTTGTGGCTTTACCACTCGTTTGCCGCTGGCGGACGACTGGCTTGCTCGTATCGCTACCGCCAAATCCTGTATGGCGCGGAACAATATCATGCCGGGATAATGAAAACGGATGGAGTAACACCATCGCAGGGCGGCGAGGAGTATATGCAATTTATGAAAGAGATTAAAGAGTTGCGCAAGGTGTGCAAACCGAATGCAAGAATGCCTGAAAAGCTGGCTGCCCGCTCTACCGCCATACTTTGGAATCTTGAAAATTATTGGTCGATCGATCGCCAAAAGCAAACCTATCAGTGGGATGCGTGGAATTATCCCTTAAAATTCATCGAAATGGCAAAATCCTTGGGAGCACCCACTGATGTAATTTCCGAAAATGCCGATTTCTCGAGGTACAAAGTGCTTATCGTACCTGCTTACGAACTTGCCGATTCGGCATTGGTAAAAAAATGGACGGAATATGTGCGCAATGGTGGAAATCTCATCCTTACCTGCCGCACTGCGACCAAGGATCGCAACGGCCATTTCTGGGAAGGCGAATGCGCCGCACCTATTTCAGGTCTTATTGGGGCGCATGTAAAGGCCACCGATATGCTTTCAGGTTATGCCAAAGGCACTATCGATATGCAAGGTTCAACTTACAACTGGAACAATTGGGGCGACTTGCTCGATGCCGATAAGGGAACCGAAGTGATGGCCACTTACGACAATCAGTTCTACAAAGGTAAAGCAGCCGTTGTCCGGCAAAAATTGGGCAAAGGGTCGGTAACCTATATCGGTGTCGATACCGACAATTCGAAATTGGAGAAAGATATTTTGCAAGAGACATATCGCAACATGGGTGCCACCACCGAAAACTATCCCGAAGGGGTGTTTGTCTATTGGCGCGATGGGTTTTATGTGGCCGTCAACTATTCGTCTGCCGATTACAAGATGGAATTGCCTCCATCGGCCAAAATTTTGATCGGGGAAGATACGCTCAAACCTGCGGGCGTATTGGTTTGGAGTGAATAAGCATATCTTGCTGATAAATAGAATTTTGAAAGCATTTGAAATAACATTATATGAAGCGATTTTCTTTTTTTATGGTATGCCTTGTCCTTGTAGGACAATTGTTTGCAAAAGGACAAGTTCAAAAATTGGACAACGGAATGAAAATAAATCCCGATGGTGGAACTGCTAAAACCATTGTGATTTCGGTGGTGAACCACAAGGTCATACATGTCGAGGCTTCGCCCGAGAACGATATTCCCCAAACGTCCAGCCTGTGCGTTGTCCCCAATGCAGCCACCAAAACCGGTTTTCAGGTAACAAGCAATAGCGGGTTCGCCCAACTTTCAACGGATGAAATTATGGTAAAGGTGGCATTGTCCTCCGGGAAAATTGCATTCTTGGACAAAAAGGGCAAGGTGCTGTTGCAAGAAATGCCAAACGGAAGGAAGTTCAAATCCTTCACGGTCGGTAACGACAAGGGATACTCCATGCAACAAGTATTCGCAGGCACGCCCGGCGAAGCTATTTATGGGCTTGGCCAGCACCAGTCCGACGATTTTAATTACAAAAACAAGAGCGAAGAACTGTTCCAGTACAACACGAAGGTGTCGGTGCCTTTCGTGGTGTCAACTGCCAATTATGGTATCCTTTGGGACAACTATTCGCAAAGCCGATACGGCGATCCGCATCCATATAAAAACCTTGACAATGAATTTACTTTGTATGACAAAACCGGAAAGAAAGGCTATCTGACTGCCACCTACATGCAAAAAGACGGCACCGTATTTGCCCGGAACGAAAACCAGATCGATTACGAATGCATCGAAACCGTGAAGAAATTTCCGGAAAATTTCAACTTCAACGGTGCCTCCATTGTATGGGAAGGATCAATAGTGGCCAATCAGACAGAGATTTATAAATTCAACTTATATTATGCCGGTTACACCAAGGTGTATCTGAACGATTCGTTAGTCGTTCCCGAAAGGTGGCGCACTTCTTGGAATCCGAACACGTATCGGTTTCAGTTCCCGCTCGTGAAAGGCAAAGTTGCTAAAATAAAATTGGAATGGAAACCTGACGGAGGCGTGTCGTACATGGGTCTCAAGGCTCGCACCGTTTCATCTATTGAAAAAAATGGTAATATCTCGTTCTGGTCCGAAATGGGTGATAAGATGGATTATTACTTTGTGAGCGGAAACAGCATGGACGATGTAATCAGCGGCTACCGCACACTCACCGGCAAAGCAACTATCATGCCCGATTGGGCGATGGGTTTTTGGCAAAGCCGCGAGCGATACAAAACGCAGGACGAACTCCTGGAAGCTGTTGCCGAGTACCGTAAGAGAAATATCCCGATTGACAATATTGTGCTCGACTGGAGCTATTGGCCTGAAAAAGAATGGGGAAGCCACAAGTTCGACCTCTCACGTTTTCCTGATGCGAAAGCTATGATTGATTCCGTTCACAAGCAGAACTCGCATATCATGATTTCAGTTTGGCCCAAATTTTATGAGACGACGGACAATTTCAAACAGTTCCAAAGCAAGGGTTGGATGTATATGCAGGCAATAAAAGATTCTGTTCGCGACTGGATCGGCAGCGGATATGTCGGTTCATTTTACGATGCTTACAATGCCGATGCCCGCAAGCTTTTCTGGAAACAAATGTACGATAACCTCTATACCAAAGGAATAGATGCGTGGTGGATGGACGCTTCGGAACCTGATATTTATTCAAATTCAAGCATCGAATACCGGAAAAAATTGATGCATCCGACGGCTCTCGGAAGTGCCAACAAATATTTCAATGCTTATGCTTTGATGAATGCCAATGCCATTTACAACGGGCAGCGTTCGGTAGATAACAACAAGCGTGTGTTCCTGCTTACCCGCTCGGGCTTTGCCGGCTTGCAAAAATACTCCACCGCCACCTGGAGCGGCGATATTGGCACCCGGTGGGAAGACCTCAAGTCGCAAATCTCGGCTGGACTGAATTTTGCCATGTCGGGCGTACCTTTCTGGACAATGGATATTGGCGGTTTTTGCGTGGAAAAAAGATACGAGGAGGGCCAAAGGACATTCGACAAAACGGGCGTGGAAAATGCCGACTTGAAAGAATGGCGCGAGCTGAACCTTCGTTGGTTTCAGTTTGGGGCTTTCTGCCCGCTGTTCCGTAGTCACGGCCAATTTCCTTATCGTGAGATATATAACTTGGCTCCTGAAAACCACCTGGTATATAAAAGCTTAGTGTATTACGACGAATTGCGCTATCAATTGATGCCGTATATTTATACCCTTAACGGCATGGCTCATTTCAACGACTACACCCTGATGCGTTCGCTGGTAATGAGTTATACAAACGATAAAAATACTTATGGAATAGGCGACCAGTTCTTGCTGGGTCCTTCGTTGATGGTGTGCCCGGTTTATAAGTACGAAGCCCGCAAACGCGATGTGTATTTTCCCGCCGGAAACCAATGGTACGATTTCTATACCGGGAAAATGATAGAAGGAGGACAAAAACTAAGCGTGGAAGCTCCTTTGGAACGTATTCCGCTCTTTGTTCCCGCCGGAAGCATACTCCCTGTTGGGCCGGTCATGCAATATGCTTCGGAGAAAAAAGCGGATGACATTGAGATATGGGTATATGCGGGTAAAGATGGCAAATTTAGCTTGTACGAAGATGAAGGAGTGAACTACAACTACGAAAGAGGAAATTACTCGAACATTGCTTTCAACTATAACGATGCCGAGAACAAACTGACGATCGGACAGCGCGAGGGCGAATTTGCAGGCATGTTGCACGACCGCATTTTCAGGGTGAAATTAGTCGGAAAAGCGGGCGCAGAAGTAAAAGTGATTCAGTATAACGGGTCAAAGGTCGAAGTGAAATTGTAGGAAATAAGGTCCGTTCCGACATTCTAAATAAAAAGTGCAATTGAATTTATGAAGTACTTGGTTTCATTGTTTCAGAAAAAATATATTGATTACTTATTGTTATTAATCGGCGTGTTGACTTCTGTATCGAGTTCGGCTAAACAAAGCTTGCCGCCTGCCCGGCAAATTGCCAATAAAATGACCGTTGGCTGGAATCTCGGCAATACCCTCGAAGCTATCGGTGGGGAAAGCGCCTGGGGAGCAAGCCTCACTTCGCAGCGATTGATCGACTCGGTGAAAGCGGCCGGATTTAATACGGTCAGGCTTCCTGTATCGTGGTTTGTCCATTCCGATACGGTTACGAGTGTGATTCATAAAGCTTGGATGGATCGTGTAAAAGAGGTGGTGGATTATTGCATTAAAAATGATATGTATGTGATCCTCAATATGCACTGGGACAAGGGCTGGTTGGAAAACCGGATCAATAAAGCTAATCAGGTCATGGTCAATCAACGGCAACAGGCTTATTGGACTCAGATTGCCATGCGTTTCAAAGATTACGATGAACACTTGCTTTTTGCGGGAGCCAACGAACCCAACGCGCACGATTCCACTCAAATGTCAGTCCTTTTGTCTTACCACCAAACTTTTATCGATGCCGTGAGGGCTACTGGCGGCAACAACAGCTCACGAACCCTTATCGTTCAGGGTCCGGCTACGGATGTGGATGACACTTACAAGTTGATGAATGTATTGCCTAAAGATAGGATAACCAGCAGGATGATGGTGGAGATCCATTACTATACTCCGTACCAATTTTGCCTAATGGAAAAAGATGCCGACTGGGGCAAAATGTTCTACTATTGGGGCAGGGGTAACCATTCGGCTACCGATACAATTCGAAATGCAAGTTGGGGAGAAGAAAATGATCTGGACAAAAAATTCGAAAGCATGAAAGCCAAGTTCATTGACAAAGGTATTCCAGTAATTATTGGGGAGTTTGGCGCGGCCAGAAGGACGCTTTCCTTGCCTTCCGATCAGGCCTTGCACAATGCCTCGGTAGAGTATTATTACAGGTTTCTTGTAAAATCAGCAGTTGGCAAAGGATTGATTCCTGTTTGCTGGGACGTGCCCGGATGGTTGTATGATAGAAATACTGGAGAATTACTTGACAAGGGCATCATAAAAGCTATTATGAAGGGCGAAAAAGATGCTGTTCGCTATCAATATTAGTTTAAAATTAAAACTATTATCTGAATTTTTCTCTTTAAAAGGTGGCCCAATATTAAAAAACACATGAAATCAGCCTTCTTAATCTTTTTACTTGGAACCTCTTTGATGGTTTACGCCCAAAAAACAACGCCCGTTTACCTCGATGTTACAAAACCAATCGAAGAAAGGATAGAAAATGCCCTTTCGCTGATGACCACGGAAGAAAAAGTGGCGCTCTGCCATGCGCAGTCCAAATTCAGTTCCAAAGGTGTTCCCCGTTTAGGAATTCCGGATGTATGGTCGTCGGATGGATCGCACGGTGTAAGTGATGAAAAATTGTGGGATGACTGGAGCGGTGCCAAATGGACGAATGACTCGTGCACCGCCTTTCCTGCGCTTACCGCTTTGGCTGCAACTTTCAATCCGGAGATGGCTTTGCTTTTTGGTAAGTCTATCGGGGAGGAAGCACGTTACCGTGGAAAAGCGATCTTGCTGGCTCCCGGAGTAAACATTTACAGAAGCCCTCTCAATGGACGTAATTTTGAATATATGGGCGAAGATCCATATTTGGCATCACGCCTCGTAGTGCCTTATGTTCAAGGTGTACAATCCTGCGGAGTGGCGGCTTGCGTGAAGCACTTTGCGCTCAACAACCAGGAAATTTGCCGTGGAGAAATCAACGTGAATGTGAGCGGCCGGGCTTTGCACGAAATCTATCTCCCTGCCTTCAAAGCGGCTATACAGGAAGGGAAAGCTTGGTCTGTTATGGGAGCGTATAACAAATTCAGGGGCGAACAATGCTGCCACAGCGATTTGTTACTGAATAAGATACTGAAACAAGATTGGGAATTCGACGGAGTAGTGGTCAGTGACTGGGGTGGTGTGCACAACACCGATGAGGCTGTCAATAATGGGCTCGACATAGAGATGGGAACTTACACCAACGGGCTAACCACTCAAGGACATTTCCCGTTTTCAAGTTATTATTTGGCTAATCCATTTCTTGAAGGAATTAAAACCGGAAAATATGAAATGGCTAAGCTCGATGACAAGGCTCGCCGCGTTTTACGGCTGATTTTCCGCACCACCATGAGTGCCAACCGTACTTTCGGAAAGTTTGTTTCTCCCGAACATAGCCTTGCTGCCCGTCAAATTGCCCGTGAAGCAATCGTCCTGCTCAAAAATGAAAAAGGCATGTTGCCAATTCCTGCCGGCAAGTACAATAAAATAGCCGTGATCGGCGAAAATGCCACCCGAAGCATGATTGTGGGCGGTGGTTCTACCTCATTGAAAGCCGCATATGAGATTTCACCATTACAAGGGTTGAAAAAAAAATATGGTAAAGACCATGTGGTTTACAGCATGGGTTATGCCTCAGGACCTTCGCTATACGGACGAGAAGAACCATCAAAACTGAACGCCGATTCCTTGCTGAATGCTGCGGTTGAGTTGGCAAAAACAGCCGACGTGGTGTTTTTCGTAGGCGGCCTCAACAAAAATTATTATCAGGATTGCGAAAGTGGCGACCGCAAATCGCTGAGTTTACCTTTTGGTGAAGATAAATTGATTGAATCAATTCAAAAAGTAAACAAAAATGTGGTAGTGATTTTATTGAGTGGAAATGCAGTTGATATGCCATGGATATCCAAAATCCCAGCCGTTGTTCAGGCCTGGTATTTAGGCTCGGAGGCTGGAAACGCATTGGCGGACATTCTTTCGGGCGATGCGAATCCGTCTGGAAAACTTCCTTTTTCTTTCCCAAAGAAACTCGAAGACATTGGCGCCCATGCCTTCGACAAACTTTGCTATCCTGGCGACAGTGTGAACGTGTATTACAAAGAAGACATTCTGGTAGGGTATCGTTGGTTAGACACGAAGAAGATAAAACCACTGTTCCCGTTCGGTTATGGGTTGAGCTACACCACTTTCTCGTATTCAAAACCCTCTGTGGATTTGGCCGAAGTGAAGCCCGGAGGTACTGTGAAAGTATCATTCATATTATCCAACACCGGAAAAATGGATGGTGCCGAAACAGCGCAACTTTATGTCAGCAAACTGAAATCTTCCGTGCCACGCGCCGAAAAAGAGTTGAAAGCTTTCAAAAAAGTATTTCTGAAAGCTGGAGAATCGAAAAAGTTGGAGATAGAATTACCTGTCGGCGAATTTGCATATTTCGATACGAACTCTCAAAACTGGAAAGTAGAGCCAGGGGTTTATTCCATTATTCTGGCGGCCTCGTCCAGAGATACGGTTGGAAAGGTGGATATAAAGGTTAAAGATTAGAACCCGGATTCTGTTCTTTTCATCATAGATTGAATTTTTAAAAAATAAATTAAAAATTATCTACTGTTTAGTTGAACTTTCTATCAGAAAAATGGTTTGAAGGACTTTATCTTACACCCGGTGCCCTCTATTTAGAACATGCTTTTACGTGTCCTGTCGTATGTTTTTTACCGACTCTTTTGCTTTAAGACTCGTCTTTAGTAGTACCTGGTTAGTGGAATTGTCTTTGTTTATAATGTTTGAAAACAATATCTTAACGGCTATTTTGCAGATTTCATCAATCGGTTGAGATATGCATGTTAACGGAGGATCGATGTAATTAAGATAAGGATTTTCGTCGAATGTAATCAATGATATATCGTTCGGTATCTTAATGTTCTCTTCTTTAAAGGCCTTCAGACAACCCATTGCAATCGTGTTGCTCAATGCGAAAATAGCTGTGGGCCTGTTTTTTTGATGCAGTAATATTTTTGTTTCGATATAACCATTTTGTTCGCTGAAGTCGTCGCCGGTAACTTTATAGCTGTCAATCAGGTGATCGGACATTGCCTTTATAAAACCATCAACCCTCAGTTTATTCGGGGTGGAGTAGGTAACTCCTTGAATACAGGCTATTGATCTGTGTCCCTGCTGGATAAGATACTCCGTAGCAGAATAGGCTCCATCGAAATTATCTGACGACACAAACGAAATGTCTATTCCTTCAAAATACCTGTCGATACACACGGCAGGGATTCCTTCCTTTACAATTTGTTCAATGTGTTCGGAGTCCTTACCACAAGGCACAATGATCAGGCCATCAACGTTTTTAGATGAAAATTGTGAAACTTCTCTCGCCTCGGTTTCAATGCTGTCGTTGCTATCTCCAATCAGTGTTATGTAATCATATTTTTTAACTTCCTGATTTACAATGCTGGCTATTTCTGCAAAGAAAGGATTCCTCAACGATGGGATAATTAGCGCAATCGTTTTACTATGCCCCATTCTCAGGTTGCGGGCAAATTCATTGGGCTTGTAATTCAGTTCGTTTGCAATGGCCAGTATTTTTTCCTGAGTGGCTGAGCTGATGCGGTATTTTTTTGCTTGCCCGTTGATAACCCGTGATACTGTTGTTATTGAAAAGCCTGATTTATTGGCTATGTCTATGATGTTTGTTTTTTGATCCATAAAGTTCTTATTCAAAATTCATAGGTTAAAATTAAATGTTTGAAATGCGATAAAACAATAAAAATATATATATTAACAATAATTAACCTATAATTATGCGCAAAGGTTTGCGCAATTAATAAAAACGAAATATCTTTGGCGAAAATATATTTATCCATCCAATTGTATATCCACTATTGGAAAAGTGGGAAGCGAATCTATAAACTAAAAATGAATGAAATAAATATGAGCAAGAAGAAAATCGTGGTTATTGGAAGCTGCAATACAGATATGGTAGTAAAATCGGATAGGTTGCCTGCGCCTGGAGAAACTGTTTTGGGTGGAGCGTTTATGATGAATCCCGGAGGGAAAGGGGCAAATCAGGCTGTTGCGGTTGCCCGTTTGGGAGGCAATGTTACATTTATTTCTAAAACAGGGAATGATTTATTCGGGAAACAATCTGTTGAAATGTTTGACGATGAAAAGATAAATACCGATTTTATTTTTTCAGATCCAAATCATCCGTCAGGGGTTGCATTGATAATGGTTGATGCACATGGTGAAAATTGTATAGTGGTTGCTTCGGGAGCAAACGGTTCTCTTTGTAAAGAGGACATCGACAAGGCTTCGTCCATGATCGAAAAAGCGGAGATACTTTTGATGCAACTCGAAATTCCAATGGATACGGTTGAATACGCGGCCCGACTTGCCTCCGATAAAGGTATTAAAGTTATTTTGAATCCGGCTCCGGCAGCATTTATTTCTGATGAATTATACAAATGTTTATATGCTATTGTTCCTAATAAGACCGAAGCGGAGGTTCTTGCGGGAATAACCATCTCCGATTGGGACACGGCCAAAAAAGCCGCCGATTTCATAAGTGCAAAAGGTGTGGGTGTTGTCGTGATCACGCTCGGTTCGAAAGGGGCGTTTATCAAAGATGGAGACTCCTATTATGAGGTACCTGTTGATAAAATCAATGCCGTAGATACTACCGCGGCCGGCGATACTTTTTGCGGAGCGTTATGCGTAGGCCTTTCCGAAGGATCAACAGTTCTCGATGCGGTAAAAACAGCCAACAAAGCTTCGGGAATAGCCGTAACCAGAGTTGGTGCACAAGCTTCAATCCCTTATAGGAAAGAACTTTCTTACTAAAATTTTATATTTCCAATTCGTTAATTTTAAAGTCAATGTCATGAAAAAACTACTTTTATTAATTTTATTGTTGGTTTCGTTTTGCCTGAGGGCACAAACAAATTTTGTAACAAATGGTGATTTTGAAAATGGAACTACAGCCGGTTGGCTTACTCAGTCGTGGGAAGGTACTATGATGGTGGGTGTTGATGACGCGGAGCCTCTCTCGGGAACCAAATCACTTGCAATAACCATTCTCACCGCAACTGGTAATCATGTTTTAAGTGAAGATTTCTGGAAACAGAATATTAATTTTAGAATGCCGATATTCAAAGGCGCTCAATACAAAGTAAGTTTCAAAGCTGTAGCATCAGATCCTTGCGAAATAATAGGTAGCTTTGTGAAAAATTTCGCTCCTTTTGATGTGATTGTTCAAAACACATTCCAGCTTTCCACTACGCCTAAAACTTACGAATTCATTACCAGTAATTTACCGGAAGTGGTTGGATGTGGAAATTTCACGTTCTTTTTAGGAAATCTTGAAGCGGGTACTCAAATTTGGCTGGACGACATTTCAATTACCGAGGTTACCTCTCCTCTTACCGATGGAAATATTTGTAATGGTGATTTTGAGCAGGATGTAACGGACGACAGCTATTATGGCAAACCTCAGATTTATGGCTGGAGCGAACAAATGGATGGGGCAACTGTGAATTATGCTATCGACCAAACGAATCCTATCTCGGGAAGTAAATCAATCAAGATAACTGGGGTTGGAACACCTGCCTCCGATGGATGGAAAGCTCAGCTGATTTGGATGTTTTCACCGGTAGTGGGAAAAACGTATATGCTCGAATTCAAAGCAAAAGCCACAACAGACTGTAAAATTGCAGCCGAAGCATGGGATGACTGGACAAACAATACGAGAGAAAACCAGCTTTTCTGGAAGGATTTTGATATCACCACCGAAACTCAAACCTATAAACTGGATGCTGTTTCGGCTCCTGTAACGGTTTACGATAGATATTTTCTGGCATTTTGGATGGCGTTAATACCTGATGGTACCTCTGTATGGTTGGACGATATTAAACTTTATCAATCGTCGGGTTCCGGTTCGGCTGTGTACGAAATTAATGATGATGAGCATATAACAGTGAAAACATTCAAAAGCGAAATTGAAATATCTTCGCCACAAAATGGAAGAGTAAATATCTATTCAGCTTCGGGACAGTTGGTTAACTCAAGTGTTGTAAACGAAGGCGAAACCAGAATATCTATTCCTAACGGATTTTATGTTATTCAGGTGATTAAAAATAATCAGATTTTGAAAAGTAAAAAAGTATTGGTTCAATAAGGTTGTATAGTGTTGATAATTAATAAAATCATATCCGTTTCAAGTCAATGAATGAAATGGGTATGATGAATTTTCAGGATAGATAAAATCAAATAATTATGTTAATATGAAAAGAACACGATATGGATTTCTACTGCTTTTTATAGTTGTTTCATTAATGCCTGTTTTTTCTCAGCAGTTTAGCGTTAAAGGAACAGTTGTGGATGTGGCAGGCCAACCGTTGCCAGGCGCTACGGTAAAGGTGCAAGGATCTGCGAACGGAACATTAACCGATGGTAGCGGAAATTTTCAGATTTCGGCAAAGCCGGATGAAATTGTACTTATCTCGTACATTGGTTATGAAAATAAAGAGATTAAACCTGTAGCGGGACAAGTGTATAAAATTGTATTGGTAGAAGATAGCCGAAAGTTGAATGAAGTGGTTGTTGTAGGCTTTGGAACTCAGAAAAAAGTGAACCTGACAGGATCGGTGGGAGTAGTGGATACAAAACTCCTGGAGAATCGTCCGGTTCAGAATGTTACGCAGGCTTTACAAGGTTTGATAGGAGGCCTGAATATCAGTAACGAATCGGGAGGAAGCTTAGGGGCAAGCCCGACGATAAATATTCGTGGCGTGGGTACTATTGGCGAGGGTTCAAGTGGCAGTCCCCTTATTTTGGTGGATGGGGTGGAAACGAACCTGACTACACTGAATCCGCAAGACATTCAGTCAGTTTCGGTGCTGAAAGATGCTGCAGCTTCGTCAATTTATGGTTCAAGGGCACCTTTTGGGGTGATTTTGATAACAACTAAAAATGGCAGAAAGGGAAAGCCTGAAATTACTTACTCAAATAATTTCAGATACAGTTCGCCAGTAAGTACCCCGGAAATGGCTGATTCGTATTCGTTTGTACTTTCGATGAACGCAGCATCGAAAAACGCAGGCTGGGGCGATTTTTTCAATCAGGATATGGTTGCAAGGGTTAAGCAGTTTATAACTGGCGAAATCACTACAACAACCATTCCTACGCCAAGCAACCCGAAATTATGGGATACCGGTTATTTCAACGGGAATGACAATATAAATTATTACGATGTAATTTATAAGAAAAATGTGCCATCTCAGGAGCATAATGTCAGCGTGTCTGGAGGTAATGATAAGGTAACATATTATGTGTCGGCTAATTATCTGCAACAGTCAGGTTTGTTGAATTATGGTAACGATCATGCCGAACGATACACTACTGATGCTAAAATAAATGCCGAAGTATCTAAAAATCTGAAAATAAATTACAATTCAAAATTTACCCGAAACGACATTGCTTTGCCTGTGCATCTGGCTGGTATGTTCTACGGAGATTTGGCACGCCAGATATGGCCTACAAAGCCTCTTTACGACAACAATGGAATTTTGTTCGACGATCATATTTTGGGATTGAAAAACGGAGGTCGCGAACGGCAGCAGCTGAATACAATCTTACAGAGCCTTCAGGTTAATTTTGAACCGATTAAAGGTTGGAATATACATGGCGACCTGAATTATAAAATCAGCACACAGTTTCATCACTGGGATTACAAAACGTATTATCAAACAGCAGTTGATGGAATCAGTCATGGTAATGAATGGAGATCTTCCACTGTATCCGAGCAGGCTTACAATAATAATTATTATAATGTTGATTTGCACACTGATTATGAGAAATTATTCAGCAAAGGTCATTATTTTAAACTAATGGGTGGTGTTCAATCTGAAGGGAATCTTTACCGCGATTTATATGTAAGCCGGGACGGGATCATCGACCCTACCATACCTGCTATCAACACAACTACCGGTTTGGGATTGGATGGAAAAGTTTCGATCCCCGATGTATCCGGTGCTTACTATAATTGGGCCGTTGTAGGGTTCTTCGGTCGGTTGAATTACAATTATAATGAGAAATATTTGTTGGAGGCCAATCTCAGGTACGATGGTTCATCGAGGTTCAGGGCAAATAACCGTTGGGGACTTTTCCCATCCTTCTCCGCAGGTTGGAATGTATCGAAAGAAAAACTTTTCAAATCGTTGAGCAATACCATCGAAACACTCAAATTTAGGGCTTCGTACGGTTCGCTGGGTAATCAAAACACCAGCAATTTGTATCCAACATACGAAATCATGGGATTGAGCCGTTCGAATGGGTCATGGTTGCTGAATGGAACCCCGCCGACTTACTCGTGGATGCCAAACTTGATTGATCAGAATCTGACATGGGAAAAAATTCGTTCATGGAATTTTGGTGCAGATGTAGCCTCTTTGAACAACAGGCTGACAGCATCTTTTGATTATTTTATCCGATATACTGACGACATGGTAGGCCCGGCAGAAGAAGTGCCGGCAACATTGGGTATCGCTGTTCCATCCAGCAACAATACAGATTTGAAGACATGGGGATTTGAGTTTGAACTCGGATGGAGAGATAAATTAACGTGTGGGTTGAACTATGGAGCCAAATTCATTTTGTCGGATTCGAGAACCAAAATTACCAGATATCCCAATCCAACTTATACACTTACCGAGTACAGGACAGGTCAGATGATGGGCGAAATATGGGGCTACACAACCAAAGGTATTGCCAAAACCGACGACGAGATGCAGGAACATTTGGCCACGCTGAGTAACGGAGGACAGGATATGATGGGTAACAACTGGACTGCGGGAGACATTATGTACGTAGATGTGGACAAAAACGGACGTATTGACTGGGGCGACAATACCAGCAAAAACCCGGGCGACGTGAAAATTATCGGTAACAGTACGCCCCGTTTCCTATACGGATTTGATCTGACGGCCGAATACAAAGGTTTCGACTTCCGGATATTCCTTCAGGGGGTAATGAAAAGAGATTATTTTCAGAACAGCTATTATTTTTGGGGGTTGAACGGTAGTCAAGGACCTTGGTTCTCAACGCTTTTCGAACAGCATAAAGATTACTTCAGAAACGATCCAAGTGACCCGATGGGCGAAAATTTAGATTCATATTATCCGAGGGCTTTGTTTGGAACGGCAAAAAACCAACAGGTACAAACCCGCTACTTGCAAAATGCAGCTTACATGCGGCTTAAAAACCTTCAGTTGGCATACACTATTCCCGGAAAAATAGTTAAACATGTTGGTTTTAGTAAAGTAAGATTGTATCTTTCAGGCGAAAACCTGCTAACCTTTACAAAACTTTCAAAAATATTCGATCCCGAAACCATCGGAGGAGGATGGGGCGGTAGTGTCTATCCGATTTCCAAGGTTTATTCTTTTGGGTTGACGGTAACCCTTTAAATTTGAGTAATATGAAACGAGCATTATAAGCAAATCACACAAAATTATGATTAACTTGACATGCGAGTTCCATCCCGATTTTTTTTTCGGGACAAGTTGTGACAAATAAAAGATTAATTATAAACACATGAAAACAAATCATTTTATACTTATCATAGCCTGCATCTTGTTGTATAGTTGCAATAGCTACCTCGACATGGCTCCTTTGTCGGATGTGCAGGCCGAAAACTATCTTACCACGGAAGCCGCATTGGCGAGCTATGCAAACGACCAATACCAGATGTTACCTACCCATGGTCAGTATGGTTATGGAACTTTTGAATTTGATAATAATACCGATAACATGACAGGACCTTCTCCGAGTACCCGGTTTGCTCCCGGATATTGGAAAGTGGAACAGACCGGCGGTTCGTGGTGGTTTGGTGCTATTAGAAGATGCAATTATTTTTTTGATAACGTTCTTCCACGCTTTCAGAATAAACAGATTTCGGGCGATTCGGTGCTGATTAAACATTACATTGGCGAAATGTATTTCTTTAGAGCTTACGCATATTTCGACCGGTTGATGGCGTTGGGCGATTTCCCTATTATAAAACACGTTGTACCTGATAATCAGGATAGCCTTATCGTAGTGAGTAAAAGAGCTCCTTGCAACGAGGTGGCGCGTTTCATCCTTTCCGATCTGGATAACGCAATTAACTTATTGCAGGAAACGTCTCCGGATGGAAAGAAAAACAGATTATCGACCAATTGTGCCCGCTTGTTTAAATCAAGGGTAGCTCTTTATGAAGGATCGTGGTTGAAAAATTTCCAGGGAACGGCTTTTGTCCCCAACGGACAAGGCTGGCCCGGTGCTGCGAAGGATTACAATTCGGGTTATCAATTTCCTTTGGGCGATATCCAATCGGAGTATAATTTCTTTTTCGATCAGGCCATGAAAGCGGCCAAACTGGTAGCGATTACAGTGCCTACTTTAACTCAACAGAATTCCACCGGAACATTTCAGGAACTTGCTTCACAAGAAGCAAATCCTTACTTTGACATGTTTGGAGATGTGGATATGAGTAAATATGCAGAAGTGTTACTTTGGCGTCAATACGATTTATCTCAGGGTGTAACCAATAGTGTGGGAATGCACGTAACCCGCGGAAACGATGCCATAGGAACAACCCGTAGCATGGTGAATGCATTCATCCTTAAAAATGGAGATCCTATATACCATTCAGCACCTTATGTGGACGAAAATAACTCGTATTGGGGAGATAATACGCTTCCGAATATCACAAAAAACAGGGATCCGCGCGCCGATATTTTTATACAGAAGCCGGGGCAGAAAAATTTTCATACTTCGTACAGCGGAACCCATGGCTGGTCGTCAACGTGGATTGATATTACCAATGCCGACACACAATCAAAGTTTACTACCGGATATGCGCTTAGAAAAGGATTGAATTTTGATGGTAAACAAGCCGATTTCCAGCAAAGTACAATAGGCTCAATCGTATTCAGGGCTGTGGAAGCTTATTTGAATTATATTGAAGCGAGGTACGAAAGGTATGGAACTCTTGATGGAAATGCCAAAAATTATTGGAAGCTCATCCGGCAAAGAGCAAAAGTGAACGATGACTACCAGAAGACGATTTCCGAAACAGACATGAATCAGGAAACGCTGGACTGGGGAGCCTATACCGCAGGCCAATTGGTAGATCCAACTCTTTATAACATTCGCAGAGAAAGAAGATGTGAATTGATGGCTGAAGGGCTGAGATGGATGGATTTGAAAAGATGGAGAGCCATGGATCAAATGATTACGACTCCTTACCACATTGAAGGTATTAACTTGTGGGAAACCATGTCGAACTGGGGTTATTTTACTACCAATGGGCAAACCGATGGACCAACAAAGCTCATCGAAGGTGTCAATGTTTCTCCACGGACAAGGAGCAAGTATTTACGTCCGTATGAAATATTTTCAAACAATATCGTTTATGATGGATACAGGTGGAACATGGCTCATTATTTAGATCCGATTTCAACTCAGCATTTTTTGCTGACGTGTAAGGATGGTGATCTGACTACTTCGCCAATTTACCAAAATCCAGGATGGTCCATTCAGGCCGGAACTTCACCGGAATAAAAATCAAAGAGGGTGACTAAAAATAAAGGAGAAAAACAAGTTACGAAAAAATACAAACCGGCATAAATCAACACAAATCACGGTAACGATAAATTGCTCATATATAAAATTTTGAATAGATATTTAAAGAGGCTTGTATCATTTGTGTTCAATACTAATTTTTAATTACCCTTTTACATACATTTTTTTATATGAAAACACTCAATATAATTTTTCTTTTCTTTTTGGTTTTGACATCCTGTGCCAGCGATAATCCGGTAAAATCAGAGGAATTACCGCAGATAGAAGTGAGTAAAGTGGTAACTCAAAACTCCAGGACCTTCATTGATGTAAATGGGGTAGCTTTTCCACTTTTCGGAGCTCAAATTCGCTTGGATGCGCTTACTTTATGTGATAAACTCTCGATCAGCCAGATAGAGGAGTATTTTAAAAAAGCTCAGGAATTAGGTGTTAATTGTGTTGAGGTTCCTATCTGGTGGAACTTGGTTGAGCCTCAGGCAGATCAGTATGAATATACTTTGGTTGACAAGATACTGGGTTTTGCACTGAAATACAACCTTAAAATTGAATTATTATGGTTCAGTACCAATATGTGTGGCGATTCATTTTCTTATCTGGTGCCGCAATATGTTTTGAATGAGCCGGGTAAAAAACTCAAAAGGGATAACAACGGTCAGTTCTGGAATTATTACGGATATATTTTTAGTCTTAAGCTCAATGATGAATGGGTGCTGATGCGCGAGAAAAAGACTGTAACCAACTTGTTCAATCATATCAGACTTTGGGATTCGAATAACGGCGATACCCATCCGGTTATTACCGCGCAAATCCACAACGAGCCGGATGGTTTGGTTCGTTGGAGGCTCGACCAATATCATATTCGGTATAGCGATACAGATCCGCTTTCGAAGGCCGATGCTTGGGCTATGACCCTGAAAGCGATAGATGAAGTGGGGAAAGCGGTGAAAGCCAGTTCGTACAAAGTAGTAACAAGGACAAATGTGGTGCTTGGAAACGGAATCAACGGTTTTTATGAATTTCCTCAGGCAAAGCCATCTGATATTTTTTCGCTTGAGGGCATTGATATTGTTTGTGTTGATCCGTATAAATCGCACATTGGCGAAATAAAACCTGAAGTTTTGGCTTATCGCTCTCTCAACGGGAATTATCCGTTAATTGCTGAAAATAAAGGTGTTTATACCAATACTCCGACGTTAATGCTTGCAACCGTGGCTCTCGGAGGCGGATATGATATTTACGATTTAGCTACAAGCAAGTTTTTTATCAATAATACCGATAATAAAGATGAGATCGACCATGGGGTATATACCTGGGATTTGAAACCCAAGTCGCACACCGCTAACGTTTCAAAAATGTTGAAAGGGCTTGTGGCTGCGGCTCCTGATATTGCCAAGGTGCCATTAGCCGATTTTGCCGCCTTTAATATCACGGAAGATAATCCCCAGACATCGAAAGTTCAATCCATTCAAACCACTCACATAAACATAGCGTTCACAACCAATAGCGGAGCTCTGGCTTTTGTTGCCGATATGGGCAGCTATATTTTGGTTTATGCTACCGAGAAAGCCGATTTCAATTTTACAAATGCTTTGTTTTCCAACGCCGAAGCTGGTTCATACGATGCAAAAGGCATTTTCAAGGTCAATAATACTTTGTCGCTGAACAATGGGGTGCTGACTACTGATGGAGGCGTATTGTTTAGAATCGGATATTCGGGTGCATCGGCACTTGCAAGTAACACCGATTCTGCTATCGGAAGGTGATCAGGAAAATTAATTTTTGGGGAAAAGCAATTTTAGCTAAGTTGCGTAACAAAAAAATCTAAAAACAACTATATCGGAATGAAAATGGGTATTTAAAAGAACAGGAGCAATAAATGTTCGTCTATTTTTGAAAAAGCTTTTAGCCCTTATTGAGTATCCTAACTGATTTTGCTTGTTCGCTTAAGTATATTCCATTCAAATATGATTATGTGAATGTAATTAAAACTAATGATAGTGGTTTTTCAATTCTTTCAATATCTGTTAAACAAGTGTCTTTTAATAAATTAAAGTCATTTATTTTGCTTGTATTCAAATGGTTATATTAATGTATGGTTTTTTGTGAAGGACTAAAATAAACATTGTAAAAAATGAAACGAGCATGAACACGGAGATTCCCCAAAGAGGATGAATTGAAAATCAACAAGGCAATTAAAAATAAACTCTTTCGAGTTAAAATCTGTCATGCGAGTTCCATGTGACGTATAAAAAACAATTATTTACACATGAAAAAAAAGATATTAATAGTTGTCGCATTCCTTTGCTTGATGATTGCAATTCATGCTCAGGAATTGAAACTGGCTTCCGTTTTCACCGACGGTATGGTATTGCAGCAAAAGACAGAAGCGCCTGTTTGGGGCTGGGCAAAGCCCGGGCAGGCCGTTTCGGTTCAACCTTCGTGGAACGGGCAAACCTATAAAGCCACTACCGACAAGCAGGGGAAATGGTTGGTGAAAATTCCGACACCCGATGCAGGTGGCCCTTACAAAATAGAAATCGACGGGACAAAAAAGATAGTGTTGAATGATGTTTTAATCGGTGAAGTGTGGCTGGCAAGCGGGCAATCCAATATGAGCATGCCGCTCAAGGGTTACTATTGCCAGCCGGTAGCCGGGTCGAACGAGGCGATCCTCAACTCCGCCGGGAGGCAAATACGGTTTATCAATGTCCCGGCCAAAGGTACTTACAAGCCGCAGGACGGGTTTAAAGGCGAATGGAAGAAAGCCTCGCTCGAAAACACGGCCGAATGCTCGGCTGTGGCCTGGTTCTTTGCCGATTTTGTCAACAAAAACACAGGTATCCCCATAGGGATTATCAATGCCAGTTACGGCGGGTCGGACGTGGAGGCATGGATGAATCCCGAAGCTTGCCGTCAGTTCAAAGACATTCCGGTACCTGACCCGAGCGACGAGGCGGTTCAAAGCGAGCAAAACACCCCTACTGCCTTGTTCAACGCGATGATACACCCAGTTGTCGGCTACGCCATTAAAGGGATGATATGGTACCAGGGCGAATCCAATATTTTTAATGTGCCGAGGTACGCGCCTTCCGTGGCGGCTATGGTGGCGGAATACCGGAAAACATGGGATGAAGGAGAGTTCCCGTTTTACTTTGTGCAGATAGCTCCTTACGAATACAAGTGCTGGAACTTTTTCACACCCCAATGGCCCGAAATATCGGCGTATCAGCGCGATGCGCAACGGCAAAGCATGAAGCTGATTCCCAATAGCGCCATGGCCGTGCTGATGGACGTGGGCGAAGAATACGTCATCCACCCCACACGAAAAAAAGAGGTGGGCGAACGGTTGGCTCTGCTGGCTTTATCGAAAACCTACGGGTTCAAAGGTTTTGAAGCCGAAAGCCCCGAATTTGAAAAATTGGAAATCAATGGTAATAAGGCGATTGTCCATTTCGCGAAGCAGTTCAACGGCATTACTTCGTACGGCAAAACGCTGGAATTGTTCGAAATCTCGGGCGACAACAAGGTATTCCAGAAAGCTGACGCCTATATCGACGATAGCAACGGCACTGTAGTTTGCACCTCGAAATTGGTGGACAAACCCGTGGCAGTACGTTATGCCTTCCGCAATTACGTGAAAGGCGAGTTGTTTGGTACGGGAGGCCTGCCTGTATCTTCTTTCAGGACAGATGATTGGTGAAAACATATTAAGGTATGGACATGGGAAGTATTAAATTTATTATTACATTTGTTTTGATATTAATGTTGGTGTCTTGCAACCAACAAAACACATTTGGGAAAGCATATTATATCTGTCATTCGGGTAGTCAAAATAACAATGGTTCATTAAAACACCCTTTTAATAGACTTGATTCGACAATCATATCCAAATTTAATGCCGGAAATACTATTTATTTTAAGGGAGGAGAAGTTTTTGAAACAAGTTTATATGTAAATTCGTTGAATAAGGGTACGAAAAAGAATCCTATTGTTATTACATTTTTTGGTAAAAATATTCATTTGAGAAAAAACACATGAAAAGAAGCAAAATAATTATATATATTTTACTGATGATTGTAGGTACCATTTCTTGCAAAGATGTGGTAAAGGCGGAACAAACGCCCAATATTGAAGAGTCGGAATTTAACATGGGAGTTCATTTCAACCAGTGGTTTGAAGCAGGAAATGTTGGTCAAATCGATTTTAGCAAGTACAGCAAAGTGGACTTTGTAAATGTAAAAAAACTGGGTGGTGGAATTGTACGTTTGCCGGTTAATTTTCAGGCCATGACCAACGGTGCTCCCGATTATAAAGTCAATGAAACTTTTTATACGTATCTGGATAAGGCTATTTCGTGGGCTGAAGAGTTGAAATTATATATCATTATTGATAATCACACGTTTTATTCCGATGGAAGTGTTTATAATACGATTGAACCTCAGTTAACTAAAATCTGGAACCAGGTATCGAAAAGATACAATACAAGATCGAAATTTGTGATGTATGAGATTTGCAACGAACCCCATGATGTTGCCGATTATACATGGGGGCGCATTCAACAAAATCTGATAAACGTGGTCAGGCAAAATGATAATATTCACACCATCATCGTCAACCCATCCGGCTGGTCGAGTTATAATAATTTAAAAAATTTGCCTATATATACCGATACGAATTTGATTTACGACTTTCATTTTTATGATCCAATGTTGTTTACCCATCAAAGTGCAAGTTTTATCAATCCGCCTACAACATCGCTTAAGAATATTCCGTTTCCTTACGATCCGGCAAGGATGCCTTCTTTTCCTGCAGATTTGAAAGGAACAGGGTTTGAATACATGTATAATAATTATAGTGAGATAGGAACCGTCAACTATCTGAAACAATTGATCGATGTGGCAGTCGCTTTCAGAGATTCGCGGCATGTAAAAATATTCTGTGGCGAATTGGGGGTTCATATCCCGGGAGCTCCGGCTGCCGATAGGGTTTTCTGGTACGAAACTGTATGTTCCTACCTAAGACAGAACAATATACCTTTTACAATATGGGATTACAAAGATGTATTTGGTATTTATAATATCAGCTCAAGCAATCCCGGAAGACGTTGGTTTCCGGATGATCTGAATTTACCGTTGGTAAAGTCCATCGGCTTCAAAGATCCTACTGTAAACGAATAAAAAAAAATGATATGAAACGATTTTTAATTATTTTGCTGAACATCATTTGGTTGACATCCGCATTGGCTTGCTCTGATGATAAATTGATAACGACTAAAACTCCGGTTATTTTTGATACGGATCTCGGCAATGATGTCGACGACATTCTGGCTCTGCAGATGCTCCTGAATTATCATAAAGCAGGGGAAATTAATCTTATAGGTATAACTGTTAGTAAATCAAATCCTTATTCGTTTTTGTACATTGATGCTTATAACCGGTTCAATAAAATAAATAACATACCTTTAGGTTATGTATATGAAGGGCCAAATAAGGATAATGGAAACTATTTGCATCAAACGCTCGATACCGTGATTGATCAAAAGCATATTTTATCTTCCACTCTTTCTGTTTCCAGCCAAATTCCAAAAGCTTTTTTGTTGCAACGGAAATTATTGGCTAAGCAGCCCGACAAATCAGTTGTTTTTGTTGTCGTTGGGCCTCAAACTAATATGCAAAGGCTGTTGGAGTCAGGCCCTGATAAATATAGTGGGCTGAACGGACTGGAATTAGTTCGCCGAAAAGTGAAAATGCTGGTTGTTATGGGCGGAAATTTTGATGTACAGGAACGAAATTTTCCTGAATGGAATATTGTTCAGGATATTCAGGCAGCTCAGGCCGTATTCCATAAATGGCCTACTACCCTTGTGGCATCCGGATACGAAGTAGGGCAAAAACTACTTTATCCTCATCAAAGCATTTTGAACGATTTTAATGAAGGTTACAAACATCCGCTCGTTGTCTCTTATAAGCTTTTTGAAAAAATGCCTTACGATAGGGAAACTTGGGATCTTACGGCGGTGCTCCATGCCATTGAGCCTGATGCAGGTTGGTTTGACGTGTCCGGGGCAGGTAACATCAATATCGATGACAACGGAAAAACGGTGTTCACACCATCTGCTAATGGAAATCGTTACTATTTAAAAAATAACCCGGGCCGCATACCTGCTACTTTAAGGGCATTGGTTCATGCGGTAACAGGTCGTTAAATAATAGAACAGAAGAATGATTCCAGCAAAAAAAATCGGTATTTTTGTTTTGCTTTTTGTTGGCTGCCTGAATGGATTTGCCGGCAACCGGATACCGGTGATAGTAATCACAGATCTTTATCAACCTGCTCAGGACATAGGTGATAATTTTGATTTGATAACGCCCTATGCTTTATCTGAAATAGATTTGAAGGGGGTCATTCTTGATGTAACGGAGAAGTTCAGAAAAGAAACGATGATCGACGGAACCTCATTTAGGGATCCTGGTTTTATCTGCGTTGAGCAACTGAATTATATTTTTAACCGGAATATCCCGGTTGCCTGCTCTCCGTTTACGCCGATGAGATCAGAGTATGATCAGATGAGGGATATCTCTCCCTATCAGCAGCAAGGTCTTGATCTGTTTTTTAATATATTAAAGAAAAGTAAAGGGAAAGTACAAGTGGTTTCAACAGGTTCAGCCAGGTTGCTTGCTGTCGCGTTGAACAGAAATTCCCGATTGTTGAAAAAAAAGATTGAAAAAATACATTTTTGTGCAGGTAGTTCGTCCAATGCTTTCAGGGAGTGGAATATTGAACTGGATACTTTGGCAGCCTATCGTCTGTTGAAAAGCAATTTGCCGATATCAGTTTATCCTTGTGCCACGCAAAAAGGGCCGTTCGATAGAGGACAGTACAATACTTTTTGGATGCTTGATGATTTGAGTTTCATACGTCAAATGGATCGGAAATTGCAAAATTACCTGATATTTGCTTTTTTGCGGAAGAATTCTACCGGTTTTTTTAATTACATGGATGTGCCGATCCCGAAAGTTGATGCCGATTTGATGGAATCTGGTTTCTACCGAAAAAAGCCGGCTAAACATTATGTTTGGGAAACGGCTGTTTGGATGCAGGTTGCAGGGAGGGTTTTAGTGATGCATAAAGATGGACGAATGGAAATCATCAATAGAAAGAATGTTATTCCGGATGATGTTGTTTCAGAAGAAAAAATGAAACCTTGCTATATTTCCATCTCAAGGAGTGGGTTGTTTTCATTTTCGTGTAGTAACGAGAAAACCAATTTTTCGATCTACTACAGAGAACATCCTGATCAAAACGAGTTGTGGCTCCGTAGTGCATTGCCCGCTCTTTATCTGAGTTATAACACAAATTATTAATCTTTAAATTATAATACCATGTTTATTGTTGAAAATTATCAATTAGCTGTAGTATTGTGCTTTGTTACAATGCTTTGCTGGGGTTCGTGGGGTAATACCCAAAAGCTGGCAGGAAAAACCTGGAGGTACGAACTCTTTTACTGGGATTATGTGATCGGGGTATTGCTATTGTCTTTGATCATGGCATTTACGCTGGGCAGCATGGGTCAGAACGGGCGTGGATTTGTTGCGGACATTCAACAGGTAAAACCTGAATATTTCATATCGGCTCTTATCGGAGGAGCTATCTTTAATCTATCGAATATTCTGTTATCTGCGTCAGTTTCTATTGCCGGGTTAGCCGTCGCTTTCCCTTTAGGCGTTGGTCTGGCATTGGTGTTGGGCGTATTTATTAATTATTTCCAAACTCCAAAAGGCGATCCGTTTACGCTGTTTACCGGAGTCCTTTTGGTGGTAATTGCCATTATTATCAATGCGATAGCTTATAAGAAGAAAGATGCTCCATCAAAAAAACACAATTTGTCAACGAAAGGGATGGTGCTGGCCGTCGTTGCCGGAGTCTTAATGTCAACCTTCTACCGCTTTATCGCTGCCACTATGGATTTGAACAACTTCATTCAGCCTGAAGCCGGAAAAATGACACCTTATACGGCTATGTTTGTGTTTGCTCTGGGGATTTTCCTGAGCAACTTTATCATAAATACGATTGTAATGCGCAAGCCGTTTGTAGGTTTGCCCACTACTTATCGCGATTATTTCAGTGGTAATTTTAAAACGCACATGGTGGGTGTGCTCGGAGGTTTGATATGGGGATTAGGCAACCTTTTCAGCCTTATAGCAGCCGGAAAGGCCGGAGCAGCCATTTCTTATGGTCTTGGTCAGGGAGCTACCATGGTTGCAGCCTTCTGGGGAGTATTTATCTGGAAAGAGTTTAGAGGATCGTCTAAAAAGGTAAATCTTTATCTGATATTCATGTTCGTTTTCTTTATTTTGGGATTGTCCCTCATTATAAAATCAGGGGCTAATTGATGACAGAAAACATTTTGTAAAATCAGTTTAGGATTCAATATTTATTTCAGATGAAAAAGTCGCTTTTATTTTTATTATTTGCAATATATCCGGTAGCGAGTGTTATTTCTCAACCTTTTTTTAAACCCGAAAATCTGGTTGAGACAGGCGTATATTATTATCCAGAAGCATGGAATCCCGATCAGTGGGATAGGGATTTTAAGAAAATGTCCGATATGGGGTTTGAGTTTACTCACATGGGCGAGTTTGCTTGGGCTCAGATTGAACCAACCGAGGGTAATTTCGATTTTAAATGGCTCGATAAAGCAGTGGCGTTGGCAGCTAAAAATCATCTTAAGGTTATATTGTGCACGTCGAGTGCCACTCCTCCGGTTTGGTTGGTTCGTAAATATCCCGAAGTGCTTGTCAGAAAGCCCGATGGACAAATGGCAGATCATGGAACCCGTCAGCACGGCTCATGGTCGAGTCCGAAGTACCGCGAGTTGGTCGGGAAAATGGTGGCGGCATTGGCTTCGCATTATGGTTCCGACTCCAGAGTGTGGGGTTGGCAAATAGATAACGAACCATCGCACTATGGTACCAGTGATTACGGTTCGGCAGTAACCGAAAATTTCAGGACTTGGTTGAAAAATAAGTATAAAACCATTGAAAATCTGAATAATGCGTGGGGTACGACCTTTTGGTCGGGTGTGTATTCTGAATTTGATCAGATCAATTTACCTGCTGCATCGCAAGTTTCTGGTCCGGCAAGTTACATTTCGCTGGTGGACTTCAGAAGGTTCAGTGCCGACGAATGTGCTTCCTTTGTGTCGATGCAGTACCGTATTCTTCGAGGTAAAATACAAAAAAATCAGTTTATCACATCCAATTTCATGAGTATTCATACCGATGTGGATCCTTGGAGAAATGCCGACCTCGATTTTATTTCGTACACTATGTATCCTGTTGCAGGATATACCCGGGGTTTGGGCGATCAGGGATTTCGTTTGGGCGATCCGTGGCGCATATCTTGGGCCAACGACTTTTTCAGGCCGTTAAAAGGTGTTACCGGTGTGATGGAATTGCAACCCGGACAAGTAAACTGGGGTTCTTACAATCCGTTACCCTATCCGGGTGCCATCCGGATGTGGCTGTGGAACTCGTTTGCCGGCGGTCTCGATTTTATCTGTTCCTATCGCTTTCGTCAACCCCTGTTCGGCAGCGAGCAGTTTCATTATGGGATGTTAGGGACGGATGGAACGACAGAGCTGGAAGGTGGTCGGGAATACGCCAGATTTATGAAAGAAATTCGTTCATTAAGGTCGTTGTACAAAAGTGGGGCTAAAGTACCTTCCGAATGGTCTGCCCGTAAAACAGCCATCCTTTATCATCCTGATAATGTATGGGAAACTGATGTTCAGAAACAGACTTATCGATGGAATGAATTGAATGTGATAACAGGTTACTATTCTGCTGTAAAGTCATTTACAGTTCCTGTGGATATTGTCGGAGAGGAGAGGAACTTGTTGTCTTATCCGGTAGTGATTGCCCCGGCCTATCAAATGGTGGATAAAGCCCTTATCTCGAAATGGAAAGAATATGTGGAAAAAGGAGGAAATCTTGTTTTAACTTGCAGAACGGGGCTAAAAGACCGGAACGGTCATTTTTTTGAAGCGCCGTGGGCCGATGCCATCACCGGTTTAATCGGAGGTAAGATAACGATGTACGATGAGATGAGTTCCGAAACTCTCGCTCATGTCAATATAGATGGAAATTCTTATGTGTGGAATATTTGGGGAGATATTCTCGAACCATTTCCCGGAACGGAGGTTTGGGCCACTTATACCGATCAGTTTTATGCTGGCAAGTCATCTGTAATACACCGTAAGCTGGGAAAGGGTACCGTAACTTATGTGGGCACAATAGCATCGGATGAGAATTTTGAAAAAAATGTGTTGAGGAAAGTCTATGAGCGCGCTGGCATCTTGGTGGATCATCAACCTGAAGGTGTCATAGTGAATTGGCGCGACGGATTTTGGGTGGCATTGAATTATTCATCCCAAAAAGTAAAACTGAATATATCGGATGGAACCCGGTTTATTATTGGTTCGCCCGAATTGGATGTGGCGGGAGTTGCTGTTTGGCAATAAAGATAATGTAGCTCATAATTATTCACTATTGGTTTTTTCGAAGTCTATTCCTAAGCCATCTGAACGGGTTGTTTAGGAATAGTTATTCATAAAGTTTTTCAACGGCATCCCTGTATTTTCGACCTACAGGCAGATTCCCGTTCGGAAGTACCACCACATTGCCCGAAAAGGCTTGTATTTTATTTTTCGCTACCAGATACGACCTGTGTATGCGGATAAACCGTTCTTTTGGAAACTCTTTTTCCAGTGATGCCAATGAGCCGTAAGCGATTATTTTTTTGTTTGTAGTTACTATTTTATAATAGTTGCTGAGGCTGTGGATGTATAAAATGTCATCCACTGCTATTCTGAATGTTTTGCGTTCCGATCGTATGTTGATAAATTCTTCTTTTTCAGCGCTCGATGCACGACCAAAGAGCTTTTCTTTCAGCTTGAGCGTCGATTTTTCGAACCTTTCAAAAGAGAAAGGTTTCAGCAAATAATCAATAGCCTCAACATCGTAACTTTCCAGGGCAAACTGATCAAAAGCGGTGCAAAAAATCACCAGGGGCTTGTATTCAAGTCCCTTTAGCCATTCCATCCCGTTGATGCCGGGCATTTGTATGTCTAAAAAAACCACGTCAGCCGGATGGCATTTCAGGTATTCCGTGGCTTCAAAAACATCGTTGCACCGTTTGGAAACCTGAAACCCGGACAGCCTCTGCAAGTATAGCTCCAAAACATCGAGAGCCAGGTCTTCGTCGTCCACTAATAAGCATTTTATTGTTTCCATTTTGTTAAGTTAATGGTTAACTTTGAGTTATATGAATTTTGCGTTGCATTGTTCGAAAATGAATGTTGTCCCGGATAAAGGATGTCTAATCTTTGACATACGTTTTTAATACCGATGCCGGATGACAAGTAATCCGGTTTCCGGGCATCGGGGTCGTAGCTGTTGCTTACTAATAGTGTCAAAACGGAGTCTTCAATTCGGGTTTCAATCCGTATCCAGTCGCCTGTATTTCCACGGGTGGCGGAGTGCTTGAAAGCGTTCTCCACAAAAGGCAGCAGCAATAGCGGAGCTATAACTAAGCCGGAAACATCGCCGGTGATGGTAGAATCGACAGTGAGCCGGTTGCCGTACCTCAATTTTTCGAGTTCCATGTAATTTCCCATGTAGTTTAACTCCTTCTCAAGCGGCACAAAATCGGCACTTGAATCTTTCAGCACATAACGCATCATGTCCGAAAGATGAAGGATCATGTCGGCCGTTTTATCCGATTTTTTCAAAGCCATGGCATAGAGGTCATTCAGCACGTTGAAAAAGAAATGGGGCTGTATCTGGCTGCGCAAGAGCGATAGTTCCGCATTCGTTTTTTCCTGCGATAAAGCCAGTATCCTGTTTTCTTTCTCTAAAGAATAGCTGTAGAGTTTGATGGCGAATGGGACGATCATCACAGCGTTTGTGTTTATAATGTGATTTAAAATTTCTGTGGGGTCGAACAGGGATGCGTGCGGGTTGGAGAGACCCAACAGCGGTATGGAGGAGTAATAAACCAAGAGGCGTTGTAAAACTCCGCCAATGGTCATGGTTAAAATGCTTACCACCAACAAAGGAATATACCGGCGTTGGAGAAGCAATTTGGGTATGATGTAGTACAATCCAAAATAGGTAACGCCCATTTTTATAGGCAAGAATATCAATTCATTATAAAAGCATACCCAATAATTGTTGTAACGTGTGCCCCACAAAAACGAAAAAAGCAGGACAACACATATCCAGTATGATATATGAAAAAAAACGCGCTTTCGACTATTTAGCAGGTCAAACATGAGCTGGTGAATTAAAATGAATAGCAAATGTAGTTTTTTTTATCCTCGAAACCGTAATTTTTTATACCAAACTCAATTAAATTATACGAATGAATGTTTGTTTGCATAATAATTTATTCTTTTGCATAAATTTTTTGCATATCTCCATTTATTGTTTTTTATTTGAAGTATTTTCAATTAAATTAGTTTTATATCATGAAACGAGCATGATGAACAAATCACACAAAAGCTATGATTATCAGGTCTTGGTTCTTGGTTCTAAAAATATAAACAGATGAAAACAAACATTTCCCTGGTGCTTATTTTTCTGGTTTCTTTTCAGGTAGCACTTGCTAAAAATCAATATTCCAAAGAAATCAGTTATTTAAAAGAAAAAGCGGAAGCTCCGGATGAATATTTAACCGGAAAATTTTCGGCTTTTGATATTGTGTTGGTTGGAGAAAACCACGCGATTAAGGAGAATCTTGATTTTATTGCCGGTTTGATTCCCAAATTGTACAAAGCCGGTGTTTATAATATCGGAATGGAGTTTGGAGCGACCGAAATGCAACATCAACTGGACTCCTTAGTTACTGCCCCGGAGTATAATGAACAGTTGGCCAGGGATATGATGTACTATTATAATGTAGGTTGGGCTTATAAGGAATATCCCGAAATTTACAGGGCGGCGTGGAGGTTCAATAAATCTTTGCCGGCAAATGCGAAGAAATTCAGGATTGTAAATCTGAGTTACAGGTATAACTGGAGTGCCTTGAACTCGCAACGAACCCCTGAAAACATGGCGAAAGTTTTTTACAACGGACCTGTTGATAAATTCAGAGCCGATATTGTAGAAAAGGAAATTATAGGGAAAAAGGAGAAAGCTTTATTGTATGTAGGTAGTGTCCATGCTTTTACCAAATTCAAAATGGCTATTTTGAAGATGAACAATATCAATTTCGCCGATTATGATGATGGTTTTTTAGGTAATTGGTTGTATAAAAAGTATCCGGAAAAGGTATTCAACGTTGATTTACATTGTTCGTTGTTTGGTCGGCCTGATCAGAAGGCGGCAGAAACATCACCGGCAAACGGCGCCATTGAACAGATAATGAAGGAGATGAAATACCAGCCTGCTGGCTTTGATTTGATAGGTTCACCGTTGGCTGCTTTGCCCGATAGCAGCACTTACAGCCAGGGATACAAAAATTTCGTTATAGGCCAATTGTTCGATGGCTATATTTTCCTGAAACCTTATGACCAAATGACCGGATGTACCATCGATTCTTTGTTTTTTAAAAATAAAACATGGGAAGAGACGAAAAGGCAAATGCCTGATCCAAATTGGTTTGTTGCCCAGAATATGTCCGAGTACTGGAAAAAAATTAAAGGATATGTTCAATTGAACGAGCGATACAAAGATTTGATAGACAGTACTATACCTAAAGTAAGTAGCGGTAGGTTGATTCGATATGAAAACTTCAGCTCCGCTTATGTACAACCCCGAAATGTAGATGTATGGATTCCGGCTGATTATGATGAATCGCGCAAATACTCCGTTATTTACATGCACGATGGACAAATGTTGTTCGACAGTACCAAAACGTGGAACGGTAAGGAGTGGCAGGTGGATGAGCACGTGGGCGCTCTTTTGAAAAACGGGTCGATTAAAAACTGCATAATTGTTGGGATTTTTAATAATGGGGCGTACCGGCATACCGAATATTTCCCGCAAAAGGTGCTTTCCGACCTTCCGGCCGCGACCAGGGATTCACTCACACATCAATTCATGATTGGAAATCCATTGGCTGATAATTACCTGAAATTCATCGTCAATGAGTTAAAACCGTTTATCGATTCAACATTTTCCACTGCTACGGATAAGGCGAATACCTTTATTGCCGGATCAAGTATGGGTGGCTTAATTTCGTTGTACGCCCTTTGCGAATACCCTGCTGTTTTTGGAGGAGCAGCGTGCCTTTCGACACACTGGACTGGAAATTTTAAGTCCAACAATGAAATACCGAATGCTTTTATGCGTTATGTCGAAAAACATTTACCTTCGCCACTTGATCATAAAATCTATTTTGATTATGGAACTTTAGGGTTGGATAGCCTCTACCAACCTTATCAATCGAAAATTGATGTGATAATGAGACAAAAAGGGTATTCAAAAAGAAACTGGAAAACCTGTCGGTTCAATGGAGCCGACCATTCGGAAAATTCGTGGAGTAAAAGGTTGAATATCCCTCTAAAGTTTTTATTAGGAAATAAACAATAAATCATTTTAAATTATCAATGCAATGAAACAAATTGTTAATATATTTATATACATTGTTTTATGTGTTCTATTTTGTGTTAACGTGTCAGCCTCAAACACAAGTCCTCTGGGTCAAAATGAAGGCGTTTTGGAATCTATGAAAATTTTTGTGCCGGCCGATGCCAACCGTTGTGTTTCGTTTACCAACAAACAATCGGCTTACTACTATACGCAAACACATCAAAACAATCACATCGAATACGCATGGTTCGAAGGATTGAATATCTCCCAAAACCGGATTTTTAGTGGATATAATTTGTTTGTTGACAATCAATTGTTGAATAACCGTGATTCAAAAGTTTGGGTATATCCCCATAAATTGGTACGGCAACACGGAAAAAACATCAAGGAAGAGCTTTGGATGTTTGACAATAAGGACATTATTGAAATAAATGTAACCGGAGCACGCCAAAATACAGGCATCGAATTGAAAGGTGAGAAAGTAAAATATTTAGGTACAAAGGACAATGTCGCTTTTTTTTCATCCATCGAAGGAAATTATATCATAGCTGTAAGTTCAACCATCAATAGTCCTGTTCGTTTCAATCAATCCAAAGTGATAACCGATTCAAAAACAGGAGGTTTTTACATATCAGCAGATAAAACGGAAACAGCGGCGAAAGCGCTGATCAATGAGTTGCGAAGAAATCACCGCAAATACAAAGCGGAACGCGTGAACCGGATGGAGACCTTCCTTACTCAGGATGTGCGGGTTAAAAGCAATAGCGATTCGCTCAATCTGGCATTGAACTGGATGGAACTGAATATGAACCAGCTAATTACGAATCAACGTGGCGAAGGAATCTATGCCGGGCTTCCCTGGTTTAACGAATATTGGGGGCGTGATGAGTTTATCTCGCTTCCCGGAGCAACGCTTATATCGGGACAGTTTGACACCGCCCGGAAAATCCTGATGTCGTTCGCCGGATTTCAAAACACCGATTCAACTTCCATGTTTTTCGGGCGGGTGCCCAACATCGTGAAAACTGGCGATATCGATTATCATACTACCGATGGAACGCCGCGTTTTATCATAGGTTTGCAGGAATATGTAAAATATTCGGGCGACACTTCATTGATTCGCCAGCTTTATCCTTCTGTAAAAAAAAGCATTGAAGGTGCGTTGAAAAATTGGATGGATACCAAAGGCTATCTTGTTCATAAGGATAATGAAACGTGGATGGATGCTCGGGATAAAGACCTGAAGTCGTATTCGCCCCGCGACAACCGGGCCAACGACATTGAAGCCTTGTGGTACCATCAGCTTTGTGCCGGTAGCTATTTCGCCAATTTCATGCATGATGAAAAAAACGGAGAGAAATGGGCTGAAATTGCCGAAAACATAAGGAGAAATTTTGAAAATGATTTCCGTGATGGTTTACACAATTATTTGGCCGACAGGTTGAAGAGTGATGGTAGTGCCGATTTTACCTTGCGTCCCAATCAGCTTTTTGCATTCGATATGGTTAGTGATACTGCGTTTAAATTTATGGTTTTACAAAAGGTTTGGACCGAACTGGTATATCCCTGGGGTGTTGCTACGTTGGATAAAAGTAATGCTTTGTTCCATCCTTTCCATCTTTCCGACCGGTATCCCAAGGATGAAGCTTATCACAACGGAACCATTTGGCCGTGGCTAAACGGCATAGCCATGCAACGGATGATAGAGGCGGGACAAACCGAAACCGCCTATAAGCTGTTCAAAAACATGAACAGGCAGGCACTCGTCCGTGGTGTAGTTGGGGGCTTGACTGAAAACATGGATGCCTTTCCGCACCGGGGTGAGGGCTGGCCTGTTGCCACCGGAGCATATTTACAGGCGTGGTCCGTTGCCGAGCAACTGCGTGTTTGGTATCAATGTTTTTTGGGAATTCAACCCGATATGACTACTACTACATTGAAAATCGCCCCCCGGATTCCCGACGAAATAACATCGCTCGAATATAACTTCATCGTGGGCTCCCAACTTATAATGGGAAGTTACAAAGCATCAGACGAGAAAATGTATCATTATTCGTTCGGTAACCAGCGATTTAATATTGTGGTCGATATTCAGCCTTTTGAAACCGTCAGGTTAACCACCGACCCATTCTCGGAACTATCCGTTCGGCAAACATCCAACTCCTTGTTGATTTCGGTTGCCGATAAAAAAGGCAAGATCACTCAATCGGTTCGGGCAACAACTTCTCCCTTAAAGGAAAAAGAGTTGGAATTGAGCAAAAAAACTTTAGAGGGCATTGGATTTTCACAACCTATTGAATACGAATGATATGTAAGGTAAAAGCATATTTGTTTTCTTGGAACCTCATATCGCTAAATTTATTTTTGGAACATATTTTTTTGAGTTATGGAGTGTCTGTTCACTCCATAACTCAATTTTTTTCAGAGTATTTGTTGTATATTGTTTTCACCTTCCATCCTGAATCACCATTTGTTTTTTACTGAAAAACAACCGTTCACATAAAAAAACAGCCGCTCGTATAATCAATTTTTTTAATAGAGAATGATTCGTTTTCTTTGAATGAAGATTCAATAAACCTGATGTTGGATACAAAAAAAGAAATGAAAAAGACACTCCTCATCTTATGCCTGACGATTCCCATAGCTGTGGTTTCGCAAACTGCACGCAAAAAACTCATTATATCCCGAACCATTATTGCCCCGGTAATTGATGCCGATCCGAATGACACGGTGTGGTTCAGAGCCATGTCTGTTTCCGATTTTATTCAGCAAAGTCCAGTAAATGGTGGGGTTCCTTCGCAGCATACCACCGTAAAGATGCTTTACGACAATCGTGCCATTTACCTTTTGGCGCTTCTCGACGATTCACGCCCCGACTCGATATTTTCTGAGCTTGGCGATCGTGATTCAGGAGATGAAGCCAATGCCGATTTGTTTTCGGTTGAAATAAATCCGTATAACAACGGGTTGAATTCGTTTGAATTCATGGTTTCAGCAGCGGGCGTTCAAATGGATTCTCAAAACGACATTAACCAAATGCATAAAAACTGGGATGCAGTATGGAAAAGCGCCGTAAAAAAAACGGCTGCCGGCTGGGTGGTCGAAATGGAGATACCATTCTCCGCCATTCGCTTCCCTAAAAAAGAGATGCAATTATGGGAAATTAATTTTTTCAGGTTTATCAAACGGCATGGCGAGGCTATCACCTGGAATTTTGTGGATAAAAACAAAACCGGATGGCTTAATCAAGCCGGTTTGCTCGAAGGGATAAAAAACGTAACTCCGCCTGTACGTTTGGCATTTACACCTTACGTCGCTTCCTATTTTACGAAGGAGAAGGTTACTTTCAAAGGCGGGCTCGACTTGAAATACGGTTTGAACGAGAGCTTCACACTCGACATGATGCTTATTCCCGATTTTGGGCAAACCCGCTCGGACGATGCAGTGCTGAACCTCACTTCGGTGGAAACAAAATACGATGAGAAACGGCAGTTTTTCACCGAAGGGACTGAACTTTTCAGCAGGGGCGATATTTTTTATTCGCGGCGTATCGGAGGGCAACCCCGCAATTACGATAAAGTTTATTCAGCACTCAGAAATAAAGAGTTGATAGTTAGTAATCCGTCTGAATCAAATCTTTACAATGCCACCAAGTTGTCGGGTTACACCACAAACGGTTGGGGAGTCGGGGTACTCAACGCGGTTTCTCAAAAGCAATATGCAACCGTGAAGGATACCATCGGAAACATTACACGCAAAGTAATTACTCAGGGTGTAACGAATTACAACATGTTCGTTATTGACAGGAATATCGGGAAAGAATCGTATATCAGTTTTGTGAACAGTAACGTGTTGATACCTGCCGAGCATCATTTGGCTAATGTTTCCGGTGTCGATTTCAAATACACCTTTCCCGCCGGGTATATGATAACGGGAGATGCTTTTGCCAGTTACATTCAGGATCGCCAGACAGATTCAATAGCCGCTAAAAAAGGATACCGGCTTAACCTGAACTTTTCCAAAACCAAAGGATATTGGCGGTATAAACTTTACAATACTCTTTATAGCGATAAATATGATCCGACCGATATGGGGTATCTGGAGAATAACAATATGGTATCCAACTATTTTACGTTAAACTATTTGAATTATAAGCCTTCAGGACATTATAACGAAGTATCCGGAGAAATGACCATTTACTACGATAATCATTATAAACCGTTTGCTTATAGTAGGTTGGAAATGTCGGCCAATCTGAAGCTCACATTTAAAACTTTTAATTACGTTAAATTTTATATGAGTGTTACTCCCATCAAGAAATACGATTTTTTTGAACCGCGTGTGGATGGTTGGAAATCGGAAGAGCCAACGGCCGGGTACGCGGGGATTGAATACATGTCGGATTACCGGAAAAAGTTCACATGGTTCATTAATGCCGGATGCTGGGGCTCTACGCGGTACCACAAATCATCCTTTTATTTTTCACCGCTTTTAAGTTACCGCTTCAACGATAAACTTTCGGTTACGGTGCAGTCAAATTGTACATTCCTGAAAAATGCCATTGGATTTGTTCAAAAAAACAGTTCGAACGATTCCATTTTTTACGGACGAAGAGATAATATTATCATCGAAAATGTAGGTGCTGTTAAATATTCAATTTCAAATAAGAGTTCTTTCAATTTCAGATGCAGGCATTATTGGTCGAATGTAACTTACCGGTCGTATTACCTGTTGCAAAAAGATGGGAAATTGTCGGGATTCGATCTGGCTGAGAACTGCAACACCAATTACAATGCCCTGAACAATGATATTTCATACGTGTGGCAGTTTTTACCGGGGAGTGAAATATCGGTGGTTTTAAAAAATTATTATGCTTTAAGCAACCAGAATGTCGATAACAGTTACATCCGGAATCTGAAAAACACTTTTTCATCACCTTTGTTGAACGCTATATCGGTGAAGTTGATTTATTATATTGATTATGCAATGTTTAAGAAGAATGTGAAACAATAAACACTTAAAAAATACCAAATATCATGCAAAAAAAAATTTTCTTAGTAGCTTTTTTGTTAACGTCGCTGGCTGTATTTTCGCAGATCTCACGTGTTGAACCAGCTTCGTGGTGGGTGGGGATGAAATACAACGAGCCCACCCTTTTAATATACGGGAAAAACATTTCCGATTGGCTGCCAACCATCTCATACAAAGGAGTTAAAGTTGTGAAAACCGATACCCTGAAGAATAAAAATTATTTGTTCCTGACGTTAAGGATAGATGATGATGCAAAACCGGGCATTGTGAAAATTTATTTCGAAAAAGGGAAAAAAGTTGTTGCGATAAAGGATTTCGTTGTTTCGGCAAGGGATAAAAATAGTGCCAATCGAGCAAGCTTTAGTACGAAAGATGCCTTTTGTTTAATTTTTCCCGACAGGTTTTCAAACGGAGATACTACGAATGATGTGGTGCCGGGTATGAACGAAATATCGATAGATCGCAACGGCGAAAATTCAAGGCATGGTGGAGATATCCAGGGAATTATCAACCATCTCGATTATATTGCGGCGCTGGGTTATACCCAAATTTGGAACACGCCCCTTACCGAGAACAATGAGCCGGGCTATTCTTATCACGGCTATGCTACAACTGATTTTTACAAGATAGATCCCCGCTTCGGGACGAATGAATTGTTCAAAGAAATGGTGGCTGAATCGCGGAAGAAAGGGATGGGTGTTGTTTGGGATGTGGTGCTAAACCATTGTGGTGCCGAATATTATTTTATAAAAGATATGCCTTCGGATGATTGGGTAAATTTCAGGGAAACCAAAACGCGTACCAATCATGTTAAATACACGGTAACAGATATTTATGCTTCTACTGTTGATAAAAAAGAATATTCCGGTGGATGGTTCGACTCTCAAATGGCCGACCTTAATCAGAGAAATCCATTCGTTGCTAAATTTCTGATTGAAAATTCTTTATGGTGGATTGAATATGCGGGTTTGTCGGGCTTGAGGGTAGATACATATTCCTATTCCGACAAGGATTTTCTTGCTACATGGACCAAAACCATCCTCGATGAGTACCCGAATATGAACATTGTAGGCGAAGAAAATACGAGCGACGCGGCGTTGACATCTTACTGGCAAACCGGTAAAAAAAATACTGATAATTACCAATGTTATCTTCCGTCGCTGATGGATTTTTCGCTCACCCATGGAACGGTGAAGAGTTTGACCGAAAGCAGCAGCAATCTTTCGTCATGGAATTATGTGTATGAAAGCGTAGCTCACGATTTTTTGTTTCCACATCCTTTCAACCAGATGATTTTTCCTGATAATCATGATATTGATAGGTTTTATTCGAGGATTGGGAAAAACTATCCGCTTTGGAAATTAGGTATTGCCTTGTTTATGACCATGAGGGGCTATCCGCAGTTTTTCTACGGCACGGAAATGTTGATGACCAATGAGAAGGCTGGAAGCGATGGACAAAGAAGAGGCGATTTCTATGGTGGCTGGGCCAACGATACAAAAAATGCTTTTACCGGCAAAGGGCTTTCAACCGACGAACTTGATGCTCAAAAATATTTCTCAAAACTGCTGAACTGGAGAAAAAATTGTCAGGTTTTTTCCAACGGATGGATGACCCACTATGTGCCCCGAAACAACGTATATGTATATTTCCGATACAATGAAAGGCAGACAATAATGGTTGTTTTGAATAGCAACGCAACCGACCAGGTGCTGGATCCCGAACGTTACAGGGAAAATATTCAAGATAAAAATTATGGGGTTGATGTAATTAGCAGTGAAAAATATAACCTTACAAGTTCAATGACAATCCCAAAATTAACGGCTCTTGTGTTGGAACTGAATTGATGTAAACTCGTAGTGCATTAGACTATAAGTGATTTTAAACCCAAAATGCCCATCAGACATTGCTATGTCTTTAGTACATGACAAAAAATTAAATTGGGTATAAATATCTGATAATAAAACAATATATCCTTTGTATTAGGATCGACCTTGTCCGGTGAGTCGAAAAATCAGCGCTCGTTGACTAATCCCGGTAGCTGTCGTGATCTAAACTCGCTCCTTGCACGAAGATTATAGTATTTTTGTTATCAGGCGTTTACTCTAAATATGAAATTTTTGTCATATATAAAGCTCAAATTGTTTTAATATCCCAAGAATATTCTTGAACTTTGTTATAAAGTTGTTCATGTGTTTATTTGATTGATAAACATATAAATATATGGACCTTTCCGAGATGGACAACTTTTTTCGTATTAAATTACAAATGCACTACGGGTTTGATTACATTTTACAGATTTAATTTGTACATTGCCATCGTTTATTTCGTTTAAATTTTAATGGATTTGAAAATCTATATCAAAAATATGGTTTGTATTCGCTGCCAAATGGTTGTAAAATCTGAATTGGAAAAGTTGGGATTAAACTATACTTATGTCAAAATAGGAGAAGCGAATATTTTTGGTAAAATATCACCAGGACAATTAGAAGAACTCAATACAGGCTTAAAAAAATCGGGTCTTCTTCTAATGGATAACAAAAAAAGCATACTGGTTGAAAAAATAAAAAGCGCCATTATTGAATTAGTTCATTACACCGATGAACAAATTAAAACAAACCTTTCCGATTATCTGAGCGAAAAATTAAACTATGATTACACCTACCTGGCCAACCTTTTTTCTGAAGTTAAAGGAATAACCATCGAAAAATTTTACCTCGTACATAAAATTGAAAAAGTGAAAGAATTGATTGTTTATGATGAATTAACGCTTACCGAAATTGCCTATAAAATGCACTACAGTAGTGTTTCCCATCTTTCAAATCAATTTAAAAAAATCACCGGCCTTACTCCCACGCACTTTAAGAAACTCAAAAATCAACGCCGCAATACCCTCGAAAATGTGTGAATGATGTAACATAAACTTTCAATTGTATAACATTTCCCGGATTAAAGAGCGGTATCTTTGCTCATAATTCAAAGCAAATGATTACACAAGATATTGAAAGATCGAGAATCTACTGCCTCAATGAAATCATTGAATACGAGCTAAATTCGGTAGTTATTAAAACTATTGTTCGCAAAGCAACAGGTAACATTTGTATAATAGCAGTTGACGTCGATGAAATTTTATCAGAAAAAATCTCTCCATTTGATACTTTTATTCAAATTATTGATGGGACAGCCAATATCTTTATTGACACAAAATTAAACATATTAAAGGCAGGTCAGGGTATCATTATTCCCGCCCATATCTCAAATACAATAAAAGCAAATCAACGGTTTAAAATGATTTCGACCGTGATAAAAAGCGGATATGATGAAATTTTAATTTAAGTAACAATTACTACACTCCGTTAAACTTTATGCTAAGTATCTTATTATCAGTAAACTGCACTTGAAATTAACATATTAATGAATACGGCTGATAATCAACACGTTATAAGTATATCTCGAAAAGTTTACCGAACCATTGAATTAAACACTAATAAATAAATAATTATGTCGAAAGATAAAAATACAAAATCGAAAGGAAATAAAAAGGAAGCAGTTAAAAGCTTAAAAGAAAAGAGAACAGAAAAGGCCGAGAAAAAGGCTGAGAAAAATAAAAAAAGTGAATTATAACGTTTGCTTAAATGAATACGATACGTAAATATTATTCAATTCAAGAGCACCGGTATTTTTGGTACGAATTGTAATTGAAAGTTTAACCTGATAAAATTTAAAAATGAAGATAGCTTTTATCGGCACATACGTTCCTCGAGAATGCGGCATCGCTACTTTCACTAACAATCTATTTAATTCTGTATTAAATAAAAATGATGTTGAAAAAAAAGCGGATACTGGCTTTGTTGTTGCATTAAACGATAATGACCTCACTTACAACTACCCTGAAGAAGTTAAGTTAACCATCAGGCAAGATTACCAAAGTGATTATATCGAAGCGGTAAAATACATTAATCTTAGCGGCGCCGATCTTTGCATATTGGAACACGAATTTGGAATTTTTGGAGGAGAAAATGGAGTTTACGTTCTTCCCATGTTGTATCGCCTGGAAATTCCGTTGATTGTAACCCTTCATACTGTTCTTAAAAACCCATCGTACAACGAAAAGGCAGTTTTACAGGAAATTTGTAAAATGGCACAGAAAATTGTAGTAATGAGCCATAAAGCTGTCGAATTCCTAACCGAAGTTTATTTGGTCCCGGCTGAAAAAATTGCTTTGATAGAACACGGAGTCCCCAATATTTATTTCACCCCGGAAGATGCAAAAAAAGAGTTCAAACTCGAGAAAAAAAAAGTACTGTTAACCTTTGGTTTTGTTGGGCGCAACAAAGGTATTGAAACAGTAATTAAAGCCCTGCCGAAGATTGTAGAGAAATACCCCGAAGCAGTTTATATTGTTTTAGGCAAAACCCATCCCAATGTGATTAGGCATTCGGGCGAAGAATATCGTATTTATCTTATGCGCCTCGTAAACACATTGCACCTCGATAAAAACGTAGTGTTTTTGAATGAATTTATTGATGAACAGGATTTATTTAAATACCTCTATGCTTCCGACATTTATATAACCCCTTATTTGAACAAAGCTCAAATAACCAGTGGAACGCTCTCCTACGCCGTTGGTGTTGGTACAGCTGTTATTTCAACCCCCTATTGGCACGCAGAAGAGTTGCTCGCAGATGGGAGGGGATTATTGTTTAATTTTAATGATTATGAAGAGTTAAGCACCATCATAAACGATTTGTTGGGTCATCCGGTAAAAATGATTGGCCTTAAAAAGCAAGCTGCTGATTACGGTAAAAATATTACGTGGCCAAAAATTGGCGACAGATATTTAGAACTGGCTCAAACAGTTTTAACCGCCCAGTTAACTGCATCAGAAAAAAAAGAGGTTGAATTAGATTTGTTGGCGCTGCCTCCTTTTTCATTGGCACACATTAACCGATTAACCGACGATACCGGCATAATCCAGCATGCGAAATTTGGAATCCCAAATCTGAAAGAAGGTTATTGTCTCGATGATAACTCGCGGGCATTACTTATGGTTTTGATGGCTTATGGACAAATGAAAGATAAACGAGCGCTTGAATTATCGCCTATTTATCTTAGTTATATTCATTATTTGCAAAATGCCGATGGCACTTTTCGTAATTTTTTGAGTTTCAGCCGAAAATATCTCGATGAAGTTGGCTCCGAAGATTCATTTGGCAGAACAATCTGGGCGCTGGGATATTTGTTGTACAAAGCACCCAATGATGCGTATTATCAAACAGGAAGATTAATTTTCTTTAATGCATTGCCAAATTTTGAAAATTTAAAATCAATAAGAGGCATTGCAAATACAATGATTGGCATTTGTTTCTATCTGAAAAATAATCCATCAGACGATTCAATGACCGAAAGGTTGCGGAATATGGCAAACATATTAGTAAATCATTACAATGAAAACCATAGTTCAGGCTGGCAATGGTTCGAATCTTTATTGGCATATGATAATGGCATATTGCCTTTAGCTCTTTTACATTCAGCAGAAATACTTAATGATAGCAATATTACTAAAGTCGCGATTGAATCCATGGACTTCCTGACCAAACATACTATGAAAGACAATTATCTTTCAATTATCGGGAATGAAAAATGGTTTAAAAAAGAGGGAGAACGGTCGGTCTTTGCACAACAACCCATTGATGCTATGGCTTCTATTTTAATGTATCACCAGGCTTATTATCTCACAAAAGATAAAGATTATCTAAATAAATTATACACCTCGTTTTTATGGTTTTTGGGAGAAAACGATCTCAGGATGAACCTTTACGATTTTGAAACCAACGGGTGTTGCGATGGATTTGAAAATTACGGTGTCAACCGCAATCAAGGAGCTGAAAGTTCGCTGGCATATCTAATCTCATATTTGACTGTACTACAAGCCTATGACAATTTTCATAAAACAATATAATGCAAAGCTGGACAAAACAGGTGAAAATAATTGTTACTCCCAAAAGATAGATTCTGACTTCCGGTAGATAATACGGCAAAAAATTTATCAGGCAATTATCTTTGATGGATTCTCTGTATTTTTAGGTTAACAGCCGTTAAAATAGCCTGTTGAAATTAAACTGTTTCAAAGAGCTGGGCTGTTAGTGGGAAAACGTTTTTCCTTCTACAAGGTTCAACTGAACTGTACCCCAAAAGCTAGACGAAAACTTTTGGGGTACAGTTCAGTTACGGGATTTATATTAAAAACGTTTTTATATCAAACTACACAAGTTTCACATTTATGGCGTTTAATCCTTTTTCTCCTTGTTGCAGGTCAAAGGTTACTTCGTCCTCATCTTTAATTTTGTCTTTTAAACCTGTTGAATGGACAAAATAATCTTTCTTTGAAGCTTCGTCTTTAATAAATCCGAAGCCTTTCAAATCGTTGTAAAATTTCACTTTTCCTTTATTCATATTTTAATAATTAAATTAATGCTAATGAATTAATTTAATGAGTATTACTACAAACGAGCAAATAATCTCATTTTAATATATCCCTTAGCATTTGGGTGTATATTTTTTATTGTTTACGGTCAATTGGCACAATGCCAGCCATTTCTCCGATAATATTAATTAATTCTGTACCTGTTGGAACGACAATTTTTGCATTTTTTTCAAGAGATGCTTCAACAGCTTCTATTTTTCGTAATAGTTGGGCATTCCCCACGAAATATTTGTCGGCAGCCTCATTTACGAGTTTAATGGCTTCGGCTTCACCTTCGGCATGTAGTATTTTAGCACGTTTATAACCTTCAGCTTCTTTTATTTTAGCACGTTTAACACCATCCGCGACAGTTTCAGCTGCTGTGGCAGAATCAATTGCTGCTATTTTTTCGTTTTCAGCTTTTACTACTTTGTTCATAGTTTCTTGCACATCCATCGGAGGGTCAATTTGTTTCAACTCGGTACGGATAATTTCAATTCCCCAGTTTTGAGTCTCTTTATGAAGGGTTTCGTGCAATTCAGCGTTAATTTTCCCCCGTTCACTGTTGGCTGATTTCAGTGTAAGTGTTCCTATTATATTACGAAGAGTTGTTCGGGCTAAATTAACAATTTGCCACTGATAATTATTTACATCGTATGTAGAGCCTTTGATACTTTTCTCATCCGATTTTACCCTGAAATAAACCTGCGCATCAACACTGGCATTCAGGTTATCGTTGGTAATAATTTCCTGTGGATCTGCATCAATCATTTGTTCGGTAATATTTACTAAAAATATACGGTCTATAACAGGTATAATCCAATGAAAACCCGGATTAGCTATTTTTTTATACTTACCAAGTCGCTCCATAAGTCCCCGATGAGTGGGCCTTACAATTTTTATACCTGCCACTAAAAAGACAAAGATTAGTATGATAATTAAATATAAATAGTTCATTTTTTTAGTTTTACTCTGTTTTGTTAATGAGATGTATTCTGAATTTTCGATTAGTTCTCAATAATATTTCCATTGTACAAAGATATTCCTATCTTATTCGGAAAGTATTACATAACTATGCGAATATGTTACATCATTCACACATTTAATTTGCTAAAAAGATGTAAGTTTGGATAAAGTGTAACCGAACTGATTGATATTTCTTTTAAACTTGTTTCTTTAACTCTACCAATAATTCTTTCAAATCTACGGTAGCATAAGTCGAAGCAAAATCTGACATGGCATAGGGAATAATCAGATTGTTGTTGTGAACCATCGAACCGCACGAATAAACAACATTGGGAACATAACCTTCACGTTCTTCTTCGTTAGGCATCAACAAAGGAAATCTTAAACGCCCAATCACTTCTGTTGGGTCATTCAAATCCAGCAATATGGCTCCTAATGAGTATTCGCGCATCGGGCCAACTCCATGGGTAATTACCAGCCAACCCTCATCGGTTTCAATAGGAGAGCCGCAGTTACCTATTTGAATAAATTCCCACGAATATTTGGGAGTCTGTAGAAGTTTAGCCTCGCGCCAAACATTAATACTATCAGAAAAAGCGATATAATTACTAAAGCCATCTAAACGACAAAGCATAGCATATTTCCCATTTATTTTACGGGGAAAGAGTGCCATCCCTTTGTTTTGGGCTATCTCGCCATGGACAGGTAATATCCTAAAATGATAAAAATCTTTGGTGTCGAGCATCTTAGGCAATATGGTTGTGCCATCGTAAGCGGTATATGTAGCATAATAAGTAGTTTCTTTGTCTTCATTGATAAATTTTACAAAACGTGCATCCTCGATACCATTTTTTTCGTTGGACGAAACTGGGAAAATAACTCGTTCAGATATATTGGTATCTAATGAAAACTCTAATTCGTAATGCGATGAGGTTAACCAGGTAAATTCATTAAAAAGTACTTCTTTGTCGGTGGTCAACTGAAGTGATTTTTTCGCATCGTCAATACATTTGCTTAGTTCATCGTAAGTAAATTTTTCATTTAGTTTATTGAGAATTGTATCTAACGAAATTCTCGAGTGGAAATCCAATTCTTCCAGTTTTCCCTTAATAGATTCTTTATCATATATATATCGGTGAATATGTTCGGCTTCTTCGAGCATATTACCTATTGGCTCAATAGTCAAATTATTGTTTTTATCCATTACACCCGTGCGAAAAACAATGGAAGAAATGTGACCTTCGCCAGTAGCTCTGAAGCTAAGGATAATTCTTTTTTCATCAGATAAAATTTCGGACTGATCAGGATGTTCTACAATAGAAGGATTAAAAAATGCAGCAGATTCAATGGAATATTCCATCGTAAAATAAGAACCTATTAGAATTTTTCGGGAATAATGAATAGAATTGGGTTCAATGCTCAATTTAACAAACAAATGAACTATTTCATTAAAATGTTTCTCGAATATTTTGGAGATATTTCTGTGACGAAGTGAAAAATCTCTTAACACAGTACTCAAAGCCTGCGTAACTTCTTCCTCGGTCATCCCCAACACAGCTCTAATGGTGCTGATGGCTCTTTCTTCGGTTGTGAATAAGAACCTTGCTATAACATGCGATGAATCGGGACTGAATTTTATATTTTTGCGTTTTAAATTTATTGACATAGATTCCTTTTAGCGTTTGCTAAAGGTAGTCACTATAATTGGAACAAAATCATAAAAGTTGATATTTAATTTCAATTGTCTAAATTTGTCTAAATTTGTCACAACTATGTGTGATTCTTTAATTTTAATCTATTTCATGAGTAGGTTCACTGAATAATTCTAAATCCTGCATAATTTTTGTGTGTTCTAACCTGATTTTAGGTGATTTTTTAAATCATCCTGTAGATTGCTTGATTTTCAATCGTGTTCCATTTACAAACTTTTCCTTTAAGATCTGCATATCGTTGCTGACTTTCAGATCAAGAATTTTGGCGTAATGTTGAGTTGTCTTGAGATTCTTGTGTCCAAGCATTTTGGAAACACTTTCGATCGGGACACCGTTTGAAAGGGTAACAGTAGTGGCAAAGGTATGTCGAGCCACATGGAATGTCAACTCTTTGTTGATTCCGCATAAGTCGGCAATTTCTTTTAAGTAAGCATTCATTTTGCCAAGCAATTGTGGATAATTTTACCGAAATTTTTAATATACTTGGACGTAGTGTTTTGACAACAGTTACAAACGGTTTTCAGGTGAAATTCATATTCTTTGGATATATTCAAAAATATAAAAGCCTGTAAATCATTGATTTTACAGGCTTTTACTGATTTTTGAAATCTTTTTCGCGGAGAGAGAGGTTCTAAGACGTTCAATTTAACTAAATATCACAAAATGCCAACCAACTGAATTTTCATTTTTTACAACAAAATGTGAAATTATACAATTTCACGGCATACCACAAATGAAATCAAAATTCGTGTACATATTCGTGTCCACCAATTTTATATTTTTTTATCGTGTACATCACAACTTATCAAATCGCGACATTGATTTTTCTTTTAGTTCATCAACTATTTTCGCATAAGGTTTCATTGCTTCAAAACTTGAATGCCCAGTCCATCGCATAATCACTTCAACGGGAATTCCAAGTTGCAACGCCGTAACCACAAATGTACGCCGTCCACAATGTGTTGTCAAAAGCGACCATTTCGGGTAAACCTCTTCATGTCTTACATTGCCTTTAAAATATACAACCCTTGTCGGTTCTTCCAACTTGGCAACTTGACCAAGGCGTTTCAAGTGTTCATTCATTTTTTCATTTGAGATTACCGGCAACGCTTTATCCTTTGGAAACTTTATTTCCTTGTACTTGTCAAGTATTGCTTGTGAATGCTTGTTCAACTCAATTATAAGCCCGTCAACGGTCTTTTGGGTAACTACCTTAATAAATCCTTTCTTTACGTCCGAACGCTTCAATTTCGCAACGTCTGAATAGCGCAAGCCCGTGAAACAGCAAAACAAGAATACATCCCGGACACGTTCAAGGGCTTCTTCATTTGGTCTGAATTCATAATCTTGTAATTGCTTTATTTCATCCTGACTTAAATAGATAATTTCTTTTGAATTTCCGTCAATACCTTTCAATTTGGGTTTGAATGTATCGTGAACCGTGCCTTGATAGTAACCTTTATGTGATGCCCAACGCAAGAACCACCGGACAAAAGCAAGATGTTTTGCAATAGTTGTATTTCTAAACCCTTTTTTACCCAAGTATGAAATGTATTCTTGCATCTTTTTGTCATTCATTGTCTGGAATGACATATAAGGGTCAAACGATTTAAGGTGCGTTCGTAAAGCCGAAAACTTTTCATGCGTTGCCGCCGTCCATTGGTTTTGTTCCCCAACTGTTTGAGTAAACAAGTCAAAGACCCTGAAAAAATCGGCGTTCGGGTCGCCAAATTCTTTTGTCAATGGCGTTTTACGTCCGACAATATCATTGAACAAGTCTTTTATTTCCCCCAATGTTGGCACGCGCTTTTCAAGTAGCTCAAACCGGGCAAATACTTCATTTATCACCGATTTATATTCTTCAATGGTTCGGTTTATGTCGGAGTATGTTTGGTTGGTCTTATTGATTGCTCCATCCATTGCCCGTTCCTCTTCCATGTCCCAATGTGAAAGGTCAATATTATGTCCAATTGGAAAGTCAATTGGGCGTTGCCCGGACAATGTTACACGCATACGGATGGCAAGGTTATTTGTTTCGCCCGGTTTACGCTTATGCAACAAAAACTTTATGGTTCGTTTGATATACATTATTTCTTTCGCATTTCACCACGCCCTAACAACAACCATTCAGGGGAAACATTATAATCCTTGCATATATACATTAAGGAATCCAAATCAATGATTTTGTACAATTGTCCGGCATTAGGATCTTGCAATGCGGTTTTGATACGTTGATACTTCACACGGTTCAAATTATGTTCTTTGCAAAATCCTTGTACACCTGATATTACACCATCTTGTATTGCCATTCCCAACGCATGGAAAAAACGTTTTTGTATCTCTATTGCTTGGGGGTTGATGTTCTTTTTCATATATAAAAATATGCTTACTCAAAATCAAATTGTTTGTAATCATTAAGTTTTTTCAACTTAATATTTTCATCAAAAAAATATTGCAATGTATCCATCACGTTTGTAGAATCTTTCCCATTTTTATAAGTTGCTTTTAAAAAAGCTGTCATTCTATATATTTTTATTGGATTATTAGTGTTTTTCATTTTCAATCTTAACAATGAATCTTCATTCATAATGCCTTTTATTTTTGCAAGTATTTTTTTTGATTCTTCAATTTTATCAAGACCTTCTTTTTTTTCATTTTCAAGCAAATCATTCCACCCCATAGAAGAATAAAGATTTGCAAGCCTTATTCTGCTGTCCACTGCTTTCATTAAAGATTCATGATAAGATTCCAAATTGTGGTATTTATCTATTAGCGTTAATAAATTTAGAGTATCATAATCCAAACTTGTTATAGTATCATATTTTATTGGATTAAAATTGTAAATATGAACCGATGTATTTCTCTTGAAAGCATCGTCCTTTATTTCTTGTTGAACTGTTACACTCATTTTATCAAGGTTTTTTTTGTATCTATTACATCCAATAAATACGAATGATAACATAATAATTAATACTATTTTTTTCATAACACATTCATTTTTAGTTTATAATCTTCAATCATTTTATCAAATTGTGTATTATCAACGGTTGCAAACTCTTCACAATTAAGCGCGGAGGCTTCCAATAAATCAAATATTTCTTGTGGCATTACCGAATAATATGATGGTATGCCATAATAATCTGACACTTTAATTCTTATTTCCATCATAATTGTATTTACATTACTACTTTTTGGAATTTTGCAAGAACAAGCCATACGGAACGGATGAATTTTATTGATATTTCAGTATCGTCATAGTCATTGTTATGAGATATTAATTTAAAATGTTCATCATCAGAACCCTTTCTAACCTCTTTTATTAATCTTCTATCGTCCAGAAGTTCAATTATGTGTATTTGTCCATATTCAATATATTCTTTCCAATAATCAAGTTTACGAATTTGGACTATTGTTCCTGGTGGATATGTAGGGTACATGCTATTATTAGTTACAGGAACAGCAATATCTTCTTGTTTTGCATTTACAAATGGCATGTACCCGGTTATGTAACCATTGGTATCACACTCCTGATTCCTTACACCACCAACTACATCCTGACTATACAATGGGATTAAACGATAATTTGATTGTTCATGTCCACCTCCATAGTTCATTTGCTCTTTCACTCTATTTTCAACATTATAATCACTGATATTTTCAACGTGATAAATATCTGCAAGCTTTTCAATAAAATTATCAGGCATTGGGTCTTTTCCACTCTCAATTTGAGATATAAATGATTGACCTATACCAAGTTTTTCGGCAAGAGCCGTCTGACTTATACGTAAATCCTTTCTAAATCTTTTTAAATCAAACATATAACTTAATTATTTGAAATATTTTAAAAATATCTCTTATATTATTTGCTTATTAGAAATATATTTCTGATATTTGCAGAACAAAACTATTACTTTACAAAAGTAAGGTAAAAGCAAAAAACAAAAATAACAAAAATTACTCATTTTCAAAAAATAGATGTATGGACAGACAAAAATTAAATGATGAAAACAAATTTTCATTCCAGAAAGGATGGGCGCAAGTTCCACAAGGAAAAGCGGCAGAAGTAAGGTCTAAGCTCATGGTTTCGCTGAATATTACTACAAGGATGGCATTCCTCGACAGGCTTAAGGGCAATGTAGAACCGAAGGTTAGTGAATTTAATTCCATAGTAAACATATTCAATAGCTATGGTATAAAAGACATTTGGGGAACTGTATGATATGAATGCAAATATCAACCTGACAAAACGTGAAACAGAAATAGCGGAATTATTCGCTTGGGGAGCGGCTAAAAAAGACGTTGCGAATATATTGTTTATTTCGGAAAGGACGGTAGAAAACCATGCACGGACTATTTACGAGAAAATAGGATGTGGAAAAGTCAATGAACTTTCGGCTTGGTGGTTTTGTACCCACTTCAATATCTCGTTTGATATTTCACCTATGAAAAGGAGGGTTATTGCATTGGTGATGTTCATTATCATACTTCCTCAAATATTTTGTGATGATGAAAACATAATGAGAAATTTCCGCTCACGGCAAACAGCAAAAACGTGTCGGACGACACGCAGGAGAAGTGAAACGGATGTTTTTGATTTTGAAATTGTATAACTAAAAAATTCATCCAAATGAAAAAAAACATAGCGTCTGGATTTACCACTAAACAACGGGTTATAGCACTGTATTTGGCTATCTCTTTTTTCTCCCTTTTCGTTTCTGACGAAACCCCGTTTTGGATAATACTTATTATCGTTTTGAATTTTTCAAATGCTGTCAGGCTCTCTAAACAAATACCAGTTACATGAACAATGGAAATAAATTCAAATACAAGGATTATCGACCTTACTGTTGATGATTTGGTTGGTGTAATATCCAACCTGATGAAAAAAGAACCGGCCATGCAACCACCAGATTTGCCACAAAAACGCCTTGTTTATGGGATAGCCGGCATAGCACAATTATTCAACTGCTCAATGACAACAGCAAACCGTATAAAATCGAGTGGGAAGATAGATAGGGCAATATCACAATGTGGCAGGATGATAACTGTCGATGCTGATCTTGCTTTAGAATTGATAAAACGTAAATAATTTATTTATAAACAATTAAATACTAATATTATGTTCGGGATTACAATTATTAAAACGAATGAATTGAAACGGCTGCAAGAAATTGATGAACGTTTCAACATTGAAATAGGTGAAAGGAACAAGGAAGTATTTTTCCTTAAAAATAAGTTGGCAAAATTTGACCGGAAAAGGGAACATGGAAAATTTGTAAAATCAATACAAAATGACAGCAACATACAATAAGAAAGGTTTCCTTTTGCCCGGTAGCCCACGATCAATGGCATGTTTTCACGCCAAAGTAATGGAAGATTGCATTATGAAGCTTACTATTCATGATTGCAAAGGTTCAATACAATTACACAATGACCTTAATAACCATGAAGAGGTGAATGAGGCTTTGATAAAATTGAATGCCCTTAAGGAATCTATTGACGAATTAGAAGAATTTATTTATAGAAATTTTGTGGAAAAATGAAAAAAGTGATATTACAAAGTATAACCCTGAGGAACTTCAGGGGTGAAAAGGAACGGACAACCAATTTCAACGCCAGTGGTGAAACCACCATTATGGGTGATAACGGGTTGGGGAAATCAAGGCATTTTGATGCTTTTATGTGGTTGCTTTTCGGGAAAGATACCAAAGACCGTAAAGATTACAATGTAAGGACAATTGAGGGTAAAGAACCAATTCACCGCGTTGAATGTAGCGTATCTGCAACGCTCATTATAGATGGTCAGGAATTGACCATTAAACGTATGTTTACCGAAAAATGGGTGAAACCGCGTGGGCAAGTGGATGAAGTTTTCAAAGGAAACGAAACGGAATGCTTTTGGAATGATGTGCCGGTAAGTACTACCGACTACCAAAAGAGGATCAATGAAATAATCAATGATTCCGTTTTCAAAATGGTAACAAACCCGATGTTTTTTGCCACCATGAAATGGCAAGACCAACGGGAACAATTGTTCCAACTTGCCGGTACTATTACCGACAATGAAATTGCCGCACAAAAGCCAGAATTTGCCGCTTTATTGGATATGATTACCGGTAAATCACTTTCCGACTTCAAACGTGAAATTGCAGCCCGCAAGAAACGACTGAAAGATGATTTGTTGCAAATACAACCTCGCATCGACCAAACGCAAAAATTAATGCCGGAATCCGTTGATTTTTCAGAATTGGAAAATAAAGCCTCCAAAATTGAAAATGAAATCACTGGCATTGATAAAGCCATAACCGATAAATCAGAAGCCATACGGCAACAATATGAAGCTGTGCAAATGAAACAAGGCGAAATCAACGAATTGAAACAGAAGCAACAAAAAGTATTGTTTGATGCACAAAGCAAGGCACGTGAAGATGCTTTTTCGGCAAATGAAAAACGCCGGGATTTAGAAAACAATATCAAATCAACAGAAAAAGAAGTTGAAACATTACAACGAGGTGTACAACTTTCAGAACGTGAATTGGATGGAATGAAAACACGGCTTGCAAATAAGCAAAAAGAAGTTTCTGATTTGCGCCAAACATGGTTTGACGAAAATGCAAAGGATTATACAGGTGATGATACTTGCCATTCTTGCGGGCAACCTTTACCCGAAAATATGAAATTCAATGCCCGCAAATTATTTTCAGAATCAAAAGCCAATAAACTTGCCGAAATTACGGGAAAAGGCGGAGATATGAACGCCCAAATTACCGAATTGGAACAAGATATTGCCAACACCTCAAAAAGCCTCGAAACGGCGATTGATGAGGTTTTGGAAAAGGAGAGCATAATTGCCTCCTTGAAAGATGACCTTGCCATCATTCCACAAATTGACGGAAAAACAATTGTTCCCGATGAATTATCCGAATATAAAACCTTGGGCGATGTGATTAAGGGGCTTGAATCGGCTGTCCGGGATATGAGTTTGGGCGACCCATCCGATACGGCGGAATTAAGGGCAAAGAAAATCACATTGCAAAATGAGTTGCGGAACTTAGAATCATTAATTCGCAACCGTGATTTGATTGCCAAATACACACAAGAAATCAAAACATTGGAAAAGCAAGGTAAAAATATTGCCCAACAAATTGCCGATGTGGAACGTGAAGAATACACAATTCAACAATTTACAAAGGCAAAGATTGATGAATGTGAACGCCAGATCAATGGTTTATTCAACCATATAACATTCAAGTTATTTGACTATACCATTGATGGAAATGAATACGAAACATGTGTGCCTTTGGTTGGTGGTGTTCCTTTCGATGTAGCGAATACCGCCGGGCAAGTAAACGCCGGATTGGATATTATCAATGCATTAGTAAAATTCCATGGTGTATGTGCACCGATATTTATTGATGGGCGTGAATCTGTAAATAGCATTATTCAAACAGAAAGTCAAATAATAAACCTTGTCGTATCACACGATAAGACATTAATAATCAAATAAATAAAATTCGCAACAATGAAAAAAGAAATTTCTTTGGAAATCATTGAAAAGTGGCTTAAAGACAGTGATTGGCGTGTCCGTTCAGCCGCAATGAATGCTTGCAACGGTAAGGATGTGCCTTTGGAAATCATTGAAAAGTGGCTTAAAGACAGTGATTGGCGTGTCCGTTCAGCCGCAATGAATGCTTGCAAAAATAATGGGATAGAAATACCTGTAACTCGAACAATAGAGCCACCTGAGTATGTGTATAAGAAATGTTTGTGTGGTATTATAGTTGTCGCAACTATACCAAAAAATGCACATGTTAGAGGAAGTGTAAATTCAAAGTGCCGTGCTTCCGAAGCTATAATTGTTGATATATGCGGTGATATATGCGGTGAAAAAATTGGAATATCAATGCATGATCCAAAAACAATGTACGAAATAGGAGACCACGTGATAATTGATAATTATGATTTTTCAGATAATGAATGCTCAACTGGTTATCATTTCTTCTGCACAAAGAGAGAGGCTGAAAATTATTAACTGTATTATAAATTAATTTATGGAAACAAAAGAGAATCAAACGCCTGCAGTTGCCGGGCAGGACAAAGGAAGGATAACCTATCAGGTTGCCGGGCAGGATGTAACACTGTCATACAATATTGTACGGCAATTCCTCACAAAAGGGAACGGCAATGTAACCGACCAGGAATTGGTACAATTCATTTCAATATGCAAGTTCAACCAATTAAACCCATTTTTGAACGAAGCGTATTTGGTTAAATTTGGTGGCCAGAACGCTAATGCTCAAATGATAGTAAGTAAAGAAGCCTTGATGAAAAGGGCTGAAAACTGTGCCGAATATGATGGGTTTAAAGCCGGATTAATAATTGAGAGGAAAGGGGAAATATTGGATGTAGAAGGAAGCTTCACATTGCAAGGCGACAAGTTGCTGGGTGGATGGGCTGAAATTCACCGGAAAGATCGGAAATTTCCATTTGTATCGCGTGTTACACTCGATGAATATGACAAAAAACAAAGCACGTGGAATGAAAAAAAATCGACAATGATACGCAAAACGGCGATTGTCCAAGCATTGCGTGAAGCATTTCCAACGCAGTTAGGAGCTATGTACACGGCTGAAGAACAGGGAGTAAATGTACAGGATGTGGCATACGAAGATGTAACGCACAAGGTTAAGGAGGAAAAGGCTGAGAAAGCGAACAAGGAAACAATTGGTTTTGATTCCGCTGCACCGGGTGGTGATGAATCGGCAACAATGCAAGTAGATACAAAAGATGGTAAAATACCCGGATTTTAAGATATGGAATTAAAAATTATCGGAAGTAGTTCGGCAGGCAATTGTTATGTATTTGACAATGGAAAGGAAGCCTTGGTTGTTGAATGTGGCATTTCTTTCACCAAAGTGAAAGAAATGGTTAATTTCGATATTTCACGAATAGTTGGATGCCTTGTTTCACACGAACACGGCGACCATGCAAAGTACATCAATGATATTGTAAGAGCACGGATAATGTGTTACATGTCGGCAGGAACAAAAGAAGCTATTTTGAATAAAACAAGGATAGAAAGTTATTCATTGCCGATGCTTACTTCCATTAATGTATTTGAACCGTTCAATATCGGCAGTTTCAAAATTAAGCCATTTGATGTACAACATGATGCAGCCGAACCTTTCGGTTTTTTAATTTATCACCCTGAAATGGGGACGGTATTATTTGCAACTGACACGTACTATGTCAAGTATAAATTTTCAGGATTAAACAATATCTTGATTGAGTGCAATTACTGCGAAAAAATACTGCTTGAAAACGTAAAGCAAGGCGTTGTAAACGGCTTATTACTCAAACGAACATTACAGAGCCACATGAGCTATGACACATGTCTTGAAACATTACTTGCAAACGATTTGTCAGAGGTAAACAATATAGTACTCATTCACCTTTCCGATGGCAATTCAAATGCCTTGGATTTTAAACAAGGCATTCAACGAGCAACGGGTAAAACCGTTCATATCGCCAATAAAAATATGACTTTAGAATTTAATAAGACACCTTTTTAATTTAAAAAAAATGGAAAAAAATCTTGGAAAAGAGTACGCCAATTTGGCGCAACGTGAATCATTTTTGAAAGACAATTGTGCAAAAGTGGAAAACAAAGGTTACATGAAACCTTTTTCACCTGAACAATTGCAAGGACACAAAGAAAGTCTTGCTGAACTTTCAATTAAAATTGAGCAAATAGAAATTGAAAAGAAGCAAACAATTAAGGATTTTTCAGAATCATTGAAACCTCTTGTTGAGCAACGAAAAGTGATGTGTTCCAATATCCGACAAAAAGCTGAATATGTAGATGAATTATGCTATAAATTCATCGACACTGAAGCAAAAGAAACCGGCTATTACAATGCCGTTGGTGATTTGATTGAACTTCGGCCATCAACAGCCGATGAGTTGCAACCAACCATTTTTTCAATGGCAGCCCGTAAGACAGGAACAAACGACTAACTATTAATAATCATTAAAATCGAAAAAAAGATGGAAACAGAAAAATTGCAAATCAATCTTGGTACTGGTGTTACCAAGGCAGAGGTTATTTTAAGGGAGGGTTCGGCAATCAAGGAGCTTGAACCAAAAGCGCCTATCAAAACCAAGTTGTCCGGAGTGATTGGTTCACCCGTTGAATACCTGACAAAAAGGGTGGCAACGGGTCAATTTACCGAGGAACGTTCACATTTAATTGTCAATCGTGAAGAAATCAAATTGTCATTGGTTATCAATGAAGATGATGAATACAACCGTGGTCAAGTTGATGGAACATTGGAATTCCACCCAAAATTTATTGAATTCGGGATCAATACCGGCAAGGTGTGGACACCAACGGAACTTGGATTGTTTTTCAAGATGAACCGCGCCTTTTTCCCTGACCGTTCAATAAACATGAAATTGGTTTCTGAATTGATGAACTTTTCGGCAACAGTGAACAATACCATTGAACGTGCGGTGAAAGAAAACGGAGACAGAACCGACAATTTCGCCCAAGTTGTAAACTCAAACTTGCCGGGGTCATTCACCTTGAAAGTGCCAATTTTTAAAGGCATGGAAGCCGAAACATTGGAAGTTGAAACGTTTGCCCAAATCAATGGTCGTGAAGTTGCATTCACGTTGCTTTCTCCGGGTGCAAACCAAACGCTTGAAGATGTGCGCGACCATGCTATTGATGAACAATTGGCACAAATCAAAGAGATCGCGCCTAAAATTGCAATTATTGAAGTTTAATTCACCACAACCCCGGCTTTATGGTCGGGGTTGCTAAAATCGCAACAATGGAAAGTTGGATGAAAATTTATAGGAAATTCCTCGAATGGGAGTGGTTCGATAAGCCGGAAATGGTTCAATTGTTCATCTATTTATTATTGAGTGCAAACCATAAAACAAAAAAGTGGAATGGTATTCAAATCAAACGTGGTCAATTAGTTACAAGTTTGGACAATATACATAAAAAAACGGGTTTGTCAATACAGGTGATACGCACTTGTATAAGTCGCCTAAAATCGACAAACGAAATAACAAGCAAATCAACAAGCAGATATACATTGATAACAATGTGTAACTATGCGATTTACCAAGTAAATGAAAATGAAATCAACAAACCAATCAACAATGAAACTAACAAACCACTAACAAACGAGCAACAAACCACTAACAAACGAGCAACAACAAACAAGAATGATAAGAATATTAATATTAATAATATTATGGGGGTAAAAAAATCGACACGATTTTTACCACCCACACTTGAAGAATTAAAAACTTATTGCTTGGAAAGAAAAAACGATGTAGATGCCGAAAAATTCTTTTACTTCTACCAAAGCAAAGGTTGGATGGTGGGGCGAAACAAAATGAAAGATTGGCGGGCGGCTGTCCGTACATGGGAAAAAGGCGATAAACAAACAAAAACAACTGAAAATGGAAATCAACGGAGAAAAATTGACACGGCAACACCTCATTCATCAGAAAGGTTGTGATAGGGCTAAATTCAACGCTGACATCATTTATGATGCACTTATTGATGAAGTATGTTGGATTTTAACATATAAGGGGAAATTACTCGAAATGAGTGAGAATTATAAATACATACTTGGACAAATCGCATTGTGGTATGCCAATGATGAGCGTTTTAGCGGTGATTTGCACAAAGGATTAATGATCCGTGGTTCGGTTGGCACCGGAAAAACTGTCATGGCAGAAGCTTTGAAAGGTGTAATTTTCCTTGTAGAAAGGTTACAGGCGAATATCATCAACGCAGTTGACCTGCAAAACATGTATTCACGGCAAGATGAAGATGGTATTTTGAACCTTAAAAACAGGAAATACACAATCATAGACGATCTTGGGGTTGAGACTACTGAAGTAAAGAACTGGGGAAATGTACGCGAACCATTCAACGATGTGTTCGATGCACGTTACAGGTCAAACAGGTTAACAGTGATAACCACTAATTTACGCCCTTCAGAAATCGAAGAAAAATATGGTACAAGGATCATTGACCGTTTCCGCGAATGTATGAACGACTTGATTCTGGACGGGAAAAGTTTAAGAAAATAATAAATTATGGAAGAATTGGTTTTCAAATCAGCAAAAGGTACACCAGTAACAAGCAGCTTGTTGGTGGCACAAAAATTCGGGAAAAACCACAAGGATGTGTTAAGGACAATCCGAAATCTCGAATGTTCAGATGATTTTCATCAGCGCAATTTTGCTCCCATGTTCTACACCAATGGAATAGGTAATGGTGCTACAAGGCAAGACCCATACACATTGATGACACGCGATGGTTTTACTTTTCTTGCAATGGGATTTACCGGGGCAAAAGCTGCAAAATTCAAAGAAGATTATATTGATGCTTTCAACCGCATGGAAGAAATGGTCAATGGAATTACCCAACGCCCGGTAATACCTCAAACACTTTCAGAAGCTTTGCGCCTTGCAGCCAACCAAGCCGAGCAAATTGAGCAACAGCAAAAGCAGATTGAAGCGGAACGCCCAAGGGTATTGTTTTCCCAAGCGGTTGAAACAGCGAAACAATCCGTCCTTATCGGTGAACTTGCCAAGATTATTTGCCAAAACGGAGTTGATACAGGTGAAAAACGTTTGTTTCAATGGATGAGGGATAATCACTTTTTATGTTCAAAAGGCGAAAGGTATAACCAACCCACGCAAGCGGCAATGGAAATGGGTCTTTTTGAAATGAAAAAAACCACTATCACAAAGCCTAATGGAGATATACTAATATCAAATACAACAAAAGTAACCGGGAAAGGACAGGTATATTTCGTAAACAAATTCTTGTACATGGATCAAAAAAACATTTAGGAATGAAAATATATATTAGCGGCCGTATAACTGGGCTTGATTATACCTATGTAGTGAAAAAATTCAATGATGCGAAAGATTTACTTGAATCTTTGGGTTTTGAAGTGATTAACCCCCTGAATAATGGATTGGGACAATCACACACATGGCGGCAACATATTGTCCGGGATGTTGAAATGTTGTTGCCTTGTGAAGCAATATACATGCTTGACAATTGGATGGATTCGGTTGGTGCAGGCATTGAGTATGATATTTCAATGAGAACCGGGAAGGATATTTTATTTGAAACAAACATTGTTCAAAACAAAAAGAACATGTCAAAAATAAAGGATGCCATACATGAGATTACCGGGATGCCTTTTAATGAATATATCACAAAAAGCCGTAAAAGCAATCAATGTTTCTCAAGGATGATGTTCGTCCACCATTGTAGGGATTGCAATATGAAACTTGAATTTATTGCAAAACAAATAAACCGTGATCATACATCAATAATTTATCTTTTGAAAAAATATGAAGATGAAATAAATTATAATCCAGTATTCAGGGATATGGCTATAAAGGTTGATAAAATACTTAACCGTGATGACAATTATGGAGCATAAGTTCAATTATAAATGGACATTGAAAGATGCCATATTCAGCAAGGACAAAGGCAGTGTCTTTTCTTGCTTTGCTTGTGGGGGGGGGTCTTCTATGGGTTACAAATTAGCTGGGTTTGATGTTATTGGATGCAATGAAATTGACCACCGTATGATGTACGCATATTGTCAGAACCACAACCCGAAATATCCATTTCTTGAACCGATACAAGAATTTAAGAATCGTGAAGATTTACCCACCGAACTTTACAATCTTGACATTTTAGATGGTTCACCCCCTTGTTCTACATTTTCAATGGCGGGCAGCCGTGAAGATGCTTGGGGTGTTGAAAAGCATTTCAGGGAGGGGCAACAAAAACAAATTCTTGATACCTTGTTCTTTGACTTTATCGACCTTGCCAAAAAGTTGCAACCGAAAGTTGTTGTCGGTGAGAATGTAAAAGGTATGTTGATTGGTGATGCAATCAAGTATGTTGCAAAAATACATGATGCGTTTGATGAAGCCGGGTATTATTGCCAACATTGGCTTTTAGATGGTCAAAACATGGGAGTTCCACAACGCCGTGAACGTGTTTTCTTTGTTTGTTTGCGCAAAGACCTTGCAGAACCGTTCTTATACCAAGCAAGCCTTTTCGAGCAACAACCGAGATTGACCCTTGAATTTAACGAACCAACCATTTATTTCAAAGAAGTTGCCGATTATTCAGGAAGTGAAGCCAATTCAAAAGTAGTTCGTACTTTATGGGAAAATAGGAAATACGGTGATACGAACCAAGGTGATGCCAATATGCGTTTGTATGGAAAAGGAAGCAATTTCAACCAGTCTTATGTGTATTTAGACAAGATATGTCCAACACTTGCCGGAAAAAAAACTTGTTTAATTCACTATGACAAACCTCAATATCTTGGAAAAAGTGAAGTATGTTCAATAACAAGCTTTCCACAAGATTACAATTTTGCAGGACAATCACCACATTATGTTTGTGGAATGAGTGTACCACCCATTATGATTGCACAGGTGGCAAGCCAAATATGGGAACAATGGCTTTCAAAAATTTAAAAACAAGTGTATTACTATAAAACAATTTACGTAATTTTTAAGTAATGGAAGTATTCAAAAATATAACATTGCACAACGATGATTGTATGAACATAATGGCTGGTTTACCTGCCAATGCGTTCGATTTGGCAATATGCGACCCTCCCTATGGTATAAATGCCCCAAACATGCAAATGGGAACAAATTTAAACCGTAAAGGCAAAGGTCAATATCCGGGAGAGAGCACAGCCACAAAATTGAAAAAGGGAAGACTTAACGGTGGAGGTGGAAAACTAAAAGATAGGGCATTAAATACAATGAGTTGTGATTGGGATTACGAAAAACCAACTGCAGATTATTTCAAAGAACTATTTAGAGTTTCAAAGAACCAAATTATTTGGGGTGGAAATTATTTTGATTTACCACCAACTCGATGTATTATATGCTGGGACAAGTTGCAACCTTGGGATAACTTTTCGCAATGGGAAATGGCTTGGACTTCGTTTGATAAGCCGGCAAAAATGTATAAAAAATCAAATACTGGAGGTTCTAACTCTGAAATAAAAATTCATCCTACCCAAAAGCCAGTTGCTCTTTATGGTTGGTTGCTTAACAACTTTGCTAATCCCGGAGACAAGATATTGGACACACACTTGGGTTCGGGTTCGATTTGCCTTGCCGCGCATGATTTGGGCTTTGAAATGCTTGGTATCGAACTTGATGAAAAGTATTACAACGCCGCTAAACAACGGCTTTTATACCACCAAGCACAATTGGGATTATTCTAACTAATAAAAATTCAAAAAGATGAAAAATAACACGCTTTTTTTACCATTAAAATCAGAATGGTATAATATGATTGAATCTGGTGTAAAGAAAGAAGAATATAGGGAAATTAAAGAATATTGGCTTGCCCGCCTTGCGGATAAGAATTATGATTATGTGCAATTTTCGTATGGTTATACCAAAAGGACAATAAAGTTCATGCTATTGTCAATTGAAATTGGAAAAGGCAGGCAAGAATGGGGGGCATTGCCAAACAAAGAATATTTTATACTGAAGTTAGGCGATAGAATCGAAGAAAGCAAAAACAACTAAAATGAAATATTTGGTTATTACACAAGACCCATGTACGGGTGAACGGTCGGCGTTTTACACCAATTGGTTTGACGTTGAAAACAATTACAACCCTGACTTCAATATGATTGTGATTGATAGAACACGCCACCTTATCACCTTTAATGGTGAAACGTGGCAAGATATTGAAGAAGATAGTTTATAAACAATTAAAAATAAAATTATTATGAGTTTGATCAACATTTCAATTTGTCTTTCCGATTTGCCGAAAGACAAAATTAAACAAGCCGGTAACGGCAAGAAATACATTAACCTTGTTTGTGCAAGCCGCAAGGAAGTAAGCCAATATGGTGAAACGCACACCGTTTACGTTTCCCAAACAAAAGAAGAAAGGGAAATGAAAAAAGAAACCGTATATGTAGGGGCGGGTAAAGAATTTGTACCACAAGCGGTAACGGTTGAAGGTATCGAAAATATGCCTCCGGCAGAAAACAATGATGATTTGCCCTTTTGATTATGAAAACGGGCGATAAGATTTATTTGGCAATAGGAAACCGAATATCCACTTGTGAAGTGGTCAGTTTCCGTTCCTATTGCACCGAACTTAAAAGCGGCGATATGCAGATAAGAACCGCAAGGTATCACCAAGGTTTGTTTTATGGATTTGGGTATGATGGTGGTACACGTTGCTTGTTCCTCACAAAGATATGGCATTATTATTTTGCCATATTATGTGAAAAAATCCGTGTAAGATTGCCACAAAAATTGGCGAAACGTTTAAAATTGGAAAAATGAGATACGATACTATTGTTGCCATTGACCCGGACGTTGAAAAATCGGGCGTGGCTGAATTAAGCCCCCAACACCTGTTGTTGGAAGTAACAAACTTGACATTCCCACAATTGCTTGATTATTTGCAATCACGAAAGAATCTATCTGAAACGGCGCATACTTCATTAGTGGTGATAGTAGAAGCCGGATGGTTAAATCAATCCAATTGGCATTTACGAAGCAAGGACAATGCACGTGTGGCAAGTGCCAAGGGTAATTCAGCCGGTCGAAACCATGAAACAGGGCGAAAGATTGTTGAAATGTGCAAGCACTACGGCATTGAAGTGGTTGAACAACGCCCGCTTCAAAAATGTTGGCACGGAAAGGATGGTAAAATTACGCATGAAGAATTGGCTTCATTCACCGGATTAATGGGCAGGACGAACCAAGATTCAAGAGATGCCGCCTTGTTAGCTTGGGTGTTTGCCAATTTGCCAATCCGTTTGAAATGTTGATACTTCTTTAAAATCTTTTTTGTAAACAGGTGTATTATTGCGATACACCTGTTTATTTTTGCAATGAAATTGCAAAATTCACATTATGAAACCAATAAATTTTCCGCAATCCACTAATGTATTGCAAAAACCGTCAGAAATGACGGACAAAGAATGTTTGCCGCTTCCGGTTTGGAACGATGGTAAACAATGTATATCGTGTTGGAAACCGTCCTTTATCGAAAGGGTAAAAATACTATTTACCGGAAAGGTGTGGCTTGGCGTAATGTCTGGTACAACCCAACCACCCGTATTTATTTCGGGTGAGAATGTTTTTGAAAAGGCTTCAATAAAGGGGCGATTTAAGGCTTTTTTGTCTAAACTAAAGGAAAGTATCACCAACATATTAAAAAATGCAAGGAATGGCTTGCAGCAACCTGATAAACGCAAGCATTTTGCCGTTGGCTTTGCCATATCTCTTGTTGTCGGCATATTCATACCTTGGTTAGGGATTCTTTCCGCTTGTATTGCCGGAGCAATAAAAGAATGGTGGGATTCAAAAGGCCATGGAACACCCGAATGGTTGGATTTTATATCCACGTGTTTAGGTGCTGTTTTGGCATATCCTTTTGCCTTGCTTGTGCATGTACTTATTTGGTAAAACAATGGCAACAATGACATTTGACGAAATAAAGGAAGAATGTGCCGAAATGCAAGCGGAATTGGAATGTTTGATCCCGGATGATGTGAATGGCGCGATTGAGCGCGGAAAGGAAATTGCCATGTACCATGCCCGGACAGGTTACATGCTTGCCATTGCCAAACAACTTGTCAGGTCAAAAAAATCAAGTGAGATTGGCGAAACAATTATGAGGATTGCAAAAGAAAACTATCTATCTGCAAAGGCACAAAATGCCTTGGTAGATTGTATTGCAAATGATGAAATGTTTTTGGTTGATTGGTTGGACAGGTTAAACAGCATGTGTGTGCACCAAATAGACCTTATCCGCTCCATAATAAGTAAGGAAAAGGCGGAAATGCAAATTAATTCATTCAATTATGGAAACTATCAAGGACAATGAAAATAAGGATGAAGTAAAATTGACAGCGAAAGAAGAACGCTTTTGCTATCAATATGTTTTGCATTTGAACGCAACAAAGGCTTGTATATTAGCAGGTTATTCCGATAAATCGGCTTGCGTTACAGGAAGCCGATTGCTAAGGAAAGCTAAGGTTCAAGAACGCGTTAAGCATCTCAAAGACAACCTTGCGGAAACGGCTGAAATTTCCGCTCTGCGCGTGTTGAAAGAGCATGAAAAGATTGCCTTTTCTTCCATTGCACACCTTCATAATACTTGGCTTGAAAGAGCTGATTTTGAGAATCTTTCAGAAGATCAAAAAGCTTGTATAAAAAATATTTCAACTAAGATTGTTAAAAGGGATATTGGAACAAGGGAAGAACCAGATATTGTTGATGTTGAATATGTAAAGGTTGAATTGTATGATAAACAAAAAAGCCTTGATTCAATCAATTCAATGCTTGGTTTTGATGCACCTGTTAAGACAGAATTGACAGGGAAAGATGGCAAAGACCTGTTTTCAAACATGAGTGATGATGAATTAGATCAGCGTATAGCTGAAATTGAAAGGAAACTTGGTAAATGACACGTAAGGAAAGGGTTGAGTATATGAAAGCACTTCAGGAACGTTTGATCCGTGAAAGCCGGTCGGACTTGTTGCGCTTCACCCTTTCCACTATGCCTACATTCAAACCTGTTGACTTTCATAAAAGATATTATTCAAAGCTGACCGAATTTTCACAGGGGAAAATTAAAAAGCTAATGGTATTCATGCCACCCCAACATGGTAAGTCTGAAGGATCAACCCGCCGTTTGCCTGCTTTTATTTTGGGTAAAAAACCTGATACAAAAGTTGCAATTGTGTCATACAATGCACCCAAGGCACGTAAGTTCAACCGTGAGATACAACGTGTTATTGACACACCGGAATATCACGATATATTCCCGGAAACATGTTTGAATGCATCAAATGTAACAACAATAGCTGGCTCTTGGTTACGCAATGCAGACGAATGCGAAATTGTAGGTTATAGAGGTGGATTCAAGACCGTGGGTGTCGGCGGTGCATTGACAGGTGAACCGGTCGATGTATTGATAATGGATGATATTTACAAGGATGCTAAAACTGCATGGTCTCCAACGGTGCGTGAATCTGTTTCAGACTGGTATGATACAGTTGCGGAAACACGTTTACACAATGATAGCCAACAACTAATCGTGTTCACACGATGGCATGAAGATGACTTGGCAGGTACGTTGTTGCGCCAGCAAGGCGTTTATGACCCAATCACTAATCCAAACGGTTGGGTTGTGGTTACATACCGGGCTATAAAAGAGGGCGCACCAACTGAATATGACCAAAGAAACGAGGGTGAAGCCCTTTGGAAAGAAAGGCACTCACTTGAAAAACTGCAATCAATACGCACCCGTAACCCGCATGTGTTCGATTCCTTGTATCAACAAGAACCAAAACCAGCCGAGGGTCTTATGTATGATTCAGGATTCACGGAATACGCCATCAAACCAGCAACTCAATATTGCGTTCGTAAAGCATACGTTGATACAGCCGACACCGGAGCGGACTACTTGTGCGCAATCATATACGATGAAACAGAATTGGGCAATTACCTTGTCGATGTCATGTACACCCAACGCCCAATGGAATACACCGAACCTGCACTTGCAAGGCTATTGACAAGGCACACAGTTCAAGAATGTATCATTGAAAGCAACAACGGTGGTCGTGGCTTTGCACGTGCTGTTGAAAAGCAATGCCGCCTTATGGAGAACTCAAAAACCAAGTTCCGTTGGTTTCATCAAGGCGACAACAAGGACATTCGTATTTATTCCAATTCGGCAGCAGTTCAGAACCTTACATTCATGCCTGAAGGTTGGACGAGGTTATTCCCGGAATTTGCAACGGCAATCAATGGTTATTTGAAGATAGGCAAGAACCCACACGATGATGCACCCGATGCGCTTACGGGTACAGTCGAGAAAAGAAAGAAACGGGCTAAACAAGACGTTGCCGGTCTTTTTGGCTACTAATGTGTATCATTATAATACAATAAGTTATGACAATTGAAGAAATTTTCAATCAAGCAACGTCCAATGATGTTATTTCAGAACTTAAATCAAGGCGTTATATTCCACAACCTGATGTGAAAAGTGCCAATAAAGCACTTGACCCCAATTTGCACAAAATCAATGACCCGATATTGAGGCCTGACAAGCGGGTGAAAGTTGATGCGGATAATGATGCCGATTCAGCTCAAAAGGTAATTGATGCGGGTGGTGAATCAACCAACTATCGGATTGAAAAGGTTGCACGTGTGAAATTGGCGCTTCAAAAGCTGATTATCAAACGCGCCGTATCGTTTTGCTTTGGAAATCCTGTGGCTTATAATGCAAGCCCTGACAATGCCAACCAAGAAATGATTGTAAAAGCTTTAAACCGCATCTTGTATGATGTGAAAAGCAATTCATTGAACCGCAAAGTTGCCCGTTCGATATTCGGTTATAAAGAGTGTGCCGAACTTTGGTATCCAACCGAAAAGCCCAATTCAAACTATGGCTTCAAATCAAAGTTCAAATTGCGTTGCGCCATATTCTCACCGGCTTTGGGTGATACCCTTTACCCTTATTGGGATGAAACGGGCGATATGGTCGCCTTTTCCCGTTCATTCAGTCGAAAGGATGATGGCGAAAACGCCGTGAACTACTTTGAAACCTACACAGACACCGAACATTGGTTGTGGGTAAATGGTGCAAATGGCTATGATGTTGCGCCCGGTTATCCAAAACCCGTTCCCATTGGCAAGATTCCCGTTATCTATGGACACCAACCCCAATTTGAAACCGAGGATGTGGATTCGTTAATTGACCGTTTGGAAACACTTCTTTCCAACTTTGCCGACACCAACGATTACCACGCAGCCCCAAAAATCTTTATCAAGGGTGAATTGAAAGGCTTTTCAAAGAAAGGTGAAAGCGGTGCAATCATTGAGGGTGAAGATGGTTCAGATGCCAAATACCTTGCTTGGCAGAATGCCCCGGAATCGGTCAAATTGGAAATTGAAACGCTTTTGAAGATGATTTATACCATCACTCAAACACCTGACATTTCGTTTGATTCAGTCAAGGGGCTTGGCGCAATATCAGGCATCGCCTTAAAGCTTTTATTCATGGATGCACACTTGAAAGTACAAGACAAGAAAGAAATATTCGATGAATACTTGCAACGCCGTGTGAATGTGATTAAAGCCTACATTGGCAAGTTTAACACAGCCCTTGAACAAGAATGCGAAATGATAGAGATTGAACCCGAAATCACGCCGTACATGCTTACCAATGAGATTGACGAAATCAACATGTGGTTGGCGGCTAATGGCAATAAACCTTTAGTTTCACAGAAAGCAAGTGTCAAGGGGGCGAACTTAACCCAAGACACGGACAAGGACTTTGAGCAAATACAAAGTGAAAGCGCCGCAAGTAGTTATGTTGATACATTTGAACCAACAATTTGATGTCAAAGAAAGCGATTATCAAAACCCAATATCATTGCCGGAATTGCAAGCACTCTTATGATTGGCATGAAAAAGCATACAACACAGAACAACCATTTATGTGTAGGTGTAAATACCACCATGATGGCATGTTTATCAAGTTTCTGAATGACAATCAATGTGATAATTTTAAATTGAAAGTATAATCATGGGAATAGAAGCTAACTTCGATTTGCAAGCGGTAAGGAAATATGTTGAATCAAAAAAGGATGCGTTTGTTGAAGCCGCTTTGGAAGCTTACAAACTAACCTGCATTGCAATGGTAAAGCGTGCAAAAGAAACAGATACTTACAAAGACCAAACGCACAAGTTGCGTTCATCCATCGGGTGTGTCCTGTACCATGATGGTGTGGAAGTATTCAATTATTTTGAATCTACCGGTGGAGAAATGGGGGGTGAGGGTGTACAAGAAGGACTTGCGCATGCCCGCCTTGTGGCTGAACAACAAGTTGATAAAACGATTGTAGCCGTGGTTGTTGCCGGGGCTGATTACGCCTTATATGTTGAATCAAATGGGTTTGATGTCTTGACTGGTAGCACGTATGGTTTTTCATCCGATCTAAAACGTGAATTTAAAGATATAATGGATGCGTTTTCGGACAATGTGCGTGAACATTTTAATATAAAATGACAGACAATAGCAAAAAACAAATACAAGAAACAGAACTGCTTTTAAATCAGATACGAAAAATGGTTGAAAGCAGCTATTCACATGTGTTAGATGATGCTAATGTAAAGAAAGCAATATCCGATAAAAATGAAAATTTCTTTTTTTCAAGCAATTATTCTGCAAATAAATCGACAAGTAAGTTACTTGATCAGATGGCAAAACAATTGAATTCATTACTTCTCAATGGAATAAATAAGTCATGGCAACAAGTACAAGAAAATTTTTGGAATGAATTAGAAAGTACACAGGTAGCCAATGCTGGAGATAAGAAAGCATTTGATAAAATACGTGAACAAGCCACGCAATCGGCTCGATACAATACTGCAAAAACTTTTTACAATGAAAAAAGGGGTGGGTTAAGTCTGTCGGAACGGGTTTGGAACTTATCAGGGAATGCAAAGAAAGAAATAGAAATAATTATCCAGAACGGCATTAAGGAAGGTAAAAGTGCCGATGAAGTACAAAAAAGCTTGAAAGCATACCTTAATGAGCCTGATAAATTATTCAGACGTGTTAAAGTTGATATTATAGACCCTGTTTCCGGTGAAAAAATAGGGGAAAAACTTGAATGGAGTAAAGCCGCGCAAAAGTACAAGCCGGGACAAGGTGTTTACCGTTCAGCATACAAGAATGCCATGCGGCTTGCCCGCACCGAATTGAAAGCCGCCAATTGTGAAGCGGTGTGGGTATCGGCACAAAACAACCCATTGATAACAGGTTGGCAAATTGTGCTGAGCAATAACCATACGACATTGATGAATGGAGAACCAGTCCAATTAAAAGATATTTGCGACACACTTCAAGGGACATACCCGAAATGGTTCAAATTCAAGGGTTGGCATCCGCAATGCAGGTGTGAAATGTTGCCTATTACCATTGAACATGAAGATAGGAAATCACTTTACAAAAGCATTTTTGACGGCAAACGAGACCAGTGGCATCCAAAGCAGATAACCGAAATGCCGGAACAGTTTACCAAATGGATAGAAGATAATAAGGGGCGCATAACCAGCGGTTCAAATATCCCTTATTTCATCCGTGATAACTTTGTTAATGGTAATTTGGCGGATGGATTGAAATACATTGCACCTGAAAAGCCAATCAATCCCGTCAAGACCGAACAACAAAAAGCAGATATACAAGCCCGTTGGAACACACGTGTTACAAGCCGCAAGTATAATGACCAATTGCAGGAAATTAAAGCGAAATATGGAAAAGAAAGCGATGCCATTGCCAACATGGTAGGCAAAATAAACAATGAAATTCAAAGCGGGACAACTGTGTCAAAGGTTGATTCCATGATGAATGAATTGAACCGAAAAATACAAGTAAAAGCCGCTTGGGATGAACGTGAAAAAATGACAACTGTTAGTTCAAAATTAGATGACGTTATTTTAATGATGGAGAAAGCAAATGTTGAGTACAATGATGTAAATAAATTGTCAAAAGAATTAACAGAAAATGAAATGATTGAACGTGTAGGAGGTGGAGATATGACAAAAGGTTCTTGTTCTTCATTAGCATTTACGTATGCGGGCAATAAATGTGGTTTTGATGTATTAGATTTCCGTGATGGTGTAAGTCGTCATAAATTCAGTTCATCAAATACAATTATTGATATTGCTGAAAAGGTTGGTGGTGTAGTTGCAGAGAACACTAATGACTTTACAAAGGCGAACTATTTGCTAAAACAGACCGAAAAAGGAAAGGAATATTATTTCACGTGTGGATCGCACGCAGCTATTGTTAGAAAAACTGAAACCGGATATGAATATCTGGAACTGCAATCATCAACAAAGAATGGTTTCAAACCGTTAACTACAATGGATTTACAATATAGATTCGGTGCAAAAAGATCACATACATTATTCAAGAAAAAATATGAAACAAAAGATTGTATTATTGACGTTGAATTACTAAAGAAAGATACTTCGTTCCGTAAGTTATTGGGATATATAAATACAGATGAAGACAAACAGAAGAAAGGCAAAAAAGGGTCAATAAAATGACCCTCTTCTATCTGCAAAGAAATCACGCCAATATTGGTTTTCACTGTCAAATATAGATCTTTCTTGCTCTGTTAGGTTATGCGGATAGTCGGCGAATAAATTATATATTTTCTTTTTGTCGAAAGTGAACAAGAATTCACCTTTACTATCTACTTTGTCAACCCAAAAAATAACATCAGAATCTTTTTTCTTGTAGAAATCAAATTGTTCTATTGTCATAGCTTTGAATTTTTAATTTGTATGAAAAATACGTTATTTATTTGATTATCAGCATTTCCCTCGGTTTCCTTTCTTTCTGTGTATTTCACCCCGGTATATTGTGCAAACCTTGTTCCGGTAAGGTCGTTCAGGTGTAATGCCATACGACCATAAGCTTGACTTTGATATGCGTAATTGTACAGGTGTGAACATGTCGTATATGGCTGAAATACCTCCAAATGGATATATTGTTTCATCGTCAGCCATTTTTACCAAGAAAACGGTGTTCCCGTTTACTACCTTTTTACGAGTGTTCTTTAGTTGTTTCCTGATTATTGCCATCTATATTGAAATCAAATAGTTTTTTATCATCGGCAAATGCCGCCCTTTTTACTTCACGGTAAAATGCCTTGTTCATTTTGCGCAAACGTCCCAAATGTCCGTGTGGTTGCCAATGAAAGTCCGGCATCACTTCATTATTTGCGGCATAAATACCGCCCTGTTTCGGCTCAAAACGTGCAAAGGCAACCAAATGTCCATCTTTAATGAAAACAACGTCTTGTTTGCCGTCTTTGGGCTTATTTGGGTATCTCAACGCCTTGCACCCATTGTAATACTCAACAATCTTTCGTTGTTGTTCCAATGCAGCTTTGACATTTGCCATTTGGTCGCTGCGTTGTGTCCAAAGTCCGGTTGCAACCTTATGGCGCAATTCAGCAACATTAATCGGATCTTCCCCGGTGGCTACTTCATATTTCAAGATACCATTGTTAAACATGCGCAAAGCACGCTCAAAATTTTCTTTGTCCACCACCTTTCCATTAAGTTCTTTCACAAACTCAATTGATAACCCGTATTGGGTTGCCAGATCACCTAAATTTAATTCATTTATCATACAAAAATAGTAATTTTATTTAATATAACAATTATTTTATATCAATAGTTTCGACCATGTAACATTTCATCATATTGTCATGTTCAACACCCATATTCCACCATTTACCAATGTAATAATTGTGTGCATCGTTTTCAGAAAGGTTTATTGGTGTCGTGAAGTTATCTTTTTCTCCATTTTTACCTTTCAAGTACACTTTTACAATTGTTGTTGTCATAATATTTTTTGTACTAACCATATATCCATGTTATGGTTCACTGTAAGAAGAAACGAGCGAAGCGGGGCAAATCACGCTTAAATCAATATAGAAGTCGCCCGAAATACAGAAAGTATAAACTATTCTCCCGTGCGGCTTGTCAAAATGTGGTTTAAAGTGGCTGTCGCTCCAAACTGTTCGTCCTATTCTTTCAGAAATAGCTTTTACAAGTTCTTCTGTCGGTTTAGCTTCCTCAGTCCAAGGCATTGCCATTATATCCATATCAGAAGCCATTGAGCCATGTAACGCTAAAGCCCAACCAAGTTCTAAAGCTGCTTTTCTAAAATCTGACCAAAGAACTGCGTAAAATACAGCTCTGCCATTTGTTGTTACCTGTTCAGTTGTTTTCATATCAGAAATTTACACAACGTGGATTTTTAATAAGTTCCATTATTTCGGATTCTTCTTTGTTCCATTCACGTAGCTTTTCGCCCTTGTCGGTTGTTTCGGCTTTCATAATTTTGTAAATTATTTCATTTACGTCATTATGAATTTTTGAAATTTGACTCCAAAGAAGTGATTTTACTTCTTCTCTCGAAAACGTTTCTTGATTGTTATACACCTGTGTATCACATTCTTTTTTAAAATCGTTGATTTGATGTTCCATTTTATTGTTTATTTTGAATTTTAATGATTAAGAAAAACCAGCCGATAACAATTGGTATGCCCACCTGCCCGCCGTGTGCGTTTTCGGTGTCTATTCTCCCGCATTGCATTTGCAGCTTGTCGACAAGTCGACAGCCCGCAAATGGGCAGGATTTGCATACCAGTTGTCCGTTATGGCTAATGCTAAAAAGATTCAGCCCCGACAGCTTTTATCATTGCCGCTTTTGCTTGTAATATAATATCCATTGTATATCCTGTATGAATGGTGCTATGTCCGTCATTTGGTATGTCTACATCTTCCAATCCAATCATCATTGTTTTCAACGCTTCAAATAATTCAGGTGCAGCAGCCATGAGTTTTGCGTTTGCAATAGTATCTTTTTCTAAAGTTGTTAAGTGTGGGAAAATAGACACAACGTGTTTATCACACGAAACTGTTCTTAATCCGCTTTCTCGAACTTCGTAAATCCATTCGCCTTTTGTAAATTTTGGTTCTAACATAGTTTTAATTTTATTTAGTTTATAATTCGATTTGAAAATAAAGAGAAGCACTAAGCCATAACACAGGGCTAAAACCCAGCCGTGATACGTTTGTGCGCTTTGAAAGTTTACATTAACGGCGGGTTTAGCCTTGCCGTTATCGGCAAGTTTAAGAAATACCGATAAGTTTGCGCATTGCATATTGGCAATCCGAATAACCTTGATTCTTTGCTCTGTGAGCTGTATATGAAATTATACCAGCAAGAGTTGAAAAATCAAACTGACAATTTTCATTAGAGCCGTAAAACTCATTACCGTCTTCGTCATATAATACGAAGTGAGGTTCTTCTGTTGTTGGCGACACATTCACTAATTCAAATCCAAAAAGCGTTTGAACAAAATCATTTTGTTCTTCAATTGATAATTTAGTTGTTAAGTTCATTGTATTGTATTTTAAAATTTATAACACGAAAAGAAATAAATAACACCCATAACACATAAATAAGCGGCATTAAAATAAAAAACTCAACTGTGTAGAAATAATATGTTTTTTCTTGCCGTAATAAAAACCTATCATACTTTCAAATTGTGTTTCCCCTGTATTTATGTCTATCCCGTCAAATCTCGCGGATTCGATATTTAAAATATTAGTTATTAATGCGTACATGCTTTCACTGTCTTTGTGAAATTTGATAAATCGTTTTACCATGTCCATTTTTTTAGTTGGTATCAAATCACTCCAATTGTAGGTGAATGTCTTTTTGTCAATTTTATTTATATCAGGTACCTCATACCACCAATAATCATAATTATCGGGAGTTAGTTTTCTATAATTCAAAAAACCCAACTGGACTAATTCTACGCCTAATTCTTTGGGGATCAAATCAAAATAGCCGTCTAAATATTGCTGTAAATGTTTGATTGTAAATTTCATACTAAATATTTAAAAGCTATTCTTCTTACTTTTCCTTCCCTTTTTGGAGTGAGAAACCATATTTTTCCAGCCATTTATTTCAGCAACACGTTGGTTGAATTTGCGCCACAGGTCTTCGTCTTTAAATTCTACATGCATAGTTCCTTTTTTAAATCCTTTCACACGAAAGAAAGTCCACTCAGCCCATTCACCATACGGGATTTTATTCTTATTGAAAAATCCTTTCAAGGAAGCATCCCATCCCGGATCAAATTGTTGCCCTGTCATATAGCATAGGGCTTTTACTATATCATCCAACTTATTGCCTGTTTCATAACGTATGCTCACTGTATCACTTTTCCAACGACTATAATAATCGCAGACATAAGGCAAAATGAATTTTTTATTGATTGTGAAGTCTGTATTCGTTCTCCAACCTTCGCCGGCTGTTGAATTCTCATAGCTGAAAGAACATATCTTTTCAAAAGCTTCAACAAGTACCCTATCCATCCTGTTCCCATGCGTGCATGCGATCATTTGAATCATTAGGTACACATTTTTCACAGTGAACGGAACATGAACCTGTTGTTCTACAAACTTGTTTATTTTTTCCATTACTCCAGTAGTAACGTACTTTCCCATGTCCATCATGCTAAAAAGCCGTTTCCATGCTGCTTTTTGTAGTTCCTTTTTAAATACTTGCCTTGTAATAGTTTGGTATTCATTATTACGTTCGATGTGTGCACCGAAACTTATGTTAAACCGTTCAACAACGCCTGAAATGGAGGTATTAATTCGCTTGTTCGCGGCATCAACTTCATCGAATAAACTAACGGCTTCCACATATCTTGAAACTATGTCTTGAACAAAATCATAACGGCATATACCTGAATCATTTATTTCAGTTTGTTCATAGTCATATAAGTCAAAATATCCATCAAATTCATTTTCATCATTCCCCGGTTTATAAAGCCACACACATCCAATTTCAACATTAGTAGGTCGTTCAGCGGAATTGAAAACACTTCCAAAGTTTTCGGAATTTCCATACATTTTAGCCAGTTCGCCAATTTGAGTTCGCAAACGTGAGTATCTGTTTTCAATCATTTCAGAGTTGCAAAGGCTTATTATCCTGCATCCTGAAGGTGCAATATCCCAAGCGTGCAATATATGTTTTTCTTGTTGTGAAAATGGTGGGTTCATAATGATCATATCAACGTGTGAAACCCTATCTGAAGTAAGATCAAGAAAATCGTTTTCGATAATATGACATTTATTATCAAGTATTTTCCTTAACCTATCAGATATTTCGCAAGCTAAAACTTCTTTTGCTCCTGCTTGTTGGCAGTAATCTACAATCGCGCCAAATCCTGCCGATGGTTCAAGTATTACTTGACCACTTACATTTACTGATTCGAGCATTCTCGAAATGACATCATTGGGTGTTGGGTAAAGATCTGCATCTGAAAAGTTATTGTATGAGCTCATTTTATTTCGTATTTAATTATATGAAAATCATCATAAAAAATTAGGTTTTAGTTTTAATACTCTTAACACCTCTTTTAATTCTGAATCGGTGTATTGTTCTGCAATCTGTTTTGACACACAATTGTGATTCATTGCAAATTCAACCGCCCTTTGGCGTGAAACTTTCGGGACTGTTCTTTTGATTTTCATTGTTGCGATTTTATATGTTATTTATCGTGTCCCAATAATCACGCAAATCTGTGAATATTTCCGAAATATCGTCCATTGTGGCATGTTTAATTTCATTTTTCAATTCTATCAAGGATAACTTCATAAGGATTTTTGCGTTTTCCGAATCCCCCTTTTCTGCTTTTTTAGTGTCTGCAACGTAATTTTCAATTGCTTCTAATAAATCTCTATTTCTCATTACCATACTGTATTATAGTGATACATTTTTCAGTAAAAAATCAATTTCATCGCTTGTAACAGCAAGTCCCAAGATCCGTTTTCGGGCAATTACGTTTTTTCGTCCTAACTTTTCAATGGCGCGTTCATACAATCTTTCATTTCCGGTTTCTTCGTGGATACACAACAATGTATCACACAAATCCAAAATTTCAAGCACATGTTTTTCTACCATTTCATCATTCCGTTTTTGGAAGTATTCAATGGTGTTAGTAGATTTAATACCCATTTCAATTGGAAAATCATTGTTGATATTTTTAATCATTACTTCAAGGTCGCCTTTGAAGTATTCGGCAAAATAGCCATCCATCTTAACTAATGCTTTCAAAGCATTGATTTCCTTTTCTTTCGTTGTCATGATGTTGCTTTTTAATTATTAGTAATAATTATGTATTATAGTAATACACTACAAAGATAGTTGTTTTATTAAATAAAACAATCATTTCAGCAAAAAAAATCATATTTTTTTTCAACATAATAAAATGTGAATAACTAAAGCATAATTATATCCCTCATTTTAAAGTGTATCACTATAATACAACTATTTTTGTGTTTTGATTTGTAAACTTAAAATTCACTGAAAAATGAAGGAAAAAATTCTCGCATTACTGATGGCGGCGTTCACAGGCGTGCGAAAGGATGGATTAAACCAACTGGCACGCACCATTGCGTTACAGGCGGCAACAGAAGATGAAGCGAAAACCCTTGTTGATAAGTTGACCAAAGCGCAGGTTGATGAATTCGTCAAAGAGTATCGCGCAGAAGTTGACAAAGAGGTTTCGGACGGCAATAAAACCTATGAAAGCAACCTGAAAAAGAAATTTGACTTGGTGGAAAAAAAGAATCCTGAACCTGGGTCGGATGATAAAATGCCCAAGGGTGGGGATGATATTGCGGCACTTGTAAAAGCTGCCATTGCAGAATCTATTTCACCGCTTCAAGCCAAATTAGAGGGTTATGAAAAAGGCGAAATTGCCAAAACAAGGCTTCAATCACTATCGGAAAAGCTTTCAACGTGCAAAGATGACAATTTCAAGGCACAAGCCCTGAAAGATTTTGGACGTATGAATTTCAATTCCGATGAAGAATTCAATGAATACTTGGCAGAAAAGGAAACCGCGATTGCAACAGCAAATCAAAACGTGGCTGATGCCGCACTTGGCGGACAAGGAAAACCGTTTTTTGCCCAAAAGGCTGATGATGGGGTTTCAAAAGGTGTCGCCGATTATGTTGCAAGCCAAAAACCGGATAGTAAAACAGAACTATCAGGAAGAGAAGTTTAATTTAATTAATCCAATTTAAAATGGCACTTACAATTAAAAGACAAACGGACAACCGTGTGGTGAAGTGTGTGCTTCATCGTGTTGCCGACATACCCGGTGGTGTAACCGTATCGGTTGCATCTTTAGGTGGCGATGCTTTGTTTGAGGGCACTCCGATTGGTGTTGGGTCGAATGGATTGTATCAGGTATGTAAAACCGCACAAATCATCACCGATGCAACTAATGCGGCAACAACTTATGAGGTAGCAAAAGGACATCACTTTAAAGTAGGTGATTACTTTGCCGCTTCAACTGCTAACGGTCAGCTTATTACATCAATCGACAAAAGCAATGCTTCAAAGGATGTCATTACCTTAGGGACAACCCTTGGTGTTGCGATAACTGCCAATACGGCAGCCTATCAAACCGCCGGTTCTAACAAGACATTTTCAGTAACTCCATCGGCTATTGCCGGATCGAACGAAAACGTAGTAGCTAATAGCAACTTGTTTGTATCGGCTTGGGTTATTGGCGTTGTGAAAGAATCGAATGCGCCGAAAGTAACCGATGCAATTAAAACAGCACTGAAAGGTGTAATTTATGTTTAACCCTTAAAAACAAACAGATATGCAGAAATCATTAATGATAGGGTTGAATGAAAAGGATATGCAGGCAGTGATTCACACTTACGACCTGAAAGACTACTATTATCCAACCCTTTTCCCTCTCAAGGAAACAAGTTTCCTAACTTGGAAAATGCTTGAAGCGCAATCAGGTTTGAAGATTGCCGCCGACTTGGTTTCAAGAGGTGCTACAATACCGAAAAAAACCCGTGAGGCTATCAGCCGGATACAGGGAGACATCCCAAAAATCACTATTTCACGTGATAAAAATGAGGATGAGTTGACCGAGTATGACATTATGGTCGCTATGGCATCCAACAATCCTGATTTGAAAGCATTGGTTGAATTTTGGGCGGAAGATACCAAATATTGTTGGGATGGCGTGGCAGCCCGTGCCGAGTGGATTGCATTGAAACAAATATCCCTCGGGAAGGTAACGTTTACAAATTCAAACAATGCCGCTATTGTAACGGAATATGATGTTGACTACCAAATTCCAACAACACAAAAATTGGGGGTAAACACTTCATACGCTTCCGGAACATCCGGAAAGCCTTTTACCGTTGACTTTAAAGCCGCTTTGAAAGCCGGGAAAGCTATCGGGGCTAACTACAAGTTTGTGTTCATGAATGTAGATACGTTTGCCAAATTCTCCAACCAAGAAGAGGTGTATAAACGTTGCGCTTCGTTCATCCAGAACATTGCGAACACACAGGATTCTCCAAGCCTTGATAACGTTAACAAGTACCTTTCATCGCAATCCCAGATTTTCAAAGGGTTGCAAATTGTCGTTATCGACCAAGACATCACCATTGAGCTTGCCGATGGGACAAGAACAACTTCAAATCCGTTTGAAGACGATGTCATGTTGTTCAGCGAAAGCAAGGTATTGGGGACTACTTATTGGAAGAAACCTATCGACTTGAATTTGCAGTCAAGTACTTCAATCAAGGCAATGCAAGGACACACACTTATCAAAAAGTACTCGGAAGAAAGTCCTGTAAAAGAGGTTACTGAAGGAATCGCTAATCTTTTCCCGGCTTGGAACTTGGCAGGTCGTTCGTTGTTGATGCAAACCAACGCAACATCTTGGAATAAGAACTAAAACAATGGCGGGTGCTTAACCACACCCGCCGTTACTTATAAAGCGTTTATGGCAATGACAAACAAGCAATACTTAACCAAATCACTGAATGGGTTGAATGTTTCGGATGATGATATAGATATTATCATTTTGAAAAGTTCGCTTGATGGCGATGCTACTGTTGATGTATTCTCTTGCGACAAAGCCATATATAACCGGATGTCAATTGTGCTTAAGGGGGCAACACAAAACGTTCAAGAGGGCGGATATTCTATTACATGGAATATGGAAGCCGTCAAACTCTACTACAACGCATTATGCAATGAATTAGGCTTTGAGAACGTGTTGGTTGGTCGCCCTAAAATCCGTAACCGTTCAAACGTATGGTAAAGCAATATCCACATTACTTGTTCGCCGTGCAAAACGGTGGTGAAGCTCATCAGGATGAGGATGGAAATTGGGTTCAACCCGATAATGCCGCGCCGGTGTTGATTGCAAGTTGCCGTGAAGAAACCAATGGGAAAGGCACGCAAATACAAGTTGCCGGAGGTACGTTCCACGTTTTTGTATCATTAATTCAATTACCAAAAGATACACTATTAGTTGGAGTTGGCACAAGCGTTTTTGTTGCCGACAATGCGGACGGCACAAGTGTACGTGTAACCGGTGGCGTGTTGAAGTATGATGTGGGGCAATTGCATAACAGGTTGTGGATATGAAGCAAACATTTGATACGGATTCGATTTTGTACGGGCTATTGTTCAATTCACCCGTGAAGAATGCTATTAGTGGTGGTATTTATGTGGGTGATGACCGTCCATCGGATTCAACAAATGAAGACATTGTTGTGAACAGTATTAGCCTTACACAAGACTTTTTGCCACAAATAGGCACTTCAAACGTGAACATTTTTGTTTCGGATAAGGATGTGAAGATAGGTGGCAAACAACAAGTGAAAGCAAATCGCGTGCGATTGAAAGCATTATCTGACAAGGTAATGGAAGCCTTGAGAGGTGCGAACATTACAGGGTTGAAATTGATACTTGAAAGCCAAGCAACATTGGAAGAACCAAGTGTAAAACAACACTATGTAAACATTAGAATTTCGTGGAATATTCAAACTGATTAAAAACATAAATTATGGGACTTATAACATTAGGCTTGAGCCAAATACAGGTAGGTGATGCCGCACCGAATGGCACTATGCCAACCACTCTTGCTAAAATTGGCAAGACTTACAAAGATTCGGCAAAAATATCACAGGATGCTGCTGATGTTACAGAACATTTCGAAGAGGGCATGTCGGCTCCGGAGGTTCGTAAAAAACAACGGAAAATTCCAAAGCTGACATTTTCCATCATGGATGCCGATCCCACCGTATTGACAAACTATGTAGGTGGTGCATTGGTGGGTACTGGTGCAACAGCTAAATGGACGTTCGACGGCAATGAGGTTGTGGCAAACAAAGCCATTTTAGTGGTTACGGAACAAGGGTTAAATTTTGAAATTCCCAATGCCGACATTGAAGCGGTAATCAATGCCGATATGTCCGCCAAAGGTATTTTCCTTGTTGACTTTACCGTTACACCACTTTCGGTTACAAGTGGTAAAGCTATCCGCGGCGTTCCAAAATCTTGATAAAAAACGGATAAAATTACAAATGCCGAAAGCCCCAAGAACCAAGTGTTTTCGGGGCTTTCTTATTATTACATAATATGGAAAAAACGTTGCTTGAACAAGAAAAGACAGAATTAAACGCACTTATAAACAAGGGAATATCATTCGAGGTTGCAGATGCCAAAATTGAAGTTAAACGCCGGTTCTTTGGCTTGATAAAAAAACGTGTGGTTGTTGAAGTAAAGCGGAAATTCAAAATTGAAGAACCGACACTTGGAACACTTGATCGCCTTTCGGCTGAATGGATTGAATTTGCCATTGATGAAGCCGCTTTGCAATCCGATGATGGCATGCAGAAAGCCCGGACACTTGCACACAGCCATTCAATGCGTTGTGCAAAGGTTGTTGCACTTGCAGTGCTTGGGTCTGATTATTTGATACCCACACCGGGAAAAGGTGGCGTTGTCCGCTACGTTGAAGATACCAAGCAATTGGAGTATTTGACTTCTTTGTTTGCCCGTCAAATCAAGCCATCAAAGTTATACCAATTATTTATTCTAATAAATGCAATCTGCAACTTTGGGGATTTTTTGAACTCTATTCGATTAATGTCAGCAAACAGAAGCACAATGCCGATTCGGGTAGAGGAAAACAACGAGGGTTAAATAGTCCGCATGGCCGTCGAGGCGCTATTTGCGCACATTTCGGCTGGACGTATGATTACCTTGTAAATGGCATTGCATGGACATTGGTACAAAGGATGATGATCGATGCCCCAAGTTATGATTATGATGGAAATGATGAAGAAATAGAGTTGAATGAAGATAACAGCGAAAGCATCATGAATTATGTTAATAGTTTAATGTAGGTTTTAAAATTTAATTATATGGCGGAAATTGATGGAGGGGCTTTATCCTTCAAATCGGTGATGGATAATGACCAAATGAATGGGGTTATCGAAGAAACGTTGCGCAGGATAAAGGGCTTGTCGGACGGGGTGGTTGCGGGTGGTAAAGAAATGGATGCAGCCTTTAATATTACTGCCGGGAATATAGAATCGGCATTTAACCAGTTGGATGCCGCCGGCAGTGAACACAGGAAGCAAATTTCATCGCTGGAGGCAGAATACAAGAAACTTGGTAATGCTGCCGGGGGGGCATACTCAAAAGATGTAGGAGGCAGTGGATACCGGACTGACAGGCAATTAGCTATTGAAGGTGAAATAAAGGCAAGGAAACAACTTTTGGTTGAAATTGACGACCTTGGAAATAAGTTGTCTGAAGAACAACTTAAATTTGAACAAAACAAAAAAAAGATTGAAGATAACGCCACCTCTACTGTTAGTTTGAGAACTCAAATAATGAACCTCAAAAAAGAAATGGCTTCACTTGTAGATTTAGATACTGGGAAAGTATATGCAGGGCGTGAAGCGCAATATGAGGCATTGAAAACTAAACTTGGAAATTTAGTTGACTTGCAAGGTGATATTAACCAACAGGGAAAAGCCTTGGCAAATGATGAGCGTAATTTTCAAGGTGTCATAGTTGGTCTATCAGGCTTGGCAGGTGGATTTTCAGCCGTTACAGGGGCGGTGTCTTTATTTGCCGGCGAAAATGAAGACTTGAACAAGGTCATGACAAAAGTCCAGTCCGTCATGGCTATCACAATGGGGTTACAGCAAGTTGCCCAAACGTTGAACAAGGATTCGGCGTTCCAACTTGTAACCATGAACAGTTTGAAATCGTGGTGGGCTGAAATAGTGGCAAAAGCTACGGTTGCTGAAACCGCCGAAACGGTTGCCACAACTGCAAATACAGCCGCGCATGAGGCAAATGTGGCTGCAACCGGTGAATCGGTAGTCGCTGAAACATTAGATACGGCGGGCAAGGTAGCAAACACGGTTGCCGCCGAAGCAGGAACGGTGGCTAACTTAACGCTTGCCGGTGCATTCAAGGCAGTAGGGTTTGCGATAAAGTCAATACCTGTTATCGGTTGGATTATTGCAGGAATAGCAGCACTTGCAACCGGTGTGTATGCGTTGACAAGCAAACAACGCGAAGCAAAAAAGGCACAGGAAGAGTTCGCAAAATCATTTTCCGAAAACATCTATAAACCGATTGGGTCGATAGAAGAGCTTTCACTTAAATACACAAAACTTGGTGATAATATCAAGGAAAAGGAGAAATTTATCCAACAAAATCAAAAGGCATTTGATGAGTTAGGCGTTTCTATAAATGGTGTAAAAGATGCCGAAAACCTATTGATTGAAAATAAAGACAGGTTTGTACTTGCTCAAATTGCAAAGGCTAAAGCATTGGTTTACACGCAACAATCATCGGATAAAATAAAAGAACTGATGAAAAAACAATTGGAATATGATGCAATGCCTGACAAATCTTCTACATACGTGCAAACAAGTTCCGGTACGTTCGGATCGACAGGATATTATGTTAAAGGTGATAACCAAGCGAAAAAACAGAAAAAAAAGGAAATAGACGAACTTACAGCAGAAATAAAGCAGGGATACAGCAACGCCGCTATTGAAGAAAGTAATTCGATTTATAACCTTAAAAAAGGTGGTATTGAATCTGTTAATGATTATAAAGATGGAACTATCGGGGCTATCGAACAAGCCATCACAGCCAAACAAGAAGCGCTTAAAAAACTGTCAGACCCGGTTAAAATAAAAGCCAATATCAAAGAAACAGAAAAGTTGCAAAAGCAATTGGATACCTTGACCGGGAAAAAAGAAAAAACACCGACTAAAGAAAAAGATCCATTTACTATCATGCTCGATGACAAAAAAAAGAAGTATGATGAGTATTTCAAATGGGTAAACGCCGGGTTGCAAAAAGAAGCACAAGTTGAGTTTTCCGGCTTGCTTGAAAAAGGGAAAACATACAAGGATTACCTGCAAAACATGGTTGATTCCGGTAAGTTGACAAAAAAGCAACTACACCAAGTAACGAATGAGATTGCAAGTGAAACAAATACGAACCTTCTTGACATATTCAAGGATAGCATATCACAGCAACTTGATAGTTCAAGGACTGTAATTGATCAGTTGGTTGCCATAAAAAAAATGCGGGATGAACTGAAAGACAATGACCCATTGAAAAAACAAAAGTCCGAATCACTTGATGAAGCTGAAAAAAATGTGGTTAAAAAAAGCAATGACGAGTATGAAGATGCCGGGAAAGAATATTCAGACTATTTGGATAGCAAAGAGAAAACAGATGTGTTGTATTTTGAAAAACGAAAAAAGCTGGAAGAACAATTTAATTCTGAAACGGACATTGCAAGGAAGAAAGTCATACAACAACAAATTGACACACTCGACCTGAAACAGAAAACGAGTGAAAAGAAAGCGTATGATGCTATGCTTGATGAGTACAAAACATACGAACAGCAAAAAGTTTCAATATCCGCCGATTATGATGCAAAAATCGCATTGGCAACTAAAAACAACAATCATGAGCTTGTGGCATTGCTTACAAAAGAGAAGGTTGAAGCTTTAAAGTCATTATCAGACAGTCAACTTGATATTATTGCGAAAAATAATGTTTTGCTAAGTTCTTTGTTCAACAAAGCAGGGGCGATGAGCAAAAAGTCAACTCAACAAGCATTGCAGAATTCGGAAAAACTATTGTCATATTTGCGTGGTGAAAAACAACATTTCGACCTTACTTTCATAACCAAGGAGCAAGCAGACCAACTGAAAGAAAGCCCGGAAAGTATCATTAAAATTCAAGAAGCAACCGACCAATTGAAAGATGATTTGGGTACTAATGATGATGGATATTTATTTTCAGGTGTCATAAAAGGGTTTAAGTTGATGCAAAAAGCGCAGGATAAGTACACGCAAGCATCAAAAACTGACAATCAAGAACTTAAAAACTCATTCAATGAACTCGGTGATAAAGCGAAGGATTCGGCGGTAAAAAGTCTTTCGCAGGGAGCTTACGATGCGCTACAAGGTGTTCAGGCATTAACGGATGCCATGCAAAAGCTGGCTGATGCGAGTGGCGATGAACGGATGAAAGAAAACGCGGAAATGATGTCGGCCATGGGTTCTAACCTGCAAGCGGCAGGCGAAGGGGCTAAGAGCGGAGGATGGATAGGGGCGATAGTTGGAGGAGTTACAAATATAATCCAACAAAGCGTTGATGCATCTGCCATTGAGGAGGCCGAACAAAAAGAATTTGAGCAGAACAGGCTTGATTTTTTAAACAGTTATGAACTGTTGCAATTAAAAGTATCTGAAACAAAAGATAAGGTGTTTGGGTCAGATTCCACAAAAATAGCGATAGAAGCTTATCAAAAAGCAAAAAAAGCCCTTGAAGAATATAATGAGGCTTTGGAAAAAACAACAGCCGTTACAGCCTCTTATGAATATGCGAATGCAGGTGTAAGCGTTTTGACATTGTCGCAATTATGGGCTGCAAAAGAACTATCCAACGAAACAAAAACGCTTATGGATTCGTACAAGAAAGGTTATACGGACTTGCAGGCGATGGCAGTCAAGACAAAAGACAGGTCTGGATGGGCTAATTTTTGGGGAGACCAGGATTTATATACATCATTGAAAGATTTAGCCCCTCAACTATGGGATAGTTCCGGTAACTTCGATGTAGATGCCGCAAAAGCATTTCTTGACACCAATACGCAGATTTCGGACGAACAACGCAAACAGATACAGAATGTCATAGACCTTAAAGAAGCTTATGACGATGCCATGGCGGTCATAGATGAAGACATCAAAGATACATTCGGATCATTGTATGATAGCTTGTCAACAGCACTTGTTAATGCCGTCAATGATGGTACGAACGCGTGGAGTTCTTTTAAAAATGCCGGATACGATGTACTTGAAGATTTAGGCAAGAAACTGATGATGGAGTTGTTTTTCAACAGCAAATTCGAGGCTTTGCAAAAACAACTTGAAACAGCTTATGACCTTGGAGATCCTGAGTCAATAGCAAATGCACAAGCAGATATTTTGGCTAAGTTCTATGAAAGTATAGAGGGTTCAATGGATGGGGCTGAATCATTCTTGGAACAATGGAATAAAAAAATGGAAGACTATGGCTTTACTTCAACCGATTCCAATGATAGTTCTTTAACAGGTGCTGTAAAAGGAGTTTCTGAAGAAACAGCATCGTTGATAGGTGGACAAATGAATGCAATACGAATAAATCAGTTGGAGGCAACGGAGATCATTCGGTCGCAATTGATTTATCTTTCAACGATAGCCCAAAACACTTCATATAATGTACACCTGAAAGATATTAGGGATGATATTCGTGAAATGAAAAACGGGTCTGGTAGCGATCATTTGCGGCCGTATGGCAAAGGATAATATATTAATGTATTACAAACAATATAAAAAAAATAAAAATGGGATCAAATAATAATGTAATATTGAACCTGCCATTTGATGAAAGCAATGGTTCAACAATTGCTTACGATTATAGCAACAACCGCGCCGATGGGCAAGTATCACCGGGTGCTTTGTTTGTTCCGGGTAAAGTTGGTAATGCTATTTATTTTGGAGGCAATGACACTTGTGAGGTAACTAAAAATGTGTTACCAGACCTTTCAGTTGATTTTTCGATGATAATGTGGGTAAAATGCGGCACTATTGAAAGTGGATCGCCAAAAAAACTTACGTGGTTGTTGAATTTTGTTGGGTTGGAGAATTATGTTGAAGTAGCAATTGATGTAAATCCGGAAAGTTGGGTTTCTTTGTGCATAGCAAGGTTAGGAAGCGCATTTAATTTCTACGTAAATTCAACATTGGTCAATACAATAAGCAACACAGGGTCATTGCAGGGAATTTCTTTGAACCAAGACTATTATGGCAGTAATTATGGGTTGGGTTGCCTTGACGATGTAAAGTTTTACAGTGCCGCGTTAACTCAAAGCGATTTGATTGAAGCATTGGGAAACAAACAACAAGCATACAGATTGGATGGTGTTGACTTAAAGGAATATGGAATATACGTATCTGATTCGGATGGTGTTGTAGATCGTCCAAAACTCAAAGAAATGGCAAAAGTATCATGGGATAATTACCACGGTGAAGCGGTTGACTTGCAACATAAGTTTTACGAACAACGTGAAATCACATTGTCCTGTTTCATAAAGGCAAATTCAAAAAATGACTTCATAATGAAGTTGTCAAGGTTTGAACAACTGTTTGATGAACAAGGAACTCAACGCCTGATGATTGATGTACACCCAACAAAACCATTGTTGTACGAAGTATATTGCAAGGATGAAATTTCAGTAGCAAAAAAATGGAGTGATGAATTGATGGTCGGTACTTTCAAGCTAAAATTGTTTGAACCCGAACCGGTAAAACGCATATTAAAACACATTCGCGTTGGTGATTCGACAAAGACTTGCACCATTACCATGACCACCACAAAAATGGTCAATATCTATTGGGGTGATGGCACGGTGGATTACGATGTTAGCGGTACGGCGATCACGCTTTCACATGTATATGAAACAAACGGCGATTATTTCCCACTTATTACCGGATGTATTGATGAAATAACAGACTTCACAACCAATGCGATTGTAGTATGGAACAAATTATAATTACAAAACCAAATGGCTCTATTGTGCCAATTGCAAAAAGAAGTGCGGCTACTGAAATAAAGCAGGCAAAACAAACATGGGAATTACTCGGAAGCGATTTGGTTAATATAAGCATTGAATCGGTAGAGCCGCAAACGTATGGTATCGGTGATAAAATTACGGCTTTTGGTAGGGCATATAAGCTAAACAGGTTGCCGACAGTGCATAAAAATGGAACTCGTGCATTTGTTTATGATTTAGAATTCGAGGGAGTTCAATATGACCTGATGAGGGCTACATACGACCTTACAATTGATACAACGACAAACCAATTGCAGGATGTGCAAGCGGATAGTTTGACAGGTGATTTACGCCGGTTCGCTACCGTGTTGATTGCCAATGCGTGCCGTGTATTTCCCGGAAAATGGGTTTTAGGAACTTTGCCTGATACAAAAACAATAACGCTAACATTCAATGAATCTGATAATTGTTTATCGGTACTTCAAAATTTATGTTCCGAAGAAAATTTTAATGTTGAATTTGAAATTATACAATCAAGCGGCATTTGCACAATCAATTTCAAAAATAAGGTTGGACAAATATTCCCATACACCTTCCAATTTGGCAAGGGAAAAGGGCTTTACTCACTTGACAGGCAAAACGTTGATTCTTCAAATATTGTAACACGCCTGAAAGTGTATGGCTCAACGGATAATATCACAAACAAATACAGGGCTTTACGGTTATGTTTACCCGGAAAGACAAAATCACAATCATATATTGAAAAGCAGGATGCCGTTGAAAAATATGGAATATATGAAGCGACAAAATATTTCGATGATATAAAGCCAACGTTCAATGGTTCAGTTACCGGAATTTTTTCAGATTCTGTTTTGAAGTTCATTGATACAAAAATGTTTGATTTGAATGAGAAAGAAACCGATGGCGTAACAACCAAATATTTGATTGATGGAACAAGTGCAAAGGTGCATTTCAATACCGGCAATTTGGCGGGTTATGAATTTGAGGTTCATGAATACGACCATGCAACGCATACATTCACCTTGGTAAAGCAAACAGATGATCGGGGCGATGTGTTCCCTTCTGACAAATCAACCGCTTTCCAGTTTGCCATTGGCGATGAATACAAGTTGATAGATGTTGCATTGCCAGATACATACGAGCAAGCCGCGGAAGCCGAACTTGCCAATGAGGGCAATACTTACTATGACCAAAACAGCCAACCCAAGGTACAATATGGCTTGAGCATCACCAAATCTTTCTTGGAAAAGATGGTTGGTAATGGTTCAACAGTAAACATCTTTCAGCCGGGCGACTACATACCCATTAAAGATGTTGATATTGATGTTGACAAGTCTGTTAGGGTGAAATCTTTGACACGTAACTTATTGGATGAATATGATTATACTTTAACAATATCCGACACCGTTACGACAAACATAACAAACCGTGTCATATCGGAGTTGACATCACTTGATAAAATAGTATCAATAAACAACCTTAAAAATCCGGTTCGAGCACGTTCCAATTGGCGTACATCCCAAGAACTATTGAACATGGTTTTTGATCCGGAAGGTGATTATTACACCGGAAAAATAAAACCCAATTCGATTGAAACGCTTGCATTGTCCGTTGGCGCTAAATCCATGCAATTTGGATTGACAAATACATCATTCGAGCCCAATTATTCAGGAGACAAAGACTTGATAAAAGTAACCGGGGGTGTCCTCACTCATTATACTATAAGTGAAGATACTATCCGTTCATGGACTTTGGCAAACAATGAAACAATTTTTGAATCAGAATCAGCTTATTACATTTACGCAAAATGTCAACGTGTCGGAACGGCGGGGTCAATTATATTTTCAACATCCCAAATAAAAGTTGAACAAGATGTAAATTATTATCATTTTTGGATTGGAGTGGTAAATTCGGTAGATTCTGAAATGCAAGTGCGTTCCATATCTTTAACTTATGGTTTTTCGACAGTTAATGGAAGGTTTATAAAGACTGGAAGGATTGAAAGCAGTGGTGGAAGTGGAAGCTTCTTTGACTTGGATGACAATGAATTTAGAGTTGGTGATGAAAACAAAGGATTGGCATGGAACATTGGAGGAAATGGTAAGTTCGTGTTGAAAGGAACAATGGTACAATCCGATTCAGGCATAACCCAACCATTGGGTTGTTTCCGTGGATCATACGTAAGTGAAAACACATACTACAAAGGAGATGAAGTTACTTATAACGGTTCAACTTACCGCTACATTTATAATACCCCTATTTCTAATGTTTTGCCTACAAACACGACATATTGGGATGTGATAGCATCTAAAGGTGTGGATGGCACGAATGGAGTAAATGGTGATGATGGTGTTGATGGTGCATATTTTGAATATAGATATGCAAAAAACGGCTCAACAAGCACACCACCGGCACTTACTGTTACAGACAATAATCCATCGGGGTGGACAAGTACAATGCCAACTATTGGCACATCGGAATATTTATGGATGACGGTTGCAAAAAAAACGGCAACAGGGATACTGGTTCAAAACTGGAGCACACCGATAAGAACAAGTGGCATTCAAGGAGAAACCGGTGCGAAAGGAGACAAGGGCGATAGTCCATCGCTCGTATTCCGTGGAGTTTATAACGCGGCAACAACTTATTATGGGTTGCCACAACGGGTAGATGCCGTGAAATACAATGATGTTTATTATGTCGCCCGCACGGATGCAGGAAATTTTGCTGGAATCCTGCCAACAGACACAAGCAAATGGAATTCGTTCGGCTCTTCATTTAACAGCGTTGCGACAGGTTTGTTGCTCGCTGAATTGGCATACATAGAAAATTTAATTATAAACAGGATGTCAACCGGTAGTGATGATTCATTGCCACGCCTATTGGCCAACTCAAATGAAATAGGTTTCTACAAAAATAAAGCTGGTGAGAGTTCCACAAATAATGCCTTGTTAAGGCTTGGGATTGCAGTTGGCTATATGGCTACAAATGGGACTTCCAAGCCCGGAATATCGGTGAGGGATAGGGACGATGACAATAGCTATTCAGAGATGACATCGGAAGGCGTTTTTACAAATGGGAGCAACATAAACGCTTTACCTGTAACCGCCGGTATTTCATCATGTGTCTCAATGGCTGCTCTATTACAACATAGAGTTGCCGGGGATCAATATTTAGGAAATTCACTTAATGCCGCAATATATGGGAATGACCAAACGGGTGATTCGGATGCGGTGTATAGCGAGGGTTATGGCGGATATTTCAACAAACTAAAAGCCAATGGTTTATACATTGGTTGTAGGGTAATATCAAGTTCGACAACGTTAACCAAAACTGATGTATTTGTTTCATGCTACAATACATCTGAGATCACAATAAGTATGCCGGCAAATCCATACACAGGTGAGGTAATTATGATACGGAGGAATAATTCAAATGTCGTTGCAAATGGAAATGGCAAATCAATACTTAATACAAGTGTATTGAGTTCGATTAATGTTGGAGAAGGACAAGGAGATATTGGATTATTCATATACGATGGTAGTTATTGGACATATAACTATATGGGTAGAAAACCATAAAGTTATTATTTAATTTTACAACATTGTGTATTATAATGATACAATATATATTTTTGTACAAAAAATAATTTATATGAGTACAACAAGATCAGGAGAAATGGTGTCTTCCCAAATTGGTAAGTTAGGGATAATTGACAATATACAAAATAGCAATTTTTCGTTGCCAACAGGGCAATGTTTTAACATAAAGAATGATGGTTTACAATCCATTAAACTGCAAGTCCAATTGGCAGGAATGGCAGATGGTGAGTTTATCGAAACTACTTTTGACGTGGGTTGGAATCCTGAAATTGTCAAGGTGGTAAAACAGACATCGTTGACTAATTTGGTCATCAAATGGGGTTATTAAATTAAAATCAAATTTATATGGGACTTTTAGTTGGAGTTGGGACAACGCGCCCAACGTATGCTTATGATTATTACTATGGCATCGAATGGGATACGACCGTTTCAAATCCAAAACCAACACGTGTTGGTAAGAATGAGTTGCACCAATCTTTGCCCTTGCAATCATTAATGCGCCGGTGTGTATTGAATGATGATGGAACTGTCAACTATTATCTTAGTGCCAACAATTCAATATACCGGGATAATTCAGCATCTGCCATGCTTGATGGTTCACATGGCCAAGTAATGGTTGAACTACCGGATATGTATGTGCGTTTTGAAGCGGATGGCACAAAAAGGAGGGCATTAATGTCAACTCAGGCACTTCCCGGATTTATTAAGTGGTCAAAAGACTATGTTTCAGCGTATGAAACGACCGTTGAACGTGCTACAAACAAATTGGCATCGGTAGTTAATACAACCGCGGCTTATCGTGGTGGTGGCAATCAAACGGCTTGGGATGCTTTGAGTAAAACACTTTTAGGAAAGCCGGTAACAGATACGAGTTTGACAAACTTTCGCACCTATGCACGAAACAGAGGTTCTGTTAACTGGAATTGTTACACATACCAAATGCACAGGAAGTTGTTTTGGTTGTTTGCCGTTGAGTATGCAAATTTCAATTCACAAGATGCCTATAATGCTGCATTAACAACTGATGGCTACAAACAAGGTGGATTAGGTCTTGGTGTTACAACGATTGATGGCACTAAAATTAATAGCTATAACTCTGGCTATCCATTCATTCCATGTGGTTATACAAATAGCCTCGGCAACAAAACTGGTGTTATTTCATTCACCATGCCATTTGAATATGATTCAAACTATTCGGCTGGATATGTTGGGGCATATAATGCATCAACGGCTTACGTTGCGGGAAACTATGTTTCATCAGGAGAATTATTATACGTTTGTGTGTTGGCAAGTACTGGTAACGCAGTTACCAATACGACTTATTTTTCGCCAATTACAAGAACAACAGTAAGTGTTCCGTCTTATCGTGGGATCGAAAATCCTTTTGGGCACATTCAAAAGTTTGTCGATGGTTGCAAGGTAAATATACAATCTGATGCAAGTGGAGGAATAACCGAGTTCTACGTGTGTGATACACCGGCCAATTTCACAAGTTCAGGAATTGCAAATTATAAATTACGTGGAAATATGCCAAGAACCGATGGGTACATAAAGGAGCTTGTCCTTGGTGAATTTGGTGATATTGCTCCATTATCAGTAGGAGCTGGTTCAACAACATATTTCTGCGATTATACATTTATAACAAAACCTGATAGTAGTATTGTTGAAAAAGCTATTTGTTTTGGAGGGTCTTCCGCTTTTGGTGTCTATTGTGGTTTGTTAGATTTATATACAAATATTTATTCATATAATGTGCACCCATCAATTGGTTCCCGTTTATGTTTTATTCCATAAAAATAAAAAAATATGAAATTGAAATTATTAGAGCCAAATGCAAGATATGACCTTGTTTTTGGCAAACCTTCGGTATTTGAGCAAGACAATGATGGTTCAAATTTATACAGGTACAACATTGAACCTGAAATGGGTATTCCTGAAGGTAAGACAGATGAAGAGCAAATTGGATGGAAGTGCCGTGAGATGCGCATTTGGGAAACACCCACAAAATCCGCTTTAAAAAAAGCAATCATCCGTTCGATAGTGGATGAATCAACAGAATTCAACCTTGTCAACTCATACAATAAACATGTTCTTGGAATCAAGGTAGATACAAGTGCTGTTGACAACTACAAAGAGTTTTTAACATTCACGGAAGATGTGGATGCCATGTTAGTTTCTGATTTTCTAAGTAAAAATTCATAAAAAATGGAAAAAATAATAGTAACACTCTGGATATTGTTCGGCATATACATGCTGGTCCTGATGGCAATTCTTGCCGATTTATGGTCGGGAGTTCGCAAGGCAAAACAAAATGGAATTGTACGGTCAAGCTATGGTTTTAAGCGAACGATAGACAAGATTGCAAGGTACTATAATGTTATGTTAGCACTTACAGTAGTCGATGTAATGCAAATGGCTTCAATATGGTATTTGGAAACTTATTATCAATATCATTTCCCGATGTTCCCTTTTATAACCCTTTTAGGGGCTATTGGGATCGGATTAATCGAAATCAAAAGCATATACGAAAAGGCGGAAGACAAGATAAAAATTGACAATGTGGCGGCACTTGCCGGTCAGGTCATAGCCCACAAAGACAATTTAGAAGCCATTGCCGATGCGGTTGTAGAGTACATGAAGAAAAAGGATGATACTGTGAAATAACATGCAAAAATTGGATTTTATAAAAAAATATATTGGCTTCGCCCGGGAAAGTGAGGCGGCAACAGGTATGAATTACCTTGTTTCGCTCACGCAGGGAGCTTTGGAAAGCGCTTGGGGAGAATCAGCTCCCGGAAATAACTTTTTTGGCGAAAAAGATAGCGATGGCGTTAATGGAAACGAACAATTACTACTTACAACAGAGTACAGTAGTAGTAAGTCTTTGAGATTTCCAGTAATTATTTCTATCGCTTGGGATTCGGCAAAGAAGTTGTATAAATACCGTGTAAAAGATTATTTCCGGAAATATCCAACGGCTAAGGACGGGTTTATTGCACACGCTTATTTCTTTAAAAACCGCACTCGATATGCAAAAGCATGGTTGGTTAGGAATGATCCATACGCATTTTTTAAAGAAGCTGCAAAAGCCGGTTACGCTACAACTCCAAATTACTCAAGCATGTTAACAACTACTTGTAAATCAATAGAGAAAATAATAAAAGACAATAATTTATGAACAAAATAAATTTGAAAATAATTGCAATAGTGATTATATCATTTCTTGCCGTGCTATTTGTAGCTTCTAAATTATTCATACACAACAACAGTGCATTGAATAATATTGAGATTGCAAATTTTCGCAAAACAATAATTGATAGCGTTTCCACTGCAAACGACAAAAACCATATTATTGAAATATCTCGTATTAAGGATAAAAATTCAGACAGTATCAAAGCATTGAAAAAAAATGTAACATACTGGATGAATATTGCCGAATTGTATCGAAAGGCAACAAAAAAAACGCAAATAAAAGCTGATAGCATCGCCTTGTTAAAGCCAGAATGCAATGACATAGCAAAAGCTTATATAAACGTAATAGATAGCATTAAAAAGGAAAATAATGCTTTGGACAGTGCTAATTATAACCTCGACATTGAAGCGGAAAAATATTCACGAAATTTATATCTGACAGAAAAACAATTGTCAGTGATGAATGTCATTATCTTGCGTAAAGATAGTTTATTGCAGGTAAAGGATAGCCATATTTCAATACTTGAAAAAAATTCACTCCGGACAACTTGGTTTAATGGATTCAAATGGGGAGTTGGAATAGGCTATGCCGCCGGAATTGGTACTGTTGCATTAATTAAGTAAAAAACACTATATTTGTAAACATTGTTGCGAAACCAGGAGTTGCACCGGGTACAATGTTGAAGCCCGGCTTTGCCATAAGGTCGGGCTTCTTTATTCCATTTTGGGCATAAAAAAACGCCCAAATTTGTTAATTTTGGGCGTTTTCGTGTACGTTTTCGTGTACTAATTTTGTAAATCATTGATATTTAATGTTTATTGCGGAGAGAGAGGGATTCGAACCCCCGGTACCTCTCAGTACGGCGGTTTTCAAGACCGCTGCAATCGACCACTCTGCCATCTCTCCATTATCGGGCGCTTTTCTTCAAAAGCGGTGCAAAGATAGGATATTTTGCTGAATTACCAAATTTTTTCCAAATATTAATTTTTTCTCTTTGGGTGATGCTTTTTGTTTCATAAGTAAATGTTATATTTCACGAAATAATTATTTTTGCATTTGTAATCTGTAAATTGGAAAAAGATATGAATGATTTTGCGGCTATTGATTTTGAAACGGCCAATCAGTTTCGCACCAGTGTGTGTAGCGTGGGTGTTGTCATTGTTCGTGGTGGGGTGGTTTGCGATTCATTCTATAGCCTGATTCGTCCCGAACCTGAATTTTATCACTGGATGAATACTAATATACATGGTATTCGGTTTGAAGATACGGTACATTCGCCGGTTTTTCCGGATGTTTGGCATCAGATTGAGACTTTGATAGAAGGTTTGCCGCTGGTGGCTCATAATAAAGCATTTGACGAAAGTTGCTTGAAAGCTGTTTTTCGGATGTATGGAATGGACTATCCTGATTATCCGTTTCATTGTACTTTGCAAACTGCCCGAAAGAAACTTAAAGGGCTGCCTGACTATAAGTTGAACACTGTATCCGGCTATTGTGGCTTTGACCTGTTGCGGCATCACCACGCGCTGGATGATGCTGAAGCGTGTGCCTGGATAGCAAGGGCGATTTTATGAGAAACAGCGTAACCTCATGCTTTTCTGCTTTTTGGCTACGCTGTATATCTAATGGTTTAATTATTTTATAATCAGACTGTTTGCAGATATTCCACTACATTTTTTTCAATACGTGAAGCAATATCGCTTACATCGGCTCTGTCAAATGCTTCTCCGCTGATATTTTCGAATAATTCAATGTAGCGTTCGCTGATACCAGCCACTATTTCGTCGGTCATTTCGGGCACTTTCTGGCCTTCTTTTCCCTGAAAGCCGTTCTCCATTAACCATTCACGAACAAACTCTTTTGAAAGTTGTTTTTGAGGTTCTCCTTTTTCGAAAAGTTCCTGATAACTGTCGGCATAAAAATAGCGTGAAGAATCCGGTGTATGAATCTCGTCAATAAGGTAAATTTTACCATCACGGCTACCAAATTCATATTTGGTATCCACCAAAATCAAACCACGTTTGGCTGCTATTTCGGTACCACGCAGGAAAAGCTCCATGGTGTATTTTTCAAGTATGGCATATTCTTCAGCCGAAACAAGTCCTTGTTTCAGTATTTCTTCACGTGAAATATCTTCGTCGTGCAGGCCGTATTCAGCTTTGGTAGTAGGAGTGATGATAGGTTGCGGGAAACGTTGGTTCTCACGCATTCCGTCTGGAATCTTCACTCCACAAATCTCACGTACACCGCTTTTGTAAGCTCTCCATGCACTTCCGCAAAGATAACCGCGAACAATCATTTCCACGGGATAACCTTCGCAACGGAGGCCTACGGTAACCATAGGGTCGGGTGTGGCTAATTTCCAGTTGGGAACAATGTCGGCAGTTGCATCCAGAAATTTGGCTGCAATCTGATTCAGCATTTGTCCTTTGTATGGAATTCCTTTGGGCAAAACCACATCGAAAGCCGAGATACGGTCGGTGGCAATCATAACGAGTAAATCGTTTTTCACTGTATATACATCACGCACCTTGCCGTGATATACATTTTTCTGTCCATCGAAATGGAAATCGGTGTTTGTTAGAGCGTTCATATTTTAGTTGTTTGTATTATTTATTTTGTCCTGACTTACAAGCAGATTTGTTATTGCTTGTTCTATCTGTAGGTCGTTAACCATACGGTTATGAATCCCGAATAGCTATCGGGAGACTTTTCAAGTCAAAATTAACATGCCATCGTATTTTGTCCTGAAAGGACTTATTTTCATAACCTTAGGTCTGTGACCTAAGGCATTTGCATCACGCCTCCCTACTGCCTGAAAGGCAGGACAGCATTAATCTTTCAGAAAGTATCGTTCATCTATTTCAATTCCATTCTCGATCAGAAAGCGGCGATATTCATCTTCAAAACTAACAGTTTTATGATGTTCTTTCTGATTTATAACGTATTCAACGACTTTCTGTTTGTCATTTAAGTTATATGTAAATGCAGCAAAACTAACTGCCCAGCCTTCAAAATCAGGAAAGTTAGGATTTTTTGATAACCATTTACTGGAGTATTCTTTTAATTCCTTCATGAAATCAGATACTGCAATCGTCGGATGTACATCTACAATTAAATGAATATGATTAGGCATCCCGCCAATACGATATAACTTTGAATTCTTATTGTTGATAATCCCCATAATATAAGCATACAATTCTTTCTCATGTTGTTCGGAAATAGTATTCTTACTATATTTTGTTCTGAAAACAATGTGATATATAAGTTTTGTATAGCTCATTTCGTTTTGTTGTCCTGCCTTTCAGGCAGATTTGTTATTGCTTGTTCTATCCGCAGGTCGTTGACCTTACGGTTATGAAAATTTTGACTTTTCAAGTCAAAATTAACTTGTCATCGTATTTTGTCCTGAAAGGACTTATTTTCATAACCTTAGGTTGCTAACCTAAGGTGTTTACAACGGAAATGTTAACTGCCTGAAAGGCAGTACTACATTAGTTTTTCAGAAAATATCTTTCTTTTCAACCTTCCTCTTTTTCCCTTTTAGAGGTTAGGGTTTTCTTCTCATACGCTTCCACAATCCTCTGTACCAATTTGTGGCGTACAATGTCTTTTACATCAAACTCAACCTTCGCAATTCCTTTTACATTTTTCAGAACTTCTAACGCATCAATTAAACCGGATTTCTGCTGATAAGGAAGGTCGATCTGTGTCATGTCGCCTGTAATGATCATTTTAGCATTTAATCCCAGTCGGGTCAGGAACATTTTTATTTGTGAGGTAGTGGTGTTTTGTGCTTCATCCAGAATCACCACTGCATCGTTTAGTGTTCGTCCGCGCATAAATGCCAGCGGAGCAATTTGTATGGTGCCGTTTTCCATATATTCCTTCAGTTTTACAGGTGTAATCATATCCTGTAAAGCATCGTAAAGCGGTTGGAGGTACGGATCGATCTTTTCCTTCATATCGCCGGGCAGAAAACCGAGCTTTTCACCGGCTTCCACCGCGGGACGACTGAGGATAATTTTTTTAATTTCTTTGTTTTTCAGTGAGCGGACAGCCAGTGCAATAGCGGTGTAGGTTTTGCCCGATCCGGCAGGACCGATAGCGAAAAGTAAATCGTTGGTTTCAAAATCCTTGACCAACTTTTGCTGGTTCTTTGTGCGTGCCGTAATGGATTTGCCGTTTACGCCATGCAGAATCAAATGATCAAACTTCATTTCTGCCGGTTGACTTCCACCTTTTACTATCTCTATGATATTGCTTTCGTTCAGACTGTTATTGTCGATACAATAACGTTCTATCTTCTGAAGTTTATCAATGAACTTCTCTGTATCTTCTTCGTTTCCCGAAATCTTCAGCACATGTCCACGAGCCGTGAAACGGATATTAGGATACAAATTGCGCAAAGTATGGACATTGCTGTTGTTCACGCCATAAAAAACAATGGTGTCGGTATGTTCGGAGAGTTCAAAGATAGCCTCCCCAACCCCTCCAATAGAGGGGCTTTGAGAAGTGCTATGTAATTGTTTCGTCATAATTTGTCTTTAAGCCTCCCTTTTGGGGAGGTTTGGAGGGGCTTTTTAGTACGCAAACAGCGGATATGCCTCCATTGTTTTATTTACTTTTTCGCGAACGGAAGTAATGACTGCTTCGTTTTCAACATTCGAAAGAACTGTTTCAATCAGTTCGGCAATCAGTTCCATCAGGTCTTCTTTTGCGCCTCGGGTAGTGATAGCAGGCGTTCCGAGACGGATACCTGAAGTCTGGAATGCTGAACGACTATCGAACGGCACCATGTTTTTGTTCACGGTAATATCGGCTTCCACCAATGCTTTTTCGGCCACTTTGCCGGTCAGCTCAGGAAATTTGGAACGAAGATCCACCAACATAGAGTGGTTGTCGGTTCCACCTGAAATGATAGTAAATCCACGACCGATTAATGCTTTAGCCAAAGCAGCAGCATTTTTCTGTACCTGTGCCTGGTATGCTTTGTATTCTGGTTCCAAACATTCGCCGAAAGCTACCGCTTTGGCAGCAATCACATGTTCCAGCGGTCCACCCTGAATACCCGGGAATACGGCTGAGTCCAATAAAGCCGACATCATTTTTACTTCGCCTTTCGGAGTGGTTTTTCCCCATGGGTTAGGAAAATCTTTTCCCAGTAAGATAATACCACCACGAGGGCCACGAAGCGTTTTATGAGTTGTTGAAGTGACAATGTGCGCCCATTTTACAGGATTTTCGAGCAAGCCAGCTGCAATCAATCCCGCAGGGTGAGCCATATCTATCATTAACAACGCGCCTACTTTATCGGCAATTTCGCGCATACGTTTGTAATCCCATTCACGTGAATAAGCCGAACCTCCACCTACAATGAGTTTTGGTTTTTCGCGCAATGCTACTTCTTCCATTTGGTCGTAGTCCACGCGACCGGTTTCCTGACTTACATTGTATTCAGTGGGGCGGTAAAGAATGCCCGAACTATTTACCAACGATCCGTGCGAAAGGTGTCCACCGTGTGCCAGATTCAAACCAAGGAAAGTATCGCCCGGATTCAAACAAGCCAAAAATACAGCAGCATTGGCCTGAGCACCCGAGTGAGGTTGCACATTGGCCCATTCAGCTCCGAAAATTTCTTTCAGTCGGTCGATAGCGATTTGTTCGCTCTGATCCACCACTTCGCAACCGCCATAATAGCGTTTGCCCGGATAACCTTCGGCGTATTTATTAGTCAACACCGAACCCATGGCTTCCATCACCTGATCGCTCACAAAGTTTTCCGATGCAATCAATTCAATACCTTTCATCTGACGCTGTTTTTCACGCGCAATGATGTCAAAAATAATCTGGTCTCGTTTCATTTAAGCCTCCCTAAATCCCTCCGAAGAAGGGAATTTTGATTAGTTTGTTATTATATATTTATTTAAATTAATTGATTTAGTAATATTTTAAAGCCTCCCCTTTGGGGAGGTTGGAGGGGCTATCAACTCCTGAAATCTCTCCACAAACTTCCCTACATGAAAACCATCCATCAATGCATGGTTGGCGTGAATATCCACCGGAAGCCACATTTTGTCGCCATCGCGGGTAAGTTTCCCGAAAGTGATTTTCGGTACACTTCGCACTGCATCCCACATCCGGGCATGATTTACCGCTGTAAAGTCGGCCCAGGGCAGGGTAGAGTAGTGGATAATGTCTTCTCTTGGTTCGGAGAAGCACAATCCGGTATTTGCTTTTACCCGTTCGTTTTCGAGCAAGGCGTTTTGCATAAATGCTTCGATATCTTCATAAAATGGATAAAATCCGTATCCGAAAGTTTCATCTTCTCTGAAAATGGTAGGACCTGCGCCTACCGATTCGTAGCAATACACTTTGTTGTCTTCTATTCTGTACCGAAATTCTTCTATTTCGTTCACCACTTTCAGCGACAAATATAAGTAATAAAGCGAAAACGGATACCCTTTTTCTTTAGCTGTTGTATATGCCGAAGTACACTCCACTTTAACGGTAATGCCGAAAAGCGGTTCGTCGAATTGGTTGAAAAATTCGAAATGCTCCCGGCGTTTCCAGTTTGTGGTGTCAATCTCTCGTCTCATGATTTTCCTCTTTTTGTATTTATCAGTTTGTTAGATGTTTAAGGAAATTTAAAGGATGGTAAATAAGCATTCTCGGCCCGGAGAACCTCATTATTTCTTTTATCTTACTTTTTTCGGGATTTCGGTAACAATGTGTTTTACAAGATCTGCAGCTTGTTTTTTTTTCGCCGTAAGGGCATTTGTCGAGTCGGAGGGAGGCGTACTCTTTGAGTTTTTCGCAATTGGGACACGTAGTCTTGGAGCCGTGTATTTTTTCACAATATAAATCGATCATACGGCTGACTACCTGCTTTTCTTTTGCGATTTCTTTCATGTGTTTATATTTTTAGAGCCAAGAACCAATAGTCAAGAGCCAAGACCTGATAATCATAGCTTTTGTGTGATTTATTTATCATGCTTGTTTCGCTTCATAAGTTTAATGAATTTTGATCTTCGCTGTCGGAGATAAGGGCCTTTTCAATACTCAGCAATTCAGATTTTATAAATTGAAGCCGCTCCGAGATTTCCTGTTGCTTGGCTATGCGGTCTTTTTTTTCGCTGAGTTTCTTTTTAGCTCCTTCTAATGTTAATTTTTGCTCGTTTACTAAAAAAATAATTTGTTTTATCAGCACAATGTCCTCCTGGGTATAGAAACGGGTTCCCCGCTCGTTTCGTTTGGGCTTGAGTTGCTTGAACTCTTTCTCCCAAAAACGGAGGTTCGACTGGTTTACATTAAACATTTCAGCCACTTCGGATATGGAATAGTATATTTTTTCCATGCTGATTGGAACAGGCCTTTATTGCTGTTATTTAATTATTTTTATACGTTGTCCTTTTTTTACAACTGATTTGCGAATATGATTCCATTTCTTTATCTTCGAAACGCTTACTCCGTAACGGTCGGCTATTTCGCTTATCGTTTCACCCCGTTTTACTTTGTGGTACACTACCTTGCCTGAATTGCCGGGAGAAAGTGGCGCACTTTGAGGAATTTCAATTTCAAGGCGGCGGTTATTAATCAGTGAATCGGCCTTGTACGAAATAATCTGTTCGTATTTATCCATGAACGGGTTGATGTAATTCTGAGGCAGAATCAGCGCGTAAGGCTTAATGTCGCCCGGAACGATATCACGTTTGTATTGAGGGTTGAGCAACCGTAACCCTTCGATTGGCAAGTTCAGGATATCGGCCACCTGTCCCAAATGAATCCGTTGATGCACCATGATGGTGTCGGTAATGGCCGGCATGTGAACGTTGGCAGCGCAAAGGTTGTGTTCTTTGGCATAGTGCATGGTGTAATTGGCCGCAACAAAAGTGGGTACATAACCCCTCGTTTCGCGAGGCAGATAAGGGTAAATGGTCCAGTAGTCGCGTTTGCCTCCCGAGCGGCGGATGGCTTTGTTTACATTTCCGGGGCCACAATTGTAAGCGGCAATAACCAGGTTCCAGTCACCGTAAATGGTGTAGAGGTCTTTGAAATACCTCGCGGCTACTTTTGTGGCTTTAACGGGGTCGAGTCGTTCGTCCACCAGGCTGTTGATCTCAAGTCCGTACATTTTACCGGTGCCTATCATGAATTGCCACAAGCCTGCTGCACCCGCGCGCGAAACGGCGGTGGCATGTAATGCCGATTCGATAACAGGCAGGTATTTGAGTTCGAGAGGCATGTTGCTGGCTCCCAGGATTTCTTCGAATTTTGGAAAGTAATAATCGCTCATACCCATCATGAATTCTACCTGACGTCGTTTGCGGACGGTATATAATTCGATGTAAGAGCGAATGACGGAATTGAATGGCATCTCCATCAGGCAGGGCAGTTTGGAGAGTCTTTCTTTGTAAACATCATCAGGAACCGACTCGGGAACATCGCTCGATTCGCAAGGCGATGGGGTGGAACGCTCCATAACCCACGAATTCAGCATTTCGTCCAACGTATTGTCAATTTCTTCCGATATATCGGTAGAGTCATTCCCGATTACGTCTTTTTCTTCAGCCGAAGCGTGTTTTGAGTGCTGGGCAAATGTGTATCCGGTACTGAAAACCAATAATATATATATTCCTATGATTTTAGATTTTAAAAGCATGAAAACGAATTTTTCTATTTAATGTTAAAACTACACTGTAACCCAAGCGTTGTAGGGTATCCGTTTCTATTTTCCAGTAAGGTAGGCTTCATGTTGAACGATAAATCCGGTGTAATGTCGAAATCGTACAATTGTGCATCGACATAAGCATCCAGGATGGTAAGGGCATAAAACCCAATCGTTACGATGATGCTTAAATCCCTGTAACGGTGAAAACTTTTTTGCATGGAGTTAAGACTCGATGTTAATCCGGATATTCCTCCATACTGGTCGATAGTAGTCCCCGGTCGCATCACATCGTAATAGCTGTTTGTGTTCGGGTCGCTGTCGGTAATGTCGATATACGCTTTTTTATAGAGGTTGTAGTGCTGGCTGTTCCAGGTTATGGCAAAAGCGCAACCTAAAAAACCGCCGTAAACAATAGGCAATTTCCAGTATTTACGGTTGAGGATTTGTCCGTATCCGGGTATGATAGCCGCCCTCCATACCGATTTGGCCGGGTTGGGTTTAAAGTGGCTCCTCGCTATGGAATCGGCCTGCTCTTTGGTCAATGTTTTCGTAGTGTCGTTGATGACAAAATGTTTCTCTGCCATTTTATTATCATCGACAGGATGCAAAACTACCTGCGTTTTGCTTTTCAACGAATCGACCGATGGCATGCCGTTTTCGTTATTGTTGGCATGCAGTATTACCGGCATTAATCCGAAAACAAGAGCTAATATGTGAATTTTTTTATACAATAATTTTCTATAAAAACTCTTCGGCTCCGCGGGCAGGAGAGTGTGTTAAGCAATTTTTTCCTTTATTGTTCGGCTGGTGTTACCGTATTTTGTCAATCAACTCCATGATGCGCCCCAGTTCATCATCGCTTTTGAAAGGGATGGTAATTTTACCTTTTCCATTGTCATTGGTGCTGAACTGTACTTTAGTTCCGAAAATTTCGGATAATTGCGAAGTGATTTCTCCAAATTCCCGGGTTTGCTTTATAGCTTCCCCTTTCGGGTCTTTTGTGGTTTGAGCCGGTTCAAAACTTCCGTTGGAAGCATAGAACTTTACCAACTCTTCTACTTTGCGCACCGAATATTCGTGATGTATAATGAGCTCGTACAGTTGTAGTTGCGCGGCCGGATTTTCAAGCCCGAGAATGGCGCGGGCATGCCCCATATCGATTTTTTTATCTTTGATCCCCATCTGAATCTCGGCTGGAAGCTTGAGTAGACGAAGGTAATTTGTTACCGTGGTACGTTTCTTCCCAACGCGTTCGCTGAGCCGTTCCTGCGTAAGCTTGTATTCTTCAATCAGTTTGTAAAAAGTGAGGGCGATTTCTATGGCGTTCAGGTCTTCGCGCTGAATGTTCTCTATCAGGGCCATTTCCATAACCTGCTCGTCGGCTGCCGTTTTTACATAGGCTGGAATGGTTCTGAGCCCGATTTGTTTGGAAGCCCTGTATCGCCGTTCGCCGGCAATGATGAGGTATTTCCCGTTATCGTCTTTTCGCAGGGTGATGGGAGATATGACTCCCAGTTCGCGAATGGATGTTGCCAACTCGTCGAGAGCTTCTTTGTCAAAGTGCGATCGGGGTTGATTGGGATTCGCATAAATCAAATCCAGTTCAACTTCGTTGATAGAAGACGAGCCGGATGTACTGATATTCTCGGTGTCGATTAAAGCGCCCAAACCTCTGCCTAAACCGGTATTTTTTGCCATTGATTTAATGAGTCGTAATAATAGTTTTTAATGTTGTTTTGAAACCAGTTCGTTGGCCAGTTCAATGTAATTGGTAGAACCTTTCGATTCCGAATCGTAAAGCATAACGGGCTTGCCGTAGCTTGGCGCTTCGCTCAGGCGCACATTGCGGTAAATAACCGTTTCGAAGACCATGCCTTCGAAGTGCTTTCTAACCTCTGCATAAACCTGGTTGGCTAACCTGAGCCTGTTGTCGTACATGGTGAGGAGGAATCCTTCAATTTCCAGACCCGGGTTTAGCTTACTTTTTATTATCTTAATGGTATTCAGTAACTTGCTAATTCCTTCCAACGCAAAGTACTCGCATTGTACGGGGATGATTACCGAGTGGGATGCTGTAAGCGCGTTCACGGTGATAAGCCCGAGTGATGGCGAACAGTCGATAAGGATAAAATCATAGTCATCGACTAAGGGCATCAGCAGCTTGTACATTACTTTCTCACGTTCTTCCATGTTTAGCATTTCAATTTCGGCACCTACCAAATCGATATGCGAAGGAAGTACAAACAGGTTTTCCACTTCGGTAGAATGTATAGCCTGCTTGGTAGGAACTCCGTCAATCAAACATTCATAAATAGTAAATTGTAAACTTTTTACATCAATCCCGAGACCTGAAGATGCATTGGCCTGAGGATCAGCATCTACAAGCAACACCTTTTTACCAAGTACCGCCAAAGCTGCAGATAAATTGATGGCGGTAGTTGTTTTTCCAACTCCACCTTTCTGATTGGCTAAGGATATAATTTTCCCCATAAGTTAAATAAATGTGTTATTTGTATTCAAAAAAAACGATCAAGTAGCTCCTTAAGCTTGTAAACAAGGGAGATGGCTTGCGAAAACGGAAATTTCTCATCAGATAATCAAAAAAATAAGAAGATAAAAAATTATTCAATTGCAAACCACGCGATTGAATACAGCTGTTTTATGTTGACAAAGATAGTAAAATTTATCCACTCGTTCAAGTCAAAAGGAAGGATGAAATAAGAAATTAATTTTTTTAAGAAATCATTTAAATTTCTTGAAATTAGTATTATAAATTCAAAATCAAAATTTTTAGTTGAATCATCTGAGCGCTTAATAAATAACTAAAGCAGCGTAGTGATGAGGCAGGTAGTGGATATTAAATCTTTTTAGGTATTTTTTATTTTACGTTTGGATTGGAGCGTTTTGGGGTGGGTGGGAGAAGAATATCCTTGACGATTTTATCCCCTTTATTTTTAACTATAAATGATATGAACTACTCGAAGGGTGTGCCCTATAAGTATTTTTTGTTTCTTGTAAAATCACTAAATGTATGTTGCACAATATTTTACATAGAAGTTAGAGGGTTGCACAGAGAAATATCTTGAAAAAATTGTTAATTTTTGAATTTATTGGATACCCTCAACTTTAATTGACTGACGTTATTCAAAATGGGTATTCCCCAACATGGATTATATGTTGATAAATAAATGTAAACAATTTGAAATGAACAACTTGTCCTTTGATAAAAACCAGTTTCATAACTTTGATAGTGCCCGAACAGGGATGAAATTCCTGAAGACTAACGTGTTTCGGCAACAGGTTCTTCTAATTTACCATCTTCGCAACGCAATATCCGCCCCGGAAATTTTTCGAGCCAGCTAAGGTTGTGGGTAGCCATGATGATGGTGGTGCCTGAGGTTCGTATTTTATATAAAAGTTCTACCAGTTCGTTGGCAGTTTCGTTGTCTAAGTTTCCGGTAGGCTCGTCGGCCAAAATGATTTCGGGGGAATTGAGCAAGGCCCTCGCTATGACGATGTGTTGCTGTTCACCTCCCGAAAGCTGATGGGGCATCTTGTCTTTTTTTGATGCCATGCCCACTTGTTCTAAAACGCCTGTAATCTGCTCATCGATAGCGGATTTGTTTGTCCAGCCGGTAGCTTTCAGCACAAATTCGAGGTTTTGATAAACGGTACGGTCGGTAAGTAACTGGAAATCCTGAAATACAATGCCAATTTTGCGTCTCAGGAAAGGTATTTCCCGGGTTTTAATCAGGTGAAGGTCGTAACCCAGGACACCCGCTTCACCTTTGTCTGTTTTTACTTCTCCGTAAAACGATTTTAGCAGGGTCGATTTTCCACTCCCCACTTTACCCAGCAAATAAACAAATTCGCCCGAATAAACTTCGAGGTTTACATTTGCCAGAACAACTTCGTCTTGTTGAAGTATGTCGGTGTCTATGTATTTGATTAACAATTTATTGTCCATTTATGTCTTTTGTTTTCAGTAATTTCCCGAACGCGTTTATTTATGTCTTTTTTTCAGTTCTTTGCCAATATCATCGAGCGAATAGCCTTTGGAACGGAGCAAGACGATGAGGTGGTAAACCAGATCGGACGCTTCATAAATAAAGCCTTCTTCAGTGCCGTTGGTAGCTTCGATAACGGTTTCAACAGCTTCTTCGCCTACCTTTTGCGCCATTCGGTTGATCCCTTTCCTGAACAACGAAGTGGTGTAGGATCCTTCGGGCATTTCTTCGTACCTTGTTTTAATAAAATCCTGAAGGTATTTGAGAAACGTGATATCGCCCTGATTGGTTTCGTTCCAGCAGGTGTCGGCACCGGTGTGGCAAACGGGTCCTTCGGGGTGTACCTTGATGAGCAGGGTATCGTTGTCGCAGTCGGGGGCAATGGAAACTACACGAAGAAAATTACCGCTTTCTTCACCTTTGGTCCATAGCCTGTTTTTTGTCCGGCTGAAGAAGGTTACATTGCCGGTTTCCCGGGTTTTGGCCAATGCTTCTTCGTTCATAAATCCCAACATTAGTACTTTAGATGTCCATTCATCCTGAATAATGGCCGGTACTAATCCTCCCATTTTATTAAAATCTAACTGCATTCTTCTTTTATTTTTAAACAACAGGCGAAAATACAAAAAATTGACGATTGTTGCAACAATCATCTGTCATTCTGTATCGTTTTCCGTTGTGGATTTATGATTGGAAACATGTTTTTCGAGCAAACGCTGGATGTCCATCAGCATATCTATCTGGTCTTTTTGAATTTCAATCAGGTCTTGCTGTTGGTGCATCATCAGGTGATCCAATTTTTCATGCAACATCCTGATTTCCAATTCCGATTTTAGATTAGTCATGTAATCGTTTTTGGCTCTTTCGCGATCTTTTTCTTCCTGGCGGTTCTGGCTCATCATGATAACCGGAGCCTGTAAAGCGGCAACGCACGACAGGATGAGGTTGAGCAAAATGAACGGGTAGGGATCGAAACCCTTGTTCATCAGCCAGAAAACGTTCAATATAATCCATGAAAAAAGGAAAACAATGAACGAAATAATGAACGTCCAACTTCCACCAAAGGTAGCTACCTTATCGGCAACACGCTGCCCTAAAGTGAGTTTTGCATTTTTCGATTCGTTCTCAATTTCTTCGGAGATGGAACCGTGGTTTTCAAGCGTTCGTAAAACGGTTTTCTCAAGTTCCGACAAATTTTTCGACTCGTGTATCAGGTTTTCTGAAATGTATTTCGACCGGAAATAATTCAGTTCGCTGATTGATAAATGATTATCGGTAGTAAAGCCCGGATGTTCTTTAAGGATGTAATTAAAAATAGACCTACGGACTACCTTCCCGGAAATTTTTTCGGATAAAGGAAATTCTTTATTTGAAATATCGCTCTTGAATGTTTTCATACGTTTATATTTTTATATCTGCCCCTAACCCCAGCCTAGCCCCCTAAAAGGGGAATAAGAAGGGGGAACAAAACAGGTAGAGTGAATTGTTTGCTAATATATAATCATTCCCTTCTGTAACCAAAATTTTTATTTGGTCATGGGCGTTTCATGCGATAATAATTAATTGTTTTTTAAGGTTGTATAACTTTTCCCGACTTGACGGGAGAACTCGCGCTCCCGATAGCTATCGGGACATTACATTGGTTGTTAGGTATTTACATGTTCATTTCATAATGAATAAATTTACTGTAAATTAATCTTTTAAAATTTGCATTTCACATTTTGCGCAATCAAACTGAAGGCGGTAGCGCAGGTTTTTATGTTCGAGGTACAGGGGTTCGCGAAACGTGGGGTGGGCTCCTTCTTTGGGACACCAACCCATTTCGTATTTGATACAGTGTTTGGTAAACATCAACGGTACATTGCCGGCATGTTTTATTTCAAACCCCTGACTGATGGATGTAACGCCATGCTGCCGGTAAAAGTTTTCGGCAAGTCGGTTGGTAACGTTGCCGAGGTATGTCAGTTCGCGTTCAAAATAAAGCGCCTCTTTATCAGGCCGACGGGGAGCTTCCCTTTTATAGTTCAACATGCGTTCGTTGTCTAATTTTTCGGTCGTTAGCCGCCGCCATTCGGCAAGCGCGGATGAGGGAATAAACCACGATTTGCTAAAATGAACAATAATTTCTGACGGCTGATAAATGGTATTTCCGAGTTTGGACAACTGCCGGGTTATATTTTCGATGACGCCATCCTTGTTTTTAGCCTCTGTTTTTTCGATATTAAATATCTCTTTTACTGAAATGCTGTCTTCGTCTGTCAACTTTAACAGAAAACCGTCAGTATGTTCATGAAGTTCAATTTTTACATTGACTTTCCGTTCGGATGTTTTGCCTTTCAGCACATCGTCAAACGCTTTGTCCTGGTTTCTGTAAATGAGGATCCCGGGTTTTAGTTCCGGATGGATGTTTCCCAGCGGGTAAATCTTCCCGTTTTCGGTTTTATTGATCCTGAAGCCTCCCAATTCGCCATTTGGGCTTATAAAACAAGCACCATCGCCGTTGTGGAACAGTTGCCCGTTTTCAGTTTCGAAATAGTGGAGCGATGTTTTTGTGATTTTCCCGATAGGTTCACCCATCGATTTCGGGGTATCGGGCAAAATAATGTTGCGGTGCCGGCCGTGAAGAAAGTAATCGGTGTTGCCGCGTCGAAAGCTTTTTTCGGGTTGAGGTTCAAAGAGAAAGTGCGTTTTCCCAGAGGAACTTCTTTTCAAATGAGCATCATTATCGATCAACGCATCTAACTTTTTTCGGTAAAACGCAGTGATATTCTTTACATAATCAGCATCTTTCAGTCGGCCTTCAATTTTGAACGACATGATGCCGGCTTCTATCATTTCGGGGAGCGATTCCGATAAGTCGAGATCTTTGAGCGACAGCAAGTGTTTGTCGCGTACCAGCATGTTTCCATCAGCATCGGTAAGCGAGTAGGGCAAACGGCAGTATTGGGCGCACTCGCCACGGTTGGCGCTCCGGCCGCACGAGGCCTCGCTCATGTAGCATTGTCCGCTGTAACTGACGCATAAGGCGCCGTGTACGAAAGCTTCGAGTTCAACGCGGGTACCCGCTGAGATTTCACTGATTTGGCGCAGTGTAAGTTCCCGCGCTAACACCACCCTTGAAAAACCGGCATCCTGTAAGAATTTTACTTTTTCAATGCTCCTGTTGTCGGTTTGAGTGCTGGCATGTAGCGCTATCGGAGGTAACTGAAACTGCAAAATTCCCATGTCCTGCACTATCAGTGCATCTGCTCCGGCTTCGTAAACTTGCCGGATCAACCGTTCGACCTGAGGCAACTGCTCATCGGTAAGCACCGTGTTCAACGCTACAAAAACCTTACTCCGGTACCTGTGGGCATAAGTGGACAGCGTTTCAATATCGGACACCGGATTGCCGGCGGCAGCGCGAGCTCCAAACTGCGACGCGCCAATATAAACCGCATCGGCGCCATGGTTGATGGCCGCTATACCGCATTCGAGATTTTTGGCAGGAGAGAGGAGTTCGATGGTTTTCATGAATTGGATTTGATAGGCAGAATTCGTTATTCCTCCTTAATGTATTTTTGTTAAATCGTATGGAGTTTCCTGATAAACAAAGTAATTCAACCAATTGGTAAAAAGAAGGTTGGCATGGCTTCGCCATCTCACCAGAGGTTCTTTTTCCGGGTCGTTGTCGCGGTAATAATTTTTAGGAATTTCAATCGGCAATCCTTTGGCTCTGTCCCTTTTGTATTCGGAATCAAGCGTGTTTGGGGAATATTCGGAATGGCCTGTGATGAAAAATTCGCGACCGTTGCGGGCCATCACCATGTAAACTCCCGATTCAGGCGATTCTGACAAAAGCGTGAGTTCTGGTCTTTTCAGAATATCTTCGGATCTAATTTCGGTATGGCGACTGTGAGGAACGTAAAAAACATCGTCGAACCCTCTGAAAATTGGATTTTGAGGGTCGTAGAGCCGATGCTCGAATATGCCGAACATTTTGGAATCCAACGGGTATTTAGGAATGCCGTAGTAGTGGTACAATCCGGCCTGGGCTGCCCAGCAAATAAAAAAAGTGGATGTAACGTGGGTTTTGGCCCAATCGAAAATGCCGGTAATTTCCTTCCAATAGTTGACATCTTCAAAATCAAGCAGTTCTACCGGAGCTCCTGTGATAATCATGCCATCGTAATTGCTCTGGCTGATGATATCGAACTTTTTATAGAAAGCTGTCATGTGTTCAATCGGCGTGTTTTTCGATGTATGACTTTTCAGTCGTAGAAAATCAATTTCTATCTGCAACGGCGAGTTGGATAAAAGCCTTATTAAATCGGTTTCGGTAGTTATTTTTACAGGCATGAGATTAAGAATCACTATTTTAAGTGGCCTGATCTCCTGGGTGGAAGCCCTGTCGGAGTCCATCACAAAGATATTCTCTTTTCTGAGCGCATCCACCGCCGGTAAAGTTGCAGGAATATTAAGAGGCATTTTCTATGTTTTTTAGTAATATTTATTGTAAATTTTCCAGTAGGCTTCGCTGCCGATAAAGTCATCTAAAAAATCGTCTAGTTCTTTCAACAGTAACTTCGAACGGTTGTCAACGACCCAGGCCTGCTGTTGCGTGAATCCCACCGGAAGCGAATAATCAATGTTGGGATAATCATATTGCAACCGTTGTGCAAACTCTTCGTTGCAAATGGTTTGTTTTATCTTGCCTTCCGATACCATTTTAACGAGTTCTTCTTTGTTTTCGTTCAGTTCCGTTATGTAAACCGGTGCTGCCAATTGGTCTGATAAGTTGTTGATAATCATTTTATAAGGCGAATTTTTGGAAATGTATATGGTATCATCTGCCAGTTCTTCCTGTTTTGTTTTCAGTTTTAACGATGTGCTGTCTTTTGGAATACGTTGTATCAGCACTTGCCGGGCAGCCATCAGGGGGGCGGTAAACGAAACTTTTTTTCCCCACAGGGTTGTGATGGGTACGAGGTTTGCCAATACATCGTATTCGCCCGATTTTATCTTTGCGATGCAATCTTCCATGTCATCGTCCTGGGTTACTACCAGTTCGAGCCCCATGGTGTCGGCAAAAGCTTTAATAATTTCGTACTGAAAACCGTAAACCGAGTCTTTGGTTGTTACAAAACCGAAATCCGAACCATCGGAAAGTACAAACAAACGTCCTCTTTCTTTAATAAACGGCAGATCGTGAACGTTTTTTCGGGTGTGCCTGAATCCGGCAATCATTATAACCGCTATGATGATCAGTAATATACCACTGGCTATAAAATTTTTTTTCATCCAAATAATAATTGTTTGAGATGTACACGAAATATTTTTAGTGTTTCCTTTTTATCATTCGTTACCAGTAAACTTTTGGTTTGTACATCAGTTGTAAAAATTCCACGAAATACCCAATTTCATAATGGCCGGATTGATAGGATAAAGCGGCATCGAGAAATATGCATCGTTGCTGAACAGCTGATTGATATGGTAATATTCGATAAAGAACCGTGCTTGCTTCAGGTGGAAATTAGCATAAACACTCACTACGGGAAAATTACCTACTTTGGTAGTGTTCTGGTTGTAGAACTGCCCGGTTGCAGGCATGTACGATGGCGAATAATAGGCCGTGTTATACCTGAAATTGGCTCCCAGCTGCGCGTTCAGAACTTTGAACCATGTGCCGTGGTAATAAAGATTGTTGTACAATGAAATGTCGGGCAGAGGGATGATGTTCTGGTTTGAACTTACCTGATAGGCAACTGTGTTTTCGAGCGTAAAAGCCTTGAAACTAAAGTCCTGCCTGAGGTATGCCGACACAATTTGAATGTTGTCCAGGTTGTTTTGAGGCAATCCGGCCTTATCAAAATAAATGTAATTCTTTACGTTTTCCACGGATACTTTCAACGAGAATTTCCGTGTAGGAATGGCAAACACGCCGCTTACGTTCGTGCGGAAAATTCGTCCGAAGTTATTGTGCCACTTAAAGTGATTCGACTCATAGTCCTGGAGGAAAAACGATGGTTCTTCGCTTCTGACAAACCCTTTGGCCGTAAGCGATACGCTGTCTTTCCACAATTTGAAGTTTCCCCGCACATCCCCGTCAAGAGAGAATGTTCCGGACTTTGATCCTATCAGCCCAAATTCACCCTGGATGATATAGCGGAACCGTTGTCCCTGTTGCTTGGACAAGATTCCACCGAGAAATGTATTGGATTTCCAGGTGTGGTTCATAATCGTATCGGTAAGGTAAGTATAACGTTCCATATCGTTGTGGATGTAGGCCGTCATGCCAAATTTAGCCCATTTGTTGAATTCTTCGGCCATGCTTATGGCAAAGGTGTTGCTAATGGTTTGCAGCGCTGCCGTGTCTTTGGTTTGCTTGTACGAATAATAAGTGTTGTCGTAGAAGGCAGAGTCGGCGGTTTTTTCGTAGAACCGTTTACTTATTTGATTCAGCCTCAGCGTATGGGTGAAATAGGTTACCGGCACATACTCTGTCCGGATGGAATCTTTGGTTACTTTGATTTTCCGGTCGAACCCGATGCTGTATTTGTGGTTGAAATAGAATTGATTATACCGGTATGCCGAAAAACCGGTGGTGTTGGTTACCAAATCTTTTGCTTCCACGTTGGAAGTAGGGTGTGTTATCTGTAAAGGATCTTTTATACCTCCGTTTTCAAAATTTTTCAGGTTGTTGATGGTTGCTACGCCAATGTACGAGTAATGTTTGCCATTGAGGTAGCTAAAAACCGATCCCGAAAATTTTTTGGCAGCCTGGTTGGGGTTGTTGTCGTTACCATATTCGCCTACCGAATAAATATAATCGAGCGTGGTTCCTATACCCAAATTCTTTTTCAGGTTGGCCGAGTACAGGAATTTGATGTTTTCTTCTTTCCTGAAAGTGGATCCGCCGGAATTGTAAGTGAGGTTGGACAATGGATTTTTTGTGTTGTAAAACGTTGTGTTCCAAAGCCCGTTGATATATGGGTAGTAAGCGTTCGAAAACAGGAAGTCGGTATTGTCCGGACGGTCGAAGTAAATTTTCGATTGTACCGGCGAACAGTAATTGGCGTTGTATGAGTTGGCAATGCTAAAGCGGTCGAGCGGGTTCGCATCCTGGAAATTGAGGTGAATCGTGTCGGGCGCTATTGAATCGGGAATGGCCAAACGCTCCGATAATTTCCAGGCCTTCACGTAGCGGTAGCCGCTCTTTTCCTGTGCGAATGCCGTAATTGAAGTGATTAGATATATAAAAACCAGAAAAATATATTTTTTTTTCACGCGGGGAGTCTTTTTTATTTAAAAATGAAAATGATGTTGAACAACACATACATAGCTGGTTGCAAAGATACGAAAATATATTGTGACAAAATGTAATGGTTTCGTTATAAAAAATGAAAAATGCGGATGTTAAGCCGGTGCGATGCCGTTATCGGGGAGGTGATAGCTGGCTTCATGTGTTTAAAAAAATGCTGAAATCTCTTTGTCAATCAAATAATTATTTGTAACTTTGCCCCGCTTTAGTAAAAATATTTATATAAATTCTAAAAAGTTAGTAAACAGTATGTTAAATCATTATGAAACCGTTTTCATTTTAACTCCCGTTTTGTCTGATGTACAGATGAAGGAAGCGGTAGAAAAGTTCAAAGCCGTGTTGACCGACAACGGTGCGACGATCACTAATGAGGAAAACTGGGGCTTGAAAAAACTGGCTTACCCGATTCAGAAAAAATCGACCGGTTTTTACGCGTTGCTTCAGTTTGATGCAGAATCAAAAGTGGTTGCCTCCCTCGAAACTCAGTTCCGTCGTGACGAACGTGTACTTCGATTCCTGACATTCCGTCTGGACAAATACGCGTACGAGTATTCAGAAAAAAGAAAAAGTGTTAAATCAAAAGAAGGAAAGGAGAACTAAAACATGGCAGCAAACAATGGTGATATCCGTTATTTAACTCCCCCTACGGTGGATGTTAAAAAGAAAAAATATTGTCGTTTCAAAAAAAGCGGTATCAAATATATCGACTATAAAGATCCCGAATTTTTGAAAAAGTTTCTGAACGAACAGGGAAAAATTCTTCCCCGTCGTCTTACCGGTACTTCGCTGAAATTCCAGCGTAAAGTGGCTCAGGCTGTGAAACGTGCCCGTCATTTGGCGTTGCTTCCTTATGTAACCGACATGATGAAATAATTTTAAAAAGTTAGGAGAAAAATTATGGAAATTATATTGAAAGAAGATGTAATCAACCTGGGTTACAAAGGTGATGTAGTGAAAGTGAAAGATGGTTACGGACGTAATTATCTGATTCCTACAAAGAAGGCGGTTCTCGCTACTGAGTCGGCAAAGAAAATGCTTGCCGAAGACCTCAAACAGCGTGCTCATAAACTCGAAAGAATTAAAAACGAAGCTGTTGAACTGGCTGCAAAACTGAAAGAGGTTACCCTCACCGTTGGCGCTAAAACAAGCTCGACAGGTAAAATTTTCGGTGCGGTTGGTCCTATCCAGTTGGCTGATGCTTTCGGAAAAGCCGGATACGAAGTTGATCGTAAGGTAATTGTGATCAAAGAACCTGTAAAGGAAATCGGATCTTATAAAGCTACTTTGAAATTGCACAAGGAAGTTTCTATCGAAATTCCTTTTGAGGTGGTTTCTGAATAATACTGTTTTTACAGTTCAAAATCAATCTTACAGAAAAGCCTGTACAACGCTCCGTTTAGTTGTACAGGCTTTTTTATGTTTGTTTTTAAAGGTAAAGAAACGGGGGTTAGTAAATCTTTTCGCCCACCGATATTTTTAGTTTCTGACTGTTGATTTCGTAGTCGGTGATGGCTTTGTAAAGGCTGAGTTTGCTTTCCGAAAGGGAGGTAAAGCTGTCGAGCAGGTCGAGGTTGGTGATAGAGCCGGCCTCGTAGTTTACCTTCGATAGTTCGTATGCTTTTTGAGCCTGTTGCAATTGCAGTTCCGACTGTTTTACCTTGTTGGCGGCCGCTAACAGGTTGGCGCGGCTTTCCACCACCTCGTTGGTAATGTTGCGGCGAATCAGTTCCATCTCATCTTTGTTTCCCGAAATATCATTGTTAACCTGGACTTTGGAATACTTCGTCCGGTTAGCATCGAAAATAGGGACTTTCAATGTTACTCCGGCAGCGTAATTCCATTTTCCGGTATCTTCCAGTTTATTACTGAAATAACCGTTTTTGTATCCGCCATTGGCGAATAAATTGAACGAAGGGTTGTTTTGCGCGCTGGTAACTCCGAGTTTCGAGTTCAATATGTTTTCGGTTTGTTTCGAAAGTTTGATTTCGCTTCTGTTCCGGTAAGCCTGTTGAATCAGGGAATCGGCTGGTAGCACCATGGCCTCGTTCAATGTAGGTTCCTTCAATCGTAAAGCCGTGCTTGCCGCATTGCCAAGAAACGAATTTAGTTGCGCGGTTTGCACTTCCAACGACGTTTGCAGGTCGGTTTTTTGGTTTTCAATGGTGGATATTTTTACTTTAGTGGTTAGAATATCGTACTGGGTTGCCGATCCGGTAGCGTTTTTCTTTTGCACCAAGTTTAAATGTTCGTTCAGGTTTTTGAGTTGGTCGTCCTTGATTTGAATGGCTTTTTCGAGGTACGAAATGGTGTAATAAACCCTTGCTACCGACAACGATAGTTGTTGCTTGATTTGCTCTATGTTCATTTGCGACAGCAACTTGCTGTTCTGGTTGAGTTCAACGCTTTTTTTTGTCCGCCCAAAATCGTAGATGTTCTGACTGAGATTGATGCCGGCCGAATAGATGTTTTTTGGCGACATATCGATGGTGTAAACTTCGCCGCCGATAGGCATTGTCATCGAATTGACAGGTTCCATACGGGTGTACGATCCGCTGAAATTAACTTCCGGCAGGTAAGCTGTTTTACTCAGATCGATGCGAGCGTTGGCCGAAAGCACCTCTTTCTCTGCTTTTTTTATTGCCGGATAGTTATTCATTACCGAGGTTAGAATTTCGCGCAACGAAAGCGAGTCGGAAGCCGTTTGCGCCGATGCCGCAACACAGGAAAAAATCAGCCATGTTATAACAACTGTTTTTACATTATATATTTGTTTCATCATCTTCATTTTTCTATTTTGTTTGAATGGGTTGCATTTTCTTTTTCTGTCTCATTAAAATGATGGGTATAAAACTCACCGCGGTCATTCCGGCTGCAATCATAAAATCATCGTTCACCCCTTGTATAAATGCCTGAACGTTAATGTTCGACATAACGAGGTTCTGGCTTTGCTTGAGCGATGTGGCTACAGAACTTCCGGCCGTATGCTGAATGTATCCGGCCAGGTTCCTGACGGTGTTCTGGAAAACCTGCGAACCTGCCTGGACGTTTTCGCCAAATACCTGCGCGTGGAAATTGGTCCGGGCTGTAAGTAATGTGGACAGAACAGCAACTCCCAGGCTACCGCCAATTTGCCTCATGGTGTTCATGATTCCCGAAGCTTGGGCCATTTTCTCGCGCGAAAGGGTGGCCAGCGATAGCGAACTCAGCGGTGTAAATATCATCCCCATTCCAAATCCCCTGATATACAGCGATGTCATGATATAATGATGCTCGGTAAGGAACGAAAGATTTGAATTGAGGATAAAACTGGTAATCAGTAAAACAATGCCGGTAAAAAGAGGTATTTTCGCGTTTACCTTATCGGAAAAAGCTCCGGCAACGGGCGATATAAACCCTTGGATAATACCAACCGGCAGGAAGACGGCTCCGGATTGAGTAGCTGTATATCCCAATGTGTTTTGCAGGTAAAGCGGAAGTAAAAATGTGCTCCCGAACATTCCCATGCCGAAAAGGAGCATGATGACGTTGGCCATCCCGAAATTAAAATCTTTCAATAATCTTAAATCGAGCAGGGGCGAGTCGGTAGTAAGCTCCCGGGTTACAAATACCGCAAAGGCGATGGTGGATATGGCGAAGCAAAACAGAATATAAGGGGCGTTCCAGCCAGCCGAGTTGGTAGTGGCGTGTCCTTCGGATAACGCGTAAAGCAATACCGGAAGAAATATTATAACTGAAATAAACCCGATATAATCGAACTTCCGGACGTTGGGATGTATAAATTCACGCTGGATGATAAACGTGAATATCAGCGCTATAATCCCTACGGGAACGTTGACATCGAAAATCAGGGGCCAGCTGAAGTTGTCGATCAGGTACCCGCCTATGAGCGGCCCGAACGAAACCGAAGCAGCGGAGGCTATGGCCCAGAAACCCAGCGCCAAACCCCGTTGACGGGGTGGAAATTCACGGGTGATAATGGCCATACCAAGTGGCTGAACCGTTCCTGCGCCAAGCCCCTGAATAATGCGGGAAATAATCAGCGTTGTTTCATCGTTTGAAAGGCCGCACAGCAGCGAACCAAAGGTAAACAGGAACAACCCCCAAAAGTAAATTTTCTTATACCCGAACTTATCGGCCAGCCAGGCCGATGTGGGCAACATGGCGGCCATGGCAAGCATATAGGCGGTGATGACCCATTGTATGGTGGATAATCCGACCCCGAATGACGACATGATCTTCGGCAGGCTCACGTTGACAATGGTGCTGTCGAGTACCGCCATGAAAGTCCCGATCATGATGTTCATCAACACAAACCATTTGTAACGTTTGTTTCTGGGGTGGAACACCGCGTCCCTTCCCCGGAGTTTGCGCCTTATTTTATGAGCTGATATTTTTCTCATTATTTAACTATCTTTACAACCGCCGACATGCCTGTGAGGTAACGGAAATCTGAAGCTTTTTTGTTATCGGTAGTTCCATCTATCGAAATTTTAATGGGAACGCGTTGCGTAACTTTCGTGAAATTTCCTGATGCGTTGCTGGGTGGAATCAGCGAAAACTGCGATGCGGTGGTAGATCCCAACAGGAAGATTTTACCTGTAAACGTTACATCGGGGTAGGTGTCGAGGGTGAAAAGCACCTTCTGACCCAATTTCAGATGTTCCACCTTGGTTTCTTCCAGGTAAGTTACCACCCAAAATTTCGAATTGTTGTTGATGGTATAAACCGATTGCCCGGCATTGGCCACATCGCCTGCCAGCAACCATCGTTTGGCTACAATACCCGAAGCGGGCGCATATACACGGCAATTTTTCAGTTGGGAATTGATCACTTTCATTTGTGCTTCCACCGATCCGATGGCTGCATCAGCCGTTTTTATCTGCGATTTCGAAACTTCTAATTGCGATTTGCCTGCATTGTATTGAGCCTGAGCAGTTTCAAGTCCTTTTTTTAAATGGTCGTACTGTTCTTTCGGGATTACTCCGCCTGCAAATTGGGTAGCTCCCCTGTCGTAATCTTCTTTTGCACGTTGCAACGCGATGTTTAAAACTTCCGTGTTTTTTGTGTCGAAGTTTAATTTGGCCTGAGCTTGTACTTTCCCGGTCTCCGATTGGGTGATATTGGCTATAATTTGTTGTTTTTGAGCCAACAGGTCTGTGCTGTCCAACTCTACCAATAATCCTCCCAACTTTACCGTGTCTCCCTCTTCGGCGTATATCTTTGTAATTCGTCCCATGATTTTCGGACATACGGTAACCACATCCGATGTTACAAACGCATCGTCGGTTTTGATGTATTTACTATAGTCGATATACCAATAGATTCCGACTGTAATTACTGCTAAGGTTATTAATATCAGCGGAATATAAATTTTTAAGTCGATTTTTTTTCTTGCCATATTGTTAAATGTAATTTTTGATGGGTTTATAGTTCTTTTTTACAATGAGTTATGTTTTGTTGTTGATCTATCATTAATTCGGTGAGGATGGTCCTGACTTCAAGTGTAGCCGCAAGCAGCCGGTTTTTTTTATCGCCATCCAAAAGTTCAATCTTTTTCCGCATCTCCTCGGTGATATTTTGCTTTATGGCCTTAAATTTAGCCGCTCCCTTTTCGGTAAGGCGGATGTTTATGATGCGCCTGTCGTTTGGATCGTATGTCCGTTCCACCATTTCTTCTGCTATCAACTTGTCGATATGTGCCGTAACATGGGGCTTTGGCATCGATAGTTTACATCCTATTTCGGACATCGACAGGATGTTGTGCCTGAGGATAACCCCCAAAACGAACAATGAACCGGGGTTGAGATTGGTTTTTGAACGTATCTCGCGGGTAAGGCTTTTCGCCAGCAAAGGATGCAACGATAATAAATTCTCAACTATTTTGCTGATTTGATCTTCATTGGTTTCATTCATAATATTTACTTTTTCTAAAATGTTACAAAATTATAACTATTATTTTAAATGAACTAATTTTCCTGAATAATTAACATTTATCATTGTATTATTATCGCATATAGATATAAATTTTTTGTATAGTGATATTATAATAATTTATTAGTGGTATTATTGTAATTTAAAAACTTTTGCCGTACCTTTGCGTTGTTTATTAAAGAGACAATTAAAAGAACAACATATATGGAAAAAATAGTTATTGTAGGAGGCGTAGCTGCCGGAGCCACAGCGGCTGCCAAAGTAAGAAGAATTTCGCCCGAAGCGCAAATCACCATGCTCGAAGCGGGGCCTGATATTTCGTTTGCCAATTGTGGATTACCTTATTATATAAGTGGCGATATTAAAAGCCGTTCCAAACTCATTTTGCAAAGCCCCGAAAGCTTTAAGGAACAATACAACGTGGATGTTTTTACACATACATTGGTAACTGATATCGACCGTAAAGCTCACATTGTCACAACCAAAGATGTACGGAGCGGCGACCACAAGGAATTTGAATATACCAAACTGATCCTCGCGCAGGGTGGACGTCCGGTTAAACCGGAGCTTCCAGGTGCCAATTCGGGCCATGTTTTTACCTTGTGGACACTCGACGATATGGATAAAATCTATAATTTCATCAACGATAAACATCCGAAAAGCGCTGTTGTAGTGGGAGGGGGTTTTATCGGGCTCGAAATGGTAGAAGCGCTTGTTAAACGCGGGCTGAAGGTAAATGTGGTGGAAATGATGCCGCACGTGATGGCGGTAATGGAAGCCGAAACAGCAGGTTTTATCGAAAATGAAATGCTTTCGTACGGTGTGGAAATCCATACGGGCAGGGGAGTAACCGAAATTTCGGCTCGCTCGGTGAGGTTAGACAACGGAAAAACAATAGATGCAGATATGGTTTTACTTTCTATTGGTGTTCGCCCTACTTTGCAATTAGCCAAAGAATCTGGATTAGAAATGGGTGAAGCCGGCGGATTGCTGGTAAATGAATACATGCAAACTTCCGATCCTGATATTCTGGGTGCTGGCGATATGGTGGAGATTGAACATAGGGTGAACGGTAAAAAAGTACGTATCCCGCTTGCCGGACCTGCCAACCGTCAGGGGCGTATCGCCGCCGAAAACGCTATGGGAGGAAAGCACGCTTACAAAGGTTCAGTCGGGACTTCTATTGTCCGTGTTTTCGAAGCGGTTGCGGGTACCACGGGCTTTTCGCTGAAACAGGCACGTGCACTGGGCCTCGATGCCGATGCCGTCGTGGTGCATAAAGAACATCATACTTCGTACTATCCCGGTGCGGAGCAGGTTACCGTGATGTTGGTATATGATAAAACTACCGGCGTCATTCTGGGCGGGCAAACAGCGGGTTATGCGGGAGCTGATCGCCGTCTCGATGTGATAGCTACTGCCGCTGCCAACAAACTTACGGTGAATGATTTGTCGGATATCGACTTTGCTTACTCGCCACCATTGGGTACTGCCAACGATGCACTGAATATGGCGGCTTACACGGCCGAAAACAAGATGTCGGGTTTTAGTCCATCGGTTACTGCCTTGGAATTGGATGCTTTCGTGGCGGACAATAATCCTGTATTCGTTGATGTTCGCGATGTTTTTGCTTACGAAAAGTCGCACATAATGGGGGCATTGCATATTCCATTAGAATTGTTGGCCGAAAAAGCAGGCTCTATTCCTAAAAATCGTCCGGTAGTGGTGTACGATGAAACCGGGAAAAAAGGACATCAGGCTTTACGAACACTGGTAGGCGCTGGTTTTGCTGATGTAACCAATGTGTCGGGCGGACATGCTTCGTTGCAACGTCAGGCCAGAGCCATCGGATTTAAAAATATAGACCTGGGTTTGATCCCGGTAGAAAAGAAATCGATGGCCGATAAAACTGAAGCGGAACACGATACTTCCACCGAAAAACAGGCTGAACAACCATCAAACAAACCATTGATAGTGGATGTACGTACCCGCGAGGAGTTCAACACCGGTGCAGTGCCGGGTGCGGTGAATATCCCGCTGGATGAATTGATGTACCGGTACGAAGAGGAGCTCGGTAACCAGCCCGACCGCGATATTACGGTGTACTGCGCTTCGGGCGCCCGTTCGGCCTACGCGCAGCAAATGCTGATGCAGATCGGTTATAACAATGTAAAGAATGGTGGTGGTGTATCGGCGATGATGGCCCGTGTACGCGCTGCGGTGCAACCCAAAGCCGAACCCAAGCAGGCGGCCAACGAACCGCTGATCATCGACGTGCGTACTCGCGGCGAATTTCTGGGTGGAGCGTATCCCGGAGCTATCAACATAGAGCTGGATCAGCTGGCTTCACGAGCTAACGAGCTGGGCGACAAATCACGCGACATTACTTTGTATTGCGCTTCGGGCGCCCGCTCGGCTTACGGGCAAAGGCTGTTGCAGCAGATGGGTTTCACCAACGTGAAAAATGGTGGTGGACTGATGCACATGATGATGAGAAGATAACTATGTATGGTGGAATTTTATAGTCGTTTGAAGATTAATACATAAACAATTTTTTTAGACAAATATTTATTTTTATGCAAACAGTTTTAATCGTTCTGGCTGTTATCGTTGGAATTATCGTTGTGCTTAATGTTTATGCCCGTTTTAAAATGAAGAATATCCCGGCGGTGGCTGATAGCGATAGAATTTTGACCCTGACGGACAAAAACTTTCAGCAGCAAACCAAGGGGAAGCTCGTTTTAGTGGATTTCTGGGCTGAATGGTGTGGTCCCTGCCGGATGATGGCTCCCGTTTTGAACGAAGTTGCCGGTGAATTGCCCAGTGGAAAGTACGTGGGAAAAGTAAATATTGAAACACACAAGAATTTAGCTGCAAAATTCAAGGTCAGAAGCATTCCAACGTTGATTCTTTTTGAAAATGGAAAAGAAATCAACCGTTTTGTAGGGGTGAAAACCAAAGATTTCTTGCTAAAGCAGATGAAGTAAATTTAAGTAGGGATACAAGAATAATTTTATTGTATCCTTGAAAATCAATGAGATTCAAATGAAGAAAATTTTGATTTTAGGCGGCGGTTTTGCCGGAGTGGAAGCAGCTATCCGATTACAAAAGAGCAAGCGGTTTGATGTAACGTTGGTTTCCGACAGGGATTTTTTATACATCTATCCGATTTCGATATGGGTGCCGGTGAGGAGCATCGATTTTGAAAAAGTGAAGATTCCCCTTGCAAAAATCAGGAAAAGGCATGGCTTTAATTTGTTGATAGATAAGGTTACGGCTATTAAGGCTGAGAAAAATCAGGTAGTGTTGGAACGTCAGGTGTTGAGTTACGATTACCTTATTGTAGCTTTTGGCGGCTCGAAAATGCAACCAAAAGGTGTCGAAAATACGACGACTATTTGTGGAACTCCCGATCAAACACTTGAGTTAAGGAGCAGGATTGATGAATTGATTGCTCGTGGTAGCGGAAAAATTGCGATCGGTTTTGGTGGAAATCCAAATGACAAATCGGCGGTGCGTGGAGGCCCTGCGTTCGAGTTGATGTTTAATTTACATTATTATTTGAAAAAGAAAGGGCTGCGCGATCGGTTTGATCTGACCATGTTTGCTCCTATGGCCGAGCCCGGAGCCCGAATGGGAAAGGGAGCTATGAAAGCTATCCGTAAAATGTTCAACCAATTCGGTATTGATCAGTCTTTTGGAAAAAAAATCATCGAATTTTTGCCCGACCGTATTGTGTTTGAAGATCATTCCGGGTTAGCCACCGACCTTACTGTATTTGTTGCAGCGGGAAGTGGTTCGCCGGTGCTTAAAAACAGCGATTTGCCATTGTCGGTTGCCGGTTTTGTACAAGTGAACGATTTTAATCAGGTTGCGGCTTTTCCTAATGTTTTTGCCATTGGCGATGCTGCTGCTTATGAAGGACCTGAATGGACGGCTAAACAAGGTCATGTAGCTGAAATGATGGCTGCTCATGCCGCATTTAATATTATCCGGTTGGAAAACGGAGGTAACGGTCTCAAGGGTTATCGTGAAAAATTAAGCATTATCTGTGTGATGGATATGGGCAAAGGTGCGGCGTTTGTTTATCGTGATGATAAAAGAGAGGTGATGGTACCCATGCCGGTATTTGGCCATTGGCTAAAACAAGCCTGGGGTCTTTATACAAAGTGGACAAAATTGGGATGGTTTCCCAAGATCATTTAGTTTGTTTTTGTGATTATTTATTTTAGTAATGAAGGTGTAGCCACAAGTTACATCTTCATTGTTTATTTATTCGGTACTATATTGTTTGATTTTTTTTTCGTGTCTGTTTAAAATCGTATCTTTGTATCACAAAACTTAAAAACCATTTGTAAGGCTTTATTAAAATGATTAAACTAACATTCCCCGACAATTCGGTGCGCGAATATGCCGCTGGCATCACCGGATTGCAACTGGCTGAAAGTATCAGCCCCCGACTGGCACAAGAGGTGCTGTCGATCAGTGTTAACGACAAGGTATGGGACCTGACCCGCCCCATCGACACCGATGCTACCGTAAAATTGCACAAGTGGGACGATGCCGAAGGCAAACACGCGTTCTGGCATTCGTCGGCTCACCTGATGGCCGAAGCGTTGCAGGAGTTGTATCCTGGCATCAAATTCGGTATCGGTCCGGCAATCGAAAACGGTTTCTACTACGATGTGGATCCGGGTACTACTGTGATCAAGGAGGGCGACTTGCCTGCCATAGAAGCTAAAATGCAAGAGTTGGTGGCGCGCAAGGAAGCTATCGTCCGTTCGGACATCAGCAAGGCGGATGCCCTGAAAAAGTTCGAAGATAAAGGCGATGAGTACAAAACCGAGTTGATTTCCGACCTGGCCGATGGTACCATTACGCTTTACTCGCAGGGCGACTTTACCGACCTTTGTCGTGGTCCGCACTTGCCCAACACGGGCGAAATCAAGGCCATTAAATTGCTCAGCGTAGCCGGCGCTTACTGGCGTGGCGACGAAAAACGCAAAATGCTTACCCGTATTTACGGCATTACTTTCCCGAAAAAGAAAATGCTGGACGAATATCTGGTGTTGCTCGAAGAGGCTAAAAAACGAGATCATCGCAAAATCGGCCGCGAGCTCGAACTGTTCATGTTCTCCGAAATGGTAGGTAAGGGATTGCCTATCTGGCTTCCGCGCGGTACGGCTTTGCGCCTTCGCCTGGAAGAATTCCTGAAGAAAATTCAGCGCCGCTTCGACTACCAGCAGGTGATGACCCCGCACATCGGTAACAAACAGCTGTACGTAACTTCGGGACATTACGCCAAGTATGGTAAGGATTCGTTCCAGCCTATCAACACGCCCGAAGAAGGCGAAGAGTACTTGCTAAAACCGATGAACTGCCCGCACCACTGCGAAATATATAAATTCAAACCACGTTCGTACAAGGATTTGCCGGTACGTTTGGCAGAATTCGGGACTGTTTACCGCTACGAACAAAGTGGAGAGTTGCACGGACTGACCCGCGTGCGCAGCTTTACGCAGGACGATGCCCATATTTTCTGCCGTCCCGACCAGGTGAAAGAAGAATTCCTGAAAGTAATGGACATCATTACCATTATTTTCAACGCGCTGGAATTTGAAAACTTCGAAGCGCAAATTTCATTGCGCGATCCTAACAACAAGGAAAAATACATCGGATCGGACGAAAACTGGGAAAAAGCCGAAAGCGCCATTGTGGAAGCTTGCGCTGAAAAAGGACTGAAAGCCCGTGTGGAACTGGGCGAGGCGGCTTTCTACGGTCCTAAACTGGACTTTATGGTGAAGGATGCCATCGGCCGTCGCTGGCAGCTGGGTACCATTCAGGTGGACTACAACCTGCCGGAACGTTTCGAGCTGGAATACACCGGCGAGGACAACCAGAAACATCGCCCGGTAATGATTCACCGCGCGCCTTTTGGCTCGATGGAACGCTTTGTGGCCGTGCTTATTGAGCATACTGCCGGAAAATTCCCGTTGTGGCTTACTCCTGATCAGGTAGTGGTGCTGCCTATCAGCGAAAAGTTCAACGACTACGCTTACGAAGTGGCCAAAACGCTGAATGCCGCTGATGTACGTGTACAGGTGGACGACCGCAATGAGAAAATAGGACGTAAAATCCGTGATAACGAGTTGAAACGTATTCCGTACATGCTTATTGTTGGCGAAAAAGAAGCCGAAAATGGTGAAGTAGCTGTCCGTCGTCAGGGCGAAGGCGATAAAGGCTCCATGAAAGTAGCCGAATTTGCCAAATTGGTGAACGACGAAGTGGATGCGCTGGTAAGTAAGTATTAGAGTCAAGAGCCAAGATATTAGAGCCAAGAACCAAGATTAAAGACAATAAACCCCGCTGAGGCGCAAGACCTGAGCGGGGTTTTTGGTATGTGTTTATTGTTCTGAATTTATTTTACCCCCAGCCGCAGGGTAATAAATTCCCGGATATATTCGGCGGTATTCTCTATCCCCAATACCGATGAGTTGATGCATAAATGGTACGATGCGGCGCTTCCCCATATTTTATTGCTGTAATAGTAGTAATATCCTGCCCGTTTTTTGTCGGCTTTGGCTATCAGCGCTTCCGCCTTTTTATCGGAAAGGTGCTGGTATTCCATTACTCTTTTTACCCGGTCGGGCATGTCGGCGGTGATAAAGAGGCTGATGCAGCGGCGCTGATCGCGCAAAACGTAGTCGGCGCAACGGCCCATGATAACGGCCGATTCGCGTGAAGCGATGTTTCTGATCACATCGCTCTGGAGCTGGAAAAGGGTTTCGTTGCTGAAATAGTTGTGCTGGAAATAATCGGACAGAAGGCCTCCCGTGGATGTGGGGTTCACCTGCTCATCGGCCTGCTCGAACATCTCTTTCGACAGGCCGCTTTCGGCGGCAGCCGCGCCAATCAGTTCTTTGTCGTAAAAGGGTATTTGAAATTTCTCCGACAGTAACTTCCCGATGATGTGCCCGCCACTTCCCAACTGGCGTCCTACGCTGATAATAAAATGTTCGTCCATTCTGTTTCGTGATTTTTATGAGTAGTAAAAACAGTTCTTGATCCGATGTTTTTCTTGATGTTGAATATAAATTGTCAATCGCTCCCATGTATATTTTCCGCGGTTTTGCCGGTCCTGAACTTCCGGAGCTGCCTTGTCAGCATAAAAGCGGCAATGACACTCGCTGCCAGGTCGGCAGCAGGCATGCTGAACCATACGCCGTTCACGCCCCAAACCTGAGGGAGGATGATGAGGCAGGGGAGCAGAAAGATCAATTGCCGCGAAAGCGACATGAAAATTGCCTTCTTCGCCATCCCGATACTCTGGAAGAAATTGGTGGTTACCATCTGGAACCCGATAACGGGGAAAAACATCACGACAATCCTCAGCCCTTTTTCCGACATGCTTATCAGTTGCGCATCGGTGGTGAAGACGGATGCTACTGTCCGTGGCAACAATTCTCCTATCAGGAAACCGGCAGTCATGATGATGGTGGCGATAAGGATGGTTTTCCTCAGCACTTCATCGACCCTGCCGAACATACGTGCACCGTAATTGTATCCGGCAATGGGCTGCATCCCCTGGTTGAGCCCCATCACCGTCATGGCAAAGAGGAAAACCACCCTGTTTACAATGCCGTAAGCTCCGATAGCCAGGTCGCCGCCATAACGGCTCAGTCCCTGGTTGATCAGGATGACAATGAGGCAGGCGGCCGCGTTCATTAAAAAAGGGGAAAGCCCTATGGCCAGAGAGTCCATGACTATTTTCCGTTCGAGGCGGAAAACCCCTTTCTTCAGGTGGATAAAATTCTTTTTATCGCTGAAAATGGAGATTTGCCAAATGAGCATCAACGTTTGCGATATAATGGTAGCGAACGCGCTTCCCTGTATGCCCCAGCGCAATACGAAAATAAAGAAAGGATTGAGCACGAGGTTGATGATGACCGAGAAAATGGTAGCGTACATGGCTTTTTGCGGATGCCCCGAAGAGCGGAGCAACGCGTTCAACCCCATGTACATGTGGGTTACCACGTTGCCCGAAAGGATCACCACCATGTAATCGTGGGCGTAGGGGAGGGTTTCGTTGCTGGCGCCGAAAAAGTACAGCACCGGGTCGAGCCACAGGAGCGCCACTACCGAAAACGCCAATCCGAGGATGATGTTCAGGACGAAAACATTGCCCAGCACTTTGTTGGCGGTATCATAATCTTTCTGGCCCAACCTTACCGACATTAGCGTGGAAGCCCCTACACCCACCATGCTGCCGAAAGCGGCTGCCAGGTTCATGATGGGGAACGTAAGCGCCAACCCCGAAATGGCCAGCGCCCCTACGCCATGTCCTATGAATACGCTGTCGGTAATGTTGTACAACGACGATGCCGTCATGGCCACAATGGCCGGAACCGCATACTGTGTCAGCAATTTCCCTGTTTTTTCAGTCCCCAGGGTTACAGGCGCGCTGCTTTGATTCATCTTTTCTCCTCCTTAAATGCAACTGCAAAGGTACAAAAAAAGATTTTCTTTAAGTCCATTGAACCTGAATGTAAATGTCAGCGATAATTTTGCTCGGTTTGTTTATCGAGTTCATTTCATCTGGTTCCGTCGTGTAACAGTCGGATGATTATTGCCGAAAACGGTAGATGAATTTTCGCAGATATATTGACCACATTGCTCCGGCTTACTGCACAATGATTTTCACGGTAGTTTCCATCCCGTTGGTTGATATGAGCCGGCCGATATAAAGCCCTTTGTCGAAATCGTTCCGGTTCAGGCTGATTTCGGTAGTACCCCTGGTGTCAATGGTTCGAACCATCTTTCCCAGTAAGTCTGACACGATAAGTATTGAAAACACCTCAGCGCTGTCCCATTTCAGAATACTTCTATCGGTTATGGGATTGGGACTAAGTTTTACAGAAGGAGCATTCTGTTTGTTTTGATCAATGCCATCAGTTACATCGCAACAATTTCCGGTTGAACACCATCTGTAATCTTTGTACATTTGAATATCGTTCTGTTTAAAACAGACCAAAAGAGAAGTTTCCATACATGTCGTTGCATCTCCTTGTGGTTGTAGCAACATATATGAACTACCAATCCCTTCGATCCAAGAATTGAACGGGAAAATAAATCTTTTTCGTTTCTCTCCATTTAAGAGGGTAACCGTATCAATTTTTGTTACTACTAAATAATCTGGATTACCAAATTTAACATGAATAGTGTCACCAACCTTGACTGTAAAATCATAAAGGAGTAAATCGCCGTAATTACGGTACTGATTATCAATATTAGCATATATTTTCCCGTTCTCTTCACGAATAGCTCCATCGTATCCTCCACTAATATATGGGCAGCTATTACTACTATTGCCCATAGGCAGCCGATTATATACTTTTTTGTAACTTATACCGGCTATAACTGTATCACCGTTCAGGTATGTCTGATAATTAATGCCACTAATAGTATAAGTCCAGCAAGCATCATTGGCAAGGTATTTCTTCTCGCTCCATTTACGGGTGGTGTTGCAATCCACATAATCGGGGTTTTTATAAAGGGTTTCGCCGTTCTGGCTGAAACATACAAAATGCCACTCCTGATAGCAGTCGGAACAAGTTGGGATTGGAGTGATTGCCCCAAAAATCCCGCTGCTTATATTTCCAATTCCTTCAACTATGTACTCTGCGTTGTCATTTATTCCAAAATCGTATGGATGCTTTATGGTGTATCGTTTCCTAAAGCTGTTCCCGATTTGAATGGAATCGACTTTCGTTATTATGTAGTCAACGACTCTTTTCCCTAAATGAAGTTCATCGTACCAGATGGTGTCATTGACCTTTTTATTGAAATCGTAAAGCAAGTATTCGCTATCAGAGTATGAGTATTTTTCGGCATAAGAATAACCTGTATAATAAATTCTCTTATCTTGTTCGCGTAATCCTCCAATACCTTTATAAAAGGGATGTTGCAAGGTGCCGGTATTTCGGCATACTTTACGATAGACAACATTGCTGATTGTAGTATCTCCCTGTATAGAATATTGTAATAGCAGGGTATCCATGGGAGATCTATCCCAAGTGTAAGCATAAAACACATTCCATTGCGCGTCCTTGGTAGGGAAAGGTACGTATTTTTGGGCGTAAGCGCTTATTGATAATACGAACAGTAGAAAAACAATTATTCTTTTCATGTGTTTATGTGTAAAAAATTATTTCACTTCAAATTGTGCTCCCGATTGTACTTCAAAACTGCCCAAAAGCCAAACTTGTTACTGCGCATAACAGTAAAACTAATTGTGATTTTTTCATACACATTTTTTAAATTACGATCGCTTCCTTTCGCGTAATCAGGTTGATCAGGAAGTTCTCAGGTTAATCACCTTGTTTTGATATTTGCAACAAATTTAGTGATTTTTTTGATATTGAAACTATATTTGTTGTGAACTTAAAAATAAACATAAAATTATTGTAGATAGATTTATTTTTTGCTTTTTATTATTGAAATTTTCCTGCTTTTTGTAGATGTATCTTCATGGATGCAACTATCACATCGCGATGGCTTATTGCACAATGATTTTCACGGTAGTTCCCATCCCGTTGGTTGATATAAACGGGCCGATACAAAGCCTTCTGTTGGAATTGCCCCGGTTCAAACACAAATGTATCCGAATTTTTTTTAAACTTAACGCTATTGGTTGGGTTTTTTTAAGAAGCCCTGGAGGTTTAAAGGAATGTAACGAAAAGTGGAGCAAGAGAGGGGTGTTTGTTGATGTCCGGGTTTACCGGGCCGACGCGAATGGATACGGATGCTTCCCAAAGCTTGTCCCCTTTTTGATGGTTCTCCCTCCATTGGGTTCCGGGTACATGCTGCCAGGTATTCCGTACCATTCGCGTCGTTCCTTTTTTAGTGGGTGGCGGTGTCGTCGCTCTTTTTGGCCCTGTTGGCCGAAGCGGTAGCTCGCGATTTGCTCGCGGTTTGCACGTTGGCCACCTCCACGTTGATTTTTGTCGGCCAGGGCTTTGTAGGCTGCTTCGCCGTTGATAAAGGCCAGCGAGTTGATGGCCTGCGCCAGTTTATCGAAGGCCGCCTGCATGTTGACGCGTTCGGTGCGGGTGAGCCCGGTGATGAACTGCGCGTCCTTCTCGGAACGGTGGCTGTAGAGGTCGTCGAAAGCCCGGTTGGATTCGTCGAGCTTGTCTGTCCACACTTTAGCCCCAATGGTTTCCACCAGCGGCGTGTTTTCGGCGTTGCGCAGGTCCTGCACCAGGTTGGTGATGGCGGCGGTTTCTTCCCGTTGCGGGAAACGGGCCAGCCCATATCCGTACTTTTCCACCACCAGCAGCAGCTTTTCGGCGGCGCCGATCATGGCCTTGTCGGGGAAACGGGTCATGCTGCGGAGGAATCCTACGAATCCGGTGAACAAATCGTCGCGGGCATCGTCGGCCGCTATCAGGGCATTGGTATAACCCGTTTTCATGGCCTGTTTCATCGAAGCGTCCAGCGAGTCGAAACTCTTTTTAAATTCAGCCTGGTAAGCTGTAAGCATCAGTTTGCCTAAGTCTTCTTTTTCGAGGTAACCGGCAGTTAAGCTCATCACCTGATAAAAATCCATCAGGCGGGCATTCGCTAAGTTCGTTGATACAATCATCATAGATAATTAATTTATGCTTCCTGTTCCCTTCGCGGGGAAGAAGGAGAGCGGTTAGTATTTATTTAAACAAAAAAAACAGATGTTGCGTAAGAGTATTTTTTACGTGTTGGAAACGAATTGAAAATAGTTTACAAAGGCATTGACAGGTGCCGAAAATGCTTTACATCGCCTGCAAAGGGGTGTCAACAGTTGTTGAGAGGGCTTTACATCATTTGCAAAGGGGTGTCAACGGTTGTTGAGAGGTATTTACATCACTTGCAAAGGGGTGTCAACAGTTGTTGAGAGGTATTTACATCATTTGCAAAGGGGTGTCAACAGTTGTTGAGAGGGCTTTACATCATTTGCAAAGGGGTGTCAACAGCTGTTGAGAGGTATTTGCACCTGATGTAACGCGAAAAAGTGCCATCCCGACATGGAGATGTAGTGGCGAAAAGAGGTTTGGTAACCGGAACGGACGGGTTTGAAACAATGTGGTAACAGGGCGTGTGGCTTACCTGGAGGTAAAGGGCGGGGGTGGTGATGCCTTTCCACACGGGGTGCAAATAAAAGTGATTCATAATGTTGGGTCGATTTAGTGTTATGTGTGCAAATGTAGCAAAAGATTTTTATTGCGCAAGGGGCGGCAGGAAATATTTATTGAGGGATGTGGTTGGTGTGTTGAGGCAGTGATGGGTGTTAAAAGCGTTTGCTTTGTATATGCGGTATTATATTTATTGAGGTTTTGGTTGCGGGGTTAAACATTTTTTTGTTTTTTTGTGTTGGTAAATGGAGCGGAGGGCAGCGTGCCGGGTAAATCGTGAAACGGGAGTTGCGGCATGTCCTTACCGGAAGATGGGTGGCGAACGGTATGTAGATGTGCTTTTCGCTTCTGTCGGTTCATTCATTCATTCATTCGTTAAAAAAATATTTAGCACATGACAAAAAATTGAATTTTTAATAAACAAAAGATAATCAAATGATTTAAAAGGGGTTTCCACCCCTAAAACCCCGACTTCCTTTTTGCCTTGACGCAAAAAGGAAGCAAAAAAGTCAAGACTCCGCCCGCTTCGCTCGAAAAATTAGCGTTCGTTGACTGAAAATCTTCCAAACTCGCTCCTGCGTCGCTCAAACAAGGAAGATTTCTTTATGTCAACGTCACTTATTTTTCGGCTCACCGGACAAGGTCGATCCCTGCGCGACGGATAGAGCATTTGATTGTCAAAAATTTATGCCGAATTTAAAATTTTTGTCATGTACTAAGAAAAAAATATGTTAGGAAAATATTTCAATCTCGATAAAAGCAAGCACTTCCCACAGTTGGGGGGGCTGGAGATCTTCAAATACATCGGGCCGGGGCTGCTGGTAACGGTAGGTTTTATCGATCCGGGCAACTGGGCATCGAACATTGCCGCCGGCGCCGGCTATGGTTATACGTTGTTGTGGATGGTAACCCTCTCTACCTTCATGCTCATTGTGCTGCAACACAATGTGGCGCACCTCGGCATTGCCACCGGGCTTTGCTTGGCCGAAGCCACCAGTATTTACATCAAGCCCCGTTATGCCAACTTCCTCCTCGCGTTGGCCATGATGGCGTCGGTGTCCACCTCGCTGGCCGAAGTGCTCGGGGGCGCCATTGCCCTGGAGATGCTTTTTGGCGTTCCGGTAAAGGCGGGGGCCATATTGGTAGCCGTGTTTGTCATTATTATGCTGTTCAGCAATTCGTACCGCGTAATCGAGAAGTGGATCATTGCCTTTGTATCGGTCATCGGTTTATCGTTTTTGTATGAGCTTTCGCTGGTGAACATCGACTGGCACAGTGCCGTAACGGGTTGGGTAACCCCTTCGTTTCCTAAAGATTCGGTGGTGGTTATCATGAGCGTGCTTGGCGCCGTGGTGATGCCGCACAACCTTTTTCTCCATTCCGAAATCATACAGAGCCGCCAATGGAACCTGAAGGACGACAAGGTGATTAAAAAGCAGCTGCGCTACGAGTTTTTAGATACACTTTTGTCCATGATCATCGGGTGGGGCATCAACAGCGCCATGATATTGCTCGCGGCCGCGGCTTTTTTCGCCACGCGGACACCCGTCAACGAGCTTTCGCAGGCCAGCCAGTTGCTTACACCCCTGCTCGGCAACAACGCCACGGTGGTTTTCGCGGTGGCATTGTTGTTTTCGGGCGTTGCTTCCACTACCACATCGGGCATGGCTGCCGGCTCCATCTTTGCCGGCATTTACCGGGAGCCTTACGATATTAAAGATAACCACTCGCGGTTGGGCGTGCTCATTTCCATTGTGTTGGCGGTGCTGATTATTCTCCTGATCTCCGACCCGTTCAAAGGGCTTATCTATTCGCAGATGATCCTGAGCATCCAGTTGCCGTTCACTATTTTTATGCAGGTTTACCTCACTTCGTCCCAGAGGGTGATGGGTAAATACAAAAATACATTGTTCACCAAGGCGCTGCTGCTGGCGCTTGGCGCTATTGTTACCGCGCTGAACGTGTGGCTGTTCGTGAGCCTTTTGTGACGACGGCCGTTTTGCATCGTTCCCAATCGTATAAAAAGATATTTAATGGTTCGTTGTAATACCCGTTTTTGAGTCCGCCGCGCGGTAGATGTAATGTGATGGCCTCAAAGGGAAAAGCGTTATGCTTTTCTTTTTGAGGCTTTTTTGTGTCGAATTGATTGGAATTGCGGTTGTGTTGTGTGTAATGCCGATAAGGATGAGCTGATGGCAAGTTTGGGTTTTACTCCCTGTTTTGATGTTTGTTCGTTTCAGTTTGATTGTGTGGTTTTGGTTGAATGTAAAGATTTCAAATAATAAAATGAAATATTTAAAGCTATATTTGTGTTATAATGAAGTTGTATTTAAAGTAATACTTTCATATTGTAAATTGATTAATAATAAAAGCAAAATATGACAGTAAAAATTTAATATTGATTACAAAAATACTAATTTTGCAAATGAAATATATAAAAATGATATTAAAATAAATAAAAGACAAACAAAAAGATAATTAACAAATAAATTGTATAACATTAAAAAAGTAAGGTATGAAGAAAATTAAATTGTTCTCGCTCGTTTTTTTTGCATTGTTTGTTTCTGTCGCGGTGGAGGCTCAGTTTGCCGTAGGTACCGACATTGTGAGTTCGTATGTTTGGCGTGGTTTGCCCCAGGGTTCCACTCATGGCGGCACTCCTAATTTTCAGCCGTATTTATCTTATACAGCAGGTGGGTTCAGTATCGGTTCCTGGGCTTCGGGCAGTTTTGATGGAGGTATAAAAGAAGTGGACCTGTATGCTACTTATGCTATTTCACCGCTTTTTTCGGTAACTGTAACCGATTACAATTATGGTTTTGCAAGCACCGGGGCCGGCAATCAAAAGTATTTTAATTATGATAATGATAAAACCGACCATATCATTGAACTGACAGCTGCCTACGCGGGTGTAAAGGCATTCCCTCTGAGCTTGTCGTTGAATACGATGGTGTACGGCGCCGATAAAAAAGTAAACAGCAGTGGCGATTTGAAACAGGCTTATTCCACTTATTTCGAACTGGGTTACCCGCTCAGTTCCAATGCCAAGGTTTTTGCCGGAGGCTCGTTGGGTAAAAGCCCGAATACTTATTATACCGATGGTTTCAACTTTACCAATATCGGTCTCAAGGTAAGTAAATCCATCGAAATTACCGATAAATTCAGTTTGCCGGTGTATGGCATCCTCGGCTTTAACCCCAATGCCAGCAACGCTTATTTTGTTGTAGGTATTTCATTGTAAAAAATTCCAATAAATAATTTGTATATGGAACGGGCATGGACACGGAAATTCACCAAAGGGAATGGAAATCTGCCGTGCGAGTTCCATGCGACAACTAAAAATAATTATTTGACACATGAAAAAAGTAGAAGCAATTATTCGTTCTTCAAAATTTGAAGAAGTAAAAAAAGCCCTCAATGAGGCAGGAATTGATTTCTTTACTTATGCAGACGTTACCGGGGTGGGAAATGAGGTTAGCAAGGGCGCGCATGCCTATCGTGGAACGGTTTACGATACCAGTTATATTCCACGCCAACTTCTTACCATTGTAGTGAGGGATATAAACCTTGAAAGGACGGTAAATGCGGTTTTGAAATCGGCACGCACCGGAGTCATCGGTGATGGTAAAATTTTCGTTTCTGATATCGATGAATCGTACCGTATCAGGAACGGCGAAAAAGGCGACGAGTCATTGTATAATAAAGAATAATAAAAACAGGAGGTATAAAAATGAAAAGATATATTTTATTTATTTTATTAGCGCTTTTTACAGCGAGCGCGTTTACTTTTACTTACGCGGAGAAAGCTCCGGATCCTACCGGGGCGGCTACAGGCACAAGCGCCGATGTTACCGCCGTTACGGCCGGCAAACCTACTTTGGATGAAGTGGCGGCGCAGGCGGGTCATAATAAGGTGGCCATCAACTTTGTCTGGGTGCTTATTACCGGATTCCTCGTTATGTTTATGCAGTTCGGTTTTGCCGCTGTCGAAGGTGGCTTTACCCGTGCAAAGAATGCTTCGCATACTTTTGCAATGAACTTCCTTATTTACCCGTTAGGGATGATCGGGTTCTTTATTTGCGGATTCGCTTTTATGTTTGGAGGCGTGGGGGCGATTGGAACAATGGGAGGATATGATGGCCTGAATCAGGAATTAACCCTTAACTTGTTTGGCCATACATTCGGGCTGATAGGTACCAAAGGGTTTTTCCTTAATGGCGTTTACGATGTGGCTGTGTTCGCATTGTTCCTGTTTCAAATGGTGTTTATGGATACTACTGCCACTATCCCGACAGGCGCTATGGCTGAACGGTGGAAATATTCTTCGTTCTTTATTTATGGTTTAGCCGTGGGAACGATTATCTACCCCGTTTATGGAAACTGGGTTTGGGGCGGCGGCTGGTTGTCGCAACTTGGAAACATGTTTGGCTTAGGTCATGGGCATGTCGATTTTGCCGGCTCGTCGGTAGTTCACTTAACGGGTGGTGTGCTTGCTTTTGTGGGTGCTAAAATGCTTGGTCCACGTTTGGGTAAATACAACAAGGATGGTTCGCCGAACGCTATTCCGGGACATAATATCCCGTTAGGTATTTTGGGCTCTTTCGTACTTGCTTTCGGTTGGTTTGGTTTTAATGCCGGATCAAGTTTGGCGGGAGGCGATTTCAGAATCTCGATTGTCGCGGTAAATACAATGATTGCTTCTGCTACCGGCGCTTTGGCATCCACGCTTTATATGTGGTTGTTCAAAACCAAAAAACCGGATCCGACCATGATGGCCAACGGAATGCTTGCAGGTCTTGTTGCTATTACGGCTCCCTGCGCTTTTGTAACGGTAGGTTCGGCCGCTATTATCGGCCTCGTCTCTGGAGTGTTGGTTGTTGAAGCCGCCTTCTTTATCGAAGGTAAACTGAAGGTGGACGACCCGGTTGGCGCAGTGGCTGTTCATGGTGTAAATGGAGCTTGGGGATGTTTGGCTTTGGGGCTGCTGGCCGATGGCACTTATGGCGATGGGCTTAATGGTATCAAAGGAGGTGTAACCGGGTTGTTATATGGCGATGGAGGTCAGTTCCTGGCCGAGTTTATTGGTGTAGTGGCAAATGTTGTTTACATCGGTCTCATAGGCTGGGTAGTATTTAAATTGATAGATTTGGCAGTTGGTAACCGGGTTAAACCTGAAGATGAGCTCATGGGTCTTGACATTCCCGAAATGGGTGTTGAAGGATATTCAGGTATCAAGATGGATAAAAATGCTGAAACTCCGCTTTCGCGATAATTCATGAAGTAGAGATATTGAAGAAAGACCCTGTTTGTGCGGGGTCTTTTTTTGTATTCCGATTTTAATGTCGGGATTTTATTATTAATTTTGTGCAACTTTAAAAAAACAAAAATATGAATGATGAACCGGGTGCGATTAATTGTCGTGAAAAGCTGATCCCGAAATGGGTGGCGATGCTGGTAGCGGTAGTGTGCGTTACAGGACTTTTCTTTATTCCGCCTACATCTTTTGCGTTTTACCTCTGGATAGCGCTTTGCGCGCTTTTCATAGTGAAAACATGGACGCAGAAACCCGATAAAGATCCTGTTTTGATTATTGGCGATCAGGGTGTTCGATTGTCTGATGCTGCTTTCTATCCGTATTCCGAAGTGGAAAAAGTCATGGCTTTTTCTAAAAACAGGTTAAGGTTTCGTTCTGTAAGTTTTAAGCTTTATTTAAAATCCGGAAGCGAGGTGGAATTTTCGGTGGATAATCTTGATGTAAAGCCTCAAAAATTACTTGATGCTATCAATGCAAAATTAAATGTATAAATTTTTAATATGATGTTGTTGACTATTACGCACGAATTAAACGCAGTTTCAGGCCTTTCGGCCATTCCGTTTGTGCTTATGCTGGCTTGTATAGCCATTTTCCCGATTTTTTTCAGCAAGTTTTGGGAAGAGAATAAAAACAAGTTGCTGGTGTCGGTGGTCCTTTCGGTGCCGGTCATTGCTTATCTTTTTATACGGGGCAATTCCACGGTGTTGTACGATACCGTGTTGTTCGATTATATCCCTTTCCTGATTTTGCTGGGATCGCTGTTTGTTATTACCGGCGGAATTTATATAGATGGCGATATAGAGGCCAAGCCGGGTGTTAATGTCCTGTTGATGGGGATAGGGGCGGCGCTGGCATCGTTTATAGGCACTACGGGAGCGGCTATGTTGCTTATCAGGCCGCTGATCAGTATTAATTCCGAGCGTAAATACAAGGTGCACACCATTTTGTTCTTTATCGCCATTGTGGCTAATTGTGGCGGGTTGATGACCCCGCTGGGCGATCCTCCGCTGTTTGTCATGTACCTGAGAGGAGCTCCGTTCTTTTGGTTTTTCAAGTTGGGTGTGGAGTGGCTGTTTGTAAACGGATTGCTGTTGCTGATTTTCTTCCTGACGGATTTGTATTTCCACAAACGGGAGCCAAATAAAAATCTGGTTATGGATAAAACCAATATTCGCCCGATTACGATAAGAGGCAAGCTCAATTTCGTTTGGTTGGCCGGTGTTATTCTGTCGGTGGCGTTTGTGAACAAGCAATATATTCCGTTTTTGGATAGCGACAATATGGTGTTGAAATACATGAGGGAGTTTTTTATTGCCGCTTTTGCCGTTGTTTCGCTATTGACCACATCCAAAAAAGTCAGGGTTTCCAACGGTTTTTCGTGGGCGCCCATAGTGGAGGTGGCTTACCTTTTTGCGGGCATTTTCATTACCATGGTTCCATGCCTGATATACCTGCAGCTGAATGCGCGGCATTTGGGCGTAACCACGCCGGCGCAGTTTTACTACGCTGCCGGAGCCTTGAGTAGTTTCCTCGATAATACCCCGACTGCGGTTACGTTCCACTCGCTGGCGCTTGGCCTTAATGGTTCGTTGGCGCATGGCGGTGTGAGCATGGTGGCGGGTATCCCCGAAAACCTGTTGAGGGCTATTTGTTTGGGCGCGGTAATGTTCGGAAGTATGACCTATATTGGGAATGGCCCTAATTTCATGGTTAAATCCATTGCCGAAGAAAATAACATCAACATGCCTCATTTCTTTAAATATATTTACGGTTTCAGCCTGATAGTGCTGTTGCCGGTGTATGTCCTTGTCCATTTGCTTTTCTTGTAGCTCTTTTTATAATACGATATTATTCTGCGCGCTTTGGCCGGTTGTTCTATTTTGGAGCAACCGGTTTTTTGTTTTGTTTCATCGGGTATTACCCAATGTGTTACCGAATGGAGAATATTATTATATGTGTTTTCTAAAATGTTGTATTAATTTCATTATTTTGAGATAAATGTAAGTAAATATCTATTTTTATCGTCAAAATATTTGTTAAAACAGATTTTTTTATAGCTTTTTGTTGCATGGTTAAAATATTATTATTAATTTTGTCATCGAAATGGTGTTTTGTTGAGCGAATGTAGAGATATTTGCCAAAAAACAAATCATATAGATACGATAGAACTATAAAACGATAATAAAATGAAGAAAATTGAAGCAGTAATCCGCAAATCAAAATTTGAGGATGTTAAACAGGCATTGTCAGATGCCGGAATTGAATGGTTTTCGTACTGGGATATTACCGGTTTGGGTAAATCTACGGAAGATCAGGTGATCAGGGGGCAGGTTTTTCAGTCCAGCTACATTCATCGTCGTATGTTGTCGATAGTTGTAAGAGATGTCAATTTGGAACGTACGGTGAACGCGATACTGGATTCGGCCTGGACGGGCGAAACAGGCGATGGGAAGATTTTCGTTTACGATATCGAAGATACCTACCGCATCAGAACCCGCCAATCGGGGCCACAAGCCCTTTATAACCAGGATGCCACTAACGAATAACCGATTATTAACCAATTTAACATCTGAATAATGAAGAAGAAATTTATAATTCTGGCGGCTGCTTTGCTGTCGATGGCCGGCAGCTTGTCGGCGCAAACTGCGAATGCACCGAAAATTGACGCGGGCGATACGGCCTGGATGATTGTAGCTTCGGCTTTGGTCTTGTTCATGACTATACCCGGGTTGGCATTGTTTTACGGAGGCCTTGTTCGTCGTAAAAACGTGTTGAATGTGTTTATGCAATGTTTTATTATCACGGCCATTATAAGTGTGGAATGGGTGGTAGTAGGTTATAGCAACGCGTTCGGTTCTAATTCTGTAGATTTTCTGAAGCCCTTTATCGGAGGTTTCGATTGGGCGTTTCTCCATCATATAAAAGTAAGCGACCTGAGTCCTTATTTTATTTCGCATTCGCAAACGGCTGCCGATGGGAGCAGCGTTGGTACTATCCCCCATTATATTTTTATCATGTTTCAGGGGATGTTTGCCATAATAACGCCGGCCCTGATTTTAGGGGCATTTGCCGAACGCATAAAATTTAAGGGATTCGTGATTTTTACCATATTATGGGCGCTCTTTATTTATAATCCTGTTGCTCACTGGGTATGGTCGGCTGATGGCTGGCTTTACAAACTGGGTGCCTTGGATTTTGCAGGTGGAACGGTGGTTCACATCAATGCCGGTATCGCGGCTATAGTAACAGCCGTAATGCTTGGTAAAAGAAGAGATTACAAAGGTCATGCTATACCTCCCCACAATATTACTTACGTAGCGATGGGTGCCGCCATGTTGTGGGTAGGGTGGTTTGGGTTCAATGCCGGTAGCGGCCTTGCTGCCGATGGATTGGCCGCAAGCGCTTTCTTAGTAACACATATTGCTGCTGCCACTGCTGCGCTCACGTGGGCTTTGCTCGACTGGATCCTTGATAAACGCCCCACGGTGGTTGGTATCAGTACAGGTGCAGTGGGAGGTTTGGTTGCCATAACGCCGGCCGCAGGTTATGTGGGCGTTGGCGGTGCAATAGTAATTGGTATTTTGGTGTCGTTGGTATGCTTCTACATGGTTGCCAAAGTGAAACCCCGGTTCGGTTACGATGATTCGCTCGATGCTTTCGGAGTTCACGGGGTTGGCGGTATTCTCGGCGCGTTGCTTACAGGTGTGTTGGCTTCGCCCATGGTGCAATCGGCCTGTTCGGGGGCTATTTATGGGAATTTCAAACAACTTGGCATACAAGCCGTTGCTGTGGCTGTTACCATTGTGTTCTCGGGTATTGGAACGTATATATTGTTCAAGATTACTGAAAAAACGGTTGGTATTCGTGTTGAGGATAAGGCTGAAGCTATCGGTCTGGACGAGACGCAGCACGGCGAAACGGCTTATACTAGTTTTGATTAATCATTAAACTGTATAAAAGAACTTTCAATATTTCCTGTATAACGGTTATGTTTCTTTTCACGGAATTTTTATTTCAGGAAATAGCGGTTTGAAACGACAAAAACAAAGGAGCCGGTCGTTGAATGAATGCGACCGGTTTCCATCAAGATAAAAACACGGTGAAACTGCTTAAATAATCGTGTGTTTTTTAGTTTTATTGTTTCTGACAGGCTATTTCGGGAGAAATGGCCTGTTTTTTTTATTTTACCCGTTGAATAAATATACGGGATCCTGATATAAACAGCTTGGTTTTACATGGTTGCGAATGGTAGGCACAGTGGTTGTAAAACCTTGTGTCAACAGCTGAAAGTTGCACTTTTTGAATCCGAAACTTAGACTTTTTGTTTAATGTTTCAAAATTTGAACAATTTATTACAATAGCGTGTTGTTTTCTTACAAAATGAAACCGGCGCTTTTCGATGGGCAAAAAACGTCAAAAATAATAATCTGTAATAAAACAGTGTCTTATTATTAATATATAGAATAATTATGCATCAAAATATTATAAAATGTAAATTTCCGAATATTTTTCATATAAAGAGATGAATAATTTGGAAATAGCTTACATATTTCTTATTTTTGCATAGATTTTACTATCACATCGAAAGAACAATTTGATTAAATATAGAATTTTTATAAAAATAACTTCTTAAACAAAAGATTATGTCATCATTAAGATTTAAAGCAGTAGAAGAAGCTTTTAAGAAAAAAGCGTTGCATGTTACACCTCCGTCTGCGCTGACATCAGATTATTTCGGGAAATATGTTTTCAATAAAGCTGCGCAAGAAAAATATTTGTCGAAAGATACTGCAAAAGCATTGCAAAATGTAGTTGAGAAAGGTGCAACACTTGATCTGGCTCTGGCAAGTCAGGTGGCTTCCGGTCTCAAAAACTGGTCGAGCGAATTAGGTGCAACCCATTATACGCACTGGTTCCAACCCTTGACCGACGGAACTGCTGAAAAACATGACTCTTTTATCGATTATATAGGTGCTCCCGGCGAAGGTATCATCGAAGAATTCAGCGGAAAGCTCCTTGCGCAGCAGGAACCTGATGCCTCTTCGTTCCCGAGTGGCGGTATTCGCAGTACTTTTGAAGCCCGTGGCTATACAGCTTGGGATCCATCGTCTCCTGCGTTTGTAATTGATGACACTTTAGTGATTCCTACTGTATTTATCTCATACACAGGTGAAACTCTCGACCTTAAAGCTCCTTTGCTGAAAGCGCTCGGCGTCGTGGACAAAGCGGCTACCGATGTTGCTAAATACTTTGACCCGAATGTGAAAAAAGTGTTTTCGTATTTGGGTTGGGAACAGGAGTATTTCCTGATTGACGAAGGTTTGTATGCTGCCCGTCCGGATATTGTTATGACTGGTCGTACGTTGCTTGGTCACGAATCAGCTAAAAACCAGCAGTTGGAAGACCACTATTTTGGTTCGGTGCCAAGCCGTGTGGCTGAATTTATGAAGGATGTTGAATTTGAAGCATATAAATACGGAATTCCTTTGAAGACCCGCCATAATGAAGTGGCTCCTAACCAGTTTGAGTTGGCTCCGATTTTCGGTGAAACCAACCTGGCTGTTGACCAGAACCTGCTTATTATGACAATTTTGAAAAAGATTTCCCGTCGTCATGGTTTCCGTGTGCTTTTGCACGAAAAACCGTTTGCAGGCATCAACGGTTCAGGAAAACACAACAACTGGTCGCTCGGTACCGATACCGGCGTGGGATTGCTTACTCCGGGTAAAACTCCTCAGGAAAATCTCCAGTTTGTTACTTTCCTTGTCAATATCCTGATGGCTGTTTACAAAAACAATGCCTTGCTGAAAGCTTCTATCTTCTCGGCTCAGAACGCTCACCGTTTGGGTGCCAATGAAGCGCCTCCTGCCATTATCTCTGCGTTCCTCGGATCTCAGGTATCGGCTGTGCTCGACAAGCTTGAAACTAGCACCAGCGACGAAGCTATTGTACTTGACGAAAAGAAAAAACTGAGTTTGGGCATTGCCCATCTTCCTGAAGTATTGCTCGATAATACCGACCGCAACCGCACTTCGCCGTTCGCGTTTACGGGTAACCGTTTCGAATTCCGTGCGGTAGGTTCTTCAGCCAACTGTTCTTCGGCCATGACGGCTTTGAATGCTGCGGTAGCCGGCCAGTTGATTGAATTCAAGGAAACTATCGATGCTAAAGTTGCAGCAGGTGCCAGCTTACAGTCGGCCATATTCGAAGTAATTAAAGAGTACATTAAAATATCCAAACCGATCCGATTCGATGGCAATGGTTACAGCGACGAATGGAAAGTTGAAGCAAAAAAACGGGGCCTCGACGATGAAACCAGCGCTCCCAAAATTTTCAAAGCTTACACCAGCAAATCGAGCGTTGAACTCTTTACTAAATTGGGCGTTTTGACTGAAAAAGAGCTGGAATCCCGTAACGAAGTGAAATGGGAAACTTACACCAAATGGATCCAGATTGAAGCCCGTGTACTTGGGGACCTTGTCCTGAACCATATTATTCCGGTAGCGACCCGTTATCAAAGTTCGTTGCTCGACAATGTAGCTAAAGTTTGCGCAGTGTTCCCGGCCGAAAAAGCTGAAAATATCAATAAGCTTAATTCCCAGTTGATTGTTGAAATAAGCGAAAGAATTGCTACCATCAAGAATGCGGTGGACGACTTGGTGGATACTCGTCGGCAGGTTAACAAAATTGAGGATGGCTTTGAAAAAGCACTTGCTTATCATGACAAGGTGATTCCTTATTTCGACGTTATCCGCTACAATGTGGATAAACTCGAACTTATCGTAGATGACGAACTTTGGACACTTCCTAAATACAGGGAGCTATTGTTCATCCGCTAAGCATTTTTCCGCAAAACAGATAAATTTTTTATACGATAGTGGGAGTGCTTTTTCTGAAAGGCTCCCACTATTTTTACAATAACGAAACAATAAAACTAAAAAACACCGGATTAGCAGAGTTGTATATTTTCAAAAGAATAATAACCGGTAAATAATGAAAAAAAGGTATGAATTCAAATCAGCAGCAGTTACAGAGAGATGAAAGTGACCAGCGCACGCTGTACTCATTTCAAAACGAACATGATGCCTGCGGTGTGGGGCTTGTATTGAATCTTTTTGGCGAAAAATCGCACGAAATCGTTGAAAAAGGTTTGCAGGTTCTCGAAAACATGGTTCACCGCGGAGCCGAAAGCGCCGATAACAAAACAGGCGATGGAGCCGGTATTTTAGTCCAAATTCCACACGAATTTATTCTGTTACAGGGAATTCCTGTCCCTTCCAAAGGGAAATACGGTACCGGACTGGTATTTCTTCCCAAAGAAACTACAAAAGCTCAACTTTGTCTTAACGTCATAAAAGAAAATGTCGAAAAAGAGGGACTTACCCTTCTGGCAATACGCGATGTGCCGGTTAACAGCGGTATTCTGGGCGAAATATCCGCTTCGAACGAACCGTTGATAAAGCAGATCTTTATCACCGGAGCCCACACTCAGGAAGAACTGGAACACAAACTTTACGTTGTCCGGAAAAAAATAGAGAAATCAATTTTACAATCAAATATATCCAGGGAACGGTCATTTTACATTGTAAGTCTATCTACCAAACAGATGGTTTACAAAGGGATGCTTACCTCTCTTCAACTCAGGGAATATTATCCTGACCTGACCAACGATAATTTCACCAGTGGTGTTTCGCTGGTTCACTCCCGTTTTAGTACCAATACTTTCCCTACCTGGGATCTGGCTCAACCTTTCCGTATGTTGGGACATAATGGCGAGATCAATACCATACGTGGTAACCGCCAGTGGATGGAATCGCGCGAAAGTGTGCTGAAATCAGATTTGCTGGGTAATCTTCAGGATCTTTACCCGATAGTGCAACCGGGAATGAGCGACAGTGCAACGCTGGATAACGTGCTCGAATTTCTGGTGATGTCGGGCAAGAGCTTGCCTCATGCCATGGCCATGCTGGTCCCCGAAAGCCTGAACCAGAAGAATCCCATTTCGGATAGCCTGAAAGCTTTCTACGAATACCACAGCACCTTTATGGAACCGTGGGATGGCCCGGCCACGCTGTTATTCAGCGACGGACGTTATGCCGGTGGCATGCTCGACCGTAACGGACTTCGTCCGGCGCGCTACCTGGTTACTCACGATAACCTGATGGTCATTGCTTCCGAAGCGGGTACTATCGAAATTGAACCTGAACGTATCAAGGAAAAAGGACGGTTAAAACCGGGAAAAATGGTGATGGTGGATACCGAAAACGGTAAGATCTATTACGATCCGGAACTGAAAGAAGGGTTGGCAAGGGCTTTTCCGTACCGCGAATGGTTGAACCAGAACTGTATCGTTTTGGATACGGTAACTTCAGGGCGTAATATTAAAAACGACATACAGAATTATCCTACATTGCTCCACGCTTTCGGCTATTCGAAAGAGGATGTGGAAAAACTGCTTATCCCTATGGCCGTGGATGGTTACGAACCAACATCGTCGATGGGTAACGATACTACCTTGTCGGTATTTTCCGATAAACCGCAACGGTTGTTCAACTATTTCCGTCAGCAGTTTGCGCAGGTTACCAATCCGGCTATCGACCCGATTCGTGAAGAATTGGTCATGTCGCTTACCGGATATATCGGTTCTGTCCACCAGAATTTGTTGGAACCCGCTCACGAAATTTGCAAGATGGTGAAACTGAAAAGTCCGGTACTGACCAATACGCAGTTCGATATACTGATGAATCTGAAATACAAAGGATTCTATACCATTTCGCTGCCAATGCTTTTCGATCCGAAACAGGGCGCGAAGGGGCTCGAAAAAGCCATTCAGGAACTTTGCCTTTCAGTAGAAAAGGCAGTTGACGATGGGAAAAATTACATTGTATTGAGCGACAGGGGAGTAGATGCCACTCATGCCCCGATACCTTCCTTGTTGGCTGTATCTGCCGTCCATCTTTATTTGGTGCAGAAAAGAAAACGTATGCAGATTGATATAGTGGTAGAATCGGCCGAGCCGCGCGAAGTGATGCATTTCGCCTTGTTGTTCGGATTCGGTGCCAATGCTGTCAATCCGTATATGATTTTTGCTATCCTGAACGACAGGATTAAAACCGGCGAAATCAATATGCAGCTCGATGCAGCTATCAAACATTATATAAAAGCTGTAAACAAAGGTTTGCTCAAGGTATTATCAAAAATGGGTAATTCTACCCTGCGCAGTTATCGTGGAGCTCACATTTTTGAAGCTATCGGAATTTCATCATCATTCCTAAATAAATATTTTACAGGAATATCTTCGGCTATCGAAGGGATTGATATTGAAGATGTGGCCGCCGAAGTAATTGCTCCTCATACCGAAGCGTTTTTCCCGAAGGAAGGGGATGACCTTTCTCAACTGAAAAATCTGGGAAGTTACGCGTATCGTCGCGAAGGGGAAAACCATGCATGGAATCCCGAAACCATTGCTCGATTGCAAATTGCCACACGTACCGGAAGTTACGAAAAATTCAAAGAATATACCAAGGTGGTGGATGATAAGCCGGCTCCTATTTTTATTCGCGACTTGATGGATTTTAAACAAAATCCGATCAGTGTTGACGAGGTGGAGCCGATCGAAAACATCATGAAACGTTTCGTAACGGGTGCCATGTCGTACGGGTCGATCAGCCGTGAAGCCCATGAGGCCATGGCTATGGCCATGAACCTGATTGGCGGACGTAGCAATACGGGTGAAGGCGGCGAAGATCCTGAACGTTATAAAAAACGGGAAGATGGATTGAGTACCCGGAGCGCTATCAAACAGGTGGCTTCCGGACGTTTCGGCGTTACTGCCGAATATCTGGTGAACGCCGACGAAATTCAGATTAAAATTGCCCAAGGTGCTAAACCGGGCGAAGGTGGACAATTGCCCGGACATAAGGTAGATAAAATTATTGCGAAAACCCGGCACTCCATTCCTGGAATTTCGTTGATTTCGCCTCCACCTCATCATGATATTTATTCCATTGAAGATTTGGCCCAGCTTATTTTCGATTTGAAAAACATAAACCCGGCAGCAGCCATCAGTGTGAAGTTGGTGTCGGAAACCGGTATAGGAACCATTGCCGCCGGTGTGGCCAAAGCCAAGGCCGACCTGATCCTTATCAGTGGCGCTGAAGGTGGAACAGGTGCCAGTCCTGCAAGTTCGATCAAGCACGCGGGTTTGCCGCTCGAAATTGGCCTTGCTGAAACGCAGCAAACACTTGTGTTGAATAATTTAAGAGGGCAGGTGAGGTTGCAGGCCGATGGGCAGCTGAAAACAGGAAGGGATATTATTATAGCGGCTTTGCTCGGAGCCGAGGAATATGGTTTCGCGACAAGTGCGCTGATCATCCTTGGATGTGTTATCATGCGGAAATGCCACATGAATACCTGCCCCGTAGGAGTTGCTACTCAGGACGAACAATTGCGTAAACATTTTTCAGGAAAATACGAATACCTCGTTAATTTCTTTAAATTTATAGCTCAGGATGTCCGTGAACATCTTGCCGAAATGGGCTTCCACAGTTTGGATGAAATCATTGGACGGACTGAACTTCTCGAAAGAAAAGAGTTAAAAGGTAACCCGAAAATCGCTAAAGTAAAGTTATCAAAAATTATGTTCAAACCGGGCGAAGGAACAAACAATGCCATTCGTCACATAAAAAACCAGGAACATAAAATAGATAAGGTGCTTGATAAGGAGTTGATAAAGAAATCGCTTCCGGCTCTCGATTTGTGTATGCCGGTGGAAATCAAGCACAAAATTAAAAATACCGATCGTACCGTAGGAGCTATGCTTTCGGGCGAAATAGCCAAAAGATACGGTCAGGCGGGATTGCCTAACGATACGATAAAAGCTTATTTCACAGGCTCTGCCGGTCAGAGTTTCGGCGCTTTCCTGAGCAAGGGCGTTTATTTCCAGCTCGAAGGCGAAGCGAACGATTATCTGGGGAAAGGTCTTTCGGGTGGTAAAATAGTAGTGGTTGCCCCCAAGGAAAGTACTTTCAAACCCGAGGAAAACATCATAGCAGGTAACACCATTCTTTACGGGGCTACCTCGGGCGAAGTGTATATCAACGGTGTGGTGGGCGAACGTTTCTGTGTGCGTAATTCCGGCGCTGTTGCCGTTGTGGAAGGGGCCGGCGATCATTGCTGCGAATACATGACGGGTGGACGTACCGTTGTGCTTGGTACTACGGGGCGTAATTTTGCCGCCGGTATGAGTGGTGGTGTGGCTTATGTGCTCGATGAGGCCGGAAATTTCGACTTCTTCTGTAACATGGAAATGGTGGAACTTTCGCTGATCGAAGATAGTGTCGATAGCAAGGAGGTTTACGAACTGATATCCAATCATTATAAATACACCAACAGTAAACTTGCCAAGAAAATTCTTGACAATTGGAAAGAATACGTTGATAAATTCATAAAGGTAGTTCCGATTGAATACAAAAAAGTATTGCAGGAAGAAAAAATGGAAGCTATCAACAAAAAAATTGCTCAGGTAGAGCGCGATTATTAAAAGTTCCCCGAACCTCCGAAAGGAGAATTGGAAAAATAAACAATAAAATTAGTACAAACAATTTATAAGCTAACCAAAAAGTCTCCCCTTTGGGAGGCTCAGAGGGGCTTCAATCATATGGGAAATCCGAAAGCTTTTATGAACATACCCCGTAAAGATGCGGGTTACCGCCCTGTAAACGAGCGTATTTACGATTTTGGGGAGGTAGAACAAACGTTGAATCGCGAAGACCGTAAGTTACAGGCCTCGCGGTGTATGGACTGTGGCATTCCGTTTTGCCACTGGGCTTGCCCGCTGGGCAATAAAATGCCCGAATGGCAGGACCTTATTTATAAGGGAAAATGGAAAGAAGGGGTGGAAGTGCTTCACGAAACCAACAACTTCCCCGATTTTACCGGGCGTGTTTGTCCGGCACCCTGCGAAAAATCGTGTGTGCTTGCTTTGCACGAAGCGCCGGTAACAATCCGCGAAAATGAAGCGGCTGTAACCGAGGTAGCTTACATCGAAGGAATGATCAAAGCGCGTCCGCCCAAAACCAGAACTGGCAAGAAAATTGCGGTTGTGGGTTCAGGACCCGCCGGACTGGCGGCTGCCCAGCAACTCAACTGGAAAGGTCATAATGTAACTGTTTTTGAAAAAGACAACAGCCTGGGCGGATTGTTGCGTTACGGCATTCCGAACTTTAAGCTGAATAAAAATATTATCGATCGCCGTTTGGCTTTGCTCAAAGAGGAGGGGATTATTTTCAAAACCAATTGCGAAGTGGGTAAGGATATTACCGGTAAGGAATTGCTTAAAAATTTCGATGCTGTATGTATCGCCATAGGGGCAGGTTTTCCACGCGACATCAAGCCCGAAGGCCGCAACCTGAAAGGAATCCATTTTGCTATGGAGTTCTTGAGCCAGCAAAATCAGCTGATTATGGGCGAACCCGTTGCTGATAAAAAACTGATCAATGCCAAAGATAAACATGTGTTGGTCATCGGGGGGGGCGATACGGGTTCCGACTGTGTGGGGACTTCCATACGCCAGGGTGCTGTGAAGGTTACCCAGATTGAAATTCTTCCCCAACCGCCGGTTGGTAAAAATCCTGATACCCCGTGGCCGTTCTACCCCAATATCCTCAAAACTTCCAGTTCACACATGGAAGGTTGTGTTCGGAAATGGAGCCTCAATACTCTTGCTTTCAAGGGTGAGAACGGAAAAGTAAGCGAGGTGCTTGTTGAAGAGGTGGAATGGATAAAGGATGAAACTGGCCGCTTCAGCATGAAACCTACCGGCAAAACCGAAACCATTAAAGCCGATCTGGTTTTTCTGGCTCTTGGCTTTGTTCATCCGGTTCACGAAGGCTTGCTTACCGAATTGGGCGTTAAGTTCGATGCCAGGGGCAATGTGGCTGTCGATGCCGAAGATAAAAGTACTGTGGCCAAGGTGTTTGCATCCGGCGATGCTGCCATGGGTGCCAGTTTGGTGGTGAGGGCGATAGCTTCGGGACGCAAGGTGGCCGAAAATATTCATAAAGTTTTATAAATCGACTTAAAAAATAATCCTGAAGTAAATTTGATGTTTTTTTCAAACAAAATTATGTCAAACATTTGAAATCACTTTATTTTTTGTAAATTTGCATCCCCTTTACCCAAATGTGGTATAAGGGGATGAAATTTAAATATTCTTCAGGCTTTAAACTTAAAAATACTATGTGTGGAATTGTATGCGCATTTGACTTGAAACAACCTTCGCAGGCCTTGCGGCCGCAAGTGTTGAAAATGTCCAAACGTATCCGGCATCGTGGTCCGGATTGGTCGGGAATTTTCTCGAACGATAAAGCCATCCTGGCGCACGAACGTTTGTCTATCGTCGATCCGGAATCGGGTCGTCAGCCCCTTTTCAGTAAAGATGGAAAATTGGTTCTGGCTGTTAACGGCGAAATTTATAACCATCAGGAGATACGGAAACGTTTCGAAGGGAAATATGAGTTCCTGACTAAATCGGACTGTGAAGTTATTTTGGCGTTATACCGCGAAAAAGGGCCTGGTTTTCTCGAAGACCTGAGCGGAATTTTTGCTTTTGCGCTTTACGACATTGAAAAAGACGTTTTTCTGATTGGTCGAGATCACATCGGGATCATTCCTCTTTATCAGGGATGGGACGAAGCCGGCGATTATTACGTGGCCTCAGAATTGAAAGCTCTTGAAGGATATTGTACTAAAATAGAAGAATTTTTACCCGGACAATATTATTACAGTGCCGATGCAACCCCTAAAAAATGGTATGCTCGCGACTGGATGGATTTTGAAGCGGTAAAAAATAACATCACTGATATTGATTTGCTTCGTAAATCGCTCGAAGATGCGGTGGAGCGACAATTGATGGCCGATGTGCCTTATGGAGTTTTACTGTCCGGAGGTTTAGATTCGTCGATTATTTCGGCTGTGGCTAAAAAATATGCCGCAAAGAGAATCGAATCGGGTAACAAGGAAGATGCATGGTGGCCTCAGCTACACTCGTTCGCGGTAGGGCTCGAAGGCTCGCCCGACCTGATTGCCGCCCGCAAAGTGGCCGATCATATCGGAACCATCCACCACGAAATTCACTTCACCGTACAGGAAGGTTTGGATGCCATCCGTGATGTGATTTATCACATTGAAACCTATGATGTAACCACCGTTCGGGCCAGTACGCCTATGTATTTGCTTTCGAGGGTTATCAAATCCATGGGCGTGAAGATGGTACTTTCCGGCGAAGGAGCCGACGAGGTGTTCGGTGGCTATCTTTATTTCCACAAAGCGCCAAATGCCGAAGAATTCCACAAAGAAACCGTCAGGAAACTGAGCAAACTGCATCAGTACGATTGCCTCAGAGCCAACAAATCGTTAGCATCGTGGGGAGTTGAAGGCCGTGTGCCTTTCCTCGACAAGGAATTTTTGGATGTGGCTATGCGCATCAACCCGAAAGATAAAATGGCCGGAAACGGAAAAATGGAAAAATGGGTGTTGCGTAAAGCTTTCGAAGATTATTTGCCCGAAAGTGTAGCCTGGCGTCAGAAAGAGCAATTTTCGGATGGTGTAGGTTACAACTGGATTGATACGCTTCGTGCGCTTACTTCCGAAATGGTTACCGACGAACAAATGGAAAAAGTATCGGATGTGTTCCCCATTAATCCGCCAATGACTAAGGAAGAATACTATTACCGTACTATTTTTGCCGATCTTTTCCCATCCGATTCGGCTGCGTTGTGTGTGCCTTCCGTTCCCTCGGTGGCTTGTAGCACCCCGATTGCTCTCGAGTGGGACGAAGCGTTCAAGAAAATGGTCGATCCTTCGGGACGCGCGGTGAAAAGCATTCACGAGCAAGGTTATAAATAAACTGGAGTCTTTTTTTAGAAAATGCAAACCATAATTCCTTTGGTTTGCATTTTTTTTTATCGTACATTTGGTTGAAAATCATACGAAAAAAATATTTCACATTTTTATTCATAATATTAAAGAAAAATTTCTTTATTTTCATTGCGGAAAGAAAAAAAAGTGAGATATTTGCATTGAATTTTCAAACAAAAAATCTATTTATTATACTACAAAAAATCAATAGTTTATATTTTTAAGAAACACTAAATACATACACAAAATAAGCAAACGGAAATAAATCGAAAAGGAAAACCGGTAGGCTAATGAACAAAAAGTATTTTGCTGACTGTTTGTCTGAAAATAAAACGGTTTCGTTCTGTAACAAAAAATTTTAAATACAATATGAAAGAAATTAAATTCAGCCTCGTGTACCGCGACATGTGGCAATCTTCCGGAAAATACGTACCCCGGAAAGATCAACTGGAGCAAATTGCCCCCGTAATTATTGATATGGGTTGTTTCGCAAGGGTGGAAACCAACGGAGGCGCTTCGGAGCAGGTAAATCTGCTGTTCGGCGAAAACCCCAACAAAGCTGTGCGCGCCTTTACGAAGCCTTTTAACGAGGCTGGAATACAAACACACATGCTCGATCGCGGTTTGAACGGACTTAGAATGAATCCGGTGCCGGCCGATGTCCGTGAGTTGATGTATAAAGTAAAAAAAGCCCAGGGTGTGGATATTCCCCGTATTTTTTGCGGGCTGAACGATGTGAGAAACATCTTGCCGTCGGTAAAATGGGCCAAGGCTGCCGGAATGATTCCCCAGGCTACCATGTGTATCACTTATTCGGATGTTCATACGGTGGATTATTACGTGAATATGGCCGAACAGCTGATTGAAGGCGGAGCACCTGAAATTTGCCTGAAGGACATGGCCGGAATTGGCCGTCCTGATATGCTGGGTAAAATTGTGAAGGCCATTAAATCGGCTCATCCCGATGTTATCCTTCAGTACCACGGACATACTGGACCCGGTTTTTCGGTAGCTTCGATGATTGAAGTGGCCAAAGCCGGCATCGACTATTTGGATGTGGCTATGGAGCCGCTTGCGTGGGGTATGGTTCATCCCGATGTGATTACCATCCAGGCAATGCTGAAAGATGCTGGGTTTAAAGTGCCGGAAATCAATATGAACGCTTATATGGAAGCTCGCAGGCTGACCCAATCGTTTATCGACGATTTCCTCGGGTATTTTATCGACGAACGTAATAAATTCATGACTTCGTTGTTGGTAGGTTGCGGGCTGCCCGGTGGCATGATGGGTTCGCTCATGGCCGACCTTAAAGGTGTTCACGCAGGTATCAACTCGTTCCTGAAATCGAACAATAAAAAAGAATTGTCGGAAGGCGAACTTTTAGTGATGCTGTTCGACGAAGTAAAATATATATGGCCTAAACTTGGTAACCCGCCTTTGGTAACTCCGTTCAGCCAATATGTGAAGAACATAGCTTTGATGAATGTGATGCTGATGATCAAGGGATTGCCACGTTGGGGGATGATTGATAAAAATAGTTGGGATATGATTTTGGGTAAAGCCGGTAAACTTCCCGGAAAACTCGATGACGAGATCGTTACGCTCGCCCATAAAAACAACTATCAATTCTACGAAGGAAATCCGCAGGATAATTATCCGGATGAACTTCCACGTTTTATCGAAGAAATGAAAACGTTAGGCTGGGAGAGGGGTGAAGATGATGAAGAACTCTTCGAATTTGCCATGCACGAACGCCAATACCGCGATTTCAAATCGGGCGAAGCCAAAAAACGTTTCAACGCCGAACTGGAATCGGCTGTACGCGAAAAACTGATCAAAAACCACATTGAAATTCCTGATATCAGGGCGCTGACTCATCCGAAAGCGGAGCCGATTGAAGCTACCATTACCGGACGTGTGTTATGGGAACTTGATTATCAGGATCATTCCACAGCTCCGGCGCATGGAACTTTGTTCAAAGAAAACGATCCGGTTTGCTACATTCAAACCAAATACGGCTTTGAACAAATTAAGAGTTTCTGTAACGGCCGTATCGTAGGTATCGAAAAGAACCAGGGCGAACTGGTGAAAAAAGGAGATGTTATCGCTTATATCGAAAAAAATTGATATTTTTGATCGGTAAAATACAATGATAATCAAACAGATGGTTATGAAAAATAAATTTTCGTTGCCATCTGTTTTTATTTTCATGCAATGGCCAAACATATTTGTATTATCGAAATTTTTCATTAATTTTGTGGTGGAAAAATATTTGGTTTATGTGTTTGATTATTAATTTGTTATAAAATGTAAAAAATATGCATAAACCTGAAATAGGGGATGCTTTTCCGACTTGTTTATCTGAAAAAATAAAACAAAATACTAACCTTCCGAAGTGTATCCGGCCTGGTAGCGGGCTAAAATACACGGCAGGAGAAAATAAAAAACATACATAAATGAAACCAATGACCAAAAGTCCGCTGCAGATAGCGCGGTTTTCGTATCAGCCAAAACTTCCGGCAGCATTAAAATCCAATGTTGTGCTGAAAGAAGGCGCTGCTACTGAGTCGGTTGCCGATCAGGCCGATATTAAAAAATTATTTCCGAACACCTATGGAATGCCACTTGTTACTTTCGAAGAAGGTGAAAAGAAAGCCTATCCGAAGGTAAACGTAGGTGTGATCCTTTCAGGAGGCCAGGCTCCCGGCGGGCACAATGTCATTTGTGGTTTGTTTGATGGCCTGAAATTGTTGAACCCCGAAAACAAGCTTTATGGTTTCCTTGGTGGCCCGAGCGGATTGGTAGATCACCAATATATTGAACTTACGAAGGAAATAGTTGATGATTACCGCAATACAGGTGGTTTTGACATTATTGGTTCGGGACGCACCAAACTGGAAGAAGAAGAACAGTACGAAAAGGGGGCTGTAATTTGCAAGCAATTGGGTATCAATGCTATTGTTATTATTGGAGGCGACGATTCCAATACAAATGCCTGTGTATTAGCTGAGTATTACCTGCAAAAAAACACCGGAATACAGGTAATCGGTTGCCCGAAAACCATCGATGGTGACCTTAAAAACGAAATGATTGAAACATCCTTTGGTTTTGATACGGCTTGTAAAGTGTATTCCGAATTGATCGGTAACATTCAGCGCGACGCTAATTCAGCCAAAAAATATTGGCATTTTATCCGCCTGATGGGTCGTTCGGCATCGCACATTGCTTTGGAATGCGCCCTGCAAAGCCAGCCGAACATCTGTATTATCTCGGAAGAAGTGGAAGCCAATAATAAAACATTGACCGATATTGTTGACGATATTGTAAAAGTAGTGGTTAACCGTGCTGAACATGGTTTGAACTTTGGTACGATTTTGATTCCCGAAGGTTTGATTGAATTTATTCCAGCCATGAAAAAACTGATTTCGGAACTCAATGATTTGTTGGCCGATAATGATGATTTCAATGCGTTGAATACCGATGAAGAAAAACGTCAGTTTGTAAAGGGGATGCTTTCGAAAGAATCTTCGGACGTTTACCGCAGTTTGCCTAAAGGGATTGCCAAACAGCTGACCCTCGATCGCGACCCGCATGGAAACGTTCAGGTATCGTTGATCGAAACTGAAAAAATGTTGATAGAAATGGTAGCCAAACGGTTGGCTTTGCTGAAAGCTGAAGGGGTGTACAAAGGAAAATTCTCGGCCATCAACCATTTCTTCGGATACGAAGGACGTTGCGCCATTCCATCCAATTTTGATGCCGATTATACCTACTCACTTGGTTACACAGCTTCTATCCTTATCTCGGAAGGTAAAACCGGTTACATGTCGTCGGTTCGTAACCTTACGGCTCCTGCCGACCAGTGGATTGCCGGAGGTGTGCCCATTACCATGATGATGAACATGGAACGCCGTCACGGGAAAATGAAACCGGTGATTCAGAAAGCTTTAGTTCGTTTGGATGGTGCTCCTTTCAAATATTTCGCAGCTCATCGCGATAGCTGGGCCGATGAAAAAGGCAGCTACATCTATCCGGGTCCTATTCAGTATTACGGTCCTACGGAAGTTTGCGACCTGCCAACCAAAACGTTGATGCTCGAAAAGGAATAAAATCCGAAATCAGGTTAAATTTTTATATAACGGACTTGCTAAACTATTCAGTAAGTCCGTTGTTTATTTAAATAAATAGATAAACATGCTTGTCATCCTATCCCCAACAAAAATTCAGAACTTTGAACCACAGCAGGTTACTTTGCTGCATACCCAACCTGAATTTATCGATGAAGCCCGTTATTTGGTAGCTTTAATGAGGGAGTTGGCACCTTCGGAACTGTCTGAGTTACTGGAGATCAATTCAAACCTTACTCAGTTGAATATCGACCGTTATGTAAAATGGCATGCCCCATTCACCACCGTTAATGCCAAACAGGCCGTGCTGACGTTCGATGGCGAAGCATTCAGGGGATTGAATCCGAAAACCTTCACAGAAGACGATTTCAGCTACGCGCAGGATCATTTACGTATTTTGTCGGGGCTTTACGGGGTGTTGCGCCCGCTTGACCTGATTCAGCCTTATCGCCTCGAAGTGAGTTCAAAACTGAGAAATGAGCAGGGAAATGATCTTTACGCCTTTTGGCAGGAGAAGGTAACCCGTTCGCTTATAAATGCTTTGACAACATCCGGGGGAGAACAAACCGTGATTAATCTTACTTCGTCGGAATATTTCAAAACCCTTCGGTTCCGTGAAAATAATATCCGGTGGATCGATTTCGACTTCCTCGAATACCAGGGAGACAGGACCAAGCAGATTGTGATATATACAAAAAAGGCGAGGGGGATGATGACCCGCTTTATCCTGAAAAACAGGATAACCGACCCGGAAGACCTCAAAGGCTTCAGCGATGCCGGTTATTGGTTCGAACCTTATATGTCGGGCGAAAACAAGTTCGTATTCGTCCGGTAATCCAAAGGGTTATTTCCGTTGTCTTTTCCAGATTAAAATCAGGATAATGCCGAACAGCATTCCGCCCAAATGAGCGAAATGAGCTATGTTGTCGCCCGAAAAGCGGGCTACCCCAAAGAATAATTCGGCTATCGCGTATAAAGCTACGAAAACCCTCGCTTTGATTGGAATGGGGATAAACATCAGGAAAAGTTCCTGCTCGGGGAAATACCAACCGAAAGCCAGCAATAACCCGAAAATGGAACCGCTCGCCCCAATGGTTACCAAAAGGTTGAGCTGCTCGTTTTTGTACTGGATGATTTCCGCGGTTTGATTCACATTGGCTGCCAACGCGCTGTTGATGGAGGAGAGGAACGAATTGAGTTCGATTTGCCAGAAAAGCTGTTGTATGATAGCCGCCCCAATCCCGGTAACTAAGTAGTAAACCAGAAATCTTTTGCTACCCCAAAAATACTCAAGCGCGCTACCAAACATAAACAGGGCAAACATGTTGAAAAATATATGGCTAATGCTGCCGTGAAGAAACATGTAGGTTACAAACTGAACGGGATTGAATGATGGCGCTGCCCAAAAATGGAGACCAAGCAACTGGTTGACATCGCCGTTATAACCGAGCTTGGATAATAAATTCGGGAACAAGGACTCGATTAAGAATAAGATAACGTTGATTAAAATGATGTTTTTTGTTACGGGTGGGAGTGATCCCAGGACAGAGTTTTTGAAATTTGCCATTTATTTTATTTACTAAAATTATTTATTCTGTTTTTATATAATACGTTTAACTGGTAAAAAATGTTCGGATCCCATCGGTTTCCATCTGTTTAATGTTCGGATATTGTCAATAAGCATCTGTAAAAAAACAATGCATTTCTACTGTTAACATACTGGGCGAAACAGGCGTCAAAAGCTGCCTGGACCAAGGGAATACTGCTGTTGAAAAGTGTTTTTCAACATTTTTTTATGGATTTTGAAAAAAAAATCATTTTTTTTGGGGAAATGCGTTTGTTTATTAATGCTAAACCATTACATTTGCATATTCAAATTAATATTTATTGTTTTTTAATCAAAAAATCAGAATCTTATGAACAAATCAGAATTAATTAATGCGATTGCCGCTGAAGCAGGTTTGACAAAAGTTGATGCTAAGAAAGCATTGGATGCTACTATTAAAGCTGTTACTGACGCATTGGCAGCTGGTGATAAAGTTAGTTTGGTTGGTTTTGGAACTTTCTCTGTTGCAGAACGTTCTGCACGCACAGGTATTAATCCTTCTACAAAACAAACTATTTCGATTCCTGCTAAAAAAACAGCCAAGTTTAAAGCTGGTGCTGAATTAAATGCTGCCGTTAAATAAGCAATGCATTAATAATAATCAAATTAAAAAGGAATCTGCGTGTCAGATTCCTTTATTTATTTATAACCGATGGATGATGCTATTTTGTCGGCAACTGCTTTACCCCTGATTTCTTCGATAATTTTTAACGAAAAGTTGATAGCTACACCCAAGCCTTTGGATGTAATAATATTACCTGACTTTACCACTTCTTTTCCTGAAATAACCGCCCCTGTAAGGCTCGATTCTACTCCTGGATAACAGATGGCTTCTTTATCCTGCAAAAATCCTAAGCCGCCCAACACCAGCGGAGCGGCACAAATGGCTGCCAAAAGTCCATTGTTTTCATATTGACTTTTCAATAGTTTTTTCAAACCATCGTGCGCATTCAGGTGGTCGGTACCCGGTTGCCCGCCCGGTAGCAAAAGAAGAAGGTTTTTGGGATCAAACTCAATTTCCTCAAATTTTTTATCGGCCTGGATTTTTATTCCGTGGGCGCCGTTTACTTCGTTTTTTCCCGTAACAGATACCGTAACCACATCAAGTTTCGCCCGCCGAAACAGGTCGATGGGAGTAATGGCTTCAATTTCCTCAAATCCATCAGCCAGAAAAATATAGATGGTTTCGCTCATGATGTTGTCCGATTAATTTAAATTGAAATTATATGTTATCGAACCAACTGCTTCAGATTTTCCGGCAGTGAAACGAGTGTTTATCGCAGCATTTCTGGCCGATTGAAGTATCTGCGCATCTGAAATATTCGTGGGTTTTCCGATGGAGGTGCTAATGACTTTTCCGTTAGCATCTACTCGGATGTCTATCGTAACTTTTCCTGAAATATCTTTATTATAAGCGGGTTGAGCCAACTTGCCCATTAGTCCGCGCCCGTTGAGCGACCAGCTGTTCCCGTTCGAGATCCCTTTACCTGCCGGATTGCCCTGATGGGTGTTCCCAGTGCCGTTCCCGCTTCCGTTTCCTATTCCGTTCCCACCGTTTCCAGGGCCGCCGGTTCCCTGCGTGTTTTTGCTGAAAGCCCCATTCATAACGTTTTTTGCGTTGTCGATAGCACGCTGTTCCTTTCTTCTTTGTTCGGCGGCCACCCGTTCTTTTTCGATACGGGCATTTTCGGCGGCCTCTTTCATCTCTTTATCTTTCTTTTTTTGCGCGGCAACAATGGCGGCGGCTTCGGCATTGTTTTGGGTGATCACCTCTTTGGCTGCTCCTTTGGATATGGATTTGGGCGCTTTTTCGGTAGCGGGAGCCATGGGCTGAACTTTTTCCTGGGGGCGAGCCGTCCCTTTGTCCTGACGGATATTGACATTGGGCTCATCTGAATTACCGGTTCCTCCGCCAAACTGGCTGTCGCCAAGGCTAACCTGAATCTCTTCAATTTCAGTTTGTTGTGGAACAATGGGGGCTATCGGTAATACAATGTACCACAGGATGAGGAACAATGAAAGCCCTATGAGAAGAGATCCAAAGAAAGCGTATATGTTTGATCTGCTGATTACCATAATGAAAATCTTTTCCGGAGAAGTTAATAACGCACCATTAAATTAACTGTTCTTTGTATCGTTTTATTGTGTTTTCGAGCCCGAAATAAAGCGCATCCGAAATAAGGGCATGGCCAATGGATACTTCATCCAACCAGGGAACGCGGGTATTGAAGAACGAAAGATTTTCGAGGCTCAGGTCGTGGCCGGCGTTCAGACCCAGCCCCAGTTCGCGAGCCAGTTTAGCCGATGCAACAAAAGGGAGCACCGCCTTTTCCCTGCCGGTCGGATAATCCGTAGCGTAGGGTTCGGTGTACAATTCTACCCTGTCGGTGCCCGTTTTAGCGGCATATTCCATCATTTTCAGGTCGGTACCTATAAAAATGGAGACACGTATTCCTGCCGATTTGAATCCGGCCACTACATCTTTCAGGTATTCCAGGTGTTTTACAGTGTCCCAGCCGGCGTTGGATGTAAGCGCTTCGGGAGGGTCGGGCACAAGGGTAACCTGATGGGGTTTTACCCCGGTAACCAGCTCAATAAACTCTTTCGACGGATAACCTTCTATGTTGAATTCGGTTTTCAGCAGCGGTTTCAGTTCCCATACATCGGTGTAACGGATATGGCGTTCGTCGGGCCGGGGATGTACGGTAATGCCATCGGCCCCGAAAAGCTCACAGTCCAAAGCCACCTTCACAACATTCGGAACATCTCCTCCGCGCGCGTTCCGGAGGGTGGCTACTTTATTTATATTTACACTTAATTTAGTCATTATGATTGAATTATATGCAACTCTACAATTGGATATACAAATTTAATTTGTTATTTCCAATTACATTTTGTTCCTTTGTAAAATGTTTATCTTTCGGCAATAATTTATTACAAATATAGTTGAAAATGTTGGAAATGCCGATAAATCATCCAAGAATTCAGCTTATTTTAAATTTTTTATTGTTATGATTCGGACTTGTCCGGAAGGACGGTTCTGTCGCTGTTTCCCGATCATTTATTTAAATAATTAAGATACATGACTATTGCTGTTTTTGGAAATTTGTATCGTGCCCAAGCGGTTCTTCAGTTGAATATTATTCTGGATTTTCTGCTGGAACACCAGGTGGAGATCCTGTTGGATGGAGAATGGTATGAGAATTTGAAAAACGGCGGTTTTAAGAATATTGAAAAAATTGGCCGCGTACCCGATCGGTTACAGGAGGCGGATATGGCTCTGAGTATCGGGGGCGATGGCACTTTTCTGAGTACGGCGGCGCGGATCGGGTCGACCGGCATTCCTATTTTGGGCGTTAATGCAGGCAGACTGGGCTTTCTGGCCGATGTGCCGGGCGATGAAATTATCCGGGCACTCAACGCGGTTATTCATGGAAATTACCGGATTGAGAAGCGGACACTGCTCGAAATCAATGCTTCCGATGGAACGGCGTTCGATTATCCGTACGCGTTGAACGAAATTTCTGTTTCCAAGCAGGATACTTCCTCCATGATCAGCGTAACGGCAAGCGTTAACGGGGATAAAATCAACACGTACCAGGCTGACGGACTGATCATATCTACGCCTACAGGATCCACTGCTTATTCCATGAGCGTGGGAGGCCCGCTGGTGGTTCCGCAAGCTGAAAATTTCATTATATCGCCCGTAGCGTCGCACAGCATGACCGTCCGCCCGTTGATTATTCCCGATTCGTGGGTGATTGATCTGGAGGTGATCAGCCGTACGCGTAGTTTTTTAGTGTCGCTCGATGGACGTTCGAAAGTGCTGGAACAGGGAACTAAACTGAAAATCAGCCGTGCCGGTTTTGTGATAAATGTGGTGAAACAACCCGACCAGACTTTTTTTGATACGCTCAAAAATAAACTGATGTGGGGCGCCGACAGACGAATTGATGATTTAAGTTTATAAAAGGTTTGTGATGAATAAGAATATCAGGATCGTTTTCATGGGAACTCCCGATTTTGCGGTGGAGAGTTTGGAAATATTGGTTGAAGGTGGCTATAACGTTGTGGGGGTGATAACCGTGCCCGATAAGCCTGCCGGAAGGGGACATAAAATCCAGTATTCGGCGGTAAAGAAATACGCTGTAGAACATCAGTTGCCCGTATTGCAGCCTGAAAAACTGAAGGATGAAAATTTCCTGAACGACCTGCGCGGCCTGGAAGCCGATCTGCAGGTGGTGGTGGCCTTCAGGATGTTGCCCGAAGTGGTTTGGAACATGCCACGGCTGGGAACGATCAACCTGCATGCCTCGCTTTTGCCTCAGTACCGCGGCGCGGCACCCATCAACTGGGCAATTATCAACGGTGAAAAGGAAACAGGTGTAACTACGTTCCTGCTGACTCACGAAATTGATACGGGAAAGATTATTTTCCAAGAAAAAATGCCTGTCTCGGAAGACGACGATGCGGGAACGGTTCACGACAGGTTGATGGACATCGGTGCCGGATTAGTGAGGAAAACGGTGGATGCGCTGGCCGAAAACAAGGTGAGGTTTATCGATCAAAGTGAATTGACTGGACATGGCGGTGTGTTGCGTTTGGCTCCAAAAATTTTCAGGGAGACCTGCGAGATGGATTTTACGCTAACAGCCACTGAAGTTTGTAACTTCGTCAGAGGTCTTTCGCCTTATCCGGCAGCCTGGACAACGGTTACGTTGCCCGGAATGGAAGACGCCGTGGTATTAAAAGTTTTTGGGGTGGAAAAGGAAGTGGTTGAGCACCAGTATCCGGTTGGAAAGATGGTAACCGATGGCAAAAGATACCTGAAAATAGCCGTTCGGGATGGCTTTATACATTTGAAATCGGTACAGGCGCCCGCCAAAAAGAGAATGGATATCGGTGATTTATTGAGAGGGTTCCAGTTGAAGAGCTACTAATTGCAAGTTTCTTTCTTACGTATTTATCTGCACCTTTACGATGTTACAGGTAAGTTTGGTAAATGAAATTTTCGGAGGGTAGTTTGCCGCCGATACTTTCGGGGTTGTAACGGTAAAAGATGGAGAGGTAATCAAACAGCTCTTTTTCGATGGCAAAGGCCGCCACGTATTTAATGTCGCACAGGGGGATGGAAATTTGCGCAACCTGCGCGTTGGGCGAAAAATGGTGCTTCACCATCAATTCGGCGGCCTGTAGCGGCTGCTCGCTGATGTAGTTGCAGCTGCTGGTGTATGCCATGCACACATCCCTTACCATGTAGGGATATTTGTTGGAGAAAGCATCGTTTACTAAAAACGCGGTTTGTACGTAATAGTTTTTTTTGTCTTCATGGCTAATGTCGTTGCCGTCGAGCCTTTTCATTACCCTGAATTTGCGGTCTTGGGCCAGCAATACACTCACCAAGGGTTCCGATACTACGGCAATGTCCGTTTTCCCCAGTAAAAGCGCCTGAGCCAGGTCGTTGTTGGCGCCGTAGGTATAATCGATGTTGACGTTGTTGATGCGGTTGCGACGGATGATGTTTTGCAACAGCACATCGGCTGTTCCCCCTTTGCCTGCCACCGATACCGTTTCTCCTTCCAAGTCTCTCCATTTGCCGTAGGGCTTGCGGGTAACCACATAAAACGTCCCCCATACCGGGCAGGCCACCATGCGGTATTTTATCCCTTTGTTGTAGGCGTTCACGGCCGTTACGGTGGGTAGGATGGCGAAGTCCAGCTTCTTGTGTTTCATCAGGTCCAAAATTTTCTGGGGATCCGATTCCACCACGTATTCTACCTTTTTCCCATCGATATAAGGCATTTGATCCATCATCTGGACAAAACTCACCGCAGATGGGCCGTCCAGTACCCCGATAACGATATTGCTTTTCTCGTTCAGGTTGCACGAGGCCAGCAGGGACAGGAGAAGGATGGCCGGAAGGATGATGTTGACAAATGACTTTTTGTTCATAATTTATTAAATGGCTTTATTAACAAATTACCGGAAACAAAGATAATTAATTTATTATGAAAACAAGAATGTGAACAGATGTAAATCATAAAAATAATTTGTACTTTTGTCGCGTTAACCCCCGAATTTTTTAAAGTTTTTTTGATGATACTCTTTATTTACCTTATCATTCTTGTCATTTTGGTGCTGGAGTTTGGCGCCGAACGTATCCTGTCGGTGTTGAACATTCAATATTCGTCTAAAGAATTGCCGGCTCCCATTGCCGATGTTTTCGATAGCGAAAAGTACCGCCGGCAGCAGGAGTATTTCCGTACCAACGCGCGGTTCGGCAGTTATACTTCCACGTTTAATTTCCTGATAACGCTTTGCATGTTCGCCTTTGGCGGTTTTGGCTGGCTCGACCAAATGGTGGCCTCCCTGGTGCAGGGTGAAATACTGCGGTCGCTCATTTTCTTCGGGATCATTTTTCTGGTTTCCGATTTTATCAATATCCCTTTTCAGTGGTACGATACTTTTGTGATCGAGGAAAAATTCGGGTTCAACAAAATTACCCCGCGGTTGTTTATCCTCGATAAGCTGAAAGGCTACGGTTTGTCGGCGCTGATAGGAGGTGGGCTGATGGCGCTTATTATCTGGATATATGGCCTTACTCCCCATTATTTTTGGGTGCTGGCTTGGGGGCTTGTAACGGCTTTCAGCCTGTTTATGGGCATGTTTTATTCCGAACTGATTGTTCCGCTGTTCAACAAACAAACCCCTTTGCCGGATGGCGAACTGCGTACCGAAATAGAGAAATTCGCCGTGTCGGCGGGATTTACACTGAAGAACATTTACGTGATCGATGGCTCCAAACGATCGACCAAAGCCAACGCTTACTTTACCGGCTGGGGCCCTAAAAAGCGGATTGTGCTGTACGACACGTTGATGGACAAACTGACCACGGCGGAGATTGTGGCGGTTCTGGCGCATGAAATAGGGCATTACAAACGGAAACATGTATTGAAAAACATGCTTTTATCCATACCTACGTCGTTGTTGCTCTTTTATCTGCTTGGGCTCATGTTGGGCAGCAATGTTTTGGCCGAAGCTTTGGGGGGTGTTGTAGCGAATTTTCACCTGAATGTGCTCGCGTTCGGTATTTTATATACTCCGGTATCGGTGGCGCTCGATTTGCTGACCAACGTGTTTTCGAGGAAATTTGAATACCAGGCCGACAATTTCGCCAACGAACATGGGTGCGGCGATGCTCTGGTCAGTGGGTTGAAGAAGCTTTCGGCCACATCGCTCAGTAATTTAATGCCCCATCCGGCTTATGTTTTTCTCCATTATTCGCATCCTACCCTTTATCAGCGGATCATGAATATTAAACGTTAAACATATCTAAACAACTATGCTGCTTGGAATCATGGGGGCTATGCCCGAAGAAATTGAAAAAGTTATCGGTTCGGTGCAACAGAAACAGATCGAGGAAAAGGGAAGCCGCGTTTATTACCGGGGCACGCTTTTCGGGCAGGAGGTAGTGGCTGTTTTTTCGAGGTGGGGCAAGGTGGCCGCCGCTACTACCGCCACACAGCTTATTGTGGATTACGGGGTCGATTCCATCGTGTTCACAGGCATAGCCGGTGGAATTTCGCCCGAAGCATCGGTGGGCGATGTCGTTATCGGGCAACGTTTTTTCCAACACGACATGGACGCGCGCCCTTTGATGAGGCGGTTCGAGATTCCCCTTACGGGTAAGACTTCTTTTGGAACGGATGATTACCGGATGGAGATCATGTCCGAAGCGGTGCATAATTTCCTGAAAAAAAGCAAGGATTTCAGGCAGCAGCTGCAACAGTCGGACATTGCAAACCCGAAAATGCTGGTGGGAGACATTGCCAGTGGTGATTTGTTCATATCGGGTAGCGACATGAAAAAGTCGCTGATACGGAACCTGCCTTCGGTAGTTTGCGCTGAAATGGAGGGTGCGGCTGTGGCTCAGGTTTGCGATGATTACGGTGTCCCGCTCACGGTGGTGAGGGTTATATCGGATGTGGCCGACGAATCGGCTCACAAGGGGGCTATTGATTTCGTAAGTAAGCATGCCGGCGATTACTCGCTTGGCATTATCAAAGAATACATTGCTCTGTTAAACTGTTGATAAATAACGAAAATATAAGAGCTTCAAATGATGTTTCTCTTTCTCCAAATAAAAAAGTTGCGTTGACTTTTGTGTGGATTCACCAACGGAGCTCGGATGCATACGGTGATTAACGTTTCTACCACGATATTGCTTCTCCGAAGCTAATAAAGTAAAGCCCATTAGTAGCGGTATCAAGGGAAATTATTCGTTTCTTCTATATTACAAGCTCCTTAGGAGCGACATTACAAAAAGCCAAGACGACTTCAATTGTATCACTTACTTTATACAAAAATGTTATGCTAAAAAGATGCTTCTCGATTTTGTTTGCCTTTCTGTTGCCTGCTGCGCTGATGGTTGCGCAGGAACAATCGTTTCCGGGCATCCGTACCGGAAATTATCAGGGAGTTTTGGGTACGCTTTCCAACCCGGCGAATATCGCGGGAGGAAAATATGCGTTTGACATCAATCTGTTCTCGCTTAATGCCGGATTGTCCAATGACAATACATCTTATCAACTGAAGAAGATAAAAGATTTGTTTTCAGGAACTTCAGTCGATAGTTTGTTTTTTAACGGAAAAAAATCGAATATCAACGGATTAGTGAATATCGATTTAATGCTGCCATCATTTATGTTCTCTATCGGGCCTAAAAATTCATTTGCCATTACTACCCGCGCCCGGGTGATAACGAATGTAAACCGGTTTGACACCGAGATTACCAATGCCATTTCGGATGCCGAAAACGGAACAACGGTTTACCCGTATAGTTTTAATGACCTTTATTCACAGGGATTTACGCTGAATGCCTGGGGTGAAGTGGGAGTTACCTACGGGCGGGTTATTTTTAATACCGGCAAACATTTGCTAAAGGCTGGTATTACAGCCAAATACCTTACTGGCGTTGCCAATTCGTACCTCGAAATAAGCGATATGCACGGAAAAATTGTGAAAGACAGCCAGGATAAAAAATACCTGACTGCCGCTGATGGAAGCCAGGCTGCTACTGGCACGATTATTTTCAGGCAGGGGGGGATCGATGTGGACAAATTAACAGGCGACAATTCCGAATCGTTGAAAGTCAGTGATTTTATTAACTCGAAAAACCATGGATTTGGAGGTGATTTAGGGGTGGTTTATGAATTTAAGCCTAATGAAAGTTCCAAATATTACCTGTTCAGGGCAGGGGTTTCGTTGAACGATTTTGGTAGTATAAAATACCGTGCTCACCCGAAATACTCCAAAAATTTTGAAATGAATATTCCCACCGGACAGCAGTTCAGCATGAGCCAGTTTGATGGGAAATCGTTTTCAGAAAGCCAGGATATGATTGAAAATTCAAGTTATTTTGACTCCAAAGCAGATTCGTCATCCTACAAGGTAAGCCTTCCTACTACCCTTCAATTTGATTTCGATTATCATGTGGCAAGTGTTTTTTATGTCGATTTGGGGGCGCAGATAGCCATGACATCGGACAAAAAATTCCAGAATCCGTATTTCGTGAATTATTATTCAGTAACGCCCCGGTTGGAAGGGAAGCGTTACGGAATTTACCTACCTTTGAGTTACAACGAAATGACCCATTTTAACGCGGGTCTTTCGCTGAAGCTTGGACCTTTATTTGTTGGTTCCGGAAGCATTTTGGGCGCTTTGGTCGATAAAAGTAAACAGGTCGATGTTCACGCCGGATTGCGTTTTGGCATATTAAGGGGTAACAAAAAGTCTGAGGTTAAACAGGAAAAGGAACCTGAAATGCCGGAAGTGAAGGAAGAATTGCCACCGGCAACGACCAACGCTGACGCGAACTCGATAAAGGATAGCGATGGGGATGGCATTACCGATGATGTGGACAAATGCCCCAACCAGCCAGGCGTAGCTAAATACAACGGTTGCCCGGTGCCTGATAGTGATGGTGATGGTATCGATGATGACCACGATCAATGTCCCGACAAGCCAGGAGTGGCCAAATACAACGGTTGCCCGGTGCCCGATAGTGATGGCGACGGTATTGATGATGAGCACGATCAATGTCCCGACAAGCCCGGAGTGGAAAGATATAACGGTTGCCCGGTTCCCGATACCGATGGCGATGGGATTGATGATGAACATGATAAATGTCCTGATCAACCCGGTGTGGCGAAATATAATGGCTGCCCGATACCCGATACAGATGGTGATGGTGTGAACGATGAGTTGGATAAATGTCCCACAATTCCGGGAACGGCCGAAAATAATGGTTGCCCTGCTGTAAAACTGGAATTGGTGAAAAAGGCGAATGTGGCCGCGAAGCAGATCCAGTTTGTTACTGGAAAAGCAACGTTACTGCCCGTTTCGAAAACGAAGCTGATGACGATAGTTAAAATTTTGAGCGATGATAAAGACCTGAAATTGTACGTTGCCGGACACACCGATAATGTTGGTAATCCCCAAAAAAACCAAAAATTATCCGAAGACAGAGCCGCCGCTGTTCGTAATTTCTTCGTTTCGAAAGGAATCGCCGGAGAGCGAATTTTCAGTCAGGGATTTGGTGATACAAAACCGGTGGCTTCGAACAAACAGCCAGCCGGGAGGAAACTGAACAGGAGGGTTGAACTTAAATTTGAATATTAATTTTTTTATAAATGGTTGTTTTTCCTAACGCTAAAATAAATATAGGGCTCAACATTACCGAACGCCGGCCGGATGGATACCATCATCTCGAAACGGTTTTTTATCCGGTCGGGTTGTGCGATGTGCTGGATGTAGTTCCGTCCGATACTTGTTCCGATTATAGTTTCTCAACCGATGGGATCGTCGTTGATGGTGATGTGGAGGATAACCTGATTATCAAGGCTTACCGGCTGTTACAGTCGGAGTACCCGGTTCCGCCAGTAGATATTACATTTATAAAACAGATTCCTTTTGGAGCGGGTCTGGGTGGCGGTTCATCCGATGCCGCGTTTATGCTCAAGGTGTTGAACGATTTAGCCGCGTTGAAACTCAGCGCTAAAAAAATGGAGGAGCTGGCGGTGAGGCTGGGAGCCGATTGCCCGGTGTTTATCAAAAACCGACCGGTTTACGCAACGGGTATAGGCAACGTGTTTAAACCGTTGAAGTTGTCGCTGAAAGGATATTATTTGTTATTGGTGAAGCCGGAAGTCCATGTCTCTACGCGTGATGCTTATGCGCTTGTAACTCCTCAAACGCCGGAAGTATCGTTGTACGATTCGGTATTGCAACCTGTTGAAGAATGGAAATATACGGTGAAAAACGATTTTGAAAAATCGGTATTCAGCCGCTATCCCGTGATAGGCGAAATCAAGGAGCAACTTTACGACACGGGGGCGTTATACGCTTCCATGTCGGGCTCCGGATCATCGGTTTATGGCATTTTCAAAACGAAGCCTGAAATTGATGACCGTTTTGATTCCTGTTTCGTTTCTGGTGGCGAACTGGAATAGAAATTCAGCTTTTTTCCCCTGTTTCCGTTAACGATAGTTTTCCAACGTTTTCACCAGCGTATCGTTTTCTGCGGGCGTACCTACGGTGATGCGGATGCACCCGTAACAGAGCGAAACACTGTTGCGGTTACGGACGATGATGCTGCTGTTCACCAGATAACGATAGATGGCGTTGGCATCGTCAAATTTTACCAATAAGAAGTTCGCATCGCTCGGATAAATGTATTTCACGATGTTGAGTTTGCCCAACATTTTCCGGAGCCGTTCTCTTTCCGAAAGCAACGTGTCAACCCAATCTTTTACGGTGGATGCGTTTTCAAGCGCTTGGAGCGCTTGTTTCTGGGTGAGGATGTTTACGTTGTAAGGATATTTAATTTTGTTCAGCACAGCGATGATTCCGGTTGAGGCGAAAGCCATGCCCAGCCGGATGGCTGCCGAGCCCCACGCTTTCGAAAAAGTTTGGAGGATGACCAAATTTGGAAATGAACCTATTTTCGAAATAAAGCTTTTCCGTGTTGAAAAATCGTTGTATGCTTCGTCGAGTACAACGATCCCCTGAAAATGAAGGAGGATTTTTTCGATTTCGGTTTCGTCCATGCTATTTCCCGTCGGGTTGTTGGGCGAACATAGCCAGATCAGTTTGGTGTTTTCATCGGTTGCGGCGAGTAATTTGTCGGCCGAAAATTCAAAACGATCATCCAATAGAACTTTCCGGTATTCCACGTCGTTGATGGCTGCCGAGACTTTGTACATGCCATAGGTAGGCTCAATTGCCACTACGTTGTCGATCCTTGGCTCACAAAAAGCCCTGAACATCAAGTCAATAGGTTCATCGCTTCCATTCCCCAAAAATATATTTTCAACCGGAACAGCTTTTATCTGTGATATTTTGCTTTTCACCTCCAGTTGCAGTGGATCCGGGTAGCGGTTAAAAGGACCGTTGTAGGGATTTTCGTTGGCATCGAGATAAACGGATGCTTCCCCTTTAAATTCATCGCGGGCACAGGAATAAGGCTCCAGTCGCGCTATGTTTTTTCTTAATAATCGGTTGATTTCCATTTGGATAGTTTTTATATGGATGTTCAATCCTCTTCAAAAAAAATTAATATCTATAATCATCTTCGTCTTCCGGCTTTTCTTCATCAAGCCTGTATTTTACAGCATTGCTGTGAGCCTGGAGTTCTTCCGTTTCAGCCATGATGATGATAGCGTTGCTCAGGTTGGTGAGGCCTTCGGGAGTAATTTGCTGGAAGGTGATTTTCCGGAGGAAACTATCCAGATTTACACCGTTGTAGGCTTTGGCATAGCCGTTGGTTGGCAGTGTGTGGTTTGTACCCGAGGCATAATCGCCGGCGCTTTCGGGAGTGTAATAACCCAGGAATACCGATCCGGCATTCGTGATCACATCGGCTACTCCATTGGGGTAACGGGTGGCTACAATCAGGTGTTCGGGAGCGTATTCGTTGGTTATTTTTACCGCTTCTTCCAAATTGTGGACCAGGATGATTTTACTGTTTTCGAGCGCTTTCTCGGCTATTTCTTTTCTCGGGAGAGTCTCAAGTTGTATGTTGATCTGCTCTTCCACTTTTTCAATCAGGGTTTCGGAAACAGTAACCAGAATGCTCTGGCTGTCAACTCCGTGTTCAGCCTGCGAAAGCAAATCGGCGGCGACGAACACCGGATTGGCCGATTCATCGGCGATAACTTCCACTTCCGAAGGACCTGCGGGCATATCTATGGCCACATCGCGCAACGAAACCAGTTGTTTGGCCGCGGTAACGTATTGGTTACCGGGTCCGAATATTTTGTAAACTTTCGGAATGCTCTCGGTACCGTAAGCCATTGCTCCGATGGCTTGTACACCGCCAGCTTTGAATACTTTGGTAATTCCCGCTATTTTTGCAGCGTAAAGTACGGCGGGATGGATTTTCCCTGATTTATCGGGTGGTGTACACAGTACAACCTCTTTGCATTCAGCTATCTGAGCCGGAATGCCCAGCATTAAAACGGTTGAAAACAAGGGCGCGGTTCCTCCGGGAATATACAAACCTACTTTTTCGATACCAACCGCTTTCTGCCAGCAATAAACGCCGGGTGAGGTCTGGATCTCGTCGAGTTCGTGTTGCTGCTCCGAATGAAATTTGGAAATGTTACGGCGAGCCATTTCTATGGCTTGTTTCAAATTGACCGAAACGGCTTTTTCGGCTTCGGCAAACTCTTCCTTACTAACCCGGAGATCGTCGATAGTTACCCGGTCAAATTGTTCGGTGAATTTTTTTACAGCAGCATCTCCGCCTTGTTTTATCTCGTTCAGTATTTTGCTTACCGACTCGAACAAGGTGGAATAATCGAACGAAGGGCGTTTTAGGATGTCGGCCCACGTTTCGGACGAAGGGTGTTTGTACGTCTGCATATCGTTTAATTTTCAGCTTTAGCCAGATGATAAAAATCATCCCAGCGGTTAAAAAGTTCCTGCATGCTATCTAAAACAATATCGGCTCCGTTTTCGGAAAGCACTTTCGCTTCCAGCGGGCCGGTATTGACGCCTATGGTAAATAATCGCGCCGCCGATGCCGATGCCACTCCCAACGGAGCATTCTCAACAACAACGGCCTCCCAGGGTTGTACTCCCGATTTGTCGAGGGCTATGAGATAGGGTTCCGGGTGTGGTTTCCCGTGTTTCACATCGAATGCTGTAACCATTTTCCCCTTTTCAAAAATATCGGGGAAAAAATGTTGAAGGTTGTCAATCAGGCTGGGTTGTCCCGATCCGGTAACCACAAATATTTTCGATCCGTAATCCTTTATTTTCTGAAGCAAATCCAGGGCATAGGGCATCCGTTCGGTAGGACCACACTCGTCAAAATAATCGGACTTCAGCTTGTATATTTTGTGTTTTTCGTCTTCTGTCGCATCCCTGCCATACACCCGGTTGAATATTTCGTTAATAGTAGAATGGCCGGTTCGCCCTTCGTTCATAAAAGCTTCTTCGCGTGTGAAGGTCAGGCCTACATCGTGCAGCGCCCTGACCCACGCTGTGGCGTGATGTTTCATCGAATCGAACAAAACGCCGTCCATGTCAAAGAAAACTGCTTTTATCCGTAGTTCAGGGTAGTTGTTTTTTAGTAAAAAGTTATTGATGGCTTCAGAAAACATGTTCACATTTTATTTTGTGCAAAGATACTCAAATTTGACGTTACATACATAAAAAAAGAGAAGACACGAAGGCTTCATTTTTCAAAATTTACTGGTTTTAATATTTTTTTTTCGAATATATTGGAAGATTCGTCAAAAAAGTTGTATTTTTGCACTCGCTAAAAAAAAATCGGGATGTGGCGCAGTTGGTAGCGCGCTACGTTCGGGACGTAGAGGTCGCAGGTTCGAATCTTGTCATCCCGACTGAAAAAAGGTAGGAATTGCTTCTTATCTTTTTTTTGTTTTTATAACGTGCGATTATAAAAATGTTTTCGTATTTTTGAACATTCAAATGTTTTTGTTTGTATAAAAACTCTTTTCAGTTAAACTCTTCTTAAATTATTAAAAATGAAATTGAAAAAACTTCTTCTCATTGTTTCAGTTGCTTTTGTGCTTGCAGCCTGCAACCTGAAAGGATCATCGAATTATACTCCTACTATTTATCTTTACAAACCGATAGACATTACGGCTCACGATACGTTGAAGGTTAAAAATACATCAACGGCATCTCAGTACCTGATGGACACAGTTCAGGTGGGCGACACGGTGAAATTCGCCATGTTTTTTCAGGGTTATTCCAATTTCCTGACGAATATTCAAATCGAAGAATCGGCTGATAGTGTAACAAAATTGATATTTGCGCCAAAAGATTCGCTCGATATTCTATTTAAGTCCACTTCGGATTATGCCCATGGAAGGTTTGTAGCTCCGGGCGATTATAACCAATTGTATTTTGCTTTTAAATATAAAGCGAAAAAGGTTAGCAAAACGGCTTACCTGAAATTTACGGTGGTTTCCGATGCTAACTTTGACGATGGCGTTTCTTCTAATACAAGTACGTTTACACTGCTCACTCCGATTAAAGCGAAGTAATTGATCTTATGCTCTTTTAAATAAAAAAAGCATCCGGAATGAATTGATTCCGAATGCTTTTTTTTGTGTCCCTTACCGATGCAAGGGGGGAGAGATTATTGAATCTGAAATTCGTCCATATTGTATTCCTTGGTAAAATTCACGAACTCGATGATTTTTTCAGGTTCTTTCTCGAAAATATTTCCCACCACTACCATATCGGCGCCGGCATCGTAGGCGTTTTCAAGCTCTTCGACCGTTTTTATGCCTCCGCCCACCACCAAAGGTAGTGTAGTGCGGTAACGGAGGAACTCGACCATTTCGGGCGGCACAGGATAAAGAGCTCCGCTTCCTGCTTCGAGGTAAATCAGGTGCATGCCGAGTAATTCACCCGCAATGGCGGTGGCCAGAGCTATTTCGTTCTTGTCGCGCGGGATGGGTTTGGTGTTGCTTATATATTCCACTGATGAAGTTTTGCCTCCGTCAATCAACAGATAAGCCGTAGGGATAACTTCAATATCGGATTGTTTGATGGTAACCGAACTGGATACGTGTTGACCGATCAGGAACTCAGGATTTCTTCCCGATATGAGTGAAAGGAAAAGCATTGCATCTGCCTTTTTGGAAAACTGGAGATAATGCCCTGGAAATATAACAATATGGGCATTAGTTTCTTCTTTGAGCAGTTCAATCAGGGAATCGATGGATTGTGTTGGTTGGCTGCCTCCAATAAAAATTAAATCCGGAGTTGCCATTTTTAACATAGCTATAACCCCGGATAAAACGCTACCTTTACATTTTTCGGGATCTAATAAAATCGCGAGCATTTTTCGGTTCGCTTCCCGGTTTACCAGAATATTTTTATAGATCAGTTTCATAAATAAATGTGTTTGTTAATTCTGTTTCTAATTTGGTTGTTAAAATAACATATAAGCAATCACTACAAATATAACGTTATTTCCCGGTACAACAAAAATTAATGTTGAAACTGACTTTTCTTTAAAGATTATTTAGTAAAATTTAATCAATGCAAAATGCTATGTTAAATTCCTCTTTTTTGAAAAATGATAATTTATATATTTTATTATTTGGAAGGTATTTCGCTTCTATCCGCCCTGAAGGCGAATGAGCATCGAAAGGAAAGATATGAAGAGTTTGCTTGAAATCGGCAGCTCCGGTGCCAATGATTTTGTAGAGCGCTTCTTTCACCGACCAGGCCAGGATCATCTGTTCCTGATCGTTGCTGAATTCGGATAACTCATCATTGTTCAGAAACTTACCTGCTAATTTTACAATCCTCGGGGAGCTTTTTTCGATGTCGATTCCTACGTTGCAGGTGGGATGGGCAATAACGGTTACGCGGTTTCCGGAATGCGAAATGCTGATGTTGACATCGCTATTTTCAATATACGGTTTTCCTTCGGCCGTGTAATTTATCTTTTGAGGTTGAGGGTGTAATTTGTTGATCAAGATACGTGATGCTAAAAACTCCTTTTGACGTTTTTCGTTTCGGACGTTTTCAAACTCGTTGCGGTACGCTTCGAAATTTACAAGTTGAGGGGTTAACTCGTGAACAGGCTCGTTTATTTCGGCATACAAAATTATAGCGCCCCCGGAATCAAAAGATTGAATCATCATTTTTTCCACCTGAAACTTTCCACCATTCGAATAACGTCTTCCCTCACATATTGAGCCATTGGAGCAATGGAATCTTTATTGGGCACATTGTTGAAATAAAGTGCCGCCCTGAAAAAATGGCGGGTGCTGTCGGTAAGTACAAACTGAAGCGATGAAGCAGTGTTCCCTTTCAAATCGTACAGGATACCATATACTTTTTCATCCTTGTTTTCGTATGTCTTTTCGGTAATTCCATCAGCCCGCACGGAATGCTTGTAAACGATGCGGCGCGTATCTTCCAGCAACGATGCTAAGTTATTGCCGATGCTTTTGTAACTACAATATAGCCCGGCATTCAAGCTTGGATAAAAAATGTCCACCCAGTATTTTTCGCCATCTTTGGGTTGCGACACCAGAACGGCGCTTTTTGAAATATCGAAACTGAAAGGGAGTTGGAGCGTGTCGATGCGCCGGTAGTCGTGCGGAGGCAAGTCCACCCTGAAATAGCCGTATGGCTTGGGTATCGGAGTTTTACCACAGCCTACCGCCAATATGAGAATGATGAAGAATAAAAATATTTTTTTCAATGCTGAATGTGGGTTTTTGTGTTTTTAAAAAACGATAAGAAAATAGCGACATGCTGATTGTCAGTCGTTTTCGCTTTTCGGATCGTTTCGGATAAATAGTTTAACCTTGCGAATTCTGCGGTTGTCGGCAGCCACGATTTCAAATACGTATCTTCCATATCCGATCCGTTCATTTTTAGCAGGCATCTCGCCTTTTATTTCGAGAATCAGTCCGGCAAGAGTTTCCACTTCTCCCGTAATTTTAACAAAATCGTTTTCGTTTATTTCGGCAATTTTGAAAAAATCGTTCAATAAAATTTTGGCTTCAAAAATAAACGTATGGTTATCTATTTTGGTGAAGAGTTGTTCCTCTTCGTCGTATTCGTCGGAAATATCGCCAACAATTTCTTCAAGGATGTCTTCGAGGCTAATGAGTCCGGAAGTACCGCCGTACTCATCAACAACAATGGCCAGATGGATTTTGCTTTTCTGGAATTCGTTGAGCAGGTCATCTATTTTTTTTGTCTCAGGTATGTAATATGCCTGCCTGATAAGGCTTTGCCAGCGAAATGAAGCCGGCTTGTCGATGTGTGGAAGCAAATCTTTGCTGTACAAAATGCCTTTGATGTTATCGCGGGTGCCTGAATAAACCGGGATGCGCGAATATCCCGAATGGATAACAAGGTCGAGCAATTCCTTGAAATTCGTTTTCATGTTTACATCCACAATATCCACCCTTGAGGTCATGATATCCGACACCTGAATGTTGACAAACTTAGTGATGCCACCGAGAATTTCTTTTTCTTCATCGCTTACTCCATCCGATGTGAGTTTAAGGGCATCCGACAGCTCGTCCATCGACAGTTTTTTTGTGCTGTATTTTGATAACTCGGTGTTTACTACCGAAGTGGAATTGACCAAAAGGCTCACAAACGGACGCAGCATGTTTTCGAGAAACGCGATGATGGTGATGGTTTTGATTGCCGTTTTTTTAGGGAAACGCGTGGCGTAAATTTTGGGCATGATTTCGCCAAAAAGCAGCAACAAAAAAGTGATGATGACCGACTGGAATATAAAACCCACTACAGGAGCCGAATTGAAGTTAAAAATGGATGAAGTGGCTTGGGTAAGCAGTAAAATGATAGCGACGTTTACAAAATTATTCCCTATGAGCATAGTGGCCAATAGTCGTTGGGGGCTATTGAGTAATCGTAAAATTTGCTTTTCGGGTTTTCTTTCACTCTCTTCCAACTCATTGAGTACCTGGGGATCCATCGAAAAAAAAGCCACCTCGGATGCCGAAATCACAGCTGAGCAGGCAAGTAGCAGAATGCTGATAATCATCGAGATTACAGCTGTAAGCGTAACCGGATGAACAGTAACGACGCCAAAAATTGTATAAAATGAGGTTGCTTCCAAATGATGTATTATGTGAGTTAGTGATGCAAAAGAACGGTAACCCGTTAGTTCTTAACCGACACGATCTTGTCCACAATGAACGAGTTCATTCCTCTCCATGGGAGGGTTCCGATGTATTCTTTGTAATGCAGTTCAATTTCTTTGCCACTGTATCGCATGAGCGAGTCGGCCACAGCTTTGTCGGTTACCGAGAACGAAAATTCATTCGATTGTATTACGCCCGCGTTTACCGATTTGTAGCCGCTCATGATCATTTTACCTTCGTATGTTTTAAATACATATCCTTTGTGGACGAAATAATTTAACTGTCCGGCTTTTACACCATCACCGAATACAAAATAGTACCTGAAAAATACGAAAGCGGCCAAAGCAATTACAACCACTATGGAGGCTATATACAGAATTTTTTTTAACATGTCGTTTGAGTTAAGTCATTGCCAGTTTATTTACTTTGCAAATATATGTTTTTTTTTTAGTTTTTGTCTCAAAAAAAACAAGAATTTCACAATAAAAACCGGTAAATATGTTTAACTTTACCACGTGATTGGATCATAAATGTTCTGTATGAGGAGACAAATCAATTGCCGAAAACAGAAATGATTAGTGTCGCTTTTGTAATATAAAATTCAATTTTTAAACAAATGGAAGATAAACTGGTAACTCTCTGTATCCGGACCTATCAGCGGGCGCAAATGATTAAGACAGTGCTCGATGAAAATGGTATTGAAACAGTTATTCATAATCTGAACCTGGATCATCCGGAAATGGCTGTCGGTGTTAGGGTGAGAATTAAGGAACGTGATCTGCCGAGGGCCTTGAAAATAGTGGAAGATGTTGAAAATGTATGGGAGGAAGAGGCTGCCGATAGCAAAAAGTTTGTTCAACAGGTGCTTGTTCCGCTCGATTTCTCGGATATTGTTCATAAAACCATCGATTTCGGCTTTAATTTCGGCAAAATACTCGAAGCGGCCGAGGTGGTGTTTTTGTATGTTTATTTTACGCCGGCGTTTACCATTTCGTCCAACAACGATATGAGCACGTACAGCATCAGCGACGGCGATTTGCTGCGGAGGATCATCAGTATGGCCAACGCCGATGTGGAAAACATGACGAAGCTTATTAAAAACCGCATTGCCGAAGGCGAATTGCCTGATATACCATTCCGGTTCGAGCTGAAAGAAGGAGTCCCTGAAGACCAAATACTTGAATATTGCCGTAAAAATAAACCTAACCTCGTGGTGATGGGAACGCATGGTAAAAAAATGTCGAATGAGCTTATCGGCAGCGTAACCGCAGAGGTGATTGAATCTTGCGTGTCGCCGGTTTTCGCGGTCCCGGCTCAGCTTGACATGTCGTCGCCTGCCAAGGTGAAACGGATGGCTTTCCTTACCAATTTCGACCAAAAAGATTTGATAGCCATTGATAAAGTACTTTCGTTTTTTACTGCCGATGATTTTGAAATTCATTTTATTCATGCTTCCGATAAGAAAGAGGCCTGGGATGAAGTGGTTTTGTCGGGTATAAAGTCTTATTTTTCAACTCATTATCCTGAGTTGAAAACAACGTATGCGTTTCTGAAATCGGACGATTCGATGGAAATTATCGACGATTACCTGAATCATCACCAGATTGATTTATTGGCATTTAATACCCGGCGGAGAAATCTCTTTTCCAGGTTATTTAACCCAGGGTTGGCGTATAAGATGATTCTGAATTCCGATACACCGCTGTTTGTAACCCATGTTTAATGTCCTGTTTTTTTGGCAATGTTAAAAATTTTCGTAAGTTTGTACATTGTTAGGAGCAAAAGCGAAAAGTAGGGTTCCCGGTGTTTCACCCCGAAAGTGGTGGAACATGCCCGTACATTTCGCTTCATAACCACCCGACAGTTGTTTGTAATATGAGTAAAGATCGGTTTTTAAAGTATATCAATCCATACAAAGGGGTGCTTTTTTTCGTCATCATCCTGCTTGTTTCTCATTTTGCATGGAAATTTCTGGTTTTGGGTGATGAGTCGGATTCCATGGTAACTTTTTTAGGGATGAATATTTCTTATCCGTTCAATTTTATGGCTCATCATGTGGCATCGTTTTGCCAGAGAATCCTTGAGTTTTTCGGTTCGGATATTAGGTTGGAACCCGGAAATATACTCAGGCATGGAAATGGCAACGCGGTGAGGATCATTTGGGGCTGTACCGCTATCAAGCAAGCTTATATTTTTATTTGTATCATTGGACTCAACAGGGGGCCGTGGCGAAAAAAACTGTGGTATATCCCTCTTGGATTGGTGGTTATTTATTTTTTCAATATTCTCCGTATTTCGATCATCGCCCAAATTATCGGAGCCCATCCTACGTGGTTCGATTTTTTCCACGAACATATTTTTAAATACCTTTTTTACCTCGTGATCTTTGGTATGTGGGTGTATTGGGAAGAGAAAATAGTTCTTCCATCAAAGGTAAAAAAGGAAAATTAATTACTGACAAAATTTTTGAATTAGTGGCTCGTAAAAAACCGTATCCAATTTTAGAAAACATCTTGATTACCGGCGTAGCTTCCGAGGGGAATGCCATTGCCAAAGTGAACGATGTCGTTGTTTTTGTTCCTCACGTTGTTCCCGGCGATGTAGCCGACCTTCAGGTAGTCCGAAAGAAAAGTCATTTCATGGAAGCCCGCGCTGTTAAAATCCATGAATATTCTACGATAAGGGAAGAGGCTGTATGCCAGCATTTTGGCATTTGCGGTGGCTGTAAGTGGCAAATTCTTCCTTACAGCGAGCAGCTAAAATACAAACAACAGCAAGTGGTGGATAACCTTGTCAGGATCGGGAAGCTCGATTTGCCGGAGGTTTCACCTATCCTGGGTTCGGCAAAAACTGAATTTTATCGCAATAAACTCGAATTCACTTTCTCGAACAAACGGTGGAGAACCACTGAAGAACTGAATTCAGGAAAGGTTTTCGATACCATGAACGCCGTGGGCTTCCATATTCCAGGATTGTTTGATAAAGTGCTTGATATTGAAAAATGCTGGTTGCAGGATGATATTTCCAACCGTATCCGCAACGAAATAAGGCGTTATGCTTTGTCGAACGATTATACCTTTTTTGATTTGAGGGAGCATACCGGGTTGTTGCGTACCATGATGGTGCGCACTTCCACTACCGGCGAGCTGATGGTGGTGGTTGTTTTTTATTACAGGGACGACCAGTTGATTGAAAAATTGTTAAACCACCTGTCGGAAGTATTTCCAGAAATTACCTCGCTGCTCTATATTGTCAATTCGAAGGCCAACGATACTATTACCGACCAGGAGGTGCACCTGTATAAAGGTTCTGAATTTATTTACGAGCAAATGGAAGGGCTGAAATTTAAAATCGGCCCCAAATCGTTTTACCAGACCAACTCCGAACAGGCTTACGAGTTGTATAAAGTGGCTCGCCGCTTTGCCGGCCTCACCGGGAATGAACTGGTTTACGATTTATATACCGGGACAGGTACTATTGCTAATTTTGTTGCCCGCAATGCCCGTCAGGTCATAGGTATTGAGTATGTGCCCGAAGCCATTGAAGATGCGAAAGTAAATTCTGAAATCAACAAAACGGGCAACACTTTGTTCTTTGCCGGCGATATGAAAGATGTGCTGAACGAGGAATTTATTGGTCGTTACAGCCGCCCCGACGTGATCATTACCGATCCGCCCAGAGCCGGGATGCACACCAATGTTATCGATGCCATACTTTTCGCTTCCCCCGCGCGAATCGTGTATGTCAGCTGTAATCCGGCTACTCAGGCGCGTGATTTGCAGTTGTTAGGCGAATCTTACAAAGTAACTGCCGTTCAGCCTGTTGATATGTTCCCGCATACCCATCATGTTGAAAATGTGGTGCTTTTGGAAAAGAAGTAAGCTGTGATAAAGTATATAAACCAGTCAAAATCAGGGTGCCAGTAAATTAAAGGGGAAGAACGGAATGTTCCTGAGTATGGTAAAAATAATAACGGTGTAAAGTACAATCTGGGCGATATGTCTGTTATTTTGCAAAAAGTTTTTCGGGCGATATTTCTCGATTTTAAGTAGGTACATAACCATATCTGCTACTAAAGCAATTATACAAATCGTAGCTAAGATATTGCTGGATATAGCTTTGATAAAATCAAAATTGAGGAGGGCGTGTAATGCCCGCTGACTACCGCATCCCGGACAATAATAGCCGGTAAGGGTGTAAACCGGGCATTTAGGGAAAAAATAGAGACGAGGATTAAAGTACTTATAAATTATTAACAGTACAATAATCCCCGCTATAATGGTAATTCTCAATAATTTACCTGACAATTTTTTAGTAATGTCCACTTGCTACTCCGGCAAATACTCCGGCAAAAACTAAGATGCCTACTATACTATAATAAACAATTCCGCATATTGCAGCAACGATAGCCCATGTTTTTGCTGATTTGGATTTTGCAAGTGCTTCATCGTACTGTCCGTTGAAATAAAGTTTATCAACTTTTGATGAATAAACGATGCTGACAATACCGAAAGGAAGGCAGCATAAGATTGTTGTCAGGATGGCCCAAACGAGGTAGTTATCGGGTTTGGGCGGTTTGTTTTCTAATTCTCCCATAATATTAAAAATTTTTAATGTTGATTTTTAGGCTTACTTATCCCTAAATCAATTGTTTATATTTGTTTGATTGATCTCTTGCCGGTAAATGTAATCTATCGTTGATCTGATATTAAATAAAATTAAATAACAGGTTTCGAAAATACAAAGAAAATATCAAAAATTAGTAATTTGTTTAGGAATTTTAACGTTATATCATTCCTCTCGCCTTTAATTCAAGGTATTTATTAATAGTGTCCACGGTAAGATTCTCAGGTTGAGTGAGAATCGATTGTATGCCGTGGTTTTTAAGTTCCCTCACAATCAACCTTTTTTCAAAGGCGAATTTTTCAGCAATCACTTTGTCGTACACCTCCCGTTTCTTTTTAGCCGGTTTGTTGATCAATTGATTCAGCTCGGTATTGTCGAAAAAAATAACGATCAGCAAATGATTCCTGGCAATATTCTTCAGGTAAATAAGTTGGCGGCGCAGGGAATCAACCGTTTCGAAATTGGTGTAAAGCATAATCAGGCTACGTTGAGTTACAAACTGTTTGATATCAATGTATAACCGGCTGAAGTCGCTTTCGAAAAAGTCGGTGTCGATGCGGTAAAGCGTTTCCATCATTTTTTGCATTTGCCCCGATCGGCGTTCGGCCGACACATAATTTTCCACTTTTTTCGAGAAAGTAAACATACCTGCTTTATCGTTTTTTTTCAGCACGATATTACTCATGGCCAATGTGGAATTAATGGCGTAATCAAGCAAACTCAGCCCCAGAAAAGGCATCTTCATGGAACGCCCCGTATCGATGATTTGATACACCGGCTGTGATTTCTCGTCCTGGTATTGATTTACCATCAGCGCGTTACGTTTCGAAGTGGCTTTCCAGTTGATGGTTCTGATATCATCGCCTTGCACATATTCCTTGATTTGTTCAAACTCCATCGTATGACCGATTCGTCTGATTTTCTTCAGTCCGTATTCCGATAACCGGTTCGAAAAGGCCATCATATCGTACTTCCTCAACTGGATGAACGATGGGTAAGTGGCGATGGCTGCGCTTTCGGCAAAGATATACCTTCTGGAAACGAGCTGTAAAGAAGTTTGTACATAAATGTTCAGCTTGCCGAACAGATATTCACCGCGCTCGGTAGGTCGCAAGTGGTATTCCATCGATTTGTTTTCGCCAGACGGAATTTTTACTCTGAAAAAGAGATCCCTTTTTTGAAACTGGAAAGGAATTTCGTCGATGATATTGGCATAAATACCTGTGGAATAGCGATTAGAAATTGTAATAGATACCGGATTCTCGTCGCCGTTCGATAACCTGTCGGGCAGCCGGCGTTCGGCTTCCAGGCTGCCGGCTCCCGAATATAGTATGAACCCATCGATGAGCGTGATCAGTAAAAACACGACAAAAAGCCACAATGTTATATCAAACCACCATTTTATAAAGAATGAGGTAAGAAACATGGCTCCTATACCCATGAGGATATAGAAAAACAGATGGTTGATATATAATGATTTAATGATTTTCATTTAACGTGGTACTTCTACCGATTCGATAATTTGCCGGACAATATCATCCGCTTTCAAACCTTCCATTTCTTTCTCGGGAGCCACAATAATACGGTGTTGGAGCACCGGAAGCGCTGCGTTTTTAATGTCTTCGGGCGTTACAAAATCACGGCCACGCAAAGCGGCAAATCCTTTCGAAGCGTTGAGGATGGCCAGCGATGCCCGTGGTGAAGCACCGAGGTAAAGAAATGGGTTTTCGCGCGTGTTTTTTACAATGCGAGCAATATATTCGATAATGTTCTGTTCTACAATTACTTGTTTGATCAATTTCCGAAAGTTGTTGATTTTTGAGGCTGGAAGTACCGTTTTCACATCGGCTGTTTTATCACCACCGGGCGCTTCGTGTTCACGGCGAATGATTTCGAATTCGTCTTCGATGGAAGGATAGCCGATGATGATTTTGAACATAAAACGGTCGAGTTGAGCTTCGGGCAAACGATAGGTACCTTCTTGTTCCACAGGGTTCTGCGTAGCCATTACCATAAAAGGTTCATCCATTTTATAGGTTTTTCCGTCAATGGTAATTTGATGTTCGTCCATAACCTCGAACAGCGCGGCCTGCGTTTTGGCCGGAGCCCGGTTTACCTCATCAATCAGTACCAGATTTGAAAAAACAGGACCCGGGCGAAATTCAAATTCCGACTTTTTCAGGTCGAAAATCGAAGTGCCCAGTATATCGGCCGGCATCAAATCGGGGGTAAACTGTATGCGGCTGAATTTTGCATCGATGGTTCGCGCCAACAGTTTTACTGCCATTGTTTTAGCCACTCCCGGAACACCTTCGAGCAAAACGTGCCCGTTCGATAACATGGCCACCAGCAGGTAATCGATGACTTTATCCTGACCTACAATTACTTTTTTCAGTTCGAGGCGAACGGCTTCCATGCTTTGCTGTAATTCGCCCAGGTCAATCCGCGATTCGAAATGGATGGCGGATAGTTCATTGGTTTCGTTTTCCATATTTTTATTTGAGGGTTACTTTATTTTCTTATTTCCCAGAATTCTTCCAGCAATTTGTTCAGGTAAACCAAGTCGTCCCGGGAAGCTTGTTTTTGTTCCCTGAAATTATTTATAAACTCTAATATTTTGTTTATCAGTTTTTTGTCTTTGCCTGTTTTTTTATGAAGCTTATCGGCAAAAGTTATATCCGTAAGTTGGGTATCGATGTAATATTTGTTTCTGATTTTATCCAAAAAATAAACGATTTTCTTTTCCACTATATTTGCGGTATTACCTTCCTGAAAGTAAAGGTTGCCAATGGTTTGGACAAACTCAACAGTGGTGTTTTTCAACGGTTTGATTACCGGGATGATGCGTTGACGGCGTTTTACGTTGAATAGAATAAAAAGGATAAGCCCGTAGAACACGAGCAGCCATACCGCCCGTAGCGCCGGATGTCGAAAGATAACCGATAAAAGGGAGTCGTTGATAGGTTCGCCGGTGTTGGTCGTTTGGTCGTTGACCAGCCAAACCACGGGCATACTGTTGGAAATCTGCGACAGGATCATCGAAACGTATTCGGCGGAACCGGGTCGATCGAGCAATGAAAAATTGGTGAAAACCTGCGGCTGGTTGTGCAGAAAAATAGATCCTTTTCCAACTTTGATTTTTATAAAATTGGGATAAAGAACCTCATCTTTCATTTTCGTTTTTCCCAAAATAACGGACTTTCCCGGATCCATATCGATATACATGTAGGTGTTGGAAAACCTTTTCAAGAAAAAATTCTTATTCTTCCAACTTTTGGTTGTTAGCAACAGCTCGGCCGAATCGGTTACATCGTAATTAGGTTTGCTCTCAACATAACGGTAATAAACTCCGAGCGAATCTGAAAAGTTGGACGTCATGTTTTCTGATGATAGGAAAAGGTTGCTTCCGTTTTTTACCTCGTTGATCAATGCCGTGTCGGATAAATTGAAAAATGTAGGCTTGATAACAAGGTAATTAACTGCCTCGTGATGCTCGGAAACATACATAAAAGGACTTGTTGTAACTTTTTCCACTTTTTGATGTGGAAAGAAACTTTTCATTTCCCGATCGAAAACATATAAATCAAACGGATTTTTGGTGTCGAGCGAGTAAGTAGGTTCCCAATTGAGCGGTTGTACCCGTACCGCGTCCACAACGACCAGAAAAACAACTACTCCCAGCATGGCGGCTATGTAAATTTTTATCGTTTTGTTCATCTTTTTCCTCCTTTTTCCAGATACGATAAAAATGCATCTTTGGCCGTCATGTATTCGTTGTCGGCAATGGAAAATTCGCCGTACCAAATGTTGTTGAATAGGTACGAAAGGTATCCAAACCGGCTGCGGGTAGTCTCATCTCTGATTTCGTTCATGTAATCAGCGTTGGTTTTTTCCGGTTGCCAGTGTATGATTTCTTCGTCTTTCATCTCTTTCAGCAGCCAGAGGTAATAAAGTCGGATGCTTTGCCGGGTATTTCCCTTCTTCTCGGTTTCGGCAATCAATTGTGAAAAATCTGCAAATTGAATCAATTGCTCGGTATTGTTGATGTCAATGTCGAGTGGACGATTATCGGGCGAAAAAAACCATAGGCCTTTGTGCCTGATAAATAACCTTATGGCAAAATAAATGACCACAACCAGTATGGCTCCCGCTAAAATCCTGATAATTATTAGATTGAAATTACCGAGATCTTTGTCGGCTTCCAATCCGATAAGGTTTCTCAGCAACCGTTCAATCGCCTTTTTTATCCGGTCGATAAACGAGATTTTCTCCTCTCTTTTATAGTTGAAACTCTCGTCGTGCTGATATTTATCCCTGAACCCCGCGGGCAGTATAGCGGTTTTGCGTTCGGCTGAGTCGGAGGCTACTTTTTTATACAATTTTTTCATCAAGCGCTCTCTCGACAAATCATTGCCCGAAAGCATTGAGTCGATATGATTCTTATCCACATTGAAGCCGGAGGCCGAATGTGGATATAAAAACAAAATCAGAAAAATTCCCGATAAGAGGCAGATGATTTTTCTATTCTTCATTATTACCGATGCTTTCGATTTCGGCCATTGCCTGATGATCTTCCTCTTCTTCGAGCGAACCGTAATAAATCAGAATTTGTTGCATGTAAATCAGATTATACATGATGTAGGTAAAGATAATTCCTATTACATAAACCAGTATAATAAAAGGCGACATGGACATTGAGCCGGGCTGATGACCTGAAGATAGCGTGGAGAATAACATAGCGAACATGGGTATAACGCTGAACATGCTGCTAACGATAGAAATGCATAAATAAAGCACGATGGTGGAACCTACAATGTGCCAGAAATTGCTGAACAGAATATCCCAACCACGCTTTAAAGCCTCAAAGTAGCCGGTTTCAGGTTCTTCTACATAAACGATGAACGATTGCAAAGCCCAAATCATAACGGCAGGAAGCGAGATGATCAGCAAAGGAATGCCTATAAGCACGAAACAAAGCGCTATCTCAATGGCAAGCCCGATCAGAATAAGCGGGGTGATCGTGAAAAGTGAAATGAGCGCGAATAAAAGGATTCTTCCCAATTTTCCTTTAATACCGTTCAGAATATCGGAAGCTTGTATTTCGTTTCCGGGCGTGTTGTCGAGTTGGTTGACGTACACAAGAGGGAACGCGTTGGTAAGGATCGAAAGCGCAAGCGCTACTACAAAAAGGGCTATTATCAGTACAATGAACAACCCAATGCTTTTATCGGACGAAAAAAATTGAGCATGAGATGCATTCAGAGGATTAAATAAATTAGCAAAGCTATCTTTGTATAGTATAAAATAAAGGGTGCCGAATAGTAGCAGTACTACTCCGTTGATTGCCAGGTAATTTGTCAGATAATTTTTCCAAAATAATTTGAAAAAGTTCAAAGTGTCGCCGAGATACGATACGAAATCACGTTTCTTGTAAAATTGAAATTCTGCCATAGCTTTGTTTTTTATGAATGATGAAAGGGTAAATTAAATAGTAAAACGAAATGACCGATAATGTGCCGGCAATAATTAATATGTTGAGCCATAAGGGCATCGTATTCGAATATCGGGTTACGAATCCTTCGATAGAACCTGCAGCTATAAAAAATGGAACCGTGCTCAGGTATATTTTTAAACTATCGCGTATCCCCGTTTTGAACGAGTAAAGCCTTGAATACGTACGAGGAAACAAAAACGATGATGCCAACATAAAACCAGCTGCCGTAGAGATAATTATACTGAAAATTTCCATCGCTCCGTGCAGCCATATCCCTTTGATACTTTCGGCCAATACGTGGTGCTGGTAGAAAAAGTACTGGAACGATCCAAGCATAACTCCGTTGAAAAGAGCAATATAAAACGTGAAAATACCGGCTGTAATTCCAAAAATATAAGCTTTGGCAGCTACCAGCACGTTGTTTATAGTGATTCCCAAAAACGATCCCAATGCGTTCCCCGATTTGTAAATGGCCATCGGATCGCCATCCTGGATATTATTTAATGTTCGGTTTACATATTCATCACCAAGTACATAGCGTACAAAAGTCTGGTCGTAACGCGCTGAAATGGCTCCGATAAACGCGAAAAAGAAAAACAAAACGAAGGCAAATAATATTTTACCTCGGTTCTGGTACACCAATAGCGGAACTTCGGTAACGAAAAAATAACCGATGCGGTTACGCTCCATCCGTTTGGTTTTATAAATTTTTCTGTATATTTGCGATACAAGAAAATTCAGGTAAACAGTGGCTTTACTTTTCGGATAGTACGTCTGCGCAAACGACAGGTCGTTCAGCAGGTGAATGTAGGCTTCGGCAAGTACATCCGGATCACGGGAACCTTTCGTTTTCAAAAGTTCTTCGTAATCTAACCATTTGGATTTGTTTTGTTTTATAAATGCTATTTCTCTCATAGGTTATGCAAAAATAAAAAAAAATGTCAGATTTATCTATAAATACCACCCAAGGTGTTAAATTATTTTTTACAACGGCTTCAATTGGCGAGCGTATTCTTGCTTATCTCGTTGATGGTATTATTAAAGTAGCTTACATTTTTATCGCTCTTACGCTGTATTTCAGGGTGTTCAGCATGGTGGATATTACTCTCTTCCACGATGAGGTAGCTATTGCCCTTATCTTTGTGTTGATGATGCCTGCCGCTTTTTATACGCTCGTTTGCGAAAACCTGATGGATGGACGAACTTTCGGGAAAAAATTGCTCAAAATAAAGGTGGTGAAAATTGATGGCTTTCAAGCTGGTTTTTTCGATTATTTTATCCGGTGGATATTTTATTTGGTAGATGTGCAGATGGGGTTTATCCCCGGAATAATTTCGATGGTGGTAACTCGCCATACACAGCGGCTGGGCGATTTGGCAGCCGGAACAGCTGTAATTTCCGAACGTTCGAAATATAACATCTCGCACACCATCCTAATGAATATCTCGGAAGAATATGTTCCTTATTTTTCCCAAAACCAGGTGCTCCTTTTTTCCGACAACGATATACGGATTGTGAAAGAAAATGCCGAAACAGCTCAACGTATGGGTAAATACGTCATTCTGAACCACATTGCCCGAAAAATTGAAAATGTGATGAAAATTACCAACCCCCTGAAAAACGATCGTGAACTGATTGAGGTGTTGCTGAAAGATTACAATTATTATACGGGAAAATAAGGGCAGCATCAGCATAAAAAAACAGGGTTGAAAATTTTTTTTCAACCCTGTTTTCGTTTAAATATTCCTGTTTTATTAACGAACCATTAATTTATAGGTTTGTCCGTTGATTTTTAAAATGTACAATCCGGCATTTACACTTTGTTTAAACTGGTTTTCAGCGTTGGTTTTGGTGATTAACTGTCCGGCATAGTTGTAAAGTTCAACCTGTGCCGAGCCGTTAAACGCGGCAGAAATTTGGTTGTTGGCGCTACTTATGTTCACTGACTCGGTTGAGTTGTTTAATCCAGTGGACACAGATACGGTAAAGTTTGCTATGTAATTTGCGCTATTGTTGCTGTCGTATTGGCTACCTGCCTGAAAGTAAACAGTTATCGTGTGAGCACCTGCTGCTAAAGAGCTTAAAGAAACGGAACCTGTCCCATAATGCTTGCTGTTATTTCCTGCATCTTCCGTTTTAGGTAATGCGATAGCTGTGAACGATGCGGCATCGTCAATCTTGTAATACATTGTTTCAGTGTCAGTTGTTGACGGCCAAACCTGTAGTTCTCCACCAAGGGTTATGCTGCTGCTACTTGCAAATGTACCTAAATCAGCTCCGTTAAAATAACCGGCAGGTTGTAAATAACTGTTGCTTCCTGTGTACCAGGTTCCGTTAACAGTCATGTAAGAATCTCCACACCAACTTTGCCCCCAAGACAAAAAGGTGAAACAGGCAAAAAACATAATAAGTGTAATTTTTTTCATAATGATAATTTTTTAAAGTGTTAATAATTCCAACAAAAATAAATAAATCCTGCATAGGTTGATATATATATTTTTTTTATTTCTTCATTTTGTGGCGCAAACGTTTGCAGGAGAAAATCATTGCCTTTATTATTTTATTGATTATTCCGGTTATTCCTTGATAAATGTTGGTTAATATGCTGAAACACGGTAAAATAAACAGAGTAGATTTGTGCTCCATACAACTCCTGAATATTGCCGCCAGCATATAAGATTGAGATCATAAATTGGAATATATCATTGTTTTTTTACCAGTACTATTTTTTCGTTTACCGCGTTTATAATTTCGTTGTAGTAAAATTTTATTTTCAGATAATCGGCGGCCTGATATACCGGTTGTTTAAATGCATAGTAGAATACAATAGTGAGATCGCCATTTTCACTGGTAGTGGTTTTATAATTCAGTTCAAACTGGTCGTTGTTAATATTGAAAATCGTAGGAGTATAATCCACTTTGTAACCTTCTGGCATTTTCACCACACACACGTAAAAATGGTTTTTCGCATACACAAAATCGACCGGAAATGTACGTTTTTTTTGTTTTAGGGGGTTAGTTGTAATCGCTTCGCTCAGGAACGGTGAAATATAAATCTTATCGTTGATGGTTTCAGGGGTGTAATTTATCTTATATTTTACCAGATAAGCCTTGTTGACATCATCGTTATTTTCAACAGTGATTGTGGAGTCGTCCACATCGTATTTGTTCCGTTTCAAATCTTGCAGAATATCCGTTTTTTTATCGCCCCAGACCGAACGGTAATGCCTGCCAAAATAGTCGGTTGCCGACACTTGAACGGATGTGTTGTATTTATCTTTAGTGTTCAAATCAATAAGAATAGTGGTTTTTTCGCGGGATACACTGTTTGTTTCCAGCCCTATCCATTCATTTTTATCTTTTTGTACGATAAAGCCCTGATCGTTGCGGCAATTAATGGGTATCAGGTAGTTAGGTAGGAGGTAATCCGTCGCGTCCGATAATATTCCTTTACCGTTGATAATGGAATATATGGCCACAGTGTTGAATTGATTTATAAATGGATACGATTTGTCGATTCTCCCTTTGTCGCGAGTGCTGAGAAGTACCGGAAAAGCCTGAATGCCCAGTGAGCGAAGTATCCCGACGGTAAACAAATTGATTTCGGCAGAGTTGCCAAATTTATCGAAGATAAATGTTTTAGCATCTTTTGAGGCTGTAATCCTGTGAAATTTATTCCATTTATAAGTTCGTTTAACAAAATTCAGGACAGAATCAAGTTTTGTTTGCTCATCGGCAGTGGCCGGCAAAGCACTTTTAAAGTTTTTAGCTGCCAGTTTTTCGGATGAATTGATGTACTTTCCAAAATCATTATCCGATATTATTTCCTTGCTGAGAGCTTCCCAGGTTGTTACAACATCTTGCTTAAATCCATCGGGATGAATGACTCTGGATAATTGGAAATCAATCTTAATCAAACAATCGGAAGGTGAAACAATGAACTCTTCGTCTTTGAACGGAGGAACGTTTTTCATCACGTAAGTGTGAATCATATCCTTGTATTTTACGCTTCCAAACTGGCGCTCCAGTCCTTCATCTTCGTTTGACGATTGAAAATCAAATTTTTTGGCGTTTCGTAGCAGCCATTCGTATTGATAGAACGGGATCATTCTTACGGTATAAGAGCTGTAAACAACCGGAACTTTCCACTGAAATTCCCAGTTGCGGAGGTTGAACAAATAAGGGGAATTGATTTTGTAATGATATTCGATAACCGATCCAACTTTTACGTTGGGAAGCGCTATCTTAATATTTTCCCAGTTATCATTTATTTTTTCAGTGTTTTTGTTCTTATCATTGAAGCTTGTTGAAGTAATTACCCCATTGACCATGTTGTACACTTTTGCTTCAAAATCTGTAACTTTCTCAAGATCATCTTTGCCTTTATATACCGGTATTTCAATTTCAGCCAGTTTTATGCCTGCTTCGGTCTGAATTTTTATTCTTGTTTCGCGTTCAAACATCAGCTCAAATCCATTATCCTGTGTAACAAAGCGTGAAGTCCCCTTGTCGAACAACACTACGGCATCGTCTGTTTCTCCTTCACTCGACGAAGTGTAATTCATGTCATTGTAACTCATTTTGCCGTACTCGGGAATTTTTTCCTGAGCAAATGAACTCTGAATAGTAAAAATGCTGAATACTAAAGCAATAATATTTCTGTTCATAGCTATATAAATTAATAGTGTAATGTGATTTTAGTATTTTCAAGATGGTTAATAGATTTGATGAAATCGAAAAAACCGAGGTACTCTTTCAGGTTGTAAAATCCCGGGTATAAAACGAAATTTTTCTTTATGATTAACTGATTGTTTTCTAATTGATAAGAGACATGGTACGATCCGTATCTGGAACTAACGTTGTTCTTTTCAGGCAAATTTTCTGCTTTCAGTTTTCCGGTTTCATAGATAAATTTTTCTGTTTTCACAATGGGATAGACGATTTTTACAGGAAGAGTTCTTACCTCGGGTGTCTCAAAATCGGGAATACTCATTGGTATAGGTTGCATAACAATATCGTTCCCGAATTTCTTGAAAATGGATTTAGTGATAGCAGTATATTCCAGGTCTATATAGGTCGAGTCTCTATCGGGTTTGATGATTTGAAAAGAGTTGAGTTCATATTCGTTCGGTATAAAATATCCATTAACCAGTCCGTTTTTAATTGATTTTGGCGACTCGGTGGCTATCTGGAAAAGCGTTTCATAGCTTTTCCCGCGGTATCGGTTGCGGGCTTGTATAGTGGATTGTTCGGTAAGTCCGGTTTTAACTGTGATTTCTTTGGTACATTCTACTTCATTTTGAGTCAACGAAGGGGTTCTTTTCAATTCGCTTTCCGATTTTTTAACCAACAAAACGTTTTTGTTTTGGGTGAAAACACCCAGATAACCGAACGCCAGATTTGATGTGTTGTCAAGCCAAATGGTATCTTTTTCCAATGGAACGCAAAGAATGGCGTGATTGAATTGCTGAGATGGAAAATCCAAATCGAGGTCGGTTTCGTCTTCACCAGCTATTACCAGGGTATAAATCGAATAGATACCGGCAGCGTCGAGTATCGATTTCATGTAATTGGTAAGTGCTTTGCAGTCGCCATATTTGTTTGCATCAACATAACTGGCAGGATAGGGTTTCATCCCTCCGGTTTTGATAGAAATATTGATATATCTGGTTTCGTCCTGAAGCTTGTGGTAGAGAGTCTTTATGGCATCTTTTTTAGATGAGGCGGACGATACGATTTTCTTTATTTCGTACACGGTGTTGTCTGGCAAAACGTTTTGTCCATCTATTAAACTGTAATTCCAGTCGCCATAATTTACCCATGTTGCGTTCGATCCGGCCTTTTCATAAGTAAAATTCTCCGGTACAATCTTTAGATATGGTAAATAGTATAACATCGATGGCGAAAACAAATCGTTGGTGATTTGCTTTGTGTAACTGGCACTCCAATTGTATCGAATCTGATCTTTTGTGGTGTCGGAACTAAAGCTGCCGATGTTTTTCTGTTTGAAAAAAACGTGGTAATTTCTTGGTACTGTCAGTTGAAGAGTCGCCTTTAGGGTGGGAATATTGTAACTATATACCGGAACCCAAGTGCCGATATTGAAGAATTGACTTTCCCGAGTTTGATAATTGTAGCAGATTTTATACGGGAAAACACTGTGATTCAGTGTGAATCTTTTTTCCTTTTCATCTTCGTAAAACGAAAAATCGGGAATGTTTGATCTCTCTTCTATATCCGACTTGGATAGTTTTTTAATAATATTACCCTGTAAATCAGTTATTTTTGCTTCAATGTTACTTACCTTACATAATTTAGAAAATGGAATACCGATATTGCAATATTTTTCGCCCTTCCGGTTGTAGATGGTGATTTCTTCATAGATATCTTTAATAAGCATTCCGTTTTCTATTTTTATTCCGGTACGTGAGTCGGTAAGCACAGCATCGGCCGACTGTGAGTAAGCGCCGGCATGTATGGCGGTTATCAATAGGAAAATAAGAATAGTACGAATTGATTTCGGGAACATGTGATCGTTGTTTAATGGTTGCTTCTTGCAGGTCAGCAGGCTCGGTTTTTTACGAATTCATTTAATCTTTCGTCCAATAATGGTATCTGTTCGGGGCGTACAAACGAAACGCAGGCGCGTAACCCGTTTTTGTCGTTGCTGCCGGTAATGCCCAGGGCGATAGCACTGATTCCGTAATACAGGAATTCTTTTATCAGTTGGGCACTGTTCAGGCCGGGATAGGCTATTGTGAAATAAAAGCCATCAGCAAGTTCTTTGCCAATGTCGTTATACACGATATAAAAACCGTGTTTCAGAAAAACTTCCTTCATCCTGCGGGCTTTTTCACCGTAGGATGACAAATTGCCGATAAAGTTCAGTTTACCATCATTTGCCGATTTCAACATGGCGGCAAGCGCGTATTGGGCTGAGTGAGAAGTACCTGCCGTAGTTGCATAAAGTACGCCGTAAACCAAAAAATGTCCAAATTCATCGCTGGTAAAATATTCTTTCAGGTTAGGATAATGGCGTTTATTCATTTTGTCGCTCATGATCAGCGCTCCAATGCGCTGTCCGGCATAACTGAAAATTTTCGAAGCTGACAGGAGCAACACATAATTATCGGTGTAACGGGCTACCGTCGGTTGAAAAGGAGCGAGGCCGGGCATACCGTAGTTGTAGCGGAAATCCATGCTGAAATAGGCCAGATCTTCAATAACGATTACATCGTACTGGGTGGCGAGCTCGCCGATAATCCGGAGCTCTTCTTCGGTAAGGTTAATCCATGCCGGATTGTTGGGCGAGGAATAACTAATGGAACAAATGTCGCCTTTTTCGAGAAACGAAATAAGTTTTTCTTTGAGTCTTTCACCCCGGAAATGAAGGATGTCGAACGATTTGAACGGCACTCCGACAATATTAAGTTGCGATTTATTCACCGGAAAACCGGGATCGATAAACAACGTATATGGTTTCCGGGCATTGGTTCGTGCCGCGGTAAGCAAAGCCGCGAAGCTTCCCTGCATTCCTCCAACCGTGGGTATGCAAGCCGATGGCGGTACCTCAATATTGATGAAAAGCTTGGCAAAACGGGAAATTTCGTTTTTAGCGAAATCAATTCCTTCGATGTTGGGGTATGAATTGGCTAAACCCATATCGAGCGCCTCTTTCTCCGCTGCCACACCAACCGGTGTTGCCGGTAATCCCGGCACCCCCATTTCCATGTGAATGAATTCCGTTCCGCTCTCTTGTTCAATCAGGCTCACTAATTTACCAATTTCCCTAATCGACATGCGGGAAATGTCCGGTTGGTTAAATCGGGAAAACAGGTTGTCAACTAATTGTTTATCTATCATTTTAATTGATTCGTTTGATTTGGTTTTATGTCAGCCGGATCTGTGGGGCTTCTTGTTCCACAAAAATTTTATTTATTTTTCAAAACAAAAGATGCTCTCCTAGGGAAAATGAATGAGTTGTTTATAAGTAGATTGAGTTACCCTTTCATGCGGTTATCCACCACTCTTACCGCTTTCCCTTCGCTGCGGGCAATGGTTCTCGGTTCCACCAGGGTAACTTTCACACTGAGTCCGATGGCGCTGTTCAGCGCGTGTTCTATTTTTCTGGAAAGTTGCTGGAGTTCTCCGATGGTTTCTAATTGTTTCGATTCGTCGAGTTCCACTTTCAGCTCAAGGGTGTCTAAGTTGTTTTTTCGGTCAACGTAAAGCATGTAGTGGGCGCTGGTTTCGCCCATTTCGAGCAGCACGTGCTCAATTTGAGATGGAAACAGGTTGACTCCTCTGATGATGAGCATGTCGTCGCTCCGTCCGGTGATTTTTTTCATCCGCACGGATGTTCGTCCGCACTCACATTTTTCGCGGTTAAGAGTTGACAAGTCGCGAGTATTGTACCTCAGCAACGGAATGCCTTCTTTGGTGAGCGAGGTGAAAACCAGCTCGCCTTCGCTACCATCGGGTAGGGGTTGTTTGGTTTCGGGATCAACAATTTCGGGGAAAAAATGATCTTCATGAACATGCAATCCTGTATGATGTTCGCAATCGTTGGCTACTCCCGGTCCTGTAATTTCACTTAATCCGTAGATATCGAAAGCCTTAATTTTCCATTTTTTCTCCAGCTCAAGCCGCATGTTTTCGGTCCACGGTTCGGCTCCGAACACTCCGATTCGGAGTTTCATGTCGTCGGTACTGTATCCGAATTCAGAAAGGGCATCGGCCAAATGAAGGGCGTATGATGGTGTACAGGCCAGGACGGTGGATCCGAAATCGGACATGAGTTGCAACTGCCGGCGCGTATTTCCTCCAGAGATGGGTACTACCGATGCACCCACCTTTTCCAAACCATAATGGACACCCAAACCGCCGGTGAAAAGGCCGTAGCCGTATGATACCTGGGCAATATCGTTGTTTGAAATTCCGGCCATAGTCAGGCATCGGGCTACTACTTCGCGCCAGTTGTCAATGTCGTTCATGGTGTAACCCACGGTGGTAGGTTTCCCTGTTGTACCGCTTGAAGCATGAATCCGCACGATGTCTTTCATCGGCGCGGCAAATAACCCGAATGGATAGTGGTCGCGCAAATCGGTTTTATAGGTGAAAGGTAGCTTTATAATGTCGTCAATCGATTGTATATCTTCCGGTTTTACCCCAAGCTCATCCATTTTCATCCGATAAAACGGAACCTGATGATACACACGGTTTACTAATTCTTTCAGACGTTGGCTTTGTAACGAGCGCATCTCATCACGCTCCATGCATTCAAATTGTTTGTTCCAGATCATTTTACAGTAGCTTTTAAGTCAGATTCGTTGATAGATTTCAGCTGGTGATGGTTGATAATATCCAGGGCCTTCGGGCAATTGTCGGTGCGGAAAACGAGTATGGACTTGCTGCCAAAACTAAAGGCATATACGTAATCGATGGAAACTCCTTCATTGGTGAAAAGATCGAGTATATGGGCCATTGATCCGGGTTCAGCGTCCATTTCGAGGGTGAATACATCGTGGATTCTTACGGTGTATAGCTCGTTACGCAGGGCTGCAAGCGCCTTTTCGGGATCTGAAACCAGCATGCGAAGTATGCCGTAATCGCTGGTTTCGGCTACGGTGAGAGCGATAATGTTGATGTTGTTGTGTCCGAGAACTGAAAGTATCCGGTTCAGATGGCCGGTCTTATTCTCGATAAAAACGGAAAGTTGCCTGATTTTCATTGTATTAGTATGTGTGGTTGCGCGTTTGAATTTAACTTTTCAAATGTACAAATTAATATTGTTTTCACAATGTTAAATTAAAATAAGTTTATAATCAGCAAGAAAATATTTCTTATCAAATCAATGCATTGTTCAAAAATTTATGCTATTCAACCTATGATATGAATTGATAAAAAATATTTGTATCTTTGTTTATCAATTACATAATATAATGTGATCTCTTTTTGACTTAATTTTTATCACTAATAAAGAATCAAATACTTAAAAATGGATTTTTTTGTATATCGAAACTCAACACTTGAAAATATCTTAGGCAATGCTGGTTTCAGATATTCGGGATATGATGATTTAATTCAAGATGATATTACTTCTGGCACGATCATTTGGTTTTACATTTTGTCGGTCGATAAAAGCCCAGGTGAGTCGATAAGGGAAATAGATTCATTTTCAGATAAACTCCGTTTGATACTGGACAGAGTAAGGTCTGATCAGTTTATTTTTGCATTTACACTGTATGATTTTTATCCGTTGCTTTTTGAACTGAAAGAAAAAACCATCCGGCAACGAATCCAAAAATTCAATGATGAATTATTTCAAATGACATTTGAATATAAAAATCTGAAAGTAATTGAATTGGCTGATTTTGCGCGGGATTATTCTGTAAGTCAACTTGTTGACTGGAAGTATTTTTTTACATCGGGAATAATAATAAATCCACGTTTGGCTCCGGTTTTTAGAAGTTGGTTCCTGAAACAAGTGGATTATATACAGTTTAAACGAAAGAAATGTTTGGTACTGGATTTGGACAATACGATATGGGGTGGAATTTTGGGTGAAGCCGGCGAATTAGGAATAGCTTTAGCCGGAAGTTATCCGGGAAACGTGTATTCGATGTTCCAAAAACAATTGTTGGAGCTTTACCGGTGCGGAGTAATTCTTGCTGTTTGTAGCAAAAACAACGAAGAAGATGTTTTCCAGTTTTGGCGAACAAATCCCGATATGATTTTGAAGATGGAGTATATTTCCGTGTTTAAAATCAACTGGAAAAATAAAGTTGAAAATATCCGGCAAATTTCCGAGGAACTGAATATTGGATTGGATAGTTTCGTGTTTGTTGATGATCAACCTGTTGAGCGTGAACTGGTAAAATCGTTTCTTCCGGAAGTGACTGTACCTGATTTTCCTCAACAACCTTATCAGATTCCGGTGTTTTTCTCAAAGTTGCTTGTCGATTATTTTACCACATACGAACTGACCAGTGAAGATACTTTTAAAACAGAGCAATACAAAGAGAATGTTCAACGCCAATCGGAACGGATAAAATTTAGTTCGCTAACAGATTATCTCAGGAGTCTGAAAATAGAAATGAAGGTAATTGAAGCAAGCGATTTCAATATTGCCCGTATTGCGCAAATGACATTGAAAACCAATCAATTCAATCTTACTACGAAAAGGTACACTGAAGCTGATATCCGCGGGTTCATGTTGGCGGGTGATTGGGTGCTATGTATCGAGGTAGCTGATAAATTCGGAAATAGTGGTATTTCTGGCTTGGCAATTGTGCGGTTTACCGGCGAAAGAGATGCCGAAATGGATACTTTTTTGTTAAGTTGCCGGATATTGGGAAAAGAAATAGAATTTGTTTTTTTGAATTATCTGATAAACTTATTGAAAAGAAAAGAGATAGCTTTTCTGACGGCAACTTATATTAAAACTTTGAAGAATGGTCAAACATTTGATTTCTATGGTAAAGCCGGTTTTGACGTTGTTGATGAACGTGAAAATGTCAGAAAATTTAAATTGAGCATTGGTGATTATAACATGCAAGATATTGATTATGTTAAAGTTGTAAAATCATGAAAAACAGATTGTTAGATATTTTCAACAAAGTGTTCGAATCATCAAAAGTTGATGAAAAAGTTTCGAAAAAAAACTTAAGCGAATGGGATTCTCTTAAACATATTAATTTGATTGTAGAAATAGAATCGGAGTTTGATATCAGTATTGAACCGGATGAAATTGAAGAAATAGTTGATTTTAAATCAGCAGAGAAGATTATTCTGCAAAAACTGAATAGATAGCGGGTAAACAAATGAAGGTAAAATTGTTATTGACTTTTGATCATGAATTGCCTCTTGGAAGTCTGAAGTCGTCATACGATGCGGCTCTTTTCGAGCCTACCCGGAAAGTATTGAATATGGCCGATATCCTTGGGATAAAAGTGAATTTTTTTACAGATATTTTGTGCGGGCTTCGCTTTAAAGAATGGGATTACCAAAATTTTTATCTTCCGTATGCCGAGCAATTGCAGGCGGCGGTTGCTGGCGCTCATGATGTTCAGTTGCACATTCATCCACATTGGCTGACAAGTCGTTTCGAAAATGGGGCTTTCGTTCCCTCTTCGGATTTTGCCCTTTCCGATTTTGATGGAGAAATAGCTGATATTATCACTTTGGCAATTGACGGATTGACAGAGATTTGCGCTCAGGCCAAAGCTGGTTATACATGTAAAGCGTTTAGGGCGGGCGGTTACAACATTGGTTTATCTACCGCGAAGATATTCGATGCCCTGTATCGTTCGGGTATCCGTTTCGATAGCTCAATGGCTCGCGGGTATTATTTCAAATCGCCTATTTCGGAAGTTGACTATCGACATTTACCTCACAAACCAAATTGGGTAATCGATCCTGAAAACCTGAGCCGGATTTCATCGGGTGATGGAGTTACCGAAATACCTATTGCAACGATTCATAAAACGCCTTTCGAGATCCCTACTGCCTTTAAAATGAGGAAATATGAGTTCAGGGCGCCTCTCCCACATGGCGAGGTTATACACAGAGCCGGTGGTGTGGATTTATTATCCAGATTAAAAATGAAATTCTCGTACCGGATGTTGACCTTCGATAATTATACTTTATCGTCCGATTATTTAATGAAAATTTTTCGTTATAATATCAATAAGTACGATGATGGTGAGGATATTATGTTAAGTCTTATTTCTCATCCTAAATCTATGAGTTACTATTCTTTAGAGTTGATGAAAGAATTTGTTGAGAAGGTAAGAAAAGAATTTCCTTTTGTCGAATTTACTACATTTGACCAATTGTAAGCCCTGAAATCATGTTGAAAAAAATCGTGTATCTCATTTTCCCCGAGCGGGTTTATTCAAAGCTGCGTACTTTCTATTTATCCAATAAAAATAAGCTTTTTGGGAAAATTACTTATTCTGGAATGAAAAAGATACTGGAAAGTAAAATGGGAATTACCCGGGGCAATACAGTTTTTATTCATAATTCCATGGATTTTCTGAATATTGATTTTGGAGCTTCCAAACTTTTGAATTTGCTTCTTGAAATAGTGGGAGAGGAGGGCACCCTCATTTTTCCGGCCTGGCATTTTAATTACAGGGCTGAAAATTATTTACAGGATGACCTGATTTTTGACGTCAAAAGATCGCCATCAGCCATGGGTTTGCTTTCTGAATTTGCCAGGAGAAACCCTCAGGCTTTGCGTAGCATTCATCCCACGACTTCGATTGTCGCCATCGGTAAGCATGCTGCCGAAATAGTGGCCGACCACCATAAATCAGTCTATCCTTGCGGAGAATTAAGTCCTTACTACAAAATGATGAAATATCATGCTAAGATAGTTGGTCTGGGTGTTTCCAGCCATTTCGTCTCTTTTGTACATTGCGTGGAAGATGTTATGAAAGACGGTTTCCCGATAAAAACAAGAACCGGTACTATTTTTGATGGCAAGGTAAAATTATTGGATGGCCAAGTTATTGTAGTAAAAACCCTTGCAGCCTCCACCGGAATTTCGAAAAGGAATATTCCTCGGTTCATGAAAAAATACATTAGCAAAAAAGCATTTCATAGTTTTAGTTGTAAAGGGAATGATTTTTATATTGCTGATTCCGAAAAATTATTCTCGGAAATCTCAGATTTAGCCCACAAAGGCATAACAATTTATAATATTTGAGGAGCTTTTTTCAACCTCTTTTGCAACAATTTTCGTACAGGCATTCTTCTCCTTTCCATTCAGTTTCGATAGTAACATGCTGAATTCCTTTGTTTTTGAGCAGATCCCGTATCCTGGATTTAAGGCCGATTAGCTCTTCGGGTTGCAAGGGCAAGTTAAGTACCACGTGGATAGTGGAGATGTTGAATGATCCATCGGCGCTCCACACGTGGAGGTCGTGCACGGAATCAATTTCGCTAAATTTAGTTACCTCATCCTCAATTTCTTCCGGATCGATAGTTTCCGGAGTTCCCTGGAAAATAATGTGGATGGTTTGCCGCATGTTTTTATACACATTGTAAAGTACAAAAACAGAAATGCAGATGGACAGCAGCGGATCGATGAACGTCCAGTTGAAGAAGTAAATAAGGGTGGAACCTACGAGTACCGCCAGCCAACCCAGCACATCCTCAAGCAAATGCAAGGAAACTACCCTTTCGTTCATTGATTTTCCTTTGTTCAGCCTAAACATGGCAGCACCGTTGACAATGACCCCCATGATGGCTAACAGAAACATGCCGCCAGCATGTGTGCCGGAAGGATGAAACAACCTTGGAACCGCCGTGCTTAGGATAAAAATGCTGCCTACGATCAGTACAATGGAGTTGATGATGGCTCCGAGCAACGAAAAACGTTTGTAGCCGTACGAAAACATCTTGTCGCCTTTTTTAGCAGACATTTTCTGGAAGTACCAGGCCAGCCCCAACGAAAGCGAATCGCCCAGATCGTGGACGGCATCGGAAAGGATGGCCACACTGTTGGTGAAAAAACCACCCGTGATTTCGACCAGCGTAAAGACGAGGTTCAGGAAAAAGGCCGCTTTTATATTCCCGGTTTCGTGTTCGTGCAGGTGATCATGGCTGTGAATATGTGAATGCTGATGACTGTAATGATTGTTAGGCATTGGTTTTTATTGTTTCCCGACTTTTTCGGCGAGCGATGCTATGAGCGTTTCCCGCTCGAACGAAAACGTCTTGTCCTTTTCATTCAACAAATAAACTACCTTTAAAGTTTTTTCGTAAAAAATAATCGCGTTCTCCGTTTGGCCGGTCGCTTCGTAACTTTTGGCAGTTTCGAGCAGTATTCCCGATACAGATTCGATGTAATCAACGTTGTAATTGTTTTTTTTCAGCACTTCGATAAAGTGGTCGGGAGGCATTATCCTCGTTTCTTCCAGGTTGATATTCAACAATTCTTTATAGGTTTCGTCGGCCAGACGAAGCGCATCTTCCGGAAAACCCTTATCCCTGAAACCGAGCATGGCGGCGATAACCCGGCTTAACTTTTCGAGATATTTCAGTAAATAATCTTCTTTAGGCATAATTTGTCATCAATTTCTATAAGCAAAGATAAAGTTTTTTTCGATAATTTCCGGGGCATGGTTTTGATGAGATGTTTAAAAAAAGTTATTTATAACTGAAAAAATGATAGATTTCGAGCATGAAAAATGTTATTCTGAAATGAAGAGGGGTTATACATCCATCAAAACCCATTATAAAATGGATGAACGCATGTTTATTCTTACATTTGCAGCGTATAAACGGATGAACTTAATATTTCTGAAGAATGAATTATATCGGTGAAACGGCAGCTCTTGGAGTATCTGTGTTCTGGACATTCAGTTCTGTTTTTTTTGAAAAGGCCTCTCATAAAATTGGCTCGCTCACGGTGAATATTATCCGTTTAATGCTCGCTGTTGTCTTTCTGGGGTTGACAACTTTGGTAACCAAGGGTTTGTTTCTGCCTGTTGATGCTTCCGCGGCGCAATGGTTCTGGCTAGCGCTTTCAGGCATCATTGGTTTTTTTGTAGGCGATTTGTTTTTATTCAAGTCATACACCCTTATCGGTTCCCGGACGGCATCGCTGATGATGAGTCTTTCGCCAATGATTACCGCGCTTGTGGGTTGGCTCTTTCTTTCCGAACAACTCACTCTGCTGAATACACTTGCCGTTTTTGTAACGGTGAGCGGCGTTATTTTTGCCATTGCCGGAAAAGATATGAAACTGAACGTATCGCCGAAAGGGTTGTTGTACGCTTTTGGTGGCGCTGTGGGGCAGGCGCTTGGACTTATCCTGAGTAAAAAAGGGATGGGTGCTTACGATGCCGTGGCGTCCACACAAATAAGGGCTATCTTTGGATTGATTTGTTTTGCCGCGCTGATAACCGTTTTGAAACGCTGGGGGAAAGTAACCAACTCATTGGTAGCAGGGAAAGAAATGGTTTCTGTTACGCTCGGAACCATTTTCGGCCCATTCATCGGGGTGGCGCTTGCCCTTTTCTCCATTCAACATACAAAAACCGGTATCGCGGCTACCCTTATGGCGCTTGTCCCGGTACTGATCATACTTCCTTCTTCCATCATGTTTAAAGAAAGAATAAAGGTTCAACACATCATCGGAGCCGTTATCTGCGTGGCGGGTGTAACATTGTTCTTTCTGGGGTAAGTGAACGTTACAAGAAATAGAAGATAGTTTTCTGATAAGAACTTGAGATTTTTCCTAACATCCAACCAAAAAGCCTGTACCTTACTGCGAAGATACAGGCTTTTCCGGTGATCCCGGCGCGATTCGAACGCGCGACCCACAGCTTAGAAGGCTGTTGCTCTATCCAGCTGAGCTACGAGACCATTGCCGCTTTTTTTATTTTTAGCGGTGCAAAAGTAGCTTTTTTTTCCAAATTCCGCAACTCTTTATCTAAAATTCGATATTTCTGCCTGATATTCGGTAAAAAATAGCTAATATTGCATTCTGAAAAAACCATTTAATCATCCGTAAATACGATTTTTAATTTATGAAGGTATTGAAGTTCGGTGGAACATCCGTAGGTTCTGTTGATGGCATTTTGAGTGTAAAAAAAATAGTGGAATCTCAAAGCGAACCGGTAATTGTTGTTGTGTCAGCGCTTTCCGGTATAACCGATTTGTTGTATAAAATCTCAAAACTGGCTGCTGATGGCGATATGACCTACCTTGCCGAGTACAATAACCTTGTCAGGCGTCATCACGATGTGATTGATGGAGTGGTGGTTAAAGGCATGAAGAAAAATGTTGCCGAAATTATAGATAACCGTTTGGCCGACCTTTCAAATATCCTTCGCGGTATTTACCTGATCAAGGACATTTCGCCGAAGCTTACCGATACCATTGTGAGCTACGGCGAAGGACTATCCTCCATTATCGTAGCCAACGCCATAGAAGATGCCGTATATTTTGATTCGACACTGTTTGTTAAAACAGATAATCAATTTGACAAGCACATTGTCAATTTTGAACTTACCAACGAGTTGGTTGCCGAAACTTTCGCCCAACTTCCGGCTGTGAGTGTATGCGCGGGCTTCATCTCTACCGATAGCAAAAATAACAATATAACCAATCTGGGTCGTGGTGGTTCCGATTATACGGCAGCTATCCTGGCAGCCGCGCTTCGGGCTTCCATCCTCGAAATCTGGACTGATGTTGACGGCTTTATGACCGCCGACCCGCGCATTATCAACAATACGTATGTGATTGATAAACTGAGCTTCAGTGAAGCCATGGAGCTTTGTAACTTTGGTGCGAAGGTGATTTATCCCCCCACTATTTTCCCGGTTTTTCATAAAAACATACCTGTTGTCATAAAAAACACGTTTAATCCCCAAGCAGTGGGCACGTTCATATCGCAGGAGAAAACAGGAGAACCATCGAAAGCGATTAAAGGTATTTCATCCATCAATGATACTTCGCTTATCACTGTTCAGGGATTGGGTATGGTTGGTGTTATCGGGGTGAATTACAGGATATTTAAAGCGTTGGCACATAATGGCATCAGTGTGTTTATGGTATCGCAGGCGTCATCCGAAAATACTACTTCCATAGGTGTCAGGAATGCCGATAGCAAGCTCGCCGTGGATGTGCTGCGGAAAGAATTTGCCATAGAAATTGCCCAGGGTGAGATTGATAATATTTTCTCGGAAGACGATTTGGCTACCGTAGCTATTGTGGGCGACAATATGAAACGCACGCCCGGTATTGCCGGTAAACTTTTCGGGACACTCGGAAAAAACGGTATCAACGTAGTAGCTTGTGCCCAGGGTGCTTCCGAAACGAATATTTCGTTTGTTACCGACCGGAAATCGTTGCGCAAGGCGCTGAATGTTATCCACGATTCTTTCTTCCTGTCGGAATATCAGGTGCTGAATATCTTTGTGGTGGGAGTAGGCACGGTTGGCAGCAGCCTGCTGAGCCAGATTAAAAAGCAACAACCCAAACTGATGTCGCAAAATGGTTTGAAATTGAATGTGGTAGGCATTGCATCCAGCAAAAAAATGATATTTGACCGCAACGGGCTGAACCTTGAAAACTATTTAGATGATTTAAAAGCTAAAGGGGAGGACTCGACACCCGAACAAATTAAAAACGAAATCATCAATATGAATATTTTCAACTCGGTGTTTGTTGATTGTACGGCTAACGGACAGATTTCCGAATTGTATCAAACCATGCTCGAACATAACGTATCGGTGGTGGCAGCCAATAAGTTGGCGGCGTCGTCATCGTATGATAAATATTTGCATCTGAAAGAAACTTCGCGCCGGCGCGGCGTTAAATTTCTCTTCGAAACCAATGTGGGTGCGGGATTGCCCATTATCAACACAATGAACAACCTGATCAACAGCGGTGACCATATACAAAAAATGGAAGCGGTTCTATCGGGTACGCTGAACTTTATTTTTAATACGGTGAGTGCCGAAATACCGCTCAGTAAAGCCATTTATCTGGCCAAAGAAGCCGGCTTTTCCGAACCTGATCCCCGTATTGATTTGAGTGGCAAAGATGTGATACGCAAGCTTGTGATTCTGGCTCGCGAAGCCGGATACCGCATTGAGCAGGAGGATGTGAAGAAAAACCTGTTCGTCCCCGATAAATTCTTTAGTGGTAATCTGGACGATTTTTGGAGAAACATAACAGAGCTCGATGCCGATTTTGAAAATAAAAGGAAAAACCTTGATAAGCAGGGAAAACGATGGCGTTTTGTGGCAAAAATGGAAAAAGGGACGTGCGAAGTGGGCCTGAAAGAAGTGGACAGTCTTCACCCGTTTTACGATTTACAGGGAAGCAACAATATTATCCTGATCACTACCGAACGTTACAACGAGTTCCCAATGATGATAAAGGGTTATGGAGCAGGTGCGGGTGTAACGGCTGCCGGCGTTTTTTCGGATATAATCAGCATTGCAAATATCAGGTAAAATGAATTTCTTGAAATTTTTTATTCTTTTTTTGGTTTTGCTTTTTCTTACTTCGTGCCGCAAAACAGCGCCTCAGTTACCATCAAATAAAGGAACGGAGGTTGATTCTGATGCGGTGGCAATGGTGAAAGTGAACGAAAATCTTGCCGAAAAGGAAAATCAGGCATTGGAAGAATATGTAAAAAAAACGGGTATCAAATATACTAAGTCTGGAATCGGTTTTTGGTTTAAAAGAGATAAAACATCTAATGGACAGTTAGTTGTGGATAGCCTGACTTATCATTTCTCCCTTACCACCCTCGCTCTGAATGAAAAAGTGATAAAAAAAGAAGAAATAACTGCCCGACCGGATAAGAAAACTATTCCAGTAGGGCTGGCCGAAGGGCTTAAATTGATGAAAGAGGGCGAATCGGCTACTTTTATTGTGCCGTGGTTCCTGGCTTACGGGTTGAAGGGTGATGCTGGTAATATAAAATCTTATCAGTCGTTTATATTCAAGGTAGAAGGCTTAAAGCAGGTAAAATGAATTAATTTTTAGATTTTCAAACTATATTCTTTATTCTTAACTTTTGTTTTTCGCAATATTATCGGATATTTGTATTGAAAATTAATTTCTTAAAAAACGATCTACCATAATTTATTTTATATGAATAAATTTCTCGTTATATTTTTTGTTAGTGTGTTAGCTGTTTTAGGGTTTGTATCTTGTAGTTCAGGTACTTATGCCGATAAACTTGATGATGAAAAGAAACTGATAGCAGATTTTATTAAAAGACAAAATATAAAAGTTGTATCTGAATTTCCGGCCGACAATGAATGGGGTGATAAAGTATATGTGAGAACCAAAAGTGGTTTATACTACCATTTGGTCGATCCGGGAGACAACACGAACCTTTCTGATACTATCTCGGACAACGACCAGGTAATTGTTCGCTATATTACTTATACCCTTGATCAAAAGGCAGATACATCATACTATTACAGCACTTTGGATGCTCCTACACCATATACTTTTTATTATGATAAAGAGTACACTTCTTCTTCAGGTGCTTGTGTTGGATGGCAGGAAGCTGTTAAACATATGAAATACAATAACTCATCAGCCAAGATTATTGTACCCTCCAAACTAAGTTTCGATACTTACCTTCAGGATGTTACCCCAATGGGCTACGATATGAAAATCAAAATCCTGAAAGCCTATTGATGGTTTGTCAGCAATAAAGGCTTCCTTTTTTTATTCAATTGGAAAGAAAAATATAATTTTGCATACCGAATTTTTTTTGGTATGCAAATATCGTGTTATCTTTACAATAACAAAAATCATGGAATTTCATAGATTTTACGGGTTTATCGGATACAACGCATAGCGTTGATTCTCAAAATTCATTGTTGGAAAAATTCAGTATTCAATCAAAAAAATATAATCTAAAATTATGACACTAATTAAATCTATTTCGGGTATCAGGGGAACGATAGGCGGTAAAGTGGGCGATGGGCTTAATCCGGTAGATATAACCCGGTTTACAGCGGCTTATGCCACCCTTATTCGTTCGAAAAACAGTGGCCAGACTGGAAAAATTGTTGTGGGTCGCGATGCCCGGATCTCGGGCGAGATGGTTAATCACATGGTTATTGGCACTTTGCTGGGTATGGGATTCGATGTGGTAAATATAGGGTTGGCTACCACACCTACTACCGAACTTGCCGTGATCAACGAAAAGGCATCCGGTGGCATCATCCTCACGGCCAGCCATAATCCAAAACAATGGAATGCGCTGAAACTTTTGAATGAAAAGGGCGAGTTTCTTAATGCGGCCGAAGGTGAGGAGGTGCTGAAAATTGCCGCAGGAGAGGATTTTGATTTTGCGGATGTGGATGCCGTAGGTAAGCTTACCGAAGATCATTCTTATACAAAAAAACATATCGAAGATGTTCTTTCGCTTCAATTGGTGGATGTGGACGCTATCAGGGCAGCCGGCTTCAATGTGGCCATCGACTGTGTGAATTCGGTGGGAGGCATTGCTATTCCCGCTTTATTGGAAGCTTTGGGTGTTAAAACGGTGCATAAATTGTATTGCGAACCCAACGGGCGTTTTCCCCATAATCCGGAACCGCTGCCCGAACACTTGACTGAAATCTCCGACTTGATCCGCAAAGGTGGTATCGATGTGGGGTTTGTGGTGGATCCGGATGTGGATCGTCTGGCTATTATAAGCGAAGATGGAAGCATGTTTGGCGAAGAATATACGCTGGTGTCGGTGGCCGACTATGTATTGGCTCATACGCCCGGAAACACGGTTTCGAACTTGAGTTCTACCCGCGCTTTACGCGATGTAACACGTAAACATGGAGGAGTTTATACCGCTTCGGCCGTTGGCGAAGTGAACGTTGTTGCCGAAATGAAAAAAACGCATGCCGTGATTGGCGGCGAAGGTAACGGCGGCGTTATTTATCCGGCCAGCCATTACGGGAGGGATGCGCTCGTGGGCATAGCTCTTTTCCTGACGCATTTGGCCAAATCGGGGATGAAAGTATCGGAACTGAGGAAAACTTATCCGAAATACTTTATTTCGAAAAATAAAATGGAGCTGACCCCTTCTATCGATGTGGATCAGGTACTGCGTACAATAAAAAAATCGTATCAGCAGTTTGAAATCAATGACATAGATGGCGTAAAAATTGATTTTCCGGATGGTTGGGTGCATTTACGCAAATCGAATACCGAACCGATTATCCGAATTTACTCCGAAGCTTCAACGCCTGAACAGGCCGATGCGTTTGCCGTTTCTGTTATCAGCGAAATAAAGCGGATTGCTAATCTCTGAAAATATATCGGATTAGAAATAGATGTTAAAAATGAGATAAGAACACAGCCTTATCTCATTTTTTTTATGATGTTGCCGGTAGCTTTCACCTGCGGTTGCTGGCGAGGGTTGATGGGGACACGCTGCTGGATGGGTATCTGACCTTTTCCGGCCGGTGGCATAAACGGCCTTACAGGCGCCTTTATCTGTTGGGCGGGGATCCCGTTATTCTGTTGCTGCGAGGTGGCCGGAGATGGTTGTGCGACCTTGGTTTCGTTTTCATTCACCGCGAAAGTTCCTATCGGTTTTTTTACTTCGTACGAAGTCATGGTTTGGTTGCAGGTAAATCCCTTACCTTTTACTATTTTATCCGATTGGGTGAGCTTGAACGTACTGTCAGTATAAAATTTTTCCTGTTGTTGATTCCAAAACAATTGCTCGGTTTCCAACAGGTCGCCTTTTATGTTGGTAGCTCTCACTTTTCCGCGTAGTTCCCATATTTGTTCCACTTCGAAATAGCGCGCGTAACTGCTGTGGATGTTGGCATCAACTTTCAGGTTGAGATCGAAACGTTCAAAATGGATGCCTTTCGGAAATTCCCAGTAAGGTTTTGCGGCTTTGTCGTACACATCCCATTGTGGCGTGTAAATCCGGTAGCGGGTAATTCCGGAGTCGGAAATTACGGTGGAAATATCTGTGGCATGAAGCCGGGGTGTTTTGGCTCTGTCGGTAATGGCCGCGATGTATTCTTTTTTTTCGCTTTTGCAACCTACGGATATAAATAGCACAACAACCATCATCAGGATGGTTGTTATGGAAATTCTCATGCTTTTATGTTTTCGGAAAACAATGTTGTCGAACATGGTTGTCATTCGGTTTATTCAACTATAGCTTTCTTTTAAAGAACCAGTTTTCGTTAAAGTTCGCGTTGAAGGTAAGCTTATAGTATTTTTCATCAATCAGCCCGGTGGATCCGACATTCCCGTATTCGAACGAAACGTTCAGCACGGTTTTATTGTTTCGAAGCGGTAATGCAACCCCGGCTGTAAGAGAATACGATTTCTGGTTGGAATTGATAATTTTATTATAATAAGGATTCGACAAAGAAAATCCAACCCGATAGCGCATGTGTTTGAAATAGCTTTTCGCGAGGCTATTCGGGTAATACTCCATACCGGCAGAAAGTTTATAAGAGTTGTTGAGCGTATCCTTTATCCCGAAAAATTGGGCATCGCTCCATTTTTGGAAAGTGTAATCGAGGGCAATGGTCAATTTATTATCGTACACATAATTAATACCTACTCCAAAATTCATTGGGAAATCAAATCCTTTTACTTTGGCAATGGTGTCGCCAATCACACTCCCGGAGTATTTGTATGAGTTGGTATCGTTTTTCATGGTGGTTTTTGGTTCGAAATAGGCTCCGAACGTCAGGGCGTGTTTTTTATTGAACGTGTTGAAAGCCTGTAAACCGTAGCGTAATTTGAACTTGTTCACCTTGATTTCGTTTTGTTCGTACGAAGGATATATCGTTCCGCTAAAGTCAGTCGCAGTAAATGTTGCCGAGCGATTGTTAGTGATTGACCCCCACATGTAATAGCCATTTACCCCCACCGAAAAGTGGTTTAAAAATTTCATGGAAATTCCGCTATATACTTGGCTTACGCCTCCCTGGCCATTATAGTTCCGCCCAACTTTCACCGTGTCGGGATGTCCTATGTCATTTGGCAAAAGGAGTGTCCTTGAGTTTGAAAAGCTGTATCCGGCAAACGAGTAAGGGAGGACTCCGGCGCTGAAACCCACATTTTTCCACAGAGGAAAAGAAAAATTGATGTATTCCAAATTGGCGTTGAACGATTCATCTTTTCTGTCGCCCTGCTGGAACGTGGAATATAGAGCCGATAAACCTACATCGAACATGAACGTCAGGCTGTCCACGCTGCTGTATGAAGCCGGATTCAAGGGACTTATGTGGGTGGATACCCTCGACCCGATACCGGTACCTCCCATAGCGCGCTGGGCGCCGTTGTAATTATTGCTTATTTCTCCGTATCCGAAACGGGTGTATGGTGAGTTGGTATTATTCTGGCTGTACGTAAACTGCCCTAATAATAAAGTGAGTATTGATATAAAAACGAATCTTTTTTTAATCATTGAATTGGAGGATACGATTAAGACCTATTAATACTAAATTTTTTTCTGCAAAGATGGGGTTTTTTAATTTTGTATGAAAGTAAAAAGTGCTACCACCTGTTAAAAATGTTGAAAGTTCAGGATATTTAATTTTTAATGAACTAATATAACCATCTATTTCAAAAATAATTCCGTGCAAGACACCCGATGCTATGGCCGAACGGGTGTCATTTCCCAGCAAGGCTGCTTTGGCATCGGGGGCAACCAACGGAAGTTTTTCAGTAAACCCATGTAGCGAGCGGAGGCGGATGTCCATTCCTGGCGCTATGTTTCCCCCATGATATACATTGTTTTTGTCGATAAAATCATAAGTTATGGCCGAGCCGGCATCAATGACCAAAACATCGCAGCCCGGTTTCAGGAAAGCGGCGCCTGCAATGGCGGCCACACGATCTTTTCCCAGTGTTTCGGGTGTTTGGTACCGGTTTTCGAACGGAATTTTTGTATCGTGTGATAATACAATGACATGTCCCGTCTTTTCCCTTATCAATGCTGCTGTTTCGTCCGCTTGTCCGGTTACGCTGGAAATCATCGACCGCGTTATCGGGTAGTTTCCCAGTACGGAACGGATGACGTTCGATTCCGATCCGCTTACCGACATGGTTTTTACCGGAACATTCCCTTCGAAAATTCCGATTTTGGTACTCGAATTTCCCTGATCGATGCAAAGATTCATTATTGGTAAAAATAATTGTTGGCGGTGTCAGAGAATCATTTTCTCAATCGGGAGCACCAGGATGCCTTCGGCTCCCAGCGATTTGAGCTTGCCGATAATGTCCCAGAAGCTTTTTTCGTCGATCACGGCATGTAAAGAGTTCCAGCCTTCCTTGGCCAACGGCATGATAGTAGGGCTTTTGATTCCCGGTAGCACTTCGGTGATTTGCCGGATGTTTTCAGTCGGGACGTTCATCAGCACATATTTTTTATCTTCAGCAATTTGAACGGCTTCGATACGGAATAGCAACTGATCCAGAATAGCTTGTTTTTCGGCTGTCAAATGTGGATTGGATATCAACAGGGCTTCCGATTTCATCAGCACTTCCACCTCTTTCAGATGATTGGTTATCAATGTGCTCCCGGAGCTGACAATGTCGAATATGGCATCGGCAAGTCCAATGCCCGGAGCTATTTCTACCGAGCCGGTGATAACGTGGATGTCGGCGGTAACATTTTTTTCTTTTAAAAAATCGGACAATATTTCGGGATAAGAAGTGGCTATCACTTTCCCGTTGAACCATTCGATGCCTTTGTAATCAGCCTCTTTTGGTATGGCGAGCGATAAACGGCATTTACTGAACCCCAACCGGTGGGTAATGATGGCATGTTTCTTTTTTTCAACAAATTCATTTTCTCCAACTATCCCTACATCGGCCACTCCATCGGCCACCGACTGTGGAATGTCATCATCTCTCAGGAAGAGAACTTCAACCGGAAAATTACGGGCAGGTATCAGCAGCAATCGTTTCCCCGATTCGAGCTTGATGCCCATTTCGGCAAACAACTGCATGGTATCGTCGTATAATCTCCCTTTGGACTGAACGGCTATTCGTAACATATCTATCGTTTTATCATTAATTTGGCTGCAAAGATACAAAATAATTAAGGGAATGAAAAATGCGACACGTTTATAACCCCAGCCATGTTTGCAAATGAATAGAATTGTGGCCGTTTACATAGCTCCTGATAGGCGTTTGTAGTTTTTTGTAATAGCTTGTTTAATACACCATAGTCCAAACTACCATTAAATTTTACTCTAAATTTATACACAGCCATAATCATTTAATTTTAAAATTTCGCCTACTATTTAAGGCTTTCGGCTTTGCCTGTATTATTTTTTATATTTACTTCTCATTCTCTCAACCTTTCCGCTAAACTCTGCCCTCAACCATTGCGGTTTTAGCACTTCCACAAATTCGCCGTAGCGTAGTATTTCCTGTACAAAATCGTAAGTGGGTTTCAGGAAATATTCAAAGTCAACGGTGTTGTCTGTCTTTGCTACCTCTTGTTGTGTGTGGTGAAGCGGTAACGAACGTATGTATTGGGCTTGACGCACTTCAAAACGTAAACAAACTGTTTCGGCTTTTATGCTATCGTCATTAATAATACCATAACAATCAGAAAAATAGTTTTCTGCATCAAAGTCTTGAGGGAGCGTAAAAGTAGTAGGCAATTCCTGTAAATATTCGATACGGTCTAACCCATATATTTTTACGCTGTCGGTTTTACCAACTACATACCAGCGTTGCTTGAACACTTTCAACGTGTAAGGCTCCAAATCTATCTCGTAACTGTCATCGTCGTCAAACCGTTGATAGCTGACGCGAAGAACCTGTTTTTTATTTGGGCAGTTATTTCGACCTCTCCAGGATTGTCGCATTGAAATCCAACTAAAAATATTAATGAATTGGCTGTTGGCGAACTTTCAAGGGTTTAGATGATGAACTTCAAGAGGGTATTATAACAAATAAGGGTTTCGCCGTGAGCAAAACCCTTATCTTGATTCATAGGGATGAACGTCTTATAATTCCCATGCTAAAGCGCTGGCACCAAGAACAGCGGCATCTGCTTCTTTCAACTCGGAGAAGAGTACTTTTACTTTTCCTTTCCAGATAGCAAGCAGGTTTTTTTCCATGTTTTCAATGATTGGCTTCAGAATCAGATCCCCCGATTTGGTGAGGCCGCCGAACAACACAATGGCTTCCGGTGCACTGAAGGCCACGAAATCGGAAAAGGCTTCGCCCAAAATGCGCCCGGTATAATTGAAAATATCTATGGCAGTTTTATCTCCCTGGATGGCAGCATCATACACATCTTTCGAGGTGATGCTTTCCACTGGGATATTGCGCAGCAGGCTATCTTCTTTAGTGGTTTCGAGTATTTCGCGGGCTGAGCGGGCAACCCCGGTAGCCGAAGCGTAGGCTTCGAGACAGCCGGTACGACCGCAACCGCACATACGCCCGTTGTTTCTCAGCACGTTCACGTGGCCAAGTTCGCCTGCAAAACCGTCGTGTCCATACACTAATTTGCCATCGATAACGATGCCGCTACCCACACCTGTTCCGAGGGTGATCATGATAAAATTTTTCATTCCACGGGCTGCACCGTAGGTCATTTCGCCTATGGCAGCGGCGTTAGCGTCGTTGGTGAGCGCAGTAGGAATGCCGAATTTTTTGGTCATCAGCTTGGAAAAGGGAACTACACCCTTCCATGGAAGGTTGGGGGCGAACTCTATGTTTCCAGTGTAGAAGTTACCGTTCGGAGCTCCTACGCCAATGCCTTTTATTTTATCAATGCCGCCTACTTCATCAATTAACCGGCTCAGTTCTTTATAAATTTCATCCACATACAGATTTACATCAGTATGGGTGGCGGTTTTGATAGCGCTTTTGGAAATTACGCTGCCACGGGCATCAACAATACCAAAAACGGTATTGGTTCCACCCATGTCAATACCGATTACATAAGGTTTTTCCATTTTTATTATTTTTTCTGTTTGTTAATTTGTTTTTTTGATCCCAAGTCTCAAGTCAATATCAGTAAACTATTCTCTTTTTCTCGTAACTCGTAACTAATATTATTCTACCTGAACGTCTTTGTTTACGTTTTTGCTACCGATTAAAGCGTAGAACAGCAGGTAAGCCAGCCCTACAAAAATGACCCAATAGCTGGGGATATATCCGGCAATATCGGCAATTTTACCCTGAAGGACAGGAACTAATCCTCCACCGCAAACAAGAACCATAAAAATACCTGAAGCTGCAGCCAGGTATTTACCAAGGCCTTCGACGGCGAGGTTAAATATGCCACCCCACATGATAGAAGTACAAAGACCTACCAAAACAATAAACATGGCATTGATAGGCACTTCGGCCAAGCCGAATGAAAGGGAGCCAGTAGCTGAACGTTGCAATACCGGCAAAGATACTTGTGTGGATTCGGGTGAGAATATGGTCAACGCTATTAATATCAACCCTATGGCTGAAGCTACACCGAGCATTACCTTGCTCGAAACTTTACTGCCTATCGAGGCTCCAACTAACCGGCCTACAAGCATAAGCAACCAATAAGTTCCGGCTACGAAACCGGCTGTGGTTTTTCCTACCGGCGTATCGGAAAGCCAAAGGTTCATAATACCCGGCGTTCCTACTTCAACACCTACATAAACGAAGATGGCCACTGCTCCTAAAATAAAATGACGGAACTGCAAAGCTCCCGACATGAGTTTTCCAAGGGGTTCGGAAGATTGTTGCGAATGTGGTTCCGGGATTTGAACTGCCATTAAAACAAAGAATACTACGGCAAAAACGCCCATGGCAATGTACATTACCGGGAATACGTCGGTGATTTTTGCTTTTGCAGCCTCGCCGATAAGAATCCCAACGAACGTAGGGGTGAAGGTAGCCATTACAGAGTTGAATGAACCTCCGATTTGAATCAGCTGGTTTCCTTTGTTTCCACCTCCGCCCAATGTGTTCAGCATTGGGTTCACTACCGTGTTTAGCAAACACATTGAAAAACCAGAAATAAAAGCACCGAGGAGATAAACCGCGAATGCCGACGTTTCGGATGAGTATCCTGAAAGATACTGAATAAATACGCCAACGAAGCCAATTGCAATGGCTAACAGCGCTGTTTTTTTGTAACCGTATTTTTGAAGTAAAATCCCGCCCGGTATTCCCATCACGGCATAAGCGATAAAGTTGGCTGCATTCCCGAGCAGTCCTAAAAAGTTGGACACATGGAACTGGTCTTTCAGTACGTTCCCCATCGGGGCCGCTAAGTTCGTTACGAATGAAATCATCCCGAAAAGTAAGATCATCATCAGTATCGGCAACGCATAATTCTTCTTTTGTGTATTCATACTATTAAGAAATTATTAGAATTTATTTGAATTGATTGATTAGTGTCTATTTTACAGTTTGCCATGGCAAAGTTAATCATTTTTGTATCTAAAAGGATGGTTTTTGTTTTAAATTATAGCGTTATAATTGGTGTTTTACAACATGTTTTTTGATGCTAAGAGTTCAATATAAATATTTATTAACCCCAACCGTTATAAATTATTAAAAATAAACTCGCTCATGCGGGTGTATAGGTGCCGGCGGGTTTGTTTGCCGAGAATACTGTGGTTTTTATCGGTGTAAATCTGCATTTCGAATTGTTTGTCGGCAGCTACCAATCTATCAATAAAAAGGAGCGTATTTTGTGCGTGCACATTGTCGTCGGCCGAGCCATGCACAATAAGCAACTTGCCGTTCAGGTTCCCAGCTCTGTTCAGTATGGAGGTCTGCTCGTAGCCTTTCGGGTTTTCCTGCGGACGTTTCATGTAACGCTCGGTATATGCGGCATCGTAGAGTCTCCAGTCGGTAACGGGAGCCACGGCGATACCGGCCTTGAATACCGGCTCGCCGGTGGTCATGGCCGACAGCGTGATCGACCCTCCAAAACTCCAGCCCCAAATGCCTATCCGTGATTTATCCACATAAGGTTGGTTGCCGAAATACCTGGCTGTTTCCACCTGATCATCGGTTTCTATCGTCCACAATTTTCCGTAAGTACATTTGCGGAATTCGCTGCCGCGGGCACCGGTTCCCCTCCCGTCAACGCAGGCAACAACCACTCCTTTCGATGCCAGGTAATACTCCCAGTCGGCTTTCCATTCGTCGGCGGCTTGCTGTGAATCGGGGCCGCTGTACTGAACCAGCAATACCGGGTATTTTTTAGCCGGATCAAAATCGGCAGGTTTTATCAGCCAGCCGTTCAAACTGATGGACGATGATGTGGTGAAACTGAAAATTTCTTTCCGGGGTAATTGGTAGGAAGCTACCAACGCTTTTATATTTTTGTAATCCTCGATGGTGCGTATAACCGATCCGTTTACATGGCGGAGGGTGATGGTGTTTGGAGTGTTTATATCCGAAGCGTTGTCGATGAAATAGGCGAGCGTTGAATTGAAAATGGCTTTATGAGTTCCTTTTCCATCTGTCAGCATTGTGATTTTCCCTTTGGTGTCCACGGTGTAAATATCGCGTTGTAAAGGCGATTTTTCGGCAGCCTGATAGTAGAGGACTTGTTTTTTTTCGTTGTATCCATATACATCGGTAATGTCCCATTTACCTTTGGTGAGTTGTTTGGCCACGGTGCCGTTGATGCGGTAAAGGTAAGCGTGGCGGTATCCATCCGATTCATTCACATTGATGAAATATTGGTTGTCGGCTGTAAAATAGGAGTAGTCAATGTTTTCAAAATCCACGTAACATTTGTCGGTCTGGCTCAGTATCAGTTTGGATAGTGTGGACTTCGGATGGGCGAAATACATGTCGAGTTTGTTTTGGTTCCGGTTGAGGAGGAAAATAGCCAACTGGTCTTCCGAACGTGTCCACATAATGCGCGGAACGTAACGCCCTTCGATGTTTTCGGGAGGAAGGTTCATCGTTTTTGTCGATTTGTAGAATTCATCGTACACACAAACGCTTACTTTCGATACAGCTTCACCCGCTTTGGGATACTTAAACTGAATGATGGAAGGGTAAGCGAGCATATTGCCATTGTCGGTATATTTTTGAAATGAGTAAAAGGGTACATCGGTTTCGTCGAACCTGACATAAGCAATCATTTTACTGTCGGGACTCCAGCAATAATACCTCGTTTGCGAAAACTCCTCTTCATATACCCAATCCGCAATCCCGTTGATGATTTTCCCCTTTTCGCCATCTTTGGTTACTGCCGATTCGGTTTTAAAATCAATTTTATAAAGAAATAAATCGTTGTTACGGGCAAACACTACGTAGCGGCTGTCGGGCGAAAAAAGCGGCGATTCTTGCGCCCCGTTCTCCGAAAGCGGATCTAATTCGTGGTGTTTCAGGTCGTAAATATAGTAATCGGCTGTGAACGAATGACGATAACGCATGGTTACATTGGTGTAAACGAGCAATTTGTTTTCGTTCGGGCTGAACTCATATCCTGAAATCTCTTTCAACGGACTGTTTTTTATTTTTGAAATATCAAACAACGTATCGGTTGCCGCGCCGGTTTTATAATCATATTTTACAATGGCTTTGTTATTCCTGAGCAGGGTATAACTTTCGCCATCGGCCATTGATAATGGAATGTCAATGGCTTTGGGACGGAACTTTCCATCAGTAATGTCGTAAAGCAAATTATCGGACAGTATAAGTTGATGTGCCGATAAAATGAAAATTGTAAGGAAAAAAATACGTTTCATGTTTGTTATATGTTGTTTTCGTTATGTTATTCAAAAAAATATATTTGTTCGTAATCGTTTTATTAACCAATTTCTCGCAGGTTTATTATTTTCTCTTTTCTTTCGGCAGGTTAATTTTGAAGATAGTTCCTTTATCGTTCTCCGATTCGAAAGAAATGGTGCCTCCGCTCATTTCGATAATGTTTTTGGCAATGGACAGTCCCAGTCCGTTTCCGGTGGTTTTAGTCGTGAAATTGGGTGTAAACAGCTTCTCTTTAATATCGTCGGGAATACCGGATCCATTGTCGGCAATGGTAACGTTAATGTCATCGGTTTGGTGGGTAAGTTGAACATTGATAATGCCTTTACGCCCGGATGGGATAGATTGTATGGCGTTTTTTATCAGATTGTTGAATACTTGAGTTATTTGCTCCGGGTCGGCATAAATGTACGCGCCAGCCATATCTCCGGAATAAATTACTTTTATACCATCGTTATTGTTCCGGAAAAGGCGAACCACCGAAACTAATCTTGCCGCTAAATCCATCGGTTCAAATTTAGCTTCGGGCATTCTGGCAAAGTCGGAAAATGTACCTGCTATCCTCGACAGGTTATCAATTTGTTCGATCAGCATTTTTGCTGAACTGTCAAAGTAGCTATCAAACCGCTCATCGTTGAGGTTTTTGGTGCGTTGCAGCTGCTGGATGGTCAATTTCATGGGTGTAAGCGGGTTGTTTATCTCATGGGCAACCTGCCGGGCCATGGTTCGCCATGCCGATTCCCGTTCCGATTTAGCCAGCTTTCTCACACTTTCCTCCAACTCATCTACCGTTTTATTGTACTGTTCCACAAGTTGCCCTATTTCGTCGTTCAATTTGTAGTCTATTTTTTCGTTCCGCTTGTCAATGTGCATATTTTTTAGCTTGGTAGCCAGCATGTTGAGCGGAGCCGATAATTGTTGCCCTATGATGAGTGTAAGGGCTATTGCCAGTAAAATAATGATGATATAAATATGGATGATGCTGGAAAGGAAACCTTCAATTTCGCTTTTAATCTCTTTCTGGCTCAGAAACTGAGGGATGGCAATGTAGCCGATTTGCAGGTAGTCGCCATTGTAAAAATCGGCATAGGCAGTCAGGTATTTCAATTTGCCAATGTGTTCGTTGCGGTTTATTCCTGATTTCTGCGAAAAGAACGGTTGTGGCGCTATTCTGTCGTCAATCAGGTACTTCCTGAAGATAAGCGGTTGCGAGCTTCCAATCAAAACGCCCTGGTTGTTGTACACGAAAATATCGGTTTGATAGGTGTACGAAAGGTCTTGCAAGTCGAATTTCAGTGCGCTGGTATTCGATTCGTCCAGATCGCGGTTCCAGTAAAAAATATCCTGGAGGGCTTGCTGAATGTAGTTTTTCTTTTTTTCTAAGTTGTCAATCTGTTCATTTTTATACTTGCGCTGGATATAATTCACCGAAACATAGAAAATTCCTAAAAAGCTAATTATCAATAGAATGATAAATACGTATTCGAATTTTCTTGTAAGACTTAACCTATAAAAATTGTGTTTGCCTTTATTCTCAAGAGCCCAAATGATGGTGTAGGAACATACGAAAAACCCAAGGAGCATGTAAATGATATAAAGGATATATGCCGAACGTTCATAGGTTTGTTTTTCGGTGATGACTATTTGCAGGTTTTTTCCAGGTGAATAAATGTAATACAACCGATGGGCGCGATGCACCGAGAAAAAGTCGCTTTTGGGTAACCTGAACCAATTGTTGTTAGTTTGAAAATCTACCTCCCCCGACGAATAAACTAAGTTCCCATTTACATATTTAGCAATGGATAATTCGAGTTGCGATTGTATGTCGGGCGCCGAAGCAATGAGCAAATTCGGGAAGCTATAACTCTTGAACTGCTTCCGGGGATAAAATTCCATGTACATTATGGTCGAGTCAACTCCGGGTATTGGATAAACTCCGAGGTATGACATTTTGTTCTCCGAAACGGGTACACTGTAGAAATGTGTCTGTGCAATCCGGGTTCCTTCGGTATTGATCAGTTGTTCGTATTCGGCATGGGTGGTTGAGCTGGCTTTTACGGTGTTTATCCGCATGTCGTATTTGTTCCAGTAGCCGCGAAGGTAGTTCTTGCTGACGTAATCGTTGGTTTTGGCCACCGAGTCGTTTTTTTTTAATAATCGTTCGAAAGTTTTGTCTTTGTCGAGCTGAATATCCACTTCTTCAAGAAGAATATTCGCCATTTGGTCGTTTTCGGTATTCCCGTTGATCAAAATGTTTTGCGACAGCAACTTGTATTTGTTCATTTTCTTTTCCTGGGTGAGCGTAAACGAGAGCCAGAAAAAGAACAGGGTGAAAAATACCGACCAGATGAACGACAACAAGTATTTGTTCATTTTCGGGTGGTTCAGAAAAATCAGCCCGGTCGCAGTGAGAAAAAGGTAAGTCGCTGTTACCCGGACTATATCTTCTTTGTTCCATACGTAAAATGCAAGGAGCATTATAGCTAAAATAACCGCTTCGGTGATCAGCCCCCTGACAATAAATTTATGTTTGATCAGCCATTTGGCAATTTCAGAAATCAGGAACGCCAGGCTGATTCCCCAAAAAAATATCAGGATGTAGAGCCATACGGTTATGAGCGAAAAATCGTTGAGATGAACAATAATGATTTCTAAACTGGAATGATGGATGAGCCCGGTAAAAATGTAAAACAATAAAACCACTCCTACGCTATAAGCCGTTAGCGATGAAGCGATAGTAAATCCGGGATGCTTGATGTCGAGCTTTACGTAAAGGCGAAACAAAAAGATATTTGAAACTAAAAACCCTGTAACAATGGTTAGGTGGACAATGGAAGCCAGCAGTGGGTTTGATGAATATTGAACAGGCGAAAAAAGATGGTTCAGGAACAAGATGGAAGGTATGTTGTAATAGAGCAATAGCGACAGCGCGGCAACCGCCATGACAAATACCGTCAAAAAAGTTTTGAGTCCGAAAAATTGTTTTTTTAGGAACAAAGGAAGTTGCGCGTAAATTATATAGAAAACAAGGAATGCCAGCAGAAACATTGTCATGCCGGCCATACTCCAACGTTCGCTGTAAATAGGTGCGGGAGGCGGATTCAGCGAAAAAAGGTATTTGCCTTTCGCATCGCTGATGGCATATTTGTCATGCTGATTTCCTTGCACCACCTGCACCCGCTTGTCGGTGGCGAAATCTTCGGCAAATTCATTGACCAGCTCATCGTTTTCATATTGGTAATTGTTTTTGATTTTGATCAGGGCAACCAACAAAAAACAATCCGATTCTTTTGTCAGGCAAACGGTGTGGGCATTAGGTAGCAGCAGGTACTTTACCGGCGAATTATCGTTGAAACGCACGTTCGAAACGTTGAGCTGATTGTCCGACCAATAAACCATTTTATTATCCTGAATAACATAAAATGTTATGTCTTTGGCCGAAAAATGCAGGTCGTTCAGGTTCTGTATGGAATCGATTTCCAGCAAATGACCCATCTTATCCAAATACAAACCGGCCTGTTTTTCTTTGGATGCAAGAACTTTGCTGAATTTTTTCGTATCGATAGCTTTTTGCGGCGATTGCGTGTAGAAATAATTGCATATCAGCCCCGCCGACACAAAAATCAGCAACAACCCAATCAAATATTTGTTCGCTTTTCGTAATTTCATACGATAATGATTGATTTTAAAAGTCGCATCAACATAAACCTTCTGTCAATCGTGATGATAAGGCTCGTTGTTCAAAATGGTAAAAACCCTGTATAATTGTTCCAGAAAAATGACCCGGACCATCTGGTGCGAGAAAGTCATGTCCGACAGCGATACTTTATGCCGCGCATTTTTATATACTTCATCCGAAAATCCGTAAGGTCCCCCGATGATGAAGACTAACCTTTTCGTTGATGATATTTGTTTCTTTTCAATAAAACCGGCAAACTCGCGCGAATTCATTTTATCTCCCTTTTCGTCGAGTAGCGCCACCTCATCGCCCTGGTTGATTTGTTTCAGCAGTAATTCTCCTTCTTTTTGTTTTTGCTCGTTTTCCGAAAGGCTTTTTGTGTTTTTTGCTTCCGGAATTACCGTGTATTCAATAGAAACGTAATGCTTCAAACGTTTCAGATATTCTTGCTCAAGCGATATAAACTGTTGATTAACAGTTTTACCGATCATAAGTATTAATATTTTCATTTTTTTTGTTCCAACGAAATGTTTGGTCTGGTATTTGTAACAAATAAAAAATCAATGAAAAATTTGGTCGCATTAAATCAATTAATGTATTTTTGCATACGGATTGGTTTTCCAATGCAAAGATGGCATTTTTTGATGAAATAATTTTGAATAAAAGACTTTTTGAAAGAAAATATCTTAAAATCGAATGATGCCCTGTCGTACATCGACTACTAACTTTAAGTAAAAGCACTGATGTAGTTCTATTTAACCGTAAAAAAACAATTATTCCAAAATGAAATCACTAAAATTTTATATTTTTACTTTACTGTTCATCTCATCGGCCGGAGCGCTGTACGCCCAGAATGGAGAAATTCCGAACGAGATTGTATCAGCCCTGAATTCCGGCGATGCCGGTAAATTATCGGGTTACCTGAACACCAACGTGGAATTGGCCATATCCAACAAAAACGATGTGTTCAGCAAGCAACAGGCCACAGGTATTATTTCTGATTTTTTCAGGACCAATCACGTACAGAGTTTCCAAGTGCTCCATTCCGGCACAAAGGATACGTCCAGTTTTGCCATCGGAACTTTAAAAACTTCCGGAGGTTCGTTCAGGGTATATGTTTTGGTACGGAAATCGGGTGGACAAACTGTTATTCATCAATTAAGAATAGAACCCTCTAATGGTTAACGATTACAAAAATTTAATTTCGGCATGGTTTGCTGAAGATATCGGCGATGGTGATCATACCACGCTTTCCTGTATTCCGGCTGATGCTTTAGGAAAATCGCAATTGATTATCAAGGAAAAAGGTGTTTTGGCCGGTGTGGAAGTGGCCAAGGAAATTTTCCAGAGCTTTGATCCAACACTTCAGATGACGGTGTATATACACGATGGCGCTGAAGTGAATCAGGGCGATATAGCTTTTGTGGTGGAGGGTAAAATCCAGTCGTTGCTGCAGACTGAACGCTTGATGCTCAACATTATGCAGCGGATGAGCGGCATTGCAACCCGTACCCGCGAATACGTCAGGGCTTTGGAGGGTACTCATACAAGGGTGCTGGATACGCGCAAAACCACACCGGGACTCCGGTTGCTCGAAAAGGAAGCGGTGAAAATCGGTGGTGGTGTCAATCACCGTATCGGTCTGTACGACATGATATTGCTGAAAGACAATCATGTGGATTTTGCCGGAGGTATCGAAAAAGCGATCACCCGAACGCATAATTATTTGAACGAAAAAGGGAAAAACCTGAAAATTGAAATCGAAGTGAGAAATTTTGATGAACTGAATCAGGTACTGGCTGTGGGTGGAGTGGATAGGATCATGCTCGACAATTTCACGGTCGAAAATACCAAAAAAGCGGTTGAAATAATCGGTGGCAAATACGAAACGGAATCGTCGGGCGGAATAACGTTCGCTACCTTAAAAGATTATGCTCTTTGTGGTGTTGATTTTATTTCGGTAGGAGCGCTGACCCACTCGGTAAAAAGCCTCGATATGAGTTTTAAAGCTGTGTAACCGAGTGATTTCAAATATGAAAAAAGGAGAATGCAACGTCGGTGCATTCTCCTTTTTCTTGCCAAAATGGTTTTTAGTATCTGTAATCGTGCAATTGTTCCTGAAGCCTTTTACGGGCAAGGAAAATTCGGCTTTTCACAGTACCAATCGGTAAATGCATTGTTTCTGCAATTTCTTCGTATTTGAATCCCTGAACGTGCATCGAGAATGGAATCCGGTATTCGTCGGTGAACGAATCAATAGTTTTTGAAATTTCGCTGATAGCGTAGCTTCCTTCCGGGCTGTCCAACCCTGAGTTTTGTGATAAATTCAGGTGGTGCAAATCTTCCGTTTTATCAATGACTGTTTGATTTCTTACAATTTTCCGGTAATTGTTGATAAAGATATTTTTCATGATGGTTAGTACCCATCCTTTGAAATTTACATTGTCGGTAAATTTATCTTTATTATCCAAAACTTTTAAAGTGGTGTCCTGCAGAAGATCTTCTGCTTCATCTTTATTCAGTGTGAGTGAAAATGCAAAATTCCGCATATTGTTTTGTAAGTCAACTAATTCTTTTTCAAATTGAACGCTTTTCATACTTTTTTGATTTTGTCGTGTGAGACGATGTAAAAATTAATTCATTTGAAAAATATTTTTAAAGTAGTAACAATTTAAATTGTCAGTTGTCTATACTGAATAATATCACGAAATGAAACTATGTTTAAATAATATTTTTATGATGCAAATATACATATTTAATTTTTCATATTATCATGTCAGAAATAAAATTTCTTAGAATTTAATTTTATTTCACAATTGAAATCGTTACAAATTGATTCAATTTCAGATAAGATGTTTTTCGGCACAATAGGATGACCGAACCAATGGGCCGCTTTCAGCTATTCTGAATCCTTTCTCTAAAGCTATAAGTTTGTATTTATCAAATAGTTCAGGCTGGATGTATGAAACCACAGGCACGTTTTTCCGCGATGGTTGCATATATTGCCCGATGGTGATGATACGGCATCCGGTTGAGAGGACATCATCAAATAATTCATAAATTTCAGTTTCAGTTTCACCTAATCCGAGCATGATTCCGGTTTTGGCCGTAACGTTTCGTGAAGAAATGTACGACAATACTTCCAAACTTGTTCCATAGCGTGCTTTTGTCCTGATTTGCGGAGTCAAACGTTTCACGGTCTCCATGTTATGCGAGATAATTTCAGGTTTTTCGTCAATAATCAAGTCGATACATTTGCCGCAGGCGTTGAAATCAGGAATCAGTACTTCAATGGTCGTCGCCGGATTTAAAGCTTTCACCTGCCTGATGGTTTCCGCCCAGTGCGAAGCTCCGTAGTCGGGAAGGTCATCCCGATCGACTGAAGTGATTACAGCATGTTTCAACCCGAGGTTTCTGATGGCTTCAGCTACCTTTAGTGGTTCATTTCTATCTGTGGGTAACGGTTTCCCTGTCAGTGTATTGCAAAATTTGCACGATCGGGTACAAATGTCTCCAAGTATCATGATGGTAGCGGTGCCTTTGCTCCAGCACTCGCTCAGATTGGGACATTTCCCACTGGTACAAATGGTATGAAGACCTCTGTCCTGAATCGACCTTAACACTGAAGTATAGGCTGCTTCGCTGGTTAATTTTGACTTTAGCCAATCGGGTTTCCTTTGAAATTCCATGTTTTAAAATGATAATTATATTATTCCCATTATCTGGAAAAAGATTTCCACATTGTATGTTGCAAATATAACACAATTCATTGTGTTTTGCCGTTAGTCGCATCGTTATTTTTTAAAAGAAGTTGATATACAGATGTTTTATTTCAGGAATAACTATTATAGTGTAATTGACAGACAATCAAATATTTGTGTTTTAATTTTAAGATTGGTGAAAAGTTTGTATATTTGTCGCCATAAACTAAAAAAAATACACATGTACGATCTGATTATAATAGGTGGTGGCCCGGCCGGTTATACTGCCGCCGAACGTGCCGGTCATGCCGGTATGAACGTGTTGCTGTTCGAAAAAAAATCCATGGGTGGCGTATGCCTCAACGAGGGTTGTATTCCTACCAAAACTTTGCTCTACAGTGCTAAAATCCTTGATAATGGCATTAAGGGCGATAAATACGGAGTTTATGGCAGCGATTTCCGAATTGATTTTGGAAAAATCATGGCTCGCAAAAACAAGGTGGTCAGGAAGTTGGTCATTGGCGTGGAGACGAAGATGAAATCGAACCGTGTAGAGGTGATCAAAGGTGAAGCTTCCATTACAGGTAGAACGGCCGACGGTGTGGAAGTGGTTTGCAACGGTGAAACGTTTTCGGGGAAAGCGTTGTTGGTTTGTACCGGTTCCGAAGCGTTTGTTCCACCTATCGATGGACTGAATGAAGCCTTTGAGGCCGAAATTGTAGTAACCAACCGTGAAATTCTTGGCCTGAAAACACCGCCTGAATCGCTGGTGATAGTGGGTGGAGGTGTTATTGGTATGGAGTTTGCCTGCTTTTTCAGTGCTATCGGCACCAAGGTAACGGTAATTGAAATGTTACCCGAAATCCTGAACGGAGTGGATGTGGAAATGGCCGAACAGCTTCGCGAAATATATGTCAAACGGGGCATTGAGTTCCATTTGAATTCGAGGGTGATGAAGATTGATAGGAACAAAGTCAGCTTTGAAAAAGGAGGGGAACTTTTATATGCCGAAGGCGAAAAAATATTGGTAAGTGTGGGTCGGAAGGCTGTTGTATCCGGTTTTGGACTTGAAAACACAGGCGTTGAGTTTACTTCGAGGGGAATAGCCGTAGATGAAAAACTTGCGACCAACATTCCGGGCATTTACGCCGCCGGTGATGTTACCGGATTTTCGTTGCTTGCCCATACCGCCAGCCGTGAGGGCGAGGTAGTGGTAAATAACTTGCTGGGAATGAACGATGTCATGAGCTATCGTGCCATTCCGGCGGTAGTGTATAGTTTCCCGGAAATAGCGGCCGTGGGCGAAACCGAAAAAAGCGCTGCTGATAAAGGCATTGCTTATCGTGTGGTGAAGCTACCAATGGCTTATTCGGGAAGGTTTGTAGCTGAAAATGAAGGTGTAAATGGGTTATTCAAGATGCTTGTTGACGAAAACACTCAGCAAATTATCGGTGTCCATATTTTTGGCAATCCGGCCAGCGAAATGATTTTCGGGGCTTGCATTGCCATAGAAAAAAGACTGACCGTGGACGAATTGAAAAAAGTAGTGTTTCCTCATCCTACGGTCAGTGAAATATTTAGAGAATCGTTATTCGAGTTTTAACGGTTTTTCAACTCAGAAAAAATTTTTTGATAAAGGGGCAGGGCAATTCCATGTTTTGCCCCGGTTTTTATAACAACGCCACAGAGCGTGTCTAATTCGGTGCTTTTACCAACCGAAAAATCGGTGTGCATTGATGATGTTGTTCCGAAGGGAAGTCGTTCAATGCTTTGGATAGTCGTCTTTTTAATTGCTTCGGTCAGTTCCGATTTTTCAGCAACGGCTACCGAAAGTAATTCATCCATCAATCGCATCAGGGTAGCTTTCCGGAGCTCATCTGTCAGCAAATCGCGGAACCCAACGTTGAAATAAGATGTCAGCGTAGCGGTGATGGAAATGAAAAAGAATTTTTTCCAGATAACAGTAAGAATTTTTTCGCTGAAAATGGCTTTTATTCCGGCAGCTTTCATTACTTTTTCAAAAAATAAAAGCTTTTCGCTGGTGGTATTGTTATAGCCGAAAAAGAGGTCGTGGACGCCTCCCGAACTTTCCACTACTCCGGGTTCGTTGAGCCTTCCAACAATATAAACGCATCCGCTCCATACCTCTGTTCCGTGCAATAACGCACGAATGCGCTCGGTGTTGTCGATGCCATTCAGCAAAGGTAAAATAACGGTGTCCGGCCCGATGCAGGGCTTTATTTGTTCAACGGTTGCCTCAAGATCGTAACTTTTCGATGCCAAAATGATGTAATCCAATGTACCGAGTTCAGAGGCATTGTCGGTTGCCACAGTAGGCCGCGCAATGAATGAACTAGTTTCGGTGATCACGGTAAGGCCGTTTTCTTTAATTTTTTTCAAATGTTCGCCGCGGGCAACGAAACTGACTTCAAAATCAGGATTTTTTTCGTAATGTGCAGCTAACAGTCCGCCATAATATCCGCCAACACCACCTATGCCCACTATCGCTATTTTTGTTTTCCCCATCTTTATTATCCCTTAAAATTGAAATGCAAAATTACCAGTTTTCGGTTGAATAATCGAATGAAAATATGTTAACTGTATTTATATTGTTGATAATCAAATGTGTTTACTTTGTATGTTTGTTTGTTTAGATGAAATGAACTACTTTTGTGGTGAATTTACGGACGTGAGTTTGGTATGAATATCGATGTTTGCTAAAACAGTGTCTATGATGGTTATCGGGACTTATATTTGAGTTTCCTGTAACCTTCAAAAAAAATATTTATAAATGAAACGAGCATGTAAATGCTTTACAACCAATGTAATGGTAATGTTAGCATGCGAGTTGTCCCGTCAAGTCGGGATAAGCTATACGACCTTAAAAAAACAATTATTATCGTATGAAAGAATATTTACAACATAAAATTTTTCATCTGATTTCGGATATTGCCAACGAACAGCATTTGTCTTGTTACGTTATCGGAGGATATGTACGCGATATATTCCTGAAACGACCGTCGAAAGATATCGACATAGTGGTGGTGGGAAGCGGCATTCAACTTGCTGAAAAGGTGAAGGATAAATTAGGGGAAAAAACAACACTCACGGTTTTTAAGAATTTTGGTACAGCGCAGATCAAAACCAACGACATGGAAATTGAGTTTGTGGGGGCTCGTCGTGAATCATACCGGAAGGATTCCCGCAAGCCAATAGTAGAAGATGGAACGCTTGAAGATGATCAAAACCGGCGTGATTTTACCATCAATGCTTTGGCGCTTTGTTTGAATAAAGATAGATACGGCGAACTGACCGATCCGTTTGGTGGGATTAAAGATCTGGAAAACAAAGTTATCCGAACTCCATTGAATCCCGATGTTACGTTCTCGGACGACCCGCTGCGCATGATGCGGGGAATCCGTTTTGCTTCGCAACTGGGTTTTTTCCTCGAAATGAATACTTTTGAAGCCATTGCCCGGAATAAAGACCGGATTAAAATTATTTCGAAAGAGAGGGTTGCCGACGAGATGAATAAAATTATCCTTTCACCTCGTCCGTCGGTAGGCTTTATCTTGTTGGAAAAAACCGGTTTGCTCGAACTGATTTTTCCGGAACTGCTGGCTCTCAAAGGTGTGGAAACGAAAGATGGAGTAGGGCATAAGGATAATTTTTACCACACGCTGTCGGTACTTGATGGGTTGAGCAGGCACACCGACAACCTTTGGTTGAGGTGGTCGGCACTACTGCACGACATAGCTAAACCGCGTACCAAACGGTTTGATCCAAAGCTGGGCTGGACTTTCCACAATCACAATTATGTAGGTGAAAAAATGGTGCCCGAAATTTTCAGGAGGATGAAACTTCCTTCCAATGATAAAATGAAGTACGTCCAGAAAATGGTAACACTTCACATGCGACCGATTGTGTTGAGCGAAGACGATGTAACCGATTCAGCTATCAGGCGGTTGTTGTTCGATGCCGGCGACGATATCGATGATTTGATGATGCTTTGCGAAGCCGATATTACATCGAAAAATGAAGAGAAGGTAAAACGGTTTAAGTCTAATTTCCAGTTGGTAAGGAAAAAACTCAAAGAGATTGAAGAAAAGGATCGTGTGCGTAATTTCCAGCCGCCCATTGGTGGGGAGGAAATTATGACGACTTTCCAACTCCCGGCCTGCTCGCTTGTCGGCGATATCAAAATGCGTATCAAAGATGCCATTCTCGATGGCGTGATTCCCAACGAATACGAGGCTGCCCGAAATTACATGATGGAGATTGCCAAAGAATTGAACCTGATATAAATCCGGTAATCAGTTTTTCAGTTACAATGTGATATTTTCTGTCGCTTTCCTGATTGCCTGAGCAAAAGAAAAAACTTCTTCTTCGGTGGTATCGAAAGAGCACATCAACCGGGCTTCGTTGGTGGTTTCATCCCAAATATAAAAATGAAATTCTTCTTGGAGCGCAGGAGTAATTTCGCGAGGTAGGACGGCGAAAATTCCGTTAGCATCTGTTTTTTGCGTGATGCTGATCCCTTTGATATCAGAGAGTTCCGCCGAAAGCAACCGCGCCATTTTATTGCTGTGCCGGGCAGTCTCTTTCCACAATTCATCTTTTAAAACCGCGCCAAACTGAGCCGCGATAAAGCGGTTTTTCGAGTATAATTGTGCCGATTGTTTTTGGTAGAAAGGGGCGTTTTCAGCCAGTTTTTCATTGAAAATAAGTACCGCTTCGCCTATCATCATCCCGTTCTTAGTTCCGCCAAAGCTCATTATGTCAATGCCGTAATCCACAGTAGCTTCGCGCAGCGAAACACCGAGCGCGACAGCCGCGTTGGCTATTCGGGCGCCATCCATGTGAACATACAGGCCGTTGTCGTGGGCAAAATCGCAAAGCGCTTTCAGTTCGCCGATAGTATAAACGGTTCCCAGTTCGGTACACTGACTGATGGAAATAACTTTTGGTTGCGAATGATGCACATTGCCTTTTTGTGCGAGGTACGGTTCGATTTGCTCCGGCCTTATTTTCCCGTCGGTAGTGGGAAGTGTGATGACGCTGCAACCTATGGATTGAACCGGCGCGCCGCATTCATCAACAACAATGTGCGAATATTGCGACGTAATAATGGCCTCGAACGGAAGTGTGCAGCATTTCAGTCCGATCACGTTGGCGCCGGTGCCGTTGAAGGCGTAGAGCACTTTTACCTTACCAAAGCTTTGTTCAAAAAGTTTTTGAGTTTCAAGAGTGTAGCTATCTTCGCCATATGAGATTTCATGGCCGGAATTTGCGTCAATTATTGCTTTAATTATTTGATTATGAATACCTGAATAATTGTCGCTTGCAAAACTTTTCATTTTAAAAATGCCGATATAAATTTCCCCGGATAGCAGAAGTCATCCGGAAAGACGATAAAATAAAGGAACCGAGTTATCTAAAATTTAAATTTATTGAAAAATCCTTTTGTGGATTTTGTCTCAACGTTTGAAGAATTGTCTTCAGTGTTGGTGTCGGTAGTCGGACTATCTGACTGAACATCCTGTTTTCCAACTTCTTCGTTCCCGCTTTTGATAAAGCTGATCACATCTTCAAGTCCTTCAATAAACTTATCAAAATCTTCTTTGTAAAGGAAAATCTTATGTTTTTCAAAAGTTACCTGGACATCTTCTTCGAAACCTACTACTTTCTTCTTGCTTTCAGTAATGGCCAGAAACAAGTCGTTGTTTCGGCTCTTTTTTACATCTAAGTAATAGATACGTTTCCCGGCTTTAATTGCTTTTGAATAAACAATTTCATTTTCCTTTTTCTCCGTCTCCAATTTTCTTTTTTCCACTTCCATAAAAAATAAATATATCTATAGTTCTGTATTCCAGATGTGTATCTAAATGTCGAAAAAAATCCATATTTTATGTTCAAATATCTGTATTTTTTTTTAATTAATCAAATTTTTATTTCATTTTTATTAAATGTATTCACATTTTTTATATAACCGGTGAGGAATTGGCGAAGGAATAGTTTTTTAATTGGAAATTTAGATCGAATATGGATTCGGATAGTTATTAAACAATAAAAAATCATTACCTTTGCAAGCGAAAATATCGACTATAACTTATGATTAATCGAGTTTTATTAAGAATAAAGATTCTGCAAATAGTATATTCTTTTTACAAAGGCGACATGAAAACGGTGTCGTTGGCCGAAAAGGAATTATTCCATAGTATTGAGCGAACTTACGATTTGTACTTCCAGTTACTTCTATTGTCAGTGGAGATTACACGGTTTGCTTCGGAACGTATCGAAAACCGTAGGAATAAGCTTCGTCCTACCGATGAGGATTTACATCCTAACACCCGTTTTGTTGATAATCAGTTTGTGGCGCAGCTGGAAAGATGCCGTGCGTTCAATGATTACCTGGCACTCCAAAAACTTTCATGGGTCAATTATCCCGACATTGTGAAAAAAATGTACGATGAAGTTATCGTGTCCGATTTCTACAGCGATTACATGAACGCCCCTTCAACGGACTATCTCTCCGATAAAGATATCTGGCGGAAAATTTATAAGAAAATTATCCTCCAAAGTCCTGATTTGGACGAATCCATTGAGGAACAGAGCATTTACTGGACTGACGATATTGAAATCATTATCAGCTTTGTGATTAAAACCATTAAACGTTTTGACCTGGCCAATGGTGATCAACAGCCGTTGTTACAAATGTTTCACGATGACGAAGATGCCGATTTTGCCCGCAAGCTACTACGTGCTACGCTTCAGAATGCCGAAGCCAACAAAAAGCTGATTGACGAACATACCCAGAACTGGGAATTCGACCGGATTGCTTTCATGGACATCATCATCATGCAAATAGCATTGGCCGAAATTACCGATTTTCCAACTATTCCGGTCAATGTTACGCTGAACGAATACATCGAAATCGCTAAAAATTACAGTACCGAAAAAAGCGGTTTGTTTATCAACGGGGTGCTCGATAACATCGTGAACGAAATGAAATCGCAGAATAAACTGGTGAAAGTAGCCATGTTTGGCGATACTAAAAAATAATTTGTATATTTGCGCTGAAAACCCTTCGGGGATTCGAGTTATTAAAAAAAGAACGTCCATTTATTAAAAAAAAAGTCGTATGAAATTATTATCCATCCTCTTACAAGGTCAACCCGCAAGTGGCGGAGGTTATTCTATGCTTATTTTCATGTTGTTAATTTTTGTGGTGTTTTATTTCTTCATGATTCGTCCGCAAACGAAACGCCAGAAAGAAATTAAAAAACAACGCGAAGCCATGAAACCAGGCGACAGAGTGGTTACTTCCGGCGGCATTTACGGAAGAGTGAAAGAAATCAAAGATTCTACCGTACTAATTGAAATCGCTGACAACGTGAGAATTAAAGTTGATAAAAACTCGGTATTCGCTTCGGCAGAAGATGCTCAGACTACAACAACAGCAACAAAATAAAGATAAACAATAATGGTTGAGAATAACCTAAAAAGAATACTCAACTATTTGATTATAAAGGTTAAATCGTTCTTTTTATCGAAGAATGTTTTAATCTTTATGATCTTTTTGTTCCTTTCCACTGTTTTCTGGTATTTTCATGCTTTGGACAAGGAAAGGGAAACCACTATTACCGTGCCGGTAAAATTCTCTGGACTTCACGCCAATTACAATATTTCGAACCGACCTCCGGACAATATCAAAATAACTATCAAGGATGAAGGTTTGAACCTGATCGGATATCCCGATAAAGAGACTGCTCCCATCACCATTGATTTATCGAACGTGGATTTTAAAAAGGGAAAATTCATGGTTACCGGTGAGATGCTTTATAATAAAGCGTTGAGATACCGTAAGTTACTTCCTTCGTCAAAAATCATGGAAATACGTCCTGATTCCATCCTGCTTGAGTTCGAAAAGCTATCCTCCGTTCAAGTTCCGGTTAAAGTGAACATGAACTATACAATTGAAAATCAGTACATTCAAAGTTCCCCGATGACTGTTGTGCCGGAATATGTGCAGGCGTATGGCTCGAAGCCTGTTATTCGCGACATTAAGCAGGTAAGCACAGTTCCCGTGAAGGAAGAAGGGCTCAACGACACGGTTACATTTACCTTTAAATTACAGCAAACTAAAGGGGTGCATTATTCGACCGATGCCGTAAAAGTGAAATTCTTTATCGAGAAGTTTACTGAAAAAAAATTTTCGGTTCCCGTAAAGGTGATCAATTGCCCGGACAATTTCTTTGTCAGGACTTTCCCGGCAGTGGTGGATGTAACCTGCAATGTGGGGCTAAGCCATTTTGAAGAGTTGCTGCCCGATGATGTTCAGGTGGTGGTGGATTACAACGACCTGAAAAACAGCGATCAGAATAAAGAGCGATTGAAGGTGGTGAACAGAGTGGTTTATGTTTCGAATGTTCGTATTGTTCCTGATGAAGTGGAATATATTCTCGAAAATAAATAGAGGGGGCGTTTGCTTGAAAAATATTTTCCCGGTAGTTGAGGAAATGCTTATACTATTTCTCTTTTTTGTATAAATGCTACTTAGTCTCGCTGCCTCGATTCAAGATATTAAAATATTCATTTACACAGGTTTGAATGGTGGAGTTGTGCCCGTTCAAAACCAATAAATAATTTTCACAATATGAAAAACATACAGATGGTTGACTTAAAAAGTCAGTATGATAAAATAAAAGGCGAAGTGGATGCCGGAATTCAGGAGGTGATTGATACCACGACGTTTATCAAGGGAGGTAAGGTGAATGTTTTCCAGCAAAACCTTGAAAAATACCTGGGTGTTAAGCATGTAATTCCGGTAGGGAATGGCACTGATGCTTTGCAGATTGCGTTGATGGCGCTGGACTTAAAGCCCGGTGATGAAGTGATTACACCAACTTTCACGTTTATCGCTACTGCCGAAGTGGTTGCGTTGCTTGGGCTGACACCGGTGGTGGTGGATGTAGATTACGATACTTTCAATATCTCGCTCGAATCGGTGCGAAAAGCCATTACACCACGTACAAAAGCCATTGTACCTGTACATTTGTTCGGACAAAACGCTGACATGGAGACTCTTCTGAAACTTGCCGATGAGTACGGGCTGAAGGTGGTTGAAGATGCTTGCCAGTCGATAGGTTCGGTTTATACTTTTGCCGATGGGCGCAAAGTTCAGTCGGGTTGTATGGGCGATATCGGTTGTACATCATTTTTCCCATCTAAAAATCTCGGATGCTACGGTGATGGTGGAGCGATATTTACCAATAATGATGATTTGGCGGCCAAGATGCGTTCCATCGCGAATCATGGTATGGTGGTAAGGTATCATCACGACATGATCGGTGTGAATTCCCGCCTGGATAGCATACAGGCGGCGGTTTTGGATGTGAAACTCAAATATCTCGATAACTATTCGGCCAGTCGCCAGGCGGCCGCTGCCTTTTATGATGCCGCCTTTGCTACTTGCGATCAACTGATTGTCCCTGCCCGCAACCCTCAATCCGATCATGTTTTTCACCAATATACGTTGAAACTGAACGGTGTGGAGAGGTCGGCATTGCAAAAATATCTGGCAGATAGAGGTGTTCCGGCGATGATTTATTATCCGGTGCCGCTCCATTTGCAAAAAGCTTATCAGGATCCACGCTACAAAGCAGGCGATTTCCCGGTAGCTGAGAAACTGTCCGAAACAGTTTTATCCCTGCCCATGCATACGGAATTGACCATTGAGCAGCTCGAATACATTACCGGCTCAGTGTTGGAGTTTGTGTGTGGAGAGAAGGGGTGAAAGATAAAAGACAATAAGATGAGGGATAATGGAGGCAAGTGTGGAGATGTCTTGTATTGGGTTGATTAGCGTTGTCCTTTCTTTTCTATTTTTAAGTTCTATAAATCAATATTAATTTGTAATTCATAAAATTTTTATGCTATATCCTTTGAAGTTTCAGCCTGTGTTGAAGGAAAAAATATGGGGTGGAAACAAGTTAAAAGAATTATTTAATAAAGTTACCGATGCTGAGAATATTGGCGAAAGCTGGGAATTGTCGGGCATTGATGGCGATGAATCGGTGGTAATGAACGGCTTTTTGGCCGGCAACAGCCTTACGGAGCTGATAGAAGTGTATATGGGCGATTTGGTGGGCGATAAGATTTACGAACGTTTTGGCCTTTCGTTCCCTCTACTTTTTAAACTGATTGATTCCAACGATAAATTGTCCATACAGGTGCACCCGAATGATGAAATTGCTGCTCAACGCCACAATTCTTTTGGTAAAACCGAAATGTGGTACGTAGTGGCTGCCGAACCGGGTGCTGAATTGGTCATCGGTTTCAAAAACGATTGTAGCCGTGATGAATATTTGGATGCTCTTGATACTGGAAATGTGGAAGATTTATTGCAAAATGTTCCGATTAAAAAAGGAGATGTATTCTTTATTCCCGCCGGTTTGGTGCATGCTATCGGAAAGGGTGCTGTGATTGCAGAGATACAGCAAAGTAGCGACATTACTTACCGGATTTACGATTACAAAAGGGTGGATGATAAAGGTAACGAGCGAGAGTTGCACACCCAACAGGCGTTGGATGTTATCCGTTTCGAACCTTCCAAAAATCCTAAAACGGAATACCAAACGAAACCAAACGAACTTACTCCGCTTGTTTCGTGCGAATATTTCACCACGAACCTGGTGTCGTTCGACAGGCCGTTGACTCGCAATTATGGGCGGCTCGATTCGTTTGTGGCTTATATGTGTGTGGAAGGGAGCTTTGTTATCTCTGTTTCGGGCGAGAAAACAACGGTTGATACCGGCGAAACAGTGCTGGTACCGGCCTCTGTTATCGAAGTTGACCTTATTCCCGACCGACCAACGAAGTTTCTCGAAGTATATATCGGATAAAACAAAAAAACAGTTGGCGGATCGAACCGTCAACTGTTTTTTTATACCATTAAACTCTTAGCGAGTTATTTGCTTGCAGTTAAAATTTCTGTATCGTTTTTGAACAAACAAGTATTCAAAACAGCCAGATATCTTTTATACTGATCGCGGCTCAGAATGTACTTAGCGTTACCAACGTTGAACAACATTGCTTTTTCAGCGGTTTCGTCCGAGTTGCTTGTGCTCAGTTTCTGTTCGGTCAGCTCAAATATATATTTCAACTGATCAGCCTGTTCATCGTTGGCGTCGATATAGCGAACCAACGAGTTAAATACATAACTGTTTCCCAGTTTGTAAACTACATTGTAGTCATTACGATCAAATGCAAATGCGCTTGTAGCACTTAAAGCTACTAATACAACAACTAAAATCTTTTTCATACCTTAAATCACTTTAAAAAATTAATACCTTATTTTAAAACAAAAAAGAACAAAGCAATCCCTGTGATTTTTTCAAGATTAACTTCGTTCTGTTGTGATGTCATAAAAAATAAATTTTAAATGACAATGCAAAAATACATGTTTTAAAACATATAATCCAAATTATTTGTGTTAAATTTTTGATAAGTCTATTCTGCGAATTTATTTGATGTTTATATTCTTCATTGAATCAGGAGGATAGGGTGGTTATTTGGACTGGTTAAATAATGTTAAATATATCATGGAAAGTTGGAATCTCATCGAAAAAAAGGTATTTGGCGGCTTTGAAATCGATTTTACAACAAAAATGTTCGAGCCCGTTGCTCAAAATAAACCACGAAACACCTAATTTCGTGTTATAAACAGCCATTTGGTCAAAGACTTTCTGATCGATAGGTACATCGGGAGCTTTAAATTCGATCAGGATCATTGGTTGAGCCGATGTATCGAAACATACGGCATCGTATCTTTTTGATAATCCATTTATTTTCAGTGTCTTTTCAATACTTATCAAGGATGATGGGTATTTTTTCCATTCGATAAGATAACGGATAAAATGCTGGCGCACCCACTCTTCGGGAGTAAGGCTGACAAATTTTTTGCGTAAATCATCGAATATATACAGCTTTTCCTGTTGTTTTTTTATTCTAAAATTACAGGCAGGAAGATTGAGTTGTACCATTTTTTATTATTTTTGTTATTCTTATTCGTATTTACTAAGTAATGTTTGAATAATTTCGACGAAATTACAAAAACTAATCAAATTAACCGTATGATTAAAACAAAAAATGAAATAGTTGAAAATTGGCTTCCACGTTATACGAAGAGGCCTTTGAATGAATTTACCGAATATATTTTGCTCACAAATTTTAATAATTATGTGGAGATGTTTGCCGAATGGTTCAACGTTCCGGTAGTGGGCAGGGATGGTAATATGCCGAATGCCACGGCCAACGGTATTACCATTATCAATTTTGGCATGGGTAGCCCGAATGCGGCCATCATCATGGATATTCTTTCGGCGATACATCCGCGGGCTGTCCTTTTCCTGGGGAAATGTGGCGGATTACGCGATAAGAACCATGTGGGCGATTATGTTTTACCAAGTGCGGCCATCAGGGGCGAAGGTACTTCGAACGACTATTTTCCGCCCGAGATTCCGGCGCTTCCGGCGTTCAGCCTGCAACGTGCCGTTTCGTCGAATATCCGCGACTTCGGTAAGGACTACTGGACAGGTACGGTTTATACCACCAACCGCAGGGTGTGGGAACACGACGAAACTTTTCGCGAATACCTGCGTTCTACCCGTGCTCTGGCTGTGGACATGGAAACCGCTACCTTGTTTTCGGTAGGGTTTTACAATGCTATACCTATTGGGGCCCTTTTGCTGATTTCGGATATGCCGCTTCAGGAAGATGGGGTTAAAACCTCGGAAAGCGATAAAAAGGTTACGGCCAGTTTTGTGGAAGAACACTTGAAGATCGGAGTGAAATCGCTTTCATCGCTTTTGAACAACAGCCGTACTATTAAGCATCTTCGTTTCGAATAAAAAACAATAGCCCGGACATATTTTTTCAATAAATGGCTAAAAAAGAGGTTAGTTACGAACAGGTTTTGAACGATCTGGATCGGAAAATTTATGAGCACGTCTATCTCCTGATGGGCGAGGAGCCTTATTATATCGATCTTATCTCCGATTTTATCCAGAAAAATGTGTTGAATGAAATGGAACAGGAGTTCGATCTGACCATTTTGTATGGAAAAGATGTGGATGCTCCCACGGTGATCAACGCGGCGAAACGTTATCCAATGCTTGGTAATTATCAGGTGGTTATTGTGAAAGAGGCACAGAACATAAAGGCGCTCGATGATTTGGTTTACTATTTTCAGAATCCGTTAAAATCAACGATATTAGTGATTTGTTACAAATATGGTACACCTGATAAACGGAAAAAATGGGTGCAGGACGCCGCTAAAACGGGCGTTGTGTTCGAGTCGGTAAAACTGCGCGATTATGAAGTGGGTTCGTGGATCAATCGCTATATCAAGCACAAAAACCTGACTATCGACGAAAAGGCAGTGGTCATGTTATCGGAGTTTTTAGGCAGCGATTTGAGTAAAGTTGCGAACGAATTAGATAAACTTATATTGACAAAACCGGCTGACCAGATGAGAATTACGCCCGAATTGGTGGAGGCGAACATCGGCATCAGCAAAGATTTTAATGTTTTTGAACTGATAGCGGCACTTATCAACCGTGATGTGCTGAAAGCCAACCGCATTATCCGTTATTTCGGTGAAAACAAAAAATCGAATCCTTCGGTGCTGGTACTTGCCAATTTGTTTAATTTTTTCAGTAACCTGATGATTTATCATTATTTGCCTGATAAAACACCGGGAGTTGTAGCTGCCGAATTGAGGGTCAATCCTTATTTTGTGAAAGATTATCAGAAAGCTGCCCAGCTTTTCAACGCGTGGAAAACGATGAATATTATCAGCTATATACGTGAAACTGATGCCCGGAGTAAAGGTATAGATAATCCCGGAGCTGATGATTTTGATCTGTACAAGGAGCTTGTATTTAGGATTTTACATTAATTCTCAAAAAAATATCTTACGTGACTGCTGACTCAACCGTTCCTTCGGTTTATCTGAAAATTATTTCGGGGCATCTATCGCTTTCCGAAAAGCAAGTGCGCAATACCATTCAGTTGCTCGATCAGGGTGCAACTATCCCGTTCATAAGCCGCTATCGGAAAGAGATGACCGAGGGGCTTGATGAGGTTCAGATTTCTTCGATAAAAGAGCATTATGAAAAATTGCGCGAGCTTACGAAGCGGAAAGAAACTGTACTGAAGACTATTGATGAACAGGAAAAACTGACTCCTGAACTGAAAGAGCGGATCGACAAATGTTGGGATGCTACTGAACTTGAAGATATTTACCTTCCGTATAAACCCAAACGGAGAACCAGAGCCGAAATTGCCCGCGAAAAAGGGCTTGAGCCGTTAGCTAAAATGTTGATGAAGCAAAATTCGGGAGATGTAATGCGTTTGGCCGTTCCTTTTGTTAATGATAAAGTGGAAAACGTGGAAGATGCTTTGGCCGGCGTGCGGGATATCATTGCCGAGTGGGTCAACGAAAGCGAAGCATCACGTAATTCTATCCGGAATATTTTCAGAAATGAAGCGGTCATTTCGTCCAAATTGGTAAAAGGTAAGGAAGAAGAGGCTCAGAAATACAGGGATTATTTTGATTTCAGCGAAAAACTTTCACGTTGTTCATCGCATCGCTTGTTGGCCATTCGCCGTGGAGAATCAGAAGGTTTTCTGAGGGTCGATATCACTCCTGAGGAAGAGCATTGCCTGGACAGGCTGGATCGTATTTTTTTGAAAACGGACAATGAATCGTCCGGACAGGTAGCTGATGCCGTGAAAGATGCTTACAAGCGGTTGCTCAAACCATCCATCGAAACCGAATTTGCCGCCGAAAGTAAAGCCAAAGCTGATACCGAAGCCATTCGCGTATTTGCTGAAAACCTCAAACAGTTGTTGTTGTCGCCTCCTCTGGGACAAAAACGGGTATTGGCCATCGATCCCGGTTTCCGTACAGGTTGTAAAATCGTATGCCTTGATGCGCAGGGCAACTTGCTGCACAACGAGACCATTTATCCTCATCCGCCTCACAACGATACCGGTACGGCCATGCGTAAAGTCCAAAAAATGGTGGAAGCTTACCGGATAGAGGCCATCTCCATAGGCAATGGTACTGCCAGCCGCGAAACCGAGCAGTTTATCCGGCAGATCCGTTTCGACCGTGAGGTGAAAGTTTTTGTGGTAAGTGAAAGCGGTGCTTCGGTATATTCTGCCTCGAAAACTGCCCGCGATGAATTTCCCGATTACGATGTAACGGTAAGGGGAGCGGTGTCTATCGGCAGAAGGTTGATGGATCCGTTGGCCGAACTGGTGAAAATTGATCCAAAGTCGATTGGAGTTGGTCAGTATCAGCACGATGTGGATCAGGGTCAATTAAAAAAATCGCTTGATCAAACGGTTGAAAATGCCGTGAACAGGGTAGGGGTGAACCTCAATACGGCCAGTAAACATTTGCTTACATATATTTCGGGGCTTGGGCCTCAACTGGCTCAGAACATTGTGGACTACCGGGCTCAGAATGGAGCTTTTACGAATAGGAAACAGTTGATGAAAGTGCCTAAAATGGGAGCGAAGACGTTTGAACAAAGTGCTGGTTTTCTTAGAATTACCAAAGGGGAAAATCCTCTTGACGACTCGGCTGTGCACCCCGAAAGTTATCACATTGTGGAGAAAATGGCGAAAGATTTGCAGCTCTCGGTCAAAGAACTGATTGGTAATAAGGAGTCGGTTAAGAAAATTGATTTGAAACAATATGTAACGGACATTACCGGACTTCCTACTTTAACGGACATAGCGCAGGAGTTGGAAAAGCCCGGTCGTGATCCGCGCAACTCCATTAAAGTGTTCGAATTCGATGCGGACATTAAAACGATAAACGATTTGAAAATCAATTCGGAATTACCTGGAATTGTTACTAATATTACTAATTTTGGCGTTTTTGTTGATATCGGTATAAAAGAGAATGGTTTGATACACGTTTCGCAACTGGCAGATAAGTTTGTGTCGAATCCCGCGGATGTCGTCTCGGTTCATCAGCATGTGATGGTTCGGATTCTGGAGGTTGATTTTACACGTAAACGTATTGCCCTGAAACTTACCGGGAAAATATGATGTTTCTGTCATGAAAATCTATATTTTATGAGAAAGAAAATATTCGTTTTTTTAGCGTTGATTTTTTTTGTCGTAGGAATGCTTCCGGCACAGGACTTTAATGAAATTGGGAATAACCTTCTGAAAAATCTTGATTTTGGCTGGCACGTGAATAAAACCGATAATTATCGATGGCGGAACATGTATGTCGGTACGGCTTACGACCGTAGTTTTGAGTTTGATAAAAAATGTTTCTGGAAGGTAGGGTTGAATTTGAATTGGAGTAAGTACTCGCTTTATTACCAAGGAATTTATAAGCAAAGTATTGTTGATAACCAGTTGCGTACCTTTTCTGTTTCAACTCCAATGTATATCGGTTACGAAGTTTTCAATTCGAAGCCAGTAACCGTAAATTTATTTACCGGGCCTGAGTATGAACTGATTCTCAACAGTAGTATGGATGAAGATGCTTATACAGGTATTAACAAGTTTCAAATGGCGCTCACGGCCGGCTTCGATTTCAGGATATATTCGCTGTTTGGCTTGCGATTAGCTTATTCTTATTATCCTACGCCTCTCCTGAGTAATGGTATGCTTTACCGTTCGGCATTCAATATTTCCATTGGTTTTTAGCGCTTTATCAGAAAGGCCTTGAGTTTTCATCCTGCTTTGGAAAGGTATCATATACTGCCTGACTATCAGGAAAATCAGCGGCGCCGGCATTGTTAATGCTCGATTTGAAAGTCTGATAATTAAAGTTTTCAAACCCGTTTTCGTCGGCTCCCGTGTCGTCTAAGTTCATGAATTTAGCAAAAATATTCTTGAATTTCAGCTCGACGATTCCCGTAGCACCGTTTCGGTGTTTTGCAATAATAATTTCGGCAATCCCAATCAACGACTTTCCATTCTCCTCAGTAAGTTTGTAGTATTCAGGCCGGTGAATAAAACAAACCATGTCGGCATCCTGTTCTATGGCTCCCGATTCACGAAGGTCGGACAATTGAGGGCGTTTTCCCTCAACTCCTGTTCGGCTTTCTACCCCACGATTCAACTGCGAGAGCGCGATAATAGGTATGTCCAGTTCTTTGGCAAGTCCTTTCAGCGATCGCGATATGATACTAACTTCCTGCTCGCGGCTTCCGAACGTCATGCCGCTCGCGTTCATCAATTGAAGGTAGTCGATAACGATTGCCTGGACATTATGCTCTTTCACCAGACGGCGGGCTTTACTCCTGAGTTCAAATATGGAAAGGCTTGGCGTGTCGTCAACATAAATGGGCGCGTCAATCAACTGATTGATGTTTTTGTCGAATTGTTCCCATTCCGCGGTGGCAAGTTGCCCGTTTTTAATTTTGTCTCCTTCCAGTTGACATACGTTCATAATCAAACGGTTAACCAATTGAACGTTGGACATTTCCAATGAAAAGATGGCTACGGGTGTGTTGTAATCAACGGCAATGTTTTTAGCCATCGAAAGGATGAAAGCCGTTTTTCCCATTGCAGGGCGTGCAGCTATGATGATAAGGTCGGAACGTTGCCAGCCCGAAGTGATTTTGTCCAACGCGTGAAAGCCGCTTGGAATCCCGCTGGACCCTTGTTTGGTGGCGGCAAGCAACATCCGGTTACGGGCTTCCTCAATGACAGGATTGATTTGCGTAACATCTTTTTTCAGGTTTCGCTGCGATACTTCAAACAGCATACCTTCCGCTTCCTGCATCAGGTCATCCACATCGGTTTTATCGTCGAACGCTTTTCCCTGGATATCCGTGGAAATCCGGATGAGTTCGCGCGCCAGATACTTCTGAACAATGATGCGCGAATGGTATTCCAGATGCGCGGCCGATGAAACCTTTGCCGTCAGCAGGGTGATGTAGTAAGGACCGCCTACTTCGTCGATAGTTCCGTTTTTCCGCAGTTGTTCGGTAACGGTATGCATATCGATAGGTTCCTGATGCATGGCAAGCAGGGTTATGGCCTCAAATATCTTTTGGTGGGCAGTTTTATAGAAACATTCCGGACGGAGAATTTCCGAGATAAGAGAATAAGCGTCCTTTTCAATCATGATAGCCCCCAGCACGGCTTCTTCCAGTTCAGGAGCCTGAGGAGGTAATTTCCCGAATTCGTTAGCCGGTACAGGTGCCGGTAATGTATTTTTCTTCGAATAGTTTCTTTTTTCAGCCATAATTTCTTTTCTGCTTTTTTGCGGATTCAAAATTAATAAATAGTTTTTGTTTATTATCCTCATTCTTTCAACAATTGGTTGTTGATAACTTTCCTGATATTATGATTTTTTTAGGAAGTACACATTAGATATTTGATATGTAATTTGTTATTACTCCCGGTTTGTATGGAGTATGATAACTTATTCGTATTGTATTTATTTATTTCGAATTTTTTTGTACTGAAAACGAAACTTTCATAGGGAAAGTAGCATTTTTAATGTTATGTAGACAAATTTTTAGCAAAAACAAGTACAAATTGTAATGATATTTTGTCTTTTTCTTGATTTTAACAAAAATCATGCATAAATATTGGGAAAATATAATTAGATTTGCATTATTAAAAAGTTCAAATAAATACAAAATTATTGAACATCATAAACATTAGCTAACCTTTTTTAGATTTAAAAATGCGGGAGAGTAAATTCAGATCTTCAAAATTGATTTAGAGTATTGGTTATTTTAGTTCCATTTCTTTAGTTAATTTTGGAACAGATTCTGGATATATAATTCAATAATATATTGGCCATCGTTTTTTTTAATTACTTTTCTGAGTTATTTCAACTAATTAACAGACATTCAAATCTTACATTTATTTTGGTTCGATTTAAACTGCATTTTTTTAAAAATATCATTAGAAAGTAGTTAGTTTATCGAATACGTTTTTTATAAATAATTATATGGATAATGGATTCCCTATAATTTTTTTATAATATCTTATTATCTGTTTTTATAGATACAATTTGCACAAGTAAACAATATGTGTTTACTTGATTTTTTTAATACAAAATACCATTGCTGTCCACTTAAAATAAACTGAGAGACAGCTGGTTGTAATTTTGCTCTTTGACATCGCTGGTATCTATATTGGTAAATAGCTCATTGATAGGAGTTTTGTCTAAAAGAGAGATTCCTAATATTTGTAAAATTTCGTAGGTTGAACGGTTGATTTGTAAATCGTGTCCCACAATGGCAACCAGACAATATGCGATAATTGCGCAATATATTTGTATCCTGACAGCATTTTCAGATGTTCCCCAAAAAGACTTGATCTTGAGATGCTGTTTTATCCATTTGAAGAACAGTTCTATTTGCCAACGGTTTTTATAAAGCAATGCAATTTGGGTTGCAGAGAGTTCAAAATTATTGGTCAGGAATATAAACGTCTTGTTCATATCTTTGTCATAATAAGCCACTCTTCGGAATTTCTCCGGATAATATTTTGAGGGATAGTACCCTTTCAAGAATCCGGTTTGATCACGCAATACTCCGGTAGATTCATCTACATCATTGGAAGCTGTCACCTCAAACTGAAGATTCTTTTTGGCCCTCACCACAAAGTACGAATCCAGTTGGGTAATCTTATAAAGTCGGGTAAAGTCAACATATCCTCTATCAAAGATATAGTAAGCACCCACCTCGTATGGGATTACATCCATTGCATTCATATCGTTCACCGTAGCCGCTGTAATATGTAGGAAAACAGGAATTTGTGTGGTTATATCATAAAGCGTGTGGATTTTTATTCCACCTTTGTGCTTTCTGAATTTAGCCCACCAGAATACTGACAGACATAAATCAATTGTCGTTGAATCGAAAGCGTAAACTTTACCTTTTATCTCAAAATCATTGTTGCTTCGCTTTTTTCTGGCAACATCAATCAGGTGATAGGCAAACTCCTCGAAGATTCTGCAATCACGATTCTCGTTTGCTTTTGAAAGATTACTACGGGTAACACTTTTACCAAAACCAAGATGGTAACTTTTCTTACTGTGGGCATCAATTGCCACAATAAGATCACGCAAACTATCACGGTTAGTGAGTTGTCCGAAAACCATTACTGAAAGTTGGTTCCAACAAGTGAAATGTTTTACATATTTGTTGCCTTCATACTTTTGAACGTAATTATCGAATAACCACTGTGGTAAAAACTCAATCACTTGCGCATAAACATATTTGCCGTTATTCATTGCTCTTCAATTAAATAAAGAACAAAAATAAATTTTCAAATCGTCACCTGAAAAAATAACTTGTAAAATATAGATAATCAGCTATTTCAAAGAACTTTTATTTGTTTTTAGTGGACACTAATGACAAAATACGATAAATTTATATATTTACCCTTGATAATTTATACTTATTAAGGTGTTAGTTTTAATTCCAGAATAAAAATGATTAAACAAGCATTAAGAAACAACCGCATTTTGTTAGCAATGTTATTGATATTGCTATACCGTCCACTATCAAGTGTACCTGCCTTTAGAACTCCAATAACAATAACTCAACCCGATGGATCAACTATAACCGTCAGGCTATACGGTGATGAATATTTTAGTTACAGAACCACAACAGACGGATATTTGGTTGCTGAAGACAATAAAGGGTATTTAAATTATGCCAAGGTAACCGAAGATGGTAGTATAATCACACTTAACATGCGGGCAAATAATGCCGATAAAAGAACTAATGATGAAAGAAAATTCGTCAAATCAATTCAACCAGTTGGCGATTTGACACGCTATAATTCGGATGTAAGAAGCCGTAAATCTAAATCGATATCAGCTATAAGTCCCATTCAAAAAAGTTTTCCGTTGAACGGAACCCCAAAATCAATAGTTATACTTGTCAATTTCACCGACAAAAGCTTTGTGGTTCCCAATCCCAATCAGGCCTACACAAACCTGTTGAATCAGAAAGGGTATTCAACCAACGGTGGCACAGGCTCGGCTCGCGATTATTTTATAGATAATTCAATGGGAACATTTCAACCTCAGTTTGATGTTTATGGCCCTTATACATTACCGAATAATATTGCTTATTATGGAGGTAATGGAACTTCCGGTGGCGACCAAAATCCCCGTCAAATGATTATTGATGCTTGTACACAGGCATCGAATGCGGGTGTGGATTTTACCCAATACGATACCGACAACGATGGTTATGTGGATAACGTGTTTGTGTACTACGCCGGCTATAATGAAGCTGAAGGGGCTTCAACAAATACCGTTTGGCCTCATCGTTGGGTGTTAGCAAATACATCTACCAAGTTCAACGGAAAAATAGTGTATGATTATGCTTGTACATCCGAATTGAAAGGTACCAGTGGTAGTAATATGTGTGGAATTGGAACTTTTACTCACGAATTTGGTCATGTCCTTGGATTACCCGATTTTTACGCAACTAATTCAGCGACACATCACACCCTTTATTCGTGGGATATTATGGATTACGGTCCGTATAATAATAGTGGTAGAACTCCACCGAATTATTCCAGTTATGAACGCTTTTTTATGGGTTGGTTAACCCCAACTGAAATTAAAAGTCCGAAAAACCTGACTCTCGACACTCTTTCGACATCTAATCAGGCATTTTTGATTTCGCAAACAGGAACTCATAACTTAAATGGGGAAAACCCAAGTCCTACTGAGTTTTTTATGCTCGAAAACCGGCAAAAATCAGGTTGGGATAAGTATTTGCCAGGTCATGGATTGTTAATAACCCACGTATTTTATAATGCCTCCACCTGGGCGGCAAATACAGTCAATAATACATCCACAGCTATGGGCGTTGACATTGTTGAAGCTGATGGGTTGGCTACGGATGCAAGTTGTGCCGGAGATCCATTTCCAGGCACATCCAATATAAATTCATATTCGCCTACCTTGAGGGCTGGAACTGATTTAGCCAAACCACTAACCTCCATTTCTGAAACAAATGGTATTATTTCATTTGTATATATGGGTGGTGTTTTTCCCACCAACGATATTCCGGTTGCGACTGCTGCTACAAATGTTTTGCAAACTTCTTTGTCGGCTAATTGGAATGCTTGTACTTTCTTGTCAACCTATTTATTGGATGTGTTTACTGTAAATGGAACCGATACAACATATCTCGATGGGTATAAAGCGAAGAACGTAGGAAATGTGCTTACTTATTCTATCACAGGTTTAAGCCCAGATATAACTTATAACTATAGGTTGAGGGCAACCGATGGTACTGATACAACTGCATATTCAAATGTTATTATGGCTAAAACATCGGTATATACTTTTGATATGTTCAAACCATCGGCCATTGATGCATCGTCTGTTACTTCCGAATCTTTTGTTGCCAACTGGAGTTGGCCTACCGATATGTTTGTTCCTGATGCGTATTTCCTTACCGTTTACAGTAAAGTTTCAGGCGCCGACATTGTTCCTACAACGTATTCGTTCGATAACACTAATTTGCCGGATGGTTGGTTATCTGCATCAAGTTTTAGTACTACAAACGGATATTTTGGAAATGCAGCTCCTTCTGTATATTTAACTACCGATGGTGGATATTTGCAAACTCCGGTACTTGAGAACAACATCCGTTCCTTACAATTTTGGTATAGAGGGAGAAGTGCAGCTACATCCAATTCACTTCTTTTATACTCATCGGTAGACGGGAATGATTGGAAATTAATAAAAACAATAAATCCACTAACTAATACTGAAGGAGTAACGGTAACTTTAAGCATGGATGAAATCCCGGAAAGTAATGCGTTGAAATTTGTTTATTCAAAATCAGGTACTGGGTATGTGGCAATAGATGATATTGTTATTGGAACGCAAACCATTTCGAATGTAATTACTAATGGACTGGATAGCGTGAATGTAGGCAATACAAATAGTTATAAATTAAGTAATTTGTCCGATTCAACAAAATATTTTTATTACGTTTCGGCCATCAAAGATGGAGTAGTTACCGGTAACTCAAATACAATGAGTGTTATTACGTTGAAGAAGTCAACCTCTGGGATAAGTGAATTACCGGTTGGCGTAAAAATTAAGAAACTTGACAATGTAGTGCAGATTTTTTTGGATTCTGAAAGCGAAAGCCGTTTACAACTTTATAATGTGAGTGGACAAAAACTATTCGACACCCGATTCAGTAAAAATATTAATATACCATTCAATTACTATCCAAAGGGAGGTTACATACTTAAATTGAATAATACGGCAATAAAACTTTTGTGGTAACTTTAAAAGTATGTGCCGGTTTTGAACCGGTACATACTTCAATTAAATCGATGTTTTATTTTTAATGAGCATGATTCGTTAAATTAGTAACTCTGGATGATGTTTATCATGCAAATTTCATCTTTCAAAAAATAATATTTTATGAGAAAAAAATTACTTGTTCAAATGGCTTTTTTTCTAACTATTGCTTTTACAATAAGTGCTTTAACGCCAAAATTAGGCGATGTAAAATATAAGCTTTCAGATGCAGCCTTACCATCATCTATGCTTTCAACAAATAAGTCGGGATATTCCGTTACGAGAGAAAAATCGAAACAATCATACACAACGCCTTATTATTATTCTTTTGAAAATGACACTATAAGTAAAGATGGATGGTTCATTGTAGATGATGCGAACCTAATGGCTTCTGCAAAAGTTAAAGATGCGTCATTTGGAAGTTATGTATTGGCATCGGACTATAATTCCAGTGCTGCTCGGGCTGCATGGGCATTTTCTCCCGCGGTTACTTTAACAGCTGGAACAACTTATTATGTTTCAACTTATGTCTATGCCCCTGGATATAATAGTGTAAACGATGAGTTTAAAATTACAGTGGGTTCAGCTCAAACCTCGGCTTCTCAGACGATTGTACTGATTGATAAATCAGGGTCGAATGCAGCGGCATATTCTGCTTGGACTAAAGTTTCCGGAACCTTTACTCCAACTACTGATGGAGATTATTATTTTGGCATCAATGTTTGTACGGCATCAAGCGATGTTAATCTGGTAGAATTTGATGGTTTTGCTGTAAATGCCGAAACACTTTACAAATACGAACCTCAAGCCGAAGTGTATATTTATAATGGAGGCTTGTGGTCTGCTTCTGCAGATACCACTGTTTATTTGTCTCCCTCGGAATCAATTAATTATCTGACAAAAACTATTGAAGTAAATTCCCTTTTGTGGAGTTTTAACGATGCAACGCCTGATATATCCGAAGATGCGGAAGTAAGTGTCGTATATAATAAGGAGGGTAGTAAAACGGCGAGCCTTGAAGTGGCTGGAGATGGTGGATCTAAAACAGTAACCATGGGAACGGATGTGATTCGCCCTGCTACTGGTATTTCTGATCTTGTGTGGAATTTTTTACCGTCAGATTTTATAGTGACTTATTCCTTTTCCAGTTACAATTACCTAGTGGGGATGAACTCTAACTACAAACGTGTTGCTGAAAAATATGTTATCCCTTCAGATGTTACTGTTTCATTAAATTCGGTTGGCTTTTATGTTAGCGCATATAACATTACAAGCTCAGCTCTTCTTTCCAAAAAAGTAACAATTAAAATTTGCTCTGTAGGTACAGATGGTTTGCCCGGTACTACTTTGGCTACTTATAGCCCAACGTTTACCTCTTTGTTCGGTTCAACTAAAATATCTACTGCAACCCTCAAAACATATACTTTATCTACACCGTTTTCTATAACAGGTAGCTTCTTTATTGATGTTAGTTTCACTGCTGATACTTCCACGCCAAGTGCTACAAACATGTTGGGTATCTACACATCAGCTGATCGGTCGGATATTCTAACATATAATTCCTGTTATGCATATTATAATAGTGAATGGAACGCTATGACCGATTTGGTTTCATCAAATCTTTCATCAGCAATTTTGCCGAATTTATCATTTGTAAGCCCATCGAATACGGCCGTTGATGAGAATATGGATTCGAAGTTGACGGTTTATTATTCAAACAACATTTTGAATATCCTTAATGCTACACCCGGCCTCTTTATATCAGTTTATGACATGACTGGAAAAACCGTATATGGCAATATCGTAAGTCAGGTTAATGGCAGGTATCCGATTTCGGCTGAGAAAGGTATTTATTTTGTTAAAGTGGGTGATAAGGTAAATAAATTTGTCATCGAATAATTTACAACGACAGCATTAAGCTGGTTGAAAGTTCATAAGCAAGAAGGCTATCCGCGAAAAACGGATAGCCTTTATTTTATTTGTATAACTGATAAAATACGTTGTGCTTGAATTATAAGCGATATATTCTGAAATAACAGCAAACGGCTCAAATCGCCGGGGTGCTCTTGGCAATAAAAACAGGATACAAAATTGCTTCATATCCTGTTTTTATTGATAAATAAGGTTTTTATTTCTTCGCTTCAATCCCGAATGTGAATCCTTTTTTCACCCTTTCAATGAGTTCGGGTACAATGTCCTGATATTCGCCAACCAAACCAAAATCGGCATGATGGAAAATGGCAGCTTTCGGATTGTTGTTGATAGCTATAATTTTACCTGATTCTTTGATCCCGGCAATGTGCTGGATGGCTCCGGAAATGCCGATAGCTATGTAAAGTTTCGGACGAACGGTTTTCCCGGTCTGACCTATCTGGCGGGCATATTCGGCCACCCCCTCGTCAACGACCACACGGCTACATGCCCATTCAGCATTCACTCCGTTGGCTTTCAGTGCTTCGGCCAGTTGTTTTACCAGTTCCAGATTGTCGCCTACGGTTCCGCGCCCGCCGGATACAATGATATCGGCATCGAACAGGTTTTGCAGGCCACCTTCGCCTCTCACCGTCTTTTGTATTTCGACAATGAAGTCTTCTTTATCGAATTTTGGTGTAAATTCGGAAATTATTCCGGTGCGTCCTTCTGTTTTGGCCGGGATTTCGAAAGTTCCGGCACGAGCGGTAGAAATTTGCGGGAATACGAATCCGAGGATCGTTGCCAGTTTGCTTTCGCCATAAGTTGGACGACGGGAATGGAGTATCGGGCGTATGATTGCCTTTTCTTTCCGGTTGACATATTCGCCTATTTCGAGGCCGGTACAATCGGCTGTTACGCCGCTTCCGGTTTTCATGCCGATACGCGGAGCCAGTTCACGTCCGGCTGTGGTGGCGGCAAAAAGGGCGATTTCCGGATTCCGTTCACGTATGATTTGTGTGATAATGGAAGAGAAAGGTAATACAAGGTATTCTTCCAACTGATTGTTTTCAATTAAGATAACTTCATCCGTGCCGTGCTCAAACAGGGTTTGAGCCAGTGGTTTTACGTTTTTACCAATCAGCACCGTCATAATTTTGGTGTTTCCGCCAAGTTCATCGGCTAATTTTCGAGCAGGAGTCAACAATTCGAGTGAAGGGCGGGCGATTTTTCCGTTGGTAATTTCGGCCCAGGTGATAATTCCTCTGGCTCCTTTGCGAATATCGGAAACCGGAAATTCAGGAGCTTCAGTTATTTTTTTCTCCGCAGCTTCTTTTTTCTCCAGAACATTTCCCCCTTTTTCTATGTTTGAAATCAGGCTGTCAGCCAGTTCGCCTTCGTTTTTTCCCTCTGCCATCACTACCGGAGGACGTTCGCTGACGATGTTAACCACTCCGGCAACAATGGTAGGCGAGCCGCTTAACCCGATTTTTTCGGTACTTAATTGTATGTCGTCCACGCTGAGAACGGTAATTTTCGCGTTTCTGGCTTTGATAGCGCCTGCTAAGGATGGTTTCCTTGGCGGAATGCCGGTTGGTGTCAACGATACCGCGCAAGGCATGGGGAGGCGTAACATTTGATATCCGCCTTCGATGATCCTTTTCGCGCTTACAAACCCAGCTCCATCGGCCTTTACGCTTTCAACGAAGGTGGCTTGCGGGATGCCGAGGCTTTCGGCCACCTGCGAAGGAACGTGGGCGGTATCGCCATCGCTGGTTTGACGGCCGGCGAAGATGATGAACGGTTCTTTTGATTCTTTTGTGAATCCAAGATGCTTGAGCATGGTGGATATGGCGAGCCCCGTGGCGTATGTGTCGCTGCCGCCAAGTTTACGGTCGGAGAGGAGGTAGGCTTCATCGTAACCCATCGAAATCGCTGTACGAAGGGCTGTTTCGAACGACTGTGGCCCCATGGAGCAAACAATCATCCGGGCATCTGGATATTGCTTTTTAAGTTGCAAACCTGCTTCGAGCCCAAACTGACAATCGATGTTAATAATGGATTTGGCTTTCGTCCTGTCCATTAATCCGTCGTCGCCCATGCGCATTTCGGAGGGTAGCGGTACTTGTTTTATCAAACTTATTATTGTGAGTGCCATTGTATTTCTGGTAAAAATTTTGTGTATAATTGTTTTATTCGTATGATGGTGTAACTGCCAACCGCGCTATTACATATTTTGGTAATCGGGGCCGTTGCCGCCATTGGGGACATTCCAGGTAATGCCATCGCCCACGGCTTTTATGTCGCATGTTTTGCAATGCAGGCAATTTTCGGCGTGGATCCTGAGTTCCTGATGGCCGTTTTTATCGGTGTGGATTTCGTATACCTCGGCTGAACAAAAATATTGGCAGGGGGCGCCGTATTGTTTGATATTCACCGTATTGAAAGTTTCAGGGTTGTTTACATGAAGGTGGGGAACCTGTTGCTCGTCATGGTTCACTCCCGAGTAGTACACGTCGGTTACTTTGTCAAAAGTAAGCGTTTTGTCGAATTCTAATTTCCCTTTGAACCGTTCTTTAAAGGGTTTTCCTTTAAAATCGGCAATCGTTTTTGTGGTTTCATTGTCGGGGTGCGTCTTCAGTTTCCCTACAAAGCCGGCGCCTCCGGTAATAAGTTGGGTGCCAAAATGAATGCCTCCGCAAATCAATCCTCCGTTGAAGCCTTGGCGGAAATTCCGTACAGGATACATTTCCTTGTAAATAAGGCTGTTGTTGACAAATGTTTCGTATTCTTTCAGCGTATTTTCCGAAAAATCTTCTTTCAGCAGGGCTATCGAAGCGGTTTTTGCCGCCAGCATTCCTGATGTAATGGCCAAATGCACCCCTTTGAGAGCCGGCATGGTGAGGAATCCGGCGCTGTCGCCCACGATAAGGGCATGGTCGGTATAAAGTTTCGGAAGCGAATAGTAGCCGCCTTCGGGCAATGTTTTTGCTCCGTATTCCATCAATTTACCACCTTCGAGCAATTTTGCAATGAATGGGTTGGTTTTCCAGATCTGAAATGCCGAATGAACATCAAAGGTAGGATCCTGGTAATCGAGGCCAACCACCAGGCCGAGCGCTAATTTATTGTCTTTCAATCCGTAAATAAAGCCTCCTCCAAATTCGTGCATATTGAGTGGCCAGCCGAGCGTATGATACACTTCGCCGGGTTTGATTTTCCCTTCGGGTACACTCCAAAGCTCTTTACACCCGAGCGAGAAGATTTGAGGATTCTTATCTTTTTGCAAATCGAATTTTTCGATCAGTTGTTTGGCTAAGCTACCTCTTACTCCTTCGGCAAAAATGGTGAGTTTTGCTTCAATTTGTGTTCCTTCCTGGTAATTTTCGAGGGGTTTTCCGTGGTGGTCCACCCCTGTGTCGATAGTTTTCGCGCCCCGGACTTTCCCTTCATTGTCGTAGAGTATTTCACTAACAGCAAATCCAGTGTATATTTCTACCCCTTTTTCTTCGGCTTTTTTAGCCAGATACCGGCACACCTGACCGAGCGAAGCAACATAATTTCCCTTGTTGCTCATGTACGGGGCATGGAATGGAATTTTGAATGATTTTTTTTCGGTGATGTACAACATGTTGTCTTCGGTCACCTGCGAGTTGAAAGGAATTTCGCTGATATCAACATCGGGAAGGAGGGTGGAAAAAACTTCGGGTTTGATAACGGCACCCGAAATAATGTGACTCCCTATGGATGCCCCTTTTTCAATCAGTAAAATCCGGTGTGATGCGCCCGATTGGTTCAAAATATCGGCCAAATGGATGGCGGTAGCTAATCCCGATGGTCCTCCTCCAACAATCAGCACATCTGTGTTTACAGTATTGGCAGTACTCATTATTTTTTTAAATTAGATTTATGATAATCATGTTAATAGATGGTTGCAAAAATCATTGTGTTTTTTTTATGACACAAATATCTTTGTCTTGTGCCAAAGTTAATCATTTATTTTTGAAAAGCACTCCGTTTTAATGGATTTTAATAGTTGTGTTTACGTGTTCTAAAGGCTTGTCCTTTTGCTCAATACCGTTTTTAAAAACAGTATGGTTTTATTTGATAAATGATCTGGTTCAATCGTTCCGGAATCGTATTGGTTGCGCGACATTATGGAAGATGGTCTTTTATGATTTTGATTTTCACTCCGTTATCAGTCAATAGCCTGAAAGGTATGGCAATGCCGATTGTTTCCCATGCTGCGCCATCGCGATTGTGCGCCTGAATGATGCTGATGGTGGTTGGCCGCTGATTGACACGTATATTTTTTTTAATGATGTTCTTACCTGACACGAATATTTCATCGAACCATTCATCTTTCAGGAGCGGTTGTAGGTGTTCCATGTAGCATTTTATAAGGGTATGGTGTCCTATCCAGTAAACTTTAGCGGGTGTGAAATAAACAATGGCATCGGGTGAGCCGGTGAGCAACCAGCCTTTCGTTCCGGGGTATTTGCTGTACACTTCAAGGTACATGTCGCCGTAGTCGTTGTCGCGGAATTTTTCGGAGATATGAAAGGTTTTTCCGCCAAAAACCAGCGAAACATCAATGTCTTTCTTCTGCATCTCCATGTCGTGGGGTGTGTCGTTGCTGTAACGGATAATTTGATCGGGATGCAGGTATTCACGGTAAATCAGGTCGGCCGCATCGGCCTGTTCCCGTTCGTGCCGGAGGCTTTGGGTGAAATTGTGTATCACAACAGATGGTTGTTGAATTTGTTAAGAAATTATAAGGTCGTTTTTGGTTTCCAGGGTCAAATATAGCTGTTTTTTTAATGATTTGCAAAAAATATTTTTATCGCGCCATCCTTGGGTGCAGTGCTTTGGGTGCAGCGACTTCCAAGTCGCTGACGTGAATGCGCGATTGCAAGTCGCTGGTAGGTGAATGCGCGAGTTGAAACCCGCGCCACCCGATGTGCCACCCGATGCACTATTCATCTCAAAAATTTCCTTAATTTTGCAAAAACGAAACTTATGGAAAAGAAAGAATTTTACCGACATCAATTACCTCACTTTCAAGTGCCTGGACAAATTATCTTTGTTACATGGTGTTTGAAATCGGCAGTGCCTCTCAAAGCGCTGGAAACGCATAAACGGCAGTTGATGAACCTGAAGTCAGAAATTTTATTTGCTCAACAATCGGCTAAAGACGCGCAGATGATTGAACATTTGAAAATGCAGTATCGTATCGCCCGAAAGAAATATGTGAAAGCGTTTGACGATTTGTTGGATTTGAATAAGGATTTGACAGTGGATTTATCAGCGCCTGCATGCGTTGAAATTCTAAAAGAGACTTTGCTGTTTTATGAAGCATCGAAAATTGAAAACTTTGCTTTCTGCATTATGCCCACCCATGTCCATTGGGTCTTTCGTACGTTTGAGGATGGCGGTGATGGAAATCCGGTTTATGTACAGGATATTCTACAGTCAGTAAAACGTTTTTCTTCCAATCGGATCAACAAGGCCATTGGCCGGACAGGAACATTGTGGCAAAAGGAGAGTTTTGATACCACTATCAGGGATGAAAAACATCTTTGGGCAGCAATGGAATATACGCTGAACAATCCGGTGAAAGCAGGTTTGGTTTCGTCTCCCGAAGAGTGGAGTGGCAATTGGGTGCAGCGGAGCAATGGTTAACGCGTCGGGTGCAGCGACTTGGGTGCAGCGACTTCCAAGTCGCTGATATGTATACGCGAGTTGGAACTCGCGCCACCCGATGCTCCACGCTTGGGTGCAGCGATTTCCGAATCGCTGTTGTGAATGTGCGATTGCAAATCGTTGATGTTAATATGCGAGTCGGAACTCGCGCCACCCGATGATGTTAATGTGCGAGTTGGAACTCGCGCCACCCGTGAGGTTGCACTTCCGGGTCAAGTATCCGTTCAGAAATGGTAATAACCACTTCGAAGATGGTTATTACTGCTTCAGAGATGGTTAATATCTAAAGTTTTGCAGATGTTTATCCCCAATTATATTGAGTATAAACTCCTGCGAAACTTTTTTTTAAGTATTTCGTATCTGTTCTCTTCCTCCATCTTCAATTTTCAATTTTCAATTTTAAAACCAGTCCGCTCCACGGTTTCATGTTAGTCCTGAAAACCTTTCCTTCCGATAATTCGATTGGTTCCGCGAAGGTGTTTTCGCTTAAAAGATCCGTTGCTGAATACTTCTCGCCCTCTTTTATGTTGAGATACAAGAAAGCTTCGTGAGGAATCCGTATTTCAGTATCCAGATGTTTATCGTCGAAATTTACCAATACCAATAATAATTCATCGTTGAATTTGCGTAAGTAGGCATATTGTTCGTGCGAATTGAACTTTGGGTTGTCGAAATTGGCATATTCCAAATCGTACATCAAACCATTAGTAATAGCCTTTTCGGAGAGGGTGATGTTCAGCAATTTCCGGTAAAAGGCTCTGAGCTGTTTTTGCTCTTCCGTCAGTAGTTTCCCATCAAATTTACCGTTGTTGGCCCAGGCCTGCACCGATGGCGTGCCCCAATAATCGAAAATGGTGGACCGACCGTCCAATCCACTGAATCCTTCGCTGTCCATACCCTGTTCGCCAAGTTCCTGTCCCGAATAAATCATTACAGGCGCATTGGTCAGGGTGGCCGAAACAATCATGGCGGGAATGGCGTACATGCCATCGCCGGCAAAAAAGCCGGACGCAATGCGCTGTTCATCGTGGTTTTCGAGGAAGTTCAGCATGTTTTCCTGTATATTTCCCAACTGCTGCCAGGCGTTGGTAATATCTCTTGCCGGGAAGTTACGGCTCACCACGTTGCGGAGCAAATCATACATTCCCACTTTGTCGTACAGGTAGTCGAATTTGCCGTTCGACAGGTAGTTGCGGTATTGTCCGGGCTGATATACTTCGGCTATGAAAATAATTCCAGGGTATTTCATTTTCACCTGCGGGATGACCCATCCCCAGAATTCAACAGGAATCATTTCGGCCATATCGCAGCGGAATCCGTCAATGTTTTTTGAACCCCAGAAAAGGAGTATATCCCTCATTTTTATCCATGTATCGGGTATCGGATCGAATTGTTTCTGCATCCCTTCCACGTAATTTACCCCATAATTCAGCTTCACGGTTTCGTACCAGTCGTTTTTGTCGGGGCTGGCTGTAAAGCGGTCGTTGCCGGTGGCTTTGGCCGGAAATTCAACGTATCCCTGAAGGTCGAAACGTGGTGTAAACGGCTGGTTGGGCAGGTAATAGAAATTGTTGAGCGGCGAAAATGCCCATCCCTGATGGTCGGTTTCGCCAAGATCTTTTACACCTTCGGGTTTGGCATCGGAGCGATACTGGCGGGCTACGTGGTTGGGTACAAAATCAATGATCACTTTCATCCCGGCCTGGTGGGTCCTTTTTACCAGGTTTTCGAACTCTTTCATCCGGTCGGGAACCGATTCGGCAAGGTCGGGGTCAACATCGTAATAATCCTTGATGGCGTAAGACGATCCTGCTTTCCCTTTCACAATGGCGGGATGGTCTTTTGTAATTCCATAAGCCGAATAGTCGGTTTGTGTGGCGTGTTCTATCACCCCGGTGTACCATATATGGCTGATGCCGAGCGATTTTATTTCGTTGAGCGCTTTGTTTGTAAAACTGTTGAACTTTCCACAACCATTTTCATCTATGCTCCCATTGTGTTTGTTGGCGGTATTGTAATTACCGAAATATCTCGGAAAAACCTGATATATTGTGAATTTTGACATTGTATTTTAAAAAAGTATGGATGAGTTATAAAGTTTCTTTTCGTGTCTGTTGTCGATGCGTTTGAATCCAAATTCCATTTTCGAAGGCGTTTTTTGCCGGGTTTGACTTCCTGTTTTTTTCTCGCAGATATATAGGTTGTCGAGATAAACCGTACCTTTGGCGGGAACCATAAATCCGAACAATTTTCCGGTTTTTACTTCAATTTCCGACATGTAACAGTATGTATTGTTGATGAAATAATAGATAAAAGTACCTATTTTGCATATTTTCAGGGTATTGTTCCCGCTTGCTATTATCTGATTTTCGGGTAGTTCGGAGAAAAATGTGTACCATGAACGGTTACCAAACCGCATTTTCTTCGAATTGTTCACGGTGAAATATTCTGTAGAATCGACACTGCTATTGATATTGCCGAAAACGATGCCGTAATTGTCGTAATTGTCGCCCTGCGGATAGGAAAGGGTGAGTTGGTACGAGAAGTCGGACGACACATCCACGGCTGCTTTGGCAAACAAGAGGTAGATGGCGTTGGTTTTCGATTCGAATTTCAGCCGCCCGTTGTCGATAGATGTTTTGAAAGCCGTGCTGTCGGTAATTCGCCAGCCAGCCTGAGCTTCGGAGTCAAAGCTAATGTAGTGCCTGATTTTATAGATAGCGGTATCCACCGGGAGTTTCATCGATGCAAACGAAGGTGCTGCTGTACTTTCGTTGAAGAGCTCGTCCAGGTAATATTCACGTCTGATGCCGCGGTAGTTGATGTTCCATGGATGGTCGTCCACCTTATCGCCGCCACACATGATGGTTTTCCAGTCGCCGTTTTCCAGGAAAGTATTGAGGTGTTTCCGGTTCAGCAGTCCATGTCCGAGTTCGTGGAAAATCAAATCTTCCTTCATCATGTCAGCGCCATTGCATTTACTTATTGTGTTCCAGTAAGTTCGGTCAATTTGAATCCTGACTGGATCTTCGTAATGCGTTAGTCCGGCAACGTTGTTGTCCAAATCTCCAAACTCGATGATCAACCCATCTCCCTTTACGTCGAACGTTTTTCCACGCTTGGCACCTTCATCTATAAACCGTTGAAGATAAGGAGCAAACTCGCTGTTCACTTTATACTCGTTGTTGTCTTTACACGAAATAAATATCAGGGTAAAAAAAACAGATATATATAAGTAATTGGGAATCTTCATTATATAGGCTTTTTGCAAAAAAAAATTACTACAAATATAAACAAATTTGTTGCTCGTATGTTATAAAAATAGTTTTAAAAATACAAATTAATTAATTCAATAAAAAAATGGCTACAGTTACATTTAAAGAAATTCCTGTAAAAACAAATGGAGAACTGCCGGTGGTGGGTTCCCAGGCTCCCGATTTTACCCTTGTAGGCGGTGCGTTGAACGAAATACATTTGAGCGATTATAAAGGTAAAAAAGTGGTCCTGAATATCTTCCCGAGCCTTGATACCGGAACTTGCGCTGCTTCGGTACGCAAATTCAACAAGTGGGTTTCTGAAAAAGACAATACAGTAGTGATTTGTGTATCGAAAGACCTGCCTTTTGCACAGAGCCGTTTCTGTGGAGCTGAAGGTCTTGAAAATGTGATCACTGCTTCTGATTTCCGTTATAACACGTTTGCTACCGGTTACGGCGTACTTATGGTTGATGGTCCGCTTCAGGGTCTGATGGCCCGTTCGGTTGTCGCTATCGACGAAGAAGGTAAAGTAGTTTATACCGAACTTGTATCCGAAATCGTAAACGAACCAAGTTACGATGTAAAAGGATTTTAAAAATATTTAGAGTTTGAGAAATGTAAAACTCTGATTTTGTGTATGTGTGCGAATATTTTACCTCTCAACGCTGTGAAGCATTGGGAGGTTTCGCGTTTTCATAAGGCGCATCTTACCGGACAATGTTTTATCTTTTGCCGAAAAGTAATTACATTTGTACAAGAATTAACAAATTGAATCGCCCGAAGGGCTAATGTAACATTAATAATGGAACTGATCCACAAGTATTTTCCTCATTTACAGCCAGCTCAGGAAGAGCAGTTTGCAAAACTTTACGAATTGTATGCCGACTGGAATTCAAAAATCAATGTCGTTTCGCGGAAAGATATTGAGAACCTGTACGAGCATCATGTATTGCACTCGCTGGCTATTGCCGGTATTATCCGTTTCAGGGCGGGCAGTTCGGTGCTCGATGTTGGTACAGGTGGCGGATTTCCGGGCATACCGCTGGCTATCCTTTATCCTGACGTGAATTTTACCCTTATCGATTCTATCGGGAAGAAAATAAAGGTGGCTACCGAAGTTGCCACGGCTATAGGCCTGAAAAACGTGGAGTTGAAACACGAGCGGATTCAGGAAGAAAAGGCGGTGTTCGATTTTGTGGTGAGCCGCGCGGTAATGCCGCTTGATGATTTGGTGAAGCTATGTCGTAAAAATATCCGCAAAGAACAACATAACTCTTTGCCCAACGGGCTGATTTGCCTGAAAGGCGGTGAGCTGCAACATGAAATACTGCCGTATAAAAAAGTAGCATCGTCCTACGAAGTTTCCGAAATGTTTTCAGAGGTATATTTTAAAACTAAAAAGGTGGTTTTTGTACCCATAGTAAATAAGTAATTGTATGATTATAAAGACGTTTGTTTTTAATCCGTTTCAGGAAAATACTTATGTACTTCACGATGAAGCGGGCGAGGCGGTAGTTATAGATGCCGGTTGCGTTTTGCCTTACGAGTGCGAAGAGCTTCAGGAGTATATCGAAAGCAATAAACTGAACTTGAGGCGTGTATTGAACACCCATTTGCATATCGACCATATTTTTGGCAACCGGTTTTTGTCTGATACTTACGGCCTCCAACCCGAAGCGCACAAGGACGATGAATTCCTCATCGGAAGGTTTGCCAAGCACATGGAGCTTTTTGGTTTACGTCCGCGTGGCGAGGCGCAACCGATTGGAACTTATATTGCTGATAAACAGGTAATCACTTTTGGTAATATATCTCTTACCGCTTTGCATGTGCCGGGACATTCACCGGGAAGCGTGGCATTTTATTGCGAAAAATTTGGATGCGCTTTTGTTGGCGATGTGCTTTTCAGGGGTTCTATCGGTCGCACCGACCTTGAGCTTGGCGATTATGGTACATTAATTCGTTCCATTCAGGATAAATTACTCGTATTGCCCGATAGTACGGTGGTTTACAGTGGTCATGGCCCGGAAACGACCATTGGCTACGAAAAGAACCAGAATCCTTTCTTATAAAAAAATCATTCCGAGTAAAGGTGATTCAATTTTATAAACTTCACAACGGAAGGATGTAACCATTCCCCGGTGTTTTCTCCGCGAGACAGTTTTTCCCTGATTTCGGTTGACGAAATATCATAATATGGTGTTTGGAGCATTTTCATTCCGGGATATTTGGAAAGCGCTGCTGAGGCATCGTAGCCACGACGCGGATATACCCATACGGGATACGATGAAAGAATGTCTTCGTAGTTTTTCCACCGGTCGAAAATCAGGGCGTTGTCGCTTCCGATAATCAGGCTGAAACCGGTACCTGGATTTTTCTCGGACAATTTGTGCAGCGTATCTATGGTGTAGGAGGGGACAGGCATGGTAAACTCTATGTCGCAAGTTTTGAACTCTTTGATGTCGTTTATGGCCAACTTCAGCATCTCAAGCCGCAGGTGTTCGTCCAATAAACCGGATGGCTTTTTCAGTGGATTGCAGGGCGAGACAACAAACCATGCTTCATCGCTTATTTGATTTTCAATCAGATATTTGGCTAACCAGATATGTCCGTTGTGCACGGGATTGAACGAACCGAAGTAGAGGGCGACTTTCAGCATTCCAGAGGAAGTGTGATTAAATGGGAATTTATTGGTTTTGTACGTTGTTCAGCCATCTTCCGATGGTTGTTTTTACCTCTTGCTTGGCCTTTTCAAGATCATCGTTGACGATTACCACATCAAACCGGGATGAAAATCCCATTTCGTATTCGGCTTTGCTGATTCTTTCGGCAATCATTTCAGGCGAATCGGTGCAACGGGCTTCAAGTCGCTTTTTAAGTTCATCAATGCCCGGAGGCGCGATAAATATGGCCAAAGCATCTTCTTTGTACTGCTTTTTAATATTTGAACCGCCCACAACGTCCACATCGAAAATAACATTTTTCCCTGATGAGGTTATACGTTCCACTTCGGAACGAAGAGTGCCGTAGAAATAATCGGGATATACTTCTTCGTATTCGAGAAATTCGTTGTTGGCAATCTTGTTCCTGAATTCGTCAGGGGTTAAAAAATAATAATCAACGCCGTTTTGTTCGGTTCCGCGGGGTTTGCGGCTGGTAGCCGACACCGAGAACTCAATATCGTTGTGAAAGGATAAAAGGTAATGTACCAATGTGCTTTTCCCGGCGCCCGAAGGCGCTGAAAATATTATGAGTTTTCCGGGCATTTCTTAAACCTGTGAGTTAATTGAGTCGTGAGAAGGCCATGCCTTATTTGTTGATGAAACGAATTGGGTTGGTATGAGCTACTTTTTTTTAATCAATAAATTAATGATTACAGGACGTTCAAAACCTGCTCTTTGATCTGTTCCAGTTCATCTTTCATCAATACGACGATTTTCTGCATTTCGCTATGGTTGGCTTTCGAACCGAGAGTGTTGATTTCGCGGCCGATTTCCTGCGCTACGAATCCGAGTTTTTTACCGGGCGATTTTTCATGATCCATGGTTTCGATGAAATATTTAAGGTGCGTGGCTAACCTTAGCTTTTCTTCGTTGACGTCTAATTTTTCGATGTAAAAGATAAGTTCCTGTTCCAAACGGTTTTTGTCGTAGTCGATTTTTTCCGACAACGTTTTCAGGTTATCTTCGAGCCGGGCTTTGATTTTGTCAAGTCTTTCAGCTTCGAAAGGCGCGATTTGCTCCAAAAGTGCCTCGATGTTCCCGATTTTTGTCCTGAAAAGCTGGTCGAGGGTTTTTCCTTCACGTATGCGGAATTCCTGAAGTTGCGCCAAAGCATCCTTCAACGTTTTTTTTATTTCGATCCACTCGTTTTCATCCAGCTCGGAAGTCTCTGTTTTCAATGCGTCGGGTAACCGGAGCAAAACCTCAAACCAGTTTCCGGGGACAGGTAAATGCAGGTTTCCAGCTAATGTGTTGATTTGGTGGTAATAGGCTTCCATTACCGACTGGTTGATCTGAGTTGCAGCTTCTTTGCCGCTGTTGTCGATATACATGGCCAGGTCCACTTTGCCGCGTTCCAATTGTTGAAGTACCTCGTTCCTTATTTCTATGTCTTTTTCACGGTATTGACCTGAAATTCGGGTGGATATATCCATTTGCTTACTGTTCAGCGATTTGATTTCCACTACTATTTTCTTATTCCCATATTCGCAGGTAGCTTTACCGTAACCGGTCATCGATTGTATCATATTTAAACAGTATTTGAATTTATTTGCAAAAGTACGGTATATTTTTTAAATAAAGGCAACTTGTTTTTAAAAACATAACATTTGAAGTACCTAAAAACTGTGTGAATGATGGGTCGGTTTAAAATTGTTTTTTTATTTTTGTACCTTTAAATATTACTTATCTTTGATAGAAGATTTTGGTACACCGTACAATCACAAAAAAATAATGATATAATCATGGAAAAAGAAAAAAAGTTTTTGTTGCCAGAGAAGGAGCTGCCTTCCAAATGGTACAATATTGTGGCAGACATGCCAAATAAACCGATGCCGTTGTTGCATCCGGGAACCAAAGAACCTTTGAAGGAAGAAGATCTTTATCCGTTGTTTGCTAAAGAACTTGCGAAACAGGAGCTGAACAGTACCGATGCCTGGCTGGACATTCCGGAAGAAGTCCGCGAGAAATACAAAATTTACCGTCCTACGCCGTTGGTTAGGGCTTATAATCTGGAAAAGGCGCTGGATACACCCGCCCATATCTACTTTAAAAATGAGAGTGTGAGCCCGGTGGGTTCGCATAAGTTGAACTCGGCCCTGGCCCAGGCTTATTTCTGTAAATCGGAAGGTGTTACCAATATCACTACCGAGACAGGAGCAGGGCAGTGGGGTACAGCCTTGTCGTTTGCCGCAAAAACTTTCGGCCTTGAGCTTGCTGTGTACATGGTGAAAATCAGTTACGAACAAAAACCGTATCGTCGTTCGCTGATGCAAACCTGGGGAGCCCAAGTGATTGCTTCACCCAGCATGTCAACCAAAGCCGGTCGTAAAATACTTACCGATCACCCCAACTACCAAGGAAGCCTTGGAACGGCCATTTCAGAAGCCATTGAACTGGCCATGCAAACGCCTAATTGCAAATATACACTCGGAAGTGTGCTGAACCATGTATCGTTACATCAAACGGTTATAGGGCTCGAAGCCGAAAAGCAAATGGAGATGGCCGGTGAATATCCCGATATGGTTATCGGATGTTTTGGTGGCGGTTCCAATTTTTCAGGTATCGCGTTCCCGTTTATGCGCCATACTATTAAGGAGGGCAAAAAAACACGTTTCATTGCGGCCGAACCGGCTTCGTGCCCGAAGCTGACCCGTGGCGCTTTCCGTTACGATTTTGGCGATGAGGCGGGTTATACGCCTTTAATTCCGATGTTTACCCTGGGGCATAACTTTGCACCGGCGCACATCCATGCAGGTGGGTTGCGTTACCATGGAGCAGGTACTATTGTCAGCCAGTTGTTGAAGGATGGGTTGATGGAAGCGACAGATATTGAACAGCTTGATTCGTTCAAAGCGGGGGTGCTGTTTGCTCAAACCGAGGGGATAGTTCCGGCTCCCGAGTCGGCTCATGCCATTGCCGCTACTGTGAATGAGGCGCTGAAAGCCCGTGAAGAAGGACGTAAAAAGGTGATATTGTTCAACCTTTCGGGTCATGGGCTGGTAGATATGTCGGCTTACGATCAGTATTTAGCTAATGATTTGGTAAATTATTCGCTTTCGGATGAAGAGATAGCCGCTAATTTAAGCAAACTTGATTGAGTAGTATAAAAAAATGAAAGAGGGTGTCCAATAAATAATTCTCCAAGCGGGAATTATTTGCCGGGCATCCTCTTTTTTTCGTCAAACCCTGAAATCGAAACTTTCGGTTCGGGTCTTTTCGTAAATGCTCCTGTCGTAAGAATACAGACGGGCGGGTTTGTGCGAAACCCCCGACTGGAATTCGTTGAGCGCTATAAGATAAGGCATCTTGTTGATTTTCCGGCGGTAGTTTCTTTTGTCGTAGGTTGTATCAAAGATAGCCTCATACAGTTTTTGCATTTGCGTGAGGGTGAACTTTTCCGGTAAAAGTTCGAAAATTAGAGGGTCGTGAAGCAAATCGTACCGGAGTTTTTTCAAAGCCTCTTCGTAAATATCGTTGTGGTCGAACATCAAGTCTTTTATTTCGTATGCATCTTCCCAACGGGCGTCTTCTATCAGTTTGGTATTGTCGATATCCGAAATATTGATCAGCGAATAAAATCCCACTGTTATAACCCTGTCATCGATAATTCGTGGTTTTACCCATTCATAATCCTGCATCCGCTTTTTCAGGCGGTTCGGATCGCTGAAAACCATGAACTGTTTCACAAAAATGTTTTCCAGCCCGGTTTGTTCTTTTAATATACGGGCAGCCGTATCGTCGATGGTTTCATCTCGCCGAACATGGTTTCCCGGAAGTTTCCACTCCAATAATTTTTCACCTGTATTCGAAGGGATAAATTCTCTTCTTACCAGTACTTTCAGCTTGTTATCTTCGTATCCGAAAATTACACAGTCCACTGAGATGGTTGGTAAAAAAGCCATTTCAACATTGCTTTTTTGTTTTTTTACCGGATCGCTATTCATCTTCCTGACCTCTTTTTTATACGTACGTATAGTTTTGGCGAATATTTTTTTGCAAAAATATTGCTTTTTCTATTTCAGCGTTTTTTTGTGTGGTATTGATATATAAATGGTTGTTTTCACATCATATTCTGTACATTGCAGAAATGAAAAACAAAGATATTGTATTTTTGACACCTTTCGATGTTTTTTACAATTTTTTTATTCAATATTTCAACTCTCCGTTAAACTTTGTATTAAATGTCTTATTGTCAGTAAATTGCGGGTGTAATTAGCTTGTTGATAAATACGGCTGATAATCAATATGTTATAAGCATGTCTATAAAAATTTGCCGGATCATTGTACTTAAAATGTTAAAAAAATAGGTTAGTGTAAAAATAACACGCTTTTTGTTTGGAAATCTATTCAGGACATGTTATATTTGCGGTGAATTTGCTTATTGTTTATCTGACACTATAAGTACAAATATTCACCTTAAGTTAATATTATGTCGAAAAAAATCACTACATTGCTGCTGATGTGCCTTTTAGCAACCCTTGTTCAAGCTCAGAATGCCGAAAAGTTCGTAAATGATCTTTTGTCGAGAATGACTCTGGACGAAAAAATAGGGCAGTTGAACCAATATAACGGCGATTGGGGAGCTACCGGTAAAATCACAGCTGATGGCGAAAAGGAACAACAGATAAAGGATGGTAAAGTAGGTTCCATGCTCAATGTTACTGGAGTTGACAAAACCCGTAAGTTGCAGGAAATCGCACTCCAATCCCGCCTTCACATACCGCTTATTTTCGGGCAGGACGTTATTCACGGATTCCGCACTACCTTCCCGATTCCACTTGGCGAAACCGCCTCGTGGGATGTATCATTAATGGAAAAATCGGCCCGTATAGCAGCCACCGAAGCTGCCGCTTACGGGATCCACTGGACTTTCGCCCCCATGGTCGATATTGCCCGCGACCCACGTTGGGGACGGGTAATGGAAGGCGCCGGCGAAGATACCTATCTGGGTTGTAAAGCGGCCGAAGCACGTGTGAAAGGCTTCCAGGGGAAAGGCTTGGGTAATGTGGATGCCATTATGGCCTGCGCGAAACATTTTGCCGCTTACGGTGCTGCCGTAGGCGGTCGTGATTATAACTCGGTGGATATGAGCCTTCGCCAGCTGAACGAAACTTATCTTCCTCCTTTCAAAGCCGCTGTTGATGCGGGTGTCGCGACCCTCATGAATTCGTTCAATGATATCAATGGTGTCCCGGCCACTGCCAATACCTATATATTAAGGGATAAACTCAAGGGCGAGTGGAATTTCAGAGGTTTCGTGGTGAGCGATTGGGGCAGCATTGGTGAAATGATTCCCCACGGCTACGCTAAAGACGGTAAAGATGCCGCTTATAAAGCCATTCTGGCCGGTAGCGATATGGATATGGAAAGCCGCTGTTACAAAAATAACCTGAAACAATTGGTGGATGAAGGTAAAGTCCCCGTATCGGTTGTTGACGATGCTGTAAAACGTATTTTGCTGAAAAAGTATGAATTAGGTCTCTTTGCTGATCCTTTCCGCTACTTTAACGCCGACCGGCAGAAGGCCCAAACCAATAATGCTGAAAACCGCAAGGTTGCCCGTGAAATTGGCGAAAAGAGTATCGTTCTCTTAAAAAACGAACAAAATTTGCTCCCGCTTTGCAAGCAAACCAAATCGGTAGCTCTCATTGGCCCGTTTGTTAAGGCTACGGTAGCTAACCATGGTTTTTGGTCCATTGCTTTCGATGATGATTCTACCCGAATTATTTCCCAATACAATGGTATAAAAAATCAATTGGATAAAAAGTCCACCTTATTATATGCTAAAGGTTGCAACGAGAACGATAGCGACCGCAGCGGATTTGCCGATGCCGTCAAAGTAGCGCGGCAGGCCGATGTGGTCATCATGTCGCTGGGCGAAGGGCCTGCCATGAGTGGCGAAGCCAAGAGCCGCAGCAACATCCATTTTTCGGGCGTGCAGGAAGAGTTGCTGAAAGAGGTGGCCAAAACCGGAAAGCCTATTGTGCTGCTTATCAACGCGGGCCGTCCGCTTATTTTCGATTGGGCCGCGGATCATGTACAAGCCATTCTTTATACATGGTGGCTGGGAACCGAAGCTGGAAATTCTATTGCCGATGTGATTTTCGGGAATTACAATCCTTCGGGAAAATTGCCCATGTCGTTTCCTCGCACTGAGGGTCAAATCCCTGTTTATTACAACCATTACAGCACCGGAAGGCCGGCCAAGGATAACAACGACAAATTCTACGTATCTGCTTATATCGATTTACAAAACGACCCGAAATTTCCGTTTGGATATGGGCTGAGTTATACTACTTTCGATATCAGTAATTTGCAGGTTTCATCGAAATCGATGCCTGTTAAAGGCGGGAAACTTACGGTAACGGTAGATGTGAAAAACTCGGGTTACTTTGATGGCGAAGAGGTGGTGCAACTTTACATACGCGATTTAGTAGGGTCGGTAGTACGTCCGGTTCGCGAATTGAAAGGTTTCAAAAAAATATTATTGAAAAGTGGAGAAACTCAAAAGGTTACTTTCGAACTGACTGCTGATGACCTGAAATTCTACAACGACAAAGTAGAATTTATCAACGAACCGGGTGATTACGAACTCTACGTTGGAAACTCATCGGTAGGTGGTTTGAAAGGAACTTTTGAGTTAACAAATTAAGTATAAGTTAAGTTATTCGTTCTTTTAATTTGTAACTAAAGAAACGCTTTAAATCTAAATACGAACCATTAATTAATTTAAAAAAATGACGAACACATCTTAAGTCTTTGAGGATTATTTATAAACTTTCAAACACATTTTTATAAATAAATGAATTTAAAAATTACAGTTTAATTTTAAATTAATCCCATGAATAACAAATTACGTAAAGAATGTCAAATACATTCGAAAAATCAGAAAAAAACATTTTGGAGGTATGTAATGGCAATGGCTTTGTTGTTAAGCTGTTCATTTACACTTTCCGCAACCATTGTGAAAGGGACCGTAACTGATTCCAAATCGGCATCGAGCCTGATCGGAGTTAGCGTATTGGTCGAAGGAACTAACAGGGGTACAGTAACCGATATTGATGGTAATTTTTCCGTTGAAGTACCATCCGAAAATTCAGTTCTCGTGTTTTCGTATATTGGATATACCCCGCAAAAAGTTAAAGTTGGTAATCAAACCGTTATCAATGTATCTTTAGCGGAAGACGACAGGAAACTGGACGAAGTAGTGGTAGTGGGTTACGGTACTCAGAAGAAGAGTGTGGTAACCGGAGCTATTTCAAGCGTAAAATCGAAAGATATGGAGGGTTTGACAGTTCCCCGTGTTGAAGATGCCCTCAAAGGTAGAACAGCAGGTGTTACCGTTGCCCAAAGTTCGGGAGCTCCGGGAGCTTCTTCCAAAGTAATTATCCGTGGTGTAACATCCATCAATGGAGCTGATCCTTTGTATGTTGTCGATGGAATTGTACTTGACATTGGCGCTCTTGATATTTTGAATAAATCGGATATAGAATCCATTGAAGTATTGAAAGATGCGGCTTCCGCTGCTATTTACGGTACTGCTTCCGCTGCCGGTGTGGTACTTATCACCACCAAAAAGGGTAAAGCAGGCGATATTAAAGTGTCTTTAAGCTCGAATTATGGTATTCAGTCACCCGAAAGGAAACTGGATTTGGTAAATGCTTCCGAATACGCCTATTTGCGCAACGAAGCCAGTTTGAACGGTGGGGGTAAAGCGATCTTCTCCGATCCGGCTTCGTATGGTAAAGGTACCGACTGGCAGAAAGAAGTGTTCGATTATAGCGCCCCTATTCAAAATCACGAAGTGAGCATTAGTGGCGGTAACGACAAATCTACCTTTTTTTCTTCTTTTGGTTATTTTGATCAAAAAGGGATCGTTGCATCGGACATTTCGAACTACAAAAGATATGCTGTACGTTTAAATACAGACCACAAGATCAAAAAATGGTTGTCAATAGGTAATACATTTACGTATGCATATATCAGATCGCAATCCAGTGTTGCCGAAAATGACTATTACGGAAATGTACTTTCGTCGGCTATTAGTCTTGATCCAATCACTCCGGCCAAATATTCCGATAAAAATGTAGCGGTTCCCAATCAATATGCTGTAAAAGATGATGATGGTTACTACTATGGACTTTCGAGTTACGTGGGACAGGAAATGATCAACCCGTTAGCGTTTATTCAAGTAAATAAGGACAATTACAATTGGGCAAATAATTTTAGCGGAAGCGTTTACTTGCAGATAGAACCTTTAAAAGGACTTGTTTACCGTTCTACTCTGGGAGGTAAAATGGCTTTTTGGGGTTCTGAAAGCTACACTCCGCTCTATTATTACAGTCCTACCCAGATGAATACCAGCCAAAATTCTTATACAAGAGGTCGGTATCAGAATTTGGGTTATACATTCACCAATACACTGTCGTATAATCACAAGATAAACGAACATAACTTCACCGTACTTTTAGGTACTGAGGTTCGCGATGGTTCGGGCAGTGGAATGACTACCATATATAGGGGAATTCCAGCTAATAACCTGAAAGAAGCATCCATGAACATTGCTATTGATAAAAAGAATGTAAGTTCATGGGGTTCTGAAGATCAGCCTTACAGATTGCTTTCTTATTTTGGTCGTTTAAATTACGATTATATGGACAAATACGTTGTTACTGCTATTGTCAGACGTGATGGATCTTCCAGATTCGGATCAAACAATGCCTTCGGTAACTTCCCTTCTGCTGCCGTTAGATGGAACGTGCAAAACGAAAACTTCTGGAAACGAAACGATGCTGTTGATGCGTTTGATGTACGATTAGGTTATGGTGTTAATGGAGCTGATATTCCTTGGCCATTTAAATATACATCAGTTATGCAGAACGTAGGCGGAAATATGTTTGGAAATGACCAGGTTTCTTTTGGTTATGCTCCTCAATCTCCTGCTAACCCTGATTTGAAATGGGAAAAGACAACTCAGATAAACTTGGGTTTTGACGCAGTATTGTTCAAAGATTTCTCTGTTAATCTGGATTTGTATCAGAAGAATACAAGCGACATGCTTATGGTAAAAAAACTCCCAGGATATGTTGGAGCTACGGATAATCCGTGGGCCAATATTGCTGCCATGAAAGGAAAAGGAGTTGAACTGAATGTTACCTATAACAAGAAGTTGAATAAAGATCTCAATGTGTCGGCTACCGCCAATTTAGCTTATGGTAAAAACGAAGTAACCAATATCGGTGATAACGATTATATTACTTTGGCCTCAATGCAGGCAAGTTCTTATGAAGTGGAACGATACATGGTAGGTAAACCTTTCGGAATGTTCTGGGGATTTAAAACTAACGGTATATTCCAGACTCAGGAAGATGTGGATAATTATGTGAACAAAGATGGTGAAAAACTTCAACCCAACGCGAAACCGGGTGATTTTAGATGGAAAGATGTTAATGGTGATGGAAAAATCACTGCAGATGACCGCGAAAATATCGGGCTTGCCATTGCCCCGTTTACTTATGGTATCACATTGAAAGCTAATTATAAAAATTTCGATTTCATGGTATTCGGACAAGGTGTTGCCGGTAATAAAATTTGTAACCAGATTCGCCGTCTTGACGTTCCGACTTCCAACTATACCCGTAAAGCTCTTGGAAGATGGACAGGCCCCGGAACTTCGAATACATACCCAAGGTTAATTGAAGGTACTGATGCTAATGGTAACTATACCAACATGAGTGATTTCTACCTGGAAGATGGCGCATATTTCCGTATCAAAACACTTCAGATCGGATATTCGCTACCTAAAGCATTGATTCACAAAGTATCTATTGATAAAGTAAGGGTATATCTTACCAGCAACAACCTGTTTACTTTGACGAAATACACCGGTTTTGACCCGGAAATTGGTGGAGATCAGGGTATCTATGGAATAGACAGAGGAGTATATCCTCAGGCCCGTTCGTTCATGATTGGACTTGATGTAGCCTTCTAATTGTTAAATTCATATTTTAAAACATAGTTATTTATGAAAAGAATATATATATATACCGCGATATTTGCTGGGTTGTTGTCGTTAACAACTTCATGCAGTAAAGATTATTTGGATGTTGATCCCAAAGGATTAACGTTGGAATCTAATTTTTACAAGAATCAGGATCAGGTTATGGAAGGCTTGACAGCTATCTACGCTTCTCTGAGCCATGAAGGTGGCTGGTCAGTTAAAATGATCGGTTTTAATTCTGCCGGAGATGAATGTTATACGGGTGGTGCAAGTGTTGGAGATTACTCCAATTATCAGGCATGGAACACCAATACCATGACGGCTGTTAATGGACCTTCGGAAGCTTATTGGAATCCTGATTTTCAGGGTATTTACCGGGCTAATTTGCTTATTCAGAAAATTAGCGGTGGTGTTTCGGGAATGGACGATGCTGTAATTAAACGTTATGTTGCCGAAGCGAAAACATTGCGCGCTTATTTCAATTTTGAACTCATTCGTTTGTTCAAAAACATTCCTCTGATCACCGAGCCTCTTGAACCTTCACAATGGTTCAATGTAACTCAGGCTACCAGAGAGGAAGTATATGCACAAATAGAAAAAGATTTGAAAGAAGCCGTTGATGTGTTACCCACAAAATCGGCAATGGCATCTTCAGAAATGGGACGAATGGATAAAGAATGTGCTGAAGCCTTATTAGGTAAAGCTATCTTGTTCCAAAATGATGAAACCAGAATGAAAGAAGCCGCCGGTTGGTTCAACAAAGTGAATACAGCCGCAGGTTATGCGTTGTGTCCGAATTTTAAAGACATTTTTGATCCGGCAAACAAGTTTAATTCCGAATCTGTTTTTGAAATCACCCACACTGCTTCTCAACAACAAGGCGACTGGGGTGCTAAAATCTTTGGTAACATGTACGTTATCGCTGTTGGGCCACGTTCTTACGGACATGGAACAGAAGACGCTGACCATACTTATGTTTCAGGTTGGTCGTTCAGCCCGATTATTAAAGATTTTGTAACCTTTATGAAAGGTGATCCTCGTTTCAAATATACCATTGCCGATGTGGATAGCTTGGTAACTAATTGCGGAGCAAAATATACTCCCGGATATCAGAACACCGGTTATTTCATTCAGAAATGGGCTCCGCTCGAAAAGTGGAGGGTGGCAATGGGTACTACCGAGCTGAACTTTCCGAACGACATGATCGAAATCCGTTTGGCCGATACTTACCTGATGGAAGCCGAGGCTCTTGTTCGCTCTGGCGATACCAGTGGTCGTGCAAAAACGTTGCTCGATGCCGTGCGTGGTCGTGTAGGTTTACCATCTGTACCGGCTACTTTGGACAATATCTACAAAGAACGTCGTTTGGAATTGGCTACCGAAGGTCATCGCTGGGATGATTTGATTCGTACCGGTCAGGCCGCTACTGTATTGGCATTCAAAGGTTTCAAGAAAGGCAAAAATGAATACCTGCCTATACCGCAGTCATCGCTCAACAATACTAAATTGGTGCAGGATCCTGCTTATCAATAATGTATTATCATGTAATGAGATAAGAATTTGTTGAATTATAAATTTTACATGAAAATGAAAAATATGAAATTAAAATCAAAAATAACGTTTGCACTTGCAATGGGCGCTGTTCTCTTTTTTGGCGCATGTAGTGCTGATTTGACGGACAACGGTATTACTCCCAAATCTTTGGATGCTACTTTTACTGTTACTCCGGTATCTTCATCTCCTAATAAATTTACCCTTACTTCGAGCAACGATAATTATATCTTTTCTCAGTGGGATTTGGATGATGGAGCTGGATTTAATAGAGGTGATAACTCAGTTGAGATATTCCTGCCGGATGCTGGAACTTATAACGTAAAACACCAGGTAGTTGGTGCTGGAGGTGTAACCAAAGATGAAACCAAAACCATCACAGTTGCTACATCCGACCCTGCAGCTGGAAACCTTGTTAAAGGCGGCAAATTTGCTAACAACGATGATATCAGCAAATGGACGGTGGATAATTTATCGGGAGGTATTTGTACTTTTGCAAACGGATGGTTAACATTTACCAACAATGCAGGATCGTGGGGTCAGGCAGCCATTCAGCAGCCGATCACAGTTGTTGCCGGGAAGAAATATAAAATCGACATGGTTTTTAAAACCGACGGCGTTACGCAAGGTTGGTTTAAGGTTTATGCCTGTACAACCAAACCTACCGCTGGAACTGAATATACGGGTGATATATTGGTTGCTGAAGTTGCTATATGGGACTACTCAGGAGCAAAATCAGGAAAGTTCTCCTCTATTTTGAATCCGGATTCAGGAACTAAAACTGGAAATGTTGTTACTTTTACACAAGGTGGCACAATTTACTTGTCGATTCAATGCGGTGCTAATGATTTAAGAGGTGGTGTTTCAATCTCCAACGTTGAATTCAGGGGCGTTTCTGAATAATTAGATTCTCTATCAGATAATAGCCGGATATGTGCCATTTCGGTGCTATCCGGCTATTTTAAAAATTTAGTAAAGTCCAAAAGCTTTAGCGTGATCAATTTCCACCCTTTGTGAAATATATGGCAAGTTGTTGATTTGTTTTATATTATCTGGGGAAAATATAACCCTTGTTATTGATCCTTTTCGTTTTTCCAAAAAATCACTTTTCTCTTCATACCCAATTTTATGTTTACTAAGCTTCAAAATATTGTTATTGTTCTGCTTTTAATCTTTTTATATGGTTGCTCAACCGGCAATGATATTACTACCAATAATAATGGGAAAACAGATAATGATTCGGCATTTGTCAGTACGGATGTGTATTGCTGGTTAACAAGCACTACTCAGAACGCGTACCTGAAACGCCAGAATATAGCGTTGAATTTTAATAACCAAACAAATGACTTTCCGACCATTGTTGTTGATGATACAAAATCGTACCAATCGATGGACGGTTTCGGGTTTGCCCTCACAGGTGGCAGTGCTTACCTCATCAACCGGCTACCTGCCATCCAGCGCGATAGCATTTTGCACGAACTGTTTGATGTAAAAGCCAACCACATCGGGATAAGTTACCTGAGAATAAGTCTTGGAGCTTCCGATTTAAGTTCGTCTGTCTATTCTTACGATGATTTAGGAACTTCCGGCACCGATACTTTGCTTGCCAACTTCAGTATTCATCCCGAAAGTTTTGATCTTATTCCTGTATTAAAATCAATTATCGCCATTCAACCCAACATTAAAATATTAGCTTCTCCGTGGTCGGCTCCGGCCTGGATGAAAACGAACAACAGCGCCGTAGGTGGAAGTCTCCAGAAAAAATATTTCGGCGTTTATGCCGATTATTTTGTTAAATACATTCAGGCTATGGAACAGGAAGGAATTACGATTGATGCGATTACTCCTCAAAACGAGCCCCTTAACCCGAATAACAACCCAAGTATGTATATGTCGGCCGATGATCAGGCCGAATTTATCAGAGATGATCTGGGTCCCCGTTTTGCACAAAATAATATTACTACCAAAATTATTTGTTACGATCACAACTGCGATGTAGCTTCTTATCCGCTCACGGTACTTGCCGATGCCGGAGCTTATAAATATGTGGATGGCTCCGCTTTCCATCTTTACAGTGGTTCAATCACGGCTCTATCTACCGTTCACAATCAACATCCTGATAAGAATGTGTATTTTACCGAACAATGGGTGGGTGGCCCCGGAAATTTTGCCGAAGATTTGAAATGGCACATAAACAACCTGATTATCGGCGCTTCGCGCAACTGGAGCAAAAATGTGATTGAATGGAACCTGGCTTCGGATCCATACTATAAACCCCATACTTCAGGTGGATGTTCCACTTGCCAGGGTGGGCTCACGATAAGTAACGATATTACCCGCAATGTTTCTTATTACGTTGTTGCGCATGCTTCCAAATTTGTTCCGTACGGATCAATACGGATCGATACCAATATGCCTGATTATCTATCGAATGTGGCATTTAAAACCCCTTCAGGCAATAAAGCGCTCATTGTACTCAACACGGCGGTTGACACCCGTAAGTTCAACATAGAATATAATGGGAGGATGGTTACGGCCAGTTTGCCTTCGGGCGCGGTGGCTACTTATTATTGGTGATTTTTTAATATTCTGTAAATTATATATTTAGGGTTAGAATATAAAACTTGCAAACTTCTTTTTGTAGAGTGATTTATCATAAAAAAACAATAGGAAAGTATGAAACAAACCCGGTGAAGAAGGTGTACGTTTCATATTTCCTAAAAAATAAAATTAATTTCGTATGAAACGAACATGGATCCGGAAATTCACCAAAGAGGATGAATTGAAAATCAACGAGACAATTAAAGATGAGCTCTTTCGAGTTAAAGTCTGCCGCATGAGTTCCATGGCTAAAAATAATTATTAAAACATGAAAGTATTAAAAATAGTATTTGGATGCATCGCTTTGTTTCTGGCATCTTGCGGTAATGGTAATAATAATGGCACATCTGACGATAATATGACCTTGAGCGCTGATTCGTTAAAGTTTGATTATTCGGCTTCGAGTCAGAGTTTAAGTGTGGTAGCAACCAATCAATGGAGTGTTTCATCCGATCAGGCATGGTGCACTTGCTCAACGGCCGGAGGAATTCAGGGAAGTTACACCGTGAATGTAACTGTTAACGAGAATGCGGATGAATCGGCCCGGGTTGCCCTGCTGACTTTCAAATGCGGCACTTATGAAAAGAAAATGAAAGTTTCTCAAACTGCTTCGCCCGGCTATCAGCTTGTATGGAACGATGAATTTGACTCTGACAAGCCGGCCATGCCATCCGCAGGTAGTTGGACGTACGAAACCGGTGGCGGAGGTTGGGGCAACAACGAGCTGGAAAATTACGTAGCAGGTAAAATAGGATCGGATACATTGGCATACGTTTCCAATGGAACCCTGAAGATATATGCCCGTAAAATAAACAGCACGGTATATTCCATCCGTATGAATACCAGTAAATCATGGACGTACGGATATTTCGAAGCACGGCTCAAATTGCCGAAAGGCAAGGGTACATGGCCTGCTTTCTGGATGATGCCCAAAAACTTTACTTCGTGGCCTGGCGATGGAGAGATTGATATAATGGAAGAAGTTGGTTTTAACCCCAACTATGTTTCAAGTTCCATCCATTGTTCGGCCTATAACCATACTTTGGGAACGCAAAAAACCGCGGCCAAATACGTGGACAATGCCGAAGGGAGTTTTCATGTGTATGCCGTGGAATGGACCGCTAACTACATCAAAGGGTTTGTTGATGGCATAAACTATTTTACTTTCAACAATGATGGTAAAGGAAATAAAGACACATGGCCTTTCAATGCCGCGTTCTATCTGAAACTGAACCTGGCATGGGGTGGCAATTGGGGTGGCGCCAATGGCGTTGACGAGTCGGCATTGCCGCTCACTTACGAAATTGATTATGTGCGCGTTTATCAAAAATAAAATAACAGACCAATGAATAAGAAAGTCTTCTTGCTTAGTTTGCTCCTTTGCTCTTTCGTGTTTTCTGTAGGCACCGTAAGAGTTGTATCAAAAAAAGCAAACAGCAGTAAATCAAAGGTTACCGTTTATGTTACTACCTCGGATCGCTCGCTCGAACTGGCAAAATCGACAGTTCCACTGAAAAAAGGTTCGTCGGCTAACGCTACCGGCCGTATTTTGCTGAACCCATCGCAACGTTTTCAGACAATGGATGGATTTGGCGCTGCGGTAACGGGTTCAACCTGCTATAACCTGCTTCGAATGACACCCGAAAACCGCAGAAAATTCCTGGTGCAAACATTTTCTGATACGAATGGATATGAATATAGCTATATCCGGGTTTCCATTGGTTGTTCCGATTTCTCGCTGAGCGAATATACTTGCTGTGATAAAGAAGGCATTGGGAATTTTACGCTCACCAACGAGGAGCTAAACTACGTGATACCTATCCTGAAAGAAATCGTGTCCATCCAACCGAATATTAAAATAATGGCAGCGCCTTGGACAGCGCCCCGCTGGATGAAAGTAACCGAACCGGGAGGCGCCACGACCCACAACTCGTGGACGGGCGGACATGTGGCCACAAAATATTTTCAGGATTACGCCACTTATTTTGTAAAATGGATCAAAGCTTTCCAGACAAATGGTATTAATATTTATGCCGTAACACCTCAAAATGAACCGTTGAACGCAGGAAATTCGGCCTCGACGCTTATGTACTGGGACGAACAAAAGGCTTTTATTCGCGATGCCTTGGGTCCTGCTTTTGCTAAAGCCGGTATCAAAACAAAAATATACGTTTTCGACCATAATTACAATTATGATAATATGCCGGCCCAGGAAGATTATCCGGTAAAAATCTATGAAGATAAAGCCGCTGCGGCTTATATTACCGGTGCGGCTTATCACAATTATGGCGGCGATATGGCCGAACTGGGCGATATTCATAATAAGAGCGATAAGGAACTGGTTTTTACCGAAACTTCCATCGGGACATGGAACGATGGACGAAATCTGGCCGTTCGCCTTATCGATGACATGAAAGAAGTGGTTTTGGGGACGGTAAATAACTGGTGCAAAGGCGTGATTGTGTGGAACTTGATGCTCGATACCGATAAAGGTCCGAATAGAGATGGTGGCTGCCAGACTTGCTATGGCGCGGTGGATATTGACAAGGCCGATTATTCCACGATGGTTAAAAATTCCCATTATTTTGTTATCGCGCACCTCTCATCGGTAGTGAAACCCGGAGCTGTAAGGATCGGAACGAAAGAAAAAAGCGTTTCCGATGGCATTGTTACCAGTGCTTTTCTGAATCCGGATGGTAGTTATGCTTTAGCGTTGATGAACAGCGCCGGGGAATCAAAGACTGTTACCGTCAGCGATGGGGTCAATAGTTTTGTTTATGCTTGCCCGGCGCGTTCAGTAGTATCATTCCGTTGGAAAAAATAATAAAACTAAAAATAATTATGCAAATGATTCGCTGTAAAACAGTAGTAATAGCTTTATGTTTAGCTATTTTTGGTATGGGCGGTATTGTCCATTCGCAAACCAAGGGTAAAACGCAGGCTTTTTTCAAAGTATCCGGAAAGGAGTTGTTGGCACCTGATGGAAAACCTTTTTTGCTTAAAGGTACCAATTTAGGCAATTGGCTCAATCCGGAAGGTTATATGTTCCTTTTTGATAAAGTGAGTTCTTTCCGCCTTATCGATCAGGCATTCAAAGAAATGATAGGCTCTGATGCCACCAATGTGTTTTGGAGGCAGTTTCAGGAAAACTATATTACCCGCGATGATATTTTCTACATACGTAAAACGGGGATGAACTCCATTCGCATCCCGTTTCATTATAAATTATTTACCTATGAAGATTACATGGGTTACAATGATCCGAAACGTGGATTTGCATTGCTCGACAGGGTCATTGGTTGGTGCCGGGAGGCAGGATTGTACGTGATCTTAGACATGCATGATGCTCCCGGCGGACAAACCGGCGATAATATCGACGATAGTTATGGTTATCCGTGGCTTTTCGACAATGAAAACGATCAAAAGTTGTATTGCGATATCTGGCAAAGGATTGCGGCTCATTACGCTACGAATCCTACCGTTATCGGATACGATTTGCTGAATGAGCCGATTGCTCCCTATTTTAAAAACATCGAAGATTTGAATAAGAAACTGGAACCTGTTTATAAAAGGGTAACCACTTCGATTCGTAAAGTGGACAAAAACCACATTGTGATACTGGGTGGCGCACAATGGGATGGGAATTTCAATGTGTTCAACGACTGGAATTTCGATAAAAACATGATGTACACCTGCCATCGTTACTGGTGCGATACCTTACAAGCCAACGTTCAGGATTTTGTGGACTTCAGAAACAAAACCAACCGACCGGTTTACATGGGCGAAACGGGTGAAAATACCAGCGAATGGGTGAGTGCATACCGCAGGTTACTCGAAAAAAACAATATTGGCTGGCATTTTTGGCCTTATAAGAAAATGCCTGAAAAAAGTGGTGTGATGCAAATAAAACAACCGGCTAACTGGCAGGTGATTGTAGAATATACCAAAAAAGGAAGAGATGGTTTTGCTGCTATTCGCGAAAACAGACCCGATCAAAAGATGGTTAAAGAAACCCTGAATGAGTTAGTTGAAAATATGAAATTCAAAAATTGTATCAGTAATAAAGCTTACATTGAAGCGCTTGGCATGCAACCCTGATTCTTTTTTAGAATTGGAGTGCCATTACCAGCAATGATACAGATAATTAGAAATTTACCATAAACAGATAAGAATGAAAAAAGCGATAATATTTGCCGGTTTATTTGTCCTGGCGCAGTGTTTGTCGGCCAAAACGGTAAAAACTCCATCGGTTTTCACCGTTGCGGGTAAATCGGTAAAAGTTTACGTTACCGCTAAGTCGGATAGTGTACCAATGTCGTACAAAGGAGAGCTTAGTTTTGAAAACAAGGAGCAACCAACGGAGAGAGAAACGGTGGTTTTCATTGATCCGAATAAGCAATTCCAGTCGCTGCTCGGAATTGGAGGAGCTGTAACTGATGCCGCCGCCGAAGTATTTGCCAAACTTCCGGTTGAGAAACAAAGGCTTCTTCTTGAAAAATATTATGATAAGGAAAAGGGCATCGGTTATTCGCTTCTGCGGACTACCATCCATAGTTGTGATTTTTCGAGCGGGAGTTATACGTACATTAACGAAAATGATTCGTTGTTATCATCGTTCAGTGTGAAGCACGATATGGAATTTCGTATTCCATTGATAAAAAGGATTATAGATAAATCGGGTGGAAAAATAACTACTTATGCCAGCCCGTGGTCTCCTCCGGCATGGATGAAATCCAACAACAGCATGTTATTTGGGGGGAAATTGTTGCCGCGTTTCGAACAAACCTGGGCCAACTATTACGTAAAGTTTATCCGTGAATATGAAAAGGCCGGCATTCCGATATGGGGCATCACGGTGCAAAACGAGCCAATGGCCGTTCAAATCTGGGAGTCGTGCATTTTTACCGGAAAAGAAGAGGCTGCGTTTGTGAAAAAATACTTAGGGCCAACGTTGTATAAAAACAGGATGAACAATAAAAAAATAATTGCCTGGGATCATAACCGAGACCTGATTTTCCAGAGGGCTACCGATATTTATTCCGATCCTGAAGCTGCCCGGTACATTTGGGGCCTCGGATTCCATTGGTACGAAACGTGGAGTAAAGGTTTGCCCCAGTTCGATAATATCAGGCGGGTGAAAGAGGCTTACCCGGATAAAAACCTCATATTTACCGAAGGCTGCGAAGAAAAATTCGATTACAACCGGCTTTCTGATTGGGCGTTGGGCGAAAGGTATGGCGAAGCCATGATCAATGATTTTAATAATGGAGCTTGTGCCTGGACCGATTGGAACATTCTTCTTGACGAGAACGGAGGTCCCAATCATGTGAAAAACTTCTCGTTTGCTCCTGTACACTATAATACCAAAACTGATGACCTGATTTTTGATAATGAATATTATTATATCGGTCATTTTTCCAGGTACATCCGTCCGGGAGCGCGACGGGTAGCTGCTTCATCGAGCCGGAGTGTTTTGCAGGCTACTTCTTTCAGGAACACCGATGGCAGGTTGGTGGTAGTGGTAATGAATAAGGGCGATGTGGCTCAGGACTATTTTCTTTGGATTGATGGGCACGCGGTGAAAACCAATGCTCCAGCACACTCTATCGCTACCCTTATTGTGGAATAAGTTGATTGTTCGTTAAATATATTAGTTTTTTCAGGTTGAGGACGGTTGCGCGTTGAGTTAATTAATTTTGATTTCTCACGACAGAGATGGTTATCCATTAATCATCTCTGTTTTTTATTTGTCAAGATCAATAACAAAACTACCGACAAACATTTTCGCTTTTACTTTTACCGGAATTTGGTTTTCGTCGTCCGAAATCCATACCGAGATAGAGTTTTTACCATCGAAAAGGCCATTCTCAGGCATTATGGGTCGAATCACGTGGCACCATGTCATCGCGTTGTGAACTTTAATCTGTTCTCGCCCCTGGTACACTACTTCTAAATTGTAGGTTTGGTCTTCGATGAATCCGCTGACAGTAAACTTATCGCCGGTTTTCAATTTTGAAAAATCAATCAGACGTATATACATGAAACCGGCTACAATGTCACGAACCTGTTCCACTGTTTTATACGATTTGGGTTTGGTAAATTGTTGCGTTTTTTTATCTAATCTGGACACTTGGGCGATGTTGTTTTTCTGGTCGAAATAAACAATTTCATCCAACTTGTAATTGCCTTCGCGTATGGATCGAGTAGCCTTGATACAAGCGAATGTGGCAGTGTCAATGTAGCTGTTCCACTGATCTTTTACCGAAAAAATACTGGCTACACCGTTGGTTTGTCCTGTAACTGTGATTTTGTAGCAGGGGTGAGAATTGACAAAAAAGATTTTATCGTCAACAATACACTTTCCACTTCCAATGGTCAGAACGCCCCAGTGAGCGCGGTATTTAATAACTTCTCCTTTGCTCAGGTTATTGTTTAATGTGATTTTTCTGTTTGCTTCGGATGGGGTATAAGCAAAAATAATAAACGCAAATAAAGTGATGATGAGTTTCTTCATTGTTCAAAAGTTTACCAACCTGATGGAAGTGTCTTAGAATCGTCCTTTCCACAAAGCCCTGAGCCATTCTCCGAGCTTTTTTTCAGCTGGATTTTCCTGTACTTTCCATATTCGTCGGGCCGTGAGTTCATCAGGCATATATTGTTGCTCTACAAAATTGTTGCCAAAGTCGTGGGCGTATTTATAATTTTTACCGTAGTCGAGATTTTTCATTAATTTGGTTGGCGCGTTACGCAGATGAAGTGGAACGGGGAGGTTCCCGGTTTGTTCTACCAGTTGCAGCGCATTGTCGATGGCCAGGTACGCCGAATTGCTCTTGGGCGAAGATGCCAGATAGATGGTGGTTTCGGCCAGGATAATGCGCCCTTCGGGCCATCCTATTTTTTGCAGGGCATCGAAACAAGCGTTGGCAAGCAGCAAAGCGTTCGGGTTAGCCAGGCCAATATCTTCGGATGCCGAGATAACCAACCTGCGGGCAATGAATTTAGGATCTTCGCCGCCGGCAACCATTCGTGCCAGCCAATAGATGGCCGCATCGGGATCGCTTCCTCGGATGGATTTGATGAACGCGGAAATAATGTCGTAATGTATTTCTCCATTTTTGTCATACGCCATAGGGTTTTGCTGCAATCGTTCGGTTACTTTTTCGTTGGTAATGTGAACATCATCTTCGGTTTCTGATGATACTACCAGCTCGAGGATATTCAGCAGTTTCCTTGCATCGCCACCCGAGAAACGGACCATAGCTTCGGTTTCGTCGAAAAAAACTGTCCGTTTCTTTAGTTCGCTGTCGGTAGAGGTGGCATGACGTGCCAATTCAAGGAGGTCGTTTTCCTCGAGTGGTTTCAAAACATAAACCTGACAGCGGGAGAGGAGCGGGGTAATGACTTCGAATGATGGATTCTCGGTGGTGGCGCCGATAAGGGTTACTGTTCCGTTTTCAACAGCGCCCAGCAGCGAGTCCTGTTGCGATTTGCTGAAGCGGTGGATTTCGTCGATAAAAAGGATGGGGCTGGCAGGCGAGAACATTCGTCCCGATCGGGCTTTTTCAATCACCTCCCGAACGTCCTTTACCCCTGAAGTAACGGCGCTGAGGGTGTAGAACGGACGATCGAGCTTGTTGGCAATGATCCGCGCTAAAGTGGTTTTCCCTACACCCGGAGGTCCCCAAAGTATAAACGAGGCAATTCGCCCCGATTCAATCATGTTCCGGAGGATGGCATTTTCGCCTACCAAATGTTTTTGCCCGATATAATCATCGAGTGTCTGGGGACGGAGTCGTTCGGCTAAGGGCTGCATAACAATGCTATTGGTGCTGAGCCCCACGTTCAGAAACATGGGGCAGGGTTGAATTAATTGAACGTAGGCAAACCCGAATATTCTTTCGAATAGCGGATATTCTGGTCGATATAATTCTCGTCGTAAGTGATGGTAATGTCTTTTACAGTTCCATCTGCATTTGTTACCAAATGATACACAGGGTTTACAAATCCTTTGTATGGAGCCAGGTTCAGCTTTTTGTAACGGGCAAGAACTTCCTGATGAAGTTCGGGATTTACTTTTACCCCATAATTTTCAACCAGGTTTTTCCCATCTTCAAAATTCCCGGTCGATTTAATGCGTTGAATTTCGGCCAGCAGTTTGCCAAACAAAGAGCGTAGTTTTTTATAATCGTTCACTACTACAAAAATTTTTCCATCCCGTTTTTTCAGTTCAATCACCTTGTCGGCTTTCCCTTTTTCATATACCCATGCCGCAATCAGCTGGCGGTTGCGCATGTGAGCCTCTTCAATGTTCTTTCCGGGCTGAATACGTGTAAGCTGGGTCATGAGCCCGTTCATAATATACTGATAATATTCAGCTTTGTAGGCATCGTTGTCGGGCAACAAGCCCAGTTCCACCATTTTAGGATCACCTTCGTAATAAAGCCCGAACAAATCGGCACGGGCTTCTTCTATGGCCGAGCCGTATGCTTTCAGCGCGTCACCATCCACGCCGGGAAGTAATTTCCCGGAACCATGACCCAAACATTCGTGCAGATCGGTGTGGAGGTTGTTGGTGAGTGTGCTGTATTTTTTACTTCTTTCCCGTTCGGTATCGCTCCACATGAACTCTTCGTTGAATCCGTTGCCAAGGGCAGCTTTATCATAAGCTTCGGTAATGTTCTCGATAGTAACCGATTTTGAACCGTAATCGCGCCGGATCCAGTTGGAATTGGGCAGGTTAACACCGATGGGGGTAGCCGGATAGCAATCACCAGCCAGGATGGCGGCGGTGATAACCTTGGCCGTAACCCCTTTTACCTTTTCCTTTTTGAATTGAGGGTCGATGGGCGACTGGTTTTCGAACCATTGCGCGTTAGCGCTGATAATCTCGGTACGTTTGGTAGCTTCCATGTTCTTGAAGTTTACCATCGATTCCCAGCTTCCTTTCATGCCGAGGGGGTCAAGGTAAGTTTCGGTGAACCCATTTACAAAATCCACTTGCGAGTTGGTGTCCTTCACCCATAAAATCGAATAATCATCGTATTTCTTCAGGTCGCCGGTTCTATAATAATCGATCAATGTCTCGATTACCTGTTTCTGCTGGTTGTTTTCGGCAACGGCGGCCGCCTTACCAAGCCAGAAAATAATTTTGTCGATGGCCGCTCCGTAAAGTTCGCCTGAACGGTAAATTTTTTCAGTAATTACTCCGTTGGTCTTTACTAATCTGCTGTTCAACCCGTAAGCCACCGGTTTCGGATCGTTCAGATCCTTTATTTTATTGTAAAAATCCTCCACTTCACTTTGGGTAACGTTTTCGTAGAGGTTGTTGGCCGATGTGAGTATCAAATCTTCGCCGGCAGCCTGATTGGTACGCTTGGCATAAATTTTCGGATTGAAAATGACGGTGGTTAGCTTGGCGGCAAGGGCATCGGGTGTTTCGCCTTTTTGCAATGGAAGGGTGGCCGGATCGAGGCTTTTGATAGCGCTCATGAAAAATTGTTCCGAAAATGCCGGTTTGAATTTATCTTCAGAGTAGTGATGGTGAATGCCGTTTCCCATCCACACCTGTTTCAGGTAGGTTGTCAGGGCAGCGAAATCGGCCGAATTCCGGTCGCCTTTATAGTTGGCGTAAATGGACTCAAGCGTGCGGCGGATACACAAATTGTACTTGCCGTTCTGGTCGTATAGAATGTCACGCCCTTCGAGGGCTGCCTGGTTCAGGTAATAAACGAGTTCCTTTTGTTTGAGCGATAGCTTTTCAAAGTCGGGAACTTCGTACCGAAGTATTTCGATATCTGCAAATTTATCTACCTTGTATTGAAAGGAAGCCGCACTCCCCACACTAACTTTGTGAGTGCCGCAAGCGATAAGTACACCTGTCATAAAAATCGGAATTATTTTCTTCATTCTGATATCTGCGAATAAAAAAGTTTAATGAATTGATTTTTTGTTTGTTGTCTTTGTTGGAAATCCAGTGTGAAAACACAAATTCGCACACAAAGTTAGTCTAAAAATTCAGATGTAGAAAATCATTTTTGTGTCAACTAATGTTTAAATATTTTGTTGAGAAAACAAAACAGGAGTGTCAAATGTTTCGACACAATAGTAAATGAAGATAATGGGGTGTTGACAAATTTGTTTAGGAAAAATAAATTTGAAATCGCCTTATCTGTTCCGAAATTTCATTTGTGGATAAATTCGTTAGTTTTTGAAGAGCGTATAGCCCAGAATAATTGAATACGAGTCAAATTTAGTTTTCCATGCTCCATAATCACTTAGGATTGATCTTGCCCGTTGAAACTGAAATTGCAGGCTGACTGCACGGTATTTGTAACCAATGCCGTAAAAAGGGAAATTGTCTTTGCTTAAATCCAGTTGGTTGTATAAATTTCCATTCGGATACTTAAATGTAAGCTCTGAGTTCAATGTAATGGCGAACGAATACGAAATATCAATAAAAAAACTGGAATTTTTGTTCAGGTACATGTAATATCTCAGACCGACAGGAATTTCTATTGTTTTCAGATTGATATCAGCGTAATGTCTTTCAAAGTTAGGGTCATTCCGCTGAGTGGCTTGCTTCACATGAATGTATTGAAAAGAGGGTTCGGTAAATATGCCCCATTTGTTTTTGTTGAAAGGCAATATATATTCGGCGCCAAAACCCATTCCCATCCCTTGCCTGATGCCGTAATCGGTGTTGTCGTAAGTTTTGAAATCGTTTTCTAATTTAATGTTAATATTGTTTTCGTATAAATGAGCGTATAGTTGAAACGGTTTGTAATTTTTTACTTTTCGGGTAATTTTAGGTTGAGGATTTACACAATTGTTATAGTCGTTTACAATAGATATGAGATTTTTTTTCTTATATTTCAGGTTGACAATTTTATCGACAGTAATGTCAGCGCATCTAAGGTTTTTGCCTATTTGTTCCTTGTATTTTATGTTGTTGCCGATGTTTTTATCCAAATCAGGGTTGGTAAAGTAATTCTTATAAACCAACTGTTCAATGTTTTGATTATCTTTTTGGATGAAAAAACGGAGAATCTCACCATTGTCATAAGAAAATAATTTCGCGTTACCCTCAACCAATGTTTTCAGAAAAATCGTTTTTTGAACAAAAATGGGGTTCGGATCGGAGCTCAGATGATCAATATCGTCGCTCGAAATGTCAACATCAACCTTGGCCCGAATAAATTTCGACTGATCATAAATTCCAAATTCGCTAACCGAGTCGATTGTTGCTTTTACAATGTTAGCATTTCCAGATAATTTGTATTCGAATTGACTTGGGTTATATCTCCAATCAATATTTTTAATCAGGCACTCTATTTTAGTCCCGGAGTTATCGATGAAGTATCCTTTTTCAAAACTGATTTGAGAATAACATTTTAAAGTGAAAAGAAAAAGAGATAGTAATAGTATTTTTTTCATTTTTTGTTTTTTAGGTGAATATTTTTATTGAAAATTTCTGTTTTGGAATTTATATTTAAAAAAACGATGAGTTTTGAAATGAAATATTATTTAATGAAGGTTCTTAATGGGTTATTTTAACAAAAATAATAAAAAGGATTCAATTATTAGTGTTTCAGGTGAAATAAAATATTGTTTTTTCAATTTAGGTTGTGCGATAAAGTCAGTGTTTAAATCTGTTTGTTTGGTGGAATTTTTAATTGATTATCGAAGTTTGTAACCTCTTTAGCTTATTAACATCCTGAGCTTTTCAGGTTGTAAGTATTGCAGAAAAATAAGCTTGATAGAATGAATACCCGATTCACTACCTTTTTTGTATCTTTGTGTCATGTTATCCGATTTCATCTCAACCCGCATAAGGGAGCAATTGCCGTTCGAACCTACCACACAGCAGGCCGAACTGATTACTTTGCTGGGGCAGTTCATAACGGACCAGCATCCTGAGAAATTTTTTTTGCTCAAAGGATATGCCGGAACCGGTAAAACTTCAGTGGTGAGCGCATTGGTAAGAGCCATGAACGAGCTTAAGCAGAAAACAGTTTTGCTTGCTCCAACTGGACGGGCGGCCAAGGTGCTCTCGGGATATTCCGGTTTCCCGGCTTTTACCATCCATAAAAAAATATACCGGCAGAAATCGATGGCCGATTTCAGGTTCGGGCTTGCCGATAACCTTCATAAAGACACTTTATTTATTGTTGACGAGGCATCGATGGTTTCCAACGCGGCGAGCGACAGTTCTTTTGGCTCCGGGCGTTTGCTCGACGATTTGATCGAATACGTGTATTCGGCTGAAGGTTGCGCGCTCCTGCTGCTTGGCGACGATGCGCAGTTGCCTCCCGTTATGCAACCCGATAGCCCGGCTTTAAACATAGCCGAGCTTCAGAAGTTCAACCTGTCGGTGATGTCTTTTTCGCTGACCCAGGTGGTTCGTCAAGCCAACGAAAGCGGCATCCTTTACAATGCTACTTTGCTCCGCTTGCAGATGCTCGAAAACCAAACCGATACATTTCCGCACTTTGAATTGAGCGATTATACAGATATCCGGAAAATTGACGGTTCGGAACTGATTGAGCAGATTGAAAGAGCTTACAACGGTTCGGGTACTACCGAAACTATAGTGTTAACCCGCTCCAACAAACGGGCAAACATGTACAACGGTGGCATTCGCAGCCGTGTGATGCAAAAGGAGGACGAACTATCCAACGGTGATTTGCTGATGATTACCCGCAACAATTATTTCTGGAACAAGCCATACAAGGAGATTGATTTTATAGCCAACGGTGATGTGGTGGAAGTAACGAGAATAAGGAAATACCGGGAACTGTATGGTTTCCGTTTTGTAGATCTGACCTTGAAATCACTCGATTACGAATGGGAAATTGATGCCCTGGTGTGGCTCGATTCGTTACAGTCTGAATCGCCGGCGCAACAGACCGAGCTTACCAACCGGCTTTTTGCCGCGGTGGCCGAAGATTATCCTGAAATCACGCGCCGGGGCGAACTGGTGAAACGGATCATGGAAAACCCGTATTTCAATGCTTTGCAGGTGAAGTTTGCCTATGCCGTTACCTGCCACAAGGCGCAGGGCGGACAGTGGAAAAATGTTTTTATCGATGTGGGGCAGGTGCCCGATGAACGGATTAACCTTGAGTTTTACCGCTGGTTTTATACCGCTGTAACCCGCGCTACATCACAGGTTTTTCTGGTCAATTTGCCCGACGGTAAATAAGGACCACCCGCTTTCATTCCCGATATTTCAACGGTAATGACTGTCCTATTGCAAAAATATTAAAAATTAAGATGTTTTTAACAACTGATTTCATACTTTTGCAAACTGGAATTAAACTACAATTATATAGTATCAATTTTAAACTATCAAATATAACACACGACAGATTTTATGGGAAGAGCATTTGAATACCGAAAAGCTACCAAGTTGAAACGTTGGGGCAATATGGCCCGAGTATTTACGAAATTAGGAAAACAAATTACCATAGCCGCTCGCGAAAGCGGATCCGACCCTGATACCAATCCGCGTTTGAGAGTGCTTATACAAACGGCTAAGAAGGAAAACATGCCCAAGGAAAACGTGGAAAGGGCTATTAAAAAGGCTACATCGAAGGATGAGGGCGATTACAAGGAAATGGTGTACGAAGGATATGGACCCAACGGTATCGCCATTGTTATCGAAACAGCTACCGATAATCCTACCCGCACGGTTGCCAATGTGCGCAGCTATTTCAATAGGTTTGGCGGTTCGCTCGGCACTTCAGGTTCGTTGCAATTCCTTTTCGACCATAAATGTGTGTTTAAAATAGCGCCGAAAGAAGGGGTTTCCATCGACGATTTGGAGTTAGAACTGATTGATTATGGCGTGGATGAATTGATGGAAGATGAAGGAAACATCGTCCTTTACGGAGAGTTCCAATCTTACTCATCTATTCAAAAATATTTGGAAGAAAATGGTTACGAGATTTTCAGCGCCGAGTTCGAAAGAATTCCTAACGACATGAAAGAACTGAACGAAGAACAAAAAGCGCAAGTCAATAAATTACTCGACAAAATTGAGGAAGATGAAGATGTCCAGAACGTGTTTCACAATATGATGGACTGATTTTTTGAGGGATGATGGTGTTTTTTTCGGTATTTTTAAATATCTTTGTTTATTCATAATTTAAACTGTCATTGTTAATGAGCATTAAACCTTTTAAATTTGTTTTGTTTGTTTCTTGTCTGGTACTATTTCTGAGTTCCTGCATAACCGCCAGTAAAATAAATTATCTGCAAGAAACAAAGAATTATATTCCATCTTACAAGGATACGGTTTCATACAGCGAATACCTGATAAAACCGGGCGACAGGCTTTTTATAAAAGTTTACTCGCCTGATGATAAAACAAATACACTTTTCAACGGAGAAGGTAACATGATTTCGAATGTACTTAACAACTCCGGAGGAAGTTCAAGCAATACCGAATTGTTTACCTACCTGGTGCATGACGATGGAACGGTTCAGCTCCCAATGGCTGGCGATGTGAAAGTTTCAGGTTCTTCGGTGCGCCAGTCGCGCGACCTGATTGAGGCCGCCCTCAAGCCTTTTTTCAAGTTCAGCACCGCGTCGGTAATCCTTACAGGGCGTTCATTCAGTGTCATTTCCAACAATAAAGCCGGGAAATACTCCATAACCCACGAGAAAGTAAATATATTCGAAGCGCTCGCCATGGCTGGCAACCTGGATGAATTTGGCGACAGGAGAAAAATACGTATTATCCGCCAAACGTTGACAGGACCCACTGTTAAAACATTCGATCTCAGAAGTAAGGATATCCTCCATTCGGAGTTTTATTATGTTCAGTCGAACGATGTTATTTATATTCAGAACATGCACGAAGAAATTTACGGCATGACTTCGTTCGCATCGATGTTATCGTTTATAATGACTACCTTATCGTTTGCCATTTACATATACAAATTAATGTAATCCGCCTGTATGAAAATAAAATATCTGATCATATTATTTTTTGTCTCTTTAGCGCTTACTTCCTGCTATACCTATCATTCTGTGGGCTTGCTTCAGAACAGAAAAGACTTGCCCGCGTACCCCGAAGCATCGTATGCTGAATACAAAATACATCAGAACGACGAAATTGTTTATAGCCTGATTACCACCGACGAGACCATTTCGAAACTTATAGCCAGCGACAATGCCGCCGGATCGCAGAACCCCATATCATACCGCGTGTATTCAGATAGTACCATCGATCTCCCGTTTGTTAAAAAGATAAAAGTGGGAGGGCTTACCATAGAAGAAGCCCGCCAGGTGATCCAGGCCCGTTTCAGGGAGTTGATCCCCGATGCGTTAATCAGGATTTCTCTTGCCAACAAAACATTCACGGTTATTGGTGATATTGGTTCGGGGGTTTTTCCGGTTTACCACGATAAGCTTACCATTTACGAGGCTCTCGCTTTATCGGGCGATCTTTATAATTCGGGCGACCGGCACAATATAAAAATTGTAAGGCCCGAAGGTGAACGTCCTGAAATACTGACTTTTGATATCCGTACTAAAAGCGTGATAGGCTCAAAATATTATTATGTATATCCGAATGATATTATTTATGTGCAACGTGAAGCATCCAGTTTTTATAAAGTATCCAGTGTAACTACATTTTTCGGGTTGATAACCTCATCTTTATCTCTCCTTTTAATAGTTCTTAATACCAAATAACCAATAACTTATATTTTTCAATGGAACAAAATATCGAAAATACAGAACAGCAATTCTCAGAAGAAGAATCCGGATTTAATCTGATGGAATGGATATTCATGTTCATTCACTATTGGTATTTGTTTGTTTTTTTCGTTATCCTGGCCTTATCGCTGGCTTTTCTGAAAAACCGAAGTTGGATCCCGACTTTCCAAACTGCCGGGAAAGTGATGATTGAAGACGATTATCATGGCGGTATGGGTAACGGTACTCAGGCTTTGATGCAGGGCTTTGGTGTGCAGTCCGGATACCGCAATGTTGAAAACCAGATCATTATGCTTAAATCTTACGACTTGATCAAACGAGTAGTGGACAGCTTACCTGACCTGAAAGTAGATTATATTTCGGATGGACATTTCAAGAACCGGAACCTCTATAAAACTTCGCCCATTAGTATCCGATATGACTATATCGCTCCGGAAGCCTATAATGTTAATTTTAATATCTCCATTAATGACAACGGAACATTTACCATTACATCGGATGATAAACGATTTAAAAACTTGAAAATCAATGGAGTGTTTGGTAAGCCGGTTCAGGATAATTTATTCTTTATTACGGTATATTCAAATACCAACGATTTGAGCAAACGGGACATGAAGTTTTGTTTCAGGGACACCGATTCGCTTGTTGGCGACTTTATGGGACGGCTTCAATACAGTTATGTACTCGAAGGTTCTTCGGTGCTCGAAATTTCGCTGATCAGCGCTGTTCCCGAAAGAGATGTCGATTTTATTAATAAATTGTGTGAAACATTTCTTGCCGATAACCTTGCCCAGAAAAATGATGCGGCCAATAAAACCATCAAATTTATCGATGAGCAGATGGGCGATGTGGCAAAATCGTTGTCCAACTCCGAAAACCGCATAACTCAGTTTCGGCAGAACAACCAGATGGTGGATATTGATAGTAAGGCTACTGAATTAGCTGGTAAATCAACCGATCAGGAAACAAAACAAAATGAACTTCGTTTACGCGAGTCGTATCTCAATTATTTAGATAAATACCTTAAAAAGAACATTAACGGGGGTACCATTGTGGCTCCTGCCAGTTTGGGACTGAATGAACCCATGCTGATGAATCTTGTACAGCAGCTCAACGATCTTTATATACAAAGAGGCCAGGTTACTGAAAAAAATATATTTTACGAAAAATATACGAACGATATCAACAATGTAAAAACAGCTATAAATGAAGTAACCAAAAATATGAGAGCGGCTTTGGACATAGACAAGTCTGAATTCAACAGGCTGAATCAAAAGCTGGTTCAGGAATTGAACATGCTTCCAAAACAGCAACTTGAAATGGTTGATATCGAACGCAAATATAAGGTTGATGATAACTATTATACTTTTTTCCTGCAAAAAAAAGCGGAGGCTCAGATACAAAAGGCATCCAATAGCCCGGATAACGCGATCCTTGAAAGAGCTCGACTTATAATGGTTACCAATGGAGATGTAACATCTAAAAATACAATGATGTTCCTCATTATCGGGCTGTTGATACCAGCGCTCATTATTATCTTGAAGGAATATTTCAACAACACCATACGTTCGGCTCGCGACATTGAGAAAAATTCCATCTTCCCGCTTGTAGGCGCTATACGTCATACCAAAAATTCTAATCCGGTGCTGGCCGCCCGTAATCCACGTTCGGCTTTTACCGAAATGTTCAGGGTGATACGCACGCGTATTGAGTTCATAGCCAAACGGAAAACAAACCTGGTAGTGATGGTAACTTCTACCGAATCGGGTGATGGCAAAACTTATTTTTGTACCAATCTGGCCAGCGTTTATGCCATGACCGGACAGAAAACCTTACTCATCGACATGGACATTCGTAAACCAAGTATCAACCACCGGTTCAATATAGTGCAGCCTAAAGGGGTTACCAATTACCTGATTGGCGATGGTACTATTGATCAGGTAATTAGCAAAATTCCCGACGTGGAGTACGATGTGCTTTTTGGTGGAACAGTGCCTCCTAATCCGGGAGAACTCATACGCTCGGAAAAATTAAAGGAAATGTTTGTCGAATTGCGTAGCAGGTACGAATATATAATCATCGACAGTAGCCCGATTGGTTTGGTTGCCGACGCTTATTCACTGGCTCAGTCGTCGGATGTCAATCTGTTCATCGTACGCAACGAAAAAACCAATAAAGCCTTCTTTAAAAAATTGGCCAATCAGCTTAAATCGGATAAAATACAGATGTATTGTGTCCTCAACGATGTTGAATCAGAAACAGGTAACCGGTATAGCGGTGGTTATGGAAAATACAAATCGTATGGTTACGGGTATTCTTATGGTTATGGTTACGGTTATCGCACAGGGAAGAAAAAGCGGGAAGCGGCCGAAAAGTACGCCAAGTATTACGAAGACGATTCGGAATTATAATTGTCTGGTTAAAAGCTTTTCGCGAATTATCCGAGTCGGTTATTCATGGATATCCCACCTTGCTTTCGTTCTCTTGTGCCATGTTTTTTACGTTAAGGCATATACGGAATCCTGAATCGCGTTTCATTTTACCATAAAATGCAGGTAATCAGAGTTTAAGTGATTGATCGGAGCTTATATTCACCAGAATAAATTGGATTTGAAGAAATATGATTAATTAAACAGCCCATTATTTTCCATCAAGGGATGTGGGTTTGATTTATATTGAAACAGATGAAAAAAGTCGCGTTAATTACCGGTATTACCGGGCAGGATGGAGCCTATCTTGCAGAATTGTTATTAAAGAAGGGATATATCGTCCATGGGTTGAAACGTCGTTCGTCGTTGTTCAATACCGACCGGATCGACCACCTTTATCAGGATCCGCACGTCGAGAACAGGAACCTGATTCTACATTACGGCGACCTGACCGATTCAATGAACCTTACCCGGATTATTCAGGAAACTCAACCCGATGAGATTTATAATCTGGCTGCCATGAGCCATGTGAAAGTAAGTTTTGACACGCCCGAATATACGGCTAACGCCGATGGTATTGGCACACTGCGTATTCTCGAAGCGGTACGTTTGCTCAGGCTGAGCGAAAAAACCCGCATATATCAGGCCTCCACATCCGAACTCTACGGTTTGGTACAGGAAATTCCTCAGAAGGAAACCACCCCTTTTTATCCCCGTTCGCCTTACGCCGTGGCCAAGTTGTACGCTTACTGGATTACGGTAAACTATCGCGAAGCTTATAACATGCATGCCAGCAACGGGATTTTGTTCAACCACGAATCGCCGTTGAGGGGCGAAACATTCGTTACCCGTAAAATTACCCGTGCCGTTGCCCGTATTGCCTTGGGTATGCAGGATAAGCTATTCCTCGGAAATCTGTCGTCGAAACGCGACTGGGGGCATGCAAAGGATTATGTGAAAGCCATGTACCTGATTCTACAGCAGGACGAACCTGACGATTATGTGATTGCTACAGGCACTACTACTGAAGTTCGTGAGTTTGTAAGGCTTGCCTTTGCCGAACTTGGTATTAACCTGGAGTTTAAAGGTGAAGGAGTAGATGAAAAAGGATGGATTGATAATATTGATGCTGATAAATTCAACGAAAAGGTGGGAAGCGAATTCTTATCGGCTATCCAATTGGTGAATTATCCAGTGGTAGCGGTTGACCCGGCTTATTTCAGGCCTACCGAAGTGGAACTGCTCATAGGCGATGCCACTAAATCGCGCACAAAGCTCGGCTGGGAACCGGAGTATAATCTGGCCATGCTGGTAGAAGATATGGTTCGCTCCGATGTGAAGTTGATGAAAAAAGAAAACTACCTGAAAGAAGGCGGTTTCAGGATCATGAATTATTTTGAATGATAAAATGTTCTGAGTTCAAAATGATGAACACTCCGATCGTAATCTGAATGCAATACAATGGATAAACAAGCCAAAATATTTATAGCCGGACATAGAGGTATGGTGGGCTCGGCTATCAAGCGAAACCTCGAAAAGAAAGGTTTTACCCATATCGTTACCCGCTCCAAACAGGAACTCGATTTGCTTTCGGAACAACAGGTAGCCGCTTTCTTTAATGCCGAAAAACCCGAATATGTGGTGCTTGCCGCTGCTAAAGTGGGAGGCATTGTGGCCAACAGTACCTATCGCGGACAGTTTATTTACGAAAACCTGATGATCCAGAACCATGTGATTCACCAGAGCTACCTGCACGGGGTGAAAAAGCTCCTTTTTCTCGGGTCATCCTGCATTTATCCGCGTATGGCGCGTCAACCCATCAAAGAGGAATATCTCCTCACCGGATTGCTCGAAACGACCAACGAACCGTACGCCATAGCCAAAATTGCCGGGATCAAGATGTGCGAAGCTTACCACGCGCAGTATGGATGCAACTTTATATCCATCATGCCTACTAATTTGTATGGGCAAAACGATAATTACGATCTCGAAAAATCGCATGTTTTACCGGCTTTGATCCGGAAAATGGTACTTGGTAAATACCTGGCGGAAAATAACATGCAGGCCGTTCGTCGGGATTTAAATGTACTGCCGGTGGAAGGGACCAATGGGTCGTCGGATGAAACGGCAATTGTAAATATACTTGCCCGGTACGGAATTACCGGGAGGGGTGAAAACGTAAAGATCACCTTGTGGGGAACCGGTTCGCCTTTGCGCGAGTTTCTGCATGTGGATGATATGGCCGATGCCAGTGTATTTCTGCTGCTGAACTACGATGCTCCCGACACGCTCCCTTCGCATGTCAACGCAGGTTGTGGGGAGGACCTGAGCATTCGCGACCTCGCGTCCATTGTGCAGCGTATTGTCGGTTATAAGGGAAATATCATTTGGGACGAAACCAAACCCGATGGAACTCCCCGTAAACTCCTCGATGTGTCGAAACTTCAACAAATAGGTTGGAAACCTTCCGTGTCGCTCGAAAACGGCATCCGAGATGTGGTGGCCGACTATCTGAAAAGAGATGAATAGAAAATCAAACTCCCGCAAGTTGTTGTCTCCGGATTTATTCCGTTTTTATTAGGGTTCATCCCTGATGATAGATGCCCGTGTTACAACGATTGAATAGTTCAATATAACAACGATAACAATGGAAAAAACATTATCAATCATAGTTCCCTGTTACAACGAAGAAGAGGTGCTTCCCGAATCGTTCAGGCGGCTGGATGGTGTTTTGTCCGAAATAAAGGAATATCGGACTGAAATCATTTTCATCAATGATGGTAGCCGGGATCGCACCCCTGAAATACTGAACAGCATCGCCGCTGCTCACGATTTTGTGAAAGTCCTCCACTTCTCACGGAACTTCGGACATCAGGCCGCTGTAACGGCGGGTATCCATGCCTGCGAAAGCATGCGCGCCGTGATAATCGATGCCGACCTTCAGGATCCTCCCGAAGTGATTCCCGATATGCTCCGTACCATGGGGAACGAACAAGCCAACGTGGTATATTGTGTGCGTGAAAAACGAGCCGGTGAAACCTTGTTCAAAAAGCTCACCGCGAAACTTTTTTACCGTTCCATGAACTACTTGTCGGAGGTAAACTTCCCGCTTGATACGGGGGATTTCCGGCTGATAGATAAAAATATTATCGACGAATTTAAAAAATTCAGGGAAAAAAACAAATACATCCGGGGCATTATCAGTTGGCTGGGATTCAAACAGGTGCCGTTTTATTACAAAAGGGACGCCCGTTTTGCCGGCGAAACCAAATATCCACTGAGAAAAATGCTCCGCTTTGCCGGTAACTCGCTGTTCTATTTTTCGAAAAAACCGCTCCAACTGGCAACCACGCTCGGTTTTGTATCTATCCTTATCGGATTGATTTACGCTATTGTTATTATTTTAGGTAAAATTATCGGCTTTACCCATGCTCTAAGTGGCTGGAGCTCCATTGTGGTGCTGGTGGTGTTTTTTGGAGGAGTGCAGTTGCTTACCATCGGGGTGTTGGGACAATATACCGGCATTTTGTTTGACGAAGTGAAAGATCGCCCGGAATATATTGTGAAAGAGAAAGTGAATTTTTGAAATGACAATAAACTAAATAATATGAAATACTTATATGTTTTTGCAACATTATTTTTCACTGTTTATGGTCAGCTGATATTAAAGTGGCGCATTGGACAACTACATTGGCATCCCAAAACAGATACAATTTGGATTGCTGTTACTGATTATCTGAAATTTCTGTTTGATCCTATTATATTTTCTGGTTTTGCCTCGGCTTTTATAGCTTCCATCTTTTGGATGCTTACAATGACTAGATTTGAAATTACTCAGGCGTACCCATTTATGAGTTTGGCGCCGGCTATTGTCTTCTTGCTTGGTGTTTGGATGCTAAATGAAACATTCACCTGGGGCAAAGTAATAGGATTGATATTGATAATGATTGGGGTTATTATAACTGTAAAATTTTAATTCTTAAACTTATGGAGAATATTTTAATATCCGTAGTTTCACCAGTTTATAGAGCCGAAAATATAGTTTTCGAGTTAGTTAGACAGATAAAGGAATCGTTACAGTCTATAACTGAAGATTTTGAGATCATTTTGATAAACGATGCCTCGCTAGATAATTCGTGGGAAAAGATTATTGAGGAATGCGATAAAGATAAGCGGGTAAAAGGACTAAATTTAAGCCGGAATTTTGGTCAACATTATGCAATTACTGCTGGACTAGCTTACTCGCATGGTGAATGGGTGGTCGTAATGGATTGTGATTTACAGGACAGACCGGATGAAATACCGAATTTATACAAAAAAGCATTAGAAGGGTACGATAGTGTTTTTGCGCAGAGAAAAGAAAGAAACGATTCTTTTCTGAAAAAACAATTTTCAAAATTATTTTATAAATTTTTCAGTTACTTGACAGATACAAAACAAGATGCAACAGTTGCTAATTTCGGAATTTATCACCGTAAAGTGATTGATGCCATACTTAGCATGAAGGATCAGATTCGGTTTTTTCCTACTATGGTACAGTGGGTAGGTTTCAGAAAATGCTATTTACCTGTACGACATGATGAACGCCACGAAGGAAAATCAACATATAATTTCAGCAAATTATTGCGCTTAGCATTAAATACTATGCTTGCATTCTCCGATAAACCATTGCGTATAACAACTAAAACTGGTTTTTTTATTGCTTTGTTATCTTCAGTTATTAGCGTGGTTTACCTTTTTTTGTATTTGATGGGACATATTAAAGTGATAGGATTTACAAGCATCATTCTTTCTATGTGGTTTCTTGCAGGTATTATCATGATGATTTTGGGAATGGTTGGTGTTTATATAGGTAAGGTTTTTGAGAAGGTAAAAGAACGTCCAACATTTATTGTAGCTGAAATTAAAAACTTATGATTGAATATCTAAAATGGGATAGTGATTTTTTTGGCTTTAAAACTGGCTTGTTGATTCAAAATAATGATATAGAGTTTGAAAAACAGATAGAAGAGGCGAAGGACGATGACTATAAACTGATTTATTTTTTTGCAAACGACAACAGTTTTATCCCTGAGACAATAATTCAAAAATTCAATGGTAAATTAGTAGATCGAAAAGTCATTTATGAACAATATGTTTCAGAAGGAACTGTGCGAGATTTAGGATTAACCACGATTTACGATCAACAAGTTGTTTCAAACGATTTATTGCAACTTGCTTATGAAAGTGGACAGTACTCCCGTTTTAAATTGGATGATGGATTTGAACCCGACGTTTTTATACGAATGTATAAACTCTGGATTGAAAATTCGGTGAAAGGTAGTTTGGCAGATAAAGTTTATGTGGTGAATGAAGCAGAACATGTTGTAGGCATGGTAACTCTTAAAACTAAAAAGGACACAATGACTATCGGGTTGATTGCTATTTCTCCTGCGTATGCCGGAAAAGGATTAGGGAGACAATTGATAAACCGAACAATTCAAACGGCGCTTGATTTGGGTTTGAAAAGGATAGAAGTTTCCACTCAATATGACAACAAATCGGCATGCTTATTTTATAAAGCTTGTGGATTCAGCACAAAGCTAATTACTGATATTTATCATTTTTGGATGCAGCCAACTTAATCGTAATTGATCAAATTTATTTTATATATTTTGTCTGAAACTCCTATATTCGAATACGAAATAAGTAATAATGCGAATCAGGAGTAGCGACTCCGAGATTCAATTTGATTTATTTTGTTGAAATAGAGTAAAATAGTTGTCAAATAATTTGCTCAATTCGCTGAAAATCATTAACTTAGAATAAAAATAACCACATTTTTCATAAGTATGATCTCCAACGAAAAAGAGCAAAAATTAATAGCCATTTACTTTTATATTTGTGATTTATACGATAAAGAACTTTGTTTTCTCTGTCAAAGAAACAGCAATAATTTTCGACCGGAATTCACCGATCAGGAATTAATGACAATTTATCTTTTTGCAGGATATGAACAACGGTATTTCCAAATTAATGAAATTCATTCATTTACAAAAGATTATCTTTTGGGTTGGTTTCCCAAATTACCATCTTATCAAACATTTTCTTATCGTTTAAATTTATTGGTCGGTGCTTTTCAGGCACTTGCCAACAAACTTATTGGTTCATTTAAGCCAGAGAATTGCAGCAGTTTACTTTCGTTAGTGGATTCAATGCCAATTATTACCTGTGCAGGTAAAAACAGGACTGGAAAAGTAGCCACCGAGTTGACTGCCAAAGGATTCTGTTCTACCAAAAACTTGTATTATTATGGATGCAAAATCCATACGCTGGCAAGTGTTAGGCAAGGAACAATTCCTTTTCCTGAAAGCATTATTATTACTCCCGCCGAAGATAACGATTTAACCGTTTTCAAGCAAGCATGGGGTGATAATATCTTATCTAAAGTAATCTTTGGTGATAAGATTTACTCTGATAAAGAATACTTTAATGACAATAAAAGAAAAACTCAAGATATTGAAATGCTCACTCCTGTAAAAGGAATTAAAGATCAGGCTGAAGAAATAAAACAGGGAAATAAAGCTTTTAATGACTTGTTCTCTCAGGCTGTTTCTAAAGTCAGACAACCTATTGAGGCTTTCTTTAATTGGCTTAATGAAAAAACAGAAATTCAAAGAGCGATGAAAGTCAGATCTGTTGCCGGATTACTTAACCATATATACGGTAAAATATCGGTGGCTTTCATTTATCTAATTTTTTAAATACTGATTCGAATTAATAATGATATTTTATTGATTATATTAGAATTACATGCTTTTTAAGGCGCGACGAACTAACGACCTATTCTACTAGTTGATATATCTTCAAGTTACCCACTTCTATTTGTCCATTATTTGCGAATAAACCAGGCATATAATTTCCGGCATTATTTAATCCTGAATTAAAAACAAGTTCATCGTTAATGTATAATTCAATTGTATTCCCAACCAGGAGCATTTTGAAATTGTACGCTTTTCCGTTTTCGAAATTATAGGAACGGCAGTTCTCAAAATTCCACAAATAATCGGTCAAATATAGCCTGTTCTTTGAAGGTTCAATTACTATTATATGAGCCAAATCGTTCAATGTAACATTATTTACAGGATTACTCAATATAATGCCATAGGAATCGCATGTTGAATTATTCACTGTAAAATTAAACTCGATGTTATTTGCCGTCCCTCCGAAAACCATACCTTGCCAACTTTTGGGGTCGGTGTTGCAGGTGTACAATGAGTTGTTGTACTTCCATATTCCTCCATGACTTGGCCACCAGCCAAATGTGTTGTAAGGTTGTGCATAGATAGTTGGTTCTATTTCTCTCGAACGTAATTTTTCTAATAAATCAGAGGCATAATAAAGCCTTAATTTCCCTTTGTCGTTTACTCCGATGTTCTTAGGTAAAGATAAGACAGATGAACCGTTATTTACGTCAACGTAAAGAGTCCTTCGTTTTCCTTTGTATTCCACGGTTCTCATGCTATAACCGCTATTTATCGACCCGCCTATAACAACATTGTCGGACAAGTCTTCAACAAAAGGTCCTTCCGGCGAATTTGATTTAGCATATAGCATAGCTCTTGATATGTATTGATCGGAAAAACTACTCAAACCGCCATTGTTTTTACCTGTAGTCAGAGTCATGTACCATGTTCCCTGAAACTCAAATACATCTATCATTTCAGGCATGGATACTCCTGTGGGATAATATACAATCCCTTTTTGTTCCCATTTAAAAAGATCTTTGGAATAAGCTATGCCTACTACCGTAGTGGGCGAACTCAAATCACTCCTTACTGCCGCAGCTATAAAATAGGCGTAGAACCCCGGCCCGTTTTTATCTTTAATCACCAGCATATCACGGCAATCGACGATATCTTTCCATATAGGATTATTACTGCCTGTACCTTCCGAATTAAAAGTAATAAACCATCTTCCATCCGGCTCTAAAACAGGGTTTCCACTATATACTTCCCAATTATACAGATCAGTTGAAGTGGCAAGCCCGATTCTCTGCATGTCCCATTTGCGCATTGTATAGAAAGTATAGTACTTCCCGTTATATTCAATTGTTGAACCGGTATATCTGAAGTTCCAGTCATTATCATAAGTTCTGTTATATAGAGACAGAACCTCTGGTTTTTCATTCCATCTCAACAAATCTCCCGAAGTAGCATGGCCAAATCCCCTTAAATCCACAGGTTTTTCATAGTCAACATCGCTTCGTGTGTATTGCAAATGAAAAAGATGGATACTATCTCCTTTTACGATACACCAACTATCCCACATGTTATAATTATGTGGTCGGTATTTAAGCATGTTTACGGAGAGTTCGGATGATCCTGAATTTTTTGTTGTATCTGGTGTCGGATGATAATCAGGAACGTCGATTTTGGAATCACATGCAAATAATAATAAAAAAATTAATAACAATGCAATGGGTTGGTACAGTTGTTTAAAGGTCATAATATTTAAATATTTTCTTGTAATTGATAAAATTCGCAAATGTAGTTTAACTCTCATTTTAAAATCATGAAAAGATGCAGCATTGCAAGCAATTAACAGGCAGTTTTCGTTTCATCCCAATAATATTATGATAAAAATATTTTTTTTACGATTTTTAGTAACATCAGTCATAAAGAGTAGTGATAAAACGGATACGGTATTACCTGTATTTTACCTTTTAGCTTTCAATTCTAAACTTATTTCTTCTAAGGTTTTTCCTTTTGTTTCTGGGAAATACTTCCATGCCACAAGAGCCTGCAGAATCATCATTAGCGAGAAAAAAGCGAAAATAAATGCCGCCCCGTTTGTAAAAACTGACGATATAACCGGAAACGAGAAAGTAATGATTGCTGCAAAACTCCAATGAGTAAAGCTTCCGAAAGACTGCCCTTTACCTCTTACACTTGCAGGGAAAACTTCGGAAATTAAGATCCATATGACAGTTCCTGTTGATGCTGCAAAAAACATAATATACCCCACTAAAGAGATTAAGAGTAATCCTGAGTGATTATGAGAAAAAAAGATAGAAGTAACAGAAGCGAGACAAACAGCCATACCGACAGATCCTATGATGAGAAGAGTTCGCCGGCCTACTTTATCAACTATTACTAACCCCAGCAATGTGAATAGGGCATTTGTTGCTCCAATGATCACAGGATGAAAAAAAGCGGTAGATTCAGCCAACCCCGATAGTTCCATAATACGAGGAGCAAAATATAAAATGGCGTTTATTCCGGAGAATTGATTGAACATGGCTACAAGAAACGCGATGAGCAAAGGTCTAGTATATACCTTTGAAAACAGTTTCCCTTCTTTAACAATAATGTTTTTCTTAATGATGTCCACTTCTTTTTTTACGTCAGCCACTCCAATCCTTTCGAGAATAAGTAAAGCGTTATCCGTCAATCCTTTTTTTATCAAGAAGCGAGGACTTTCAGGAACGAAAAACAACAGGATAAAATAGAGAGCCGAAGGTATTGCCAAAACAGCCAACATCCATCTCCATGCATCCGTTCCAATGTCTCTCAGGAAATAGTTTGAAATAAATGCTACGAGAATCCCGATAATAACATTTAGCTGAAATGATGCAGTTGCCCTGCCCCTGATGTCAGCCGGAGCTATTTCAGATATGTACATAGGCGCTATGACAGATGATGCCCCTACGGCGATACCGCCGAAAAATCTGAATAGAATAAACATTGTCAAATTAGCCGATAAAGCTGTGCCAATGGAGGTCAGCATATATCCTATAGCTATAATATACAGGAGCGGTTTTCGTCCATATTTGTCGGCTGGCTTTCCAGCAAGCATAGCTCCTATTATGGTGCCAATTAAAGCAGAGGATATTGCAAACCCATGAGTGAGTGGGGATAAATCAAAAATATGTTGTATGCTTTTCTCAACCCCTGAGATTACAGCAGTATCAAATCCGAATAGAAAACCACCTAAAGCTACAATTAGCGACCACCAATAAATACGAGTTCTTTTATTCATAATTTTTTATTTCTCGATGGGATTTTTGATTCCATCTTTTCTGTTTTTATTAATTAATAGGGATTTGTTGCCGACATTTCCCATGTTTGAATATTTTTTATTTGCATAGGCTCACTTCCTGAAAAGACACAAATACCGGTGCTCTCCTTCAACTCAGGATAAACCACCTGTGTTACGCATTGCCGGCCATTCAGGAATACTTCTATTATGGATTTGTCAATGAAAACATCTAATATTAGCTTTTCATTTGGTTTTAGCCGGAAAGGCACCTTTTGCTCAGAAACGACACCATCTTTGTTTTCATTAGGTGGGTAGTACATTATACAGTATTTTAAAAACTCAACCGGAGCATGAATGGATGACTTTTTAAAATCAACAATTAACTCTTCAGTTGTTGGGTCATATTTTATAACTGTTTCTTCTTTATTGTCAGGCGAACAGAATACTTTTAATCCAAATGGGGATGTTACTCCGCCTTTTATCTCCATCTTAATTTCCATGGAGCTTCCATTCGAAGTCAATCTTTTTTCGGTGTTAGGTTTCAGAATAATATTGGCCTCTTTTCGTTCGTTTATGCGGATCTTTTCGATTTCTTTAGGAGGATTGATAAGTAGATCATTTTCTTTTGATAAGGTCAGAACGCGGGGGAGGCTCAAGATTCCAGACCAACCAAAGTCTTTAAGATGAGGAGGCTTACGTTCAATGACCCAACCCCATAGGATATTTCGTCCTTTGTTATCAACTAATTGTTCGGGAGCAAAAAAAGTACCTCCGGGCCAATTCATTCTGCCGTATTTCTCGACATTAAATTTTTCGTTCGTAAATGTGCCAATATAATACTGTGCCCCTAAATAATGGCTGATAAAAACAAGTACGTTTTTTTTACCTATTTTAAAAAAGTCTGGACACGACACGTCTTCGAAAGAGTTGTTTTTTCTATTAGCTGGATTAATAAAGTCCCCCAAATATTGCCAGATTTTCATATCTTTGGATTTAAAAAAACTCGCAGGTTTTCCTCCTGATATTTGATAATAAGTATCACTTTCTTTATCATACCATGCCTCTGGATCCCAAGCTATATACTTTCCACACATAGAGTCTTTTACTGTTGGAGTTTGCAAAACAGGGTTGTTCGGAGATTTAGTCCAACCCTCCAAATCCTTATCTAATGAATAAGCTATCAAATTGCTGTTAGAGCCTTGCCCATGGTATATAATATAAGGGATACTATCACGGGATAAAAAAGCTCCTCCGCTGAATATCCCTTTTTCAATATCTCCTTCTTTCACGTTCAGCATATCAGGATATATTGTCCAATGTAGAAGATCTGTTGTAACGGCATGTCCCCACACATGCTCCCATTTGCCGTTTCTATCGGTTTGATAAATGTATCCCAAATGATATTTTCCGTTCCAGTAGATACCCCCGTTAGGATCAAACGGTTGACCATAGCCATCAGGGCATAAAAAATGATAAATTGGACGATGAGGATCAGAGTGCTTTAAGTTTCTTAATTGCTGGCTAATATTAGCCATTTTGTTGATTTCAGGGTTCTGCTGGCATATAGCCGGCTGTATGACAGATAGAAATAGAATGATTTGAAAAAAAACAATTCGTCGCATGAGTTTGTGTGATATTAGATTCTTTTAATGTAAAACATTGTAATTTTATTAATTAGCACATTAATGGATTGGCTGCAGTAATAGGTTTAAACTATAACAGTAGCCTGCACTAAAAAAACTTAACTCTTTTGTCAGTAAATAATTACTTTTCGGCCTTCTGTTCGGTAAGAAAAAGGAACATTGATTCTTAAAATATCAAGTATGTCTGGAAGGGATTCATTGTTGACAAATTTTCCCGTAAATAGTTTATTTTCAATTTTAATATTCCTTAGTTCCACATCGCGGTCAAATCTTTGGCTTAATTTTACACAAACTGACTGAAAGGATTCTTTATAAAAAATCAAATACATCCAATCCTGTACGTCATCAGGGTTAAATGTATAAAGATTCATTTGATCAGTATTTTTATTATAGGTTGAAGCTTGCCCTGGGGCTAATTTCATTTTCATGTCATTATTTTTCCCTGTTAATTCGACGCTTCCGGAGATGAGGCTGGTTGTTATTTCATTCTTACCTGGATATGCATTTACGTTAAAAACTGTGCCGAGTACTTTAATGTTGATTTTTTCAGTACTTACTATAAAGGGGTGTTCCGAATCATGCTTAACGACAAAAAATGCTTCACCGGTAAGAGTTACATTTCTGTATTTTTTGTTAAAATCGCTTTGATTATAGCTTATTTTACTTCCTGCGTTGAGTGTAACAAAAGTACTGTCAGGTAAAGTTATTTTTGATATTCCTTTTGAGCAGGAAAATACAGTTGCGGAGCCTCTTTTTACATTGCTATAATAGGAAAATACGGAGAACAATCCTACCAATAAAGCAACTCCGGCAGCTACTGACAAGAAAAACCGCATTCGCCCAGGCCTGTACCTTTTGCGGGAGAATATCTTATCGAAGGTTTCTTTATATACTTGTTCCTTTATACTCATTGCAACTTCGTAATCGCAATCAAGCTTAATGCGCTCAATTGTTTCAAACAAATCCTTGTTTTCATCATGAATTATCCAGTCGTCAAAGAATAAATCATCCTCAGTATTTGTTTCACCAGATATTTTTTTACTGATGATAGACCACTTATCATTTATCTCTGATTTCATGTTGTTTCTGTATTAATTTTTTATCTATATGGGACTCCTCTATTATAGCGCCGATTCGCTTTATCGCAATACACATTTGAGCATGTACGGTACGCTCTGAAATATCCAGATTTTTAGCTACATCTTTGTATTTCATTCCTTCTTCCTTTACCATAAAAAAAATGAGCCTGCATCTTTGCGGTAGTGAATTAATGGCCAATTCCAATTTGCATCTCAACTCTTCTTCTATCATTTTCTTTTCAGGATCCATCTTATCCAAAAGCTCGGTAGGATATACCTCGACAAGTTCAATTTTTTGATAACGATCCTTGTCCCTGATGTAATGTAAAGCACTGTTACGAATACATACGAACAAATAATTATCAATATCTTGTATGTTTTTCGTTCTGCTTCGGTTTTCCCATAAGTGATAGTACACGTCGGACACAACTTCTTTGCAATCCTCGATATCACTTATAAAATATGAAGCATACCTGAACAATTTCGTGTACGAATAGTCAAAGAACAATTGAAATGCCTTTGGGCTATTATTTGCGATTTGTTCAAATATTAATTTAAGATTAAGAGCATTATTCAATTTGATGATACTTAATTAATGAGTAATCCAGATCTAAAGTAAAAAACTCCATTATTAGGTGTTTCTATAATCTGGTTTTTATTTATAAAAGAATAATAATTGTCGAAAAAGATACTATTATTTAAAATTCATTGATATAAAAACCTTGTAAACGATACATAGAAAAAATATTCATATTCTTATTCTTATTTAATAAGTTTTTAAAACAAAGGTTATGGTTTGATTACTAATAACGTGATTTGATTCCATTGATAATTTAAAGAGAGGTTTTTGTTGGAATACGCCTAAATGAAATCTTGCAAACGGCTTATTTTAATTTTATTTAACTATAAAGTGGGCTTTTGAAAAGAATGTAACAGATAAAATAGTAATAAGATAAAATAGTAATAAAGGAGGATGCTTGTTAAAAAAACAAACTTATTCTTGTTGTTCAAGTTGTTAGTGGCGGAATAGGATTTGGTTTATGTCAAACAAAAAAAATAACACAAATATTTTAAAATTAGTTTAGGCATATTTTCTGTAAAATGTATCTTTATTATAATGAGTAAAAGAAATACTTTCAAATATAAAAACAATAATGAGAAAAAACAAAGATCCTATTTCTACATGAAGGGATAATTATAGCCGAATAAAATCAATAATAATCAAAAATCTATTCATGAGAACAACATCACTTAAAATAATAATACTGGTATTAATAACTCTGTTCAACGCTTATTTCTTTCAGCTGAGGAGTCAAACAAAAAGTGAATCGATAAATCTAAATGTCAAAGATGCAACAATAGAAGAAGTTTTCAAAAAAATTGAATCACAAACCGGTTTTTCTTTTTTCTACGACGAAAATGAAATAAACATAAAAGAGAAAATTAGTATAAATGTAACGGGGAAAAACATCGATCAAGTATTAAACCTAATACTGGGAAAGAAGCAGATTGGTTACGCTATCAAGAAAAATCATATAGTACTTTATAAAAAAAAAGTAGAAAACTCCAAAGCAAATGGTTCTAAACAGCAATCTTCAAACTATAATAGGGTAACAGGAACTGTTGTCGATGAAAAAGGGTTACCAATGATTGGGGTAACCGTTGCCGTAAAGTGGACGACAAACGGAGTAACAACAGACCTCAATGGGAACTTTGATATAGAGGTTCCTTATGCCAATGCAACTCTTGAATTCAGCTATTTGGGATACAAAAAAACGAATATTGAACTGGAAGGGAAAACTGCTTTAAAAGTAACCATGCAGGAAGAAACGACTTTGTTGACTGAAGCAGTGGTCATTGGGTATGGAACTCAAAAGAAATTGTCAGTAACAGGCTCGGTTACTTCTGCATCTGTCAAGAGCCTTCAATCCATTTCTACTCCATTCTTATCTAATACTTTAGGTGGAAGTATGTCTGGTATTGTTACCCGACAGGCTTCAGGAGAACCGGGTAATGATGCTTCACAAATTTTTATCAGAGGTATCGGTACCTGGGTCAATCGTAATCCACTCACTCTTGTTGATGGCGTTGAGCGGGACATAAATATCGTTAACTCTCAGGAAATAGAAAGTATAACCATGCTTAAAGATGCATCAGCCACCGCTGTATATGGAGTAAGAGGTGCAAATGGCGTAATTTTGATAACCACAAAACGAGGATCGGAAGGTAAACCAAAAGTCGAGTTACGAACAGAAAATGCTGTTCTTAGTGCTCTCCGGTTACCCGAATATATTGATGGTTATCAGTATGCAAGTTTGATAAATGAGGCTTTGCTATATGCCGGTAAAAGCCCAAGATATACCGATAGTGAATTAGAAGAATTCAAAACAGGCTCGAATCCATATTTTTATCCTAATATCAACTGGGTGGATAAAGTGTTGAAAAAAAACACATTCCAAACTGTGAATAACCTGAGTATAACCGGAGGAAGTCCTTTTGTAAAATACTTTGTAAATATTGGATATACGAATCAAATGGGTATTTATAAAGAAGATCCATCTGTCGGTTATAAAACCAACGCCGATGCCACTCGATATAACTTCAGATCAAATATTGACATTAAAGTTGCAAAGAACTTAGATTTTAGTATGGGACTTGGCGGAATTATCCAAAAAAATTATTATCCGGGAGTTAGCGCTGATAGAATTTTCAACGCAATGAAAATTATATCTCCAATAGATTACCCTGTAACCAACCCTGATGGATCAATTGCCGCAGGTTCATCTTACCTTGCTGACAATCCATGGGGTCTGGCTACTCATTCCGGTTATAGCCGGCACGATAAAAACACGATACAAGGAACCTTTAATGGCAAATGGGATTTGTCAGATCTGATAACTAAGGGCTTGTCCCTGAAAGGAACTTTTTCGTACGACCATTTTACGTTTATGAACAACACAAGGTATAAGGAGTTTGAAACAAAAAAATATCTGGGAATGGATGCTGACAACGTACAGCAATACAATGTTACCAGAGAAGAACAGCCCATGTTGTATAGTGTAAGTCAGGACATTAACCGGTCAATATATTTGGAAGCAGCAGCAAATTACGAAAGAACTTTCGATGTTCAAAATGTTTCAGCTCTGTTTTTATTCAATAGACGAGAGTATGTTAATTTGGGAACAACGGATGCCCGGTTAAATTTACCTTATCGCAGTCAGGGGCTCGCCGGACGTTTGACGTACACGTATGATAATCGTTATCTTTTCGAGTTTAATTTCGGTTATAACGGTTCTGAGAATTTTCCTAAGGGAAAACGTTATGGATTTTTCCCTTCTGCGTCAGCGGGTTGGATTGTGTCTGGAGAAAAATTTTGGAACAATTTTGCAAACATAAGCTATTTCAAAATAAGGGGTTCAATAGGACAGGTCGGAAACGATCAAATTGGCGGAAATCGTTTTTTGTATGAAAGCCTGTACAATACATCTGGGTATACGGCATGGTTTGGAGATAGTCAAACAGTGTATCCTGTTATAAATGAGGCTCAAATTGGGAATCAAAATATTTCATGGGAGGTAGCCACAAAATCAAATGTAGGAGTCGATGTCAATCTGTTCAAAGATAAAGTGAGAATTCAGGTAGATGGCTTTTACGAAAACAGAAAAGGAATTCTTTTGAAAAGGCAGGGAACCACTCCTGAGTTTTCAGGGATATATCCCGATGCGATCCCGTATGCAAATTTAGGTAAAGTAACGAATAAAGGGATCGATGCGATGATTGAATATAACGATAAGTCGGGAGATTTCTTTTACTCTGTAAGAGGGACGTTTACTTTTGCCCGGAATAAAGTGATCTACAATGACGAGGCAACACCCAAATATTCATACCAATCGGGGATAGGTAAAAGAATTGATCAACCATTCGGTCTGATTGCTTTAGGCTACTTTAAAGATCAAAGCGATATTGATAATTCGCCGAAGCAAACATTTATGTCTGTAATCAAACCTGGAGATGTAAAATATCTAGATGTCAATAAAGATGGAGTGGTAGATGATTATGATAAAGTTGCCATAGGTTATGCCCGAACCCCTGAGATAGTTTTTGGATTAGGAGGTACGTTTGGCTATCAAAATATCGAATGCAGTGTGTTTTTTAACGGAGTTAAAAATTCCAGTATTTTTTTGGAGGGATCCTCCATTTATCCGTTTTCAAAAGGATTGGGGTCTTTTAATATCCTGAAAGAATACTACGATAACAGATGGACTCCTGATAACACCAATGCTAAGTATCCGGCTGTATCGGAAATGGATAATCCCAATAATAATCAACGCTCAACATTGAATCTTCGTGATGCAAGCTACGTTCGACTCAAAAGCGCAGAAATTGCATATCGTATTCCTGCAAAAATAACCAAATTATGCAAAATTGAAAATGCACGTATATTTGTTAACGGCATCAATTTACTCACATTTGATAAGATAAAGATAATAAATCCCGAGTCCGACAGTGGAACAGGGGGGTATCCTTTACAGAGAAGTGTTAATTTTGGATTACAGATTGGTTTTTAATTAAATAGAAAGCAAAAATGAAAAACATCATATATTTATCAAAAGTTATTGTATTGCTCTTATCATTAATAATATTCAACTCGTGCTCTGATTATCTTGATAAAGAAAAGGAAGAAATTCTGAATGAAGAAACGGTTTTTTCTAATCAGGCATACACCTTTGAGTATTTAACAGCTATTTATGCCAATTTACCCATCATGGCTGCTTTGGAAAATGATTATACTCAAAATCCGTTTGTGGGAGGCTGTGATGAAATGGAAATTACATACAAGGCTGCATTTTGTCAGCAAATAAACTCTGGAGCATGGAGTCCCAGTAATATCAGAACAGCTAATGCCAAAACCATTATTTGGGGTTTACAATATGAAGGAGTGCGAAAATCAAATATATTTCTGGCAAACATTGATAACGTTCCTATGGATGAAAATCTAAAGAAACAATGGAAAGGTGAAGCCATTTTCTTACGAGCCATGTTTCACTTTATCATTGCTCGATGTTTTGGACCTATTCCGATTGAAGAAAAGGTATATACTCCGGACGAAGATTATACAAAAATAGAAAGGCAACCTATCGATGATGTATATAAGTTCATTGCAAACGAATGTGATAGAGCGGCAGCTCTTCTTGAACCTGTGATTCCGGAAAGCGAGCATGGACGAGCAACAAGGGTAGCTGCATTAGGCTTAAAATCCAGAGCATTGCTATATTTGGCCAGCCCTCAGTGGAACGGAAATACTGACTATGCTAACTTTATAATCAATGGGAAGAAAATGGTTCCTGATTATGATATAAACCGATGGAAAGATGCATACGAAGCAGCCAAGCAGTGTATTGATGAAGCTGAGGCTGCTGGATACAAGTTGTACACAGCGACAAATAATGATCCTGTAGAGAATTATCGGGGTATATTCCTCAATAATCATAATGTAGAGGTACTATATGCCAGAAACATTGGTTCTGAAACTCAGTTTGAGGGCTGTGCCAATCCGTTAAGTCAAGGAGGCTTTTCCATTTATTGTCCAACTCAGGAAATGGTAGACGCTTACGAAATGGCTGATGGCTCAACTCCAATCACAGGATACAGCAGTGTAACAGCTCCAATTATTAATCCAAATTCAGGTTATTCCGAAGCAGGATTTACAACCACAGCAAGTCCCAAGGGCTATTATCCGGCAGGTATAAGTAACATGTATGTAAATCGTGAACCTCGGTTCTACGCGTCAATTAATTATAACGGAGCAAAATGGAAAGGTCGCGCAATTCAGTTTTGGTACACCGGCATCGATGGACTAAGCCACGGGAGTTCCGATTATTGCATAACGGGTTATCTTCAGCGCAAAATGGTAGATCCAAATAGCAACATTCTTCAGTGGAAATCCAGAGATAAAGCTTATATCTACATCAGATTGGCTGAAATTTATCTGAATTATGCCGAAGCTCTTAATGAGTTTAAGGGGCCGGTGGATGATGTGTATAAATATGTAAATAAGGTTAGAAACAGATCTGGTTTGCCTGACCTGCCATCAGGACTGACTCAAACACAAATGCGGGAAAGAATCATGCATGAGAGAAGGGTGGAATTTGCATTTGAAGGACATCGATATTTTGATGTAAGAAGATGGAAAATAGCAGGTGAAACTGAGAGCCGAGAAATAACAGGCATGAATATATCTGCAGGAAATAATCTTGCTGATCCAAATTTTTATAAAAGAGTTATTGTTGAGAAAAGAGTGTTCGAGTCTCCCAAACACTATTTGTGGCCAATACCCCAAAGCGAAGTAGACAAATGTCCTAATTTGGGTCAGAATCCGAAATGGTAAAAAACATATTTCAAAAAAAGTAGGATATAAGCATCTCTTGCAGAATTGTGTCCTACAAAGGATAAATAACTATTTATAAAAAATAAGATGAAAAAAAACTGGTATCTAATATTGATCATATATATATTTACTTACATATCAATGATTTCTTGCTCAGATAACAATAAATCAATTGATTCAGATAAGAAAGTATACCCTTCATTACAAGGAAATAATTATTATTTGTTGAGTATGGATAATATATCTAAGAGTAAAATTAACGATAAAATAGCGCAGGATTATCGTCCGGATAAAATCAACCGTAATATTTTGATTTGGTCTGATTCTTATTCCACAAATTTGTGCACAGATAATAATTTTTATGATGAATTTCAAGGGTGGCCTTCATTTACTGTCGGATCAAATGGCTGGTCTGCCGTTGCCTTTAACAGTTCTACTGGCTCCAACGGATTCAATTTTACAAAGTTAGATGATAGTTATACCTTTCACATGGCCATAAGAAGCACAAGCCATGCAACTCATGCCGTTCGTTTTTTGGGAAGTGATGGGAAACTCTATGGTTTTGCCTTAGGCAATGAAGCATTGGAAGGTATAACTCCCTATACGGATTTTGACAGGGATGGTGAATGGCATGAAATTGAAGTTCCAATGAAAGAACTTTTTGATAGAGGTTTAAAATACGACTCAATCATACCATCCGGAGATATGGCCATTTTCTACAGTGGCGGTGTCTCAGGAACCAGATTGGACATTGATGCCGTTTTCTTTTATCAAAAAAATAAAACCCAATAAAAATAATTTGCCTCGTATGGACGGAATGTCGAAATCATTCAGGTAACTATCAACATTAAGCACGATGCAATGTTTCGGAAGTTATAACTTCAAGTAAGAATTTGATGAAGGTGGTGTTTTAAAGGCGCCTCTTATACACCACCTTCTAAATGTATATTTAATAATTTTTAAATTTAATTTGTCATGAAAAAACTTACTATCTTTTTAATGCTGTTCGCAGCAACAACTTTTACATTTAAAACGAATGCAAGCGACAACTTTTCTCAGGGGAAAAATTATCATTTAATTTATTTAGATGACATCTCTGCCTCTAAAATTCCAACAGAGAAAATTACAAAAGATTACCGCATCAATAATACCACTAATTTGCTTGCTATTTGGGCAGGTACATATACTGATTTAGGTTCTACCGATTTAAACTCTGAAGGTGAAATGCAGCCGTATATTAATTTTTCTGTTAATTCAGTAGGATGGTCTGCTTTCAGTTTCTACAGCCCAGCGGGTAATGGTAAAGATTGTAGTACGATCACGAGTAATCTTACGCTGCATCTCGCAATGAAGTCCAATGATAATCAGACTCATTGTATTCGGATGGAAGCGCCCGGTATTTCAGTCAGGACTGCAATTGGTGAAACAGATTTTGTGGATGGAGCCATTGTAACACCGGTTTATACCGATTTTCCAAGAGATGGACAGTGGCATGTGGTTGAAATTCCAATGTCGGTTCTCTTTGATCAGGGCCTTTATTACTCAGAACCAGTAACTGATACTTTCTTTGCGTTGCTGAGTGGAGGTGTTCCCGGAACGACTATTGCGCTGGATGCTATTTACATTTACGAGAAAGACCTTTCTAACGATGTAACCAACACGAAGTCAGATTTACCAATTATTCAAACGAAGAATACAATTACCATCCAAAGTGCAAAACAAGGGTTTAAACTCTATTCGGTAACCGGAGACCAGATCAAAGAAACAAAGGAGACCATAATGGGAATTGAAGATCTTCAGGAAGGAGTCTATATTGTACGTTGTGGTCAATTGTCAAAGAAAATTATTATTTAACAGAGAGTGGATTAAGCAAAATTATTGAAACGATTCAGTCAGATCTATCTTGGGTTCAAGATAGATCTGACTACTTTAGAAACGATTTTATTATTAAAAAATGAAAAAGATAAAGTTACCTGTAATATGTGCAATTTTATTTCATTGTATTCATCTTAATGCACAAAATATAACAAAAGATGTTGAAATACAGGCAGAAACAATTTTGCAACAGATGACCTTAGAAGAAAAGATTGATTATATATCGGGTTATAATAATTTCTATATCCGGGCAATACCAAGGTTGGGAGTTCCAGAGATAAAGATGTCCGACGGCCCACAAGGAATAAGAAATGACACAAAAAGTACCATGTTCCCATGTGGAATACTTTCGGCCTCTACGTGGAATCGCACACTTATAAATAAATTGGGAGTAGCTCTTGGACAAGATGCCAGAGCGCGTGGAATACATATTTTGTTAGGGCCCGGCGTAAATATATACAGAGCTCCCATGTGTGGACGAAACTTCGAATATTTTGGTGAAGATCCATATCTTGCCGGAGAGACCGCTGTACAATATATTAAAGGAGTCCAATCACAAGGTGTTGTTTCTACCATAAAACATTTTGCAGGTAATAACCAGGAATGGGACAGGCATCATGTGAGTACCGATATTGATGACAGAACTTTGCATGAAATTTATTTGCCTACATTTGAAAAGGCGGTCAAAGAAGCTAACGTTGGTGCTGTTATGAATAGTTATAACTTACTTAATTCGGTTCATGCCTCAGAAAATCGAGATCTAAATATTACAATATTACGTAAACAATGGGGATTTAAAGGGATATTAATGTCAGATTGGAATTCGGTTTATTCAGGTGTTGAAGCAGCCAATGGAGGGTTGGACTTAGAGATGCCTAACGGTTTATTTATGAATAGGGATATATTACTTCCTGCAATAAAAAACGGACTAGTACAAACTAAAACCATAGATGAGAAAGTCAGAAGAATATTGCAAACGATTATTGCATATGGTTTCCTGACCCGTGATCAATTGGATGAATCCATCCCTAACAATAATCCTTTTTCAAAAGAAACGGCTCTGGATTTAGCCCGTGAAGGCATTGTATTGCTTAAAAATGAGAATCATATTTTACCATTAGCAACCAAGAATATTCTTGTGTTAGGACCTAATGCTAAAAAAGTCCCAACAGGAGGCGGTAGTGGTTTTGTTGATCCTTTTTCATCCATATCAGTTTTAGATGGGTTAAGAAATATATCTGGTAAACGATTTAACATTGATACGATTCCCGTTTCTGATTATACAATAGCAGATGATATATACATAAAGTCGGGTAGTGATCAAAAAGGTTTGTGGACACAGTATTACAAAAATAAAACACTCTCAGGAAAACCAGATTACGAAACAATAGAACCTGAGATGAACCATGATTGGGGGATGAATACACCTTTCAATGGGTTTCCGGTTGATAGTTTTTCTGTTCAGTGGTCTGGAATTTATCGCCCTCAAAAATCCGGAATCGTTGAATTTGTTATGACGGGCGATGATGGATACTGTTTATTTTTAGATGAAAAACTAATCATCTGGGACTGGAGAGATAAAGGATTATCGACAAAAACGGTAAGTATGTTTGTTGAAGCTGGTAAAGAATATAAAATACGCGCTATTTATTATGATAATGCTGGAGCGGCATCCGTAAAACTTACAGGAAAATTCGTTTCAGAAAATACGTTAAAATCCAAACTCAATAAGGCTCAGTCAGTGGTTATATGTGTAGGATTTGACAGTGATACTGAAATCGAAAATGCCGACCGAACATTTGCTTTGTCTGCATATCAACAGCAATATATTGATTTTGTTGCCCGATATAATAGCCATGTAACAGTTATAATGAATGCTGGTGGAGGTGTTGATGTTTCTCTTTGGGAAAATAAAGTCAAAGCCATCATGATGGCATGGTATCCGGGACAAGAAGGTGGCAGGGCAATTGCCGAAATCCTGACGGGTAAATTATCGCCGAGCGGTAAATTGCCGATTTCTATTGAAAAAAAATGGGAAGACAATCCTGCTCACAACAGTTACTATGACTATAGGAACATCCTTCTCAGGCGTGTACAATATAGCGAAGGGGTATTTATCGGCTATAGAGGATACGACAAAAACAAAATTAATCCTCAATATCCTTTTGGATATGGCCTTTCATATTCTGAATTTCAATATAGTAATCTCAAACTCGAAAAATTGGATGGATATAATATAAAAGTTTCATTTGATGTTAAGAATATAGGTAAATACGATGCTTGTGAAATTGCTCAGCTATATGTGTCTGATCTTAAATCGTCGGTTCCACGGCCGGAAAAAGAATTAAAAGGATATGAAAAGGTATTTTTGAAAAAAGGAGAAAAGAAAAACATCACTATCATGCTAGATGAAAGATCTTTTGCCTTTTACAATACTGAATTTCAAAGGTTTGTAGTTGAACCAGACGTATTTAATATACTGGTAGGCTCATCTTCTGCATCGATTCTCCTTCAAAGCCAGGTATCTTTTTAAATTACGAATTAAACGACTGTATATTGTTGCAATTCCATAAATACACTATATATCAATTAATTAACTAATGAATCTAACGTGTTTTATGTTGGATGGTTCAATTTTCATAGGCAAAGTGTTACAAAATTAATTTTAACGAAAATAAAATAATGATAAAAAGAAGCATCTATTTCACGTTAGTAATATTTCTCTTTATTCATGTAAATGCTCAAGTGAATGATTGGGAAAATCCTTCAATATTTCAAAGGAATCGCGAGCCTGTCCGGTCAACTTTTCTCCCTTTTTCTGACAAGTCGTCGGCTATCTCAGATGAATATGAAAATTCGCCATGGTATTTATCGTTAAATGGATACTGGAAATTTAGCTGGGCTGCAACTCCTGAACAACGGGCAAAAGATTTTTACCAAAACGATTATAATGTTGCCAATTGGAAGGAGATTAAAGTCCCTTCCAATTGGGAACTTCAAGGTTATGGAGTTCCCATCTACACCAATATCACTTATCCTTTCAAAAAAAATCCTCCGTATATCAATCATTCTGACAATCCGGTTGGATCCTATCGCCGGTATTTCGATTTGCCTATAAATTGGAATAATCGCCGTGTATATTTACATTTCGAAGCTGGCACGGCGGCCATGTATGTTTGGATAAACGGGGAGAAGGTTGGTTATACTGAAAACACAAAGAGTCCTGCAGAATTTGACATAACAAAGTATGTGAAACCTGGAAAAAATCTTATTGCTGTTGAAGTATATCGTTGGAGCGATGGCTCTTATCTTGAAGATCAGGACTTCTGGCGTCTTTCGGGAATAGACCGTAATGTATATTTATACAGCACAGATAATTTACGAATTGCGGATTTCTTTGCTCGTCCCGATTTGGATGGGAATTACAAAAACGGAGAATTGGCTGTTGACGTTCTGTTAGCAAATTACAATCTTTCGGAGAAAAAAGTGGTATTGGAAGCATCTCTTCTGGATGCGAAAGAGAACGTGATTTTCAATCAAAATTATAAACTTGAAATTAAGGGGAATATTAAAAAAGAAATAACGTTATCTAAATCGATTTCGAATCCTACCCTTTGGAGCAATGAAAATCCTTATTTATATACATTGTTGCTGGCATTAAAAGACGCATCAGGAAAAACAATAGAAACGGTTGCTTCCAAAATAGGATTTCGTAAAGTTGAGTTGAAAGCTGGTCAGCTACTGTTGAATGGAAAAAAAATTATGATACATGGAGTGAATATCCACGAACATAATCAGCTTACAGGTCATTATCAGGATATTAAAACAATGATGCTCGATATAAAAACGATGAAACAACACAATATCAATGCAGTTCGTTGTAGCCATTACCCTAATAATGTTAATTGGGTGAAATTGTGTGATAAATATGGTCTTTATTTAGTAGATGAAGCAAATATTGAAAGTCATGGAATGGGATCTGGAAGAGAAAATATGGCTTATGATTCTGCTTGGAACAATGCCCACATGGATAGAACTATTAGTTTAGTGGAACGGGATAAAAATGCTCCTTCAGTAATTATCTGGTCTCTCGGCAATGAGTGTGCTAACGGAGATGCCTTTTTTAAAACATACAAATGGGTGAAACACCGAGATAATACTCGCCTTGTTCAATTTGAGCCTGCTCACGAAGACGAAAACACCGACATTGTTTGTCCCATGTATCCAAGTATTGATTACATGAAGGAATATGCTGGTCGCAAGCATGTAATCCGCCCTTTCATCATGTGTGAATATGCCCATGCAATGGGAAATAGTTCCGGTAATTTCAAAGAATATTGGGACATTATAAGTGAAAGTAAAAACATGCAGGGAGGCTTCGTTTGGGATTGGGTGGATCAGGGATTTGAAGTAACCGATGAAACTGGTCGCAAGTATTGGTCGTATGGAGGTGATATGGGAAGTCAAAACTATACCAATGATGAAAATTTCTGTCACAACGGGCTTGTATTTCCCGACAGAATCCCTCATCCAGGATTAATGGAAGTGAAAAAATTTTATCAGGATATTAATTTTAAAGCCAAACAACCGGAAACAGGACAGATAACGATAATGAATGGTTTTCATTATACAAATTTAAAAGACTACACATTCAAATACGAGGTTCTGAAAAATGGATTGATCATAAAAAATGGAACTTTTGATGTGGATTTAGCACCTGAATCTCAAAAACAAGTTCAATTAGATCTGCCTGAAATAAGGATGACGGATGGAGTTGAATATTTCTTGAATGTATTTGCTTATACACGTATTGGGTCTGAGATGATTCCACAAGGATATGAAGTAGCTCGTGAACAATTCAGCCTTGGTACCGGAAAATATTTCGTGCAACCCTCAAAAACCTCAGGAACAGTAAAAACAAACGAAGATAATAATTTTATCTATCTGAATACAGAAAAAGAAAATGTTTCTGTGAGCATTGATAAAAAATCAGGATTGATAAATGATTATAAAACAGATAATACAAGTTATTTCAATAAAAAACCGATACCTAATTTTTGGCGCGCTCCAACTGACAACGACTATGGAAACAACATGGAACGTAAGTGTAACATTTGGCGTACGGCTGGTGAAAACACAGTGTTGAAAAGTATTTTTTTAGAAAATGGAGCTGGAAGTGTTACTGTAATTGCAAATCTTTATTTAAAGGATGTCGCTTCCGAATACGAAATCAAATATACGATGTCTGAAGATGGCTCCCTTACTGTAAAAGTGTCGTACAAAGCTGGCGAAATAGAATTGCCGGAATTACCTCGGTTTGGCATGATTATGAGCCTGAACAAATCGCTGGAGAATTTCGCTTATTACGGACGCGGTCCGTGGGAAAATTATTCTGATAGAAACAATGCTTCATTTATAGGATTGTATGAAAGTAAAGTAGCCGATCAGTATGTTCCCTACACTCGGCCACAGGAAAATGGATATAAAACGGACTTGCGTTGGCTTACTCTCACCAACGGTAATGGAAAAGGAATTCGTATCGAAGGATTACAGCCTATTTGCGCAAGTGCATTGCAAAATTGGCCAGAAGATTTTGATGCCGGTTTGTCAAAAAAGAATCGACACATAAACGATATAACTCCAAACAGGAACGAAATTGTTCTTTGTGTTGATCTCGCGCAACGCGGTGTCGGAGGAGATAATAGCTGGGGTGCATTACCTCACAAACAATATTGTTTGAACAACACAGAATATACCTATGGATTTATTATCAGGTCACTTAAATAGAAATTTCACATTAAATTTCAGAACGAGAAAAGCTTAATTTCGCCCTCAATTAGTTTTTTAAGGATAGAAAGAATGTCTGAAAATGCAAGGCATTCTTTCTTTTATTTTCCCTGAATATTATGAAAAAAGTCACTTAATATGAACCATTTTGTTACTAAACTCAATAGTAAACTTAACTTAGAACTACAATCTATTGATTTAGAAACAGACAACGCAATAGAAAAATATCATAAGTCTTTTGAATGCGTAACAAATGTCTTGAATCAACTCAAGGCATTTCTTTTGAGATATAATTTCTATGACGAAATGGAGGAAATCTTATTTTTCAAAAAACTTAAGCCTGAGTTATATAAGTGGAATAACCATTACAATAGCAAGCGAAAATATATACTTGAATGGTTTTATTCCAAAAGATGCCATTCAAATCCAGAGATTGATTGAAAGTTTATTGTAAAAAATAGTTTTAAGGAGTTTTCGAACAATCCTTTTAACATAATATTACTCGTATTACACCCGTAGTGCATTTGTAAAATAGCAATAAAAAAAGTCGTTCATTTCGGATAAAATCTGTATATTTATATGATTACCAGTTAAATAATTAAAATGAACAACTTCATAACAAAGTATGAGAAAATTCTCGAGATATTAAAGCAATTTGAGACAAAAAGTTACTTTTTGAATCAAATTCGTTTTCCGCATTTAAGTGATATTGAATTAATCGCTTTAGATATAACGGCAGAATCACTAAGTATTAATTCAGAACTAACGGTCAGCGAAGCTAATATCAGTTATTTAGACCTCTGCCAAGCACATTAAGTTCAAAAATTGAACGCAGTGTTTATAATCCTCGAAGACGAAAATTATTTTTTGTAAAAGAGCGAATCCGTAAAGCGTTAGCGGAAAAGTTGACCGGTTCTGAAAACTATTTTATCGTTGACAGTATGCCTTTGGAAATCTGCAAACTAAGTCGTTCCTCAAGAACTACTATTTGCAAAGAAAACTTCTTGACAAGTTTATCCAAAGGTTATTATGCCAGTCAAAAGTTGCATTTTTATGGTTACAAATTACATGCTGTATGTAGTTCAACCGGCGTTTTTACCAATTTTGAGCTCACTCAAGCCGATGTACATGATATCCATTTTTTGAAAAACATAAAAACCAACATGTCTTCTTGTGTTTTGATTGGTGATAAAGGTTATTTAAGTGCTGACTACCAACTCAATTTATTTACTTCAAACCAAATAAAGTTAGAGGTATCAATGAGAGTTAATCAACATGATTACCAGAAACGACCTTATCTTTTCAGAAAAACCAGAAAACGAATTGAAACGCTCTTTTCTCAATTGTGTAATCAATTTATGATTCGTCGAAACTACGCTAAGTCTTTTGACGGTTACAAAACAAGAATACTATCTAAAATCACCGATGTAACGGTTATCCAAATGATAAACAAATTATTAAACAGAAATATAAACAATCTAAAATCACTTGTAGTTTAAATGTACTACGGGTAATGATAATTACACTTCAAAAAATACTATTTTCAAATCAAAAGAAGAACTCCAATGAATAATGACGTGAAAGTATCATTTATTGGATTGAATGTTTTACGGGGTTTGTAGTTTGAAATTTACTTTTACCAGTACAAATTTACAAATCTTTATCATCATGAAAACAAAATTACTTTTCAGAATTTATACCGCTATTTTTGTATGCGGTATATCTTTTCTTAGTGCTAATGCACAAGTTGTAACATGCTATGATCAAACTGAATCAAGTGCAAATGATTTTTGGTTAACTCATTTATATTATTTATAATGTACTGATTACCTCAACACAGGTGGAAAAGATATTTCAAACCTAGCATGGGCAGTATGTGTCGATTTTAATGGCGGTGGTTACATTGATTTCAACAAAATCCGGTAACAAATCCATTCATTGATTTAATCTCTACAGATGATAACAATAAGCTGGCAGAAGTATCGCATGTCTATTCTACAGCAAGTCTCATTTTTCGGGCAAGTTGCGATTATAAACAAAAATATATTATCGACTTTGCAGGACGGTATGATGGGAGCTGGAAGTTTCCCGAAAATAATCGGTGGGGATTCTTTCCATCTGTATCAGAATTGTCAGAGAGAGAATCAGATCATTTATAAATGATTTCCGTGATTTAGTTATGGCACTCGCTTGTGCCCTATCTAATTTCAAACTAAAATATCAATAATAAACTAACTTATATAAACTCTAATATTATTATGAGATCAACCATTTTACATTTAAGAAATTTAGTAGGCTATGCCTGCTGCGTACTCATTTTTATGAGTCAGGAGACATTTGCTCAGAATGCCCGGATATCTATAGATGCATCGCACGTGCTAAAAAGTCTGTCGCCACTCATATATGGATCTTGCATCGAAGATGTCAATCATGAAATTTACGGAGGGCTTTACGATCAAAAAATCTTTGGTGAAAGTTTCGAAGAACCTTCCACCGGAATAGATTTTGTGGGATTCTCCGAATATGAGGGATTCTGGAATCTTCAGGACAGTGATGTGTTGGTACAGGCATGGCCAGGCGCAAAATTAGTCAGTGAATCACCTATTTTTGCCGATGGCAGTGCCGAAGTAGATATTAAGTTCACCGGAACATCAGGTTATAATGCTGGCTTTATATTTCATACTTCTACAGCAGGTAATGGCGCCGATAACTTTAACGGATATGAAATATCATTGTTACAGAACGGCACCCAATTAATGCTGGGCAAACATCAACATAACTATACTCTTTTGCAGGTTGTAAACGTATCATTCACCCCAAGTAATTGGACCAACCTAAAAGTCAAGATGCTGGGTGCACGAATTCTGGTTTATGTGAACAACTCAGTAAGTCCGGTTCTTGATTATACAGATAATGACAGCCCGATAGAAAGCGGGACTGTTGGGTTAAGAACATGGAACTCGGATGCTCTTTTTAAAAACTTAAAGATCAATACTCCGATCGATACTCTCACAACAATCTTTAAAACAACACGGGCATCGTTTGTCAGCAGTACGTGGGATGCAATAAGCAATGATGCTGACAGTGTTGTGTTTGCAATAGATCAAACAAATCCATATAATGGAAATAATTCACAGTCTATTAATTATATAAAAGGGACAGGAAAGGCAGGAGTTGCCAATCAAAGTCTTAATCGCTGGGGCATTTCAGTTAAACAAGGCCAGGAGTTTCAGGGAAGGCTATATCTGAGAGCAAAGGATTTTTCAGGACCGGTCACTGTTGCATTACAAAGTGCTGATGGAACAATAACCTATGCTACCCAACAAATTACCCAGCTCACTGAAGTCTGGGCGAAATATCCTTTCACCCTGACTTCTAATACCACCGACACAAAGGCCAGATTTGCCATTTGGATGGAGAATCCGGGCCAGGTTTGGATTGATCAGGTGACACTGATGCAAACAGGCGACCAACAATTTAAAGGTTTGCCATATCGGAATGACATTGGTACAGCAATGGTTGCCGAGGGATTGTCGTTCCTTAGATATGGCGGCACTATGGTGAATGCTCCTGAATACCGTTTCAAGAAAATGATTGGTGACCCGGATCTTCGACCTCCTTATCAGGGCAACTGGTATAAGTATTCTTCCAATGGTTTTGGCATTGAGGACTTTCTTAAGTTTTGCGAGGCTGCACGATTTACAGCTGCATTTGCCATTAATATAGAGGAAACGGCAACAGATGCTGCCGATATGGTTGAATACCTGAATGGCGATGTGTCTACTGTTTGGGGCGCAAAACGAGCTGCTAACGGGCATCCTGAACCTTATAACGTAAAGTATATTGAAATAGGAAATGAGGAAGTGCTCGGCAGTGATGATTATAATGCCTACATGCATTACACTGATCGTTTTGACTCACTTTATAGCGCAATGCATGCAAAGGACGCATCCATACAGTTTATCTGTTCAGCATGGTGGCGTCCGGGCTCATCTAATATGAAACCTGTATTCGACCGTGTTAACGGGAAGGCGGCCTATTGGGATTTACACCCATGGACCGACGATACTTTTGCGGGAACGAATGTAGATAAGGATCTGACTAATATGCAAAATTATTTTAGAACTTGGGATTCGAATGCCACTCTGAAATGTGCTCTTTTTGAGGAAAATGGTAGTCTGCATAATTTACAGCGTGCATTAGGGCATGCAACCGTCTTGAATGCTATTCGCCGGCATAGTGATTTTGTGTTGACGTCTTGTCCGGCAAATGCCTTGCAACCTTATCTTCAAAACGACAATGGTTGGGATCAGGGACAAATCTTCTTTACCCCTGATCAGGTATGGGGAATGCCAACGTTCTATGCCCAGAAAATGGCTTCAGCCAACCACCTTCCGCTGCTAGTGTCATCCACAGCTTCAGGACTGGATATCACTGCTACCCGTAGCGAAAATAGTGATACTTTGATTCTTCACGTAGTTAATACTGCTTCGGTTCCAAAAAAAACCTTAGTGTTAATTAACGGATTGAACGGTGTATCGGGTGTTGTGAATACATACACCCTCTCAGGGGCTTTGAATTTGAAAAATACACCTGACGATCCCGAAAAAGTTAAAACAATTGAGTCGTCATTACAATCCCGGTTTGACTCAGTGAATTATACTTTCCAGCCTCATTCCTATACCATTTTACGCTTTCTACCTGTACCGACATCCGATCAAATTATAAAGGTTGGAGCAGATAATAATCTAAAAATTTATCCTAGTCCGGCAAAGGATCAAATAATAGTTGAATATAACGGAAGTGGAGAAATAGAAATCTATAATGTGAATGGTCAGGTAGTGTTGTCCAAAAAGATTGTCAATACTGCGGATGTCGATGTCTCAGGATTAAGCGCAGGTTTGTATTATGTCCGATCAAAGACTCAGCCGACATGGAAAACTATTAAAATCTTAAAATCTTAAGGTATTACTAAAAGAAACAGGAAAGACATTTTTGTTGATAGAAGTGTATTTACAATTACTACATTAAATTCGAAAATATAGTATAATATATATATATGCTACTGAATACAAAATGTATAAATAGATTCTTTGAATATATCAAATTGGAATCCCGTTTGGAATCCCCAAAAAACAAATTGTTGACTTGATAAACGCTATGTTTTACCAAATCAACAATTATTTCAAACTAAAATGGGCTTTTTAAGGCTCGACTAACTATACAAGTGATTTAATGCGGGTCTCAATTTGGGTTCCAATTTGATGATTTCTTATGATACCTTATGAGTGTTTATGGTATAAATGAAGATATTTATATGTATTTTTGTAATGTCATAAAGTATCAAATGAAATAACAGAGAATTATAATTTTATATCCTAGTAAGACAACAAAAATCCACCCGCGTAAACAATCTTGTTGAAGGGTGGATTTTTTGTTTTATTCACCTCAAAACCGGAAATATTCTTTTGAAGGAATTGGTGCTATTTGTTTCCAAATGAGAAGGCAGAAATTCCGGGGTATAGGCATTCCATGCAACCTCTATACTCCGGATTTTTCATCACTCAAATTCTATCCACCTCTCAATTTAGTCATTAATTGTATTCAAATTTAGAGAGGGTAAAATTATTGAGGGCAAAACCATTGCTTTCAACGGCTTTGCCCTCATGGAAAAAGTTAAGATTCAGGTTAAAATTTCTCACTTCACACAAAGCGAGAAAAAATAAAGGCGTAAGGTCAGGTTGTTCACAAATAATATAATTATGAGTGTTCTATTTATTCACTGAAAAAGAAGTTACACCTCCGGTTCAGTCTATAAGCAGTCTTAGGTTCGAGAATTTTACCTTTACCGTTGGTAATAATTCTGGATGGGCTAATGCCATACATGTTTACTAATTCGGCTTTTACCTTTTCGGCACGGCGGTTGCTCAAACCCTGATTGTACTCTACGCTTCCCATATAATCGCAATATCCGCGTACTTCCACCATCAGCATTGGGTTATCAGTCAATTTTTGTGCCGCAAGTTTTATGGTGCGTTCGGCTTCCTGATCCAGGTTCGTTTTGTCGAAATCGAAATAAACACTTCCGAATCCATTGGCTTTATCCTTGCTCAGGCTTCTACCCCAAAAATCAACCGGTGTGTTTTTAGGTGTGTTTGGTTCCTTGTCGCGATTATCCGGCACACCATCGTTGTCGCCATCAGGACCATCACTTGTGAAGTATTTGATATCATTGGGGTTGATAGGTTCGCCGTTTTTCCCTTTGGGATCAAATCCCGGAATGGTACGTCCATAGAAATCCACAATGTTTCCTTTCGGGGTGTTCGGTTCTTTATCACGGTAATTGGGTACGCCATCGCCATCATTGTCAGGCCCATCGGCAATCGTCCGTTCCAGTTCATCCACGCGTGGCTCAAGCCCGTCCACCTTTTTCTTTATATTATTGATTTTATCAGGGAGCGAATCGGCTTTTGCCTTAGCTTCCTTAGCCATTGCGTAAGCATCAAAGGCCATGGGCATTCCGTTGCGGACATGGTCGTTATTTTTGCCCCCAATTTTCCAGCGAACAAGGAACATGCCCATCGACAGGAAATCATTGGTAACTCCCTTAAAGTTATACCCTCCGTTATCCTCAGTTTTGTTGCTGCCTTCCAGGTTATCCTTATTATGCGAACGATACTGGAGTTTGGCTCCAACAGCCAGTGATTTGGTGAGATTATATTCCACCATCAATCCTACCGGAACCGTTAGCGCCCATCCATCTTTCACTTTGTCGAACTTTACATCGTCCTTGTACAAAGTTGTATTGTAATAAGCCAAACCACCACCAAGAGTACCCCAAACGCCCCAATGCTCCGACGGGCAGTCAAAGAGATTCAGCAAGTTCATGGCTACATAAGGATTAAAATGGAATAAATTCCCGGAAAAATGGATGTCGCCATTCTTTGCGCTATACGGGAAATAATACAATTCAGCGCCCAGGCCCCAAACCGGAGTCAGAGTCCTTTCGACTGAAACACCCATACTCAATTTCAAAATTGAATTTGGAACTACGTCGTTGTACTTTTGATACACATCACCATCGAACTTATTGGCACCCATTTCCGCGGTTACCGACCAATGACGGTCGTACTTTACCTGTGCAAACGTAACTACATTCGCAACCAACAAAATAAATAAAAGAAAGAATTTTTTCATACGAATAATTGATTTTATAAAATAGCTCGCACCGAACTATGATTAATTATTTTCTAATAATGTTACCTGATTTTCTAATAATGTTATCCGAAATTTAGTTACAATTTCGTTTCTTTTGTTCATTCCGAGTTTATTCAAAATACGTATAATATTTATATTCACCGCATTTAGCGATGCATTCATATTTTCTGCTATCTCCTTACTGGTTAATCCTAAAGCCACCAAACCAAAACAGATCGACTCGTTGAGCGAAAGTGAGGGAAATGACTGCTGAATAATACTCAACGCATCATCGAGATGCTGTTCCGTTACCTCCTTCTTGCTATTGGGAATAAAAAACTCGTTGTCCAAACCAATGTGAATTTTTTTATCCATCAACACCTGGAAAACAGAAACTTCCACAAACTGGAAAAGGTACAAATCCGGTTCACCGGTAAGTTTAATCCCTGAACATTTAATGAACGACTGAACCCTCTCTCTTTTTAATAAACGGAGTGCCAAAACCCGATTGGACAGGGTTCCATGCTTTTCCAAATCAACGATCAACGTACGAAACAAACCTATATTCTTGTTATAAATACGCCTGTTCAGGTTGTAATCCAAAACACTTGCCAGTCCCACAAAATCCAACGCTTGCCGGTTGCATTCAATCAAATCACCTTTTTTATTGAATATCAAAGCACTAACAGGCAAATTATTCAAAAGGAAATATCGTTGAGATAACAACTCCATATAATCCTGCACATTTTCCATTATCAAGTTCCAAAATAATCCTTACTGCATTTTTAAGAAAAAACAAACAGACATTTCAAACATAATTATTTACTTAAGATAAAACAAAGTCAAGGCATAATTGTAATTAAAATTCTAATTTAAAACTAACGTTTGTTACATGGTACAGCCTAATGATCATTTATTATTTCACGTTTCAATAACGTTTATTATTTATGCACCCCAACTGAACCCGGCATATTGCGTTGACGCTTCAAGCGTATATGCGCCTGCTGATAAAGCAGGGATAAGCTCATAGGGATTATTATCGGCTGTATCTGCACAAGCATTCGTAGCTGTATTTTCAAATTATTGAGTTATCGCCCGTTTTATACACGCGCGATAAAATCGCTAAGATTGTTCTGCGTAAGTAAATTATCATACAAATATGCACGGATTTTGCGTCTCGCATTTTTCATGATAATTCGTCATAAAGCTTTTTCCTTTGTTCCCTCTGTGCCTTCGTGGTTATATTTATTCACCACTAAGACACAAAGAGCAAAGAGTTATTTTTCCTTTTTCAAATTTTTAATGTGCCTTACGATAAAAAATGTACCTTGTTTGTTTCATTACATCAAAACATCATATTGCTTCTTTCAGTTTTTGTTTGGAAACTGCAGGGTACCGCACATTTATTCTGAATGGAGATTGTATTTTATAGTTTGATTGTTATTCCAAATTTTCCTCCGGAAAAGGCATTTCCACCACCAAATTCGAGGTTTATTCCAAATTTATCCGTGAAATAGTAACGTCCACCTACCTGAGCGCCCAGACCGAGCCCCGAACTATGGGAACCATCATATTTGTCGGAATAATTCCAAATAAAGTATCCTACATTAAGACCTGCATAGAAATCCCAGTTTCTCGGTATTTTCAGCAGCGTGTTGAAATGGTAATTCCCATTTCCCGAAATTCCTATCACAGAGTAATTATGATGGATGCCATATACATTATCGTAATGTGACCGGTACGACAACTCGCCACCTACGCTGATATCGGGATGCACCTGATAATCAAGACCCACATATACGGGAACTCCATCGGACGAAAAACCGACTCCCCCGTTTAGTTGAGCCTGACCTTTAGCAAGCGGTGCTTGCGCAAACAGCGAACCTGCCGCAAACATCAAAAAAAGAAACAATACATTTTTTTTCATTTTTATATTTTAGTTTATAATAAAGCATTTGCATGTAATACTTTATTTAGTTTACAATAAACGAACATGCTCGTTTTAAGAAATTAGAGAATGATAGCTTATGTAGATCCGCAAGTAATAAACGAATTTGCCTGAGAAATTCGCCTGAGTTACATTTCACTTATTTATGTTACTTCTTTATTTTCAGTCAAATATTTATCCTGTATCACTATTTTTTTCCACCACTGAGGCACAGGGTTGTTTACATCTAATAAAAAAGCATCTTTATATTAAACCATCTGACCTTTGTCTATGATTATAATTTCGCTCCTACGGAGCTCCCATGCGTGTGATAACCAACACACTTCTACCAAGATATCGCTTCTCCGAAGCTAAGGAAAAGCTCCGTTAAGAGCGAATTTAGGTAGAAATAATCCATTTCCCTTTATCAGACGCCCCGTAGGAGCGGGCATTACAAAAAATCAAGGCAACTTCATTAAAAGCATTTGTTTGTAAGCAAGCATTCTCCAAGAATTTTTTTGCCCGGCAGATTGGATTGCTTCGTTAATTACAAGTTTTTAACAATAAATTGTTGTTCCTTCGTGCCCTTTGTGTCTTTGTGGTTATTTCTCTTCTTTTCCACCACGGAGGCACTGAGTTCACGAAGCATTTCTTTCTTTGTGCCCTCCGTGTCTTTGTGGTTATATTTTTTACCGCAGAGACACGAGATTATTCTTCTTTTATAAATCCTATCCTCCGCCGTGGATAAGGTTTTGTATGACCCGCTTGCATTTCGGCTAAGGTTTGGTTTATCAGTTCCAGCTGCACGCGGGTGTCTTCGTTAATGTCGTTCTGGTCGGCAAAGAGCTCTTCAACATATTCTTTAAGTTCTTCAATCCTATCTGCAGGTCGATTGGCAATCATCTGACGTATTTCTACAAAAGCACGCATAATGCCAATGTTGATGTTGATTGCCAATTCCGAACTTAACACACTGCTCAACATGGCCACTCCCAATTCTGAAAAAGCAAATGGGAGATAGCGGATACCGCCTCTTTGGTTTGAGGTGCTAAAATTGAACCTCAAAGAATGCCATTCTTCCTTCGTTATCTCAAACATGAAATCTGAAGGAAATCGTCGGATATTAGCACGGACTGAACGCTTTAAATACTTGGTTTCAATACCATACATTTCTGCCAAATCAAAATCAAACATCACCTTCATTCCCCTGATGATGTATATCTTGCTTTGAATGAGTTGTATATTCATATTTCTTCCTTCGTGCCCTCCGTGTCTTTGTGGTTATATTTTCCATTTTTCCACCACTGAGGCACAGGGTTGTTTATATCTAAAAGCATCTTTATATTAATGGCCTTTATCTATGATTATAATTTCGCTCCTACGGAGCTCCCATGCGTGTGATAACCAACGCTTCTACCAAGATATCGCTTCTCCGAAGCTAAGGAAAAGCTCCGTTAAGAGCGAATTTAGGTAGAAATAATCCATTTCCCTTTATCAGACGCCCCGTAGGAGCGGCATTACAAAAAGTCAAGGCAACTTCATTAAAGCATTTGTTTGAAAGCAAGCAACCTCCAAGAATTTTTTGCCCGGCAGATTGGATTGCTTCGTTAATTAAAAGTTTTTAACAATAAATTGTTGTTCCTTCGTGCCCTTTGTGTCTTTGTGGTTATTTCTCTTCTTTATTTCTCTTCTTTTCCACCACGGAGGCACAGAGTGCACGGAGCATTTCTTTCTTTGTACCTTTGCGGCAGATATTTTTTCTTACAAAAGGTTAGTTAATTTATAGATAGTCCTACTTCTTTTTTAAAAATGAGAGAATCCATAAAAACGCGACAGCTCCTACAATAGCGCTTATCAAACTACCAATGATACCGGTGCCGGTGCCAATGCCCAAGAAGCGAAAAAGCCATCCGCCCAGTACTCCTCCCACAATACCAACCAATAAGTTAACCACAAGGCCAAAGCCGCCACCTTTAACTAATTTACCGGCAACATAACCAGCAACAACCCCGATAATGATAAATAATAAAATATTCATAATGCTATGGATTAAAAAATTATATTTATTGTATTTAATTAGCCTTCATCAATACATTTCGTAAATTTCCCTTTTTCTACTACGGAGGCACTGAGTCCACGGATTTATTGCATTTTAAATGCAAGTATTGAATATTGGTCTTGACAACAAGCTGTTTGTGTTGTTATTGTTGAACTTTTATATCCCCATTGATCCCGTTGATAAAAATAAATAGTCGTATTACCTGTCGCGGCAGTCAGGTCTATCACCCAAGAATTATTTACTACAATATCAGCATTATAAGGATAAGGATTTACATATTCACCCCCTACAAAAAACTCACTCTGGTTACTACCGGCAGTACCATCATTTATAACCGTTGATCTTGCTATAGTAGCGGTACCGGCGGTACTCCATGCCACATACCTCCAACTGTAAAACACCCCTGTTTGGACAAAGAATCCAAATTTGCCTTGTACGAAATATTTGCCGGGGGGCAAAGTGATGCTTAAACCACAATAGAAGTAAGTGGTATTACCGTTAACAGCGTCGCTTGCCGCCGCGGAAGTTGTAATTGGTATATTTGTATAGCCAGTAGTAAAAGTGCCCGTATAAGTATTCAATCCCAATTTTGCAGTCGGTTGCCAAGATGCATTGCCATTAGCATCCGAAGTTAATATATTGCCGGCAGCCTGCGTTCCGTCCACTAACCGAAAAGCAGGACTGGTGCTGTTTTGCACATGCAAGGTAGTGCTTGGAGCGTTTGTTCCTATCCCTATTTTTCCCGCAGGAGCGGCAACAGTTCCCGTCATTCCCGTTCCAAAGATGGCATTGCCTATATTCAACTGGTTACTGGCGGTATTGTTTGCCATATCGGTAACAGAAGCTCCAATAGCAATATTTTTGCTACCTGTAGTTATGTTATACCCTGCCTGATATCCAAGAGTGGTATTGTTTGCTCCTGAGGAAATATTTTGACCGGCACTGAAACCTAACAGCGTGTTATTACTCCCCGTAGAACTATATCCCGCATCAAATCCGAGAGTGGTATTGTTTTGTCCGATGGTATTTGTGTATAAAGAGTTTACCCCCACGGTCACATTGTAACCTCCTGTCGTGGTATTAAAAGCAGCAGAACTACCTACGGCTACATTACTTTCACTCTTACTTTTCTGCAGAGCGCTGGTACCGATAGCCACGTTGTTATTCCCAACAACATTAAATAAAAGGGTTTGGTAACCAATACCTATATTGCTTCCCCCGGTAGTATTAGAATAAAGAGATTGATAGCCTAACCCCATATTGTTGCTTCCTGTTGTATTGTTATAAAGAGCAGCAAAGCCGCTGGCATAATTAGTTCCTCCTGTTGTATTTTTATAAAGTGCAAGATTGCCACTGGCATAATTGTAATTTGCCGTTGTATTACTATAAAGTGCGTTTGAGCCACTGGCATAATTTATGTTTCCCGTTGTATTACTATGAAGCGCGTTTTCGCCGCTGGCATGATTGCCCTGTCCCGTTGTATTACTATAAAGAGCAGAAAAGCCGCTGGCATGATTACCAGCTCCCGTTGTATTATTATAAAGAGCTTGGTAGCCGCTGGCATGATTACCAGATCCCGTTGTATTACTATAAAGAGCTTGGTAGCCGCTGGCATGATTGGCAGTTCCTGTTGTATTACTATAAAGAGCTTGACAGCCTAACCCCATATTGTTGCTTCCTGTTGTATTGTTATAAAGAGCAGCAAAGCCGCTGGCATAATTGTAACTTCCTGTTGTATTAAGACGAAGCGCAAGAATGCCACTGGCATAATTGTAATTTGCCGTTGTATTACTATAAAGTGCGTTTGAGCCACTGGCATAATTGCTGTTTCCCGTTGTATTACTATAAAGCGCGTTTTCGCCGATGGCATGATTGCCCTGTCCCGTTGTATTACTATAAAGTGCATAATGGCCGCTGGCATAATTATCAGATCCCGTTGTATTACTATAAAGCGCTCTCAAGCCGCTGGCATAATTACCAGATCCCGTTGTATTACTAAAAAGTGTATAATTGCCGCTGGCATAATTATAAATTCCATGTGTATTATTATAAAGTGCTTGTACGCCAATTGCCATATTATCTGAGAAATCATCCAAGCTGCCGCCCCCCGTGCCTATGGTTAAACCGTTAATGTAGGCATCACCGCCGGCTACCGTAAAGGCTGCTTGTTGTCTTGCTGCTTCAGAACCGGATGATGAAGAAGCTACCGTAGCTGCCGTCGGTGTTCCTACCGCCACACGGGTAACATTATTGGTGCCATCCCAGATAGCCCGCATGGCTTCATTGCTATTTACTGTTACGGGCAAGTCATAAGCATCGTTGGTACCAATGGTTTTCAGCGCCCCATTGGTGTTACCACCAACCAACCAGGCAGAAGGAATTGATGTAACATCAGCCAGACGTACCCATTTGGTGCCATCGTTGTAATAATATCCGGCAGTAACATCACCCACATTGGCAGTGTTGTACACGGCCATCCCCTTCACGTGTTGCGACAGGGGCGAAGCGGATGTGGTGGCGCTGAGTGCCACACGGGGAAGCAACAATCCTTTGTCGGCGCTCCCGTCCGTTTTGTTTTTCATGTCCAAGAGCGCATCGCTATTGGGCTGGTCGTTGGACCCGATGGTTACTTGCGCTTGTAAACCCAGGAATAATCCTGAGAGTAATGCTGTAATAAATAGTGTCCTTTTCATAAGTCAAATTGTTTTAATTGGTATTATAGTCATTCATATTTGGTTGTCGGAACGTTTTAGTTTCCGCTGAACAGAGACTTTTATTTCAATATATTCGTTACCATTTTATTTGAAATCAAACATGATTTTGTTGCTTTCTTCGGAATTGATGTCAGATACAGTGTTGCGCTGTCCGAAACATTCTCGCTGTTCTTTACTGTATAGGTTACCGGCACTGTACCCACAAAAGTGGCTACCGGTACAAAAGTATAGGTGCCGTCAGCGTTTAATGTTACAGTTCCTACATTGGCGATGGCGATAGCTGTTCCCGGAGTAAGTGTTGTGGTAGTTCCTCCATAAGTTACTGTCGCTGTTGTAATAGCCGGATTTGCCCCCCCCAAATGTCATTGTCTTTAACGGTGCCGGTAATAGTTGTTCCTTGCGGAGCAGATTTGGCATCATCGTTTGCGACAATGGATGGTGTAGGAGTTGAAGTTACTGTTACATTAATACTACTGGTGGCAGTCCCTCCCTTTCCATCTGAAATGACATACGTGAATGGAACATCTCCCGTATAAGAAGGATTTGCGGTGAATATCAGGTTACCAGAAGCATCCTGATATGCCGTGCCGGCTGTTACACCTCCCACTGTAATGGTGGTGGGACTGGTAGAACTCGTAGAAATTGTCGTTCCGTTGTAACTGATTGATGTTACGGTCAGAGCATCTTTATCCGGGTCGGAATCGTTTGCCAACGGATGAACCGTTACCGCTGTTCCTTGTTGTACCGTTGCCACATCGGGGTTGGCTACCGGCGGATTGTTCACTCCGGTAACAACGTCTTTTATCACATTGATATACAAATTGGCATTGTCGGTTCCGCCGTTAACATTGGTGGCTGTGTAGGTGATAGGTGGCACTGAGCCGGTGTATCCCGTTGCCGGTGTAAAGGTGTATGTTCCGTTAGCATTAACTGTAATTGTACCGTAGGTCGTTGTTCCAACGGTTAGTGTTGTTAATGTACCGATTGTTATGTTAGTTCCGTTGAACGTAGCACCCGTTACCGTAGTAAGGTTGGTGTCGTTTGTTAACAGGTTTCCACTAACAGGTTTTCCTTGCGGGGTTTGGTTGATATCGTCTGTGGCAACTCCGACACATTCACTTATAGCATTATTCTGAGATGTTCCTACACCTTGTCCTGATGCTCCAACAGCAGTAGGAACTCCATTGACATCTACCATAGTTCCAAAGTTGATATTTGGATTCTGCGTGCTTAATGTACCAGAGGCTGTTGTCGTTGGATTAAAATTACCTGCACCCTCTATGGCATCAGGACAGCCATCTCCATCCGAATCCAAATCTAAAATATCAGGTATGCCGTCTCCGTCTGTATCGCAAGGATGATTCGCAAATAATGAGTATTGAAGTTGGTCGTTTGCTGTATTAATCCCTGTGCTTGTTATCGTAATTGTACTGACCAATAAGTCTCCAATCCCTTTAATCAATAACACTTGATCATCATTAGTGCCCGTTACCGTAATCCTACCAGATATGTTATCAAAAGTTAAGAAATTTACAGGGGGGTTAAGTATTGAATTGTAATTTATTGAAGCAAAATTTCCATTGGGATGTCCTCCATTGACTTTGAAAGTTATTACAGCAGAACCGCTCCCAAGGCTTGGATCCAAATCATTGATAAAAAATGCAATCTCTTTTGCAGGCACAGGAGTGCTGAATGAATAGGTAAAACTTATATTACCAAACTTAGTAACCCTTCCTTCACCTCCATTTTGATTGACATAATAGTGAGTTTGAGTATCGAAAAGAGTATTAGAATAGGTTTGGGCAGTAGCGCCTGTCAGTGTGGCTGTCAGCGTGGAAGAAGTTTTTCCTTTCCAGGGTCCAGTCGTATTTTGAGCTAAAAATCCGGAACAGTTTTCATCAATGTCTTTTATTCCATCATTGTCATTATCTAAGTCTAAATAGTCCGGCACACCGTCTCCATCTACATCATCACAGGCTGTATCACCAAATACAACTTCGGTTAACGAGGTACGTTTTGGAGTAGCTGAACTAATATTGTAGTCATCAACTATTACCATTTGTATTTTTGTTACATTGGTATAAGTTTTACTCAAAATGACAACGTAACCAGCTGAATACATGGAAGGAAGCAAAATAGCTTCTGTCCCTAAAAGCGTTGCACCATTATATAAACGGACTGTAATGTTTTTAGGGCCTTCATCGAATCCCCAAGGTTGATAAAATTTCACTCTGCTGATGGTAGAAACGGCATCCATATTAAAAGTAAAGGTAACAGGGTTGACCGACTGCAGCCAATAAACCCCATAATTTCCATACCCACTTGATGGTAATCCTGTGTCGCCCTCACCGTCGAGTACATAACTCATAGAACCTTCTGTAGGAGTTTTATCGGCGGAAACGAATGAAGCTCCTTTTGGCACAAAAACCGGACAGGTTTGTGCATGTACAACTCCGGTTGCCATGCCTAAGAGCAAACAAACAGCATGAAATTTAACCATAAAAGTTCCTCTTTTTATTTGACAAAAATAGAAGTGTAAAAAATTTTTCATATTATTCTCTTTTGATTTGATTATTTGGTTATTATACCTGCCACCTGCACGAAAACACCGGCAGAGATCACTTTAGTTTTCTATTTTCGTTGTGTCTTCTAACATCTCCGCTGCGAAATAAAATCGCAGAAAACGCATTGCCTATTCTTAATCTACTTTCACCGGCACACTGAAAGCCTCACTTGTACATCCAATATATAGCAATCCTTTCAGCTAAAAATGTAAATAATGCATTTATTTAAGAACAAAAATGATATTGATATAAGAGCAATCTGAAGATGTACCAATAATATCGTATGTCATTACCCCATTGGCATCAATGGATATATTTTTAAATACAGATGAATCGTAATAGGTTATGTAGTAATACAGGTCGGTCTTGCCGGGTATAAAAGGCACTACCGATGGAGCTCCTGAGCTTTTGATAGCAGGCAACGAAAACTGATTGTAATACAACGCGTAGAGATCTTTTACATTCCCGGTACTGGTGGCAGAAGTATCGAATGAAACCGAAGGCATGTAGAACCAATTGGTGTAACCCAATGGAAGTGCCACCCATTTTGTTCCATCGTTATAATAAAAACCACGGCTAACATCGTATCCGTTGCCTACAGAAGTAGTAGCGGTATTGTAAACCGTCATACCTGCTACGTGCTGCGTAAGCGGTGCCGGATTATTGGTGGCGGTAAGCGCTACCCTGGGAAGCAATAAACCCTTATTGCCATTACTGATCAAATCAAGTACGGCATTTGAATTCGGCTGATCGTTTGACCCGATGGTTACTTGCGCTTGCAAACCCAGATACAATCCGGATATCAACATGGCAATTAAAATAGTTTTTTTCATAAGTCAAATTGTTTTAATTGATATTATCTTTGTTTATATTTAGTTTCTGGAGATTTTTTTCTATTAAATAAATATCTTTATTTCAGCACATCGGTAACATTTTTATTGGATATCAAGCAAGTGCTATGAAATTTAATTCCAAAATCAATATTGCTCACGTTTCCGGTAATCGCGCCGGTAGTTACGGTTCCATCCACCGTTCCATCGCTTCCAGCACCGGTACCGATATGCTCGCCGGTATAGAAGCCCAAAGTGGGAAGCGTCAGTGCCGGACGTGTGGCCTGTCCCACCGTGGCCGTGCTGGTTGTAAGATAAAGGGTATAATTGTTGCCTTTCGCCGATGAACAACTGCTGTATGTCCCGTCTGTGGCCACGCTTACCACATTTTCCACTTTAGAGGTGGTATTATTGTAAATCACCACCGACAGCATTCCGGTTCCGTTTGTCCCCGTTCCGTTTACTGTATTGTCGTTTAATCCGTTATGGTCATTGAACACTGCGCCTGACAGGGTATAGTTTATTGTAACAACCACAGGTTTTATAGCCGAGGTGCAACCTGAAACGGTACTTGTTCCCAGTATATAATACGTTCCACTCGTTGTTACCGCTTCCGGATGACTCAACACGCTGGTACAGGCCGCATCAGTATAGTACGAATAGGTCTGGTTGCTGCTACTACCGGCTGTTACCGCAGCAGCGGTCAAATCAACCGTACCCGGGCTGCACACCGCTGCCGGATTGGTAATCACCAGTGTAGGGAGGCCGTAGAGAGTTACCGAACTGCTGTTATTGGTAGTGTTCGTTTCCGTCCCCGCATAGGCTACAGTAGCGGTATTAACCCACGAAGTTCCTGTAGTAGAAGGGGGCAACGCTTTAATAGTTATCGTAGGATATGCATAGGCAGAAGCCAGAGCATCACTCCTTTTAAACGTATATGTATTCCCTGAATTCGACACTGTCCAACCTGTTCCTGAAGGGGTGGACTGGACAGTAAAACCCGCAGGTACAACATCGGTTACCGTTACCTGGTTGCCCGCTACCGAAGCCGTTGCCCCCATATTCGAAACCACTATGGAATATGTATTCCCGTTAGTGGCATCCGCACACGAGCTATTTACGGTTTTGCTGATTGTAAAATCTATATTGGGATTCAATATTGTTGTCGTTACATTGGCATAATTATTAGTCAGGTCCTGATCGGTAATGCCGGAAGAAGTCGGGTCTATTCCCACAAAATTCTTTACTACATTCCCGGTAGGCTGGGTTACCACCTTCCCCACGATTGTGAATGTAGCAGCGCTACTTGCGGCAATATTTAAAGTTGTGTTCCAGGGATTGGTAAATCCGGTAGTTTTAGCCGTACCACTTGTAAACCCCGTAGCGGTTGTAGCAGCGTTGCCATTATTATTAAATGTAATAGAGTTAATATTAAAATCCGTGCCTAAAGTCAAAAAAGAACCTACCGAATTTTTCAAGGTGTCGGCCAAAGCCACACCACTCAACGTTGTAGTGTTATCATTGGTTACATTCACGGTATATGTTACCTGATCACCTACATTCGCGTTCGCTTTATCAACATCTTTCTGAACCCGTACATTCCCCAAAGTGGTTATATATAAATTTCTGATTTCATGAAAATTAAAACCGCCACCGGTTGATGCCGCAAATCCTAATTTCAGGTTTGCAGGTGGAACATCCGTAGTCGTATATTGTAATAACTGGGTATAACTGCCCGATGTGGTTGTTTGCCAATATACCGTTATAACATAAGAACCAGTGCCGGTTGGTAATATGGATATTTTTACTTTTCTGAAAAAAGTGGCGTCTGTTGGTCGGGTAGTTGTCACATTATTCCAGTCAATGGAATTGGCGTTATTCGAAGCGACTGTTTGCTCCTGAACGGAGGTAAGGTATCTATTCGTTGTAGTTGAATTAGACGTAGTAGGGCCGCGCATGGTTATAGAATTGCACTTTACTCCAATCCCACCAATTCTACCTTCACTTGCACTCGAAAAATTTCCATATTCGTCAAAACCTACACCCAAATATCCACCTGACAATCCGGTTGTTACCGAACCTGATGTATTAGGAGCATATCCAAGCGAACCGCCGTAGCCCCCGGTAGCGAAGGTAGTTGTAGCCGCATCAAATAAAAATACGCAAAACCCATCGGCGCCATTGTAAGTATCGTTAGCACTTCGCCAGGTTTTGTACTCAAACTCCATAATCACTCCCATAGTGGAAGGAAACGAAGAGTTTACATAAGCGTAACCTTTCTGGTTACCGGTAGAAGGTGTCAGCCTTAACCAGCCATCATTTACAGGATCAGCATTACCGGATGTTAGGATAGCGCTTCCTCCCGTGATGATATTGCTACCCACAGAACTGCCTTTAAACGATTCAGTTACAGTAAACTGAGCCCTTCCATACACACTTAGAAGAAGAAGTATCCCTAAAGTAAAAATATGTTTTCTCATCTCATCAAACACAAAAGCTATAAATAAGAGTAATTATTTAAGAACAAAAATGATATTGATATAGGAACAATCCGAAGTTGTACCGATAATATCGTATGTCATTAACCCATTGGCATTGATAGAGATATTGCTAAATACAGATGAATCGTAATAGGTTATGTAGTAATACAGGTCGGTCTTGCCGGGTATAAAGGGCACTACCGATGGAGCTCCTGAGCTTTTGATAGCAGGCGACGAAAACTGATTGTAATACAACGCGTAGAGATCTTTTACATTCCCGGTACTGGTGGCAGAAGTATCGAATGAAACCGAAGGCATGTAGAACCAATTGGTGTAACCCAATGGAAGTGCCACCCATTTGGTTCCATCGTTATAATAAAAACCACGGTTTACATCGTATCCGTTGCATACAGAAGTAGTAGCGGTATTGTAAACCGTCATACCTGCTACGTGCTGCGTAAGCGGTGCCGGATTATTGGTGGCGGTAAGTGCTACCCTGGGAAGCAATAAACCCTTATTGCCATTACTGATCAAATCAAGTACAGCATTTGAATTCGGCTGATCGTTTGACCCTATAGTTACCTGAGCATTCAAAGATATGCAACCAACCATCAACGCTTTAACCAGAAATATAAACAAGATTTTTTTCATTTTTTCAGAGCCTTTATTTGTGTGAATATATTAATCGCGTTGCTTACTTTGTTCTATTGTCAAAAAATGAGTTTCCCTGAAAGTAATTAAAAGTAAATAAGAGAAGATCAACACACACAATACTACCCAATAACTTCCAACAGGCGTATCATTATACCCTCCGGGATTATCATCAGCTTTTTGCATCACCCCACCACTGTTCTCGTTAGCAGGAGCCGATTCAGAAAAAGAGGTTTTAGACATGTTATAAGCATACTGACTTCCTATTGAAGTAATTCTCAACTGATTAACCTGCTTATTGGTTTCCAGTATGTTCAGCAAATAAGATGAACTCTCATTCCCAGATTCATCTTTTTCTGCATTAGATAAGTGCACTGCACGTGACGAAGCTATATCGGTAATATTGGGTATATCAAAAGATTGAAGACTGAACTGACTTCCGTTGTTTGTGTTTCGGTTTGACGAAGGTCGCTTACCATTGCTTACCGGAATTTCAGTTTTTGCCCACGAAAGTTGCTTTTTTTGCGGCTTGCTTCCTTGAGAAAAATCAATATTTTGAGAAGATCCCATTGCTATTTTTTCTCCTGAACCAATGTCGGTTCCAAGATTTCTTTTATGCTCGTTGCCTAAGAAATGAAAGAGATTGATCAGAGCCCAACCGTTTAAAACTACAACGATAATTGTTAAAATTAAATTTTTCTTCATTGTTTTGGATTAATTTTGTGCTTTTTGATAGATAAAATATTCAGACATATTATTTTCCGATAACAGATATGCATATATACCTGATTAATTTTTTACAACTTTTAATGCCTGATTACGAGCTCCTTTCACCTGGACTACATAAACGCCCTGTGGATAATTTGCTTGAAGATGATACTCCGGATAGGAGTTTACTGTGGACTCGGAGAGAATACGTCCTTGTACATCAAGAACACGTACTAACGAATTCAAATCCGACTCACCTAATTGTTTCAGGACAAGGGCATTGTCGGTAAATCGCCCTTCAATTTCAGGAGTTGGGCTATCGGTTGACGCGTTCAGGCTCTTAGGAACCTTGAAATAGAGGGTAAAACGATTGGTCGCATCCGATTTCTCAGAAGTAAACGTATATTGGTTTTGCGTGTAAAGATCCACCAATGTACTCGTCTTTTTATCAAGCATCCATGCACCACCGGTAGATAAAGTACTCACGTTTGAAGCTTCAATGATAAATTGTCCACCGGTTGTCGGTGCTTTAAATCCTATTTGTACCGAATCGGTGTTCAACGGCACTCCATTAGCAACCAACTTAGTGCCTGTTTCCGAAAGTGAATACACCTGAAAGGCACTGTTATCTTCGTTATACAGTTTCTGTACATCATAATCATCGCTACCTGCTGATGAATTTTGACGGAGTCCAACGGCCGCCAGGTCAAAAACGTTCAGATTATCGGCCGGATACACCCTGAAATTGATCTGATTATCTACCGACGAAGATGTTTCACCAGTTTGAGCGCGAACGGCACTCGGATTTCCATGGGAGTATTTTCCATGTTTGAGCAAGGCTTTTCCTAACGAGAGGGTTCCATTCTGAAGATATCCGGATTTTAAGGTCAGCATAAAAACACTCATGGCTGGAATTTCCTTATAGTCTGAAACCGTAATGGCATCTCCACTTCCTGAAACTGTTACCGGAACGTAGCTTTGCGATCCGGCCACATATATCTGGGCGGTTGATGCAAACGACAAACCAGTTGCCTTTTCCATAACCTTGGCTAACTCAACGGTAGATATCGGGCTGGTATATGAATTTCCCACCAGCCAGTTGACGGTGGTAGAGGTTGTGCCCGTTGCAGAAAGAGTTTTGAGATTATCTTCAGCAAACAGTTGTTCTGAATAAGGAGTTACTGTATAAACTTTCCCGTTGAAATAAAATTTCCCTTTATCGTATGCCGAAGGGGCATCATCGGTGTACCAAAGTCCGGCACTATTTTTAAGAATTGAGTAGTCATATCCGGTAGGGCGGGGTTTTATAAGGTAAGCTTGCGCTGGTACAAGTTTTTCAGCGGCTATATATACATACTGATCCATATCGATATAATTATCAGCGGGATTGTTATCCTTGTTCCCATATATATAAGTTGTTCCACCGTAAGATGCATCAACCAATGGACGGCGCACCCAGTTACCTGCAAAATAACCTGACAATTGAGTTCCATTGAATGGAGTCGCAAACGGGAACAAAGAAGGTGAGCTTCCGTCTCCGTAGCGATAGAGGCTCATTTCCCTCTCCACAATCACCGAGCCGGCATCGACCAGCGAAGCTGAACTTCCACTACCGGTAATACGTAAAGAAGCATCGTAATCGTAATAGGCTCCTGAAGGGTTGAGCTTGTCGGACCGCAACACCAGATAACCCGAAGCATTGGTAGTGCCTCTTTTGAAAGTGGTAGCATCCACGCCCATACGTGCCGGCACTACCAGCGTATCATTCGAATCAAGTACAATGTTGGGGAAGGCAGCGTAATATGCGCCCCTATCAAATGCAGTACAGTAGAGGCTGTCGCTTGTATAAGTAGTGATGTAACGACGTGCGCCGTTAGAATGATTTCCTGAAAAACGGAACACTCCGTCTGGGGTTTTAGTATAACCGTTGGGGTTGAGCCGAAATGCGTTGTAAGCGGCATCGTGAAAGAAATTTCCTCCTAATTCCATGTAACCGGCCAATTCAACATCGACCGAATCAGTAACCTGAGCATTGTTGGCATCCCGGAATGCCTGAGGTATGTATAAAGCTACCTTACTGCTATGACTACTGGTACCTACATACATTTTCCGGTGTTAAGAAATACTACATTGTTGGTGCTTGCATATACATTTACAACACACGACAACAATACTATAGCCAAAATATTGGCAATTAAGTTTTCATTTTTCATAATTTCATTTAAATAAAATATATAATCCGTAATCCGTAATCCGTAAAAAAATAAATCTGTAAACAAGACATGAGTAACAATTATATATATATATTAAAGATGTTACTCTCAATAAACAAAACGATATACTTATGCAAATAAAAACTTGGTGCAAAATTATATCAATTTACTTAAAAAAAATATTTACATTATTTAACTAATAAATATTCTGTTAAATAACACTACATTTTTATACTAACTACACCTGAACTAATTTTTAGAGATTGGCTTAATTATAACGAGTTAACAAGACAGTTTTATTCTTTTATCACATTTATATTTATTTCAAATCAATTTAAAATACATTACATAAAAGAATTTCATATATCAATTAATTTAACAAAATGTATCGTATTGTAATTTTAATTATTTTTGTACCCCCTTTGATTTATTTACATTTGTAAATTTCAAGTTTATATTGGGATGAATCTGATGTGAAAAACAAGATTACCAAGCAATAAAGCACCTAAATACATTTAAAAGCAAGATTATGGAAAGCCTTTTTTTTGACAAAAACCTGATTTTTGAAACGAAACCCAACTATTGTAATTTCCAGACTCTTTTGGACAATATTACATTTACCGCCTCTGTCTATAATTTTACCTTTTTCGTAACGGATCATTGCGAAAAGAAGATTTTTCTTTATACCCCGGATCCTTATTTTCAGTCGGCTTTTGGTAAAATGGATAAACCAGCGCCTGTAAGCCACCAAACAATCAAAGCGATAGATCTGGGGAAAAACTCCCTGACCAGGGCAATGATCCAGGTAGCCCATCAAATAATGAAGTCCGATTTCTCAAAAAAAAACAACTTGTACTATCTGAGCTTCAATGTACCTTATCATGCATCGCCTGACTGTGAAGAGACCGTAAGGCTGATCATGTTTCCGCTATTGTTCCAGGAAAAAGCGTCACATCTTCCCTGGTTAACTTACTGCTGTGCAGAACCTATAAACGAGCCCATCGGAAATTTCAAGTATAAAAACCTGAAGACATCCGAAAGTTATTCGGTTTACATCCACGACAAAGAGAATTTCTTAGATCCAATTCAGTCTTGCTTTGGAAAGGATATTCCGTTTATGCCGACTGACAACAACCGACCGGACAGCAACGAAATAAAAATGTATAATTTCGACTTGCTAAGCGAAAATAACATTGAAATTTTGAGATTATCAGGTTTGGGATTAACAGAAACTGAAATTGCTGAAAATTTGGGGACAAGTACCATAAATATAAAGCGGCTGAAATCAGATATGTATCATTTACTTAAAATAAAATCGACACCGCAGGCTATTCTAAAATTACAAAAACAAGGACTTATTTAATCAATTTTTATTATGGAAAGTAAAGACAAGCAGGATCAGACCGGAAACATGATCCGATTGATTTCTATTTTATCGGAGATACACCAACTTCCGGTTGCACTGTCTGATTTGAACGATAATACTTATATTTATACATCGCCTTACGTAAACAATTATTTAAATAATTGCAATGCGACCTCCAACGGATATTCTTCTTACAAAGAAAATATTTGTGAGAAAGAAAAAGAACTCATTGATGAAATTGACAATAAATCAAAAGAGATACTGACAAAGGCTTACAGAAAAAACAGAAACTCCAACCTGCGGGTTTCTTACAATCTGAAAATAAGGCAAAAATGCGGAAAAATCATGCCAGTGAATTTATATATCAGCCCAGTAGTACTTGGATGGAACGGAAACACTATTTTAAAGCTGGAATTGTATAAATACATAAAAATAAGCGGATACCAGCGCTTTACCCTACACAGCTCACCCACGACCGGTAGTAACGAATTGTATTATTCGAGAGTCAAGAAAAAATACATCGACAGTGAAATGCTAAAGCTAAAACCTGTTGAAATTCAGCTACTAAAATTTATAGCATCCGGCTATACCGAAACGCTGGCAGCAAAAAAACTTAACATAAAAATTGACTTGTTAAGGTATTACAAAAAGGATATTTTCAAAAAATACCATGTAAACAACACATCGGAAGCTATTTATGTGGCCGCTCAAAATAACTTAATTTAGCAAGCAATGCTTAACTAATTATTCATAAAAAACCATCGTGAAAAAAGAATGAGATGTCCGTCGATTCTATCTTTTCTACTGAAAAAAACCATGAGTGAATTAAAAGAAACCATGGTCATCCTTCTTTGCTAAAAAAAGAGCAAATAACTTTAATCATCAAAGAATCATTTGGCTGTACAACTATATCATTAAAGATCCACCCCAAGCATTCCCTTGAGCAAATATCCGATAAGGAACGAGAAAGCCGCCACACCCAAACTGATAAAGGTCATTTCGAGGAAGCGCGATTTAAAATCGAGGTCCTTGGCCATGGAAATGTAATAATTGAAGGCGAAAATAATGATCACCGCCAGTGCCAGCGTTATGCCCAGCGCCAGAAACTTACTACCCAACAGCAGGAACGGGAGGATAAGCAAAGCCACCGTGAAAAGATAAGCCACACCTGTGTAAACGGCTGATTTCTTAGCCCGCTCATCGCCTTCGGCTTTTGAAGATAGATAATCCGATGCCGCCATGGAAAGAGCCGCTGAAATACCTGTAACCAATCCGGCCAGCGAAATCACTTTGGTATCGCCGAGCGCCAACGTAAACCCGGCCAGCGAACCGGTAAGTTCCACCAAAGCATCATTCAGTCCCAGCACCACCGACCCTACATACTGAAGTCTCTCCTCATCAAGCATGTTCAGCACTTTCTTTTCGTGCTCGTTCTCCTCTTCCGAAAACTTTTTCGTTTCAGGAAAGTGTACCGACAACATGTCGTACAGCCGTGAACCTGTCCCTTCACGTTTCTCCATTTGCTTGAGGACGAACGACAAGCCCAACACACGAGCGAACAAAACGGTTCGGGCGACACGCCATTTATTGGGTTTCAGTTCAATACCTGTTTTATTTTGCCAGAAAAGATAGTGGTTCTTTTCCTGATGGGCAATCAGCCGGAGCACTTCGGCATTGTTTTTATCTTTACATTGATCGGCCAGCTTATTATAGATAGCATGTTCGGTAATTTCCGTTTGTTGAGCCGTCAATACTAATTTCCTGATTTTTTCTTCCATAAAGTTTGATGTTTTACATTGCAAAGTTATATTTTTTGTTGTGAAATTTAAATTTAAATATAAGGTTTTCTTTAAATATCCTATTATTTACCGCAAATCAAATACATAGCATTTTTATCAGAATAATGATTATTCATTTCTTTCAGTTAAAAAAAATAACTATCTTCGTTGGGTGAAAAAATCATTTCCATGCCTAAATATTTCATTCCATTATTGCTGGTAATATTTTTCCCCCGGAATATCTTTTCGGAAAATCTTGGAAAACGAATTGCTTCCGTACCTTTCCAACTGGTCGGGAACTATATTGTTGTAGAAACACGCGTCAACGACTCCCCTCCGCTCAACCTGATTCTCGACACTGGGGTACGAAACACCATCATCACCGAACTCGACGAAAAAGACAGCCTGCAACTAAGTTACTCTAAAACAATCAATTTGCAAGGACTTGGACACGGAAAAAACATTGAAGCGCTGATGAGCGACAGTAATTCCTTGCGTTTTGGAAAATTCACGCTCAAAAACAGAAGTGTATGCGTGGTGAAGGACAAGTTGTTCAATCTTTCGGGTCAAATAGGGACAAAAGTGAACGGCATGCTGGGAGCCGATTTTTTTCAGGATTACGTGGTACAGATAGATTATTCAGCCCGGCGCATCCGTTTTTACGACATTAAATCGTTTATTCCTCCTGAAAAATATGATGTTATGCCCATGAATATCAACGGAAGGAAAATGTACGTCTATCTATCGGTGCTGGAAACCGACACCGCGCACCGAAAAATAAAAATGCTCATCGATACGGGAGCCGAACTGAACGCCTGGTTCCAAACCATCACCAGCGAGGCACTCCATATCCCCGAGCGCAGCATCCGCGGCAGGATTGGCGAAGGGTTCAGTGGCGAAATTAAAGGTATTTTCGCCCGGGTACCTCAAATTTGCCTCGGAAACTATTGTATGAAAGATCCGGTGGTAGCCTTTCCCGATTCGGCCTCCATATCGGGCATCATGGCTTTGTCCGACCGCGACGGCACTATTGGTAGCGGCTTTTTAAGGCGGTTCAACCTTATTTTCGATTACCGGCGAAGAAACCTTTACTTCAAAAAAAACAGTGGATTCAAGCAGCCCTCCCGATACAACATTGCAGGGGTGGAAATCGTTCAGTCGTTCAACTATATCCCTCAAACAGAGGTAACTCATGTCTGGGAAAAATCACCTGCCGAAAAAGCCGGCTTCAAAGAAGGCGATATCATCCTGGAAATTGATGGGCAAAAAACATTCAACCTGAAACTGAGTGAAATAAAAAATTATTTTGAAACCCCCATGAAACGTAAACTTTACGTTACTTTGTTCAGAAATGGAAAAACCATTGAATCTGAATTGAATATGAAAGATCGGTTGTAATTTACCCGGATACATTTTTTGCATATAAGTTTAAATTTGTTACATTTGTATCGTTATCAACATTTTGTCTTAATTTTAAATTTTAGTTTATGGGACTTTTGAAAGAATTTAAAGAATTTGCCATTAAAGGCAATGCCATTGACCTGGCTGTCGGTGTTATCATCGGGGGCGCTTTTGGTAAAATCATTACCAGCATTATCGATGATATTATCATGCCTCTTGTTGGCGCCATAATCGGTAAACCCGATTTCAGCGGTTTGTATGTTGTTCTGAAAGATGGCACTACCCCTGTACCCGACGGAGCCACGTTAGCGGCAGCAAAGGCTACTGGAGCAAGTGTTTTTGCGTACGGCAACTTTATCACCGTGGCCATTAATTTCCTGCTTTTGACTTTGGTGGTTTTTTGGTTGGTAAAAACTATCAATTCCATGAAAAAGAAAGAAATTGCAGTGTCCACCGCGCCTGCTGCTCCATCTACTGAAGAAAAATTGCTTACCGAAATACGTGATTTATTAAAAAACAAATAAGTAGTTTGAGATATTTAATGACATGTTTTAACCACAATAGAACACATGGAAATTATGGTAGAAAAAAGACTTGGTTAACTAATAAACGTATCTGACGATACGTTTTACAGCGCTGAAATTATCCCGGAAACCTGGATCATCCTATGTGCTCTTAATCTTTTATCTTATATTCAAAACTATTGTGAATTCTATGTAGTGAAAACATGTCATAATATTTATTGTGTACTTAATCCGAAATTTGTAAACCGAAAAAGTATAAAATTCGTTTCGTCAGAGAGAACCTTCATCGACCGGAACGAATTTTTTATTTATGTGAAAAACGAAGCCATAACTGGTTCTACCCGGTTCACACGATGATTCTTGCTTTTACCTTGTCGGCATTTGAATAGGGTGTTTCATCGGGAAAATGGGTTTGTTTGTCGATTTTATGTTGCAAAACGGTTGTTTGGGAGTGTAATTTTGTCGAAAAAAATTAAATAATTGAATTTATGGAAAAAGAATTTAAAAATCTACGCCACCACGGACGATTGAGAGGAATCGGCTTTGGATTGATCATCATGGTCATTGGCCTTTTGCTTTTGGGTTACAACACCGGGCTACTTTCGCCGGTAACTAAGAGCATTGTGTTCTCGTGGCCTATGTTTCTTGTAGCGCTGGGAGTTTACCAATTTTTCAAACGACATCTGACTCCCGGTATTATTCTGATTTTAGTAGGAGGTTTTTTTATCATTCCTCGAATTATTTCGGTTTACCCGGCCCTGTTCCCCGGTTTCAGCGGCGATTTTGCCGCGCTCTACTGGCCATTCCTGCTGATTGGAACCGGCATTGTCCTCATCCTGAACCGAACTTTTTTCTGGAATAAAAGCCATTATTGGAAAGATGGGGATTACGGTCATTATCACCGCCATCACCGGAAGTATGAAGCTGTAAACCCTGAATTCGAAAAAAACGCCGTATTCGGAAGCGGTGAGTACATCGTGCTCGACCCGGTATTTAAAGGCGGCGAACTGAACGCGGTGTTTGGCGGTATTACGCTCGACTTGCGCAAAACAACCATTCCCGAAGGTGAAACGGTAATTGATGTCAATTCGGTTTTCGGAGGAGTTACCATTTATGTACCTACCGATTGGCTTATTGAGCTTCATGTTGATCCGATTTTCGGGGGGTTCAGCGATACCCGTCTGGTGGATGAAAAAACAATGGATTCCTCCAGAAAATTATTGATAACCGGAGCCTGCGTTTTCGGGGGCGGCGAAATTAGGAACTAACATCTGAATTTCACCCGGAGAACATCCGAAAAACGTTATCAAATGATTATGAACCGGACTATTATAAGAGTTATTCAGTACTCGGTTGTGTGGGTCATCTACGCCGCGTTACACGCCGTGTCGGTTTTTTACCTGGCTCAGGCGCCTGACGGCGTTGTCGTGGCCGATGCTATCATCCACGCTTTCCTGTTCGGAATTATCGGATACCTGCTGGGCTATATTTTCCGTTACGGGAACTACGAATCGCTTCCCGGATTTCAGCGCATAACCACTTGCGCGGCTCTCGGATTGCTTTCGATAGTAGTTTGGGCCGGCATTGGCCTCGGGGGTATTTATCTGCTTTTCGGCTCTAAAACCGTTTTGTTACTCGTACCCACTCTTCCGGTACGCGTATTGATTGCCATTTTGGTAAACATCATCCTGGCTCAGTATTATATCAAATCGGTAAAAGAAACCCGGAATGCGCTGGATGATGAGATTCTGTCAGAAAAAAAACTCATCCGCGAAGAAACCGATGATGTTGTTGCTCCCGAAAAACCGGATAACGAGCCGGCTATTGAAAGAATCTCGGTTAAAAGCGGGCAAAAAATACATGTTATTCTGGTTCCTGATATTATTTACCTGCAAGCCGATGGCGATTATGTGTTCATTTTCACGGCTGATGGGAAATACCTGAAAGAGCAAACCATGAAATATTTTGAAGAACATCTGCCCACGAATAAGTTTGTAAGGATTCATCGCTCGTACATTGTGAATGTGGAGGCTATATCAAGGATTGAACTCTACGAAAAACAAAATCAGGTGATTACGATGAAAAATGGGCATCACGTCAAAGCCAGCCAAACGGGATATAAAAACCTGAGAAAAGCGTTGAATTTATAATTAAAAGATAGCTTATCAGACATCCTTTTATGAAAATGCCGATTCATAAGCTACTTTTTTAGGAAGCTCCGTATTCCAATGTTTGATTTTCGGATATTATACACCAGGTTTGAGATTCGCTGGTATCTATTTTTAAAAGTAACCATCCTGTCGCGTTCAGTTTCCTTCATCATTTCCTCAAAAACTTGTACCATGCTTTTATAGAGGGTTGTGGCATTAATGGTTCGTTACAGAACGTAGAGTATTCAAGCGGTAATCTTGCCCCAATCCTCAAAGTCATTAATGATTTGTTTATTTTTTGAAAAGTTCGTGTTAATCCCGAACCTTTGAACAACCGTTCTTTAGTGATTCATTGTTTTACATTGCTTTACGATTCGGCATTGAGGATGGTTCAACTACTGACATTTTAGTATTCAACCATCCGGTTTTAGCTAATTTGACAGCGGCCAATGCGGCATTGAAATAGAAATTAAATTTGCCTCACCACGAGCCTGGCAATTTATTAAACCACTGCGTTGTTTGGCATGTCTCCATGATTACAGAAAAATTTGTAAGGTTTTTTATTTTTAACAAATCATCTAATTTTTTTTAGATTGATTATTCGATATTTATTTGATTTATAAAAACCCATTGTGTATGAAACAACCTATTATATGTTGGTCGCTTCCGAATCATTATTCAATGATGTCATTCATACAGACAAACGAAAGAAAGAAATATTTTACAGGAATGAGTAAAAAAGGTGTTTCATTTCAAAAAAAAACATCCCGACTGTGTTTACAACCGGGACGTTTTCTTGTTCGTATTTTTGGCTTTTACTTCACTTCTTCAAAATCCACATCGGTAACATCACCCTCTTGGTTTCCACCTTGTGCGCCACCTTGCTGACTACCACCAAAATCTTGTGAACCTGCTTGTTGACCTCCTGCTTGTGCATTTTGGGCATTGTACATGTCCTGACTTGCAGCCTGAAATACCGCATTTAATTCATTTGACGCCGAGTCAATTCCGGCTAAATCCTGTGCTTTGTGAGCTTCTTTCAGTTTTGTCAAAGCAGCTTCGATAGGAGCTTTCTTATCGGCAGGAATTTTGTCTCCAATTTCGCTCAGTTGTTTTTCAGTCTGGAAAATCAGAGAGTCGGCATGGTTCAGTTTGTCGATACGTTCTTTTTCTTTGGCATCGGCCTCAGCATTGGCGGCAGCTTCGTCCTTCATACGTTTGATTTCTGCATCACTCAATCCTGAAGAAGCCTCGATACGGATACTTTGTTCTTTTCCGGTAGCTTTATCTTTGGCCGATACATGTAAAATACCGTTCGCGTCGATATCGAACGTTACTTCGATTTGTGGTTCACCACGACGGGCAGGCATAATGCCGTCCAGATGGAAACGGCCTAACGATTTATTATGAATTGCCGTAGGACGTTCGCCCTGTAATACGTGAATTTCTACCGAAGGCTGATTGTCGGCAGCCGTTGTAAATGTTTCCGATTTTTTGGTCGGAATGGTGGTATTGGCTTCAATCATTTTGGTCATAACACCACCCATGGTTTCGATACCCATCGACAGAGGGGTAACATCGAGCAACAACACATCTTTTACATCGCCGCTCAATACACCGCCCTGGATAGCTGCACCAACAGCCACTACTTCATCGGGGTTTACCCCTTTCGAAGGAGCTTTGCCGAAGAATTTCTCAACAGCAGTCTGTATAGCCGGGATACGGGTAGAACCACCTACAAGGATCACTTCATCGATATCGTTGATGGTTAGGCCTGCATTTTTCAGGGCCGAACGGCATGGATCGATGGTACGCTGAATCAGGTCGTCGATCAATTGTTCGAATTTAGCACGGGTCAGAGTGCGTACCAAGTGGCGGGGCACTCCATCAACCGGCATAATGTACGGCAGGTTAATTTCCGAAGAAGTGGTATTCGAAAGTTCAATCTTCGCTTTTTCGGCAGCTTCTTTCAAACGTTGCAGAGCCATAGGGTCTTTGCTCAGATCTATGCCGCTGTTTTCGTTTTTGAATTCCTGTACCAGCCAGTCGATAATGCGGTGGTCGAAGTCGTCGCCACCAAGGTGAGTATCACCGTCGGTCGATTTTACTTCGAATACGCCATCGCCCAGTTCAAGTACCGAAACGTCGTGAGTACCACCACCACAGTCGAACACTACGATTTTCATATCCTTGTTGGTTTTATCCAACCCATAAGCCAGCGCTGCGGCAGTAGGTTCGTTGATAATACGTTTCACGTTCAGACCTGCAATTTCACCGGCTTCCTTGGTGGCCTGACGTTGCGCGTCGTTAAAGTAAGCAGGCACGGTGATTACCGCGTCGGTAACTTCCTGTCCAAGATACTCTTCAGCTGTTTTTTTCATTTTCTGAAGGATAATGGCCGAAATTTCCTGCGGAGTGTACATGCGTCCGTCGATGTCCACACGAGGTGTATTGTTGTCGCCGCGAACCACCTTGTAAGGTACGCGTTCAATTTCCTTCGACAAACGGTCGTAGGTTTCGCCCATGAAACGTTTGATCGAGAACACAGTTTTCAGAGGGTTTGTAATGGCTTGACGTTTAGCTGGATCACCCACTTTGCGTTCGCCGCCATCCACAAAACCGACTACGGAAGGAGTTGTACGTTTTCCTTCGCTGTTGGCTATTACGATCGGTTCGTTACCTTCCATTACAGAAACACACGAGTTGGTGGTTCCTAAGTCAATTCCAATTATTTTTCCCATAATGTTTGATGATTATTTTAATTCGTTTGTATTTTTCGTTTTTAAATTCTCTTTTGTTCCTTTCAAACGATGTGCCATGATAAATTCGAAGAGTGAAAAACCTGTTTTTTGTCAAAAAAATGGAAAATTAAGGCTTACTATGGTTAAGAGGACTGACAAATCGTCATATAATGTGCCAGAGCTTAAAAATTCTTATTTACACTTGTGTTTATCTTTTTGTCGATTTTTTCAACATTATGACATGAAATCTTCATTGTAATGGAACAAACAACCGCTATTTTGAAATATATTTTATATTTATGTAACAATGCTTATGTTTCTGTTTGTATTTAACAAATTAAAATGTATCTTTGCAAATGTTCAGTAATAAAACGAACATCATAAAAGAGCCATCCGGCTCCATAGTATTGATACTTATCTGTTTGACTTTTTTTTAAAAACATAATTCAAACAAATAACGTTTGAATATCCACCGTTTACCTACCTTGCATTAGGTTTTTAATAGAATGGGAATCATGAGTACTCCCAACCACTGTTGTTCCATAAATGAGAGCAGATGGCATTGTTTCTGCTCGCCCCAATAACGTTAAATGAAAACAAATCCTTACATATCCAATTGTTTACATGTTATGATTGTAAAGTTTAATTTATTATATAACCCATTTTAAAAAAATTGTATGACACGGAAGACGCATTATGGATTGAATTTCAGGATGTGATTCCGAAAAATGGTAAATTTCAAGCTTATGAAAAAAGTTACTTTATTATTCTTATTGTTGTTGTTATTGTGTTCAGCAAATAGCGTGTTGGGGCAAACTAATTTTACTGCCACTTACACTTTCACCGGATCAACTGGAAATGTAGCAAGTTTTGCTTACAATGGCACTACTTACCCTGGAATAGCCGTTGGAAGTATTGAAAAAGTAGGTGTGACCACTTCACCTAATACTGACAACTTTAGGGCTACAGGCTGGCCTACAGGTGCTACTGATGGTAGTAACACCTTTACTGGCAGCGTAAACATCGGTAAATATATTGGATTTACAATAACAGCCAATTCAGGGTATAAGTTTACTGTTTCATCAATAACTTTTGGCATAGGACGTAGTGGTACAGGCACAAGACAGTTACAATGGAGAGGTAGCGCAGACTCTTATGGCTCAATTATTAACAATTACACAACATTAGCAAGTGGACTCACAAACACAAGCGGCGTTTTAACGAATCCAGATGCTAATTCAAGTTGGACAGGAAACGTTCTTACATTAGGAAGTTCATATGCAGACATTACAACTTCGGCTGGTTTTAGACTTTATTTTTACAATGCCGAGGCAGCAGGTGGTACCGCAGGTTTACAAACGTCTTTAACAATAACAGGAACATATACATCATCTGCCTCAACTCCAACTATCACTGTTACCCCCACTTCTTTAACCGGCTTTACATACGTTTATGGAAATGGTCCTTCCACAGAACAATCGTTTACCGCAAGCGCCGCAAACCTGACCACTAATTTAACGTTGGATGCTCCTGCAGATTACGAGATATCGACCACCTCAGGATCGGGGTTCGGATCGTCGGTTTCCCTGACCCCATCAGGCGGAAGCGTGGCCGCAACTACGGTTTACGTTCGGTTGAAATCGGGTCTTGCCGTAGGTACGTACAACTCCGAAACCATTACCGCGGCTTCATCCGGAGCTACTTCTAAAACAGTTACCTGTAGCGGGACTGTTACCTGTACGGCATCTACCGTATCTTTTGCTTCTGGCACAATAAACAAAAATACAGGAGATGCTACTTTTACAAACACCTTCAGTTCCAATAGTTCAGGAGCCGTAAACTATACCAGCAGCAATACATCAGTTGCGACGGTAAGCTCGGACGGAACGGTAACTATAATTGGCGGAGGAACAACCACCATTACTGCTACCCAGGCGGCTGCTGGCAATTATTGTAGTAATACGGCTACCTATACATTGAATATCCGCTCTGTATCGGTGTCGCCTACCTCGCTTTCATTCAGTTCAAATACAGGAACAACTTCGGCTTCACAGTCGGTTACGGTAACGGGCACTCAGCTTTCTACTGCACCAACTTATGCCATAAGCGGTACCGATGCCGCCATGTTTGCAGCTTCCGGAACCCTAACTACGGATGGTGGAACGGTAGTGGTAACATTCACCCCAACATCTGTAGGCTCAAAAACAGCAACTCTTACTATTACGGGCGAAAGCGGAGCTGTTGTAAAAACCGTATCGTTGACCGGTTCAGCTACCCTGGAAGCCCCTACAGCTACCGCGGCCACATCTGTATCTACCGCCGGTTTTGCCGCTAACTGGGATGTTGTTAGCGGCGCAGGATGTTATAAGCTTGATGTTTATACAAAAAGCACAAGTGGCTCCACAACAGTAACCGAGGAATTTTCGGGTGGTACTACAGCTCCTACAGATTGGACTTTTACAACCATAGGCGGCACATATACTACCTCTGGTAATTATGGTGTATCGTCTCCATCTTTACAATTTGATGCTACAGGTGATCAGGTAATAACACCCACATTGCCTTACGCCGCTACAAGTCTCAGTTTTTGGATCAAAGGACAGGGCACAAACGCTTCAAGCGCATTGCTGGTAGAAGGATACAACGGAAGCAGTTGGGTGTCCATACAAAACATCACCAGCTCTATTCCCACAACAGGGACAACATACACATACAATTCAACTTCATCTCCATCTTTGCCTTCGAATATTGTACAATTCAGATTTACATATACCAAATCCAGCGGAAATCTGGCTTTCGATGATGTGTCGTACACCTATAGTTCTGCAACTAACGATCCGGTTTCTGGTTCACCATTTACCATTACGGCTCCTTCAACGTCATATTCCCTGACGGGATTAACCGCAGGTACAACGTATTATTACACGGTGAAGGCTACCGACTGTTCTGCTACATCATCATCGGCTTCCAATGAAATATCGGTCTCGCTACTCAGTGGCCCTTCAATAACCGTTTCACCTTCATCTGTGTCAGGTCTGGATTATGCTTATGAGGATGGGCCATCGCCTATCGGGACATTTGATGTTGCCGGGTATGATCTGTCCGGCAATATTACCGTTACGGCGCCAACAGATTTTGAAGTGTCATTGGATGGATCGGTTTACTCTTCCGTGTTAACGCTGCCGGCAGCGGGGGGAACGGTTTATGTCAGACTGAAGGCCGGTTTAAGCATAGCATCTTATGCCGAAAATCTAACATTGGTTTCGGGCAGCGCTTCGGCGGTGATTAACCTCGATGGAAATGTGATTGCCGGACAAATTTCGATCAACGATGTTTTGAACGATTCGAGCTGGACCATGTCTATGCCCGAAACCGGAACGTTGAAAATATACGAGCAAACCACAGGGTCGGGGTATGCCGATGAGCTTTTTTTCAGCAAATACCTCGAAGGCCAGGGGAATAACAAACTTCTTGAAATTTACAATGGAACCCAGAATACAATAACCGACTTATCCATTTATTCTGTAAAAGTATTTCAGAACGGGGGTGGTACGGCGATAAACTGGGTTACCGGAACGGTAAAAACCTATACTCTCTCCGGTTCGTTGGCTCCCGGCGAATCGAAAGTAATTTTTACCCGTTCCACTACGAGCCCCGTATGTTCTAATTTTGATAGTTCATGGCAGGAGTTCACCATTACCAATCCTTTACAGTTCAATGGAAACGACCCTGTTATTTTAGTAAAAACTGTTGGTGGAGTTTCTACCACCATCGATGTTATTGGTCAAACCGAAGGCACTACTCCTGCTTCTTATTGGGGCGACGCGTCTTTGAATACGTTAAGGGTATTTCTGGTCAGAAACAATACAGTAAAAAGCGGGGTCAATGCTGTGGCCGCCAATACTACAAGCTTCAGCACACTGACAACTGAATGGACTATGCAAACTGATATAGACGAGGGAACCTCCGGAACTTCGACCTGCGATGCCATTTCGGACTTCGGTAGTTACGATTATAACGCCACTTACGGTAGCTGGAATTTGATGGATGGTGTGGTAAGCAATACGAATCAGGTTACCATTAGCGATGCATCAGCACGTCCGTGCGAATTGATGAAAGCCGAAATAACTGATGCGTCAAACAATGTGCTGGGTACGAATACATTCAGGATACCGATCATGGTTAAAGACTCAAAACTTATCTCGGATGCCACATCATCCTTTACCTCTGATGTGTGTTCCGATTGCGATATAGCCATCTTGAACGGTGGAACATTGTTGTCGTCCTCTTCCGGAAACAGGGAATTGAGGAATGCTTATGTGCTTGCTGGTGGAAAAATGGATATTACCAATGGAAGTTGGGCTATCCATAACCTCGTTCTTAAAGCCGGTTACTCGGGGAATTTATACAGTTCATTCCCTACGGCGTCCCTGAAGATAAACAACTCGCTGACAATAAATGGGATATTGAGGTACATTCGTACATTTGACGATACGCAATGGTATTTTATTTCGTTCCCGTACGATGTGAAGATTTCCGACATAACTTCGCCCGATCCATCTTTTGGGGCGTATAATTATACCAATTGGTTTATAAAATATTGGGATGGGCAAAGTCGCGCAACCAACAGGACCGCATCAGGCAATTGGAAAAAATACATACCCGGAGATGCTGTTTACAATGCCAACAACGGCTATTTAAAGGCAAATGTAGGATACAATTTTGGACTGAAGAGTGGAATAAAAGAGGTTGTATTCCCGTTTTCCATCAATAATGTCATCACCGCAGAAACATCGAAAACCATATCGCTTACCGCTTTCGTCAAAGGAGATGGCACAAGCGATCCTTATAGCGATGGCTGGAACATGGTGGGGTTGCCATATTTCAGCAAATTCGAGGGAAATGGATCTAATCTACCGTTCTTTTATCTGTCGGATGGGGGAAGTTCAAAAACATATACCTATTTCGACCCCGATGACTTAACGGGAACCAATGCTTTGAATCCCTTTATTTCGTACTATGTTCAGGCTGATAATACCCTGGCAACATCGGGCGCCACATTTGATTTGTCATCGAGGCGGCTGTCGCCGACGATTGACAATGACCTTCAGGAGAAGGATAAAGTCAGGATATTCTATACATCAGCCACGGGCGAAGATTATATGAATTTAGTGCTGAGCGACAAAGAAGACAGCAACTACAAAATTGGATCTGACTTGGTGAAATGGTTTGGAACTGGAACCTCCAAACCACAAATTTACGCAACTCAGGGAGGTTTTGATCTTGCAGTGGATGCCGTAAGTTATATGCAGGCTACTAATATACCGGTTACGGTTTACAACCAAAACGCCGGAAGCGCCACTTTCAAAGCGAATTCGATTAAAGCTCCGAACCTGTCTCAACTAATTTTGACAGATAAGGAAACCGGCATGAATACCGATTTGCTCATTTCGGATTACATTTATAACGCTGCTGCCGGAACTGTTAATAACCGCTTTGTTATCACGGCAGTAAATAAAATAGTGAATTCAAACAACGATGTAACAGGCAACGAGTCTTTTACAATCAACCTATCTGATGATAACCTTATCCTTTCCCATTTGAAAGGGAGTTGCAATGTCAGGTTGTTTGATATAGCCGGAAAGTTAATATTCAATGGAAAACCAACGGTTGATGTTCTGAACATTCATCTTCCTGTCAAAGGGGTGTACACGTTATCCGTTTCATCAGAAACAGGAGTTTACAGCCGGAAGATTATTTCATTCTAACAAAATGATGAACTTGTAATTAATTCTATTTTAAATATAAAGCAATGCCTGAAGAATAAATTTTGTTCATCAGGTATTACAGAAATGTGAATCGTGAAACAAGCATGATCGCAGAGGGGGATACCAAAGATAATGTTTCGATGGTTACCACAACGGGTTTGCTCGTTTCGTGCGACATTTAAAATCAATGAATATAGCATGAAATTCTTAAGTAACAAGTCTATTGTATTAACTTTAGCAACTTTCGTGGCAATTTTCTTTTCTTTTCTGTACATTGTGGGCAACGAAGAACAGCACATTCAAAAAGTCGAACAAATATCGGTAGCCCCGGTTTCTAACGAACTGTTATTTGTTAATATCAAAAAAATGAGTGTTTTAGATCAAATGAAACCTATTAGGGTAAAATCGGAATTCAAAATTAAAGAAAGGAGTGATGTTAAGAATAACGAAATGACCTTTTTGAGCAATGGCTATTCAGCATACTCGAGCATTGCGTTTTATCCGGCAAGAGGAAGCCTCCTTTCGACCCAAAGGGATAAAAAACAGAATAAACTATCTTATAAATCCAATATCCTGGTTCTCGATTATCAACCAGCCGAAAACAATTCCTTTTTAGCAAGCAACCTCAGCCTGCCGATATCCAACGATGATGTGTTGTCGGGTGCTAATAAACCGATGAGAGTGGATGGAGATAGTGATTCGGGTGAACCACCAGTCCCTGTTTCTGGAAAATGGTACGAATGGGTTGTGTTTTCTCTCGTTGCGTTTTTATACGTTATTAAAAGGAAAAAGAGGTTGTCGGCTATGTGCTGACAACCTCTCTTCTTTATACCGATGAGCCGAATGGCTCGACTAAATAATTTCAATTCCCTGTTCTTTGCATATTTCAAGCGCAATTTCGCGTAATTTGAATTTTTGTATTTTACCGCTGCCGGTAAGCGGATATTCGGGAACGAAAAAGATATAACGGGGAATTTTGTACCTCGCAATTTTATCTTTACAGAACTCTTTCACATCTTCGGGTAAAATATCCACACCATCGTGAGGAATGATAAAAACGCCCACATCTTCGCCATATCTGGGCGAGGTTACCGCCACTACTTGCGCATCTTTCACTCCGGGCATGTGGTAGAGAAATTCTTCTATCTCGCGGGGCGATATGTTTTCTCCTCCCCTGATGATCATATCTTTTATACGACCCGTAATCCTGTAATTTCCATCGGGATCTTTCACTCCAAGGTCGCCCGAATGCAGGTACCCGTTTTTATCAATTACTTCGGATGTAGCCTGGGGATTTTTGTAATAACCTTTCATCACGTTGTAGCCACGGCAACACATCTCGCCCTGAACGCCATCGGGGCACACTTCGCCCGTTTCGGGATGAATCACCGCCACTTCGGTAAATTCATAATCGCTTCCCACCGTCGTACAGCGGATTTCGAACGAATCTTCAAACCGTGTTTGAGTCATTCCCGGTGAAGTTTCGGTAAGCCCGTAAACGCTGGTAATAGTCATGAACATTTTCTCGCTTACCCTGCGCATAAGCTCGATGGGACAAAGGGCGCCCGCCATAATCCCGGTTCGGAGCGACGACATGTCGAACATCGGGAACATGGGATGATTAAGTTCAGCGATAAACATGGTAGGTACTCCGTATAAGGCGGTGCATCGTTCGCGGTGAACCGACGCCAACACCACCAGCGGATCGAACTTTTCCACCATTACCTGCGTACATCCGTGTGTAAGGCAGTTCATGGTGGCAAGTACCACGCCGAAGCAATGGAATAGCGGCACACATACGCAAAGCTTATCGTCCTGCGTAAATTTCATGTGCTCGCCCGTCAGGTAACCGTTGTTGGCTATGTTGTGGTGAGAAAGCATCACCCCTTTGGGAAAGCCGGTGGTACCTGAAGTATATTGCATGTTTACCACATCGTGGCAATTTACTTTACTTTTAATTTTTGCTAATTCATCGTTGGGAAGATTATCTCCAAGCAACAATAGTTCGGCGGTATTGTACATGCCACGGTGTTTTTCCTGGCCGATGTAAACCACGTTTTTCAGGCACGAAAACCGTTCCGACTTAACAAGGCCGCGTGGCGAAATTTTGAGTTCGGGCACAAGCGAATAGATCATTTTCACGTAATCGCTCCCCGAAACACCATCGGTAATACATATTGTGTGCATGTCGGAGTTTTCCATTACAAACGCCAGTTCATGCTCTTTGTAGTTGGTATTTACCGTTACAGCCACAGCGCCTATTTTGGCGCAGGCGTAAAGCAATGTCAACCAATCGGGTACATTCTGAGCCCAGATGCCCACGTGCGAACCGCTGGTTACTCCTATGGACAGTAAGCCTTTGGCCATGTTGTCCACACGGGAATTGAACACACTCCAACTGAATCTCAGGTTGCGGTCGGAATATACAATGTACTCGTGATCAGGCGTTTTTTCGGCCCAATACTCGAGCCAGTCTCCTAAAGTTTTATCGTATAATTGCATGACAATTATCAGTTTTCTATGAACGGTTTTGTGAAAATAAAAAGCGCGGTAACGTTCCGGTTACATGTTGATAGCTCAACCGCTTTATCACTTTTGTTTGTTTAAGCAGGCGAGTAAACCACGGCCACAATTTTCGCCGGGGAAGCATTTCCCGAACTTACCAAATGCGGAACGATAGAATCGTAGTAAATGCTTTCGCCTTTGTGAAGGACATGGGAGTCCTTGCCATAAGAAATTTTCACCGATCCTTCGAGCACATAAATGAACTCCTCTCCTTCGTGGGTGGAGTAAATCGGGTCATCTTCGGTGGATGGGTTGATATCGATAACGAACGGTTCCATGTTCCTCCCGGTTTTTCCGGACGCCAAAGCAAAAAAATCGAGGTGCGAGTTGGCTACGGAAAGTTGACTCGAGAACGAAGCAGGCTCCTGTTGCTCATTGCTGGTGTGTATTATCGGGCCAAGATGCTCGCTGTCATCTAAAAATGTGCCTAAACGAACGCCCAGCGCCCTTGCTATTTTGAGCAGTGCAGCCAGCGAAGGAACGGTATCGCTGTTTAAAATTACGTCAATTTGAGATTCACTTAAACCGCTCCTTTCCGATAGTGTAGCGATGGAAATGTTTTTATCGGAACACATGCGCCCGATTTTTTCACCTACAAAGTTGTTTGCCATAAGATATTAGTTTGCCAGTTACGAATTATAACCTGTGTTGGAACAGATAAATAATAACTGTTATTTTTTCGCACGCAAAAATAATAAATTATTTTAAAAACGCCTTGTTTTTTTACTTATTATACGAATAAAAAATTCCTGAAACTGATTTTTTATTCATTTTCTATCTGGAAATGAATAAAAAACAAATAACCGGAGATTTTCTTAAACTCCGGTTATTTGATTGTGTATGTACAAAGGATTTTATTTCCTGGCAAGCGCGGTTTCGTAACGTCCGGCCAAAGATAACAACGACAACGCCGCTTCCAGGTCTTTGTCGTTTCGCAGCGAATATTCCACTTCTCCCTTCTGGAAATAATAACGCTTCACAATTTCCACGCTCAACAAGTCGATTATATCCTGCTTGTTGTCGGCTATATTTTTATCAATATCAGGGGTTAAACGGGCTTTCAACGCGTCAAATTCCGCAGCTGCCGTTTTGTCGAAGCCTTCGTATTTGGCTACATCCACCAATTCATTGAAATACTTTTCGCTTTGGCTGACGTAGGTAAATTTCCGTTCTTTCAGGTATTTTACAAAGTCGGCAAAAACCGAATCGGTCAGATGAAACGAAGACGCGGGTGCAATGGTTGGATGCGTAGCTACAAATTTTGTAGCATAATCGAAATAAAAATTTTGAGTGTAAATGTAGTAGGAAATGTTCAATTTCTGGTTGTCAGTAATCACTGAGTCGGGGTTAATACCGCCTCCATCGCGCACTTTACGACCATTTTTCGTGTAAAAAACATGGGTCAGGCTGTCGGGAACGCGTCCCACGCTGCCGTCTTCGTTGCGGTGGCTGTAGTCTATCGCCTGAATGCACCGTCCACTCGGAATGTAATACTTGGCCGTGGTTACTTTCAGGTTTCCTCCGAAATCAATCGGCCGGATATTTTGCACCAATCCTTTACCAAAAGTCCGTTCGCCGACAATAATGCCCCGGTCAAGGTCCTGGATGGAACCGGCAAGTATTTCGGCGGCCGATGCTGAACCACGGTTGGCCAGCACAGCCAGTTTCAAGTTGGCAAATGCAGGCTCGGTAGTTGTTTTATAAATTCTTTCCACATCGGGCGTTTTTCCTTTTGTATTCACAATTTCGGTACCTTTCGGTACGAAAAATCCGAGTATCTTCACCGCTTCATCCACCAAACCGCCACCGTTATTCCGCACATCGATCACCAGCGACTCAATCTGGTATTTTTTTATCATGTCGTTGATGGCCAATTTCATTTCAGAGGCAGCTTTGTCGGTGAAATCAGTGAGCAGCACGTATCCGGTTTTATCGGCCACTTTGGAGTAATACGACACCGGATTCATTTGTATTTTTTCCCGTTTAAACGATTTTTCGATGTTTTTTTTATCGCCGTAACGTTTCAGTTTCAGCTGAATGATGGTATTGGGAGTTCCTTTGAGCAAAGCGCTGGCATCGCTCACAGAGATTCCTTCGGTTTTTTTCCCGTCGATTTCGATAATAACATCACCGGCCCTCACATCGTTGCGTTGTGCCGGCATCCCTTCGTAAGGCTCGGTTACCACAATTTCCTTTCCTTGTTTGCTGATGACAGCTCCGATACCGGCGTACTCACCGGACGTCATAAAGGCCAGATCATCAGTCTCTTCTTCTGGAATATACACGGTGTAGGGATCAAGCTTCTCGAGCATATTGTCGATGGTGGATTTCATCATTTTATCATAGTTCAATGTATCGACGTAATACATGTCGAGTTCGCGAAGCACATCGTTGAAAATGGTGATATTTTTACTGATTCTGAATGTCTTATTTTTGACAGGAACTGTGGTTGCTCCGGTCGAAATTACCGCAGATATGAAAATTAAAATGAACAAAAGTTTTTTCATGTGTTTAAAATTTATCTTTTATTTGTCACAACTTGTCCCGAAAAAATCGGGATGAAACTTGCATGTCAAGTTCATCATAACTTTGTGCGATTTATTCATCATGCTCGTTTCATCAGATAATATATTTGTTTTACATCTTACTTGTTTACATCGGTTTCACCTTTTTCGGGTGGCAAAAACAAGGTGATGTCCTTGCCATAATTAATCAGGTCGCGCACCACTGTTGACGAGATGAATGAATATTCCGAATCGGTGAAAAGCAAAACCGTTTCGATGCCGGATAGTTTCCGGTTGGCATCGGCAATGTTTTGTTCATACTCAAAATCGCTCACCGAACGCAATCCCCTGAGAATAAACCCCGCATTGATTTCTTTGGCGTAATCGATGGTCAGGCTGTTATAAGTTCCCACCCTGACACGCGGTTCGTTTTCAAATACTTTGTTAATCATTTCCACCCTTTTTTCAACGCTGAACAACGTTTTCTTGGTCTGGTTCACCCCTATGGCAATGATAATTTCGTCGAACAGATGAAGTCCGCGCTTCACCACCGAATAATGCCCTATGGTGAAGGGGTCGAAAGTTCCCGGAAAGATGGCTTTTTTCATACGTAATTAATTGTTTCTAAACGTAAATGTGCAACACGTTTATCGTTTTTATATGCATTAAAATATAAAAAGTCAACAAAGATAGGCATTTTTATGTTCAATAAAACCCAGTCAAAGGGAGTTGTTTTTAATTTTTACCATTGATTGAGAAAAATTTATAACCCGGATTTTAAGTATTCGGTCGGTTGAATCTTCACAAATTGGGTAGCTATGAAAAAATTTCCTGTAAATTTTTGATACGATTTGGGAAAAAACGACCTGTTTTGTAAACGAAATCAGAATTATAAACGTTATTAATTACATATCATTTGTTTACAAGTATTTTACCACCCAGACAACCTGAACGAGAGTTCGCCTGACCCAAAAAATCATCAAAATAAATTATTAAAAACAAGTGAAATGAAAAAGTCAATAGCAGTTTTTATTCTGATTGTGAGTGTGGTAACACTCTCTGCGCAAGTGAATTTTGGCATTAAAGCCGGATATAACTCTACATTGAACTGGGACAATGCCAAAACGGTAACCTCCGGCGATTATAGTTTTAAAACGGCTAAAGCCGAGTTCAGCAACAGCTTTCATGGGGGTGTGTTTATCCGGTTCAATTTCGATAAACTTTACCTCGAACCCGAGTTGCTTTACGCCATGCAAAACAAACATTACCAGATTACGCTGAAAGATGCCAGCCAGGATGTGGATCTGGACAAGTATGTGGACATACGCTCGGTAGAAATGCCTGTTTTGCTCGGATATAAACTTTTTGGGATAGGCAATACGTTCAACGTCCATGCTTTTGCCGGCCCGAAACTCAGGTTCAACGCGGGTTCCACCCTTGAATACAAAAACATCGAGGGCGGAAATTTTGATGTCGATCAGCTGAAAAAAGATGTGAAAGATGCTCAGGTAGGACTGGAAGTGGGCGCCGGCATCGATTTGTTCATGTTAGTGCTCGATGTGCGATACACGCTGATCAACAACCTGTACAAAACCACCTTCGAAAACGTTTCGCTGGAAAGCTCGCCCGAAAACACGTTTGTTATTTCGTTGGGCTGGAAAATTAATTAATAACCCAATGGTTACTTAAAATTAATTTTTTTCACCCGATAGCCCGACTGTTCAAGTATGGCGGCGATTTTCACCCGGAAATCGCCTTGTACCAGTATTTCTCCATCGCGCGAAGAGCCACCGGAGCTGCATGCTTTTTTAAGCTTTTTGGCCAGGGAATCAGCTTCTTCATCATTGTCGAGGCCGGTTACCAAAGTAGCCGGCTTACCATTCCGCTTATCAAGTTCAACCCTCAATTCGATTTTTGGTCCTTTCTTTTCCAAAACCGTTTCTTCTTTTATTTCAGGTACTTCACCTTCAGGAAGCACTTCTTTTAAACCTTTCAGTTTATCTTTCCAGTCCATATCTTTTCGGCGTTAAATATTTTATCGATCCACAAATTTCGGGATTTTTCAGCAATTGTGCAAAAGTGGTGTGCCAGTGTAATTATTTCAATCGTTATATTAATGGTTTTAAAGAATTAGCAATGTTGTTTTCATGCAATTTTCGGAAATAAAAACATCCCTTTTATTCATCTTTAAACGTTAAAAAACGCATTTTCTGCTACATTTTTATTAATTTTGCCGAACGATAAAGGGCATTTGTTTGTTCTTTATCCAACAATCCACAAAATGGGGTGCCTTATAGTTACGGGCTGAGATCATACCCTTTGAACCTACACGGGTAATTCCGAGAAGGGAATAAGTTTCTATCATCTTCGTTTATTTAAGCCCTCATTACATTTTGTTCAACTAAAAACAACTAAATGTCATGAGAAAATTTCTTTTTGCTGCCATCGTGCAGTGTATCGCCTGGAGCTTAATTGCTCAGGGACAAGTTACAGGTCGGGTAACCGACGAAAACGGCACCGGGCTTCAGGGTGCCTCCATCAAACTGGAGCATCAGGTAAAGCCAAGCGGTAAAAACGGTGAATTTACTTTCGAAAACGTAAAAAACAAGTCGGTGAAAATGACCGTTTCCTTTGTTGGTTACGATACCGAAATACGAGCCGTCGGTGTGCCATTCAACGGCGATATCCGTCTTACAAAGTCATCGCACCAATTGCAGGAAATCACCGTTTCGGGTGTTCGCGCTTCTGAAAAATCGCCGGTGGCCTACAACGATGTAACGAAAAAAAACATCGAAAAAACCAATCTCGGGCAGGATATTCCTTACCTTTTGTCGTTTACGCCATCGTTTGTGGTCACTTCCGATGCGGGAACAGGCGTGGGCTACACCGGATTCCGCATCAGGGGCACCGATGCTTCGCGCATCAACGTTACCATCAACGGAATACCCTACAACGATGCCGATGAACAGGGAACTTACTGGGTGGATATTCCCGATATTGCTTCATCGGTAGAGAACATCCAGGTACAACGAGGCGTCGGTACTTCCACCAACGGCGCCGGAGCTTTCGGTGCCAATATCGGGCTGCAAACAGGCATTCCCAACCGGGAAGCGGGAGGCGAAGTTTCCGCTTCGTACGGTTCGTTCAACACATCGAAAGCAAATGTAGCGGTAGGAACCGGACTGATGAACGATCACTGGGCGTTGAACGCGAGGCTTTCATCGGTTTCGTCCGACGGTTATATCGACAGGGGTTGGGTGAAAATGAAATCATACTTTGTGCAAGCTGAATACTTAGCCGGGAACACCAATGTGAAATTGATCACATTTGGCGGCAAAGAACAAACCTACCATGCCTGGGACGGAGTTCCACAAAATAAATTGGCCACCGACCGTACTTACAATCCCTGTGGCTACATGGGCGATGATGCTAATGGAAACCCATTGTACTACAAAAACCAAACGGACAATTACCTGCAAACCAACTACCATATCCTGTTGAATCACAAATTTAGCGAAGCGTTCAAACTCAATGCAGGGCTTCATTATACCAACGGTGATGGTTATTACGAAGAATACAAGCAGGAACAAAAATTGATAAAATACAACCTGAACCCATTTAATGCCGATAACAGCGTGGTAACGAAGTCGGATCTGGTGCGCCAGAAAAAAATGGGGAACGAATTTGCAGGAGGGGTATTCTCGCTCCATTATCAGAAACGCAGATTGGAAACCACTCTTGGTGGTGCGCTTAACTGCTACTGGGGAAATCATTGGGGCGATGTGATCTGGGTGAAAAACTATGTGGGAAAGGTGCTTCCCATTACCGAGTACTACCGGAGTAAGGTATCCAAATGGGATGGAAATATTTACCTGAAAGCAAATTACCACTTTAATGAGAAGCTGAGTGTCAACACTGATTTACAGTACCGTAGGGTAACCTACCGCCTTACCGGCACCAACGACGAATGGGACGATGCTATTGGCGGAATGCAGCTATTGGATGTGGATAAAAAGTTCAACTTTTTCAATCCGAAAGTCGGGCTGTTTTTTAGCCCTGTTAAAAACAATGAAGCTTTCGTTTCTTTCGCGGTAGCCAACCGCGAGCCCACCCGCACCAATTATACCGATGGCACAAAAGACACCTGGCCCACGAGCGAACGTCTTTATGACCTGGAAACGGGCTATAAATATTCGGAATCGAAAATATCGGCAGGTATTAATATCTATTACATGCGGTACCATAATCAACTGATCCTTACCGGGCAAATCAATGATATTGGCGAGGCGCTGACCGAAAACATCCCTGACAGCTACCGTGCAGGGATAGAATTACAGGCGGGAATTAAACCCCTCGACTGGCTGCGATGGGAAGGCAATATTACGTTGAGCCGCAACCGGATCATTGGGTTTTACGAGTATGTTGACGTTTATTCTGGCGATAACTGGGACTGGACTTCGCAACAGAAAAATTCGTTGGGCGATAAACCCATCGCCTTTTCGCCGGACGTAACCGCCAATAGCCTCATTTCGTTTAAAATTAAAGATGGTGAAATCAGCTGGAGATCGGTTTACGTGGGAAAACAGTATATCGACAACACCGGCAGCACAAACCGTCAGTTGGACGATTATTTCCTGAACAACCTGATCATCAACTATCCGGTGAAAGCACCGTTCGTAAAAAGCGTCAACCTTACGTTGATGATCAATAATATTTTCGATGTAAAATACATCAGCAACGCCTGGACTTATTCCTATTATTTCCAGGATACCGATGGCAGTAAAACCAGATACAGCGATTTTGGGTATTATCCGCAGGCTGGCTTCAACGTACTGGCCGGAGTTACGGTAAAATTCTGATTGGCTGAAAAAACGAAGGCCGTCTGCAATAATTTTATTCAGATGGCCTTCGTTGTTTTTTATAGTGAAGCTTTTTCAGATGAGTTTTTCCAGAACCGATTCAAATTCTTTCAGGTTATCCACATTATTCTTCCCGGCAGGTTCAGGAAATGCTGTTTTAATTTCCACAACATTATTATTTTTATCAATAAAAAAGCAAACAGGAAGCGAATTGGCATCCATTTTCAGCTTATCGAAATATGCCTGGGCATTGATTAGCCGGATAAACATGAATTTATTTTCTTTTAAAAAATCGGCATGATCAGCTTTCAGGTCGGGAGTGATGGCAATGAAATTTACTTTATCTGCAAATTCTTCTTTCAAACGATTCATATTTACAATCTGTTCGGTGCAGTCCACGTACTGCGTTGACCAAAAAAACAAAAAAGCCGGTTTCCCTTTTAGGCGATCGGAACTAATTTTAGTATTATAATCCGTAAACAATTCAAAAGCAGGTAACACACTGTTCATTAACTGCTTGTTGGCATACTGATTTCTTTTAGAAATTTTTTTTGGTGTTTTTTTTGGAATGATAGGCGCTTCTTTTGCCGCATAAACATTGTCGGCCTGTTGCTGGGTTTGCGTGGATTGTGGCCTGCTGTTTCCATTGGTATAAGTGTTGATAACGACGTTTTCCCTGCCATTGTCTTTGCTCACTTTAAAATCCCATTTAAAAGAATAAACAATTTTGCTCGAATTACGAAGCACTTCGGTGAGGTATTCGTTAAAAATAAAATTGGTAGAAATGCGCCTAAAAGTTTTAATCCGTTCGTTCCTCTGCCGGTGATATTCCGAAGAATCAATTTGGTTACCACTGATGTCAACGTAGTATTTCATTTGAGCCGGAGCACCCGAAACCACTAAAATGGAAAGGATGAAAAATAAAAATATTTTCTTCATTGGTTAAAGTATTTACATGCAAAATCAGATAATTATGTTGTAGTAAACAAACGAAGGATTCGCAAATATATTTTATGCGAACCCTACTAAAACCAAAAAAGCACCACTTTGTGATGCTTTTGTAAATTTTAACGATGATAAAATTTATGCCGGATGAATAGCTTCCGAAGGGCAAACATCCGCGCACGTACCACAATCGGTACAAATATCCGCGTCGATAACATAAATATCACCTTCCGAAATTGCTTCAACAGGACATTCGCTGATACACGAACCGCAAGCAATACAATCTTCTGTAATTACGTGAGCCATTTTCTTGTTTTTTTGTTAGTACTGATTAATTGGTGCAAAAATAAAACATTTTCGCACTCAAAAAAAATTTTTTATCAATTTTTCAGCTAAAATTCATCCGAAAATTATTCCGGAGCCGTAAAACCGCGCTTTTCAAATGCCAATTGGTTTGTCCTAATTGCCTTAAAAATTAAAGGGCAAAATTTTATAAAAATAATATCGTAAAAATACAATGATATTACATTTTCATTAAATTTTAGTGAATTGAAAAAATATTTTCATTGATTTTGTATTTTTGTGCAAGAATATAAGGCAAGAAAACAATTCACTAATTAATTATAGATATGAATAATTTTTTGAACAATTTCACACCCAAAGAGCCGAAATTTTTTCCGGTTTTAAAGGAAATGGCTGATGTTTTGTCAGTTGCATCCGATTTAATGATCGAGTGTTTGGAAAATAACGAACAACAGTCGGCTGTGGAGTATTATAAAAAGATAAAAGAACAGGAAAAAAAAGGGGATGAATTGTCGAATAAAGTGTTCGATATGCTCAATACCACTTTCATTACCCCGTTCGACCGGGAAGACATTCACCATTTGGCCAACCGCTTGGATGATGTTACCGATTATATCAACAGTACAGCCAAACGTATCGTGCTTTACAACCCGAAAAAAATGCCCGAAAGCTCGGTGGAATTGGCCAAACTGATCAAAGAAGGCGCTGTGTGCATTGGGAAAGCGGTGGAAGAGCTCAATGTGCTGAAAAAAAATGCAAAGAAAATCAAGGAATATTGTACCGAACTGCACGATATTGAAAACCGGGCTGATGATGTGTATGAACATTTTGTCATTGATTTGTTCGAAAAAGAAAAAGACGGCATTGAAATTATAAAAGTGAAAGAAATTATGTATGAGCTCGAAAAGGCTACCGATGCGGCGGAATATGTAGGTAAAATCATAAAAACGATCATTGTAAAGTACGCATAATCAAATTTATAAGGATTTAATATGACGTTATTAATCATAATTATTGTTCTGGCGCTGGCGTTCGATTACATCAATGGATTCCACGATGCGGCTAATTCCATTGCCACGATAGTATCAACAAAAGTACTTACTCCGTTTCAGGCGGTTATTTGGGCTGCATTTTTCAATTTTGTGGCTTTCTTTATTTCGAAATACATCATCGGTGAGTTTGGTATTGCCAATACAGTTTCGAAATCGGTTGTTGAACAATATATTTCACTCCCGGTAATATTTTCGGGCGTAGTGGCGGCGATTATTTGGAACCTGGCCACATGGTGGCTTGGAATACCCTCTTCCTCATCGCATACGTTGATAGGTGGTTTTGCCGGCTCGGCCATCATGAGCACAATTATTGCCAGCGGTTACACTTCTCACGGCCTGGAGTCCATTAAGGGCGATGTGATTATCAAAATTGCTTCGTTTATTGTTTTAGCTCCTTTTATAGGTATGATTATTTCTATCCTCATCATGCTTCTTATTTTATATTCGTTCAAGAGGGTAAATCCTCACAAAGCCAATCAGTGGTTTAAAAAGTTGCAGCTTGTTTCATCCGGGTTGTTCAGCATCGGCCATGGGCTGAACGACTCACAAAAGGTGATGGGAATTATCGCGGCCGCGCTGTTTGCCGCTTACCATAAGAATGGGCTGGATGTAGGAATTCATGATATTAAAGAAATCCCGGACTGGGTGGCTTTCTCTTGTTTCACCATGATTTCTTTGGGAACCATGTCAGGTGGTTGGCGGATTATCAAAACCATGGGTTCGAGAATTACCAAAGTTACTCCGCTTGAAGGTGTGGCCGCCGAAACCGCAGGTGCCATAACATTGTACATTACTGAAATTCTGAAAATTCCGGTAAGTACAACCCACACTATCACCGGATCCATTATTGGGGTAGGTGCCGTGAAACGCCTTTCGGCGGTACGCTGGGGAGTTACCAAAAGCCTGATGGTAGCCTGGCTGCTCACTATCCCGGTAAGTGCCCTGCTGGCTGCCCTGATGTATTTCTTAGTAGGTCAGCATTTGTAACGAAGTAAGAGGATCGACTTTCTTTAGAAAAAATATAAAACAAACAGAGGTGTTCAGGACGAACACCTCTGTTTGTTTTATGGTAGCAATAAAAATTTACTTGAACCGGTTTATTTGAAAGCATCGAGTGCGGCCGTGGGTTTGCCGGAATTATCGAAAGCGCCAAGCGTATAGTTGTTCCAGCCGGCATTGCATTCCGGCTCCCAATAGAACAGGCCCAAACCTTTGTGGTTGTTTACCGATTTTACTTTGGTCATTAAATCTGTTAAAAAGTTTTTGCATGCAGAAGGGTTGTCCCAGCTCATGCCACACTCCACTACCATCACTTCAGAGCCGTACCGGCTCACCATATCGTTCATGTTGGCCAAACATTGGGCATTGCATCCGGCCCAGTCGTTGGAGGTGGTGAACCAGTAAGGGTACACCGAAAGGCCTATAACATCCCATTTTCCACCGTTGTTTTTCAGTCCATCGAAAATCCACCGGTAGAGGGAGTTATTGTACCCATTGCTCAAATGGACAATGACTTTTGCCTTTGGGAAAACCGATTTCACGGCGTTGTAACCGGCGGTAGTCAGTGCCGCGTAATTGGCCATGTTCAAAGAAGCTTTACCATCATCCCACAACATGCCGTTATCGGTTTCGTTACCTACCTGAACCCATTCCGGCGTAATACCGTTTGTTTTCAGTGTAATAAGTGTGGATGTGGTATAGTCGGCCAAAGCAATCTTTAAATCGTTAAAATTGAGGCTGCTCCAGGCCGATGGTTTGGTCTGCTTGGATGGGTCGGCCCATGTATCGCTGTAATGAAAATCGATCATGATGCGCATCCCGAGATTTTTTGCCCGGAGTGCTTTCGCCAGCACATCGGCTGTATTATTCCACCCGTTGGCGGGATTGACCCACGCGCGTAGCCGAATGCTGTTCATACCTAAGCTTTTCAGAAGTGCCATGCATTCCATGACAGTTCCCGATGAATTGTAAAATAAATGTCCGGAGGCTTCCATTTCTGTTACCCAACTTACGTCGGCACCTTTGGCGAACGAATCTGTTTGTGCCGTGTCGGTGTTGGGAGTTTCGTTGTTATCGCCACACGAAACAGGCCATATAAACATGGAAAAACAACCTAACAACAGAAATACTTTTAAAAAGATTCTCTTCATCTGATTATAGTTTTTATACCTGCTCTCTAATCCCAGCCCCCTAACCCCCTAAAAGGGGAATAAGAACGGGAACCAAACAGGTACGGTGAATTGTTTGCTAATATATGATCATTCTCCAGTTCGCCGTAGCGTATAAAACTGGTATCATCAGTTGTTTGGCGAAGCGGGACACTTCGCTGAACAACCCGCCAACAACCTATGCTCAAAGAGGGATATAAAAATCACATTCGGACGTACGAATTCAATTTCATTTCCCGTAATAATAAATTATAAAGTCTATTTTATTTAAGTCATCGTTCGAATACTTGAGTAAGGTTTCATATTTATTTCCCTTTTGTATGGTTTGCCAATCGTATTTACTCAAAGTGTCTTTGTTGAACACAAAAACGCTCAACGTATCGCCGGATTTTAATTTCTTGAACTTTCTATCGTTGACGTATGAATCGGAAATATCAACAGTCTCACCTGTTTCGGCCGATAAAAGTTCAGGTTTACTTTGCGGAAGAGTATCCCTCGCATAATTATAACAGCAATAAATGTATAAATATTTGTCTGTTAAATTTTTAAAATTAATAATATACCAACCTTCTGCAAAATGCTCACAACTGTTTGCGCTAAACATTAATAATAAAAGGAAAATTATATTTTTTTTTATAATATATAGGATAATGAATGAGTTAAAGTGAAAAAACGGATGAATTCAAAGATAATTACGAAAGATCCTTTCCACAAAGGGTTCCAATTAGATGTAAGTTTCAGACAGATTTTAGATGCTCAAATTGATACGACAAACTTATTGCTGTACGTTTATCAGAAATTGTAACTACATCCAACACTATCAAAATTAACACTTCAAAGATAGTAAATTTTTGATAATTATGTATCTATACGCAATACGGCGTCCGGAAAATTCCTGACGCCGTATTGAACAGCTTAATTGAAGGTTTATTTTCACTGTTCAATGTTCAGTAATCTTCCTGTTTCGGGGTCGATATAAATTTTCGATCTGGAATTCACCACCTGTTCAGGAATGGAAAGCGTTACCCCGAATTGAGGCACTTGCCGCTGCTCATCGAAATACACGGTGTTGGTATCGAAAAGTGTAATCCGGGTTTCGGCCGGAAGAACATAAAAGAGCCCGGGGTTTTCTTTTTTTGCTTTCACATCTTCAGATCCAGCAGAATAAATAGATGGTTTTATGTTGATATAAAATGGATTACCACTTAAGTCGTCGGCTGGCAGAATTCCACGGAGCGTCGAAAAGCGGAACGCCACCAGTTTGGACGCCTCTTTATCGGGAATGAATGTGATGGTGCGGGTCGATGTTTCGGTAGTAGTTTTACCGGTGAACAACGAAGTCAGGTAAGCTTCCTTTTTATCCAGCTGCTTGAGCGTGATGTCGAGCGAACGCCCATCGGCCGGCAAATGATCGACATCGGCCGTCAGTATGTTCAGCCGGCTTTCGCGGATCTTGTAAATCTGTTTGGCCACCCCTTCGGCAAGTTTGGCAGTCGATCCGGCCATCATGTATTCTTCGCCCAGAGGCAAAAGATCGTTCGGCATCGAAGCATCTTCCTCTTTGACAGTTTTCAGAATGGGTTTTACTACCGTTTTTGGTGCGAACGGAACGTTGACGCCGGCCAACAAACCTTCGGGAGTTACGGATAAAAATCCACCCTTGCCGCCAAAACCGATAGTGTAAGTCCGGCTGTTATCAGGTACAGCCCGGAGTTTTACCTTTATATCCTTAATGGTGAAAACGGTTTTTTCTTCGGTAACTACGTTGGTCGTAGCCAGGTAGCGTTCGGAATATTTGTAAAAATCGCCCGGCTTACAATTGGTTTTCTCCATTGTAATTTCGATGTCCAACACTGTTTTGGGCAACGAATATACCTGCGCCGATTGTCCGTCGGCAAACGAGGCTTTATTTTGTCCGGAAACCAGCAGCGCTCCCGACCAACAAGCCATTAGCAAAAGGAATCGAAATGGTTTCATGATCATCAGTTATTCAGAACTCTATTTTTTTGATTTTGATGCCCGGGCTGGCTTTTTCTTTTTAGCCCCGGCCGTATCACTCCCTGCACCGATAATTTCCATGCATTTTTCCTGTGTCAACGTGGTAGGGTCGGTGCCCTTGGGAATTTTATAATTTACTTTATTGCAGGCAATGTAGGGCCCGTAACGACCATTCAGCACCTGAATTTCACCATTATCGCCAAAGGCATGGATCACTTTGTTTTTTTCAGCTTCGCGCTTTTGTTCAATGATTTCAACAGCTCGTTCGGTGGTAATGCTCATGGGGTCATCGGTTTTGGCCAATGAATAAAATGCCGACTTATGGCGGATGTAAGGGCCAAATCGTCCGATAGCTACGGTCATTTTTTCGTCTTCGAACGTACCTACTTCGCGCGGAAGTTTAAACAATTCGAGCGCATCTTCCAGGGTAATGTTTTCGATGGATTGGTCGTGGCGCAACGATGCGAATACCGGTTTTTCTTCTTCCTCGGCTGTTCCTATTTGGGCTACCGGGCCGTATTTTCCGAGTTTCACCGAGAGTTGTCTTCCGGTTTTGGGGTCAGTACCCAAAATCCGTTCCCCCACCTGGCGTTCCGAGTTCTTCATTGTATCTTCCACCACGGGATGGAAACTTTTGTAAAATTTATCAATGGATTTTGTCCATTTTATTTTTCCTTCGGCAATATTGTCAAATTCTTTTTCCACATCAGCCGTGAAGTTATAATTCAGGATATCAGGAAAATATTCTGTCAGGAAATCATTCACAACCATGCCCGTATCGGTAGGGAAAAGTTTGGCTTTTTCGGCGCCGGTATTTTCAGATTTTAGTTGGTCGGTAATTTTTCCACCTTTTAATTTCAACAGGTTATACTCCCTTTTTTCACCGGGACGGTCTCCTTTTTCAACGTAAGAGCGATTTTGGATGGTAGAAATGGTGGGAGCGTATGTGGATGGACGTCCAATGCCCAGCTCTTCGAGTTTGCGGACCAAGCTGGCCTCGGTGTAACGTGCCGGACGTTGCGAGAACCGTTGCTGCGCGGTGATTTCGTCCGAAACCAACACTTCTCCTTTTTTCATGGCCGGAAGTATCGAGCTGTTTTCGGCAGCCGGTTCATCATCGGTCGATTCGAGATATACTTTCAGGAATCCGTCGAAAGTAATCACTTCGCCCGAAGCTATAAATTGGTACGGATTTCCACTGATATCGATATAAATAAGTGTTTTCTCAATTTCGGCATCAGCCATCTGCGAAGCTATGGTACGTTTCCAGATCAGCTCGTACAGCCTTTTTTCCTGAGCCGTACCTTCAACGGAATGCTGGTTCATGTAAGTAGGACGAATAGCTTCGTGCGCTTCCTGAGCTCCTTTTGTTTTGGTATTGAACTTCCGGGTATGAACGTATTTTTGCCCGGCCATGCTGATAATTTCGGCCTTCGAAGTGTTGAGCGCCAAATCAGACAAATTCACGGAGTCGGTACGCATGTAGGTGATTTTCCCCGATTCGTAAAGCCGTTGTGCTACCGACATGGTTTGCGCCACCGAGAATCCCAGTTTTCGAGCCGCTTCCTGTTGTAACGTGGAAGTGGTAAACGGCGGAGCAGGCGTTTTTTTCGATGGTTTGGTGGCAATATCCGATACCGAGAAGCGGGCGGTTTTGCACTTTTCGAGGAAGGCGACGGCCTCTTCTTTGGACGTAAACCGTTGCGAAAGTTCCGACGATAGTTGCACATCCGAACCGTTAGCATCTTTACCGCTGAAAACAGCTGTTACCCTGTAATTGATTTCCGGAACAAACTGATTGATTTCACGTTCGCGTTCCACGATCAGCCTTACGGCTACCGATTGCACCCTTCCGGCCGAAAGCGATGGTTTTATTTTGCGCCACAACACCGGCGAAAGTTCAAAACCCACGATGCGGTCGAGCACCCGGCGCGCCTGCTGGGCATCAACCAGATTGAGGTCTATTTTACGTGGATTTTCGATGGCATGGAGTATGGCCTCTTTTGTAATTTCGTGAAAAACAATTCGTTTGGTGTTGTTGTCCTTGAGCTTCAGTTCGTCGAATAAATGCCATGCGATAGCTTCCCCTTCACGGTCCTCATCGGACGCGAGCCACACCATTTCGGCTTCTTTGGTCTCTTTTTTAAGGTCGGAAACAAGTTTTTTCTTGTCGGATGAAACGACATATTGGGGACGGTAGTTATCTTCAAAATCAATTCCTATGCCCTTTTCGGCCAGGTCGCGTATGTGTCCGAAACTGGACATGACGTGGTAATCTTTTCCGAGAAACTTTTCAATGGTTTTTGCTTTGGCTGGTGATTCGACAATGACAATATTCTTTGACATAAACTGCTTTGCTTAATGTAGTGTTTGGAATTCGAGTGCAAAATAACAAAATTTGACAGGTACGAGCCAAATTTTCAGCAAACTATTTTGCTTTTTTATTGTTTAAAACAGCAGTTTAGTATGCTCGCCGGTTAATTTTATGTTTTTTTATGCAAAAAAACAACATGCCGAAGGATTATTAACGTTTTGACATGTCTTCGTACAACATTTGCAGATATGCTTCGGCTTTTAGTTTGTTGGCGTCTTTTTTACCGGTGTTCAAAACAGTTTTTTTACCTTGATGATCAAAAATAAACTGATTGTCAGTATTCACCATTCCAAATCCATCTGGAAAATCGAAAAATCCGAAATGTGGCGTATCGAGATTGAGCATGTTTTTACTGAATGTAAAGTCATCGTGTTTCAACCCCATTTGTGATAAAAGGGTGGCCGCGATATCCGACTGGCAACCGTACACATCCGCCTTCACCGGCTGTTTCACAGCGCCTCCTACCATGAGCAGGGGAATTTTGAACCTTTCGACGGTGAAGAAACCTATATTTTCGGGGTAACGCATGCAATGGTCGGGTACAAAGATGAAAATGGTATTTTTCCATTGTGGTGTTTTTTTCATCCTGCTGATAAAATGACCGATGCAGCTGTCGGTATAAGCGGCCGAGTTGAGATAAGGATCTTTGAGCTTTTTATACGGAACTTCGAAAGGCTCGTGGCTACTGAGTGTTTGGATGATTTTCATAAACGGAAACTTCTGTTGTTTTTCGATGTCGTTTGCAGCCCTGTCGAAAACAAATTCATCGGGAGCGCCCCATTTGGTCATTATTTTCTGTTTTACCGGGAAATCCCTGTCGCAAACTATTTTCTCGATACCCATCGACACGAGGTACGAACGCATGTTGGTAAAGTCGGCATCGCCTCCGTAGTAGTATTGAAGATCGTAACCCGCTTTTCCGAGAGTGCGGGGAATAGAAGGGAGCGACTGCGTTTTAGCGGTGTATTTCATGATGGAGTGAGTGGGTTGCGCCGGGTATCCGCTGATAATGGATACCAGGCCGCGGTCGGTACGGAAACTGTTGGCGTAGAAGTTGGTGAACAGCACCCCTTCATCGCAAAGTTGATTCAGGTTTACTGCTATGCCGGGCATTCCACCGAGTGGCTCAATGATTTTCGACATGAAACTTTCCATTACCACCAATACCACATTGGGTCGCGGCGTGGTAAAAAGTGCGGGCTGAGGCTTGGTAACCGGTTTGTCGGTTAGCGTGGCGAATATGTTTTTTGCTTTTTCATCGTCCATGAAATGGTACTTTTTGGTAAAATCATGTTCCATGGTGAGTGATTCGAAAAGATTGAACATCGGGTTGATGGCCGCCAGATTTAGTTCATTGCTTTTGCTAAAGAAAACCTGCCCTACGTTCATGGTCGAAACGGTGAAGCCTCCGCGGATAAGCACAAACAATGCACCAATAGCCAGAACCAATATTCCAGAAGCTACTGTCTTTTCTTTAGTTCCGGCTTGGGGAGTATGGTTGATTTTATCGGCAAAACGTTTTTTGAATCCGATAAAAACCAGCGCGGCGAGAAGGACAATGACTAAAAATCCTCCCGTTATTTCTATCCAACTGCCGCTTGCCAAAGCATCTTTTGGGGTGCTCAGGTAAAATAGCGGAGTGGAATCAAGACGGAATCCCCAGTATTTGAAAAGTACCAGGTCGGCCACAAAAATAATGGAAATCAGCAGCGAAATGACAATCCCATATCCGCGGAGGATGTATTCAAGTTTAATGGATTTGAACCAAACGGAAAAAATCAGTAAAATGGCTGGAATAATAGTGAGGTAGCCAGCCATGGAAAGGTCGAGCCGGATGCCGTAAAACAGGACTGACAACCAGTCGATAAAACCGAAAGCACCGTATATTTCGTGGTAATATGCCATGAATACGAGCTTTTGAACGATAAATAGGATGACAAAAAGAACGTAAATCTCTGCCAGCCTGAAAAGTTTTTTGAGTATCACTGTTTATTCACCGGATTTTAATAATTATGCCATTTCTGTTACAACCGCGCAAAATTAGTAAAAATCAGTTGTTCCGGTTGTATGTTGTTAACTAAAAATGCAGGATAGTATGTTTAAATAATGTTAGAGAATGAGATAACCTGAAAAAAGAGAACTGGCGGCATCATCATTGATAGCCGCCAGCTCACTTTCATACGGGATAATTATTTGAACAATTGAGGGGCAAACTCCGAGAGATAAATTCTCCAGTTTTTCCAGATATGCCCTTCTCTAGTTTCGAAATAGGTGTAAGGATATTTGTTGGTGTCGAGCATTTTACGGTAATCGGCGTTGGCTTGGTACAAAAAGTCGGTTTTTCCAATAGCTATCCAATAAAGCTTTGGTTTCTTTTCAAACTGAGTTTTCAATTTTTTATCAGTATCGGCATAAATCGGCGAAGTTACATTCTTATCGGGTGTGATGGCTGCCGAGAACAATCCTACATAATCAAACATATCGGGATATTGCTTTGAAATATGGAGCGAATGAAAGCCTCCCATCGACAAGCCGGCAATGGCGCGTCCCGATTTTGCTTTTACGGTGCGGTAGTTACCATCTATGAATTTTACAATCTCGGGGAACGAAGTTTCGTACGACCCTTCCATGGTTTTAGGCAACTGGAAGGTAGGTTTGTAAAATCCGAGCGATGATTCGCCGGGAGCAGCTTCCTGGATAGCGTTACCGTTGGGCATGACCACGATCATCGGACGGGCTTTTCCAGCGGCAATCAGGTTATCAAGAATCTGAGCTGTACGTCCCAAAGCCAGCCAGGCTTCTTCATCGCCACCCATGCCGTGCAAAAGATACAGGACAGGGTAATCACCTTTGCTATCTTCGTATCCGGGAGGCGTATAGATGGTGATGCGGCGTGTCAGCCCGAGCGATGGGCTGTTGTACCAACGGCGGGCAACGGTTCCATGAGGAACGGCGCTCACCTTATACAAATCGGCCTTACCACCACCCATGATGAATACACTTGTAACCGAAGCCACATCGCGGATCATATAAACGTTAGCCGGATCGGTAACTTTAGCGCCATCCACTACAAACGAATAACTGTAAAGTTCGGGAGCAAGCGGCTGTTGCGTGGTAAATTCCCAAACACTGTTGTCGTTTTTTTTCAGTTCGGCCGAACCTGCCACATCCATAGGGCCGAATTGCGTGTTGATTTTTTGCGGAGGCAGGAAATCTCCTGTTACTTCCACTTTTACTGCCTGAGGAGCATTCAGGCGGAATGTTACCGTGTTATCGGCATTGATTTGTGGCGAAACAATTTCACCGGCGCCCCAAAGCGCCTGTTGGGCTTTAATGCCCGAACAAAGAGCGATCAACGATAGAATAAAAATGATTTTTTTCATGGGAATTATAATTTACAAGACAATTTATAAGAATACGGTGTTTTAAAACTAATTATTTAACAATCAGATAATAACTTCATTTATCAGTGGTTTTCCATCGATAAAATCTTTTATGTTTTGTAGTGTGGTTTCGGCAATATTGTACAGAGCTTCTTTGGTGAAAAATGCCTGATGCGAAGTAACAATGACGTTGTTGAACGAAAGCAACCGTGCCAGGATATCATCATCGATTACTTTATTGGAGCGATCTTCGAAAAAATAATCGCTTTCCTCTTCATATACATCCAATCCAGCCGCTCCGATTTTTTTACTTTTCAACCCCTGTATCAAATCGTGCGTGTTGATTAGTTTCCCACGTCCGGTGTTGATGATCATCACCCCTTTCTTCATTTTTGAGATAGACTCTTCATTGATAATGTATTCGGTTTCTTTGGTAAGCGGGCAGTGCAGTGAAATAATGTCCGAACATTTGTAAAGTTCATCGAGCGTGGTATATTCCACACCGTATTTCTCGGCAAAGGCCATATCGGGATAAAGGTCGTAAGCCAGCACCCGTAACCCCATGCTGCGGAGAATCTGAATCAGTATTTTGGCAATTTTTCCAGTGCCGATAATCCCTGCGGTTTTTCCGTACATGTCAAAACCCATCAGGCCGTTCAGTGCAAAATTGCCTTCGCGGGTACGGTTGTAAGCTTTGTGGGTTTTCCGGTTCAGGGTGAGCATCAGGGCGAGGGTATGCTCGGCCACGGCATGTGGCGAGTATGCCGGAACGCGCACTACCTTAATGCGGTTTTTCGCGGCATTCAGATCTACGTTGTTGTAACCGGCACACCGGAGGGCAACCAGTTTCACACCATTGTTTACCATCTCATCGATAACGGGAGCATCGGCGGTGGCATTGACAAATATACAGGCTACATCGGCACCTTTGGTCAGCGAAACATTGTTGATGTTCAGGTGTCCTGAAAAATATTTTATATCATAGCCGAAATTTTTGTTTACTTCATTGAACGAGAGTTCATCATAAGGCTTTGTATCGAAAAAAGCTATTTTTACTGGCATAATTCACCGGAAAGTTATAGAGTTATTACTTGGATGAAACAACTACAAATATAGAAAATTTTATTTAAAGCCACCTTTACTTTTCTGCAAACTTCTTGTTTTGATTTTTATTATCAATAAAGTTTCCGTTCATTCATTATAGATGTTATGACTACATCGTTGTTGTCCTAAATTAGATGTGCATCTAACGGTTCGATTTTTATTATTCCGAAAGTAATTTCTTTTGATGTTCTTTTACCGTTTGATCAACATCAATGATCTCGGTATTGCGAAATATACGTAAAAAAATATTCAAGCATCTTTTTTACTTATTCCGGTAAAATATTTCTTTCGTTCATTTGTCTGTATAAATGACGTCATTGAATGATCCGGAAGCGATCAACATATAAACTTGTTACGTTTCTTACTAAAAGTTAAGAAAACGAACAAAATCAGTTCAAATTCATTGGATAAGATGCGCTTTTTAGAAATTGCTCTGCCAACATATTGATAATGGGCTATTATAAACTAAAGTGGATGACTTTTTTATGAACAAAAACAGCATTGAAGTAAGGAATTTTACAAAGAAATTTGGGGATTTTACCGCGGTTGACAACATCTCGTTTGAGGTGGAACAGGGCAGTATTTTCGCGTTTCTCGGTCCGAACGGCGCGGGGAAAAGCACTACAATCAATACCCTTTGCACCATTCAGGATAAAACCTCGGGAGAATTGCTGATCAACGGCTACGATGTAAGCAAGCAAAAAGATAGGGTCCGCAACGACATTGGCATCGTTTTTCAGGAATCGACATTGGACGACAAGCTGACTATCGAAGAGAACCTGCGTTTACATTGCGACTTTTACCGGGTTCCCAAAGAGGAAGTGGCAGGACGAATCGGGTTTGTGCTCCAGTTGGTCGATTTGGAAGACCGGAGGAAAGCTCAGGTCAAAAGCCTGTCGGGCGGTATGAAGCGACGTGCCGAAATAGCCCGCGGCCTGGTTCATTTTCCTAAGGTTTTGTTTCTCGACGAGCCTACCACCGGCCTCGATCCCCAAACAAGAAGCAATGTTTGGGAATATATTTACCGGCTTCAAAAGGAAAAAGACATCACCATTTTCCTTACAACGCATTACATGGAAGAGGCCGAAATCTGCCAAAAGGTAGCGATTATCGACAAAGGTAAAATTGTGGCGCACGACACCCCTTATAACCTTAAAAAGCAATATACATCCACCGTTATGAAAATAGAAACATCTGATATTGAGAGTCTAATAAGTTATCTCACCACCAAAAAGCTGAAATATAAGACTTCCGGAAACCTGATAACTACCTATGTAAGCCAACCGGCGCAAACGCTGGAAATTATTACGGACAACAAATACATAATTACCGACATGGAAATAAACAAAGGCTCGCTGAACGATGTGTTTTTAACCATTACAGGAAAGGAGATCAGAGAATAATGAGAACAATACTTGCCCTTTTACAAAGAAATTTGCTCAAATTGATGCGCGACCGAATGAAACTGTTCATGAACCTGTTTATGTCGGGGTTGTTTCTGTTTATCTTTTCGTTTGTCATGAAAAACACTGCCATTGGAGTGGCCAACCCAATGAATTACCTGATTGCAGGAATTATCATCATGACCGTTTTTCAATCATCGTTAAGCAATTCGATGAACATTCTTGACGATATTTCGAGTGGATTTATGAAGGAAATTTTAGTGGCGCCCATTTCGCGTTGGCAAATCGCGGTAGGGCACATCCTTTCATCTGCATTAATATCAGTTATTCAGGGAATTATCATCGTCATCACCGGATTATTTATCGGTTTGCAGGTTGATGTGGCTCATGCCGTGGGAATGGTGCTGGTAATGATCATTACCGGGCTGACTTTCAGCGCTATCGGACTGTACCTGGCTACCATTACACGCGAATCGAGCAATTTTCAGCTGCTCGTTACCATTATCTCTTTCCCGCTTACTTTTTTATCCGGCGCTTATATACCCACCATGGTTTTGCCCAAAGTTCTGGTTCCCATCGTTTACCTGAATCCACTTACCTATACCACAGCCGTTTTCAGGTACGTAACGCTGGAAATGGGAAACCTTCCCACCGCCACACTCATAAATAGCGGGGTTGCCTTTCAGCTCCATAATTTTATCATCACACCCTGGATGAGCTGTGTGATGATTCTAATCATGGGCGCGGTATTTTTCGCCCTCTGCGTCCGGCAGTTTTCAAAAGCCGATTTTTCAAGGATTAAAACCTTTAGCCGCAAACATTAAACCCTTAAATTATTTTTAATCCCTAAAGCAATTCAAAGTTCTCCCCCAACTGATCCTTTTTTCAGATGGGGGAGTTGTTTACAAGTAAATCACAAAATGGTCAAACCAGATTTTTATTCCGATCCGGCAATAAAAATCAGGAAAACCAATTATCTCTATTCATTCAAAACAAAAACCGGCTCAAGCCAGTATTGAACCCATCCCTGTCTTATATAAATGATTACGATTCAATGTTTTGCGTTTTCACAATAAAAACCATGTTTGAACAGGAAGCAGGCATCCGGTTTAATTAAGCCGAAAAATGCAGATTACCAATTTTATGAATATTGAAAAATGTTCTGATAATGAAATTCAACCCCTTCCGGGTCGAGACGTGGAACGTATATGACAATAATGTGAATTTAAACCTGTTTTTTTGACAATGTTTTAGAATATCTATCCGTTGAAGGGAGAATTATTATTAATTTTACATGTTCGGATTAAACTTTGAACGGGAAAGAAAATCTAAATATGATGATACCTCACGTTTTTTGCCGAAACCGCCAAAGGAAATATCAAATGGGTAAAAATTTAAATTAAAGCATTATATGTCAAGAAAATCCGTAATCTGGATCGTTGTTGTTATTATCGTAATTGCAGGGCTGGTGTTGTTAGGTATCAGTCGTTCCGGAAGCGACCGGGACAAAGGGAAAAAGGGGGATAAGGATAAATCGCAGCGGAAAGTGTCGGCTTATGTGGCCGGGCCATCCCAATTGGTTGACGAAATTGCAGTGTCGGGCTCCTTGCTGGCTTTCGATGAGGTAGAACTTCGAAATGAAGTTCCCGGCAGGGTAGTACAGCTTTATTTACCTGAAGGTAAGCAGGTAAGGAAGGGTACGTTGCTTATTAAATTGTTCGATGATGATTTGCAGGCCGGCCTGAAAAAGCTCGAAGCTCAGCTATCCGTTAAAAAACAAATTTACCAGCGTCAGGCTGAACTGCTGAAAGTAAACGGCATCAGCCGGAACGATTATGATGAAACCGGGCTTGAAGTACAAACCATTCTTGCCGATATCGATGCCGAAAAAGCAGCCATTCGGAAAACCGAGGTACGTGCACCTTTTGATGGTGTTATCGGGTTGAAAAATATTAGTATCGGAGCTGTTATACCTTCGTCCACACTCTTGACGACCATCCGTACTTCCAATAAAATAAAACTTGATTTCAGTGTACCTGAAAAGTACAGTCCGGTCGTTCGTCCGGGTTTGAAAATAAATTTTGTTACCAGTGATGGAAACAACCAGTACGAAGCAACGGTTTTTGCCACCGAAAAAGGGATTGACCCTACCACCAGGAGCTTGAAAATAAGGGCTTTGGTTGACAAAAGTTCCCCCGAATTATTGTCGGGAGCTTATGCCAACGTAACGGTAAGGTTGCGCGAAACCAAAAATGCTTTATTGATACCGACGTCAGCAATTATTCCTCAGGAAGACCGTAAAACAGTCATCGTGGCCAAGGGTGGTAAAGCTCATTTTACCGAAATACAGACGGGTATCCGGCAATCGTCCAACATCGAAGTAATAAAAGGTATTCAGTTTGGCGATACGGTTATTATCAACGGGTTACAGTTCCTTAAAAAAGATGCTAAACTCAATTATCTCACTGTAACCTCTGCATTATGACATTATCTGACATTGCACTGAAACGACCCGTCGGAGCCATTGTGCTGAGCCTTGTCATTATCCTGATGGGGGCGGTGGGGTTTAATTTTCTGGCCGTGAGGTTGTATCCGGCCATCGACCCGCCTGTTATCACTGTTCAAACTACCTATACGGGAGCCAACAGTGAAATCATCGAGTCGCAAGTAACGGAGCCGCTCGAGAAAGCCATCAACGGCATTGAAGGAGTAAAAACGATATCTTCGCAATCGTCTATCGGAACAAGTACCATTACTGTGGAGTTTGAACTGGGAGCGGACCTGGAAAAGGCGGCCAACGATGTACGCGATAAGGTTTCGCAGGGGATGAAAACGCTGCCGCAGGATATAGATGCGCAGCCAACAGTAACTAAGGCCGATGCCAACAGCGATCCCATCATTATGCTGATGGTGCAGAGTACGACCATTAACCCACTGGAATTGAGCGACTATGCGGAAACAGTGCTCCAGGAAAAACTGCAAACCATACCCGGAGTGAGTTCGGTATCCATTTATGGTCAGCAACGCCCGGCCATGCGTCTTTGGTTCGATCCGCGAAAGATGGCTGCTTATCATCTTACCGCTGCAGATGTGGATGCAGCTCTTCAGCGTGAAAACGTAGAGATGCCCGGAGGAAAAATACGTGGAAACCAAACGGAGTTACTCATTAAAACCAAAGGACGCCTTGTTACCGAGGATAATTTTAATAATATGATTATCAGGCAAACGGATAATCAGGTAATTCGAATGAGCGACATTGGCGAAGCGGTGCTTGGTTCGCAAAACGAAGAGTCGGGAGCCGCGATAAACGGAAAAGTGGGCGTTTCACTTGCCATTATTCCCTTGCCTGGCGCCAATACCATCGAAATATCGGATGAATTCAACAAAAGGCTGGAACAGATCAAACAAACGGCGCCTAAAGGGGTTGAACTGAGCGTGGGGCGAGACAAGTCGGACTTTGTCCGCCAGTCGGTCCGCGACGTGGTCGAAACGCTTATTATTGCCATTTTTCTGGTAGTGCTTATTATTTTCCTCTTTTTCCGCAACTGGATCATTGCTCTTCGTCCGTTGATAGATATTCCGGTTTCGCTTGTCGGAACTTTTTTCGTCATGTATATTTTCGGGTTTTCCATCAATGTGCTCACTTTGTTGGGGATTGTACTGGCCACCGGCTTGGTGGTCGATGATGGTATCGTGGTAACCGAAAACATTTTTAAACGGATTGAGCAGGGGATGGGAAAATGGAAAGCCGCCTTCGAGGGAACCCGCGAGATTTTCTTTGCTGTCATTTCCACTTCGCTCACGCTGGCCATTGTGTTTATCCCGGTTATTTTCCTTCAGGGATTTACGGGTAGGCTTTTCCGCGAGTTCGGTATTGTGGTGGCCAGCGCGGTGCTTATTTCGGCGTTGGTTTCACTTACTCTTACCCCGGTGCTCAACGTCTTTTTGGGTGGCTCGGCAGGTCATCATTCTAAGTTCTATTTATCTACCGAAAAGTTTTTCGCGGCGATGGAAAACGGTTACCGCCGTTTTCTCGCTTTTTTCATTTACAATAAGTGGATATCGTTGTCGGTGCTTGGATTTTGTATCGTTATCATTGTGGTTTTGTTTATGAATTTAAAATCGGAACTTGCGCCCCTGGAGGATCACAGTTACATCAGAACCAGCATTACCACCCCCGAAGGAACCGACTATAACGCCACAAAAGATATTATCGACCGGCTCGGACAAGTAAACACTGATAAATTTCCTGAAATTAAATACACATTGGCGCGTTATGGCGGTGGAAATAGCAATTCGGGAACCAACAACGGCTTCCTGATCATGTTCCTCTCCGACCCTACCGAGCGAAAAGCTTCGCAACAGGATGTTTTCCGCAAGTTGGGCCGTATTTACGATTCAGTGCCCGATGCCCGGGTTATAGCCAGCCAGGAACCGACCATCACCACAGCCAGTTCACGCGGTCTGCCGGTTCAGTTTGTACTGCAAAATCTCAATTTCGAGAAAATACGGGAGAAATTACCTCAGTTTCTCGATTCGGCCCGTAACAGCCCTGTATTCAGCAATGTAGATGTCGATCTGAAATTTAACAAACCGGAACTTAATCTGTCGGTCAACCGTCTGAAAGCCACCAGCCTGGGTGTGAGTGAAAAGGATGTGTCGGATGCACTTGATCTGGCTTACAGCGGCAGCCGTTACGGATACTTTTTGCGGAACAACCGCCAGTATTATGTTATCGGGCAGGTGGCACGCCCCGACCGGATGACACCCGAAGACATTTCTTCTCTTTACGTCAGGTCTTCTACCGGAGATATGGTTCAGCTGGATAACCTGGTGGATATGAAAGAAAACAGCAACCCATCCATCCTTTATCATTTCAACCGGTATAAATCGGCTACCGTGTCGGCTAACTTAGCCGATGGCTATACCATTGGCGATGGCATAAAAGAGATGCAGCGCATTGCGGGCAAAATACTTGATGAAACTTTCACCACTTCGCTCAGCGGGCCGTCGCGCGACTTTGCCGAAAGTAGTTCGAACATATCGTTTGCCTTAGTGCTGGCGCTTTTGCTTATCTACCTGATTCTGGCGGCTCAGTTTGAAAGTTTCCGCGATCCGTTCATCATCATGCTTACCGTACCTATGGCCATTGCCGGAGCCTTGCTCTCTCTGTGGGTAATGGGGCAGACCTTGAACATCTTTTCAGAAATAGGTATGATATTGCTGATCGGGATCGTAACCAAAAACGGGATTCTGATCGTTGAATTTGCCAACCAGAAACGGAAACTGGGAATGAACAAGCGGGTAGCTGCTTTCGAAGCTGCTTCGGCTCGTTTCCGTCCTATTCTGATGACTTCGCTGGCCACCATTTTCGGTGCGCTACCTATTGCGTTGGCGCTTGGAGCCGGTTCCACCAGTCGTGTTCCGCTCGGTATAGTGGTGGTGGGAGGTTTGTTGTTCTCTCTTTTGCTCACGTTGTTTGTCATTCCGGTTACCTATATCATGATGTCGGGGAAAACAAAGAAATTGCTTTCTTCGGAAAGTGAGTAGGGGAATTTGCAATATGTTAATGTGATAATGTGCCGATGTGCTAATATGCTAACAAATTAATATTCCTAATTGTGCCTATTGTGGTGAATGTATTAATTGAAAGATTTGACAATATGATAATTTGCCAATGTGATAATGTATGGAACAGGTTTTGTCCTAAAGTAACGGGCTTCATACGTCATTTTAAAATAACAAATATAGTATGATAAAAAATATCATTCATAAGATAATGCTGGTAACTTTTACAGCGATGGCAACAGCTCATCTGGCAGCGCAGGAGAGGCTTTCCATAGACAATGCCATTAGCATTGCCCTGAAAAATAATTTTGACATTCTGGTGGCCGGTAAAACTGCTGAAATATCGAAAACCAACAATACGCCAGGCAACGCAGGGATGCTGCCCACGGTGGATTTAATGGTTACAGGAGGGCTTGAACTGAACAACCAATACCAAAAATTATCCAGCGGAACAGAAAATAAATATCCGGATTTGAGGACATCCGCCCTGAGTGCCGGAATGCAGCTTAACTGGACATTGTTCGATGGTGGAAAAATGTTTATTACCCGCAATAAACTTCGTGAGATGGAACAACTTGGCGAAGTAGAGTTCCGTCAGAAGGTATTGCAGGTGTTGTACAATATTATCGGTGCATATTATGATGTGGTAAGGCAAAAACAACAACTTGTCTCCATCCGCGAATCGCAGAGTTACAATCGTGAGCAGGTGAAGATAGCCGAGGCGGCTTTTAATTCAGGATCAGTAGCCAAGACCGATCTGCTTCAAGCGCGTATCGACCTGAATATTGCCGACGAAAATATTATTGCCCAGCAATACACCATCGATGCTGCTTTGAAAAATTTCAATACCCTGCTTGGTAAAAACAGTGAAACAACTTACGATATCAACGATTCTATTTTTGTAAGTTATATTCCTGATAAAGAGCAACTCTTAACTAAAATAAACACTGCCAACCAGGATGTGCTCGCCCTTCAACACCAAATAAACATTGCTGAAATGGCGTTGAAAGAAACTCGGAGTGCCTATATGCCGAATTTGAATGTGAAAGCTGGATATTATGCTTCAATAACTGATAATTCAACCGGATCGACCCTTTATAACCGCACCTTGGGGCCACAGGTAAGCGGGACGCTTTCGGTGCCGCTCTACAATGCGGGCGAAACCAAACGGAAGACAACTTTGGCAAAGATTGAAACGGAAACAGCGCGGTACGATCTGGATCGTCTGAAACTTCAGCTTTCCACAGAACTTCAAAACACCATCAACGATTTTGGAAACCAGCAGGCTTTGCTGAACATCGAAACCGATAACAACCGGCTTGCGCGTGAAAATCTTGAAATCAGCATCCAACGGTTCCGGCAAGGACAAACCACTTCGCTCGAAGTACATCAGGCGCAAGAATATTTTGTGCAATCGAGTACGCGCCTCATCAATTTCCGTTATAACCTGAAACTGGCTGAAACCCGCCTGAAACAAATGGTTTCGGAATTATAACAATAGGATGGTAGAACGGAACGGAATGGAACGTAGCGCAAGTAACAAAAATAAAAAACGCAACTGATTGAATATCAATTGCGTTTTTCGTTTTATCTGTGGTACCACCAGGAATCGAACCGGGGACACAAGGATTTTCAGTAATTAATTTATATCGTATTTAACTGATGATAATCAAATATTTACATATAAAATATGTTTACTGGTAAATACATTGGAGAAAACAGAGAGTGTTTTCGATTTATACTAAAATTTACTTTTTTGCTATTGCATTGCACAACTAAGTAGGTATTTATATATAGAAATAGAAAGATAGATGTGCAATAATTTTGTTATTACTATTTTATTGTTAGAATCATAATAAAATTAATAATAACCTAGATAATAATTTTATGTATTCGATATTAATAATTCATTTAATATATTGATAATAAGCTATATTACTTCAAATTTACAGAGTTTATAAGCAGTTGATTGTAATCAATCACCCACTTATTCTTTCTCAAAAAATCTCCACCTAATATAGCCACTACCTGAGCTTTTTTGATTTTATGAAAAAGACCAGTAGTATTGGAAATAAAAAACTCTTCTGAATAGCCCTTACCTTCAAATTTGAAATTGAATCTGAACTTATCAACCTCTTTTCTCTTTCCATCTTTACAAATAATTCTCTGAGAGCCTAATTCTTTCAATACTCCTTCAAATGGATTTAAAGGCAATCCAAATGCTTCTATTGAAGCTTTTATCCAAAGGGGTAGTTTCTGAACTGATAGAAAAGAAATTTATAAGTTCAGGGTCAATCCAATTGTACTTAGTAGTAGTGTCAATTAAAAATTCAAACCCCAAACCCCAAACCATTCCCTTTTGTTACTTGAATAAATATCAGAGGTAATCCATAGTTTTTATAACTATCTGCAAAAGAAACTGAAAATTTATGTTTCATGATTGTTTTGAGGAATATAAAGTTAGTTTGTCAAAATCTATTACCCAACCATTTTCAATAAAGAATTCATTTCCTAATATTCCATGAATTTGAATATCTGATTCTTGCTCAATAGCTCCAAAAGATTTCTCCAATTCAAATACACTGAACTTTGTGGAGTAGGAGTAGTTTTCAAAACTAAAGCTCAACTTAATAACTGGTGTTTCAGTTTTGTTGCCATCCAATCCAAAAATACTACTATTACCTATACTTTCGAGGTGTTCTTTAAAGTACTCATAAACTCTTTGGTCAATGAGATTTTTATTTGAGCCAGTATCAAGCAGGAAGCAAAGATTATGTTGATTTATTTCTGCTACTATCAGTGGGAGACCACTCTGTTGCAATCCATAATTAATTGAGGTGTTTGTTTTGTTAGTCATATTTTTTAATATAAATACTATCTATAGTTTATTCCTTTGTTCCTGTGATACATGATTATCCCAATAATGAAAGTATCCTGTTTTTTTAATATTTCTTCAACACTATTTTGAAGATATACATCATCTTCAACCAATTCTTTAATTTTACCGACTGTTAGCATTAATCCCTCAGAAAGAGAAACTTTTATTGTGCTTACTACCCCAGTAGGTATAGTAACTATTGAATGTTGATTCCAATTGTTTTTTTCAATGCGGTCTAAAATATTTACCCTACTGATAAATGCCATGAACTCAATATCATCTTTAAAATCATATATATCAGCACCATTATTAACTTTACTTTCGATGTCTTTTAAAATAAGAATAACTCTTCCCATTGAAAGAGCAGTTTTTGATGAATCATTATTAAATAGTCCCATAGCTATATTATTTATCATTTATGTATTGTCCAAAATCTGAATCAATTAACCTCTGATATTCTTTCATCTTCTTATCAACAAAGCTTTCAATTTCCTCAATAATTTTATTTTGAGGATGATGGTCTGGATACCTCCACTTATTAGACATTTGACCTACTAATGGTAGAAATGCATTCATAATAATTTCAGTTTGTCCTCCAATAAAGCTTATAGTAAAAGTTGTTGTAGTTGAAGATATAACAACTGTATCCCTTGTAAGCTTTGTTATCCTTGATGATGAAGATGCCAAGAAGTAATCAATCAGCACTTTGTACTTAACCTGCATTCCTCCTTGTGATGTAACTTTCTGTTCTGTTTCATTGTTACCAAAAGAAATGACCTTGTAACCAATGAAAACTATTACTCCAATGATGATTATCCACATAATTTCAACTATTTATATTAAGCTTAATACCCCATCACTTTATTAACAATCTCTTCTGAGAATCTTAATCTTAAGATATTTGGAGTATCATTATTCATTGTTAAGAAAGTCCAACTTCTACCATTATTTAAACTAATCCCAATAGATTTATCATTTAAATCAGATTTAGTGTGAATGTATTTTATTTTTGTTGCTGCTTCTCTATATAGTTGAGAAGTATATTCAAAAATGAAGAATTTACTCTGCCCTAAATCAACTTTCCTATCTATATTGCATACAACTAAAGATAATTCAACCCCAGAGTTAGCATATATTGAATCCATTTCATGTGCTATCTTATATCCTGATTTGAAGAACTCATTATATAGTTCTTCATTTGTATACTGTGGAAATAACTTTCTAAAATAATTTATTGCATCTGGATATAGGTAATACTTCATATTGTCTTGGTCATTTTTAAGTAATGCACTGGAATAACTATTAGCTTGGCTAATAAAATTCAGTTCTACTTTATCCTTTCCAATATATGCATTGGCTTCTCCTATATCAAATCCTTCAGGTGGTTTTGTACTTGATGAATCATTAGTTGTTAACTCTTTTGAGTCATTTGAGTTTTTGTTAGTCTGATTACAAGAAATTAGAACCAAAAGTAGGAGGAAAATAAATCCTGTTTTTTTTGTTATAGTGTGTCTCTTTTTCATGAATTTGATTTTTTCTTTGATATTGTAATTAATCGTAATGCTTTAATTTATAGAACCTTCTTCAGAATATAGATTCATTTTGAATTTGCTATTATGGTTTATAGAAGAATGATAATAAATATGCTACCATAAACAAGAGGGCTAACATTGGTAATAATGCTCCTTCTTCAGTATTTTTTTTGTTTGCTACTTTATTATTCTGTCCAGATTTATTTGAAAAGAACAAAAAGAGTACACCTATTACAAGTGCTATAATAGATGAGATAAATCCAATTTTTTCCATATTTTAAGAATTTGATATTATGAGATATGGGGATATAAAAAAAGGTGTGGTACTTCACTTGTTAAGTCCTCAGGTGTCGCCAAACACCACAACTACAAAACAAGGAAGCCCACACCAGAGGTGTGAGCATTCACTTATTTACTTGTTGTAGTTGTTTTTAAATTTTGGCGAAATTTGAGGACTACTTGTAAAAAGTAAACACTACTTTTAATATGTCTTTGCAATGCTATTATCTCATATATCTAATTGGATTTTCATTCAATTGCAAAGTAACTATTTTTTTGTTTAAAACTCAAATAATTACTTCATTTATTTGACAGTAACAACAATTTCATATCTCTGGTGCGAGCTAATCACCATTAGCATAAAACCAAATAAATTTGAAGAGAAAAGTATTGAAACTTATCTTTCTATATTTTAGATATGCAAAGGAAAGAAAGATATTTGAAAAAATAGAATTACTGCAAGGCTTGCATTTACGAGGTTTTAGATTTCAGACTCAAATGTAACTAATCCTCTGTCTATACATATCTTCTTGGGTTCTGCTCTTTCTCCTGTAATGAAGTAGTATTGTGCTAATGACTCATCAAACTCTTTGACAAAGGCTTCTCTAATGCGTGAGCATTTCTCATTGATTGCATTACATGAAGGGTCAGTAATATTATTGATACTTTCATTTATATCTTTCAATTCAGCCCTATTAGATAGTTTTGAATAAATTCGCTTAAGCTCAGTTCTAAACTCAGGTAATCTTTTAAATAAGATGCCTTCTGGATGCTTTAAGAATAGGAAGAATAGTGCTTTTGGTAAGGGGTACATGATTATTTCTCTATTATTATAGTCCGGCAGAAATATTCTGTAATCTTTGGTGATGTGGATTCTACTTAATTTAGGTTTTGGAAGGAAAAGAGATTTTAAAGCTTTTTCATTAATCCCAATCTGTTTTAATTTTTCAACTCTTTCTCTTATTTCTGCTGCTAATTGTTTTGATTCAAATGAGAAATTAAAATCAGCTATATCATCCTCTTCTGGTTTGCCCAATGAATATAATTTAGTGCCATCTCCAATTTTACTTATATAAGTGTGAAGCTGAATCCAAAGTTCTTTTTCAGTGAATTCTGTAAGTTCAAAATAACTGAATTGGTAGTCATTATTTACTTTACTTTTGTACCTTAAAAAGCCAGAATGTAAAATGTCTTTTTCATTCGTATTAGATAATAAATCATTGTAATTTAATACCTCTATAGCTTCAATTTTAATTTCATCTTTTTTAAAGTTTGGATAATAGTACTCAATAGCTTCATGAGTAAGAGTATTTTTATTTAGAAAGGGTATGTAAAAAAAATTATAGCCTCTATTTTTAAATAGGGTGCTTATTTCTTTGTAATGTACAGAAATAAATTCATTTATATTTGGAGAATAAGAATTTTCAATGTAAATAATTTGCTGACTTGTAGGAGTAAAAGAAATGTTTTTACTGAATAAAACAAATTTAGGAGGAGCGATATATTTCACATCAAATGACAAATTATCTTCCTGCTCTTTCTTCACAGTGATAATCTTTCTTTTGTTTTTTCCACTGTAAACAATCAAAAAAATCACTATTACAAAACTTATAATGCAGAAAATATACATCCCCATACTCATTGCTTTTTTTTTGTAGATTATGTTACAAATATAAACAAAAATAGTTTTGATTATTTGGCTTATTGATAATTACAGAAGAAATGTAAATTATTTGCGAAACAAACCCCTAAATGAACATTAAGGTTTGCTCCGCAAAATAACTGAATCTCTTTTTGTGAATCTCACATTGATTGCTATAAACAGAAATAGAATAAGTGAGCTACTAATCAATGAACCATTTATACTCATCATTGCCATACAAGGCTTTATTAATGCCTCCAATGAGTTGTGAAGCATTAAGTGACCTATCCAAGAAATTATCAATATAACTGTTCTTATTAGCCCCTGTGAAGAGATTATACACATTCCACAGACTAATGTTATCAGCCTTTTCAGGTTTACTAAAATTCTCATCTCCATAGTAAGCCTTAGCTACCATGTTGATATGGCTATCAGTAAAATCCAAAGCAGGTAATAATTTCTTTTGTGAAGCTGGTAAGTTCTGATATAGCCTGGTCTTTCCAATGAGTTGAGCAAACTGGTGTTCAGTAAGATATGAATCTTTGAACTGGTTCATATAATGCAAGTGTTGAGCAGGATTATAGCTTTTAAACATCTCAATCACAGTATTTAACAGACCAGTAGTATTCATTGCTCTTATTTCAGTCTTGAAACCATCAGTAGAAATACAAAGGTTACAACATACCAGATTTTTAAATCCAATGAATACTTTAAATTTCTCACTGGATTTCTTACCATACAGGTTTTCATGATTTAATGCTCTTACTCCTCCTATGCTGAGGGTTAGCCTGTTACCATTAATATCTTCATAAATAGTAGGGATTTCAAAACAAAAAGCCATTCTTTCATAATAAATGGTTTTGTCTGACTCTAACAGCTCATTAACAGGCTTGTAAATAGCCTCTGGAACTCTTCCTTTTACTATATGGGATACCCTGATATCAGGAGTATTAATGTTTTCACCAACAAAAAACCTTGTAGCTGCCTCCTGTACAGTTTCAATGAAGTTGGTATGACTAATAGTCATCTCATTGTCTTTGGAGAATACAGGCACTATACAATCTTGCTGAAGATGAATCAGACTAACTTCAGTAGTATTAGCTTCAATAAAATGATTCCTTTTCTCTACCTTGGGAATATCAGGAGGATAAGTGTTTAATCTATCATTACTATTGACATTAATGTTTCTTTCATTATTGTTTTGAATTCTCAGAATGCTGTTATTAACTGGCATTAGTTGCATCATTGCTGTTTCCATTTTGAATGTAGTTTTGTAAATAATTAATTACTGGTTTGTTATTTCCTGCTTCCAGAATTGAAGCCTTTTTGTTTAAAAAGTCAGTTGTAAGTAGTGGATACCATTCAGGGTGTTGGTGATAAATTGAATTCAGTTCTTCAACAGTTTGAGCCTTAGCAATGTCATTTCTGACTGTCTCAACTGAGACTCCACTGTTACACCAATCAAGTATTCTTTTGCCTGTAAGTTCTGAAATGATAAATTCAGGTTTACCCATAAAGAGACCTGTTCTATCTTTACTGGTTGTTGCATAATGCTTAATATCAACATCAAAAACCAGAGTAAACTCATAATCCAAACCATCTCTTTGCACTGCTTTTAAACCAACTTTTTCAGGAACAAACTTTCCATCTTTCTGATTCAAAACATAGTCCTGCTTTGTTCTCATGGTGCAAATTACATGAGCTTTACTCTGTAGTATTTTTTGAATCAAAGCATTTTGTCTTGGTGTGATTTTACCCCAATTGGTGAAGCTATTACCACTCAGTCCTGAATGATATTCAAGTAGAAAATCCCAGCTTTGGGATAAAGAATCAATTATAATAACTTCCATACCTGCCTTTTCACAAATTTCAATAGCTTCTATGTAATTTTCAGGGGAGTAATTGTTATTAAGATTAAGTACGTTGTATTGACCTAAATGGGCATATAGGTCAGCAGAACCATTTTCAGAATCTATTATTCCTATATTCCTCCATTGGTTTGTAAGTCCAAAGGCAAGTAATAAACTTGAATAAGTTTTACCACTGCCTGCACATCCTTGAATAGCTAGTTTAATCTTAGCTTGTTTTCTTTCTGATTGTCTTAGTTGCATAATATAAATGTATTAGTAAAGTATATATATATTAGAAAAGTATTTTAGTCATATTGGGAAATAAAAAAGCAGGAAGATTTCTCCTCCTGCTTTTTTGTTAAAGTAGTGCAATAAATTACATAGTTGCTAATGTCTCTGCACCACCTTCACTTCTTTCATGAATCATAAAGAAAACGTCTCCAGTTTCTGCTGAACATACTTCTGAAATGACTGGTTGACTAATGCCACCATTGTCAAATCTTTTACTTACAGCACCTGTTTCAAATCCATATACAAAGAAACATTTGCCTGTCAGTGGATTTCTTTTAATTTCCATTGTTTCCACACCCATTTTCTGCTTGAATTCATTCACTGTGAATGTTTTCAAAAATTTCAAATTCTTATCCATAATAATTTTCAATAATAATGTTAGGCTGGGGAATAGCCCCATCAGCCAAATCAGGGGAGGGGTCTGTTTAGTCTCGGGCATATTTGAATGAATTTGGAAAGCTTGAAAAAATTTTTCTCAAAAAAAAATCAGGATAAATTGCCTTATCCTGATTTTTAAACTCACCTTAAATAAAGAGAGTAGCAGTAAATATAGTTGAGTATTATAATATGTACTATTATCTTCTTTTAAAGAACGTATTTAAATACATGATATTTATATAATCTTACATTCTAATTAAAAATACTCTATAAGATATTGTGTAAGTATAAAATGTGATTTTGATTATAATTTAAATTGATTTCTAAGCAAAGTTTCATTTTTTGAAATTTTAATTATTGGTTCAAGACCTCTTAATACTTCAATTTTTTCTGGTAATGAATCTAAGATCACATAACCATCAACGGAAGTATTTGTACTAATTGTGATACTGGTAGAGGAAATTTCAAACATATATCCTAGAAAACTCACTGCATCTGATTGCTTCTGTAATGTTACGCTTAAAAATTGTGTTAATAGCGGATTTAAAGTAGTTAATAAATTTTCCACTGTAAATCTTCTACCAACTGAGAATTGATTTCTTATACCGATTTTAAACAAGTGTTCTTCATCTAATGCCCAAAATTTAAGCATATTATAAACGGCTTTATACACTCTGCTTGTGTTTATGCAAATTGATTTGAGAATTACAAACAACGGTTCTGCTGGAATGTATCTATAAAGCTCTTTAAATCTTTCACAAAATTGTTTTTCTGTTCTATCTGGGGTATTTCTAAAAATCAGTTGATTTAATGAAACATCATTTAAAGAACCTGCTGTAATAAGCTCTCTAATTTTCTCAATTGCCCGTTCAGCCATTGCTATTTTAGTTTCATTTTGTTGAGTCATTGAGATAATTTCAGCTCTAATCTGGTCTCTTGTTTGAGCTGATTCAATAGTCTCAAAATAAACAATGTGATTTAAAGTTTCAAGAGCTTTTTTTAGATTATCATTTTTTGAATATAAATCTAATTCTAAGATTTCTTTTTGCTCTAATAAATTATCAATATTGAAATATGCTAATTTTGTGTCTCTATTTTTAAAAACTCTTATTGTAGGAATCGAATTAATCACAGATGCTTCAGCAATTTTTGATTTTAAATTATAGAATATGTTTACAAGAGCTGTATCTTCCAATATATCAATATTTTCAGATTTATATTTTTCAATATGATTACAAATATCAATTGCTGTTTTTGACTTATTTAATATATAGCTTTTAAAGTCTTCTAATGAAAGAGTTATTGATTTTTCATCATCTAATTCTAAGTATGAATCTGAATATAAAATTGTATCACTGTAAACTCCAGAAGAATTTCTACATCTTCCATGAATCTGAGTTATTTTATTTAATGTCAGGGATTGAGGTGTGACTTGAGAATTGCATACAGTTATTAAATGAAATCTGTCATCAATATCAATACCAACAAAATAAGCAGAAGTTATAAATGTTATTTTACAAATTAATGTGGAGTTTTGAAGTTCCTGGAAGTAAGGTTTAGCCTGTTCTTCACTTGCTGCACTACATAAAATTCCACATTCAGACTGTAACTCTAAACTTAAACTTCCAATAACAGCCATAATTCCCCTAATTGAATTATAGGCAATCAGAATTTTTTGGTTTGGATAGTTAGTTGCAATATTTTCTATTTGTTCTTTTAGCAATCCATTAATATTTTCATTTTCAGAATAGTATAATTTTATATTCCTTTGAAGAGGGTTCTTCTTTACAATTGTAACTATAGTTTCATTTTCTAATTCAGGATGGCTAAAGTCTCTAATTGTTGCTGAAACAACACATCTATTGTTTTTTGGAAACATAAAATAATAATCCATTGCATTCTCCAAATTTGGCCTATACCCTGAATCTGATTGTACGACATCAATCTCATCTATCATAATGAAATAATCATTAAAAACAGATGTACCCAAGGCATCAATAACTTTGGGCAAGCTATCAGCTACTACAAGAATCTTTTTATAATTGACTTCATTATTATTGTTGTATTCTTGAATATCTTCTAAATTAATATTTGAAGTAATTTCACCAATTGGACTACCAACATATTTTGCATTACGGTACTTTAAAAATTTAGTGTAAGCCAATGATTTTGTTGGAACTACAATTATTGAATTACGAGGACGCTCTATTTCTAAAGTAGTAGCACCTATACCTGTAGCTTTTTTATTTATAATCCCATAAGGCATCCTGTCAATAAAATTGCCTAAATAGTGGTTATCTTCAATTTCAAATATTACTTCTCTTAATTCACCATCACTGTTTCTTTTTCCAAATTGAAAACATTGCTCCTCTGGGATTATATATGCACCTTGAACAGATTCAAATAATCTTTTGGATTCAGGGTCTTGAATATTATTGGCTGGAACTAAGTCAATCTGAACTGCTTTGTTTTTAAAATTCTCCATAATATTAAAATCTACGAAACAAACTTATCATAAAACGACTCAGTTTGATTCGCAAATTTGACTAATAAAGTATAAATAATTAATCCATTCTATTTATAATCCAATTTTGCTAAACATAAATTTGTTCATCTAAATTGTTTATCAATCATATCATTAGCGGCAACAACTCCTCCAATGCTTGCTTGAAGAATTCCTTGAGCAATACCAGCACAATCTCCCACTGTATATAAGTTACTAATGGATGTTTCCATATTTGGGGATAATAATATTTCATTCCAGATACTTTCGAGCTCAAGACCTAAAACAGTTATTTGGGCTAATATGCTTTGAATAGGTTCGTCAATTTTTGATATTCTACAAAACTCTAATATCAGCTCTTCTAGTGCTATACAGTAACCTTGTTTTTGTTCATCAGGAATCAAAGAGGATAATTTCCCCACTTCATATATTTTTGAGTTTATTAAAGCTAAATAGTCAGAGCTTAATTTCGTAATTTGATTGTTTTTAAAATCTAAATAACTTTGTAGTATTGGTTTCCCAGGATATTTAGTATTTAGTTTAATATAAGGATTAATAATATTTTGTTTCACCCAATCAAAGGATGGGTAATTATCAGATTCATCATAAATCTGGGACAATATTGCAAAATTTGACAATTTGGTCAATTCCTTTCTATTTGTAATAGCGTGACCATCAATGAGCATGAATTCGCCATGATTTGCATGTTTAATCCTACCACCAAGGTTACTAGCACTAAAACAAAACGTTTTATATTTGTATTTTCCTAAAAGCAATGAAACCTTAAAGTCTAAATGTTCTGTGTTGACTTTTTCAAGAATATAATTAGGCATAATAAATCTAAATCCTATCGATATTTTAGGTTTATTGTGTATTATTCCATGTAGGTCAATATTTTTATTTAACCATTGAAATCCTTTCCTCCCATTTGCAATAACAAGAAAATCAGATTCTATAATATTCACAGAAGGGTCATTTTTATCAATATAGGATATTTCAAATCTATCATTTTCGTTTTTTTTAAAGTCTAAGAATTCTGTTTTGTAATTTATGGTTATATTTTCTTTGCTTGATAATCTTTTATGCCAAATGTCAAGCATTGATTGAACATCATCATAATTTAATACTCCTATAGGGTAGGATTTTTTTATTAGCTTACTAATAATGGTTTTAGGAGTTTTAAACACTAAATTTTCATTTGAGAAATATGATAATGCTATTTTCTGAGCTTTTAATGAATTTTCAATTCCAACTAATTCTTGTAATCTTCTACCAGATGGGAAACATGATAATTTAACAGTATCACCATAATGAACTGAGCCACCAAAACCAGAAATTGTATTGCATGGACTACAATTTTTGCAGATTTCACCATTGTCAACAGCACAATATCTTTTTAAATGACTATTCCCAAATTCAAGAATTGTTATTTTTCCCGAAAAGTTACTATTTAATAAAGTTTGAGCACATGAAATACCAGAAATACCAGCACCAATAATAACTACAGAATTAGGTTTAGTCATGGTTTTACCAATTTAAAAATACTTGCAGCCAATGAAGCAATTGCAATAATAAGTGGAAGGTATTTCAACCAGAAACTCTCTTTCTGAAGTTTAGAAATATCATCACGAACCTGACTAATTACACTATATTTTGCAGTTTCTGGAAGATATTCAAATATCTTTTCCTTATTTTGATATCTACCATTATATGGTTTATCTGTGTGATAAATCATTTTTGAAAATTCTATTGTAGCATAATGTTGCCCTTTTTTTAATTCAATTTTTTCATTTGAAGTATTAAACAACAAACAAAATAATGGACCACTATACCCTGGATCAACTTGTGGCCCATTTGATAAAATCAGCCCTCTACAAAACATACTTACAGTTAAATCAAATCTACCTACCAATGTAGTTGGAATGTTTACTCTTTCTCTGCTTCCTGCAATTATAAAATCACCAGGTTTTATTATGATATTTGGTTCTTCATCCTTTAAACTTCTAATTTGTCCATTTTGAAAATAGCTATTCCCAAGAGTCAAATCAAATGAAGATGCTGATATATTTTCTTTACTTATTTCAGATTCAGATTCAATTAATGCAGTGTGTTTTAAAAACATTTGCAGCAATTGATGTGGTAAAACACCTCCGAAACTTCGAATTTTCCATAGCTCTAATATAAATTTGCATATAGAATCCAATTCTTCTTCTCTGTTAAGTAAATTGTAAACTGTAAATTTACTGTATTGCCTATCTATATTCCGCTGTTTAATTTCTTTTTCAGCAGCTGCTGTATCTATTTCTCTTTCAGTAAGTCTCTTTGTCAATTCATCATCAATTGTATCAATATAGAAAGACAAAAAATTAAATTCATCTTTCATTTTAGATACAAACCTTTCAACAGATTCAGGTGATATAATTAAAATTGGTATTTTGCCACTCTTAAATACAAGGGTTAGATGTTCATTTGTAATAGCATACTTTTTATTTCTATATTTAGTAGTTATAATTAAATCGCCTTTTTGTTCTTTTTTTTCAAACTCAGCATCTGTTACATACTCATAATTATAATCGTCATCACGTTTTTGTCTTGTTGTAATAGCTTTTACAACTTCAAAATGATCACTTAAATCACATATCATTTTAGCAATAGTTGATTTCCCAGATCCACTTGTACCTGAAATAATAATCCCGCGATAATCCATAGTATTACATTTTACGATAAATAAATATAATTTCTTTTTCTAATGTTGTCCATTTACTATTATGTGTTCTTCTTAAAGCTGGAACTGTTCTTTCTATTTCAAGTTCTTTCAGCATGTTAAGATTTTCTTCAAGGTTTGCCATTACTCTTTGAATTACTTTTTTCCTATCAATATTTTTGTCATTATCGGAATTAAACGAAGGCATTATATAACACAAAAGTCCACCTTTCTTTAGTGTTTTTACAATATTTTCATTAGCCTTATTCATCTTATCGAAATAATCAGATAATGACGTTTTTACATTTCTCCTATATCTCGCACCTATTTCTAATTTCTTTTCAACGTCTAAGTCAAAGCCATAATAATAATAGGCCAATCTTTGAGATGTGGTATAATCTATCATATTTGGGTATGGTGGAGAAGAAATAACTATATCAATTGATTCTATCTCAATATGGCAACTTTCCGAAATATCATTATTATATACAACTGTTTGGTTTAATAGATCAGTATAAATAGAATTGTAATTTATTGGTAATAACTTTTTGGTGTTTTCGATGTCATTAAATAAACTTTTCAAATTAGATTTAAATGTTTTATAGACATCAGCATCCCTTAATTGATATATTTTAGGGAGCATATTGTCTGCAATACAACTCATTCCTCTATCTTGATTTGAACATGAGTTTAGTAAGGATGATACAATTATATTGTAGATTGATTTTTTAATACCATCGGTTTGTGAATCTTTTATGGTAATAAAAAAACAAATAACATTGAAATTTATCGGAGTGAACCATTTTTGTAATTCTTCTATATGTTTATTATCAGATATTATTAATTTGAGATAATTTTTATCTTGGTTATATTTTGATATTTCATTTTCTATCTCTTCCTTAATTATTGATAAATCAATTTCTGGATTAAATAAATTAAATAGACAATTGACAAAATTATATGAGATTTTTGAAACATCATTTGAGATGGGGATTCTACCAAGTATTAATGCTTGGAAAAAGGTTGTTCCTATTCCCATGAATGGATCAAAAACCTTAGCTTTAGGCTCTGTTAATACTTCAATTAATGAATATGGAATCTCAGGAATATATGTCGCAGGATACCAATGATATTTTCTGGAATTAAACGGTTGAATTACATCTTTAAAAACAGGTGGTTTAGGATAAAAAGACCAATTGATATTATTTAAAATTGGTTTTATATCATTAATGTTTTTCACTAATAAGTTATCCATATATTATTTCGGAATAGAGTTTATGTTCTTTGATATTATTGTCGTCTAGAAAAAGAGAAAGAAAACCTTTTATAGTATTTTTTATATTTTCGATATTTTCTGGTTTTAAATTACTCTTTTCATCAAAAATATCAATGTTTGTGTATTCTTTATTCTTAAGTAGTATTGAAAGGTGTAAATCCTTAGATGAAAAACCTAAATCATTAGACTTATCTTCATTTGTATATACAGTCACCTTTCTATTAGTTTTATTATAATCTAATATCGGATGAATTCCAATATTGGGAGACTTAATTTTGTATAAATTGAATTTATTTATTGCTTTCTCTCTCATCGCTAAAATTAAATCTTTGTGCTCAGATAATTCATTGTCTATTAGTAACTTTACAATATTCTCTTTTAATTCATAATTTATTTTTAGTTTTTTTTCATCTGAATTATAAGATATTCCTTTTATACCTCTGATAATTTGCTGTACGACTTCTGACAACTCAATTTCCTCAACTACCTCAGGCTTAATTAATAATGATATCTGATTTTCAATAATTTCTCTAGTTTCTAAATTTAAAAATTCTTTGTATTTGCCCAATTTAATTGTAGTATAAATGGCAATACAACCATATAACTGACCACACATTAGACTCGAAACAATATTTGAAACTTCAGATGATGTTCTAGATAATTTTTCTAACAATTGATAATCCACATCGTACCAAGCAAATCCAATTTTTTTATTTTCTTGCTTCTTAAAAAGCTCAAATGCTTCAGTAAGCATGTATTTTGCAGAAAATTCTTCAGGATTTAAAAGCAATAATTTATATAATTGTTCTCTTACTTTAATCCAATCATTTATTAAATATAAATTTTCATTTTCAATTCTTAATTTATCATTTTCTATCCATATGGATTTTGCTAATTTTAAAGGTAATTCTTTATCTTTAAATAGTCCAATATGATATGCCAAACGACAAACATTGTCAATGTTATCAAGATCAATAGATCCACTTAAAATTTTCCCAAGCTTACCTTCTCCATTTATGTAATCACCTATTGTTTTAATATCATTATCAGTAAGTTTAAGAACTTTTAAACTGCCATATAATTCTTCAAGTCTACCAAAATATATTGGTTCAAAAGATGCTGCTTTATATGTGTAAAATTCATATTTTTTCCCAGTCGCAGCATAGTAAAACATGTTTTCAGGCTTTATTCCTTCAACATATTCCAAACTATGACCAAAAGCAGAGTTATATACATCATGGAAGATTGATGCAATAATAAATAATTGCTTTTCACGAGTGGTTAGATTATAATGATCATTCTCTAAATTTATTAGAGCTAAATGACATGTTCCAATAGTATGTTCAAATCGATTTACATTTGCACCTCCAGTTAAACACAATGAATTGATATTGCATAATCGCAACTCTCTAAGTCTCTGAACTTCAGGAGTTGATATTACATGCCAAGCATAATCTGGAAGATATATTGGCCCATACATCACATCGTATATGTATTTGTAATTGTATTTATACATCTAATTCATTTTAATTAAAATAAATATAATCATCTAATATAACGCAGTGGTAATTATTGAAATTGTTTTAGAAATTTACTCTTGATTTGTTTTGAAATAAATTTAATATTAAAGGTTGACTATTTAAAGCAAGTAAGTCGAAACTAAAAATCATATATTGAAGTCGTCTTGACTTTTTTATAATGTCACTCCTACGGAGCTTTCGATATAAAATTAATGCATAATTACTACCATGATACCGCTCCTAACGGAGCTTTTTCTTAGCGTAGGAGAAACTATGTCATGTAGAAGCGTTAATTATCGTATGCATTGTAGCTCCGTCAGGAGCGAAATCATAAGCTATACAAAAGTCAAGACGACTTCATTTATATTTTCTTGTTAGTCAATTTATGTGACCTTATGAAATTATAAAGAAAGAACGTTTTTTATCAATATTGCTTAAATATTTTTATTATGTATTCAATGATGGTTCAATACACAAAACAAACCAAATTAAAATGTAATAGCAAATAAGAGTTCATTAATATAATTAACAAATTTGATATTAGTACTTTCAACAAATTGCAAATGTACAAAATAAAGTTAATGTTTAGAACTTATTTTCTGTTATGAAATGGATTTAAAAAAAAGTGAGTAGAAATATTTGATTCCACTCACTTTAAATTCTAGTATTCCTACTCATTTAGCTTGTTCCACTTTTTAGTATATAGCTTATCCATCTCCTCCCCAATATAATTGTCAATGATTTTAGCATAATGAGCAGTCATTCTTGTATTGGTATGACCTAGCATTTTTGATACTACTTCTAAAAAAATCCTGTTTGTAAGGGTTACAGTGGTTGCAAGAGTAAATCTATCAGTATGTAGCTTACTCTTTTATTAATGCCACAGAGGTCAACTATTTGCTTTAAATACACATCGGAGATGCTTAGGTAAATTGTTGGTAATAACCTTTCCCCCTCTTTGTATTTTTCAAAAATTAGTATTGGAATAGGTGGAGTTGTATTCTTGATAATATTCCTATTTCAGTTCTATTTTTTTTATCCAGACCCTTCTTTCCTCATCACTAACAAAGTGGCTCTTGTTAAGTGTTTTTATATATAAAAAATAAGCCTATCCTATAAAATACTGAAAAGAATTTTATTTATCTGTTTGTTTAATTAAGAATTCAATATCATAAATAGTTAATTTCTTTATTCGTTTGGAAAAACAAATAGTTCAAATAAATTAGCTTTGTCATCAATGTATTTTATTGGTGGAGGATAATCCTTAGGGTTTAGTCTTAAAATTTTATAATTTTTTCCACTTCGCCCATTTTTAAAAAAACAATTAAAATATTCAACTAGTGTATCATCCGTGATATTAGTCATTTTAAAATATGTTGTGAATATTTCCCGCATAAAAGATTTTTTTTCTCCAGTTGTTATCCTCCCGATATTTTTTCTTCCTAAATGTTGTTGCATTTCATTGTATCTGAATTTTGCCAATACATAGGCTTTGAATGGATTACTTGGTGCTAAAGCAAAAAATACAGCTGCATTGACATAATTTCTTAATTCTCTTTTGTCCTTTGATACTTTCTTTAAATCTTTCAATAAACGTACGGGCTCAATATAAGGGTAAAGTGCTTTGAATGTATTAAAGTATGTCTCAATTTTCTTGTTTGAGTTCTTACACAAATTTTCTAATATTTCCATATTGGGGTTTTTCAACCATTCAAGCAATTGAGATTCTGCTTCTTCAATATTCTCAGATAGACGTTCCTTATCTCTAAGTCTAATCTGACTATTATATTCCGAAATATGTTTAGTTTTTTTTAGAAGTTGCCATTTGAACCTGACATTGTGCTTTTGGGATAGTTCTTCATAAAGATGATTCTCCCTGTCATAAAGAGAATAAAGTAGACTGAATTTTTCCAATACAGCATCAATATTGAAATATGCTGGGGTAAATTGTTCGTGTATTTTATTGAAACGCAATATATTAGTTGGATAATCAGAGCCAATTTTTATATTAGCTTGATAATCTACGAACGATTCAATAAATTCTTTCAAAGGGATTAACTCTGTTTGATTTTTTGCCAATTGATAAGTACTATTCATAAAATCTGTATATAAATTGGCTTTGTTTATTATACGTTCTTTATATTTTTCTATACTTTCAGACTGAATAATCCGTTTTTCTGGTGGGGCTATACTGTAAATTATTGTCTCGGAAACATTTCCATTCCTACATCTACCTGCAATTTGAGTCAATCTGTTGGTGGACAACAATGTGAAATGTTGTAAATGAGATGAAATTGAAATCAAATGGCATCTGTCTTGTATGTCTATTCCTGCAAAATAAGCACAGGTCATAAAAACAATCCTTTTGCTTAAATATCCTCTTTCGCTAATGATTTCCTCTTCCTCATCCGGAAAATATTCCTTAATCTTAGCATCGCTTCTTTCACTACATAAAATTCCACATTCAGATTTATATTCGTTTAATTGTTCAATAATATTTAATATGCCGTCAATTTCATTGTAAGCCACTAGGATTTTCTCATTAGAGCTCCTTAAAAGAGCACAAATTATAGATTTTGCTATATCATCTACATAATTGGTGTATATTAGTTTAATATTCCTTTTAGAAGCTTCTTCCCAAATTGTAGTGACATAAGATTCATTCATTAAAAAAGGGTTTGAAAATTCATTAAAAGTAGCAGTTACAGCACATCTCATTTTTCTATCAAAATCTGCGTAATAATCAATAACCCGCTCTAAATTTTTACGATAGATGCTATCTGATTGTAGTGTATCAATTTCATCTATCATTAGAAAGTATTGCGAATAAACATTAATTCCCAGCTCTTGTAATGAATCAATGACCAAAGGTAAGCTATCAGCAACAACAAGTATTTTTTTCTTCCAATTGTTTTCAATGTTTATATAATGCTTAATGTCATTTTTTGTGACAGATGATGTTATATCTTTAATTGCACTGCCAACATATATCGAATAATTATCACCATAAGTTTCTTTAGCCCATGTGTATTTGATGTATGCTAATGATTTAGTTGGAACAACAATAATTGAATCTCTTACTTGAGTAATTAGTTCTAATGTGGTTGCACCAATACCTGTAATGGTTTTGTTGATAATTCCAAAAGGTACTCTATCCAAAACATCACTCAATCTTGCTCCTTGTTTCAGTTTGATTGTCCATGCTGAGTCATAACCTTTCTTACCAGAATAATCAAGAGATATTCCCTTAGCGTTTTCATTAGGTAATATTGTGGCTCCGTTTAGTCTTGTGAATAAAATATCAGAGCTCAAGTCAAGATCATAATCAAGACCTTCCATGCTCCCATCACCGGTGTTAAATTTCCCTTCTGTAGCTTCCATAATATTAGTTTTTTTATGCAAAGATATAAAAATGCACATCTAACTCAAATTATTTATATATAAAATGGGAGTTAGATGTGCAAAACCTATAAAAGATTTTCAAGAGCCTTGTCAATCTGATTATTTTCAAAACTATCCAAGTATATCTGAGTAACCTTTTCTGAGCTATGCCCCAAAGACTCGCTTATGATGGAAGTTGAAACTCCTGCTCTTTTTAAAACAGTTGCATATGAATGTCTGGCTACATATGTTGTCAATTTAATTGGGAGGTCTAATTCTTCACCAATAGATTTCAATGCATTATTTACTTTAGTTATAACTTTGTGTGTTCTGTTCAGTCTTTGTTGTTCAGTTTTATGATAGCTTGATAATATTGGAAATAAGTATGGACTGTTTTTGTTTTGATATTCATTTAGTATGGCTCTTGCTCTTTCATGAATGGACAAGTTGATAAGCTTACCTGTCTTTTTCCTATTGTAAATTAGTCTGTTATTACACAAATTCTTCTCTGTAAGATAAGCTATGTCAACAAAGTTAATACCTCCCATGAAGTAAGAGAAAACAAATAAATTTACAGCTAAACAGGTATAAAAATCCTTACCTATTGTGGGGTAATTTATTACAGCCAACACATCTTCTTTGTTGATAGCCCTCTTTGTAGTTTCTTGATGGAGCTTGGATACTTTGAACTTTTTGAATGGATAATGTTCGTGTTTTACTATTTCTGTTTGAATAGCCAAGTTAAATACCATTCTAAGAGTTCTAAATCTAACACCAATTGTATTTTCAGCTTTTCCGTCTTTTCTGAGCCAGCTTTCATACCTTTTCAGCCAAACAACATCTATGTCTGAAAAATAGATATTCAGGTGTCTGTTGAATTTTAGGAGAGAATTATATGTTTGTTTTACTGAAAGTGCATAGCCAGTCCTTTTCTCTTCTTCTAAATAGCTTATCTGTTGTTTAAATACTTTTTCAACAGTTGTAGGCTTTATTGGGTTTGACACCTTTTCAATTAAAGTATTTGCTGAAAAGTCTTTGTCTTCTGATTTTAATTCAACTATCTTGCTCCTTACTTCACTTATTTTTTTAGCAATGAGTTTTTCAAGTAGTTCTTTATTGGGGCAGTCTGCTTTTGGTTGGTTTTTTTCAAAGTCCCAATGTTCTAATTTGGTAGAAACACCAAGATTAATGTATCTTGTTTTTCTATTTTTGCAAACTCTAATTTTAAGAGGTAGTTCTTTGTTTTTTAGCGGTTTGTACTTATAGCAAACCACAATAATTGTTGTCATTTGGGTAAAACATTGAAGAAAACAAATCTCCGTTTTCCCTTGTATTATACACAAAAAAAAGAGAGCTACATTTCTGTAACTCTCTGATTATGAGTGGTACCACCAGGAATCGAACCGGGGACACAAGGATTTTCAGTCCTTTGCTCTACCAACTGAGCTATGGTACCATTTTTGGAACTTTGCGGCTGCAAATGTACGGCTTTTTTTTATATTTACAAAGCTTTTTGAGTAATTTTCGGGCTTTATTTTGCGGCAACAACATGTTGATCTTACACAAAATCATTGATATTCAGTAAAATAAGATTAAAAAAGCCATGAAAAACTATCGAAAGTATTTTATTTATGTACGCATACTTATCGCTTGAGTGTACGAAGATTCGTATTCATGTTGTTTTTTGAATTGCCCGTGTTGGAATTATTTCCAGTTCCGCTATTATTATTGTTGTTCGAGCCTGATTTATTGTTTTGTTTGGAGTTGTCGTTTGGCTTTTTGTAATTTTTATCCAGTTCCAGCGGCTTTTGTTTAGTTAGCGGAACGGACAGATAGTCCCACGATTCTTCGAATTCCCAGTTGGCTATCAATGTCATTTTCTGCGGATAATAATATACTCTTTCGGGATGTTTCCGGGGTGTAAGTTCCCCCGTATCCCACTTCCCGTTTCCGTTGGCATCAATAAACATGCGGAAAAAATAGTCGCCCGGCTTCAGGTAATTGAATACGGTCCCTGTAGCAAGTGCCGGCTTCGATTGCAACACATTATCTTTGGTATCAAGTAATTGAATCACGATTTTCGAATCAAAAGGCTGCACGTTCATCTTTATGCTGGCGTATTCATCGAGAGAGCGGATTTTGAAATCGCTTTTCAGTTTGCCGGTCGATAGATGGTAGATGCTGGTAAATGCCCCCGAATCTACCGCGAGTACATACATTTTACCCGGATCCCACTTGTAGGGGATGATATAATTCATCCGCGTGGAGTCGGTTTGCTGCCAACTAATCGGTAAGGCTTTCAAAACCGTATCGATTTTTTGCATGAGCTTTACTTTCGTCAGATCATATTGTTCCAGCGGAGCATCAAAGCTGAACGACAATGGATTATAAACCTCAAATACGCTGTTGATATTGGTTTTCAGCTGGTAAGCTTTCATTTTTTCGCTTTCCGACTGTTTCTTTTTGTTTCTGGAATGTTTCCCATCTGCTGAACCTTTGGTAATGATGTTAATCGTGTCGGTTTGCGATACCCATTTCATCAGCGAGTCGGTTTTCATGTACGTCATTTCCATCCGGAGCGTATCCGTTTTCCACACCGTTGAATCGGTTATCCAGTAATTCAAACTATCGAGGGTGTTGTTTTTTACCAAAATATGTTTCTTATCCCAGTCGCAGTTGAGCGGTCGCAATTTGGGCAGTTCAGTGGCCGTAGAATTAAAGAACAGCGAAAACATATAAGGAGTTTTCCGTTCCGATTTTACGAAATACTGCCGTTTTTTCGCCTCTTTAAAATAACTCATTATCACATCATCGGGTAGAAACCGGGTGCCCATGTAATGGTGAATGCTGTCCACCGTAACCGAGTCACGCCAAATGGTATCCTGCATAGCTTCTATCCGGGTAAAAGGAGTTACCAGCGAGTCGAGAAAAGCGATTCCCTCGCCAGAATCGAACATGTAGTTGCGGTTGGCATCGCCAAGGGCAAATACTTTATAGTTTCCTTTTTTGAGGTTACTAATGGCAAAATGTCCTTTTTGGTCGGTTTTTCCAATGCGCAGAAAAGGTTTGTGATAGAACACCGAATCGTCGGAATTGTTATAAACCCCCACAAGCACGCCGGCTTCCGGGTCAAGCGATTGAGCATTGAGCACCGTCCCCGAAATTTCGAGCGTATCGATGGTGTTTCCGGTAGAAAAGGCGTAACGGAAATTATGGAGGATATTCTTTTCGTTCAGGTCAACAATGCCTTCACCGAAATCGATAGTGTAAGTCGTTGAATCCTGGAGTTTGTCGTTGAGTTTTATCTCGAGTTTTTTACCGATAGCCAAAAAGTCGGGATCTTCCTTGGGGGGCGGCGATACTACTATGTTGTTAGTCGCTTTTTCTATCGAGATGTTTTCATCAAACTCGATTAATATTTCTTTCTTCTTAAAATTTAATGAATTATTGGCCGGACTAAACGATAATGGAACCGGTGGATCCACGTCTTTAAGGCCTCCTGTAGGACCCTGACCTCTGTTGGCGCAGGAGTAAATAAAGGCGGCAGTCAGCAAAATCAGACCGGCAAATTTAATATCGGAGATGTATCTCGATTTTCGCATTTTTATTTTTTATTCAAAGTCAATACCTTGTGTCCAATGGAACAGCAAAGGCATTTTTTTTCATCGCAATAATTTTTCTTTAACTGGATAAGCGCTTGCGAGTCGAAAGCCGAATCGACTTTCATGTCCAGCATTTGCCATCCGGAGATGATATTGTTGTTTTCAGGTGGCAGCTTTTCCAGTATTTCCAACGCTGTTTCCTTGAGCTTTTCGTCGCCCGAATATTCAGCGTAAGCAAACAAAACAGGCACTACTGTGTTGATAAGAATCTCATTCACAGAATTCAAACCTGTTTTTTTATCGGTCGGTGGGCTTCCTTTATCAAAAGTATAGTGTGTTTCCCAATATTCGCTTGTTTCGGCCGAAATCAAGGTTTTCAGATACTGCACATCGGGGTTGCCAATGATTTTCGAAAACAACTTTGACGAACAATGAACGAGCGAAGCCAGTTGAGCTATTCTGATTGTTGGGAAATTTACAGGCCTGAGTCTCATAAATTTCCATTCTGAACCACCCAGTCCCTTCAATTCATATTTTTGTTTCAAAAACAGATATTCCTTTTTAAGCAAGTTGGGGTAGTCGTCGGTAAATTCGCCCGAAAGAAGCCCCGCTTGCCCGAACAATAAAGCCTCGATCTGGAACAGGTCGTTTTTATGTTTTGCCAAAACACTTAAAGGTAGTGATTTAGCAAGTTGTTCAAAAGGTTGACCGTTGATGCCGAATCCAAAATTCCGAGCCAAGGTTACGTAAAACACTTCTTCCCAATGATTTCCAGTTTGAAAAAGCAGTGCTTTCACGTTTCGGGTTTTGTACTCAAGCCGTTCGAGCAATAAAGCTGTTTTCCATTGCCGTATGTAAACCGGAGCGACCCTGTTTATTTTTTCGGCACACGGAATCCATTTACGGTTGTTCATCAACCAATCATATTCTTTCTCAATGTCTTGCGAAATTATTAGTTCGAGCTGCGGAATAACCGAACCATCCGTCCGGTACACCGGCACATCGGCTTTCCACACCACGTGCAAAATTACCGAATCGTAACTTTTATCGGAAGTGTGTCCATGTCGTTGCCAATCGGACGAAAGATGGTGTATTTCAACATTCCCGGCCCATAATGTTCCATCGATTTTAATTTTAGCGTTGAAAAAATCGGGCCCTGCATCGGTGTTTTTTTTCCCCGTATCAATCACGTCAACCGTATCGCCATCGGTCGTTGTTAGTAGTTGGGCGGCAAACAATCTGTACTGCCACACATAGTGTAAAACAGACTCTTTCATAAAATTAATGGTTTAATGTAAGTTCTTGAAAAAGAAACTTTGCCGGCAAGTTTACCGGTTAGTTTTATAATGTACCAAAACTATAACCATTTGTTTTCCAAAATTCTATAGCTTTTGGGAGTACATTCAGCATATTGCCCATGGCTTTTACTGAATCGTGAAAAACCACTATTGACCCGTTTCTGGAATATCTGGTTACGTTTCGGAACACCTTGTCGTTCGATAAGCTTTTGTCGTAATCGTGTGTGATAACATCCCACATTACAATATCGAATTCGTTCCTGAGCACCTTTAGTTGTTTAGGTTTTATCCTTCCGTACGGAGGCCTGAATAAGCGGCTTTTTATTAGCCTGGCAGCTTTCCGGATATTTTCAACATACTCGCTATTCTCGGTTTCAAAACCTTTTAAATGATTGTATGAATGGTTGCCGGTACGATGTCCACGGCTGATAATATTGTTGTAGATTTCAGGGTGTTTTTCCACATTTTCGCCAACGCAAAAAAATGTCGCTTTAATGCTGTGGACATCAAGGATGTCCAATACTGTCGGAGTAACCTCAGGCACAGGACCATCATCGAAAGTAAGATAAATTACTCTCGATGATGACTCTTTGCGCCAAATAAGATGAGGTCCGAAGAATGGACGCAAACAATCTGGAAATTGAACGTTCATCCTTACATCTGCACCCGTTTCGAATATTCGATAAAGCGGGGTAAATATTTGTTTAAAATTGTTTTTTGTTTATATTCGTCGCATACACGCAAGACTTGCTGCAACATGGCCATGTTTTGTCCTAATTCCCTCATGAGGTTTTTTTGCTGGGAGGTCGTCAGGCTGAAAATCCAATCGATATATTCCACATTGTTTTTGGCTACAGCTTCCATGTATTGATCGCCCTTGCGGATATTTCCCGTTTTATAATAAGCTTCCGCCAGAATGGTGGTATAATAATCGGGATTTACCGTGGAAGTAGGAATCATCTTATCGCAATAATCAAGGGTTTTTTTAGCCCTTACCATATCGCCTTTCTGAACAAGGGCGGTAACCAACTGGCTGAATACCATGCGGTGCGTGCGGCACATGCGCATTACGTTTTCATCGATATAAACCTTCGGGTTGTTGATGCCGCCGAACTTGAATTTATTCATCACATTGTCGTACAGTTCATCGACATTTACACCTTCGCCAGCTCCTTTTTTGCCTACGGGCAATACCTGATAGGTAAGTCCGGTCAGTTCGAAATGATCCTGAAGTCCAAGGTAATAATCGTCACCTACGGTTAAACAGAAGTATATCGGTCTTTTCCATTCGTTGGTCCTCAGCAGTTCAAGAACCATCATTTCGCTCTTGGTCAGGCGGCGTTTGAGGTCGATACGAATCTGAGGAATAATATCGTTTATTCTGGATGCGGGCAAAGTTCCATTCTGAATAACTTTTTGGGCATCTACAGGAATAAAGAGTTTGTTGGTTGGGATAACCGATTCGCCGTTTACTTTCGTCTGTGGATCTTTGCTCCTGACGAAGTCAAAAGCCGTTTTCACATCAATAGAATCTTTGAGATAATCAATCACATCCACCACTTCATTTTTCCCGGTCACATAATCTTCCGGCGCCCACGAGATGGGTAGCGGCTCCGATTCGTAAGCCTGGCGCTTCATCTGGTCGATGTACCAGTCGGTCTGAACATAACTCAGATTACATACCCGTTTGTCGGTGCCAACCCCTTCTACTTCCTGGTTGTACCAGAGAGGGAATGTGTCGTTATCACCGTTGGAAAATATTATGGCATTTTTCTTGGTCGAAACTAAGTAGTTCTGTCCGAAATCACGGCAAACGGTACGCCCGCTGCGGTCGTGGTCGTCCCAGTTTTGCTGTGCCATGAGCATGGGAACGCCCAGCCCAAGCACCGATACAACCACCGCGCTGATTTTTCGCGATACATAGTCGTCGAGCGACGTAATGATACCCAAAATTCCCAATCCAACCCAAATGCTGAAAGCATAGAACGATCCAGCGTAAGCATAATCCCGTTCACGGGGTTGCAAAGGCGTCTGGTTCAGATATAAAACAATAGCGATACCCGTTAGGAAAAACAACAGGCCAGTAACCCAGAACGTTTGTTTTCCCTCTTTTTTGCCAAAAACCTGGAACATGATACCGAAAATCCCGAGCAAGAGAGGCAACATGTAATACACGTTGTGCCCTTTGTTTTCACGAAGTTCGGTTGGCAGTTTCGATTGGTCGCCTACCAACATGTTGTCGATAAATCCAATTCCGGTAATCCAGTTGCCGTGCTGAATTTCGCCCTGTCCCTGCATGTCGTTCTGGCGGCCGCTGAAGTTCCACATAAAATAACGCCAATACATGTAGTTCAGCTGATAATCAAAGAAAAAGCGAAGGTTTTCGATAAAAGTAGGTTTGATTTCGCTGCGTTGTTCACCGCAATATTCGAAATAAACCCTGTCGCCTTGTATGTCAGCCCATTTCTTGTATTCATCGATAGACGATGGTTTGTCGTCGTACATTCTTGGGAAAAACATCATGAAATTATCGTCCATTTCATACGTCTTTTTATAGCCCGTAATCATGTATTTATCTTTATCCGATGATGATTTTTTAACCACCTTTTGATAAATGGCTTCGCCGGTGTCTTCCACAGGTTTGCAAATATTTCCTTCGGTTTTGAGTTTCACAGGCGCGCTGTACACCTGGCCGTAAAACAAGGGACGATCGCCATACTGGTCGCGGTTAAGGTACGACTTGAGGGTGAATACATTGTCCGGAGAATTCTGGTCCATAGGCGGTTGTGCCAGCGAACGGATCACAACGATGGAAAAAGAAGAATATCCAATGACCATAGTAGTGATGATCAGCGTTATAGTATTCACCCAACGGGCGGATATAACATTCTTTTTTCGCAACAGCAAATATCCTCCGGCAGCCAGTAGAATAACTGCCACAATAATATTATCACCAAAGAACGGAACACCCACAATGGTAATGCTCAACAGGAAGAGTATAACCATACGGAGGTAGTTTTTCCCAACGTAAGATTCGTAAATGGTCCACGAAAGCAAAGCCAACGTTACAACCACGTACACCAATGTACCTGAATTATAAGGCATTCCAAATACGTTTACAAACAGCAGTTCGAACCAACTGGCCATTTGTAGCGTTCCGGGAATGATGCCGTAGAGCACGCTACCGAGCAACGCCACAGCCGCAAACAAAGCCCAAATAACCCCTTTTACCGTGGTGTTGTATTTTCTGAAATAATAGATGAGCACCATGGCCGGTATGGCCAGCAGGTTGAGGATGTGTACCCCAATGGAAAGCCCCATCATATAGCCGATGAGCACCAGCCAACGGTCGGAACCGGGTTCGTCGGCCTTCTCGTCCCATTTAAGCATGAGCCAGAAAACCAGCGCCGTAAAGAACGACGAATAGCCGTAAACTTCCGCCTCGACCGCCGAAAACCAGAACGTATCCGAAAACGTATAAACCAAAGCGCCTACCATACCCGAACCAAGGATGGCAATGGTATTCCACAATGTATAATCTTCCTCTTTTTTTACGATTACCTTTTTGGCCAGATAAGTAATGGTCCAGAAAAGGAACAGGATGGTAAACGCGCTACATACTGCCGATAAAGCGTTGTCCATCACGGCAATGTGGCTTTTATCGCTCGCAAAGAGGGTGAAAACCTTAGATGTCAGTATTTTAAACGGTGATCCGGGTGGATGCCCCACTTCCAGTTTGTAGTCGCTGGATATAAACTCGGGACAATCCCAAAAGCTTGCGGTAGGCTCTAACGTCATCAAATAGGTTACAGCTGCAATGGCAAACACTACCCAGCCAAAAACATTGTTTAATAGTTTAAAACGTTTCATTCGGTATTTTTTATATCTGTTTTGGTTTTTAAAAATTACAGAAAATGAATCAATTCTGAAACATTTGATGCTGAATGCTTTTAAAACAAAAAAATAAAATTAAAAAAACAACCAAAGATACAAAGAATTTTTACTCCCGCAGAAATAATGAATTGCTTTTTAGTATAATTAAAGATTTTCGGAAGGCGCATTTTGTAGTAAAAACCGGAGGTTCGAAATTTTTTTCTTTTTTTCGAATCGTGTCAGAATAACAAGAAAGCATCCGGTTTTAAGTTAGTTTTACAAATTAAACCATACAAAAATTACAAACAGTAAGCGTTTTTGAGTCTGCATAAACTATTATCAAACAATTGGTTAAATTATTTCGGGGAACAATTGTGGAAACTAAATTTTCTGATTAAATTTGTATGATAAACCGCTATTATATTTCGATGGAAATCATCAAATCATTCGACGATCTGACCTCGCATCTCGTCAGCCTGAACAGCCGCAAACGGATGGCTGTGGCCAACGCAACCGACTCCCACACGCTGGAAGCGGTACTGCGCGTCGTTGAGGGGGGAATGGTAGAGGCATACCTGATTGGCGATGTGGCTTCTATTGAATCTCCCGGGCTTTTCGAACATCAGCTCTCGCCGTACGTTCATATTATCGATGAGCCTGAAGTACAGCAGGCTACGCTGGAAGCTGTGCGTATGGTGCACTCCGGCGAAGCCGACATTTTGATGAAAGGGCTGGTTAACACAGATGTATTGCTTCGGGCTGTTTTGGACAAGGAAAAGGGTTTGTTCAAACACGGGAACGTGCTTACTTACAACGCCGCCCTCCAGATTCCCAAATATCACAAGCTGGTGTTTTTTTCCGATCCTGCGGTTATCCCTTCGCCTACTCTGGAGCAGCGCGTGGCCATGGTGAAGTATGCCGTTGGCACTGCCCGCAAGTTTGGGGTAGAAAAACCGAAAATAGCGCTGATACATGCTACCGAAAAAGCGAATCCGAAGATTCATTACATGCAGGATTATTTGGATGTGATGGATTTATGGAGGCACGGCGAGTTTGGCGATGTGATTATGGATGGCCCCCTTGATATATTTCTGGCGCTGGATACCGAAAGGGGCAGCATTAAAAATGTTCATACGCCGGTGCTTGGCGATGCCGACATCCTTATTTTCCCGAATTTTGAATGTGCCAATACATTTTACAAGGGGTTGATGATTTTTGCGGGCGCCGAAATGGCCGGATTGCTGCAGGGTACCGAAAAACCGGTGGTGATGACTTCGCGCAGCGAAAGTGTTACGTCCAAATTTTTCAGCATAGCCATGGCTTGCATACTCAGCTAAACAAAAAGCTGCCTGAGCAGGAAGATTTGAAGATCAATCCTCCTTTTCGAGACAGCCTCTTTTATCATTCTGCACTGTTGTATTTTCTTGATTTTCAATACCTTGATTTGTTATCCACAATTCTGGAACATTACCAAATACTTTAAACTCTTATGTTATGGCATTACAAATAGATATTTTGTAATTTTTGTTTTAAAATATCCCTTGCCATTATATGTAGTACAAACATCTTTATTATATTCATTAATTTTGAAATTTATATAACCAAATATACTATCACCCATTTGATAATTGCTTTTATCTAATGTAAGTTTTTGATAAATCGTTTTGAAATACTGTAAATTATTCTCTACTTCAAAAGCCATATCTGTAGTCTCATTTATTGTTGTGCAAAAAGTATTATTTTTATATTTTATTATAAATCCTCTACTACTAAATCCATCTTCATATTCTATTGTTATATACAATGTATCTGATTGATAAAAATGTGCTTTACATTTATAATAACTTATATCTTTATTGTTTTTGTAATTGCTTAACTCACCTTCGTAAAATGAAATATTACAAGATTTTTTTATAAATGTATCTCTATGCTCCAAAGGAAATAAAATTTCATTTTGAGTGTCTAATTTCTTGAATATATTATTTTTAATAATTTCTTTATTTACAATAACTCTATCCCAATGATATTGATCTTTTTTTTCCATGTAAGTACAACTATACAATATAAAAAATACAATCAAAAATAAATATGCCTTCATATATTTAATCTTTAATTTAATGATATTTAGAATGCTAGTGTTATGTTAGTTTGAAAATGAAAAATTTAAAAATAAATGAATAAATGATTTGCAAATTAATTAATACGCCCTGTCCTTCCGGATCTATGCTCGAATGCCCGCACTGGTTGACGGGTTTTGCAAACCCGTCGTAACTTTATTATAAGGATTTGAAATCCGCTTACTTGTAAAATCAAACTACCGTAACTTCCGGCAATCCTTTCCCTCAGTTACAAAAAAATACGTCTCCTGTTATGCGATGCTGTATATCCATTGCTAAAATTTTAATCATTGCAAATATAATGATTTAATTTAAGGCGTTTATTTATCGGATCACAGATCCTCATAATACAGAAAGTGGGATTACAAAAATCCCACCAACCAGTACCAAATTTTGTGCATTGAATAAACATATCCTTGAGGACAGGTCTATTAATTGGATATCTCCCGATTTGGGATATTACCTAATTATCCTCATAAAAACACATTGAACCTTGCACATCTATCAACTTGTTTTTTGAAACAAAATACAAATTCCAAATATGATTCAATACAGAGTCCCATAATCTAAGTTCATTTGTTTTGGCATTATAAAAGAATCTTCCTCTTGAAAGAGTCATTTTTTCATTGTAATACTCATAGAAGTTGGGGTGAATAAGTCTAAGGCGCTCCCCATAAACGCCATACAATAACTTTTGAGATGAATGATTATATTTCATATTCAATTGTCGTATAGTCGAAATATTTAATCTATTAACAAAAGAATAATCATATTTTTCATTATATTTATATAATACAAACCGAATACCGACAAGATTGCTGAATATGGTTTTTGCAATAAGCACCGAGTTTCCCTTTTTGAAAATCAGCTTATATCCAAACAAATCATCTGTGCATACAATATCTCTATTTGAGTCTTTATAAGTTCCCTCCGTAATGCTAAATGTGTAAACCAGATCACTTGATCGGCTTTCGTTCGTGGCTACTAAATTATACTTATTGTTTTTTAACAAATTAAGAGTATAAGAATTCCAATTATTTGAGTCCGGGAAAATGGCTTTACTATTGTACGATGTAACAATCTCGGGGTGAGAAGTGCAAACATTAAAGCTGTCATTAACATACGATCTTAATACTTTGGACAAATCCAAGTTGTCAGATGTACCTGTTAAATTTGTCAAGCGTGTTCTATCTCCATCTTTAAAGCTTTTTTTACAAGAAAAGAAACAGAAAAAGCAAATAAATAAAATGACGAATTTTATTTTCATAATCCGGTAAATAATAGATGTTGTAATTGCTCCGTAGTTAATCTATAAGAAGATGATCCATAGAATTCAGTTGGACGTGACGATAAAGATTTCAACCAAGTATTCAATCCCCCATATTTTAAAGCAATCATATCAGAATAATCATATGCAGCTCTTTCAGACATCGTTTTATTAAATTGATCAGTAGTATAATTAAAACGATGAAATGCGTGAATTAACTCATGTCCAGCCGTATACTTGAAAACGATATCATTATTATTTTGTGTAACGCCAAGAGATATCCTAATGGTTGTATGCCCAAAGGATGTAACTCTTGTAACTCCACTTACTAATTCTCCTTTTTCATTCACATAGAAGCCATCTGTGGTTATTCTATAACTATATAATTTATCAGTAGAAATCTTTTCTATTCCAAAATCCCCTTCTTTTATGTGATATAGTTTCATAAATCTCTTCCTAAGTGCTATATCATCTTTTTCTCCATTTTCAAGTCTGTATCTTTGGTAATCTTTTTCAGACCATATGGTTTGCCCATCTGTGTTACTCGAGATAACTTGTTCATATGTAGCATTTACACCCGTCAAGAAATTACCATCATGGATCACCGCATCAATTCCACTTACTGTTCCTCCTATCATTCCCCCTACAATAGCTCCTGTAACGGCACTTTTTAAACCGTTATTCAAGCCATTAGAAAAACCATCACCGGCCATCCATGAGTTTCCGGTACCGCTGATAAATCCACTTGCCGCTCCACTTATGGTACCATTAGCAAAACCTACAAGGAATCCACTTCCTTCGAATATATTTCCGCTAGCTCCGGCAATTGCTCCGGCCACTGCGCCTACACCAAAATAGCCCAATCCTTTCCAATTTAGTTGCGCTCCATGTGTAGCCCAGTTTACCACACCTCCTACAACAGCTCCGATAACTATGTTCCATACAAACTCTCCACTCGGATCTGTGTATTTAAATGGGTTGTTTAAGCAATACGAATACCGGTTAAATCCTTGGGTAGAACCAGGGTCGGATACATAGGGGTCGGGGGATAAAAACCTTGCCAATACAGGGTCGTACACCCTTCCGTTCATGTTGATCAGCCCGAAAGCCTCCAAGTGTTCGTGCCCCGTATAGCCACGGTCGGTAATATTGGCTCCGCTGAGCAATATCCGCCCGCCCCAGGGGGTGTAGGCGTAATAGCTGACCACGGCTTTCGCGGCATTGGTTATGGCCTGTATCGAACCCAAATGGTCGGTATGCACGTAAAGCCCCTCCTCGCTCCTCCCCGATAGGGAGGAAGTTGTCCGCTTCAGGTAAGTAAGCCCGCTTGGGGTGTAAATATAGTCAATTTCCTCTACACTGTTGTCGCTTTTTATGGTTTTTTCATAAGTCCCGAAATAATACCGTGTATTTTGCACCGTTCCGTTTTGGGTATATACGGTTTTTATCCGCTGTTCGTCCAACCCGTAGTAAATATCGTACTGTTTGGTAATGGAGTTTTCATCTACGCCTTGCCGTATTTCACTTACTTTCTCGAATGCCGTGTAGTCGATAAACTGCTTGTCGGCGCTAATGCCCGAGGTGGCGGGTATGCCCGTAAGCTGGCTCAGGGCGTGGGGCCGTGGGGTGGTGTAGTTGTAGGTTCCCGCATCGGTCTTGGTGCTAATATTCCCGATCTTTCGGAGCCGATTTAAAGCCTGAAAATAATAAAAGTAGATGTGTTTACACCTACTTTTATTATTCTACATTGTTGTCTTTTCTTGATTTTCAATACCTTGATTTGCCATCCACAATTCTGGAACATTACCGGAATATTATCATACTTTATTTATGTATTTAATATAGTCTATTCTCTTCTATGTATTTAATAAGATTAAACCTTTGTATTAGAATTGGATGAGATAGACTTTTCTTTTTTATTATTTCTTTTTCAGGTTCAAATGTATGTGTCTTTAACTTAATGGCTATAAGTTGATATTGATTGTTTCTAAAAACAAAGTCAAACTCTCTATAATTAAAGTTATACCAATCTCCCCATGAAATAATTAATCTAAACCCGTTTTTTATCAAAATAATTCTGTCAACAGAAAAGTTCTTGACCTCTTCATCTTCAATAGGCAAAGGGATAGAGGTTATTGATCTGCTATCTTTTTTTAGTTGTAGATATTTTCTTGAGGAATCATTTAGATAAATGAATAAGACTCTGTAATTTGATTTTAAATTAACATCATTTTTTAGAGTCAAGTTCATTAAAGTATCATTTGTAAACTTTGTTTGAGCATTACTCCATAAATTAATTACTATCAGGAAAATAATAATTATGTTTACTTTCTTCATGTTTTTCATTTTGTTCTCCAAAATATAGATCTACCTACACTACCTGTGGAAATAAGTGATTTGCCGTTTGCTCCAGTATCATAGTGAAAAAATCCCCACCAATTTTGAGGGTTAGTCGAGGTACTTATATACCAATTCTCAGGAGCACTAAATACAGTTGCAGGTATATCGTATTTCTTACCACCATAACGAACAGAATTACCATATAAATCCTTTTGAGCATTTTCATATTTAAAATATGTATTTATATCAATCTCAATACTACTATATTGCCTAAATTTTGCATGTGCATTTCCATATGGAGAATTTAAACCCCATGCTAAAAAATCTGTTCCATCCCAAAATGTTGCTCCACCAGTTGGGTCTGCACCTCCAGATAAAACATCTATAACTGCTGCTCTTGCTGAATTAGCGTCAGCAGTATTTGCTTTATCACTCAGTGCTGATTTATCAGAAACAGCTGAATAACCTGACATCAATTTCTTATATAGGCTTGTATTGTTTGATTTTGCATTATTGTTGGCTGTGTGGGCAATCCACAAATCTTCATTTGGATCATCGCTATGAGATTCTTGTCGCACTACATTTGAAGATTTTTGAAACTCCTTATGTGTCATTGATAATTTAATCGCATTGGAAAAAGAGCCATCTTTATTCATAGCATCTGCTGTATAGACCAAATTATCATTTTTTTTATCAGTTCCTAAATATGCGCCTGTTTTTTGGTTGTAATAATCTCCTCTTCCATCTGGGTCAACCATGTTCACTGGATTATCATGACAATACACATAACTACTTACATTCGGATATTTCTCCGCCAGCGGATCCACAGAAATCCATAAGTTTAGCCTTGGGTCATAATACCTTGCTCCATAATAATACAGTCCAGTTTCATCGTCTCTCTCCTTGGCATTAAAGAGGTACGATGTATTCCAGATATTGTTCCGCTCTTCTACTAATACTTCCCCGGAAGGTACATATTCTACATGTTGTACCGTTGTGCCGGCTAAATTAGTAATAAGTGAGGAACTACCCAAATGGTCGCTGTGGTAAAAGTAAGGATTTGTTGCAGGGGAAGGATTGGAAGCAATCAATCCGCCGGTTTGTCCGGTACCTTTGTAGGTTACTCCCAATGAATCATACCGCTCTTTTATTTTGGATGTTTGCAAGGCATATTTAGCTTTTAAATCGGTAGTATTTACCGGACTTACCGCAAATATGTTCGATCTTTCGGAGCCGATTTAAAGCCTGAAAATAATAAAAGCAGATGTGTTTACACCTACTTTTATTATTCCACACTGTTCTTTTTTTCTGATTTTCAATACCTTGATTTGTTATCCACAATTCTGGAACATTACCATATTACCATATCGGTTGTTAAAAATATACAGTCTTTTTAACTTTACCGTTAATATTATAATAAATCCACCTGCCAACTGGTTCATTATTAAGATATTTACCTTCTTCTGAAACATTACCATTCGTGTAAAATTGCTTATATAATCCATTTTTCTTCCCATTTTTACATATACAGATAGATAATAAATTGCCATCTTCAGAAAAAACAACCCATTTACCTTCATACAACAATTGATTGTTTATTATTTTGACATCAACTTTGGTTTCTAATTTTCCTATATAATTGAATCCTAGCATTGTGAAAGTAGAATCTATATTTCTAATCAAGATCCTAGATATATATCCAGAAGGCCAGTAATTTAAATTAATTTTTTCGCGTTTCATTACTGACAGAATTGAAACTGAATCTATACTTGTTTGTTGAGAAAACACTAATAGATTAGACGATACTAAAAATACTGTAACAAGAAAAATAATTTTTCTAATGCGATGTAACTGTACCATTTGTTGCTGTAATTTTTATTGATGGAATACTTTGATCTTTTACAGTTGGGCTATAATCACCACCAGTACTGCCGGGGATTGGTAATTGCCCAGTTGCAGTTGGAGCATAATTTGTCCTACCAATATATCCATTAACGGTTTGACCAGTTGCGGATGACATTTCAGTTACTAGATTTGGTAAAGATATGCAACTATTAATAAGATCAGTTCTATTTGAAAAGTCCTGTTTTAAATTTTCTACTGGTGTTGCGGCATTACACGAAAATAAATTTATTGTAGCATTTGTAAACGCAGCTGGGTTTAGAGATTTGACATTACTTAAATTTAAGTTTGTAGGGTCATTCCAATTGTATGAATAATTTGTATTTTGATAGCCAAATGCTATATTGCTTGGAGTGCCATGTGAAAAAAACGACATGTTTGTGATTTTATCATTTGAATTAGCAGATTCATTAATTTTTGACGTGGCTTCATTTGCTGTTTTGATATATGAGATTTTAATATTGTTTTTATCCGCCCATCTATTAAACGCCTGTTTTTGCTTTTTGCTATAATCTAAGTCAAAAATTATCCAAGAAACACCTTCTTTATTTCCTCCTTTCTTTACATCATTCATATAATTTCGTAATTGAGCTTTAGACGCATTAATAAAGTTCATGCTATTTCTGTTATGTTTGTCAAGTCCTCCAGTAACAACAACTTTTTTTCTACCATCTGGGTCTATATATTTAATTGGATTGTCATCACAATACACATAACTTGACATGTTCGGATACTTCTCCGCCAGTGGATCCACAGAAATCCATAGGTTTAGCCTTGGGTCATAATACCTTGCTCCATAATAATACAATCCTGTTTCATCATCTCTCTCCTTGGCATTAAAGAGGTACGATGTATTCCAGATATTGTTCCGCTCTTCTACTAATACTTCCCCGGAAGGTACATATTCTACATGTTGTACCGTTGTGCCGGCTAAATTAGTAATAAGTGAGGAACTACCCAAATGGTCGCTGTGGTAAAAGTAAGGATTTGTTGCAGGGGAAGGATTGGAAGCAATCAATCCGCCGGTTTGTCCGGTACCTTTGTAGGTTACCCCCAATGAATCATACCGCTCTTTTATTTTGGATGTTTGCAAGGCATATTTAGCTTTTAAATCGGTAGTGTTTACCGGGCTTACCGCAAATATGCCCGAATCTTTCGGAGCCGATTTAAAGTCTTTGAATAATAAAAGTAGATGTGTTTACACCTACTTTTATTATTCTACATTGTTGTCTTTTATTGATTTTCAATACTTTGATTTGTCATCCACAATTCTGGAACATTACCTCATTACCATTGAAACAATCTATTCAAAAACGGATTATTTTATTTTGTTCAATCCATAACATTACCAATTTTAAAGTTACTCTTTAATAAATAATCTGTATCATCAGTAAATTCAAAGAAGTATTTTCCATCAGGTACAACACAAGTTATCCCTAAAAAATTATTCGCAGAAATAAAATCATACCAATGATTTATAAATATCTTACTGTCTACTAAAACAATTGGAAGATCATATCCGAATTCAATAATTATGGATTCATAATTTGCGATGGGAGTATATTTAAATTTTTCAGAAATATTTATCTCGCAATCAATAAAATCGTAATATAAAGAATAGTTGTAGGGTATCACTTGATCCCAATCTATAATAGTTCTAGTTAATTTATTATTATTTAACGGTATATTTTTATCCTTACAAAAATTAATGAAATATACGGGATAATCAAAAGATAAAATATTTAAATATTTTATGTGATTCTTTAAATAAATATTTTTTTCTATTTCCATATTATTTTAGTATTTCATTACTTATAATTTGATTTACTTGATTTTCACTTGCATTAAAAAGTACAGCTCCTTTCTGTTTCCCATTGGTCCAATTAATATGTGCGCCTTTTTCAGCGTCAAAATCAATTCTAAATCCTTTTGATCCATCTACGGACATTTTTCCTGTAGTTTTACCTTCTTGGCTTCCGAATTTACCTGTTGTTGATACCGCATCCTCTCCTAAATCTCCAATTATGCTATTAACAACTTTCATCGCATCTTCTCGTGTACCACTTTTAGTAATTGTAATTATTTCTTTAGCCTCTGGTTTTAATTTTCCAGTGATCTTCACTAATTTATTTATGTCATCAGAATATTTAAAAACTGTGGGTAGGAGTTTCAAGCCTTTTGCTAATTTGGATATAGGTACAAAACCAACAATTGCCCAAGTTGCAGCCTCAGCCCTATTGTAGCTATTATTGTCCAAATCTCGTCCGGTAAAAAAACCTCTCACATCTTCGTATGGAGTCGCATATCTAAGAAGTATATCTCGACCAGCTTTTTGCATTATTTTAGCTTGTTTTTCCGTAGAGATATTTGCTTGTGTCATCCCCTGTTGCCAAAATACCACAAAATAATGATCCGCTGGATTCTTTCCATCAGGATCTACATATTTTATAGGATTGTCATAACAATACACATAGCTCCCCACCCCCGCAAACTTCTCCGCCAGCGGATCCACACTTATCCAGATGCCTGTTCTCGGGTCATAATAGCGTGCTCCGTAGTAGTACAGCCCAGTTTCTTCGTCCAACTCCTTGGCATTGAATTTATACGGGACCTTCCAATTGCTAATGCACTCTTCCAGCAGCACTTCCCCATAAGGTACGTATTCCACGTGTTGGGTTACAGATCCTTTGGCATCGGTAATCAGGGAGCTGCTACCCAAATGGTCGCTGTGGTAAAAGTATTGTACCGGTGTAGCTATCTTGCCCGTGGTGGTTATCAGCCCGCTGCCGTAAACCGGGGCTACACCGTTGTAAACGGCCTTCAGCGAATCGTATCGGGTCTTGATCCCCGCGCTTAACGTTGCAAATTTACCTTTTAAATCGGTAGTATTTACCGGGCTTGTGTTAAAAATATCCGAACTTCCCAATTTGCTCTCTATCCGCTGGCTGCCTATGTACACGTGGTTGGTGTAATATCCTCCGTTGCTTACCACGGTGTAGGGGCTTATATAGGCGGTAAAACGGGTGGTGGCGGTGCGGGCGCCGGAGGTTTTCCCGTTTACGGCCACGGCTTCGGTTTCGCCGCTCTCCTTCACGGCGCGTTCGCCGGCGGCATCGTACCAGTAGTTGCTTACGTAGCCGTTGTCGCTCACGGCCAGCAGCCGGTTTTCTTCGTCCCACAGCATGCGCCGCTCGTTGGTCTTGTTCAGGGTGGTTCCGGTGGCGTCAAACCGCCCGCTGCTAATGCACATCATGTTGCCGTTGGCGTCGTAGCTGTAAAGGGTGGCCTTTTTGTCGGGCGCGTCCTTTACGGTGCCGGTGGTTACCCCGTCCACGGTGGCGGCGCGGTAGCTCACGTCGGCCACGCTGCTTACCTGCTGCGGGTTGTAGCTGTGGTAGTAGCTCAGGTCGTAGCCGGTTTGCAGCACCCCTTCAAACTGTACCCGCGTTTGGGCTATGTCCTCCGTTTTGCGGGTAATGTTGTGCAGGTTGTCGTATTCCATGCCCAGGGTGTACGAGGCCGTTTTGTTGTTGCCCCCCACGTAGGCTCCCTTCGCCGTTTTCAGCCGGTACAGGCCGTCATACTTGTATTCGTGCTTCATGGTGCCTTTCACCCCGTCGGTGGATGCGGCCGAGCTGTTTACCACGCTTGTTACGTTGTCCACATCGTCGTAGGTGTAGGTGTTGTTCATCAACGTCGCCTTGGCGGCGTTGGTTACCTTCAGCGTACCCAGGTTGCGGCTCTTGCTGTCGTAAGTGTAGTTGGTTACGTTGCCGTTGCCGTAGGTCATTTGGGTGCGCTGTTCAAACTTGTCGTAAGTTATGTCGCTCACGTAGGAATACTTGGTGCCGTTTTTGGCCCCGGTTACGCTTTTCAGCTGCCCGCCCGGGTTGTAGGCGTAGGTGAGCGTGTCGCCATCGGGGTAGGTCATGGTGGTGAGCCTGTTCCAAGTGTCGTAGGTCCACGCGGTGGTGTAGGTGGCCACGGCCTGGTTGGGTATCACCAGCGTGCGGCGTTCCCGCGTCAGCTCGCCCTGCAGCCCGTAGCTGTATTCGCGGGTGCCGCTGCCATCTTCCAGCCGTTTCAGCCTGCCGGCGCGGTAAGCGTTGGCCACCCCGGTTTCGGAGGGGGCGCCGTAGTAATACTTCACGTTGTTTTCCGGGTGGTTGGGGTAGGCAATGGAATCCATCCGGTTGAAGCGGTAGTAATACTGTATCTTTTTCCCCGCGGCTATCAGGTTGGCGGTTTGCCGCCCCGTGAGGTTGCCGGCCGGGTCGTATTCGAAGTTGGTGGTTCCCGAGGCGGGATGGATCACCTGCGTGCGCCGCCCGCCAAGGTCGTACCCCGAACGGGTAACCCCGCCCTTGGTATCGGTAACGGTTGCAACCCTGTTGATGGCATCGTAGGCAAAGCGGGTGGTGATGGTACCGTTGGGCCCCGAGTATTGCTCGGTTTTCACCGTGAGGCCGCTGCCGTTGGCAAAGGTGGCCTGCCGTCCGCCCATGGCGTCGGTTACCGTATCGGCCAGCATCCGCCCGGCCACATCCACGGCGTAACTGTGGCGGGTTACCTTGCCATCGGGGGTGGTAAGCGTAAGCGGACGATCCATGCCATCGTAGGTGGTAACGGCCGGCGAAACGCCGGTATCGTAACTGCTGTTGTACGTGCTTTTGGAGGTGGAGGTGATGTCTTCTTCCATAGGGTAGTAGGCCGCTACCGTCCGCCCGAAGGCATCGTAATTGACACGGCCGCTGATCACGCTTTTTTCTTTGCCTCCTATATAGGCGTCCTTCTTCACCTGCAGCGCCCTCCCGAACCCATCGGTAAAGGTGCTGGTTTCAATGTCGTTGCCACTGTTGGCCGGGTCGTAATGTTTGGTAATGGCGTATGCCGGCGCGGTAATATTCCCTTTTCCATCGGTTTTAACCTTATTCGGATAATATTCCATTTTCAGGGTATATGTTTTTCCCGCCGCTTTTTCGTTCGGCCCCAGTATCGATACCACCCTCCCGAGGTTGTCCAGCCGGGTGGTCATTACGCCGCCGTTCATGTCGGTGGTGGTGCAGGGTATCCCGTATTTGTAGTTGTAGTCGCCTAAGGTAGAGCTGTAGCCGAAAGCATCGGTAACTTTTACCGGGAAAATGTTGTATTTATTGTCGTACACCACAGTGTAGAACATCCGTTCCCCTTTTTCGTTTTTCGGGAAGGTTTTCTTTACCATGTTGCCGTAGCGGCTGTATTCGAAGTCGAAAATGGCCGTGTCGGTTTTTCCGGCTGTCAGCGGATATTTTACCTTTTCCATCAGGGGCAGTGTTACCCCATCTTCCCGCACTTTCCAGGTGGCGAACATTTGCCGCAGCAGGTTCCCGTTTTTATCCTTTACGCTGTGTTTCACGGGCAGGCTGCACACATAAGCGGTAGCTCCGGCCTTGTTACGGGTGTACTCCGTCTCGGTCATGTAGTTGTATGTGCCGTATCCAAAGGGGCCAAGGTTCCCTGTGTCGCTGTATTTAAAGCGGCGCAATTCGCCGAAGGTATAAGTATCGCCGCCGCTGTTCGATCCGGTATAATATTCCGAGAAGCTTTCGTTCAGCAACAGGCTGTCGCCTTTTTCACCATACTGGCGGGATGCCGTGTATTTCACCGGCGAATACATGATGTATTGCTTGGTTTTGAGTTCATCAGCGGTAGGCGCTTTTTCAATAAACTTCAGTTCGCCCTGGTTTGACGTCCCTTTTTTCCACATCAGCACATTGTAGCTGTAATAGTTGCGGTAATCCCGGGTGTATTTCCGGGCTCCGGTTCCCCCGTACAACGTCGAACAAATCAGGTTCCCTTTGGTATATATGTTGCTGTTGTCGTACTCCTGCACTTCCTGCCGCGCCACAGCGCCGCCGGCCATCTGCCCGGTAGTAACGCGGGCGAAACCAAGGAACTCATGCTCGTGGCGGTCGTATTTTCCTCCGGCATAGGCCATCACCATCTGTTGGTTAGGACCATCGGCCGTTATCCCATCGTTCACCGTCAGCGAGTCCATCACCCATTTTCCCCCGGGATGCTCAAACGACGATTCGCTCCGCTTGTAGCTCATCCTAAAACTTCCCCCCAGCGAATTCGAAACCGATTTCAACTTGTTGGTACAACCAATGGTGGAACGGTACACCGATAAATTATTCATGGTTACTTCATCCAATCCTACTAAATCGGGATAACCATCACCGTTTATATCCTGAATATTATTCAGTGTATTATCCGCAGATCTGCCAAAGCATGCTGAACCTTTGATGCCTATTTTTATAAACAATATCTGAACCGAGATATTTACACTCATATTTGCGCTGTTAGCGTAGGAATAGTTGTATTGAATATTGGATTTAATTCCCGTATTGATTGGAGTTGAAAACATTGTACCATAATTCAGACTGATATAAATGTTATCATCCGATCCTATATAAACCTTATCCGTCAATCCATCTCCATTCATATCGTCCAGAGTGTATAATGTGTACGATCTCGATTCGCTGGAATTAATTCCAATTCCCGCATCGCAAGCAAACTTAAATTTATTGAAAATAGTTGCAACATCTTTCAACGCCTTGGTTAAATCAGCTTGACTGCCGTTATTAAGTCCAATGCTTGACTCATTTCCAGAACCTTTGCTGCTTTTTATACTTTCCAACCCCCATTTCAATGGTACTGTAAATCCATAACCCAAATTAAAAGCCACGTAAATAGAATTGCCATTTTTAAATATTTTATCTGGCAGCCCATCTCCGTTTATATCAAGATATGTGATGGCTGCTGCATCTTTATTTTTAAATTCACCGCCACCGATACTCATGCCAGCGGTTACTTGCGCCAGTTTAGTAGCTTGTTGTCCGTTTAATGTAAAATTTATTGGTAATGTCATAGTACACGATCCTCCATTCAGGCCCCAAGAAGTGGAACTACTTTTGTTTTTTTCTCGGTCAATAGATGTTGTCTCATTATCACGGCCTCCACGGGCGTTGCTATACTCAATTCGATCTTCGGTAATTCGGTCGGGATAACCGTCACCGTTCATATCAGTAAAAGCCATGGTTGTATAACCTGTACCATCCGAACCGCTTGCCGAAACTCCTATGCTTGCTCCTCCAATAGTGGCCGTGGCTCCTCCCCAGGTAGTTTGGTTGCTGAACTTTGTAGAAAGAGATGGTGCGTTTTTGATCGTATATGAGTCGTCGTACTTGTTTGTGGTGGATACTTTATTCGGCTCATTTGTTGGTTGCTTGTTGGCAAATTTAGCCCCTGATTGTTCCTCCTTATTACTCTTGAAATAGGGGTCAAAAGCAAAGCTACTATAACTGTCCGAACTTTTTGTGTCGTATGCCGGCGCTTTGTTGGCTCCTGTTGTTCCATTGGTGGTTAACTCCGGCATGGCTTCTATATTCAACCTACCGGTACTGAGCGTATCGCTGCACATGTACATGTGATCGTTCATTCCCCGCCAGAAAGTTTTTTTCTCGAAGTCGGGTGTCATTGCAAACACAGTAGTTTGAGTTAGTTTATTCTCGGAAGTGTTTGTTTTAGTAGTGTCTATTTTTGTTGTCAGTTCACTTTCCTTTATCAAGCCTTTCCATCGCTCTCCCGAGGCGTTATACATAAATTGCCCCCAACCTCTCCACATGGGGCCATAATTAAGCTCCCGGTCACTCCTTTTACGGTAAACGGTTATGGTATGATTTTCATTAATCCCACCATGATTTAATGAGCAAGGCAAATCTACAGACCTTTTGCAATTAATTGTTGCATTAACAGGAATATCAGTCGTGTCATTCAAATAAATAATTGAATATAAAGGATCTTGTCCGTAACTAATCTTAAATTCGTTGGCTGTGATGTTATTATTTACTATTGTTCCCGTTAAACGTCCTTTTTCTACACCTGTTTTTTTCTCATATACAACTAAAGTATATGAACAGTTTAATTTAGCAGTTATGTTTAAATTATGTGGATTTACTGTTACTCGTGGCGTAATTTCTATTTTATCATCACGACATTCCTGATCAATAGAAAACGCTTCTCCATCAAATAATTTTTTTGAATAAGCGTTGTACTTAACCCCCATATAAAGAGTACTATCCCTACCTGCTTTGTTGGTAAAATGTAATTCCGGAAGCCACTTTATCGAATTCCAGTCTTCGTTGGTAGCCGAGTTTACCTCAAACCAGTACCGGTTTACCCCTTCCAACCATTTTAAATTTGTGAAAGTAATGTTACCCGGATTTCCAATGAAATTATACGATGGTTCACTGCTGCTACTACCCGAAGTATAACCGTCATCCGTTGAAAGTGTTGGCAGATTCGGTTGTATTTTCTGAGGACCCGACAAACCTGAATAATCTACATAATACCTTCCATCACTATACTGGCGAATCGTTACCGTTAATATTTGTTGCTTTGCAATATAATTAGGATTACCATACCAAACTTTATATCGGGTACTTACCTTTATAGTATCAATGCTCCCATTGTCAAGAGTATCACGCTTTATCCGGGTATCTATGGAGTCTCGGAAACAGTATTCACTGTTCGAAACATATACCTTCAACTCAATCGGACTATTTATTTTTGCGGGGAGCTTTATTTTTCCTTTAAGATTGACCGGAACTCCTGAATCTATTTCATTATACCCGATTTTACTTACTACATTGTAAGCATCCGAGGCTTTAAATATTTCGGAATTTAATCTGTTTTCATCCGGTGTATTGTCAATATCTTTATATCTTATTACCGGATTCCAGGTTACAATATCATTTATACCATTACTGTACCGACGAATGGAGTCAGCATCACTTGGATTCGATGCAGACTGTAGCCTGAAATAGAGCCGTTCACCTGTCCTGACATAAACGGTAAATGAATCTTTTTGTGTATCGGAACTGTTCAAGAAATATTCTTTTAATTTTAAATCGCCTTTGATGAAATCACCTTTTTGTATCGAAACGGTTACACCATCACTCGAACTTGACGGGTCCCAAAAAAGCAACCGGCAATTGTCTGTTACCATAACATTTCCAGTATAAGGAGCTTCCCATACCCTGACAATGTCCTGCATTGGAGCGGCATCGTATAATTTCTTTTTTTCTTCACTGATAATGGCGGCGGCCCGCTCTAAGGCATTTTGACTGGCAACATTCACAGCTTTTCCATAAATGGTTTTATAGTTATAACGAATTGGATTAAAGGTGTAGCCGCTGTTTAAAGTAAAAGATGGAATAGCTACTTTTTTCCCATTATAATCTATTGTGTCAGATATGGTGTTAAAATAAACCACTCCATAAAAAACTAAATCCACAAGTCCATCATTGTTTACATCCGCAAAATAAACTGGAGTACTGGAATAAATATCGCTCCAGTCCATTCCTGCATCAATGCTAATTCCACCAACATTATCTAATTTGACACCAGCGTCTCCAGACCATCCATTCGAATTTGTTTTAGATTCGGTGTAAGAAAATTGATCAAGGAACGATGACACAAGGGTTTTATTTCCAAACTGGTTGTTTCCCAAATTGGGGTAAAAATAAAGTGATTTCGACTCTATAAAAACTTTATCCGGCAAAGCATCTCCGTTAATATCAATCATTATGGTTTTTTCCGAAGATTTAGAGCTCGAGAAACCGTGATTATAACCTACGGATGCTTCTACTAACTTCAACGAAACCCCCACACTTCCACCTATTGAGTAAGTGCTTGTGGTCGTTTTTCCGCTTCTTAGTATCGAATTATCAGCAACGCCATCTCCTTGTTTTATTGTTTCAGTGTTCGGTTGAAAAAGTTGTATCCCATTTGATTTTGTTACATTGTCGTAATACTCTAATTTATGGGATGCTACAACTATTCCTGCACTATCTCTCTGAACTATAGAGTCAAGTAACTCGGTACCCAATGCTCCATTTTTATAAACAAAGCGATAACTCCTGACGGGCTTTCCATCGTGGGTTACTACAACTTTCTCGAGTAACCGGTTATTGGCGGTCATAAATCCATAACGCCCGTTAAATGTTTTCTTAAGTTTATCGGTGTGTCGATTAAAAAATTCTATTGTATAATATACAGAGTCCTTTTCATCTGTCCCGGTAGAATATTTTTGTCCGACTTTAATGGACTGTAAATATCTCGATGCTGCGCTTATTTTATTACTTCCCCCTATTTCAGTTATTAGTTCTGTTGTGTCTTTATAATTGTATTCGTAAAATGCACTGTAAAGATCTTGTACCCTTTTTATTTTCCATTCTGCAATGGTATTTATATTATTAATCGTTTTTTGATCACAGTTGCCATTATTACATTGAAATGTTGATACACTTCCAGTCAGTTTTGAATCTCCTTTATTCCCATAAATATATTTTATTCCATTTTTATCGGTTATTTCCCAAAAATAACTATCCACACTGTTTCCATATCTGTATATTTGCGAGAAATCATTTTCTGCACATGGGTAAAAAAGCTGTTTACTCTGACCGTTTATTTTGTCTGTGGGCAATCGATTGAACATTTTGCCCCGATGAGCCACAGATGCACTTATCGTATCAGTTACGTTATTATCCACATCTTGAACCAAAGTCGCCAGCATATTGCCATTCAAACAATACGTTTCCGTTTCGAAGTAAGCATCATAGCGCGGAACCCCCCAACGGGTATCCACCGTAACACTTGGCACACTTAGGTCCCAGCCTTCGCCCAACCATCCGCTACCTCCATCCGAATTGTATTGTATGGTCAGGTTGGGAGCCATTCCATTACGGGCGGGAGGTACTTCGAGGGTGTAGCTAAGGTTGGCGGTACCATTGCTGTTAGCGGCCGGGGGCGCTACCAAACCAATTTTGGATGTAGGGTCGGCAGCTTTGATATCGTTCATCATGGTAGGGGCGAATCCCTGTGTCTCGGGCGATTCGGGCGTTTTTATCACCCCGTTGATCATATCGGTAAAGTGGGTGGTTTTCGATACCACCATACATAGTGTTTTATCCACCGAATCCCGTTCAAGGGCTACCCAATGGTTGGTATTGTTGTCAAAATAGTATGTTCGGATGTCATTCTCGGTGAATCCATCGGGTATTTTTGTCCGGTCGTACTTCAACGATATGGAAGCGCCATCTCCGGTAAAATGTTCTCCATGTGGTAAAAACCGGAATCCTGCGTTGCCGGCGGTAACGTTGGTCATGCCCATGTCAAGCGCGGGCATGTCCATATCGCGTAATGTGGTCAGCGACACACGACACGACGAAAGAAGCTCATCTCCTTTAACTCTGATGCTGGCGTTTCGCGTAGCCAGCAGTGCTGGTTTATCTTTTTCAAAAGTTTTGTATTCCTTTTCTTTTTTCCTGTTGAAAGCAAATTCGTAATCAGATTTTTCATGATTTTCAAATCCAATTCTTTTTTTTATTGTTCTCCCATCGTTTAAGGTTACTTCAACACCATCATTCCCTTTTTCCCCTATGGAAACAATCGCTTCAAATTCGCCATCTTCGGTTAATTCTGTTTTTTTACCCGATATGGTTATTTGTTTAATATCGGAAATGTTTTCTTTTACAAAACCATGCACGTATGCCTGGTCGTTGTAGGTCGCATGTCCGTTGTTTACTATCAGAACTTCCTTACTTCCACCCGGTTCTATTTCTATTGTTAAATCACTTACTTTGTAAGCAAATCCGGCTCCTTTAGCCAACCCGAAACTGATTCGGTTTTTCCCTTTTTGTATCCACGAGCTACTTATTTCAATACGCTGTTCTTTCTCTCCTTCTGATTTTTTTACTAAATATCCACCCATCGACAAACGGTCGTTGATACTACATGCCACGTTGGTATAGTCATCTACTCCTTCCAAAACATACGTTAACCATACCCTGTCATTCTTTCCTATCTCTTTGTTGATATTAAGTGTAAACACATTGTCAGCCGGGTTATCTTCCGCGTTAGAGGTAAACGCGCCGATCGTTCCGCTTTCAGGCTTCGAATAAAACCGGTAAACAGGAGCCGATGGGGTATATGTAACTGAAAGAGCGTTCTTTTTCTTTCTTTTTACATTTACTTTGTAACCGGAGGGTTGAGCTGTTGCCCTTTTTCCTGTGGTCAACACACCGTGTGTCGTTGATGCCGGCGCCTGTTTTGTAACCTTGGCTGCAACGACCTCTTTTTTGTTTTTAGCACCTGTAAATATAAAAACAAGAATGATAAATAGCACAGTTAATGTGATAATAAAGGGCTTTCTATTGTTTATCATTGTGGCGTTTCGTTTAATAATTAATTTTAAGGAGTAGGGTTTTACTTTTTATTTATAACTACTTTTTGCTCGTACTCTGTGTCGTTGGTGATAATTTTTACTACATAAAGTCCGGATATTGGAATGTCAATATCCGCTGTTTGTATTTCAGAGCTCGCGGGTAATACCTGATGATATATTCTCTTTCCTGTCATGTCATAAACCAATATGGTGGCAGGTGATGGCTTTCTCAATAATACTTTTACGGTGATGGCCGACATATCGTGTATATCTTTATAATATATTGCCAACACCGGGTCGCTCTCAGTATCATCGTTGGTGTCTGTGTGTTTTTTTACTGTTTTCGGAGGTGTCTCGTTATTTAAATAACCAAATGTAAACACATCTTTTCCGTTTCCATCGGTATCCCAGAATACATTGTTGAATATTATCTTCCTACGGGTAGCATCATATTCATCCGAAACATACCGGTCAATCGATCCGTCAAAATTACCGGTACCGCTTCGGTCTATGATCAGGCAGCATTTTCCATCAGCATAAGTGGCCAACTCCGATGCTCGTTGGCTATCGTAAGATAATTCTATTCGGTTTCCTGAATTTACAAACCCGCCGTGGCGTAAGTTATTCATCGAAATATCAGGCGATCCCGCCATATTCACCGAACCGTAAACCAATGAGTCTTGCGTGAGCATTGTTATTTCAGATGATGAGTTCCTCACCCCATCAACGCGCATATACATTTTATTTCCTTCTTTGTAAACCCCGATAGTTTGCCCCATGGATAATGTGGTAAAAGATTGCGCGTCGGCTACACCTTTTTTTACAGGATATACCAATCCGTTCGCTATTTTGTATCCATAATCATTGTTACCGGCAAGGAGAATCCCATTGTTTGTCCCGAATTTTACTGTAAATGTTCCCGTTATACTACTGACCGTCCATCCGATAAAGCCGCTGGTTGATTTTAAAGGAACTTTTGTAATCATATAACTGAGTGCTTTCACAGTTGGCTTTGTAATATAATATTTATATTTGCTTTGATTTATATTTGTTATTGTTATATTGTATATCGTCCAATCCAGATTTTCTTCGTGCTCGGGCTTATTGGTACATACTAACCATTTACGTTCCACTATTCCTCCAAAATCAGGCTTCAACGGATTAGGAGCGGTATTCAAATAGCTTTTATTATTATCTCCGTACAGTACGTACTCTCCATTGCCAAGCTGGTTTCCGGGCTGGCATCCTATTACTAATAACCGGTTATCGGTGGAAAGATTATTAATATTGTTTTGATAATAAGTTCCGTTTGTTTCACTAAAATAAGGGGATTCTTCGTATGAAGTGGTAGATACTATCTGGTTTAACCCGAAAGTATCGTCATGCCCATAGCCGGTTACCCTGTTTTGGTATTCAATATTGGATTTGGTATCCCAAAGCAATTCTCCATTTCCGGATATATATGGCTTGTCCATGGTTATTCCGTATTTTATTGCCAGATAACTTTCTACTTTCTTCTGTTCAACCAGCGAAAGAATACGATCAAAAATCAATAATTCTGGCACATAACCATCATATTCTTTCAGGTTTACCACATTACTCCCAAATGTTGATGTGTTGTTTATACTCGTTGAATTATATTTCCAGCCAAGAGATATGACAGCGCGTTGCGATTCTCCCCACAACGCATGTTCCGGATGGTTGGATCTTGAATATGATGCTATACGCAAGGATTGTTCATGATATTTTATCAAGCTAACATCCCAACTATCTGATCTGTACATTAAATTTTTAGTGGTGTCGCTTGTTCCGTATGTGAGTGGGGATTTGCCGCTTTCGTTGCTTTCGGTTATATTTTCTTTTGTAAAAACAACGCTTTCATTTTTTCTTCCATTCAAGGCATATAAGAATTGGTTTTCTGATAAACTGATCTCTTTGGGTTGCCAAATTCCAATAATAGTAGCCTGACTCAAATTACTTTTATTAATAAGGATTTCCTTTATCGCTTTATCTATTGACAAATTTAAAGCCGGATGAAAATTAAAATGCATGATATTGGCTCTTGCGGTTATATACTCGGAGCCATTATTGATGTTCGAAGTGTCATATTGTCGAAGTTGGGCATTATTTCCTGTAATGTCGCGCCACATATATTTACCTTCCGGATCACTTGCTGTTACCGGAACCGTTTGAAACCATGTTATAGGCTGGGGTTTTTCCGGAATAGTATTGTAAGGTATGATTGGATCTTTTTCGTTATCCTTATTTACTCCGGGGATTACTACTATCGGAGTAGCGTTGTATTCTGTTGCATTACCGGTAATGGATGGGGAAACGTTTCCATAAGTAAGGTCATTTATTCCGTTTGAAATTACACTGTCGTTTTTATAAGAAACTTTTGTCCGTTTTAATGATTTTAAGTTGTTGAACTTAATGTCTCCAATCCCGTTTCGAGCTTTTAAATCACCTCCATTTATCGTTTTATCGCCATAGCTTACTATGTCAACTAAACTTCCCAATGAGTTGTATAATTTTAAGCTTTCTCCCCTGTTATTTAAAATCACGGCCTTCTGGTACAGTACCTTTACCGTACTGGACAACCCTGAAAATTGATAAAAATCAAAACTAATATCAGATTTATAAGCAAGCAACAATATGTCATTTGCCATTATTTTGGTACCCGAAGGAAACACATATTGTTCGGTTGCTCCCGTTCCTTTCAGTACCCATGATGACATGTCAATGTCTTTATCGGTAGGGTTGTATAATTTAAGATATTCACCATTGTTATGTTTTAATGGATAGCTGATTTTATCTTCATCAAGGGGAGAATCATACATGATTTCGCTGATATAAACATTTTTGATTTGTCCGTTTAATGGTTGCTGTACGCAAAATAAAAGGATAGATATATAAAACAGGAAGATGATCTTATTGGAGAGATTCATAGTTTCTTGTTATTTGATTTTTTACTACTTACAGTGTTGATTTATTTTATATCGCGATCGGGTTGATGCTTTTTGAAGATATATTTCACTTTTAAATCGGAAGTGATTTTATTTGATTTTATGTTAAATTTTGGCGCTTTTTGACAAATTTATTTTCCGGCTCTATGCGTATTATATTATTCAATATGTTTTGTTTTGCGATATTGTCGTTCTTTTTATCATATAGCGTGTACATTCCATAGTAAATATTAAACAAGCTTTCTTTCTTTATTCCGTATCCGGGTACTTCATCTTTTTCTCCTGTCGATTGTGTAATGACATTATGTAGTTTCTGTAATTGCACGTATATGGGATCGGTATTAATGATTGTTGAGTCAGTCCCATTCAACAATAAATTATAGGCAGCCTCCGCTTCGTTATACTTCTTTTCTTTGATCCAACTCTTTATATATACAAGAGTAAATGTCAAACATGATAGCGGGAATCTGCTTGTTGTTTCTATTACTGTTTCTTGTAATAGTTTGTATTTTTTTTGTTGAAGGTAACAGTTTAATATACCCCCGTAAACTTGAATGTATTCATAATTGGTAAGATCTTCATTGTCTTTAAAACTTTCATAAAGTTCTAATGCCCTGGAACATAAATTAGATTTATCTTCCTTTTTAGATTGAAGTCTTAGTGAGTTGGCGTAAGAAATGGTATTCCAGAAATTGGGATCTTTGGTATATTTATCTTTCTGAAAGTTCACTAATTCTTTGTACTGCTTTTGTTTTCGATAATGATGTATAAGTAAACCTGTCGCATTTTTATCCTGAATGGTCGATAAATCTATTCTTTTTAGGTATTTTTCTGCATCTGTTGTCGATTTCCTTTTTATTGCGGTTAAAAACAATGAATAATACAGTCTTTTTTTGAATTTTTTTTGCTCTTTTTCTCGGCTCTCTTTTTCTTCCTCAAACTTTAAATTTCTTCGGGTTTTATTGGTGCTTCTTAAATCTCTTTTATTCGCATCTTCTTCATTCAATGGGTCAAAATCCTTTTTTTTCTTATTTCGTGTCGTTTTCCATTTCTCCTTTGCCGTTTGAGTTAATTCCTGAATTTGTTTCTTTTGCTTTTCACTAAAACTTACCGCAGGGTTTCCGGTATATGTGGCTGATTGGTTATATTTATTGAGTTTTTTCTTTAGATCCAACAATCCAAACAATAAGAATTCCTTTGGTGCTTCCGTGGAGTTCTCAATACAATCTATATAAAGTTGGGCTGCTACTTCAAATAATTTATTTTGTCCTGTCCTGTTACAGAATTCTTTCTCATGTTTATGATTCCCTGTCAATAATCTGCCTATTGAACGAGCCATCCGGTCGGAAAATTGAGGATCTTTTTTTTGATCAAGCCATCCTTGACGATACGACTCTGCTGCTGCAAGCGATCTGTTTTGAGCGTTAAGCGTCTTTGCTAATCCATCGTATATTGTTATATCTGAAGGGAATAATACCAACAACTGCCTATAACATTGTTCGGACTTCAAATATTCTTTTGAATAAAAATATTCTTTAGCTTGTTTTCTTAACTTTGAAATATCCGTTTCATTCGTACTGGATATTAATGGGTCATCTTGAGCAGATGTGTTTTTTGAGAAGACTTTTTCGAATGGAGTAAATGACAAAAAGAGTGTGCCCGAAGCAAGCAACCCTGACTTGAGAAAATCTCGGCGACTGAAATTTTTCATTTTTAATGAATAGGAAAATGGAAATAATAATCAAATCAAAAAACAATGGATTCCGACAGGACTCGAACCTGCATTCCCCGGCGAAAAGCGAATTGTTCTAACTTAAACTACGGAATCCAATGTTTTTTATAATTATCTTAATTTTTTCCCCTGATTAATATATAGAGTATTTATTATTTCCTTATTGTGTGATAATCAACTTCTTCCTAATTTTTCTCCGGTGTTAAGGCGTTAGTTTGTTTTGAATTTGTTGCAAATTAAATGGATTTTTTTTGATTTTGATGCATTTTATTTGTTAATAATATTAAAATATTTACATGGATTTATTTGTTCTTAAAAAATATACGACTTGTTAATTAGATAAATTATTGTTTATCAGATGTAATTAATATAAAATTAGAATATTTTATTTCATGGGAAATTCCGTGTTTTTTAGCAATGAACAAATGTTGAGTTGATCCTGAAATCTGAACTCGTTTGTTCCGGCTTAAAATGCATCTTTAATAACTGAGGAATGGTGAACAGTATTTGTAACTACAAATCAACCCATGGTTGAATAACGAAATAATTAGCTCTAAAATATTGTAAAACAAAGATATTGGAGCAATGATACATCTTCTTTTTTAATATTTATTTAAGAAATTCGGAGGGATGCCCATGATACCGGAGCTATGTACCCGAATGTGTTTATACAAAGTGATTTTAACCCTATGGTTGTTCAATCGAATCTATTATTTACAACTATTTGCCCTTATATTATCATGTACGCAAATGTAAAATGTTGACATTATTTAACTAAATGTTGTTTTTTATAAAAACTGGCTTTTATTTTTATTTTTATGTTTGGTATATTAATTTTTTAAAAGTTAGCCCAATAAAAACGCAGTAAAGTTTGCATACATTAAAAATAATTTCATATATTTGCGGGAACAATAAATAAGCAGAAAAAAGCACAGGTAAAAGCAGGCAGCGGCCGCAGCATTTGCCATTTGCTGTAAACCCAAGCCCATACTCGTAATTCATAATTCGTAATTCGTAACTAAATAATCATTAACCTTTTAAAAATTGAAAAATGAGTAAAAATAATTCATCTGGTCATTTACTCAATGTAAATAACTTTAATGTAATGATTTCAAGAATCATTACTTTTGGAGAAGCTTTTCAGCCTTCGCGCGAAAGTTTAACGGTACAGGGATTGCAGTCTTTGCTTAAAAAGTCGGAAGATACCCTTGCGAGCGTATCAGCTGCCGAAGTCAACGAAATGAACATTATCGCCGCGCGTCAAAATGCGTTTCAACCTTTAGACAGCTTGGTTACCCGTAGCATCAGCGCTTTACGCATCACAGACGTATTGCCGGAAACCCTCGCGCAGGCCGAATCCATGGTCAGGGAACTCAGGGCCATAAGGGTTTCAGCCACTCAGGCTGACGAAGCATCGGCCGATCAGAATGCCGCCACCAAACAAAGCCGGACCAATACGGTTCATAATTCTTCGTTTGTCCGCCGCGCCGATAACTTCGAAAGTTATGTCTTGTTTTTAGCCGGTAAAACACCTTACAATCCCAACGAACCGGACTTGACCATTGCCTCGCTCACACAAAAGGCTGCCGGGCTCAAAAAATTGAACAAAGATGTGGTGGATGCCAAATCGGCGGTGAAAGCAGCCCGTCGTGATAGAAATATAACGCTTTACGAAGATGGAACAGGAATGGTGGACATAGCTTCGGCTGTCAAACAATACGTTAAGTCTGTTTTTGGAGTTAAAACCGTTCAGTACAAATTGATAAATGAAATTGCATTTAAAAAAGTAAAAGATGAGTAACGGTTCGGGAGTTTACTTCCCAATGCTGCCGCACGAATCCTTTCGTGTGGCAAACCAATCTATTCTACCAATAACTTTTTCTCTTTTCCTACTTCCCACGCGATGAAAATCGCGCGGGAGCGGAGGGAGCGGGGAATATAAAACACGGTCTGCCGGAAGCGGTAGATACGGAATAATTTCGAAAAGGAACGGGATGATGGGAAACCGCCTGTCTTTAAGCAGTATTCACCGGCTTGTAGCGGGCGGTTGACATCATGTAGCAAGCGACTGCTTTCGTATATCTGACAACCGCTACCTTTCAGGACGAGGTTGCTACCTTTCAGGACGTGGCTGCTGGCATATAGTAAGCTACTGCTTTAATATATTTAACAACCGCTACCTTTCAGGACGTGGCTGCCGGCATATAGTAAGCTACTGCTTTAATATATTTAACAACCGCTACCTTTCAGGACGTGGCTGCTACCTTTCAGGACGAGGTTGCTGGCATATAGTAAGCTACTGCTTTAATATATTTAACAACCGCTACCTTTCAGGACGTGGTTGCTACCTTTCAGGACGTGGTGGTGTGTATGGTGTTTTAACCACAGGTCTGCATTCTGCGGTTGTGATACTCCGGCGTTTCAAGCCATTCAGTAAATATCAGATAGTTATTTTTATATTATTATTTCTTAGTACATGACAAAATATTGAATTCGGCATAAGTTTTTGACAATCAAATGCTCTATCCGTCGCACAGGGATCGACCTTGTCCGGTGAGCCGAACCAACGGTCAGCGTAGCTAAAAATAAGTGAAGTTGACGTAAAGAAATCTTCCTTGTTTGAGCGACGCAGGAGCGAGTCTGGATCCCGATAGCTATCGGGATTAGTCAACGAACGCTAATTTTTCTAGCGAAGCGGGCGGAGTCTTGACTTTTTTGCTTCCTTTTTGCGTCAAGGCAAAAAGGAAGTCGGGGTTTAAGGGGTGGAAACCCCTTTTAAATCATTTGATTATCTTTTGTTTATTAAACATTCTATTTTTTGTCATGTGCTAAATTATTATTTAATCATTTTAAAAACAAAACATCATGTCATTAGGCACAGGGGAAATAATTTTAATCGCGTTGGTCATCTTGCTTATTTTCGGTGGTAAGAAAATCCCTGAATTGATGAGGGGTCTCGGGAAAGGGGTCGGAAGTTTTAAAAAAGGCTTGAAAGACCTCGATGACGAAATAAAGGAAGAAAAATAACCAAAAGGTCGTGGGTGATCTGATAACTTTATGTTAAAACAACTAAACTGCTTTCAGCCACTCATGGTTTCCTACATACGAAAAGCCCGGTAGCCAGCTATCGGGCTTGAAATTGTAAAGGCAATATACCCTGATACCGTTTTAGGGATAACCTTTGGTGTTTTTTTTAAAATGCTTTTTTGATTATGAAACGAGCATGTAAATACCTTACAACCAATGCAATATCCCGATAGCTATCGGGAGTGCGTGTTCTCCCGTCAAGTCGGGACAAGCTATCCGGCAACTTAAAAACAAATTATTTTCGGATGAATGGAAGATATACGTTAAGGTCTCTTTATCTTTATATTATTATGTAGGTGGCGTTTCTTAAGCCTCGTAGGAGCGGTATATTGGTAGGTTAATATCATTTGTAGCCTTTTTGTAAGGCCGGTGTTATTGAACATCCCGTAAATATATTGAGCCCATGGTGTTTCTTAAGCCTCGTAGAGGCGGTATATTGGTAGGTTTATATCATTTGTAGCCTTTTTGTAAGGCCGGTGTTATTGAATATCCCGCAAATACATTGAGCCCATGGTGTTTCTTAAGCCTCGTAGAGGCGATATATTGGTAGGAAACCGTTAACATCGAATATGAAAGTCCCGTAGGGACGTAACTTTTTATCGAACGAATATGAATTTACAAAAAATCATGACAAACCCGTTTTTATTCATGGATACTTATCCCCATTAACTTTTACCGTTATCTCGTAATTCGTAACTGAAACCATGTCTCATTCCGATACAAAAACATATTCCTTCTGGGATCATTTAGAGGTATTACGCTGGATGTTGATCCGCATAGCGTTGATTATAATAGTTATCGGTACGCTTGCCTTCGTTTACCATGATTTCATCTTTACCGGAATCATCTTTCGTCCACTCAGTCCCGATTTCGGGGTGTATAAGTTGCTGTCGGCTCTTTCTCATCATCTGAATAAGCCCGGCCTTGATCCGGGGACTTTCCATATCCGGTTGATAAATTTTCAACTTTCGGGCCAATTTTTTATCCACCTGAGTGTTTCGGCTGCAGTGGCGATTATTGTTGCAGTACCTTATATCCTTTTCGAAGTGTGGAATTTTATCCGCCCCGCATTGTACCCCCATGAAATAAAAAATGTGGGCTGGGTGTTTTTCTTTTCTTCTTTCCTGTTTTATTTGGGCGCGGCTGTTTGCTACTTTCTTATTTTTCCGCTTACTGTCCGTTTCCTCGGCACCTATCAGGTATCTCCCCTGGTTCCTAACGAAATATCCATCCAGTCTTATTTCAATGCCCTCACCGTATTGGTGATATGCATGGGGCTTATGTTCGAACTGCCTGTTATTGCTTTCTTCCTTTCTAAGTTGGGAATCCTCCATCGCTCGTTACTTAAAAAAGGGCGGAAATACGCGTTCGTGGCCATTCTTATCATTGCGGCGCTCATAACCCCCACTACCGATCCGTTTACCATGTTGCTTGTAGCGTTGCCCGTATATCTGCTTTACGAATGCAGCATTTTGGTTACGGCAAAAAAGAAAGAGGAGGAAGATCCGGAATAATGCATTCTGTTTTATCTCAATACAAACTCTGTTCCCTGTAGCGTAAAATTTGTTTTCTCGCAGTTTGGCATAATGCCCCGTTCTCCCGGACGTATGCTCAAATACCCACGCTGATTGACGGGGACCAATGGGCACGGCTGCTATGAGTAATTTTGGAATCTCCCGTTCCTTGTAGCGTGTAAAATCCCGCCATAAATGTTTGGCGAAGGCTCTACCTTCGTCAGCGCTAAAATAAAAGCTCCTGCTTTTAGTATTGTATTTGAATATGCAAGGCATGAGCCTACACCGAACGCTCCACACCAACTTACGTTCTGCAGGATACCTAAAAACCGGTAGTGATGACTTCGCGCAGCGAAAGTGTTACGTCCAAATTTTTCAGCACAGCCATGGCTTGCATACTCAGCTAAACAAAAAGCTGCCTGAGCAGGAAGATTTGAAGATCAATCCTCCTTTTCGAGACAGCCTCTTAGTATGTTTTCACTGAAAATTCTACCGCTTTTCCACGAGTTTATTTAGGAAGCAACGCTTCAATATCTTTTTCCAGTTCTTCGGGTTTGGTTGCCGAGCCATACCTTTTTACCGGATTCCCCTTGGTGTCGATCAGAAATTTAGTAAAATTCCATTTGATACTTTTGCCGGGTGTGCCGGGCAGCACTTCTTTCAGGTATTTGTAGAGCGGATGGGCATCATCCCCATTGACATCAATTTTCTCGAACATCGGAAAAGTTACCCCGTAATTGAGCGAGCAAAACGACCCGATCTCTTCGGCTGTTCCGGGTTCCTGCTTTCCAAACTGATTGCACGGAAATCCCAGAATAACAAAACCCATGTCCTTGTATTTCTCATAAAGGGCTTCCAATCCCTTGTATTGCGGTGTAAATCCACATTTACTCGCCGTGTTTACCACCAGCACCACTTTCCCTTTGTAGGATTCCATGCTGATTTCTTTCCCCTGTAAAGAATTGGCTTTGAATTGATAAAAATTTTCCGCAGAAGCATCTTTGCTTTGCCCGGATGCCGTCAGAAACGATAATAATGAAAACGCCATAATGATAATATTCCCCTTCATAATTTATTTTTCAATGATTTTTCTGATGAATAAACAAATAAACGGGCAAACATGTTTTGCCAAAGAGCAAAAATCATCTTTTTAGGCAAACCTTTCAATCGAAGTTTTCGAGGCTGAAATTTTCACCATCGAACACGCCGTAGCTGAAAAGCGATACAAAATCGCCGAGGATGACAACACGGCTTTTGGGATTTATCTGAAGGTTGAGTTCAATGTGCCGATGTCCGAAGATAAAGAAGTCGATATCGTTGTGCGTTTGCACATATCTTTTAGCAAAAATCACCATGTGCTCTTTGTCCTCGCCCATATATCCGGTATCGAGATGATAAATTTTCTTCCGGTTGGAGCGCGACCAGGCAAATCCAAATCCAATGCCCAGCTGAGGTGGTACCAATCTGAACAGTTTCTGCGCCGTGGGGCTATGAAAAATTTTCCGGATCACGTGGAAACCGAATCCTTCGGACAAAAGGCCATCGCCGTGAGCCATAAAAAACTTCTTGTTGCCCAAAGTTATGATGTAAGGTTCTTTGTGAACAATCAGCCCCACTTCTTTTTCCAGATAACCAAAAGTCCACACATCATGGTTGCCGATAAAAAAGTGAATCTCAATGCCTTTATCGGTAAGTTCGGCTAATTTCCCAAGAAAACGCACGTGCCCTTTAGGCACCACCGTCTTGTATTCGAACCAAAAGTCGAACATGTCGCCAAGTAAATAGATGGCAGTAGCATCAACGCTCACTTTGTCGAGCCAGTCAACGAGTTTTTTCTCGTGCTCCCGGTTGTTCGGTATCAGGAGCGAACCCAAATGGGCATCAGATACAAAGTATATCATACGACGACGATGTTATTTTACTGTATGTTATGCGCTATATTTTTCCCTTATAAAAATCCGAGTTCAAGTTTAGCTTCCTCGCTCATCATGTTTTTATCCCACGCCGGCTCGAAAACAATGTTGACGTCCACGGATTGCACTCCTTCCACCGTTTCCACTTTCATCCGCACATCTTCAATGATAAAATCAGTTGCCGGGCAGTTGGGGGCTGTCAGCGTCATGTCGATAACCAAATGGCCGTTTTCTTGTACATCTATTTTATAAATCAGTCCAAGATCGTAAATATTGACAGGAATTTCAGGGTCGAAAACTGTTTTCAGCATTCGGACGATTTTTTCTTCTGTTTCTAAAAACTCATTCATATCTTGTTTCGCAATTATCTTTTTTTGTTGTTTTATCTGAACAATACCTTTTACGGCGTCTGTAGCACATTGTCGTGTGGTTTTCAATCCGCCGTAATTGTTTATTCAACAAATCAATGCCGGTTTTGTTGAACGCACGGCAGATTTATTCATCAAATTTGCTCACAACCGCATCCAGTTCAGGATGCGAAGCCGTAAGCTTACCGTTTACTACAAGCACCGTATCCACCTTTGCTTTAATAATGAGCGTTTCATCCGATTTCCGGTAAATAGATTGGTGAAAAACATATTTTACACCTTCTTTGCGGACGTACAACCGCGACATGAAAACATCTCCGGGACGCAACGATTTTTTATAAGCTATTTCGATGCGCGCCACCACCGCCATCACCCCTTTTTCCATCAGGGTGGTAAAGCTGTTGCCGTTTTCGATTAAAAACTCATGGCGGGTGTGTTCCAAGTAATTTTGGTACACCGAGTTATTTACAATTCCCTGAGTGTCGCATTCGTAGTCGCGCACCTTCATTTCAAGTTCGTATTGGATCATTGTTGTTACTTGATTACGAGTTAAAAGTATGCTTTTATCAAAGCTATCTAACTCTGTTTTTTTCTAATAAGCGTCAGCCCGTCGCGGAAGGGGAGAATTAGTTTCTCCACCCGGTTGTCGGCTGCCACGTGTTCGTTAAATTGGATGATCTCGATGGTTTGCCAATCGTTCGAGGCTGTTTCGCGCATGACTTTCCCATTCCACAAGGTATTGTCGGCAAGGATAATACCGCCTTCTTTTAATTTGGGAAGAACCGCTTCGTAATAAGCCGTATATTCCCGTTTGTCGGCATCGATAAATACGAGATCGAACACCACGTCGAGGTTGCTGATTTCGTCAAGAGCTTCACCGATATGCAACACAACTTTTTTCCCGTGTTCCACCGAATTCAGGTTTTCGATGATAAAATCCTCCAGCTCATCATTTTTTTCAATGGTGTGCACTACTCCATCTTCCGGAAGATTTTCGGCTAAGCACAAAGCCGAATAGCCGGTGAAAGTTCCCAATTCAAGGATGTTTTTTGCTCCTGTTATTTTGCAAAACAAAGACAGGAATCGCCCCTGAAAATGACCCGACACCATTCTGGGGTTCATAAGTCTGACGTGGGTTTTCCGGTTGATTTTCCGGAGGTATTCGGGTTCGGCATCCGAATGAGAGAGGATGTAATCTTCGATGGTCATTTGCTCGTTTTCTGTTTTTCCTTTTTCCCTGATTTTCTTATCCGGAAGTATTAATGGATTGAAAAATGAAACACAAAATTAGCTCAATTCATCCGAAAAACAAAAACAGCAACCAAATTATTGATTTAAAATGAGTTGTTTTCGAATGCCCCGATGCCAAAGAGAGCAAAATCATATTTTATGGGGTCTTCCGGATCAAAAAGCCGCAGTATGGAAGTGATTTCCTCCACCGCTTTCCAGTCGTTCTGCCGACGGTTCAGAAGAGCCAGCGCCCTGGCTACATCCCCGGTGTGTACATCCAACGGGAGCATGAGTGCCGAGGCAGGGATGTTGCGCCACAATCCAAAATCCACCTCTTTCCCATCGTTCCTTACCATCCATCGAAGGAACATGTTGAGCCGCTTAGCTCCCGAGTTGGCTGTTACGTCCGATAAATGTTTGGTAACATGTTTGTCGTGAGGAATCTCGAGAAAAACTTTCCTAAAATGTTTCAATGCTCCGAAAACACTTCCTTGGGTACGATAACCTTCGGTAAAAACCTGTTCGAGGCCGCTGTGATTTCGGTAGATATTTTGCAGCGAAGATAGAAAAAACAAACAGTCGGAACCATTGAACGTGCGGTGTACAAACGAATTCAGCTCGCTACAACTTTTGTTTCCGCAGCCGATTGAAGTCTGCATTATGAAATCGTAAGGCGAGTTGTCCATCATTTCCATCAGCCTGAATCCGTTTTTGATAATGCTCTTGCGTTGCCCCCAGGCTATGGTAGCCGCCAGAAAACCTGCTATTTCGATGTCTTCCTTTTTATGAAAGCGGTGTGGAACTTGAATAGGATCGGTAGTTATAAAATCGATGTTGTTGTAACGTCGGGCACGTTCGTCGAGGAGCAGTTTTGTTTCCTGAAAATGTAAATTCATAAAAATGATAGCTTGACTCTTTTCTGAACAATCATTTTTAAGATAGTCAATTGGTTGTTAGTGGAAAAGTCTTATTTTTGATTTATATAATTATCTTCAATGTCAGTCCAGCAAGGTATTTTCAATTTGATTTTGTATTTGTTCTCATAGCTTTTCGAGAATAACTTTACCAACGCACTCCCCCTCGTCTCTGACGAGGGGTTATTGGTTGAATGTTTTCAACATTTATCCTGTTTCGTCAATTTCGATCACCGCACTTAATCCGGCATAATTCCGGGCCGATGAAAACAAGTATTCTTCTGCTCTGGCTACAATACCTGTGCGTACCGGATTTTCGTGAATATAATTCATGCGTTCTTCAATCATTTTAGTACTTGTCAGTTCTATCGGATGACTTTTGTCCTGCCAAAACCGGTAATGTTCAATGCGGTTATCAAATTTTCCCGCATATTCAAAGCGATACAACATCCAATCCCTACGACTTTCTGGAGTTTGCTCGATTAATTCCAACACATTCTTTGCAGTATATTTTTTAAAATCACGGATAAAATCACTCATTCTTAATGGGGTATCTACCGAACATACCAAATGAACATGATTAGTCATTAAGCACCATGCATAAAGTTTCAAGCCCTTATTCTTCCGGCAAAACGACAATGATTCAACAATGATTTTCTTGTACTCAAAACGTGTGAATACATCTACCCAATCGCTTATTGTAAACGTCAGGAAATAAATACTATCCTGTTTCTCTATTCTATAATTTTCCGATGACATAAGTTCGTACTTTATCGTTTCAAACGATTGACCAATAACCCCTCGTCAGAGACGAGGGGGAGTGAGTGATTGTTTCTTTAGCCTCGTAGAGGCGGCATATAGGTAGAAAAGCATTGGGGAACAAACAACCCAAGTCCCGTAGGGACGTAACCTATGATGCCCTTCCGGATTCACCCACCTATGCTGCCGCACGAATCCTTTCGTGTGGCAAACTAATCTATCCTACCAATAATTCTTTCTCTTTTTATACTTCCCACGCGATGAAAATCGCGCGGGAGCGGGTGAATATTTCTTTAGCCTCGTAGAGGCGGTATATGGGTAGAAAAGCATTGGGGAACAAACAACCCAAGTCCCGTAGAGACGTAACCTATGATGCCCTTCCGGATTCACCCACCTATGCTGCCGCACGAATCCTTTCGTATGGCAAACAAATCTATCCTACCAATAAACTTTTTTCTCTTTTCCTATTTCCTACGCGATGAAAATCGCGCGGGAGCGGGTACTGTCTCAAAATATAATGAGGCAGCCTCCTTTTTGTATCGAGAAAAATCCTCCTTATTTTTTCTTGTAATATTGCAACGCTTCGGGCAGGTATTTCTGTATTTGCGCAATGCGCGTGGCATCCGAAGGGTGCGTGCTCATGAATTCGGGTGTAGCACCGGCACTGGCCTCCGACATTCGTTCCCAAAAAGAGGCGGCTTCGCTCGGATTATAACCGGCCATGGCCATGAAAATAAGTCCCAAGCGGTCGGCTTCAAGTTCATGCTTGCGCGAGAAAGGGAGGATGGCGCCATATTGAGCTCCTAAGCCATAAACGGTATTGGCAATATTTTGGGTAGCCGCTGATTTGCTGGCAAATACCGCGCTGGTGATTGATGCGCCGTATTGTGCTATCATTTGTTGGCTCATGCGCTCGTTGCTATGTTTGGCAATGGCGTGCGCCACCTCATGTCCAAGCACCACAGCCAGTCCGGTTTCGTTCTTGGTGACAGGCAAAATTCCTTCGTAAACCACAATTTTACCTCCGGGCATACAAAACGCGTTTTGCGAAGTATCTTTCACTAATGAATATTCCCACGACAGGTTGGCAATTTCCGATTCCATACCGTTGTTCCTTAAATAAGTTTCAACGGCCACTGCTATGTTTTTTCCCACTTTCTTCACCAAAGCAGTATTGGTTTTGTTAGTTGACAGAGGAGCGGATTTCATGTAATCGGAATAACTCTGAAGGCTGGTGGTTAAAACATCCGAATCGGAAACAAGTAAAAGTTGTTTCCGGCCGGTAAGCACCACGCTCGAACATGCTGCCAAAAGCACAATGACAGCCGTAAAAAATAGATTTTTTTTCATTTTTGATAATTTTTTTTGAATGTGTTTTTATTGTTTGGTTCAATCGCTTATCTTTGCAAAGATAATGGTTTTTGTAAAATGACTGTTTATCCGGAATAAATAAATTTGTTTTCCAATGCACCTGTTTAACCAAATTAAAAAATACAGGATAACGATACTTGTAACTATCGCCATTCTTTATCTGTCGTTTGCACCGCCCTCTTCGTTGCCGAAGGTGCACCTGTTTCAGTATGCCGACAAGCTTATCCACGTGTTGATGTACTCGGGTCTGACGATGGTGTTGTGTTACGATTTTTTCAGGAGCGAACACCAGTCCGACAACCGGGAAACAATTGCCATCTGTGGTGTTTATCCGGTTTTACTGGGCGGTATCGTTGAATTGCTACAAGCCACTTTGTTTGCCCCACGCACAGCTGAATGGTCCGATTGGTTTTCGGACATTGTAGGGGTATTACTTGGTTGGCTCATTTATCATTTTATAATAAAAAAAATATTATTGCGGATAAATGAACGACGACAGCCTCCGGTATAAAATCGGAATTACACTTATCAGAGGCATTGGCAATAACCTTGCCAAGAACCTGATCGCTTATCTCGGTAGCCCCGAAGCTGTTTTTAAAGAACATCCGCATCATTTGGCTAAAATTCCGGGGATAGGAGAAGTGCTGTCGAAAGAAATCGCCGGACAGGACGTATTGAAACGCGCCGACGAAGAAATAGAATTTGTAATTAAAAACGATATTCAAACCTTCTACTTTTTAAATCGCAATTACCCCTACAGATTGAAGGAATGTCCCGATGCGCCGGTAATGCTGTATGCAAAAGGCAACTGCAATCTGAATGAAGGAAAATATGTCGGCGTGGTTGGCACCAGAAATGCAACCGACTATGGCAAAGATATGTGCCGGAATCTTATTCAGGAAATGTCTGCCCTTCCGGTAACCATCGTGAGTGGACTTGCTTACGGAATTGACATTCAGGCTCACAAAACCTCCATCGAAAAAGGAATTTCCACCATTGGCGTAATGGGGCACGGCATGGATAGAATTTACCCGTATGCACATCGTTCCACTGCTGTCAAAATGCTGGAAAAAGGGTGTCTGATAACCGAATACCTTAGCAAAACCAATCCCGACAGGCAAAATTTTGTACAACGAAACCGGATTATTGCCGGGTTATGCGATGCCATCGTCGTCGTTGAATCGGGCATAAAAGGCGGCGCTCTTATTACCGCCGAAATAGCCAACGATTACAACCGGGACGTATTCGCTTTCCCGGGTCGAACCTCCGATGAGTGGTCGGCCGGATGCAACGCTCTGATCAAAAGCAATAAAGCCGCCTTGATTGAAAGCGGAAATGACCTGCTCCGTTATATGAACTGGAACAACACTCCTGTAAACCGATGCATTCAACCGGATTTATTTACGGAACTCTCGGCCGAGGAGCAGGAAATTGCCGGCAAGCTAAGGGAACATAGCGACGGCATACAGATCAACGAACTGGCACTTATACTTTCGAAACCTTTCAGCAAAATATCTTCGGTACTTCTGGAAATGGAATTCAAAGGAGTGGTGAAATGTTTACCCGGAAGTGTTTATAAATTTGTAAAATAACTGACTTTATTCAACGAAACAGAATGATTTTATCTTTTAACGAAATAACCCGGATTATAACCGCTGAATTGGAGAGTACAACATGGGACAAAAAGCCTGAAACACTTTATTTACCAATATGTTACACATTATCGCTCGGTGGTAAAAGAATTCGCCCGGCACTTACGCTCATGGCCTGCAACCTGTTTTCGGATAATATTGCTCCGGCCATAAAACCGGCATTGGGCATCGAGGTTTTTCACAACTTCACGCTTTTGCACGACGATTTGATGGACAGAGCCGAAATCAGGCGTGGGAAACCTACCGTTTACCGGAAGTGGAACGATAATGTGGCCATACTTTCGGGCGATGTAATGCAAATTGAAGCTTACAAACTGATAGCCGAAACTCCTGAAAAATACCTGAAACAGGTGCTGGATTTGTTTTCGGTTACCGCAGCCGAAATTTGCGAAGGTCAACAATACGATATGGATTTCGAAACAAAAACCGATGTTACCTTGGTGGAATACATAGAAATGATCCGGCTTAAAACAGCGGTTTTACTGGGGTGCGCGCTTAAAACCGGCGGAATTATCGGTGGAGCCAACGCCAAAGATGCTGATCTGCTATACCGGTTCGGCATTGAGTTGGGCATTGCTTTCCAGCTGAAGGATGACCTGCTGGATACCTACGGGAACACTGAAACTTTCGGCAAAAAAATAGGCGGAGATATTGCCTGCAATAAAAAAACCTTTTTGTTGATACATGCTTTGAGAAAATCGGAAGGTGAAACTAAAGACCGCCTGCATGGATGGCTGGAGGCTCCGTCGGGAAAGGATGAACAGGATAAAATAAGCGCTGTAACAGAAATATACAACTCGCTGGGAATAAAAGAAATATGTGAAGAAGCTATTTTCCAGTATTATAAGAAATCTATTGACTTTTTAAATAATGTTTCAGTTCCCGAAGCCAACAAAATACCGTTGAAAGAATTGGCCGAATTATTACTTAAACGAGAAGATTGATACAAATAATCACCTTATTGTGAGATATGTAGCTTGGATTATTCAACTTTACAAAAAAGTATAAAATGCCCTACCGTCGATTACCAAAAACAGATCAGGCCCGCCTGCGCGCATTGCGCATGGCCATCCATCAATCGGAGCTTACCAGCTTCGGCGACACGGTTATTGCTTACAAAACAATTATCGAGTCGAAAAAGTTCCTATCTGTATTTGAAAAGCAACTGGCACAATACCAACAAATGCTTGACAACCAAGTATCTGCCAATAAAAAATACCAGCAAATCGTTCATAATGCCCGGCTATACATTTCCCACTTTATCCAGGTTTTTAATTTATCGGTGATAAGGGGTGATATTAAAAAAGAACAAAAGGCTTATTACCATCTTCCTGCCGATGCCCATATAGTTCCGGATTTAAGCACCGAAGCATCGCTGCTTAAATGGGGAAAAAACATCATTGATGGTGAAAATGAAAGATTAAAACAGGGAGGGCTTGCCATCTACAACCCCACTATTGCTAAAGTGAAAGTACACTACGAAATTTTTAAAGAATATAAAGAGAATCAAAAACTACATCAATCCACAACTTACCGAAACTGGGAAGATCTTCATCAACTTCGCGAAAACGGAGATAAAATCATACTCGATATCTGGAATGAGGTGGAAGAAGCCTTTAAAAACGAAAAAAATTATACCCGACTTAAAAAATGCCAGGAATTCGGGTTGGTCTATTATTATCGAAAGGGAGAAAAAAAACTGACACCTGACGATGATTTTATTCAAGAATAACTGTTGGGGTAAATACTTTATCCATTTTTACATCAAAAAAATCGATAGGTAAACAGTCGATCAACTGGCAGTTGGCCGACACTCCATATTTTGGAGCATTACTGTGGATAAAAAAACGGTCGTAAAAGCCCTTGCCCCTCCCTAAACGGTTCCTATTCCTGTCGAAAGCTACGCCGGGAACAATGATCAAATCCAACTCACCTTCGTAAAAATCTTCACCAGCCGGCTCGTTTATTCCATACGTGCCTGTTCGAAGCGCACGCACCGACATCAACCGTTTTATTTTCATGTCGTTACCATCAACTACCGGTAGATAAAATTCCTTTTCGGCGCTCCATTTTTTTATCCAGTTATGCGTAGGCAACTCATCGGGTAGCGACCAATAGGCCAAAACCTTGGTGGCGGCATAAAATACCGGATCCAACTCAATAGCCGAAAACACAGCATCGGCTTCAGCCTGCATCTGCTCCCTGCTGACGATCGACTTCAGCTCAGCTACCCGTTTCCTAATGGTTTGTTTTTCGGTCATAAGTCGTTTTATTTACAAAAATAACAATTCAAGTGTTAATTATATTATTTCAACTTCATTTTTCATAAATGATTATTGCATATATTATTTCTTATATTTATTTTTGAACCATTGTTTTACACCTTGTACTTTTGACTTGTTTTTTTATCCTGAACATGAGAAATTTATTAACCTGCTTATTTTGCATCGTTGCCCGCACTATCTTCGGACAAATAACCGAAAGCCTCCCGGCTGCCGGTTCCATTGCCAATACATCTACCGCCGATGCTCATCTATGGTCGGCTTTCCACAATCCCGCAGCCATAGCATCCACAACATCGTTAAGCGGTGAACTGTTTTACCATTCCCGTTTCCAGATCAACGAACTGGCCAGTAAAGGAGGACAGGTCCTTCTTCCTACTCAATATGTCAATATCGGAGCCGCTTTTTCATACACAGGCTATTCACTTTACCACGAGGTACTCGCCGGAATTGGTTTTGCCCGGAATTTTTCAGACAAATTCCTACTGGGCGTTCAGTTCAACTATTACACCGCCTATTTTACCGAAACAAACCGATACAGGGGCATGCTACTGGCACAGATTGGATTACTGGTTCATCTCAGCCCGAAAATCGACATCGGATTCAACACGTTCAACCCCTTCCAATCCCGCCTGAAAACCGAATACACCGAAAAGCGAATCGCCTCGGTTTATAGTATGGGAGCCGCTTATTATTTTGCCCCTGAGTTGGCGTCGCGGATTCAGGTCGATCGCGAATTAAACGGCAGCTATTGGCTTTCAGCCGGGTTTGAATATACTATTTTAGAACGCATTACCGTAAAATTGGGTGGATATGGTTCGGGATACTTCGTTCCGGCCATAGGCGTGGGCATTAAGTACGGAAAATTCACCGCCGGAGTGAACGGCGAAATGCATCCGCTGCTGGGACTGAACTTTTCCGGACGATTAGGATATTCTTTTAAATAACAAAACCACCGCAACGTGAAACATCTGTTTTGTATATTCGTAATCAGCTCATTGGCTGTATGCAGTTTACGGGCTCAGGATGCGGTAAAGGTTACCGAACAGCTGATATCCGATCTCTACGAGGAATATTCATCCGAATCGGAAACAGATATCGATTATGAAACCTTTTTTACCGATTTGATGGAAACAGCCCAGCATCCCATCAACCTGAACACCGCCACCAAAGAACAATTGGAAAAACTACCATTTTTATCCGATATACAGGTGGAAAATATCCTTGCTTACCTTTACCGAAACGGATATATGGACAATATTTACGAACTGCAATTGGTGGACGGATTGGATATGACGGATATCCGCCGGATGCTTCCGTTTGTATTTGTAGGTGAAAAACAGATAAAAGCCGAGCCCATTATCTGGCGAGAGGTCTGGAAATACGGACGACAGGAAATGCTCCTCCGACTCGACCACGGACTGGAAACCAAAGAGGGTTACATCCGGAATCCGGAAGATGATGATAGCGGCGCCGACACTTTATCCACAGCTTATTCCGGTGATCCTTTCTACACTTCACTGAAATACCGTTTCAATTACAAAGACAGAATCATGGCCGGGATGGCAGCCGAGAAAGATGCCGGCGAGTCTTTTTGGAGTTCAAAATCAAAAGGATACGATTTTTACTCAGGCTACGTTTTGGTGAATGATGCAGGAAAATTTAAGCGGATCGTGGCCGGTGATTTCCGCGCTGAGTTTGGACTTGGGCTGGTGTTGCGTTCCGGTTTCGGGATGGGAAAATCGGCCTATGTGCTCAATGTAACTCCTCACAGCGGGGGCTTGAAAAAATACAGTTCGACTGACGAGAACAACTTTTTCAGAGGAGCGGGAGCTACCTTACATTGGGGAAAAACAGACATAACACTGTTTTATTCCCGTAAAAAAATTGATGCAGACACTACAAACGGTTGTTTTACTTCGCTTTACACTACCGGACTTCATCGTACCGAAGATGAACGCAGGAAAAAAAACGCGGTATTGCAGCAGGTAGCCGGAGGTAACATTACATTTACGCACAGTTGGTTCGAAGCAGGTATCACGGGGGTTTACACATCATTCGACAACCGGTTGGAACCCGATATGAAACCCTACAATCGTTTTTATTTCAGGGGAAAAGAACAATTTACCGCCGGTATGTATTACAGGATGAAATGGAACAAGCTTAATTTCTTCGGCGAAACAGCTTATACCCGTCCGGATGGATTCGCAGCCCTCCATGGGTGTATGTTTGCCCCGGTTTCGCTCGTTCAACTCGTTGCTTTATTCCGGTATTTCTCACCCCGCTACGATACCTTCTATGCCAATACTTTTTCGGAAAGCACCCGCATCAACAACGAAAAAGGATTTTACATCGGCGCCGAAATCCATCCTTATAAACGCTGGAAAATAAGCGCTTATGCGGACAGCTACCGCTTTCCGTGGCTGAAATACGGAGTGGATGCTCCATCGTCAGGGCAGGATTTCCTTGTGCAGGCCGATTTTGCCACCCAACGGAACATTTCGATGCTGTGGAAAATCCGGTGGAAAGAAGGGGAGAAAAATACCGATGCCACCTCGACCATGAGCACCATTGGTAAAACCCGGAAAGGATCGGCGCGCTACCAACTGAACTATTCATTCGGGCGGTTTTCTTTCAAAAACATCCTTGAAGGCAACATGTACCGGTTACAAGGTGAAAACTATACTTTCGGGAAAATGGCTTTACAGGATATTGGTTACGAATTTGAAAAAATTCCGTTGGAAGTGGACATCCGTCTTCAGTTTTTTGATGCATCGGATTACGACAACCGCACCTACACCTACGAAAAAGATGTGCTTTACGCTTTCTCGATACCTATGAATTACGGAACAGGAAACCGCTATTATTTACTGATGAATTACAAATTCGGTCGTAATTTTTCAGTTTGGTTGAAGCTGGCCCAAACCGTTTATTCCGATGACCGTGCACTGATCGGATCAGGAAACGAAACCATCAACGGACGACGGAAAACTGACCTCCGATTTATGGTCAGGTATAAGTTTTAAGGACGAAACACCTTCTCTAAAGTTATGAATTTCAGAAAAGGTATTTCGGTCTTTTTAAACACTAAATTACGATAATCTTATCTATGTGGTTTAGTTGTGATTCCTAATTGTTTCTCGCGTTATTTTTCCCCATTTTTTCAACACATCGTCTGTCCAGTTTCCAAATGACGATGCTCTCGGGATAAGCATGGAGCACGATTCGTCCTTGTCGGAAACCGACCACACTATCCAGCTGATTTTTCCGGCTTCCATCCAATCGATAAAAGCTTTCCATTCGGACTCATCAATAGGTCCGTTGCCCGAAGCTTCCATCCCGGCACATTCCGAAACAAATACCGGAATGCCTTTTGCAATGGCTGCATCGGTACGATCGCGCAACCATTTTTTATGCGTTCCGGCATAGAAATGCATGGTGTACATGATGTTGGTTTGTCCTACAATCGGATCGGCAGCTACCGAGTCGATGTCCTGACCCCAATGGGGAGTTCCCACCAGAATAAGATTGTCGTTGTCGATTTTCCGGATCACCGAAATTACGCTTTCCGAATATTCTTTCACCTCTTTCCACGAATAGTAATCGGGTTCGTTCCATATTTCGTAGATCACATTCGGACAATCCTTGTATTTTTCGGCCATCAGCGCGAAGAATTTTTTAGCCTCTTCAGTATGTTTCTTATGGCTGTGAAAATCTATCAACACATATATCCCTTTTTTGATGGCGCCATCCACTACATTATTAATACATTTCAGCGCGAATTCGGGATTTTCGAGGTAGTTATCCTCGATGGCTACTCCCATTGCCGCCCTTACCACGCTGCATTTCCAATCGGAAACGAGCCAACTCACGGCTTGTTGATTGTAAAACCGTGGCCACAGGTTGTGCCAGCCTAAGCTTGCGCCCCTCAACACCAAAGGTTCTCCTTTTTCGTTGCACAATTGCGTTGCTACCACTTGCAACCTGCCGTTAACAGCTACCGGCGAGCCTTTAGGAGCTCTGCCCCAAACAGCTATCGAAGCCGCCATTAAGAAAAAACTTAAAAATAATAGTGATCTTTTCATACGATAATATTTGTTTTTTATGTCGTATAGCTTGTCCCGACTTGACGGGAGAACTCGCATGCCAACATTACCATTACCTTGGTTGTAAGGTATTTACATGCTCGTTTCATCGCTTTTTTTGTTATTTACCTGATTCGTTCCATCAATTCGAGGCACATCCGGCCATTGTGATAAGGACATTTCCAAAATCCGGCCTTATCGTTCTTGTCATCTATCTTTCCGTTTTCTGAAACCGACCAATGCCATTCCCCTTTCTGGGTATCGACAATAAATTTTTTCACGAAATCCCAGCTTTTAAGAGTTTTGTGAGCATATATTTCATTCCCTGTCATCTGAAAAACGTTGTAAAACCCGACCATTGCCTCGGCTTGCGGCCACCAATCGCAATTGGTATCCACATGACCCGTGTCGCAATTTTTTTCGTTCACCAACGATCCGTTGGATTGGAATCCTTCATTGGCCGCTTCGGCTATTTTTATGGCTTTTTTCTTTACTTCGTCGAGAATGTCGGGCTCACCAAGTACTTCTGCCGCTTCGAAAAGCAACCAGGAAGCTTCAATGTCGTGTCCATACGAGATCTGATTCGATTTGCACACCCAGTTTTCATCAAAAAACAAATTCAAATGATGTGTTTTTGAATTGATAATTTTATGCAGGAAGATCTGGATCATATTTTTAAGCTGTCGGTGCAAAAGCGGATCGTCCCAAACCCGGTAAAGATTGGTATAAGCCTCCAAAATATGGAGATGAGTGTTCATGGTTTTCTTTTCATTGGCATCTTTGTCGCTTAACCTTAAATCGTCAAGCAGTTTCCAATCGCGGCTATACGCTTCGAAATAACCGTTCCTGTCATTATCAAAGCTATGGTTTTCAATTAAATGAAATAACTCAACCGCTTTTTCAAGACAAACTCTTTCATTGGTCAAGCGGAAATATTCCACCAACGCGTAAATAAAGAAAGCAAGATTGTAAATTTGTTTCTTTGTTTCGGCAGGTGTACCATCGGCATTCAGCATCCAGTAAGTCCCGCCAAACTCGTCATCGAAAAAGTATTTAAAGATATACTCTTTGGCCCTACGCGCGTACTCGGTATAAAGCGGATTTTTAGTGTGGATAGCTGCCGATGAAAACGTCCATAAAATCCTGGCGTTCAGTATTCCACCTTTGGATGCATCGGGCACTAAATGATCCTTCCCGGTTACTTGTCCGTAAAATCCACCATGCTCATCATCCACCATTTTATTCATCCAAAAGGGAAGGATATTGTGTGTAAGCTCTTCTTTCAGCTCCTGTTTTAGCTCCAATAATTCGTATTTCATTTTAAAAAACTGTTACGTGTAAAAAATGTATTTGAAAAATGATGTAAAATTAAACCACCTTTTTGTATTATCAAACACAAATGGAAAACTTTCACGGTTTAAAGCGTTACTTCTATTTTATTGACAGTTTTTTCCGGTAAAGCAGCAATCAGATTTCCCCCGGTAAGCTCACCGTTCACCTTCAGCGACGAAACGCCTTTCATCTTTCCATCCGGATTTTTGACCGTGATTTCGTAGGTTGCTCCACGGAATTTGCGGGTAACAGTATATTCTTTCCATTCGGGCGGAATGCAGGGATCGATACGCAACCCGTCGTAAGTAGGCTGAATGCCCATGATGTATTGCGAAATGGCATAGAAGTTCCACGCTGCCGTACCCGTAAGCCAGGAGTTTTTGGCTTCGCCGGGTTTGAAGGCGTCTTTTCCGGCAATCATCTGCGCATATACGTAGGGTTCCACCTTGTGCAAGTCGCTGATATGCTCGGTATATGACGGACAGATTTTGCGGAAATATTCCCATGCACGGTCGCCACGTCCCTGCACGGTTTCGCCAATAATGATCCACGGATTGTTGTGGCAAAAGATGCCGGCATTTTCTTTATATCCTTCCGGATAGCTTGATATTTCGCCGTATTCAATATAATATTTCGTAAAAGCCGGATTATTCAACACGATACCATGTTCGCAATCAAGGCGTTCTTTCACTGAATCAAGCGCTTTAGCCACAAGACCTTCTTCAAGACCGATTCCGGCCATTGTACACCAGCCGTTGGATTCAATAAAAATCTTGCCTTCTTCGTTTTCGTCGGAGCCTATTTTGTTGCCGAAATAGTCGTAAGCACGCAGGAACCACTCTCCATCCCATCCGTGTTGTTTTACGGCCTCCTTCATTTCATCTACCTGTTTTTGCGCGCGGGCAGCCTCATCGGTCTTTCCCAATTTGTTGCACAATTCCACATAATCATTTCCATAAATGACGAACAATCCGGCAATCATCAAACTTTCGGCTTTGGAGCCTTCGGTTTTGTTTTCGGTGGTTTGGAAGCTTTCGTTCGGGTCGTTGGAGAAGCAGTTCAGGTTCAGACAGTCGTTCCAGTCGGCACGCCCTATTAGCGGCAATCCGTGAGGACCGAGGTTGTTCATCACGTGGTCGAACGACACGGTTAAATGCTCAAACAGCGACACTTCAGAGCCGGGCACATTGTCGAACGGCACCGGTTCATCCAGAATACCAAAATCGCCCGATTCCTTGATATATGCCGTGGTTCCCAGGATCAACCACATCGGGTCATCGTTGAAACCCTGACCGATTTCGTTGTTTCCTTTTTTTGTCAAAGGCTGGTATTGGTGGTAGCAACCGCCGTCGGGGAACTGCGTTGAAGCAATGTCGATAATGCGCTCGCGGGCACGTTCGGGAATCTGATGCACGAAACCTATCAAATCCTGGTTGGAATCGCGGAAGCCCATACCGCGACCGATACCGCTTTCGAAAAATGATGCCGAACGCGAGAAGCAGAAAGTAATCATGCATTGGTACTGATTCCAAATGTTTACCATGCGGTCGAGCTTTTCTTCGCCGGTTTTCACACTATAAACGCTCAACAGCTTGTCCCAATAAGCACATAGCTCCGCCAAAGCAGCATCCACTTTTTCCACCGTATCAAAACGGGCAATCGTAGTTTTTGCCTTGGTTTTATTGATAATGTTTTTGCTTTCCCACTTTTCGTCCTGCGCATTTTCCACATAACCGAGAACAAATACCAAATCTTTCGACTCACCGGGTTGCAGCGTTACTTCGATGTAATGCGAAGCGATGGGCGACCATCCGTGCGCCACCGAGTTGCGGGGAGCACCTTCGAGCACTGTTTGCGGCTCATCGAAACCATTGTACAGCCCGAAGAAAGTTTCACGGTCGGTTTCGAAACCATTGATGGGAGCGTTTACCGAATAATAAGCGTAGTGGTCGCGGCGCTCCTTGTATTCTGTTTTATGGTAGATGACAGAGCCTTCAATTTCGACCTCACCCGTGGAAAAATTGCGCTGGAAATTTTCCATATCAGTAGCCGCGTTCCACAAGCACCATTCCACAAAAGAAAATATTTTCAGGCTCTTCACTTCCGAGGAGGTATTTTTCAGGGTCAGTTTCTGTACTTCCGCCCATGTTTTCAGCGGCACGAAATAGAGCGCCTCGGCTTCCACCCCGTTTTTCGAACCTTTGATAGTAGTGTAATTCATCCCGTGACGACATTCGTAGCTATCGAGTTCGGTTTTGCAGGGTTTCCACCCCGGACTCCACACCGATTCTCCATCGTTGATGTAGAAGTATTTTCCACCACTATCCATCGGCACATTGTTGTAGCGATAGCGTGTGATGCGCCTGAATTTCGCATCCTTATAAAATGAATATCCACCTGAGGTGTTGGAAATCAGGCTGAAAAAATCTTCGTTTCCCAAATAATTGATCCACGGCCACGGCGTGCGTGGGTTGGTAATGACGTATTCACGCCGGTTGTCGTCGAAATATCCGAATTGCATAGTTTATTTTACTTATGAAGCATTATAACATATTAAGAAATAGTCATTTATTTTTATTATTTAATACCGAACTCAAAAAAGAGATGATTTCTTCGTTGTATTCATCGCGCCCAAATTCTGCCGTTCCATGGCCAGCACCCGGAACCGTAATAAATTTGTTTTTCACGCCGGCAAGTTGAAGGTACGAATGCAGAATCACACTTTGCGAATATTGCACAACAGGATCTTTGTCGCCATGAAAAATCAAAAAAGGTGGTGTATCTTTGGTGATATAAGTTACGGGCGAAGCTTTTTTAGCTACATCAGGCCGTTCAAGCGGTGAAGCGCCGAGAAGCTTGGCTTCCGCTGAATTGGGATCATCATGATCGACATAACCGCTGTTTCCCCTGCAAGCCATAAAATCACTTACCCCATATAAATCGACAACTCCTTTTATCGAAAATTTTGGTTTTTTACCGTTCGTGTAAAAATCGGGAATATTATGTACGTTCATCGTGGCTACCAGAGCGGCTAAATGACCTCCGGCAGAGCCCCCCATTACCGCAATCCTGTTTTTATCTAACTTATATATGGAGCTATGTGTGAAAATATAGTTGATCGCATCATTGCAGTCCTGTATTTGAGCCGGAAAAACAGCCTGTTGCGACAGCCGGTAATCGATGGAAACAATAGCATAGCCTTTACTAATGAGTTCATTGAAAAGCTTCGTTGAATAACGGACATCATCTTGTTTTGAACCCGCGTACCACGCTCCACCATGAATCGACACCACTACGGGTGAGTTAGCATCGGAAACGCTTCGTTTATAAATATCCAATTTCAGTTCAATCCCATTTACCCTTTTATATACAATATCTTTAAAAATGACCATTGTTTCAGGGAAATTAGCCTTCAGAAACAAGCTATCTACGGGCTTGTTCTCCTGAGAAAACACCTCCATGCAAAAAAACAACAACAATAAATGAACTATGTGTTTCATTGAGAAAAAACTATGTAATGACATATTATTTTGTTACCTCAAAACTCACCCCTTTCAGGGTTTCAGAATCGGAACCGACCAGCGCTTCGAACGTTCCCGGTTCTATGACTTTCTCCAAATCGGCATTATAATATTCGAGTTTATCGGGCGTTACCGTAAATGTTACTGTTTTTGTCTGGCCGGGCTGAAGGCTTACCCGCGCGAAATCTTTCAGCTCTTTCACCGGACGGGCGGCCGAACTCACCTTATCGCTGATATAGAGCTGTACCACTTCATCGCCTGCTTTTTTACCCATGTTGGTTACATCCACCGAAACCTGTACCGATTCGGTTTTACCAATTTTTGTTTTATCAATTTTTGGGGATGAATATTGAAAAGAAGTGTATGAAAGACCGAACCCGAAGGGATACAACGGGCCGTTCAGTCCCACATAATTCCGCATCCGCGATGGTTTACGACTATAATAACAAGGCAGTTGCCCTACCGATTTCGGAATGGTTACCGACAATTTCCCTGAAGGATTGACTTTTCCGAAAAGTACATCGGCAATGGCTGTGCCTCCCTCCTGCCCCGGATAAAATACCTGAACGATAGCCGGCACATTTTCGGCCACATAGTTGAAGGTAAGCGGCCTACCACCAAACATAAGCACCACCACAGGCTTGCCTGTTTTGAGTATTTCCGCAACGAGTTTATTCTGATTGCCCAGCAATTCAAGGCTTTCTCGGTCGCCGGTGTGCTCATCGCTCCAGGCTTCGCGGCAAAAAGATACCGTTTCGCCAATGGCCAGTACCACCACATCGCTTTTAGCGGCTGTTTCCACCGCCTGACTTATCAGGATGGCTTCATTTTCGGGGCTATTGGGCGTTTGCCGTCCGTTCTCCCAGAAAGAACTTTCCTCCAAAGCTATCTTGCAGCCCTCGGCATAAAGCACATTGAACCGCCCTTTGGAAAAACGAGTAACACCATCCAGCACATCAATGCCTTTGCGGGGCTCGGCCGTATAACCGCCATAATGAACCCCTTTGGCCAAAGGACCGATCACCGCTATGGTTTTTAATTTTGCGGAATCCAAAGGAAGTGTGTTCGATTCGTTTTTAAGCAAAACCAGCGATTTCCGGGCTGCTTCCAGCGCCAATGCCTTGTGTTCGGGACTATTGGTTACTTTCAACACTTCCTTTTCGCTGATATCGTTTTGGTCGAAAAGTCCGAGCTGATATTTGAGTGTCAGCACTTTCAAGGTAGCTTCATCTACCAGCGATTCACTGATTTCACCAGATTTTACCAGATCTTCAAGTTCATCATAAGCACCGGTAGCATATCTCAGATCCACGGCAATCCGGTTTTGGATCGCAATTTTTGCCGCGCCCGCCAAAGTCGGCACGATTTTATGCGTTTTGTACATTTCGCGCAGCGCATCCTGATCGGCGACAATTAACCCTTTGAATCCTAATTTTCCCCGTAAAATATCATTTAACAGCCACTTACTGGCATGGTTGGGTTCGCCGCCTATTTCGTTGTACGAAGGCATTACGCACATTGCACCGGCTTTTATGGCTTTTTCGAAAGGAAGAATATGGCTGTTCATCAAATCGTACCTCGAAATATCAATGGGGGCTGTATTGCGGCCACCTTCGGGCTGACCATGGCCGACAAAATGTTTCAGCGTCGCGGCTACATGTTTGTCGTCGGGCTGACCATTCCTCCCCTGAAAACCCCATACCGCTGCCTGACCACACATCGATGCCAGATAAGCATCTTCGCTGTACATCTCTTCGGTACGTCCGAAACGGGGTTCGCGAGCCAGGTCGAGCACCGGCGAAAAGAGCTGCCGGGCACCACGAGCTGAAGCTTCCACGGCAGTGGCATCAAAAACACGTTCGAGCAAATCGGTATCCCACGTACACCCCAGCGCAATGGCCTGAGGGAAGACAGTGGCACCATTCGCCACAAACCCATGAAGTCCCTCGCCAATGAACAACGGAGGAATATTGATGCGGAGACTTTTATTGTATTGCCTCAGATGATTAGCCACTTTGACATAGAAAACCGGATCGAGGCTATAACTGAGACCAATGCACCCTACTCCCGTAGGAAAATGCTTTTTCAAGCTATCGGGATTCACGTTTCCATTCGCATCGACAAACGGCTTGATAACATCGTACGAGCAATTTTTCAGCTGAGCCGTTTTTTCGCTCAACGACATCTGTGAAAGCAGTTTTGCCGCTCTTTCGGCAGCAGGCGGCGGAACTGTTTTGTTTCCGGCCAACAGACATTCGCCCGAACAGACCAAAAACAACAGAAAAAACCGCAATGTCAATTTATTCATGATATCAAAGTATGAAACAATAATTTTAAAGTAAATTATTGTGTTTTTGATTTATAGTTATTTTTTTTTGATTTTTGAGATGCTTTTTTTTCAGGACACCCAGCACGATAAAAGCGGAGACAGAACATGCATATTTTCCCTTGTGAATGCTCAAATACATTGGCTTTTCGTTCGGAAAATCCGGGGTGGATACCGTAAAAACCACCCCGAATCCCTAATCACAACCTGTCTTTACCATTAATGGCTACACCTTTTTACAACTAATCGACTATGATTCAATCTGGTTGATTCCACGTTTCCGGTTGAGTTGCTCGGCATTTTCCTTCACTTTTTTATCGGAAAGCGGATAGAATAACATCCCCAAAAATGCCAATACAGCACAAATGGCCGGTATGAGCGTAATCATAATGTGCTCGCCAAAAATGGTTTGCATATTCTGATCCTGACCCAGTTTTGCAAAACTCTCGTTGTAACCAAACCACCCCAAAATCCACAAACTGAGGGCAGAACCTAATGCCCAGCCTAACTTTTGCGACATGGACGAGGAGGAAAATATCAGACCAGTAGCACGGCGACCTGTGAGCAATTCCTGATGATCGACAATGTCGGCAAACATGGACCAAAGCAGTGGCAATACATAGCCTGCCAGCACCGAAATCACAAACTGGAAAATAAATATTATCGTTACGTTGTTCGGAATAAAATAGAATCCCGTGCTTAGGACACCTGCAATCAGAATAGCGATCATATATGTCTTTTTCTTCCCGTATTTAGCCGATATGGTTGGAGCCGCCATTACACCAATCAGGTTAGCAGCCTGACCGATAAGAAAATAGATAGTAGTAATATCCCAACCTGTACCGGCCATCTTATAATTTACCTTCACATAATCGCGGAAGAAATAGATGGCCACACTATCGCGAATGGCGTTGAACAGCAACGCTGCCAAACCCGTTCCCACCAAAATCCACCACGGCGAATTGTGCAACAGATTCTTTAAATCCTGTTTTATGGATGTATCCTCATCGGTACTAATTTGAGTAACACGCTCTTTGGTCCAGCTAAAGCAAAGGAAAAAAAGCACCACGCATATCAACCCGATAACGCCCACACCAAGCACCCAGGCTACAGGAGAAGTACTTACCGTTGCTTCGGCGTTTCCAATATGCAGTAGCGAGTTTTTATCAAATGTTTTGGCAAAAAAGTCGATCAGCGGCTGTAAAAGCATGAAAGTAACAAAACTACCGATGAACGCAAACGACATACGGTACGATGAAAGCGAATTGCGCTCGGTGGGATCGGCCGAAATAGCTCCAAGCAACGAAGCATAAGGTACGTTGATGAGCGAGTAAACGATCATCATCAACGAATAAGTAATGTATGCGTAAACAATTTTACCGGTTTGTCCGAAATCGGGGGTAAAAAACGTGATAGCTCCCATTACCGCAAACGGAATGGCAAACCACAACAGATAAGGACGATATTTACCCCAACGGCTTTTGGTGCGGTCGCTGGCAATCCCGACAAAGACGTCGAAAAACGAGTCCCACAAGCGGGCTACAAGAAACATCGTTCCTGCGGCCTTAGCGGTAATACCAAATACATCCGTATAAAAAAACGCGGCGTACATCCCGAAGATTTTCCAAAACATGGAAGACGCGGCATCGCCAAATCCGTAGCCGATTTTCTCTTTTAACTTTATTTTCTGAATATCCATTTGATAGTGATTTTTTATGATATATAGATTTAATTTCTCATTCTGATTTCTAAAAGTTTTCTACAAAATTATTTATTTGTACTGTATGCCGCCGTACTGTTTTGTTTCCAATAGGGGATTATTTTGACGATTTAACCCGTTTTCCGGTTAACCTGAAGCACAGCACATCGTGCCCCGGCACAACCGCCGATAGAGGCTTACGCGTGTTCCCTACTATCTTTTTAAGCCATAAATCTCTCAAAATAAAAACATTATCTACGGAAGCATCCAACCTGCGTCCCGAAAAATCGTCGGTAACCGCCAAGGTCTTCCAATCCTGTACTATTTTTTTAGGATATACACCCCTGTTAAGGAAAACCACAGCCCACTCATCGTTAGCCAGTGGTTTCATCCAGGTTTCCACGCTGTCGGCAGCAGCAAACCGCCATCCCTGAATTCCCAGCGAGTCCTGATTGACAGCTATCACCTCTTTATTGGTAAGCACTCCCAACGTTTCGACCGACATGTCGCGCAGGTCGTTTCCGGCAATGAGCGGCGCAGCCAGCATGGCCCACATCGTGAAATGCGCCCGCTCCTCGTTTACAGACATTCCATTGCCAACTTCCAACATATCAGGGTCGTTCCAATGCCCTGGACCGGCATATTTGCGCAGACCTTCTTGTTTGTCAACGATTTGCATTACTCCCCACGCTTTCCAGGAGCCGTTGTCTTTTATACAATCGTAACAATTGTAAATGTCGCCGGTTGTACGCCACAAATGGCCTACTTTTTCGGCCCAAAGCCAGGGTTTGTTGTCGCCCCATTCGCAAAGGCTGAAAACAATCGGCCTTCCGGCGTCCTTCAAAGCCATGCTCATGGTGGTGTAAGCACCTTTAGCATTGAGGTTTTCGGTGTTGCACCAGTCGTACTTCAGGTAATCGACGCCCCATTTTGCATAAGTGAGCGCATCCTGATATTCGTGCCCGCGGCTGGCAGGGCGTCCGCCGCAGGTTTTCTCGCCGGCGCAGGAGTATATGCCAAATTTCAATCCTTTGGAATGGATATAATCGGCCAAGGCTTTGATTCCCGAAGGAAAACGTTCGGGATCGGCAATGATAAACCCGAGCGAGTCGCGACCTACCTGCCAGCAGTCGTCGATCACCACATATTCGTAGCCGGCATCCTTCATCCCCGAGGCAACCATGGCATCGGCAGTTTCCCTGATCAGCTTTTCGCTCACATTGCAGGCAAATTTGTTCCAGCTGTTCCATCCCATAGGTGGTGTTTTGGCTAAGCCTTCAAATTTTTGAGCGGTAACAAAATGGCTGAATATGAATAGGCAAATGAATGCCGTTAATGTTTTTTTCATCGCGTAAAAATTGGATATTGTTTAATAATGGGATTGTACTATTATTACATAAAGGCTTTGTTTTTAGCAATCAGACCTTTTATGGCCTGCACCGAAGCAGCCGAACGATAGCCGTCGGCAGGGGTATTCAACACATAATCGAGCAAACGGTTGATGGTAGATGTAGCCACGTGCATGCGCGTATCGCTCGAAGCGTAATAAATGAAAACTTTCCCATCTTCATCGGCTATCCACCCATTGCTGAAGGCAACATTGGACACATCGCCAATGCGTTCTTCGCCCACCGGCGCGATAAAATATCCAGCGGGCTCTGCTATCAGTCGGGTTGGATCTTCAAGGTCGGTAAGATAGAGGTAAAGCACATAACGCAATCCGGCAGCACAGCCCCGCACTCCATGAGCCAAATGCAACCAGCCTTTCTCCGTTTTTATCGGATGGGGTCCTTCACCGTTTTTCACCTCCTTGATAGTGTGATAATATCTTTGGTTGATGATTGTTTCATCTTTCACCTCGGCTTTTGTCATGTCGTCGATCAACGCCCAACCAATTCCACCGCCACTGCCAGCATCGATAAATCCATCCTGCGGACGGGTGTAAAGGGCGTATTTCCCATTTACAAATTCAGGATGAAGCACCACATTGCGTTGCTGGCTTTTCGACTTCAAATCGGGAAGGCGCTCCCAGGTCTTCAGATCTTTAGTCCGCACGATACCCGCAGCTGCCACTGCCGACGATAAATCGCCCGGAGCAGCGTTCGGATCCTTCCGCTCGCTGCAAAAAACACCGTAAATCCAACCATCCTCGTGAGCCGTCAGGCGCATATCGTACACATTCGTGTCAGGCTCATCGGTTTCAGGAATGGTTATCGGTTCATCCCAGAATCGAAAATTATCGATTCCATTGGGACTTTCGGCTATGGCAAAGAAAGATTTCCGGTCAATTCCTTCGACACGAACCACAAGGATATATTTTCCTTTCCATTTCATTGCTCCCGAATTCATAGCAGCATTTACTCCTATCCGTTCCATTAAGTAGGGATTCGTTGTCGGGTCGAAGTCGTACCGCCAGTGTAACGGGGCATGCTCTGCCGTAACTACCGGATACACAAACCTATCGTAAATACCATTTCCGTATTCTATTTGAATATTTTTACGGCTTAAAAAATTCTCGTGTCGAGCCTTGAGCAAGCTCAGCGCTTTTTTAAAATCGTTCATCGCTGATTATTTTATTTTATTTATATTTTAATATGTACATCCGAATTATTTACAAACTGTAAATTTCGACGTTTTGGTAAACTGCTCATTTCCAAATTTCAGAATATACAATCCGCTTGCCATTGACGAAATATCAAGTTGTATAGCGTCCGTTCCATCGAATGAACTGTTCATGGTTTTAATTGTCTTACCACTTTCATTGTAAATGGTGATATTATAATTACCCTGAGAGGCTTCCTCGGGCAAAACATGCAGTACGTCGGTCGCCGGATTTGGATACAATCTCAATTGTTCTGCCACCAATACAGGATCTTCAATGCCGCTTATTACCGATTTCAACAACACAGCGGTGGTAGATAATGCCGGCAAAGTAACGGTGAAAACATTATTAACAACACTCGCAGAGCCCTGTTTCAGAGCGTTATTGCTGTGCGATTTGAATGTTTCGGTACCCGGAAGCGAAGCCAGTTGCAGCGTTTGATAGTTGCCATCCGTTATTTGAAAACCCGAAATATTTACTTTCACACTCCGCGGTGAACTCTGATCGCGGTTCACCAGTACGATGGTCATTGAATCTGCCTTGGCGGTAACCGTTGTGTAAGCCGACACAGTATTTTCAAGTGTCGAAACGCTGCTTACACTATAGTTTTTAGCATAGCGGCTATACAAATGGAGGGTTTCCCACATGCCTGTATTCCACGTCCATGGCGTAAAGTACTCCACACCATTGTTGGCAAAAGTCCCGAGCATCGACGCGTACAGCACCGAATTCACGTTAGCATCAGTGGTGCTAATACCCGATTCGCTCAGCCCGATAGTGATCCCACTGTTTTCGCCGAAGTATTTTACAATCCAGTCGCTGATTCGTTGAAAAATATACTCCTTATTTTGCGAGTTATCCCAACCGCCCGTTATCGTTTTTATGCCGTTCGCGCCCGGATAAGTGTATGTTTTATCATAAAAAATCCTGTGGAGCTGCAACTGGTCGGCAACTGCCGTTTCTCCCGGATACCAGTGGATATCCACCACGTCTAACAGTCGTATCCCCGTAGCCTTTTGCTCGTCGGCCACCCGTTTCAGGAAGTACTCTAACCAGCAGTAATAAGTTCCATTTATTTTCAAAGTTTCACTGCCCCATTTGTACCATTGCCATTCGTTGGCACACACCGGCCCGCAAAGCTTAATACCCGGAAAAAGAGCCCTTGCTTTCTTCGCCACAGCAAAGTACTTATCCATAAATGCCGAAGCCTCCGGCAAAGTTGGCATTACATCGTCGTGCGTCCCGTTCCATATCTCCGGCTCATTGTCCATGTTCCAGTACACAAAATTACTGTTATTCAAGCCTATACCTTTCGCGCCAAACCAATGGTCAAGTATAGCCACAGTCGAGTCCGCTGGCCAGTCCATGGTATAAAGCGTGGGGTCTCCATTTTTGGTCGCCACACTTCCGCCAGCGGTGTTCACCGTGCCGCCACCAGCCAGATTTTGTCCACAGCCACTCCACCACTGTGATTTATTGTACGCCCAGTCGTTGAAATTATTATTTTTGTTCGAAGCCGTTTTGCCGATCAACTGGAAAGCCCACATCACCTGCATCGAAGGCACATTGGCAACAATGCTTTTCGACAGCGCATCCCAGTCGTGGTCATACACATTGTTGTACCAATCCGGATGGCTCGATATTTTCCTTCGCCAATTGTATTTCGTAGCGTTATTCCCTCCGTTTTCACGGGCAAATCGCAGTCCGGCATCTTTAAACATGACTATGTCGGTAGCCAATGACGCCGTCCCAAAACTATTGGCAAAACTACCGTTCCGCCCGTACAGATAAGGCGACACAGCCCGTTTGCCGCTGGCAGCGTTAACTGTTACCACCGCATCCTGCGCATTTACCGCCACAGTCGCTATCAATAAGGCCGGCAACATCAATATGTTTTTCATCCTTTTCACCGTACTTTACAGTTTCTTTTTTATTATTTGGGGGTGCCCCCGCTTTGGCGGGGTCGGGCTATCCGCTGCAAGTCCGTTCGGTTGGCTACACCTTCCCTTCAGCCCTTTCCGCTACTATCCCTCACCCATCGGTTGCGAAAGCCTGTGGTTTTGTTTGTCTTTTTTTTACAACACGAATATTTCTATTCCTCCTTTATTTCTTTATTCATCAAAATTCCTGGTGAATTCGTGAATTTTTTGAAGTCGTCAGCTGCCGGATGACCCGGAAAAGGGACATAAAAATGTGTCGGAATCCGGTACGCGTTGCGCCAGAACAATACATAGCTTATTTTAAATGGCCGAATCACAGGCAACAAAACTTTCGTATAATAATCATTTATCTTTACCCCTTCCATGCCCGTTTCGGCCAGCACCGGAATTTTATCCGCTTTAGCCGCGTATTTGGTAACTATCAATAAGTTTTCGCGTATTTTCTTCTGATAACCTTCTATGTCTTTCGCCTCAGTACCGAACGCATAAGTATCAAAACCTACAATATCCACCCACTCATCGCCCGGATAGCGGAGCAGGTATTCCGCTTCGGTATTTACGTCTGCCGGTGAAAAGGCGTACAATAGGTTGTGCACCCCTTTCGTATCGCGGAGATATTTCACTGTCATGCGGTAGAGTTCGTTATACTCATCAGGAGTACATTGTTTGGCGCCCCACCAAAACCAGCTTCCGGTATGCTCGTGGTACATCCGGAAAATAACCGGAATCTGCCTGCCGTTTTTATCTTTCAAATCGCTGAGAAAAGTGGCGACCTTATCGAGGTATTTCAGGAACTTCGCATGGTTGCCGCCGTCAGGTAATACGCTTCGCACCACCGTATCCTGAGCACAATCCCATGCGGTTTTGCCGGTAGCTATGTTGTCGCCATGCCAACTGATGGTGTTGATGCCGCCCCGTTCGTGCACTTCGCCTATCAACCGTTTCATATCGGTAAAATAGACAGAGTCCAGGTTGTAGGGTGCATCAATCTCGATATGACCTATTTCCCATCCATTTACCGCCGGGTAATCGCCCGTAATCGCTTTCACATCCGATCCTCCGGGCTTGCCGTACCAGCCATGACCATACGCGGCATCGTCCTGATGGGCTACCATGATACCTTTTTTCATAAGGTTTTTCAACCTTGCGTAGAGCAACTTCACTTCAGGAATTGCTTTATCGTCCACCAAGGCAGTTTTTCCTTTCAACCTGTCGGTATAATTTTTTATCAGGCTGATGGTGGCATCCGTATCGAAAACCGAGTTCAACCCCTGCTCTTCCTGGGCCGGATCGCCCAGATAATCATCGCCTTTTTGCCAGAAAACGTGCTCGCCCTGCGGACGGCCAAAACCGCCCCACGCCCAAAAATTACATCCGGCCAACGCATCATTGTTTTGAGCCGACTGCTGTATCTGCCTGAACACCGATGCATAATAGCGATCGCGGCACGATGTGGAATCCTTTAAACTGTATTCGTGGTGATCGCGAGGAAATCCGAATTCTTCAATCACCAATGGTTTGTTTAACCTGCGAGCCACCACCAAATGGTCATTCAAATATTTAGCCGTATTATCGATGCATTTCTGTAAGCTCCCTTTTATATCGTTCACATCCAGCCAACTCCAGTTTTTAGGCCATATGTGTGCCGTAAGATAATCAACGTTGGGGTCGGCATGAATTTGCTCGAACAAAGTGATGTCGTTTTCGCAACCCCATTCACCTTCCGAACCAATGCTCAACATGTGGTTTTTATCCAGCGATTTGATATAAGCCGCCACCTCTTTGATCCATGCCGCGAACAAAGGTTTGTTTTCGTCGGAGAAAGCGCGGGGTTCGTTGCCTATCTGCCACGAGAAAACAGCTGGATCATCGATATATTTCTTGCCGGTGTACCGGTTCTTGCGGGTCATTACTTTTTTAATATGCTTTTTAAGCATCTCCTTGCACTCGGTACACGAAGCATATTGTTTCACAAAGTCCATGTAAGCAGGCCATCCATCCACCAGAGGGATAGGACATACCCCTTTCCCGACCCAGTTGAGGTACTGCCCATATCCGCCCGACCATTCCCATGAATTGGTAAAATAGAGCACTGCTTTCATGTCTCGTTTTGCCAGCTCGGCCATCAGGTAATCCAGTCCGTCAAAAATTTCGTCGTTATAAACACCGGGCTTCTTCTGCAAAGTGGGTTCTATTTTGGTATGCACACCATCGGCACCATCGGCACCGATTAAAACACGCAGGTTTTCAATCCCGTTGGCTTTCAAAAAATCAAGCTCCCTGATCAGCCGTTCGCGGTTACCACCTTCACCTTTACTCCCCAAAATAGCGCCGTACCAGAAATTCGTGCCGATATAGTAACAGGGCTTGCCGTTTACATAAAATTGATGATTTTTCATTCTCACAAAAGAATTACCTGCCGAAAAGCCATTCATTGTCCAAAGCAGGGAAAAAAGAAGCCCCCAAACCCCTAAAGGGGCTTTAAGATGAACTACTTTCTTTATTTTATATTTATAATTCATTGCCTGTTTATTGAGAGTTATCTATTCTTCACCCAGTTCGGGGTTCATGGTTTATATTCCACCTTGTCCGTTCTGAACGGCAATAACGGCAAACCATTCGCATCAAAAATATCGGGCATGGCGTCGTTGGTAAAGCAGTAGCGCACATTTACCGGCGTTTTCACCTCTTTGGATATGAGCGTTACCGAACCATTTTTTTCTATTTTAGCAATTGCCGGATAAAATTGATCATCGGCACCTGCCAACTGAAAATTAGCCGGCGATTTCGCCTTGCTTGTCAGTTTTCCTGTGGTTGTGAAACGAACATTCACTTTATCCTTATTTACCGTAAACGATTTGAATTTAGGATGGTATGGTTGTAAGTCGGACATTCCGTAATGCTCTTTCAGCGCCAGATTCACCAAACGCATTCCTACTTCTTTTTTGATGCGGGGATGGATATCTTTAATATTGTCCACCAAATCGCCTACCGCCACCATGCCTGTTTTTGGCAAGCCGAGCACCGATTGCTGTTGTTCGCGCAGGTAAGCCGAACTGTTTTTCCAGTAACCGCTCCAGGGCGCTATCTGCACGAAATAAAACGGGAAATCGTTGTTGAAAGCCTGACGCCAGCCTGTAATAAGCGCGCCGAAGAGCTTGCCATAATTTTGAGGTTCGCCGGTGTTTCCTTCGCCCTGATACCAGATAGCCCCGGCTATCCTGTATTTTTTCAGCGGATTCATCATCGAATTATAAATCACCGAATTCTCAGTGGGCGCCCAATTGACCGGTTTTGTATCTTCGCCCAATTTTTTAAGTTCTTCATTCCCCTGAAAAATTTCACCCGGAATCCACGATTGGACACAGGTTCCACCCCAGTACGAAGCAATTAAGCCCACCGGTACTTTTAATTTTTGGTTGATGGCTTTTCCGAAGAAATAGCCCGCTACACTCATCGATGGAACCGTTTGCGGAGAACTCACTTTCCATTCGCCATCAGAATTTTCCTTTGGGTAAATGCTAAATGTATGCGATAATTGGAAGAACCGTAATTCGTTATTCGCCGAATTAGCCACTTCATCGCCCACATCGATGGGTTTCGACTCCCAATTGAAAGCGTACTCCATGTTCGATTGCCCGGAGCACAACCACACCTCACCGATCAGAATATCCTCGATAACCACCTTTTGGGTATTGCTGATAAACGTGATGGTGTACGGACCTCCCGCTTTGGGCGTTTTTACATAAGTCTCCCACGTCCAGTCCTTTTTCGGTTCGGCCTTCACCGTATCAGCCTGATTCCAGCTGCAAACAATTTTCACGGTACTACCGCTTTGCCCCCAACCCCAGAGCTTTACATCCGACGACTGCTGAAACACAGCATGATTGCTGATAATGGCCGGCAGGCGGAATGCCCATTGGGCGGAAACGACCAACACGCCTACGACCAAAAATATGATTGAAAAAAAATAACGTTTCATGTGTTTGAAAAATTTACTAAATCATCCCCAACAATGGGAACAAAAGTGTTTTTTATATACCTTTACTTTATTTTATCCCTAATTTTTCTTTAAAAAAATCCATTCTCAGGTTGTACCATTCGTTGCGGACATCGTGCCCTTTATCCCGATAAATCACCCATTTTTTCTCGGTTTTGATGTTGTTGAACCCGGCAAAATTGGTGTGGTTGGGGCAAACTTCGTCCTGCAACCCAGCTCCCATAATGATCGGGCACTGAATCCATCCGGCCATATTTTTAATGTCGAAATATGTCAACACATCGTACACATTGTTCCAGTTGGTTTCGGGATGTTTTGATAAATAGGCTTCAAAATCGGAACGCGGCCAGCTAACGATGTTGAAATAATCGCGGTAATCACTCAGGAACGGAATGGTAGGCGCTCCCGCTTTGATACGATGATCGAGCGCGCAGGCCGCCAATGTAAAGGCTCCACCCTGACTGCCACCTTCGGCCACAATTTTGGAAGCGTCCACTTCGGGACGTGAGACCAGAAAGTCGATAGCACGTACCAAATCGAGGAAAGCAGCCCGGTAATAATAGGTTTCTTTGGTGGCAATACCCCACGTATCCCAGTTGCCATAGGTATTGCCCGCCTTCATAATACCTTGTCCGCGAACAGAAAGGACAAATTCGCAAAAATCCGGATTGCCGTTCGAATCGGGTAAATACGGTTCAGCACCATAGCCCATGAACACGGCAATGGCCGGATGTTTCCCAGCCGCTTTCGGAACAGCGTAATATCCTTCGATCCGTGTGTTGAGAAACGACATCATGAAAACGTGATAAAGGTTCCTCGCTCCGTTTGATTTTTCAGGAACAAGCGTCAGTTGAAAGTCGGGAGCAATTTTAGCCAGATCGGCCAGCGACTGCTTCCAGAACTCTTCCATATCGGGTCGGGCATCGGCGGGAGAAATGACTTTCTCGGGTTCAAATCCTATGTTGTTTTTTTGAATGTCGCTTACCGAACCCTCCTTTTCGAGATAAACAGAACAACGGTAGAACCCGGGTTTAGGCAAACGGAACGGAACGATAATTTGCTTATCAGCTCCTTTAGCTATTTCCACAGGAGTCGAAATGCTATCCACGCGGTGAAAATCATCGGTGGTTATTTTCAATATCAAATTACATTTCAGCGTTTCCTTTAACGTATTCGTGATACGGGCATTCATTTGCTGAGGTTGATGATCCATAAAAACCCACTCTTTGGCCGGAAAATCGTAAGTGAGGTTTACCTTGTCGGTGATCGATACCGGCTGGACAGTAATTCTGTCGCTGATGATTCCGCCGCCTCCTCCGCCATCGTACACGCGAACAGCGATCAGATTAGCCTTTCCGGCTAAAATGTATTTCGAAGGTACAATGTATTTACGGAGCACGCCGTATTTGGTTTCGTAAGCAGGCGGCATGCCTCCCGTTCCTCCTATTTTATGTCCGTTGAAATAAAGTTCATCCACATCGTCCACATTGCTGTATTTGACAATCAGCCCTCCAAACTTTTTGATCTGAGCCGCCGCCGAAGCCGAAATAACCACTTGCTTGCGGTACCATCCAAAACCATCGTAATCGACATAACCCTGACTCTCCCACGGATAAGCGGAAGAAATGGTTTTCCACGCGCTATCGTCGAATGCCGGCGAAGCCCACTGCATATTATCCCCGGTAGAAAACTTCCAGTTGTTGTCCACTTTAATTTCCTGAGCGGACAAACGTGAAACCACGAAGGAAAAAGTAATAAAGAATAGAAAAAAAATACGCCTCATAACTTTAATAACTTTAAAAATTGATTTTAGAAAAAATAAACAAAAAATTTGATGGCAAAGTAACTATCTTTGATTTGAAATTCTTTGATATTTTTTCTGTTTCTCAACTGTTTTTTATTTTAACGACGGCATTTTGTCCCGCGTTACCACATAATCGTAACTGAAAAACTTATTCCACCATGTGGCTCCATTGTGCGACGACGATTCAGTATAATCACCGTTCCATGGCATAAACCACGACCAGGTATCACCGTATTGCATCATTAGCGCGGGATCGGGCGCCGAACCGCATTCGCTCAGGGTAATGATTTTTTTACCTGCAGTCATTTCTCTAACTTTATTGAACGAAATATACTGAGATCCATGCTGGTTAGCGCCGGGATAAATATCCATTCCAAGTATATCCACATAATTGTCGCCCGGATACCACGTCGCGGCATTATCCGAAGCACTGGTCGTCCATACCCAGATCAGGTTATTCAGTCCATGGTAATTCACCAACCTGTCGAACAACAACTTCCAGAGGTATTTGCAGGGTTCCGCCCCTTTGGCTCCCCACCAGAACCAGCCTCCTTCGGCCTCGTGCAGTGGGCGCCAGATGACTGGGATACCGGCATCTTTAAATTGTTGCAGATAACCCGCTATTACATCTATATCGGCTATCACGGCTTTATATTCGGCGGAAGATGTATCGCTTACTTTCGACACATCGAAGGTGCTACCATCAGGATAAGTGGTTGAGTAGGTATTAAAACTGCCCGATTTGGTGAGCGGATCGCGCCAATGCCACATCAACGCAACAATTCCATTGTTGTTCCACCACTCCTGCCCGAGTGTGAAAGGAGCCGAATACTCCACCCAGTTTTGATTGGCCCAAGTGTGGTTGATAAAATCGAAGCCGGTGAGCGCCGGCCATTTTCCGGTATTATTGTGCACCCATGTCGCCTCATTGATGTTGGTGCTGTAGTTGGCCATTGTCCCCGAAATAATTTTGGACCCGAACGATGTTTTCAGGAAATTATAAAGGTTCAGAGCCTGCGCCGAAGGGTTCGGCGTAACCAGGACGGGCGCAATACTGAACGGTGTAGGTACGTTAGAACTGCTTACCATGCGCAGGTAATCGAGCTGGATGTAGCCCCAGTTTTTCACAAGAGCTATGATGTGAGTTCCCGCAGTGAGTTTCAGGGTAGCCGCTTTTAGTTCGCTCCACGAAGCCGATAACGGGAAAGTGATGGAGGCTGCGGAATTTCCATCCACATATAAATCATTGGTTTTTTGATCTGCCGAGATGTATCTGAAATACACATCATAATACCCTTCTGAAGCTGCCTGAACGGTAAACGTCACATCGCCCGAATTGGTGTTGACATATCCGGTGCCACTGTAACCGGTTGTTGATGTGGCAATAGCCGCATCACCCGAGATCGCAGCGGTTTCAGCTTCGTAAACACCATCGGCCGCTTTGGCTGTTGTAAAAGTGAGGGTGATTTCGGCCGCTGAATTGCCATCGGTATCAAGCACCGATTTAGCGGGAATTTTGAGTGTATAAGCCGTATTCGATTGTAAGGAAGCTTGTATGGTCAGCGTTTTATTACTCACACTGCCCGTAGCAGCTGTGCCATTCAGAGTAATGCCAGGCGAAGAGGAAAGAAAAATTTGTTCGGTGAAAACTAATTTGATGGTAGTGTTGATATCCACGTTTGTCGCCCCGTTGGAAGGGGTAGTGCTCATCAGGGATGGCGCTATTCCATCCGATTTATTATCCGATCCACCACACGATATCAACAGCGCCGAAATGAAAACAGCTGCAACGTATCCGGATATCTTTGCTTTATTCCACATAAAAAAGTAAAAGGTTTACTATTAACTAAAAAACCACAATCTTTTTATACCTTGAAAAATATCAGGGGAAATATCCCGGAGAATATCTCCCCTGAAGTTAGTCTATTTATTTAAAATCCCATCAATCTAAATGCCGGAGCTCCGGAAGAACCGGATATTTTTTCATAACGAATATTATCTACACAAAAACCCGTAAAATTGACATTGTTAGGATTCCAGTTTTTTACAATACCCCAATCTCCGCTATCAAGAGTAGGATCTTGCAGCCCCGTTGTAGGTATAGTAATTGTTACCCAATCACCGCCAGTAGAATATTTGTTGTTATCAACTGGTATATATGGGATAATATTAATGTTTGTATTCCCTGACATCCTTAAACTAATATTTAGTTGTTCATCAACCGGAATATCCTGACGAAGCCGTATATCCATTTTAATTACATAGTTATTTGTACCTGATATTGTTGGGTAAGGCTTTTCAACCCAGTTATCAGCTACCCACCAATAAGCACCTGAATTCCAATTACTGGCAGTGATTTCAAAAAAGTCACCAGAAACGCCATCTCCTGCAGTACTTTTTCCGTTGGCTATACCACCCCAACCACCTGCGTTATTGGCTGAGTTGTTTCCGTTTCTGTCTTCAAAATCAAAAATAACTAAAGATTCATCTGTAACAGGATCAGTGCCAACCACCTTAAACGAAGGCGATACCACTTGTTTTCCATCAAATGTATTTAATGTGAGTGTTACCGTACCTGCTTTAGCCGTTTCGGGTACATACACTTCGATGGTGTTTTCGGTACGTACGCCGTAAAGTACAGCTTTTACGTTGTTCTGGAAATAGATGGATTCCACCAAGTTCAGTTTCGTTCCGGTAATGGTCATCAATCCACCGGGTTTCACCTGAGAAGTAACCGAAGTAATCACCGGAATATTAGCCGATTCAACCGTCAAGGCATCAGCCGAAGTAACAGTGGTACCATTGGAGGTAGTCAGCGTAAATTTTCCCGAAACAGCAGCCGATGGAACAGTTACCGTAAACGATGTAGCCGATGAAGGAGATACACTCACTACTTGATTATCGGCAAAAACAACGCTTGTAACCAAATCCAGGTCGGTTCCGGTAATGGTAATGTCTTTACCCGCGGTAACGGTAGTAGGATCGAACGATGTAATGGTAGGGCTGATAAGCGATACCGTTCCTGTAGCTGTCTTGCCCGAATTGGTATTCAGGGTTACGGAACCTGAAGTGGCTGTTAACGGCACCTTTAATGTAATTTGTGTAGCCGATTGTGTAGCAATGGTTCCTGTAGAGCCATCGGCAAAAACAACGCTTGTAACCAAATCCAGGTCGGTTCCGGTAATGGTAATGTCAGTACCTGGTTTTACAGGGCTTGGCGCGATGGAAGCGATGGTAGGCGCCACGAGCGTTAAAGCAGCCGATGAAACTTCTACTCCAGAATATGTTACTAATGTAACGATGCCATCCGTAGCTTTAGCGGGAACAGTAGCTGTTATGGTTTTTTTGTCGGCGCTGACGGTAAAATCTGTTACACTTAAATTGCTGTTGAATGTAAGTGACTTTACCAATTGGAAATTGGTTCCGGTGATGGTTACCGTGCTACCTGCTTTGGCCGGATTGGGCGATACGGCAGTAATCGTAGGCTGTGTAACCGTCAAAGAGGATGCACTGTATACAATCGTTGGTGTTTCGGCTCCGTTTGTGATCTGGAACTTACCGGTTTGAGCCTCTTTGGGAACGGTTACAACAATTTTGCTCCTGGATTGGCTAACGAAATCAGCGCTGTCCACTGCCACATTGCTACTGAAAATCACCTGCGCAATCAAATTCAGGTAATCGCCCTCGATGGTCAGTTTATCGCCCGCTAAAACTGTAGCAGGTGAAAAATTTGATATAGAAATCGGTTCCGAGAAAGACAGTTTGGTAATGGTAGTAATATCTCCCGATGGCGCTTTAAGGGTTACATAACCCGGAACGGCGGTTTGAGGAACGATAATATCGATCTGGTTAGATGTTTTTTTAACAAAATCGGTTATTTCCTGATTGTTTGGAAGGATAATGGATGTAACCTTATCCAGATTAAGGCCGATAAACTGAAGGGTATCGCCCCGAAGAACCGGACATGGACCGAAGGCTTCCAGCTTGGTAGTGTTGTCGGCATCATCTTTCTTGCAGGAAACAAAAGCGCAAGACAAAACACACGACAATAAAACTACCGTGAGCATCAACTTATTTACAATTTTTGTTTTCATTTTTTCTTGTTTTTAAAGTTAAAGATTACGTTCATTAAAGAGCGACAATACGCGGATTATCAATACAAATATGTACCGGATAAGCCCCCGAGGCATCGAACAAACTGTTGAACATAAAGAAATCGATGTTGGTATATTTGCCGATATCGCCTATTTTGCGGTCAGTTACCGATTCTGCCTTATCTGTATTAAAGCTTGTCAAAGGAATAGTAAAGGTTTCCCATCCATCTGTTTTATAGGTCGATTGAACTCCCGATACCAAGTAAGGTTTCCAATGGTATTGGGCATCTGTTCCATCGATATTAATGCCATCCTGATATGTTTCAAACCAAATGCACATGGTAAGATCCGTCCACGATATAACGTTCGCTTCGAAACGCAAAGCCAATTTGGTATAGTCTCCGGTAGCCACCGGAACATTGCCTTTTGCTTCGGGTGCCCAATACATACCCATCAGGCTTTCATCCCAGTTCCAGGCCTTCACCTGAGCAGATTTGAACAACGCGTACATACCATCGCATCCATTTTCGCTACTGTACTTCCCTTTTCCCCAGGGATTTCCCCATGCAGCATCGTGGAAGTCGGTTATCAAACCGGTTTTATCTTTAAATCTGAATGTAGAACGTGTAGTTCCGTAAATACTGGTTACTGAAATCGGGCCTTCCTGAGCACCATCGGGAACGACAAAGGAAATATGATGAAGATCATAATCCACAATTGTAGCCTTTTGGTTTCCATACATGTAAACCGTTAAAGGTACACTGGGATCATTGATAATATAATTTCCGTAAATCGTAGCCGTTTCGCCATCAGGGACATACTCGCATTTCATTTTTGTTAGCACGGGAGCAGGAACAATAGTTTTGAATGAATATACTGTTGTATGGCCATCATCCGTGGTCAACGTGATGGTATTCGTTACCGTTCCGGGAATGCCTGTCGGAACATCAACGATAATTGTATTTCCGGTAATGTAAGTAGGATTCAAAGTGGCAGACTGATCATTGAACATGATTTTATCAACTCCTGCCAGATTTTCACCAATAATAGCAATGCGCGTACCCAGATATGCTCCGGATAACAAAGAGTCGGCTTTGGCTGTATCGCACATACGCACGTAGGAAACAACCGGAGCCTTCCCGTTTCCTTTTGTGTCAGAATCGCTTTCGCAGGCAACAAATGTCAGGATGAACAATCCGACAAGGCCTAAGTATAAATATTTTAATGTTTTCATTTATTCTTCTGTTTTATGATTTTATTCATACCTATTAGTAAAAAGATACAGGATCATTCTCCAGCGTAGGCATACTTACCACATCCGAACTTGGGATAGGCAAATACATCTGGCTTGCAGTTACCGTAATAGGAGTCGAGGCAGTATATAGAGTATAACCATCCCGTGAATTTTTGGTAGATTCGCTATAATTGCCCGATTGTACATAATACTGTTCACGGTGCATGTTGTTCAGATAATCGAGAGCTTTTTGCTGATCGCGGTAAAACATCCTTTTGATATCGAAAAAGTTTACTCCTTCAAAAGCAAATTCACATCTGCGTTCTTTGATCAATTGGTCATAACTGATAGAGCTAACTTCGGCCAACCCTGCTCTGGTGTGATGTATCGCGTTGAAACATTTCAGGGCGGTAGCATCTGTTGTTGATGTTCCGGAGCCTATACATGCTTCCACGTAACAAAGATATACATCAGACAAACGGAGCAAATATACGTTGTTGGAAGCATCCTGCGAATCACCCACATCTCCATTTCCATCGGTGGTACGGCCAATCACATATTTTTTCAGGTGAGCCAGCATGGGGCTTGCAGTTTCAATATCAACGCCATCAACTGTGGTTACGAATTTATATGTGTACCCTCCAGCGGCAGTGTTTAAATTGGAATAATAATCATCAAGAGTCATATACGTCCATTTACGTCGGATATCGTTTGCATCAAATGTATTTTGTAAATTGATTGTGGGTCCTTTTCCGGCACCCCAGGTTACATCTACAATTACAGAGCCACGGCTCCATGCTGTGTTGCGTCCGTTACCATAACCGTATCCACCCGCAAAACATTGAACAGCAGCTAAAGATTCACTGCTATTGTTGGCAGTAGCATCGAACATGGTAGCATAGGTTGGATACAAGCTCAAACCACTTTCATTAATCACCTTCAAAGCGTATTCTTTTGCAAGGGCAAAGTTGGCGGCAGAATTTTCATCGCTCAAATGCGAAGCCATAGTTAAATGCAACTTGGCCAACATGCCATAAGCAGTCCATTTTGTTACTCTGCCTGCATCGTCAGAAGCAGGTAATGTTTCAGAGGCAAATTCCAAATCGCGACGGATAAATTCATATACAGAGCTTTGAGTATTTCTGTATAAATCTTCATTGGCCTGTTTTACATTGTCATAAACAATTGGAACATCTCCCCAATATTCTGTCAGAAAATAATATGCCATACCACGGATGCAACGAGCTTCAGCAACAGCCTTCTGTATCACATCATCGGAAACTCCGTTTTGTGAAGCCAAGGCAGGCATATCGTTGATAATATTATTGGCAAAGGCAATTACCCTGTACAAACCTTTCCAACCTTGAGTGGTATATGTATTGTTCGCACCGAAAGTAGCGTAATAAAACTGCCCTTCCTGATCGTAGGTGTAATACATGTCGCCGGAAAGTTCATCACCGGCCATCCATTGGAAGCAAAGTTGATAATCACGCCAAACTACACCATACAGAGATGCTGTATTCTGTCTAACGGCTGCTTCAGAAGTGTAGTAATCTTCAACAGGCGTAGAGTCTTGCGGATTTACCGTCAAAAAGTCGGAGCAAGATGTCGCTCCAAACATCAATAAAAGCGACACGCATATTATCGGAATTATTTTTTTCATATTGATATTCTTTTTTGAAAATTGTTTTTTCATGTCTATGCCTGATTAGAATGTGAGGTTAACTCCTAAAGTATATACACGTGGCGAAGGATAACGTCCCATGTCTATGTTTTGCAAATTTACACTTTGGTTATAAGATCCAACTTCAGGATCGTATCCCGAGTAATTGGTAAACGTATAAACATTTTGGAGATTCAGATATACCTTTAAGTTGGACACAGAGAATTTACTCATCCACCGGCTTGGGAAAACATAAGCCAAAGAAATATTGGATATCCTGAGATAGCTTGCATCTTCGAGCCAACGATCGCTCATACGGTTGTTCCTGTTCACATCGGTGGTACTCCAGCGTGGAATGGTAGCGGATCCGGCATTAGAAATGTACAAATTGGAAACATCTTTGTTGCTCGAATTGCCATCGTAATAACCATAAGTTACACGGTTTGTTGCAACGGTTTTGGCTTGATTGTCCCACTGCGAAACAACTCCTTCGGTTTTCACGCGTACATAATTCAGGATATCGCCTCCGTATTGGCCTGAAATGCTTACACCCAATTCCCAGTTTTTATAATTGAATGTATTCGTCATACCGTAGGTAAAGTCCGGATTCGGATCGCCTATGGTAGTTTGGTCGGCAGCGGTTATTTTACCATCGCCATTGAGGTCTTTAAAACGAATATCGCCTACCCAAACTCCTGAATTTTTATCGATTTTGTTGTTACCGGTTCCGTCGTCAACCTGAACCGGACCATTTTTAATGGCATCTTCATTCTCGAAGTAACCGTCTGTTTTATAGCCATAAAAAACACCCATTGGCTGGTTTACCGTTATCAGCGTGGCTGTTTGGAATTCGGAATACCAGTCGAGTTTTCCATAAATAGGCGTATTGAGTTTATCAAGCGCCGTTACTTTGTTTTTGTTTTTTGAGAATACAATATTGGTTTTCCACTGGAAATTCTTTTTTACTATATTCACGGTATTCAGGGCAATATCAACACCTTTGTTGGTAACTTTACCAATGTTTGAATACGGAGTAGCGATGTCATCGTATGTGGAACCGCCAACTGCCGAAACCACCGAAGGTTGCAAAAGCATATCTTTAGTCGATTTGTTGTAAAGCTCAACCGATAAGTCAATCCGGCTGTTAAACCATCCCATGTCTAATCCAAGGTTATATTGTTCCGAAGCTTCCCATTTCAAATTAGGATTGGAGAAGTTTACCATACGGTAAGAGGTTCCATCGGCAGTAGATACGGCGCGCATGGTTGATCCATATTTATAGGTACCGATGTTGTCGTTACCAACTTGTCCATATCCCAAGCGGAACTTCAGGTTTGTCAGTTCTTTGAAGTCTTTGAGGAACGATTCGTTATTTACACGCCAGGCGGCAGCCACCGATGGGAATAGTCCCCATTTATTGTTGTCGCCGAATTTTGAAGATCCATCCCTGCGTACGGTTGCAGTTACTAAATATTTATCAGCGTATGTGTAGTTTGCTCGTCCAAAAACAGATGCTTTGCTTGCTTCATCCTTCCAACCAGAGTTGGTGTAATAATCTCCATCAGCTGTAATCACATGTATATCGTTTGTAGATAAGCCTTTCTTTTGTAAAGAAATGCCTTCCCATGCCGATTTCGAAGTTTCCATACCTACCATTACAGTAACATGATGATCGCCGGCAAAAGTTTGATCGTAAGTCGCGTAGTTTTTTACCATCCAGAAAAAGGAATGATCTTCGCGTTGGTAAATTGTATTTGTATTATTTTGTAAAACCCCGTATGTATATGTAGGTTTGAACCCTTTATTTACCGAATTTGTTCCATCAAAATTATATTCCGAACGAACATTCAGGTGTTTACCTAAATTTATCTGCGCATAAAAACCACCCATGATGCGGTCGCGCAAAAGCGTGTTGTTCTGGCGGAGTGCTGTAGCTACCGGATTATATAGCGAAGACCCTTGTGTAGTGGTTGGTCCGGCATAGTTCCCATCGAAATCATACACAGGAACATCGGGCTGCATCATTAACGATTGTAATAAAATACCGTTGATACCATCGTTGTTGATAATAGTTTCGTTTGTTCGGGCATAAGATAATGTTCCTCCTAATTTAAGCCATTTTGAAAATTCGTGATCGAGATTACTTCGTGAGCTGAAACGGGTAAAATCAGAACCGATAATGGTTCCTTCTTGTTTCATGTAACCACCGCTGAACGAGAATTGTGTGGTTTTGTTTCCTCCGGTAAGACTTAACTGATGGCTTTGCATCGGTGCATTGCGGGTTACTTCATTCTGCCAGTCGGTACCTGAACCCAAAAGTGAAGGATCTTTGTAGGCATCGTTTAGTGTATAGGAAGCCCCTAAGTCATACAAATCTTTTTGGTATTGAGCATACTCGCGAAGGTTCATCATGTCGATTTTTTTGGCAAAAGTTTGTATTGCGTAATATCCATCATACGATACATTTACACGACCTTCTTTCCCTCTTTTTGTGTTTACAATTACGACCCCATTCGCTCCTGCAGCACCATAGATAGCACATGCCGATGCATCCTTCAAAATATCCATACTCACAATATCGCTGGGCGAAATAGTTGACAATGGATTTACCTTGCTTTGTCCGTTGGAACCTCCAGACCAAGAAAATCCACCTATATCAGTTCCTGAACCTGCTACTGGAATACCATCAATGATATAAAGAGGTTCGTTGGATCCATTTACTGATGTTGCTCCACGAACCCTGATTGAAGTGGCTGCGCCTGGAGCACCGGAGTTTTGGGAAACTTGTACACCGGCTACTTTTCCCTGCAACATTTGGTCGGCATTGGTAACAATTGATTCCCTTAATTTTTCTCCCGAAATAGAACCAACCGATCCGGTAAGGTCTTTTTTCTTAGCTGTACCGTAACCGATAGCTACTACTTCGTCCAACACCTTGGCATCGGATTTCATCTTTAAGTTAATAACATTTGATTTAGCTGAAATTTCCTGTTTTTCCATACCTATGTACGAAAAAACAAGTGTCGAACCTTGGGCGGCATTAATGGCATAGTGCCCATTAACATCTGTAAGCGTTCCGGTGTTGGTCCCTTTGACCTTTACCGATACTCCGATCAGCGGACTGCCATCGGCGGCATCGGTTACAACTCCCGAAACAGAAAGGTTCTGCTGTGCAGACATGTAACATACTCCCATAAAGAGCAGTACTAAAAGAAAGTGGAGTTTTCTTTTCATGGAATTAGATTTGAATTAATATTGAGTTAACTTTTGTTTTTGAAATATACATTTCACCGATGCAAATTTAGAATATAGTACACAAGAAAAATTGTATTTTTTTATCCTAATATGATACTTTTTCTACATTCGACGAATGAAAAACAGATATTTAATTAAAATAATGCCAAAATACTTGTGTTTTTTTATCTTTTACCGGTCGTGTACCACCTCAAATTCCGAATAAACAAAACTGAATATTTTTTAACACATAAAAAACGCAATGCACCGATTGTCAAAAATCATAGCATTGCGCTTTAGGACTTATTTATTAGGCAAAAAACAAGTATCTTTTTTTACTGCACATCCATTTCAAAAGGGAGCATTGCCTGGATACCCTTCATCTGTTGTATTTTATTAATTCGTTTATAAATAACGTATTGGTCGCCAAGCCGGGCTTTCAACACGCTGGTTTCGGCATCTTCGCCAAAATTTTTCAGGAATTTAGTGGCGAAATCTTCCTTTTCGGGATATTCTTTAATATTGTAGTTGGTCAGCTTCGCTTTTTTAGCAGCTTCGCTAATGGCTAAAGGTAAACCTCCGAGTTTGTCCACCAATCCTATTTTCAGAGCGTCGGCACCTGTCCACACACGACCTTCGGCAATGGCTTTTATTTCATCGGTAGTTTTTTTACGACCATCGGCGCATCGTTTTACAAATAATTCGTAACCCTGGTTGATGTACGCCTGTATCAAACCCCTTTCCTCAGGTGTAAAAGCCCTGTTGACCGATATGGCATCGCTCATTTTGTTGGTTTTCACCACATCGTAGGTAAGCCCGAGTTTCTCGTTCAGCCCGCTGATGTTGGGTATCAGCCCGAAAATCCCGATGGAGCCTGTAACGGTATTGGGCTGAGCCACAATCTCATCGGCTACGCACGAAATGTAATATCCTCCCGAAGCAGCATAATCGCCCATCGACACCACCAACGGTTTCTTTGCTTTCAACTCGGCGAGCGCGTGCCATATTTGCTCGGAGCCATAAGCGCTTCCACCCGGTGAATTTACCCGGAATACCACCGCTTTTACCGATTCATCCTTCGCCACTTTTTGTATGGTTTCCACCAAATCCTTCGATACAATCCCATCATCGTCGCCATTGTCGATATCGCCAGCGGCATAAATAAGCGCTATTTTGGTTTTTTCTACAGTAACATTATCAGCAACTTTAGTCATGGCCGAATGCTTAATCGTATTATAATCATCTTTTGTATAAGCTTTTATAATATTTCCCACTTTATCGGAATACACCAGGTCATCCACCAGATGGTAAGCTTTCAGCTTGGTTGCGGGCTGGAACATCATCATTTCGTCGGCATATTTATTGAGCAAATCCACCGGGATTTTTCTTGATTCGGAAACCTGCGACAGCAAATTGCTCCAGATCGAGTTCATATATACGTTCATTTGCAAGCGGTTGGCATCACTCATTTTGGTGTTGATAAACGGTTCGACAGCCGACTTGAACGACCCTACCCGTACCACCTGCATGTCGATACCCAGCTTGTCGAGCGTATTTTTGAAAAACATAAGCTCAGCCGACAGCCCTTTCAGCTCCACCATTCCCTGAGGATTTACCAGCAACTTGTTGGCCACCGAGGCGAGGTAATACATTTTCTGGGTGTAATTATCGGAATAAGCGACAATAAATTTCCCCGATTTCTTGAAATCGGTCAAAGCATCGCGGATTTCTTTTACCGAAGCCATTCCGGCCTGCAATGTGCCACCTTTCAGGTAAATACCTTTGATGTCGGGATTGTTTTTGGCCTTTTTAATATTGGACAGGATATCATCGAGCCCCAACGATTTTTCGGGCGATTTTCCCATTGCACTGGCCAGCGCTTCGGCCATACTGTTGTCCTCCGAACGTTCAACCAACGTCCCTTCCAGTTCCAACTGATACACCGAGTTCGGTTTTACAACCGGGGTTTTCTCCGACGATCCGGCTACAATTCCCACAATGGTTAAAAACAATAATAACCCGCCGATGATCCACATTACAAATATCCCTGTAATAGTGGCTAATGTGTACTTAAGAAATTGTTTCATACGATAATAATTTTTTTAGAGGTTGTATAGCTTGTCCCGACTTGACGGGAGAATTTGCATGTTAACACTATCATTACATGGTGTGTAAGGTATTTACATGCTCGTTTCATAAATTTTTAAAAACAAGATAATTAACTAATTTATATTTTATACGATCACCGATATTCTATAAACTGATGTTTCAGGATGTCGCTCCGAACCCTTAATTGCAATAAATTAAAACAGAGCCGGGACAACAATCTCTTTCATCGCGCATCTCAAATATTTGATTTATACAAACTTTAGCTCAACTTTCGCAAGTTATTAAGCATATGATTTTATGAGTAATACAAATTTATGATTTCTGATTATCAGATGCTTATAAGAATCAAGGTTTTTTTGATTTTATCTATGTCCGACCTCACCCCCAGCCCCTCTCCCGGGGAGAGGGGAGCGCATAGCGAGAGTAAGAAAATCGCCACACTAATGTAAGTTACTGTGATTATATGTATTATACGTGCGAAAGTCTAAACTTTAATTTATACAAAGGAAACGATATTTTTTTAATCCAACAAATATTTTTATCGAAAAACGATAAATTTCACATTTCAAGAGTCCATTCATAAAAAAACCCCGTAGTACGATTCTTCATTTTTCTATCATTTTAAATAACAGGCGTCGTTAAAATCCATTATCTTTGCATTTCATAAATTTCAGGTTCTTGTAACGAGTTATACATCTATCATTAAACATATTATATCTATTTTGATGAAAAAAAATATTGCTATCATTGCCGGAGGAGATTCTTCTGAAGTCGTGGTTTCGCTCAAAAGCGCCGCCGGATTAGAATCGTTCATGGATAAAAACCGCTACAACGTATATATTATTACCATTGTGGGGAAAACATGGCAGGTAGAATGGTCGGAAACCGAAAAAATCGCTATCGACAAAAACGATTTCAGTTTCGTGCGCGGAGGAGTAAAAACCACTTTCGATTTTGCCTACATAACCATTCATGGTACTCCGGGCGAAAACGGCATCCTTCAGGGATATTTCGAACTGATAGGCCTTCCCTACTCCTGTTGCGGAGTGTTGGCCGCGGCGGTTACTTTCAACAAATTTACCTGTAACCAGTACCTGAAAGGATTTGGCGTTAAAGTTTCAGAGTCGGTGATGCTTCGTCCGGGGCAATCGATATCCGATGATGAAGTGCTGGCTAAAATTGGCATCCCTTGTTTTGTTAAACCGAATGTAGGTGGCAGCAGTTTCGGGGTAACGAAAGTAAAAGTGGCCGAACAGATACAACCGGCCATTGCCAAAGCGTTTTCCGAAGGTGAAGAAGTGATGATAGAGGCCTTTATGCCCGGTATCGAGATCACCTGCGGCATGTACCGCACCACTGAAAAATCGGTGGTTTTCCCTATTACCGAAGTGGTGAGCGCCAATGAGTTTTTCGATTACGATGCCAAGTACAAAGGCCAGGTACAGGAAATTACGCCGGCGCGTATCAGCGATTCGCTGGCCTCCAGGGTAAAACAACTTACATCCGCCATTTATGATATACTCGGTTGTAAAGGCATCATTCGGGTAGATTATATTATTTCGGAAGGGGATGTGATCAACCTCCTGGAAGTAAACACCACTCCGGGAATGACCGCCACCAGCTTTATTCCTCAACAGGTGAAAGCGGCCGGACTAAATATTACCGATGTAATGAACGATATCATTGAAAATGAATTGAAATAAAAACGGTCAACCAATATCAAAGCGCATTATTGAGCGTAAACCGATACTGGCTTACGCTCTTTTTTTTGTAATAGCACGGACAATGACTACGATACATTTGTAGCGTGGAAATGCCCGGGCCTGATACAGGTATCCCGTCCGATTTCCCCGTTTCCATCAGATATTTTATCCCCTGACGATATTTCAAAAAGGTTACCGGGCAGATTCAAAAGCATTACAAAGCGGTGAAAAATAAATTTTATTGCTGATGAAAAAGTCATTTTAACTATAATATCGGAAAATATTTATTTAATTTGCATGATAGGAATGAAACCAAATTTTCATTACATTGGACACCAAAAACACTTCGACCGAAACCAATAATAAACCGGAAAAAAGAGAAACTCTGTTCGGGATATTCAATGATAGTTTCCCGCCAATGATGGATGGGGTAGCCGTATGTGTGGAAAACACCGCCTACTGGCTGCACCGCAAAGGCGAACAAGTTTGTGTGGTTACACCTACCGTTCCCGACTATCCTTATACCACCCCGTATCCGTTGCTGAGTTATGTTTCCCTGCCCCTTATCCTTCGGCGCCCCTACCGCATTGGCATACCCGAAGTGGATTTTTCCATCAGGACAAAATTAGATGCCACCCCTTTTTCGCTGGTACACGCGCATTGCCCGTTCAGTTCGGGTAAGCTGGCCCTCAGGGTAAAAGAGAAACAAAAAGTTCCGATGATAGCCACCTTTCACTCGAAGTATAAGGATGATTTCAAAAGAGCCGTGCTGAACAAACACATTGTGGAACTGATGGTAAAAGAGGTGGTTAAGTTTTACGAAGCAGCCGATGAAGTGTGGATTCCGCAGGCATCGGTTGAAGAAACCATCCGCGAATACGGTTACAAAGGAAAATTAACGGTGGTGGAAAACGGCACCGACTTTTCGGCCGACGGCTTCGATGCATCCATGAAGCTAAAAGCGCGTGAAGAAATAGGAGCCAGCCCTGGCGACATGGTTTTTTTGTTCGTGGGACAACATATCTGGGAAAAGAACATCCGCCTGATTGTTGAATCGCTCGATATAGTGAGGCATCTTCCTTACAAAATGTTTTTTGTCGGAACCGGTTACGCTGCCGAAGAACTGAAAAGATTTGTGGGCGAACTACACCTTTCGGACAAAATAATATTTACCGGTCCGGTGTACGACCGCGAGAAACTCAAAACATATTATGCAGCTTCGGATTTATTTTTGTTTCCATCGCTATACGACAACGCGCCCCTGGTCGTTCGCGAGGCAAGCGCCATGCACACACCTTCGGTGCTGGTGAAAGATTCCACCGCGGCAGAAATTATCCAAAACAACTCCAACGGATTCCTGATTAAAAATTCAGCGCAAGATCTGGCGCATCTCATTGCCGAGCTCTACTCCGACCCGGCTCGCCTGCAACTTGCCGGCGAAAATGCGTCGCTCACCATTGCCCGCTCGTGGGAAAACATCGCGGGCGAAATATCTGATCGTTACCATTCGCTTATCCAACGAAAATGGAAACAATGACCCGCCTCCAACCTGCTGCAAAGAAGAAAAATCCGTTTGGTTTTTACCGGATTGTTCTTCCCGTCCTGCTGGGTTGGTTGGTGATAGGGATAATGTTTGTTAAAGAATTCGACCCTTCTAATTTACCCGACTACAAATTCAGCGCTTACACCATTGCCTTTATCGTTTTGGCTTTTGTTTTCATGTTGCTTCGCGATGTGGGCATGATGTGGCGTTTCCGGCTATTCACCGACAATGGCATTACGTGGAAGCAAGCTTTCCACGTCAACGCCCTCAGCGAGTTTACATCTGCGGTAACACCCGCGTTTATCGGCGGATCCAGCCTTGTCGTCCTTTTTTTGATGAAAGAAGGGATCAATGCGGGCCGGAGCACCGCTATCATGTTCATCAACCTGTTTCTGGATGAATTGTTTTTTATCGTAACATGCCCGCTCCTTTTCTCGTTTGTCCCGGCTGCTGAATTGTTTCCTTCCGGCTCGTTGTTTTTAGCCTCCTTCGTGTACATATTCTGGGGGTTATACATCGTCAGGCTGGTATGGACGTCCGTTTTGTTCATCGGGATATTCAGGCAACCCCAGTGGATCAAGAACATGCTGTTATTCCTCTTTCGCCTTCCTTTGTTACGACGTTGGTACAACAACGTTGAAACCCTGACCGAACATCTTGTCCAGGCATCTGCCGACTTCCGGCACCGCCCTTTCTCATTCTGGATCAAAGCTTTTGGTATGACGTTGCTCACCTGGTCATCGCGGTTCCTGGTAGTGAACGCTGTATTTATGGCCTTGGTACCCGTGTCGGATCATTTGGTGCTTTACGCCCGCCAGGTCATCCTTTGGGTGCTCACGGTAGTTACCCCCACCCCGGGCGGAAGCGGCATCACCGAGTTCGCTTTCCGCGAATACTACAACGATGTGATTTCATCGGAGAGCATGCTCCTTATCGTTACATTAATTTGGAGAAGCGTGAGTTATTATTTATATTTGCTGCTCGGCGCTCTCATTGTTCCCCGTTGGATAAACAAATCGTTCCCGAAAAACGGAAGTATCTGATCAAAAAAAAACCGCTGATTTGTAAACTTACCCGAAAACTTCGTTGAAAAAACACGTGTTATTCGGGCGGAAACGGTTGAAGAATGTCGTACCGTGTGGCATGTCTTTTCCATTCAGGAACGATGTTCTTCAAACAAAAGGGTGGATAAAAAAACAGCATGACCTTTGAAAGCAACGTGGATCAATGTACTGCAACCGATTTGCCTATTATCAAAATGTTATATAAGCAATATCAAGATATTTTCTATAACGCTTTGTTGACATGAATTTTCTGCGTTTTGGGTTATTTTCATTCAATTTGAATGGTAAAGATTTGTTTCTTAATACGAAGTTAGCCATGCAAAATGAACAAAACTTTGATTTAGTAAAGTTGGACAAAAAAACCTTGTCAAATGACTATTTCCGCTTGAATGTCTAATCTAAAACCTTTTGTCCTATGATAAAATGCTTTTCGTTCGGCAGCATCTATGACTCTAAAAACAGGAAATTTCTTATTACAAGCGTAAGCTTTTTTATATCTTACAGTGTCGAGATTATGATGCTCATTAATCAACCTTATTGTATTCTCCAATTGACTGACTGCCTCAGCTTTCCAACCAGAATGACCTTTGTCTTTTAACTCCACTAAATATAGTGAGTCGGTAAATGTTAGCATACCATCGCAAGTGCTTTCTTTATCTTTTTTCCATTCTTTATGCACAACAATGCAATTGTCAATTGCTGTAAATGAAACAGATTTATGCTTGTCATTTTTGACTGTTGCAATCCATTTGTTTTTATTTGTAGTGAGTGTATAGGCTTTTGTTTGATTCTGATCATCACATATTCCAAACTCACTCTCTGTTTTGGAAACTTCTCTACAGGGTGATTCGAAAAAATTTACACTCATAGTTCTTGTCGTATTTCTAAAAGTGTATCAAATAATCGATTGCCTTCTGCCAATGAGTTATTCAAATAGTTATTGTCGGAAGGAATTCCTTCATAAGTAGAAAGTTTTGAAATAGTCCCATTAAATTCATCCAATTCATAAATAACTAAATCTTTTGCATCAACCATTGATTCTATTGGGACTATATTTTTTAGTTTGGCCCTTAAATCTATTGTTTTTATTTTCACATTCAAATCGTGAGCTTCGACAGCGAGTGTAAGATAGTTAATGACATATGGACTATGAGTAGTCATTACAAGTCTATTTTGTGGAATGATATTATTGTGATACAATAGTCTTTTCAGTATTTCCCATTGCGAACTTGGAAAAAGATTTAGCTCTGGTTCTTCCACAATATTCACAAAACAAGTATTCAGATACCTCGCGTTGATTTCTTCCGCTTTTTCTAATATCTCTTTATGGGATAAGCTCTTATCACGCAAAACTAAATCAAGCTCATCTGTTTTCCTTAATTTCTGGGTAATGTCAAGTTGTTCGCCACCTTCTTCTATAATATCAGATAAAAACTTTGTAACAAGATATAGAGGAACAAGCGACTGATAACCACTGGATGATTCCAATAAGTCAATCTTGTAATTATTCCCAACTAGAAGCGATGTGTCATTTCCACTATTGTATTTGTAACTAACACCACCAATTGGTAACGGTAATAATTTGTCATTTAATTTTAATTGACTATTTCTATATTCAACTGCAAAAGTCTCAAGCGTTTCTGGTAATCCTTTGATACTGTATGGATTTTTAATTACAGTCAGAAAGTTTCTTTCGGCTGGAACATACATAATTTTCGGAACTCTATACCGACTATATTTAGTCTCTTCTAAGCGTTCAATTACAAGAGGAGTTAATTTTTTGCTGTAGTTAAATCTGAATTTCTCACCAATATATTCAATTTCAGTATCTGGTCTAAAATAATTTTTAATTCTTTGATATCTAAAAAAGTTTTCAAAGTCCATCAATGACAAATTAGCATCCACATCCCCTCGATTAATGGCTTTTTCCAACCAAGTAAGAGTGGAAATGACTTTAGCAACTGTACTTTTCCCACTTCCTTGATTTCCAATAAAGACTGTTACTTTATTGATTTCCATAAATCCCCCATTTTCAGAATATCCTTCTTTGATAGGACCAAAATTTTTTATTCTTATCTTGCTCATTTTCTTGTTTTTTCGTTACTGCAAAAATACAAATTTATTTCAACAATAAAATAACCGGTATAATAACTTTGTTTAGAAAATTCGCTCCGTAATGGGTGGTCGTAAACTTCCATGTTATTCTAATAATTTATATTCAAATTTTCTAATCTTTCAAAAAAGCAAAATCATCATTATTCACACGTCTTTTGTCTTTTTTTGAATGAAACTTAACATGAATCTATCTTCTTTGCAATAAAGGTTTATTCCGTTTTTACAACCGGATATAATATTCCAAAAAGCACATATTATCTACATTTTATATCTTAAAATGTTTTTTGAGGCCTGCCCTGTAAATTACATTTAACGGTAATTGTTATCTTTGCAAAATAAAAAATACAAATTCCACATTTATGATAAAAAAAATCGTTATCCTGTTGCTTTTTGCTTCGGCCGGCATCCCTACTTTTGCCTGCACCAACTTTCTGGTGGGTAAGGGCGCCTCGGCCGATGGTTCTACTTTTATTTCGTACAATGCCGATTCATACTTCCTTTTCGGAGCCATGTACCGCTATCCGGCCGCTACCTATGCGCCGGGAACCATGCTCGATATTTACGACTGGGACAGTGGCAAATACCTTGGTAAAATCAAGCAGGCCGCCAGGACCTATTCGGTCATCGGAAACATGAACGAACACCAGGTAAGCATTGGCGAAACTACTTACGGAGGACGGGAAGAGCTGGTGGACACCACGGCTACCCTCGACTACGGAAACCTTATATACATAGGCCTGCAACGTTCGCGCACCGCCCGCGAAGCTATTAAAATAATGACCGGCCTGGTGGCCGAATACGGCTATTGCAGCGAAGGCGAATCGTTTTCCATCGCCGACCCCAACGAAGTGTGGATCTTGGAAATGATCGGCAAGGGGCCCGGCAGCAAAGGCGCCAATTGGGTAGCACGCCGCATCCCCGACGATTGTGTTTCGGCGCACGCCAACCAGGCACGCATCACCACCTTCCCCCTCAAAGACAAGGAAAATTGCCTCTACTCGAAAGATGTGATCGAATTTGCCCGTAAGAAAGGTTATTTTACCGGGAAAGACAGTGAATTCAGCTTCTCGGACGTTTACAATCCACTTGATTACCTTGGACTTCGTATTTGCGAAGCGCGCGTATGGTCGTTTTTCCGGAAAATCGACCCCGGAATGGAAAAATACATCACTTACGTGAAAGGGGAAACGAAAGAGAGGATGCCGCTGTGGATAAAACCGACCCACAAACTTACCGCCCAGGAACTGAAAGATGACATGCGCGACATGTACGAAGGCACCGAATTCGACATGAGCAAAGGGGTGGGCGCCGGACCTTTCGGCAGCAAACTGCGCCACAGCCCGCTCACTTTCAAGGTGGACAGTGTGGAATACGTCCACGAGCGACCCATTGCCACCCAGCAAACAGGATTTACCTTCGTGGCCCAAATGCGTTCGTGGCTACCCGACTACATCGGTGGGATACTATGGTTTGGGGTGGATGATGCCGCTACCGCCCTTTACGTTCCGATGTACTGCGGCATTACCGAAGTGCCCCAATGCTACGACGAACACAACGGCAGCTTGCTGGAATACTCGCCCACATCGGCTTTCTGGACCTTCAACGCGGTAGCTAATTTCGCTTACAGCAAATACTCATACATGTTACCCGATATTAAGAAAGTGCAGGCCTCGTGGGAAACGCTTTTCAACGATACCGTTCCGGTTATCGACCGTAAAGCCCTCGAAATGCCCGAAAAAGACGCCCGCGCTTTCCTGACGCGCTTCAGCGTGGAACAGGCCGAAAAATCGACGGCCGCCTGGAAAAAACTCGGCGAATACCTGCTGGTGAAATACATGGACGGCAACATCAAAAAAGAAAAGGACGGCAAGTTCCTCCAGAACGACAGGCACATCCCCCCCGGAATTATCCGCGCCGGCTATCCGCAGGAATACTACCGCATGATGGTGAAGGAAAACCCCGGTTTGAAAGTGAAAACTGCCGAAGAACTGAAAAACAGGAAGTAAAAATAAAATACAGACCGGCATTGAAAGAGTTAAAACTTCGATGTTCGACACACACATGGGAAAGGTAGCGGATGCCGATGGTCCGTTACCTTTTTTTGTTACCTGTGGTAAATGAAGTTCTGGCTTCCCAAGCCGTAATTCATATTCAAAAAAACCACTCCATACGCACCTTCAGGCTGACGGTTCGGTACAAACCCCGTTTCCCACAGGAATCCCTATACGGTTTACCCCTTCATATATTTTAAAAACCGGCCACACAATCAACTCACACCGGTTTCGTTGACAAATTTGCCCATTTCGTTGACAAATATAGCCACTTCGTTGCAAAAAAACCCCACTTCGTTGCATATCAGCCGGATCGATATTGCCGGTTTATAAACACTTATTTATATTTGTCAACGTAATATTTAAATAAAAATTACACCCTACAACCTTTTACCTATGGCTTGTATATACAGATACCGCAGCTGAAAAATCGCTTACAACCAATAGATTAATAACCCTTTACTACGAAAAGCTTAAAAATAGCGGTGGCTTTTGATGTTTCGAAACCATACTATGCAAAACCACCGGTAGATGGCAACCTACAACAAACCTACTCACCTCAAACAATGGATTGATTTTGAAAAAACCAAACCTGGACTATTGAATCAACCGATATATAACCATTTTATAAAACAAAACGATATAAAAACACGGATCGTTGGATCGTTTATCTGCTCTAAATACAACAAACAACCCTTTAAAACACTAACAAATTATGAAGCTACAAACCATTGCTGTTGCCAAACTTGGCAACGAAGACACCCACGGCATCTGTTTGGCCACCGTGCAGCTTTTCAAACCAGAATCGGCGCTGCTCGACACCACATCGCAATCGGCCCTATCGCTCCTCGAAGAGAAAACCAACGAGCTGGGCAAACAGCTCAACCGCCAGCGGGCAAACAGCCTGACCAAAGACATCAAAGCGCTGAACAAAACCACCGACAGCATTTGGAAAGAGATAAAAGCTACCCTGACGCGTACCTCCAGAAGCGTGGTGAACACCGAAAAAGCAAAGGCGGCAGCTTTGCTCACCGACTTCCTGAAACCCTACTGGGACTCCGAAACCCAATCGACCAGCACCCAAACTGCCAATTTTGCCGAAATGTTCGGGAAATACTATGCCAGCGCCGACATGCAAGCCAAAGCCACCCTTGTAGCGATAACCGAAGCCCTTGACTTACTACATACCAAAAACACCGGGATGGCCACCCTCTGGCACCAGCGGAACGACATACAGGGCAACATCAGCTCAACCCCATCGGCAAGCAACGTGAAGCGCTCGATATCGAGCACTTACAGCCGCTTCTGCCAGTCGGTCGAAAACCAGAATACCTTCGCGCCAACACCCGAACTCAATGCCTTGATAGGCAAACTCAACGAGGTACGCGCCAAATATTCAGCCCTGATAGGGGTACGCGCCGCTGCCCGCCAGCGTGTGAAGAAAGGAGATACGAAATAACCATAAGGCCCGCTTCGCCCGGATCAATCCCTGCAGAAAGGTCGAAAAAAACATATAGATCAAGAACCACGGCGGTACCCGAAAAGCCCAAGAAGAGTAGGGAGAAAAAAGTATATGAATTTATGGAAAAAAATTTAGATCGGGGATTGGACAAAAAAGTAGAAATACAAAGAAGCGATGACGCAAAAAGTAAAACTCCAAAAATGGATAAAATCAAAAGAGAGACAGAATCTAATTTAGTTAAGAATTTTTTAAAATAAAGATGATGGAAAAAAAAGCATAAGACTTTATTATTGCCAAGCACCACATTGTAAAATGAATGGAGCTTTTGTTTGTGAATCCTGTCTTGTTAAATTTGGTTCAGCTAAATATACAGGTTTGTTAGGGGCAAGTATAGAAAAATGTATGCAATGCCACAAACTATAACCAAGTAATGAATAAACATAAAAGCAGTAGCCGAAAAGCTTAAAGAGTAGGCAAATATATGTAACAAAATATTATGAAAACACTATCAAAGTTATTACTATTTTCTTTTTTCTTTTTTCTTGTAGCTTGTGACAAAACTGGCGACGAAAACGAATTGCCAAACTCTTTATCAAGTATTAAAGATGGAAAAACTCTAAGCGGAAAAATCACGAATTTCTCTGGAACCGAAATTACAAAATTAAAACTCATTGGCGAAGGAGAATGGGATGAAGAAAGCGGTGATACTAAAGATGAATTACTTGCAGAATGCAACGTTACATCCAACGGGGAGTTTTCACTCACTCTCAAAACTCCCTCCAACTCCAACTTAAAGAACATTCAGGATCTTATGGGCGGAAATTTTGAAGGGGATATTAGCGATAAAGGAGCATTTGTATCTAACTATGACTTTCTTGGAGCTATCGCTGCTTACAAAGGGGATGAAGAAATTGGATATGTATTCAGAGGGAACTCCGATATGTTTGAAGATTGGGCGCAACCTCCATTCTCGGTATCGTTGCTTATTTACAGCGACAGGAAAATCACTATAAAAGGACAAGACAGAAGTACAGAAAATGGGCATTCACATAACTGCTATTACGACTTTACATTGTATAAGGGATGGAACGAAGTAGTATGGAAAGTATTGGAATACACATCATCCAAAAGCTCGGTTTCCATATCCAACGTAAATACCGATGATATGCAGTGGAAATTTCATAGTGGATTTAACTAATATAAATAACTATTTAAAAATATAAAAGTATGAAAACACAACTCAAATTTACATTATTACTTGCATTACTAAGTGCAAGTACATTGTTAAGTGCTCAAAGTATTGAATGTTTTGTAATTGCTCCACCCGAAAAACCATTAGTAAATGTCAAGAAAATAGCAATCATGAATTTTAGCAATTTCGACAATAACACCTATTATAATAGCTATGGTGGTAGTGCATTTGTAAATTATCTGACTGCAAAATTACTTGATGAAAATCGTGGAATATATTCACTTTCTGGTGGATTATTTGGCGGTTATAAAGAAGGCAAAACTTATATCAAAAGTTCCGGAATTAATGTTTTTCAAATTGTAGAGAGGGAACAGCTTAGCAATGTATTGAGAGAGAAAAATTTTGGAACAGAAGTTACTTTAGATGACAACCAAGCTGCGGAAGTAGGTAAGGTTTTAGGTATCGATGCACTTATTACAGGTACTGTTAAGCATATTTACAATTCCAACAGGACAACGGTAAAATTAGGCGATGGATCCTCTGCTTTCAGCACAGAAAATACCTGCTCTACAGAAATCACCATGAAATTAGTGTCTGTTTCGAATGGGCAAATAATGGCAACAAAAACCTTTAAATATAACAGTAATGATAAGAAATGGGGACGAGATGAAGGGAATGTATTGGGTTTTGAGCAGTTAGCCGAATCCAATATGAAGGCAATAGCTTTAGCTACCGCAAATTATATTTCACCATCTTATAATTATTACAAAGCAGATTTTAGAAAAATCAAAACCTCTGAGTTTAAGAATAAGAATGATGATTTAAAGAAATACATTGAAAATGCCGATTTTGTAAACATATATTCAATTTACAAAGCCATTTTCGATGCAGACAATTACAATGCAGATGTTGCTTACAATCTAGCACTACTTAGTGTGATAACAGGAGATTATAAAGGAGCTGCCAACTGGGATAGAACAGCATGCGAAGTCGATTCGAAAGAATTCGGCAAAGCAAAAGAATGGGCAGACTATTGGGATAACACTGCAAATCTATTAAATAATATAGGGGTAACCATAGATAAAATTGATTTCGCATCTCAAATTAATGGAAACGCACTCGCTGCCAAGGTAAAAACCAAAGGGAATAAAAGCGATCGTTTCGAAGTGTATGAAAAACCTGATAACGGCAGTGTCGTTTTGGCTAAAGTTCCAGGAGAAACAGAATTTATTATTATCGAAAAGAACGGAAGTTTTACAAAAATTAAGCTGCTGGGTGGAAAAGAAGGATTTATAAGTAATGAAAATACAAAGAAGTAAACAGAAAACCTTACTACATTATGTTAGCTAGAACACTAAAGCTTATAACTGGAAGTATGTAGTAAAGAAAGAATTAATCGCCCAAAAAGTAAAAAAAGCCACAGCAAGTTAGCGTTTATTATCAAACGCCCTGCTGTGGCTTTTATAGCTTTTTGATAATAAGCAGAACGGTTACTGTATATTTTATTTTCATCTAAAGCCTATAAATAAAATACATGGTGAAAGTTTTTTATCGGAACTTGTTTGTTTTTGATGAAAATTGTGTAAAATTACAGATCAAAAAAATAAATTATAATTATTTGATTAGCAAATGCATAAATTTGTAGTTTTACTTTGTTTATTTGCTTTTACTGTTTTACATAATGTAATAGCAATTCCGCATGTGTCGTACAACTATGCTTCACGTTACTTCAGTACCCGCGATGGATTGGTGCAGATGCAGGTTGCATGCATTTATCAGGACAGGGATGGGTATATGTGGTTTGGTACGAAGTACGGGGCAAGCAGGTATGACGGTGTTTCATTTAAAAATTATACGGCTAAAAACGGTTTGCCAGTGGGTGAGATCGACTACATAAACGGGTGGGATGATAAAATAGTAATGATAGCTAAAAATAAGCTGGTGATACTTTATCCCAATGATAGCATTGAGAGTTATACTCTCCCTGATACTGGAGGGGCATTGGGAGTAAATTACCCTGCTTTAAGGACATTGGACAAAAATAATTTATTTATAGCAAATTCAACTAAAGGTAGAGTTGAGTTGAATAACATAAAACATTATATATTTAATCTTAAAGACAAAAAGTTCCGGATTGATAATTTTACGCGCAAAGCCGTTACATACTTTGACGATAATTACCTGATAACGCTTGACTGGATTTATAGAATAGGAAAGAATTGGGTGTTAAAACCTGTTTGCAAAATTCCGTTTCATTATGCATCGTTGGATGCGGATATGAAACGGGGAATACTGTACTTCAAAGGGGTAGATATAAATACATATAATTCTACCGAAAGAAACATTGTAAAATACGCTTTTAAAAATAATAAGCTTGTTGACAAACAGGTAATCATGCATACCGTTCAGATGACCTATAATTCGACCCGCTTACTTCCCGATGGTACGCTTGTTTACTTTGATCAAAATTGGAAATCCCATTTTTATCCGGTTCGGAATACGGATTTTGGTGTTGATTTAACCATTGTAAACGATGTTTTTGTCGATAGGGAGAATAATCTTTGGATAGCTACGGATTGCGGCGTTTATAATTTTTACAACCTCAATATAGAAGAATACCGGTTAAATTTAGCGAAATCTGATAATATTTGGTCAATTATAGAAGACAATGAGCAAAATATGTGGTTTGGCAGTTATGGTTCGGGATTATGGAGGTTGGATAATGAGTTGAGATTAAGAGAAATGAAACAACCTTTTGTTGGGTGGAAAGAACAGTATATGAACAGCCGGAAAAATAAAGCAGGTACACTGTTTTTCCCTTCGGGTTGTGGTCTGGTTAAGTTCGAACATGGCAAATTTGCCTATTCAGGAAATACTTTAGCATGTACTTCGACATATTACGATGAGGAAAATAATAATATCCTGTATTCAGGTTTTGATTTATCAAAGGAAGAACAGGGCATATACTCCGGTTTTGGGGAAAACAAGCATTTTTTCCCTGTGAAAAGAGGGCTTCCACGTGTTATATTTAAAGACAGCCGGGGACATATTTTGTTAGGTTCCGCTGGAGGCACAAGTTATTTTACAGGTGAAAGCATTGTTGAAGATACTACAAAACACGATTATAAAGGTATAATATGTATGACTGAAGACAGCAAGAAACGTTTGTGGAAAGGCACAGAAAAAGGAGTTTTTGTAGAATGTGGAAATGGCAAAGAAATCTGTTTATCACCAGGTCTTATCGACTGTCCCATATATTCAATAATGGTGTATCACAATAAATATCTATTAGCGGGAGGAATAAGGGGTTTATTTGTAATGGATATTCAAAACATCACAAACTATAATAATTTTCCAATGTGGGAAATAAGTTACGATTCCGGTTTTACCGGGTTAGAATCAGGTCAAAACGGATTTTGTGAAGATCATAACGGTGATGTTTGGCTGACAACTGCCACCTGTGTGCTTAAATTCAATCCTGAAAAATTAGTACAATCTCAGAAGCAAATTATTCCACCGATAAGGATTGCTTCCATTCATTACTCTGCTGATAATAAAAGTTGGAGAGAAATAATTGTTGATAAAGAGATTAACCTGAGTTCAAATTACAAGTTTATTCGCATTGATTACGTAGCCAATTCAATTTCGGCATCCAGATCACTCCGATTCAGATATCGGTTGAATGGACTCTCGGATCAATGGTCGGCTCCAGTACTTGCTAAATCGGTGAGCTATACCAATCTACCATACGGAAACTACCATTTTGAAGTAGAGTGTAGTCTGGATGGAAAAAAATGGTCGGTATTGGCAACCACTCCGGTTATACGGTTGTTGGCCCCTTTTTGGCTTCGTTGGTACATGGTCATCATGTATATCCTGCTGTTTATTTCCTCGGTGATACTGATAACCATCAGCATTCGGAAGAAAAAAGAAAGAAAAAGACTTGACATCATCAGTCGTTCCAAGTTAGAGAATGAGCTCCAGCTCAACACCCTTCGCTCAAAAGTGATTCCCCACTTTACGAAAAATGTGTTGAGCGCCATTGGCCAATTTGCCATGACGGATAAACTGAAAGCAAGTCATTACATAGCGGTGTTTTCAAGGTTTACGCAGCTCACGCTCTCTAATGCCGACTGCAACTATATTAGTCTGCGCGACGAAGTGGAATATATTGAAACTTATCTGGAACTTGAAAAAATGAGGTTTGGCGACCGTTTCCATTACCACATTTCGATTGATGAAAATGTTGACCCATCGACCCTTATCCCAACCATGACATTACACACTTACTGCGACAACGCTATTCGCCACGGCCTGGTACATAAAGCTGGCGATGGTGAACTTGACATCACCGTACTCCGCCAACCGGATGGAATCATCATAAAGGTGAGGGACAATGGAATAGGACGACTTAGAGCGGCCGAACTCGGAACGCACGGTAACCGGCAGGGACTAAATCTGGTACAAGCGCAAGTAGCCTTTTACAACCAGAACAACAAGCGGCACATTGTTCAGGAAATTACGGATATGGTCGATGTCAACGGAAGTCAGGCTGGAACACAGGCTGTATTGTTTGTCCCCGATGATTACCAATTCGGCTGACAGCTATTTGAATTCTCGCTGATAGAACTTGAATTTGTTACAGATCTCGTCCTTGAACTTTATCATACAGGTCAACAATACATCATTTTACTTGAAAATTAATACCTTTGGATCGCGATAGCTAAAATATTTTCAATATTTTTAAGCCATTGTTCTTTTACTTAAAAATACTTTGTTGTTGATTTAATGTAAAAAGTCGAAAACAATTTACTATTTGCATCATTTTTTATTCTATATATGTTCGAAAACAAAAAAATATTGATTGTGGATGATGAAGAACAAGCGCGTCTTTATCTGGCCAACATTGTTGGCGAACTTTACCCCGGCCTTTCCATACAGCTTGCGGCTACTCCGGCCGATGCACTTTTTATCCTGAAAAAAGAGCACATCCATACTGTGCTTCTCGACGTTGAATTGCCTGGCATGACAGGACTTGAAATGCTGTTGGAATTACGTGGCAATCAACCTGAGTTACCCGTTATTTTCATTTCGGGCTACAAACGTGTTGAATTCCTGCAACAAGCTATCCGCTTGAACGCTGTCGATTATATCGATAAGCCGGTAGATCCGAATATCCTGGATTTGGCTTTAAGAAAATCACTGCAACCAAAACCTTCCTCTACCGAGCTAAAACCAAACCAACGTTTTTGTTTGTTCACCACATCCGGCGAAATGTTTGTCGATGCCGAACAGATTGTTTTCTTTCGTTCCGATAAAAGATATTCAACGGTTTTCATGGCTGATGGTACCGTAAAAACTGTAAGGGATAACCTGGAAGGACTTGCAAAAAAACTGTCTCCCAAACATTTTTTAAGGGTAAGCAGGCAATATATTGTCAATGTAAACGCGATCCGATATGTGTCAAAATCGAACAAAGTAATAACATTAAATACAATTCCCCCTGTCCAAATAGGGAAAATATACCCTTCGGCAATTTCCGAACTTATAAATAATTTTAAGTTGTAAATTTTATTGTAACGGACAAGACCGGCTCCTTCGTTTCAAAGCAATGGGCATGCGTTCCTTTCCATCAAAACAGATGGAAACATCTCAAAACAACAATTCCGCGAACGGGATCAACAGCGCCGTCATGATGCCCATGATGCCGATGGCAAGTCCGCTGATCGCTCCTTCGAGGGCTCCCATCTCCATGGCGCGTGCGGTGCCGAGCGCGTGCGATGCCGAACCCATGGCCAACCCTTTGGCCACCTTGCTTTGGATACCCATCCGCCGCAATACAACAGGGCCAACCAATCCGCCAAATATACCGCATATCACCACAAACGCGGCGGTCAATGCCGGTATCCCTCCCGATTTTTCGGACAGGCTGATGGCAATCGGCGTGGTTACCGACTTGGGTGCCAGCGATGCCATCAATACTTTATCGGCTCCAAGAAGTTTGGCTATCAGCACCACGCTCACTATCCCCACAATGCTTCCCACAAACACCGATGTAAGGATGGAAATTACCTTTCCGCGGATGTATTCCATTTGCTCGTAAAGCACATAACCCAAAGCTACCACGCTGGGGCCGAGCATAAAATTCAGGAAGTGGGTATTCGTGTAAAACGTTTGATAACTTATCCCTGTAAATTTGAGGAAAGGAATAATGATCACCGTAGCTGTCAGGAGTGGCTGCAGCAACGACATCTTTGTTTTTTTATAAATAAAAACCCCCAACAGGTAAGCTCCCATGGCAAGCCCGAGCAGAAATATCTCGCCGGAAATATACGGTCGTAATTGATCGACAATGTTATTCATGCGGCACCTCCTCCCCTTTTGGTTTCTTTTTTTCGAACCGCTCCTGAACCAGCGCCACCGTGGTAATGGTAAGTATGGTACTTCCGGCAATGGCCAGCGTTATGGCCAGCAGCGATTTCGACAGCACACCGGCATACACCATTAAACCCACACTGGCCGGAACAAAAAACAGCGCCATGTTTTTAGTGATGGTCAGCGATACCGAACGTACATTTTCAGGGTTTAATATCTTAAAGAAAAGAGCCAGAAATAACAAAATCATCCCCAACACACTACCGGGGATAAATCCATGAACCAACTTGCTCAACAGTTCACCCAAAAAATAGAAAAGAAGAATGTAAAATGAACCTTTAATCATATTTCTAATATCCGAGGTAAAAACGATTACCTTATCGTTTAATTATCTGTTTACTTATACAAATCCTGCAGGTTCTGGTCGCCGTAAGATACCCGTGGAAGGCCGCTCCCGTCAAAAGTCTCATCTTCCGAAACCGGGATATTTTTCACTACTGCCCTGCGGATAAAGGAACAAACTTCCTTCCGGTTGTTCAGCATGGGCAAGTAACAAATTTCGTGGCCAATGCCTGAGAAACGGATCATTGTATAACTGTATCCTTTTTTCTTGAACCTTTCCGAAAGCACATCCGAGCCGAAGAGGCCGAACCAAAGCAATTGAACTTTTTTATAATTTACAATTTTATCGCCGGTGCCATGAAAAAACAATGTTGGCGCGGGAGATTTCCGGTAATCAGGCTTCCACTCGCGACTCAACACACCTCCGGCAAAGGAGATTACCCCTCCGTAACGAAAACCCGGAGGTAAAACTTTCGAACGCTTCATACCGTTGTTCAGTTCATAATCGGCCTGTAATGCCGTGATAGCTCCCGCGCTCGATCCGCTGATGACAATACGCGAAGTGTCGATATTCAACTCTCCGGCATGCCTTATCAGGTAATTGGTGGCCGAATACAAATCCTCTACCGCCATAGAAACAGACCGTAACAAATGGGGTACGATAGCCAAGCCCCGCTTTTTCACCCCTTTCATACCCAGACGATAATCGATGGCCGCTACCACGAAACCACTGTCGGCCATGGCCTTGCAAAAACCCACATTGGTCTCTTCTGTTTTCGAACCGGTAAAAAACCCGCCACCGAAAACGAAAATCAAACAAGGAGTATTCCTTTTCACCCCATCGGGAGAATAAACATCCATCGTCAGCCTGGCGGTATCTTTTACGGCATACTCGAAGTTTTGTACCGGCCGGAGCGAATGACCGGCAACAGTTGCCAGTAAAAAAACAACGAATGTAATTTGTATTTTTAACGACATAAAATCATAAAACGAAAGTAATTTATATGAAATGACCTTCTCTTAAACGTCAGTACAGAAACTTTTTGGTTTGGGTTTTAATAATCTGCTGAAAACTATACGTTTCAAACATCTAACCTGCACCAGATCAAGTAACCGTTCATAACATTAAAAGTTCAAATTTACAAAGATGAATTTTATTATAAACACGCCTTAAAGTGATTTTTCCGTTACAAAAACAATGCAAAATTATAAAAAAGCAACCGAATACCGAATTCCAACACAATTTATGCTGAATGACCCAGTCCCTGAAGCACGGTGTAGCATATTGGCACATCAGTACATCAGCAAATTAGCACATTAGATTCATTATTTCCATTAGCATATTGGCACATCAGCAAATTAGCACATTAGATTCATTATTCCCATTAGCATATTGGCACATCAGCAAATTAGCACATTAGATTCATTATTCCCATTAGCATATTGGCACATCAGCAAATTAGCACATTAGATTCATTATTCTCATTAGCATATTGGCACATCAGCAAATTAGCACATTAGATTCATTATTCCCATTAGCAACATTTCTTTTTTCGTTCTAAAAAGCCTAACTTTGTAATCTTCATCCATTTTTAGTAGTATGAAAAACACATTACGATCTGCTCCTTTGGGATAGCTTTATTTTATACATCTGTTTTCGCACGACAATTACGGGGGAAGCCACTGGCCGGCATGTTTTGCGGTTTATGCCCTGCAACAGTCCGAGTTAGGCCGACCACAATTTTATAAATGAATGATTTATGAGAACAAAACTGCTTATCGTTTTTCTGATTTTCATCTCCGTCAGCTCTTTCGCGCAATTGTGCCAGAGAAATGTGATGGATTGCCACGGAGCTTGCGGCCGCTTTACCGACAACGATAATGATGGCATTTGCGATTTTTCGCCACGCTCGGATGATGAAACCCAACATCCCGACACTACCGCGGTTGCACAGCCGGCATCGAAAAAAAAACAACTACCCGAGCGTAAAAAAGAAAAAGCGGACACCGTGGAGCAGAAAGTATCCGCCGACCTTCGAAAGTCTCCGGTTGAAAGTAATGCCATCGCTGCAACCCATACGCTTGCAGCTGACTCAGCTAAAAACCTATCCATCCCGGCTTCGAACAACAACGATAAAGAGAAACCTTATCCGTTAATTACCATTTTTATTTTAACAACCGGACTTTATTTCCTCACCTTTTTATCGGTAAAATTGGGATGGATGAAAAAATCAGTCCACCGTAAAATATGGAACACCCTGTTGCTGATCACTTTTCTGGTGTCGGGGTTACTGGGGCTGCTACTGGTGGTACAACTGAACTACGACATTCTGATGAACCGGTTTAAACCGTTCCTCACCTTGCATGTAGATTTTGGAATAGCGATGGTCGTTATTTCCATTTTTCATGTCTTCTGGCACTTGCCGTATTTCAAAACAATTTTCGGGAAAATAAAGAAATAGTTTTGAATGATCAGGAATTTCAACAAATTATCAAACCCTTTCTTATCGTACTTTCCCGGCAATTTTCCTGAGAATCTTCAACCGTTTTTCGGGCGAAGCGGAGCGCACCATCGAGATGCGGGTAACTTTCACCGGTGAAATGCCGCAATAGTTCATGGTGGCTTGTTTCACGGTATGGATATCGCTGTTGAAATAAACCGCCCTGACCCAAAAAGCGGGCGCATCACAAGTGGCAATGATTTCGCCCGACCGCCCTTTCAGCAGTTTATCCCACATCGCGCTGTTTTCGCGGTAGCGGAAAGCGAAGCCGGAAGTCATGGTCCTGTCGATAAACCCTTTGAACAAAGCCGGCACCGAGCCCCACCACATCGGGAAAATCACTACCCACCGGTTGCACCAGAGGATGTTTTCACGGGCAGCAAGCAGGTTCGGTTCCAGATCCTGTTCGTCCATCCCCTTACGCAGAATCGGGTCGAAGTGCATTTCGCCAAGCTTCTGCATCCTCACATTATGTCCCTTGGCCAAAGCCGCGTGGGAATAGGTTTCGGCAATTTGCCCGTTGAAACTGTCGCTTTCCGGATGAGCTAATAAAATGTAGATATTCATACGATAATAATTGTTTTTAAGGTCGTATAGCTTGTCCCGACTTGATGGGAGAACTCGCACTCCCGATAGCTATCGGGCATTACCTTGTGTGTAAATTATTTACATGCTCGTTTTATGTGTTGAGAATGATTTTTGTAAGAATGATCATAGCGATAAAACTCTGTTCTAAATGCATACATCTCCCCCGCATTACCATCATGTTTTAAATTTGATTTTATCGAAAATCTGGTTTTTGGGGATTATCTTTTTATATGTTCAATTAATTTTGAATTTTCAGGATCAGACATAAATGATTAGTCCTAAAAAACCTGTAACAGTTTTTTAGGACTAATCAAGTTCAGAGTTCCAGATCAACATCATGCAATTCTACCCAGGGTAAGCCTTTGATGTTCATCTGTTCCATAAACGGATCGGGATTGAATTCTTCCACGTTGTAAACGCCTGGTTTTTTCCAGAGCCCTTTCATGAACATCATGGCGCCTACCATGGCTGGTACGCCGGTGGTGTAACTTACGCCCTGAGTGCCGGTTTCCTTATAGGCAGCTTCGTGACTGCAATTGTTGTACACGTAGTATGTTTTTTCTCTTCCGTCCTTAATGCCTTTGATGCGGCATCCGATAGAAGTCCAGCCAGTATAGTTTTCGCCCAGATCACCCGGATTTGGCAACACGGCTTTCAGAAATTGAATCGGGACAATTTTTACACCATTATATTCCACTTCATCGATGCGTGCCATGCCGATATTCTGAATCACACGCAGGTGAGTTAGGTATTCCTGACCAAACGTCATCCAGAAACGGGCGCGTTTAATCGTTGGGAAATTTTTCACTAACGATTCCAGTTCTTCGTGATAAATCACATACGATTCTTTAGGTCCTATTCCAGGGTAATTCAGCGGCTTATGAATTTCGTGCGGTTCGGTTTCCACCCACTGGCCGTTTTCCCAGTATTTACCACGTTGCGACACTTCACGGATATTGATTTCAGGGTTGAAATTAGTGGCAAAAGCTTTATGATGATCGCCGGCGTTGCAATCCACAATGTCTAAGAACTGAATTTCGTCGAAATGATGTTTGGCCGCGTAGGCAGTATAAACGCTCGTAACACCCGGGTCGAAACCGCAACCCAAAATGGCGGTCAGGCCGGCTTTCTCGAACTTCTCCTTGTAGGCCCATTGCCAGCTGTATTCAAAATGAGCTTCATCTTTAGGCTCGTAGTTGGCTGTATCCAAATAGTTTACACCTGCCTCAAGACAGGCATCCATAATGGTCAGGTCCTGATACGGAAGCGCCACGTTGATGACCAATTCAGGCTTATGTTCGTTGAGAAGCGCCACCAGTTGAGGAACTACGTCGGCATCCACCTGAGCCGTTTTAATATCTACGCCGTAACGTGTTTTCACGCCGGCGGCTATCACGTCGCATTTTGACTTGGTACGACTGGCCAAAATGATTTCAGTAAAAACATCCGGATTCTGAGCCACTTTATGAACCACCACGGTTCCAACTCCTCCGGCACCGATAATCAATACTTTTCCCATTTTTATTTTATGATAAAAGAACAAAGATCAAAGAACAAGGACATTCAATGGATCAATGCTGTTGTTTTTATGTAATTAAAAAATTAATAACCTGCAAAAATACGTTTTTTTATGCAATTCCGAAAATGTAACAGATCAAGTTGCCAACTGTTCGTTTATTCAAAATCATCTATATCATCCGTGCAAATTTAAAGTTATATTTTAAATTTGCACGGATAATCGTTTTCATTTTTGATACTCTGTAGGATCAAAACCTTGGAGTGCTTCCTTGCGTTCGGTACAGGTACCACAGGTGCCGCAGTGTACTTCCCTGCCGTTGTAGCATGAGTAGGTTTTTTCGAAAGGGACGTTTATCTCTTTACCTATGAGCGCAATTTCGCGTTTGGTAAGGTGGGTAAAAGGTGCCAGAATTTCGGTATTGGTATAAGTTCCATGACTAATAGCTTGATTCATAGCTTGAATAAAATCCTCGCGGCAATCAGGATAAATAGCATGGTCGCCTGCGTGATTCGATATCAACAGGTACTTACAACCAATACTTTCGGCTATGCCAGCAGCTATACTTAACATGATACCATTGCGGAAAGGTACCACGGTCTTTTTCATATTTTCGTCTTCGTAATGGCCGTTGGGTATTTCGCCTCCCGACTGTAATAAGTCCGATACAAAACCCATTTTGTTCAAATCCATTTCAATCAACCTGTGCTCTATATCCAGCGCCTTACAATTGGAAGCGGCATACGATATTTCCCGCGCATTATGTTTCGAGCCGTAGTTGAACGATACGGCCAAACGTATGCGATCGGCATATTTGTACAAGGCCACCGAGCTATCCATGCCTCCCGAGTAGAGTATTACAATATCTTTTTCCATTTATTTCTATAATAATTCTTCTGCAAAGTTAACAAATAAATACCAACTCGCTGAATCCGACAAAACCAATGTACCGGAATGATTCATATTTTCGTAATTTTGTTTGGTTTTACTCGGTTTATAAATCAACTCATCTGTGATTTAAAGCAGAGTTGTGGTGAGTTGCAAGCCAATTTCTTATCATTTTTTGCTGATTGACCGGACATTTCGTATTTTTGCAGATATATTCCCGTACAAATGAAGAGAATGCCAGATAAAATTCAAAAATATTTACCGCCCGAATGGGTCGAACAGAAGTTTGTGCAACTTACCTGGCCGCATGAGGATACCGATTGGGCTGAAATGATAGATGAAGTGAGCGCTTGCTTTGCCCGTATCGTTGTCGAAATTTCTAAACGTGAAAAGGTACTGATCGTTTGCCAAAACGGCAACGAAGTGCTGAACTGGATAAAAAAGGGCAACCTGAAGAACATTACCCTTTTCGAAACTGAGTTGAACGATACATGGGCGAGGGATCATGGGGGAATCACTGTTTTTGAAAACGAAAGACCTGTAATTTACGATTTTACATTCAATGGTTGGGGGTTAAAATTTGCGGCTGATTTTGACAACCAGATAACCGGCCAGATGTACCGGAATAATATTTTCCCGAAAACTACGGGTTACCGGAATTGCCTGAACTTTATTCTGGAAGGTGGAAGCATTGAATCGGATGGTGAAGGAACCTTGCTTACTACTGCTGAATGTTTGCTTTCGCTGAACAGGAACAGTTTAAGTAAATCGAAAATTGAAGATCGCCTGATCCGGTATTTTGGCCTGAAACGGGTGTTGTGGTTGAATTATGGTTACCTTGAAGGAGATGATACCGATAGCCATGTGGATACATTGGCTCGTTTTTGCAGCCCGCAAAGCATTGCCTATGTAAAGTGCGACGATGAAAAAGATGTTCACTACGAAGAACTGAAAAAAATGGAAGAAGAACTGGTCTCGTTTACGACTATTGAAGGTAATCCTTACCAGTTGATTCCATTGCCCATGGCCGATCCGGTGTATGTATTCGAAGACCGTTTGCCGGCAACTTATGCTAACTTTTTAATCATAAACGGAGCAGTGTTGGTGCCTACATACAATTCGCCCAAAGACGAAATAGCCCAAAACCAATTACAAATGGCTTTCCCAGACAGAGAAATTGTCGGGATCGATTGTACGGCACTCATTAAGCAACACGGATCGCTTCATTGCGTAACAATGCAATATCCGGCCTCACCACTAAACCCTGAAGGTGAATAGGTAGAGGCTATTCAAAAAAAATTATAAATTCAGTTTCCCCCATTTTTGGGAGAGTATAGGAGGAATTTTATGAAAATTGCGTTAATTCAACAATCCAACACAGTCAATCGTGCAGAAAACGTGGCTAAACTGGAGAAAAACATACGTGCCTGCGCTGCTCAGGGCGCTGAATTGATAGTAATGCAGGAGCTGCACAACGGACTTTATTTTTGCCAAACCGAAGACCCTTCAGTTTTTGACCAAGCCGAAACTATTCCGGGTGAATCCACTGGATTTTTTGGCGCTTTGGCTAAAGAGTTGGGTGTGGTGCTTGTGCTTTCGTTGTTCGAAAGGCGTGCAGCCGGACTTTATCACAACACGTCTGTCGTACTCGAAAAAGACGGAACTATTGCCGGAAAATACCGCAAAATGCATATACCGGACGATCCTGCCTATTACGAAAAATTTTACTTCACGCCCGGCGATCTGGGTTTTGTGCCAATACAAACTTCGGTAGGGAAATTAGGTGTGCTGGTATGCTGGGATCAGTGGTATCCCGAAGCTGCGAGGCTTATGGCCATGGCGGGCGCCGAACTGCTCATTTATCCTACGGCTATCGGCTGGGAAAGCACCGACACCGACGAAGAAAAATCGCGTCAGTTAAATGCATGGATAACAGTTCAGCGGGGACATGCCGTGGCCAACGGATTACACGTGCTATCTTGTAACCGAACTGGTTTTGAAGCAGACCCCTCGGGAGCAACCAACGGCATCCTGTTTTGGGGCAATAGCTTTGTGGCTGGTCCTCAGGGCGAATTGCTGATTCAGGCATCCCATAATCAGGAAGAAAACATCGTATTGGAAATAGATATGGAACGTTCGGAAAATGTTCGACACTGGTGGCCTTTTTTCCGCGACAGGCGCATTGATGAATTTGGTGATTTGACGAAAAGATGGAGGGAGGGAGGAATGAATGATCAGAATTTATAACTAAATTTCAAAATACGATGTAAGAAAATGCAAAAAGCAGAGCAGGGAAATCCCGTTCTGCTTTTTTTGTTTTATCCGTTACAGGTTAATATTTTTCGATATGAATTTGACCTTCTTTTGTTTTACGGCTGTATTCGGCAAATCCTTTTTCACCCAGAACTTCAACCATTGTGTTGATCATTCGTGGATTTCCACAGAGGAATACATGCGTGTTACCGGCATTTAAACTCACCCCCGAAGTTGTTTCGAGCGTTCCGTTTTTCCATAAATCCTGAAAATAACTGGTTTCGCCTTTCCATGAGGTAACTTCTTTTTCGGGATGCAAAACCGTCGGAATATAAACGAAATTCGGAGCCATGTTCTGCAACAGCGAAAGTTCTGATGAGTATCCCAAATCCCAGGAGTTAGCCGCGCCATGTACTACAATCACTTTCCCTTTGCGATGGAGCGCATCGGTGCGAAGCATGCTCATATATGGAGCCAACCCTGTACCTGTTCCCAGTAAAATTAGGTGTTGGTTTTCGTCCACCTCATCGAGTGTAAATGTCCCCGTAAATTTTGTACCTACCCACAAGCGGTCGCCAATTTCGAGGGCGAACAAGCGGGGTGTAAGCTCACCTGAGTGGATCAGTGTAATGTAAAATTCGAGGTGATTTTTTGATGTGGAAGAGGAGGCGATGGAATATGCCCTTTTAATAATTTTATCGGGATCCAGATCCGTCTTATCTTTCTCGTATTCTTCCGTAGCTTCGCAACAGCGTTTGCTGGATGCGGGCAAGCCTAATCCGACAAACTGGCCGGGTTTAAAATCGGGTAACTCCCAACCATCGGGCACAACCTTGAATACTTTCATGTTGGGAGAGATTTGCGTAACCTGCGTAATAATACCGTTTAAGTTTTCCATATTTTATTTTTTAAAATTCAATTTTAATAAAAAACAACGCATACGGATGGTTTGTTCGGCATCGATAGCGGTATAAACAGAATCTATGAAAAAACGGGAACTTGCCAACGAAGGCAATGTTCCCGTTTTTTTAAAGGATTAGTCAGATTTTTCTGACTGAATATTATTTTACCGAAACGAGTTCCACTTCGAAAATAAGCGCTGAGAATGGTTTGATTGCTCCACGATCCTGCGGGCCATAAGCCAGTTCCTGCGGAACGTACAGTTTGTATTTCGATCCGGCAGGCATCAGTTTCAGGCCTTCGCCCCAACCTTTGATTACCTGGTTGAGTTTGAAGCTGATGGGTTTACCGGCTTTTTCGTTGCTGTCAAATACAGTACCATCAATCAGGGTTCCCTTGTAGTTCACTTCCACTGTGCTTGTGTCCGATGGAAGCGCTCCAGTACCTTTTTTAACCACTTCGTACTGAAGGCCGCTTGCAGTTGTTACCACACCTGCTTTTTTCTTGTTTTCAGCAAGGAATTTTTCGCCGGCTGTTTTGTTGCTGCCGAATTGTTTCGCCATTTTCTTTTCCTGCTGTTTCTGCATGGTTTTCTGGAGATATTCGGTAGCTTGCTGTTGTGTCAAACCGGTTTTTTTGTTTTTAATGCTGTTCACCAAACCCTGTTTGATCAGGTTGATATCCACTTTAAGTGTTGAATCGCCAAGTAATCCGGTTTTTTTCTGTTCTTTCAATGTTTGGCCAATTTGTTGGCCAAGGCTTTGCAAGTCGGCATATTTTTTATCTACCTTGCCCTTCATTCCATCGTTGATACCTTTGAGGAGCGAAGCGATTTTGATTCTCATCGAGTCTTTATTGGCTGAGTCTTTTGCCAGATAGAATTGTTTAATTCCATTTCCGTTGGCTAAACCGTAAGCGTAGTTCAGACTGTCGGCCTGCGATTTAAGTGACGGTAATTTGGCCTTATCGTTGCTGCAGGAAGTAAATGATAATGCAACGATAAAAATGATTGCTAAAAGTATATTTGCTTTTTTCATGTTTTTATTTTTTAGTAAACCTGCTGTTTTTTACTTGTAAGCATCGAATAAAACGTAACAGGTTTTAAAAATGGATGAATTAATAATTATTTTTTATCGGGTGCATTGGGTTGCGGATTTTCTTTTGGCGCAGGACCTTGAGGTGCTGGGCCTTGTGGATTCTGTCCGGGAGCTGCCGGATGCGCGCTCATTTTTTTCGACTGAATTTCCATCATGGTCTTGTTCAGGAATTCTTCAGCTTTTTTAGCATCCATTCCTTCTTTGAAATTAGCCAATGCGTTGACCATTCCTTGTCTTACCAGATCAGATTTGAAAACGAGTGTCGAGTCGCCGAACAAACCGTGCGATTCTTGTTTTTTGAACGCTCCGCCTATCTGAAGTCCTAATTTATACATAGCATCTCCATCAGGGCTGTTGTAAGCTTCGTCAATAGCGTTGAACAATGCTTCAATGGCTTTGTCCGACGAGTCTTTTGACATATAGAACGATTTGATACCTGTTCCGTTCGCCAGGCCCAGCGTATAGTTTACACTGTCGTTCAGAGAAGCCAGTTTTACTTCTTTGGGTTCGTATTTTTTGCACGATGCCAACACTAAAACTGTAACCAGCGTTACAAGTGTTAAAATACTTTGTTTTTTCATGTGATTGTTTTTTAATTATTAATCAGAGATTGTATTATTTTTTTGTTTTTTTTGCTGTATTTGTTTTGGTAGTAGCTTTAGCGTTGCTTTTCACCTCTTGTTTTACCTCAATGGTAGGTTTGGGATGGATAACATCAAGCAGTTCCACGTCGAAAATCAGGGTGGCGTAAGGTGGAATGACTCCTCCGGCTCCACGTTCGCCATATCCTAAGTTATAAGGTATAAACAAGCGGTATTTTGATCCTACGTTCATTAGTTGCAGTCCTTCTGTCCAACCTTTTATTACCTGGTTCAGCACAAATTTGATAGGTTCGCCACGATCTACCGAGCTATCGAACTTAGTACCATCAATCAACGTTCCGGTGTAGTGCACCTTTACCGTGTCGGTAGCTTCGGGTTTAATCCCGTTTCCCGGTGTCAGTACCTGATACTGTAATCCGGTAGGAGTGCTGTTAACACCTTCTTTTGATTTGTTTTCTTCGAGGAATTTGAGGTTAGCTTCTTTTTTTGCTTCAGTTTCTTTGCTTTGTTCTTTGGCAATGAAATCCCGAAAATATTTGTTGGCAAACTCTTGTTTGAACAAAGTGGAATCGCCTTTAAATGAAGCAACAAATCCCTGTATGATAAGGTCTTTGTTGTATTTCCCACCCGGAATGCTTTTAATATTCTTGCTGAAATCGCCACCCATGTTAACGCCGAGCGCGTAGCTCATGGAGTCCACGCTATTGGTAAAAACAGCCGTGGGTTTTGCTTCTTCTTCGTTTGTTTTTTTCTTTTTATCTTTTGCCTGAACAGAAGTTACTGCAACGGAGGCAACAAGCAGAAATAAGAGAGCTTTTTTCATAAAAATCTTATTTTTAAAATTATTTTGAACAATGATTATACAATATCAAGAAGTTCCACTTCGAAAACGAGCGCGGAGTGCGGTCCAATGTGCTGGCCGGCTCCTTGAGCGCCATAAGCGAGATCGGAAGGGATAAAAAGTTTCCATTTCGAGCCTAAAGGCATAAGTTGCAACGCTTCCACCCATCCTTTGATGACTTGTGTAACGCCAAAAGTGGCCGGCTCACCGCGCCGTACCGAACTGTCGAATACAGTTCCATCGATCAAAGTGCCGTGGTAGTGTACTTTTACCTTATCGCTTGCTTTGGGGGTTAGCCCTGTTCCTTTATGAATGATTTCGTACTGAAGTCCGCTGGGTAGGGTAACTACTTCCGAACGTTTTCCGTTTTCGGCCAAAAATGCTTTTCCTGCTTCTTTTGCATCCTTTCCGGCATTTTCCTGTAGTTCCTGAAAAAATTCGTTGATAACTGATTGTGCTTCCTGGTAACTGATTTCGGTAGGTTTGTTTTCCATTACGTCCTGAATGGCTTTGGCAAATGCTGAATAATCCAATTTTGATATTCCGCTGTTCAATAAATTGTTACCTAAGCTCATTCCTAACGCGTAACTGATTTTCTCCATTCTTTCTTTTTTTTGTCTGTAATGAAATTTTTAATTTTTAAGTAAAATAAAAAGCGTCTGCAAAGATAGCTGATTTAATGGATTATAGCATGTTAATTATTTAAAAATTCATCGGGCGGTAACCACGATGGGTATTTTCAACTCTTTGTGAACTCCATTGTTAATGTTAAGAATCTCAATATAAACCATGTAAATGCCAATATCGGCTATATTGTTTTTCGATGTTTTACCGTCCCAGGCAAAGAATCCGTCTGCCCCCAGCAAAAAATTCGAGGCAATCTGGCTTACTTTTTCTCCCGCACCGTTAAAAATTATCATTTTCGCAACTGTCCAGCCGCTTTCGGCCGTGTGATACCTGATAAAACAAACATCGTTATAACCATCGTTGTCGGGCGAAAAAGCTTCGGGATCGATAGTAAATATTTTATCCACAGCGTTGTCGTTTACCACATCGCGGTATTGTGAATTTTTATAACCCGGAGTCCCGTAATAAACCTCGGATGCCGCCGAGTGCCACGATGATGGGTTGATGGCCGGCAATTCAGGGTTAATCTTCTCAAGAGATACGTTTCTATCATTTTTTATCAATACAAAATGCCATTTTTCGGAATAGGCTATCTCATCATAAATAGTATCTCTGGTTGAATTAGTTAGGATAACCGAAGCGCTGTCGTTGTTCAGTGAGTTCCATTTTGAAGTTGACAAAACAGTTGCTGTATCGGGGGTGTGGTAGTGTTTGATAATTTTTCCGGCATCCAGGGTAAGTGCCAGGTAGTGGTGAGGTAAAATCATCGCCGGCTGAGGAATGGCAAATCCGCTGTTGAGCGAACCATCCGTTTTCCGGGTAGTTACAATCAACCCTCCCAAATCAATTAATTTGTCAGATGTATTCGCTATTTCCACATATTCTTCGTTGTCGTCCGATGCATTGGGCATTATTTCGTTCCAAACAATATCGCCTATAACCGGATGTTCGGTGATCCCAAATGTTCTGACTTTGTCTTCGAGCGAATTCCCTGATCTGTCTTTTATCCCTTCCGAGGTAAGTTCATAAACGATTCCTCTTTCAAATTCGACACCGAAAGTGAGGATGGTGGATGTTTTATCAGCGGCAATTTCTACGGCGCTTGCGGTTCCTATGCCATTGTTTACTGTGAAAATGGCATCCGAAAAATCGATAGGTTCCGAAAAATTTAGCTGAATTCTATTGGGTGGAAGTAATGTGAAGGATGTGATTTGCGGTGGAGTGTTGTCAGTCGCTTTTTCGCCGGTAACGCTAATGTCATCGAAAAAAAAATCTGATCCGGTAGTGGATGTGTTCGAATAGAGCAACCCGAAATATCCGCTTTGCGTGAAGGTATTGTTCTGGACAGAGCCTTCGGTAACAAATTCCGTTTCGGCAGGCAGCTTGCTGTACAGTGTAAAATTCCCTGAGACGTCGCGCGTAACCTTTATCACAATGTCCACGGGGTTACCATCGGTACGTTTGTCCACCCCATCAATAATTTTGGTTTTAGTAGTTCCTTTTTGTTGAAAAAGAGATACTTCATCGTTGGTTCCACCTACCTGAACGTAGTAACCGTTGCAGCCGGATGTTACATCTGCCTTATCTGAAACAATATACACGGCGGCATAATTAGAGGCTGATGTAGTGTAAGTTACCCTGATCCGACATTGCCAAACGGCATTGTCGATGGCCTCGGAAGGTGTAAAAAGATACGATACGGAAGCGGATGTGGCTGACGATTGAAGTTCGAGCGATGAATTGACAATAAAATTTGTTGTGATCCCCGTCCATGCAGGATTTTCGGTAAAATTGCCATCCGAAAAGGATTCGCTTACCTGAGCAAATAAGTAAGCGGGCAGAAAAATGATAAAAATCAACAGTGTTTTTTTCATAAGGCTATAAAATTAGGTGTAAATGAATTACCTTTGCAAAACTTTTTGGTTTGGATTATCTTGCAATTATCTTGCAAATATAAATGATTTTTTCAAACCAAAATATTATCAATAAATTAATTTTAAACAAACAAAACAATGAGAGTAGCTATTGTGGGTGCCAGTGGTGCCGTAGGACAAGAATTTTTGCGTGTTTTAGCCGAACGCAACTTCCCATTGACTGAACTGAGTTTGTTTGGTTCGTCGCGAAGTGCAGGAAGTGTTTACGAATTTGGTGGTAAAAAGTTAACCGTCAAAGAGCTTAAACATGGCGACGACTTTAAAGGTATCGATTTGGCTTTCACCTCTGCCGGGGCAGGCATTTCGAAAGAATTTGCCGCCGACATTACTAAATATGGTGCTATAATGATTGATAACTCGAGCGCTTTCCGTATGGAAGAAGATATTCCGCTTGTAGTTCCCGAAGTAAACGCCCCGGATGCTAAAGTTCGTCCGCGCGGAATTATAGCCAACCCTAACTGCACCACCATTCAGATGGTAGTTGCGTTGAAGGCCATTGAAAGCCTGTCGCACATCAAACGGGTGCATGTATCCACTTATCAGGCCGCCAGTGGCGCTGGAGCCGCGGCAATGGATGAGCTGGCGCTTCAATACAAGCAAATTGCAAGTGGCGAACCTGTTACAGTAAGCAAATTTGCTTATCAGCTGGCATACAACCTGATTCCTCAGGTAGATGTATTCACCGATAACGGTTACACCAAAGAGGAGATGAAAATGTACAACGAAACACGGAAAATCATGCATTCGGATGTGGAAGTAAGTGCTACCTGCGTACGTGTCCCGGCGCTCAGGGCTCATTCCGAATCGGTTTGGGCTGAAACCGAATGTCCTATCAGCGTGGAAGAGGCGCGTGCCGCTTTCGAAAAAGCCGAAGGAGTTGTGGTGATTGATAATCCGGCCGAAAAACAGTACCCGATGCCTTTGTTCCTCTCGGGAAAAGATCCGGTTCACGTAGGCCGTATCCGTAAAGATCTTTCGAATCCCAATGGTATCACTTTCTGGTGTGTGAGCGACCAGATTAAAAAAGGGGCAGCCCTCAATGCCGTGCAGATAGCCGAGTATCTTATTGCAGAAGGCGATTTGAAATAAGAGGTTCATATAAAAATACTGACATGAATGGCAGCCGGCGAAAAATCCGACTGCCATTTTTTTGTACCCCGAAAACAGCTCGGATTCTGTTAAACTTTCTAAAATCAATACTATAATCCAGGAAATCTTGTTTTTTATACAGAAAGAGTTCTTTAGTTACATTTTTTGGAATATATTTTGTTAAATAAATTAGCGAAGATTAAACTATTGACATATATAGTTGTCTTAATTTTATTGAAACGAAATAAATTACGGTGAAAATGCCGTGGGGAGAATGAATATTCCCCGTTAAGAGAATAAAAGTTTGTACTCTATAAAATTTAAATGGTATGAAGGTGTTTAAAATCCCGTTGTTAAGTTTTGCTATCGTGCTGGCTGCTTTTTTTACTTCCTGTAAATCCGACGAAACCACAGATGCCGATGCCCTGACATCCACCGCCCAGTATGAGGTGAAAACGGCGGGCATGAGCGATGAAATTGTCATCGAAACAGATGATTATATAAATAATGTTCAACGGGCAGGTTTCTCGGCCGCACCGTCCATCAACAAAAAAGATACTTTCCCTATAGTTACCGTGGACAAACCTGATACCCTTAATTTCCCGAAAACAATTACCATTGATTTTGGTACAACAGGTGTAGTAACCAAAAGAGGAAATTCACTGAAAGGTAAAATCATAGTGGTACTTACCGGAAAAATGAACATTATAGGAAGTACCCGGTCCGTATCTTTCAATGGTTTTTCTATCAACAACAATGTGGTAGAAGGGACAAAAACCGTGATATTCAGTGGATACACTGATGATATGCATCCTTACTGGACTATAAATTCGAATTTGGTAGTTACATTCACCGATGGACAGGTGTTTACATGGAATTCGCAGCGTATTCGCGAAAGAATTTCGGACAACAATACTCCCCTGCGATTTTGGGATGATAAATATGCCATTACCGGTTCGGCCTATGGTACCGATAAGGATGGAGATGATTACAGTATCCTGATTGATGGAAACAATCCGCTGATATTGGATGGTGGTTACCCGTTTTTTGTAAAAGGTACGATGACTGTTACTATTGGTAAACGAAACTTAATTATCGATTATGGTGATGGGGCAAAAGACAACAAGGCGACGGTAACCGTCGGTGGTGTTACAAAGGAAATAAATATGGGTCGATAAAACAATTGGTGATCAAAATATACATAAAAAAACTACTGAGATTTCTTTCAGTAGTTTTTTTTTGGCGGGTCAGTCATCGTTCAGCAAGTCGGGTCGCAATTGTCGGGTTCGTTCTACCGATTGGTCGTGCAACCACTTTTCGATGTTGGCCTGATGGCCCGAGAGAAGGATATCAGGGACTTTCCAACCGTTGTATTCGGCAGGACGGGTATAAACCGGTGGTGCCAGCAGGTTGTCCTGGAACGAGTCTGATAAGGCTGATGTTTCATCGCCTATGGCGCCGGGCAGCAGGCGAACAATGGCATCAGTCATTATGGCAGCGGGCAGTTCGCCACCCGTCAGTACATAATCACCAATGGTTAACTCTTTGGTAATAAAGTGTTCGCGTATCCGGTGGTCAATTCCCTTGTAGTGTCCGCACAATATCATCAGATTGTTACACAAAGAGTAACGGTTGGCTGTTTTCTGGTTGAATTTTTCCCCATCGGGCGAGGTGTAAATAATTTCATCATATTCCCGTTCCGACTTCAGGAGCGAGATGACCTTGTCGATCGGTTCTATCTGTAACACCATTCCCGCGCTGAATCCAAAGGCATAGTCGTCCACCCGCCGGTGTTTGTCCTGCGTGTAGTCCCTTAAATTATGAACGTGAATTTCCACCAGTCCTTTATCTCTGGCGCGTTTCACTATGGAGTAATTCAGCGGACTCTCGAGTAATTCCGGTACGGCTGTTATGATGTCAATACGCACAATAATCGGTTTTAATCAATAATCAGGTAATATTCAGATTTCACGGATCAACTCTTTCATGATCAAAGTCATGAGTGGTTGTACGGAATTTCCAATTTCCTGCACTTCCTCATGTGTTACTTCAATAATTTTTCCGGGTACACCCAGATCGGTAATGATGGAAATACCGAAAACCTTCATCCCTGAATGGTTGGCCACGATTACCTCGGGAACCGTACTCATTCCTACGGCATCGCCACCAATAATCCGGAAGTATTTGTATTCCGATGGGGTTTCGAAAGTCGGGCCGGTAGTTCCCACATACACGCCTTCCACCACCCTGATGTTGTTGCGTTTGGCTATTTCTTTGGCTTTCCGTACAAGTTCTTTGTCGTAAGCTTCGCTCATGTCGGGGAAACGGGGTCCCAGTTCCTTGAAGTTTTTCCCGCGCAGCGGATGTTCAGGGAAAAGGTTGATATGGTCGGTAATGATCATCAGGTCGCCGATTTCAAAATCAGGATTCATTCCTCCCGATGCGTTCGACACCAGTAAAAAGTCAATATCCAGCGCTTTCATTACCCTTACCGGAAATGTTACGGCTTTCATGTCGTATCCTTCGTAATAATGGAAACGGCCCTGCATGGCCAGCACTTCTATTCCGCCCAGTTTTCCAAGAATGAGTTTCCCACTGTGCCCTTCGACGGTAGATAGGGGAAAATTCGGAATGGTTTCGTACGGTATTTCAGTTTTGTCGGTGATCTGAGTAACCAGATTTCCGAGGCCTGTGCCCAATATAATTCCCACTTTGGGCTGAGTGGTTATTTTCGACCGCAGGTAGTCAGCGGTTTCTTTGATTTTTTCTAACATAGTTTTTAATTTTATCTATAAAAATGTTTTGCCCGTTATTCAGTATCGAAACTGTAATCGGGAGAGCAAAGATATATTTTTTTAATGAATCGGGAAATTGATGATCCGAAAATAGTCGGGCCGCGTCTTTTTCCGTTACTACAATCGCTTTGTTTTCTGCTTTTATGTTTCCAAACTTTGAAGCAATTTTTTCATAATCCTTAACATTGAAATGATGATGGTCGGCGTAGGATAAAACATTGGTATTCCATTCTTTTTCTTTAAAATACCGGATGATGGATGAGTTAGATACAATGCCGGTAACCAACAGTATATCGGTGATTTTTGTTATATCCACATCGGATGCCTGAAAAACGGGTTTCAGGTTCTGATAAGTGTATGTCGAAAAAAACAACTGCTGATGAGGTTTCGGATCTATTTTCCCGGAAATGATATCCATGTTCTCAACCGAAATATCTTCAGGGCATTTTGTTACAACAATAATATCAGCCCTGCGGTAGCCTCGGCTGCTCTCCCTCAGCCGTCCGGCTGGCAGCAGGCAGTCGTCGGTAAACAAACGGTCGAAAGCGGTAAGCAGAATATTGAGCCCCGGCTTCACATAACGATGCTGAAAGGCATCATCGAGAAGGATAACATCGGTTTCAGGACGTACATCTAGCAGTGTTTTAATTCCATGTACCCTTTTTTCATCAACCGCTACGGCTATATCGCTGTTTTTATTGTAAATCTGGAAAGGCTCATCGCCAATGGTGGCGGCTGTGGCATTCTCATCGGCCAGAACAAACCCTTTCGTTTTTCTTTTATATCCGCGACTCAATACAGCCGTGGCGAAGTGGAATTTTAAAAACGAAATAATAAACTCGGTATGAGGGGTTTTGCCGGTTCCACCCACTGCCAGATTGCCTACAGAGATGACCGGTATGCTGAATTGTTCGGACTTGATTAACCCCGAATCGAAGAACCTGTTTCGGAAAAATGTGATGAGGAAATAGATTCCCGAAAATGGCAATAATAATATTTTAAGAAATTTGTTTTTCAATTTTACCAACAGATTTACGGCACCGGATCGTAACCGCTTCCACCCCATGGATGACAACTGGATATTCGTTTCACCGACAGCCACCCCCCTTTGAAAATACCATGTTTCCGAATGGCTTCGATGGTATATTGGGAGCAAGTGGGAGTATAACGGCAGCGAGCCGGAAACAGTGGCGAAATGCTGTATTTGTAAAAATAAACCGGCAACAGAAACAACCATCTGACAGCTGTTTGCAACGCATTCGTATGTTTGTTGTTTGTATTCATTTTTTGTTGTCCTAAGTTATTTCACATCCGATTTTATCAAGAGCCGCTTTCAGTTTTCGCTCAATAAGGCCGTAGGCGGCTTCGGTATCGGCAACGTACTGAAACGCGATCGAAACGAAAGTATTAGCATCTGAGGCTTTATCGAAAAGTTCGTGTTTGTTCAGCCTGTATGCTTCACGCATCAATCTTTTGATGCGGTTGCGGTGAACAGCCCTTTTGAACTTCTTTTTCGGAACGCTTACCAGCACTTGTACCGCGGGTTGTTTGTTGCCGCCGTCAATGGTTGAGGTTTCATTTTCCAACAGATAAACCACCCTTATCGGATAAACTATAAAAGCGTTTCCGTTTGTAAAAAGCCGGTCAATTTGTTTTTCGCTTTTCAGGTGTTCCTGTTTCGGAAATTTGTTTGGGGTTCTTTCCATTACTCGGTAAAAAATTATCCCAAAAGTAAAGAAAATCTTCGATACTTTCGGGATAACAGATATTTTATTCTAAATTTGGCTCTTTCTTACTTTTTGTTTTTCTTAAGAAGGTCTTTCAGGAAACTGTCCAAAGCCATTGTCATCGAAGGTAAACCCGGTTGCGGGGCTTCCAGGTCAAGTCTCAATCCGGCATCTTTAACCGCTTGCGCAGTTGCGGGTCCAAATGAACATATCTGAATTTCGCCTTGTTGAAAATGGGGGAAGTTTTTCATCAAGGAAGCGATCCCCACCGGGCTGAAGAATATCAACATGTCGTAGTTGAACTCTTCCTCGCTGCCAAAATTATTACTTACCGTGCGATACATAACCGCCTTGTTGTAAAATATCTTCGCGCCGTCGAGAATGGCCAGAGTGTCTTCATTCTGAACATTGGAAGTAACAAAAAGGAACTTCTCTTCAGCATGCTTGTTCAGCACCGTAACTAAATCGGGAAATTTGCCGGTGGGGCTGAAAAAGACCTTGCGTTTCCGGTATTGAATGTAGCGTTGCAGGTACAAAGCCACTGTTTCCGAAACACAGAAATACTTCATGGTTTCGGGGATGGTTACCCTCATTTCTTCACATAAACGGAAAAAATGATCGATGCCATGACGCGCGTTGAAAATAATAGCGGTATGGTCGGTTACCGAAATTCGCTGAGTCCTGAATTCTTTTGCCGAAATAGGTTCAACTTTAATGAACGGACGAAAATCAATTTTAACACCGTATCTCTCGCTTATGTCGTAGTAAGGCGATTTTTCTGTCGTAGGCTGCGGCTGCGAGACTAATATCTTTTTAATTTTCAAAGCTGTAATTATATAATATTCGACTTTTTATATGATCAAACCATAAAGATGGAATAACCCAATTAATGGTAAAATTTCGAGGGTGCAAAGATACAACATTATGTAAAAAAAACTGATAAATTTTTGAAAAAAAATTTGAAAAATTTTTATTATAATCATGTTGGCTGCTGCTATACAGAGTAATATGGCTGCTATCCCGGCAATGGGATAAGCCGCTCCGAATGAATAAATCTGGATGATAAGCAATGGGAAAAGGGTGATGCCCAGAAAAGAAATTACATCAAAATAACTTTCTTTAGCAATTTTGGTGGTTGACCTGTCGAAAAAAACATATCCGATCACATCCATTAATAACGATTTTACAAAAATAAAGAGAACTGTTGTTCCAAAAATTTTTATAAACGTGGTGAAATTGAAGTTATTCCCGGGGACGTAGAGTAAAAAATAGATGTATAGCGAAATGGCGCCGATAGCGAATATCACAAAAAAGCTACGGTAACGGGAGTCGAAAACAGTGCTTTTACTGAAAATACTTGAGCGTTTTTTCAGTTGGAAATAGTTTTTAATAGATTCGAAAATAAAACTACCCGAACGTGAAGCTGCCCAGATAAACAGTGCGAATAATATTAATATATAACAAAATACCCACGATTCGCTTTTGGGGCTCGAAGGTAGCGGTTGTCCCGGTTTCCCCTTCGGTACCACAATAACCGTTTTCTTTACTTTACTTTTCCTGATGGAGTCGGCACGTTGAATAGAATCAGCCCGAAAAACGGAGTCGGCTTTGTGAATAGAGTCGGTTCGTAAAACAGAATCGTTCCGAAGTTGTTCGTACTTCGGATGCTCCTTTGCTTTATGAATTTTTTTAACAGCAAGGTTTTCTGTGTGTTGCTTCAGCGAGTCGGTTTGTTGCATCTACAGGAATTTATATTGCAGCAAATTTGCGTTCATTTTTATCCCAGTGAGGGGCGGTGGCAATAGCCGGAAGCACTTCCTCGGGGTTTTCCACCACTTGCCACATGCCAAGGTGTTTTTCCCGCATGAAATTTTCGGCAGCAGCTTTGTCCAGCATTTCAAGCAATGGATCAAAATATCCATCGGTGTTGAGAATAATGATGGGCCGGGTAAAGAGCCCAAGTTGTTTCCATGTGATTACCTCAAGAAGTTCTTCAAGGGTGCCGCAGCCGCCTGGCAACGCTACAGCCGCATCGGACATCATGGCCATTTTTTGTTTCCGTTCGTGCATTGTTTCTACCAGTATCAGTTCATCCAGTTCGGTGTGGTTCCATTCGGCTTCGCACATGAAGCGGGGAATCACGCCCGTTACTTTTCCTCCGGCATTCATTACACTATCGGCCAGCGCTCCCATCAGGCCCATGTTTCCACCTCCGTAAACAAGCTTAACTCCGTTGGTGGCAAAGATTTTACCCAACTCTTCGGCCGCCTTGAAATAGGATGTTTTTACTTTCGAACTCGATGCACAATATACACAAACCGTTGCCATAAACATACTGAATGAAATTCACTGCAAAATTACAGAAATCTTTTGTATATTTGATGTTTTAAAAAACAGATAAAACATAAATGATACTGATAACAGGAGCTACCGGGCTTGTAGGCGGACATTTGATTCGCCGTTTGCTACAAACTACTGGCAGGGTGGTGGCTCTTCGACGCGCATCGGCTGATACCGGGGCGCTTGAAACCATTTTCCGCTTTTATGGCGATGACCCCCATGATTACCTTAAAAAGATCGAATGGCGAACAGGTGATGTTCTTGATGCCGATTCGCTGAATGTTGCTTTCGAAGGAATTTCCGAAGTGTATCATTGCGCCGCGTCAGTAGGATTTGGAATGGGCGCTGCGGTAATTCGTCCGAATGTGGAAGGTACCCGGAACATGGTGCAGGCGGCTTTGAAAGCAAAGGTAAAGAAATTCTGCTTCGTCAGCTCCATAGCATCGCTTGGACAGCCGGAGATGGGCAATGGTATAGTTACCGAAACTTGTCAGTGGAACGATAAACCGGATGTTTCGTATTACTCTCAGAGTAAATATTTATCGGAAATGGAAGTGATGAAAGGGGTAGAAATGGGATTACCCGCCATCATTGTCAATCCGGGCATTATCCTTGGCGTATCGGGCAAACGCTCGGGCAGTTCCGAATTGTTTTACCGGACGAAACGGGGGTTTTGGTTTTATGCCAATGGGGGATCGGGTTACGTGGATGTCCGGGATGTAGCGTTGTGCATGACCACGTTGATGGAGCAGGAATGTTTCGGCGAAAGGTTTATTTTGGTAAGCGAAAACGTGGATAATAAAACACTGCTGGGACTAATTGCCAATGGCCATGGCAACAGAAGTCCATTTATTTTGCTTAGCGATAAGTTCCTGTTGGTTGCGGGAGCCGTTGTGGAGTTTTTAGCACGTCTCGCAGGTCGTGAAGCGCCTTTCAGCCGAAGTTACGCGCGGGTGTTGACACATTTTCAACGTTACTCGAATGAAAAAATCATCAACCGAACCGGCGTCGTTTTTATCCCGATCGAAAAAACAATCGGCGATATTTTAAAAGGTTCTCATTGGGCATTGTAAAAATTGCTTTTACAAACGATTAAGTATGTGGAATAAAATAATACCATAAATTTTTGATACTCCACTCAGCGAAGTTCCTTTCCTCAGGAGTCCTGATAGCGATGAGGGATGAGGGAGAAGCAATATCTTGAAATACAATATTTATTTGTAATAACTTAAGGTACAGCTTATATTTATAAATTAATGAATTTTTTTTCTTTTCCATAGGATTTTTTTGTCTCGAATTTGTTATAAAACAGTTGGAGTTGAATTTAACTTTTATTTAACCGAATTTAAATACATGTAAAAATTAAGAAAATGAGTAAAGTTCTTGTTTTAGGCGCGGGAATTGCCGGCCATACGGCAGCTCTTATCGCGAAAAGGAAACTGGGGAAAAAGCATGATGTGATCGTCGTAAGTCCCAACAGTAATTATCAGTGGATTCCTTCGAATATCTGGGTTGGTATGGGATTAATGAAACCCGACCAGGTGAAATTTGAATTAGCCCCTGTGTACAAACGCTTGGGTGTTGAATTCAGGCAAGCTGCGGCAGTTTCGATACATCCCGAAGGGGATGAACGAACTGAAAAGGGATATGTAACTATCAGGTACGTGGCTCCAGGGGATAAAGAAAAGGAAGAAAACATCGATTACGATTTTCTGATTAACGCCACTGGGCCTAAGTTGAACTTTGCCGCCACCGAAGGGCTTGGCCCCGAAAAATTTACCAATTCGGTTTGTACTTATCAACATGCTGCTCAGGCATGGGAGCATTTGAAAACATGTTTTCAGAAAATGGAACGGGGGGAAAAGCAGCGCATACTTGTGGGCACCGGGCACCCTATGGCAACCTGTCAGGGAGCCGCTTTTGAATACTCGCTTAATGTAGCTTTCGAAATTAAAAAAAGGAAACTGGATCAGTTTGCCGAAATTATTTGGATTTCAAACGAATATGAATTGGGCGATTTCGGAATGGGAGGCGCTTATGTGAAACGGGGTGGCTATATAACTCCAACTAAAATTTTCGCCGAATCAATTTTCAAGGAATACAACATCCGCTGGATAGTGGGAGCGGGAGTGAAAAAAGTGGAGAAGAATCTGGTACACTACGAAACTCTGGATGGTGAGTCGCACACGTTGGATTTTGATTTTGCCATGCTGATACCCGGATTTGCCGGAGCCGGAATGAAAGCTTTCAACAAGAGAAACGAAGACATCTCCTCGACGGTGTTTGCCGCCAACGGTATGATGAAGGTGGATGCCGATTACAATCCGAAACCTTACGAGGAGTGGTCGGCCAACGATTGGCCTGTTATTTACCAATCTCCTTTTTACGATAACGTTTATGCCGCAGGAATAGCTTTTGCTCCTCCCCATCCCATATCGAAACCAATGGTCAGCAAAAACGGAACCCCCATCTATCCCACACCTCCCCGTACCGGAATGCCCTCGGGTGTAATTGGAAGGATTGTGGCCGAGAATATTGCAGAAAGAATAAAAACAGGTACTAACGAACATCGGCACAAGGCTTCGATGGCTTGCATGGGCGCCGCTTGTATCATTTCCTCGGGGTACGGAATCACCCGGGGACAGGCTGCGGTAATGACCGTGAACCCTATAGTCCCCGATTGGGATAAATACCCTAAATGGGGAAGGAATATCAACGATACCGTAGGTGAAATTGGTATTGCCGGACACTGGATGAAGTTATTTATGCATTATATGTTTTTGTATAAGGCTAAAGCTCTTCCTTTTTGGTGGCTGATTCCCGAATAAAGCATCTAAAAAACAAAACCCAAACATAATGAAATAGGCATAGTTTTGTAAATCTGCTGCTGCTTGGAAGAATAAGCGATTTACGCGTTACATGCCAATTAAAAATCAATTATCATCACATGAAACGAGCATGTAAATACTTTACAGCCAAGATAATGATAATATTAGCATGCGAGTTCTCCCGTCAAGTCGGGACAAGCTTTACACCATTAAAAAAAACAATTATTACCGTATGAAAACAGATATTGAAAAAACAATTCCTTATAGCGAAATGTCCTATGCCACTTTGCCAACAAGTAAAACCAAATTCTGGCGGCATTTCGTCCCGTTGCAAATCATTCGTTTTTTTGTTCTGAATCTGAAAATAATGAAAATTGTTGTTGGAGGACATTCTTAAAACAACAATAATTTGAAATTAACCTGAATCCCGGATAAGAAATATTTAAAAAGGTTAGCGTAGTTGAATAATTATTGCTATATTTATAGTTGAAAATCAAATAAATAAGCAATAAAAAGTGGGTTATTCTAATCGTGTCCTGTCGCATATATTTATTCAATGAGCAAGGAATGGCGCTGGTTCGTGGAATTTTTGGAATTCCACCTAAGAATATTATATCCATAGAATTCGGGATTGTATTCCAGATTTAAAAATCCGTAGAATAAAGTTACGGCAGGGTTCCAAAATCCGCCAACCAATACGGAATTTACGGCTATTAAAGAGCATATCCGGAAGGATGAAGTAGGTGTTTTAGTAAAATTTGTTTATATTGTGTCATACAGCTCTGATTTAAAAAGCTTAATGGCTATGTTTAATTACTCAAGTTATGAAGCAGCTCAGCCATTTTCGTTGTTCAAGTATTAATAAAATAGTCCGGACGTTAGTAGTACTAATGGTTCCTTTTATAGGATATTCCTGTAAATACACTTTATGTTATCAATCCAGGTATCTTTCGGATAGTTTCGAAAACAAAGGCATCGGACTGGATTCATTGATTAATGTCAATGGATTATATATTCATAATGATTGATTATTAATTAGTTAAAACAAAAACAGTGAATCTCAAGGTCTCGCGCAAAAAAATAGTGATTCAACCTCAATTTTGGTTCAATCTTTCGGAATTTCAGCAGCAAATATTCTGGTTTTTTGTAGTTTGACCTGTTGGTTGCGAGTGAATGGGGTATTACACGTATGTGCCGTTGTTTGTCGATAGTAGTGTGTACGTTCCGTAAAACTCTTGTCAAAATCTTTAAATTTATTTTAAAATGGGATAAGATTAACATCGATTATATACATTTGCATTCAAAAATGATTATAGTTTTTCGTTCAATACAAAAATGTCAATGGAAAAGCTCTTTTTATTTCTCGGACAGTTTCTGAATCTGACGGATGCTCTTCGGGAAGCCCTGCTTTCAAAAATATATATTCAAAAGGTAAAAAAAGGAGATGTAATTGTTTCGGAAGGTAAAGTATGTAATCAGTTGTTTTTTATCAGAAAAGGATTCCTTCGGGGATACCATTGTGAAAATGGCAAAGAAATAACTACCTGGTTTGGCTTTGAGAATGATTTTGCAACATCAACTTATTCTTTTATTTCCCGTAAAACAGGTCTTGAAAACATAGAGGCTGTTGAAGACAGCACGCTGTACGTTATATCTCATCGGGATTTAACAGAGATTTATCAAAATTTTCCTGAGTTTAATTATGTTGGCAGGCTACTTACCGAACGATATTATGTTGATCTGATGGAGCGGACTCTCCTGCTTCAATATCAATCGGCTGGAGAAAACTACCGGCAGTTTGTTGAAACACACCCGCATATTCTAATGAGAGCCTGTTTAGGTCATATTGCATCGTATCTTGGCATATCACAAGAGACACTGAGCCGTATCCGGGCAAAAAAAATGCCTTAACGTTGTTTTTTTTTGACTTTTATCAAAATCCATGTAGTATATTAATGCGAATTTTGTATTTTATAAAAGAGACTTTGTACAAGGGAAAAATAAAATACTGATGTGCTAAATACAATGTGGCAGGCAAATGGATGATCTTAATAACTATTCAGGTAACTTCTACATATGAAAGCAGGATCCTTTCTTTGCCATATCCAAGAGAAAAATATTATCCTTGTTGCTTTATGTTTGTTTTGTGCCGATATTTTGTTTTTTTATTGATCGTATGAGCTATTCCGTATTGAAAGATAGGGAAATCCAATGGTTGTGTTTTATGAATCTTATGTTATTTAATTACTTACTATTTAAAAAATGAAGAGAGCTGAATCAACTGATAAAAAAACAGTTGTCGATATTCTGACGAGATCTTTTGTTAATGATCCTCACATCAATTTTTTGCTGGAAAAATCTAAAAACAAAAATAAGATGAGAATTATTATGGAGTATGTTTTTGAAGAGTCATTCAATAAAGGAGAAATTTATATAACAGATGACGATTCCGCTGTCGCGTTATGGAACACATCGGCAAAGGAAAAAATAAATCTGAAATATATTTACCGGAACCTCTCCTTTTTGTTTCAAATAGGAATCCAATCTACAATGCGTATCCTGAAAACAGATAAGCTGGTAAACATGAGCCACACTCAAAAGGAACAATTTGCCCAGCTTTATACCATCGGGGTCCTTCCCGAAAGCCGGGGAAAAGGATATGCCCGTAAAATGATTGAGTTTATGGAAGATAATCTTCGGAAAACCAGGGCTACAATATATCTTGAAACCGCAAACATTACGAATATAGGCATTTATAATAAGATAGGATTTCACACCTTTCAGGTGATCCGGGTTGATGGGCACAAATTATTTTGCATGAAAAAAGATTTTGAGTAGGTTGTTTCTTCGGACGGCGACAGGCCGATGTAAGTTCTGATTGTTTTTCGAATATCTTCAGGGTGGGCTGATCAAAAGAAAACGTAAATGTCAACCCTTTTTCTTCATAATAAAAAATGGGTGTGATTTTGACTCACACCCAACAGTTTTATCCTTTCCTCCTTTCGTTCGGGAACAGGAGTCCCGAGCAACAGAAAAACAAGGATCCGACAATTGTTCGCTAAACAGAACAGCGAACACCGTCATCGCTTTAAACAACACAAAACATTAACAACCATTAGAATAAGTTTCGCCATAAAAATAGGCAATACCGTTATCGTTTATCCGGTTTATCCGGAATAATATATTCAACAAAAGCTTCCATGGCTTCGTACGAAGCCAGCCCCAAACGGGTATAAAGGTTAGCCGTCGTTTGGTTTCTCTCTTCGGCGCGCTGCCAAAACAGCCGTTCGTCGTTGCCAAGAAACGGCGCGCTTTCCATCTGCGACTGATGTTTCAGTATCGAATTTCTTTTCCGTCGGAGTTGTTCGGGGCTAATGGGTACGGCCATTTCAATATGGTCGATTTCCCACTCGGCCCAGGCGCCGCGGTACATCCATATCCGGCACTCTTTCATCCACTCTTTTCCGCTAAGTTCGTGCAGGGCAGCCAGCGCGGCATCCAAACAAACTTTATGGGTTCCGTGAGGGTCGGCCAAGTCGCCTGCCACAAACACCCGATGCGGTTGTACTTCGTCAAGCAACCCGATGACTTTATGTATATCCACATCCGCCAGTTTGCCTTTCTGGGCCTTTCCGGTTTCATAAAACGGAAGATCCAGAAAATGAACCTTTTCGGATTCCATTCCCATATACCGGCATGCCGAAAGTGCCTCTTCCCTCCGAATATGAGCTTTGATATAGAGCACATCACGGGTATCCATGTCGCCCGGTTTTTTTTCTTCATTTAAAAAACGGAGAATTCCAGCATATTTATCCCGATCGTTTTTCTCACCATTCGTATCAGCAAAATAACCGGTTACCTTCCGCATCAACGACACATAGCGAATGACTTCATCATCGCCCACCGCGATGTTTCCTGAAGTTTGATACGCCACATGCACATCATGATGTTGTTCCAACAGGCGCTGGAAAGTTCCTCCCATCGAAATAACATCATCATCCGGATGAGGGCTGAATATCAGTACTTTCTTCGGATAAGGCTTGGCACGTTCGGGACGATGGGTATCGTCGGCATCAGGTTTTCCTCCCGGCCATCCAGTAATCGTATGCTGCAAATCGTTGAAAATTTTTATATTTACATTATAAGCCGAACCGTACAACGCCAGAAGTTCATCCAATCCGTGTTGGTTATAATCTTTATTGGTCAGTTTCAGTATGGGTTTGCCGGTTTCGTTGCAAAGCCACACGATAGCGCGCCGTATGAGCTTGTCGTTCCACTCGCAGGGTCCTACAAGCCACGGGTGGCTGATCCGGGTCAGGTTTTGCGCCGCGTTCAAGTCGATGACCGCCATCGCGTTTTTATGCAACTGGAGGAAGGATGCCGGGACATTGTCGTTAGCTTTTCCTTCGATGATCTCTTTTAGAACGACTGATTTATGCTCGCCCCAGGCCAAAAGTATTACCTGACCGGCATTGAGCAACGTGGATAAGCCAATGGTAATGGCGCTGGCCGGAACTTCGGCCACCGAACTGTAGTAGCGTTTCAGATCGCGGCGGGATTCATTGTCGAGCAACATCAAACGCGTCATAGTGCTGACCTGCGATCCTGGCTCGTTGTAAGCCAGGTTTCCCACCAAACCCACACTTACCAGCACCATATCCAATCCATCGTGCTGCTCTATCAACTCTTCGTACCGACGGCAGAATTCATAAACATTGGAACGGTTTACCGAGACATCCGGAGTGTGGAAATTTTCCGGTTTGATATTTACTTTGTCCAACAAATGTTCGCGAAGTAATTTTGTGTTGGAATGTCCTCCGCCCTGATTGACGGGGAAGAATTCAGACACGTTGAATACTACCACATCGGCAAAACTCAGACCTTCTTCCCTGTGCATTCTCGCTAATTCGTCGTACACACCCAGGGGAGAAAAACCTCCCGACAAACCCAGGACACAACGTTCGCCTTCGGTCTCTTTTTCGCGGATCAGCGCAGCCACCTTTTGAGCAACGGCTACGGCACCTTCATCGGCATCGGCGTATATTTTTGTACGCAGTTTTTCAAACCGGGTTTGCCGGAGGCTTTCTATGGTATCACCGGGACGGTAATATCGCTCCGGTGTTTGTTCTAATGTTATTTGTGAACTTAAATCGTATTGCATGGTCAGTTAGAATTAGTATAATTAAAATTGAATCCCATCCTTTTCAGAGATGATCCATCGATGCGTTTTTCTCAATTTCTTTAAAATAGCGATAAGTTTTCACTTTTAGTTCATCGGTAGCCGATTCGTCGCACACAATGATTCCCCTTGGATGCAGTTGCAATGCCGTGATGGTCCATAAATGATTGACATTACCTTCAACGGCCTGACACAGCGCTTGCGCCTTGTTGTGTCCATTCGCAATGATCAGTACTTCAAGCGCATCCATGATTGTTCCCACACCAACGGTGAGCGCCAGCGCGGGTACTTGATGAATATCGTTGTCGAAAAAGCGTGAATTGGCCATAATCGTATCCTGCGTCAGCGTTTTTACACGTGTACGGGATTGTAACGACGAGCCCGGCTCGTTGAAAGCAATGTGGCCATCCATCCCTACACCTCCCAAAAAGAGGTGAATGCCGCCCACGGATGTAATTTTTTCTTCGTAAGCTTTGCATTCCGCCTCCAGATTGGCAGCATTTCCGTTCAGCATATTGATGTTTCCAGATGGAATATCGATGTGTTTGAAGAAATTATTCCACATGAAACTATGATAACTTTGCGGATGATCTTCCGCAAGCCCTACATATTCGTCCATGTTGAATGTAACCACGTGTTTGAATGAAACCTGTCCGCTTTCGTACAGCTTTATCAATTGATTATAGACTCCAAGCGGGGTGGAACCTGTAGGTAGCCCCAACACAAAAGGGCGATGTTCATCAGGGGCGAAATCTCTGATTTTAGCAGCAATATAACCGGCAACCCATGCCGATATACCTGAATAATCAGGCTCAATAATCAATCGCATAATTGTATTTGTTTAAAAATTTAATAACACGTCGTTGATCCGTTTCTGGTTCATTTATCCGCACTATAACTTAATGTAAATCTTTCGTTTATATAAAATATTGCCCAATAACCAACTAATGCCTACGAACATTAGCGCATAAACCAGCGAGCCGGGATAATCACCGAAAACAACGGCTATCCATTGGGTATTCACATAGCTGTAAACCGATGTCAATTGACCCTGATACAAGAAGCAGATGTTGCCAACCAGGATGTTCATCACATAGGCAACAACATATATAAACATCGGATTAACGCCAAACGATTCGAAAAACACACTCCCGCGTTTGTTTCCTTTTATATCGATAAACCAAATGAGAACGGCCAGCAATAGCGAAGCCAATCCGCTTGTAACCAGCACATAGCTTGAACTCCATATTTTTTTATTGATGGGAAAACCATAACTGATCAGGAATCCGGCGAATAAGATTATCGTTCCGAAAAGGAATAACTTTTCAATTTTAAGATGATTATCTTCCGTCCCGGCAATGATTTTACCTGCCCAAAACCCCAGCAATACATGCGCAATACCTGGTAAAACTCCCAACACGCCTTCGGGATCAAAGTGAATGATAGAACCATCAGGCAAAGCCTCGGAATACATGTGAGAAGTTCCTAAAATAACACGATCGACAACGGCAATAATACTATCGCCGGTTTCAAAAAAACTATTGGTAACGGCTATCAATATCCAGTAAAATATTAAAATAAAGCCGATTATCCAGGGAATTCGTCGGGGTTTTACCGTTAAAATAACCAATGAACCGAAAAAAGACAATAAAGCCAGCCGTTGTAAAACGCCAAGAGTCCGTACATTTCCGAAATCGGTAACCGAATGCCAGAGCTTTCCGGCAAAGGTTAACCGGGAACCGTACAGTTCATTGAAGGTGCCGTACGAATGTCCCAGCCAGTTTAGGAGCCAGCCGATCAGGAACAACAGCGCGGATCGCCGGAGCAATTTCAGAAAAGTTGCTCCCGAAAATTGGAAATTGAATTTCTTGTAAGACAGATACATGGAAACTCCCATGATGAAAATAAAAAACGGAAAAACAATATCTGTCGGGGTTAATCCGTTCCAGAGAGAATGCTCGAGCGGGACATAAATGCTGTGCTCACTGCCGGGATTGTTGACCAAAATCATTCCGGCAATGGTTACACCACGCATTACATCCAGCGATAATAAACGTGAATAAGTTGAACGCATATATTTTTTTAGTAAGTTCTAAAAACCTGAGTTTTTCATAAGTATGACTCCGTAGGAATCAGTGCCTGTTTTTCCGGTGGTTTCCAGATCTATCCGGTATTTTCCGCCTTTCGACATGCAATCTCCCGGAAGGGGGAGCTCTGTTATTGCCGTGTGTGAAAACAACGAAACAGGTTTGCTAAACACTTTGGAAAAGACAGAAATATCGTCCCTGAAAATTTCTAATTTTTTAACCGCCACTTCCGAAGAACCGTACATATACTTAAGGATAAGCGTATTGGACGGATCTTTACATTCAGTATCCGGGTGAATGAATACGCTGATGGTTGTAGATGCAAACCGGCTCAGAATTTCCGGGTTCCAGCCACCAATGGTATCGCAGGCCAATGAAACCGCTGGACTCAATAACGAGTCGTTGAAGCATGTCCGGAAAAGCATCTTCGCGGGATGATGTGTTATCAGTTTAATTTTTTCATTGCCCGACAATACCGCTGAACTTCTTGCAGGAAGCGTGCTGTCGGTAGTGCACACGATCTTCGAACCCGGAATGGCATTTAAAATCCGGATGTTACCGTTTTTCACCTTGACGTCGGGAGTTGGAACTCTGAAATGTATGCCCATGGCGAATAACCTTTTGTAATGGCTGTTATTCAACCTTTCTTCGAAATTCCGGTAAGTCATCCGGTTACCCGACCATGCCAGTTCAGATAAAGCGCATAAACGGGGATAAAACTGATATTCGGTTTGATAAGCCGGTTCATCTAAATATTCCGACCATAAATTTGCCTGAACTCCCCACACTAATTTATTTGATAACGAATCGGCAGGAAGTGGGTAAGAATAAAGGCGTTCCATAGGTAAAATTGTGGCCCAGTCGTGCCCACGCTCGCCGACGCCCTGTTTCATGTCGATATAAAAATAAGCTGCCGGGCATAAAATGGTTGGATGTTGTTTTCGCAGCGATGTTTCCACCTCATCGTTCGAAGTCCACACCATGACGGGTGTTTTTTTATCCAAGGTTGAATTTTCCAGCACTTCATTCCACCCGATCATCCATTTTCCATGTTTTTCCACTATTTCCTGCACTCTCGATATAAAAAAATTCTGCAATTCGGAGGGTTTTGCAAAATGATTCTCCAACATCTTTTGTTTGCAGCGGCTGCAATGTTCCCACGATCTAAAATTGACTTCGTCGCCGCCAACGTGGATATATTCCATAGGAAAAATGGAGGCTACTTCGCCGATAATAGTGTCGAGCATGGCATAGTTCCTGTCGCGGCCGGCGCACCACACGTTGTTGCTCACCCCTTGTACGCTTTTGGTAGTGTCGTTGCCATCGCAAAGGATTTCGGGATAAGATACGGCAACCGATTTGCTGTGGCCGGGAAGATCAATCTCGGGCAAAATACTCACATTGCGTTCAGCGGCATACTGAACCAGATTTTTCAGTTCGGCTTGCGTATAGAACCCCCCGTACCTTTTGTTTCCCGAGCCATGAGCCGGAGGCAACGCTTCGTTCGGACCTCGCCATGCTCCTACTTCGGTCAGTTTCGGATAGGCTTTTATCTCCATTCGCCAACCTTCATCGTCGGTCAGGTGAAGATGAAAAATATTCAGTTTGTGCGCCGCCATCCAATCGATATATTTTTTTAGGGAGGCAATGTCGTAAAACTGGCGCGAAACATCCAGCATAGCGCCGCGCCACGAGTACAAAGGCTCATCTTCTATCAGGACGTTAGGTATGCTCCAAACCTGTTTTTTTATCACCTTGTCGCTGTAAATCGAGGGAGGCAATAGTTGCAACAATGTTTGAAACGCGTTGCTAAATCCGGGAAAACCTGCGGCCATAATCTCCACCTTTCCTGATTCTACCGAGATTTTATAGGCTTCAACAGGCATTTGGCCTGATAAAACCAGATGTATTGCCGGAGTTTTATTTATGCTTGTAAACGTAAAGCCGGTAGCCTTGCCCAACAGTTTCTTGAGCAAACCAGCTTCGCCCGAAAGGGAGGCTGAGGAAAGTGTTACAGGAGTTTTATCGGTCAATATAAAATTTCCTTTTAACCATTTCAGTTCTTTTGGTTGAGGAATCAAACCGGGATTTGCCGGATATATTTTTCCAATGACTACCAATAAAATACACAATATTCTGAACTTCATCTTTATTTTGTTGGATGCGTTAATTACTGTTTTTTGTGACGCAAATTAGCTGCCGGTTATTTGGGGTCAATCCAGTTTACCCCTAATGATTTCAGGTATCTTTTATGCGGTTCGAGCCTCACGTTGAATGAATATAAGTTCTTGACCGCCGACCAATTGACCTCCGACAAAGCCTGAATCCGAGGAAAAATATACGATTCAAGTACCTTTTCCGAGGGGATGTCTTCTGTCCATACACATCCCTGGAATCCAATCACTTTACTACTTACATCCGATGGGTAAGTTGCTGAAACATCAAATTCAAGTAATTTGGACAACTGTGTTTGTGTGTTTCGTCCACTCAAATAAAACATATCCCAGTTGGTGTAAATGATGTCATTGCCATTGGCTGCCGCTACGGCCGGAGCATTTGTCATCCAACCGCGCCAATACATGATTTTGAGCCGCGGATCGAAACTTAGAGTTGTCCCATGGTTGGGCTCTACGGTAACATCGTCCCAGGCAATAACGGTTTTGCCTTTACTTTCGAGGTAAGTTTGCAATTTTTTCACAAAGAAACTCTGCAGGGCAGTAGTGTCTTTTATCCCGTTCTGTTTCATAAAATTCTCGCAATCGGCCGAAGTTCCCCAGGCTGCTTTCACCACTTCATCAGCACCGATGTGCACGTATTTCGATGGGAAAAGAGGTAGAATTTCATCCCATATCCGGTAAATAAAATTGTAAGTATCCTCGTTGCAGGGACACACCGGATATGAATAATCGGTTATAAAACCGGACTTGCCATCGCACGAAAGTTCCGGGTAAGCCTTGATGGCAGCCGTCATGTGTCCGGGCATATCTATTTCGGGAATAATATCGATGTAACGGTTTTTGGCATAATCAACCAACTCTTTTATATCGCTTTGCGTATAAAATCCTCCATACCTGGTTTTCCCGTTTACTTTTTTCAAAAATACCGGCGGAATGGCGTAGGTTACATCGCCGGAGCCTGAGGACCAGATTGAATCGTTGGCATCCAGATCTCGCCACGAGCCAATCGTATTCAACAACGGGAAAGCCTTGCTTTCGATCCGCCAACCCTGATCGTCGGTAAAATGGATGTGAAATTTGTTGTATTTGTAATAAGCCAACTCGTCAATTACCTTCATTAGGTATTCTTTTGTGAACATGTGCCGGGATACATCGAGATGAAACCCGCGCCAGGAATATTTCGGTTCATCGTTTACAGTCAGAAAATGGAGGTTGACAACCGCTTGTTTCGCACCTCCGGTAATGCTCCAAAGATATTGTTTCAACGATTCAACACCGTAATAAGCACCCGCATCGTCGGAGGCTTTTATCAAAATACCGTCCTGATTCACCAAAATAGAATAAGCTTCCGGTTTTAAATTTTTGTCCTGCATCAATTGAAAAGAGACTTTTCCTGAAGTGCTTGATGATGTTTGGAAAGTATTCAGCGTATTGCTGAAAACAACATTTGCGGCTTCGCCGGCTACCGGGAAAACAGTGCTTTTTACAAATACGAAATCCTGATCGAGAAGGAGATTTCCATCAGGTAAATCTATCGATTTTGGCAATGGTATAATGCCATGCGTGGTTACCTGAGGGATAATTTCAGCAGGATTTGTAGCTGAACACGAAACTAAAAGTAACATAAATATAAGGGTTTTGCTTTTCATTCGCCTTTCAGTTTTTATATTCATGATGTTTTCTTTAGTGTATCAGAAAAAAGCTCCTGTCCTTTTTTACGGAACAGGAACTTTTTACTATTGATTAATAACCAGGATTTTGGGTCAGGTTCGAATTCCGGTCGCGCTCGTTTTGAGGTATCGGGCACAATTGCTTTTCAGTAGTAGCATTGTAGTTGATCAGAACCGGATCACTTGGCGTGCCATCGTTGCAGGTATATTTATATTCTTTCAGGTTGTTCATTGTCGAAACAAAGATACCGTTCCGTACCAGATCATCAAAGCGTTGTGCTTCAAAGGCCAACTCCATTCTCCTTTCGTTCAGGATGATGGTTCTCATTTCTTCTTTCGAAGATGCAGTAGCATCGGAAAGTCCTACCCGCCCGCGGATAACGTTCACACTGGAAATGGCACCGCTCAAATCACCGGTTTCGTTTTGGGCTTCAGCTTTCAGCAAGATAATGTCGGCCAACCTCAGCAAGTAAAGATGGTCGCCACCGTTCCATCCGTTCGGATGTTTTTCCTTATAATAGTAAGGAACGGCTGTTGCCGCATCGTTGCAAGGATTCCAGTTTTCATCGGCATACAGGTTATCGGTTCTGAAAATGATATTCGCGTTTTCGCGGACTACATCGTTTTGAGCAGTATATAAGTTAACCAGGTCTTTTGATGGTACACAATAATTCTGGAATCCATCACCAACTTCGTTAAACAAGGCAGTTCCCCAGTTGGACGTAATCCAGTTAGGGTCTGTTTGGAAAGCTATTTCGAGAATCGATTCATCGTTCATGTAATGGTCGCCATCGAACAGATCGGCATAGTTGGACATCAGGCTATACACATTGCTGTTGATCACCGCATCGCAATAGGTTTTCACTTTCGAGTAATCCCGGTCGGAACGTTGAGCCCAAACTTTAGCCATCAACGCGTTAGCGGCGCCTTTGGTTGCCCGTACTTTATTTTCGGTATTGTCATCCGAATATTTATCGGGCAAATCGGCAATGGCTACTTCAAGATCCTTTACAATCTGGTCGTACACTTCCTTTTCGGTCGAACGTGGAAGGTTGGTTTTGCCCGGATCGGTAGTGTTGGAGTGCAGCTCAATGGGAACACCACCCCATGTTTTTACTAAATGATAGTAATGGAAAGCTCTCAAAAAACTGGCTTGTCCGATTATTTTTTCCCTTGCATTATCTATGTCCAAATCAGGATCGCTTACACTCCCGATTTTGTCGAGAATGATATTGCAACGGCCAATACCCTGATAGAGTTGTGCCCAGTCGAATTCCATACGTGTGTTTCCAGCCTGGATGGTAAGGTTATCGTAAGGGGTAGTGGCAATGTCGCCGCCACCACCGGCATAGGCGTTGTCCGAACGCATATCACCCAGCAAAATAAAATCCCATTGATAATATTCCTGATAAAAGGAATTGTAAGCGCCTACAACGGCATTGTTCAAGTCGGCGGCGGTATTGTAAGCATTGCCGCTGTTCAGGGTGGTTGTCGGGGTTACATCGAGAAAACTGCTTCCACAAGAGCTTACCACCGTTATCAGGAACGATAAGCCAAGCATATAATTGAATTTTTTCATGTGTAAATAATTTATTTTTTAGTTGTCACATGGAACTCGCATGTCGGATTTTCATCAACTTTGGTGAATTTTCGTGTTCATGCTCGTTTCATATTATAATAATTTTGTTGTTGAATGTAGTATGAAACATCCCGTAAGGAAGGAAAACGTTTCATCTTTTTCCATTATTTAGAAGATTAAAAACTAAGATTGAGACCAAACAAGAAACTTCTCGACTGAGGATATGAACCAAAATCGACACCCGGAGCAACTCCGGTTCCGTAAGCACTCACTTCCGGGTCGTATCCGCTGTATTTAGTAAATGTCAGGAGATTCTCGCCGGTGATATACACATACAGTTTTTCCGCTTTGAAAAAGTTACAAACAGACGCAGGCAAATTGTAACCAAGGGTAGCCGATTTTAAACGGAGGTACGATCCATCTTCCACATAACGGGATGAAACATCCGAATTGTGATGAAGATTACCTGGATCTGACCTTGGAATATCGGTTATATCACCAGGTTTTTCCCAACGTTTTGTTATTGTTGACAATTGATTAACAGGATAATACATGCCTTCGGTTACAATACGGCTCGCGTTGAAAATCTGGTTTCCCTGCACTCCCTGGAAAAAGAACGAGAATGTAAATCCTTTATAACTGAACGAGTTGGTTAAACCATAAGTAAAATCAGGGTTGGCATCTCCGATAATGGTTTTATCCCCATCGCTCAAATCGCCCGAGTTATCGAGGTCCTTGTACTTGATATCTCCCGTAGCGGGATCAACACCTTCCGAAACATAACCGTAGAAAGTTCCGAGCGGATGCCCTTCCTTAGCGATGGCCGCAGCCGAACGGTTGTCGATGGAGCCGCCTAAGATGGGAACTCCTTCTTCCAGTTTGGTGATTTTACTTCTGTTGAACGAGATATTAAAGTCGGTCGTCCATTTGAGTTTGCCTGTCAGGTTTTTCGAACTTACCTGAAATTCCACACCACGATTGTTCATCGACCCCACGTTTTTTGGTGAAATGCTGGTTGTCCAACCCATCCCTACGCTAAAAGGTATAGGGGCATTCAACAACATGTCGGTGGTTTTCTTCATATAATAATCCGCTGTAAGTACAATACGGTTTTTTAAAAATGAAACATCTAAACCAAGGTTGGTCTGCATTGTTTTTTCCCACCTCAGGTCGTTATTTTCCATTTGGGTAAGCGCCGTACCCGGAACCTGCACACCACTTATCACGTAGTTCGAACTCGGACTTACCACACCCCACGAGGCATAGTCGTCAATCTGGTCGTTTCCTACGATACCCCAGCCTGCCCTGAGTTTCAGGTCGCTTACAACATTGTTCTGTTTCCAGAAAGCCTCCTGGGAAATCCGCCATCCGGCCGAGAACGATGGGAAATAACCCCATTTATAATTGGGGCCGAAAACCGACGATCCATCGGCCCGGATATTAGCTGTCAGAAGGTACCTGTCGTCATAACTATAATTGATACGGCCAAGGTACGACTCGTTCTTCTTTTTTCTCGGTACGGAGTAGGTGGCGCTTATTTCGGTGGCCGCGTTAACGGTATGTACTGCTGAGCTGCCAAAGTTTTTGCCGGTGATGCCTGAGCTTTCGCTGTTGATTTTTGAAGATACAAAACCGGCTAACGCGCTGAAATTATGCTTCCCTATGGTTTTATTGTAAGTAAGGGTGTTTTCGCTGATCCAATAGAAACTAAGCGAATTGCTGTGGCTCGCTATTCCCTTGTATATACGTCCCTGACGTGTTCTGAAAGGATCGATCCAAGAATGATAGGAGTCGTTGTTTTCCTCAACACCCAACATACTCTTGAATTTTAAATCTTTAGTAAATGAAATTTCAGCATAGGCGTTTCCGTTGAACCGGTAATTGTCGTAGCCATGGTCATCGGCAGTGAGCAACGAAACCGGGTTCTCCAGGTCGGCTAAAAACGGGTCGGATGTAAACGACCTATCGGCATTGTAAATCCCTATTACGGGTGAAGCTGTCAGGAAACTATTCCCCATCGACCATCTTCCGCCTTCCGAAAGTCCTACATCGTTCCATTTATTGTACGAAAGGCTTGCGCCCACTTTTAAAAATTTGTTTACATTATGATCGAGGTTGGCCCTGAAGCTGTATTTGGTCATGCTGTTGGCAATGATTACCCCATCCTGATCGAAATATGAACCAGATAAATAAAAAGTTGTTTTTTCGTTGCCGCCCGCTACGCTGAGCTGGTAACTCTGGGTTTGCCCGGTACGGAACACTTCATCCTGCCAGTCGGTATTGTTGTTATAAAGCGACCAATCGGTGTTGTATCCCATCTCTGTCATCAGCCCCTTGTATTGCGAAGCATCCAGCACATCCATTGTCTTTCTTACATTGGCTATACCGTAATAGCTGTTCAGGCTTACCCTTGTTTTATGGTTGGAACCCCTTTTCGTCGAGATCAGGACTACCCCGTTTGCACCCGAAGCTCCATAAATAGCGGCGGCCGAGGCATCTTTCAAAATGGATATGTTTTCGATATCGGAAGGTTCTATCTGGTTGATGGATGTGGTAGGCACACCATCGACAATGAAGAGCGGGTTGCTTCCGGCTGTGATGGTGGAAATACCGCGAATGGTAATGTTGTAGCCCGATTGGGGTTGACCCGATGGTTTGCTTATCTGTACCCCGGGAATTTTCCCTTCCAGCGCGTCTCCCATATTAGCAGTGGATTGGGCTTCAAATTCTTTGGATGATATCACGGATATGGCACCAGTCAGATCTTTCTTCTTTTGAGTACCGTATCCCACTATTACCACTTCATCCAACGCTTTGGCGCTTTCGGCAAGCGAAATTTTAATGTCCCGTTCGTTATTCACACCTACTTCCATGGGCTGAAACCCGATATACGACACTTTCAATACTGCCTTAGGCGAAACATCCAGGTTGAATTTTCCATTTACATCTGTTATTGTTCCTTCTGACGTACCTTTCACAACGATGCTGGCTCCGATCACCGGATTTCCCTTGTCATCAGTTACTACCCCCGTCAGCGGTTTTTTGGTATAGCTTTTAGGTTCGGAGGGTTCTTCCTGCTTTTTTTCCATCAAATACAGTTTTTTGTTTTTAATTTCAAAACTGATATTTGTACCTGCCAACAATTGGTTCAGCGCATCTTCAACCGGAACGGAGTTGACATTGATATTTATTTTCCTGTTCAAATCCACTATCTGTTCACTGAAAACAGGGGACAATCCTGTTTGTTTTTTAATAGAGGCCAATACCTTTTCGAAGGTTTCATTCTGAAACGAAAGGGTTACTTTCTGAGCGGATGCATTCCAAGCGAATGCTGTCAGAAACAAGGATAGTAAAAGAACTTTTACAACGTCTCTTGACTTTTTCATGCATTTGTGATTTTAAAGTAATTTTTTTAGATTTTAATTATGCTTAGTAAACACACCAGATTGAAAAAAGTATGAGTTATTTTACTGTTTAAAAAAACACCTGCTGTAAACACACTGTTAAAGTATGTATTATCAGCAGGTTATTTATGAAATAAATTTTTGATCCTGTCAGTTTGCCATGTAGATGCTGAATTTGGAATTGCCCAACGGGCTGAATTTTATATCCGATACTTTCTCCAGGTCTTTTAAAATATCGTTGATATTGACCCGGCTCGTGGAGATACTGAACTTGTAATTTAAAAGGGATGAATCGGCTACCACAAACTGGACTTCGTATTGGCGTTCGAGGGTTTTTATAATATCGCGCAACGGCGTGCGGTAAAAATTGAGGCTTTTGGTACGCCAGGCCGTATGCACACTCATATCGTCGGCGTTACTGACCGTGCATACCCCCGATTCCTTGTCATAATCGGCATTTTGCCCAACAATCATCGGATATACATTGTCCTTTTTATCAATGAGATTTACTTTCCCTTCCTCCAGCGAAACTGTAATTTTATTATCCTCGGGATAAGCCTTTGCGTTGAATTTGGTCCCTGTTACCCTTATATTTAGATCATTCAAATCGACAATAAACGGACGGGCAGTTTCTTTCGCTACCGAAAAATATCCTTCGCCGATAAGCTTCACTTCCCTCCTGAACAATCCGAACGATTTCGGATACTGCAACCGGGAACCCGAATTCAGTTGTACAACGGTGCCATCCTGAAGAATTACCTGCATTTGTTCGCCATAAGGAACCACTACTTCGGCCATGTTACCGCCCGAGAACACCCCGGTGCGATGGGCAACAAACGTAAATGCCCCGGCAAACAGGATAAACGGGATGATTACCGCCGCGGCAACCCGGAAACGGAACGTCCGGATGTTCATTTTCAGCCTCGAAAGGAAGCGGGACTTCATCTCTCTACCCGGAATTTCTCCATCCATCCATTCCTCAACAAGTTGCTCGTTCAACAGATACGATTCCCTGTCGTACCGCCGCGACAGGTATTCCTGCCCCTCATCAGTGGCAAACCACGCGGCAACCCGCCTCGCTTCATCGGGCGTAGCGACTTTGGACAGCACCTTATCTACTAACTCTTGATCCATCATGTCGGGGGTTCTGTTATTATAATATTTTGTTCTTATCCGATTAAACAGTTGTTCATGCAAAAAGTATGAGTCGCGTTCACTTAAAAAATCTACAGAAAATACTTTATTGCCAAAAAAATCATTATCGCCTTATCCAAATGAGTCCGCAGTATCCTGATTACCTGTGTATAATGCGACTTAACAGTGGCCACCGATATGTTCATGGCATCGGCCACCTCCTGGTTGGTCATTCCACGTTCAATTTTCAATAAACAAACCTCCTTTTTCTGCGGGGTCAGCTGATTGATCAGACGGTACAGATAATTTCTGAAATCGGCATTTTCCAGTTCCCGTTGCAAATCAATTTCGGTATCCCCGGTCATCTGTGCCAGTTCGTAGTTTTTTTGTACTACCAGGTTATTATGTCTTACTTCGTTCAGGATGTAGTTTTTCAGGATGGTAAACAACAGGTTTTTTATCCCTTTTGTATAATCAAAAGATTCCCTTTCCTCCCATAAACGCATAAATGTATATTGAACGGCATCTTCGGCATAGCTTTCGGACATTAAATAGCGGCAAGCCAGCACATACAAATACCTGTGGTAAGTGTCGAATACAACAGCAAACGCTTGTTCGTTACCATTTTTCAACCGAACAAGCAGATCGTAGTCGATATGGGTATATTTACTATGCATCAATAACTTAGAAAAGAGATATATTTGAACAACTGTCGCTGTCTTTTAATTTGGGTTTGCAAACATACATCTTTTTTTTTACATGCCGCTACCGTAACGCCTGTTTTTAGACGAGGACACATATATTTTAACGTGTGATTTTTTAAAGGAAGTTTCTCTGCAAAGGAAGAGGCAAAATAACATTTATTGAAGCTGAGATAAACCACAAAAAAGTGATTCAACCCCTACAAAGAAAACTCAGGAAAGAAACTGGGTAAATACAAAAGGATGCCCCTATCAGCAAAAGCTACTTTAGCTCAACATTTTAGAAGTATCCTCTGTTTTTATTACCGGTACAGTGGAAAAATTAATTGGAAACTTTTGTTCCGCTCAGGCTGATGGAATACGATGATAAGCCTCCTCCAGAAATGGTAAGCGTACCCGTATGGGTACCGAGTGCCGTTGGATTATAAGTAACTGTCAGGTTATAACCCGAATTGGCATTGCTTTGAGTTATGGCGGTGGCCGAAACGGCAAACATCGATCCGCTCAGTGTTACGGTAAGGTCGCCTGTAACATTTGTGGTTTTAACCAGCAATGTTTTGGTTCGCGGAGAAGTTACCGACCCAAACGACAAGGTGTTTCCGGATGGTATTACTCCAAAAAGAACTGTCGGAGAGCCTTCTCCACCCGAAGATGAAGCTATAGTGGCAAACGTTCCCTGTTCCGAATATCCGGTACCGGCACTATTGGTTGCGAAAGCTTTATAATAGTAAGTTGTAGAGGCGGTAAGGCCCGATGCGGTTACTGCGAAAACCCCGGTAGTTGTAGCCGTTCCGGTTACTTTTGTCCCTGTGCCATCCGCAAAGCCGCTTGAAGTGCTGTAATATACCCCCGACTCGGTAATAGTGGCACCTCCTGTAGATGTAATGTCTCCGCCAAGCGTGGCGGTGGATGATGTAACAGCCGATGAGGCAGGAGTGGTAACCGTAGGAGCGGTAGAGGTGGAACTTCCAAATGTTTCAGAAGTTTTATTTCCCCAAATATACTCTTCCAATCCGGGATTGTCGATGAAGGGATTCCGGTTGTTCTGAACAGAATAAACAGCATCGTTGCGGGCTATTTCCTTAGCGCTGACCGGATCTTCGCGGCTCCATTTCAGAAAAAGATTAACGGCATAAGTAGTAAGACCCAAATGGGTGGCATCGTACACCTCTTCCACATCGGTATTACCTGAATTCGCACTTATCCATGTACTTATATTATCGTAATAGCGGGTAGCCATATAAAAATAAGTACGGGCAATATCACCTTTGTACTCATCTATCGGTTCGAAAACCGTACCGGAAAAACCCGAAAAACCTGACGTTCCCAATTTGCTTCCATTACCCGATGTATAGGATGCTGTTCCTACTTCGCCGTATGGATAATTAGCCCTCATACCATTTACCTTACCATCGGTAGGATACACGTTGAACAAATCGCTTACCATTGGGCTTGCCTCGCCGAACCAACTTTGTGGAGTTGTATGCTCGCGGTTGTAACATCCACATTCGCTGGTATATGTTCCGCATTGATCCGTAGAATATGTAAACGAACAATCGGAATAAATGTCCCAGATTTTCCCCGACGAATTCAGGTCGGTGGTACCATATGCAGTCCACAATCCGGCATAACTTGTAACGGAATGGCCATTGGTAATAATGGTTTTGAGCGCCGTTAATAAATCCAGCGTATTCTTTCCCTGAGCCGAAGTATAATATCCCGTCGGTACCGTTGCCTGTAAGCGAGATGCTGTAAGGATCACCAAAAGATAAAGAATGTAACGTTTTATCATAAAAACCTGAATTATAAAAATATAAAGCCGACAAAAAATGGGGATGAAAAGCGCTGATGGTTAGCTTTCCTCCTAAAATAAAATTACAAAACTGATAAAATGATTTCGGCAAATTCCCTGACGCAACCGCCCCCCCCTTTTTTTGAAAGATGCAGGATGCCCGGAATTTCTTTTACTTTGGGTAACGCGTTGGCCGGACAAGCCGCCCACCCTACGCTCGAAAGTAATTCGGCGCAATTAACATCATCACCGATATATGCCACTTCGGAAAGAGAAATACCTTCCTTATCACATATATCCTTAGCGGCAGCCAGTTTACCTCCATCACGTTTGCCCTGATAAAGATAATCGAGCTTTAGCTTTTCAAACCTGCGCTCTACCATCCGGGTGTTTTCGGAAGTAACGATGCCCACTTTTATGCCTTTTTGTTGCAAAAGTTGTAAACCCATACCATCATGCGTGTTGAATTTTTTCAGTTCATCGCCATTTTCGGAATAGTACATTCCGGCATCGGTCAGAACGCCATCAACATCAGTCAGAAACAGTTTGATTGCAACAGGTTTTCGGGGCAGACTTTCTGTTTTTTGAACAGAAATCGGGTGATGATTGGAAGTTGAGATATATGAATTGGAAAGAATATTTTTCGTAATATCGTCGATAGCAACAGCTTGCTTTAGAATTTCCTTCACATCGGAAAGATAAAGCTGATTAGGCCCGTCGCTGAAAGCATGATCGGGATCGGGATGCACCTCAGCAAAAATGGCATCAACACCTACCGATAGCGCCGCCCTCATCAAATAAGGAATCATGTCCCGGTTTCCTCCCGTAGAAGTCCCCATTCCACCAGGTTTTTGCACCGAATGAGTGGCATCGAACACTACCGGGAAACCGTAACTCCTCATTTCTACAAGCCCCGTCATGTCCACCACCAAGTTATTGTAGCCAAAACTGGAACCTCTTTCGCATAACAGGATGTTTTCATTCCCCGAATCGCGCAGCTTGTCCACCACATTTTTCATATCCCACGGAGCCATGAATTGTCCCTTTTTTACGTTGACAACCCGGCCGGTTTTAGCGGCGGCAACTAATAAATCAGTCTGACGGGAAAGAAAAGCCGGGATTTGGAGCATATCGGCCACCCGGGACACAGGTTCACATTGCCAGCTTTCGTGAACATCGGTTACAATGGGAAGACCGAGGGTGGTTTTAATTTTCTGAAGGATTTCGAGTCCCTTTTCCATCCCTACGCCCCGCGGAGAACGCACCGATGAGCGATTGGCCTTATCGAACGATGATTTGAATACAAGATGAATGTTTAGTTCGTTGCATATCTCTTTTAGCTCCGAAGCCACCTGAAAGGTAAGTTCTTCGGATTCGATAGCGCAAGGGCCGGCAATGAGCACAAAACGACCGTTGCCTCCTATGTTGAATTTATCTCCGATATTTATTTTTCTTGTTTCAACCATTTCTTCACATCATTCTGTATCGGGATTGTACCTCATCATTCTCGTAAACCAAAAACAATTGATTTACAGACTATAAACTTTCACCCATTCTACTTCCAAGCTGCCATCGTTGGCATGTTGTTTCCGCGAAATGAATGAATTGAACGAAAGGTAAAGCAATTCGGCCGGAACGTTGTTGGCCGTGCGGAATATCTCGATATTATTTACCTGCCAGATCAGCTCTTTGGGAGTCCATATCAACGAATAGATAAAATAATCGGTGGAGCTGATGCCTTTGATTACGGTACCTTCGAATCCGTTTTTACCAGCATTCCCTACGGTAATGGATTTTCCATCAAAATGAAAGATATTGATATGAGGCAACTTTCCATCGGCGCCCAGCCAAAAAGCGTGATGAATGGCTCCGTGCGTTTTTATTTTCGCGCGGAACAACCCGTTTTTCTGGCGGAACGTATCGGCTGTCTGGATGACATCCGAAGTATATGAAAATTCCTTTTCGATAAAACCTTTGGTTACCTCCCATGCCGAAGCGGTAGTCTTTTCATGGCGGGTAGCAATCACCAAACGTCCGTTTCCTGCCGACACATTTTTACCGTTGTTGTTGGCTTGCTGTTCGTTAGCGAAGGAATGCAGCCCTTTCAGCACCGGACTTTTGTAATGAAATCCGGGCTGCCATTTCGATTCCGCAACTGTTTTCCACGAAAAATCGTCGGAGAATGTAAGTTGAAGCTGACGAATTTTTTCAAAACGAGATGGTTTTTCATTCAGGAAAAAGCTGATATCGGAAGTTTTTTGCAATTCGTACATCCGCTGTTCCTGAACATATTCCGGCGTAGTGTGCCACCTTTTAGGGTTGGCCCAAAAATCGTTTTTAGTTTTAAATTCGGCCGAAGCTACTTTCTCTTTCAGCTCATTATATTCTTTAATTACATACGATTCGTGAAAACGCACGTAATTTTTATACGTCTTTGAATGCTCGAAACCTTTGAGTTCCCTGAGTTTTTCCGATGCCGCCACCGCTTTTTTATCGCCAAGCTGCTCGAATTCAGGTGTTGCTTTAAATGCCAGGTATGTTTTCAGTCCGGCAGAATTCAAAGTTTCGAAATAATCCTGAATCTTTTTCGAATTCTGCATTTTCCTGAACTTGGTGCTGACACGATATTCTTCGGTATCTTTGTATTTCCTGTTTTGGAGGGTTTTTTTATTTTCCTGAAATTTAGCCGATTTTACGACATGGAAAAGGTGGTTGTACTCGGCCAGTTCGGCAGATTTCTCCACTTTGTCATAGCGAATCATATCCTGAATCAGTTCAGCTTCCTGCTGTTCCAGTTTTTCAGTTGGAATAAGCCGGCCGGTTAGTTTCTTCCAAAACAAGTTCATGTTTAATCTTTTTTAAGTTGATGAATATTGTTGATTATTCCGATACAATCTTCTACGTTTGCGGCAAACCATGGTTCGTATTTTTGATGGGAACCGATGCATTTTTCAGATTTCATTTTATCAATCTGCATTTTCAGAAAATTAAAAAACCCATTGAAATTTATCATTATCAACGGCTTTTCATGTTCACCAATCATGGCCGAAGTTACCACATCAAACATTTCATCCAATGTGCCGTATCCGCCGGGAAGCACGATAAAAACATCGGACAGTTCCCTCATCTTATCCTTACGGCGACTTATGGTTTCCACCTCTATCAGGTCATTACACATCGAGCTTTTTCTTCCAATGTTAATAATTGCCAGAGGAACCACCCCGATGACATGTCCGTTTTTCGACTTTGCTCCTTCCGAAACAGCATCCATAAGCCCGCCAGTGGCACCTCCAAACACCAGTGAGTGGCCTTCTTCCGCTATCCATTCACCCAACCCGAAAGCCATTGCTTTGAATTCAGGATCAATTTCATTGCTTGACGAACAATATACGGCAATATTCACAACGATTGGTATCTGTTTTTATTAGTTTATCCGATAAATATTTAACGGACAGCTTATTACAAATTTTAAGAACACAACAAAATAACCTTGGAGCGCCATCAATTATGCATCAATTTTGGCATAGGTTGCATTTTGCTCGATAAACTGACGGCGTGGAGCAACATCATCACCCATCAACATCGAAAACACATGATCGGCCGTAGCCGCGTTTTCAATCGTTACCTGCCTGAGTGTTCTTCCTTCAGGATTCATGGTAGTTTCCCACAGCTGAGTTTCGTTCATTTCTCCCAAACCTTTGTAACGCTGCGTATGGATAGATCCTTCGTTACCATTACCATATTTTTCGATAAACGACTGCCGTTGCTGGTCGTTCCAGCAATACTCTTCCACTTTCCCTTTTTTACACAGGTAGAGCGGCGGAGTGGCAATATAAAGATAGCCTTGCTCTATCAGCTCTTTCATGTGGCGGAAAAAGAAAGTCATGATCAGGGTGGCAATATGGCTTCCGTCCACATCGGCATCCGTCATGATGATTATTTTATGATAACGTAATTTTGACAAGTTTAGTGCCTTGCTATCGTCCTCAGTTCCGATAGTAACCCCTAAAGCGGTGTAAATATTGCGGATTTCCTCGCTTTCGAGCACTTTATGGTGCATGGCTTTTTCCACATTTAAAATTTTACCCCTTAACGGAAGGATAGCCTGATACTGGCGGCTACGACCCTGTTTGGCAGTTCCACCTGCCGAATCCCCTTCGACAAGGAACAATTCGCATTTTTCAGGATCTTTGTCGGCGCAATCGGCCAGTTTACCGGGCAGTCCGCCACCCGAGAGGGGCGATTTGCGCTGCACCATTTCACGGGCTTTACGAGCCGCATTACGCGCGGTTGCCGCCAGAATCACTTTGTCAACAATGGTTTTAGCCGCCTTTGGATTTTCTTCCAGATAGTTACCAAGCGCTTCGCTTACAGCAACATCCACCGAGCCCATCACTTCATTATTCCCGAGTTTGGTTTTAGTTTGCCCTTCAAACTGAGGCTCGGCTACTTTGATGGATATGACAGCGGTAAGCCCTTCACGAAAGTCATCACCACTGATTTCGATTTTCAGCTTTTCGAGCATTTTGTTATCTTCGGCATATTTTTTCAGCGTACGGGTAAGCCCTCGACGGAAACCGGCAAGGTGCGTCCCACCTTCTATCGTGTTGATATTGTTGACATACGAGTGAATGTTTTCGTTGAAAGAGGTATTGTACGTCATGGCTATTTCCACCGGAGTGCCGTTTTTTTCGGTACTGATATGGATAACGTTTTCAATCAGTTTCTCACGGGCTTCGTCGATGTATTCCACAAATTCTTTCAGCCCTTCTTTCGAATGGAATACTTCCGATTTATAATTTCCTTCCTCGTCGACAACCCTTTTATCGGTGAGAGTCAGGGTAATACCCGCATTCAGGAAAGCGAGTTCGCGCAAACGTGTAGCCAGGATATCATACCGGTAAACTGTTTCAATAAAAATGGTATTATCAGGTAAAAACACGGTTTTTGTACCTGTCGCTTCGGAAACACCGATCTCTTTCACAGATGCTTTAGGTGCCCCGAAAGCATACTCCTGCATGTAAAGTTTTCCATTTCTCGAAACTTCCACCCTGACATAGGAAGAGAGCGCATTCACACACGAAACTCCCACCCCGTGCAAACCTCCGGAAACTTTGTACGAATCTTTATCGAATTTTCCTCCGGCATGTAACACGGTCATAACCACTTCGAGGGCAGACTTTCCTTCCTTTTCGTGCATATCCACCGGGATACCGCGCCCGTTATCTACAACGGTTATCGAGTTATCTTCGTTGATAGTAACCTGAATAGTGTCGCAATGGCCAGCCAGCGCCTCATCTATAGAATTGTCAACAACTTCGTAAACCAAATGGTGCAAGCCCTTCATGCCTATATCGCCAATGTACATAGCCGGACGTTTACGCACGGCTTCCAGCCCTTCCAGTACCTGAATACTACTCGCACCGTATTCCGAGTTGTTTTGTTCTTTAATTTCTTCGCTCATATCTGTTTTAGATAATTATTTTTCTTTGTATGAATAAATTTCCTGCGGTTAAGCAAAAAAATGATTTTTAATAATTTAATAACTATAAATGCCTTTTGATGCGTTGAAAACCAAACAAATATTTCAATGCAAAAAACATTGTTCCCGGCATGAATTTAATGCCGAAAAAACATACAAATATAGGGAAAAAAATCGGGAATAAAAAATGCAAAAGGTCTATAATTAACGCCCCATAAGTTCTATTAGCCCTATAAGATGAAATTTAACGATACCAACCGTTGTTTTCGTCGCGACAGGTGATGCAGGTGCTTGCCGATTTAAGGGGTATGCGGTATTCGAGCATCAGTTCGTTAGTGCCGTTCTGCGAATATCCGGTGATGAAACTTTGATCGTAGGCATATCCGACCCTGAGGTTTTCGGACAAATTGACACCGATGAGCAATGTGATTTGCTTGGTAGTGCGGTATGTAACACCGAAATCAATGATCTCGCGAGGTCCTTTGCTTAACCCGGTAGGATGTTTTAGACGGATGGATGCGTTGATATCGTAATAAGTCAGGCTATTACGGTTCGTAACCTGCACCCCGGTATAAAAATTGAAAAGCTCCGATCCGGTATTTTTATAAATCAGATAACCATATCTATGGTTCGAATTCAGGTACATACTGTCCTTTTTAAACATCGAAAAAAGATGGGTGGATGAAATTCCAGCTATCAGAAATTTGTTTTGAAATTCAACCCCCGCGTTCGCGTCGGGTTTCAGGATGTTATCAGGCTCATCGAGGAGCACCGGATCCGATGTGTTTTCAGGATCGTACAGCGAACGATCGATGGTACGTGAAAAAACCCCGGCTGCAAGCCCGAATGACATTTGCCAATTTTCGTTATCGGAAATCCGGTAAGCGTAATTCAGCATTGGGTTAACTGCGTTCGAAATACCCACATTGTCGCTTACGAGCGAAATACCGAAAGCTGAGTTCAACTGATTAAAATAGGTAGATGCCTGAAGCGTATAAACCTTAGGGGCTCCACTCACCCCGTTCCATTGATGGCGACCGTTGGTAAACAGGTACATATATTCGGTTCGGGCTATAGATGCCGGATTGAACGTTCCGCGGTTGTACCATTCGGTGGACATGCTGATGTCGGACTGTCCGAAGCAATTTGCGCTTGCCAGAAGTACAACAAAGAATATATATCGTATCAATTTCGCGATCAACCTCATATCTTTATCTTTTTAATGTAACATAACCTTTCAGGTGGTGCTCGGTTTTTGTTACCTCATTGGTGTATTTCACATAATAAAAATAGGTATCTTCATCGGCAGCTTTGCCTTTATATCTACCATCCCATCCCCCTTTTCCATTAAAGATTTCAATGCCGTTACGGTCGTAAATAACGATGGCATATGATGGATCGGATAAAAACACATCATTCACCCCATCTCCGTTTGGCGTAAATACATTGGGGATAAACGGAACAATTTTTACAAAACTTGCCGAAACACTATCGCATCCCGAGCTATTAATAGCAGTAAGGGTAATGTAGTAGCCATCTTTCGCCACTTCTATATCGTGATAAGCATGCGTTACCGAAGTTCCGGTTTCCATCTTGGTACTATCGCCGAAATTCCAGTAATATGCCGTTCCGGACACCGGTACAACACTACAGGTAATCTGATTGTGCTTACTGCTGACAGAAGCGGGTGAAAAACTGAATGATGCATCGGGGAGCTGCACTTCGGTTACATGTAGCGAAACGGTTTTGGTGCAACCTCTGGGATTCGTCCCGGTAACGCTGTAATCGCCGGGCGTTTTCACCTTAATCGACGATGTCGTTTCACCGGTATTCCACACATACGAAACACCCCCATAAGCTGATATTTTAACGCTATCGCCGACACAAAAGAGGGTATCCGGCGTACATGTAAACGGCCAGTAAGGCTCTTCGATTATCGTTCGAAAAATTGTATCCGAGACACATTCCTTCAATCGGGAATATCCTACCATCCAGTAGGTTCCTCCGGGGGCAGCCATTTCAATGGAATCAGCAGCGGAATGGAATGATGCATCGCCCGATTTTCCCCATTCGTAACTGGCAGCTCCCTCGCCCTTCATCCATGCGGTTCCTCCGGGACAATAAGTAGAGTCTCCTACTATATGGACAGAGGGCGGATAAAACGATTCGATTGTTTTTGTCAACGTTTGTGAGCATGATGATGGTGGATTGGTAACCGTCAGGCTCACCTGATGCAAACCCGAAGCAGCAAATGTGTGAGCAGGGTTGACATCGGTACTGGTTGAACCATCGCCAAAATCCCATTTGTATTCAAGATAACCCCTTGAGCGTGTTGATGAATCGGTAAACTGAACGGTATTCGACAAACAATCCAGCATTTTGGAGCCAAAATTCGCCTTGGGCGAATACCTCTCAATCACCGATGAAAGAGTTATCGTACACCCAGTAGCGGAACTCATAGTACATGAATATGTGGCACCTTCAGTCGGGTTGTCAATTGTAAGTTGACGGGTCTTCGCCACTTCGGCTCCCGTGGCATCCTTCCACAAATAAGAGATAAAACCGGTTGGGGCAACCAACGAGGCGTGGCTGTCGGCATCGCAATACTGCACGGTAATATTCAGCGGTTGGCAATCGGCCACCAGATAAGCGTACCCGAAATGACCCTTGTGGGTGCAATCAGAAGCCATAAATTCGATAGTAACAGTTTTCCCATAATAAGGCAAAAGGTTAGTTCCCACAGTAGTCCAGTCCCGCCACAAAACAGGTTGGCCACTGTAAGTTCCGGATGTTAGTGTAAACGTATTAAAACTACTGTTCAACTCCGCATCCGAAGCATATACATCGTAATTGGAACAATCGGGAATCGTGTCGCCCTTTTCATCGAATATGGTAACCATAAAACGGGGCTCCTCAACACGGGTATGTCCGGACGTGGGATTCAGAAAAACAACCGCGAATTTATAAGTCAAGAATGCGTTCATTGAATCCACGGTAATGGTATATCTTAAACTTGCAGCCTGAGTGTTAGGCACTTCATCTCCAAGGCGGGCAGAAAATTTATATCCTGAGGGTACTTTTCGAAGTTTGTAGTTGGTATTGGCATCATAAGCCGTGGTATCCTTCATGATGGTCTGAAGACTAAAATCAGGTTTCGGACTTGTGGAAGTTACAGAGGCTATGGTACTATGATACCACGTGTAACCGGCCCAATTGGAAAAATCCCCCAGCCCAAAGTTCAGATTTGAACAGTATTTGTTATCCCCATATAATGCAAATACATTGATAACCAATAGCCATAAAAATATTTTTCTGATTTTTTGCATTGCACCTAAACACCCTTTAAACTCTGGAACTTTACCTGAAAAAAGTTACCGTCCGGCTGTTTTTATATTTTAGATATGTTTGATAAATAAAATTTATAAAGCTGAACGACAAAGATAATGATTTATTGTTTTTATTCAACGCGTTATCGCTATTTATTAAGCTAATACAACGTTTTATTTCTTTCTCGTTGAAATCTCTTAACGAATATGAGATATTTCGGTTCCCATTTTTTATGTTGCAATGGAAATATTCGTTTTTATCGATTAAAACCACTCTGTTAGTTTGATAAAAAGCAAAATCTGTTTAACTTTACAGCCGATAAAACATTGTTTGGCAGATGGAAATAACTGAATTTTTTAAACAAAAACCCTATAAAATAGGTATTGCCTTGAGTGGCGGAGGAATCAAAGGACTGTGCCACGCCGGAGTATTGAAAGCGCTGGAAGAAAAAGGCATTAAGCCTGATATTCTTTCGGGGGTGAGCGCCGGAGCGGTTGTCGGGGCATTGTATTCCGATGGATATTCGCCCGATGAAATCGCCTTCCTGTTTGAGGACATCAGTTTCAGGCAAATGACAAAAATCCGCATTCCTGATGGTGGGTTTCTCCGCATCGACGCGTTTCAAAAATTTTTATCAGACAAGCTCAAGTCGAAAACATTCGAAGAGCTTTCCATTCCGCTGAGGGTAGTAGCCACCAACTTAGACAAAGGGCGAAGCGAGGTGTTTTCTTCGGGTGAGCTCATCGATCCGGTGATTGCTTCGTGCAGCGTGCCAGTGTTATTTACCCCTAAAAAGATAAACAACGCCCACTATGTTGATGGCGGCGTGCTGAAAAATTTCCCGGTTTCTACCATACGCGACGAATGCGAACGGGTCATCGGCATCAATGCCAGCCCAATGGTGGCCGATGATTATAAACTCAGCATCCTGAGCGTGGCTCAGAGGTCTTATCATTTTATGTTTAAAGCCAATATTTTGTACGATAAAGAAATGTGCGACCTGCTGATAGAGCCAATGGACATGGCTAATTACGAAACTTTCAGCGTGGATAAGGGACGCGAGATTTTCGAGCTGGGCTACCAGACGGCTAAAAGCCTGCTCGAATCGAAATCGGACATCAAAGCAACGAAAAAGAGCAGGAAGATATAACGGGATGCGATATAACCGAGAATAAAAAAACTGCCAACATATTGTATGCAAGCAGTTTTTTATCAAAAAAAAAATCTTTGTTTTCTTATGCCGGTTTTTCTTCTTTCGGTGGACGAGGCAACAATGCTTTGCGCGAAAGTTTGAATTTACCCGTTTTCGGATCTACATCGAGTAATTTGACATCGATAATATCGCCTTCCTTCAAACCTGATTGTTCCATGGTTTCGATGCGGCGCCATTCCAGCTCCGAGATGTGAAGCAATCCTTCTTTTCCTGGAAGAAATTCAACAAAAGCACCGTAAGGCATGATCGATTTTACTTTTGAAGGATACACCTCGCCTACTTCAGGTATTGCCACAATGCCTTTAATTTTAGCAATGGCGGCATCGATAGCCGTTTTATTATTCGCTGCTATTTCTACACGACCCTGATCGCCAATCTCTTCAATAGAGATAACCGCGCCTGTTTCGGCCTGCATGGCCTGAATGATTTTTCCACCAGGGCCAATCACCGCGCCAATCATTTCTTTCGGGATAAACATTACCACAATGCGTGGTGCATGTGGTTTAAGGTCGGCACGTGGTTCAGCGATTGTTTCGAGCACTTTACCCATGATGTGCATACGTCCTTCTTTCGCTTGCCTCAAGGCAGTTTCCAAAATTTCGAACGACAACCCATCCACTTTAATATCCATCTGGGTAGCCGTGATTCCATCAACGGTACCAGTTACTTTAAAGTCCATATCTCCAAGGTGATCTTCGTCACCCAAGATATCGGAAAGAACAGCGAAATTTTTTCCTTTATTTTCCGAAATAAGACCCATAGCAATACCGGTAACCGGTTTTTTAATCTGCACGCCGGCATCCATCAGAGCCAGAGTGCCGGCACAAACGGTAGCCATCGACGATGAACCGTTCGATTCCAGAATATCCGAAACCACGCGTATCACGTATGGATAATCGTCCGGTATCATAGGTTTCAAAGCGCGGAAAGCAAGGTTCCCGTGTCCAATTTCACGGCGCCCCGTACCACGTGAAGCCCTGGCTTCGCCGGTAGAAAACGGGGGAAAATTATAATGAAGGAGAAAACGTTCTTTTCCCTGGATCAATGCCTCATCGATAAGCTTTTCATCGTTCTTGGTACCCAGGGTTACCGAAGTGAGCGACTGAGTTTCGCCACGGGTAAATACAGCTGAACCGTGAGGTCCGGGCAGATAACCCACTTCGCACCAGATGGGGCGAATTTCGGTAGTCTTACGTCCATCCAGGCGTTTACCCTCGTCGAGGATAGAGCGGCGCATGGCTTCTTTTTCCACTGCGTGGTAATAGCGGTCGATCAAACCCTTTTTGGCTTCAGCCACTTCGGGGTCAAGAGCAGCTATGTATTCGGCTTTCACCGCTTCGAAATTTTCCGAACGCGAGTGTTTATCGGTATTGCACGATGTTGCTAAAGCGTAGGCTTTCGTGTAGGTTTTATCCCAAATATCTTTTTTCAGGTCTTCGTCGTTTTCTTCGTGGCAGTAAGTACGTTTCACGGTTTTGCCGGCAGCTTCCATTAGCTCAAGCTGGGCCTGACAATGTACTTTGATAGCCTCATGCGCCACTTTCATGGCGTTGAGCAAATCATCTTCACTCACTTCTTTCATTTCGCCTTCCACCATCATGATGTTGTCGAGGGTAGCAGCCACTATAATGTCCATGTCAGCGTTTTCGAGTTGATCGAAAGTCGGGTTTACAACGAATTTCCCGTTGATGCGCGCTACGCGAACTTCAGAAATAGGGCCATTGAAAGGTATATCCGAAACTGCCAAAGCAGCCGAAGCAGCCAAACCGGCCAAAGCATCGGGCATATCAACGCCATCGGCAGAATAAAGTGTAACGTTTACAAACGTTTCAGCGTGAAAATCGTCGGGGAAAAGTGGACGTAAAGCGCGGTCGACAAGGCGCGACACCAGAATCTCATAGTCCGACGCACGACCTTCGCGGCGGGTAAACCCACCCGGGAAACGTCCGCTCGAGGCAAATTTTTCTTTATAATCCACCGAAAGTGGCATAAAATCGGTTCCGGGAACGGCATCGGCAGCTGCGCAAACCGTAGCCAGGAGCATGGTGTTTCCCATGCGAACCATCACTGAACCGTCGGCTTGTTTGGCTAATTTTCCGGTTTCGATGGTAATTTCTCTTCCATCACCCAATGTGATGGTTTTTGTAACTACATTCATACAAATTACATTTTTCTTTTTTTAAACTTCTATGTTTCGGGCACAAAGATACTATTTTATTTGCGAATAATGAATTTGAGAGGGGGAAAATCATTGGTACCAACAAAAGTCCGGTATAATATTTCAGAATTTATACCATGAAAAACTGGTTCGGAATCGATGTGCCGATACTCAGAATTCCTTTATGTTTCATGGTCATTAACTGTTTCAGGAGCACTTATCGTAACCCGTAAGGCATTTCAGGGTTACAAGTGGTTGGTTTATAATCAGGTATCCTCATTAATTTGCATGAAAACTTACAGCCCTAAGATTTTTGTATCAACCGTAAACACCGCAACAGCTTCAATTTGCAGCGGAGCATTGGTAGGTTCATCAGTTTCGCCCACAATCGAAAGGCGGAACACATCGTTCAAAATATAATCTTTCAGGTTGGTATTGCTTACCTCCAAATCCAACGTCCTGAGCTTCGATGCAGGCACCGCATCAATGCCGGCCACCATCGTTTCGGGCTTTCCGTTGACTAATAAATATACTTTGGCCTTCTTCAAAAAATTAAAATTTCCGGTATCCGGACTTAAAATGTTTAATTTCAGTGATTTCAGAGTTATTTTATCCACCAAATCGGTAGATGAATTGTAGTCGGAAAGCCTCTTTTTGATGTCGGTTTTCAGTTCGGGAGTTGTAAAGGTCAACGGCAGGTTCGACACCGGAATAGCTTCGAAACTGACGGTATCCTTTACCGGAAAATCGAATACGGTGAGTTTACTCAATTCCTTACAAGAGGTAAAAAAGAAATAAAACAAAACGGAAAATGCCAATAAGCTCTTATTTATCAGTGATTTTCGATTTTTAAGGTGGATTGTTTTCATTTTTTCGGAATAAATTTTAGAATATTCGGGAATGGTAAAAAGTTGTTTACAAAATAATACTTACAAATATATCTATTTTTACTTGACAAACAATGCCTATTTATTTGAAAGAGGGGGTTCAATAAGTTCAAAAAAACAACAAAATTTTCAAAATATTTCTCCGTGTAACTCTTTGCTATCCCCGTGAAACATTGTATAATAAATATTTGTCGATTTCATAAAAATCAGGTGGTAGTTGAAGCCTACCACCTGATTCAATATTCAACAAAATTGTAAAAATTCAACTAATTATATCCGAAGTGTTTTTCATCTTTTTCCGGTAGCGGCTTCGCAAAAAGCCATCCAGCACCATCAGGAACAACACAATGACAGCTATGTAAATACTAAACCCCAACAAAGGATTGGACATAAAAGATGAGAAAACGGAAATCAGGTTGGCGAGCCACTGCCCCGTGAGCGTATTCCGGAGGAGCAATACCGCCAATGTGATCAGAGCCACGGATGTGCCTCCGATAAGTAAATAGGTGAGCGCCGCGTTGCGTTTTTTGCGTCGGGCGGCTTCCGCGTAGATAGCGGCCATCATATTCCCGCCGAACTCGGGCGACAACCCGCCGGTCGGTTGCTTTTTCAACGCATCAACTATTAATTTATCCTTATTCATGATTGTATGTTTGAATTTATCCATCCGTAAAGTTTTTTTCTTGTCCTGAACAGTCGAACCTTCACATTTTCAACGCCAATACCGAAAATCTCCGACAATTCCTGCACCGGTTTGTTTTGCAGGTAATAAAGTGTGATCAGGGCTTTTTCGTAGGGGTTGAGCCTTCCTATGGCCTGCTCCATTTGCCGCAACATCTCTTCGTTTTCGCTGATTCCCGACAGTATATCAACAGTTTCGTCGGGTATAGAGTTCATTAAAGTATCGTCGATAGCCGGAAAAACAAGCTTCCGTTTCCGTACCGACGAAATGGCGGTGTTGTAACCAATCCTGAAAAGCCAGGTAGAAAAGCTACAATCGCCCCGGTAGGTATCCAGTTTCCTGTAAGCTTTCAAGAAAGTATCCTGCGTAAGCTCTTCGGCATCTTCCCTCGACGACACAATCCTTACAATCATAGAAAATACCTGATGACTGTAATTGTCGAGGAAATACGAGAACAGATGCGTTTCTCCGTCAAGTATTCTTTTAATGTAAGTTATTTCTGACTGTTGATCTACCATACATTTCTATTGACGCCTCGCCGAAAGATTGGTTACAGATTAAACAAAAAATTATTTTTCCCCATTTTATTTGTAACCGATTTTTTTATGCAGCGTCAAACGATACAAAGAACGAAATTATTTACATTAAAAACAAATAAAATTATGTTAGATTTTATAACCGCTCCCCTTATTGTGGGGATTGTTACTTTAGGTATTTACCGCCTGTTCGAACTTTATGTTCGCAAAAAAGAGAGATTGGCTTTGATAGAAAAAGCCGGTGAACGGATCGATCCGTCGATTGTGCAGAACAATTACGGGCTGTTGGGTGGCTCGAACCTGACAGGAAAGTTTACTTCGCTCAAAGTTGGATGCTTGTTGTTGGGCGTTGGGGTTGGCCTGCTCGTCGGGTTCATGATTGGCCAGTACTACTACGGAGAACTAATGAACAAAGAGGACGTACCTTATTTCGTGCGCGAAACCATAGGTGTTATTTACGGTTCATCCGTATTGCTTTTTGGCGGATTAGGATTGCTCATTTCATTTCTGGTGGAAGTGAAACTTCGCAAAAAATAAAAGTATTTGAATATCGAAACATAAGAAGTGGATGTCTTAAAAATATTCTTTTTGAAGATATCCACTTCTTTTTTTAAATCAATACGTCGATACGGTTTCTACGATTTTTTGCGGTAGCTCAACACGGCAAACAAATTGAACACAGCTAAAAACCCGAGCATAGCCCACAACTGACGGGATAAATCGGCAATATTACTTCCTTTCAGGTACACCGCCCTCATTACTTCCATAAAATGCTTCAACGGGTTGAAGGCCGCCACCCACTGCGCCCATTCAGGCATACTGCCTACGGGTGTAAACAATCCGCTGAGCAATATGAACACCACGATAAAGAAGAAAATCATAAACATGGCCTGCTGCATGGTCGAAGCAAAATTGGATATGATAAGCCCCATCCCCGAAATGGAAAGGATATAAATCATGGCGAAAAAGTAGAGCGTATAAAAGTGGCCAAGCGGCATAAGTCCGTAAACAAAACGGGCAATGATAAAGCCAATGGTAATGGCAATACACCCGACCATCCAATACGGAATCAGCTTGCCGAGTATAAACATCGCTTTCGATACCGAGCTCACATTGATTTGCTCGATGGTGCCGAATTCCTTTTCCATTACAATGGACAGCGCCGGCAAGAAGCCACATAACAAGGTAAGTACCATCACCATTAGCGCGGGAACCATATATACTTTGTAATCGAGATGACGGTTGAACTGATAATCGGGGACAATGTCAATAGTCCCTATATTCTGGCTTACCTGCGCGGCAGGAGATTGTTCGCTACGCAAATCGGCCGAATAATCATTCACAATGCCATACAGGTAGGTCATCGACAATCCGGCCTTCATGCCGTTCACCGCGTTGGCCGAAATCATTACGCGGGCCGGTTCGCGGTTGATGATACTTTTTTCGAACCGTTGCGGAATTTCGAAAATCACATCGGCCCGGTTGGACTCGATGCTTTTCATCGCTTCTCGTTCCGACGATGATACATCTGCCAACCTGAAATAGCCCGACGATACAATTTTTTTCACTAACCGTTCCGACACAACGGAATGATCATTGTCCACCACGCTCAGGTTGATGTTTTTGATTTCGTAATTGGCCGCCCATGGAAAAATCAGCAATACCATCACCGGAAAAACAAAAATCATTTTCGGAATGAACGGATTCCTGAATATCTGGCGGAACTCTTTTTCTAACAAAAATTTCAGCATTTCGGTAATATTATTTTACAGTAAAAATATCCAGCATCAGTACAAGCAAATAAGTAGTGGCATTGGCTGCTGCACCTGCGGTAACCGAACGAAAAAAAGTATCCGGATGCAGGTTTTTCTTCGCTATGCTCATCATAGATATCAGCTTTGAATAAAACAAATAGGTACCCATGGCAAATACGTTCAGTAGAACACTATCGGTAAAAAAGCACAAAGCCAGCCACAATCCTGTTAAATTATTTATATACAGATTTCTATTATTCATAAAATATTTTTTCAGTATGCCGGTAAGGCAATTGACAGATAGAAATATCAACAAAAGAAATGTATAAAATACCGGCGCGCGATCGGTTTGTTTTACCAATACGGCAACTAAAAACGTGATGAGCGATGCTGCCAACAGTAGCCTACAGGATCGCGACCGTGAATTTCCGTCATCTTCCATCTCATTTTTTGCCTTTCGGTTCATTTTTATAAACATTTTATTCCAACCTGATTTTAAATTTTTTCATGCTGACGATGATTAAAACCATCATCATGGCAAGCAGCGCAAGCACATCGTGGAAAATAGCCTGAAATCCGAGCCCCTTTATCATGATGGTGCGGGTGGCATCGATGTACCAGCGGGCCGGCACCAGACACGACAGCCACTGAAGCAGGTTGGGCATATTTTCCACTGGGAAAATCATCCCCGAAAGCAACATGATCGGCATCATCAAACCCATACCCGAGATAATCATGGCCGTTTGCTGCGAACTGGTAAGGGTGGAAATGGTGATACCCAGCAGCAACGCCAGGATGATGTATAGCATCGAAACTCCCAACAACAGGAATACGTTCCCCGCAACAGGGACATGCAACACGAACACTGCCAGCAAAATAACCGAAGCCAGATTGACACACGACAAAACGAAATACGGGGTTATTTTAGCTATGATAATATACACAGGCTTCATAGGCGATGCTAACAATATTTCCATCGTCCCTTTCTCCTTTTCCCTGACAATGGCTATGGAAGTCATCATGGCGCAGATGAGGATCATGATCATTCCCAAAACGCCCGGGACAAAACTGTAAGCGCCAAGCATCTGCGGATTGTAAAGCATTTTCACTTCGGGAGTTACCTGCATGGGCACAGCGGCCGGAGCGCCATTTATCTCCTGCTGCACGGAAAGGATGATGTTCGAAGCATAAAACACAAACGAAGTAGCCGCGTTGGGATCGGTGGCATCCGCCAGCAACTGCACCGATGCCTTTCCCGAATGTTTCAGTTGATCCATAAACTCATTGCCGAAAACTATGGCCAATTTGGCATTGCCGGTTTTAAAAGCATCTTCGATATCCCTGTAATTCCTCACCTGCCGTGTTACATCAAAATAAGAACTGGCATCGATCCGTTCGATGATGCGCCTCGACACTTCATCGTTGGAAGGTGCCAGTACCACCACTTTGGTGTTTTTTACCTCGTTGGTCAGCGCAAAACCGAACAGGATGATCTGAATAACCGGAATACCCAGCACAATCATCATGGTGATCCTGTCGCGAAAAATATGATAAAACTCTTTTTGTATAAAAGTAAGTAACTGGTTCATAATATATTGTTTATTATAAAAAGCATCAATCGCCGGAACGTTTGGCCTTGCGGGCTAATTGCTGGAAAACATCATTCATGGATGCTGCTCCGAAATCTTTTTTCAGTTGTTGGGGCGAATCAAGCGCTTCGATTTTTCCATCCACCATGATGGAAACCCGGTCGCAATATTCAGCTTCATCCATGTAGTGCGTGGTAACAAAAACAGTAATTCCCTCTTCGGTGGCATCGTAAATCAGCTCCCAAAATTGCCGGCGCGTAATCGGATCCACACCACCCGTAGGCTCATCGAGAAAAACCACCCGCGGATGATGGAAAATGGAAACTGAGAACGCCAGCTTTTGCTTGAGTCCCAGCGGCAACGATTTTACTAATGTATCCCTTTCGTTTTCAAAACGAAGTTTGCGCAACAACGCATCTGTCTCCACGGCTATTTCATCTTCCTTCATCCCGTAAATACCGGCAAAAAGCCGGATGTTTTCCCATACTTTCAGGTCGTCGTACAACGAAAATTTCTGGCTCATGTAACCAATATTTTTCTTCACCTTTTCCGATTGATGATTCACGTCGAACCCGGCTACCAAACCTGTTCCCGAAGTAGGCTTGCTCAATCCGGAAAGCATGCGCATGGCGGTGGTTTTCCCGGCTCCGTTGGCTCCGAGAAACCCGAAAATCTCCCCTTTATACACTTCGAACGAAATGTGATCGACGGCGGTAAAATTCCCGAACCTTTTAGTCAGGTTTTTGGCAACAATCACCTTTTTATCTTTTTCTACCATGGTTTGATCTGTTTGTTTTTTTAATCGGGGTTGTTACTCAAGGCCATAAAACAATCTTCGATAGTGGCTTTCACCGGTTCGATACTGAAATCGGCAAATCCCCTTTCGATCAGATATTTTTTTAGATCGTCAATAGAATAGTCCCCTTTCGAAACGGCTACATGAATCGAATCACCGAAAGCAAAACTTTGCCCGGTAGCTTCATTTTGCCTCAGGACAGATAGAAGTCCGGCCATAGGCGTCCCTGCCACTGCCCACAACGGTTTTTCATATCGGTTTACAATATTTTCAGGAGTATCTATGGTAAGAAATTTCCCTTTTTGTATCAGGGCAATCCGATCGCACAAAACAGCCTCGTCCATGTATGGCGTGGAAACAACAATGGTGATCTTTTCCTCTTTCAGTTTTTTTAGCATCTGCCAAAATTCTTTCCTCGATACCGGATCGACACCGGTGGTGGGTTCGTCCAGAAACAATACCTTCGGTTTGTGAACCAGGGCGCAGCTCAATGCCAGTTTTTGTTTCATTCCACCCGACAAAGCCCCCGCTTTCCTTGTTTTAAAAGGCTCTATCTGCGTATAAATATCCTTGATAAGGTAAAAATTCTCCTCAATAGTAGTATTGAATACCGAAGCGAAAAACTTCAGGTTTTCCTCTACCGACAAATCCTGATACAGTGAAAACTTCCCGGGCATGTAGCCAATGCTGTTCCGAATCATCCGGTAATCGTTTACCACATCGTAGCCATCGATAGAAGCCTCGCCGCCGTTGGCAAAAATCAAGGTGGTGAGTATGCGGAACAACGAAGTTTTCCCAGCTCCATCCGGTCCTATCAACCCGAAAATCTCCCCTTCGTCCACCGAAAACGAAATATCGTCGAGCGCCAGCGTTTCACCATACTGCTTTCGAACCGTGTCGCAAACCACAACCGGCTTTCCCTTCAGTTTCATTGTCAATTCATCCATTTATTTACAAATTACATTGCCCCATTAACTCTTTCATTAAAATAAATTTTCACCACAATAGACACATTAGGAAAATTTTTTCCATTAGCAAATTATCACATTGGCATATTGGCACATTGGCACATTGGCACATTGGCACATTAAAACTTCACCTCGCCGTACATTCCAATTTTAATATTACCATCGTTTACCACATGAATTTTAACGGCATACACCAGATTGGCACGTTCGTCGCGGGTTTGGATGGTTTTTGGGGTAAATTCAGCCTTGTCGGAAACCCATGAAATGCTTCCCGGATATTCCTTATAACCCTGGCCGTTGTCGGCATATACTTTTACCTGTTGACCAATTTTCAGTTTATTGATCTGGTCGGAAGTAAGGTAAGCACGCAACGTCATGTTTTTCACATCAGCAATGCGGAACAACGCTTTACCCACAGTAGCCAACTCGCCTGCCTCGGTATATTTCGATAATACCGTACCGGCGATAGGGCTGGTTATGTGGCATTTCCGCAGCTGATCCTCAATTTGATCCACCTGGATGAGCATCGATTTGCTGTCGTTGCTCAACCCGTTGTTGGTGTTGTCAATCGTCGATTGCGTGGCGGCAAGCTGTTTCTCAAGCACGGCGAGTATCGAATTGGCATCATCGAGTTGCTTTTGAGTAGCCGCGTTATCTTTCAACAGATTTTGTACCCGGTTGCGTTCCCTTTTAGCGGTAGAAATTTGTTCCTGAAGCGATGCTATTTGCTTTTTCTGGTCGAGCCGGCGGCTTTGCAACGCCTGATTGCCGGCTATAAGCTGCAATTTTTTGAGGTAAAGCTGAACCGAATCGATGCTGCCCACCTGCTGCCCTTTGTTCAAGACATCACCTTCGGTGATTTCTAATCCGGTGATTTTACCGTTAGCTTCGGCCGATACGATCACTTCGGTAGCCTCGAAAGTACCGGAAGCATCGTACTGTATCTCGCGGCTCGAACAGGAGGCCATTGCCAGCAGCGACACCGTTCCGCCAATGATCAGGAATAAACGATTTATCTTCATCTGTAATTGATTTTTATTTGTTTAATAATATTTTATTTTGATAAACGGTGGAATACAACTGGATTTCGTGCACCGCTTTGGTTTGTTTGGCATTGCTCTCAGCGTTGATGTCGCGAATCAGATCCGACACCGACAAAGTTCCGTTGGCCACTTTAGCTTCCGACGATTTTTTTATGTTATTTCTCAAACGTATCATCTCATCATCATTTTTCAACACCTGTTTCAAACGGTCGTATTCGTTCACCTGCTGAATATTGCTCAGGTTGTTATTGAAAAGGAATGCTTCACGCTGTACTTCGATCATTTTCTGGTTTTCATCAATTTTTCTCAAACTGTTTCTTTTCGTGTAAAAGCTGCTGATGTTCCATTTCAGGTTCAGGCCGGCAATATAGAAAGGCGAAAATTCATTGTTGAGCATGTTCAGGCCCGGCCGGCCGTAACCTCCCTGCACAAAAGCGCCAATGCGCGGCATTGAAGAAGCTTTGATGGCATCGCGCTGGCTTTCGTACATGTTGCGCTGGGCGTTGAGCATTTCCAGTTCGGGGCGTTTGCTGGGTGTATCAAGCACCATATCGGCTTGTTCAGGTTTCGACAAACGGGTGTTTTCGTCCAGTTTCATACCTGTAAATGCCGATAGCATAGCCAAATACGAACGTCGTGCCGATTTCAGCTCTATTTCCTTTTGGTCGGCATTGATCAACTCCACCTTTATGGCATCGAGGTCGGTCTGATTGGCCACTCCGTTCCTCAAGTAAGACCCAACGCGGTTGTAATTCGTTGTCAGGTCGGTTTTCAGGAGGCCGTTCTGAATCAACTGCTCATCGAGAAGTAAAATACCGAAATAAATGTTATTCACCCGGTCTTTGAGCGCGTAAAGATCGACATCCGTCTTTTGCCTGTCGGCTTCGGCTCCCGCCTTTACCGCTTTAGCACCCGCTTTGATAGCCCCTCCATCCCACACCAGCTGACTCACCTCCACCATGGCCTGATACTGATCCTTGCTTACGGATGAAAACTGAATGTTCTGTCCGGTAACTTTCGATAAAGCCTGCCCCAGTGACGCCGGAATTTCGGTAACTTCCGACTGGTAAGTAGCTTTGGCCGAGAGCGACACCTGTGGATAATACCCTGTGTATAAATTACTCAGGTTGTAACCGGTGGTTTTATCAATCAGCCCGAACTGCTTTACCAGCGGGTAATTCGCCGTAGTTTTTTCCAGACATTGTTCAATGGTTATGTCTTGCGCGAAAAGCATCGCGGGCAACATAAAAACCAAAATAAAAAATCTTGTCATAAAAAATTATTTTATAAAATTCATACATTACGGTTCTGTTTGTTATGGACGCAAACTATTCATTATAAACGAAATGTGCTCCGGGCGGCGATGAGCGATCAGATCTTTTTTCGCATCTTCATCCAAACCTATCACTTTGCTTACTACAGGCATAAACAAAAAAAACGACACATTCATCGAAATAATCGTCATGGTCAGGTCCACCGAATCAATCGGGCGAATATGTCCTTTATCTATTTCGGCCTGAAGCTCTTTTGCAAATTCGGGAAAAATCCTTGCCGGGTACGGACGCAATTTCTCCTTGATTTTATCCATCATGTCCGGACGTTTCAATATTTCGTTGATGATAAGTTGAGGTAAACGCGGATTGCGGCTTACCAAATCAAAATGACCTTCGATAAAACGGATCAACTTGTTGGCAAACGACAGGTTCTGATTGTTGAAGATATCCAACAGTGGTTCGAAAAATTCTTTGAATTTTTTCTCGAAAATCGTGTTGAACAAATTATCCTTTGTCCGGAAATAATAATGAATAAGCGCCTGGTTACAACCTACTTCACGGGCAATCTCGGTAGTTGATGTAGCTGCGAAACCGTTGGTAAGAAACAGATTTTCGGCTACTTCGAGAATTTGTTGTTCGGTATTCTGGTTAGTGTTCTCCATTTCTATTAATAAACTTGTTTAATTATATTATTTAATAAACTTATTAATTTCAATGCAAAGTAAAAATAAAAACCCTGAAACGACATTATTAATAGAATTATTATAATATTTTTTAATACAATTTTATATATTTTAAATATAATGCAAACGTTTGAAGTGAGAAAGCAGATATAATAGATGAATTTTACCTTTTATATTCCGGATAATGAAATATATTTGTACGCTTGTAATTTTGTTTTTGCCGTGTGGCGATGATATTTACAAGTATTTTTAAACAAATAATCTTTAATTTAATACGGAATGAAAAAACTTACAACTACCTTAATTTTGACCTTCCTTTTACTCTTTTCGGGTAATATAAAGGCAGCCGACCCTGCTTATCTCGGCGATATCATGCTTCAGAGTTTTGGTTGGGACGAATATTCCCAGCCAAAAATTACCGCCGCGGGAAACTACTACAAGTTTATGCAAGCGAAAGCCGTCGAACTAAAAGCCGCCGGATTCGACATGATTTGGATGCCACCACCAAGTGCATCAACAGGAGGAGATGGTTACATTCCTACCGAATTGTACAATTTCAATTCATCGTGGGGAACTGCCACCGATCTCACCAACGCTACCGCCGCCCTGAAAGCCGTAGGCATTCACCCCATTGCCGACGTTGTTGTCAATCACCGGAACGGGACAACCAACTGGTCAACGTTTACCAATCCCGATTGGGGAACAACTTCAACTACCGATAACGGAACAATTTGCTCAACCGATGAGTTAAACTCAGGTTGGGTATCATCTCGCGGTCCCCAAGGCACAGGGGCCGCCGATGAAGGTCAGGATTTTAGCGGTGGCCGTGATTTAAATCATCAAAGTTCCGTTGTTCAACAAGGAGTGAAAGCATATCTTGCCAAACTAAAAGAACAGGGGTTCGAAGGATGGCGCTGGGACATGGTGAAAGGCTACAACGGTTCGCACGTAAAAGATTACAACGCATCGAGTACTCCGTATTTTTCGGTAGGTGAGAACTGGGATGGAAGTTCCGTGATTATCCCCTGGATTGATGCCAGTGGTTCGGCCGCGTTCGATTTTGTTACATATTACAACATGTGCCAACAAGCATTCAAGAACAGCAATTGGGCTGCTTTGGGCAGCGGTACCACCATGGGTGGTGTTGCCGGCACGTATGGATATTCCGAAAAGGCTGTTACTTTTGTTGATAACCACGATACCTTTGTAAGTTCCGACGCTCCGAGCGCTGATGCTACCAAAATAATGGAAGGCTACGCCTATATCCTCACTCATCCGGGTATTCCTTGCGTATTTATGCCCCATTATTACGGAGGGTCGTACTCGAAAGACGGTGTTACCCGCAACTTCGGCACAGGTAATAAAACCAAAATTGATGAACTGATGGCTGTCAGGAAAACAAGCAAAATTGATGCGTGGAGTTCCATCAGTGTTGCCAATACTTCGGGTTATTACGCTGCTTACATCAAAAAACGCTATGCCGACACCGACGCCGCTGTGGCTGTTTGCATCGGAACTACTTCATGGACTCCTTCGGGCAGTGGCTGGGTTTTGAATACTTCGGGCACCGGTTATAAAGTTTGGTCGAAAAGCGCTATCCTTACTGCGCCTTCCATTTCGCCATCTTCCGGAACTTATTTCAGCACGCAAACCGTTACAATGACCGCATCGGCCGGATCTACCATCTATTACACAATCGATGGTACCACACCGACAACGTCGTCCAGTGTTTACACTTCTGCCATTTCCCTGAAAGAAGGCTGTATTACAACCATTAAAGCCATTGCTGTTTCGAATGCAGGCACTTCTTCTGTAGTTTCGGCTGTGTTTACCGTACCTGTAAAAGGGAAAAGCATTGTAGTAAAATACAAAGCTCCTTCAATCTGGACAAAATGTAGTATTTGGATGTGGGAAAAAAGAAACGGTACCGACACCAACCTGCAAACCGTAGCATGGCCGGGAGTTGATATTACCTCAAGTAAAGATGCCGATGGATATTACTCTTATACTATCAGCAATAACACGCAGGCCACGGTGGGACTTTTGTTCAACAATGGCGTCGCCTCCGGCACTACTCAAACCATCGACCTATCCACCTATTGCGATACCAATTGGGATACGGGCACACTATCGAGTGGTAAATACGCCCCTACCATTGCATCTCAGGCCACTCTGTCGGATTGTGCCACCAGTGGTTTTGAAGATGTAAATGGCACTGAATCCTGGAAAGTTTATCCGAACCCGGTGAAAGATATGGTTACTGTGGAAATGCCTGAAAACATTACACGCCTTACGGTAACCAACCTGCTGGGAAAACAGTTGTTTGTTTCGGGAAGTACCATTAGTCAAAATCTCCAAATAGATTTCTCGGGATATGCTCCCGGTGTATATTTCATTACCCTGACAAAAAACGATGGCTCCTTCGACTCGAAGAAAGTTATTAAATATTGATTGTTAGTAATAAAAACCAAAACGCGAGAAAGAGCATTTGCCCGTTGAGGGTCGATGCTCTTTCTCTTTTTTTAGAAAAATAAAAACTGATTGATTACTTTAATTTTGTAGTTACCATTTTGTTTGAAATCAGGCAGCTGAAAGTTACGGTAATAGAAATATTCGCAGTAGCTGTACCTCCATTGCCATCGCTAATAACATAAGGAAACGTTACAGTGCCGCTGAAATTTGTTGCAGGGGTAAAAGTAATGGTTCCGTTATCAGCCACCTTAATAGTTCCTCCGGTAACGGTGATGGTCTGTGCTGTACCAGGTGTTAGCGCAACTCCATTGATACTGGTAACGGTAAGCGGATTGTTATCCACATCAGTATCGTTGGATGTGGGAGTTAAGGAAATAGGTGCACCGTTAGCGTTCATCTTATAAGTATCGGCATTAGCTACGGGCGGTGTGTTACAAACCGACACGGTAACCGCGGCACCCGTAGGTGAGTATTGGGTGGTATTGGCTACACTTCTTGCCCAAAGATACACAGTACCGGTCGTCGTGTAATTTGTTAGAGAAGCTCCGGTGATTTGGGTGGTTCTTGTCGTTGAATTACCGGTCCACCATTCGTAGGTAACATTCGATTCGGTTGGCTGCAGGTTAGTAAGATTAGCCGGCGTACACGCTGTCGTAGTAGAAGGAATAGGCGTAGCAGGCGTACCGTCAGCATTGGGGCAGATAGCAGCAGGAAGAGATGGCAATGTACTTGTCCACCCGGCATCTCCCTCAAAATAATTTGGAGAGACCCACGTATAACTGGATAAATTCCCATTGAACATTGTGGCAAAGTCACTTGTTCCGTTACTGTTTATAAAATCTAAATTAGGCCCGATCTTTCCATGGTTTTTGCCATTTTTCCCTGACCACACAAAATATCCTTTTTTTGATGAATCGGTAGGGCCGGTTAAGTCTCCATCGCCAGTTAATTGAGCTCCGGAACTCAATGTAAATATCCCTTCGTTATAAATCTGACCCGCAGCATTGATCGATCCGGTAGAGGTGAATGTCCCGTAGTTTTCAATTTTCGAAGTTGCACTACCAAAGTCAATCTGGGAAGTGGTAAAGATCCCTGTATTTACAACTGCGCCACCATTTAAATTAAACTTGCCGTTAAAACTCCCACAATTCACGTACACGGATGATGATGAACTATTGTAATTTGCACCTACGGTTAAAGTCCCATCGTTCTTATAATAGGCGCTCCCTGTGGAAATATTTAAGGTCTGATTGACAGTCATTGAGCTATTGTTTATAATGGTAATAATTGCCCCGGCCTTTTGATACTGCATTGTCCCCACATTAAAAGTTCCATCGTTCGTTATGTTCATTATCGAGCCATTTAATGTTAAGGTTTGATTAGCCATATCAAATTTAGCTCCTGTATGAACAAAGATATTCATATTACCAGCCCAAGTAGGATTTCCACTAACATTAAGCGTGCCGTAAATATCCAATGTAACGGCTGTGTTTGGATCGCTGAAAGTAAAAGTATTTACATTATTAAGATTCAACGTAGCGCCTGATTTAACGCAAATCGATGCGCCAGAAGCAAAAGTAACAGAGTTTTCCAGAGTTGGCGTCCCTTCGATACAAGTCATCCCGGCTACAAATGTATAATTATTGCTATTACTGTTTAACGTGTGGTCGCAAGTGGTACAATCGGCTTTACCATTTATGTAAACAAAAAATGCTATTATTAATATAGCCAGCGACTTGCTTTGTGTTATGTATTTCATTTTATTTTGAATTTTAGTTATTAAAACAGTATAATAAACAGACAGATTACTTTAATACAAAAACAATATTTATATAAGAACATCCCGAAACCGAACCTACTATATCATAAGTCATTACTCCATCAGCGTTTATAGAAATATTGCTGAAAACCGACGTGTCATAATCGGTAATGTAATAATAAAGATCTGTTCGTTCAGGCATAAAAGGAATTGTCGAAGGCGCACCAACGCTTTTTATGCCTGGCGTAGAAAATTGTCCATGGTAAAGGCCGTAAAGATCTTTGATAAATCCAGTCCCATTCACAGAAGTATCAAACGATACCGACGGCATATAAAACCAATTGGTATATCCTAAAGGGAGAGCCACCCATTTAGTCCCATCATTGTAATAGAAACCTTTACTTACATCATACCCGTTCCCGACCGAAATTGTGGCCGTGTTGTAAACCGTCATTCCGGCAACGTGCTGCGAAAGCGGCGAAGGGTTGTTTGTGGCGGTGAGAGCAACGCGGGGAAGCAATAATCCTTTATTGCCATTACTTACTAAATCCAAAACGGCATCGTTATTCGGCTGCGTGTTGGCGCCGATAGTTACCTGAGCATTTGTGATGGAATAATGAAAACACGCAAATCCCATTAAAATTAATACTATTATTTTTTTTCATGTTTTAAGTTATTATTATAATTTATAAAATACAGAGTTCCGATTTTTATAATAATATAGAATAAAACATTTTATCTTAGATTTTGCCAATATAAATGAAAAAGGACTATTCCTCCTGACTTCTTACCGGGGGATAATAATTGGTAACGGAATTTTTTTACCTTTGAGAGAACAAAAGAACCAATCTCCCATTGCTATAAAAATTAGCAAGCGAATACGTTATAAAGAGAATCAATAGCTGGATAGCGTTCTGATTGTTCATCAACAGATTTGACAAACAATTCAACTTGGATATACAAATTAGTGAAAAAAGTCAAGCCGCATATCACCTGAAACCACTATAAAAGAAGCCTTTATCCCCGTGAGAAGAATATCGGATGAGGCCATACCTCAGAATGCGACATTATATTTAAGAACGACTTTTTTCTTTAAAACCCGTTGAGAATAAAAACTATACGTAAAAGATTGCAAAAATAACGCCATTAACGATGGTGTTTATAATACTATTTTAACCATTAATGGTGTTTTTCTATCAAAACACACATAAAATAAATACACTAAAAATATTAATTTATTTGATTTTTAATTAAATCATTTTTAAATATATATCGAATCTAAAATTGTATTAAATTCATATTTCAATGCTTGTAAGCTATGTAATCAGAAAGAAAATATTATTTCCATAACTAAAATTTTAAAACACATAAACCAATCAACATGATACTTTTTTGAAAGCAGGGACACTACACTTCTCAAAGCCTGTTCAATAAAAGGGACTCGTGCCAATACGCATACTTCACGCTAAAAAAAACTCATTTAATGATTTAAATTTGAATTAGGATATGATTGTTTGTTTATAAATTAACCAACAAAAAATTCACGCATGACGCAAACGCCTGTAAAATAGGACATTTTGGTTAATAACACAAGTAAATACGCTATCACTACCTTATAATTTCAGGGAAAGGCGCGGAAGTTGAATATTTATGATATATTTGCATCTCATTTATTCAACAAAAAATGGAAATGAAAACTGAAGAAAACTCCTGTGAAAAAAGGAATTGCCACCATCGTCCCGTAGGGCACGCTTGTGGAAACGCTGTTTACGGACTGGGAGTAGTGGGCGCGGCCATCTACTTCATCATGCAGTCGGGAGGATTTTGGATGGGGGTAGTTGGCATTCTAAAAGCGCTTGTATGGCCTGCCATTCTGGTATTCGAAGCGCTCAAAACATTAAGCGTGTAACTCTCACAAGTTGCCACTGATTAGTTGAGAATAAACTTCCCGGTCTGAATTTTATCTTTTACTTTCAGGCGAATCAGATACACCCCTTCTGGTACGTTCTGTAACGATATCCGGTTGCTATAACCGGAGAGATGTTTTATCATCACCATCTTACCGGTTACCGAATAGAGGTTAAGCTCCAAACCAGAAATGTCAGCGGGCCGATCCACGGATATATTCAACGAACGGTCGGATCCATCAAAAACTATTTTCGCATTATCCCAGCGAGCTATTTCGTTCACATCGAAAGTTGTCAGGTTCGACATGGCAAGTCCGAAATCCGGGATTCCGTATCCCTGCTGATCGGTGGGAGCACTGTAATGGCTTCCTGTCTGGAACACCATATTGAGAATTTCGGGCACCGATAACGATGGTTTTGTGGCTTTTACGTACTGAAGGAAACAAGCCATGGCACCGGTTATCAGCGGACATGAATAAGATGTTCCGCTGCCTGAATTGGTAGCTCCTCCAGTGTTAATATAAGATGTAGCACTTCCCACAGCACAAATTTCGGGTTTTACCCGTCCATCCGAAGTGGGTCCCCACGACGAAAACGAACTTGACACTCCGTTGACATCTACCGCCCCTACCGTTACTATGCCATCGGCATCGGCCGGCGAACCGATATAGTGCCAGGTGTTGGATGAACTTCCTTCGTTTCCGGCGCTATTGCAAACAATAATTCCTTTGGTGGCCGCCATCCCAGCGGCAATGCTTGCCCTCGACACTTTACCGTTCATATCGGCGTAGGTAAAGTTCATCGCAACATCATCAAAAGTGGTATAGCCCAGCGACGAATTGATGAGATCGACCCCAACGCTATCTGCAAACTCAATACCGGCGTCCCAAAAATCAGTTTCCATCAGGTTTTCAGTGGCGGCATATTCGGTTCTGATCAGCCAAAACGAAGACTCGGGGGCAGCACCCACATAACTGGCTGGCAAATTCCCGCTTATTATGGAAAGTACGTTGGCACCATGACTATCTTCCGAAAAAACACTCACTCCAGGCGCGGGAATATTTTTAGTTCCCAACAAACGCCCCTGCAAACGGAGGCTGTCCATCCCCGGATTGATATCCGCGTTGTAAAATCCGGCATCGAGCACTCCTATCAAAATATTTTTGCCCGTAAAACCGGCATTGTGCAACGACGCGAGTTTCAACTGGTTGATCTGATTGGCTGCCGTACCGTAATTAATATCATTTGCAACAGATTTCACTTTCCGTGGAACGGATAACGCCGAGGTGGATTTTCCGGTATATTGAACTTTTTTTACAAACGGCAATGCCCTAACCGAATTCATTATCGATGAATCGGACATCAAAGCGGTAACTCCATTCAGCCATTTGGAGCGGCACATAATAGTTAAACCCTTAGCGATTAAAGGCGTTACATAGTTTTGATTAACTGGCAGGTCTGTGGAATCGATGACAATCCCGAACGCTTGGCGGCGGGCAATAGAGCGTGCCGATAAATATTGCGAAGGCGAGGTGAGCGAATAGTTTGTCCCTTTCTTGTTGGTAAACTGAACAAAAAAATAATAATTTGTGGAATATACCGACAAGCCGGCAATACTGAATACCACTGTAAATAAAAGTCTTTTAATCAATATCATAGAGTCGCAATTTTTATGAGCACAAATATAGTATAAATATTTTCGTTGATCATTTATCTTTCCGAATATTTAAAAAAATATAATATTTATCATTGATTGCTTGTTTGTTACGAAAATTTCGTAGTTTTGAACGATTTTTAATTTCAATATCATTTATAATAAAAATGACACGGATTGTTTCAAAATATAACGCTGCTTTCGTAATTGGGTTCATCATATCCGCATCATTGCTTGCTTTTTGGGGATAATAGAACTTCAGATAATAGATCAAAAAAAACTAATCATAAAAACTCACATGGAAAAACTCACACATCAGGAAGAAGATGTATTGCTGATCATTTTTCAGCTGGAGAAAGGATTTATCAAAGAAATCATTTCGGAGATGGACGAGCCGCGCCCACCTTACACCACTGTGGCTTCGGTGGTAAAAAACCTGGAACGTAAAGGGTACGTGAAAGCAACCCGGCAGGGCAACACTTACCAGTACTACCCCACCATTGATAAAAACGAGTATAAATCGAGATTTTTATCGAATGTGGTTCAAAATTATTTTGAAAATTCGTACAAAGAAATGGTAAGTTTCTTTGCCGAAAAACAAAAAATATCCGCCGAAGATCTGGAAGAAATCATCCGCTTAATCGAAAAAAAATGAATCCATTCATCGTTTATCTGATCAAGGTAAACATAGCTGTCGCTTTGTTTTACCTTATTTACAGGTTCGCGCTGACGAAAGATACTTTTTTGCAATTGCGCCGCGCGTTCCTGCTGCTGGCTATTTTCGTTCCGCTTGTTTATCCGCTGATTTCCATTTCGGGATGGTTCGAAAGCAACCAGTTAGTGAATACTTTGGTACATCAAATACAATTGCCTGAAATTATGGTTGTTGCAGGCAAACAGCAACCGTATTTCGGTGTTCAGGAGATGGTGATTGCCGCCTACCTCACCGGTACGGCACTCTTGTTTATCCGTTTCTTGTTCCGGATTTTTTCTATTTTACGATGGAACTTCCTGACAAAAGAAGAGACAGTGCTCGGCATCAGGGTAAGAGTTACCGACAAGGCTATCACTCCGTTTTCGTTTTTCAACCGGATATATTTAAGCGCTTCGGCTCATACGGAAGATGAACTGGTACAGATACTGACACACGAACTGGCTCATGTCAGGCAGCTTCACAGTGTCGATGTTATCCTGAGTGAGCTGATGGCCATGTTTTGCTGGATCAATCCCGCGGCGTGGCTGCTCCAACGCGAAGCGCGCCAAAACCTCGAATTCCTGGCCGACCAGAAAGTTATTCGTTCCGGGCACGATAGCCGGCTTTACCAGTATCATTTATTGCAACTTTCGTATCAACAACCCTTGAATCAGCTGACTAATAATTTTAATATTTCACCCTTAAAAAAAAGAATCAATATGATGAACAAACAAAAATCGCACAATGCAGGGAAATTAAAATACCTGCTGGTGGCGCCGCTCACGCTCCTGCTGGTAGCGGGAAGCAACGCCCAAACCATTATGAAAGCCGCTAACGTGTCTATTCAGGTACAACCAACATTGCCAGATACTCGTGCGGAAAATGCTCAGGCATCGGATGCTACCGGAGCTGTTGAAATTCAACCTTCAGAAATTGTCAACGAAACCCAGCCTGCTACCAATGATCCTGTTTTTGATGTGGTGGAAGTGATGCCGCAATTTCCGGGGGGCGAAAAAGCCTTAATGAAATTCCTTGGCGACAACATCCATTATCCTGACGATGCGTTGAAAGCCAATATTCAAGGACGGGTAATTCTTCAATTTATTATCAGTTCAAAAGGAAAAGTAACCGACCCGAAAGTAATAGCAGTTATGGAGCATAAGAGCAAGGTTCATATCGACCTGAATGATTCCAGGTACGAATCGTTGAAAAAAGAGGCCCTGCGCATGGCGCTTTCCATGCCCGCGTGGAATCCGGGAAAACAAGGAGGGAAAGCTGTAGCCGTAAAATATACTTTACCTATTAGTTTTGCTATTCAAGGAGATGATAAACCGGCTTCGTCCACATCAAATTTGAACTCAACCCCAATGAAAGACCGTCCTTTGGTAGTATTGGATGGAAAACCCATGGATGAGAATTATGATTTAAACGCCATTGATCCGAAAAACATCGAAAGCATTAGCATACTTAAAGATAAAAGCGCCACAGATATTTACGGAGAGAAAGGGAAAAACGGGGTTGTGGTCATCACAAGCAAGAAACAATAAAATCGATCGTTAGTTTTACGTTGAACAGTCCGGATAACACTCAAACCCGAGTTTGTCCGGATTGTTTTTTCCCGCCGGAAACAACATGAAAAGCCGCCCCCAACCAACTGATAACATCGCTTGCTATCAATGATTCTTCCGATTCCCTTTCCAAAGCCAGATCAGCGGCAAGCCCATGAAGGTAAACCCCAGCTATGGCAGCTTTGGCTGATGAATATCCCTGAGCCAGCAAACCGGTAATGATGCCTGTCAACACATCGCCTGTACCGGCGGTGGACAATCCGCTATTTCCGGTGGTATTGATGTAAACCTTTCCTTCGGGTAGAACGACAGCGGTATGCGCCCCTTTCAATACAATGACGACATTGTATTTCGCAGCCGATTGGCGAGCCAGTTCCACACGGTCGCTCACCGAGCGCGATTCTCCGAAAAGCCGCTCAAATTCAAGGGGGTGCGGAGTCAATACCGACAATGGTGGTAAATCGTTGAGCCCATCCTTGTTCTTTGCTATCAGGTTCAACGCATCGGCATCGAACACGCAGCTCTTTTTTGATTTCAATAAAAAATCCTGTAAAAAAATTTCCGTTTCAGCGTTAGTGCCAATGCCGGACCCAATGCCCAACACGTCGTATTTTCCAGGATTCGGGATATTCGTTATTATTTCAGCATCGGTATCGGCAGAAAAAATAGCTTCAGGAACAGCAGTTTGCACAATAGCACGGTTACATTCCGGCCCATGGACAGTAACAAGCCCTGCTCCCGCCCTCAATGCGGCTTTGCCGGCGAGCACCGAAGCTCCGGCCATGCCTTTGCTTCCGGCCACCAGAAGCGCGTGACCAAAAGTTCCTTTATGTGAAAACCGGGAGCGTACCTTTATAAACGGACGAACAACATCCTCGGTTGTTAATATAAAATCGGAAAGGGTATTTTCAATAACCTGAGGCTGAATGCCAATATCGAGAACTGAATATTTTCCGGCAAACGAGGCGCTATCGGCAAAGAAAAAAGCACGTTTCGGGAACTGAAGGGTATAAGTAAAGGTGGCTTTTACCACAGGTTGACCTTCGTCGATGAAACGGTCGCCATCCAGCCCCGAAGGAATATCCACCGACACCACTCGGCATCCCGAGTCGTTGATCCATTCCACTGCTTGGGCATACACACCATCAAGCGACCTCGACAAACCCGAACCGAACAACGCATCCACCACAATGGTTTCGGAAGAAATTACCGGAGGACAAAAGCAACCCGGCATTTCGGCAAATAACTCATTGTTAGCTGATTTTAACCGATTTCTGTTGATTTCACAATCGGATGAAAGCTTTCCTGAATGAAGTAAAACGGTATGGACTCCATAGCCATTGGTCAATAAAATCCGCGCCAAAGCCAATCCATCGCCACCGTTGTTGCCAGGGCCGGCCACAACAAAAACAGGGAACGTTTTGGGAAAATCGCAAATAAATCGGTTAGCTAAAGCATGTGCAGCTCTTTCCATTAAATCAACAGACGATATGGGCTCATGTTCGATGGTATAACGGTCGAGTTCCTTGATTTGCGATGTGGAAAACAGTTTCATACGAGAATTATTAGCATTCAACCGATCGGAGCAAAATGCCGGGTCGTGTATTTGAAAATCAAATTCTTTGTACTGAATTTATCTCTTTGATTTTCAATATTTTTTTACAAAGGTTGTTGATATCTTCGGTGTCGTGAACGTAAACGTAAAATTTACCGACAAAAATGCCGTCCTTCGTTTCGATATTCATCCTGTTGATGTTCACGCTATATTCATCCGAAATAATTTTCAGGATTTCAATTAATACCCCTTTTTTATCAATTCCCCTGATTTCGAGGGTTTCGACAAATTCCAGCACTTTGTTGGTTGACCATTCCGCTGAAACAATTCGTTTTCCGAAGCTGCTTTTCAGTTTAGCCGCCGTAGGACATTGTCTTTTATGAATAAAAAGGGTGTTGTTTTCATCGATATAACCAAGCACATCATCGCCCGGAATGGGATGACAACAAGGAGCCAACTTGAAAGTTTTTCCAATATTTGCTTCGGTCAGTTTGATCGTTTTATTTTTATCCAGATCCAACTTTCCTTCGGCAACAACAGTATCTGCCTGTTTGTCATTATTGTCCGACGATCCGCCGACAAAAGGTATGCGAAGAAATTTAGAAATTCCCTGGCTTTTTGGTTTGAAAACGATTTTGGTTATTTCGTCAACATTGATAGTTCCTTTACCAGCTTCAAAAAAGAGCTCGTTCCGCTGGGTGAAGTTAAAATAATTAAGGATTTTTACCAACGCCTCGTTAGTTGGCTTCACGTTGATGGACGAAAGGACATCTTCTATCTTACGTTGCCCTTCGAAAATCAACTTTTTTTCTTCCTTCTTGAAAATCACCCTTAGTTTGGCCTTCGCTTTGGCCGTGGTTACAAATTCGAACCATTCGGGATGGGGTGTTTGCTTTTTCGATGTCAGTATTTCCACCTGGTCGCCACTGTTCAGGGTATAACTTAGTGGCACTAATTTGTGGTTCACCTTAGCTCCGATACACTTATTCCCAACATCAGAATGGATATAATATGCAAAATCGAGCGCGGTAGCACCTTGGGGGATGGTTCGGATTTCGCCTTTGGGGGTAAATACAAATATTTCGGAAGCGAATAAATTAAGTTTGAAAGTATCCAGGAAGTCCATGGCGTTCGGTTCCGGGTTCTCGAGCAATTCTTTGATGCTTTTCAGCCAGTTGTCGAGCTCAGATTCACTTTTGTCGCCACCGTTTTTGTATTTCCAGTGGGCGGCCAACCCCTTTTCGGCAATGTCGTTCATCCTTTCGCTCCTGATCTGTACCTCCACCCATCGTCCCTGTGGCCCCATTACCGTAACGTGAAGCGCTTCGTAGCCATTGGCCTTGGGCGTACTCACCCAGTCGCGGATACGCTCGGGATGAGGTTTATAAATGCTTGTAATGGCCGAATAAAGCATCCAGCACTGGTCTTTTTCACTGAGTTCGCCTTTTGGCCTGAAAACGATACGGAGAGCCAGGATGTCATATACTTCCTCGAAAGGGATATTGCGGGTGGACATTTTATGCCAGATGGAGTAAATCGATTTGACACGGGCTTTCAAAGTAAATTCGTACCCCATCGATTTCAGTTTTTCATCAACCGGCAACGAAAATTCTTTGTAGAATTCATTCCGGGCTTGTTCGTCAACAGCCAGTTTTTTTTCTATTTCGTGGTAAGTGTCGGGGTGTTCGTATTTGAAACTGAGGTTTTCGAGTTCGGTTTTTATGCGGAAAAGACCGAGGCGGTGGGCAAGAGGGGCATAAATGTACTGCGTTTCGCCGGCAATTTTGTACTGCTTGGCCGGTGGCATCGATGCAAGGGTACGCATGTTATGAAGCCGGTCGGCCATTTTAATAAGCACCACGCGGATATCATCCGACATGGTCAACAGCAGTTTCCTGAAATTTTCGGCCTGTTCCGAAGCTTTTTCGCCGAAAACACCCCCGGCTATTTTGGTAAGGCCATCCACAATTTGAGCTATTTTGGAGCCAAACAGGTTTTGAATATCTTCCACCGTGTAATCGGTATCCTCCACCACATCGTGGAGTAACGCCGAACAAATAGAGGTGGAACCCAGGCCAATCTCTTTCACCACAATCCTCGCCACGGCAATCGGGTGTAAAATGTAAGGTTCGCCTGAGCGACGCTTGATCCCGTTATGAGCCTGCTGGGCAAATTTAAACGCCTTGGTAATCAGCTCAATCTTTTGCCTGTGGTTGGTGTTGCGATAATCTTCCAGAAGCGCTTCGAACTCGCGCTGAATCATTTCTTCTTCTGTCAAAATAAGAGTTTCGGCCGGTTGTTGCATATCCCATTTTTTATTGTGGATGCAAATATAAGGATTAATTTCGATGAAAAACAGAAAAGCTTATTTGTAAATCGTTAAAATTTAAAACGATTGCATATCCACTAATCTTTTATAATAGCCGTTCAGCGCTATGAGCTCATCGTGCTTTCCCCGTTCCACAATATGACCTTCGTGCATGACACATATTTCATCGGCTCGTTTAATCGTGGATAAGCGGTGGGCTACCACCAGCGAAGTACGGTTCATCATCAACTTTTCAAGGGCTTCCTGCACCATCTTTTCCGACTCGGTATCGAGCGCCGAGGTAGCTTCATCGAGAATCAGTATAGGCGGGTTTTTCAGTATAGCCCGCGCGATACTGAGGCGCTGGCGCTGCCCTCCGGAAAGTTTGCTTCCGCGGTCGCCAATGGTGGACTGGTAGCCGTTTTCGGTGGCAATGATGAATTCGTGGGCATTGGCTATGCGCGCAGCCTCTTCCACCTGCTCCTGCGTAGCATTTTCCACCCCGAAAGCTATGTTATTAAAAAATGTGTCGTTGAACAGGATAGCTTCCTGATTCACATTTCCCATTTGGGAACGAATATCGGCCATTTTCACATCCTTGAGGTTGATGCCGTCGATGGTAATTTCTCCCTCCACCACATCGTAAAAACGCGGCAACAGATCGACCAGCGTGGATTTGCCGGAACCCGACTGGCCTACAAACGCTACGGTTTTTCCTTTTTCAATTTCGAGGTTAATATCCTGCAGCACCCAGTCGTTCAGGTATTTAAATCCTACTTTTTTATATACGATTTTATGTTGGAAAGGCTGCATTTTTTCTGGGCTTTCGGGGTCGGGAATGGTGTTTTCACTTTTCAGTATCTTATCCACCCTCTCAAGCGATGCCATCCCTTTCTGGATACTGTAAGTGGCTTTGGATAAATCTTTTGCAGGATTAATAATGCTGTAAAAAATTATCAGGTAATAAATAAACGAAGCGGCTGTAATGTTGCTGTTGTGCGATAAAATAAGCACACCACCAAACCACAGTAAAATGGCGATAACCACGGTACCAAGAAATTCACTCATGGGATGAGCCAGCGTGTAACGCCTGTTGATACGGTTAAGCGTGCGACGCAGTTTCTCATTGAGTTTTCCGAAACGTTCAATCAGTTTATTCTCGGCATTAAAAGCTTTTACCACCCGCAATCCTCCCAGCGTTTCTTCAATTTGCGAAAGCAGTTCTCCGGTTTGTTCCTGCCCGAGTGTCGAACGGCGCTTAAGTGTGCGCCCCAACCTTCCGATGAGCCCGCCGCTGATGGGAAGCAACACCAGAACAAACAGAGTCATCTGCCAACTCATGACAAATAAAACCCCAATGTAAATCAGGATCATAATGGGATTTTTGAAAACCATTTCGAGCGAACTCATGATGGAGTTTTCTACTTCGGCCACATCGCCCGTCATACGCGACATAATGTCCCCTTTCCGCTCATCGGTAAAAAACCCGATGGGCAAATAAATGATTTTATGGTAGAGTTGATTGCGGAGATCGCGCAAAACCCCTGTGCGAATGGGGATGATATAATACGTTCCAAGATAAGCCGATCCTACCTTAAAACCTGTCATGATGATCAGGAAGATACCGATGAGCAACAAAGCGTTGGTAGACCCTGCCTGCTGGATCATCTGTTCCACAGTGTACATGGCGTTGTTCTTTACCGCCGCAACGATCTGGGGCATACTATCGCTCCAAGTCCATGCCATGTAAATTTTTTCGGCCTTCTGAAGCCCGAAAAGAATTTGCAGAACAGGAATAATGGCTGCGAACGAAAACAAGCTGAATATGGTGGAAAGCAGATTGAACAACAAGCTTAAAAAAACAAACTTTTTATAAGGTGGAACGAACCTGCGAAGCAGTTCTACAAATTTAAACATAAATGATTTTTAAATGAATTCGGATAAGATAAGTATTTGAACTATCAGTAACAATTAAATACCTGTATAGTTTCGGGGGGTAATGTGGCGCAGTTCTTCTTTCACCCGTTCGTCCACATCAAGCCCGTTGATAAAATCGCGTATTGTACGTTCGTTAATCCCCTCGTTGGTACGGGTTAACGCCTTCAGCGCTTCGTAAGGCGATGGATAATTTTCGCGTCGAAGAATGGTTTGGATGCCTTCGGCCACCACAGCCCATGTGTTGTCGAGGTCTCGGTAAATGGCCGTTTCGTTCAGCAACAGCTTTCCAAGTCCTTTGTGGATACTTTGGGTAGCTATGAGTACATGGGCAAACGGCACACCAGCATTGCGAAGCACGGTGCTATCGGTCAAATCGCGCTGAAGCCTCGAAACCGGCAACTTAGCCGCCAGAAATTCAAGCAAAGCATTGGCAATGCCCAAGTTTCCTTCTGCATTTTCAAAATCGATGGGGTTTACCTTGTGGGGCATGGCCGATGAACCGACCTCGCCCGCCTTAATTTTTTGCTTGAAATATTCCATCGATACATACGACCAAACGTCCCGGCAAAAATCGGTCAGGATGGTATTGATCCGTTTCAGAGCATCAAACAAGGCGGCCATGTTGTCGTAGTTGGAAATCTGGGTTGTCCATGGTTCCCGTTCCAGTCCAAGTTTGGAACTCAGAAATTCTCTCCCGAACAACTTCCAGTCAATCGTAGGATAAGCCACAAAATGGGCGTTGAAGTTTCCGGTGGCGCCACCGAATTTGGCCGAATGGGGTACCTGCGACAGCAATTTCAGTTGCTGGTTCAGGCGGCTGACAAACACCATCAGCTCCTTGCCCAAACGGGTAGGCGATGCTGGTTGTCCGTGGGTTTTAGCAAGCATCGAAACATCGCGCCACTCTTCGGCACAACGGGTCAGCTCACGCACCAGCGACTCTAATTCAGGAATATACACTTCGTGCAACGCGTTTTTTATCGATAAGGGGATTGCCGTGTTATTAATGTCCTGCGAGGTAAGCCCGAAATGGATAAATTCTTTAAAACGTGACATGCCCAACTCATCAAATTTTTCTTTCAGGAAATATTCCACCGCTTTCACATCGTGGTTGGTGGTTTTCTCCATCTCTTTGATCCTTTGGGCATCTTTTTCCGAAAAGTTTTTATAAACATCCCTCAATAAGGGAAACTTACCGGCCTGAACCTGCTCCAGTTGCTTCAACGGAATTTCGGATAACGCGATAAAATATTCAACTTCCACCAATACCCGGTAACGCATCAACGCGTATTCCGAAAAGTAATCGGCATATCTTTCCGTTTTTTCACGATAACGTCCATCGATAGGCGAAATAGCTGTCAGCAACGAGATTTCCATGAGCGATTTTATTTTTTTGAAAATGCAAATTTAATCAAAATATTTCAGCTTACATCAATGTGCCCCTCATTCGTACTTCAGCACTGTAAACCTATCGGGCTGAAACATTTCACAAGCAATTTCCTGCAAAAGTTCCGCCCTTATGTTTTCAATTTTTTTACGGGTAACCTCTATGTTCTCCACATTACCATACCGCATGAAGGTTTTTCCAATGCTCAGCGCAAAGCTTTCGCGGTTTTCCGATGATATGGCCATCTGGCCGTAAAGCTGCAATTTATAGCGATTCAGCATTTTATCATCCAACGGTTTAGCGCAAAGTTTCTGAAGTTCGGCACGCACCAGTTGTTCGCAGCGCGGAGCATTCTCCGGATCACAACCAAAATAAACGCTCCATAAGCCGGTGTCGGTAAAAGGCTGAAAAGTAGATTCTACATTGTAAACCAAACCGTATTTTTCGCGCAGCGACAGGTTGAGCAGGCTATTCATTCCGGGGCCGCCAAGGATGTTGTTCAACAGGTACATGGCGGTGCGACGCGGATGATACATGTCGTACGACCTACCTCCCACCATGAAATGAACCTGATTGGTATTTTTTTCCACCTTCCGGGTAAGCGGGAGATAAATTTCGGGGGCTACCCGCTTTTCTTTTTCCGATGGTTGATTTGCGGCGGTAAAATATTTTTCGCCCCAACGTATCAACCGGCGGAAGTCGAGGTTGCCGGTAATGAAAAATACCATCCGGTCGGGACGGTAATTCCGGGAGGTAAAACGCTTGGCCGATGCGCTGTCGAATTGTTTCAAACGCTCGGGTATCCCGAGGATATTGCGCCCCAAAGTGTGCTGGGGAAACAACAGTTCTTCGAAATCATCATAAATCAGTTCCGATGGTGAATCGCTGTACGAATTGATCTCATCGATGATCACCACCACCTCTTTTTCAATTTCTTTCTGTGGAAAAACCGAATGGAAAACCAGGTCGGAAATCAGTTCCACAGCCCGTTCGGCATATTCCCTAAGTACCGAAGCATACACCACCGTTTCTTCCTTCGACGTATAAGCATTAAGTTCACCGCCCACATTTTCGAGCCGGTTGATGATGTGCGCCGACCGGCGTTTTTCGGTCCCTTTGAAAAGCATGTGTTCGATAAAATGAGCCATTCCCTGCTCATCTTCCTGTTCGTCGCGGGAACCGGTATCCACCATCATGCCACAATAAACGACGGGCGAAACATCCTTCTTATGGATCATTTGCAACCCGTTGGAGAAAATATGTTGATTGTATTCCATTTACATTGAAAATGAACGCAAAATTACAACTTTTTTAGCTTTTGTCTTTCATCGTTGAATAAAAAAAACAAACCGGAGCCCTGCTTGGTTGAGAACTCCGGTTGGATTTTAATTTATTTCGGTAAACGATGGTGGATTTTCAATGAAAATTAACTATCTCTGCATATTTTCTTGTTTTACTTCACTTCAAACTTTACGCCATCCACACTTCCTTGTGTAAGCTGGTAACTATTGCCTTTCTTGGTTAGCTCCAGACTGATCAGCTTATTGTCCGACGGCAGACAGAACAAGCCTTTAGCTACCGGAGCATTCCCATATACTTTCAGCGTAATGTTCTTCCAGTCTATTTTATCGGTACTTTGGGCTACAGCTACATGAGGAAGCACAGCGCCTTCGCGCACTAATATCACGCAGGGTATATCCGCGGGGGCAATATCGTTCCACCCGGGCGAATAGCTTTTACCGGTTTGGTAATCTATCCAGTTGGTCTTACCCGGAAGATATACCTGTCGGCCCGAGGCATTTTCCATGAGCGGCGCCACATAGATATCCGACCCGAAGAGGTAAGCATCGTCCACATCCCAGGCGCCGGGGTCGTCGGGGAATTCTACAAACAGCGCGCGCACCATGGGCAGCCCGGTTTCGGTGCAGTTTTTGGCCTGCGCATATACGTAAGGCATAAGTTTGTATTTGAGTTCGGCCGACTGCCTGAAAGCTTTTACAAAACCTGTGTTATACAACCAGGGTTCTTTGGGAGGAGCGCCATGAGCGCGGCTGTGCGAGGTCAGAAACCCGAAAGGCAACCAGCGGCGGTAAAGGTCTTCGGGCGACGACTGTACAAAACCACCTATATCATGACTCCAGAACGGGAAACCGCTCAAGCCGAAAGATAAGCCTCCACGCAGTTCGGCCTCCATGGCTACGTTCTTATTGGCCGCATCGCCACCCCAGTGCAGCGGGTAACGCTGACTTCCGGCCCAGGCGCTGCGAGCCCATATTATGTTGTCGCCGGTAGTTTGTTTTGTAATGTCGGCCACCGCTTTGTTGTAGCGCAATGGATACAGGTTATGTTCGTACCAGCCACCGCGCCCCGAAGCGTATAAGCCTTCAAGCGGCGCGGCTTCACCAAAATCGACCTTTATAGCACCCACACCCATCTTCAGTAATCCGGCTAATTTATCCTGATACCATTTTACGGTTTCGGGGTTCGAAAAATCGAGTACGGCGTCTTCATAAGGCATTTCGCCTTTTGTGTTTTTTACTTGCAGGTTTTTGTCGATGATTTCGGAGAAATATTTATTCTTCGGGGTAAAATAAGTAAGCTGCCACAGCGAGATATGAAAACCCTGCTGACGGAGGTCATCAATCATTTTTTGTGGATTGGCAAAGCGCGAAGGCGCAAACTTATAATCGCACTGCCAGTCGGTTTCGAACCATCCGGTATCGAAATGAATCACGTCGGCCGGAATCCTATTCTCACGCAATTTAGCTGCCACTTCGTATCCTTCTTTTTGTTCGAAATAGGTGATGCGGCTCATCCATGTACCAAACGACCACAGCGGCGGCATAGGCGCTTTGCCTGTAATGCCGGTATATTCGTTAAGTACATCTTTGGGCTGCCCAACAAACACGAATAAATCGAGGGTTTCGTCGCCCATAAACAGTTTGTTGGCTCCCACGTAACTATTCCCGAAATCACAGGTTACCGGTGCCGATGTATGCATAAACATACCATAACCCCGGTTACTCATAAAAAATGGTACGGGTTTGTACATGTCGGGCGTCTCGGGGCCCTGCGGGTCTGTTACAAACAAGTTTAGCTTTTGCCCGCGTTTGTCTAATTTGGTGAATGATTCCCCGCAACCGAAGATTTTCTCATGAGCCGACAGCGAGAATACCGGATTGATCTCACGGCTGTTATCCACTCCTTTTTTTATAAAATTGAAAGGCAACACCTTTACCTGCGACGAGTCATTGTCGGCCCATCGCCAGGTATCCGTCAGGCGCTTGCCCGTGGCATCCATCAACGTTATTCGGAAAGGGTTTTCTTCTATCAGCAGTCGGGCATAAGCACTACTGTATAAATGTCCCTTAGGCGTGCGGGAGTATTTCCATGAATGATCCTTTTGGGGTTCACCCACCAGCATCGGGCTATCAAAAGTTTTTGGTTCCACAGGCGAAGTAAGCATGCGAATACGCACCGTACGTGGCGACACAAAATCAATGCGGAAGTCCAGCTCCGGGTTTTGCTGATAGGCCGGACCGGGAAAATCGAGCATGGCGAGCTCCTGCGGCAAAATAGTATTGGTGTTGAACGCCTGCCGCGTATAGATGGACGAACGTTTCCAGCTGATTTTTCCCCGTGCGGCAGCACCATCAAACGAGGCTAATTTGTCGGCAAAGAAGAAGGTATTTTGAAAATCGCGGAAGTCGGCGCTAACATCCACCGGCTCGCCCAACATGCGGTTGCGGTACTGAGCCTGCGCAAAACTTATCCATAAAGAGAGGATGCAAATAGAAATAAGTGTTTTTTTCATGATATGATGATTGAAATTAAGGGATCGTGCAAATGTACGCTCTTTCAGGTATTTTCAGGTATATAATATGTTTACAAAAGCAGGGTAAATCATTTCCTTTTCGCCTTCCTGCCCGTTTTGCTACTCAACACGCCCCCTGCCCGCGCTGGTTGAAGGATTCTGTAACACGAAAATTTCATTTTTAATATGAAGCAAAGGAATTTTCGCATTACAAATGCTGAGATTACAGTTACGATGGGTTTGCAAAACGTGTCAACCAATGCAAGCATTTGAGGGTAAATCCGAACTGATGTCGTAATTTTCAGAAGCTATCGCCTTCCAGATAATATGGTAAAAACGTTTTTTGCCCAAAACCAACGCTTGGCGTAACGACTTATTTTTTGTCTTTTTCTGTTTTTATCCCAACCATTTAATTGTATGGTGGAGAATTTGTCCTAATTTTGCAAGCAGAACATACAACAGAAAAATGAACAAGAAAATATCCCGTTCGCCGTGGACATGGGTTCCTACCCTGTATTTTGCCGAAGGAGTGCCTTATGTGGTGGCCATGACGGTGGCTGTGATCATGTACAAGCGGTTGAATATTTCCAATACCGACATTGCCCTTTATACCAGTTGGCTCTACCTGCCGTGGGTGATAAAACCGTTCTGGAGCCCGTTTGTGGACATTGTAAAAACTAAGCGCTGGTGGATTATTTCCATGCAATTACTGATAGGGGCAGGATTGGCCGGAGTGGCTTTCCTGATACCATCGCCTTTTTTCTTTCAGGCTACTCTGGCTGTTTTGTGGTTGATAGCCTTCAGTTCGGCCACCCATGATATTGCCGCCGACGGGTTTTACATGTTGGGTCTGGATAGCTCGCAGCAATCGTTTTTTGTAGGCATCCGTAGCTTGTTTTACAGGCTGGCCATGATATCCGGTCAGGGATTGTTGATTGTTCTTGCCGGTTTGTTGGAAAAATCTACCGGAAACATCCGGTTATCGTGGAGTATCATCTTCTTTATTCTGGCCGGATTGTTCGGGCTATTTTTTGTGTATCACCGGTTTGTATTGCCGTGCCCCGATGCCGATAGAGGAAGAACAGGTGTGAGCGCTAAAGATATTTTGAAAGAGTTTGGCGAAACGTTTGTTTCGTTTTTCACCAAAAAAGGGATCCTGCTGGCACTTTTGTTTATGCTGGTTTACCGCCTTGGCGAGGCCATGCTGGTTAAAATGGCATCTCCTTTCCTGCTCGATGCCCGCGCTGTCGGGGGGCTCGGATTGAGCACCGGAGATGTGGGTTGGGTGTACGGTACCGTTGGTGTGGCTTCACTTACGTTAGGGGGCATTATTGGCGGTATAGCCGCTTCGCGCAAGGGGTTGAAATACTGGCTGTGGCCCATGGCGCTCAGTATCACGCTTCCTCATTTGGCTTACGTGTATCTTTCGTGGGTGTTGCCTACCGATTTTGTGCTTATCAACATAGCGGTAGCTATCGAACAGTTCGGCTACGGTTTCGGCTTTACGGCTTACATGCTTTACCTGATTTATTTTTCGGCGGGCGAACACAAAACGGCTCATTATGCAATCTGTACCGGTTTTATGGCGCTCGGCATGATGCTTCCCGGCATGGTAGCCGGATGGTTGCAGGAACAGATAGGTTACCATCACTTCTTTATCTGGATCATGGCGCTGGCCATTCCTACGCTGGCGGTCATCCCATTCCTGAAAATAGACAAGGAGTTCGGTAAAAAGCAGGAGAACCCTTAACACGGGAAAATTTTCCTATCTTTGCAAAGAAATAAAAACGGATCATTATTAATCCATACAAAGTCCTCACGAGACCAATGCAAAGGGCTTCATTTGACAAATAAAAACAGATTATAAACACATGAAACACCCATGACCAAATAAAAAATTTGGACACATAAGGGAATAATCATAAAACAACAAAATTCAAAATACCTGTCTTATCCCCGTTCTTATTCCCCCTTTAGGGGGTTAGGGGGCGGATATAAAAATATAAACACATGAAAATCCTTGTACTTGGTGCCGGAAAAATGGGTACCTTCCTGACTGATGTCATGTGCATCCAGCACGAAGTGGCTTTGTTCGATACCGATCCCAAGCGTCTCCGCTTTGTGTTCAACACCCTGCGGATGACACGATACGATGAAATTGGCGAATTCGAACCGGAGCTGGTTATCAACTGTGTTACACTGAAATATACCATTGATGCTTTCAAAGATGTATTGCCCTATTTGCCAAAAAACTGTATCATTTCCGACATTGCTTCGGTGAAAACGGGTTTGCAGGAGTATTATGAAAGTACCGGGATGCGTTATGTGTCCACCCACCCGATGTTCGGACCCACTTTTGCTACGCTGGACAACCTGAGCACTCAGAGCGCCATCATCATTTCCGAGTCGGATCACATGGGGAAAGCTTTTTTTAAGGATTTGTACGGGTCGCTGCGGCTGAATATTTTCGAATATACTTTTGACGAACACGACCAGACCATTGCTTACTCCCTTTCCATACCGTTTGCTTCCACGCTGGTGTTTGCTTCGGTGATGAAGCCACAGGAAGCTCCCGGGACGACTTTTAAGCGACACATGGACATTGCCAAAGGCCTTTTGAGCGAGGATGATTACCTGCTTTCCGAAATTCTTTTCAATCCTTACTCGCCGCAACAAATCGAAAACATCAGGGCCGAACTCAAAGTCCTGCTCGATATTATAGACAATAAGGACACGGAAAGAATGCAGGATTACCTGAAAAAAGTAAGGAATAACATCTTGCCGCCCGTGATCAACAGGGATTAGTTTTTTGAAAAAATACGCTACTTAACAGAACATTTTCGCCTTGTTAAGCATTCAATATGTTAATAACTCAAATAATAAACGTTCATTTTTAACACTATGGAAGCAAAAGAACTTGTACTGGATGCCATGAAAAAAGCCGGCACTCCGTTGAATGCCGGGAAGCTGGTGGAACTCACCGGTCTTGACCGCAAGGAAGTGGACAAAGCAATGAAACTACTCAAAGCTGAAGACGCTATCGTTTCACCTAAAATGTGTTACTGGCAACCGAAGTAAACTTTTATCTTCAAGGTTTTTACAAGACAACCCGAATTTTCAGACTTGAAAATTCGGGTTGTTTTTTGTTTTTTATCGACAAAAACCCTCACTTTGTCTAAAATTTTTGCACTTAGCCCGGTGCCGATGCTAATTTTACCGAAAATTTAAACAATGATCGGATGAAATGAGCATGACAAAAAAGTTAATCTATTTTGACCCATAGGAGCATGGTTAACTTTTTCTTTTGTGAGTTCCATCTGACAGCTAAAAATAATTATAAACAGATGAAATTAAAGGTATTCATAATGGTTATAACGCTGGCTTTACCGGCATTCCTGCTTACAGCGCAGGACAAAGCCGCCCCCTGGAGCCTGACGGAATGCATCGATTATGCATTGAAAAATAACATTGATGTACAAAAAAATAAGATAGCGGTGGCTTCGCGTGCTGTGGACACGAAGCAGGCTCGTGCGGCTTATTTGCCTAACCTTTCCGGTTCGGTGAGCCAGGATGTGGGAACGCATCTTTTTGTGAATGGGAACAGCTATTCGGGCAGTTATGGCCTAAGCAGCTCCATGCCTCTTTTCGATGGCGGCAAGATATCGAACAATGTAAAGCAAAGCCGGTTACAGGAACAGGTGAACCAACTCTCCGTCGAGTCATCGGAACGCGATCTGAAGTCATCTATTCTCGAAGCTTACCTGAAAATCTTGTATGCCGATGAAGCGGTGAAGGTAAACCAGTCGATGGTAGAAGCGAGCCAATACCAGAAAACGAGGGGCGAAAGCCTGCTCAAAGCCGGTTCCATATCGCCATCGGATTACGCCCAGCTGGTGTCGCAGCTGAGTACCGATAAATACAACCTCGCCCTGGCCGAAAGCACATTGAGTACTTATAAACTTGCTCTAAAACAGTTGCTTGAGTTGGGTGTTACGGATAAAGTAAACATTTCGGCGCCGGAACTTACCGACGATCTGATTATGAAACCGCTGGGAAGCCTTGAGTCGGTTTACGAAAACACCTTAAAAGTCAACCCCGGTATCAGGAGCTATCAGATAAACAACCAGATAGCCGCTTTGCAGACATCGAACGCCAAAACCGGATATTCACCTACCGTGAGCCTGAACGGAAGCGTTAACGCGGCCAATAATTCCATCAACAATCTGGGTACCGATTTGAAAAACAGCGCCAACGCCAATGTTGGAATTTCGGTATCGATACCTATTTCCGATCGCCGGGTAACCAAATCGGCAGTTGAAAAAGCGAAGCTGAACGAAAAGTCGGTAGATCTGGCATTGAAAGATGCCGAAAAATCGTTGTTGAAAGAGGTTGAATCGGTTTATCAGGATGCCTTGTCGGCACAAAGCCAGTACTTGTCGGCCAAGGAGAATGTGGCGGCGCTCGAATCGAGTTACAATTTATTGCAAAAACAGTATCAGCTCGGTATGAAAAACACGCTGGAACTGATTACTGCCAAGAACAATCTGTTATCGGCGCGTCAAAGCCTGTTGCAAGCCAAATATACCAGTATCATGAACGTTCAGTTGCTGAATTTGTATCAGGATGTACCGCTGGAAATAAAATAAAAGAACATTTATATTGATCAACGAATTAAAAAAATAAATATGAAAAAAAAGAACATCATCATTACCAGTACGGTTATATTGGTAGTGATTATAGTAACAGCCTTGTTTTTCTTGAAATCGTCGCCCAAGGATGGGCTTAAGCTCGAAACGGCGACCATCACGGTGGGGAAACTGAGCACAACGGTAACAGCCACCGGAACGATAGAGCCTATTACTTCGGTTACTGTGGGTACACAGGTGAGCGGAAAAGTCGCAAAAATTTATGTCGATTACAATTCGGTAGTGAAAAAAGGGCAGGTGCTTGCCGAAATCGACCGTACCACGCTCGAAACGGAATACAAAACCCAGGAGCTTGGAGTGAAATCGGCGAAGGTGCAGTACGACTATCAGAAGAAAAACTATGAAAGGCAACGTCAGTTGCACGATCAAAAACTGATCAGCGAAACCGATTACGAAACGGCCAAATACAACTACGAAACAGCTGAATCTGCTTACCAGCAAAATATTTCGAATTTACAGAAGGCTAAGACCAACCTCGATTACGCCACCATTTATTCTCCTATCGATGGGGTAGTTCTTTCCCGCGCGGTGGAAGAAGGACAAACCGTGGCCGCCAGCTTCAGTACGCCTACTTTGTTTACCATTGCCCGCGACCTGACCAAAATGCAGGTGGTGGCCAACGTGGATGAAGCCGATATAGGCAATGTCAGCAACGGACAACGGGTTACTTTTACCGTCGATGCTTATCCCAACGATGTGTTTGATGGAACTGTAACTCAGGTGCGCCTGAACCCTACCACCACATCCAATGTGGTTACTTACCAGGTAATAGTAAACGCACCCAACCCGAAATTGAAACTTAAACCCGGGCTGACAGCCAACATTACCATTTTCACCATGGAGAAGGAAAATGTGAAGACATTGACCAATAAGGCGCTGAATTTCAAACCTGATACTTTCTCGTTGACCAAAGCCGGTTACACCATTTCTGATAAAGCCGGACAAGCCAACGAAACACAAAAAACGGTTTGGGTAAAGAAAGGTAAAAACCTCGAAAAAACAAACATAACCGTTGGCGAAACCGATGGTATCAATACCGAAATCGTATCGGGGCTCACTCCTGATGATGAGGTGGTAACCGAAATGAGTGAAATGACAAAAGCCGATAAAAAAGCTTCGGCCAGTACCGAATCAAGCCCGTTCATGCCCAAACATCCGGGAGCTAACCAAAAGAGTAAAACGACTGCCAAATAATCATTGAAATGAACAAGCAGATCATTCAAATAAACAATATACGGCGTGATTTCCTGGTAGGAGATGAAACGGTGCACGCGTTGCGCGGAGTCTCTTTTTCCATCGACGAAGGCGAATTCGTAACCATCATGGGAGCAAGCGGTTCGGGTAAATCCACCCTGCTGAACATCCTCGGTTGCCTCGATACTCCCACTACCGGCGAATACCTGCTCGACGACCATTCGGTAGGAGAGATGGACAAAAACGAACGTTCCGTTATCCGTAACCTGAAAATAGGGTTCGTGTTTCAGTCGTATAATTTATTACCTAAAACCACCGCCATCGAGAATGTGGAATTACCCTTGGTGTATAATCCGGCCATCAATTCGAAAGAGAGAAAACAAAAGGCCGAAAACGCATTGGTGGCCGTTGGGCTGAAAGACAGGATGTACCATAAATCGAACCAAATGTCGGGCGGACAAATGCAGCGTGTAGCCATTGCCCGCGCGCTGGTGAACGATCCTGTGCTGATACTTGCCGATGAGGCTACCGGTAACCTTGATACCCGTACGGCCTACGAGATATTGATGCTTTTGCAGGAGCTGCACAAAAAAGGGCGTACCATTATCTTTGTTACGCACAACCCCGAAATTGCCGAATATTCCAGCCGGAATATTGTGTTGAAGGATGGGAAGGTGGTGAAAGATATTTGCAATCAGGAGATAAAATCGGCACGGAAAGTATATGAAAATTTACCAAAGCAAGAAGATGAATAACCGTTGAAAATAACTGAAAGTATGAACATTGGAAATTTAATAAAAATATCGCTCCGGGCTCTCAACAACAATAAGTTAAGGGCGTTCCTCACCATGTTGGGGATCATTATCGGGGTAGCTTCGGTCATTACTATGCTGGCCATCGGTCAGGGGTCGAAAATCAGCATCCAGAGCCAGATATCCGAAATGGGGTCGAACATGATCATGATTCAGCCGGGTGCCGGGATGATGGGTGGTGTGCGCCAGAGCAGCAGCGACATGCAGTCGCTAAAAATGGCCGATTATAATTCGCTGAAAGAAAACGTAAGTTATATTTCAAAAATATCCCCATCGGTATCGGGCAGTGGCCAGTTTATTTACAGCAACAACAATTACCCGGCTTCCATTACCGGTATAAACGAAGATTACCTGGATATCCGTAAATTGAATATTGATGAAGGTACGGTTTTTACCGATCAGCAGATCAAGTCGGCAGCCAAGGTGTGCGTTATTGGTCAAACGATTATTAAGAACCTGTTTACCAATGGCGAAGATCCGGTAGGGAAAGTCATCCGGTTCAATAAAATCCCGTTTACTGTTATCGGCACCTTAAAAGAAAAGGGGTACAATAGCATGGGAATGGACCAGGACAACATTGTGCTGGCTCCATACACCACAATTCAGAAAAGAATTTTGGCCATTACATATCTTCATGGTATATTTGCTTCGGCAACTACCGAAGAGGTAACCGATAAGGCTACCGACCAGATAAAAAGCATATTGCGAACCAACCACAAGCTGAAAGAAACCGATGATGACGATTTCAACGTTCGGTCGCAGGAAGAACTCAGCACCATGCTCACCTCCACCAGCGACATGATGACCGTTCTCCTGGCCTGTATCGCGGGAATTTCGTTGCTGGTAGGCGGCATCGGTATCATGAACATCATGTACGTGTCGGTAACCGAACGTACACGGGAAATAGGGTTGCGCATGTCCATCGGGGCAAAAGGGCGGGATATTCTGGCCCAGTTCCTTATCGAAGCGGTGATCATCAGTTTTACCGGAGGAATTATAGGTATTATCATGGGCATAGGCACATCTTTTTTGGTTAAATTCGGGTTTTCGTGGCCGGTTTCCATACAGCCTTATTCAGTATTCCTGTCGTTTTTGGTTTGTACCGTTACAGGTGTGTTTTTCGGATGGTATCCGGCCAAAAATGCGTCGGAACTTGACCCGATCGAGGCTTTGCGTTATGAATAAATATATTACGATATAAGCATGAAGATTAAACAAAACAAATCGACATTGCAGGTACTCATCCATTTCATAGCCTGGTTCATTATCTTTTTATTTCCGTATTTCTTTTTCATGCAAAAAGACAATACCGATATGGGCTTGATATTGGAGCATCAATTAGTGGTTGTATCATCGCTTTTGGTGGTATTTTACGTCAATTATTTTATATTCATCGAACGGTTTTTGTTTAAAAAGAAAACGGGTCGTTATTTTGTTTACAACTTATTTTTTGTTTTAGTAGTAGGGATATCGGTGCATATATGGAGCCGGTTTTACGCTCCAAAGCCACCTCAGCACGATATTTGGAAAAATCCCAACCTGACCAGCATCTTCTTTATCTTGAGGGATGTGTTTTCGCTTGTGCTGACTGTGGGGTTGAGCATTGCGGTGAAAATGACTGGCAAATGGTACAAATCGGAATCGGAGAGGCAGGATGTGGAAAACCAGAAGAACATTGCCGAATTGAGCAACCTTCGTCAGCAAATGAATCCTCATTTTTTGTTCAATACGTTGAATAATATCTACGCCCTCATCGAAATCAGTCCGCAAAAAGCGCAGCTTGTGGTCCTTGAATTGAGCAAATTGCTCCGTTATGTGTTATATGAGAACACTGGTAACTTTGTTTCGCTCGAAAAGGAGCTGACTTTTATCCGCAATTACATCGAATTGATGCGGATCCGCATTGCCGAGGAAAACTGTAAAATCGATGTAGATATAAATGTCCCGGACGAAACGCTCGATAAGCAGGTAGCTCCCATGTTGTTTATTTCGCTTATCGAAAATGCGTTTAAGCACGGCATCAGCCATTCGCAGAAATCGTTTATCCAGATCAATATTTATCAGGAAAACAACGAACGGTTGATTTGCCGCATATCAAACAGTTATTTCCCCAAAAACGAAAACGACCGGAGTGGTTCCGGGATAGGGCTGGATAACCTCAGGCGTCGCCTGGATCTGATTTATAACGATCAGTATTCATTGAAAATAGAATTAAAGGATGAAAATGTGTACGTTGCCGAATTGATTCTTTCTTTAAAAAAAGTATTTGAAAAATGAATTTAAGTTGCTGTATAATAGATGATGAACCGCTCGCGTTGGCTTTGCTTGAGAATTATGTGAATAAAACGCCTTTCCTCTTGCTCACCGGGAAATTTTCATCGGCCATATCGGCCATGGAGTCGGTCAGGACAAATCCGCCGGATGTGCTTTTTCTCGATATCCAGATGGCCGAATTGAACGGGATGGAATTTGCCCGGCTGATCAGCAAGAAAACAAGGATTGTATTTACGACGGCTTTTGAGCAATACGCCCTGGAAAGTTACAAGGTGAACGCGCTCGATTACCTGCTCAAACCGTTCAGTTACCCTGAGTTTCTGCGCGCGGCCAACAAAGTGTTGCAATGGCATCAATTGAGTATAAATACAAACGAAGTGCATGAAAAATCGCGCAAGGAGTATATTTTTGTAAAAGCGGAGTACCGGCTGGTGCAGGTAGAACTGAAAAACATCCTTTACATCGAGGGGTTAAAGGATTACCTGAAAATTTATATCGAAAACGAATTGAAGCCCATAATAACGCATATTACCATGAGGGCGATAGAAGAGATGCTGCCCGGGGATGTTTTTATCAGGGTGCATCGTTCGTTCATTGTAAATTGCGACAAGATTAAAATCATAGAACGAAACCGGATTGTTTTCGGGAAAACCCACATTCCGGTTTCGGACACGTATAAGGATAATTTCCAGCAATATATCGAAAAGAGGATGCTTTGACCCTCCTTCCCTCGTTATTACAATTTGTCGCCATAGGCTAAGTCGCCCGCATCGCCAAGCCCCGGAACGATGTAGGAATGGTCATTCAGCTCAGGGTCGATGGCCGCAGTCCACACGGTAGTTTTCACTTCGGGGAAATGGGTGCTTACATAGTTGATCGCGTCCTGGCTGGCAATAACCGTAGCAATGTGAATGTGAGCAGGTTTACCTTTGGTAAGCAATGCGCCGTAGGCCAGCTCCATCGAACCGCCTGTGGCCAGCATCGGGTCACATATAATCAGCGTTTTCCCATCTAATTTGGGCGAAGCAATGTACTCGATGAAAATATCGAATTTCAGGGCATCCTTGTATTTGCGGTAAGCCGACACAAAAGCGCTCTCCACCCCGTCGAAATAACTCAGGAAACCCGAGTGGAAAGGAAGTCCGGCACGTAAAATGGTAGAAATCACTATTTTTTCGTCTATCACATTTGTAGGAGCAATACCCAGAGGTGTTTTTACATCTTCGTTTTTATAACGCATGGTTTTGCTTATTTCGTACGCCATAATTTCACCGATACGTTCCATATTGCGGCGGAAGCGCATAGGGTCTTTCTGGATATTCACCGAACGGATTTCTTTCAGGTAATGATTTAAAATGGAATTATTTTCCGATAGATTGATAATTTCCATGATGTTGCGTTTTTCCTTGTTTAATAGATTTGATTTATTTTGTGTTATTATCTTTTTCCCGTATTTCTGTCCGGCGGATTTTACCGCTGATGGTTTTAGGCAATTCGTCCACAAATTCGATGATTCTTGGGTATTTGTAGGGAGCCGTAACATTTTTCACATGGTCCTGAAGTTCTTTTATCAGCGCAGGTCCAGCTTTGGGTTTGTAGTCCTTTGACAGGATGATGGTAGCCTTTACCACCTGCCCCCTGATCTCATCGGGGACACCTGTGATAGCGCATTCCACCACTGCCGGATGAGTCATCAGGGCACTTTCCACCTCGAACGGGCCAATACGGTAGCCCGAACTTTTAATTACATCGTCGGCGCGGCCTACGAACCAGAAATAGCCATCTTCATCGCGCCAGGCTACATCGCCCGTATAGTAAATATTGTCGTGCCAGGCTTCGCGGGTAAGCTCTTTGTTGCGGTAATAACCGCGGAACAATCCTTCAGGATAACGTTTATCGGTGCGGATAACAATTTGTCCCTGTTCGCCCACTTCGGCCACGCGGCCATCGGGAGTCAGCAAATCAACATCGTAGTGTGGGTTGGGCAGCCCCATCGATCCCGGTTTGGGTTCAACCCACGGCGAAGTGAAAAGGGTAAGCGTGGTTTCGCTCTGTCCGTAACCTTCGCGCAGTTTAATGCCGGTAAGCTGGTGAAATTGTTCGTAAACAGCCGGATTGAGGGCTTCGCCGGCAATGGTGCAATATTCGAGCGACGAAAGGTCGTAATGCGAAATATCTTCGCGGATCAGGAAGCGGAAAATGGTAGGAGGAGCGCATAACGATGTAATCCGGTATTTCTCAATCATTTCGAGCATGGCAGCCGGCGTGAATTTTTCGTGATCGTACACAAAAATGGTAGCGCCTACAATCCATTGTCCGTAAAGCTTTCCCCACACGGCTTTCAGCCAACCGGTATCTGCAATAGTGAGGTGCAGGCTGTCTTCGTGGAGGTTGTGCCAATATTTTGCCGTAACAATGTGTGCCAGTGGATACACGCAGTCGAGCATCACCATTTTAGGGTTTCCGGTAGTTCCGGAGGTAAAACTGATAATGAGTGGATCGTGGTTGTCGTTCACGTTTTCTATTTTATGGAAAGGAGCTGCGTTTTCAATTCCTTTATGAAAATCGAGCCACCCGTCAGGGATAACAGGCCCCACCGATATGAGGAACTCCACGGTAGGCGATTCGGCCATAGCATCGTTGATATGGGTTACAATGGGCTCTTCGCCGGCAGCGATAATGGCCTTGATATCGGCCGCGTTGTTGCGGTAAACCAAATCTTTTTTAGTAAGCAGGTGGGTGGCAGGGATAATGATAGCCCCGATTTTGTGCAGCGCCACAATGGTGAACCAGAATTCGTAGCGGCGTTTAAGAATTGCCATCACGATATCTCCTTTTTTGATGCCCAGGCTTTGGAAATAGGAAGCTGTTTGGTCGGTATGGCGCTTCATGTCGGCAAAAGTAAATTCGCGGCATTCACCCTGATCGTTGGTCCAAAGCAAAGCACGCTTGCCTGGCTCTTTCTCAGCCCATGCGTCAACAATATCGTATCCGAAATTAAAATGTTCGGGTACTATTAGCCGGTAGTTGGTTTTAAAATCTTCGAAGTCTTTAAACTCGGTTTGTTGAAGGAATTTTTCTAACATAACATTTCAAATTAATCGTTCTGCACCGCAAAGGAACAACCATAGCCTGAATTGCCCAAAAATGTGGGATAAACGTCGTTTATTAGGGATAAAATCCGTTTATTTGGGGTAAAAACAGAAATCCGTTCTTATATGATGATAGCTAAGAAACGTACTTTTTTGCTGTTCATGGCTTTCATGCCGTGAGGTTTCGAAGCATCGAAATAGATACAGTCGCCTTCGTTGAGAACAATTTTTTTCCCGGCAATTGAAAGTTGCAATATGCCTTCCAGTACAAAATTGAGTTCCTGCCCCTGGTGTGAGTTTTCGCGGATGGGGAGTTCGTTAGGCTCTACGGTAACTTCGAACGATTCGGCTTTGGGATGCAGAAATCCAGATGCTAACGCCTTGTATTTATAGGCTTTAAATCGTTCCACACTTATTCCGGTACCTTTGCGCGTTACAAAATAGGAGAGGGCGTGAGGATCTTCACCTGAGATAAGCGCGGTGGTGGTAACACCGAAAGCCTGAGCAGCTTCGCATATAAAGCTCATGGGGATGTCGGTTTCGCCCGATTCATAATGGAGGTAGTCGTTTTCGGCAATGTCGCATTTGGCAGCGGCTTCGGCCACCGTCAGCTCCAAAGCATCGCGCAATCCCCGTAACCTTTCGGCTATTTGTTTGATGTGTGTATTCATTTTTATGTTGATATTAGAGTCAGGAATCAGGATGATATGTTTATCAATAATTTGTTCTAAAATTTATTGTTTGAAAATAATTTTGTGGATCAACTTATTTCAGGTGCGAAGCTTTCAATCCTTTGATAACCGCGTTGGTAAATCCATTGGCTTCCATTTCGTTAAGACCTTTGATGGTAATGCCGCCCGGCGTGGTAACCTTGTCAATTTCGGCTTCGGGGTGTCCATCCGTTGCTTCGAGCAGTTCTACCGCGCCGCGGAGGGTTTGCAGCACTACTTCTTTAGCTACGTTGGGGTAGATACCCATTTCCACACCACCTTCGGTGACGGCGCGGATATAACGGAATGCATAAGCAATGCCGCACGACGAGAGCGACATGAAAGCATTCAACTGAGACTCGGGGACAAAAAACACCTTCCCAAGTTCACTGAAAATATTGATAATAAGTTTGTTGAGTTCCGGGTTGCTGTTGTATGCCGAAACGGTAGAAGCGCTTTGCAGCACATCGATGGCCGTATTGGGTATCAGCCTGAAAATAATGGCCGATTCGTCGAAATATTCCTTGAGGCGTTCTATTTCGACACCTGCGGCAATGGATACGATGATCTGTTTCGAGTAATCCAAACGGCTTACAAATTCGCTGGCGATGGTTTCCACTAACCACGGTTTCACTGCCAGAATAATGATGTCGGCTTTTTCAATGATTTCAATGTTGGATGTCGAAGTGTTGATTTCGGGAGCCACCGATTTAACAGCGGCAAGGTTGGCCTCGGAAATATCGCTGACAAAAATATTTGATGTTTTCACTACTTTTCCTTTTGAAAGCCCTCGGGCGATGGCTCCGCCCATGTTTCCGGCCCCGATAATGGCGATGCGTAGATTATTTGTATCCATTTCCTTGATTTTATTTAAAAAAGAATTTTTCAGTATTATTTTAGACAAAGATAAAATAAATAGAGTTTCGTTGTTATCATTTTAATGATTTAAAACACAAAACTGATCCTGCTGCGTATCGACCATCTGTCAGGGTCGGGCAATTGGGAAGAGGTGAGCCTCCAAACCGATTGCACCGAAAGGATATGGAAAATGTTGCTGATCCCGATTCCTACCTCCATGTAGGGTTTGTTCATCCCGGAGGTGGAGGCCGGGAAATCGATGATTTGGCTATGTTTATTGCTGCACGATCCGTAAGCAAGTTTGAAAGAGGCTATCTCCCTCAGATTAAACCGGTTGATAAGTGGAACATGGTTGAGTAGCAAACCGTTGAAATTCCATTCATTGTGGATATTGATGTATTTATCGGCAGCATACTCCATCCTTTTCATGGCGTTGAAACGATAAAAGCTGTAACCATTGGTTTCGCTTCCGGCAGGCATCTCAAGAAGCGGATAAGGCACGGATCCGATGACACATCCCGCTTCGATCAGGTAGTTCCATGTTCCGAGATCAAATGCGAGCAGTTGATTAATTGTGCCCGACAGTTTCAGGTAATTCCCTTGTTTCCCGGTAATTTTATACCTTCCTCCTTCGGCAATGGCGTAAATCACGGGGAGATGGTTGCCAACATAAAGGCGCTGCAGGTGATCGTTGTACTTCCGCTGCCCGAACGAAAAACGAGCTGATAATGTAGCCGAATATTGCTGAAGCGAAGCGAAGGATTTCCCGTTGGAAAAGAACGGGGACATTGTTGCCGGATAAAAAATATTTTTACGGAGGAATAATCCACTTTCCACATTGTTGTTCAGATCGGTGTTCAGCGAAAGTTCCAGTTCTTTGCGTTCGTTCAGGTTGTTGTTCGATCTGAATGCGAAGATATTACGGGTGATGTCTTCATCACCTGTGCGAAGAGGGTTCTCGCGATAAATGAAATTATTATATTCGTAATCTACCCTTCTGTAATCATCGGTGTACCTGATTCCAATTAATTTCCGGTTACCGGAAGGAATCTTGAATTGCGCGAAAGCGGAATATTTCAGGGCTTCGTTTTTAAATCCGTAGCCAATGTGCCCGCCTATCGAAGCGTTTTTCCATAATCGCTCGTTGGTGTGCAGCGGAAGGGTAAGGCGGAAACCTTCCAGATCGGAAACGCGCATAACTTCTTCAATTTTACCAATATCGAAAATGCCTACCGGGATATTTCCGGTAAAAATAACGTCGGCCAGCCATTTGGCCGTTCTTATCCCGGGCATATTGTCAATCGCCGCCATCTTCTTATCCAGCTCTTCAATCGTATTTCCTTTGTAAAGGGCGGTGTCAGTTTGTGTTTTAGAAATACTGCTGTTATATGTAAAAAAACGGTTCTGGCGAATCTGAATTTCTGGCGAAACTTGCAACGAATCAGGGGCAAAACGAAAATCGAGATCCATGGAAAGCTGGGCTGTGGCTGGATACCACTCTTTGGCGGAGTTTATCCTGATAAATTTTCCGGAAATCTGGAGTTTCTTCACGTAGTTCAGGTTGGCCTGCACAGGGAGCTTAGCATTAATTTCCACCAACGCCAAAGTGGCTGAATCGATGAGCATCCGGCCGTCGAAAGCGAGGTCTTTTTTATTTTTGGAATGGAATTTAATTTCGTATAATTTACCATTACTGCCTGAAACACTATCGGTAAGGTAATAATTGTAAAACGAACCGCCGATGTTGGATAGCGGGCTGATAAGGCTTTTATCGAATATCCGAACGGTATTGTCGTAAAAATTAACCCTGAAATCAATACCTCCAAGCAGTTGCATCATCACATTTTTAAACTGCGGAGGGGTGTTGTAGGTAGTATCGGCAATTTGTTGACGGATTTTATTACCGATAGAATATTCCCTTTGGTTCAGCAGCAGCGGATAGAAACGCGATGTATCAAGATGAAGGACAAAGGATGAGTTTAACGTGTTTTCGGCTTTTTTCATCCTCGCGTTTTTTTCATAGACTACGGCCGATTGCTCTTTTTCGGTTGCCGAATAGCCCGTATGTTTGGTTACGTCGTTGGCATTTCGAAGCAGCCGGATCTTTTTCATGAGCAACAACGCCGGATTAATGCCCGGATATACCAGAATTTCGTCGAGCAGGCGGTTCGATTCATCCAGCCTTACATCCATTCCCAAGGTTTGTCCGGGTTTAATTTTCAGCTCTTTTGTTTTGTATCCTACCAATGAAAACACAACAGTTGTTTCGTTGCCCGAATTGCGAAGCAAATAATAACCCTCTTCGTTGGTAAGCATCCCTATGTTTGTGTTTTTGAAATAAACCGAAACGTTGGGTATTGGAAAACCATCGGAGGCGTTCAGCACCTGGCCGATTATGAGCGTCTCCTGAGCAAAAGCAGTGGTACCGACCGCCATCAACAGAAGTATAGTCATCCGTAAACGGTAAAAATATGTACGCGCCTGCCTCATTCCGGTTGATTTTTTTTGTTCAGGGGATGAAACGAAAGGATGGTCTCGCGCAGGAAGTGCATATCGATATGCGTGTAAAGCTCGGTGGTGGTAATGGATTCGTGCCCGAGCAGCTGCTGAATGGCGCGTAGGTTGGCACCGTTTTCGAGCAGATGAGTAGCAAACGAGTGGCGGAAAGTGTGCGGGCTTACCGTTTTCCGGATACCGGCCAACGCCGTCAGCGTTTTTACAATTTCGAAAATCATGGCACGGGTCAGTTTAGCTCCTCGCCGGTTGAGAAACAGATAACCTTCGTTCCCTTTTTGGATGTGCATCAGGTTGCGGTCGGTATTCCACAGCCCTATTTGCCGCAGCGATTTTGGCGAAAGTGGCACTAACCGTTGCTTGCTCCCTTTTCCTTCCACCAGCATATAACCTTCTTCGGTATAAATATTCGAGATTTTCAGGTTGATGAGTTCCGATACCCGCAATCCCGAACCGTACAACACCTCAATGATCGCTTTATTTCGCTCTCCTTCAGGCTTGGAAAGGTCGATGGCGGCAACGATGGCATCGATTTCCTCCAAAGTCAGCACTTCGGGCAGGTGAAGACCTGTTTTTGGTGCTTCGAGGAGTTCGGTAGGGTCATCGTCAATTTTATTTTTATACATCAGAAAGTGATAAAACGATTTGATTCCCGAAAGTATCCGTGCCTGCGAACGGGGATGGATGTCGGCATTGCCAATTTCGATAATAAAATCGCGGAGATGTTCGGGGCTCGCTTTTTCAGGGTCGATATGCGCATCGTCCAAAAACGAGGTAAGCCTGGACAAATCCCGCTCATAGGCCAAAACGGTATTTTCCGAAAGGCCTTTTTCGAGTTTCAGGTACAAATGGTATTCATCCAGCAGCGGCAGCATAAGGTATTCGTTTGTAAGTTATCGGAATACAAAGGTAATAATTATCGGCAACAATCGGAAAAAACCCTTTTGCGCTGTTGGGAATATAAACCCTCCATTAGCTGAAAAATTATTCCGAAACCGCCCATTTCTCAAAAAAGAAAATGTATATTTAGAACGTTAATCAGGAAACGGCTCGAAAAGAATAAAGATTTATATGAGTTACGATAGAAAAGAAAGAAGAAAAGATTTATTTGAGTGGCGAAAACATTCTGAAAGAAAGCCAAAGGAAATTAAACCGTCAAAGGGATCATACCTCATATTTTCTTTTGTGGGGTTGCCGCTCGTATTAAATTTGTAACAAGGTATAATGTTGTAAATTTTAATGAGTGGTTTGCCCCCACAATACAAAGAACTACGGCACTACAAAAGCTATTGTATATTCGTTCGACGAAAAGGACATTGATGAACAGACGATGGCCGGAAATAAAAGCCGGACAATCGGATATATCGTAAAATATAAATATGTTGTAAATGGGAAGGTTTGACCAGTCCTAAAAACATGTAACGGTTTTTTAGGACTGGTCAAAAATAGGAAATAACACAAAAACATGTTTTCCCTTCGTTTTTAAGATAATAAATCAAGTCAACTGTTTTCTTTTAAAAATTTGTCAGTATATTTGCCATGGAAAAACCATTATAAAACGTATACAAAAAGCATTATTCCCAATATCATGAAACATTTTTACATTTTGGTTTTATCTTTTTTTGTTTACATCCACATACAGGCAGCAACAGATGCCTTAACCAGCAGCAACCTCCCTATTGTAATCATTACCACCGATACAAACCCTTCTACCGGGCTTCCTTACGACATTCCGGACGACCCCAAAGTTCCCGGAACCATGAAAATCATCTACCACACCGATGGTAGCCGAAACTATGTAACCGATCAGAATAATACGTCGTACCTGAGTTATAGCGGTAAAATAGGGATTGAACTCAGGGGCTCTTCCTCCCAGGATCTTCCCAAAAAAGCCTATGGACTCACCACTTTGCAAAGCGATGGCAAAACCAACAACAACGTCAGCATACTGGGCATGCCCAAAGAAAACGACTGGATACTGAATGCCCTGGCGTTCGATGGCTCGCTTATCAGGGACTATTTATCGTACGACCTCTACCGGAGCATGGGGAATTATTCTCCACGGACAAAATACTGCGAAGTAATTGTTAATGGCGACTATAAAGGGCTTTATATCTTCATGGAAAAAATTAAAGTCGATGATAACAGGGTGAACATTACAAAAATGGCGACAACAGACAATACCTATCCGGCTGTAACCGGAGGATACATTACCAAATCGGATAAAACTACCGGTGGCGATCCGGTGGCATGGACCATGTATGCCGATAATGGATGGACCGTCGATTTCATCCACGATTATCCGAAACCGGCAGACATTACCAGCCAGCAAAACAGTTATATTTACGGTCAGTTCATGAATTTATCGTCAAAAGCTGCTGCCCACAACGAATCGGTAACAACCGGATACCCCGACATTATCGACATCCCAAGTTTCATCGATTTTATCATCATGAGCGAACTGGCATCGAATGTAGATTCGTATCAGTACAGCACGTTTTTCCATAAAGACAGGATGGGTAAACTTCGCGCCGGGCCGATATGGGATTATAACCTCACTTACGGGCTTGACGTGTTTGGCAACAGAAGCCTCACCAATGTATGGCAGTTCGACAACAACGATAATGAAGGGGCTAAATTTTGGAAAGACCTTTTCAACAGTCCTAACTTCAAGTGCTACCTGTCCAAGAGATGGGCCGAAGTAACCGCTTCGGGCGCTCCACTGAACTACACGGTGATAAGCGGTAAAATTGATAACATTGTATCGCTTATTTCCGAAGCGGCTGCCCGCGAACAATCGAGATGGTACACCGTAGGAATACTTAGTACTCAGATTTCGAACCTGAAAACGTGGCTGAACACCCGTACCAATTGGCTAAATAACCAGTTGAAAAACTACTCGGCTTGTACCAATGTGGAAGTACCACCGCTGGTAATATCCAAAATCAATTACCATCCGGTAAGCATCAATCCGAACGACGAAGATAGCCTCGAATTTGTGGAAATTACCAATAATGGCAATAAGGTTGTCAACCTTGCCGGTATCTATTTCCGCGAACTGGGCCTTACCTATAAATTTCCGGGCGACGCCACCCTGCAACCCAACCAGAAAATATACCTGGCCAGCGACTCCACCATGTTTTATTCCTACTACGGCATGAAACCCTTCGGACGTTATTACCGAAGCCTGTCTAACAAATCAGAAAGATTATTGCTGGTAGATGCTTTTGGAAACACCATTGATGATGTAGAATATTTCGACAGTACACCCTGGCCTACCGAAGCCGATGGTTATGGTTCGTACCTTCAGCTCATCGATGTAAACCTCGACAACAGCCTTGCATCCAGTTGGAGAGCATCCAATATTCCATTGGGAACTAATGACATCCATGCCGATAACCCGATAGTGGTATATCCGGTTCCATCCCGTACGGTTGTACACGTCATAGCGGAACAACAGGCTGTTGTTAAGTACCAGATTACCGATCTGGCCGGCCGGATTGTACAATCGGGACAACCTGAAAGTGATAATACGATAAACATCGAAAAATTAGCATCTAATATTTACGTATTGAAACTACAAATGTCTGATGGAGAAAATGTTGTCAGAAAAATTGTTAAGAATTAACGGCTGCTTACGCAATACTTCTGAAAAATAAGCGTTTTATGGGAAAAAATTTTATGGGAAAAATAAAAAACCACATAACCGTTCTGTTGATGTGTGTTGCATTTGCAGCATGCGAAAGCGGTGGAAGCGGAGCTTATCATTACGAAACCGACCCCCAATATACCTGGGGGCAGGTTTTGTTTTACGGAAATTATTATGCGTTGGAAAACAACAACCTGAATAATGTGTTGAGTGTTTCACTCATGACACAGGGACTTGTTAATAATTCCGGGACATTAAAAGGCACAGGACAATATCTTCAACTTGAAGATGTTTTTGTTTCGCCCACCGACACCATTTTGCCGGAAGGAACCTATACATTTTCGGACAGTGGCGAGCCGCACACCATTACACCCGGAAAAAATTACACCAATGGTAATATGAAATATCCTATCGGGAGCCGGCTCTATTACTACGAAAAAAATACCGATTATTCCAAAACCGTTTTCATCAAATCAGGAACCATAACCGTTGTGCTGAACGGTGAAATTTTTACCATATCGGCCGATTTGCTTACCAGCGAAGGAACCAGGGTAACCGGAAACTTTACAGGCAAGCTGCCTCATTATGATGAATCGCTGCACAAAGTAAAGCAACACGCGCGCTTCAACTTTCCGGCAGACATTTTGTTATATGAAAACTGATACCGGCAAATGCATCTGCCGGCAAATTTTTTCCACATTTCCCCAACACATTTCCCAGGTTAAAAATATCGCTTACCGGAAGCCTTGATTTAAGCCTTCCCACCCGCTCAAACTTTATTATTGGTAGCATTGAGATAAAAAATCCAAACCCAGCGATTATTTTTAACATCCGCCACAAAAAAACTCACCGTCAATAAGAGGATTTTTATCTATTTTTGTGATATTAACACACTGATATAATTTATTTTATGCGATTAAAATTCATAACCAACCGGTTCAACCTCTGGTTAAACATTGTAGGTTGCATTATTTTTCTTTTTTTACCGCTTATTACATCGCCGCGTTCTGTTTTTTTCGAAACATTCAGGCTTGGCGAACCCGAAATAAAAGCGCTTATCGGTTCCGTCATGCTGATACTTGTTTTCTATGCGAATTTATTTGTATTGATACCCCGTTATTTCCAGAAAAAGAAATACTGGATGTGGGTACTCATCAACTTGGGCGCTTTTGTTTTATCGGTGGCTATTCCGTACATCATTGTTCCTGAAGAGACTTTTTTCAAAGATATGAACCGGAATGTTCCGCCCGAATTCAGGCAGATGGCAATGCCCCCGTTTCAAAATAAGTTATCCGAAGATACCTTGAAAAAAAACGGAATATTCAAGAACCATGAGATGTTTCGAGATCAAAAGAGATATAAAAAATACGATACATTCAGGAAACTGAGGGTGGAAGAAACATCCCTGAAATTTATAATGATTATATGCTTTGTCCTGCTGATACAAACCCGGAAATGGTGGAAAATAAGCCAGGAAGAAAAAATGCAAACCGAACTGTCGTACCTCAAAATGCAGGTAAACCCCCATTTCCTGTTCAACACCCTGAACGGGATTTACATGCTATCGCTTACCAACCCCTCAAAAACACCTTCATCCATAATAAAACTTTCGGAACTGATGCGCTACGTGATATCCGAAATAAAAAACGATTATGTACCTTTATCCAACGAAATTGATTACATCCGGAATTACATTGATCTTCAGAAGATAAGGTTGGAAGACACGGTTGACGTGAATTTTACAGTTACAGGCAATGTAACCGACAAGCAAATTTCGCCTTTGTTGTTGATACCGCTGGTAGAAAACGCATTCAAATACGGAATAACCGACGATAAAGTCTCGATGATCGGTATCAGGCTTAATGTTGACGAAAAAGAGGTAAAAATGGAGGTGGAAAACAAGAAGGGGAGCGGAAGTACAACCGACAACATCCCTAAAAACAACACAGGGCTTGTCAACCTGAAAAGAAGGCTTGACATTACCTATCCAAACCGGCATCAACTTATCATCAACGATAATGGAACAAATTTTAAGGCAACACTGTCAGTATTAATTTAGAAAAAAGGAAACACATGAAACAAGCATGATGAACAAATCACACAACGTTATGATTAGCTTGACATGCGGGTTCGATCTGACAAATAAAAAATAAATTATAATCACATGAAAGCCATAGCATTAGATGACGAGCCACCCGCACTGAGACTCATCGAACGGTTTAGCGCAGGCAATGAGAAGTTGGAACTCGTCAAAACGTACACCCAGCCTGGCGAAGCCATCAAACATCTGAAAAAATATCCTGTCGATTTGATTTTCATCGATATACAAATCAATGATAAAAACGGCATTGACATTTACCGGAAATTAGAAGTTAAACCTTTGCTGATTTTCACCACCGCTTTTGCCGAATACGCGGTGGAAGGTTTTAACATCAACGCGGTGGATTACCTGCTGAAGCCTTACACGCAGGAAAGATTCAACCAAGCAGTAGATAAAGCTTATGAGCAATACAAAAACCACATTCCCCAAGAAACAGGCGGTAAAACGCTTTTTGTAAGGAGTAATTACACGTTGGTAAAAATACCTGTTGCCGATATTTGGCTCATCGAAAGTTTCGACGATTACATCACTATCTACCACGATAGGGATAAACAGACCGAAACAAGGATGACACTCAAAAGCGTCATCGAACAATTACCCGAAAACGATTTTATACGTGTACACCGGTCGTACATAGTGGCAATAGGTAAAGTTGAAAGCGTCAGGAATAAAACAATTGCCATTGAAAACAAAAAAATACCCATCGGCAATAAATACGAAAAAGAGTTTTTCGACAGGTTTAGCATATAAAAAACCGTATTCACCGATACATTTTACTTGAATACCGCAAAAATTTTTAAATAAATGTTGATGGTGATAATTTTGCTTACGAAATAGAATTATAGATAACAATCATGCATGTATTATTCAATGCAGACTAATACAAGATTGATTTTTTTGTAGCTTGGAAATGTGTTTTCATAAATAAAGCCCGATGTGATATCGGGCTTTGTTTTTTTATCATAAAAGCCGTATGTACAGCCATGACATCCTGCCTGATTGGCTGATAAATTTGTAGCTGGATGAGACAGAACTGTTGTAAAAATAGCGTTTGCTACTCGATCCGGATATTTGAAAGGTGTAAGTTTTCATAACCTTTTTTACCGGGTATCTACAAAAAGCTATAAAATCAATCCATCGCGCATTTCTATTACCCTGTCCGAAAGTTGAGCCAGCTCTTTATCGTGCGTAACAATCACCACGGTGAGGGCGAATTTGTCGCGAAGGTCAAACAGAAGTTTGTGCAATTCTTCTTTGTTTTTGGAGTCGAGACTTCCGGAAGGTTCATCGGCCAGTATAACCGCCGGATCATTGATCAGGGCACGCGCCACTGCCACCCTTTGTTTTTCTCCCCCCGAGAGTTCGGATGGTTTATGGGTCATCCTTTCCGAAAGCTGGAGATAATCGAGTAGTTCTTTAGCCTTTTTAGTGGCTTGTTTCATGTCTTTTCGGGCTATCATGGCCGGGATCAGCACGTTTTCGAGGGCTGTAAATTCCGGTAACAGCTGGTGAAACTGGAAAATAAAACCGATGTTCCGGTTACGGAAAAGAGCCAGTTGTTTCTCATTCAGTTTGCTGATGTTGGTTTCGTCGATCGTTACTTCGCCCTGATTGGGTTTATCGAGGGTTCCCAATATTTGAAGCAGGGTTGTTTTGCCTGCGCCGCTGGGGCCAACTATCGATACTATCTCGCCTTTAGCTATTGATAAGTTAACCCCTTTGAGTACTTCCAGATCGCCGAAACTTTTATGGATATTGGTAGCCTGTATCATTTTTTACGGTTTATTTTTTGTATTGTTAGCTGGTTTTTGTTGAATGGTATTTTTGGGTTTGCCGTTCGAGCCCGGATCCAGTTCGTTGCTCAGGTATTTCTGCACAATGACTTCGAGAATGGAATCCTGTCCGGCCTTGTCGTAATGGTCTTTCAGGTTTTCGCCAAAAAGCCGTCCTATTCCGTACCAGAAATTGGCTGGTATGCCACCCTTGTACTCTTTGATGAGCTCGTACGAAGTTTTGCCCGTTTCGCGCGAAATAAGCTTGATCAGCACCTTGCCCTGGGTAGTTGACATCGAAAACACATCTTTCTGGAAACGGTCGAACAGTTCTTTTTCCGTCTTTTTGATCAACTCGTTTTTCGCCTTTTCATCGGTCATTGTAGCCAGAATCTTGTTGATGCTGTCCACTACCATTCTGGTTTTTAAAGCATAGGGATATACTTTTTTAAAGTTGTAGATGCTCCGCCTGTTTTTGGAATAAAACTCTAATTGTTCTCTTCTTTTGCGGGCGCTTTCCCGGGCCAGCGAATCTTCAGAGCGCGATTTATTGTGTTCTTTTTTCAGGTTCGAAGCAATGGTTTCACTGATTCTCTTGGTGATGGATATTGTATCGACAGGACTGGCTTCTTCACTGTTTTCGGTAATGGCTTGTTTTATTTTAACTGGTTCGGGTACTGATTTCAGTTCCTCGGGAGGTTCTTTTTCGTCCTGCGGCCGTTGTGTAAAGTTGGCCGGTTTTTGTTCGCCGGTTTTGACAGCCTCTTTTTTGTTGTTTTCTATGGTAGCTTTATTTTTCCCTTTGTCGGCGCCGTTCGGGTCGGAGATGTTTTCGGGCGCAATATTTTCTTCCGATATTTCGGCATCGAGCGGGAAAAACAATTCGTCCGCGTTCATGTCGTCGGACGTTGATATTGATCCGCCCGAAGGAAAATTCAGGAACAATATTAAAATCAGCAATGCATGAATGAGAATCGTGTATAGCAGAGCGATGATTTTTGTTCTGTATTTTTTCGGAAATAATTTTCTCATTGATTCATTGGGCTACCGCCTCTACGGGATTGGGCATCACGGCCACCTTGTTCGTAATATCCTGCATGACAAGCCCGGCCAGCGTGAATCCGAAAATAGCGGTAATGTGTACCATGGTTCCATTGATTTGCGCCTTTTGGCTACACCATTCGTGGTTGGCTAATTCGGGATCGCCGGAGCCGCTCTCGCTTTTTGGGCAAAGGCATTTTTCGGTTCCGCAGGAGCTTCTATACCCTTTGTTTTTTAATAATTCTTCACTGTAAACACACAAAAACTTCTTCGAAGGTAATTCGCCTTTCCTGATGCGTTGGCGCAGGGCCGCTCCCAGGGGGCATCCCTGTACTTTCCAGAATTCGGCCACCTTTACGCGGGTAGGATCTACTTTGAGCGATGCGCCCATCGACGAGAAAAATACCGCATCGGTGCGGGTGGCTTCACGCACCAAGTGCGCTTTGCTCGATAAGCTGTCGATAGCATCGATGATATAATCATACGTGGAGAGTTCGAACGAATCGGATGTATCCACGTTGTAGATACGCTGAAGCGCCGTTATTTCGGCTTTGGGGTTGATTTCGAGCAGCCGCTTTTTCAGCACATCGGTTTTTACCTCGCCTACCGTTTTGGTGGTGGCGTGTAGCTGCCGGTTGATGTTGGTAACACAAACGCGGTCGGAATCGACAATGGTGATGCGGCGAACGCCCGAACGCACGAGGCTCTCGGCACACCAGCTCCCCACTCCTCCGATACCGAATACAATCACCCTCGACTCCGAGATCCGTCGCATGGCTTCGTTGCCTACCAGCAGTTCCGTACGCTGAAACAATCCCTTTTCTATACCCATCCTGTTGTTTTTGAATTGAGATGCAAAATTAATTGATTTTTTTCGATTAATGTGTGTTTTATAGGAGGTTCATTCTTAAAAGTTGTAGTTGTAAATGATAGCGGTTTGTTGCGAAAGCCAATTTTATATAAAAGCTTAGTGGGTTTTCTTTACCTTTTTTTTCAAACAAAAACCGTAACTTTGTGTTTTACAAAATATGTCGATAACATCAAACAGCAACATATCGGATCCATCGTTTGGCCGGATTGAATTTGTCCGTAAAGCGGGGATGCGGCACATCTGTGTCCGTATCATGGAGGATGGACTCAGGGTATCGGTGCCCGTACCGGCGAGCAACAAAAACGCCCTCGACTTTATCTATGAAAATAAGGAAGAAATTCTGAAAAAGCAGAGGTTGATCCGCCAAAAGAAAGAAGCCAACCATTTGAAGATTCAGCCGGGGTTCAGGCTCAGGACTTTCTCGTTCGAGGTGTCACTGAGCCCTTCGGTGAGGGAGGTGATCCATTTTAAGTTTACCGAAGGAAACCTGACCATAGAACATCCTGCCTCCATTGATTTTGAGGATAAAGTTTTTCAGGAACATTGCTGGAACGGCATCGTTTATTTCATGAGGAAAGAAGCCAGGCGGATATTGCCTGTTCGTACAGCTGAGCTGGCCACCCGGTTTGGATTCACTTATTCGGGGGTGAAGATACAATCGGGTAAAACCCGCTGGGGAAGCTGCTCCCGGGGACGGAACATTAATTTGTCGCTCTACCTGATGTTGCTTCCCGGTCGTTTGATCGACTACGTTATCCTCCACGAACTTTGCCACACGAAAGAGATGAACCACAGCGACCGTTTCTGGCAATGGATGGATCGTGTTACCGATAGTAAAAGCAGTGAACTGCGGAAGGAACTAAAAAAATACAATATGCCGTGAGCAATGAAAAGATAACCAAATTTTATTTATGTAAAAACACGAATTCTCTTTAATTTATTACAACGACTTATACAATGAATTGGGAACAATTATTATCTGCCAAACGTTTCGGGATGGAAGATTACCACGAGAAGCGAATGGACGAACGGACCGAATTTCAGCGTGATTACGACCGGCTGATTTTTTCGTCGCCTTTCCGCCGGTTGCAAAATAAAACGCAGGTTTTTCCGCTACCGGGAAGTGTCTTTGTTCACAACCGGCTTACCCACAGCTTAGAGGTGGCTTGCGTGGGGCGCTCGCTGGGCGTGGGGGTGGCACACAAACTGAAAGATAAAACACACGCCACCGCCCCTTACCTGGACGAGATCGGAGCTATCGTATCGGCGGCCTGCTTAGCCCACGACATGGGCAATCCTCCTTTCGGCCATTCGGGCGAGAAGGCCATTGCCACCTACTTCTCCGAAGGAAACGGACAGGCGCTCCGCCTCCAAATGTCGGATGAAGAGTGGCAGGATATTATTTGTTACGAAGGAAACGCCAATGCTTTCCGGTTGCTTACCCATCAGTTCAATGGGCGGCGGAAAGGGGGCTTCGTACTTACTTACAGCACCCTGGCGGCCATTGTAAAATATCCTTTTTCATCGTTGGAAGCCGACCCGAAGAAGCAGAAATTCGGGTTCTTTGTTACCGAACAAGAATCGTTTGGCAAGATAGCCACCGAACTGGGAATTCCGGCGCTTCGTGGCAATTCGAAGTTCGCCCGGCATCCGTTAGTGTACCTTGTGGAAGCCGCCGACGATATTTGCTACCAGATTATGGACATTGAAGATGCCTATAAGCTGAAAATCCTGGGCTTAGAGGAGACCCAGAACCTGTTGCTTGGCTTTTTCGATGAAGAACGGAGGGAGCGCCGGGCAAAAACAATGAACATGGTCAGCGATCCCAACGAACAGATCGCTTATCTCCGTTCGTCGGTTATCGGGCAGCTGATTGACGAATGCGCCGCCGTATTCGCCGACAACGAAGCCGCCATATTAGATGGAACATTTACCTCTCCGCTGATCAAAAAACTACCCGATCAGTCGGTGGCTGCTTACAACGTTTGCTCTAAAACGGCCGTGGCCAAGATATACCGTTCGCAGGAAGTGCTGGATGTGGAACTGGCCGGTTACAAAATTATACTCACGTTGCTGGAACATCTGGTAGTGGCGGTGCTAAACCCCGAAAAAGCCTATTCGCGTCAACTGCTGAACCGGATACCGCAGCAATACGAAACGGAGCATCCGACGACTTATGGTAAAATCATGGCGGTACTGGATTATATTTCGGGAATGACCGATGTGTATGCCCTGGATTTGTACCGCAAAATAACGGGAATGAGTATTCCTAATTTATAAACAGAAAATGCCTTATACACCTCCAATACCCCAACATCCCGGATTGACCCGGCTGACTGATATCGACTTACGGACGATTGTTCCGTACATTCACTGGACGTTTTTCTTCGCCGCCTGGCGCATTACCGGTCGTTTCGAGGGGATAGAGACAGCCTGCGACTGCGCTTCGTGCCGCATGGGCTGGCTGATGAAACTTCCCGAAAACGAACGCCCGAAGGCCGAAGAGGCGCTGAAGCTTTTTCAGGATGCGCAGGAACTGCTCCGGAATTATGCCGGTGATGGATCGTTGCGGGTCAATGCCAGCGTGGGTATTTATCCGTGCCGTTCGGTGGCCGACGACATTGTGTTGGAACACGATGGAGGCGAAGTTCTCCTCCCTACTCTCCGGCAACAAACACCTTCCAACGATGGGTACTGCTATGCCCTGTCCGATTTCATATCACCCCTATCCGATTACGTAGGGGTGTTTGTAACCTCCGTTACGGGCGCCGAAGAAGCCGCGGCTTTGTTTGAAAAAGATGATGATATTTACCGTTCCATATTAGTAAAAACGTTGGCCGACCGCCTTGCCGAAGCCAGTGCCGAATGGCTTCATTACAAGGTAAGGAAAGAGATATGGGGGTATTCGCCGGACGAGGCGGAGGATGTGAAATCGATGTTCAAATGTGCTTACCGAGGCATCCGTCCGGCGGTAGGTTATCCTTCGTTGCCCGATCAATCGGTGATTTTCGAGCTGGGAAAAGTCATTGATTTTGAACAAACGGGCGTTACCCTGACCGAGAACGGCGCCATGTACCCGAACGCTTCGGTGTGTGGGATTTATTTCGCGCATCCGGCGGCAAAGTATTTCAACGTAGGAAAAATAGACAAACGCCAGTTAACTTCGTATGCCGCCCGCCGCGGAAAAACGGTTGAAGAAATGAAGAAGTGGCTGGCCGCCAATTTGGAGTAAAAGCGATAAATACCGGTAAAAACCCATCAAGATAAAGAGGAGGAGGTATTGCATGGTGAAACGTTCCGTTTCACCCGTGATCTTCCTCCTCTTTCTTTTTTGCCGTAACCAAAATGCTGCATTCGTAAAGCAGATATACGGGCAACGCTACAAGCAACATGGTAAACGGATCGGTAGTGGGGGTTATGAGCGCCGCAATGATAAGAATGGCCACGAACGCGTATTTCCGCCCTTTTTTAAGTAACGAGCGATGGAGGATTCCCAACTTAGAAAGGAAGAAAGCAATAACAGGCAGTTCGAACATAAGCCCCATGCATATCACCAATACGGTGAGGGCATTGAAATAAGACTGGATGGATATTTCGTTAGGAACCAGGGGAGATACCTGATAGGTGCCGAGGAAACGGACAGTAAGCGGAAAAATAAGAAAGTAGCAAACAGCCGCGCCCAAATAAAACAGGAAAGAAGAAAAGAAAAACACCCAGCCCACATTTTTTATTTCATGGGGGTACAATGCGGGGCGGATAAAATTCCACACTTCGAAAAGGATATAAGGTACTGCAACAATAATCGCCACTGCAGCCGAAACACTCAGGTGGATAAAAAATTGGCCCGAAAGTTGAAAATTTATCAACCGGATATGGAAAGTCCCCGGATCAAGGCCGGGCTTATTCAGATGATGAGAAAGAGCCGACAGCAACTTATACACCCCGAAATCGGGACTGAGTGGACGAAAGATGATTCCGGTAAAGATGAAATCATGGTAAACGAAGGCAAGCGTACCGATAACTATTATAATCAACGCTATGCGGATCAACATCCAGCGTAATACCTCTAAATGATCCCAGAAGGAATATGTTTTTGTATCGGAATGAGACATGGTTTCAGTTACGAATTACGAGATAACGGTAAAAGTTAATGGGGATAAGTTTCCATGAATAAAAACGGGTTTGTCATGATTTTTTGTAAATTCATATTCGATGTTAACGGTTTCCTACCAATATATCGCCTCTACGAGGCTTAAGAAACACCATGGGCTCGATATATTTGCGGGATGTTCAATAACACCGGCCTTACAAAAAGGCTGCAAATGATATAAACCTACCAATATACCGCCTCTACGAGGCTTAAGAAACACCATGGGCTTAATGTATTTGCGGGATGTTCAATAACACCGGCCTTACAAAAAGGCTGCAAATGATATAAACCTACCAATATACCGCTCCTACGAGGCTTAAGAAACACCATGGGCTCGATGTATTTGCGGGATGTTCAATAATGTGCTGCGCGCTTGCCTGTACGGCAGCAAGGAAAAGGTAAGTTTTTTCATACGATAAATATTAAATTTTAAGATCATGCGTTACGGTACCATTTTTCCCCAGCATAGGGGGTATTTACACGACACATCCCGTCTCACCGGATGCTTCCGGAAAAAGATGAACAGCATAAATACTCCGGCATACAGTCAAAGATATTTATCGTATTATAGTTGTTGAAAATTTGGTTCGGACAAATGTATTAAATAATATTTTAACCGTGCAAAAAAAATTTACCAGAAATGTTATACAATATCATAAAAACTTAATAGGAGTTGTATTGATTTATGAAATGCCATGCCTGCGGGTATTGTAATGTCTTGTTGTTAAATAACCTATAAATAATGTCGTTTCCTTAGCCTCGTAGAGGCGATATATTGGTAGAAAAACATTGGGAAACAAATAACCCAAGTCCCGTAGGGACGTAACTTTTTATCAACATAAAATTCCTGTGAAAAGTGAAAATGATTTCAAAACAAAGGTAGTAACGAGCTATTATCAAATCATGATTCGCATAATTTATAAATATCCAGATTTGAATGGCTTTACTTCAACGTTACCAGAAAGGCCAGTTTGGTAACGAAATTGTCGGCAAAATCGCCGTACGAATAGTAGCCATAGCGATAAAATCCGCCGGCGCCCACACCAAGGTAAAACATTTTCATCACTTTGAACCGCAGCAGGTTGTTGACAATGAGGCCCGATTCGAGATATACCTTATCTTTTGTTTTGACCACAAAACTTTGGTCGGAAGGCGAACTCAACATCCCCCAACCGGAATTCTGCACCAATACAAACTGTGGTTTGAAATGGCGCGTTTCGAACAACATGGAACCGAGGTTGTGCTGGAAAAACAGATGGACATATTTATCGGACAAAAACTCGTAGGGCGACATGGTTTGGAAAGTATTGTTGATAACCAGCGGAACGTCATTGTTTTTGCTCCCTTCGCCTGTAAAAAGCAGGCTGTAAGGAACACTACGGTCGATGTACCCGGCTGCCAGCCTTACATCGGTTTGGCCTACGCGGCCACTGTAATGGGTATAGTCGAAGGTAGTTTCCAACCGGTTGTAGTTGTAGCTTTCGGCGCTGAACCAGTTGATTCCTCGGCGGTACATAAGGCTTACGCGTGGATTGCCGCTTTTCATTACCGAACGTATATCGGCAAAATTGGTCAACTTCGTTCCGTAAGCGTAATGCAGCAACACGGAGATGTCGTCGGCCCGGTAACGGTCGAGCACCTGCCCGTGAAATTGATAATCGTACCCGGGCTCCAGTTCTTTAAGGCTAAGTGTACCGTAAATTTTAAAATCGTGCCAAAAACGCCAGGCAAGTTCAGCCTTGTATTCCACCCCTTTATCGAAACGGTAACCGATGTTGCGGCGAAGTTCATCGTAGTACGAGAGGCGCGAATGGTCGGTAACCATATCCATGCCCACTTCCTTCAAATCGTTGAGGTAGCTGAGCCGCAACTGCCCTTCGTTGTATTTGTCGATATCAAGGGTAATCTCGCCTCCGTATTTCAGTTTGTCATCTTTCCAGCCGTAACCACCAAATATTTCGAAGGCGATAAAATCGGAGAGCTTGTTGTTCGTTCGGATGCCCATTCCCAGGCGTTGTCCCTCGTAATTGTTCACATTGTACAACCATCTCAGGTCCAGATCAACAATTCCGGCCGGAATTTTTGTGTCGTACAATTTTTTTATCAGTTTAATCTTATAATCCAAATGTTTCGCCCGGCTCAGGCTGTCCATTGATTTATAGGTGTTTTTTTCGGCCTGGGTAAGTGAATCCTTTCTCGATACATTTAAAATAGATTCGGAATTGGCCAGCGAATTTTTATCCAAATAGATGTTTTCCAGCCCCACATTGTTGTTTCCATTGAGATCAAACTTGATGCTGTCGTTGGTGGAAACAATGTGGAATACCGAATAAGTGTTGAGCATTTCAGTTACTTTCTGTTCGGGCATTCCCACTTCCTCTTCCAGTTTCGTAGGAAACCATTTGCCATCCATCAGGGCATATTTTTGCCGGAACCGGAAATCGAGGAATCCTTTCTCGTAAGGCTGCGCGATAATGTCCTTCAGGGCATATCCGTTCGAGCTAATGTACAGTTTGCCCGACAGGCCGTTGAAATTCTTGCGTCGTTTCGGGAAATAATCGATGATATAAGTGGTATCTTCACCAATGATGAGGTTGTCCACCTCCAGCTCAAAAGCGTACATGCCCAAGCAACCATCGGAAATGGGGCTGAGGTAGTCGGTAACCGATTTTACATCGGTAATGGGAATCCGAAAAATGGAAACCGTGTTGTTGTAAAATGATATGGAACTGTGAAACAATGAGTAAAGACCCTGCGACAGAATAGGGTCGGAAATTCCCGAAGTGCGAGATGCTATAATTTTATTTTCTTCGTTATTTTTATAACGTCTGGTATCCACCACAATTTCAGAAACAATACCCACTTTTTTTCGCTTTCTTCCCTTTTTCACCACCATGCTGTCCGATCGGGTAGTATCGTTGGAGAGCTTCATATCGGTAATAGTTTTGATATAATTCCGGTAGCTGTATTCGGGATATTTTTCGTAATTGTTTCTGTCCTTATTGGCCAATACTTTTTTCATGATAGGAATGGCCGGGTTGTTGGCCGGGGTAACCACCACTTCGTTCAGTCCGAAAGTTTTAGTTTCCAAACCAATGGTAATGTTCAGTTTATCAGGAATGGACGACAGTTGCACCATGGCGGTAACATAACCAACCGACGAAACCGTCAAGCTTTGGATGTTGGGCACATCGATCTCGAATTTCCCGTTCACATCGGAAATTACCCCCTGAAGGGTATTTTTATTATAATATGCAACGGATGCAAAAGGTATGGGAAGTTGTGTCTCCTTTTCCACAACAATACCTCTGATCACTCCAGCAAAAACCTCATTCCCAAATAATAAAAGGGAAATATAAAGTACCGTAATTATTATTTTTCTCTTCTCAATTTTCATAATTAACCATCTTTTTTTACCTTAGTCAACTCCTCGCCGCTCAAAGTCGGACAACATCCCGGCAATGGATGTATTCAAAACCGGATGAACAGCTTCAGGAGCAATTTCAGCCAGCGGAAAAAGCACAAAATACCGTAAATGCATGAGCGGATGAGGTATTTTGAGCAGAGGCTGATCCATTACCAGGTTATCATACAATAAAATGTCGATGTCAATAATTCTGTCGCTATACGAAGGCGATGTGCGCGGTTGGCGTCCCATGCGCCTTTCGATGTTTTTTATCGCGGCAAGCAAATTTTCGGGCGAAAGGTCGGTTTCCACCAGCAGCGCGCCGTTCAAAAAATCGTTGACCGACTCGAAACCCCATGGTTTTGACGAGTAAAACGATGATTGACGCACCACTTTTCCGGCTTCGAGAGATAAAAAACGGACGGCATTGGCCAAATTTTCGGACGTATTTCCCTGGTTTGAACCTATTCCCAAATATGCTAACGGCATCGGCTTTTTTATGCAAAGATAAAAAAAATTGCGAGGGAAGTATTTTGAAAGTAATAAATTATGAGATGTTTTAACCGTTGTTTATCAGCCTAAAAAATCAATGGCCTGTTTGAAAACGGTATTGAAAGAGTGGTTTACCTCGTTGGAATCAATCTTCCCTCCTACCGGGAATGGGTTTTCGTGGCAATAATCGTGCTTAAAATCAAGTAGTTTAATAATATCCGAAGCGCATTTATCGCCCAAGGCCTCCTTTACACCTTTGTAAGGTATCACCCTGTCGCGCACCAGGGAAATACCGCTGATGCGGTTTTTCATTTTCATAAAGCACGATAGCCGTTCGGTTTGATCCCTTTCGGGCGAAATCATGCTGTTGAACGCGTTCAAAGCATTGTCATCCGCAACATCTACGGATGTATCGGATATAAAATCATCGACGTAATATTTTACAAGTTTCTGAAAAGCAGGCCCATCCATAATGGAACGCGACTCTCCAAACATGGAACTGAAAATGCTTCCACCGCAGAACATAAAGAGTTTACTGTCCGAAAAAATATTATCCGGATTGGTGAGCAAAATAACCTGCGATAAAAAAGCGCCTATGGAATAAGCAAATATGTCGATATGAGCATTTTCGGTAAAAAGCGGATGATGCCCTTGCTTGATGTTCCGGACCAGATCAGTTACATCGGCGTAGCTCTGGCGTCCCGATGAATAAAAGCGGTAAGGACGATCGCTGATGCGTTGGCTTAGGATAACATTGGCTACCGTGGTGGTTTTATCATTCCCGTTGGACGTTTTACGATCTTCCGTCATCTGGCGCAACCCCCTAAGGTTGAACCATCCAAGTGGCGAACGGTTGATGTGGTAAGCAATCGGGAAAAGGATAACCGGCCGTTTCAGCTGCGATGCTATATATTCTGCCCACGTGAGGTATTTGTTCCAGCTCCGTTCGTTCAATCCATGGAGCAACAATATGGCCTTATCGAACTTTCGGGTTTTTGCCGGGACAAAAACTGGATATACAAACTGAAAGTTTTCGGTGTCGGTGTCCACATTTACCCCGCCCTGTTTTTGAGAAATATAGTTGCTTTTAAAATCAAAAAACTGGATGTCGATGCCCGACGAACTTAGTCGAAGATCGCTGCCCAACCGAAATTCCCGAACCAATTCCTGATATCTTTCTGTATAATTCATAATGTTTTAGCTGATAACTTTCCAGCAAAAAAACAATACAGAACCCTATTTTTCCAAATTTATGGGAAAAGGATGTTGTCTTTGGGATAAAACCGCTGCTTTGAGGGATAAAAAACAAAATAGAGGGGTGAATTTACCTGTCGGATTTTATTCTTATAATTTGTCGGAACGAAGCGAAAAGATTAATTTTGCACACCTTCAGGTATTTGTTTTCGGAAAAAACAAATACCGATGGGTTATCCGGAAAAAACATCACCTAAAAAACATCATCCTGTGAACACAAAAATTCCTGCCTATTTATATGAAAAGGGAAACATTATTCGCCTGGTGTTGCTCACCGCTGTTTTTGCCCTCTTATTTATCAATATTTTTCAACCTTTCGGCTCGCGGGCGTGGTATCCCGAAATTTCTGAGCTGAAATACATCTTTTTTTCCAGCCTGATTATTCTTACTGGCATGCTGGTTGTAGTCATTAGCCGGATGGTTATGTTTGTTTATACGCGTAAACATTCATTGGTTTACTGGCAATATATTTTCTGGATTTTTGCCGAAATTGTGGCCATGTCGAGTTTCTACACCCTCTTTTCGAAATACATTCCCAAAGAAGGGGCAAGCCGCGATATTCTGGAAATATTCCATCAGTCGTTTGTCAACACCAGTTTGGTGCTGCTCCTTCCCTACTCTATTTTATGGCTTTATTTTTCATGGCGCGATAAAAACCTGATGCTCCAGAAAATGGCTAATGAGGATCAGCTTACCGATGTTTATAAGAAAAATTTGTTAGCTTTCCCTGACGAAAAAGGAGAACTGCGCATTTCCATTGTTCCTGAAAACCTGTTGTATATCGATTCGGCCGATAACTATGCCACCATCCATTACCTCAACAAATCCAAAATATCGCATTTCCTGATCCGTAATTCGCTCAAATGGATGGAGGAGAACCTGATCAAAGATACTCCGCTGGTACGTTGCCACCGCTCTTATATCGTGAACCTCGACAGGGTAAAGGTAATGCGCAAAACGAAAAACGGGATATTGCTGGAACTTGATGCCAACAATACCCCGGATATTCCTGTGTCCAAAACCTATTACGAACGGGTGATGACTAAATTCGCCCGTTATACGGTGTAATCAGTCGGGAAATTCCATTAGGTAAGCTTTAATAAAGGCGTCGATATCGCCATCCATCACCGCCTGAACGTTAGAAGTCTGGTAATTGGTGCGATGGTCTTTTACACGGCGGTCATCGAATACATAGCTGCGGATTTGCGAGCCCCATTCAATTTTCTTTTTTCCCGCCTCTACCTTGGCCTGTGCCGTCCGGCGCTTTTCCAGTTCCAGTTCGTACAATTGCGAACGCAACAGGCGCATGGCGTTGTCCTTGTTTCCAAACTGCGAACGGCTTTCGGTGTTTTCGATCACAATCTCATCGGGCGCGTTGGTTACCGGATTCACAAACTTGTAATGGAGACGAACTCCCGTTTCCACCTTGTTTACATTCTGTCCTCCTGCCCCGCTCGACCGGAAAGTATCCCAGGTAAGGTTGGCCGGATTAATATCTATTTCGATGGAATCGTCTACCAACGGAACCACAAAAACCGATGTGAAAGAAGTCATTCTCTTTCCCTGCGCGTTGAAAGGCGAAACCCTCACCAGGCGATGAACACCGTTTTCACTTTTCAGGTAACCATACGCCATTTCACCTTCAATTTGCATGGTTACCGTCTTAATTCCTGCTTCATCACCGTCCTGATAGTTGGTAATTTCCACCTTATAGCCCTGCCTTTCGGCCCACCGCTGGTACATGCGGAAAAGCATGTCGGCCCAGTCTTGTGCTTCGGTGCCGCCGGCTCCCGCTACAATTTTGATTACGGCTCCCATCTGGTCCTCTTCATGCGAAAGCATGTTCTTCATTTCCAGATCTTCAACCTGCATCAAAGCATGCTGGTAAGCCTGGTCCACTTCATCTTCGCTTACGGCTTCTTCCCGGTAAAAATCGAGTGCCAGCTGTAATTCTTCAGTAGCGGTTTTCACTCCCGAATAGCCTTCAATCCAGCGTTTCAGCTCTTTTACCTTTTTCATTTGGAGCTCAGCGGCCTTGGCATCGTCCCAAAAATCGGGCGCCTGTGTTCTTAATTCTTCTTCTTCTATCTGTATTAGCTTGGCATCGATGTCAAAGGTACCTCCTCAACGCGGCCTCGCGTTCCAACACATCTTTAAGTTGGTCTGTAGTAATCATGTTTGTTAATATTGATTTTATTTATAAAAATTGATTTATTATTGAATATCAGAAAAATAACCCTGGAAATAACGCGCAACAAAAACCGAGGATGAAACCGGCAATGGTTTGCGCTTTGGTATGCGCTTTCAGCTCAATACGTGCGAGAGCCACCAGCGCGGCAGCTAAAAAAGCTATGATATACACGATGAACGCGTTGCTGCCAAACTTGAACGTTACACAAAATATCGCCCCTAAAAGTCCACCCATAGCTGTTAAATGGGCGCTTATTTTCCAACGTAAATTGATAAACAAAACAACCAGTACGGCAAGCGCCGATCCGGCCGAAATAGCGGTGATAAAAAGGGGCATTCTTAATATCCTGTACAAGAAAACACTTAAAAAAACGTATGCCAAAAAGGTAAAAATATACGGAAAAGTTCGCTCTTCCTGCTTCGAAATGTGGTAGTCGGATATTTCATTTTTCTTTACAAGCATAAAAATCGGGATAAAAGGCAGTACCCCCGAGAAAAGAAAGGTACCCAGCACGGCTGTGAGCTTAGACGCAAAGGAACTGTTCGAAAACACATCCATGTTTACCAAAAGCAACATTCCGTAAGTGGGAATGAGCAATGGCATAAATATAATTGAGATGACTTTAAAAAATTGTTTCATACGATAATAATTGTTTTTTTAAGGTCGTATAGCTTGTCCCGACTTGACGGGAGAACTCGCACTCCCGATAGCTATCGGGACATTACCTTGGGTGTAAAGTATTTACATGCTCGTTTCATGTGTCCGGGGTAATCTTGCTTTATTTTATGGCCGTCTATGGCAATAAACGTTTTTGTACCGAATATGTTTTTAACTGGTTTATATTTCTTTACGAAGCCGCGCTACAGGTATGTTCAGCTGTTCGCGATATTTTGCTACCGTTCGGCGGGCAATGATGTACCCTTTTTCTTTCAGTACATCCACCAGCATTTCATCGGTAAGCGGTTTACGTTTGTTTTCGTTGCCGATGCATTCCGATAAAATCATTTTTATTTCCCGTGTCGAAATTTCTTCGCCCGAATCGTTCATCATCGCTTCGGTAAAGAAGTATTTCACCGGAAAAACACCAAATTCAGTCTGGATGTATTTGCTGTTGCTCACCCTCGAAATAGTGGAAATATCGTAACCTGTAATATCGGCTATATCTTTAAGTATCATTGGTTTGAGAAAAGAATCGTCGCCTTCGATAAAGAATTCGCGTTGAAACTCCACAATGGAAGTCATGGTAGTAAGCAGTGTTTGCTGCCGCTGCTTCACAGCATCGATGAACCAACGTGCCGAATCAATTTTTTGTTTCACAAACATTACGGCATCTTTCATCTCCCGGGTTTGGTTCTTCTTGTTCGAAGAATAATCTTTAAACATCTCGTTGTAAGTGTTGTTCACTTTCAATTCGGGGATGTTGCTATTGTTGAGGTGGACAATGAGTTGCCCGTTATCGTTTTCGAGCAAAAAATCGGGGATAATGGTCGATCGCGATTGTTCCAGTAAATCTCCTCCCCAGGCATTTCCCGGTTTGGGGTTGAGTTTTACAATCTCATTGACTACCTTTTTAAGAGTAATATCATTGATATTCAATCCTCTTAATATTTTATCATAATGTTTTTTCGTGAATTCTTCGAAATATTCCTTTATCACCTTTTTGGCAAGTTCGGTTTCGGGGTTCGTCGTTTTCCTGTCGAGCTGAAGCAAGAGGCACTCCTGGAGCGTGGTAGCCCCTACTCCGGGCGGGTCGAACTGACGAACAATTTCCACCACTTTCATCATTTCGGCATCGGTGGTTTCGGTGCCCGACTGGAAAACAATATCATCCACCATTGCTTCGGGTGTACGGCGGAGGTAGCCTTCTTCATCTATATTCCCTATTACATACTCGGCCAGCAACCGTTGATGTTCGGAAAGCGATACCAGCCCCAATTGGTCGACCAGGAATTCGTGAAACGTCAATCCGGCCGAAAATGGAATGCTTTCCTGTTTTTCATCTCTCGATGAGTTGGATATATTTAATTTATAATCAGGAATATCATCATCTGACACATATTCATCCATATCAAAATCGGCACTTCCAAAGTCATCGTTCGCATCATCACCCGCATCCATATCCTGAAATTCGTCATCGCCGGATGTTGATTCCACGCCTTCTTCCAACGCGGGATTCTCCTCAATTTCCTGGCGTATGCGCTCTTCGAGCTCAAGGGTTGGAATTTCGAGAAGTTTGATCACCTGGATCTGGGCCGGTGATAGTTTTTGTTGTAATTTTTGTTGTAACTGCTGTTTTAACATCCTGATAAAAATTCAACTTTTCCTGTTTTTAAAAGGGTTGTGCAAAGATACGTGTTTTTATATAAAATTACAAAGCCGGCTTTAAAAGCCGGCTTTTATTTCTTCCTGTTTTAAATACTTAAATCAGTTTCCGCATTTTCGAGTAATTTTCGCGAAATTCTTTCGGCGTATATCCTTTTTTCTTTTTAAAAATACGGTTGAAATTGGAAAGATTATTGAATCCACACTCAAAACTGATTTCGGCAATGGTTTTGGTGGTATCGAGCAAATGCCGGGTGGCAATTCCTATGCGTAAATCATTCAGGTATTCAATGTAATTTTTTCCGGTACGTTTTTTCATAAACCGGCTGAACGATACTTCCGACATGTTTACATAATTAGCCACATCGCTCAGGCATATTTCATCTTTATAATGTTCGTGCATGTAGTTGAGAACTTTTTGTATCCGGCGGCTTTCCGAGGTATCATCCTGGTTTGTAAATGTTCCGGCAGTAAGAGTGCGGGCATTTTTATCAAGCGATATTTCGTACAAAATCACCAGCAATTCAATTACCGAATAAAAACCGTTTTCCTTGTTGCTCAAATCGCACAATTTATCCCTTACCTTTTCAATTGTTTCACGTGAAAACACCAGCCCCTTTTTCGCATTTTCGAGCATTACCGACACCGAATGAAACTGGCGCTTGTTGAGCAAACTTTCCAAAAAAATATCTTTGTGAAACTGAATGGTAATTTCATGTATTTCGCACGATTTACAATGATGGTTCATCCATGCATGTTCAAGCGATTCGTTCCCGATAAGGCAAAGTTCCACATCATCTATCTCTTCCATCGATTCCCCCACAATCCGTTGAGCTCCCTTGGCATTCTCAATAAAATTCAATTCATACTCGGGATGCACATGCACCGGATAGGTAAAATCAGACTTTACCCTGTTGATAATGATAAAGCAATCTTCGGTCGATAGTGGGGTTACTTCCCTGAAACAACCTGTGTTATTGAACATTTATATTAGATTTAATTAACTGGCTTATATTATTTTATTGCTCCGGTTTGCAAATCTACATTTTAATTTGTAATCTTACAATATTATACCATCGTTTTTGATTTTATTTCTGATATTGAAAACGTGTTGATAACTGTTGAAAACGTGATGAGAAATATTTATAATATCAGGGTTTCATTTTCTTTACTTTTTTTGCTTATCAATTATTTCAAATATTCAAAATTTTAATACCTTCTTTTTTGACTTTTTTTTTAACCGGTTTTTAAGAGATTTCAATATGCCGATTGATGAAAACTTTTTAACTTTGCAGTTATTAACAGCTTGTTGATAAAGTTTGTAATTATCACTATTTCAAATAACATTATCGTTTATTGTTTGTTGATAAGGAATACCTCTTCAAACAATAAAATAATACGCAAGTTTAATCGAATATTTTTATCAACCATATCAACACCCTATTATTATTAACAGAATATTTTTTTAAAATTGAATTATTATATAATAATGTTTGTTTGATAATTCTTATTTTTTGCTCATATGGAAAAACAACAACTTATATCGGAGATAACCCGGCTGAAACAAGAGAAGAATGCTGTTATCATGGCGCATTACTACCAAACGGGCGATATTCAGGATATCGCTGATATGATTGGCGATAGTTTGGCTCTGGCGCAATGGGCGGCTAAAACCGACGCGGATGTGATAGTGCTTTGCGGCGTACATTTTATGGGCGAAACAGCCAAAATTCTTTCGCCCGGTAAAAAGGTGTTGGTGCCCGACATCAATGCCGGCTGTTCTTTGGCCGACAGCTGTCCTGCCGATGCCTTCGGGGTCTTTACACGCCAGCACCCCGATCATACCGTTATATCTTACGTAAACACTACTGCGGCGGTAAAAGCTTTGACCGATGTGGTGGTTACTTCGACCAATGCCAAAAAAATAGTGGATCAGTTTCCAAAGGATGCAAAAATTATTTTTGGGCCGGACAGGAATTTGGGTAATTACATCAATAGCGTTACTGGTCGAGATATGTTGCTTTGGGACGGCGCCTGCCACGTTCACGAGCAATTTTCGGTAGAAAAATTGATACAACTAAAAGATGAATATCCAAATGCGGAGGTGCTGGCTCACCCTGAATGCAAGCGCCCTTTGTTACTTTTAGCCGATTTTATAGGTAGTACCCAGGCTTTGCTGAATTATGCTACCAGCTCAGATAAAAAGAGTTTTCTGGTGGCCACTGAGAGTGGTATTATCCACGAAATGCAGAAAAAAAATCCGGATAAAGAGTTTATTCCCGTGCCACCTAACGACAGCACCTGCGCATGTAACGAATGTAATTTCATGCGGCTCAATACTCTTGAAAAGCTTTACTATTGCTTACTGAACGAAACTCCTGAAATATTAGTGGATGAAAAGATAAGGGAAAAAGCAGTGAAACCAATTCTTAAAATGCTCGAAATGAGTTGATGTTAATATTGAAACCGTCTTTGATTGTCATCTATATTATAATATTGCTCTTAACGGAGCTACGATACATACAATAATCAGCGTTTTTACCAAGATATCGCTTCTCCGAAGCTAAGAAAAAGCTCTATCAGGGGTAAAATCATGGTAGAAATATTCTATTTTTTTATATCAGATGCTCAGTAGGAGCGATATTAAAAATAGTCAAGTCGATTTCATTTAGTTTTTTATTTATTACTGCTAACTATCTTAAAAACTTTATCGTTTCTCCTGACTGTTTCCTTTGTTTTTATCGAAAAGTAAGTACCTTTTTCAACCTTGTCAACCGGGTGAAGTTCTACTCTTATTTCATCAACTGTATCTTCGTATGCGCCAGTGGTTTCACCGGTTATTAATATTTCATCGCCTTTATCGAGGTATTGAGCTTCAAGCAGGACTTCGGCCACTCCTATTTTTTGGAAATAATTGGTTACTTTACCAACGTAAATTTTTTTGTGGGTGGCTTCCGATCCGTAATTGGCACTCCATTCGCCTAAGCGTTGGCCAAGGTAATATCCATTCCAAAAACCCCGGTTAAACACTTTACTGAGTTTTTTATCCCATAATGCCACTTTCTCCTGGTTGAATGTCCCATTAATACATGCTTCAATAGCTTCATTGTAACAGCTTACTACTGTTTTTACATACTCAGCGCCACGGGCACGTCCTTCAATTTTAAAAACCCTGACGCCGGCTTTCAACATCTCATCAACAAAACCTATTGTTTTTAGGTCTTTAGGCGACATGATATATTCGTTATCAATTTCCAACTCAATTTCAGAGTCTTTGTCTTTTACTGTATATCCCCGCCGGCAAATTTGGTTGCATGCACCTCGGTTGGCCGACAGGTTTTTTTCGTGCAGGCTAAGATAACATTTTCCGGATACAGCCATGCAAAGTGCTCCATGACAGAACATTTCTATTCGTATAAGCTCACCTTTTTTACCACGAATATTGTCTTTAATTATAGTTTGATAAATATCGGAAACCTGTTCCATATTCAGTTCACGAGCCAATACAACTACATCGGCAAACCGGGCGTAAAATTTCAAAGCTTCTACATTAGATATATTCAATTGTGTTGATAAATGTACCTCTACCCCTATGGTGTTGGCATACATCAACGCGGCTACATCAGCGGCAATGATTGCAGTTACTTTCGATTCCTTTGCCACATCAATAATCTCACGCATCAGGTCTAGGTCGTTGTCATAAAGTATTGTATTGACAGTCAGATAGCTTTTTACATTATTTTCGTTACAGGTAGCTACAATTTTACGAAGATCATCCGTGGTAAAATTACTACTCGATTTGCTGCGCATATTTAATTTTTCTATGCCAAAATACACCGAGTCCGCTCCGGCTTTTATAGCTGCTGCAAGGCTTTCCCACGAGCCAGCAGGAGCCATAATTTCAATCTCCGAACGTTTTATTTTTAATGGGTTCATTTCTTAATTTTATTATTTACTATCTATATGTTTTTAATACAATTTATTAAAATATTGAATATATGATAATGTTTTATTTTTCAATATTAATATTGTTGATTACTAATAGAATACAAAGATAATCATATCCATTGTGATTTATCAGTTGCCAAGTGTTCTATTGAACAATATTATTTACTCTATGGTTTAATCTCTAATAAAAAATAATTTAATAACTTTGTATTTCTGTATTGAATAATTATGAGAATTTCAAACATACAATTTCCCGATAAACCGCTTTTTTTGGCTCCAATGGAAGACGTTACTGATCCGGCTTTCCGCCTTTTGTGCAAACGTTTTGGTGCCGATATGCTATATACCGAATTTGTTTCGTCGGAAGCGTTAATCAGAAGCGTTAACCGAACGCAGCAAAAACTGACTATTTATCCTGAAGAACGCCCCATTGCCATACAGATTTATGGACATGATCCTGTATCAATGGCCGAAGCTGCACGTATTGCCGGGGAAGCTCAACCTGATATTATTGATATTAATTTTGGTTGTCCTGTGAAGAAAGTGGCAGGTAAAGGGGCAGGAGCGGGGTTATTGAAAGATATACCCCGGATGCTCGAAATTACAAAAAAAGTGGTAAATTCTGTTAATATTCCGGTTACTGTTAAAACACGTTTGGGTTGGGATGATGACAATAAGGTGATTGGTTCTTTAGCCGAACAATTGCAGGATTGCGGCATACAAGCGCTCACGATACACGGAAGAACGCGGTCGCAAATGTATAAAGGTGAGGCCGATTGGACTTTGATTGGCGAGGTGAAAAATAATCAACGTATAAAGATTCCAATTATAGGTAATGGCGATGTTACTACACCCGAGAGAGCTTTGGAATATTTTAACCGTTATGGTGTTGATGCTGTGATGATTGGACGTGGTTCTATCGGTCGTCCGTGGTTTTTCAGAGAGGTTAAAAACTATTTTGAAACTGGTGAGAACCTTCCTTTTTTATCATTTGATGAACAAAAGCATATTTTGAAGGAACATATTATCGCTTCGGTAAAATGGTTGGATACCGATGGTGTTGAACCTGATGATAATATGTATGATATCAGGTTGAAGGGCATTATCCACAGCCGCAGACATTTGGCGGCAACCCCTGTTTTTAAAGGAATTCCAAATTTTAAGGATACACGCATAGCCATGTTGCGTGCCGAAACTTTAAATGAACTATTTCGTATCTTTGATAATATTAATATTGAAAACAATTAATTACAATTTATTTAAAATGAGGAAAATAATAATGTCATTATTTATTTCGGGATTAACGTTTGCTGGTAATCAGTCGTTTGCGTTGACGCCCGGCATCGAACTTAAAAATATGGATACCTCGGTAGCACCGGGAACCGATTTTTATCAATTTGCATGCGGAGGTTGGATGAAAAATAATCCGCTTACCGGAGAATATTCGCGTTTTGGTTCTTTTGATAAGTTAAGAGAAAATAATCTTGACCAGGTGAATGGCCTGATAAAGGATATTTCGTCAAAAAAGAGCGAAAAAGGTTCGATTAATCAAAAGATTGGCGATTTATTCAACATTGCCATGGACAGTGTAAAGCTCAACAAAGATGGTTTTTCACCTATTGTTGGCGAATTGTCGTTAATTAATAATACCAAAACTACAAAGCAACTTATTGCTTTGATGCCGCAGTTGTACTTAAATGGCGCTGATACTTATTTCTCTGTTTATGTTGGTGCCGATCAGATGGATAGTAAGAAAAATCTGATTCAAACCTCTCAATCTGGTCTCGGTTTGGGCGAAAGAGATTATTATGTTGATAAGGATGCGAAAACAAAGGAAATTCTTGAAAAGTATAAGCAGCACATTATCAATATGTTCAAGCTATTAGGTGTTCCTGAACCTGTGGCTAAAAAGAACATGGAATCAATTCTTAAGATTGAAACCCGATTGGCAGTTGCAGCTTATGATAATGTTAAACTACGCGATCCAAAGACGAATTATAACAAGATGTCGTTGAATGATTTGCAAAAGTTAGTTCCACAAATTCAATGGAAACAATATTTTCAGTCGCTTGGTTTTAAAAACGTTTCTGTTTTAAGTGTTTCTCAAAAGGAATCGTTGATAGAAGTGGGTAAGATTTTGGCTACCGAATCGCTTGCAGCGCAAAAAGCCTATTTGAAATGGAAGGTTATCAATGCTGCTTCACCTTATCTGAGCCAGAATATTTACAATGAATATTTTAATTTTTATGGAAAGATATTGTCCGGTAAACAAAGTCAACGTCCGCGTTGGAAACGTTCAGTAGATGTCGTTAACTCTGTGTTGGGCGAAGCGGTAGGGCAGATGTATGTTGAAAAATATTTTCCGTCATCGGCTAAAGAACGTATGATTCAGTTAGTTAAAAATTTACAGGTTTCATTAGGCCAACGAATTAATGGTTTGTCGTGGATGGGTGATGTAACGAAACAAAAAGCGCAGGAAAAGCTGAATACTTTCTATGTAAAAATAGGTTATCCAAATAAATGGAGGGATTATTCAGGTTTGACAATTGAAAATGATAGTTATTATGCTAATATTGTGAGAGCAAACAAGTTTGAACATGCTTACAATTTTGCAAAAGCACAAAAACCGGTGGATAGGGACGAATGGCAAATGACGCCTCAGACAGTAAATGCTTACTACGATCCGACAACGAATGAAATTTGCTTTCCCGCAGGTATTTTGCAACCTCCGTTCTTTGATATGAATGCTGATGATGCATTTAATTATGGTGGAATTGGAGTGGTAATTGGCCACGAAATGACACATGGTTTTGACGATCAAGGTTGTCAGTTTGACAAAGATGGTAATCTGAATAACTGGTGGACGGCGGATGATAAAAAGCAGTTTGATGCCCGTGCTAAAGGTCTTGCAAATTATTTCGATTCCATCTATGTTGCGCCGGGTGTCCATGCCAATGGTCGTTTTACTTTGGGAGAAAACATAGCCGACCATGGTGGTTTGCAAGTTTCATTTCAGGCTTTTAAAAATGCCACTAAGAGTACACCTCTTTCTGTTATAGATGGTTATACACCTGAACAGCGTTTTTTTATCGCTTATGGCAATATCTGGGCTCAGAATATTCGTCCGGAACAAGTGCTTGTACAGACTAAATCCGATCCGCATTCGCTTGGTAAATGGCGTGTTGATGGTGCCTTGGTACACATAAACGCATGGTACGATGCTTTCGGAATCAAGGATGGGGATACTATGTATTTACCTTTAAATAAGAGAGTTTCAATTTGGTAAATTAATATTGAATAGAATTATCATATAAAAAATAAGGCAGAGCCTCATCGGTATCTGCCTTATTTTTTTTGCGGTCGTACACTTTTTTTGATTTTTCAATTTTCATGTAACTAATTGGTTTACCATGAAGTCTGATTTCTTCTTCGCGGCTTAGCTTTCGTGAAGCTTTTACCACATCCGGCGTTTTATTGCCTTTTTTTCTTTTTTCCATTTGATTTTTTTATTTTATTTCTACAAACCGTGTGCCATTGTCGGCTACCTCGATATTTACATTTACCGTATCATCGGGTAGGAGAGGAGCCATGTTTTCAGCCCACTCGATAAAACATAAATTTCCGCTGTATAGATAATCTTCGGCTCCAAGGTTCAACGCATCCTGAACTTTGTTTAACCGATAGCAATCGAAATGATAGATGATATCTCTCTCCGAAGTTTCATATTCGTTCACTATGGAAAAGGTAGGCGAGTTAACGGTTTCCTTCACCCCCAACATTTCGCAAATAGATTTTATGAATGTTGTTTTACCGGCGCCCATTTTTCCGTTGAATGCAAAAACCGTTTTGTTCCCAATATTTGAAATGAAGATTTTTGCTGCTTCATTTATTTTTTCCAATGATGATATGGTGATAATCATTTGTTGATTTTTGTTTTGGTAAAAAATACGTTTTTTATGCAGTTTGTTGTTTGTCGATTCTTTTTCTTTCTTTTATTTTCGTGCAAATGTACATAAAAAATAAAATATTCAATTCTCAGGGCTTTAAATCGTTGTGAAAATGATTATAAACTATTGAAGATCTGCTACTTCCAATTATTTTTTCAAGTTCTTCTTTTTCTGCCGTTTTAATTCTTTTGATACTCTTGAAGTGGTTGATAAGTTCTGTTTTTGTTTTTTCACCAATACCATTGATGGTATCGAGTTCTGATGCAGTTTGATGCTTACTTCGTTTATCCCGATGGAATGAAATGGCAAACCGGTGAACTTCTTCCTGCATGCCTGCAAAAAATTTAAACAGATGATCGGTTGGTTTCAGTCCGATGGCTTTAGCCGGAAATCCAAAGAGCAGTTCATTTGTGCGGTGTTTATTATCCTTTGCAAGTCCGGCGATGGGAATCTTCAAATTAAGTTCGTCTTCAACTACTTGGCGAATCACCTCCATTTGTCCTGCGCCACCGTCGGCCACGATCAGGTCAGGTAGGGGAGACGACTCTTCCACCATACGCGTATAACGTCTTCTTACCACTTCTTTCATCGATCCATAGTCATCCGGCCCAAGCACTGTTTTTATATTGTACTTGCGGTACATTTTTTTCGATGGTTTGCCTTTTACATAAACCACGCAAGCTGCTACAGCATCACTTCCCTGTATGTTCGAGTTATCGAAACATTCAATCTGAAGCGGAAGATTCTCTAATTGAAGTCGTTCTCGGATAGCAGTCATCAATTGTATGCTACGCTGATCGGTATTGAGCTTTTCTGTTTGCTTTAATTTATCAAGCTTATATTGTTTTACATTTTGAATGGCCAGGTCAAGAAGTTTTTTCCTATCGCCACGTTGTGGAATATGCATTTGAAGCCCGGACATTTCTATTTCGATATCAAACGGGATAATGATTTCTTTTGAATTACTTTTTAATCGCTGACGTAATTCAAGGATGGCGATTGGTAGTACATCCAGTTTATCCGTTTCATATCTTTTTTTATACTCAACGGTTATTCCTTGTATAATGGAACCTTTTGAAACGCGTAGTATGCTGACGTATGCATTGTGTTCATCTTCATCGTAACCAAATACATCTGTTTCGTTCAGGATGGTGTTTGATATAACCGATTTTGATTTATATGCTTCAAAAAGTTCATATTTTTCTTTCAGTTGTTGAGCCTCTTCAAATCTAAGTTTTGATGCCAGTTCGTGCATTTGGTCGAGTAGGAGTTTGCTGATTTCGTTGGCATCACCACGGATAATTTGCCGGACACGTTCGATGTGAGCCAAATATTCAGATTCTTTTTCCAACCCTTCACAAGGTCCATTGCACTTATGGATATGGTATTTCAGGCAAACTTTAAATTTACCCTTCTCTATATTATCTTTGGTAAGAGGAAGCCTACAAGTGCGTAGTGGATATATTTCATGAATAATTTCCAATAAAGAGTTTACGGTAAAATTGGAACTATATGGACCGAAGTATTGAGATCCGTTTCGGATAATATTTCTGGTTTTAAAAACGCGAGGAAAAGATTCGTTGCTAATGCAAATACTTGGATAGGTTTTATCATCTTTTAAAAGGATATTATATCGGGGTTGATGTTGTTTTATCAGGTTACATTCGAGTAGCAAGGCGTCTTCCTCTGTGGCTACAATAATATATTTAAGATAAGAAATATTTTTAACAAGTACATTTGTTTTTCCCGAATCATGAATCTTGTTAAAGTATGAATTTACCCTTTTCTTTAAATTTTTCGCTTTACCAATGTAAATGATTTCATCCGATAGGTTGAAATATTGATATACTCCAGGTAGTTCTGGGAGTGTTTTCAACTGTTCTTTTATTTTGTCGGATACTGCCATTTTACATTATTTGTTTGAAAATTCTATTTTTTGTTCCACGTGAAACGTTTTTTAAGCGTATATATGGATTGTTCCACGTGAAACAATTGTTTTATCTTCCTAAAAGGACGAGCAAAACATTTACATCGCTGGGTGATATTCCTGGAATACGACTGGCCTGTCCGATAGTATCAGGGTCAATTTTTATGAGTTTCTGGCGGGCTTCTGTCGAGAGTGATTGCACAGAATTGTAGTCAATTTTCCCTTTTAACTCGATATATTCAAGCCGGTGAAGTTTATCTGCAATTTGTTTTTCTCTTTCAATATATCCTTCGTATTTGAGAAGGATTTCTGTGGCTTCGATAATTTCTTCGCGACGCGATGATATATTCTCTATTTTTTGCAGTAATGCGGGAACGGCTTCAGCAAGCTCTTTTATCCCGAATTGAGGGCGAACAATCAGGTCGGAAAGCTTACAACCGTGCTTCAATTCCGACGAATCCACCGACACCAGAAAAGTATTTACCTGTTGCGGTTTCACCGAATAATTTCTGAGAAACCCTATTAAATTTTCTTGTTCTGCTTTCTTGTTTGTAAGTTGAGAAAGACGGTTTTCTTTAGCCAAACCTATGTTATGTCCTTTTTGGGTAAGCCGCATATCGGCATCGTCCTGACGAAGTATCAACCGATATTCGGCTCGTGAAGTAAACATACGGTAGGGTTCGTCCACACCTTTTGTAACCAAATCGTCGATGAGAACGCCAATATATGATTCATCGCGACCCAAAATAAACGGAGTGCCACCGTGGCAATTGATGTGAGCGTTTATTCCTGCTATCAATCCCTGTCCTCCTGCTTCTTCGTAACCAGTAGTGCCATTTACCTGTCCGGCAAGAAAGAGGTTGCTAACAAGTTTCGTTTCCAACGTATGTTTTAATTGCGTTGGATCAAAGAAATCATATTCGATAGCATATCCAGGCCGATAGAGCTGGGCATTTTCTAAACCAGGAACGGTGTGGATGGCGCGAATCTGTACATCGAGTGGGAGGGAGGATGAAAATCCATTCAGGTAATATTCCTGAGAATTGACACCTTCGGGTTCGAGAAAAAGCTGATGCGATAATTTATCAGCAAAGGTTACTATTTTTGTTTCGATACTTGGACAATATCGAGGCCCTATACTTTTAATTTGTCCGTTGTAAAGGGGAGAATCTTTCAATCCTTTCCGCAATTCATCGTGCGTTTTTTCGTTGGTATAGGTAATCTGGCAACTACGTTGAGGCAGGTTTCGTTTTACCTCTTCGAGAAATGAAAATTTATGAAAATCATCGTCGCCTTTTTGTTCGGTAGTTTTGGTGAAATCAATAGTTCTTCCATCGATACGGCAAGGGGTGCCAGTCTTCATTCTATCTGAAGTAAATCCGATAGAAACGAGTTGTTCAGTGATCCCGAACGAAGCAGGTTCAGACGTTCGTCCACCGCTTATCTGGCTTTTGCCAACGTGCAATAACCCTCCTAAAAAAGTTCCTGCTGTAAGTACGACGCATTTGGCATGTATGGTAAGACCAAGTGCCGTTATCACCCCTGTCACGGTTCCGTTTTCTATTGTAAGTTGTTTTACCGTATCCTGCCAAATAAACAAATTATCGGTGTTGGAAACGATGTTTATCCATTCGTCGATAAACTTGCGGCGATCACTTTGTGAGCGAGGACTCCACATGGCCGGTCCTTTTGAGCGGTTGAGCATGCGAAATTGTATGGCTGAACGGTCGGTAACAATACCCATTTGTCCACCGAGAGCATCAATTTCGCGAACAATTTGCCCCTTAGCTATGCCACCAACAGCCGGATTACAGCTCATCTGTCCAATTTTATTCATGTCCATGGTGATGAGCAATGTTTTTGACCCCATGTTGGCAGCCGCACAGGCGGCTTCGTTTCCGGCATGCCCGGCACCGATCACTATTACATCATATTTAAAATCCATTTTTTGTGTTTAACTACATAACCGATTGCTTATGAGAATATTAAAATCAGTTTATGTTTATTTAATGTTCTTATTTCTAACAAATTACAGGTAGTTTTGTTCCGCTTTAGCTTAATTTTTTGAAAGTAACACGACGTTATCCATCAGAAAAAACACGGTAATGAAAGCGGTTTACTGTTTTCTGAAAAAGTTATAATCTTTTGGGTTGCAAAGTTATAAAAAATACAGATTGCTTGGTTCAAAAAACGACGAAGGAAAGTAAAGGCTCTGTAAATTATACTAATTGTTTGTAATTCAATTAATAAGTATAATTTACTCTTGCTTAAAATGGGAGCATTGTTTTTGTTATGAAGCAGGGGTAAGAAGATGCGACAAGCAATGTAGCGGATGACATCGCTTAGTTTTTAAACAGGATCTAAAAATGTTTCTAAAGGTTTTCCCTTTTCGGGGTATTACCCAATATCAGGGCATTTTTCTGAAAAAAGTAATCACAGTTTGATTAAAAAGTTCGGGGTGTTGCTGGCAAACGCCGTGGTTCGAATCAGGGAAAATAGATAACTCCGCTTGTGGAATGGATTGATAGATTTTCAGCGTATGCTCCGGTTTTATCATATCGTGATCACCGGCCATTACCAACACCGGGCATTTTATTTTCCGTAATTCGGTATAAGGAATATCCGGCTCATAAATCATCATTCGGGTAAGTGCTATGGCAGTATCCGATGCTTGCTTTAGTGCTACAAACCGTTTCATTTCTTCGATATCGGTGGCCGAAACAGCTGTGGAATCAGGTATAATATTTGCTCCCGAGATAGCTAATTTTTTTACTTTCGAGGGATAGTTCATAGCCATGATCAGTCCATCGTTGCCTCCATCGCTCCATCCGAGTACATAGGCCGAGTCGATTTTCAAAGCCTCCAGAAGCCCGTTGAAATCGGAAGCCATCAGGTTGTACGAAATGGTGTCGGGCGAACCTCCCGATTTTCCCTGCAAACGGCTATCAACAGCAATGACGTGATAATATTTTTCGAAAAAAGGGATTTGATAGCGAAAAGCGCTGATAGATCCACCGTTACCGTGAAGCATGAGCAGAGGCGTGCCTTTACCGTAGGTTTCGTAATAAATCCTGATACCGTTTACAAGAGCAAAATGTCCGGCAGCTGGATTATTTCCGTAATCGGGGGTTGGTGTACGGGCAACGATCGAAGCCACAAAAAGAATGGTGAATAATTGCAGTAAAACCGCTTTGCGAAAGCCGGACTGGATAATTACCCGTTGCTTCGATGAGTAGCCGATACCTGAAACCTTTGATATTGTATTCATTTTTAAGTATTCTAAAAAAAACAAATACAAAGCAACAGAAAATTTTATAATAAATGAATGAACAGATAGAACAAATAACAAAAATTATTGATTCAGGCCTCATATCGTAGTATATTCTGCTGAATACAAGGTTAGGTTTTAGCTTTTCCTATACGATATATCTTTATTTATCGTTTATTCAAACAAAGACAAATAGAACTTAATAAGCATGAGGTTTCTTTTTCAGGTATTGTTTTATATGATTTGTGTTTCGTTGGTTTCGGGCACTAACTCAGGCGGAGTTTACGAAAAAATCGACAAAACCATTGCCGGTATTCCTGAATCGCAAACGACTACCGTAGATCAATTAGGTGGTTATATAAGCCGAACCTTTAATACTCCGGAAACACGGATAAGGGCGGTTTTCGTGTGGATAACGGGTCATATCCGTTACGATGTGGACAATATGCAACAAACCAATTATTATGAAAAAGAAGCCGATTTACCTCCCGTAACGCTTCGAATACGCAAAGGTGTTTGCATGGATTACGCTGCCCTTTTCGCTGCCCTTGCCAACAAAGCCGGAGTGAAAACTTATCTGGTGGTGGGATATACCGGGATAAAAGGGCATGTACGCATGGGTATGCATGCATGGTGTGCTTCGAGGCTTACCTCGGGTTGGTATATGTTCGATCCTACTTGGGGGGCAGGTTATGTGCTATCGGGTCTGTTTTACTATCAACGGAACGAAAATTATTATATGATAAAACCTCATGAGATGATAAAAACACATATTCCTTTTGATCCGTTGTGGGAGTTTTTGAATTACCCTGTGGATCATGCCGAGTTTATTCATCCTGAAAGGTGGGGAGGGACGAAGAAAGTTTTTTTTAATTTTACAGATTCGATCAGGGTTTTCGAAGGGCTTTCGCCAGAAATAAAACTATTGTCGGCCAACAGAAGAATTAAGGCAGCCGGGATAACCAACACCATGGTTGGGGATTGGGTAATGAATAACGAGAAGCAAATTAAAATCATTCACAACAAAGAGGTGGTAGATCTTTACAATGATGCGGTAAAGAGCTATAATGATGGAATATCCCGAATGAACGATTATGTGGCTTACTTTAACGCTCATTTGAATAAACCGAAAGAGCAGGAGATGCTGAGCACGATACTCAACGATGCTGAATCGTTGTTCAATAATGCCAATAGCAAACTGAATGCCATTACAAATCCGGATGATGAAACATTTCAATCGGTAAGGACATTAAAAGCCTCCATAGGAGAGTTGCTGATCAGGATCAGGTACAAGCATCGGGATTGATTCTAAAGGAGCAACTTAAATTTTTTCAAAAAAAGGAAATGCGTAAGAAATTATGCATTTCTTTGTTTTTTACTGAATCAAACCGCTATATTTGCAGTATTAAAATATTTCTATTCTAATACTATGTCTTTCTACAACCCAAACATACAAGCGGCCTTCGAGGCCGATGAAAAGGAATACATCCCCCTGAAAAAAATGACTTTGGCCGTTTATCGAATGATTTTCAGGCAAAGGGAAGGCTGTCGCGCCAATAAACCCGAAGATTTACGGGCAGTTTACCAGTTGGAGTTTATTCGTCTTTCCGACAGTGTACAGCAGGATAATCTCAAATTTTCAGGCGATGATTTTGTAAAGGTGCTGGCCGATGTAACGCTTGAGGTGATTAGCGGGCGGGTGAAAACATTTGATGATTATATCCGGCAAAAAGCGATGGTTCTCAGGCCCGGAGCTGAACTTTACAGCGTGTTGTACACTGCCGACCGTATCCAGGACTTTATCGAAATGTTGGTTTATTCCGATATATCTTCCACCGAACCATCATCGGGTGTACGCGATTTTACGAAAGTTTTCGGGATTTCCGACGATGGAAACGGACATCCCGTTTATTATACCCTTTACGAACGGTTGAAATTGTATGCCCGCCTTTTTAAGGTTCTACAATTGGTGGTGGACAGGGACAAGATGATAATAAACGGACGGCAAGTGGATCTGGAATTGGAAATCAGGTTGTAATACTGAATGCTTACATTACCCTTTTTACGGGAATTTCTGATAACTTTGCATAAAAGTTAGCGATACCATGAAAAAATAATTTTCACAAAAAAATCGGATCTGATATGTGCTTGAAAAAAAATAATTTCTTCCTGAGAAACATCCTGGTTTTTTTCATATTGTGTACGATATTACCACCGTTGGCTGCTGGGAACAGCGATCTGGACTCGTTGTTGCGGGTACTCGACCGGACGGTAAAGGACTATCAGCTGTATGCCGACCGTAAAGAATCGAAGCTTAACCGGATGAAAGAACTGCTCCGGCTCTCGGGCGCCGACAGGGAGCGCTATCGGATTGCCGCCGCTATTTACGATGAGTACAAGAGCTACAACACCGATTCGGCTCTCACTTACGCCCGCCTGAAAATGTCTATCGCCGACCGGCTGAACAATAAGCACGACCAGATAGATGCACGCCTTAACACGGCTTCAATCATGGGTACCACCGGAATGTACAAAGAAGCAGTAGATATTCTTAACAGCATTGATATTAATGCTACGCCCGACTTAAAAGCTTATTACTTCCACGTTTACCGAACAGTGTACGGTTTTATGTCCGACTATGCGGTAACGACCCAGGACAAGCTCCGATACGATTACCTTACCGGCATTTACCGCGACTCGTTGCTGAAGGCCAATCCACCCGCTTCGAGCCCTCATGTGATGGTAAAATCGGATCAGCTGATCGTGGATAAACAGTATGACAAAGCGCTTGAAATGCTGCTTCCCTATTTTTCGACAATAAAAGACAACTTCCACGATAAAGCCATCATTGCCTACAGCATTTCCGAATCTTACAAAGGAAAGCGGGAGCGGGAGTTGCAGAAACGTTGGCTGGTGGTGTCGTCCATCTACGATTTGCAATCGGCTACGCGTGAATATATTTCGCTCCGTAAATTGTCGTTTCTCCTTTATGAAGATGGAGATGTGGAACGGGCTTACAATTACATCCGCCGTTCGCTCGAAGATGCCCTCTCGTGCAATGCCCGCTTGCGTACTTACGAGATATCGGAAATGCTCCCTATCATCGATAAGGCTTACCAGTCGCAAGCTGAATCGAGGCAGCGGTTGCTAACCATTTCGTTGCTGAGCATCAGTATGCTTTCCCTTTTTCTTTTGATAGCCATCTTTTTTGTTTACAGGCAAATGAAGAAACTGGCCATTGCCCGTAAAGGACTCAGCGCTGCCAATGATCAACTCAACGACCTGAATCATGAGTTGTACAAGATCAATACACAATTGAAAGATACGAACGAAACTCTTTTGGAAGCCAACCTGATCAAAGAAGAATACATCGGCAGGTACATGGATCAATGCTCGGTTTACATCCATAAACTGGACGATTACCGCCGCCAACTCCACAAAACCGCCGCCAACGGTAAAATGGACGACCTGCTGGCACAAATTAAATCGAAGCAGTTTATAGAAGATGAACTAAGGGATTTTTACAATAATTTCGACATCACTTTCCTCCAGTTGTTCCCCAATTTTGTGGAAGAGTTCAACAGCCTGATTACCGAAAAGGAAGATCCGGGCAAGCAGGGGCATCACCTTAACACCGAACTCCGGATTTTTGCCCTCATACGGTTGGGGATCACCGATAGTGTGAAGATATCACATTTCCTCAGGTATTCACTCTCCACCATTTACAATTACCGGACAAAGATGCGCAACAAAGCCATTGGAAACCGCGATGAATTCGAAGAAAATGTAATGCGCATCGGTGGTTCCAAGTAACCACGTACCCAGAACTTAAAGGGCTAATTTCTCGTGCTGGCAATTGTGTATTATCCTACCGGATAATTGATATTGAATAATTCTTTTAACACCGCTTTGCCATATTCATCCCCCTTGTCTGTCCGTTTTTTTTGTAACCGGTTTCAGTATAAGTCTGAGTTATATCAACTTTTAATAACGACTACAGGCGCAGATATATTATTTTAGTTAAATACTTATTGGCGGTGCATTGCCGGGTAACAATTTATAGTTGAATGATAGACTTCCCTCCAACGTATAGCCGGAAACTTCCCGGTTTTTAATTTATTATCGGTTGTTTTTTTTGAGGCACGATGGTTTTATTGCACCAAACAATGGCTCAACGAATGAATTTTCCTTTTACAAATTCACTACATTTTTCATCCTATTTTTATAGATTAATCATTTGAAAATTAAAACTATATCATTTACCTACCGTTAACTTCACTACTTTTTTAAAACAAAGCGAACCATCGGTTTTTAAACTATTTATATTTGCATGGTCATTTGTGTCGGGGCAATAGCGGGTGCTATTGGCTCGAACCACAGGAAAAAAATTATTAACCTTAAAATAATTCAATGATGGTCAAATTGAAAAAGTATTTTTTCGGCATGCTACTTTTGTTCGGTAGCATGACTTTCTCTCTTCCGGGTATTTTCGCCCAAACTCCGGGCAAAATAGTTTCGGGTGTCGTAGTAGATGCGAAAGGTGATCCCCTGATCGGGGTCAGCGTGGTTCTGAAAGGAACTACCAACGGAACAGTTACCGACATCAACGGGGCGTTTTCGCTTCAGGGTGTAAAAGCTGCCGATCCGGCAATTAGAGTTTCGTATGTAGGTTATGTTACTCAGGAAGTACATCCGGCCGGTACCGGAATGAAAATTGTGTTGGTGGAATCGGCCCAAACCTTGGATGAACTTGTGGTGGTAGGTTATGGAACCGTGAAGAAAAAAGATCTTACCGGAGCCGTTTCGTCTATCGGAGGCAAAGACCTGAGCGATAAACCGGTGCCCAGCATTGGCGAAGCTTTGCAGGGGAAAGCCGCTGGTGTGCAGGTGATCAACTCGGGAGCTCCGGGTTCCAATGTTACACTTAAAATACGTGGACTGGGTACGATTAATAACAGTGATCCACTGGTGGTTATCGATGGTTTTCCAACCGATCTGGGACTGAATGCCTTGAACGCTGCCGACATTGAAACGGTGGATATTCTTAAAGATGCTTCGGCCACGGCTATATACGGTGCCCGTGGCGCTAACGGAGTGGTAATGGTTACTACTAAAAAAGGAAAGGAAGGCAAGGGGCAGTTCTCGGTGTTATCGAGTTTTGGTGTGCAGGAAGTAACGGATGTGCCGAAAATGCTGAATGCTTCGCAATATGCTGCCCTGAACAACGATATGTTGAGCAATGCCGGGATGACAACCAACCCGGCATGGAGCGACCCTACTACCTTGGGGAAAGGAACCGATTGGCTTGGCGCGCTTTTCGAAACAGCTAACATGCAGAACCATTCACTGTCTTTTGCCGGTGGAAACGATAAATACCATTTTTACTTCTCGCTTGGATTGTTCGATCAGCAGGGTGTGGTCAGGAATACCAGCTACCGCAGGTACACGTTCCAGTCGAACAATGATGCTCAAATCGCGAAATGGTTCAAAATATCCAACAACATCACTTTCAGTACCGATGTGAAGAAAAACGGTGAATACAGCATTATCAACACCATGGCCGCGCTTCCTACCCAAACCATCAAGGACGATGATGGATCGTGGAGTGGCCCTACAGGGAACTCTTACTGGTATGGAACCATCCGTAACCCGATAGGAACTACCGAAAAAAACAAAAGCACTACCAACGGTTACAACCTGCTGGCCAACGCTTCGGCAGAAATCACTTTTTTCAAAGGATTGAAATTTAAAACTACAGGTGGAATCGATGCTAAATTCTGGTTCAACGAAAGTTTTACTCCCGCTTATGCCTGGAAACCCGTTGCTGTGAACGTATCTAATAAATACCAGAGCAGCGATCGGTCATTGACTTATTTGTGGGATAATTACTTTACCTACGACAATGTTCTCGGTAAACATAAAGTAAACGTTATGGCCGGAACCAGCGCCCAGAATAATGAATGTAAAAACATGTACGGCTCCAAAACAGGTTTTTTATATGACGATATCAACCAGCTTCACAACGGAACGAAAATAGAAACGCTCGATGGAAACACTACCAATTGGTCGATATTATCCTTTATTGGCCGCGCCAATTATTCATACGACGATAAGTACCTGCTTACAGCTACTATTCGTCGCGATGGTTCTTCGCGCTTCGGCAGCGAAAACAAATGGGGAACTTTTCCTTCGTTTTCGGCAGCCTGGCGGGTTACGGATGAGTCGTGGTTTAAAAAGCCTGAATTTCTGGATAATATGAAACTGCGTGCCGGATATGGAGCCACCGGCAACCAGAATGCCGATCTTTACAGCTTTGCTTCGGTTTACGGTACAGGTGTTTATAATTTCAACGGAAATACCGTATCTACATTGGTTATCAGTAAAATGCCCAACCCGTATATTCATTGGGAAGAGGTACAACAATCGAACATCGGTATAGATGTAGGTTTGTTTAAACAACGGCTCAATCTGTCGGTTGATGGCTACATCAAATATACCGACAACATGTTGGTGAAAATGTCGGTTCCCGTTTCTACCGGATATTCCGATGAGGATGTGCCTTATGTAAATGCCGGACGTATGATCAATAGGGGAGTGGAACTCTCGATCAATTCGTTGAATATTAAAAATAAAATGTTCGAGTGGAATACCGTGTTCAACCTCACGTTCAACCGCAATAAAATCCTCGATTTGAACAGCGATACGCCTTTATATCAAAATGAAGTTTCCAACTCGTTTGTTACCATTCAGGCCGAAGGCCATCCGGCTAATTCGTTCTACGGGTATGTTACCGATGGAATTTTCCAAACGGCCGATGAGGTAAAAAATCATGCTGTACAGGTGGATGGTAGCACATCGCCCGGCGATATCCGTTTCAAGGATTTGAACAACGATGGCGTAATTACCGAAGCCGATAGGACCTTTATCGGGAATCCGAATCCCGACTTTATTTTCTCGATGTCGAACAATTTTAAATATCAAAACTTCGACCTTGATATTTATCTTTACGGTGTTACCGGAAACGATATTTACAACGGTAACCGGGTAACTACCGAAGGGATGGCGAGCGCTACCAACCAAACCTCCGAAACCTCGAAAAGATGGACCGGAGAAGGTACCAGCAACAGCATGCCGCGCGCCGTGTATGCCGACCCGAACGGTAATAACCGTGCATCCGACCGCTTTATCGAAGATGGCTCTTTCTTACGCATCCGAAACATCACGCTCGGATATAGCGTTCCGAAAAGAATTACCGGAAAATTTGGCATTGAAAACATAAGAATTTACGGCTCGTGCGAAAATTTGGCAACATTTACCAAATATTCGGGATTTGATCCTGAAGTGGGATTGAACGGTATCGATTTGAATACATATCCTCTCAACCGTACATTTAGTGTAGGCCTTAAATTAAACTTTTAAATGATGAATACGATGAAAAAGACAATTTATATACTATTAGCAGCTTTTACGCTGATTCTTTTTTCGTGCAACGGTTATCTTGATAAATCGCCCAAAGATGGAGTAAATACTGAAACTGAACTTGGTGAAAAAGAAGCCATTGCACTAACCAATGCAGCTTATCAACCTTTGCAATGGCCGAAGCTCTACAACATGCGTATCTGGACTTTGGATATTATTGCCGGAAACAGCAATGTAGGTGGTAACGGCGGTACCGATGGTGTGGAAACCATCCAGTTGGCCAATTTCAGCGCAACCACCGACAACGCCGCTGCTCTCGACGTATGGCGTGGCCCGAATCCGGGAATTCTTCGTTGCGACCTTGTGATACAAAAAGTGCCCGGACTGAATATCTCTGAAAGTATCAAAAACAGGTGTTTGGGCGAAGCATACTTCCTCAGGGCTCATTATTACTTTATCCTGGTGCGTTTGTTTGGTGATGTACCGCTGATGCTCGAACCCCTAACACCTGAAGATGAACTTTCGTTGCCCCGCGCATCGGCCGATAAGGTTTATGAGCAAATTATATCCGATTGCGAAAAAGCGATAGAACTATTACCGGCAAAAAGCACTTATTCCTCGTCCGATTTGGGTCGAGCAAGCAAAGACGCCGCACTCGCCATGTTGGCCAAAGTATATCTGACCCAGGGAAGCAATTACGATAAAGTGGTGGATTTGTGCAAGCAGGTTACCGCCCTCGGTTACGATCTTACCAAATGTAAATATGCTGATAATTTTGACGCTACGGTTAATAATGGTCCTGAATCGATATTCGAAATACAATATACGGGGAGCACCAATTATGATTTTTGGAATAATGACAATCAGGCATCATGGCTGAGCACCTTTATGGGACCACGTAATTCAGGATTTGTGGCCGGAGCCTGGGGCTGGAATTTGCCTACTCAGGAGTTTATGGATGCTTACGAGCCAGGCGATTTGCGTAAAGATGTTACCGTATTTTACACCGGATGCCCCCAGTTCGATGGAAAGGATTATTTATCATCATATTCTTCAACAGGTTACAACGTAAGAAAATTTCTGGTGCCTTTCAGTGTGTCGAAAGAATACAATACCAATCCGGCCAATTTTGTAGTTTATCGTTATGCCGATGTGTTGCTGATGGAAGCCGAAGCATTGAATGAGTCGGGGAAAACAAAAGACGCCGAAGCTCCGCTCAATATTGTGCGTACGCGTGCCGGATTGCCATCGATCACCGGTAAAACCCAAAGTGAGATGAGGGAGATAATTATTCACGAACGGAGAATGGAACTCGCTTTCGAAGGCCATCGTTGGTTCGACCTGATTCGTCTGGATAAGGGGGAATACGCGTTGAAGTTCCTCCGGTCCATCGGGAAAACAAATGTGAATAAAAACAGGTTGTTGTTCCCAATTCCGCAAGAAGAGATGGATGCCAATACAGAAATGACACAGAATCCGGGATATTAATCTTTAATTTTTAAGAATAAAAACATGAAAAAAGATATATATAAGATACTAATCTTCTCTGTCGCCTCACTATTCTTAGGAGCTTGCGCCACAGATGAGATGGAACTGAACAAAGGTTACGACACGCTGACCCTAAGTCTTTCCGATTCGACAGATTCACTGAAGCAGGCCAACGCTGATGCTACGGCTGCTACGTTCAAATGGACTACCGGCAACAATGCCAATACCGGAGCCGCCATTTCGTACGTGTTCGAAATCGCTAAAAAAGGGACAAATTTCGCATCGGGCATTTATGAGAACCTCGGTAAACAGGTTTATTCACGAACCTTTACCGCACAGCAACTGAGCCAGGCGCTGGTAACCGAACTGGGTTGTACGCCGGGTGTGGAGGTGGAACTTGAAGCAAGGGTAACCGCCAAAGTTTCCGACGCATCGGTAGATGCTCAGCAATCGACCATCAGCTTCAAGGTAACTCCTTTTTTGCCGGTTACCGAAACGCTTTTCCTCATTGGAGATGCCACCCCCAACGGCTGGAGCGCTGATAAGGCCACCGCGATGACGGCTGTGTCGGGTGTTACCGGGAGTTTTAAGTGGACAGGAGAATTACAAAAGGGAAAATTCAAATTCATCACCACGTTGGGTTCCTTCCTTCCATCGTACAATAAAGCCACGGACAACACACTGGTTTACCGTTCGGCCGACAGCGACCCGGATGAACAGTTTTCCATCGATAAAATCGGGACATATAGTATCACGGTGAGCCTGACAGACCTGACCATTACCATCAATAAGATTGAAACCAGTGATCCTCCGTTCTCGAACATATATTTTGTGGGTTCGTTTACCAGCTGGTCTTTTGTCCCAATGACTCAGGATCCGGTCAATCCTTTTATCTTCCGCTATGGCGTTGTGCTGAACTGGGTGGCTGATGGCGAATTTAAGTTCGGTACCACTTCCGGAAGTTGGGACAACATGTATCATCCCACTATTGCCAAAGCGCCCTACACGCATACCTCCGTTACGTTGGATGGAACCAATGATAATAAATGGGTAATGCTCCAGTCGGAGTGCGGCAAAGCTTACAAAATAGCGCTGGATATCACTCCTGATAAGGAAACGATGACCATGACGCCGTTTACCCCTTATGCCGGCTTGTGGCTGGTGGGAGATGCTACCCCGAACGGTTGGAGTATTGATAAGGCCACGGCAATGTCTCAGGGCGATGATGTTTATACCTTTACCTGGACGGGCAACCTGACTACGGGCGAAGTTAAAATTACCTGCGACAAGCAGGGCGACTGGATGGGAGCATGGTTCATGTCGTCCGAAAACGACAAGGAACTGGCACCTGTTACCGACGAAGTAATTACTTTAGTGGATAAAAGCATTGCCGGCAACGGTGATATCGACCGTAAATGGAAAGTGAAAACAGCCGGAAACTATACGATCACGCTGAATCAACTTACCGAAAAAATGACGGTTGTAAAAAATTATTGATATATTTGAAGGTATAAAAAAGAGAAAACGGACATGAAGCGGATGGGATGTCTCTCAGGGGAAATTCCCCGTTTCATGTTTCGGTGTTTTTTCACGGTTAAACCTTATGTTTGATGCGTGAATTCATAAAACGACAATAGCTAAATAGATGATTAATAAAATAATAAATAAATGAAGATGACTTGTTCAATATTATTCGTTTGTTTGAGTTTCCTTTTCGGAGGATGCAATTCCGGCGATAAGGAGAATAATGCTCCCTCGAACGGAACCTCTGTCGAAAACGTTCAACTCAGTACCGATAAAGCGGTTTATTCACCGGGCCAAACGGTGATATTTACCGCCAACAAAGCCCTCCCTTCTGATGTAAAAATCAGGTATAAGTATTTGAATCAAATAATTAAGGAAGAAGCATATTCGTCTGTATCCTGGACATGGAATCCGCCAACTGATGATTTCAAAGGTTATTTAGTGGATGTTTACCAAACCTCGACATCCGGTACCGAAACGGTTTTGGCCAGTGTGGCCGTCGATGTTTCGTCGGACTGGAGCCGGTTCCCGCGCTACGGGTTTTTGTCGGCATTTTCGACAAGCGTTACCGATGCCGACATCAAAACCGTACTCAATGATTTGGCACGCCACCACATCAACGGATTGCAGTATTATGACTGGCACTACAAACACCACAAGCCGCTTGCAGGCACTCCCGAAGCTCCGCTCGAAACGTGGCTCGACATTATGAACCGGAATACTTCGATGAATACGATTAAAAAATATATTTCGGGTGCTAAAGCGGCGGGCATGAAATCGATGTTTTACAACCTGGCATATGGAGCGCTCGATGATGCCGCTTCGGATGGAGTAAAGGACGAATGGTATATGTTTTCCGATAAAAATCATAAAAACAAGGACTTATACGATCTTCCAGAGCCTCCTTTTAAAAGCGATATTTTCTTTTTGAATCCGGCCAACACCGATTGGCAGAACTACATAGCCCGTCAAAACGCCGATGTATATGCCGTGTATGATTTTGATGGATATCATATCGACCAGGTGGGAGATAGGGGAACCGTGTACGATTACAATGGAAATAAAATGGCGCTCGATCAAACGTTTAAACCGTTTATTTCGGCAATGAAATCGGCGGCTCCTTCCAAACATTTGTTGATGAACGCCGTGAATCAGTTCGGGCAGGAAGGCGGCATTGCCCAGTCGGATGTCGATTTCCTTTATTCCGAAGTTTGGTCGCCCAACGAAAGTTTTAGTTTATTAGCTGATGTAATAAAAAACAACGATAGTTATTCCAATAATGCCAAGAAAACTGTTTTGGCAGCTTATATGAATTACAATGTTGCCAATTCCACCGGCGAATTCAATACTCCGGCCGTATTGCTTTGCGATGCGGTGATTTTTTCTTTCGGGGCTTCACATCTTGAATTGGGTGAGCACATGCTTTGCAAAGAATATTTCCCGAACAGCAACCTCACCATGAAGCCCGACCTGATCAAGGCGCTGGTTAAATATTACGACTTCCTTACCGGATATCAGAATATCCTTCGTGATGGTGGCTCGCTCAACGATGTAACGGTTTCGTGCGCGAACGGGAAAATTCAACCTGCCGCATGGCCGCCTCAAAGCGGAAAAGTGGCGGTGATAGCAAAAAAAATGGAGGATAGGCAAATCGTTCATTTGGTAAATTTTGCCAATGCCGCTCACTTCGAATGGAGGGACACGAACGGAACCCAAACAACGCCCAATACCATTTACGACATTGCATTGTCGGTAAACACGACTCAAGCGGTGAAAAACGTGTGGGTTGCTTCGCCCGATTGGAACGAAGGGGTAGCTACTTCTGTCGAATTTAAACAAAACCTCAGCAAGGTAAGTTTTACATTGCCTTACCTCAAATATTGGTCAACAATAGTACTCGAATACAAATAATCATTTTGAAAGCCCTATTTTTATACTACTTTAGAGCCGCCTTCAAAATATTATGGCAAAAATGAATACCTTTGGACGATCTTAATTCCGATTTTATATGAGAAATAAAAAATTATTCGTTACAATGCTCGTTTCCGGATTCGGTCTTCTGGTGTTAGCTCAGACATCCGCTCCGGTTTTTACTTCGAAAGCTTATTCCATTTACCCCGACAAAGTGATACAGGGCAATTTTACAGCTCATGTCCTTTCGCCTGTAGAAATGACTTCCGATTACCGTAGTCCCGAGGCCGACAAATGCAGCCCTACCGTTGAGTTCAAATTCGGGATCAATTGCCGCGACAATGAAATGGCTGCCGGGAAAAACCATATTGTAACCCTGCGCCCGGTAAATGGAAAATGTGTTACAACCGTGGTATTCGGGAAACAGCAAAATGTGATTGCCAACACAAAACTTGAAGAAAAAAATCTTCCAAAAAATACCCAATGGACGATACGCCTTGATATGAGAAACGTGCTAAATGCATTTAAAGAAAAGGGATATTTTACCCTTTCCAACGGGGATAAACTTTATGAATCGGATTTTAAATCGGTATATGTAGCCGGAAGTACAGCTCCGCTTTTGTGGGATTTTCATAATTTGTTCAAAACGCCCGAACTTCAACTGAAAGATCTCGATGGAGATGGCATTTTTGAAACAACCCTTGTGCTCAACACCACTGTCAGCGATGATAAAATTACTGCTACTCACTGGAAGCTTTCAAAAGGCATTTCAGCGTTTCCTTCGTATTCATCGCCTTATCCGGTTTCAGATGCTGTTTACAATCTGGCTGTGGCTGAAATGGTGAATGCTGTGGAACCCGACAGCACTTTCCGTACCGGAAAAGAATGGGCCGGAGTCTGGACTCGGGATATCAGCTATAGCATTATTCTTTCTATGGCCGTTTTGCAACCCAAAGTGGCCGAATACAGTTTGCTCCGCAAGGTGAAAGATGGCCGTATCATTCAGGATACCGGTACTGGCGGAGCTTATCCTGCCTCTACCGATCGCATGATTTGGGCTGTGGCGGCATGGGAACTTTACAAAACTTCCGGTGATAAGCAATGGCTGAATAAAGCGTATGCTATCATAAAAAAATCGATGGACGATGATGTGTTGAACGCTTATGACGGTAATACCGGTTTGGTTCGGGGCGAATCATCGTTTCTCGATTGGCGCGAACAAACGTATCCTCGCTGGATGCAACCTGCCGATATTTACGATTCTGAAAATTTGGGAACCAACGCTGTTCACTTTAAAGCCAACGAAGTGCTCGCCGAAATGGCCGCGCTGCTGGGAGACAACGATGCTTCAGCCAAGTATCGCCATCAAGCCGAAAAAATCAAAAATGGGATAAACCGCTACTTGTGGATGCCCGATAAAGGTTACTATGGACAGTATCTTTATGGAAGAGAATATAAGATGCTTTCGCCCCGTTCCGAGGCGTTGGGCGAAGCCCTTTCGGTATGGTTTGGCATTGCCGGCGATGAAAATCAAAAATCGGTGGTGGAGAATACGCCTGTTACAGCCTATGGAATTTCGTGCATTTACCCGCAAATACCCGATCTTTTTCCTTATCATAATAATGCTGTATGGCCTTTTGTCCAGGCCTACTGGGGAATTGCTTCGGCCAAAGCAGGTAATGAAAAATCGGTGATGGAATCGATGGCCGCTATTTATCGTCCTGCAACCTTGTTTCTCACCAATAAAGAAAACATGGTGGCCGACAATGGCGACTTTGCCGGTACTCAAATCAATTCAAGCAATATGCTGTGGAGCCTTTCGGGAAGCATTGCCATGGTGTACCGGGTACTGTTCGGGATGGAATATACGGCGGATAAACTTGAATTTCACCCGTTTGTTCCAAAAGCGCTTACCGGTAACCGCAGTCTCACCCGTTTTAAATACCGAAATGCCGTGCTGAATATTTCGATGGAAGGATCCGGAAATCAAATCACCTCTTTTTTACTCGATGGAAAGGAAACAAATCCAGAATTTCCAGCTTCGCTTGCGGGCGTTCACGAGGTAAAGATCCGGTTATCCGGCAACGATATATCTTCAAAAATCAACAAGAGGGACAATTACACAGCCCCCGAAACTCCTGAAGTAAAGTATATACGGGGCATGTTGAAATGGGAGAAAATTCCCGGAGCAACATCGTATAAAATCATCAAAAATGGAAAGCCGGTAGCTACGGTAAAATCAAACATTTATACGGTGAAACCGATGGGCTTTGCAGAGTATCAGGTCATTTCACTCGATAAAAACGGAGTGCCATCTTTTGCTTCCGATCCGGTAATGGTGGCTGCGGCAGCTAATATCAAAACATTGCAGATGGAAAAGTTTGCTCCGGCATCCGGCAAGGTCCTTAAAAATTTCGAAGGAACAGGATATATTGAAATCAGTAAAACGGAAAACAGGCTCGTTTCTTTTCCTGTTCAGGTGGCTAATGCCGGCGATTATTCGGTTAGCTTCCGTTATGCCAATGGCAACGGGCCAGTGAATACTGAAAATAAATGTGCCATTCGAACCCTGAAAGCTAATGACACTTTTGCCGGAACCATTATCTTCCCGCAAAGGGGAACGAACGAATGGTCGAACTGGGGATTTACGAACGGTGTAAAAGTAAGTTTGAAAAAAGGTGAAAATATTATAACTTTGTCATTCGAAACGGCTAATGAAAACATGAACGGCGAAATCAATCAGGCTATGATTGATGCCGTGAGAATCATCGAATATTAAACAATTACAATCATATAGCAAAAGGCCGGTTTCATCTTGATGGAATCGGTTTTTTTGTCTTATTTTTGAAGTTATTTTGAAAAACAATCAATCAATGAAAAGGTTAACTTTTTTGATGGTCATTACCATCGCCTGTATTGCCCAATGCGCGGCAGTGAACAAAAACGATTTTTACCTGACCTATGCCATGGGTAAGGCGGAAGATGTAAACAGCCTGATTAACGAGCTGAAAACCGATAATAAACAGGGAGCCGAAAAAGCATATCTGGGAGTGCTGTTGATGAAAAAAGCCGGTTTTGAAAAATCGCTGAAAAAGAAGCTTGATTTGTTCAAAGAGGGGCACAAGCTTCTCGAAACCGAAATTACCGCCGACCCCGAAAATGCTGAATACCGCTTCCTGCGCCTGACCGTGCAGGAAAAAGCACCGGCCATTCTCAAATACAACCGCAACATCAAGGAAGATAAGAAAATGGTCATTGATGCATATCCGCATCTCAGCACAACCGTGAAGACTTACATTCACCGTTATTGCCAATATTCCAAGGTGCTTTCGGTAAAAGATATAGAAAAATAAACGATCCTCAGAGATAAAAAAATAACAAACCCGAATAGGGCAGAATTTGAAAATCCATGAACATCCTTGCTGTTTCCTTCTCGCAAACCGGGCAGTTGACAAATATCGTCGATCGTTTTGTAGCTGAACTGCACAATGCCGACATCGACCGAATTTGCTATTCACCTGAAAAACCGTTTCCTTTCCCGTGGACGTCGAAGGAGTTTTTCCACGTGATGCCCGAATCGATGCTCGAAGTTCCGGTGGCTTTATCGCCGATCAGTTACAAACACGAGCGGTACGATTTGGTTATTTTCGCTTACCAACCCTGGTTCCTTTCTCCATCGATTCCGTCCATTTCGCTTCTTGAATCGGAAGATTTTAAAGCCCGGCTGAAGGATACTCCGGTGATTACCATTATCGGCTCGCGAAACATGTGGATCAATTCTCAAAATTCAATCTCGGAACGGATACGCAATGCAGGCGGTAAATTGGTTGGAAACATCCCTTTCATCGACCGCAATCAAAACCAAATTAGTGCGGTAACCATCATGCACTGGATGTTTTCGGGCAAAAAAACCAAAAAATACGGATTGTTTCCATTGCCCGGAATATCGGACAGCGACATAGCTTCAGCTTCTGTTTTTGGTAAAATATTGAACGAATCCATCGGACAAAAAACGTTGGATAGGATTCAGGGAAAATTTTACAATACAGGTCTTTTTGGCTTGGGAACTGATATCCTATTCATCGAAGAAAAGGCAAAGCGTATTTTTGGTGTATGGGTGTTTCTGATTAAAAAATGGGGAAGCCATTCACCCGGCAGGCGAACCGTGGTCGAGACAATGTTTAAATATTACTTGCTGATAGCGTTATTTTTGGTAGCCCCTGTTGTATATCTTTTTTACAGGATGCTCGTAGTTCCTTTTACAAGCCATCGGATAAATGAAAAAAAAGAGTATATTTGCAAAAACATGTATCAAAATAACTAATGAAAGAGGTATTTATAAACAAGACAGCTACTTTTTTCCCGAATGAACCCGTTCCCAATAGTGAAATGGAAGTTTACCTGGGTCAAATAAACGGGAAACCATCCAAGTCGAAAAACATCGTACTGCGCAATAACGGTATCGAAAATCGTTTTTATGCTTTGGATAAGGAAGGAAAAAACACCCATACCAACGCCCAGATAACTGCTGCGGCTATCAGAAATTTATTTGCCGAAAATCCCGATGAAATCAGGGAAATGGATTTGCTCACTGCCGGAACGACCAGCCCGGATCAAATGATTCCATCGCATGCGGTGATGGTTCACGGTTTGTTGCCCGAAACCCGGAATATTGAGGTTACATCCAATGCCGGTTCGTGCTGTTCGGGAATGCATGCCTTCAAGTACGCCTATATGTCGGTACGCACCGGCGAAAAGAAAAAAGCCGTTTGCGCCGGTTCTGAAAGGCTCTCGGCCGTAATGAAAGCTGAATTGTTCGAAGAAGAAGCCAAACATTTGGAATCGTTGAACGAAAATCCCTATGTGTCGTTCGAAAAGGATTTCCTGAGATGGATGTTGTCCGATGGTGCGGGAGCCTTTCTGCTCGAAGATCACCCTAATCCATCTGGTGTTTCGCTCAAAGTGAAATGGATCGACCTTTTTTCGTTTGCCAACCAGATTGAAACCTGCATGTACATGGCTTCAGATAAAATGGCTGATGGATCGCTGAAAAGCTACCTCCATTATTCGCCTAACGAGCTGATGCAACATTCGGTACTCAGCCTCAAGCAAGATGTGAAATTGCTGAGCGCCAACATTGTGGAGCTGGGATTCAACGGAATGAAAGATATCCTCGATAAACACCATTTTTCGGTGGATCGTATCGATTATTTCTTGCCTCATATTTCCAGTTATTTTTTTAAACCCAAAATTTACGAAACCCTCGAAAAAAACGGGATAACGATTCCTTACGAAAAATGGTTTACTAACTTGAAAACCAAAGGAAACGTCGGTGCCGGATCCATATACATTATGCTCGACGAATTGCTGAAAAGCGGACAGTTGAAAAGCGGGGATAATATTTTACTCGTCATTCCGGAAAGCGCCCGGTTTTCTTACGCGTTTTCCTTACTTACCGTCGTTTAATCATGGATACATCTGAAATTCCTCAGGAGAGAAGCGCGCTGGAAATACTTACTCCCGAATTGTGTTATGCTAAAGATAAGGACGGGAAATATGATACAGCTCTCAGTTCGGGCTGGAACGTGAAAGCCGATGCCCTTGATAATGCCTGGGACGAAATAAACCAACGGATTGAAAATGCCCGAAGCGCCGTTTTGAATGGAGAAAAGAGCCCGGTTTTTTACTATATGGAAAAAAACCTGATGGACGTGAAACTGCTGGCATCTTACACGGGCTTTTGGATTTTGGCCGTGAAAAGGCACTTGAGGCCTGAACAGTTTAAAAAACTGAATTTTAAAAAACGAGCGATATACGCGGATGTTTTCAACATCCAGCCCGAAGATCTGGAAAGGTTATTATAAAAAAGATGGAAAATTTTGTACATTTACAAGCGGCTCACTGCGAAAACGGAGTTACTACCAACCTATTGAAGAATGCCGGGTTGGATTTTATGACCGAGCCTCTTGCTTTTGGCATGGGTTCGGGTTTGTTTTTTATATATATCCCGTTTCTGAATTTTAGCAATGGTCCTGCTATTTCGTTCCGTACCATGCCTGGACGCATTTTTAAAAGAACCTGCCGCAGCCTCGATATTTCGGTGAAATCGTACCGTTTCCGGTCTGAAACAGAAGGTCGTGCCGAACTCGACCGCTTGCTTCTGGCCAATAAATTGGTAGGTTGCCAGGTGGGAGTTTTCCATTTATCATATTTCCCCATCGAGTATCGTTTCCATTTCAACGCTCACAACCTCATTGTGTATGGAAAGGACGACGGCAATTACCTCATTAGCGATCCGATAATGGACAAAGTTACCTCGCTTACTACTTCGGAACTTGATAAAGTCCGTTTTGCCAAAGGATTGCTTGCTCCCAAAGGACACATTTATTATATTGATAAAACTAAACCCGTTTCCACCGATACTATCCGCCGGGGTATCGAACACGGTATTCGGCGAAATGTACGCGATATGCTTTATATTCCCGGCAATATTGGCGGGGTAAACGGTATTAAATTTACCGCCGGACGCATCCGGAAATGGCGGGATAAACTCGGTGTGCGGAAAGCAGGACAATTTCTGGCGCAAATCATCCGTATGCAGGAAGAAATAGGTACAGGTGGAGGAGGTTTTCGTTTTATTTATGCTGCTTTTTTACAGGAAGCTGCCGGATATTTCCAAAATGAAAAAATGCTTCCGATTTCCGATAAATTTACCCTGTCGGGTGATTTATGGCGTCAAAATGCGGTGAACATGGCCGGCGTCTTTCGCGGAAGAAACACCGGGCAAGCCGATTTCGATCGTATTTCGGACGTTATGCTGGATATTTACAAAATAGAGAAAGAGGCTTTCAACGATTTGAAGAAATTAAAACTCATGTAAAAAGTTTATGCCCGAAATCAACAAACAACCGATCATTGAAATCAGCCACATCAGCAAAAAATATAAAAATTCGGATGATGAAAGCTTGAAAAATATTACCTTTCAGATAGATAAAGGTGAAAAGTTTGGTGTTTTCGGGCCGAATGGAGCCGGAAAAACTACTTTGATTTCTATTTTAAGCGGAGTCATTCAACCTACAAGCGGAAATTTCCAGTACCATCTGGATTTACCGGAAATATCCGATTCCATCCAACCTTTTATCGGAATTGTACCGCAGGAACTGGCGCTTTATAATGAACTTACTGCCTGGCAGAATATCGAGTATTTCGGAGCTCTGTACAATATTCATAAAGAAGAATTGCACAAAAGGGGAAATGGTATTTTACAACTTTTAGGTTTGTCGGCTTTTGCTGGAAAAAAGGTAAAGACTTTCTCGGGGGGGATGAAACGACGACTCAACCTGGCCATCGGCATCCTCCACAAACCGACGGTACTTTTTCTTGATGAACCTACTGAAGGAGTTGATATACAAAGCAAAAATGCCATCATCTCATTCCTGAACCAGCTGAACGAATCGGGAACTACCATTATTTATACTTCGCATTTATTGTTTGAGGCGGAAGAATTTTGCTCCACCATTGCTATTCTCGACAATGGCAGGTTAATTGAAACCGGAACGGTGGAAAGTCTTAAAATAAAACACAATGCATTGAATCTAAAAGAGATATATCTTAAATTAACCGGAGTAGAATATAGGGATTATGTATAAGTTTTTTATTTCGCTGAAAAAAGAGGTACTCCTTTTCTGGAACGACAAGGTAGGCATGTTGCTTATGTTCGTTCTTCCGGTGTTGCTGGTGTTTATCATTACCATTATTCAGGATAGCGCGTTTAAAATCATCGATAACAAGCAGATTAAATTGCTGATAGTAAATGATGATAAAGGGACGATGGGGAGTGAACTGATCAACGAGCTTTCGAAAACCGGAATGTTTGAGGTTATCATTGGCAATCATCTTTCGGCCGGTGATGTTTCGCAATGGATCAGGGATAAAAAGGCGCTGGCAGGCTTGTATGTTCCTCCCGGTTTTAGTAAAAACATAAAATTGAAATCCGATGAAATCGGTAATAAGTTCTTGGCTGAATTTCATTTGGGGACTGATGAGAAAGCTGCTACGGTTTCGAAAAACATTGTGCGCTTTTATCACGATCCGGTTTTGCAGGAAAATTACAGTTATTCCTTGGTCAGCATCATTCGGGCTCAGATAAAGGCCATCGAAACAAAATCGGTCGTAACCAGCTTGTACGACCAAATGGGTGAAAAAGGAGGTTCGGGAAAAATTCTCGATGAAATGGCTGATAATTCCACTGATATCGAGCAAATAAGTGCGGTAGAAAAGTTGACGAAACATCTTCCTAATTCAGCGCAACACAACGTGCCGGCTTGGACTATTTTCGCCATATTTTTTATGGTGGTATCGCTTGGCAGCAACGTGGTGAAAGAAAAACTGTCGGGAAGTTTCGTCAGGATAAAAACAACGCCTACGGGGTTCTGGAAAATCCTCATCAGTAAGCAAATCATTTATATTGTAATATCTATTATTCAGGTATTTACTATTTTCGGATTGGCCATAACCGTATTTCCCATTATACATTTACCAGCTTTATTCTTGCCCGCAAATGTTATTGCAACAATAATTTTTGTACTTTTATGTGGATTTGCGGCGGTAAGCTATGCCATGATGATCGGGACTCTTTCCAAAACCATCGAACAAGCCAATGGAGTAGGAGCTATTTCGATTGTTATTTTTGCGGCGCTGGGAGGCATTTGGGTGCCTACATTCATGATGCCCGGCTATATGCAGGTCATCAGCCTGTTCTCTCCGCTGCATTGGTGCCTTGACGGATTTTATACTCTTTTTCTAAAAAATGGCGATGGAATGGAACTTTTGTTGCCATCCGTTGTGCTGATATGCTTCAGCCTTATTTGCCAGTCGCTGGCTTATTTGAAATGGAGGAAAATATAAGTAAATTTGCTTTTAAAAATTATAAGATATGGATAAACAGCAACTGAAGGAAGATTTAAAAAAACACATTGTAAAGTATGCCAATATTCTGGATTTTACTCCGGAACAAATTACCGATGAAATGCCTCTGTTTGGCCCGGATGGTTTGGGTCTCGATTCCATCGATTCACTTGAACTCGTGGTGATGCTGGAACGCGAATATGGAATAAAGCTGACGAACCCGACCGAAGCCCGGAAAATCCTCGTAAATGTGGAAGCGGTGGCCAATTATATTCTCGAAAACAAACAATAAGTAATGGATATATACATCACCGGAACAGGATGCATTACCCCTTTGGGGAGCAATGTAGCTGAAAATCACCATGAACTTGTTGCCAGTCGCGATGGGCTGGTACGTTCCTCGTTCCTCGATTCGAAGTATGCATCCCTTAAGTATTTCGGTGAAGTAAAAGTGAGTACTCCGGACCTGAAAACCTCCCTTGGAATGGATGATTTTTCAGGCCTGACCCGTACCGACCTGTTAGCTATACATGCTTTTCGTGAGGCAGTGGCTCAGGCCTCGCTGACCGATGCTGAAATTTCGTCCCGCGATACTGCCTTTATTTCGGCAAGTACCGTTGGTGGCATGTCGATGACCGACCGGCTTTACGAAAATGCCCGGCTTATCTCCACCGATCCTGAATTTGTCCATTCGTACAGCAATGCCGCCCATACGCTTCGTATTGCCCGGATGTACCGGATGAAAGGATATACCGATACTATCAACACAGCCTGCTCGTCGTCAGCCAACGCCATTATGCTGGGAATGGAGCTTATACGGGCAGGGAAAGCTAAGCGGGCAATTGTGGGAGGTGCTGAAAGCTTGGCTCGTTTTACGGTAAACGGATTTAATTCATTACAAATTTTATCCGATGAAAAATGTATTCCTTTCGATGCTGCGAGAGATGGTCTCAATTTGGGTGAAGGAGCGGCATATCTGGTGCTCGAAGCGGAGGATGTTTGCCGGGATAAAACGCATTTGGCCAAAATAAGAGGTGCCGGCAATACCAACGATGCTTTCCACGCTTCGTCCATGTCCGACCATGCCGAAGGTGTAACCCGTTGCATCAACGATGCTTTGGCCGATGCCGGAATATTACCCGTTGAAATCGACTACATCAATGCTCACGGCACCGGTACACCCAATAACGACAAAGTGGAGAGTATGGGTTTCCTGAATGTTTTTGGAGATAAGATACCCCCTTTTAGTTCCACCAAATCGTACACCGGCCACACGCTTGGCGCTTCGGGAGCCATCGAGGCTGTTTACTGCGTGTTGTCAATGATTCATCGGGAATTATATCCGAATTTGCGTACATCGAATCCGGCACCTGAAATAGCCGCATCTTTAGTTACGGAGTATAGAAAAAATATTCCGGTGAAAACGGTGATTTCGAGTTCTTACGGATTTGGAGGCAATTGCACCTCTCTTATTTTATCGGCTGTATAAATTAAAAAGAAACCTGAAGATGTATATCACGAAAACAAAAGCCATATCGCCACAGAAAACTTATGATGAAAGTTTTTTAGGGGGAGAAATTACTTTTCATGAAGGAACCAAATATACATCTCAGGAGCCCGATTATATGGGAATGATTCCGCCTAACCTGCTACGGCGGATGGGAAAGGCCATACGGATGGGTATTGGAGCGGCCACGCCTATTGTTCAATCATTGGGAAAGCCCGATGGAATCATTATTGGTACTTCTGATGGAGGGTTGGAAGATTGTTTCAAATTTCTGGTTCAGGTAGTTGACTACAACGAAGGAACGCTTTCGCCAACCAATTTCGTACAGAGTACACCAAACGCGTTGGCCGGAAATATTGCACTTTCCACCGGAAATACCTGTTACAACAACACCCACGTACACAAAGGTCATGCTTTCGAAAACGCGTTGATAGATGCCATGCTTTTGTTTTCCGAAAAAAAAGCAAAAAGCGTGTTGGTAGGAAATGTGGAAGAAATATCGGATTACAACTACCATGTGGAGCTGCTTGCCGGGCAATTTAAACAAGAAGATACAACTTCGGAATCTTTGTTAGCTTCGGAAACGGTTGGAACCGTTTGCGGCGAAGGGTCGGCCATGTTCCTGCTGCAGTCCGAAGCCAACAATTACCTGGCGCAAATACTTGATGTTGTCCAAATTTCGTTCCCGGAGCCGGAAGATATCGATGAAATGATTCGATCGGTCATTGAAAAAAACGTTCCTTCGGGCGCCATTATTGGAAGTCTTGTGTTGGGTTATAGCGGTGATGTTCGCACTGATAATTGGTATGACAGGGTGAAACTCCATTTTCCCGATGCGGATGTTTACACGTTTAAAAATTTATGTGGCGAATACCCCACATCATCTGCTTTCGCATTGTATTATGCCGCAAATATTCTTTCCGATTCAAAATCAGGTAAACAATCCCGTTATTCTCTTATTTACAACCATTACAAAGGCGACCAGCACAGTGTTATTTTGCTGAGGAATTGAAGTGCATCGTTTTTTATGATTCTTGTTGTAAAAATGAAAAGGGAGCATTGTTTCTAATAAATAATTTTAGGAATTGCCCCTTTTTTCGTTATTTTTCCTTGCTAAAAAAGATAAATGCAGGATGTTAGCCCCTCCAAATTCTTCCCAAAACCTCTTTTCGAAGGGCGTTTTGGTTAAAAAACACATTATTTTTGCATTAAAATTCGGGTTTTAAGAAAAAAACTCAAACTTAATGTTTACATTTGCAACCTTTTCCCCTTTTCAAAAGGGTTTTGTCTATTAAAATAATAAATTTATGCGAAAATCTCTACTCTTTTTATTCTTAACAATTTCGGTTGTAGCAACCGCAGCTATTCCTTCGGGATATTATACTTCGGCCAACGGAAAAAACAAAGCGGATCTCCGTAGCGCCCTACAAACCATTATTACAAACGGACACAGTGTTACCAGTTATTCAGGTTTGTGGACAGCTTATAAAACAACTGACATCAATCCTTCGACGGGGAAAATCTGGGATATTTATTCCAATTGTAGTTTCACATATTCAACAAGTCAATGCGGCACTTATTCCAGTGAATGTGACTGTTACAACAGAGAGCATACCAATCCCCAAAGTTGGTTCAGCAGTGCTTCGCCCATGTATTCCGATTTGTTTAATGTGTATCCGACCGACGGAAAAGTAAATGGAATGAGAAGTAACTATGCATACGGTGAAGTTGGTTCTGCAAGCTACACTTCGGAAAACGGAAGTAAATTGGGATCTTCGAATTTTTCGGGATATTCAGGTACGGTGTTCGAACCCATCGATGAATATAAAGGAGATATTGCTCGTACTTATTTTTACATGGTAGTGAGGTATGCCGGATTGTGCGAAAACTGGTCGGGCGATGCAAAAGTTATTTACAGTACTGCTAATTATGGTTTTACATCGTATGCTGTTAATCTATTTCTGAAATGGAGCCGTGAGGATCCTGTAAGCGAAAAAGAAATAGCACGCAATGATGCCGTTTATAAAGTACAAAATAACCGTAACCCCTTTATCGATTATCCGGGTTTGGAAGAATATATTTGGGGAAATCTTGCATCGAGTACTTTTTCGACGGATGGGGTTGCTAATCCTTTACTCACCTCGCCATCAAACAACGGAACCGTTGATTTTGGTAAAGTGGCCTATCAGGGAACCAATACTGCTGAAGTTTATATAAAGGGCGCTAACCTTACCGGCGATTTGACTTTATCGCTCAGCGGTACCAATGCATCCGACTTTTCTCTTCCGGTAACCACAGTGGCTAAAGCCGATGCTATTGCCGGTTCGCGTGTTGTACTTGGATTTAATGCGCAGTCCATTGGTTCTCGCACCGCCATACTTACCATCTCGGGTGGTGGCCTTGCTTCGCCGGTAAGTGTAAACCTCACCGCAACTGTTACCGATGGTTTCCTTGCTTTGCCGGCTACCGATGTTGCCTACAATGGTTTTACTGCCAATTGGACAGCTTCTGCCACTGCCACAGGCTATAACCTGAATGTTTACACATTGACAGGTTCCACATCTACTCCGGTAACCTTGCTCGAAGAGGATTTCACAAGTTCTTCTTTACCTTCTGGGTGGAGTAATGATCCGGCCGGATATTCCGATTTACAAACCAGTAGCAATGTTCGCCTTGGTTCAAGCAGTACCTACGGAAAGGTAACCACCCCCGGACTCGATTTAAGTAATCCGACGGTTCTAACTGTTAAATCCAAACAATACAATAACGATACCGGAGCTAAATTGTGGATAATTGCGGGAACAAACGACACGATCACATCGTTTGTTAATTCTACCGATTATCAAACATTTACATACAATATTCCCGCGAAAACATCTTCCACCACATTGAGTTTCTTTGCATTAACGAGCAAACGTGTTTATTTAGATTATGTAAAAGTTACCACTCAGGGAACTGCTCAAGTTCCGGTTTCTGTCAGCGGATTCCCGGCTTCGGTAGGTAATGTGCTGAATTATCCGGTTTCAGGATTGAGCGAGAATACAAACTATTATTATACGGTTACTCCCGAAGGAAATTCTACAGGCATATCCGATATAATTTCCGTACACACCTTACTGAGCGGAGTTGTGGAATTGCTGGGGCAAAAAGTGTGGTGGACCAGAACTGCAAACGGAATTATGTTGCACAACTTACCGGAAGGAACAAAGGTAACTATGGTTGATGCTTTGGGTAAGAAAATAATTTCAACATCTCAGGAATCAACAGATGTGCGTTTCGATCTTCCTTCCAAAGGCATCTATCTGCTCCGGTTGGAGCAAAACCAGGTGTATCGGAACTTAAAGGTTATCTACTAATAAACAGTATGTTATAAATAAAAGTCCCCGAAAACTCTTTTCGGGGACTTTTATTTTTCAGGATTTCCACTTAAAAGGTGAGTAAAACACCCACTCTTCCGTTGTCAAGAAATCCTACTTTGTAACCGAGCGTCGAAGAGCGGTAATCGCGGAGAAGAGCCCTGTTGTAATTGCTGATGGCGCGATGCATTTTTATTTTCCCTACAATGGTGGAGGCAATACCGGCATCCAGCAGCAACTCTCCTAATACGGTCATTCCCAATCCGACAAAATATTTCCCATTGGGTGAAGTGTTTTCGCCGTAATTGTTTATACTCTCATTGGCGCCATTGATCATAACAACAATGCCGCTAACCATGATAATACCTCCTCCAATTAACATCCCCTTTCCACTGCTCCTAAGGCTTTTCGCTTTCACAAATTGTTCAAGGATAATCGGGTAGGCCGATAAGATACTTTTTGCCTTCGATAATGAGATTGGTTGGTTGTTGAGATATACAGTTGTTCCTGACATATCCAGAAGAGTGGGCCGCACAGTTTTTAAATCATTTTGTTTACCAATACTGTCGGTTTGTGCCGAAGTTCTTATCGATAAAGCGATACACGAATTTATCAATAATAAAAGCAATAATTTTTTCATGGGATTTCTTTTGATTGGGTTAATAATATTTGGATAAAAAAATACATTAGCAATTAATAGTTAAACAAAGATAATAATATATTTTAAATGTCAATTGAAAATATGTCGTTTTTTGAATATTCAAATCGGTGAATGATGCTGGATATGAATTTTATCCTGTACCAAATATTTTGCTATATTTGTAGAATGAAATGCCAAACATTTTATGAAATGTATTTTTTATGGAAACCCTATATTTCTGAATGAAAAGTAGTGCTTTCCAATGCTTTCGGTTAGTTCCGAAATAAACAAAAGTAATAATAATCACCTGCCAGATTTCTGTTTACAGATCAACGCAAATTTTTCAAACACATGAAGTTGTTATTAATCAGCAATTCAACCAATCCGGGCGAATCTTATCTGGATTACCCCAAACATGAGATTAAAAGTTTTTTGGGCAACGAACCTACTGAATCCCTTTTTATTCCTTATGCGGCGGTTACGTTCTCTTATGATGAATATGAAGAGAAAGTGAACAACCGTTTTTCAGAAATAGGACATCGCGTAAAAAGCATTCATCATTTTTCTGATCCGCTAAAGGCTGTGCAAGAGGCTGATGTAGTGATTGTTGGTGGAGGGAATACTTGGAAGCTTGTGAGGACTATGTATGAAAAAAATATTTTACAAGCCATTCGCAATAAGGTTTTGTCAGGAACACCCTATATTGGTTGGAGCGCTGGTTCCAATGTTGCCTGTCCCACGTTACGAACAACCAACGATATGCCCATTGTCGATCCGCTTACTTTTGACACTCTTCACTTGGTTCCTTTTCAGATCAACCCCCATTATCTCGATGATCATCCGGCAAATCATGGTGGCGAAACACGAGAGCAACGAATCGAAGAATTCATAGCTGAAAACAGGGAGATTTTCGTGGTGGGTCTTCGCGAAGGTACCATGCTCAGGTACGAGAACGAATCGTTAAAGCTTGTGGGTAAACGTCCTGTCCGTATTTTCAGGCACGGCCAACTTCCGCGTGAAATTTCTGAAAACGATAATCTTGATTTTTTATTAAAATAGCTTTCTGTCCGGGATCAAACGAAGAAAAGCCTTTTCAAAATCACGTTAAAGTGTCATTTAGTTGTTTTTAAATACTCTTCTGTTAAAAATTTAGTACATTTGTAGATAATTAGTAAAAACTGCAGGGTTTCTTAACTTGCATTGAGTATAAAAAGAACCATGTTTATTCCATCAACAGAAAAAATTAAATTCATGATAAAAAAAATACCGGTTGTCCTAATATTGCTTTTCTGTGAATGCCTAACGATTGCAGGCCAAGAGATTGAGTTCAACCGTTATTTTACGGACAAAGCTTGCCGTATCAACTTTTACATGAGCGGAAATTCGCGTTCCACGTCGGCCTACCTCGACCGGATCATTCAGGACCCGTTTTGGGGTGGTCGCCGGGCGCATTTACAGAACGACATGAACCTGGGCGAATACCGGTTTTTGGTAACCGACAGTGCTACTAACCAATTGATTTATGCTGATGGTTTCAGTTCGCTTTACTTCGAGTGGCAATCTACCCCCGAAGCCTTGCTGGTCAATAAAAGTTTCGAGGAATCGGTACAGTTCCCCTATCCCAAAGCGGCCGTGAAGTTTACCATCGAAAGGCGGCTTGGTTACAACCGATGGGAATCTCTGCTTAGTTTCACCTTTTCGCCCGACGACGAACTCATTCGCCGGACGCTCCCGATGGATATTCCCTATAAAACCATTTGTAAGGGAGCCGATCCGGCACATGCCATCGATATAGCCATTGTAGCCGAAGGTTACACTCGCAGCCAGCAAAAGAAGTTTTACAAGGATGCCGCGCGGTTGGTCGATCATCTGTTGCGGCACGAACCGTTCAGCAAATATAAATCAAGGTTCAATGTTTATGCCATTGCCGCCCAATCGGTCGATACAGGTGTGTCGATGCCGCAATTTTCCGATTGGAAACGTACCGCTTTGTCATCCCACTTTTACACGTTTTATTCGGCACGTTACCTGACATCGCCCAATGTTTTTCAGTTGCGCGACTACGCGGCGCTTGTCCCTTACGATGCATTGTATATCCTGGCCAATACCAAAATGTACGGTGGCGGCGGTATTTATAATTATTACACCCTTGCTTCGGCCGACAGCAAAAGGGCACAGGCTGAGGTGGTGGTTCACGAATTCGGGCATTCGTTCGCGGGCCTGGCTGATGAATATTTTTACGACAACGATGCCCTCAACGACATGTACGACCTGAAAGTGGAGCCCTGGGAGCCTAACATCACTACACTGGTAAATTTCGATGCCAAATGGAAAAGCGATCTGCCGGCAGGCGCATCCATACCCACGCCTGTAACCAACGAAACTAAAACGAAAATTGGAGTTTTCGAAGGTGGCGGTTATCTCTCGAAAGGGATATATCGTCCCTATTACGATTGCCGCATGCGAACCAACGCCGCCAAAACTTTTTGCCCGGTGTGCGGGAGGGCGGTTGAAAAAAGAATTGTATTTTTGACGGAATAAGGAGAAAATCATTTTTCTGAAATACATAAGAAACACATTGTCTGACTATTAAATTATACTCAAAATGAAAACAATCATTTATCGGAACCGCTTTTTGATGCTGGCATGGGTATTGTTTGTATTCAACGTGTTTGGGCTGGCAGCTGCCGGAAGCTACACAGGATACAAAGGGATAGTTGTGGATAAAAATTCAGGTAAACCACTGGCGCATGCCAGTATTGTATTGTCGGGCAGCAGTATTTCTACTGTTACCAACAGCGATGGGGAATTTTCGTTGAAAATACCCGACGAATTGAATCACAGCATACTTACCGTTACGTTTATTGGTTATTCGAGCAAAAAGATGCCGGTTTCGGACTTGCAAACCGAAAGAAATACCATACAACTGGAGCCCAAACCGATACAATTGCCCGAAGTAAGCATTATTTCGAAGGATGCGGCTGCCATTGTAAAAGCGATGTTCGAAAAAATACCGGCCAATTATCCTGCCGACGAAATGCTTATGACGGCTTTTTACCGTGAATCGATCAAGAAAAACCGTTCGTATGTTTCGCTTTCCGAGGCGGTAGTCGAAGTGGATAAGCAATCCTATGCATCGGCAAGGAGTGATTTGGCCCGGTTGTACAAGTCGAGGAAAAAGACTGATTATAACCGGCTGGATACCCTGACTTTCAAACTAATGGGAGGCCCGTTTAATACTATTTACTTAGATGTTATCAAAAACCCGGAATATGTTTTTACCGACGATATGTTTATGAATTACGATTTTATATTCGATCATTCCACTCATATCGACGACCGTTTGATTTATATCATCGATTTTAAACAAAAACCAACTAATCAGGATCCGCTTTATTTTGGAAAATTATATGTCGATGCCGAGTCGATGGCGTTGAAAAGCGCTGTTTTCAGCCTTAACCTTTCGAACAAAGAAGAGTCTTCTAAAATGTTCATTATCAAGAAACCGTTCAATGCCACCATTACACCGTTCGAGGCCTCGTACCGCATTGATTATGAGCAAAAAGATGGTAAATGGTATTATAGCTACGGCCGCATTCAGTTGGCCATGAAAATCAACTGGAAACGGAAATTGTTCAATACCAATTATTTCAGTGCCATTGAGATGGCTGCCACCGATTGGGATCCGGTTACCGAATCGAGACCCATCAAATCGAAAGACAGGCTCAAACCATCGGTCATTATTGCCGACGAAGCCTTGGGTTTCGGCGATCCCGATTTCTGGGGAGAATATAACGTGATTGAACCCGAAAAACCAATTGAATCGGCTATTAAGAAAATCCAGAAACAATTGGAAAAAAGCGATAAAGAATAAAAAATGAACCAGCTTTCCCTAAGCTGTTAGATTTTTTAGAAACAGGAAAATCAACAAATAATCCTTAATATTCATAATTTATTTACATGCATAACGAACAATTACCGGATCATCCCGTTTACGCGCAGCCCGTTATCGAATTCGTAACAGCGGTAGCCGAATTTTGCCTGACCCTCGAAAATGGTTCGCAACTTTCGAAGGGGGAATTTATCACCAGGATGGCCAAATTATCGTCTCTTTTGTACTATAAAGCTTCGGTACTCGCGGTACCCGAACCTGTTTTCGATGACGCTCCCGAACGTTTTGTAACCGAGGGGGATTATAATTTTGTAATGCAACAAACAGCGTCCTTGCTTGCAGCCGATGATAGTTTCCTGGACGTTTTTCATCCCGATATGTCGTTGAGCGACACTCCTATAGCTGTAACCATTTCCGAAAACATAGCAGATGTTTATCAGGAGGTAAAGGATTTTGCAGCATCGTACCAACTGGCCGATACCAACATTATGAACGATGCGCTGGTAGCCTGCCTTACATCGTTTGGTGAGCACTGGGGACAGAAACTACTGGGAGGTTTGAGGGCTTTCCACGCGTTGCGTTATTCGGGAAATTTCGATGAAGAAGTTGATCGTCAGGACGAGGTAAAGATGATGTCCAACCGGGACTCTTTTTTTGGATACCGGGATGACGACTCTGAGCAAGATAATGATTTGTTGAACTATTTTTTCGGTTAGGTATCGATCCGGTAACCCTTTTATTATGTATTTAACAAAAATTGAGAAGGAAGAAGTAAATAAAATGCCATTGGCAAGTTTCAGTGGCAAAATCAAGGTGATTGACTCACCTGAGGCTGTTGCAGCTGCTTTTAACGACATAAACAGTCACGAATGTGTGGGAATTGACACCGAAACAAAACCATCGTTTGTGAAAGGAGCAAGAAACAAAATTTCGCTGGTTCAGATTGCTACTTTGGACAATTGTTACTTGTTCCGTTTGAATAAAATCGGGTTTCCGAAAGAGATGACCGATTTTCTATCGGACGAGAAAATTATCAAAGTAGGGCTTTCGCTTCACGATGACTTTAACGGATTGAAACGACATCGCCTTTTTAACCCGAAAAACATTGTGGATATACAAAAAATAGCCCGTAACTGGGGCATTCTGGAGCTGGGGCTTCAGAAAATATACGCCATAGTTTTCGGCGAAAAAATTTCGAAATCGCAGCGGCTTACCAATTGGGAGATGGATGAGCTAACGCCTCATCAACAGCAATACGCAGCTATTGATGCATGGGCCTGCCTGAGGCTTTTCAACCGCCTTTCGGGAGAGAAAAAAATCACTAAAAAACAACTTGAACACATACTTCAGGAAGAGGCTTTGAAACATATGCCGACTGATAATGGAAACGCGAATTGAATACTGAAACAATGGGGAAAATAATATTAAAACCGAAAAAAGAAGAGAGCATAGAACGTTTCCACCCATGGGTTTTTTCCGGAGCGGTACAGCGAATGGATGATGGTATAAAAGAAGGAGACGTGGTGCAGGTATTCAGCTCATCGAAAACGCTTTTGGGCAGCGGCCATTATCAGGTAGGAAGCATTGCTGTCAGGTTGCTGACGTTTACCGATGAAGAGATAAATGTCGCTTTTTGGAATAGGAAAATAAAGCGGGCTTATGACCTCCGGTGTTCGCTGGGGCTGGTTACCGCTGCAAATAATACGTACCGCCTGGTGCATGGCGAAGGCGATTCATTGCCGGGCCTGATAGTTGATGTGTACGACGATACAGCCGTTATGCAGGCACATTCGGTAGGGATGCACTACTCCAGACAGCAATTGGCCGAAGCGGTGGTCGAACATGTAAAAGGGGTGAAAAATGTTTTCTACAAATCAGAAAACACATTGCCGTTTAAAGCACCCGTCGATCCGGAAGATGGCTACCTGATAGGAAACCAAAGCAGTAACACCGAATTTGTAACCCTGGAAAACGGGTTGAAATTCCACGTGGATTGGCTTCGCGGGCAAAAAACCGGTTTCTTCGTTGATCAACGCGACAACCGTTCGTTGCTCGAAAAGTATTCAGCCGGAAAATCGGTCCTCAATATGTTTTGCTACACCGGCGGATTTTCAGTATATGCCATGCGGGGAGGGGCGAAATTGGTGCACTCTGTCGATAGTTCGTCAAAAGCCATCGACCTGACGGATAAAAATGTCAGCCTGAATTTCGCTTCCGATGAGCGCCACCGTTCTTTTGCCGAAGATGCCTTTAAATACCTCAACGAAAACAAGGAAATTTACGACCTCATCATTCTTGACCCGCCGGCTTTTGCCAAGCACCGTGATGCCCTGCGCAACGCCCTGAAAGGGTATAAGCGGTTGAACGCGAAAGCTATCCAGCAAATCCGTCCCGGAGGAATATTGTTTACCTTCTCGTGTTCGCAAGTCGTTACCAAAGAGCAGTTCCGTCTGGCCGTTTTCAGTGCCGCCGCCGAATGCAGGCGCAACGTCCGTATCCTTCATCAACTTACGCAGCCGGCCGATCATCCTATCAACATCTATCATCCCGAAGGTGAATACCTCAAAGGACTTGTGCTGTGGGTTGAATAGTAAAACAGCCCTTTATTGTAATAAAACTGAAACTATTTAGTTAATTTTAATACGGATAGGGCGAAAAAGTTTATTTTTTATTTGTTTTTTATAAATCTATGACTATATTTGCAAAACATATAATATTTACTAACCCCCCAAACAAAGACAAATGCCTATTGCTGAAAATTACACTGAATTCTAAATTGTGTAACGATGAAAGCTTTAATTCACTTCACCGATGATGAGTTGGTAAAATTGTATGAAGGCGGCGATAGCAAGGCATTTGAAATTTTGTTGATGCGGTACAAATCGAAGGTATATACTTATATTTTTCTTATTGTACGCAACAAGGAACTTACCGAAGATATTTTTCAGGATACCTTTATCAAAGCTGTTGCCACCATTCAACAGGGGCGCTATGTCGAAACGGGTCGTTTCTTGGCCTGGATCAACCGCATTGCGCACAACCTGATTATTGATCATTTTCGCCGTGAAAGGAATGAAAACACCTATTCCACCGACGATACCGACTTCAACATCCTGAACAATACCGTTTTTTCTGAAAAAAGTGTCGAAGATGTCATGTCGAACGAGCAGGTTCTCACCGATGTGGTAAGGCTGATCCATTTTTTGCCGCAGTCGCAGCAGGAGGTGATCCGTATGCGTTTTTTCGAAGGCCTCAGTTTTAAGGAAATCGCCGAACGCACCGATGTCAGCATCAATACGGCGCTTGGACGAATGAGGTATGCGCTTTTGAATATGAGGAAAATAGCTATTGAAAAAGATGTTTATCTTGAAATGAAATAAAAAAACAGATCACGTATAATAATTTGCATGGGGCTGCGTTTGTTATATAACCAAAACAACAAAACCGTAACATGCCTATGCATAAAACTACTTCGTTAACAAAAAAACCGGATCTGAGCGCTGAACTGATTGAGCCTGTTTCTATGCCGATGGAGCCACGAAAGGAGACATTACAAAACATCCTTACATTTGCCTCGGTTTATAAATCAGTGAAGGTGGTTGATAATCAATGTATCGACATTATTTTGAACTAACAAAAAAGACTTCCCTTGTAAAAGGAAGTCTTTTTTGTTATATTTGCATGGAAAATAAAATGAAAAAATGGTAAAAATCATTTCCCCTTCTATTTTATCTGCCGATTTCGGTAATTTGAAAGATGTGTGCCTGATGATCAATGACAGCGATGCGGAATGGCTTCATGTAGATGTTATGGATGGAGCATTCGTACCCAATATTTCCTTTGGTTTCCCAGTGGTGGAAGCCCTCAGAAGATATTGCCTCAAGATGCTGGATGTGCACATCATGATTGAACATCCCGAGAAGTATGTAAGCCGCTTCGCGAAGGCGGGAGCGGGTATGCTTACCTTCCATTATGAAACAGTGCTCGACCCGGCTGTGGTCATTAGCATGATCCACTCCGAAGGAATAAAAGCCGGAATTGCCATCAACCCGGATGTACCGGTGGCTGTGCTGGAACCTTATCTCGAACAGGTTGACATGGTTTTAATCATGAGCGTGTTTGCCGGATATGGCGGTCAGAAATTCATTGATGAGACTTACTCAAGAATAGCTGAGTTGAAAAAGATGGCTCAGTCGAAAAACCCATCTCTGCTGATTGAAGTGGATGGCGGGGTAAATTTCGACAACGCCGCCCACCTGTTCGAAGCCGGAGTAAATGTACTGGTGGCCGGTAGCACTGTTTTCAATTCAGATAGCCCGGCTCAAAACATACACCGGTTACTCTACTCCTAATATAGTTTAACAAGAAATATCATGTCGAAAAAGAAAAAGGAAGCGGCTTTATTGTCTGTTTTAGCGGCTGTTGTACTCACAAGTTTTAAGTTGGTGGTGGGAATCATCACCGGCAGTTTGGGTATTCTTTCCGAGGCTCTCCACTCGGCGCTCGATTTGGTGGCTGCGGTGGTAACCTATTTCTCTGTCAGGGTTTCGGATAAGCCGGCCGACAGAGACCATAACTACGGGCATGGTAAAGTAGAAAATCTTTCGGCGCTCATCGAAACGCTGTTGTTGCTGATTACCTGTGTATGGGTGGTTTACGAAGCATTGCACCGGCTTATATCCGGAAACACACACATAGAGGTTTCGGTGTGGAGCTTTGTCATTGTCATCGGATCTATCGTTATCGATGTGAACCGGTCGAGGATGTTGTATAAAGTAGCGAAAGAGACAAACAGCCAGGCGCTTGAGGCTGATGCGTTGCATTTTAGAACCGATATTTGGAGCTCGATGGTAGTATTGCTGGGTTTGGTGTTTGCTAAATTCGATGTTTTCTGGGCCGACTCGGTCGCGGCTATCGCAGTGGCGTTGATTATTCTTTCAGTTTCGTATAAACTTGGGAAAAAGGCGGTGGATGTGTTATTGGATAAAGCCCCCGAAACATCGCTGGATGTTGCGCGCCAAATTATTAAGGATCATCCGCAGGTGCTCGATTACCACGGGTTGAAAGCCCGCACTGCCGGAGCCGATACATTTATCAAGGTCAATATTCATCTCGATCCGGAGATGAAGTTGATAGATGTGCATACGCTTTGCGATGCCATTGAAAAAGAAATCCAGGAGCGGATACCGCGAAGCGAGATTTATATCCACACCGAGCCACACGAGCCGAGCCACACCACTTCCGAAAGCGGCGACGACCTGAAATAATTACATCAACGGACTAAAAAGCCGGGCAAACGACTCTTTGAGCTTTTGCCATCGTTTGCGGTCGTTCCATTCATCGTAGGTAAGTTCGCGGCAGTGCGAAATGTCGTTGACGAACAGTTCCTTCAGTTTTACAGCGTTTTCTTTGGAATAAATAAACACATTGGCTTCGAAATTTTGGGTAAAGCTTCTTTCGTCCATATTGCAGGATCCTACCAAGGATATGAAATCGTCCACCACCATGGCTTTGCTGTGGAGAAAGCCCCCTTTGTAAATAAACACCCTTACGCCGGCTTCGAGCATTTGACCCAGATAGCTGAACATGCTGGCATCGCTCAGTTTTGAATCTGATTTTTCTGGAATCATGATCCGCACATCAATTTCGCTCAGTGCCGACATTTGTATGGCCGAAGCCACTACATCGGTAGGGATAAAATAAGGGCTGTGGATGTAAATATATTTGGTCGCGCTCATTATTGCCGAGGTTATCCCCTGCATGATGGCTTCCCAATCGGTGTCGGGGCCGCTGGCCACCACTTGTATCAAATTGCTTTGTTCGAACGATTCGGCCTTAGGATAGTATTTTGAATTGGTAATCATTTTGCGTTCAACAAAATACCAATCGACCAAGAATAGTTTCTGAAGGCCGTGCACGGCCGACCCTTCTATCTTTACAAAGGTATCGCGCCATTTACCCAGCTGATTTCCATAGATATAACGGTCGGCAACATTCATTCCGCCGGTAAAGGCAATTTTACCATCCACAATCAGTATTTTACGGTGGTTCCTGAAATTGATTTTGCTACGTGATATTCTTAAGCGCAATGGCAAAAATGACTTGACATAAACACCGGCATCGCGTAGCGAATTCAGGTATTTTTTTGAAAGGTCAAAACTTCCGATGTAATCGTAAATCATCCTGACGCGTACCCCTTCTTTCGATTTCTCGATCAGGAGTTCCCTGAGTTGATTGGATATTTTATCGTCGCCAAGGATATAAAATTCAAGGTGAATATGATCCTTGGCGCTTCTGATGGCATTGAAAACGGCATCGAAGGCGCTCTCTCCATCGGAGTAAAGTTCAATTTTATTGTTGGGATAACCTTTAGCGTTGTTGTTGTTGAACAGTAGTTTGATAAGATTGAGATGATGTTCTCCAAAAGTAGAAATATCAAGTTTATTTACATCGAAATGGGTATCGGTTCGTCCGGTAATTTTGCGGATACTTTTTTTAGAAATTATTTTTTGCTTCCTGAAGTTTTGACCGAACAAAAGATATAAAAACAGGCCCACAAAGGGGAGAAACAGCAATACCAACATCCACGAAAGCGATTTTACAGGATTCCGGTTTTCCAACAGCAATACCGAGATAGTCGAAATCAGGGTATAGATATAAAGTGTCAGAAAAATAACAGTTAAAACGGTATTCATTTGTGTGATATATTAATGTAAAAACTTTAAGGTAACGATAGACCGCAGTTCTATTTTGCGGTTTTAATGAGAAAGGGGTCTCTTTTTTATCATTCCCCCTTTGGCATCTTTTATACTGTGCATGATGACGAATGCGTTTTTATCGATTTTATCAATTTCGCTCTGGAGTTTCGAAAGCTCAAGCCTCGTCAGCAGGGTATAAATGATGTTGATATCCGTCATGGGAGTATTTCGGGGGGCAAACCCTTTTTTCCCGGTATATACAGTGCAGCCTCGCCCCAGTTTTTCGATAACAGCCAGACGTATCTCTTCATTTTTTTCCGAAATAATGGTTACCCCGATGTACTCTTCGATACCGGAAACCACAAAATCGACGGTCTTGGATGTCATTAAATAAGTAAGGATGGCATATAGAGCCGTTTCCACCGAAAAAACGTAAGCACCAAAGGCGAAAATAAATATGTTGAAAATCAAAATGACATCGCCAATGGAAAGAATAGTCCTTTTGCTGATATACACCGCCATTACTTCGGTACCATCGAGTACCGCCCCGCCACGAATAGCCAATCCAATACCCAGGCCGAGAAAAAATCCGCCGAAGGCCGAAATCAAAAGTTTATCGCTGGTAACCGAATGCATTGGGAAAACGTGTACCAGGATTGCCAGTAGAACAACACAGATAATGCTTTTTATAGCGAACTGCCTGTTGACGTTTGAAAAGGCCAGCAGCATGAAAGGGATATTGATAGCTACCAGTAAGTAAGAAAACGGAATTTTTGTTACTTCAGTCAGAATAAGGGAGATACCGGTAACGCCACCATCGATAAATTTATTTGGGAGCAACAAACCGTTTAGTCCGAATGTTGCCGACGAAACACCGAGTAACATGAAAAAGGCATCACTCATCAGGCGCTTTGTGTCCGATAAAAACGAACGGTTTTCGCCACTCTCGCCCGCATACGAAATAGCCGGTTTATTTCTGTTGATATAGTTTCTTATTTTGATGATGTATTGACTGAACGTGTTCATTTTAGATCGAATTTGAAGGATTATAAAAATGAATCCACTCGTTGCCACCCAACTTTTTGCGCGTTACCGGAGATATGTTCAACTGGGGGGCAGGAACACCTTTTCCCGTTTTCAACGGAGAAATCTCGATGTTTATTTCGTCCCAGTAACCTGAGATGATAAAACTGTTCAGCAGTTTTGCTCCACCCTCCACCAAAACCGAATGTATCGATTTTCCATATATTTTCTGTATAAGTTCAGCAATTAAATCGGGTTCATCGCGTTGGATACGGATGTATTTCAGGTTCGTTTTTTCGGGATATACCCTGTTTTGTTCGGTGAAAACGATAGTGGGCACTTTACCGTCGAACACATGGTAATGCCCGGGGGCAATTCCTTTCTTATCGATAATGATCCTGATGGGCGACTTCCCCTCCCAGTTTCTTACCGTGAGGTGTGGGTTATCAAGCAAGACCGTATTGGTGCCTACAAGTATCGACTGGTTTTCGGCCCGCATTTTATGGGTGAGCATCCGGGTAATTTCGTTCGATATCACCAATGGTTTTTCCTCCACGCTTTCGCGGATGTTGTCGATGAAACCATCGGCTGTTTGCGCCCATTTCAACAGGATAAACGGCCTTTTCTTTTCATGGAAGGTAAGGAAGCGCTTGTTCAATTCCCGGCATTCCTTTTCCAACACTCCCGTAACCACTTCGATACCGGCTTTGCGCATTATTTCGATCCCTTTTCCCGATACTTTCGGGTTGGGATCCTGAATACCGATTACTACCTTTGGTATGCCGCATTGTTTGATCAGTTCGGCGCATGGAGGCGTTTTGCCGTAATGGGCGCAAGGTTCCAGGTTGACATAAAGGGTGGACGACTTTAGCAGTTCGGGATCTTTTACCGAACGAATGGCGTTGGGCTCGGCATGAGCTTCGCCGTAACGATGATGGTAACCTTCGCCAATGATCCGGTCGTTGCACACAATCACCGCTCCCACCATCGGGTTGGGCGAAACATACCCTTCACCGTTTCGTGCAAGATCGATGCAGCGTTGCATGTATTTTGTTTCCACCAACATTGTTTCCTCTTTTTTAAAAATTATTTTTTAACTTTGCCGCATGCAGGAAGCCATTCATTTTATTTTCAGTGAACTTGGAGATGTTTATCCCGAAACGGAACTCCGGAGTTTTTCGTTTTTGATTCTTGAAAAAATTACCGGTTTTTCAAGAACGGAGATTTTGGTAAACAAAAATAATAAAATTTCTGATAAACAACGAGAAACCATTGCAACAATTGTTGATAAACTTAAAAACAAAGAACCGTTACAGTATGTTTTGGGCGAAACGGAATTCTACGGATTAAAGTTTGCCGTGGATGCTTCGGTATTGATTCCACGCCCCGAAACCGAAGAACTGGTGGAATGGATCCACTCCGATTTCAACGGGAAAAAAGAGCTGAAATTGCTCGATATAGGCACCGGAAGCGGATGCATTGCCATTGCATTGAGCCACTTGCATCCTGATTGGGTTACCGATGCTTTCGATATTTCGGAAAGTGCCCTTTCCATCGCGCGAAACAATAATCTGTCGAACGGTACATCGGTTCGTTTCTCGAAGGTGGATATTTTGACAGCTGATAAAATGGACATGAAGTGGGACATTATTGTCAGCAACCCGCCATATATTCCCCTGAATGAAAAGGAGGAGATGGATGCCAATGTGGTGGAACACGAGCCACATACGGCGTTGTTTGTCCCCAACGACCGACCGCTGTTGTTTTACGAAGCCATTGCCCGTTTCGCCCAGTGCCATTTATCGGCAGGCGGGCGTTTGTACGTGGAGATTCATCGCGATTTTGGCAAACAATGCGTAAGCTTTTTCGAACAATCGGGTTTCCGGAACATCGTCCTGAAAAAAGACCTTCTGGATAACGACCGGATGATCTGCGGTGAAAATGGGGGTTAAACTCACAAATGAGAAGTTGGATTTTGGATAAAAATAATTAACGCCTGAATGGTGGTGTTTCCCTAATAAAGAAATGGGAAAAACATTGAACCAAAGAGTGTGAATCAACAATCAAGACCAACGGAAATAATCTCAAAATCGATTTAGCAACGAGGAGCTTTTCAAATGTACTGTAACGGACAAAATAAGCTATTTTCCATAAAAATAATATGACAAATTTCAAAAGGCTAATTTATTTATATTCATGTTTTTTATCTGTAGCTTTGTTGATAAGTTGCCAAGGTTATGAACGAGATAAAGGCAACTGGAGTTATTTTTATTCGAGTTACACGCACGATAAAATTATGTTTCCGTTGAATGTAGATAATAATACATTTGTAGTAATAAAGGAAGATAATTACGCTAAAGACAAGGATAAGGTTTTTTACAAAGAATCATTGATAAAATATGCTAATCCAAAAACATTTAAAGTGATTGATGATACTTATTCATGCGATGATAAATATGTTTTCTTCCAATACGGGATCATCTCAGGCGCCGATCCTAAATCGTTTGTCCGACTTGAGTTTCCGTTTTCGAAAGATAAGAATGATGTCTATAATGGTAGTATTCCTATGCGGGCTAAAAAAGGAAGTTTATTTAATATTATAGAAAATGAGGCGGGAATTATAACAAGCGGTATTGATGAGATGTTTATAGAAAAATATCCAAACTATTCGAATTTAGATACTATTAAATGTAGCATCATTTTTTATACGCCTTTTAGTAAAACAATTGTAGGCAATCAGAAATACTATGGAATACAAAAGGTTCAGGATTGGCCAAAGTAAATGAACTTCCGTTGGAGTTTATTTTCTTGTGTTACGGAGATAAAAACACTCAATCAAATTACTTTTATACTGGAAAAACCACTGCAAATAATGCTTGCAATTAAACTTTTTTAGTTATTTGTAGTCTGAAAGGATAAATGCACTAAGGAAATGGAAATAATCTCATGAAACATCTCACCACGATTCTATTTTTACTCGTTTTCACCGGAAATATCTGTTCTCAGTATTCCGATCCCAATATTCCAAAACCTACTTCGGGCTATGGTTCGGACGGATCTCATACCGTTGGGGTTATTTCGTTTGCCAATCCTGAATTTCCTTCGAAAGATATCGAAATTTATTACCCTTCGGATGTGGTTGGAAAAGTGCCTACACTGTTTTATAGCCATGCTTACGGAGGCAATATTTCGGGAAACATTATTGGAATGCTCGATTATGTGGCCCGGAAGGGGTATGCCATCGTGTTTGTGCCTTATGCCACCAAGGGGGTTACGGTGGACGAACGGTACGATAATTTACTCAAGGGTTTCCGGATGGCGGCAAGGAATTATCCGGGGATTATCGACACTACCCGGGTAGGATTCATGGGGCATTCGTTTGGCGGAGGGGCTTCGTTCGGGTTGGCATACCGCTGTTTTACAGACAATAACTGGGGCAGTAACGGCCGTTTTATCTATGCGTTGGCGCAGTGGTATTCCTACAACCTCGATCCAGTTGCGCTCAAATCGTTTCCGGCCGATACCAAAGTGTTGGTTGAGGTTTTCGATGATGATACCACCAACGACCATCGAATGGCGGTGGACATTTTCAGGAACATCAACATCGACCCAGCCGAGAAGGATTATTTGTTGGTACGATCGGACACCATTGGGGGTTATGTTTATGCTGCCGTGCATAGTTTACCCAACACTTCGGTGGCTTTTGATGCCCTTGATTATTATGCTTATTACCGGTTGATCGATGCCTTGTGCGATTATACGTTCAATAAAAATGCTGAAGCGAAGAAAACGGCGCTCGGAAATGGCAGTGCGGAGCAAACCACCATGCCTGGAGGATTGAAACCGCTGATGGAATCGGACGACCCGCAGGTAGTGTATTCCGAATCGAAATATACCTTCCCGTGCAGCGACACAATGAACCCAAGGTTGAGCTATTGCCCTGAAGTAACGGCTACCCTCCAGATTTCCAATCCGGATAAATCGCTAAAAATTATCCCAGAAAGATCGATGAAAAGGGTGAAAATCGTGTTCCCCGAAAACGACAATACCTGCAACTTGAGCGTTTATAATGCCGTGGGCAAACAGATTGTGTCGATGAAAAACGAAGGATCACCTACCGTGTATATCAACGTTTCGGATATTCCGGCAGGGGTTTATATCGTTGTAGCCGGCAACAGGAGTGGCAGGTTTATTTTGTTTTAGCAGGAGTTTCGGTTCCGTATATCGAAAGTAGTTTCAGCAATACGCCGTTTGTCCAGCCAAAGCCATCTTGTCCCGAGTACTCACCGCCTCCAGCTTCCAAAGTCGTATCGTCCACGTTATATTTTTCCATAAGTTTACCCGTTCGGTTGAAAACATCGATATTTAACCGGATCCATCTTTGGGCAATTTCTCGGGCAAGAGCTTTGTTTCCGTAATTTTCAAGCCCTTTCACAGCCAACCATTGCAATGGAGCCCAACCGTTGGGAGCATCCCATTGTTGTCCGGTATTGGTGAGCGTAGTTATCAATCCTCCTTTTTTGAGGAATTTGCTTTTTAATGTTTTGCCGACAGCGAGTGATTGTTTTTTTGTTGCTAAATTAAAAAATAATGGAGAAACTCCGGCGGCTGTCAGATGGTTCGATTGTTTTTTCAGGATAAAATTATAATCGACATACCAATTATCCTTCGCACTCCAGCAGTATTTGTCGATTGTTTTTTTCCTTTTTTCAGATTTCATAAGAAAGTGGTGGTAATCGACGGTGTTACCGGTGATTTTATAAGCGTGAGCCAGGGTGAGTTCCATGTTCCAGAGCAGTGCATTCAGGTCAACAGGTACATAATCGATGGTGCGGATGGTATTTATATTTTTACCATCGGAGAGCCAACGGCTACTGAAATCCCAGCCACTTTCAGCTCCACTTCGGAGGTTTCGGCAAACATCGGCAAACGTAGCTGATTGACGATCTTTCTCCGCTTTCAGAGATTCACCGCGAGCAATTTCGTAATCTTCACGGTAGCTTTCCTGACGTGGTACCGTGTCCTGATCATAATAGCGGTTCAACACCGATCCATCAGGCATTTTAACTATATGATGAGTAGGAGCTGTCCGGTCCATCCAGTAGTCGTATTCCTTTTGCATGGAGGATAAATATTCGGAATAAACTTTCTCCCCCTTTTTTTGCGATAAAAGCTGTATCATACAACAAAAAAAGGGCGGTTGAGAGCGCGATAAATAATAGGTTCTGTTGCCATTGGGGATATGACCGTACGTTTGAATCAACGACGAGAAATTTTTAACCATATTTTCAATAATATCCCAACGATTGCTTGCTTCGAGCCCCAACATGGTAAAATAACTGTCCCAATAGTAAATTTCCCTGAAACGTCCTCCTGGAACAATATATGAATAATGTAGCGGAAGCAGAGAGCTTCCGGGTGCCTCCTTGTCTGGTTGGCACTGTAGTTTATCCCAAAGGCTTTCGATATGTTTGGTGATCGGCTCCCGGGAGGTTGTGTTGTAAGTCGATGTATTGTGGGGGGGGAGAATAAAATTATTTGATATAAAGGTTCTTAATCCGTTTGCCGAGAAAGTGTCGGGATGTATCGACAAATATTCTTTCAAAATATCTTCGGGATTTTTCAAAGGAATACAATCGGCAAAGGTTTTGCTGTCGTCGAAAATTCGTTTCAACTGTACATCCGAATACAGTTTTCCATACAACTTGTCGGGCGACAGGGTATTTTTACCTTGTACACAGTTGGAAGATAAAAGAAGCGTTGCGATGATCAGGCTATAAAATTGTTTCATGAAATGCCGGAAATAGTTGTATTATTGATGGATAATGTAAGTTTTATGTTGGGAACCCACGCCGGTAATAGTAAGTTTATCCCATTTTTCAGGAAGTATTGATTTAAGCTGGACAATGCCTTTACTTGTTATATTGAGTCCTCCGAATCCCATTAAAACGCTCTGTAAAACACCTCCAGCACCGGTGGCAAAGTAAGGGTTGGTTCCCCCTTTGGTTTCAGCAATAATGCGGAAGGGCTCATTCAGGTTCGGTTCATAAGCTTCCCTGAACCATTTGTAACTCTCGGCTTTATCTCCCAATCGGGCATAAAGAAGTGCAAAAATCGCCTGTGTCATGGCCGGCGTTCCGGTATCGGGAACTCGCTGTGAGTAGTATTCCAGATCCTTTTTTATTTGCGAAGCATCTGTGATTTCGTTTAACGGATAGGCCAACAAATTCACATCGGCTTGTTTGATTCCTTCTCCATGGTAAGAGGCGTGTTCGCGGGTAGTGCCATCGGGCATTTTCAGAACAGGAATATTTTTTGCCACCAATTCCCAATCAGGGTTTACAGGTAGCGAAAGTATTTTCGCCGCGCTTGCGGCATTCATCAAGTTGGCTTTAGCCGCGGCATTGGTAAAGGCATTGTTGTCAACGTTTTCGGCCCATTCGTCTGCTGCAACCACATTTTTGATTTCAAAATTACCCGTTCCATTCCGCTCCACGCGACTTGTCCAGAAGTCGGCAGTAGCCGAAAGGATGGGCCATCCTTTTTCTTTCAACCAGTTTTTATCTTGCGTAACGCAATAATAATTCCATGCCGCCAAGGCTACGCAAGCGGTAATATGGTGTTCAAATGGTCCTGAGAGAGCCCAAACGGGAGTTTCTTCGACACCTGTACCCGCGCTTTCCCACGGATACATGGCACCTTTAAACCCATGGGCGAAAGCGTTTCGCTTGGCTTGTTCCAACCTTTCGAAACGGTAATCGAGCAGCGATTTAGCTATTTCGGGATGTAAAACCAGGTAAACAGGGAACATCCACACATCTGTGTCCCAAAAGACATGCCCGTTGTATCCCAATCCGGATAAGCCCATGGGCGATGGTGAAAAAGAACTCCCTTCGCGGGCAAATGAATACAGGTGGTACAGCATGCTATGAATATCTTGCTGCGATTGAGGATCGCCGGAAATCTCAATGTCGCTTTTCCACAGGCCGGCCCATGCTTGTTCGTGGAATTTCACCAGCCGGTCGCGACCTTCGAGTTTGGCATAAATGGTCAATCTTTCCGCTTCGTTGAGCGGATCATCGTGATGAGCCGAAGAGATGGACGTTCCGGCAATAGAAAACGAATAAGTTTCACCGGTTTTAAGTTTTTTATTGAATTTCATCAGGTGCATGTTGTTGTCCCACATTTCGTGGATCACCCGTGGCTCCTTTCCATGTTCCTCCTGAAATAAAAAAGTGGTGGAAGCACAAAGTTGCAATTTACCGGTGGGGCTTTTAGCTGTAGATGTCAATAGTCTGATGGTAACATGTGGACGGTCTATCTCGTTGTAATAATTCTGGACATCGCGCAATGCGTCGGGAGCTTCCATCACATTGGCGGCATCGATGGAAACATCTTTCAGGGCAGTAACCTGAACATTCATCAATACGCAAAATGGAAGTTGGCGGAGCGAATAGTAAGTGTATTTCACCTGTGCTTCGTCGCGGTAACGAAACGAAGTGGTAAACGCGGCATTTTTCATATCAAGTTGCTGACGGAACTCGCTGATTGAACTGGCATTTACCGTTTTACCATCTATATCAAGTTTCATGTTCAACAGGTTGAAACTGTTCAGAAAATTGCTTACCCTGCCCCGACCATACAAGTCGTATGTGCCTGCCAAAACCACATTTTTTACTTTAAACGGTTCGGGCGATGATACGATTCCGATCATTCCGTTGGCAACTGTGATGCCATAATAATTCGTCGGATCAATTTTGTCGGCAGATACGATCCATGCATCCTGCGCAAACATCAGGTTGATAACCGAAAGGGTCATCCAGTAAATCAAAAAAAACTTTTTACACATATTATTTTCCTTTTCGTTCTATTGATCCATATATTTTTTACACTGAAGAACAATTTTTTTGTCGATGTGTGTTTGGTTTACCATATCGTAAACAGCAGGATATGCCGTGTTGAATTCCCTAACGAGATGTTCGAAATCAGAAGGTTGATAATATATCCGGAGTCCAAGCTGATTTAATGAAGAGATAAGTTCGGGAATGGGCGAACCATCAAACCAGTTGTTTTTTACCAGAGTTGTTACATGTTTCAATCGGTTCATTTTTCCTTTCAGTCCATTTATATCTACCTTTTTTTCAGGATATTTTATTTTTATTTCCGTTTTTTTATTTATATCGGTTTGATGAGCAAAAACATGTAATACCAGTTCATCACCGGAGTAATTCCAGCTATCTTCGGTAGCTTCTCCCGACTTTACTTCTTTTCCGTTGATGGATACAGATTCAGGTATAACCGAGCCACACAATTGAACATCCAGGTTTCGTTTCTTTATCATCTCCGGGAACGATCCTTCAGCCGGAAGCACCTCTATCCGAACCGTTCCGTCTGGTTCGGTTGTTGATTGTATGGTGGTGAACGTAAAGGCATTTTTCCTGTAATCGTTGTTGTCGCCGGCGTCTTCATACAGCCGTGTGGTGAAGTTGCCAGCCGCGTATAATCTCAGCACCAGATCCGAACTGTTTTGTTGCAGGTTTTTCATGTCGGGCTTGTTCATAGGAATAATGGTGCCGGCTTTTACATATACGGGATATTCGTTTAGTAAAAACTTACGTTCGGTAATTTGTCCTCCTTTGAGCAGTGTGCCGGTGTTAGTTTCGTACCAATCGTTGCCTCCCGGTAGCCAAACCTTTACGGTAGAAACATTATCAACAGCCGGATCGGTTACAGGCATGATCAACATATTATCTCCAAACATATATTCGGTCTTATACCTATAAGCTTCTTCGCTGTCTGGATAATCGTAATACATTGGTCTGCAAATCGAAATTCCGGTGTCGTAGGCCTTGCGTGCCATCGTGTAAATGTAGGGTGCCAGCTCATAACGTTGATGAATAGCGTTTTGCAGGGCATCAAAATAATCGCCGGTAAAGTTCCATGCTTCTTTGTTTAAACGCGGATCTTTCGAAGAATGAGTCCGGAACACCGGGCTGAAGACCCCATATTGCATCCAGCGGATATACATTTCAGGGTCAATTTTTTTCTGATCTTCAGTGACATTTCCAAACATGTGTCCTCCCAGATCGTGGCTCCAGTATCCATAAAGCACATTCGAAGCTGTAGTGGTGAAATACGTCTGGAAAGCGAGTGATTTCCATGAAATAATCATGTCGCCCGAAAACCCGATCTGATACCGGTGATTTCCTAATCCGCCCCACCGGTGATACAGGAGCGGGCGCTGGTTGTTTTGTCTTTCCATGTGCGAAAAGAAGGAGTAATTGAGCCACCAGGTATTGCTCAATCCCGTTATTTTTTTTGAATAGGGCCATTGTTGCCAGTCGAGCCACCAAAAATCCACCCCTTTTTTTTGCATGGAGTCGAGAACAACATCAAACAAAGTGGTCATAAATTTTTTATCAGCTGCTTCAAACGGAATGTTTTTATGTCCTACGGTATCGAAGTTCATTTCCCGGGCAAATTCCGGGTATTTATCTTCGTAAGGGGCAATGCCCGAAGCCGGATGAAGATTCAATGTCGTTTTCAGATGATTTTCTTTGAGCCACGACAAAAAGTTGCCGGGATCGGGAAAAAGGGCTTTGTTCCAGGTGTACCCCGTCCATCCCACAGGTTCGCCGAATTGATCCATCTTTGCTTTTCCTAAAAACGAAACCCCTTCGGTCAGGTGCCAATCCATATCGATGACCAAAACATCGAGCGGAATGTTGTAGTCGTTGAATTTTTTCACCAGCTCGCGAAGTTCTGTGTCGGAGTAATTCCAGTACCTCGACCACCAGTAACCGAAAGCGTAACGGGGAGGAAGTGGAATTTTTCCAGCGAACGAAGTGAATTCAGACAAAATGGTTTTGTATTCGTTTCCGTATCCCAAAAAATACCAGTCCGTTTCGCGGTTTTTCCGTTCCTGAACCCAACTCCAGTTGGCATTGTCGAAAAGAAAATTGTTACTGTCGTCGATAAGGTACCAACCATCGCGTGAAATCAATCCAGGTTCAAACTCTTTCGGCGATTTTTCATCTACGTGCGTATCGCCGTTCATTCCGTCGAGGGTTCGGAAGGTTCCTTTCAGGTTTCGAATATTTTTCATTCCCGGATGCCATATGATTTTACTATTACCGTTATATGTTATTTCTAAATTATTGGCATTGAACTTTCCTGAGCACGATTTGTAGCGGAGTTTCAGATGTTCTGTCTGGATCAGCAGCCAGCCTTTCTGACGTTTGGTTTGGAACTTTACCAGCGGTAAATTACGGTTAACCGCAACAAAGGAGCGGCTATCGACAAATTTTCCCGTCGAATCGTATTCCAAACGGACGATGTGCGGCGTGAGCACTGAAAAACGGGCGTTCCCATCAACAACGGTATTGCTTTGCGCCCGGAGTTGAACGATGCCACTTAGGATGAAAAGTAATGATAAGATGTGTTTCATGGTAGCAAGTATAATGTTATTTTTTAATCAGTTTCAATAAAAATCCTCCACCCGGAGACAGGTGTACTTTTACCATCGATTGCCGGATAACATCAAAGGAAGAAATGTTGTAATCGGCGGCATACTTGTCGGCGTTGACTCCGTCTTTACATAGTGTGGCGGTATAAGCGCCATCGCTCAAAAAATTAAGACCGAGGCTGAAATCGCGGGTAGTCCAGTCGGTCATTCCGCCAATGTACCAATCGTTGTTCTTTTTCCTTGCGGTAACGATGTATTCGCCCACTTTGGCATCGAGTACGGTGGTTTCATCCCAACCCGTGGGAATGGATCCGAGCAGAGACATGAATTCAGGTTCGTTATATCCTTGCGACGGATTTCCTGAAAATATTTGTATGGGGCTGTCGTAAACCACAAACATGGCTAACTGATGACAACGTGTGCCGAAGCTCATCGGCATACCTTCGATGTTGCGAAATCCGGCTTTGGTGGCGTTGTTCAGAAATCCAGGCTCATAATCGAAGGATCCGGCCAGCATGCGGGTAAAAGGGAGTGTCAGGTCGTGATGGGGCGAAACCTTATCGCTCCACACGTTGTATTCCGATCCGAGGACTCCTTCCCGTGTAACCGCGTTGGGGTAAGTACGGTTGAATCCCTTTGGAGCGTAAGCGCCGTGGTACATGATCATGAGCTTGCGATCGGCACAAGCTTTGGCAACGCGCTCGTAAAACCGGACTGTTTTCTGGTCATCGCGGTCGATAAAATCGGTCATGATAAAATCGACACCCCATTTATTGAACTGGTTTAGTGCCGGTTCCAACTGCTTGTCAAGTGTTTCGGCAAGCGTCCACATGCTGAGTTTTATGTTCCGTTTTTTGGCGTAGGCGGAAATTGAGTCCATATTGATTTCCGGCACAATCTTAAACAGGTCGTTATTATCGCTCCATCCTGCATCCATCATGATCCGGTCGAACCCGAAACGTTTGGCAAAATCGATATAGTACTTGTAAGTAGCGGTGTTTATCCCCGATTTGAAAGGAATATTAAACAAATTAATGTTGATAATCCATTCATCAGTACATTTGCCCGGATGCACCCACGAAACATCCTGAATTTTTGAAGGTTCGGCCAGCAGATACACCATGTCGTTCATTGGTAGCTCTTTGTCTTCACTGGCAATCATCAGTACCCGCCACGGGTAATTTCTGTTACCACGGGTGTGGGCAATGTATCCGGCACGTTTTGTAACAATCTTCTGCGAATAAAATTCTCGCGTGCTCACTTCTTCCAAAGGATACGGAGCGAAAGTTCCTTCGAGGGCATTGGAAGATGTGCCACGAAGGAACATGCCCGGATAATCGGATAAATCGGATTCGGTGATCGCTATTTTTGGATTTACTGAAGGAGGGGCAACCAGTACCGGCGAAAAAGCTATGCTCGAATCGGGAATTTGCTTCATGGGGAGCAAAGAATACAATTCTTCGAAACTGGTGTGGTAAATATCGGCGTTGTTTTTTTTATGTATCAATGGAAAAAAAACCGATGGTTCATTTGTAAAAGAAAAACGGGCAACCTCATTTTTTACATAAATACTATCGGTAAATAAAGTGGAAATCCGGTATGCAATACCTTGGTTGTAAGCCCTGAACGTTATTTTGTAAGGTTGTTTGAACCTAATTGTCAGTTCGTTGTAGCAGTCGATTATCGCTTTACGTCGATCGGGTACCGGAACATCGATTCTGGTGTTTACAGATTTCAATTGCGTTGAAACGATCCGATTGTTTTCCGATAGGGCTTTTTTGTTCAAAGGAATAAAATCAATAATGGATTTTCCGGTAATAGTTTTGTTATTGAAGGAAATGACGTACGAAAGCGTTTTGTCCATCTGTATTTTCACACAAATGTTCTTATCCGGCGAAAGCAGGGTAAGGCTATCTTTTGTTGCTGAAAAAGCACCGATGGAGCTAAATATTAAGCAGGCCAGCAATATTTTTCTTGTGTTTTTCATGTGTAAATAATTCGTTTTAGTAAGATAAAATTAAATTTCATGTTACAAATTTAATTTAAATCTAAGCTGATGGTGTTTTTCAACCCGGTTAATTCAATTTTCCTTTTGTTGGATGGGATACTACTATTGTTCAGTAAGATGTTTTCGGCTTTATCGTTCAACATAAAATGGATTTTCCAGCCTGATTCTGTCGAACTAATTTTGAAGGAGATTCGCTTACCGGTTTTTGCATAATGAACAGACAGTTTATTATTTCCCACTAATAATTCGTTCAAAGTAGCGTAATGCCAATCACTTGGCATCTGTGGGCTCATGGTTATCTCTTTTCCATAAGCATTTGGATCAACTCCAAAAAAATATTTAATCAACGGGATGTTAATACTTGTAACGTTCCATGCTTGAACAAACATACCGTAATCGGGCGAAACTTCGTAAACAGTTCCGGGAGTGGCGTAACTGAACGAATTTACCGTTTTATGGATGTATGTTAAAGCAGTGTCGGGCATTCCCAGTCTTGCGGCAGCTTCGGCCAAACCCGATGTGGCCGCTGGCATCACCGCGCGGTTATAAGTAAAAGCAGTATCCTTTTGAAATCTTTTTTCGTCGATACTCACATTATCCGGACGTTCAATACCGGTAATATATTCGCCGAATTTATTGGTAAAAAACCCGGCATGTTTCAGCATTTTTCCCGAACGTTCAGGATCTGCCAATCCTGTTTCCATTGGCAGGAGGCCCGAAGGATTGTAATAAACTACATAACCTTTGTAAGGATAATCGTTGTTCAGCACTTGTTGTTTCAGGTTTTCAAGTTTAGCCTTCGCCCAGTCGTTACGGCCTGCAACAACCCGTTTGGTAAGTGCATCTTCTATTATTTTCAGTGCTTTATCTTTTGGAGCAATGAAATCGGCATAACGGTTTTCGCTGCCAATCCACCATTCGGAGTTTATTTTTTCTTTCAGTTCATCCGCTTTTTGCCGGTAAATGCCGGCATCTTCCTTATCGTGGAAGAGAAGAGCCATTCGGCTCATAATGTCGAGAAAGCGGGCGGTGTTTATCTGTACATCCAGCATTTCATCGTCCAGCCCTTCAATCTCAGCACCGCCGTTACCCTCGATGTATCCGTTGCGGTTAGTGTCGTGTTTTTGTAGCCAGAGCCATGTTTTTTTACCAAATTCATAATTTTCTTTCAGGAAGTCGATATTGCCTGTCCATTTAAATATTTCCCAGGCAGCCATGATGTGCAGCTGCGATTCCTCCATGCGGTCTTTGGCATAAACCACACCATTTGACGAAATTTCGTGTACGATACTTCCGTTGCTGTTTGTTTCACGGTTCGATATCCGTTTCAGCATATCGTAAGCATTGTAGAAAAGTCGAGGTTGAACCGTTCCGGTTATTGCCATGAATGTAGTGGCCTGATCGTTACTGAAAAACCAGGGATAATCTGGTAACCCGGCACTGAGCCCTTTTCCCAGCCCGGGAACATCGCGCCTCAACCAATCGGTGGCAAATTTTCCCCATAAATAAGCTTTTTCGAGCGGTTTATCGGGAATGCTGATTTGAGCGGTGCGAGTAATGGTGTCGTACCGGTTTTTCTTTTCCGAAAAAAGTGTTGGTAGATGGTTTTTGACGTAAGCGATGTTTTCGGCTATTTCTTTTGTATCGGTCAGTGAGCCTGAAATATATACATGAAATGTAAACGACTTTCCGGCGGCAACGGTGCAGGTCAGATGTGATACGGCGTTTACACCATTGTCGGAATAAGTAGTGGGAGTTGTTTTTTCGAACCGGATGCGCTCACTATCAAAGCCAACGCCGGCGAACCACTGATTCTGCTTGTCGCGGAAATAGATGATGGAACGATGAATGTCGTTGTTTATTAACGTATCTCGACTATCGTTTAATCCGATACGTTCGCTGAGCCAAACCGGCATGAGGTTGACCGAAGCTGAAAAGTCCAGTTCATAACTCCGGCTTTGGGAGGAATGGTTGACGATGGAATATTCGATCACCAAAACAGGTTTCCCATCGGGAACAAACTGGGTTCGGGTGATGGTGGCCGGAAACGAAGGAGAATGGTAAATAAATTTTGATAAAAAAGGATAAGTAACAAAGGAGTCGCATACAACGGTTAGATTTTTTTTTGTTTCAGAATCAGATATTTGTAGCCCGAATCCATCAAGAAGCTTTATCGGATGCATCCAAATACCTCCCATTTGCCCGGGGGTATGGAACCCTACTTTCGGAAATTCTCCCGCCTGATTGCCAATGCAATAAAGTTTCTCTCCTGATGTAACGTAAAGATATTCAGTATTTTCTTTATCTCCATAAATATGAGGCAAGCCGAAGCTTGCCTCATTAAGATTGAAATCAGAAGCCAACAAAGTGCTTGTTCTGACTGTAAGCATCAAAAATAACACCACGAGGCTTGTTGAATACCTCATCAAGTTTTTTAAATAATGAAGCACCATATATAGAAACTAATACCCGGTATTCTGTTTTAAATTAGGATTTGATTGTGTCTGAACCAGCGGAATAGGGAAGAGGTTTCTAAATGAATCGCTTACACTGGTCTTGAAATCTTTGGCTTTGATAAATGTACCGAACCTGATCTGGTCGTTTCTTCTCCAGCCTTCCCAAGCAAATTCACGCCCTCTTTCGGCCAGAAAAGTTTCATCGGTGAGCGACGTCAGTTTATTCACCGGATTATTTCCATCACGGGTTCTCACACGGTTTACCAATGCCAGAGCTTCGGAGTTCGCGCTGTTTTTACTGTCGAGGCGCCACAATGCTTCGGCCTTCATCATCATCACATCGGCGTAACGGAGGATAGGTTCATCGTTTTCGAGCGATGAGTTGCCGGTATAACCTACCAGTCCATCCATCACATATTTACCTCCGCGGGCACCATCCCAATGGTCGGCATTGTTTACCGGGTCGCTCGAGTTGGTGTAGTCAATGGCAAAAGTAAGCTGGTGTGTAACCCCTTTGTCATCGGTGGCCATAATCGGTGTTATGCCGTCCTGTTCGTATTGCGGTCCAACGATCCACTGTTGGGTACGAACATCGTTTGCATCAAACAAACGGTAGAAAGAAGGAGTCGCTGAGCAACCACACCATCCATCGCCCAGCGAGGAGCCGAATTTACCCGATAACAAATAAAACGAGAATCCGTAGCTTAAATTCTGAGCTTTGGTATTTGAACCGCATACCATTACAAAGATGTTTTCTTTATTGTTTTGGTCGTTGTTATAAGTAAACACATGTTTAAAACTCGGATCAAGACTGTAGTTGCTATTGGTCATGATATCGGTGGTAAGTGAAACAACCTGATTCAGATCATCAGACGATTGCGACCCAAGGTAAATGCCTGAGTTGAGGTACAATTTCGCGAGTAGCGCCTCGGCTGCGTAGCGATCCACCCTACCGTAGGTGTTTGTGGCCGGTAAGCTGCTTTTCAGTTCGGTAAGCTCTGTTTTTATAAAATTGTAAATTTCAGCTCTTGTGGCTTGCTTTGGCAAATTGGCCGGATCGTAAGTGCCGCTTGTTACCAACGGAACATTGCCGAACATGTCGCACATGAGGTAATATCCGAAAGCACGAAGGAAGCGTGCTTCATTTTTCATCACTACCACATCCTGGTCGTTTTTGAACGAACTGGCATCGATCATGTCGATATACGTATTGCTCACAGCGATAATGTTTGATAATTCGGAATAAATTCCCGAAATTTCACCGTTTGATGACGTGAATGTGTGCAGGTACAAAGGTTGAAGATCACCTTTCCAGTCGGCGCCACGAGCCGGGAATACCATTTCGTCGGTCGATCCGCCCATTTTATAAACTACCTCATCCCAGCACCACAGCGAGGTGTAAACCCCGGCCAGACCATTCACAAATTCACTTTTTTTCTTGAATGCGCTTTGATCAGTCAATTGGCTGTTGGGGGCGATGTCGAGGTCGGTACAACCCGCCAGCAAAACAGCAAATAATAGAATGTTTATTGTTTTTTTCATCTTATTTCGTCATTATAAGTTAATATTTACCCCTACACTGAAAGTTCTGGAGTGAGGATAGCTGTTGTAATCGATACCGAAAGATTTAATACCGTTGCTTCCGGCAACATTGTTTACCTCCGGATCGTAACCCGTGTACTTGGTGATGACAAATAAATTCTGGGCGTTCACGTATATTTTTGCACTTTTCACTACTTGAGGAAACAGCCTGAAATTGTAACCCAAAGTTATGTTGTCCAGGCGTAAGAACGAAGCGTTTTCCACCCAGCGCGACGACTGGTAGGTGATGCCTCCACCTCCAGCTTTGTAAAACTCAGCACCTTCGGTAGTGGTGTTTTGTCCTGGAAGTCGGTTCCCGTTACTTAATTCGGCCCGGGTGTTGTTGTAAACTTTAGCTCCGAGCTGACTTCTCAACACGAACGATAAATCAATGTTTTTGTACGAAAACGTATTGGTAAACCCGATGATGTAATCGGGCAATGCTTTACCAAGCACTTCGTTTTGATCTGATTTGAACGTTTCTTTGTTTCCGGAAGTACCGGTGTAAACCAAACCGTAGAAGGTGCCGATCGACTCGCCAACACGAAGTATTTGGGTATTGCCCGTTGCTCCTGCGCCACTTACAACTCCGTAATAAATATCTTTGTTGTTGTACAATTCGGTAATCTCGTTTTTATTATACGAAATGTTGAAATTGCTGTTCCATTTGAATTCGCGGCGGTTCATCAGCATAGCATCCAGGTTAAGTTCAACCCCTTTGTTGGTCATTGCTCCTACATTGGTAAGATAAGTGCCCGATACGGCTGGTTGTACTGCATCAATCGAAAGCAACAGGTTGGTTGTTTTCTTGTTATACACATCGATAGATCCTTTCAAGAAGTTGTTCAGTATAACAAAATCAATACCTGCGTTGGTTTGGGCTGTTTGTTCCCATTTCAGGTTCGGATTGGCAATTCCGTTGATGGAGTAAGGAATCACAAAAACTCCTCCAAAATAGGTACCTGCACTATTGTTGAGGGTATAAGTGGAACTGTATTTGAAATTTCCGATATCCTGGTTACCCGTTACCCCGTAACCAACGCGAAGTTTTAAATCATTTATAAAACTTACATTTTTCATAAATTCTTCTTCGGTAACTTTCCATGCCAATGCGGCTGATGGAAAATTCGCCCAGCGGTTATTCTGCCCGAAACGGGACGAGCCATCATGGCGGAGAGTGGCTGTAAGCAGGTATTTATTACTTAAATTGTAGTTTAATCGGCCGTAGAACGAAATCAGACGGTTCTTTTCGTAATTATTCGCGGATGTGGTAGCGGAAGCTCCTCCTATATTATTCGCACCCAAATTGTCGGTTACAAACCCTGTACCTATAGTTATCTGGTTATATGTTTCGAATTCCTGCCATGAATATCCACCGACAAGGTTCAACGTGTTGTTCGGGTTTATTTTTTTGTCGTATGTCAGGTATGTTTCTATCAGGCGGTTTGAATATTTATCGTTTTCGAGTAATGCACGCCCGCTCACATCTTTTCCTATCGACGATGAAATGGGTTGATAGGCTTTGCGTAGCCCGTTGTCCACATCGTAAGCTATATTGGTTTTGAACGATAATTCTTTAGGAATGAGGAATAATGTGGCATCGGCGCTTCCGATAAGGCGGTCGCCTTTTGTTTTATCCGAATTCTGTTTGGCAATGGCTACAGGGTTTCTTACCGATACGGCACCGGTTTCGTGGTACGAACCATCCGCGTTATACACCGGTTCGGTAGGGTTAAATTTCAAAGCATTATCAATCACCCCACCATCGGCACCGCTGGTTTGCTGTTCCATGAAATTATCGAACTTGTATGATGTGTTGTTGATGTTCATGTTGATGATCAACCTTTCGTCGAACATTTTGTGGGTGATACTCACTTTTCCGGTGTACCGGTTGAGTCCGGTGTTAAGAACAATACCATCCTGTTGAGCCAGGTTGAGGGATGCCCGATATACGGTTTTACTGTTGCCGCCGCTCATGGTAATGTTGTGATTCTGGCTGAACGCGGTTCTGAAAATAGCATCCTGCCAGTCGGTCGATGATGTCCCGGCATTTGACACATACGAACGGTACTGATCTGCCGATAAAATATCGATTTTATTTGAAACGACGGAAAATCCGGCTGTTCCTGAATAGCTGATGGATGTGGCTCCTTCTTTGCCGCTTTTGGTTTTAATAATGATAACGCCATTAGCGCCGCGTGAACCATAAATAGCTGTTGCCGAAGCATCTTTCAATACGGTCATCGATTCAATATCCGATGCGGCGATCATCGAAAGCGGATTCAGGGTCATGTTGCTCAATGCCAGGTCGGCACCTGCATTGGCTGACGATCTGGAATTGTCAATAGGCACACCATCGATCACGTAAAGAGGCTCGCTGGATGCCGAAATGGAGTTGACACCTCTGATCCTGACATTGGTGTTTGCTCCCGGTTGGCCGTTGTTCATGCTTACCTGCACGCCGGCAATGTGCCCGTTTAAAAGCTGATCGGGAGTGGCAACCATTCCTTTGTTGAAATCATCGCTTTTGATAGCTGACAAGGAACCTGTAGCGTCTGATTTTTTCACGGTTCCGTATCCTACTACCACCACTTCGTTCAATCCTTTGGTTTCTTCAACCATCGTTACGTTGATCACTTTCTGATTGCCCACTGAGATCTCTTTGGTTTTCAATCCTATAAATGAAAAGACCAAAACAGATGAAGGTGATACTTTATCTAATGAATAGTGGCCGTTTATATCGGTAATAGTGGCTGCGGATGAACCTTTTACTACCACTGAAACGCCCGGCAATACCTGCCCTTGATCATCGGAAACTTTTCCGCTGATTTGTTGTCCGAATGCACTCGCTGCCAAAGTAACCGACAGTATTAGGAGTATGCATTTAATTTTGTTCATAAGCGTATTAATATTTAAGGAAATAAAAATAAATTTACTTTGTTTTTCTGGAATAAACATCATTTTCAAGTGCAAAAAATGTAATTGATTGTTGTTGTTCATAATGGATGATAGACAATGAAACTATGCCTTTCAGGGTGAGAAGTTGTTTTTGACCATAAGCAGTTTGATTTAAGGGTAACATAATTTATCAATAATATTTTCTTGTTATTTGTGTTTCGGAGTTTTTCCAGAATCTGCCAGTAGTAGATAAATGCTGGGTTTTTCTTTCAGTTTAGGTAACGCAAATATAGTATTGATAAAAAACAGAAGGAGGCTTGCGTCAAAAAAAGGTAAACGAAAAAGGAATACCTTGCCGGATAATTATTTGTTATTCAGCAATAAAATCAGATATGGGAAGATCAAAAAAGTAAAGGAAGTGTAACGGAAAGGTTTATTTTTCGGGGTCGATAATGGTTTCGATGGATTCGATTTGCATGATTTTTTGTTCAAAAAGCTCGTTCGGAACGATAGAACGGTTCTTTACCTTGGTTTTGTAATTGTTGACGGTGTGAACCGAATAATCGAGAAATTTGGCTATGCGTTCGCTTTCGGTAATGCCCAGCCGGATAAGGGCGAAGATCCGGAGCTCTGCCGAAAGGCTGTTGTTGGTGTTTTTGAGGTTGACGCGGTCTTCGGGTTGAAACAACTGGTTGAACCGCTCCACGAAATCAGGGAATAATTTCAGGAAAATCTGGTCGAAAAGGGCGAACATGTTTTCTCTGTCTTGCTGGAGTTCCGATGTGTTGCTTATCTGCAGTAAATCTTCCATTTGCTTGTTGCGGACTTTACGGTTGACGAGCTTCCGGTAATCTTCCAGTTTTTCGATATAAACTGAATTGGCAGTGAAAAAATAACCGATATATTCCTCTTTAATCCGTTGAGCTTCTTTAAGTTTGTCGTTTGTTTGCAGTAACTCGCTGTTTTGTTTGCTTATTTTCTTCTGACTTTTGGTCAGTTCGTTGTTCGATGCCAACAACTCATTGTTTTGTTGTTCAATAAGTACCTTGGCCGAGTTGAGCCGTTTCCGTTGACGGTTGATAACAAATAGAGCCAGCAGTAACGATACCAGCAGGCAGGAGATAGCGATGGAATAAATCATCAGGTTGTTTTTCTGTTGCTTAACTGTATCGAATATTTCAGCTTCAATAATGGGAAACACAGTGCTGATTTGCATTTTTCTCTGGTCGGCATTGTAATATGTGGCATCATCCAGTGCCTGAACAATGTAATTGTGCGATCGTTTAAAATCTTTCTCTTTATAAAGGATTTCGGCCAGAATGCGGATGGCTGTAGTTTCTTTGGTTGCCGATTTTATATCGGCAATCGATGATTTTGTATAGTATTTTATGGCGTTTGCCGTATCGCCGAGCATGATGTAATAGCCTGCAATATCAGCGGCCAGCATCGCATAATCGTGATTGTCGGGTGGCGATTTACTCAGGTAATCGGTTGCGAGTTTGATGGCTTCCGGGTACTTTTTCCCCAGCTCATAAATGCGTATCCGTGCCGATTTAACAAAAATATTGTCGTGCGTGGCAATTTTGTCGGTTGTCCGGGCTGTTTCGAGCGATTCTTTGTAATATTTTGAGTAATATGGCTCCTTTCCAAAAAAAATAGCCAGTTCTATGTTCAACGATGATTTATAAGCATACAGGTCGGTAAGGACATCGGCGTTGAGCTTATTCTGGTCGATGGAGTAGAGTAGTTCGTAAGCTTCTTTGTACACACCCCTCGACCGGCAGCTGAACGACAATGCTATTTTCGATCGTCCTATCCGGTTGTAATCGTTCAATTGTTCGGCTACCCGGAGCATCTTTGAAGCGTAAGAGTAGGCCGAATCGTACTGAAATGACTGGTATTCCTTGTATAACGAAAAATAAATCTCAAATTGTTTTTCGGTAGTATTTTGCTTGTAAAACAACGTTTTGGACAGATTATGGATTTTGGTTTCTTTGGCATCGACATATTTTTGCCTTTCGGACAAGCAACGGTCGAGTTCATCGAAATTATAAGCGTCGTTTTTGTTGCCTGCTTTAGAAACAGGCATTAAAAGCAGGGTGATCAACATTACAATGTATCGCGGAGACATGCAAAATGGTATTAAATTCCTTTTTTAAGAATAGTTCCGGTTGTGTTGGTACATCGGTTTTCCCGGATAATATGTGAAACGAATTTTTTGTTTTTCTGAAAAAATAGAGAAGATAAATTATAAAGTATCACCGTGTGGTGGAAGGCTTTTTTGATTGAAGGTTGTATCAAACTCAAAATTAAATAATCTTTTTCAATGAAGCAAATTTATGTGTCGATGGCTGTTCCCAACCGAGGTCTAATGATGGATAACCAATACCATTATAGATCCGCTAACTTTCTCGTTGTATTCCAGTTACGGATAGTTAGCTGCTTGTACACCGGAGTTCCAATCATTTTTGTCATGTAACTCTGTCCGGCTTTGCTTATCAGCCGCGAAAAATAAATAACGCTATCGCCTGCGGTTACCACGTCCACCCCGTCTCTTATCCTGATCAACTTTAAAGCCTCGGGAGCCGTCAGCGGCGCTTTCAGGAAGAGTACGTCGTAGCGGTATTCATCGGGCTGACAGCCGAAGCCGGCGGGAGCATTGGTTATTATCCGCCTGATGTGCTGTTGTGGCAGCAAAACGATCCGCGATGTATATAAAAACTGTTCCGACAAGCGTTGTTCGATGTCCACGGTGAGTTGTTCCGGGTCTTCCGTATTGAAGTCGAACAACACATTACCGCTTTGGATGTAGGTAACAACCCCGTCGAATCCCATTTTTTCGAAGCAGGCTTTCAGGTCGGTCATTTTGATCATGTTGTTTCCACCCACGTTGATGCCCCGCAGTAGGGCTATGTAACGATTTTTCATACTATAAAAAAAGGTGTTGATGATTTTTTGCAAATATATAAAAAACCTGTTATCCGCAATATTGTTAAAATTCAATGGTCATTAATTTGTTAGTTACCAAAAATAAAATTATATTTGCATACCGAAAAAAATGCGGCAATAGCTCAGTCGGTAGAGCATTAGCTTCCCAAGCTGAGGGTCGCGGGTTCGAATCCCGTTTGCCGCTCTACGAAAAGTACACGATTTATTCTATCAACATTCTTTTGTATTTGAACGGATGTTGGTAGAATTTTTTTTATCAGGCAAAAACACAATTAAAAGTTGAGCATAATGGCGGCTGCCGAAAAGCCATATCAGAGTAGGCGATACATAAATAACCCGATTTTTTATGAGAACATTTTTTAAAGTAGTTTTGTTTTTGACAATTACTTTTTCGTTCGTTACTTGTAAAGATGATAGCTATAATGACAAAGAAGTCTCTGTTTCAACTTTGAGCGGTAAGATTTCAGAACCTCTATTAGCTGGTGCTGATTCTGTTTTTCTATATACTAAAAATGTTCAAGATAAATATATAGTTTTTTCAAAATGTCCGGTTGAAAGCGATGGGAGTTTTTCTTTAAAGATGCCTGTTCCTAATCATATTGGATCTTTTGATAGCGATTTGATGAATAATCAGAGCATGATGATTAGTGATCGTAGTGCCAAAACTGAGGAGGCCATTTTAGGTTATAAGAACGATAAAGCAGTACATTCATTAATTAAACAAAATTTTACACGTTATCTTCAGGATACAATCGGGAATGCTTTTGTGATTTACGTTTATTCGGACAGGGATTTTACAATAACAGGTACACAAACAATAACTGAAACAGATTTAAATATATTATTTACAACAAGATTCATCTATAATTTGTATTTTAAGAAAGGATGGAATGAATTGTGCTTAAAGGTAGATAACATTACTACAACAGATACTGCTTATACCATAGAAGAATCTTTAACGAACGATATCCCATCAGGATTGACATGGCAATATAGTAAATTTGGTGAAAATGTACGCAGACAAAATACTAAAAAACAAAATACGCATGATGGTTATTTGCCGGAGATATTGTTTGCCAAATAAAACCAACGTTTTAGGTTTTTGTCGTTCTTGATTCAGCCATACAGTTGTTTTTTATATATTTGTGTCAATTTATTCTTTCAACTATAACAATGAAAACATGATAAAGCAATGAAACACATTTTCCGGGGTTTATTTTTATTTGTTCCTCTTTTGTTGTTCATTTCGTGCAATGAGTATTACCAACATTACTATTACCTGAATAAAAATGACATGTATCTTTTAAAGAAAGGCGATACGTTGGTTTATAAAAGCACCCAGGCCAATGATACTTTTGTGGTGGATGATGTGGGTACTGCCATGTCGAATTCCGATAAAGTGTATAATTATGAATCACAGGGAGTGTCAGCCAAGCAATTGGTTAACGGCCAATTGAAAAAAACCGGATACATTTTGACTCACAGCGGAGATAACGAAATAAATGTTGTTTTTCGGAACGTTGGTGGCTTTTTGTATCTGATGTTACCTGTACCCTATAAGATTGGGGATCATGCTTTGAATAATGTGTATATCGGAGCTGCACTAAAAGATGATGATCCTGAAGACCTTGTCAAATTGTATTACACCAACCATTATGGCATTATTGCTTATGAAACGATAAGCGGCGAAACTTATGTGCTGGACGAAAAATACCTGAAATAACAGCACACCAGCAAAATTTGAAATAGAAAGCCGCCGGAAGGAGTCCTCTTTCCGGCGGCTTTATTGTATCTATCGATCGGGTAGCAACTTATTTTAAATCATAGGTTACGCCTACTTTTATTCCATAATCGAATATGCGGAGCGAATTCCACTCTTTATCGAACGGATAAACAATCTTGTGCGCTTTCAGGTAAGGGTTGACGAACATCGAAAAGCCGTTTTTCAAATCAAAAGTATATCCTGCTCCAATGTAAGCCCCGATACCGTTTTGGTACACCGCGTCGTTGTCGTTACCGTCCACGTCCATCGGACTTTTGTTCGATAAATCGATGTCGGCCAGCAGCCCGGTATTCAGGAATATGTTTTTCCGCCAATTGTAACGAATGCCTAATGGAAAGTTAAGCAACGAAACTGATTTTATCGAACTTTTTCCGGCAATGTCGATGTAGTAATGCCCAAATTCAAAACCGGTTTCAAGGTCGTATTTTTTGAAAAGTGGCGTTATGTAAACAGCTCCCAGCGAAAAGGAATTCTTTGCTGTGTAATCATCGTCGATATTGTAAGGAGTAAACCGCACCAGGCTGTTCCACGCGAAAGGGGTAAGGGTAATGCCTACTTTACTCTTCTGAGCCGAGATAGTTGAACTTAAAAGGACAATAGCGATCAAAATCAAAGTTATTTTCCGCATAATGCATGTATTTAGTTTTTAATTTATTCTGTAATAAAAGAGACGTTTCAAATCCTGCCGTGTTGGCCAAATGAAAACCGATGGCCATTTCTTCGTAAAAATCTTTCAATACGGATTATCCGACAAAAGTAAAAACATTTTGTGGAAATTCGTAAATTGTATGGAATTGTTTATATTTGCAGAATACTTGTTTGTAAATTTTAACCAATTATACTTCATGTGGAAAGATTTTTTCTATTTTACACGGCGGCAACGTTATGGAATAATCATTTTTGCTGCTATTGTTTTGTTAGCTTTGCTTGTAAATTACCTGCTGCCGCTTTTATACCCGTCCGATGTCCCCGACGGAACCGGATATCTTGCCGAAGTAGCTTCGTTTAAAAAACAACTTCATACGGAAGATAGTGTTAAAAGTAAATTCAGAAAAACGCCTTTTCAATTTTATAACAGGGGTAATTATTCTTACTACAAGAATAATTTTGAGAGCTACGAAGTGCAAAAATACCATCTTTCGCCCTTCGATCCAAATACTACCGATTCGGCTGGCTTTGTCAAGCTTGGTTTAAAACCTTACATAGCATCGAATATCCTTAGGTACAGGAGCAAAAGCGGCAAATTCCGTTCAACTGCCGATTTTGCAAAGGTTTACGGAATTCAACCTGAGAAAATGAAGGAACTCGAACCGTATATCCGGATCGATGCTGCAAAGCTGGCTCATAACGATAGCCTTAGAAGACCATCGTTCAAAGCAGATAAACTGTCTGCAAATGAAGATGTTAAGGTGGAAATCAATTCGGCCGACACCGCCCTGCTGAGGCATGTAAAAGGAATTGGCAAGGTCTTTGCTAATCGAATCGTTGCTTACCGTAACAGCTGCGGCGGATATTTATCAGTCGATCAGTTGAAAGAAGTTTATGGCATGACGCAGGAGGATTTTGAACGAATTGCTCCGTTTTGTGTTGTAAATAAAGCACTGGTAAAAAAAATCAGGGTGAATACAGCATCTGTCGATTTGCTCAACCACCATCCATACATCAATTTTTATCAGGCTAAAGCTATCTACGAACTCCGTAGGAAAAAGGGAAAATTACAAAAAATAGAAGAACTAAGTTTTTTAAGCGAATTTACAAACAAGGACCTGGAAAAGATAGCTCCATATCTGAGTTTTGAATAAATTTTGTTTGCACATGACGATAATTACAGGAAAAATTGTTGATGTAGTGGGAAAAACCATTTACAAAGGTAAAGTTTACGTGAAGAATAACCGCATAGTGCGGATTGAACCCAGTGAAGATGTTGAAGATCAATTTATAGTTCCGGGTTTGGTAGATGCTCATATACACATTGAAAGTTCGATGATGGTACCTTCCGAGTTTGCAAGGTACAGCGTTACCAGAGGCACCGTAGCTTGTGTGTGCGACCCTCACGAAGTGGCCAATGTTTGTGGTGTGGAAGGGATTGATTATATGATTGAAAACGGGCGGAAATCGCCCATGAAGTTTTTCTTTGGAGCGCCATCCTGTGTTCCATCTACCCATTTCGAAACCTCGGGCGCGGTGTTGGATGCCGAAGCCGTGGAAAAACTTCTGCAACGGGAAGATATCCATTTCCTGGCTGAAATGATGAATTACCCCGGAGTGATAAAAAATAACAGGGATGTACATAAAAAATTGGTTGCGGCCCGAAATGAAGGGAAACCTGTTGATGGACACGCTCCAGGAATTGTTGGCAAGGATTTGGCCGCTTATGCCGCAGGTGGAATTACTACCGATCACGAATGCATGACCATCGCCGAAGCCGAAGCCAAAATGGCTTGCGGAATGAAAATCCAAATCAGGGAAGGAAGTGCTGCCAAAAATTTCGACGACCTGCTTCCCTTGCTGTCAAAGCATCCTGGGAAAATCATGTTTTGTTCCGATGATAAACATCCCGATGACCTGCTTACCAACGGCCATATTGACGACCTGGTAAGGCGTGCCCTGAAAAAAGGTTACGACCCGGTGGATGTCCTTTCGGTATGTTCATTAGTGCCGGTGATCCATTACGGTTTGCAGGTGGGCACACTTCAACCCGAAGATCATGCCGATTTTCTGATTGTTGACAACTTGGTGGATTTTAATGTGAAGGCAACCTATATCGATGGCGTAAAAGTGGCCGAAAATGGGATTCCACTTTTTCCAAGGCATCAACCCAAGCGACGGATCAATAATTTTAGTTGCCATAAAATAGAACCGGGCCAGATAAAAATTACACCTGATGGTGAGTTCTTGCGGGTGATTCATGTGGATGATGGGCAACTAACCACACAAACCGGATTTATACCCCCGAAAGTTGAAAGTGGAAATGTGGTTTCGGATGTGGAAAACGATGTTCTTAAAATGGTGGTTTACAACCGCTACAACAACTCTGAACCCGCTGTAGGCTTTATCAAAAATATAGGGCTGAAAAAAGGGGCTTTTGCTTCAACCGTTTCGCACGATAGTCATAATATCGTAGCGGTAGGTACTTCCGATCGGGAAATTGTATCGGCAATCAATCAGATTATCGATCATCAGGGGGGTATCCTGGCCTGCCACGATGGGGAAACGATGATGTTGCCACTACCGGTTGCCGGATTAATGTCTGACCTCGAAGGAGATGTCATTGCCCGTAAATACGAAGAAGTAGATAATTATGTGAAACAACTCGGAGCTACACTCAAAGCTCCTTTTATGACACTTGCGTTCATGTCACTGGTGGTAATACCCGAACTGAAATTAAGTGATAAAGGGCTGTTCGATGGAAAGGAATTTGACTTCACAAACCTTTGGTCGGAATACGAATAGGGCTTAATCAAAATTTATGACAAAAATCAGCTTTTTTATGAAATTATTTATCGCTTTGGAAAACTTGTTGCCAAGATGAAAAAAAAAGTTTATAAATAAAAAGATTTAAATTCAGGAACGTTATTTTTATTACTTTTGCATTTTAATTATTTATCGTTTCTGATACACTAAAAATGAATTTGATCGAGGAAATTCGTCGTCCGATAAAAGAAGAGATGCTGCTGTTCGAAAGGACTTTTGTTGAAACCCTGAAAACACAAAATCCTTTATTGAACGAAGTTCACAAATATTTGACACAACGCAATGGGAAACAATTGCGTCCAATGCTTGTGCTCCTGGCTGCAAAGCTTACTGCCGCAATTAATAAAGTAACCATTGATGCGGCTATTTCTCTCCAGCTTTTACACACTGCCAGCCTCATGCACGATGATGTGGTGGACGATACCCTCGAAAGGCGTGGCAAACCCTCGGTAAATGCCAAATGGAACAACAAAGTGGCCATTCTGGCCGGCGATTATATGCTCTCCAAATCGCTGCAATGTTCAACCCGTACGGGGCATATCGAAATTCTGGATGTGATAGCAAGCATTGGGATGGAACTCTCGGACGGAGAACTGATACAACTTGCCACCCGTCATCCGGTGGAGACTACCGAGGATGATTACCTGAATATCGTCAGGAAAAAAACCGCGTTTTTGTTCGCTGCCTGCGCGCAGGTGGGAAGCCTGTCGGTAAACGCCCCGGCTCAAACAACCGATTTACTTCGTAAATTTGGAGAAAACCTCGGTATCTGTTTCCAGATTAAAGATGATATTTTTGATTATTACGATGATATTGAGATTGGTAAACCTACCGGGAACGATATTCGGGACGGGAAGGTTACCCTGCCGCTGATTCACGCCCTCCGTTGTTGTGGCGTGGAAGAACGTAAATCCATTTCAGCGATAATTATAAATAAGGATTACAGCGATGAGAATATCCATCTTATCAATCGTTTCGCGCGTGCCCATGGTGGTGTTGAATATGCTATCGGGAGAATGAAAGAATTCCGTGATCAGGCCATTGGTTTGCTGTCAGGATTCCCCGATTCGGATGTTAAACACTCGTTGATGTTTTGCGCAGAGTTTGCTGCCGACAGGGATTTGTAATGTTGAAGCACCATGCCATGCTCCACCCCGGGGCGCTGGATTTAATGATCCTGCATCAACTGTATTTAACGAGATTGGATGTTTGATGTTTATTTCAGAAAAGATATACCAACGTTACCGAGTAAACCCTGTTTTTCGATGATTTGATATCTTCTGATGTATTGGAATTGGTCGTGTTTTTCAATCCCTGGCTCCAGTTCGTTCCCAACTGAATTTTATTAAGAACTTCCAGGCCGACACCCAGGTTGTAGCCATAATCGGTGCGGCTATCAAAATCAGGATATTTAATTTTTTCGGTAACCTGGTTTGAATCGTCCACCTTTTTGCCGCTGAGCGTGTAGCCACCGTAAACGCCTGCCGAGGCATAAAACCCAATAAATCCGAGCGAGATATGGTAGCGAACATTGAACGGGATTTCCACATAATTTAGTTCCTTATATCCCTTTTTGATATTTTCGCCAACGCTGATTTCATCGCTGTAAGTAAATGAATTGCCTTTTTGGCTGAGCATCACTCCGGTTTCAAATCCGAATCCCATCACTTTGGGCATTTTTTGGTACACCAAACCTATCTGATAACCTGTCAGGTTTCTGCTCTGAAACGAATTGGCGATCGCCCCACTGTTGAACGATGTGATCTCATTAGCCATGTTTACTCCGGCTTTGATACCTATTTGGGCAGATGTGTACGCTATAAATGAGATGGATAGCAGAAAAGCCAACAAAAATTTACGATTCATGGAATAAAATAAATTTATCGGTACTGAAATATTAAAGAAGGAAAATAAGTTCAATATAAGAGCTAACAAACAATGATTTACGTAATAAAACGAAATTATCGACCGGTTATTACACTTCTAATTACCCGAGCTGTTTTTTATTTTTTCGATACTCTTTTACGTTCGTTTTCGTCCAGAAAAATTTTCCTCAGACGAATGCTTTTTGGGGTAACTTCAACGTACTCATCTTCTTTGATATATTCCAGCGCTTCTTCAAGGCTGAATACTACCGGTGGAATCAACCTCACTTTGTCATCGGAACCGGAAGCACGCATGTTGGTCAGTTTTTTCGATTTGGTTACGTTCACTACCATATCGCCTTCCTTGGCGTTTTCGCCTACCACCTGACCGGCATACACTTCTTCCTGCGGGAAGATGAAAAACCGTCCGCGATCCTGTAATTTGTCAATGGCATAAGCAAAAGCCGTGCCGCTTTCCATGGCAATGATAGACCCGTTGACCCGCTTTGCAATTTCACCTTTATAAGGTTGATATTCGAGAAAACGGTGCGACATGATAGCTTCTCCCGCCGATGCGGTCAATACATTATTCCTCAGGCCGATAATTCCCCGCGAAGGAATTTGAAATTCAAGTTGAACGCGGTCATTCATCATGTCCATGCTCAGCATCTCGCCTTTACGGGCGGCTACCATTTCAATAATTTTACCGGAACACTCTTCAGGTAAATTGATGGTCAATTGTTCAACCGGTTCGCAACGTTCACCATTGATCTCTTTAAAAATCACCTGTGGCTGGCCTACCTGAAGTTCGTAGCCTTCGCGCCGCATGGTTTCTATCAGCACCGACAAATGGAGAACCCCGCGCCCGTAAACGCTCCAAACATCCGATCCTTCTCTTTTTTCAACCCTCAGGGCAAGGTTTTTATCCAGCTCTTTAGTCAGCCTTTCGTGGATGTGGCGCGAAGTAACGAATTTTCCTTCTTTTCCGAAGAAAGGCGAATCGTTGATAGTGAACACCATACTCATGGTAGGTTCGTCAATGGCGATGGGCTCCAATGCTTCCGGGTTTTGGGCATCGGCCACCGTGTCGCCGATTTCAAATCCATCGATACCCACAAGGGCGCAGATATCGCCGGAACTCACCTCGGTGTTTCGTGTCCGTCCGAGTCCGGTAAATGTATGAAGTTCCTTGATGCGCGATTTGATAGCCGTACCATCCCGTTTCATAAGCGTTACGTCCATGCCCTCCCTGAAAGTGCCGCGGTGTACCCTGCCTACGGCGATACGACCCACGTACGAAGAGTAATCGAGCGAAGTGATGAGCATTTGGGGAGTTCCTTCGAGTACGACGGGAGCCGGAATGTATTTGATAATCGCATCCAGCAATGGTAAAATATTATCGTTCGGAGTTTTCCAGTCTTCTCCCATCCAATTTTGTTTGGCCGAACCGTAAACCGTATGGAAATTGAGTTGTTCCTCGGTGGCATCCAAATTATACATAAGGTCGAAAACCGCCTCGTGAACCTCGTCGGGGCGGCAGTTTGGCTTATCCACTTTGTTGATTACCACTATCGGAATCAGTCCCATTTGCAATGCTTTTTGCAATACAAAGCGGGTTTGCGGCATTGGTCCTTCAAAAGCATCCACCAGTAGCAGCACGCCATCCGCCATGTTGAGCACCCTTTCCACTTCGCCCCCGAAGTCGGCATGTCCCGGAGTGTCAATGATATTTATTTTGTACCCGTTGTAATCAATCGATACGTTTTTAGCTAAAATAGTGATACCTCTTTCGCGTTCGAGGTCGTTGTTGTCCATAATCAGTTCGCCCGTTTTTTCGTTGTCACGGAACAGGTGTCCGGCAAACAGCATTTTGTCCACCAATGTTGTTTTACCGTGATCGACGTGGGCGATAATAGCAATGTTTCTAATTTTCTGCATTTTACACAATCTTGAATTCAAAGTGCAAAGGTAATGAAAATAATTCAAACAGCATAAAACGCTTATATTCTTACAGCATAAAGTATCCGAATTAACATTATTGAACCGCGTTGTTCAGTACGTTGCGGGCTGATTTTAACCGGAATAAAATTTATTCGGATAGGCTTTCAGGTTCTTTTTTTCTATTCATTAACAATCGGAGAAAAGTTTTTTGCCGGATAATTCATTAACTTTGTATTCTTTGTCCGTCCGATATTTTCGATACAATGATGTTTCAGTTACCGGCAATCAAAGCCGGAACAAATTATAAATTTTATGAGAAGTTCCACAATATTATTCTTCGTTTTTATTTTTTCAGCGGTTTCTCTTTTTGCCGAAACGCCCGCGACTGATAAGGTGGTGTTGAAGTCGGGTACCGTGTATTACGGGCAGATTCTGGTGCAAAATGATGAAATCGTGTTGCTAAAGGCAAACGATGGGAAGCGTTTTCAGTTTCAGCGTTCCGATGTGAAAGAGGTAGCACTGAATGTGGCTCGTGTTGTCCCACTTAACGCCGATAGCGCCGAAACGGATGATGTAGGAAATATGTGCGGAGTGATTGAAGCCACCTCTTCGGTGGCTTATGCCGGAAATTACATTGATGCTTCTCCTGCCATTGGCGTTCATTTGTTGTTCGGCACCAAAATGGTGGACGATTTGCCTTATTTCGCGGGGATAGGAACCGGTGTTGAAATGATTTTTGCATCAGGCGTTACACAGGGTTTTATCCCATTGTTTGCCCGTTTCCAGAAGCGCTTCAACGAGCGTAACGTTTCGCCTTATGCCGGTGTGGATGCCGGTTATGCTTTCGCGATAGGCAACAACGACTGTAAGGGCGGTCCTATGGCCACAATTTCTGCCGGCATAGGTATTAAAGCTGGAAGTTCATCTCAGTTCCTGATTGGTGTTGATCTTGGTATCAGGGATATCAAGGGGAAACTGACTGAAGACAATTCTCATGGGAATTATATTTACGAGGGGCACACTTCGCTATTCATGGGAGGATTAAGAATAGCCCTGCAATTTTAAGTGGAACTAAAGCATTCGCTCCATTCGGGCAGCATCCAAGCGGAGAAGAATAAAAAGCATTACCGTAAAACCCCAAAGGGATGAACCTCCATAACTAAAGAAGGGTAAAGGTATGCCGATTACAGGCATGATGCCGAGCACCATGCCGATATTTATCATCAGGTGGAAAAACAATATTCCAGCCACACAGTAAGCATAAACCCTGTTGAATATTTCGCGCTGTCGCTCGGCAATGGTGAGTATGCGCATTAGCAGTCCCCAGTAAAGAAGCAATACGAGGGTGGAACCCCAAAAGCCATGTTCTTCTCCTACGGTGCAGAAAATAAAGTCGGTATCCTGTTCGGGCACGTACTTCAGTTTTGTTTGTGTGCCGTTCAGGAATCCTTTCCCAAGAAAACCGCCCGAACCGATGGCGATTTTCGACTGGTTGACGTTGTATCCCACCCCTTTAGGATCTTTTTCCATTCCCAAAACCACTTTGATACGGGTTTGTTGGTGGGGTTGCAGCACTTTATCGAAAAAGTAATCGGCTGAGAAACAAAAAATAATGGAACCAAATGATAAAAGAATAATGAACCAATATTTTTTATATCGGTTGAAAACTTCCTGAATCAGCCAGTATCCTGCCGCAAGAGCCACGGTTATATATGAAACGGTATCGTAACTTACCCAAAACCAAATATTCAGCAAATAAGTAATTCCTGCTATGATGGCAGCGCCTCCCAGCACGATAAGCGCTTCTTTGCGGTGGCGGGTAAACAGGAACGCGTACCCGACCTGCACCATCAACACGATACCCATGCTCATAATGATGCCCAGCGATCCCCTGTCGCCCTGCACGGGAACGACGCCGTAACGGATAACCAGGATGAACAACAGTACCGAAAAAGCCGTAAGCAACAGCACAATGCCGTTCATTCCCTCGCGATAAAGCATGAACATAAACGCTACAAATACCAGTGCCGATCCGGTCTCGTTTTGAAGTATTATCAGTATAAACGGAATGAAAATAAACAACACCAGAGGTATCAGGTCTTTCCAATTGCGTAGCTTATAATTGTATGAGCTCATAAACTTGGCTAATGCAAGCGAAGTGGCTACTTTGGCCAGCTCGGCAGGCTGGAAGCTTACGGGCCCGAGCACAATCCACGAGCGCGACCCTTTGATATCCGTAGCAATAAAAATGGTAAGGATAAGCAGGAGAATGGTGAATACGTAAATGAAATAAGCGAAAATACTGTACATTTTCGAATCGATAAGCAGCAGCATACCACCGATGCTAAAGGCCGTGAGTATCCATACAAACTGTTTCCCGGCGCGCTGATCCCAGTTGAATATTCCCGGCTGGTCAAAATCGTAGCTGGCTCCGTAAATGCTGATCCAGCCGATAAATACGAGCGCGATATAGATGAACACCGTGGTCCAGTCCAACGAATACCTTATGCTAACGTTCCTTGACATTTTTGTTTGTTACTGTATTGGTTACTCGATTTTCCATATCTGTTCTCGAAATTTTACCCTTCAGATATTGTTCCACCATCAAACTGAAAATCGGGGCTGCGTAGGTAGCGCCGAATCCAGCATTCTCTACCACAACCGCAATGGCAATTTTAGGATTGTTGCGGGGCGCGAAGCCAACAAAAAAAGCGTGATCCTTACCTCTATTTTGTACTGTGCCTGTTTTTCCGCACATGTCCAGGCCTTCAATTTTCGAGGCGCGTGCGGTTCCGCCTTCAAATACCCTTGACATCCCTTCGAACACTATGGGAAAGTATTTTTTATCCACTTTGGCATGGTGTATTTTGGTTTTTATCGTATCGCTCCTTACTAAATGCGGCGTTATGTAATAACCGGAATTGGCAATGGTTGCCATAGCGTTGGCAAGCTGTAGCGGAGTTACCAGTACTTCACCCTGACCGATGGAATTTGAACGGATGGTGATAGCTCTCCAGCCTTTTTCAGAACGATATACTTTATTGTAATATTTTTGTGTGGGGATGTATCCCCTGGATTGCATGTAAATGTCGCCATCCTTGAATTTTTCTCCCAATCCGAAACTTTTTATGCGGTCGGCCCATTCATCGTAATTTTTTCTGAATCGTTCGTTGTCGGGACCATATCCGTCTTTTTCAAGGGTACTGCGGAACGCGTTCCAAAAATATGGATTACAACTCTGTTCGATGGCATTCAGCAAGCTTACCGGTGAGCCATGATGGTGGGTACATTTTACAGGATAAGACGATGGCCCGTTGCATGAAAACATGGTGTGCGGATTGATTCCGCCCATTTCCTGACAAACAAGCGCCTGCAAAGGTTTGAACGACGACCCCGGAGAGTACATGGCCTGGGTGGCACGGTTGATAAGGGGTTTGGTAGGGTCGTGGAGCAAATCCAGATAATTTTTGGTTCGTTGGCGGCCAACCAACAACGATGGATTGAATGTTGGGTTAGTTACCATGGCCAATATCTCACCGGTCGAAGGTTCAATGGCCACGATGCTTCCTACTTTTCCGGTCATCAGTTTTTCGCCTAAAATTTGCAATGCCATATCAATGGTCAGGGTAAGGTTTTCGCCAGCCCTGGGAGATTCATCTTTTTTCCCGTTTTCGTATTTCCCTTTTATCCTGCCCCGGGCATCGCGCAGCAGGATTTCAACCCCTTTTTCACCCCTGAGGGTTTCTTCGTAAGTATATTCAACACCGTCCCTGCCGGCATAGTCGCCTTCTTTGTAATAATCGTCTTCGTCAATCCGTTTTTGAGACACCTCCCCGATATTACCAAGCACGTGCGCCGCATTCGGATAGGTATATTCGCGCAGCGTTCGGTTTTGCACGTAAAACCCGGGATATTTGTAAATCGATTGTTGGAAGTTGGCCACATCCTCAATGCTTAGCTGTGTGAGGAAAACCTGAGGCGTATATGCCGAGTAGCCCGGATTTTTGGAGCGATCGCGAATATCGGTAAAATGCTGGATCATGAATGGTTTCTCAATATTGAGCGCTTTGCAGAACGATGCCGTGTCGAGGTCGTGGATTTCGCGCGAAATAAACGCAACATCGTACGCCGGTTTGTTGTACACCAGCAAGCGGTGGTGGCGGTCGTATATGAGCCCACGGGGAGGAAAGAGTGTTTTTTTCAGAAAGGCGTTGCTCTCGGCTCCTTCCTTGTATTTTGAATCCAGAATCTGGATGGTAAAGAGCCGGAGGATGTAAATAACCACCACCACTGTGAAGATGATAGCGATAACTGACTTCCGGTTTTGTAGTTCATCGTTGATCATTTATCATGTTTTTTTTAACGATTGGATACCGAAAATAATAAACAGCGTGGTGGCCGAGCTAAGTATGATTTTGATGAAGGTAAGCCAAATGTTGACAAATGAAAAAGATTCGAGCAGAAACAATATCGTATGGTGGAATAAAACCAGTGTTACCACGTATTTGATATACGCGCTCACACCAAACGTGTGAAACGAAGGGGTAGGGTTGTTGCCTTCATCTATGGATGTAAAAATACGGATCACCGGATTACGTAAGAAAGCAATGAAAACAATGGAGGCCGTATGCATTCCCGGAGTGTTCGAAAACGCATCGATGATCAACCCGGTGGCAAAGGCCAGCAGAAGTTGGAACCATCGTGGCGTGCGGTAAGGCAACGAGAGTATGAACAAAACGTAAATATACGGGTTGATGAAGCCGATGAACTGAATATTGTTCAGCACCAGCACCTGAACCAGCACCAGCAGGATAAAGCGGAATATGTTCTGAAAAACTACAGGCATCGTATTGTTCGGTTATTGTTTTTGTTCTTCGGCCTCTTTTTCAAGTTGTTTTTGTTCTTCGAAATTTACAAAGTTGATCACTTTTACATACGAAAGTGTACGGAAGTTGACAGCCAGTTTTACTTTTATATTGAAATAAGCATCGCTCGGTTTAATATTGAAATCTTCGATGCGCCCTACCGGAATACCTTCGGGGAATGCGTTCGTAAATCCTGTGGTTACCAGCGAGTCGCCAAGGCTGAATTCCACATGGCGGGCTATATCGTTGAGGCCGGCATAGCGGTAATCGTAGTCATCGCTGTTCCACACCAGCGGACCGCTGTAATTTGATTTGGTAAATTTACAACTGATTTCGATTTTCGGGTTCAGTATAGGAATAATCACTGAATATTGGGGCGACACATTTTTTACAATTCCCACCACACCTTCTTCGCTCACCACGCCCATGTCGGGTTTGATGCCGGAGAGCGAACCTTTATCAATAGTGATATAATTGAGCTTTTTGTTGGTTGAGTTGTTGATCACTTTAGCCGATATGAACCTGTATTCCATCTCGGGAGGAATACGGAAGTGAACGGTATCTTTGATGTGAGGTTGAACCGAAGCCAGTTTACTTTCGAGAACGATGATCTTGTTCTTTAAAGCCGTATTTTCTTCCGAAAGGTTTTCGTTGGCTGCTTTAAGTTTGAAAAACTCAACAACGGTATTGCTCCATTGGTACATTTCGGCCACTACCGTATTTCCTGACGAAAGGATGATGCTTCCCTGATATTTGCGATCCTGCGCCATCAGGTAAATAGCGATGCCTTCCAGTAAAATAAACAGAAAGACAACGCTGTAACGTATCAGGAAGTTAATGAGGTTTCTCATTGTACGAAGTCCGTAAAATATCCCGCGGGATGTTCTTTTTTATTATGCATTAAAAGGGAGAGAACGGTCATCTCTCCCTTTTAGTTATATTACTTGTTGCTGGTTTATCGGATCAGGAACGAATATTTATCTACATTTTTCAGCGCGATACCTGTTCCGCGAGCCACAGCGTGCAGGGGGTCATCGGCAATGTGGAACTGAATGTTCAGTTTGTCGGTCAAACGTTTGTCCAAACCCCGGAGCAGGGCGCCACCTCCGGCCAGATAAATCCCTTTTTGCACAATATCGGCATAAAGTTCGGGCGGTGTTTGTTCAAGGGCGCTGAGTATGGCCGCCTCAATTTTTGAAATTGATTTTTCGAGGCAATGGGCTATTTCCTGATATGAGACAGGCACTTCCATTGGCAGTGCCGTCATTCGGTTCGGGCCACGGACAATGTAATCTTCAGGTGCATCTTCCAGGTCGGTGAGGGCGGCGCCCACGTTGATTTTGATCAGTTCGGCCGTGCGTTCTCCCACTTTGATGTTGTGCATGCGCCCCATGTATTCCACAATGTCTAACGTCAGGTCATCGCCGGCAATGCGTATGGATTTGTTCGAGACAATACCTCCGAGCGAGATGACCGCGATTTCGGTGGTTCCCCCGCCTATATCCACAATCATACATCCGGTGGGAGCTTCCACATCTATGCCTATGCCAATAGCGGCAGCCATGGGTTCATAAATCATGTACACATCGCGTCCCCCAGCGTGTTCCGAAGAGTCGCGTACCGCACGTATTTCTACTTCGGTGCTTCCCGAAGGGATACATACCACCATTTTGAGGGTGGGTGAGAAAAGGCGGTTTTTGGTAGGAATCATTTTGATCATGCCACGAATCATCAACTCGGCAGCGTAGAAATCGGCAATCACACCATCGCGAAGTGGTCTTACGGTTCGTATCCCTTCGTTTTCCTTTCCCTGCATCTGACGGGCTTTTTCGCCAATGGCCAGCAGTTTGTCGCTACGGCGGTCAAGTGCTACCACTGAAGGCTCGTCCACCACAATTTTATCGTTGTGTATGATAATGGTATTCGCAGTACCAAGGTCGATGGCTATTTCCTGCGTAAATGAAAAAAGTCCCATATCGTTTATTTATTTTTTGTATTATCAAAATGTGAGTTTTCCGTGTTGTTTTCCACGGGCAACAGTGCGTTACCCATGAAATTTAGTTCAAAGATAGACGAAAAAAAAGGATTTCCCAAAAATATATCATATTTCGAGTTCGGGGAGTTGGTTTTTTAAAAGAAATATTTAAAAATCAATAAATTTTAATGCTCCACGGGCATAATATACCTATTTCCGTCCTATTTTCCATCACGGATCAACTCTCTTCTTTTAGTGCTTAAAATGACGGAAACCCGTGGTAACCATTGATAAACCGGTGTTGTTGCACGATTCGATAGACAGCTTGTCGTTGATAGAACCACCAGGCTGAATTACAGCTGTTATTCCGGCTTCGGCCGCTATCTCCACACAATCGGGGAAAGGGAAGAAAGCATCGGAAGCCATCACGGCACCTTTAAGGTCGAACCCGAACGTAGCTGCTTTTTCAATGGCCTGTTTCAGCGCATCCACTCTCGATGTTTGACCCACGCCGCTGGCGTATAGCTGTTTGTCCTTTGCCAGTATGATGGCGTTGGATTTGGTGTGTTTTACCAGTTTGTTGGCAAAAAGCAAGTCTTCAATTTCGTTATCAGTCGGTTCCTTTTCGGTAACTGGTTTCAGTTCATTGGCGGTTTCCACATGGGTGTCCTTGTCCTGAACAAGTACGCCGTTCAGCAAAGAGCGGAATTGTTCGTCGCGTATCTTAGTTTCCTTCTGTATCAGAATAATACGGTTTTTCTTTTGGCTCAATACTTCGAGTGCATCCAAGTCATAATCGGGCGCGATAACCACCTCGAAAAATATTTTATGCATCTCTTCGGCGGTTTTTTTGTCGATAACGCTATTGGTAATGAGTATTCCACCAAAAGCCGAAACCGGATCGCCGGCCAATGCTGCTTTCCAGGCTTCGCATAGGTCGGGGCGCGAGGCTATGCCGCAGGCGTTGTTGTGTTTCAGTATGGCAAAGGTGGTTTCGTCGAAATCGTTGATAAGGCTTACGGCCGCATCAATATCAAGCAAGTTGTTGTACGAAATTTCTTTTCCCTGAAGTTGTTCGAATATTTCATCGAAATTGCCAAAGAAAAAGCCTTTTTGATGAGGGTTTTCGCCGTAACGAAGTATTTTCGACCCGTTTTCGGCAAACCTGAACGCGCTTTTTTCATCCCTGTCGAAGTAGTTGAAAATGGCTGAATCGTATTGCGAAGATACCCCGAAAGCTTCACGGGCAAACCATTTTCGCTCATCGATGGTAGAGGTGGCTCCGTAATCGGAAAGGAGGTCGAGCAGGGGCTCGTATTGGGCCTGTGATGCAACAATCAGCACATCTTTAAAGTTTTTGGCCGCCGCGCGTATCAGCGAAATGCCTCCAATGTCGATTTTTTCAATGGTAGTGGGTTCATCGGCGCCGGCAGCTACTGTGGCTTCAAACGGATACAAATCTACAATAACCAGGTCAATTTCGGGAATTTCGTATTCGGCAAGTTGTTGGTTGTCTTCTTCTACATCACGGCGGGCAAGGATGCCGCCGAAAACTTTCGGGTGAAGTGTTTTTACTCTTCCACCTAAAATGGATGGATATCCGGTGAGAGACTCTACCGCCTTGCACGGAATGCCGAGCGATTCGATAAATGACTGGGTGCCTCCGGTAGAGAGAAATTCCACCCCTTCGGCGTGCAGTTTTTTGACGATAACATCCAGCTTATCTTTATGATAAACAGATACTAATGCTTGTTTGATTTTTTTTCTTTCCATTTTACCACATTCGTTGTATTATGGGTTGCAAAAGTACAAAAAAACATTGGATGAATCAATCGGAAAACGAAGCATTTTGAGCGATATTTCAAAGGGAACAGCCGTGAACTCTGTTTGCACGCAAGTCATCTCTCTGGATTTGTGTTTTAAATCCTTGTAAACGATGCGGATGGAATAGATCAAAAAGGTTATATGGTGAGTTCTCCTTTTTCAAATTTTTCGATCATTTCGCCCGCAATGCTTACCGCCGATGGATGTGCGGGCAGATTCCCCCGGACGAACCATTGCGCTAATGTTATTTCTTTATTGTCGATAGTTATTGGATGATTATCATTGGCTTCGGCCACAAAACCAATCATCATGGATCCCGATAGCGGCCAGGGCTGGCTTTTGTAATAACGTATATTCTTCACCTCAATCCCTACCTCTTCTTCCACTTCGCGAACAACCGTTTCTTCGAGCGTTTCGCCTACATCGGCATATCCGGCAATCAGCGAAAACCAACCGCCGGTAAAATTAGCATTACGGGCAAGTAGTATTTTATCGTTGCTGATAATGGCCACAATGATGGCCGGAGATATTTTTGGAAAAAAATGGGTGTTGCAGGCCGGGCAAACTAAAGCCCGCTCATCGGCTTTGTGGTAGGTTTTTGTACCGCATTTGCCACAAAACCGGTGCTCGGCATACCACGTTTGCAAATGGTAGCCTACTACGCTGATAAAGCCTATTTCTCGCTGAGGAATCGTTCTGAAAAAGCTGATTTCCTTATATCCGAATGAGGATTCGTCAACATTGGGTTCATCCCAAAGGATAAAGCACGAAACATCATCGATCGTAAAAAGGAACGTTACTCCCGACCATTCTGCTGTTTTGGGAAAATCGAGTTTTCGGGGCAGTTCAAACTCTTCGCCGCAAAGCTTCATCAATAGAGTATTCTTTTCGAAATGAAGAACATAATCAGTTTCTTCGATAGTTTTTCCGGCAAGATAATGATTGTCGAAACGGTGAGGGAAAATATCCTGAATCATGAGAATTGAAAAAATGAGTCCGGTAATAATTAAGAACGCAAAGTTAGCACTTTTCAACCGTTTTTCGATAGCGATTCACCATCATTTGTCCTAATTATTAGAGTATCCGTGTCCGAAAAAATCATCGTTAATGGGTATCGATAACGGCGAACGTTACCTTTGCTGAAATTTTATGCACATTATTGATAAATCGTCCAACGGACAACTTACTATACTGCAAAAAGTGTGGATTGTTCTATTTGGAGTTTGGAAATCTGAATTTTGATTTTTCAACCAAAGAGTTGGATGAATTCAGAAGTTATATTTATTCCATTGAGGGGGAATTCTTAGTTATACCTTGTTTTTTAAAATAGATTTTTTCTGACAAATTTTGTAAAAAATCCCGTTCGTAAAAGAAAAAGTAAGTAAAAACGAGTAAAATCAATCGTTTTATCTTCAGTTAACAAAGAATTCTTTCAAAAGTTTAATGTACTGGGTTCAGTAGCGCCGGATTACCTTCGAACCCAGCAATGGCATTTCTCCATTTGTCGGATATTGTGCAGGTACTTTTGGTTTTGGCATCGAAACAAACCATTACTGTTCGGGCAATGCATTTTACTTCGCGGGTATCGGTATCGATAAGTTGTTGCGAGAGCTTAAAACTTTTGTTCCCGATTTCGGTTACGGCCGTTTCTACCGCCACATTTTCGCCGGGATATACCGGTAAGAGGAAAGTTACATGGATATCGGCTATCACCACGCCAATTTCCCTGCTGATGCTCACTTCGGGAAGTACGCTGGCAAAATAAGTGGTTTTTCCCAAATCGTAAAACGAAAGGTATATCGAGTTGTTGACATGTCCCAACGCGTCAAAATCGTTGAAACGTAACTGTATAGGGGTAACGTGATTGAATTTTATTTCGTCCATAAACTTGTGGTTCTTGTTTTGAATTTTGAAACACCAAACTTACTACAATTTGGCGGTTTTAGCAAAAAACGATGGCTAAAAGAGCTTAATGTATTGATTGTAAGCCGATAATTTATGTTTTGTTTGTTAAATCAGATCGTTAAAAGACTTTCATAAAAAGGAGGATAACACAAAAGAGGAGGATACGTTATTATCCTCCGGTACATTTGTTTGCGTTAATTATTTTATGCGCGACTTACTTTTCCGTTTTTATACTCGAAATAAAGCGGGAAACCGGTCGGTATTTCCAGCTTGAGCACTTCTTCTTCGGTAAGGCCATCGATGTGCATTACGATAGAGCGGAGGCTGTTGCCATGTGCCGATACCAAAACATTTTTGCCGGCTTCGAGGTGCGGCAGTATTTGTTCGGTAAAAAACGGTATGGTGCGTTCGGCCGTATCTTTCAGGCATTCGCCGGCAGGTGGAGCTATATCGTAGCTCCGGCGCCAGATATGCACCTGTTCATCGCCATAAACAGCGGCTGTTTCGGCTTTGTTTTTTCCTTGAAGTTCACCATAATAGCGTTCGTTGAGGTGCCAGTCGCGGTACACCGGAATAACATCCTGGCTCATCGCATCATTATAAATGGTTGTCCACTCGGCCATTTTGCCCTCGGTGTGAATAACAACAGGTGTTTTAGCACTTTTATTGGCAGCTATGGCGATCATGGCTGTTTCGATAGCACGAATCTGCACGGAGGTAAATATAACATCAAATTCTATGTCAGCGATTTGCTCGCCGGCTTTGAGTGCTTCATCCACCCCCTCGCGCGAAAGAGGCACATCAACCCAACCGGTAAATACATTCTTCTTATTCCAAACCGATTGTCCGTGACGTATTAAAATTAGTTTTGCCATGTTGTGTTTTTTTAAATTATTCTGATATTTAAAACAACCGAAAAGCGAAAGAGTTTTTGAAAAAAATCAATCTCCATATAGTTTTTCCAATAATGAATTATCAGTAAGCGGTATAAATAAATATCAGGCTGATGGCGGCAATGAAAAACCATAGGAGCACTCCGAGAATGAGAGGACGCGCCCCCACTGTTTTCAGCGTATTGCGGGTAAGCGAAGCTCCGATAAAGAAAAGAGTAAGCGTAAGGCTGCGGCGGGCAATAAGGGTGATTCCATGCGTCAAAACGGTAGGTACCGGCAAGTAAGTGTTGATGATCATGGCCACAACAAAGAGAAAGATAAACCAGGGAACTTTTATTTTTTCGCCTTTCGATTTGAAATAAAACGCGGAAAAAACGGACAGTGGAATGATCCAAAGCGCACGGGTAAGTTTTACGGTAGTAGCTACTTTCAGCGCTTCTTCGCCATAGGTGGCTCCGGCTCCCACCACGGAGCTGGTGTCGTGTATGGCAATGGCGGCCCACAAGCCAAATTGATGCTGGGAAAGTTGCAGCCAATGACCCATTAACGGAAACAGGAAAAGAGCGATGGCGTTGAGTACAAATATGGTAGCCAGCGATACCGACATTTCACTTTCGTTGGCTTTGGCTATCGGGCCTACGGCCGCAATGGCGCTTCCTCCACAAATGGCGGTACCCGATCCGATCAGGTAAGCCGGAATTTTTCCTACTTTCAGCCATTTACCCAGTAAGATGCCGAAAAACAATACTGTACCTACCGAAACAAGAGTAAACATCATCCCGTCCGAACCGGCTTTGAGCGATTCGTTCAGGTTCATGCCGAAGCCAAGCCCTACTACCGATGCCTGTAACAGATATTTGGATACTTTTTTGCTGAATTTCATAAACGGAGATCCGATAGTCAGAGCCATGGCCAACCCGGCAAATAGAGCCATCGGAGCGGTAACAAATGGAAACAGACAAACAATACAAAGTACAATGTAGAGCATTTTTTTAAAGGAATCGGGAGCTAATTTTAATTTATCCATAACAAAATTTTATAATATAAACTTTTTGAATTGCAAAATTAGACCGTTTTTGTGGCTTTTGGAAATAGAATATTATTATAAACAATTACCTGAAGTTATAATTGTCGGCAAATTGTATGAAAAGTTCCGGTAAACCTTCGGTTTCGCCGTGCAGGCGGATAAAGTGAAAAGTTCGTTCGATGTTGAGTTTCTCGACATCGATAATGGAAAGTTCGTTGTTTTTAAGTTCCTTGAGGATGGAATGGATAGAAAGAAAGGCTGCACAGTGCGAATGGGTAAGGTACGATTTAATGCTCTCGGTGCTACCCAATTGCATTTCGCAGCGTAGGTCCGATAGTTTGATGCCGTGTGGTTTTAGGGCGTGCCCTATCACTTCAAGCGTACCGGAGCCAGGTTCGCGTAGTAAAAGGGGAATATTGGTAAGTTCTTTGGTGGTGATTTCCTGCTTTTTTACTAACGGATGATGAATGCCCGCTGTAAGGACAATCTCGTCGTTGATGAAATCGCTGTAGCGGAAAAGCGGATTTTTCGATTGCCCTTCCACAATGCCGAAATCAATCTCACCGGCAACCAGTGCCCGTTCGATATCTTCGGTATTGCCAATGGTCAGCGTAATCCGGATATTGTCCGACTTGGCATGGAAATCGGCAAGAAGCTGCGGAAGCACATATTGCGCGATGGTGGTGCTGGCGCCGATGCGGAGCAGACCCGAAAAATGGCTGTTCAGGGTGTTGAGGTCGAACTCAAGCTGGCTGTAAATATCGAAGAGCCGCGTGGTATATCCGAACAATATCTCCCCGGCTTTGGTCAGTTGTGTTTTGGTACCGTTGCGCTCGAAGAGCCTCACTTTGTAATGGTTTTCCATTTCGCGGATATGTTTCGAAACGGCCGGTTGAGTGATGTAAAGTTCTTCGGCGGCTTTGGTAAAATTGAGCCGCTTCGCCACCGTGTGGAAAACCTTTAGCCGAAAGTCGAACATAATCGTTTTACGTTTTAAATGGATGTACAAAGATAGAAATTTAATATTGTAAAATGCAAAAACGGACTGCGGATCAAAGTCCGGCAGTCCGTTTTTGGTATTTTTTATAAAGATTTCTTTTCAGAATTTTAAAACGAGTAATCCACCCCGATACCGAATACTTTATTAGTACGGTCGTACACATCCGTTCCTGCTGCACCGGTTCCGTAATAATTTTCATTAGCGCTCACTTCTTTTGTCCATTTGGAATAGTTGGTGAAAAAATAGGCGATGTTTACGCGGAGTTTTTTGGTTACGTTCATGGCTCCACCAAAACCAATGGAATAAGAATTCAGGCTGAAACTCATGTCCTTTTGGTAATCGTCGGTAACTCCTGTGCGGGTAATTTGTCCTCCGGCGCTCACAAGGAATTTTTCGTTGATTTTGTACTCGGCGCCCAACAGGTATTCGTTGATACCGCCATTGATATATTTCTGTTTGCCTTCCGACATTTTAGCCTCCGAATCGAAAAAGTGGTGGTATCCGGCCGAAACTTTCAACGCTTTGAAAATTTTGTATTCGGCGCCTATGGCCAGGTAAGCCGGAATATCGTTCGGAGTATTTACACCATCGTCATAGAGCGGATTTCCTGTTGAGTTCACTTTGGTGTCGTTCTCCACGTTGAGCGAAGTTTTGAATTCGTATTTCACACCGATATTCAGGTTGTTGTAGTGATAATTCACCCCAATGATAGGGGTAACGCCCCAACCGGTTTGCGTGCAGTCAAGTTCTTTGTCGGCTGTAGCATTGGCTGTTGCGGTGTTTTTTGCTGCGGAAGTGTTATAAGCAGTTTGTACTTGCGAAGCTTGCATGGTGCTCACGTCTTTTCCAAGTCCTTGTCCTAACTGAGCAACCTGAGCAGATGTCAGGACTCCAGCGCTAACAAGCTGAGCCATTGTGTACGATCCGTATCCTCCATTAACAATAGGTTGTAGTGAATTGGCAGCACCTTGAGCTGCAGCTGCTGCGTTGGAGAAGAAAGTGTTGGCCGACATCATGGCTCCTGTGGGGTTAAGCGCAGGATGTACAGGATTAATCTGTATGTTCCTCAAATATCCTTCGTACGAGCTGCTTACAATGTTCAGGCGTAATCCCAGCGCTCCCGAGAAATTGTCGGTAAATTTGTAAGTCCCGTTCATTTGGATACCGTAAATGAACTGTTTCCCTTCCATGTAACTTTCCAGCGAGTATTGCGTGGTTGGAACGCCCATGGCCGTCAGGCCTGCAGGAATCATCGAAACGGGGGCTTCGAACGATGGTAATCCTTTGTTGAAGGTAGCTTTACCACCGCCACCCGATACGGCAAACCCGAGCGAGTAGGTGAAGCGGTCTTTTTTATAGGCCATTTCCAGGCTTGGAATGAGCGGAGCCGATGCTTCGCCTTTGAATGTTTTGGTAGCGCTGCCATTGTTTCCTTCGTTATAAGCGAAGCCGGCAAACGTAGAGGTGATGGTACGGGTTTGAAATGCGCTTTGGTTGTTGAGCGTGATGTGGAATCCATCCGGAAGCCATGAGAGCCCTGCCGGGTTGGTGTAAACGGCATCAATCTCGGTAGAAGCATCGCGGGCCGGGTTGCGTAAAAAATGTACACTCTGGTTCGTGTTGGTAAGCAATCCTCCTGCCTGAACCGATACTATGGCTGTGAATAGGGTAGCCATCAATAATAATTTTCTCATGTGAATGATCTTTTTAAATGAAAATTTTAAATTATTTTACATTACATGCTTGAAAAAGCGCGACAAAATTACACATTAATACCAAATGTGTGCATGTTTTTAGCCGAAACTAAATAAATATTTTATCAGAACATAAAATTTATTTATTTAATATATTGATTAATAATGTATTATTGATTTTTATATTGTATAAATAATATTGTTAATTATATTTAAAACAACGGATGTAAAATGGTTTTGAACAAAATCCGTATCAGAATCATTACTTTTGCAGTTGGAAAAAATAAAGAAACAATACTGAAAAATGATAGATTACAACCAAATACCATCTCCCTGTTTTGTAATAGATGAATCGCGGCTGCGCCGGAACCTTTCGCTTATACGTTCGGTAAAGGAACGGGCGGGTGTCGAAATCATTATGGCTTTCAAGGCTTTTGCAGGGTGGGGCGCATTCCCTATTATCCGCGAATACATTGGTTACACCACCGCCAGTTCGCTGGCCGAAGCCCAACTGGCATACGAGGAGATGGGCACACGGGCGCATACTTATTCGCCGGCATATACCGAAAAGGAGTTTGCCCGTATAATGGATTACAGCAGCCACATTACCTTTAATTCCATTGCTCAGTTCCGGAAATTTTATCCCGAAACGGTTGGTAAAAATATCTCGTGCGGGTTGCGTATCAATCCTGAATATTCCGATGTGGAAACCGATCTTTACAATCCTTGTGCCCCGGGTTCAAGGCTGGGCGTGGTGGCGTCCCAGTTGGGCGAAACGCTACCCGATGGTGTGGAAGGGCTTCATTTTCACACGTTGTGCGAGTCGCGTTCCACCGATTTGGAGAATACACTCGGCGCCGTGGAAGAAAAATTCGGTAGGTTTTTTCCTCAGATGAAATGGATCAATATGGGTGGCGGGCATTTGATGACACATAAGGATTACGATGTGGAACATTTGATTGGCTTGTTGCTCAAATTCAGGGCGAAATACCCGCATCTTCAGGTGATTCTCGAACCCGGAGCAGCCTTTGTGTGGCAAACGGGCGAACTGGTTTCTACTGTGCAGGATGTGGTGGAAAATCATGGTGTTAAAACGGCCATGCTCGATGTTTCGTTTGCCTGCCACATGCCCGATTGTCTTGAAATGCCCTATAAACCTGTTATTCTTGGTGCTACCGATCCGGTCGATGGTAAACCGGCTTACCGCATGGGCGGGAATAGTTGTTTGGCAGGCGATTTTTATGGCGACTGGTCGTTCGATGAGCCATTGCGGCTTGGCGACCGTGTTGTGTTTATGGATATGATTCACTACACCATGGTAAAAACCACGATGTTCAATGGTGTGTCGCACCCTTCTATCGGCATCTGGACGCTCAATGATCAATTCCGCTTGGTGCGTGAATTTGGCTACGAGGATTATAAAAACAGAATGTCGTAACGTTGTTTTTTTCGAACTGCTTTTTTGTAACGAAAAAGAAAATTGGAATAAACATTAACCATTGAGGATTGTTTTACTTCTTAAAAAACAACTCAACAAATGGAAGCGTTATTCGAAGGGGTAAAGGAATTCAATGCGGGTGATTTTCACCAATACGAAGAGCTTTACCGCCAACTGAGCAAGAAGCAAAACCCACATACACTTTTTATCGGGTGTTCCGATTCGCGGGTGGTTCCCAACCTGATAACCAAGACCATGCCCGGCGAATTGTTTGTCATTCGCAATATTGCCAATTTGGTGCCGCCTTTCCGTGCTTCGACCGATTATTTGGCTACCACTTCGGCCATAGAATATGCATTGAAAATTCTTCAGGTAAAAAATATTGTGATTTGCGGCCATTCCAACTGTGGCGGTTGCAATGCCCTTTATTCCGACGAGGAAAACCTCAAGTACATTCCCTATACCCGCAAGTGGCTCGAACTGGCCATGCCGGTGGTGCCGCTGGTGAAAATCATCATGGGTTCCGATATGGATACAGCGAAACGTGAATGGATGACCGAGCAACTGAACATTGTGGAGCAAATGAACCATTTGCTTTCATACCCATATATCGAGGAGATGTACAAAAGCGGCGACCTGAAAATTTATGGTTGGTATTACATGATCGAAACAGGTGAAATTTTTAATTACGACGCCACGCTGAGAAGATTTGTGAAAATTGAGTAATTAATTTTTTTTATCAATAAATTATATATATATTTGTAACCATTGTATAATGTTATATAATTTGGTTATGGATAGGTATTTGACATTGTCAGAAGCCGCTGAATTGCTTGGAAAAAACAAAGAAACTCTCAGAAGATGGGATAGAGAGGGCAAACTTACAGCGGTTCGAGAGCCAATGAGTAATTATCGGCTTTACAAAGAGTCGGATGTTCAAACATTGTTTGCCGATTTTTTGAAGACGGATGTTTGTGAATCTGTTTCGAACTTTGTTATTCCTGAAAACGATTATCATGTTTTAGAATTGTTTGCCGGAGCTGGAGGTTTGGCTTTAGGTATGGAGCTTGCCGGGATAAAATGTTCAGCATTGAATGAAATAGATAAATTTGCTTGTAAAACACTAAGAAAAAACCGACCAAACTGGAATGTTCTCGAAGGAGATATAAAGGATTATGATTTTTCGGCATTTAAAAATAAAATTGATATTGTAACCGGAGGATTTCCATGCCAGGCTTTCAGTTATGCCGGGAAAAAATTAGGTTTGTCAGATGCAAGAGGAACTCTGTTTTATGAATTTGCCAGAGTCGTAAAAGAAGTAAACCCGTACATTTGTGTCGGTGAAAACGTCCGTGGATTGTTGAGTCATGATGGAGGAAAAACATTGAAAGGGATGATTTCGATTTTAGATGAGATAGGCTACCGCGTTATTCCGGTAAAAGTTTTGAAAGCCATATATTATAAAGTACCACAAAAAAGAGAAAGATTGATTTTAGTTGGTATAAGGAAAGATATTGATGTCCAGTATGAGTACCCTGATCCATATAGTAGAATTTATAACCTTGAAGATGCCTTGAAAAAAGGCGATTTGTTTGACTCCAATGTACCTCAATCAGAAGGTGCAAAATATCCAAAAACAAAAAAGGAAGTTCTGGATTTAGTTCCCCAAAAAGGATATTGGCGTGATCTGCCTTTAGATATTCAAAAAAAATTTATGGCTGGAAGCTTTCATCTTGGAGGAGGAAAAACAGGCATTGCGCGTAGAATTGGGTGGGATGAACCCTGCCTTACATTAACTTGTAGTCCAGCTCAAAAACAAACAGAGCGTTGTCATCCTGATGAAACCCGTCCTTTTACGGTTCGAGAGTACGCGAGAATACAGACATTTCCTGATGATTGGATCTTTGAAGGATCTTTAGCTCAGCAGTATAAGCAAATTGGTAATGCGGTTCCCGTTAATTTGGGAAGAGAAGTGGGTTATTCTTTAGTGAAATTTTTAAACAAAGTTTATAACTTATCAAACCCCAGGTAATAGCCGTAGTTTTCAAAAGCTATCTGATCTAAAATTGAACGTTTTGTCCTATCAATATCTGTTTCGATTTCTTTTAAAACCGAGTTTTCATATGTATGTTCGTCTTTATCAATTGAGGCAAGAAAATCCTTGATAGCTAAAGGTAAAATTTTGTACAATTGAAAGAGTGCATCATCTTGACCCGAAAGAAGAGCGTAAAACCGATCGCCTGAAATTTTAAAAACACGGCTATGGCTATATTCCTTTCCGTTAATTTCACCTTTCCAGTGTTCGTTGAAACTTCCTTTTGCCAATATTTGCACCCAATAACACTTTGCTTTTTTATAATCATCTGCATATCGGGATAATTTTTGAAATAACGCTTCAGCGGAACTGCTATTCATGGTGTTGTGTTTGTTTTTTATATCCGCAAAAAGTGTGTTGTCTTTTGCTTTAATGTCAAATCCACTTAGATTTCCCATCTCATATCCATTTATTCCTCCGAGAATTTGTTCGTGGAAAGTGCCAATTGAGTTGTTTATGGATTTGTCTATTTGACGCAATATCTCAACCTGAATTAACTTGTCTTCTTTAAGGCTATTAAATTCGGCATCAAAAGTCAACTTAATTGTATCTACTTTGTTGGAGTAAAACGTCTTTTTTGTTACATCATTTTTTGCTTTTAAATATGATTTATGGAGGTTCTTGATACAATTAAATAAATGTTCATCAGAAATAAAATTAACATACTTGTTTGCCATAAACGACTTTGAATTAAATTAAAGTGTAAAAATACGGATTTTATGTTAAAAGCCTTAATAGTATTTGTTTTTTTTGCAAAACAAAATTGACTAATCAACAAAGATACAGTATTTTTTGTTTATTTTCGCCTACAACGTTGTTATCCATCAGAAACCGAAGTACATGCAGGGTTTTCTTTTCTTTGAAAGGAATCGCCTTTACTAAACCTATCAGCGAAAGTTGCTCTTTTTCGAGATGGGCGATGATTTCGTCCTTTATTTTCCGGAACTCTTCATTGTCCACCGAGTTTTCCTTGTTTTTCAGGCAAACATCACATTTGCCACAGGGTTCTGTGTTTCTTTCGCCAAAGTAAGCCAGCAACAGCCGGCTACGGCATACGTTTTCTTCCTGTGCATAATGAAGTATAGCCCCCGCCCGTTTTTCGTAACGTTCTTTCCGGTCATCGTAAGCTTTCTTGTCAATTTTCAACCTTTCGGTTTCTTCCCTACCAGCTGTGAATGTGAGGAATGGCGTTTTTGTCCTTGGAATATAGCGGATAATACCGGCTTTCGAAAGGCCAATCAATTCCTGGCAAACCTCATCGCGTGTTATGCCGAGTCGTCGGGCCATTGTATCTTCGCTGATGTAAGCCGGATCGGTAAACAGGCCGGTGTACGACCGGAGCAGGATATGGATAAGCCGTTCCTGCTGTGGAGTGTGTTCAAAGTTGTATAAATCTTCTTTGCCTACTGTAAAAAGCACCCGCGAAGAACTATCCTGTTCATCGGTCAGTTCAACGTATCCGGCTTGCTGAAGTATTTTCAGCGCGTTATAAGTAATCAACAGCGGAAGTCCGAATTTTCCACAAAAATCGGCCAGGTCGAAAGTGAACGTAATGTCAGGCCCCGATCCCAAGCCAAACTGGTAATAGTTACACAACGCTTCGTAAGTTTTCTTTACTTTTTCTTTTTCGGGAAAAGTGTCGGAAATCCTTTTCTTCATTTTAGTGGCATCGCTGTTGTTGTAAAGCAACACAGCGTAAGCTTTTTCCTCATCACGACCGGCACGACCGGCCTCCTGAAAGTAAGCTTCCGGCGAATCGGGCAGGTCGATGTGGATAACCGTACGGACATCGGCCTTGTCAATCCCCATCCCGAAGGCGTTGGTAGAGACGATTACCCGTGTTTCGCCCGATTTCCAGCGCTTCTGGCGTTCGTCTTTTGTTTCGTTTTTCAGTCCGGCATGGAAATGCTCGGCCGAAATGCCGTGCTGCTGAAGAATCTCGGCAATTTCTTTCGTTTTTTTCCGGTTGCGAACATACACCACCGATGTTCCCGGAACGTTTTTCAGTATTTTCAACAAATGTTCTTCCTTGTTTTCGGTTGTCCTCACTACATAAATCAGGTTGGGACGGTAGAAACTTTTTTGAAAAATATTTTTCGATTTGAAACGGAGTTTTTCCTGAATATCGTCCACCACCTCGGGTGTAGCCGTGGCGGTGAGGGCAAGAACCGGTACATCCGGGAAATGTTCCCGTACTTCGGCTATGCGCAGGTACGAAGGGCGGAAATCGTAACCCCATTGCGAGATGCAATGCGATTCGTCCACAGCTATGAGGCATACCTTTGCCTGCGATATTTTTTCGATAAAAAGCGGCGTTCCCAAGCGTTCGGGCGAAACGTACAGAAACTTGTAGGCTTCATGAACGGTATTTTCGAGAGTAAGCATGATTTCGTCGTACGACATGCCCGAATATACCGAAGCTGCCATGATGCCCCGTTTTTTGAGGTTTTCCACCTGGTCCTTCATCAGGGCTATAAGCGGAGTAACAACAATGCATACACCTTCCATGGCCATAGCCGGTACCTGAAAGGTTAGCGATTTTCCCCCGCCGGTGGGCATTAACCCCAGGGTGTCTTTTCCTTCCAGAATGCTGTTGATGATATCTTCCTGCAACGGACGGAAGTTATCGTATCCCCAGTATTCTTTTAAAATATCGTGTATCCGCATAGGTTTTTGTTGAAATCAGGGAGCTAAAGGCATGAAAAGGAGATTGCATTCTCTTTTCGGATCTTCCTTAACATTAAATTCCAAAATTACGGCAATATTATAAGTCATCCAACAGAAACGGCTAAATTTTAAGAATTTCTGACTACTTTTGCAAGTCAAAAAAAAGAGAATTGAATGTTGAAAATAATTATAGATGATTATATTCCTTACATAAAAGGAGCTTTGGATGGAGTTGCCGAAGTACGTTACCTTCCGCACAAAGAAATTACGCCCGAAACGGTGAAGGATGCTGATGCGCTGATAGTGCGTACCCGCACCCGTTGCGACGAAGCTTTGCTTTCCGGTTCAAAAGTGAGGTTTATCGCCTCGGCCACTATCGGTTACGACCATATCGATGCTGGGTATTGCCTTGCAAATGGTATTGAATGGACCAACGCTCCGGGCTGTAACGCCCTGTCGGTGGCTCAATACGTTGCTTCGGCGCTTAGCTTCTGGAGCAACAGGCGTGATAAAAAACTAAGCGACCTGACCATTGGGATTGTGGGAGTTGGCGCCGTAGGCAGTAAAATAGCATCTGTATCTGAAGGTTTTGGGATGAAGGTGATCCAGAACGACCCGCCGCGGGCGGAAAAGGAAGGCGGGGATGGTTTTGTTTCGCTGGATGATGTGTGTGAACAAGCCGATGTCATCACGTTTCATACACTGCTGGATGTAGCTGGAAAATACAAAACTTTTCACATGGCAGATGCCTCTTTTTTTGAAAAATTAAAAAGGAAACCGTTGATCATCAATGCAGCACGTGGCGAAGTGATTGAAACATCCGCCTTGCTCGAAGCCATTCGGAATGGGAAAGTTTCGGATGTAGTACTCGATTGTTGGGAAAATGAACCGGATATTGATGAGGAATTGCTAATGAATGCACTGGTGGCAACACCTCATATTGCGGGTTATTCGGCGGATGGAAAAGCTAATGCAGCTACACAAAGCGTGAGGGCGATCAGCCGTTTTTTCGGCTTACCTTTTAATGACTGGCAGGTGGATTCCATTCCGGATCCTTATTCCATTCACCTTGGAGAGGAGATGGATTTCCTGTCGTTTTTTACCAGAACTTACGATATTGCTCACGATAGCGATATGCTGAAGAATATTCCCGGGAATTTCGAAAATTACCGCTCTCATTATCCCTTCCGGCGCGAACCGAAAGCTTATTTCGATCAAATGGGTGAGGCTTTCAGGAATAAATTTTCTCATCGGTTTCCTGTTTTTTCCATCTAAACGTTTAAAACTTTAAAATAGATTTTCTATATTCCCATATGATTTCCATTCCCATTGAAAGTGTTCATTATGTAACAATTTCTTTAAAAATAAACTGTTAAGATGAACGGAGAAACTCATTCTTTTGTCCGTTTTAGCAAAAATAAGATCTGCTGTTGTGAAAATAATTTATATTAGTCGTTTGCTAAAATGTAGAACAATTAAAAAATCACAACTGTACGAGAAGGCTTTCGCCGATGGAGTTTTTTCTCAGTTCAATAAAAAAGAATATCTGGATTTACAACTTGTTATCTCAATAAAATATTATATCTTCGCATATTATTCATCAATAAAAAAATTATGATTATGGACTTTCCAGTAGTTCCTGTAATTTTGATTGCCCTGGCATTCATCATCCTTCTTTCAGGATTTGTAACCGTCAACCAGGGTTACATGGCTGTTATCACTGTTTTTGGTAAATATCGCCGGATCTTGGGTCCGGGACTTAATCTGCGCATTCCGATCATCGAACAGATTCATCGCCGGATTTCTATCCAAAATCGTTCGGTCGAACTTGAATTTCAGGCTGTAACGCAAGATCAGGCCAATGTGTATTTCAAGGCCATGTTGCTTTACGCTGTTATCAACCAAAGCGAGGAAACCATAAAAAATGTGGCTTTTAAATTTGTCGATGAACGTAATTTTATGCAAGCGTTGATCCGCACCATCGAAGGTACCATCCGTAGTTTTGTGGCCACAAAAAAGCAGGCCGAAATACTCGGACTTCGTACTGAAATTGTGGAAGAAGTAAAACTTCACCTCGATGGTACGCTCGAACAATGGGGATACCACATGATTGATATTCAGCTCAATGATATCACTTTCGATGAAGAAATCATTAAATCGATGGCCAAGGTTGTGGCGTCGAACAACCTGAAGGCCGCCGCCGAAAACGAAGGCCAGGCTTTGCTGATTACCAAAACCAAAGCCGCCGAAGCCGAAGGTAACGCTATCAAAATTTCGGCGTTGGCCGAGAAAGAAGCCGCCATGCAACGTGGTCAGGGAATAGCGCTTTTCCGCGAAGAAGTAGCCAAGGGTATGGCCAACGCCGCCAAAGAGATGACCGATGCCGATCTCGATGCTTCTTTCCTTCTTTTCAGCATGTGGACCGAAGCCATTAAACATTTTGCCGAAAACGGCAAAGGCAATGTCATTTTCCTCGATGGATCGACCGAAGGGATGCAGAAAACCATGCAACAGATGATGGGAACCATGAAGCTATCTTCCACACCTGAAAAAGAAAAACCTGCGTCGAAAAAATAAAAGATAAATCATAAACCGGACAAATAATACCCGGTGAAGAGTAAAACAAAGAGAGGGTGTCTGATAGATTTTTTGAACACCCTCATTTGTTTGTAAATTCATTATGCAACCATCCATCGAAAAAATTTTCATCAATGGGTTCGATTATCCGCTACCCGATGAAAGGATAGCCAAATACCCCCTTGCCGAAAGGGATGCATCTAAACTTTTAGTGTATAAAAACAAAAATATCACCGAATCGGTATTCAGGAACATTGACCATTTTATCCCCGGGAAATCGCTTTTGGTGTACAATAACACCCGTGTTATCCAGGCACGTCTTCACTTTAAAAAGGAAACCGGAGCCACCATCGAGGTGTTTTGCTTAGAGCCCGTGGAACCGGCAGACTATTCGCTGTCGTTAAGCGCAACCGGCAATTGTGTGTGGAAATGCATGATCGGTAACCTGAAAAAATGGAAGGAGGGCATCCTCTCCTGTCCGGTTACATCAGGAGATTATACCTTCAATTTTAAGGCCGAGTTGTTGTCGACCGAGGGAAATACTCATTTGGTGAGATTTTCGTGGGATAACGATAAAATCCATTTTGCCGGGATACTTGAATCGGCTGGCGAACTCCCTATACCGCCCTACCTGCACCGGAAAACGGAAGATGCCGATACCATTACTTACCAAACGGTGTATTCAAAAATTAAAGGCTCGGTGGCAGCACCCACAGCCGGACTGCACTTCACCGAGCAGGTTTTCGAACGGCTTGGGAAAAAATCAATCACCACCGCCGAGGTAACCCTCCATGTGGGTGCAGGGACTTTTCAGCCGGTGAAAACGGATAAAATATCCGAACATACCATGCATTCCGAGGTAATTTCGGTGTCGAAAACTACCATTGAACAACTCCGTGCAAACCTGGGAAACATTGTAGCGGTGGGCACCACCACGGTACGTACGCTCGAAAGCCTCTACCATATAGGCGTTCAATTGTACAAAAACCCTGAAACAACAGCTCCGTTCAAAGTTTCACAATGGGAACCTTACTCCGGCAATGCCGATGTTACCGCTTCCGATGCCCTTTCCAATATTATCGGTTATCTGGATAAAAACAATATTTCCAGCCTGCTGGCTCAAACTCGAATCATGATTGCCCCGGGTTATACGTTCCGGATAGTGGATGGAATGATCACCAACTTCCACCAGCCTAAAAGCACTTTGCTTTTATTGGTTTCGGCGTTTACAGGCGGTAACTGGAACCTGATTTACGACTACGCCCTTTCTCACGATTTCAGGTTTCTCAGTTACGGGGATAGTTCCTTATTGTGGAAAGAGGAATGAAACGAGCATGATGAACAAATCACACAAAGTTTTGACTATCAGGCCTTAGTTCTTGGTTCTAAACTATAAACTCATGAAATTGCAAATACCTTTTAAAAGTATAAAAATAAAAACAAGGCGATGCTGACATCTGATCAACATCGCCTTGTTTATGATAAGCGGATTTTTTAATTTTTAAATGTATAAGAGGCGCCCAACCCGAATATTTCTTTAAACTGAACCCTGTCTTTGCCATCGATTTTGGTGTCGTAGTCGTAAATCAGGTTGGTGTTGAGGCTAACCGTAATGTGTTTGTTTACCTTCATGGCAATGAGGGTTTCCCAGTTAACATCGATACGTTCAGGGTGACTCAGGTAATTGGAAAACAAATCGATTTTGGTGGCAATTGATATATTTTTCAATACTTCGGGTTTAAAATCATTTTTTGCAAAAGTAAAACGGGCATATCCTCCCAGTTCCTGCTTGGTGTGCTTTCCCGGATCGACACCGAATGCCCCTTTTGTAGAAAGAGAATCGTCGGCAACAATAGTAAGTTTGCCTGTTAGCGGCGAGATGAACGCGCTGAAATAATTGTTCGGCTTATAATTCAACCCGACAGCGCCCAAAAGGTAGGCGGGAGCCAGGAAACTTGAAATTTTAGTATTGCCGGCATCACCGTAATTATACCCATTGAAGAATTGAGTGCGGAAGTTGATAAGAGCCGCATAGTAAAAATCACTGAAAGCTTTGCGCCCGTATTTTGACGTCAATTCAATTTTATCATCGGTTTTACGAAGGCCTTTAGAACTCTGTTTCAGCAATCCATAGCCCAAATCGAGCGAATTTTCCCAGACAGCTTTCGGGCTTTTGTAGTTGGCGTATAAACTGACAATGCTATTGAAAGCAAGTGAGTTTTCGCCACCGGCAGCCCAGTTTTTCAGCGCTGTTTGCGAAAAATTTAGCGCTGAGAGCCCCCCGGTTTTCCATCCCGATATGGTATCGGTAGCGAGGGTTTTCAAATTATTTTCCTTATCGGTAATTTGCGCCGACAGGGATAAAAAGAAGGATAAAAGTAAGAAAAGAGATATAAACGTTTTCTTTGTTATCATAAAAAAAAGTTGTTAGGGTTATCATCGGGATGTATTATTTTTTTCGGTTTTCATGGTTTTTGGAGGTGAACCCGGCTTTATCGATGGCGAGGAAGCGGCATTTTTACCACTGGCTGATCCTCCTTTTCCGGGCGTTTTGGATGGCGCTCCGGGTTTGAACCGCTCAGTTTTTGGAAATTCTTTAAATACATCTATGGGCTTAAGCGGTCGTTGTTCAGGTATCCAGAAAAAGTTCCGCAGGTACAGTTCGCTGTTCGTCAGCCCTTCTATCGGATACATCGTTCCGGAAGATGCCGATGTCAGCACCACCCTTTCTATCTTTTTGTTTTTCAGATACATTTTCACATAGCTGCTCTGTGTTTTATTCAGGCCCACAAGCGATGAGTCTTTATCGTCCACCGGATAATACACCGACTCGGCATTGCCGTTCACATCCACCTTTTTGAGCTGGTTACTATCCAGATAGGCGATCATTTCTTTGCCCGAAAGCTGATTATAATGGATGGAATCGGTCTGTTGCGAAGCAAAAGCGTTATCTTCGATGTAAATTTTGTCCACCTTTTTACCTTTTGTCATGGCATGGATCACCTCGCCCGAAAGCTGGTTGTTTTCGGCCCACAGCACCGGCTGTCCATGAAGGTATAATACGGAGTCGCGTTCGTTGTACGAAAGGGAGTCGGACAATCCCTGCACATCGTTACGGAAAAACCGAACGCGGTGATAACCCCTTACAAGGTTGTAGATGGAATCTTTGGAAGTGCGTACCGTATCGGCATGAACATACATGGTATCCTTGCTCGACCAATCGGTAAACAAAGCCGAATCGGTAGCAAAGCCCTCATCCTTAAGTTCATCGTAATAAACGTAATCACCAGATAATGTATTCTTTCTGTTTTCGTCGGTGAGGATAACGTTATTAAATGCTTCACCGTATTTTTTCTTTTTATCGTAAAATATGGTATCACCAGTCATGGTTTTCCCCTTCTGGTGAACCACCAGCGAACGTTTCAGCAACATCGACTGGTCGTTGGTGGTGTTGTACCATCCCGAAGTGGAATAAATATCGGTTTCATTTTTATAAATAATATGGGTACGGCCTACAATGTTGGCAATATGCGAACGGGTGTTATATTTCAGCGTATCAGCATCCATCGTATAGTCTTTGTTCACCAGTTTTACTTTATCCCTGAACAGAGCATCGTTAGTAGCCGGCATGTATTGCCCCCAAATGGAAGTTAGCGTATTCACCTGATCCCGGATGGTTCCTCCGGTAAAATAATAGGCGATGTTTTTCATCCGGTCGTAGTTGAGGCTGTCGGTTGTGAGCACGGTTTTCCTGTTTTCCATTTTCACGTTGTGCCTCAGCCTCGCGAGTTTCTGGTTTCCATCGTAAAAAAGAAAATCGCCATATACAAACAAGGTATCGCCCTGGACAATTTTCACATGCCCGAAAGCATCGAGCGAATTAGCGTTGGTGTAGAAATAAGCGCTGTCGCAAAACATGATCGCGTTGTCATGACGAAACCGGACATTCCCCTTTACCAACTGTATATCGGGCAGTTTAAACTGGTCGAAGGTCATCATATCCGCTTTTTCCAGGTAGATGATGGTGGCACCTTTTTTGGCCAGTGGGTTTGCGGTAGGAGCTACCGGCTTGAATTCGGGGAGGGTAGGTTCCTTATGGTTTTTATGGTTCTTTTCAGCTTTTTTGTTTTCTTTCTCGATAGCCTTTTGCGACTCCAGTATTTCGTTCCTCAACTGGCGGGGATGTATCTGCGAATGGAGGGTTGTTAAAAATAAACAGAGCACACCGGGTAAAACGATGTGCTTGTAAATGCTTATATTACGGTTGTTTTTTCGCAACATTTATAAAACAGTTTTTTAAACAGGATGTAAAGGAAAAAGATCATTTTTTGATCCATCCCGGATACTGGAATTCACACTTTTGCCAGGCCGGATCAATGCTAATATAAGTCTCTTTCTGTTTTTTAGCAATCCATTTTTTCAGGATTTCCTCCTGTTTCTTTTGTTCGTACATCGATTTGATCAACTGGTAATCGTCAACGATATTTGCTTTATGACTTTCGGTTTTCGACTTTAGTTTTACAACCGCCACAATCTCCTTGTTATTTTTTTCGTCCATCATCAGGAATGGTTTCGATATTTCGCCTACATTCATGTTATAAACGATTTTTGCTACTTCGGCTGGAAGATCCTGAAGTTCGAATTTGGAGGTGCTGCCGGTTTTGGATTTCTCGTTCATCATTAAGCCCGCGTTCATCACGCTGTTTTTATCCTGAGAGTAGTAAACTACCGCTTGTTCGAAGGTTATTTTATTGCTGCGTATCAGATTGGCAATCGAGTCGAGATTGTGTACCGCCTTTTCTTTATCGGAAAGAGAAACGTGTGGTTTCAGCAATATATGGCGGCAGTTGATGCGGTCGCCCCGTTTTTCAATCAACTGAATGATGTGGTATCCATATTCCGTTTCGACTATGCGGGATACTTTCTTAGGGTCGATGAGGTTAAAGGCCACTTGCGCGAATTCGGGCACTAATTGCCCCTTGCCCATAAAGCCCAGCTCACCACCCCTTTTAGCGCTTTCGGTATCTTCGGAATAGAGGCGAGCCAACACCGAAAAGTCGGCGTTACCATTATTCACCCTATCGGCAAATCCCCTTAAACGTTCCTTTATCCGGCTGATTTCTTCTTGCGGTACAGGGGGTGTGAAACTCAATATCTGAAGTTCTACCTGCTGAGGGACTGTGGGTACGCTATCGGCTTTCAGATCTTTATAATAACGACGGACATCGGCCGGAGTGGCGGCAACAGACCCCACCAGTTTTTGCTGCATTTGTTGCACCAGATATTGGTTGTAAACCACATCGCGGAGTTGCTCACGAATTTGATTGGTGGATTTATTGAAATACTCTTCCATCTTTTCTTTCGAACCGATTTGAGACATGTAGTAATTCAAACGGCGCTCCACTTCGCTGGTTACCATCGATTCACTTACATTGATACTATCCAGTTGAGCCTGATGAATATACAGTTTCTGGATGGCTATATTTTCAGGAATAACACAATAGGGATCGCCAACAATAGGCGTGTTATCATACTGAGCCTGAAGACGCTGAGCTTCCACCTCGGAACGGAGGATGACTTCATCCCCGACGATCCAGATTACTTCGTCGATGATATTTTTCTGCGCGAAACAGTTGGTGGAAAATAAAGCAACAAGCGCAATAATGGTATAAAATACTTTCTTCATCTGTAAAAAATTGTTGTTGTAAGGTCAGACGGAACACGCTTGACCGTACTTTAACAGGAATTTGTCTTCCCTGCTATTTCCGGTAAAAGGTTACCTCTTTGTTTTTAATTGCATCGTTATATAATTCAGTTTCGAACTGCGAAATAAAATCGGCTTTCTGTTTGTTCATCAAAATGTTCGAAATTTTGTCTTTAGCCATTTCGTAAGGCTCTATTTGTCCGGCAGTTCTGTACGATTCGATCTTCAACAAGTAGCGAGTGGTGCTGTCGGACTCTTCATAAAGCTTGTTGGCGGAAACAAACGCTGTTGGATTCGAAACTTTCACCGGAATTTTCTGAAGTATTTCCGTAAGTGACATCCATTCGTTACCAAAATAGTCGTAGCTTATGGCATTTTGTACGCTGTAGGTATCGAGTTTTTCGAGCGATTTCGGGTTGTTCAGGTTTTGCAGCCACGTTCTTATTTCGTTCAGGCGAGGAGTTTTTGCCGGTACCACAAGCAGCGCTCCCCGAATGATATTTTCCTTAAGTACCAGTTCGGATTGATACTGGTCGTAAAATTCGCGAATGTCGTTTTCATCGGGCTGGCCAGGCAATCGTTCCTTCATCAGGTTTTGCTGGTATTGCTGTATGATGAGCGACTTCCGGTATTCTTCCACCAATTTATCAATCTGGTCGCCGTTGGTTACATTCTTTTTGGCGTTCCCGTACATCAACACATCTGTGATCCATTTTTGAATGTAGCTGTGCGCAATTCGAACGCTGTCTTTTTTATTTACATTGGGGGGAATGATTTGCTGCACCTGATCGGTATATAAATAATTTCCACCTACTTCAAGCAATGGTTTCCCTTTGGGCTCATCGGCTCGGGGACGGCACGAAAACCCACCCGCCATTATAATAAGCAACAAAAAATATCCGGCTTGCTTCATTCAAAAAAATAAAAAACACACGGTTACAATACCATTACATACAAAAATAAAAGTCAAAGTTATGACTTTTATTTTTGTGTAGCTGAATTATTAGTTTTTCTTAACCGTTTTCAAAACTTTTTCGTCAACGGTTACAGGGTATTTAGCCCTTAACTTCTTTACCCATTCGTTTTCGAGGTATTGCTGGTAATCGGCAGTAACAAGGCCTTTCACATCGGTATAATCTTCGGGAGCTTTTTTCAGCATTTTTCCCCACGAAAATACATAGGGATAATCCGGCGATGGGGTAAATTCGTCTGACGAGTTGAAGGCATATTTGTCAACCGCCTTGTTTTCGCCCTGAACATACAACCCTTTATCTATTTTCACATACTGGATACTGTCGTTCAGGCGGCTTTTCAGGTATTTATCAATCGAATCGTTTTCGGAACGTTTCACAATGAGTTTAGCTGTTTTGAGCGTTTCTTTATCCTTGCAATAGATGATGCGTCCCTTGAAATGTGGTTTTTCCCAGGTGTAATCTGCCTTGTGGTTTTCGAAGTATTTTTTCAATCCTTCGGTATCTTTCGATGCTTTGTCCCACACTTCGCGGTTACTGATTTCGAACAGCAGGATGCCATCATGATATTCCTGCATCAGGAAACGGAAATCATCATACTTGCTTTCCAGTTTACTGTCTTCGTAAGCCAGTAGTTCTTTGTCGGCGTAAGCGTTGAGTTTTTCGTTTATCATGTCCGAAGGTGTGGTTTTGGAGGTAACTGCATTATGTTTCAGGTAATTGGTAAAATCGGCCTGAGTATAATTTTTCCCCGCAAAACTGAATATCGGTTTGTTTAGTTTGGAAGCATCGGCTAAAAATGCCGAGTCGTTCAGCGATTTTTTCACCAATTTATAATATTCCTGCAGGGCAGGCTGGTTTACCTGGAATTGGTATTCCTGGCGCAATTTATTCAGGAACGACTGTTGAGCCAAGTTGGCCCTCTCATCGCGTTTCACTTTCCGTTCGAGGTCGGGTTTTACCACTTCAAACGAAGCAAGTCCTCTCTTATCCAACAGTTTAATAATATGCCATCCGTAAGCCGACTGAACAGGCTTGCTGATTTCGCCTGTATTTTTAAGAGCGAAGGCTGCGTTTTCGAATTCGGGGACCATGCGCCCGGTACCGAACCAGGGCAATTCGCCTCCACGGGTCGATGTGCTTTTATCGTCGGAATAAGTCTGAGCCAGTTTGGCAAAATCCTCACCCGAAATGGCAAGTTGGTAAATGGAATCTATTTTTTGTTTGACAGCTTTGTTCAGGCTATCTTTGCCATTCTCGGTAAATTTCATGATGTGAGACACAAGCACTTCACCCAATGTGTTCCGTCTGTTCAGTACTTTAATCAAATGATAACCAAACGAAGTGCGCACCGGTTCCGATATTTTCCCGACGGGTGTGTTGTAAGCCGCTGTTTCGAAAGGATAAATAGTTTTGAAAGCCGAAATCCAACCGATGTAGCCTCCGGTTTTTTCGGCCGATGGATCTTCGGAAACTTCTTTGGCTACTTTAGCAAAGTCTTCTTTCACGACCCTTTTTTGTATGGCAGTAATCCGGTTCCAGGCCGCAAGTGTATCGGCAGCGGTAGGCGATTGCGGCAGGCGAATCAGAATATGGCTCACTTCCACATCTTCTTTCATACGGTTATAAGCTTCCTGCAACAACGCTTCGTCCACTTTCGGGTCGGTGAGGTACGGCTTGGTAAGTTGCGAACGATAACCTTTCAGCTCGTTGACAAACGAGGCGGTGGTATCGATTCCTTGAGATTTGGCCTCTTCTACTTTCAGTTTAAAGTTGATATACAAATCGACGTATTCTTCAAGCGTTTTCTTATCCAGAGAATTGTTGGTGTTGTTTTTATTATAAATATATTCGAACTCTGACTTATAAACCGGTTTCCCGTTAATGGTCATAAGTACAGGATCGTTGTTTTGCGCGGCAAGACAACCACCCACAGTAAAGAAAAGAAGCAATTGAAAGATTTTAGTGTTCATAGATTGCATAATTTATACATTCGATATGATTAAACGTTGATATCCGGATAATGTTGTTGAAAAAAGTCGCATCCAAACATTTTTCCGTAAGGAAAAGTTTTTCAAAAGTGAGCAAAATTAACGAAATTTTCGAAACATCCATCCATCGGATCTTATAATTATTATTAAATCAGGGTGATATTCGGATAAACTTTTAAAACTATCGCACGTACAGCGGTTGGCTTGCCAACCATAAATCGAGCAAATATACCAACGGCAACGAACCGGATACCTGCATGGTAATCCAGTCGTTGCCGATCAGTTTTGTAATTTAAATGCAAAAATTATTCTCCCCGGCTATAATTGGGTGCTTCGCTGGTAATGGCCACATCGTGCGGATGGCTTTCGGCAATTCCAGCGTTGGTAATGCGGGTGAACTTGGCATTGTGCAATTCGGGAATGTTATGCGCGCCGCAATAACCCATTCCTGCTCTTAACCCACCGGTCATCTGGTACACCACTTCGAAGAGCGATCCTTTGAACGGAACCCGTGCCGAGATGCCTTCGGGGACCAGTTTTTTAATATCATCTTCCACATCCTGGAAATAGCGATCCTTCGACCCTTTTTCCATGGCTTCGAGCGAACCCATCCCGCGGTACGATTTGAACTTTCGTCCGTTGAAAATAATGGTTTCGCCGGGCGACTCTTCCACGCCTGCAAAAAGCGATCCGGCCATTACGGTGTTGGAACCTGCGGCAAGGGCTTTAACAATGTCGCCCGAGTAACGAATGCCTCCGTCGGCAATTACTGGAATATTGAATTTTGCCAGTGCCTTCGACACGCCGTATATGGCCGAAAGTTGCGGAACTCCTACGCCGGCTATCACCCGTGTGGTACAGATTGATCCGGGACCAATACCTACTTTAACAGCATCGGCGCCCGCTTCGGCCAGGGCCAGGGCAGCTTCGGCAGTGGCAATATTGCCAACGATGATATCAATATCGGCATATCTTTTTTTAGCATTCCTCAGCGTGTCGATCACCCCTTTCGAGTGTCCGTGGGCGGTGTCGATGACAATGGCATCGGCACCCGCTTCCACCAAGGCATCAGCCCTGTCGAACACATCAGCGGTAACTCCAACGCCGGCGGCTACCCGGAGGCGTCCTGACGGATCCTTGCTGGCCATGGGTTTGTCCTTGGCCTTGGTAATATCCTTGTAAGTGAGCAGACCTACAAGTTTGTTGTCCTTATCCACCACCGGCAATTTTTCAATTTTATGCTGTTGCAAAATATCGGCGGCTTCTTCTAAGTTGGTCGAGCGCGAAGTGGTAATAAGGTTCTCCTTGGTCATTATATCTTCGATAAGCGCCCCCATATTACGCTGAAAACGGAGATCCCGATTGGTAACTATACCCACCAGATAACCTCCGTTGTCCACCACCGGAATACCTCCGATTTTATATTCGGCCATCAAGGCCAGCGCCTGCCCCACCGTTTCGTCTTTCAAGATGGTTACCGGGTTGGATATCATTCCGTTTTCGGCCCGCTTGACAATTTCTACTTGTCGGGCCTGTTCGGCAATGGTCATGTTCTTGTGAATTACACCGATACCTCCTTCGCGGGCAATGGCAATGGCCATTTTCGCTTCGGTAACCGTGTCCATGGCAGCTGATACAATCGGGATTTTAAGTTCGATACGCCGCGAAAAGCGGGTGGTAAGATCTACATTGCGCGGAAGCACATCAGAATAGGCGGGTATGAGCAATACGTCGTCGAATGTCAGACCCTCAATTTGAATTTTTTCAGCAATAAATGACATAGATGTATGTTTTTTAATTTTTGAACGTACCGTTTTATTCGGAAAGTTCGATGAATTGTCATCAATTGTATGAAAATGGTTGTATTTTTTGAGTTACAGCCATTTACAATTGAATCTACTATGAAAAATATTGCCTGCAAATGTACACATTTTTCACGAACCGCTAAAGTTTAAAGTGTATAAAGTTTGTTTAAAAATTGGAGAGCTTAAATTATCCGATTCTGTTTACCCCTTATAGCTTTTCTATATTGTCTTGGAAATAAGTATATTTGCAGACTGAATATAGGCTCGATGCAAAATCATCGGAAAAACAACGAAGCGGTTTGGAAGGAGCCGGTTGTTCCGCTACAATAAAAAAATTGAACATAATTTGTAACAAACATGGGATTGAATAAGAATAATCAACCAAGTTTGATTATTTACGCTGATCTTCTATCCCATTTGAGCTTGTAATAGCCAAATTATATATAAATGAGAAAAGGCACTAACAATTTGAGGAACATTCCGGGAGTAGGTAAATCAATTGCCGCCGACCTAATGAAAATCGGGATAATATCGGTTGATGATCTCAAAGGTAAAAATCCTGAAGAATTGTATGCAGCCTCTAACCGAATAGCTGGTTGTGTACAAGACAGATGCCTGTTATACGTTTTCAAATGTGCTGTTTATTATGCCGAAACAAGCGAAGAAAACATTGATAGTGAAAAACTTAAATGGTGGAATTGGAAAGATGTCCGGTAGTCTATGTCCTGCCTTGAATCTTTTTTATGCATTACAGTAATCCGGATTAAAGTCTAAAGGCATTATAAAAGTGCATATTCATGTAATAAAACCGGATTTTTATCTTTTTTTATTCACAATCATTCATTTTATTTGGTATATTTGCCAGTGGATTTCTGTTTCTGATGGAGGAAACATAAATGATATCTATTTAAAAATGACCGATATTTGTTGAATTTATACCGATTGTTTTTTACCCTGAGTTTTAAATAGGAAAGAAGGGATAGTGTTATTTTTCAGGAACAACACTAAAAACGAAACAGACGAAAATCACAAAATACAATTTTTAAAATGAAAACCGCAAATTATTGGTTCATTCCGGCTGCTATGTACTTGGCAATTGCCAGCAGTTCAATGGCTCAGACCCGGGCAGGAGCCTCTTTCAATCCCCAAGCCTCTTATCAGTATGTCAGCGCAAACGACAACGGTGAAATTTATGCAGTTAAGTTTGCTACTGATGCCACAAAAGTAAACGAAACCGTTTATATTGACCTGGCAAACGACCAGGCGATCTATACCGAATACGACAACAACAAGCCTACCGAAACCTATCAGGAAGATAACCTTTATGTTTACAAAAAGGAGGGCAACGGAATAAGGCTCCAGTCGATAAACCAGTACGAAAACGAACAACTGCAGGAAGACGCCCGCCTTATACAATCATCGGGTATTGATCTTGGTTTTGTAGATAAAAAAATGGTGGAAAACAACGGTTGGCTCGAAGCATTGGCTCAGAATAAAAAAAAGCTGGATGCTGTCATGTCTTGTGTCTCTGCGTTTCAAACTCTCTCCTCGTGCGCTGCTACAGGCCTCAATCCAATAATGGCAATCCCGTGTACGACAGGTCTCATAAATCTTATCGGACAAAATTTCGACAAGCAAAATCCTGAAAGTTCAGCTGTTTCGGATGCTGTTTCCGACAAATTAAACGATATTGTTAACGATTACGAGAAAAATCCTGTGCTTTCTGGAAAATCGCAAGAACTCATTGAAAATGCGAAAAAAGCAGGAAAAGTTGGCGCCGATGTACTTTTTTACGTGATTGATAAAACTAACGAAGAGTATGCTGAAAGAAAGGAAAGTTTGCATAAAATAGCAGAAATTATCAGGCAAAACAATAAAGAAGCAGAAGAACTAAGAGCTTCCCAGCATTTTTCGGGAAAGGGAAACATAGATGCATTGATGGTTAACAAATTTAACGGTATTATCCAGCGCACGGTCAGCAAAACAAACGCCATTGACAACCAAATTGGAAACCTCCGGAAAAACATGGCGCAGGCAAATTTTACCGGGATAAACACAAAAATACAAGCTCTCGAGAAAGAAAAAAAACAGTTGAGGAAAGAGGGAGAAAAGCAGTTCAACGATTCGATTGACGGAAAAGAAATGAGCGTTAATTGGGAAAAAACCGATGGCGAAGCCTATTATTCCATTCAAAAACTTCGGTTTACAGGTGTTCGGTGGGATGATTCCCGTACATATCCCTATGCTAAGTTGACCATTGATTTTTCCGCTTTGGCAAAGCCTGTCATGATAAAACAATTTGACGAGATAAAAAAAACAGATACTTATCTGATGTCAATAAGTCTCCTGACACAGCAGCTATCCAAAGGAGAAATTATCGGCACACTAATCGTCAACAAAAACTTCAGGGAAGCTGGAAAACTTGATTTTACATGTTTATGGGATGAATTCACAGCTACAAATGTTGTGAGGTTTACCAAATCGGGTTTCAGAACCGATTTGAATATGGAAAACTGAAATAAATAATCTGAAACATGGGAAAAATTGTGGTTTTGTTTGAATAAACTAACCTTTATCTTTGTATCATGCTTCGTGAAGTTCAGGTAATATTAATGTGAAATTTTCTACAACGATATTTCACCTGAATTTTCCAAAATTCGGGGAAATACGTATATTTGTATCTTTACGTAAATATCAAATCCTGTAATTGTCTATAAAAGTATGATACAAATAAAAGATGCCTTACTATCCGAAGCTTCCGAAAAAGGGATGGACGAATTCCTGAAAGTATTTACAGATGCTTACCTCGAAGCATTGGGTGGAAATCTTACGCCTGAAAACATGGGCTTACTGAACAGTAATCAGCATACATTATTGGCCTACCGTTTTTTCACCGACGAGATGCGCGAAGGTGGATTTGTACAGCTGATACAAAACGGCTATGGCGGTTACGTTTTTGGTAACCCGTTTGCCAAAGCGCTGAGGCAGTTCGGCGCTAAGGAGATGTCAAAAATAATTTATAGCGCCAAAGACATTTACGATGCCAATAAAGCCGAACTGGAACGCGAAACCACCGAAGAAGAATTCAACGCCATGTACGTCGATTTTGAAGTGTTCGACGAGCTCGAAGAATTGTACTTCGAAATAGAGGAGGAACAAACCTCCCTTGTGGCATCTTATGTAGATGAACACATCAGCGACTTTTGCGAGATTGTTTGAGAAAATTCAAGCCTGTTTCCCTGTTTTCCGGAAAACAAGCACAGTCAAACAATTGTAAAAATAACATTTTGGGATACCTGACTTAACAAAATACCGTTCTTCCAATTTTCAATTTTCAATTTTTTACACGCCGACCATTCTATGAATTTTTTACAACGCACTCCGTTTTTCCGGATGCTGCTCCCGTTTATTTGCGGCATCGCGGTTTTTCAGTCGGTAGGCTTTACCGGCAATGTTCTTTTTTTGGCGCTCACCACCGTGGCGGTATTGCTCATTGCCATTCCGTTCTTTATTCGTGTTCCCGAGTATCAGTTTCGTTTCCGATGGCTCTTTGGAGCAGGCATTGTTTTGTTTTTCTTTTTGGCTGGTTACGGGTTGACCTTCAAAAACAAGGATAAATCGAGCTTCGGACACATTGGCGAAAAAGGTTTTTATATGGTGGAACTTACCGAAGCTCCCATCGAAAAATCTAAAACCATGCGTTGTAAGGTGCAGGTTCTGCAATACCTTGACTCTACACGGTGGTCGGCTTCCTATGGCAAAGCCATTGTTTACCTCCAGAAAGACAAAGAAACTTCGAAGCTCCTCTTCGGCGACCGGCTTATGGTACGAGCCACATTCAACTACCCCGACAGCGTGGTAAACCCCGATGGGTTCGATTACCGCACTTACCTGAAACGTCAGGGAATCGGTGCCACAGCTTACGTTTCTTCTTCCGAATGGAGACATGCCGGCTTTAATAATGAATTTTCCATCCGCCGTATTGCGTCCAAATACCGAAACCGGATGCTGAACGTGTACCGGAGTTACGGCATTTCGGGAGATGAGTTCGCGGTGCTGGCGGCACTTACCCTCGGCTATACCGATGAACTTCAGCCCGATTTGCGCGCCAGTTACAGCGCTACCGGCGCCATGCACATCCTGTCGGTAAGCGGCTTGCACGTGGGGATTATTTATGTGGTGATCGCTTTTTTACTTCGCTTCCTGAATACATCACGGCGCCGGAAGATACTGAAAGGAGTCATCGTGGTCCTATTCCTTTGGATGTATGTTTTTATCACAGGGATGTCGCCCTCGGTGATCCGTTCGGCGCTCATGTTTTCGATGGTGGCCGTAGCCGATTGTTTCGACCGTAAATCGCAAATTTACAATACAATTTTCATGTCGGCGTTGTTCATGCTGCTTTACAATCCCGATTACATATTCGATATAGGGTTTCAACTGAGCTACGGAGCGGTGCTAAGCATTGTGTTTTTCCAACCATTGTTTTCGAAGATATACGCGCCGGTGAACAAACCCGCCAAATGGCTTTGGGATTTGACGGTGGTATCGGTAGCGGCTCAAATTGGGGTTTTCCCCGTTATTTTTTACTATTTCCATCAATCGCCCACTTATTTCCTTATTACCAATTTGTTGGCCATACCTTTATCGTCGGCCATAATTTACTTGGCTATTCTGGTGCTGGCCGTTTCTTTTATTCCGGTAGTGTGCGCGCCATTGGCTTTTTTGCTGAAATGGCTGGTCTGGTCGCTCAATTACCTGATGGTTTTTATCCAGCATTTACCTGGTTCGGTATATTATGTTTCGGTAAATCCATGGCAAATGGCTTTGTTGTTCTCAGCCATTTTCTGCATGGCCGCATTCTATTATTACAGAACTTTCAGGATGGCTTTTGCCGGGCTTTTGTTCCTTTTAGCGGCCATTATCATAAATATATCCATAAAATATCAAACTTTAACCACCAACCGGTTGATTGTGTATTCCGACTACAAAAACACCCATGTTAATTTTATCCGCGGCCAACACAATTATGTGTTTTCTACCGATTCGGCCGAAGCTGCGCGCGTGGCTGGCGCTTTTTGGAAAAACAACAAAATAGGTTCTCCCGAATTTATTCATCGGAACCATTGGTTTTCGGAAGGCTTCGCCCTGTTTGAAGGAAAGCGCATCTGCATCCTTACCGACCGTTTCCTGAAATATAAATCAAGCGAACATCCGCTCGAAGTAGATTACCTGATTATCGGCAACAAAATAAAGCTGAAACCCGGTGATATTTTCGGTTGCCTGCACCCGAAATATGTCATTGTGGACAAAACAATTTCGGAACGATACGCTGCTCAAATGAAGAATTTTTGTAAAAACAACGCTATCAGGTATTATTCGGTAAACAAAAGCGGAGCTTTTCAAACAGATTTTTAGAAAGATAAGCTATTGAATGGAATAAAAGATGTTTGATTTTTTTGTACATTTGCAATTCTTTATATTTATACGTACATGCTGTCGAAAATCATTTCAGAAGAGTTGATTGTCAAAGTTGAAAAAGCCATTGACAATGCCGAAAAAATAGTTATTGTAACTCACAAAAGTCCCGATGGCGATGCCATGGGTTCATCGCTCGGGTTGTGGCATTTTCTGATGACCCTTGAAAAAGAGCCGTTTGTCATTGTTCCCAATGATATTGCCAATTTCATGAAATGGATGCCGGGAGCCGACAAAGTCATAGTTTATGATCATCATAACGAACAGGCCGATGCCATCGTAACCGATGCCGACCTGATCTTTGCACTTGATTTCAATACGCCTTCGCGGCTGGGAAAAATGGAGACGGTTGTAGTAGCATCGCAAGCTACCAAAATCATTGTCGATCATCATCTTCATCCATCTGATTTTGCTTCGATTGTAATTTCATACCCGACAATTTCGTCCACCAGCGAGCTGGTTTTCCGCCTGATTTGCCGCATGGGCTATTTTTCGGAAATAAACTTAGCTTGTGCCGAATGCATCTATACCGGCATGATGACTGATACCGGAGGATTTACCTATAATTCCAACCAACCTGAAATTTACACCATTATCTATGAATTACTGAAAAAAGGGGTGGATAAAGATGACATTTACCGGAAAATATTCAACACCTACTCGGCTGACCGTATGCGCCTGATGGGCTACGCGCTATACCAAAAAATGAAGGTCTATCCCGAATACAAAACAGCGCTCATCACCCTTTCGATAGAGGAGTTGAGCAGATTCAACTTTCAAAACGGCGACAGCGAAGGTTTGGTGAACATGCCGCTTTCGATTGACGGGGTGATTTTTTCCGTTTTCATGCGCGAAGACAAGGATAAAATTAAGATTTCGCTTCGTTCGCAAGGAACGTTCCCGGCAAACAAAGTAGCCACCGATTTGTTTAATGGAGGAGGTCATCTGAACGCTTCGGGTGGCGAAAGTTTTTCGTCCATGGAGGATGCTGTGAAAAAGCTGGAAGGAGCAATGGACGGCTATAAAGAATTTTTGTAAATTTTTCTGATACGCATCAGAAAGCGGTTTATTTTATTTATCCATTACTATTTATTCGGTATGAAATACATAATAATACTTGGCGACGGGATGGCCGATGAGCCTATCGACTCGCTCAACAATAAAACTTGCCTTCAGGCAGCCAACAAGCCTTATATAGATAAAATGGCGGCCTTGGGGCGTTGTGGTATGCTCGATACCATTCCCGCGGGTTTTGCTCCGGGCAGCGAAATTGCCAACATGAGTGTGATGGGTTATGATGTACCCAAAGTTTTCGAAGGCCGAGGCTCGCTGGAGGCGGCAAGCATGGGTGTGGCGATTGAGGATGACGAAATGGCCATGCGCTGCAACCTCATTTGTATCGAAAACGGAAAGATCAAGAATCACTCAGCCGGACATATCAGCAATGAAGAAGCCGAAGAGTTGATTCTTTTTTTGCAAAAGGAACTTGGTAACGAACAAATAAATTTCTTCCCGGGAGTTTCGTACCGCCATTTACTCAAGATAAAAGGTGGTAAAAAACAATTGCGTTGTACACCACCCCACGATGTACCGGGCACTCCGTTTGCGGATGTAATGATTGAGCCAGAGACCGATGAAGCTATGGAAACAGCATATCTGCTAAACGATTTGATTCTGAAATCTCAGCAGCTGCTCGAAAACCATCCGGTCAACCTTAAACGCGCTGCGACTGGCAAGGACAAAGCCAACAGTATATGGCCATGGTCTCCGGGCTACAAACCAGCCATGAAAACCTTGCTCGAACAGTACTATTTATCCAGCGGGTCTGTAATCTCGGCAGTTGACCTCATCAGGGGTATTGGCGTTTATGCCGGTCTGAAAATCGTCATGGTGCCGGGTGCCACCGGACTTTACAATACCAATTACGAAGGTAAAGCGCAGGCCGCTATTGATGCGCTGAAGGAAGACGATTTCGTGTATTTGCATATAGAAGCCAGCGACGAAGCCGGCCATGAAGGCGATGTGGATTTGAAAATCAAAACGATAGAATATCTTGATCAGCGGGTAGTAAAACCCATTTTTGAAGAAGTATCTACATGGAGCGAACCGGTAACTATCGCCATTTTACCAGATCACCCGACTCCATGCGCAATTAAAACACATACCAATAAACCGGTTCCGTTCATCATTTATCGCCCGGGCGAAACCCCGGATCCGGTTCGGGTTTACGATGAATTTACCTGTGAAAAAGGAAGTTACGGGCTGCTCAGAGGAATGGAATTTATGCAAACGCTAATTGCTCCTCCAAACCTCCCCTTTAGGGAGGCTTAAAAGAGATAAACTGAATTCGCAATAATTGAAAAAAATATTGCTAACCAAAAGTCCCCTGAAGGGGGATTTAGGGAGCTGGACTTAATATTTATGAAATACTACAGTACCAATAAAAAAGTAAGCGGCGAGAGTCTTGAAAATGCCGTTATTAAAGGCTTGGCCGAAGACAAAGGCTTGTTTATGCCCGATCACATCACCGAGATTCCGGCTGCGTTTTACGACAATATCCAGAATCTTTCGTTTCAGGAAATGGCTTACACAGCCGCGTATATGCTTTTTGGCGATGATGTACACGCCAATATGCTGAAGGCCATCGTTTTCGACACGCTTAATTTCGATGTTCCTTTGGTGGAAGTGGAAAAAAATATTTACAGCCTCGAACTTTTCCATGGTCCTACGCTGGCGTTTAAGGACGTAGGCGGGCGCTTCATGTCGCGTATGCTGGCTTATTTTATTCAACGTCAGGAAGACACCCATCAGCGGGTGAACGTCCTCGTAGCCACTTCGGGCGACACCGGTAGCGCAGTGGCCAACGGTTTTCTGGGTGTTGAAGGCATCCATGTGTATGTGCTTTATCCCAAAGGACTGGTCAGCCCTATTCAGGAATGCCAGTTTGCTACATTGGGACAAAACATCACCGCGCTGGAAGTTGATGGAACTTTTGACGACTGTCAGGCGCTGGTGAAAACCGCTTTTATGGACGAAGAACTGAATGGCAGGATGAAACTGACTTCGGCCAATTCCATCAATGTAGCCCGCTTTCTGCCACAGGCGTTTTATTATTTCTACGCTTACGCGCAACTGAAAAAAATATCGGAAGAAGAAGCCAAAAACCTTGTGGTATGTGTGCCCAGTGGAAACTTTGGCAACATTACCGCCGGACTTTTTGCCAAACGAATGGGCTTACCTATAAAACGCTTTATTGCCGCCAACAACCGCAACGATATTTTCCTCGAATACCTCAACACCGGGAAGTACAATCCGCGCCCATCGGTAGCTACGCTGGCCAACGCCATGGATGTTGGCGACCCGAGCAACTTTGCGCGCATTCTGGATCTTTACGGCAACTCGCACGAGGCTATCAGCAGTGAAATAAGCGGAGTAAGCTACAATGACGAACAAATAGCCGACACCATGCGCAACTGCCGTAAATCGACCGGTTACCTGCTCGACCCGCATGGAGCTTGCGGCTATCAGGCGTTGAAAGACCTGCTGCAACCGGGCGAAACAGGCGTCTTCCTCGAAACGGCTCACCCGGCTAAATTCCTCGATACGGTAGAAAAAATCTTAGGCGAAAAGGTGGAAATACCGGAAAAGCTTCAGGAATTCATGAAAGGCGAAAAGAAAAGCGAACCAATGAGCAAAAATTTTGCTGATTTTAAAGCATATTTATTAGGACGATAATTTTAAAAAATCTCTAAACTACTTTAAGAACCCGACTAAATCTGATATTCAAGCGTTATTTTCGCGCTAATTATTTTCGAATACCGTCTGAATCTGAATAACAGGTTTATTTTGCCCAGAGATGTCAGAACTGATTATAAATCGTTGTACGATTCGTTTGTAATTCCCCTCGACTGCATCTGAAAAATACAACCTGTTGTCGGATCATTTGCTGCTGAGAGCATCGGTGGGAAAAGGTTTTCGTTCGCCGAATGTGCTGGCCGAAAACAACAACCTGCTCGCAAGCAACCGGATCATCCATATTGACAATGGACTGAAAATGGAAGAGGCGTGGAATTACGGGGTAAGTGCCCAGGGATTTATCAACCTGTTCGGAACGGGGCTTTTACATCTCCGTTCGTTTTATCGCGATTCAGATTCGTTTCATGAAATCATCCCAGTTCATGTTCCAGGGATCAGTTTTCCGGGCCGGAGCAATGTCGCTGTGCCTGAGAACGAAATTGATTTTATACCGGCTTTTGATATCTTTTACCAATGCCACCAACGAATTGATTTGTTGCGGAGTAGGACTGTCAGCTTTCGAATTGATCAGCTCTATACCGAGTGAACATACGTTGATCCGGCGCCTGCCATCGGGCAACAAGCCTTTTCCGGCATGGTACGAAACATCTTTTTCGTTTACCAGTTTGTAAATTCTTCCGTCACGGGCGATAATGTAGTGGGCGCTTACCCGGTAACGATTAAACTCCCGAAGAACTAAGTTTACGTCATACGGATCGCCACCCGCGCTGTTGTACACCGAATGGACAATAACCACATCCACCGTACGGGCTTTGGAGGGGGCATAAAAACCCCTGGAAACAATTCTATTGATAACAACTGGCTTTGTTTGTGCAAAAACCGAGCCTCCCAACAACAAAACACATGTAAAAACTCTTAACCTGTAAAAAACAAAAGAATTCATTTTAAAAATACTCCTATACTGATTTTTCGATCTTCCGGCCCAGCATCTTCCATCTCCACTTATTCTTGTATGATAAAACGGCGATGATGATGACAGACATTACGATCATTGTAATAAACTCTTTCGAAGGAACAAGGACGTTCTGTTCAAGAACAGCGTTGGTTTTCAAAGCCGATGACTTAAAGGTAATGAACAGCGCAAGGAAAATATTATTGGCGGAATGAATACCTATCGACGATTCGATACCATCTTCAAGGATAGCGATAATTCCCAAAAACAGCCCGAAATAGATGTATTGCGGAATCATCAGCCAAAAACCGTAGGTTTTCACTTCCGGGTTAAAAGCATGCATCAATCCGAACAAAACGGAAGGAATAACGAGCGCGATCCACCGGCTTTGGGTCCACATGCCTAAGCCCTGAGCCAGATAACCTCTGAAGAATAACTCCTCGAAAGCTGCCTGGAAAGGGATCAACAGCAACGAGATGAGCACCAGCGCCACGAAAGGCCACAGGTCAAACTGCAAGGTATAATTATGCGGATGCAAAAAATAATCGATGGCATAATTGCCGGCCATGATCAACGTCCACAGCAGGAAAGCCGCCACCATACGGTTCCAACGGATGCGCTTCGTACCATTCACAGTTTCACTTATCGTACGCGAATGGAAAACCTTCAGCATGATGCCGAACAGGACCAAGGTAACCAAAAACGGAAACAACATCAGAATCAGAGAAACGTTCGGCGAAATTCCCACCGAACTCAGGTCGGTGAAATCAACGCCGCTCATCTGGATGTTTCCTCCCGAAGAAATAACCTTAACTACTACCACCAAAATCAGGGGAATAGTTCCTATGGTATTTGCCCCAACAAATACAATCAAAGATACGACAAGGTACCTCCAAAACTTGTCCTTCCCGTAATATCTATCTTTTAAATGATTCATAAGCAACGATATTTGATTCAATTATTCACTCCTGTTACAAGCCTATTAGCGGCAAAGCATCCATCGGAAGCATGTCCTTAACACATTTTTTTGCAAAAATACCAAAAACATCGATAGAACAATCATTTACCTGCAATAATGTTCGAACGACGGCCATTGGTGATCCGATGGATTCAGCGAAGATAAATAAGCGCCAGTATAATTGATCCCGGTATTTATCCGTTTTTCCGATTTGTAATTTTTCCATTCCCTTAAGGTGCTTTCGCTTACAAATAGGTTGATGTGGTTTTTCAAACAACCGTTTCATCGGATCAAGCGGACCGGAGGATGGATGTTCATTACATAAAAAGGCCGTTGAGGTACATCCACACAAGGTACCTTGCAAATTTACCCAAAAGCATCGACAGGGCGACAATCCACCAGCGGCAACGGAAAAAGCCGGAAGCTACCGCTATTAAATCGCCAATGCCGGGTAAAAAAGAGAAAAAGGCAATCCAATCGCCATAACGGTCAATTTTTTGTTTAAACCGGTCAATCTTCTCCTTTTTTATTCTAAAGTATTTTTCAATCCATTCAATCTTCCCGATTCGTCCGATGTAATAACTGGTCATTCCTCCAAGCCAGTTGCCAGCCGTAGCCACAAAAACGCACATCCACGCATCGAACCCGCCAAAAACCATACCGCTGAATACAACTTCGGAGCTGAACGGTACGACCGTGGCCGCGAGAAACGATGAAAGAAACAATCCTAAATAACCCAGCTGGCTCCAGATCATTGAACGATAAAATTACCTATTACGTACAGTATGTTGATAACACAAAAAACTATAAAAGTAAGGTTGTAGAAATTGCTTTGCTTTAACGTGGCAGGATACGAAATAATGAAAGCTACCGGTAAGGCCAGAAGAGGTAAAACAAGCGCCGCTTCCGAACGAAAGACATAAACAAGTACCAGTAATACAAACGCGAGATAAAGCATGAATTTTAACTTCGAACGGGTGTGGATGGCATCTTTATCATATCCGGACAATAGCCCGAAGACATTCACAAGAAAAGCCAAAATCAGTACGCCCAGATAAACCATTGTTCCCGCGGAGAAAACAGGTAATGTAAGCTCCGGAATAAATTCAAGCCTGAACAGAAGAGTAATATCGAAAGCCGGATTGAATATAAACAGTGTCCCTGCCAAAATAATCCATGGAGTTAGCGCGCCGAATACGGAAGCTAAAAAAATTCGAAGCGAAAAGGAGCGGAACATCATGAATGCGATCCAGAATGCCGGTACGAGATAAATATAATCGAAAATAATCAGGCTGCAAACGCTTAACAGCAACGAAACTAAGAAAGCCTGTTCGGAGCTGTCCCTGCGGTGATACATGTTGAAAAAAACCAACAATGCCACAATAAACAACGTAGTGCAGAAATGAGCATAGAACAGCGTATGTGTTACGCTCCATGCCGACATCAATAGCAAATAAATCAGTATCGGAAGGAATGTCCGGTTACGAATAATGGTGTACCTGTTGTTGAGGTGCGCCAACAGGAAAGCGTTAAAAACGACAAGCGGGGCGCTGAGCAAATTCAGTACGACCGGGTTTATTTCAAAGTTTTTCAGTAAAAAATTAAAAATGATAGAGTGATTCGTCTCTTTATCCGGGATCCCGGGTGAAAAATAAGTTATGACCCACAACAATAATGCAGACACAACCAAAACCGCCCCTAAAGGGATCGTAGGCACTATCAACTTGTTTATCCTGACTTTCAAACCGTCTTATATGTTTATGTTGAAGTAAAAACCGGCTTCTTTCCCCGAAAAACATTCGCCTATCGTGGAAAGTTGCCGGCCAAGGTTATTATTTCAGTCCGCGTCGTTTGAGCAATGCTTCCGGGTTAGGGTTATTGCCCCGGAACTTGCGGTAAAGGATCATCGGGTCTTCCGAATCTCCTTTTTCGAGTATGTTGGCGCGGAACGCATCGGCTACTTTTTTATTCAGCACATCGCCGGTTTCCTTAAATGCCTGGAAAGCATCGGCATCGAGCACTTCGGCCCATGTATAGCTGTAGTACCCGGCAGCATAATCACCGGTAAAAACATGGTTGAAATAGGTGCTGCGGTAACGGACAATGATTTGCGAAATCATCCCCCTGTTGGCCAGCGAAGCATTTTCGAATTCGGTAACGTCAAAGGTGGCGGTATCGCTTTTAACGTGGTAATCCATGTCGAGCAGCGCGGCGGCCAGCAGTTCGGTCATGGCAAAACCCTGGTTAAAGGTTTTGGCGCGGGCTATTTTAGCCATCAACGCTTCGGGCATCAACTCACCTGTCTGGTAGTGGAACGCGTAAGTCTTCATAACATCGGGTTCCCAGCACCAGTTCTCCATAATTTGCGAAGGCATCTCCACAAAATCGCGGGGCACGTTCGTACCCGACACCATAGGATAGTTGCATTTGGTAAGCAGGCCGTGGAGCGCGTGCCCGAATTCGTGGAAGAGCGTTTCCACCTCGTCCATGCTCAGCAACGATGGTTTACCGGTGGTAGGCTTGGTAAAATTGCCCACGTTGCAGATGATCGGGCGATGGTCTTTCCCATCTTTTACATACTGGTCGGTTACATTGTTCATCCAGGCTCCGGCAGCTTTCCCGCTCCTGGGGAAATAGTCGGTATAAAGGATGCCCACCAGCGAACCATCGGCGTTGGTAACTTCGAAAACTTCCACATCGGGATTGTAAACGGGCATATTGTCTAACTTCCTGAATTTGATGCCGTACAGCTTGGTAGCTAAGTCGAAAACACCTTTGCGCACATTTTCAAGCTTGAAATAAGGGCGGAGCTGTTCCTCGTCCAAGTCGTATTTCGATTTGCGCACCTTTTCGGAGTAATACCACCAGTCCCACGGACGAAGTTTTTCGCTTTTCCCTTCCGTGTCCATCAACTGTTGAAGTTCGACAGCTTCCGATTTGGCTTTCTCAACAGCCGCTTTCCATATCGGGTTCAGGAAATTGTACACGTTGTCGGGAGTTTTGGCCATGGTATCGTCGAGGATAAAGGCGGCAGGAGTTTTAAAACCGAGCAACTGGGCTTGTCGCACCCTCAGTTTCATGATTTTGTTGATCAGTTCGTTGTTGTCGTTTTTATTGCCGTTGTCGCCACGGTAGGCGTATGCCAGCAACAAGTCCTTGCGCAGTTGGCGGTTCTGGCTGTATTGCAGCACCGGGATAAAACTGGCTTTGTGGGTAGTAAAAACCCATTTTCCTTTCAGTCCGGCAGCGGTAGCCGCTTCGGCGGCAGCCTGCCGAACGCTTTCAGGGAGGCCGGCTAAGTCGGCTTCGTTGTCCACCACTTTTTTATAATCGTTGGTTTCGGCCAGCACATTTTGCCCGAAAGCCAGTTCGGCCAGTCCCAGCTCTTTGTTTATGTCGCGGAGTTCCGCTTTTTCGGTAGCATCTAAAGCAGCGCCGTGGCGGATAAAGTTTCGGTAATATTTTTCGAGCACACGCGTTTGTTCGTGCGTGAGGTTCTGGCTGTCGCGGTTGTCATACAGGCCTTTAATTCTTGCAAACAACAATTCGTTCATGTAAATATTATCTTCGTGGTCGGATAATATGGGGGTAATCTCGTTGGCTATTTTATCCAGCGCATCGTTGGTATCGGCCGAGTGCAGGTTGAAAAAAACCGAACTCACCGTTTTCAGCAACTGCCCGCCAAATTCGAGCGGCTCAATGGTATTCTGGAACGTGGGCACCGAACGTTTCACCACGATGGCGCGGATTTCCGCTTCGTGTTGTTTGATACCTTCGCGGAAAGCGGGCATATAATGCTCCGGCTTGATTTTATCGAAGGGAGGAGCGCCAAAAGGGTTGTTGTTCTTCTGGAAAAATGGATTTTCGTTTCCGGCAAACCCGGATATGGTCGTCATCATCATGAGGAATAAAAATATTTTCTTCATACGTTTGTTTTTTACTTGTAAATGTTATCCAGTTACAAAGATACATTATTTTGGCAAATGAATAAACCATGGGTCAGTATAAAAAATATAGCAAGGAGCAATAGTCATCTTTTTTAACTCGCGAAAATTGGGTATGTAACCTTTGTTAAACCTACCTGTTCTTTTTAGTATTGATATTATAAAATATAAACTATTTCGTTCCAATACGATAAGAAAAATAGCATTCCCATTAAATTATTTAATAAAATGATATTGAATTAAACAAAAATGTATAAATTAGCAGTCAAAATAAATCAACGGAACTATGAGGTTTAAAATCACGCTCACACCGGATTACATCTTGTTTGGAAACGAGATTCCGATGAATTACCAGTACGAATTATCATCGTTTATTTACCGCACGTTGGCTCGTTCCGACTCCGGTTATTCCGCGTGGCTCCACGAAAATGGTTTTATAACGGGCACCAAACGCTTCAAACTATTTTCGTTTTCCAACCTCCTCATACCCGCGTACGCCATTCATGGCGACCGTATCAGCATACAATCGCAAAAAGTGGAACTTATCGTGTCGTTCCTCCCCGGGCGGAGCACCGAAGAATTCATCCGCGGATTATTTACCGAACAGGCGTTTTGCCTCGGCGACAAACAGTCGAAAGTGCAGTTCACGGCCTCGGCCATAGAGCTGCTCCCCGATCCCGTGTTCGCGCCCGGTGACGAATTTACCACCCTTTCGCCCGTATGCATCACCCGGAAAGAAAACGGCAGCAACCGTATTATCTACGAATCGCCCGAAACACAATACGCCACCGAGGCCTTGTTTTTCAACCTCAAAAACAAATACAAAGCTTTTACCGGAAAAGATATAGCCGACGATGCCGGGTTCAACTTCCAGCTTACCTCGCCACCCCGTTCAAAACTCATAGCCATAAAAACCAATACCGAACAACAAACTAAAGTGAAAGGATACCTCTTCAACTTCAAGATCAGCGCGCCGCCCGAACTGATGGAGGTGATGTACGGGGCCGGGCTTGGCGAGAAAGGCTCGCTCGGTTTCGGGCAGGTAATCACCCTCAAGGAGATGAGAACCATTACCACCCGGCTCAAAAAAGGCTGACAAAAGACCGCAAGGGAGTTGCGGAAGGCTGCAAGAACATTTCAAAAGGCCGCAAGGGAGCCGCGAAAAGCTGCAAGAGTATTTCAAAAGGCCGCAAGGGAGCCGCGAAAAGCTGCAAGAGTATTTCAAAAGGCCGCAAGGGAGCCGCGAAAGGCTGCAAAACTACTTCAAAAGACTGCAAGGGAGTTGCGGAAGGCTGCAAGAACATTTCAAAAGACCGCAAGGGAGCTGCGAAAAGCTGCAAGAACATTTCAAAAGGCCGCAAGGGAGTTGCGAAAGGCTGCAAGTTTTATTCCCCCTTTAGGGGGTTAGGGGGCAAGTGTTAGGGGGCAGGTGTTAGGGGGCAGGTGTTAGGGGCAGGTATTAGGGGGCGGATATAAATCACAAACACATGAAATAAATTCTTAATCGAAAAGAGCGAAAGCTTGTTTGTTTATCATTTTTTTCTTAAAATTATGATTATGAAAGAAAAAAAATTTTACTGCAAAGCCGGGCATGTACCTATGGCTTTGCGCATGGCGCTGAAAAGCTGGAGCAACGACCGGGAAGCATTCAAATCCTATGCCCCCGCCATTTTCTCCGACGATTTCCTGGCTAACGCCGAGGCGAAAATCGCCAGTTACGAACAATTGCTGAAAGCGCAGGATGTGCGCAAACAGCAAAAAACAATGACCAATGTAAGTATCCCCGGGCTAATGAAGGAGATACAATTACAACTGAACGGACTGGAAGGTTACGTCAACATGTCAGCGGCAACACTCGACATCCAGCGCGAAGATGTAGGATTGGACAAAGTGCGCCAAGCCCTCCATGCTAAGGATGTGGCGGCGGTAGGGGCAACGGCCAACTCCATGATGGTACACCTGAAACGCAACGAAGCCGTGCTGCGCGAAAAAGGATTGAAACCGGAACTGACCGCCTCCTTTGTGGCGAATGTAACCCAGCTACAAGAGCTGAAAAGCCTACAAAACGAACTGAAAAACAAAACCGGGCGGGTAACCAGCTCCAACATTGCCGAAGGGAACGAACTGTGGGACATCCTCACCACCATCTGCGACGCGGGAGCCGGCATTTACAAAGGAAAAGACGACGTAAAGATGAAGGAATACACCATCAGCGCCATCCTCAAGCGGATCAGCAACCCGCAAACAAGCAGCGATGAAGCAGCAACCACTCCTTCTGAGCCTGCTCAATAATGGTTTGTTGGCCTGACAGGAAAGCAAAAGCCTGTCAGGCTTTAAATGGAAAAATTGATTGAATAGGATAAACAGAATAATAATCGCACATTTAATGAATTTGAACGCATGGAAATTTTTAGAATTGACGAAGGTCATGTCTTCGACTACGAAGATTTTGTATTTTATGTAAAATGGAAAGTGAATGATTTAAAAGAACAGGGATATTCAGATCAGAATATTTTAGAATTTGATTATTGTGCCAATTGGGACTATTTTGCAGAGATATTTCTTAAACAAATAAAGTCAGATAAAACTTAATATACAAATACAAATGAGATTTACATTATGAGCTTACAAACAATTATCGAAATCGGACATAAAATCCGAAATGAACTTAGTAAAGAGGAGAGCTTACAATACCATAGATTTGTGAAGCAAGCTCCCGAATATAGCGATAGACAACCATACTCATACTATCAAATAGATGTGTCAGATAGCTATGAAATTAACTTTGGTAGTTTAAAGGAAATCTTTGATATGAATATTATTAAATCACAATATTATTACCTGAAATATAAAACAGGAGAAGCAGATAGTTTAGTAAAATATATGTTTGGTGATATTGCGTACCCCGATTTTTTCAAACCAGATGACCCTGAGAATGGAGCAGCAGCATTCAGGCTTAATTCATTTCTAAGAGCAAAAGAAGATGCTTCAAAAATTGATAATGAGAAACTAAAATCGTTTAGACAAAGCCTTGAACGAACATTGGATTTGTTGCTGAATCTATTTAATGAAAAAGAATATTGCTACATACATTTCAATTTCAATGGTAAATCGTGGTATGAATTAGACATATTTAATGATATTGAGAATTCTATAGTAACAAACTTCATTAAAGAAGAAAATGGATTTATTAGTCTAACTGCTTTCTTAACTCGCACTCTTGTTGAGTCTGATAGCAGATTGCCGAATTTTGAACGAACTAATACATACAAAACAAAAGCCTTTGAAGATTTAGATGAAGTGAAAGATTTGTTGTATGGATTAGATTTCCAACAAAAGAGCAAAATCAATGCTGGTAAAGATATAATGATTAATATGTTGCCCAAGGGTAAATTATCAGCAAACGGGGTAATTACATATTTCGAAAAGAAATCGAATTACGATTATAAAAATCAAAAGCCAGAAAATTTAGATCCATTTGCAGAACCATTTGACAATCCTGAAATCGATGGAATTGAAAAATACGATATTATTTTCTCCAAACGGTCAAAACCAATTGGCATTGATCTTTTAGAAATAACAGACATAGAGCAAAATCTACTTTCGCGAGTCACGGATAATATTCAAAAAGCTAAAAGGAAAGTCAATTATGGTTTTACATTAGACTTTGCGATCAAAGTATTGTTTGACGAAAAGAAATACAACAGTCATCTGCTTAAAATTCTTCCTTTAATATATAAAGACAGCTATTATTCTGATGATGTTCTTTTACCTGCATTGATTGAAAAAACAGAATATGCCATTCGCAATGGAGATGGAAAAAAGAACTATTTCGGCGGATTAAAACAACATTTTTATTTTTTGACAGAACTTCAAAAAAATGATACTATTATGGAAATAAAACAATCGAAAAGCTATTTGCTGGGAACAAAACTTGGAATAATGTCCAAGCCAGTTTCGATGTGTATTAAGTCTTTTGAAAAGGCTTATGTTGGTAATTTATCACGCAGAATTGCCAGTCTGAATGATGTAGTAGAATTTGCAAACTACCTGAATGAAAAGTTAATGATACACCAAAAAGGGTATCCAAGTGTAAAAGATGCTTCGAGAGAATTAACCGCTTTGTTTGATTTCTTCCCAAAAGAAGAAAAATACAACAAGAACTATTGTGCATTGGGATTCTTTGAAACATATTATACTTACTTCAAAGATGAAACCTCTATTGAAAACGAGGAGGATACAACTGAAAATTAATAACTACAAAATAATACTATTATGTCAACAATTCAAGAAAAATCGGAAATTATTTTTTTGTATGAAAGTAAATATTCCATGCCAAATGGTGACCCTTTTACAGGAGAACAACGTTATGATGAAGAGACAAAAAAAGTACTGGTAAGTGATGTCAGAATTAAACGTTTCATTCGTGATTATCTCCATAATATCGGAGAAACAATTTATGTGATTAATGATAAAGATCAAGCAGAAGGTAAAGAGTCCGGATCTGCAGCTCGTATCAAAAGCTTAAGAAAGAAATTTGAAACAGAACTAAAAGAAGCGGGCATTAAAAAAGATGATGGCCTGTTTTTACTTACTAAATGTATTGATGTTCGTTTGTTTGGAGGGATCTCAACGGAAAAAGATGCTGCAGTAAATCTTACCGGTCCGATTCAATTTGCGCTTTTAAATCCATCATTAAATTCTGTAGATTTAAGACTACATCAAAATACCTCTGTATTTTCTTCTGATGTAACAAAATCAGGTGGAGCAATTGGAACAACATCATTAGTCCCTTACTCTATTAATCAAATTCACGGTTGGATAAATCCATTTGCAGCCGAAATGTCAAAACTCGAAGACAAGGATGTTCAAACAATGTTTAAAGCATTATGGAACAGCATAAACAATGCTAATACCCGTAGCAAATCGAATCAAAGTTCTTTGCTGTTATTGCAACTGGTCTATAAAAATAAAACCGATAAAGTATATGGAACAGACAAACTGATTTCTTATACTTCCGACAAACGCGATGAACAGTTCAGAGATATTTCAGATGTCGATTTCAATTTTGAACTACTCAAAGAGGTTGCCACATCTCCTAAAATAAAAGAAGTGAGATATTATACGGAATCTAAAACTATTGCCGATAAACTTCAATCATTTGGTGGTAATTTCACCAAGCTAAGTTTTGAATGATTATGGATGCCATAATTATAAATATATCGGGTAATTGGGGACATTTCAAAAAAGTGGATACAAACAATAATCCGCTTACGCATGATTTCATTACAAAAACAGCTTTAATCGGTTTGATTGGAGCTGTAAATGGTATTGAAAGAACTGAAATGAAAAATTTATTTCCTGAATTATCAGAAGATATAATGTATAGTGTAGCATTGAATAACCACGTAAAGAAAGAGAGTTGGGGGTTCACTCTGAGAAGTGTAAAAGTAAATACAGAAAAGGCTCCATGGCAATTTGAATTTCTCAAATCTCCTGATTTTACGGTTATTGTTGCACTAAAAAACGATAGGAGCAGAAAAATATTTAATGATTTTATTATGAATGTTCAGAATAGTTCTGCATGTTACAATCCAACATTAGGCTTAGCGAATTGTCCCGCTGACATTTCCTTTATTTCGTTGGCAACTGTCTCAGAAAAAAAATCGGGAGCATTTGAAACAAAAGGATTTATATCGAAGAATCATCAAATTGAAATCGGAAAAAGTTTTGATTTCAGAATTGGATTTGAGAAAGTTCCAACATATCAGGACAATGATTTCTGGAATGATCCCGAAAAGTATGCTGAAGTAGCCTATTGCAGTCCCAGAAGTACATTTAAAGTAAAAATGGGTGATTATTACAATGTATCATCAAACATAGAAGAAAGTCAATGGTATCTGATTTAGAAAATATTAAATCACATCCGGAAAAACTATTGAAAGTTCATATCGAAGGCGTTTTGAATAAATCTGAGACAAGAACAGCAAGTATAATAGCTAAATACGCTGCTCTTTTTCATGATTTAGGAAAAATCAATCCAAACTTTCAGGCAAAATTAAATGATTCTAAGAATGCTGGGTACTCCCAGCATTCTTATATCTCTGCTTTTGCATTTTTGAATTGGTACGTAAATAATAAAGAAACGGCAAATCGAACGTTCAAAATCGAAGGGAACGATATCACCAAACTTAAATTGATTACGGCCATCATTCTCCATCATCATGGCAATCTACCAAATATGGATGAGAATGTATCATCAATAACATTGAATGATATGTTACAATTTCTGGAAAAAGATTTTGAAAGATTGCCTATATCATCTTACTTATCATCAAAATTAGGTTTTGAACATACGCCATTTGATTTATCAATTAAACATTGGTATAAAAGCAATATTTCTAATATAGATTTAGGCTTAAATGGGAATGAGTATGAAATCAAGAACTGGCAAAAGAATGCTCTTGATTATTTTCTAGAAACACAATTTGCCTTTGCTTCTGTTATTGAATCTGACAAACGGGATGCCAGTGATAATAGTCAATTCAATTACTCAGATCTCCTAAACTCGAACAATATTCAATTAAAAGAGTCTTTAAAAAGCTTGTTTGCTGATTTGTCACAAAGTGAGTCTATAAGTGAATTAAATCAAGTTCGTACAGAGATCAGGCAAGAAGCTGTCAATAACATTTCTGCCCTATTAGAAACTGACCAACGAGTATTTACTCTGACTGCACCAACGGGAGCTGGAAAAACATTTACATTACTTGATATTGCAAAGGAAATTCAAAGCAAAAAAGGAAACATAGGAATTATTTTTGCTTTACCATTCTTATCAATAACAGAACAGATAGAAAGTATTATTTATAAAACCTTAAAAGTTGATATTCTTTCTGTAAACTCTAAATCTCAGAATGAAAGAATCGAAAAGGCTCAAAAAGAATATGAAACTGAGCAAACAGATGAAAACCTCAAGGCATTAATAGTTGAAGATTTTATTGAAAACACCTTTGATCATCCTCTAATTATAACAACATTCGTTCAACTGTTTGAGACTCTATTGAGTAATAGAAACTCCACATTGTTGAAACTGCCAAATTTTGCGAACAGAATTTTTCTAATTGATGAAATTCAGGCATTACCACCGAGGCTGTATATATTTTTCTCAGCGTGGTTAGATGCGTTTTGTAAGCGGTTTAATTCTTATGCTATATTATCCACAGCAACAATGCCGGACTTAAGAATACCAGAAAAAAAAGAATTGTTGGGTAATGCAAACTTTGAAAAAATTAATCCACAACACTTATTCAGAGAGTATTCTTATCCTGCAGATTTATTGAGTCCGGAAAAATATTTCTATAATGATGTATTCAACAGATATATTATAAATGTTATTGATGAAGATCTCACAATAGAAAGCTTAAAAGCAAGAATACAGAATGAAAAAAAATCTGTATTGATTATTCTTAATACAATTCAGGATACGAAAGACTTATTTAATAGTTTGTCAGACAATGATAATGTTCATTTGCTAAATACTCATTTTACACCTGAGGACAGACTAAAAAAAATCGAATATATCAAAACCTTGCTTGAAACAGAAAAGGTAATACTAATATCTACTCAGCTTATAGAGGCAGGGGTTGACATTGATTTTCCTGTTGTTTATCGTGATTTGTGTCCATTACCAAGTCTCATTCAAAGTGCAGGCAGATGCAATAGAAATAAGAAAATTGATTTGGGAAATGTCTATTTATTTCAGTTGATAAATGCAAAAGGTAAATACAGTTCTGAATTGATATATCGTAATGACGGTAAATTATTCCTCGAATTCATTAAACAAAATATAACTGGCGTAATTCAAGAAAAAGAACTGTTTAATATACAGAAAAAGTTTTTCAAGTCAATAGCTCAAAATCTTGAAATTGGAGCATATCCCGAAGAAAAGATGAATTTAATTGAAGAAATAAATAAGGCTCAATTTGAAAATGTGGGAAAATTTCAACTAATAAACAATAATACATTTGGAATTCAATATCAATTTTATGTTCCAAAAGATGGTGAAGATAATGAATTTGAACATTTAGCTGAATTGATTAATTCTATTTCTAAAGAAAACTACAATGAAGCTGTAAAATCAAAGATAGATATTAACTCACAGCTCAAAAAAATGAGTATGAGAATTATTTCAGTAAGATTAAAAAACAGAGCAGAGATTCCGCCATTAGGTTATCCCGATGCAGTCTGTGGATTATTGAAATTAAATAAAGAAAATTACGATTCAATATTAGGGTTCAGATTAAACAAAGATGATATATTTCTTTAAAAATGATCGATGCGAGCAGTTCAATTTTCGCCGTTCAAATTAAACAAAGATGATATATTTCTGTAAATTCTATCCCCAAGAATAATTCAATCAACATAGACCCCCAACATAAAAAAACACCATTTAACCAAAGAAGAACTTCGCCGCATAGAATATGAGTTTGGCGAAAATAAAGGAACATTGCCGCCGGAATTTGTGCGTTTAGAGGAAAAAGGTCTCAATTTGATACGGCCGTTCATAGAAGTAAAGTTGCCGATGGGCAAAGAACTTACGGTTGCTGTCGGGCAGCTAATCGGCCGGCAATTCCCCGGTTTACGGTCGGCCGAAGGCGATTGATATTCGGGTTAGATACACGAAATTGCGCAGCATACGGGGCGGAACCTTGCCACTGAACTGGTCTTGTTGCTCGAAGATTTCAAAAACGGAGCGAACCGCATATCGATAAAAAACAAAGTCCCGTAGGGATGATATATTGGTAGAAAAACAACGATGATACAACACAACAAAATCCCGTAGGGATGATATATTGGTAGAAAAACAACGATGATACAACACAACAAAGTCCCGTAGGGATGATATATTGGTAGAAAAACAACGATGATACAACACAACAAAATCCCGTAGGGATGATATATTGGTAGAAAAACAACGATGATACAACACAACAAAATCCCGTAGGGATGACATATTGGTAGAAAATTGTTCCGTCCCTACGGGACTTCGATACGGGGGGCGTCCCTTCGGTTTCTACCGATATACCGTGCCTACGGCACTATTACCGGCAAACATAACCGGGCAAAATAAAATGCCGGCAATAAACGCAAACAACGATACGATACAAAACAAGTCCCGTAGGGATGAAATATTGGTAGAAAAAACAACGATGATACAACACAACCAAAATTCCGTAGGAATGAAATATCGGTAAAAAACGATGACACGATACAATAAAATCCCATAGGGATGAAATATTGGTAGGAAAAACAACGATACAATACAACAAAATCCCGTAGGGACGACATATTGGTAGGAAATTGTTCCGTCCCTACGGGACTTCGATACGGGGGGCGTCCCTTCGGTTTCTACCGATATACCGTGCCTACGGCACTATTACCGGCAAACATAACCGGGCAAAATAAAATGTCGGCAATAAACACAAACAACGATGCGAAACAAAATTAATCCCGTAGGGATGGTATATTGGTAGAAAAACGATGACACGATACAACAAAATCCCGTAGGGATGAAATATTGATAGAAAAACGACGATACGATACAACAAAGTCCCATAGGGATGAAATATTGGTAGAAAACTGTTCCGTCCCTACGGAACTTCGATGCGGGGGGGCGTCCCTGCGGTTTCTACCGATATACCGTGCCTACGGCACTATTACCGGCAAACATAACCGGGCAAAATAAAATGCCGGCAATAAACGCAAACAACGATGCGAAACAAAACAAGTCCCATAGGGACGATATATTGGTAGAAAAAACGATGACACGATACAACAAAGTTCCGTAGGGATGAAATATTGGTAGGAAAAACGACGATGCAACACAACAAAATCCCGTAGGGATGACATATTGATAGAAAAACAACGATACAATACAACAAAAATCCCATAGGGATGAAATATTGGTAGAAATATAATAACGAAACAAACAATATCAAAAATCATAATTATGGCAAACACCTATACCCAAATTCATATTCAGGCTGTTTTTACCGTTCAAAACAGGGAATCCCTTATTTCCAAAACATGGAAGGACGAATTATATAAATACATTACGGGAATCATTCAAAATAATCAACATAAATTGCTGGCTATAAACGGAATGCCCGACCATATACATGTACTTATTGGCTTACGTCCAACGCAATCGGTTTCCGATGTATTGCAGGACATTAAATCCAATTCGTCCAAATGGATCAATGAAAAAAAACTTGTAAAAGGTAAATTCTCGTGGCAGGAAGGTTTCGGGGCTTTTTCGTATAGCAAATCCGAGTTGGACAGAGTGATCAATTATATAGACAATCAGCCCATGCATCACAAAAAAAAGACATTTATTGAAGAATATCTTCAGCTATTGCAGATACATGAAATAAACTTTGACGAAAGGTATATATTTGAACCAATTCACATTGATGATAACACATCGACCGACATAAATTAAGAATCAGTTACCCAATTATTCCCCATGACCGGAACACATTTCAACTATTACCACGTATGTCGCCGCAAGCTTTGGCTGTTTGCCAACGGCATTAATATGGAGCACACTTCGGACTTAGTGTACGAAGGAAAATTGCTGCACGAAGAATCGTACCCCCAACGTCCCGAGCGCTACGAAGAATTAGAAATAGAAGGAATAAAGATTGATTACTACGATGCAAAAAATAAAGTCGTACACGAAATAAAGAAATCGGACAAGATAGAAACCGCCCACGAGTGGCAGGTGAAATACTATATCCGCGTGTTGGAGCGAAACGGCGTGGAAGGCGTAACGGGCATACTCGAATATCCGACGATACGGCACACTCAAACCGTGGAACTCACCGACGATGACCGCAAACGGATAGACGAAATAGAAACCGAAATAGACACGCTGATAAAACAGGATGAATGTCCCCCGGTAATCAATTCCAAAATATGCCGCCAGTGCAGCTATTATGAGTTTTGTTATGTGGAGGAATAGTCTTGAACCATGATTTTGAATGATCTAATGAACACTATGATTGAAATATGGAAGGAAATTATAAATATCAGGAGTTAACCCATAAAATTATAGGTGCAGCAATGGAAGTTCATCGTTATCTGGGTAATGGATTTCAGGAAGTTGTTTATCAACGGGCATTAACTATCGGGTTTAAATTACGCAATATTATAGCTTTCGAACGTGAAAAGGAAATGCCTTTATGCTATAAAGAGTTTGATATAGGAACGCGTAGGGTTGATTTTTTTGTTGAAGAAAAAATATTGCTCGAAATGAAAGCTGTGATTCAGCTCGACGATGTTCACCTGGCACAAGCCATCAACTATTTGGAGGCTTACGGCATGGAAATAGGTTTATTAATCAATTTCGGGAGTTCATCACTTCAATTTAAACGAGTTATGAAACCAAATCGTAACAAAGAACAGGGTCAAAATTAATCATAGTATTCATTAAATTATTTAAAATCACAGTTCAGACATTTTACATTATGAAAAAAACATACTATCTTTTTAACCCCGGAACATTGCAGCGCAAGGACAACACGCTGAAATTTACACCGGTAGAAGAAGATGCCAACGGCATCGAACGCAACGGTCAGCCACGGTACCTGCCGGTGGAAGACATTGCCGAATTTTACACCTTCGGATCGCTCACGGCCAACAGCGCGTTGTATAACTTCCTGGGACAAAATGATATTGCCGTGCATTTTTTCGATTATTACGAAAACTACACAGGATCGTTTATGCCCAAAGATGGTTTGCTGTCGGGGCGCATGTTGCTGGCGCAAACCGCTTCTTATCAGGATAAAAAGAAACGGATCGCCATCGCGCGGAAGTTTATCGAAGGGGCGGCATTTAATATGGTGAAAAACCTGAAGTATTACGACAAACGTGGTAAAGAATTAGCCGGAATAATTGAAAAGATAGAAGGATATTCGGCTTTGATACCCGAAACCAAGGCGGTAGATGAGTTGATGGGGCTGGAAGGAAATATCCGACAGGCGTATTACGAGGGATTCGACCTGATTCTGAACGATTTCGAAATGGGTAACCGCACCAAACAACCGCCGCAAAACGAAGTGAATGCGCTGATTTCGTTTGGCAATATGATGTGTTACACGCAATGTCTGCGCGCCATTCATCAAACGCAACTGAACCCTACGATCAGCTACCTGCACACGCCGGGCGAAAGGCGGTATTCATTGTCGTTGGATGTGTCGGAAGTATTTAAACCGCTGCTGGTGGACAGGGTGATATTCAAAGTGCTCAACAAACGCGAGATCCAGGAAAAACATTTCGACCGTAAGCTGAATAAATGTTTGTTGAATCCAGCCGGGAAAAAGATATTTGTACAGGCATTTGAAGACAGGCTGAACGAAACGATTCAACACCGGTCGCTGAAGCGAAACGTCAGTTATCGGCACTTGATAAAATTAGAATGCTACAAACTCAGTAAGCATCTGCTGGGAATGGAAGAATATAAACCCTTTAAAATGTGGTGGTAACTGAGTAACTGAGTAACTGAGTAACTGAGTAACTGAGTAACTGAGTAATTGAATAACCGAATAATTGAGTAATTGATTAACTGAGTAATGGGATATGGATACTATTGAATTTAGGGAACAATTAAAACAGAGAACTAAAGATTTTGCTTTGCGGGTGATTCGATTGTATCAGTCGTTGCCGAATAATACAGAAAATCAGGTAATCGGGAAACAATTATTGCGTTCGGGCACTTCGGTCGCAGCTAATTATCGCGCAGCATGCAGATCAAGATCAAATGCAGAGTTTTACAGTAAAATAAGTATTGTTATTGAAGAGGCTGACGAAAGTCTGTTTTGGTTAGAATTATTACAGGAGTCCGGTATTATTCAAGAAAACCGTCTGAAAGAATTATATCATGAAAATGAAGAAATATTAAAGATTATGGTTGTCGCCAGAAAAAACTCAGAAAAAAACAAATAATTGAATAATTGAATAACTGAATAACTGAATAACTGAATAACTGAATAATTGAATAATTGAATAATTGAATAACTGAATAATTGAGTAATTGAGTAATTGAGTAATTGAGTAATTGATTAACTGAAATGTATTATTTTTGGAGAAAAAACAAATATGGCTAAAAATAAAAAACAAAAACCTCATCAACAGTTACTTAGTCCGGAAAACTATATCCGTCAGAAAGCACGAAATTTAGTTTTACACGAATGTTTACTCAACAGTGATTGGAAAGAAGGAGGACTGGCCGAAATTATTGTATCACGTGTTCATGCAAATGGCAATATTACATTTGGAGTTTATATGGTCGATTTGTTTTGTGTAGGGATAAAGGATACTTTTTTTAATTTTAATTTTCCGATAAGTGAGTACGAAGAAATGAAAGAAAAACTTACGGAAGGAATGCATTTGATCCCGACGGATTATGCTTTGGTGCACAACATCATATTTACAGCTCTCGAATATGCCCACGAATTAGGCTTTAAACCACATAAAGACTTCGATTCTGTAACCAAATATTTGCTCCAGGAAGATACTGAAGAGGTAGAGCTGATAGAAATAGAATGTGGAAGAAATGGCAAACCTTTGTTTGTCGTCACCGACTTTTACACTTCGGCACAAACAGCCGGAATTATCAACCAATTGATAAAAACAGTAGGCAAAGATAATTTTGAAGTGATTTATCAGGATAATTTACCTGATGAAGAAGATGATTGGGACGAAGATGCAGACGACCTGTTCGATGGCCCTGACCCCTATCTGATGCAAGAATACGATAGCATGTCACCCAACGAACGACGCAAAAAATATTTAGAATTGTATAATGATGGACAGTTTGATTTTGAGGTTGAAAAGATGAATCAACTAATCGCTCTCTCAGAATCAATATATGCAAACGATATAGCAACAGCTAATGAAATACATCAATATATCGACCAATGGGAGGATGAACTATCTATCATTGTTTCCGAAGATGAATATACCGCTGAACTTCTGGGTCTTCCATCCAACCAGACATTAACTGAAGAAGATATGGATGAGTTTGACAACCTTGAATTCGGATTAACTGAAGAGGACAAAGAAGAGATGGATGCGGAGGAGTATGCTGAATTAGAAAAGTTACAAGCTGATAAATTTCGGAAATTACAGGATAAATGGGGCGATATTCCGTATCTAAAATATTACGAAATTAAAAGCATGGATTATGAAGCCGATAGTTTCAGCGAAAAATTAAAAGCATGTTATACGCAATTTCCCGATTATCCTTTGTTTAAAATTGAAATGCATAAGTTAAATTCAATCGACAATGCAACATTTGTTTTCCCTGACTTTAAATATTTTTTCGGCGATAGAACAGAAATTACCAGTGAAGAAATGTTCGAATATCAATCAACAAAAATTACTAATATGATAAGCAAACAGCAAATCAATTATCAGCAATTGGAAGCACAAACCGTTCTGATAGACGAATTGGAAATATCCCCGGAATATCAATCGGTAATTAAAAGAATGCTTCTGTTGAGCAAACTCACTTTGCTATCGAAATATTTTGAAGAGAAAGAAGGTTCTAAATAACCAATCATTTTTAAAAATTATGTCAAAATCAGCACTAAAAAAGCATTTACAATCGCTAAATAAAGAGCAAATTATCGAAGCAGTACTTGAAATGTACGATGGGATTAAACCTGTAAAGGAATATCTGGAGTATTACCTTCAACCGGATGAAAAAGCAATGTTCGAGAAATACAAAAAGGTGATAACAGATGAGTTTTATCCTACCACCAAAAGTTTCAATCCAAAGTTGCGTTTTTCAGTGGCACGAAAGGCTATTACCGATTTCAAAGCATTAAAGCCTTCACCGGAGTTATTAGCAGACCTGATGTTGATACTCGCCGAGCAGGCATGTGAATTCACTTACGACTTTGGCGATATGACAGAACAATATTACAATAGTGCATACAGTAATCTGAAAGCAGCTTTGGAATATATAAAAAAGAATGATTTATTAGAAAGCTTTCAATTACGATGCGAAGATTGTGTAAAATGGGCTTCGCCTTGCGGTTATGGCTTTGCCTACGAAATAAGCGAACTCGTTTATGATTATTACCAACAATAAGCAATATGTACGTAATATTAGTTTATGACTTTGGCGAAAAACGGGTTGGCAAAATGCTCAAACTTTGCCGCAAATACCTGAACTGGATACAAAACTCAGTTTTCGAAGGAGAAATATCGGAAGTTAAATTAAAAGAGTTAACTTTGAAAGCCGAAGAATTTCTGAAACCGGAAGAAGATAGCATTATTATTTTCTCGGGTCGGACAGAAAAATGGTTGGACAAGCAAATCATTGGAAAAGAACCAAGTAGCATCGATAATTTTCTTTAACTGGTTGTCGGGGTATCGCATTTTGCAACAAAGCAAGCTTCCAACCACCCTAAAAAGTTCTTTGACATGCTGAAACACAGATAAATACATACGTTGTCGATGTGCAGGGTTTTTCATACTTTTGCACATCGACAACTTTCAACAACGAAAAATGCAAAAAACAAAAAAATAAAAAGCTGATTTTCAGTTTTTTTTGTCGTCGATCCCGACGGCTAATAATCGCACCAACTGGAATTGAAATATGGGCGGGCGAAAAACAGTCGTAACAGATAAAAGTCTAATAATCGCACCAACTGGAATTGAAATAAGAAATCCACGCCATCGAACTTTCAGAACAGATCTAATAATCGCACCAACTGGAATTGAAATTCAAAGAACCCATAATCTTCGAGCGGATTGATTTCTAATAATCGCACCAACTGGAATTGAAATCTTAGATGGGGCAAAACCGATTATGTCCTCTACTACCTAATAATCGCACCAACTGGAATTGAAATTCAACAGCGCCATCAACCAGCAGCTTTTACTCCACTAATAATCGCACCAACTGGAATTGAAATAATTACCCCTACCCCGGTGCCTGGTGCCGGCGACACTAATAATCGCACCAACTGGAATTGAAATTTCCAAGTTCGTTCAATTTATTCTTTGCCTGGGCGCTAATAATCGCACCAACTGGAATTGAAATTTGCGTAAGTATTGCGGCATCTTTGTTTACAGGTTTTCTAATAATCGCACCAACTGGAATTGAAATTTCGATGCCGCTGTTAAGTCAGTGGCTCGGGTGTACCTAATAATCGCACCAACTGGAATTGAAATGATAAGGCTAAGCACGGCTTTTAATTCAGTGAAACTAATAATCGCACCAACTGGAATTGAAATTCCGGAACTAACGTCTTGTTCACGACAAACGATTCTAATAATCGCACCAACTGGAATTGAAATATGTTTTACCAACATGTAAATTCCAACCCCAAGGGCTAATAATCGCACCAACTGGAATTGAAATTTTTAGACCGTGATATTATATCCGATATCGCTTTTGCCTAATAATCGCACCAACTGGAATTGAAATAAGTTTACTTCCACGGTTGCGCCGGCGGCCGCTGTCTAATAATCGCACCAACTGGAATTGAAATTTGAAAGGTTGGCTGTATTCGGCCATTTTGAACCATGCTAATAATCGCACCAACTGGAATTGAAATTCGTAAAAGGCTTTCATGCCTTCTCCACCGATTTTTCTAATAATCGCACCAACTGGAATTGAAATAGCCATAACACACGCCTATCCGCTATTGGCTATTTCTAATAATCGCACCAACTGGAATTGAAATATTACGGGCGCATAGCTGTCAAACGTTACACAAACTAATAATCGCACCAACTGGAATTGAAATAAGAATTGCTGTTGACCGTATCAGGAACAGTAATATTCTAATAATCGCACCAACTGGAATTGAAATTATTTTTACTGTATTATCTTTATATACCTGTCGTCTAATAATCGCACCAACTGGAATTGAAATAGTAGTTTACGGATGTCTTCTTTTCTTTGTTGCTCTAATAATCGCACCAACTGGAATTGAAATGAATTTCATACCAACAAGTATGATTTCGGTAAACCCTAATAATCGCACCAACTGGAATTGAAATTTCAAAAAGTGGGAGCATTTCCGGCTCTACTTTTCTAATAATCGCACCAACTGGAATTGAAATTGCACAACCACTACGGTGAGTTAGATGGTACAGTCTAATAATCGCACCAACTGGAATTGAAATATATGTTCTTCCAGGTGGTGAAAACTACAAGGAATCTAATAATCGCACCAACTGGAATTGAAATTTCCTCCGTAGGGCTTGTACCTTACCATTTTCACCCTAATAATCGCACCAACTGGAATTGAAATCCGGATGGGCGATAACATAGCCTCTTACCTGTGGAACTAATAATCGCACCAACTGGAATTGAAATTCGTATAGTTCAATGGCGGCTATAGCCATGTAGCATCTAATAATCGCACCAACTGGAATTGAAATAAAATTTCGGGAGTATTTGTTTTTTTATCTAATACTAATAATCGCACCAACTGGAATTGAAATTACAATGAAAGTGAAATACGACATTGAAGGGGCTGCCTAATAATCGCACCAACTGGAATTGAAATTCGTTTCGCATATTCTTTATCGACAGTTATCGGACTAATAATCGCACCAACTGGAATTGAAATAACATCGTATTCGTCAAATCCTTCTGAATCTTCCCTAATAATCGCACCAACTGGAATTGAAATAGCTACAAGGTTTATTCCGTTACAGTCAACGAATCTAATAATCGCACCAACTGGAATTGAAATGAGACGATGACAGGCGAAATACCTAAATTTTTATTTTAACTAATAATCGCACCAACTGGAATTGAAATATTGTTTCGGCGAACAATCGCATTGCGTAAGCTTCACCCTAATAATCGCACCAACTGGAATTGAAATGATTTTAAAACGTGAAAACATTATATCCTTGGCACTAATAATCGCACCAACTGGAATTGAAATATTCTTCCGGGAGCAAATATTTGGCGTTGTCCAAACTAATAATCGCACCAACTGGAATTGAAATTAAAAGTGGGTATTTCAGAAGTAACAATGTCGAAACTAATAATCGCACCAACTGGAATTGAAATCGGCATCGCCGCTTTCAATGTCCATAAAATCTTCCGCTAATAATCGCACCAACTGGAATTGAAATAAATCTATGTCCTAACAAACTGTTTTGTTTAATTTCTAATAATCGCACCAACTGGAATTGAAATAAAATAAATTCAAATAAAATTACGAATATGGAAAAACTAATAATCGCACCAACTGGAATTGAAATTGAAAATCTTACGGCCGCACCTGCCGCCCCTCTTTACTAATAATCGCACCAACTGGAATTGAAATCGTGTTCCTTGTCCCAAAATTTAACATCTTCAATCGCTAATAATCGCACCAACTGGAATTGAAATAATAAAATCAAAGTCGCCTTTAACCTCGAAATATCTAATAATCGCACCAACTGGAATTGAAATGAGCAAGATAATGATGAAAGCCTTAAGGCGTATAAGGATACTAATAATCGCACCAACTGGAATTGAAATGAAAATAACACAGGATGACCTGGCCGAGATGGCGGGTCTAATAATCGCACCAACTGGAATTGAAATAAATGCTTGTGCTCAGGATGCTGGTTAAAGAGTTGACTAATAATCGCACCAACTGGAATTGAAATTGCGATTTACCAAGGCGACGGCCACCAACTACAACTAATAATCGCACCAACTGGAATTGAAATATCGGAAAGCCGTAAAAAGCGATAACGGCAAAATTCTAATAATCGCACCAACTGGAATTGAAATGGAATATTCAAAGAAAGTGGATGTAGATCAACTATCTAATAATCGCACCAACTGGAATTGAAATAAAACTAAGAACAAGCGTGACCGCATTACAGTGCCGCTAATAATCGCACCAACTGGAATTGAAATAAGGTTTTTTTTCTGAAAGTGTCGCGTTGAATTCGGAACTAATAATCGCACCAACTGGAATTGAAATGTCGGAGCGGAGAACAGGCAATAGAGGCTATTAACTCTAATAATCGCACCAACTGGAATTGAAATCAAGGTCGTATTTACTTAAATAACCCTTTGCTATGTCTAATAATCGCACCAACTGGAATTGAAATTTCAAAACCGTTTCGATGGTTTTCTGTAGTTCTTCTAATAATCGCACCAACTGGAATTGAAATGCCACACCAACTAATAATATTTTCGTTATCGCTTTCTAATAATCGCACCAACTGGAATTGAAATTACATTTTCAATTGTAGGTATTCAGGCGAAAACACTAATAATCGCACCAACTGGAATTGAAATGGTGGAGGCTGTATTTAAACATTACGACCTCTGGCTAATAATCGCACCAACTGGAATTGAAATAAACAAAAAGCTTATTTTCATAGATAAGGATAAAAACTAATAATCGCACCAACTGGAATTGAAATTAAATTGGGCTATTAATTTATTGTTTTCTTTAATTTCTAATAATCGCACCAACTGGAATTGAAATTCGTTTCCCGGATTCCGAAGCACCGGTTTTTGTGGCTAATAATCGCACCAACTGGAATTGAAATCGCTGAACGGCAGTAGCCGGGAACGACGAACGGTTTTTCTAATAATCGCACCAACTGGAATTGAAATTGAAACGCCGGAACTCATTACAGCTGCTTTACGAAACTAATAATCGCACCAACTGGAATTGAAATATAATTACGAGTTGGGATAAGGATAAACAAAAATACTAATAATCGCACCAACTGGAATTGAAATCCGCCGGTTAGTGGCCGACCTGGCATCGCTCGAAACTAATAATCGCACCAACTGGAATTGAAATAAGGATGACCCGTTTTGGGACGAAAACCAACCGGGAACTAATAATCGCACCAACTGGAATTGAAATATGATCCGGTTTTTTTTTAAAGAAAATCCGGATGCGCCTAATAATCGCACCAACTGGAATTGAAATGTTATTATGATCAGGATATGCAGTTTTGGGATAGTCTAATAATCGCACCAACTGGAATTGAAATAAAAAAGCCGATGAAATACTTGTCAAGGCCTGTTTCTAATAATCGCACCAACTGGAATTGAAATGGCACATTCAACTTTTTTGGGGATTCAAGAACTTATGCTAATAATCGCACCAACTGGAATTGAAATTCAGTCAGAAAAGAGTAGAAACCGATTTCTATCACTAATAATCGCACCAACTGGAATTGAAATCTTGTTTTTTCGATTCTATATTTTCTTCTTCTTTCTAATAATCGCACCAACTGGAATTGAAATTAGTTGTAACGTTCCACGCTGAACATCGGGACGGCCTAATAATCGCACCAACTGGAATTGAAATGGAGTTGCGCCGATCAGGTTCGGATGTACGCCCTGCTAATAATCGCACCAACTGGAATTGAAATTTTGTTACATCAATCATTCCGTCGTCTGAGTCATCAACTAATAATCGCACCAACTGGAATTGAAATTTTGTAAATTTCGACAACCGGCTTTCTCCAACGCTCTAATAATCGCACCAACTGGAATTGAAATAGCCCGTAACCCGATAAAATATTGAAGAACCTGTTCTAATAATCGCACCAACTGGAATTGAAATAGATTGTATTCCGATGTTTTTTTATTATCTGTTTCTAATAATCGCACCAACTGGAATTGAAATATTGGAAAAGCGGTTACATAATTCGGCAAATAAACTAATAATCGCACCAACTGGAATTGAAATAATGTACGAGAAACTTGATGTCTCATTTATTTCGTCTAATAATCGCACCAACTGGAATTGAAATCCAGTCGCCACGCTCAACCCCTTCGGGAAAATCGCTAATAATCGCACCAACTGGAATTGAAATTTCGTAAAGGGGAAAGGCGCGTACGACTTCGACACTAATAATCGCACCAACTGGAATTGAAATAACATGCAACCGGACAAGTCGAGGGGTAAGCCGGCTAATAATCGCACCAACTGGAATTGAAATCACCGAATAACATTGTTCTGGTGTTTTTGTGTTAGCTAATAATCGCACCAACTGGAATTGAAATTCGCAAAAACCGAAATTACAGCGGGTAATTTGTCCTAATAATCGCACCAACTGGAATTGAAATGTGATAACTATTCCGGGAAAATCGAGATTGTCAGCTAATAATCGCGCCAACTGGAATTGAAATTAATATGGAGCAAAAGAAAAAGGCAATTGAACAAACTAATAATCGCACCAACTGGAATTGAAATAGAAATACTTCTATTTCACGCCCTTTGATATCCGTTGTCTAATAATCGCACCAACTGGAATTGAAATAATAAGTTCAATCACCCTTGTTTTATATGTTTCCTTATCCTAATAATCGCACCAACTGGAATTGAAATATTCGTAAATTGAATTTTAAAAGGATTGAAATTTACTAATAATCGCACCAACTGGAATTGAAATTGAAAATCTTACGGCCGCACCTGCCACCCCTCTTTCTAATAATCGCACCAACTGGAATTGAAATAGCTGGTAACATAATCCGTAATTCTCGTAATTCGCTAATAATCGCACCAACTGGAATTGAAATAACCCTAAAACGAAAGATCGTCGAGATCGCATTACACTAATAATCGCACCAACTGGAATTGAAATTTTAAAAACTGGTTCGGTAGCGGTTTTCCGGCTACTAATAATCGCACCAACTGGAATTGAAATAATATATGAGAAACTTGCTGTCTCATTTATTTCGTCTAATAATCGCACCAACTGGAATTGAAATGTCCAACCGGTTGTCGCGATAGGCGCGGAATATACCTAATAATCGCACCAACTGGAATTGAAATGTTGTTAAAATACTGTATGAGGTAATAGGGTTCGACTAATAATCGCACCAACTGGAATTGAAATTCACAAACTCGCGTATGTTCTGTTTTTCAAGTTTCTAATAATCGCACCAACTGGAATTGAAATAGAATTGGACGGCATTACCTTTCCTAAATGGCGAAACTAATAATCGCACCAACTGGAATTGAAATTTGTTATTCTGAGTTATAATTAACAAAATAAATAAATCTAATAATCGCACCAACTGGAATTGAAATAATATTGTAATTTACAGTAGAATATGGAATTTCCTTAATCTAATAATCGCACCAACTGGAATTGAAATTAAAAAAAAATAACGACCGGATTAGCATCCCCGGTCTAATAATCGCACCAACTGGAATTGAAATACGGAACAAAATCAGCATAAATTGGAAGTATTAACTAATAATCGCACCAACTGGAATTGAAATTCATACAGCATCACCACGTTTTTAACCTTACATTTCTAATAATCGCACCAACTGGAATTGAAATGTTCTTTGTAACGGTAATAACCCCGGTTCTGCAGGCTAATAATCGCACCAACTGGAATTGAAATTCGTTTTCAAACCTTTTGTGGCGTTTTATTCGAACTAATAATCGCACCAACTGGAATTGAAATAACGTAAATTGTACATCTTTGGTTGTCGTTTTTATGCTAATAATCGCACCAACTGGAATTGAAATTGCAGAACTATTTGCAGGTAAAGAATTTTCAGAATCTAATAATCGCACCAACTGGAATTGAAATGTTACCCGCTACTTCTTGTCTGTTATCAGTTGTCTGTGTTCAAATAGCACTACAAAAAAATTGAACGGTAAAAAAGAAGTCTGTAAAAACGTTTTTTACATCTCCAAATCTCCGACCTCATACAGCCTTCCGCATGGAGAAAATCGTATGTTGGTGAAAATGTTTAAAACTCTATGGCCTGATCAGCCCGCGAAGGTAAGTTATTTCTCCGGCCCAAAGACTTTCATCGGGTGTTTCGAGCACAATGGGTATGTTGTCGAAACGGGGATCGTTCATAATGCGGTCGAACATTGAAATGTCGATCAGCCCTTTGCCAATGCTGTCATGACGGTCAACACGAGAGGCCAGCGGCTTTTTACTGTCGTTGAGGTGCACGCCGCGCAGGTATTTCAGGCCTACAATACGGTCAAAATCGGTCATCACCTTTTCGTACGACCCAGCTCCTGAAAGATCATATCCCGCGGTAAAGGTATGGCAGGTATCGATACAAATCCCCACGCGCGACTTATCTTCTACACGATCGATAATATAAGCCAAATGCTCGAAGCGGTGGCCAAGGTTGCTCCCCTGTCCGGCTGTATTTTCGATAACGGCCGTTACCCCCGAAGTTTTATCCAGTACTATGTTGATCGATTCGGCAATACGGTCGAGGCTCTCTTCTTCGGAAATCTTGTTCAGATGGCTTCCGGGATGGAAATTGAGCAACTTCAGCCCGAGTTGTTCGCAACGTTGCATTTCGTCCAAAAAAGCATCTCTCGACTTTTGCAGGTTTTCCGCTTCGGGATGTCCGAGATTGATAAGGTAACTGTCGTGAGGAAGGATGTAATCGGCTTCGATTCCGGCCTTTTGGCAATTAATTTTGAAAAGGTCGATACTTTTGGTCGTGAGCGGTGGAGCTACCCATTGCTTCTGGTTTTTAGTAAAAAGGGCGAAAGCATTAGCCCCGATGGCCTGCGCGTTGAGCGGAGCATTTTCAACACCGCCCGAAGCGCTTACATGAGCTCCAATGTGTTTTGACATGATTGTTTGTATTTGTCGTTTTTTATGTTTTAAAACAAACCTTATGGTAAAATGTTTGTTGTCCACCGCAAATTTTAGCCGGACGCTAATCGTGCAAAATTACAAAATTATTGTTGGATGAAACAAAAAGCCAAACAAGTCCGGCAGTTTTCTTTCGGTTTATCTCTTCCGCAAGAAACAAACTGTTTCGTTTTTGCGGAGAGCAACGATCAAATAACCGCCTTCTGTTTTTACATTTTTAAATCCGGAAGCATTGATTAGCTCCTTGTTCCATCCATCGGGTATCCTGATCCTAAAATCATTATCAACATCTGATTTCAATGTAAACGATACAACTTCTCCGTTGTTCCATGCCAGGGCAATTTCACCTCCACCTCTCACCCTCAATCCGCTTACATGTCCGCTACTCCACGAACCGGGAAGTGCTGGGAGCAACTGAATGTATCCCGCATGACTTTGAACCAGCATCTCGGCTATGGCGGCTGTCCCTCCAAAATTCCCATCAATCTGGAAAGGTGGATGAGCATCGAACAGGTTGGGGTAAGTTCCACCACCCCGGTGCTGGCTGTCTTTCACTCCATCCGGATCGACATAGCGCAACAACTCGCGGAACATCTTATAAGCCCGGTTCCCATCACCCAGCCGCGCCCACAGGTTGATACGCCAACCTTTGGACCAACCAGTAGTTTCATCACCCTTAATGTCAAGGGTACGACGGAAGGCATTTGCCAGTCCGGGGGTAAATTGCGGGGTAATTTCAGCGCCCGGATAAAGCCCGAACAAATGTGATTGATGGCGGTGATGAGGGTCTTCGTCGTCCCAATCGTAGTACCACTCCTGCAAACCTCCCGTTTTACTGATACGGTAAGGTAGCAAACGGGCAAGAGCCGTAGCGGCCTTTTGCGCGAACTCACCGTCAATATTTAAAATCGATGCCGCTTCGATGATTTGTTTCAGGCAGGATCTTATCATGGCCATGTCGGCAAAACCTCCATAAAATGTAGCGCCGTGGTAACCATCGGGTGTAACGTAATGATTCTCGGGCGATGTGCACGGCGATGTAATCAAGTTCCCGTTTTTATCTTCCACCAGCCAGTCGAGGCAAAATTCAGCAGCCCCTTTCATTACTTTGTAAGCCTTTGTGCGGAGAAATGTTGTATCGCGCGTAAAAAGAAAATGTTCCCACAAATGGTTGCTTAACCAGGCGCCACCCATGTACCAGTTAGCCCAAAGCGGATCGCCGCTACCATTGCCCACCGGATTGCTCATGGCCCAAATGTCGGAATTATGGCAGGCCGTCCATCCACGACATCCGAAAAATGTTTGGGCGGTAATTTTACCGGTTTGCGAAAGATGGTCGATAAAACTAAGTAACGGTGAATGCATCTCGGAAAGGTTGGTAACTTCGGCCGGCCAATAATTTTCTTCCAGATTAATGTTGGTTGTATAATTACTGCTCCAGGGAGGACGCATGTAAGGATTCCACAACCCCTGAAGGTTGGCAGGTACACCCGGCGTACGCGAACTGCTAATGAGTAAATATCTTCCGTACTGAAAATACAGAACTTCCAGGTTCTTATCTTCACTTCCGGAAGCATAACGCAGCAAACGTTCATTGGTTGGCAAAACCGGAGCCTCCGATTTTCCAAGAGACAACCGTACCCTGTTGAAAAATTTCCGATAGTCGGTCGTATGATTCAATTTAAGTTGTTGGTACGATTGTCCTGCCGATTTGTCCATCTGTTGCTGAGCAATCTGTCGGTTATCTTTTCCGTTTGTAGCCGGATTCTTATCAAACCCATTAAAACTGGTAGCTTCCGATACCAACACTACCACCTCGGTGGCATGGCGGATAATCAGAGAACTATCGGTTGCAATCACGATTCCATCGGTGTTTTTTGCCTTAATCAGCGTAGTGAAACGTGTTCCTCTGTTTTCATCAAAAACTATATTATCTTTCCTTTCTCCCAAATAATTCGGGAGAGATTGCACCGGCGCATACCCGTTAATCCTTATTTCTTTGCCGGAAATCTGTGTTTTATATTTCAATAAACTTTTAAAGAATATCTCGGCGTTCAGGCTTCCTTTTTTATTCGTTGCCAAACGAAAAGCCATGGTTTTATCCGGATGGGAAACAAAATATTCACGGGAATATTCAACCCCATTTACTCGATAACTGACTCTCGATAAGGCGTTGCTCAAATCAAGTTCGCGGTAATATTTTTCAATATTTTCCGAATGGGGAAAATGTATGTAAACCGTTCCCAGCGGAGCATACGATTCTGAATACTTTCCCTGCACTTTTTTCTGGAGGCTATCGGCAGCCCGATAATCCTCCCTTTGCAGCGCCGAACGGATAGCCGGTATGTTTTTGTAAGCATCTGGATTCATGTTGGCGTTCACAGGCTCGCCTGTCCAGAGTGTAATATCGTTCAGATAAATGGTTTCAGTATCCACCCCACCAAAAACCGTAGCTCCCATAGTCCCGTTTCCGAGCACCAGTGTTTCTTCAAAATACTGAGCCGGGGATGTGTACCACAGTTTAAGATCGGATTGGGAAAAACCAGCCAATGGGCATAAAAGCAACATCCATCCGGTAAGAGCAAAGCATTTTCGTTTCATGAGGTAAATGAACGGGATAATGGGTTTATGATTTTTTCAAAAAAAAGGAAACCAAATTTACAAATTTATTGGCATCCCGGATACAAAATGACGACAAATAATCCGGTTATTACGGTCGATCATGTTTCGAAAAAAGGGTTCAAATGTTGCAGTAAAAGAAAGTGGTTTAAAAGAAAACCCCCGGAATAAACATTCCGGAGGTTTTCTGTGTAAGTGTTGTGTTTTATCTGATAGTAAATTGAAATCAAGGGATAATACCGAGCGATTTGGCATCGCGGGTAATTTTGGCAACCGACTCGTCGATCTGATCGAAAGTATGTGTAGCCATTAGCGAATACCTGATGAGCGTATCTTCCGAACGAACGGCAGGAGAAACTACCGGGTTAACAAAAACTCCATCATCCATTAGCATGCGGGTCAGTTTAAATGTTTTAAAATTGTCGCGTACATAAAGCGGAATAATGGGAGTCTCGGTCGGACCCACTTCGAATCCGGCTTTCACAAAGGCATCTTTAGCCCGTTTGGTATTGGCCCAAAGCGCATCTTTACGCCAGGTTTCTTCAGCCATCACATCGAGGGCGGCAAGCACACAACCTGTGGATGCCGGAGTGATGGAAGCGCTGAAAATAAGTGTCCTTGAATTATGTTTTAAATAATTGATAATGTTGTTGTCCGAAGCAATGAATCCTCCGATAGTTCCCAGCGACTTACTGAACGTACCCATGATCAGGTCCACATCGTCCGAAAGCCCGAAATGTTCGCAGATGCCGGCGCCATGCTGTCCGAAAACGCCAAGTGAATGAGCTTCATCCACCATGATGGATGCATTGTATTTTTTTGAAAGTTCAACAATGGCCGGAAGTTTAGCCACATCCCCTTCCATGCTGAAAACGCCATCAAGGACAATCACTTTTACCTTATCGGGATCGCAACGTTGCAATACTTTTTCAAGGGCGTCCATATCGTTATGACGATATTTCAGTTGTTTCGAAAACGAAAGACGTTTTCCTTCAATAATGGAAGCATGGTCGAATTCGTCGAAAATCAGGTAATCTTCGCGACCGGTGAGACAGGGAACAACCCCTGAGTTAACGCTAAATCCGGTAGCATATACCAGCGCGGCTTCTTTATGTACCAGTTTGGCCAAACGTTCCTCCAGTTCGAGGTGAATATCAAGCGTTCCGTTCAAGAAACGGGATCCAGCACATCCGGTTCCGTACTTTTCAATGGCTTTTATAGCAGCCTCTTTCAAGCGAGGATGGTTTGTCAATCCTAAATAACTGTTAGAACCGAACATTAAAACCGGTTTCCCCTGAATTTTCACTACCGTATCCTGGTCTGATTCGATGGGACGAAAGTATGGATATAGACCAAGCGCTATGGTTTGCTGGGGCGCATCATATTTCCCCATTACGTCACTTAATAAACTCATAAGTTACATGATTTTTAGATAAAAGCGGCTGCAAAGATACTGTTTTTTTTATCAAAAATTGTATTTTTGTCCGATTCTTATACTATTTTAATTACTTTTGCATTTACAAAACTTTACATAAACAACAAATGCACAATAGATTAGACATAAATTTACTGCCTGGATTAGTAAAAAAATCGGAAACCAAATGGAAAAAATATTTACAAAGGAATCGTAAAAAAATACAAAAAATGGATAACGTTATTCACGATTTTCATTTTTTCCACTCTGAAAATACCGATTGTCTTTCCTGCGCTAATTGTTGTAAAACATTGGGGCCCCGCATCACCCGAAAAGATATTGAAGTGCTGGCCGGAGCATTGCGAATAAAACCCGAAAAGGTTTTCGACACTTACCTTAAAATGGATGAAGATGGCGATTGGGTTTTTCGTTCGATGCCCTGTCCGTTCTTAGGTTCCGATAATTATTGCTCGGTGTACGAATCAAGACCGAAAGCCTGCCGCGAATATCCGCACACCGACCGGAAACGGTTTTACCAGATTTATCACCTTTCCATTAAAAATGCATCTACTTGCCCCATCGTTTTCAAGGTGTTGGAAGACCTGAGCAATGTGTAAAGCCACGATCAGTTAATCCCGTCTCAGGTCTTTCGCTCCCCGTACCTCCGCCGAGACTTCGTTGCACCATCCTGCTTGCTGGAATACCGCCGTCTGTACTTTTAAAAAGCGTATCGACGACAACGAAACGCTCTTCCCGTTGTTGTCCACAGCATTTGAAATATCAAGTTTATTGGCATTCAAAGTTTTGTCGTAGTCGCTACCCGACATGTTTTCGGCATAACCCCACTGAAAAAGCGTATCGGGGACTACCCAGTGCTGAGCATCGCCAGTGCCTTTGTTTACATACGAATCGGGCAAACGGGTACCGCTGAATGTAATATTATCGGACAGTGTGCCGCCCCACCACCACGAAGCTGAACACGTGGCACCATAGCCCGGAATCAATTCGCCACTATTTCCTTCGCTGTCGGTCCACGTAATGTTTCTGGTGTCGGTTGCCGGCTTAAAGTACTTCACCCAATAATTCTTTTTGCTTTCGTTGTAGCGGTTTCCTTTCAGTTCATACCAAGTGTCGTTGGGAAGTCCATCGCCGTTGGTGTCAGGCATCACATACACTATGGCGGGTTCGGGGGCACTACCGGCTAAAGCGAATACCTCGAAATCGGCACCGGCATCGTTTTGAACATCATGATCGAATCCGGCTACCACATATCCGCCGAATCCACCCAGATACAGCCATTTATCAGCCGATGGTATCCCTGTAAAATTATAAATATCGGACGGTTTTGCCAGAGCGGCATGCTGACCGGGAGCATAAACATATTCGTAAACCTTAGAAATATATGCCGAAGAATCGACCGGTGTAACTTCATTATTATCATCGGACGACGAACCGCCACACGAAACAGCCAGCAATGTAAAAACCACAAAGGCATATTTTATTATTGGTGAAAAAAAACTTCTCATTGGGATAAATAATTTGTTCCGCACAAATGGCGAAAGTGATTCCGGATGCAAAGTTACAGCAATCTGATGAATTAAAAAACAAGTCGGTTAATGGGGTTATAAAAAATATTTTTGCCAAATAATAAAAATTTATCGTTTTTCGATGTAACAAAATAAAAACATCTTCGTCAAATAAGTAAAACCACAACAAAAAATATAAAAAGTTTATGAATAAAATTTTTTTTACAACAGGTAAAAATTCCCGTTTTTTAATGGTACTATGTTTTGTGTCGCTATTTGGTTCCTTGTTTTCGGAAACATCTACCGACCCCGGAAATATCATCAAAGGTGTGATCACCGACAACCAGCAACAGCCGGTGGAATATGCCACGGCCAAGCTGATCAATAATAAGACAAAAGAACTCGTAAAAGGAGATGTTTGCAACAATAAAGGCGAATATAAAATCGACAACGTGCGTCCGGGCGATTATATCTTGTTGGTAAGCATGATGGGGTATGATCAGGTTAACGAAGAACACATTGTGTTTTCAGGTAAAAAGCAAACCGTCGAAAAGAACTTTGTGCTCAAGGAATCGAACCAACAGCTGAAGGCTGTGGAAGTCGTAGCCAAGAAAAAATTTATTGAACAAACTGTGGATAAGGTGGTTATAAACCCCGAAGCTTCCATCACATCAGCATCTGACAATGTGTACGAAATTCTGAAGAAAATTCCAGGGGTTACTATCGACAACAACAACAATGTCAGCCTTAAAGGTTCGAATGGCGTAAAAATCATGCTCGACGACAAACCTACTTATCTTTCTGCGGATCAATTGGCTGCCATGCTGAAAGGGATGCAGGGTAAAAACGTGGACAGGATCGAAATTATCGACCACCCCTCGGCGCGATACGATGCCGAAGGTAACTCGGGAATTATCAATATCAAAACCAAACACGATCTGAAAAAAGGAATCAACGGAAACGCTTTTGCCGGCACCACCATTACCAGCAAGTTCGGATGGAACAGCGGTCTTGACCTGAACATGAACAATGGCAAATTCAATTTTTATGGAAACTACGCCCTGTACGACTGGGCGGGGAAAAATAACTCCGATATCAAACGAACTTTCACCAGCGAATCGCTCAACGGATCGAAACAACTCATTTATAACAACGATCATTACAATGGAGTAGGGTCAAACTACAAAGTGGGAATGGACTATTACATCGTCAAAAACCATGTGATCAGCGCCATGTTCAGAGGCAACGACGGACATAACAACAACAATGAAAACAACTCGACTTATTTCACGGATAAAAACCAAAATACAGACTCATCGCTGATTTCGATATCGCGTTCAAAAAACAAATGGTGGAATCGAACATACAACCTGAATTATAAATGGGACATTGATAGCACAGGACAAAGTCTGACCGCAGATGCCGATTTCGCTCGCTTCCGTTTCTCGAGTTATAACGAACAGGACGGGGATTATTACAACAGGAACGAACAGCCGACTGGCAATAATTATACGGTAGATAAATTCCAGGGAAATACCATCGACATACTTACAGCAAAACTCGACTATTCCTTGCCGGTGAATAAAAACCTGAGTTTCGAATCGGGATTGAAAACCAGCTATGTAAACACCGATAACAACCTTAACATGGCAGGAACAATAAATCAGAACGACCATTTTATCTACAAAGAATATATTCAGGCAGGATACATCAACAGCCGTTTGCAGCTGGGCAAAACCATGTTGCAACTCGGATTAAGGCTCGAAAACACCAAGTCGATTGGGAATTCGGTATCGGCAAGAGTGAAAACCGACACCACTTACCTGAAGTTGTTCCCCTCATTTTTTGTTCAGCAAACATTAGATAAGAACAATACAATTAATTTCCAGTACAGTTACCGTATCGGCAGGCCGAGTTACCACATGCTCAACCCGTTCAAATGGATGATCGACCCCTATACTTTCAATGTCGGGAACCCGTACCTGAAACCACAGTTCACCCATTCGTTCGGTATTGGTCATAACTTCAAAAACATCCTGATTTCGAATGCCGGGCTGAATTATACCGATGGGTTATTCACCGAGATCATTGTGCAGAACGATGCCAACAAAACCATTTACCAAACCAATGCGAACCTCAACAGTTCCATCGATGGCAATCTTTCTGAAACGTTACAACTCGAATTGTTCAAATGGTGGAGGGTAAACACAACGCTTACCGGAGTGTACAAAAGGGTAAATTTTGATGCGGGTAATTCATACATCGACCGGTTCAGCTTTATGGGCAACGCCACCAACAATTTCACGTTGCCTTATAAAATCGAGTTGGAAGTGAGCGGATATTATAACTCCGGCGAGGTTATCAGCAACATCATTACCCGTCCGCGCTACTCGGTTGATTTGGGCGTACAGCGTAAGGTGCTGAATGATAAAGGAGTGATAAAAGTTTCGGTGGGTGACATTTTCAACAGTGAACCCAAAGGAGGAGGCGCCTACGTGAAGTACGACAATGTAAACATCGATGTAAAAAACCATTGGGACTCGAGACGGCTGAACATTTCGTTCAACTACCGGTTCGGGAACGACAACCTCAAAACCCGTTCGAACCGTTCAACCGCTTCGAGCGAAGAACAAAGCAGGAGCTCCAAATAAACTCAATATATATTCCTTTGAAAGATAAAAACTTATCAGGTATTGGCAAGGTATAGAAAGATGATTGTTTTCTCACTTCTAATTTGCATTATATATTCATAAATCCGGCTTTTTCTTCAGAAAAAAATATCTGTTGTTTACGCCAATTGCCTGATAAGTTTTTACTGATTATTTCCTGGTTACAATGATTTTGTAATTTCCGTTACGGGTAGAAACCACATATACCCCCTGCTGCAAAGCAGATGCTGAAATATGCTGGCTATCCGAATCGCATCTGACCTGCATCATCAACCTTCCCGTAATATCGGTTACAACCACATAATTCCCACCATTGTTCATAACTGTAAATCCACTGTTGACAACGGTCGGATACACACCGCTTACGGCGGTTACCTCGCTTACATCCGTGCCGCTTTCGTTGTTGACGTTGCACGTCGGATCCTTCATCACCCAGTTGTCGGCGCCATCCGGAATCCGGGAATAGCTCACATCATCGTCCATGGCGGGATATGCCACCGAATCCACTTTCACCAACACATTCGATTTGTTCAACCGTGATAATATTACCGTTTCACCATCCTTGCTCAATTTGAAACCTACGTGCAAAACACCCGCTGATGAATTCCCATCGGCCCAGCACACAATACGCCCCTTGGCAGGAATGGTGGTTTTAGATGCATCGGAAGATGGAATGGAGGCAAGTTTGCGGTTCGAAGGGGTATCGGTCAGAAACCAGCCAGCAATGTTCACCGCCTTGTCTCCTTTGTTGTACAATTCGATATAATCACTATATTTCCCGTTTTCATCGGTAACTTTAGTATTTCCAGCTACAATTTCGTTGATAACAACGGTAGTAGTGTCGGCAGGGTCGGGCTCCGTCTTATTAAAAACGGCTTTCAGACGAATATCCGTATCAAGCACCCCGCTATAAACCGGTGTGGTAAAATTTTCTACCGATGTTTTCCCTTTAAACGTGAACAAAGCGTCGAACACCATGTCGGAACTGGCGGCTCCCGACTGATGCACTTCCACCGCAATCATGTTATTTCCCTCTTTCATTACCGCGCGGGGTATCTGGAATGTGGCATAAACCCCATTGTTATAGGTATAAGACAGTGTATTGAAATTTACCGATCCCGAAGGCATGTTGCAACGACCAATTTCGGTACCATTCACATAAACCACAGCCCCATCGTCAACATAAGTGGTGATGGAAAACGAATCTTTTTCGCTTACATTCTCAATACTCACCGTTTTGCGGAAATAAGCGGTAATGTATTTGAGGGAAGCATTGTTTCCATAACTGATAGTAGTAACCTCTCCACGTCCACCGTAACCCAACGGCGTTGTGCCTGTTTTCCATGAGTTATCCACATAAGACGTCGAAGTCCAGTCGGAAGCCGGAATCGACGAGCCATCATAATATTTCCATTGAGAGCCGTAAGGTATAGCGGTCGATTGGGAGGATTTACTCATTTCCCAGTGGTCGAAAGTATAACCCGGGGGTGTGTTGGCCGAAACAGACATTGTCCGGTTTAAAAAATATTTAAGATCGATTTGATGGTCGATAATCGGTTCATTATTGAACGTATATGTAGTACCCGGCGCGGTGGATGAGATGCTCGCGGTGCGCACCTCGGCTGATCCGGCAAGACGCTTGCTGATAAACGACAACATGTAAGCAGGACGGTTGGCCGAGAATGTTTTCATGTTGGCAATATCCGAGTTGAAATCGCGGTACGATGTCCATCTTGATTTATGGTAGGAAATTTCAGTCGAGATCTTGGCAGCGATACTATCCATGATGTGGTTCACCCTTGATGTTTCGAAAGATGAAGACAAATGAATGCAGAAACGATCAATAAACTTATTTTTGAACGATTCGTTTTGAATCAGTTTCCGGAATATGAGCGTTGACCAGGCGGGTGGTACTTCATCTGTTTTTTCGCCAAGGGCATACAATAGAGAATTTACACTGTAAAGGGTCTCGTTGTACAAGTTATAGCCAAAATCAGTGTCAAACAAAATCCATCGCCACCGACCGTTCGTCTTCTTCTTCCATATTTTGATATTGTTATGCGGCCAATCGTTGTTTCCATAATAAATCTCGGAGATCATATAATTCGCGAAATTGTCGATGTCCATCATTGTACCAACCTTGTCATATACTCCAGACTGAGAAATGTCATTCTTAGTCAGATAATTAGTTAGCGGAGTGTATGTTGTATCATTACCCGCCATGTTTGTCTGGTCAATGACATCTATTTCATCATCATCATAACCGTAAGCCGAATAAATCAAGTCGGCGCCACTGGTTTCCCGCAGGTTTTGAATGCCGTAGTAAGCTCCGTTCATAAAACAAACGGCCGGTTCGTAGGCAAGATATTCCAGATCAAGCCGTTTGGCAATGAGTGATTCCATGAAAGCATCCCTCATCATTGTGTAATAAAAATCGTTTCCGGAATTTCTCAACTGAATGTCTTTGTATTTACGTCCGGGTTTTGAAGCGGCAAAGATATCATAATCCAGTTTGTTGTTCCCGAATTTTTTCTTGGGCGATATTTTGAGTGATTTCTGGGGATTCAGCCTCGACCACGCTCCGCACACGGAGATGTCGAGTTCCTGGTTCAGGCGGGTGGTATTTGTGGTGTCGATCAGTTCAAAGTTGGCGGGTCGATCCCAGTCCTGATTCCAGTTTACCGGCGTATCCGATCCGTTTCCGGTGATGCCGTTCGTGCCGGCCACGTATATCCCGATGGTATTGTCGGTAAGGTTAGGCTGCGCGGTAACTATCGAAACAACAGGTAAATTAAAATCGCGCTGGTTGATGAAATAGGAACGGGTAACAATGTTGCCCGGAATTTTACCAGCTGAAAATACGCGAGCCCTGACAGCCGTATTTTTGTATATAAAAACACCGGAACCATTGATATAACGGGTCGATTTCCGGGTAGGTTCGCTGCAATCGGTGGTATAGTAAATGGTGTCTTTTGCGGCGGTAGCCGAAAAGTAAAGATATTGCGAGGAGGTGTAAAAGCCTGCCTGAAGTTCAAAAACCGGATCGGGACAAACCGAAACCAACGCGGGTTTACCATTGTTCGACGCGCCGGAAGTATATTGCTCAAAGAATCCCCAATCACCGGTTCCATCAACTTTTCTTCCGTACGAAACATTCCGGCATTGCCGTGGATACACCACGCTGTCAACCACTTGGAGTGATGAATTCACCAGATAAATTTTGCCACCTTCGGGACTGAGTTTGAACGGTGCGTGGCCGGAAACATCATCCCTTTCGAACCAAAGTACCGAAAAGCCTTTGGCAGGTATAATCTTCGATGACGGACGCCATTTGGTCAAACGACTCAAATCATCCGTTAAGTAATAGAGGTATTGATTGTAACCTGTATCGGCACTGGTATTATAAAGTTCCAACCACATGCTGTAATTGTATTTATCATCCATTACGGCAGATACGTTGTTGGTCATTATTTCATTGATTTTCAATTGAGCAAAACCTGAGAGAGGCAACAGCAGGAGAAGAAGTAATTGTAATTTTTTCATTACGGATGACGATAACTTGCAGTATCAGAATTTTTTAGAGTTACAAACAAACAACAAATATACACTTGTTTTTTCAGTTGACCAGCTTTTATACAAAAAATATGATGGTAAATTTTAAAAACAACGAAGGCTGCCCCTTCGAATGAAGAGACAGCCCCGTACCATAATATCTGCTTTGAAAATTTTTCTTAAGCTTTACCGGCGCTACCGAGAACATTTTCGGTTTTGTGTTTGTAAAGTTTTTTCAGTTCATCGCGGGCAGGACCCAGGTATTTACGTGGATCAAATTCAGCCGGTTTGGTAGCGAATACTTCGCGAATCGCAGCCGTCATAGCCAAGCGGCCATCTGAATCGATGTTGATTTTGCAAACAGCCGATGTGGCAGCCTTCCTCAATTGTTCTTCAGGAATACCGATAGAATCTTTCAGGGCTCCACCGTATTTGTTGATGATTTCAACATATTCCTGTGGAACAGAAGAAGAGCCATGAAGAACAATGGGAAACCCGGGGATTTGTTTTTCGATTTCTTCAAGGATATCGAAACGCAATGGGGGCGGTATCAATACACCGTTGGCATCGCGGGTACACTGGGCAGGGGTAAATTTATTAGCTCCGTGCGAAGTACCAATGGAGATAGCCAAAGAATCGACACCGGTGCGTGTTACAAAGTCAACTACTTCTTCGGGTTGCGTATAAGTGTGGTGTTCAGCCGAAACCTCATCTTCCACACCAGCCAGGACTCCAAGTTCACCTTCAACGGTTACATCGTGGGCATGGGCGTATTCAACTACTTTTTTAGTAAGGGCAATGTTTTCTTCATAAGAAAAATGCGATCCATCGATCATGACCGACGAGAAACCCATATCGATACAGCTTTTGCAAAGTTCGAAGCTGTCGCCGTGGTCGAGGTGCAACACGATGGGAATTGCATAACCCAGTTCTTTGGCATATTCCACAGCTCCCTGAGCCATATAGCGAAGCAATGTCTGGTTGGCATATTTGCGCGCGCCGCTCGATACCTGAAGAATAACAGGCGATTTGGTTTCAACACAGGCGGAAACAATGGCTTGCATCTGTTCCATGTTGTTGAAGTTGAAAGCCGGAATTGCATACTTTCCTTCGATTGCTTTTTTGAACAGGTCTTTGGTGTTGACCAGTCCAAGTTCTTTGTAATGTACCATATTTGTTTATAGATTTAAAAAATTAAAAAATCTGTTTTGTGTCATACATTTGCGCAAAATAATACAGCTTGTCATCCGAAAGATACCGCTGTATTTCCTTCTTAAAATACGGATGCAAAAATACTATTTTTTTATCGGATATGAAAGTTAGATAACCCTTTAATAATTGTTATTTCAGTTTTGCAAGCGCTTCTTTGATCTATCCGAAAGTTTTTACCCTTGTCCTTCCGCATGTATGCTCAAATGCCCGCACTGGTTGACGGTAACCAACATGTGTAACCGAAGCGAATAATTTCAACATTTTCACCAACCGGTGCAATTTTTTGCTCTTTGAATGAATATATCCGAAAAGATGGAGCTGATTTAAAACCTTAGAATGATAAAAGTAGATGTAAATACACCTACCGTTTATTATGCTATACTATTTTATATTGTTGATTATCAATTTACTGATTTGTTATTCGCAATTCTGGAACATTATCCATTGTAATTCATTAATAGTATTCAGTTGTATCAGATATTTTAATTAAATCATTGTTCGAAAATTTAAGTTTGTTCTCATATTTTTTTTTACTACTTATTTTAGCCCAATCATACTTGTTAATAGTATCAGTATTAAATAAAAAATAAATGGATATTTCTGTAACTTAAATTGGTTTGAAAACGAGAATGAACGTGAAGTCAACGATTATTCTACCGTTTTAAAGGATATTGCTGAAGGGAAAAACCCTGACAATGAGCGTTATTACAGGAAAGGGAGTCAACCATGGGGAATATACCATGTAGTGAAAGATACCATCGTGGCTTGTTTACTGGAGATAGACAGCTGGGATCAGTACGGAGTAAAAGCCAAAATAATTAAATTCAAAATCATAGATAAAAATACAATACGAAAAATTCGGTTTGATTATTTTATTTATGCTACAAGGAGGATATAAAAACACACAATGAACAGATAGATAAATAAATATTATCGTGGAATAACCTTTTCTTATCATCCTTTAAAATACCTACCCGAACCCAATAAATGTTGGTTATTGGAAAAGAAGTGGTTCTGGAAAAACAAGAACGACTGGAAAAACCATACTGATAGTTTGAAAAAATAAAGCAGATAATAATACATCAGCCCCCCGAAAACCATTCGGGTTCCGGGGGGCTGGCGTATTATTCGGAACATTACTATTTATAATCTTCCCATTTGGTGTCGAGCATGTTGCCGGTTTTGATAAATTGGCGGTGCATGCCGAAGCTCAATGCCAGGTTGTTCGGGATGTGGTTTTTCCCGCCCGAAAGTTCGAGGTATTCTTTCAACATTGGTTTATATTCTGGAGCCACACATTTTTCGATAATTTCGTTGGCACGCTGTATCGGTGATTTTCCACGAAGGTCGGCAATGCCGTGTTCTGTAATAATCACGTTCACAGAATGTTCGTTGTGATCGACGTGCGAAACCATCGGTACAAACGAACTGATTTTATTCCCTTTTGCCGTAGATGGAGTGGTGAATATAGAGATGTAGGCGTTGCGTGTAAAGTCGCCCGAACCACCGATACCGTTCATCATTTTCGATCCCAAAACGTGGGTACTGTTGATGTTGCCAAAAATATCAGCTTCGAGCGCCGTGTTGATGGTTATCAAGCCCAAACGGCGGGCAACTTCAGGATTGTTGGAGATTTCCTGCGGACGAAGTACTATTTTATCCCGGAAAAATTCAAGGTCTTCGTACACGCTGTCCAGCACATCGTTGGATACGGTGAGCGAGCATCCGCTGGCAAATTTCACATTACCATCTCTGATCAGCCCGATAACCGAATCCTGAATCACCTCGGTGTACATTTCGAACGGAGGAATATCCGGGTCGGCGCCTAATGATCCCAATACGGCGTTGGCAATGTTTCCTACCCCCGATTGTATTGGTAAAAATTCTTTCGGGATACGACCTGCTTTTAGTTCTTTGACTAAGAATTGAGCCACATTTTGCCCGATTTGTTCAGTAACTTCATCGGTAGGCGAAAACCCGCCCACTTCATCCTTGCGTTCGGTTTCCACCACGCAGAGAATTTTTGAAGGATCTACCTTCAGTACCGGGGTACCTATCCGATCCGATGGTTTATAAACCGGAATTTCGCGGCGGTGGGGCGGGTCGAGCGGTTGATAAATATCGTGGAATCCGCAGAGTTCTTTAGGGTGGTCGTGGTTCCATTCAAGGATGATATGGTCGGCCAGATCGGCAATGGTAGGAGCGATGCCTACACCTGATGTAACCACTAATTCACCTTTTTCGTTGAAATCGCACACTTCTATAATGGCGAATTTCGGTTTGGGCATAAAGCCGTAACGGAGGTTCTGGGGGAGTTCCGAAAGGTGCATGTCGAAATACGGGGCTTTGTTTTCGTTCAACGAACTGCGTAAATCTTTGTTGGACTGGTAAGGGGTGCGAAACAGAACGGCATTGGCGCGCGCCAACGATCCATCCAGCGAGTCGCCGGTCGAAGCGCCTGTGTACATTCCTATTTTAAACTCTTTTCCTTCGGCGTGTAATGCTTCGGCTTTACGGGCTATGGCCAAAGGAATTTCTTTGGGACAACCGGCCGGGGTGAAACCGCTGAATCCCACAATGTCGCCATTGTTGACGTAGGCAGCAGCTTCGTCGGCTGTTGCAAATTTAAAAACCTTGCTCATGATAATGTCGTTATAGTGTACGTATGATATTTTTTTTGAAGTGCAAAATTACCAAATTTTATCCGAATACGGTAAACTATTTTCAACTTATTAGTGAAAAATTTCAGTAATTATTGGTTTTTGTTTTAGATAATGCCAAGGAAGGTATTTGCATACAATATAATCGGTTGACAAATTGTATTTTTACCTCTTTTTTTGCACCCGCTTTGCTTCGTGTAAAACCTTCATTCCCCGAAAACCGTTTCTTCCGCTAACGAAGAAATGCCGGTTTATTTGTCCTAATGTTTTTTAATTGATAATTTTTATAAAATAATGGCCGTATTGGAATAGTTTTTGAAAAAAAATACAGATATTTGTGTAAAATATACAGTATATAACCAACAAATAAGATAATGAGTACAAACGACATTCGCCAGTTGGAGCCTAATGCTCTGTGGCAAAACTTTTACAGCATTACCCGTATCCCCCGTCCTTCGGGCAAAAAGGACGAAATAGGCATGTTTCTCGTGAATTTCGGAAAATCGCTGGGTCTTGAAACTTACCGTGATGAAATAGGCAACGTTTTGGTACGCAAACCAGCCACGCCGGGCATGGAAAGCCGCAAGCCGGTCATTCTGCAGGCTCACATGGATATGGTTCCGCAGTCGAACCGCCATATAAAGCACAATTTCGAAACCGACCCTATCGAAGCGTATATCGATGGCGAATGGGTTACAGCTAAAGATACTACCCTCGGTGCCGACAACGGTATAGGTGTTTCGGCTGCCATGGCTATCCTTCAGTCGAAGGACATTCCTCATCCTGCCATAGAAATGTTCATTACGGCTGACGAAGAAACCGGAATGTACGGAGCTTTCGGACTCCAACCGGATTTTTTGAAAGGAGAGATCCTGGTCAACCTCGATTCGGAAGATGAAGGGGAACTTTATGTGGGTTGTGCCGGAGGAATTGATGCCAATATCACTTTCCGTTACGAAGAAACTCAGGTGCCCGAAGGTGATGTAGCCGTTAAAATTTCGCTTACCGGATTGAAGGGCGGACACTCGGGTGTGGACATTCACCTGCAACGTGCCAACGCCAATAAACTGATGTTCCGTTTCTTGAAACAAGCTGTTTCGGAATACGAAGCCCGTCTTGCAAGTATTGATGGAGGTAGTATTCGTAACGGCATTCCGCGCGAAGCGTTTGCTGTGATCACTGTTCCGGCCGAAGGCCTCGACGATGTACTTGATTTGGTGGACGAATTCGAAAGTCTTTTTGCTACCGAGTTCGAAGGGGTGGAAGATTTGACCAAACTTTCGTTTAAAGCCGAGCAAACTGAACTTCCGAAAGGGCTGATACCTGAAGAGGTTCAGGATGACCTGATCAACAGTGTAACCAGCTGTATCAACGGAGTGTATCGTTTTATTCCTGAAATGCCAACAGTGGTGGAAACATCCAACAACCTTGCGATTATCCATTCCGATGGGGAAAAAATTTCGCTGCAATCGCTGATGCGTAGTTCGGTGGAATCTCGCAAGGAAGAAATCGCTTCAATGGTTGAAAGTTGTTTTACTTTGGCCGGGGCCAAGGTGGAACTTCAGGGAAGTTATCCCGGATGGAAGCCGAATCTGGATTCGCCCATCCTGAAAACCATGTCGTCGGTTTACGAAAATAAATTTGGGAAAACGCCGAAAATCATGATTATCCATGCCGGATTGGAATGTGGAATTCTCGGAACCAATTATCCGGGAATGGATATGATATCGTTTGGTCCCACAATTCGTTATCCGCACTCGCCCGACGAAAAGGTAAATATTGCTACCGTTGTTAAGTTTTGGGATTTTCTGCTCGAAACGTTGAAAAATATTCCTGAAAAACAATAAAATACAAGATTTATGAAACAAAGTCACACTGACAGCAAGCGGTGTGGCTTTGTTTTTATGTCAGCTGAAATAATTATTTACTCACATATTATCATTTTCGAATATAAAAATGAAAAAAATTGTACTTTTTGTATTGATGAGCGTTTTCGCTTCCGGTTATGGTTTTGCAGCCAAAATGAAGGTTGCGTCAACCGACACGGCATTTGTTTTCACCACCATTAAAGCCAACAAGATAACGCCGGTAAAAAATCAGGCAAGTTCAGGAACCTGCTGGAGTTTCTCTACGATCGGTTTTATCGAATCGGAGTTGTTGCGTATGGGCAAACCCGAAGTGGATTTGTCAGAAATGTTTGTAGTGCATCATTCTTACACGGATAAAGCCGATAAATATGTGCGCATGGATGGCACCATCAATTTTGCGGGTGGAGGTTCGTTTCACGATGTGCTTTACGTGCTCGGGCATTACGGGATTGTTCCCGATTCGGTTATGCCGGGGCTGAATTATGGTGAGAAAAAGCACAATCACGGAGAACTCGATGCGTTAACCTCGGGTTATGTAAAAGCCATAGTAGGTAACCCGAATAAAAAAATATCGACGGCGTGGAAAGCCGGATTCGAAGGTATTCTGGATGCCTATCTGGGGGCATGCCCGAAAGAATTTACCGTGGATGGTAAAAAATACACCCCGCAGAGTTATTTTCAATCGTTAGGAATTAATGTTGATAATTATGTTTCGCTGACATCGTTTACACATCATCCTTTTTATACCCGTTTTGCTATCGAAATTCCCGATAACTGGCGTTGGACCGAATCATACAATCTTCCTCTTGACGAATTGATGCAGGTTATAGATAATGCTGTGAACAATGGTTACACCGTGGCGTGGGCTTCGGATGTGAGCGAAAAAGGGTTTACCCGAAGCGGTATTGGCGTTGTGCCCGAAACGAACCCTGAAAACATGACCGGAAGCGATCAGGCACGTTGGGTGGGAGTATCGGACAAAGACCGTGAAGATAAAATTTTCAAAGCCATCAAACCTCAACCCGAAATAACTGTAACGCAGGAACTTCGCCAGAAGGCATTCGACAACCATCAAACCACCGACGACCATGGTATGGTGATTTTCGGTATCGCTAAAGATCAGAATGGGAAAGAATATTATATGGTGAAAAACTCCTGGGGTACAGATTCGAAATACAAAGGAATTTGGTATGTAAGCAAAACTTACGTCATGTATAAAACCATTGATATCATGGTGCACCGGGATGCCGTTCCAGGCGAAATACTGAAGAAACTGGCGATTTAATTTTCCGCTACTTTCAAAGAGAGTGTCTCCAAAAACTGGCGCAAAAAATACGTAAATTACACAAATCAACACAGAATATTAATTGTGGTAATTTGTGTAATTTGCGTTCGAAAAAACCATCTGCAGCGTCTCATCCTTCTTAATCTTGTAACTCGTAACCTCTTCTTCCTTATGTCTTCATTTACTGGCCTTATTATCGGATTTTCGGCATTCCTGATCATTGGAATACTTCATCCGGTGGTGATAAAGGGTGAATATTACTTTGGCACAAAGCCGTGGGTGGCATTCCTGGTCGGCGGCCTTATTTCCATCTATCTTTCTTACTCGTCCGATAGTATCGTTTGGTCAAGTTTATGGGGAGTCCTCGGATTTTCGTTGTTTTGGAGCATTCACGAAATTTTTGAGCAAAAGAAACGGGTGGAACGCGGTTGGTTTCCGAAAAATCCAAAACGAAAAGCTTGAAATTTATTTTGAATGAAAGATAAGTCAATCGCCATCTCTGTTAAGGTAGGATGATCTGGCTTTCTTTGATGGAAGTTGGTGTGAATTTTAAATCGGAAAAATCATCGTAAAACGCCATTGACTCGCCATTAAATTCAAAATCAGCATTTTCACGGACTAAACGGGAGATGTTCAGGATGTTATTGCCAAAGGATGTTTTAATTTCGTTGAATAATTCCAACCAGTTTTCTGCTTTCATAGCAAAGTAAATGAAGCGGTATGCATCTTTTTCATCGTTGAAAAATAATACCCTGTCGCCGCCAAATTTTCGGATGGCTATGTATAATTCTCTTCTGAAAGGGAGAAGACGCGTCGATCCCGATGCGGTACCGTGCTTCCCAATCGACTGATAAAAATTGTTCCATCCGATGAAGTGATGGAAACCGCATGCCCATAGCCCTGAAAAGATCTGCCCTTCGGGGTGTTTTTCATCTTTGTCGGAAAATAATTGGTACCAAATGGTATTTCGTGCCTCGCTGAAAGCAGTTGACATCAAGGGGTTGAGTCTGAAATAGGGATGATCGTAAAGGTCGCACCCATATTTCTTGTGGTATTTTTTTATGTTGTAAAATTCTTCCTTTAAAAACCATTGCGGGAACGACTCGTCCAAAACAACTGAACCCAGATGAATGCTATCCGACCAGCAATACGAACCTTTCATTTCAGCATTTATATTGTATTCATCTTTGGCGTAGCAGCTTATGTTCACATGCAGGCGATGTGCGACATCGTTGCCCAAAGATTGTACTGACGAAACGTCGAGCCGGTGCGGAGCTATGGCATAGAAATCGAAAGACATTTTTATTGAATTTAATAGTTTGAAAATAAATTAATTGAGTATAATATTGTTCGATGTTGTTAATTTATCATCCGGAGTTTCTCTCTTGGAAAATGCAACACTGTGTCGTTGTCGAAGTGCATCGATATAAAATCCTTATTGTGCGACAGGAATGCCCTGAAATTGTAGATGTGCGAAAGGTGGACTGCTTTTTTGCCCTGTTCAGCAAGTTTAAATTTGTTCCTGATTTTGCCACAGTTGTCTTTTAAAGGCTTTATTTTGGGAGTTTCCTCAATTAATACAAAATAACCGCTCAGCGAATTAAAGTAATACAAAGGGAAATGATTGATGTTACAGATTTTTATTTCGATAAAAATATCTGTCCTTTCTACTTTTGTCAACGAGTCGAAATGTTTGATTTCCTTTTTATTGCCGTCGATGTCGAAGCAAAACTCGTAAAATAATTTGTTTTGCTTTACCATTGCCTTTTCATACTTCCTGATCGAAAGTTTTTCTTCAAAGAGTTTGCTAAACGCATCATCCGCCTTTGAAATCCTGTAGCAGAATATTAAAAACCCGATAAAGAGGAAAACCAGAATAAATACTATGTATGATAACATGCCAAATGAGTGAGTTTGAGAATTACAACTGGAATTGACTACAACATGCAGCTTTTCTGACCCTGTGCCGGGATCTGCAATTATTAAAAAAGATAAAAACAACCGATAAAAATCGCCAATACCGGATGTGGTATTAAATAAAAATCATACTTTAGCCACTTTATTTTGACTAAAGAATTTCTGGACTTTTACAGCATATTTTTTTTTCAGTTCCTCATTGGTTTTTTTTCGAAGTCTTTTTAACTTTCTGGTCGATTTTCTATCGGCTATTTTGTCGTAATGCGGGAGTAACAGGTTGGATTTGGCCAGTCTGTTGACCATAAATTTTATTGCATCGGAACTTCCCATCAGGCAATACTCTTCATTTAATAATTTATCATAAATAATCCATGATTCATTTTTGCTGGAAACCGATCTTTCCCAGTAAAATCTTTTTGTCAGGCTCACGTATAATACTGATCTCATAACATTTAATTAATACTCTGTTTAATGTATATTATAGTAATAAAAACTGTCAGGTTGTATCTTTTTAACCTTTGACCAAATCTATTGTTTTTTTAAGCGGAAATTCAATTATCATAGCTGTCCTTTAACAATATTGATTTGATAATCGGTTAATTTAAAGAGTTTTTATGCAGTACGTATCATAAACTTCTGGTATATAGTTTTTTTTAAATTTATTGTTCAAATAAAATAAATAGTTAAAATGTTAAATGTAGTCATATATGATAACAATAAAGGCAAAAGTATGAATTTATTTTGTATTTACAAATGTTTATTGAATAAATGTTTACGACGGACAAAGAATTATATGAAACTATCGGAGCTATGATAAAAGAAAATCGGGTGAGATGCGGTATGACACAACAAAATTTAGCGGATTTATGTGAAATAGAAAAGGCAAATATTTCGAGAATAGAACGTGGTTGTACCAATGTAACTTTGAAAACTTTATACAGGATTAGTGTTTCGTTAAATGTTCCAATGAGGGATTTGGTAGATTTTAAGATGAATGATTAAAATCTGTTATCCGCTCAGGAACGTCATAACCTTTTCCCCGAATTTGAAATATCAGAAAAACGCTTGGATTACATCAAACAGATTATTGCTGAGGTGTAATATGTTGTTGTGTTTTATCACTCATACTCATCTTAAAAAAATAATGTATTTGAGTGTAGTATGTTTTTATGTCGTTATGAAAGGAATTTACGTTCATTCCTGAAAAATAAATAAATCACGCATTTTTATTAATTATCCAACTTTTTATTGTTACGAAGCAATAAACGCTGAACAAATCCGGGCTGTTTGGTGTTTTTTTATTACTTTTGCATCAGATAAAATAACGAAAACCAACCCGATAAAAACTTCAGATTATGTTTCCTGTTTCTGATCGTCTGGCTGCGCTATCCCCCTCGGAAACGCTGGCCATGTCTCAAAAAAGCAATGAGTTAAAGGCTCAGGGCATAGATGTTATCAACCTTAGCGTTGGGGAGCCTGATTTTTATACCCCCGACCACATAAAAGAGGCTGCCAAAAACGCTGTGGACAATAACTTTTCGTTTTATTCGCCAGTGCCCGGATACCCCGCCCTGCGTAACGCCATTTGCGCGAAATTGAAAAAAGAAAACGGACTGGATTACACAGCCGACCAGATTGTTTGCTCCAACGGCGCTAAACAGTCGGTTTGTAACGTGCTCCTTTCCATTGTAAGTAAAGGCGATGAAGTGATTGTTCCCGCGCCTTACTGGGTGAGTTATCCCGAAATGGTGAAAATTGCCGATGGCACCACAGTGGTTGTAGAAGCTGGCATCGACCAGGATTTTAGAATAACGGCGGATCAACTCGAAAAGGCCATTACACCCCGAACCAAGGCGCTTATTCTCTGTTCGCCATCAAATCCTACCGGAAGTGTTTACACCAAAGAGGAACTAAAAGCGCTGGCCACCGTGCTCGAAAAACATCCGAAAGTGATCGTTCTCTCCGACGAAATTTATGAACATATCAATTATCTTGGCGCCCATGAAAGTATCGCGCAGTTCGAAAGCCTGAAAGACCGGGTCGTTATCATCAACGGTGTATCCAAAGGGTATGCCATGACTGGTTGGCGTTTGGGTTGGATTGCCGCTCCCAAATGGATTGCATCGGCCTGCAATACACTCCAGGGACAATATACTTCCGGTCCTTGTTCGGTAACACAGAAAGCCGCCGAGGCGGCTTACACCGGCGACCAGGCTTGTGTGGAAAACATGCGACGAGCTTTCGAACGAAGGAAGAACCTGGTGGTTGGGCTTGCCCGCGAAATTCCCGGCCTAAAGGTAAACGACCCGCAGGGAGCCTTTTATATTTTCCCCGATTGCAGCTTTTACTTCGGTAAATCGTACAATGGAAAAACGGTTGAAAACTCTGCCGATCTGGCCATGTATCTGCTCGAAGAGGGTCATGTAGCATGCGTGGGCGGAGGCGCTTTCGGTGCACCCGACTGCATCCGCATGTCGTACGCTACTTCCGACGAAAATCTGGTAAAGGCTTTCGGCTGGATCAAAGAAGCGCTTGCAAAATTAAAATAACCAAACATTCAAAATAGTTTATGTTCGGCCCGGAGGTAATAAAGCTTCCGGGTTTTTTATTTAACAACTATTATAACATTATACTCCCGGCGCGCCGGATATATCTTTCGAATAAAAAAGTAAACTGTCGAACTGCCGGGCCTGTCTCAAAAGAGAGCACTCTTTTGGGATGGCCTCTCCTGTATTATATCCCGATAGTTATCAGAATTTATAAGTCCGCCTGTTTTACACATAAATTTATATATCTACATCATATATCTCGAATTATAATGTTGATCATGCATTACAATGGTATATTGGAATTGTTCCCTTTGGTCATGATTGCTGGTTGCCGTTAACCAGCGTGAACAATTAAGGCTAAATCCAAAGGTACAGGTCAGGTTGATCCTTGTACGAAGGTTGGAGCTTTTGATTGTCCGACGTTTACTCCAAATATAGAATTTTTGACATGAACAATACTGAATTTCATTGAATCTTTTGAAAAATATTTCAATATTTGAATACAGAACTTTGAAAAATAATCTATATTTACAGTAAAAATTATTTAAATTAAAAAAGTATGAAAAATTCAATTGGTATCATAGCCGCATTACTGGGTGGTGTGGTTGTTGGCGGAGTTTTGGGACTTTTATTTGCCCCTGAAAGTGGTGAAGAAACACGAAAAAAAATTGTTGATATTTTAGAAAAAAAAGGTATCAGACTAAGTAAAAAAGAAATGGAAGATTTAGTTGATGAAATTAAATCGCAGGTTGGAACTGAAAGCAACTAAAAATTATGCCGGAAAATAAGCAGCCTGAAGATAATTTCCAGCAATTGTACGACGATATTAAGAAGTACATTTTGCTCCAAACCGAGTACGCGAAAGTAGAAATAATCGAAAAAATGACCATTTTGCTTTCCACGCTGCTGATAATCGGTTTGATAATTGTGTTGGCAATCGCAGTACTTTTTTACCTGAGTTTTTCATTATCTTATACACTCGAACCGTTTTTCGGAAGCCTGGCGTTGAGTTTTGCAGTTATTTCAGGAATTTATGTATTATTAATCGTAATTTTATTAGTGTTTCGTAAAAATCTTATTATTAATCCTTTGGTTCGATTCCTTTCCGGTTTGTTTTTGAAAAAGGAGGAAAAACTATGAAGATAGTTACAACTCCAACTCCAAAGAGGCAACAGGTTGATCTTGATTACCTGGCAACCCACAAAGCTGAACTCAGCGATCAGATTCATACCCAACAAAAGAAAATCGCTGATTCAGCCAAACATTTGTTGCTTCCGGCTTCATCTTCAGTTTATTTTTTAAAAGCTTTTAATAACAAATTGAACATGATTGATGGTGTGCTGATAGGCTACAAAATTGTACGATCGATAAGGAGAGTCTTTAGAAAATGAAAGTTTAAAAAATCACCAAAAAAACCAGTTGCAAATGTTGCAGACGGTTTTTTTGCTTGTACTCAAGGATATATTCATTCAATGAGCAAGGGATGGCGTTGGTTGGTGGAATTTTTGTAATCCCACCGTAATGTAATATTAGAAATTGAATTCCGGATTTAGAAATCCGAAAGATCGGATTTTGCCCATCGGTCGCGCATAAAAAAAACGAACGCAAAAGCCATCCGGTTAACTTGCCGGCGTCGTTTGCGTTCGTTCTTTATTTTGAGAATATTAGGCTGTATCAGCTTAAATCTGTTCACAACAGTTGAACATCCACTGTATGCCAAATTTATCGCGGAGGCTTCCGTAAAACCCACCCCAAAACATATCGCTGAGGGGTTGTTCAATCTGTCCTCCTTCTGAAAGGGCATTGAACAATTTCACGGTTTCCACGCGCGTATCGGGTTGCAACATGATGTACACGCTGTTTCCCTTGGTTACCCTGAATCCCATCGATCCTGGAGCATCGGAACCCATCAGCAAGTGTCCATCCAAAATGGGCAGTTCAACATGCATGATCAAATTTTTGTCTTCTTCGGCAACGGGTTGAACGCCATCCGAAGAGGGTATGTCGCCGAAACGCATAATGCCTTCGTGGGTGTATTCGGTGTCGAAAACAGATTTGTAGAAAGCGAATGCCGCTTCCGTTTCTCTTTCAAAATTGAGATAGGTGCTTACTGCTGCCATGTTGAAAATATATTATGGTTAATAGAAAAACATCAAAGTTGTAGTTTGCCGGATTTAAAACCAAACTTATTGCAACGGGTCTTTACTTCAACGGTGGTTCCTGGTTTGATTTCGGGTATCACTACTTCCACTTCCTGTGCTTCGGCACTCGATTGTTTGTTGAATTTCAGTTCCTTTACATCTTTCTTATCTACTTTTATCACTATCTGATCGATGTAGTGGTCGTTCACGTTTTTGGTAGGATGCACGGCAACGATCTTCAGTTTACCGTCTTTAAATGAAAGTTCTACCTTTTTTGCCGGGTCGGCTTTCAGTCCGAAAGGGACAACTGCCAATACAAAAAGTATCAGCAACGATTTTTTAAAATTAAACTTGCTCATGTTTTTTTAATGTTAAGTTTGTTATGAAAAAAGATAATTGTAAAGCATGTAAAAGCCGTGGATAGCGGCTGCCGAAAATCCGACAATGCCGAGCCACCGGTGAATTTTATACTTTGGCTTGGTTTTGATAATTCTCAAACCGGTGAGAAACGAAAACAAAAGGAGGAAAAGTCCGGCTATTCCGAGATAAATAACGATTTTATATATGTATTCTTCCATAAAAATATTTTTTTAGATGTGTGTTTATAACCGTACCACCACTGATGCGAGGAACAATGAACCGAAAGCGGTCATGGCGGCTGCCCGGTGATAAGGCTTCAGGTTCGGATGGCTCTCGATCATTCCGCTCAGCACCTGCGTGGCAATCATGCTCGAAAGATGTACAATGGCCAACGCACGGTGGATTTTTACCGGGGTGATTCCTTTCGGGTCGCCTTTCATGGGTGGCGGTGAAAATAGCGCCAGAGCGGCCGTGGTGTAATAAAGGGCGTTAGTAGCTCCGGCCAGCGTACCGTGCACGTCTTTCAGCGAAGTTTTGCCATCGTACACCTTCCAGCCTACCAGGCCTGTGGCCAGCATGCTTGCCAGGGTGGCATAAGCCGTTACCTGATGCAGGGTGATCATCCGGGCACGGATTTCCATCTCTTTGTCGCGGCTTTCGGGCGAAAGTTTAAACGCATCGAAGTTACGCATCAGCCCTTTTTCGCCCCACATCAGTTTCTGGGTAATGAGGTAATGGTCGGGGAGCAATTGTGTGGAATCGGAAGCTGTTTCGGCGTTACTGACATTGGTAACCGTGCTATCGGGCAACGTGGCAGCAGCGCTTCCTGTAATTTCTGTTTGGGCGTAAAGTCCCGTTACGCTCAAAAAGGTAATAAAAAGAATCAACCTGATCTTCATTGAAATGAGTTTTAAAGTGATGAATTTTTTAACTTTGAAAATTAAAACAAAAAAAAGCACAATATGTTTTTACATATTATACTTTTTAAACGTTTCTGTGATTGATTTTATCAGTTAAACCCCTTTTTTAGTTGCTGTTTGCTTTAAAAAAACAAAAAATAACAGTTATGGATGCTTTTACATGGATTGGATTTTCACTATTTTCCGGTTATAAGTATGCTTGTCGGTACGAATTTGAACCAAATATATTCCTTCGGGAAGTGATGGGTTAATGGTAGTTTCGGCGGATGTATTGCATCGCATTAATTTTCCTGATACATCAAAAATATTTACCAAAGTTATTTTTTCGGCAGTTGGAATCTGTATGCTGAAACTCCGGCCAAACGGATTGGGAAATATCTTCATGCCGCTATCGTCAACAGGCGGGGAATATAAACTGAAAAGCTGAGGAAGCTTTTTTACCAGTGCCGGAGGAAGCTCGGCATTGTAGATTCTTACTTCGTCCACCGATCCTTTGAAGGCGTAATCGGTGGTCGCATCATCTTTTCGGGCAATGGTAATATTTTTCGAAGTAGTTTTTATTGCTCCCGATAAGGGCTTGAATCCGGAAAGCTTTCCGTTTCGGTACAGTTCAATGCTGTTGCCGTTGTACGATGCGGTGAAGAAGGTATAAACGCTTTTAGTTAGCACCGTATCGGCATCCACATCCACCACCGTGCCGGTGGTTTTCACCGTCCAGCGTACTTTTTTATCGGGAGTTATGGATATTTTATAGCGTTCTTCCCAACTACCGTGAGAAATGATGAATTGTTCGCTGTTAGGGAGGGCATCAGGGCGCACCCAGAACGAAACTGTAATTTTATCGGTAAAGTTAAGGGCTGTTTCGTTGGGTACGTAAATATAAGCCGAAGCCGAAGGAAAATTGTATGCCCCGTTTTCAGTGCCATCGGCGCCGGTTGTTGATACCGCGCCTACCGATACAGCATGAAAAGCATCCTGGGCTTTGTTTTTAGTGTCGCCGTTGAAAGGATAATAGATCATTGGGGCAGGTTCGCTGGTCAGCGAAAGGTCTTTTACCAATATCTGTTTGGTCAGCGTGGCCGATCCGGCAGCATTTTGAGCAGTAAGTGTGATGGAAAAAATTCCCGGTTCAGCAGGTGCTGTCCAATCGGGGGCGGAAGCGGAGGCGTTCGAGACCGTGCCGCCCGAACATGTCCACGTATAGTTAACTTCATCCGTATTGAGCAGGGCCGAAAACTTGTGTGGGGCGTGGAGGTCGAAAGGCATATCGCCATCGGCAACAATATCCGAAATGACAGGAGCTTCAGTTACATGATCGGCCACTTTTATGGATACCGGATAGGACACCACGGTGTTTCCCCCCGCCGTAACCCGGCAGGTGAGTGAATAGGTTCCGGGAGTGGAAGGGGTGGTCCAGTTGAAACTCCCGGTAGATGTTTTCGCCACGCTTGCTCCGTCGCTGAGCCAGTCGTATTCGGCGGAGCTACTTCCCACATTTTCGGTCAGACAGTAAAGCTGTACCGCTGTTGACTTTTCGGTAAGTGTATCCGAAACCGAGAATGATTTGATTCGCAACGTATTGTTGAAATTGTAAGAAGCATGATAATCGATGATTTTTCCATCTACCGTTTTTAAACGTCCGTTGGTTTCTACGCCATGTCCTGCCGGATAAAACACCAACAGGCAAACGCTATCGCCCTTCAGCACAACATCACCGGAAGAGGCAGCATTGCTTAAAACCTTTTTTTCGCTGATGGCATCGTACACGTCGTAATTGCCGGCCGGAAGCTGCACTTTTATGGTGCGTTGTTCCGTATCAGGATTGTAATACAAATAAGCCGGGAAAGGATTGTCCTGGCCAAAGTCCGTTTTATTCAGGTCAATACGGAGAATTCCGGACACATTGGTAGTGTCGATAATTCCGGCCATATACCCTACGCTGGAGCCGCTGTATAGCGACAAGTCGGTCAGTGCCCAACCGCCTTTTACGGCATCACCCATGGCAAACAACGATGTTCCATTCCAGGTTTGCTTCATCGACTCGAACGGTACGACAGCAGTTTTGTCGTATGTAGCCGACCATTGGTAACTTGCTGTTTCCTGATGATTGGCAGGCAGAGCATTGCGGTAGAAAAGCCGGCTTGCATTGGCCAGATTCAGCATCCATTTGGCAATGGCGCGGGCATAACGCTTATCATATTTAGCCACCGGAGCCAAAGCAGCCGCGTGCTGAAACCCATTCATACTGAAGGCGTAATCATCTCCTCCATCGTTCGCTTCGCCGATGAGTCCGGACACATCGCAGTCGTTCCATGTCCCTACAATGGTTCCCCAACCACGCAATGTATTTTTTCCGGACGAAAAAGTCCAGTTCAGCATTTTTTCAAGGTCATAATTGGTTCCTTCCACGGCATTCATCCTTGCCGCGGTATAAATTCCGTAAGGCAACTGAATTTCGTAAGAAGGGTTAGACGTCCAGTTTTGTAAAAAATCGAGCGCCATTTCGGCACCGGTCCTGTATTTTTCATTCCCCGTAGCTGCGTAAGCCTGATACAGCAACCACGCTATGGATCCGGCCGATTCGGGTTCGGGTACACTGGAGGTGTTCGGAGTTCCGGTAAGCAGGTTGTAGGCTCTGTAATTCATCGCGGGAACTGTCCATGGCTGTACTGATCCGCCAAGTTTTCGCACCACATCCAGCTCCCTGTTGGCAATGGTGGTAAATTGGGCATTGAAGTCAGCATCAATATTGGGATAAAGATTGTAAAGCTGGTAAAAAAACACATTGGGCATGATTTCGTACCACCAATCGTTGCCCGTACTGGTTGAATAACCATTTAAATAAACATTCTGACTGTTTTTTTTATTGAAGAAATCTTTTACCATCGTTACCCAATTGATGTTCTGTTGAGCCGATTTATCTATCCCGCACAAAGTAGCGCCTACCACAGCCGGAATGATATTGATGGCTTCGGCCACGTTTCCGTGATTGGACTGGCCAATGTAAGTGTCCATTTTGATGGTTGAGATTCCCGGATAGTTCACTCCCGACGAGTTGGATATTCTGGTAACAGGCAGATATGTTCCGTTTGCTTGTGTATTGAACACCAGTGAATCGTAGCCTGCAGCCACCTTTTTCCAGTCGCGCATGGAGTAGGGCGAAGGGCGATTGGGCATCTCGTCGATGCGGGGGATTGATTTTTGCTGCGAATAAATTCCGGATGCAAAGGCCAGCAACAGAAGCAGGAGGATGGTTGGTTTCATTCTGATATTTAATTACAGTCTATTGTTGATAAATAAGGAAATTATCTGATTTTAAACGGGGTTTTCCCATCAATATTTTGGCTGAAGCAGGAAGTTGTATCGTTTTTTGTTTTCCAAAGTTGATATAAACCGAAACGGTATCGCTCCCGCTTGCCCGGGTAAAGCTGATGCCATCGCCTTCACATTTTAGCGAAACATAATTGCCGGTTTGTAAAGCCGGATGCCCGTTTCTTATTTTTAAAATCTGCTTGTAAACACTTAAAAAAGAGTTTTTTTCTTTGGTTTCGTATTCAACGTTGCATTTTTTATAGTTGTCGCCCGCCTTGATCCAGGGCGTATGTTCCGAAAATCCGGCATGCTCGCTACCGTCCCACTGCATGGGACTTCTGGACTTGTCGCGGTTGTGGTCGTTGCCCTCTTTCAGGGCTTCCACAGTTGTTTTTCCGACTTCAAGAGCCATCCGATAAAAATTTTTGCCCTGTACATCGGCAATTTCGCCGTAATCGTCGGCCGTAATATTCTTCATTCCTATTTCTTCGCCGTAATAAATAAACGGGATGCCTTTGGCCGTAAGTATCAGTGCGGCCAGCGAAAGCGCGCGCGGCTTGTTATCCGGAGCCAGCCGGTCGATGAGCCGGGGATTGTCATGACTTCCGAAAAAAAGTGTGGGATAGCCGCTCATGTTTTTTTCCATGCTTTGCAGCTCATTAAAAATCCGCTCTACTGAAAAAGAGGGAATGCTTCCAAAGTTAAAATTAAAAACGACATCTAATAATTCAGGCGATTGGTATTGTTTCAGTATGTCAATTTGGTCGTTGCCCACCTCGCCTACGGTAAAGCGGCCGGGGTATTGCGCCACTATTTTTTTTAGCGTTGATACCGCTTGTTTTATTCCCGGTTGGTTGATGTCATGAATGTGCTGCTGTTTGCCTCCCGAAACAGGATTATCGGCCGTATCGTCGTTGGTATAATAAAAGTTCACCACATCGAAGCGGAATCCATCCACGCTTAGGTCGAGCCAGAAGCGGAGCACTTTCGATATTTCGGCAATCACCGGAGGATAGGTCCAGTTTAAATCGGCCATTTGTATGGCAAACTTATGCAGATAATACTCTTTGGTGAGCGGGTCGTATTGCCATGCATTACCTCCGAAAAACGATTCCCAATTGTTGGGTTTCTCTTTCCAGACGTAAAAGTTGCGGTAAGGGTTCTCTTTTGATTTCCGCGATTCCCGGAACCAACGGCAATCGGTAGAAGTGTGGTTGAGCACCATGTCCATGATCACTTTTATGTTCCGCTTGTGGGCTTCGGAGATAAACTTTTTAAAATCGGTCAGTTGCCCGTACACGGGATCGATGCTGTAATAATCGGCCACATCATAACCATTGTCCACCTTGGGCGATTGCAGGAAAGGGGTAAGCCATATTCCGCCTATGCCGAGCGATTTCAGGTAATCGAGCCGGGCGGTCATTCCGCGAAAGTCGCTGTATCCATCGTTGTCGCTATCCTGAAACGATGGCATGTAAATCTGGTAAAACACCGTTTTCTCCCACCATTCGGGATGTTGCTGTGCTGATCCGTTTTGCAGGAAAAAGAATGTGAATATGGTAATAGCGGCAAGCCGTAACGATTTTTTTAAAAGCATTGTTTTTAGGTTGATAGAGATGAGGATGTATGGCAATGATAAAGAAAATTTATCAAAAAAACAAGGGGACTTAGCCCTTAAATTACGCTAAGCCCCTTTGTACAACCATCCATCTTTTTTACTTGTTTTCGTCCTTATATAACTTGGCTACCTGACCATCGGTAAGGGCAATGTTGTACACTTTCAGTTCATCGATAGCTCCTACGAAAGTATCCCAATTAGCAGGAGTTTTAGCCCAATCCCATGTCCAGGCTGAAACAGCTTCGGCATAAGTAGTACAAGCCCCAATCATTAACGGAAGCGTAGTGGAATACGATGCCAGAGCACCTGTAAAATTAGGTTTGGTTTCAGATGTCCATTCCATGGTGCTAACGCCGTTTACATAAAACACCAATTTGCCGTTAGTCAAATCCATAGTAACCACCAGATGCGTCCATGTGCTGTTTGGAGCAGAAAAGTCCGATTGATTGTCGGCATCGGTATATCCGGTTGCAGTATGAGCGGTAAAGAACGGTTTATTCTGTTCCTGTAACTGGAATTTCCATGTATTCCAATAGTTGTAGGAGATTATATAGTTACCTGCTCTTGTCGAATCGGGTTTTACCCATGCGGCAATTGAAAGTGTATTTCCCAACAAATCACTTGAAGTATAATCGCTGATTTCGAGGTGTGAACCATTGTTGAAATAGATGGCTTTACCTACTTTACCGGTTATAAAACTTGGAAGATTAGTCGACGTCCCGTAAATATTAGATTCTCCTTGTTTCAATACGGCGGTCCAGCCTTTCCCTTCGGTTTTGAACTGCGAATTGGCTACAGTTTCGTCGAATGTCATTCCCATGATCAGCGCTGATGATGGAATAGCTCCGTAAGCGGCGGCCAGGAAAGTATCTTTAGCGGCTCTGAGCTGAACAACGAGGTTGTCAACTTCGGTTTGTGAAATACCCGATTTGGCAGCGGCAGTTTTGGCCGTGGTCAGTACATTACTGAACGTAGTGATAGCCGACTGAGGATAATCGGTGGTGGTAGCTCCATTAAGAATGGTTTGGCACGAATCCACTAAAGCCGTAAATTTCGAAGTGTCGGCGGGTTCGGTTTTGTTGTCGTCCTTGCCACAAGCCGAGAAAAAACCTACAAATAGGGTTAATGCAACACTTGCGAATAACAAATTTTTTAATTGACTTTTTTTCATGATAATTTAAATTTAATTTATTTATAAATAATGGTTCATATGAATTTTTATTGTAAAGCCTGATTGGCATCGATTTCGGCCTGGGGTATCGGGAAATAAAAGCGGGGTTCACTCCATTTCAGGTCGGTTCCCAGCGCGTTTTCGGCGGCTTCCTTACCCCAGCGCATCAGGTCGAAGAATCGGTGGAATTCGAAACCGAGTTCTTTTCGGCGTTCATTCCGTATAACGGTTCGTAGAGCATCCTGCGTGGTAGCAGTAGTGGCGGCCAGGCCGGCACGGGCTCTTACCCGGTTCACCGCCGAAGCAGCTTTTGTCAGGTTGTCAGTGCCGCCGAGTTCTTCAAGTGCTTCGGCCTTCATTAACAATACATCGGCATAGCGGATGATGTGGTAAGGCACGGTGGACTGACTTTTAGCCAAACCGGCCACATCGTCCTGATCGTATTTCTTAACCAGGTAACCGGTAGCTTCGGACCACGAAGAGGAGAAGGTGGTGTTGTTGAACCACGGTTTCCCGTCCCGTCCGATAGAGGCATCTAATCGCGGGTCAATGGCGCCGGTAGTAGTTTTTTCGGTAAAGGCATCGACAAAGCTTTGTGTCGGCGCATCGAAATAGTATCCACCTTCCACCGATGGCGAAAACCATACGGTGAGGTTATTGCCTAATGAAGTTTCGGAATTGTTGATAAACCGGAGACCAAATACCACCTCAACACTGTCCTCGGCTCCCGATTTATACAAATTGGCGTAGCTTTTCACCAGGTCATATTGTTTTAATGTTTCGAGCGATTCGATATTGGCTACACAATCGCTGTATTTTTTCTGGTAAAGATCAGCTTTTGCCAGCAAGGCGTATGCTGCACCTTTGGTTACTCTGCCTTTGTCCGTAGAATAGTTTTCCGGCAATGCATCGATGGCATCTTTCAGGTCAGTTTCAATTTGTGCATAAATGGCGCTTGTTTCGCTAAGTGGCACGTTGATTTCGTCCGAAGAAGTTTTCAAAGGCACTTTGCCAAAAATATTCACTAAGTTGAAATAGGAATAAGCCCTGAGAAATTTGGCTTCGCCGATAAGCCTGGCTTTTAGCGTAGCATCGAAATTCATTTTCACGATATTATTGATGGCGTTGCTTGCCCGTGCAATGGTTTCGTAGCTGGCTTGCCAATAGGTGCTCAGCACACCGTTGTCCGACGAGGCCGAAAAGTCGTTAATCGCGTTGATATCGGCCTGGTCGCCGGCATTTCCGCCTTTTACAGCATCGTCCGAAGCCACATCGCCGAAAATCCAGAGCGTACTTCCGTAGAGCGAGTTGTACACAGCGGTTACAGCCATGGTAGCCGATTCTGCCGAGGTGTAATAGTTTTCGGAAGTGTAATCACCTTTTAAGTCGGCCGTCAGAAAATCGTTGCACGAAGAAAAAACGATGGCTATTAGCCCGACTGCCGTGTATATTATCTTTTTCATCTGTATTTTTTTATTTTAAAATTTTTGTCAGATAGAACTTGCATGCCAATGTAATTGTAGTTTTTTGCGATTGGCTTATCATGCCCGTTCCATTTTGTTGTATTAAATTATTGAAAAACAATAATTTATAATGTAACATTTAACCCAAACGTGTAGCTTTTAGCTACCGGATAAGTACCCCAGTCGATACCGTTGGCTCGGTCGCCTTCGCTTGCCGAATTAGTGCTTACGGTCATTTCCGGATCAAGGCCGTTGTATTTTGTAAACGTCAGCAGGTTGGTAGCCGCGATGTACAAACGGATATTCGCCCCTTTCAGATATTTTTGTTTCGGTATGGTATATCCCACCTGGACGTTTTTCAACCGAACGTATGAACCATCTTCGAGAAAACGGGTGGAGGCCTTTACGTTGTTGGCTTTGGCTGCCCACGAAGCGCGGGGTTGGGTATTGGAACTTCCTTCGCCTGTCCAATGTTCGTTGTAGTAGCGTTCGGTAACGTTAAATCCGCGGTAAAAACCTTCGATATCGTAATTTACCTGACTGAATATTTTTTGTCCGAAAGCTCCCTGGAAAAACACCGAAGCATCGAATCCTTTGTAATTTCCAGTCAGTGTCAGTCCGGTAGTGAACGTTGGGATGGAGCTTCCGGAATAAGCTCTATCGTTCGCGTCGATCACATTGTCTTTGTTCATGTTTTTATATTTCACATCGCCTGCGGCGATATTTTTGCCCTGGTAGGCCGATGTCAGCACTTCGGCATCGTTTTGGAAAATACCATCCATCTGGTAAAGATAAAAGGAGCCTATCGGGTGCCCGACTTCCGTTTTAGTGGCGAAAACTCCCGTATCGACCCGTCCGCCGAGTATGGGGGATTCGAGCGAAAGGACTTCATTGTGAAGGAATCCACCGTTCAGTGTAATGCTGAATCCTCCATCTTTATAATTTTTGCGGTAAAAGAGTTCCACATCAACGCCGGTATTGAGCATGCTCCCGTTGTTGATCCACGGTGTGGCCGCATCGCCTACCGACAAAGGCAGGGCAGACTGAACCAGCATGTTATGGGTTACCTTGTAGAAATAATCGATAGAAGCGCCGAAAGTTCCCTTGTACATTTCCAGATCCACACCGACGTTGAACTGGTTATTGGTTTCCCATTTCAGTTTAGCGTTTCCGAGTGTTGATTGTGTGTAACCGTTGTACGACGATCCGCCAAAAGCATAATAATAGTTGGAAGAATAACGGTCGGAATAAGCATATAACCCTACATTCTGATTACCGATGGCGCCGTAGCCGGTACGGAGTTTGAGCTTGTTAATGTTCGAAAAGTTTTTCATGAATTCTTCCGAGTCCAGGTTCCAGCCTGCCGAAACAGAATAGAACGTGCCCCACCGGTTTCCTTCACTGAAACGTGATGAACCGTCGCGGCGAATGGTGGCCGATGCGTAATACTTTTGATTGAAATTGTAATTGACATTTGCAAAAAACGATAACAAACTGGATTCTGTGTCGGTTTGAGAAGAAGAGCTTGCCCCTTCGCCTTTACCAATGTACAAGAAGTCGGGATCGGAATTGGTAAAACCGCTGTCGTTTGTATAGAGTTCGTTCGTGTTGTTTTTTATGGCCTCAGCCCCTATCAAAGATGTAAACGAATGGTTTTCACCTATTTTTAAATTGTAATTAAGAGTAGAGTTTACCGTCCAATTAGTATTGGTTATATAGCTTAAATTCAAACTATTGGAACTGTTGATACGACCGTTTGTGCCCCATGTCTTGTTGTAAATCCTACCTATGGTTTGCTTGTAATCAATGCCGTAGGCACTTTTCAAAAACAGGTTTTTATTAAAAGTGATGATAGAATTACCCGAGGCAAGCAACACTTTGATTTTTTTAGTCATATCGGTATTGGCAACCAAGCCTTCAGGACTATATCCATCGCCGAAGAACGAGTTGTAAACCGAATTGCCATAATACTCGGATGGTAAATCCACATAATTTCCGGAATTGTCGTACACCGGAATAGCCGGATTCCTGAACAGCGCGTACCTTACCACGCTACCACCTTCGCTAACATAACCATCGCCCGAACTTGATACGTACCGGGTGTTGGAGATTCCTCCCGATATGTTCATCCCTAATTGCAACCATTTTTTTACCTGCGAACTTACATTCGACCGGAGATTGATCCGGTCATAACCGGTATTTTTAATGATACCATCCTGGTTGAAATATGAGGCAGAAAAGAGGTATTTGGTTTTATCCGTTCCTCCGCTGATGGAAAGTTCGTGGGTTTGCAACGGAGCAGTCCTGAAAATTTCTTCCAAATGGTTCACATTCGGGAAATCTTTAACGTAATTGCCTTCGATAAGAGCCCTTTTTACACTCGAAGTTGCATTGTCGGTGTTGGCAGCTTCGTTGTACAGGCTGATATACTGGTCGGTGCTGGCCATGGGAGTGAGCCGTCCGTGCGCCTGGAGCCCCATTTGCATGCTGTATGATATTTTGGCTTCGCCGCTTTTACCCAATTTGGTGGTAATGACAACGATACCATTCGTAGCTCTTGATCCGTAAATAGCCGCTGAAGAAGCATCCTTCAATACGGTAATGTTATCGATATCGCTTGTGGAAATATTGTTCAGGGCACCTTCCACGGCAATTCCATCCACAATGTAAAGCGGTTCGTTGCCCAAACTGATGGAATTGACACCTCGAATATGAACCGAAACATCTGAACCCGGAGCTCCTGTTTGAACACTCACCTGCACGCCCGCCACACGTCCTTGTAATGCTTGTTGCGCGGTAGCCACAGGTACTGCATTCAGCTCTTTATCACTCACTTTGCTTACAGCACCGAGAATATCTCTTTTTTTCTGAACAGCATATCCTACTACCACCAGTTCGTCCAAAGTTGAACTTTCCTGAGCTAATTGAATGTTCAAGGTGGTTTGTCCGTTTATTTTTACCTGCTGCGGTTTGTAGCCTACATACGAAATACGTAACGTTCCGTTGGATGGCGCCATAATGCTGAAAGCCCCGTTCACATCGGTTACAGTACCGCTTTTCCCTTCGGTAACCAATACGCTCACCCCGATCAGTTCTTCTTTGGTAACCGCATCCCTGACGGTTCCTTTTACATTTACCATGTTCTGCGCTCCCACGTAAAAAACGATCAGTTGAAGCAGAATAATAAATTTAATTTTTTTCATGTGTAATTATGTAGATTTATAGATTTATTTATACGATACCGGAATGGAATTGACCAGTATCCGGTTTTCTTTCTTTTCAAGACCATTGCCTGCCGGAAGTTCGACCAGCAGTGAGGCCATATCGGCCGGAATGGTAACGGCAACGTCGGATGTTACACCTTTCGCTTCGTATTTTTTTGTCAAGATATTAAAAATATCCACTTTTTTGCCTGATATTTTGTAAGTTACCTTTTTGTCGGTTTTGTACGGATTGTAATACAAATAAACCGGATAGGGATGGTTGGCGTAAAAATCAGTTACGTTGCAATTCAGTCGCAGTATCATTTTCACATCGGTAGTATCGACTATGGCTCCCATGATGCCGACAGGCGATGTGCTGTAAAGGCTGAACATCGATTCCTTCGGGTTGGTGGGTGTCCAGTTGGGACCATCGCCCATTGCTACCGGATGGACTCCCTTGAGTTCGGGTTTGTTGTAACCATCTTCGTATCTCAATCCTTCATAAGCAATAATGGAATTCGTATATTTTTTATATCCGGGCAACCACTGGTTTTTGTCGCTGATTTCGTTCGGAAAAAACAACCGGGCGGCATTCACGTTATTAAGCATCCATTTACCTATGGCGCGCGCATATTCAGGTTCGTACTTCACCAGGGGCACCAGGGGCATGGCCATTTTCATACTGTTCATCAAAAAGGCATATCCGCCACCGTCGGTAATGCTTCCCTGAAGACCGCTTACATCGTATTCGCCCCATTTGCCCACAATTACACCCCAACCATAGCGTCCCTTCGGGTTTTTGCAACCGTCGAACACCCAATTGAGCATTTTTCCCACGTTGTAGTTGGTGCCTTCTTCGGCATTGAGCCTGGCAGCCGTGTAAGCTCCTATCGGAAGTAAAATTTCGTAGAAACGGCTTTCTTTCTGACTGTCGAGCGCTTTTATGGCCGACTTGGCATGCGTCAGATATTTCGGGTTCCTGAATTTTTTATACGCGGCGTAAAGAACATATCCGTGCCCGCCGGCAGCGTCCTGCTGAAGTGGAATCTGACTAACCATCCCCTTCATTTTTCCATAATCGAAATAAGAATAATCGTAATTACCGTTCAATACCGAATCGGCTTTGCAGAACTGCTCGGCAATGCTTCTCTGGATTTTTTCGCTGTTATCCACGTTTGGAAAAACATCGCATACGTTGTAATACAAAACATTGGGGAGGACATCATACCACCAGTCGCGGCCATAACCTCCACCCAGCTGAGCCACCTCGGGGCAGGTGTTGTTCATCATAATGTTCCATCCGGTTTTGGAGTTGAAATAGTTCTGAACCATTTTCACGTAATTATAACCGTTCTGGTTGGTTTTATCTATTCCCATCAAGCCGGCACCCAATATGGCCGACAATGAATTCAAACTTTCGTGAAACTCACCATTGTTGTGGTTCATACCCTGGCGCGAATCATGGATAGCGGTGTAGATGCCGAAGGTAGGTTGCGGCAAATTGCGCTGGCTGTTGTCAATCCAGATCATGCAACCTGCCGGCAACGATGGGCTGAAATCGAATACATAGCTATCGTAGTCGCGCGCCTTTTGTTTCCAGTCGATAATTTTGTAGGGTTGAGGCATATCCGGCATCATTTCCACCCTCGGCAAGTTAACCTGTTTTACCGGTGTCCCGTATTTGCCCGACTGTTGGCACGACTGCAATAAAACAATCGCTGTGAGTACTTTAATTATTGTTGAAATGTTTTTCATTTTTAAAAATAAGTGTGTAGTTTTCTCACCTGAAATTAATCAAACCTTTCTGTATTCTCCGGTCGGTTTTGTGATAAATATTATTTAAAAAGCATAAATTTCAAGAGTGCAAAGCATCTACCTTTTTGATAATATGCTTGGCCAGCGGCAATGAAAGCAATTGAATTCCGCCTACAATGATCAGGGCATATTTCAGCGCGAAATCTTCGGAAATAAAGTAAGCCAGCGAAATAAAGAGCACCATGCCTACCGCTCTCCCGATAAACAAACCTACTTCATGGCTCATGATATAGGCATATTCGTTCCTTTTTTCAATTTTCGACACAGCATCTATCGTTTTCATCATCGTAGGGAAATAAGCCAGGTCGTGCAAAGGCTGGAAAACCACTTTACAAAGCACAAAAATTACTACCCCGACGGCCGAAAAAAGTATTCCGTTCACCAACGTGCCGAAAAAGAACACAAACAATCCGAAACCGAAAATATACATGCGGTGGCGCGGTTTGGCTATTCGGCCCAGAACATATACCAGAATGGCGGTAGCAGCTCCTCCCACACCCTGTATCAGCCCCAGCGAACCTTCGTTGCCCACCAGACGCATAACCAGGATGGCGGGTGCTGTTACCAAAAATCCCTGCACCATACCTTTCAGGCCGGCAAGCGCGAGCAGTTTGCGCCACAAAGAGTGAAATTTGAAATAAATAAATTCCTTCTGGGTCGGGTTATTGAATTTTCCTTTCGATAACGCGATACATGCGCCGATGGCGATAAAAAACACTACCACGGTTATCACCTGATAACCCATATTCACACTAAAAGTTCGTCCGAAAAATGTTTTTCCATCCACCGAGGCCAGGAAAGCCCCCACCGTAAGCGGCACCACAATGCTCCACAGCGAAAAGAAGAACGATTCCAGGCCGAAGAAATAGTTCCGGTTATCGTCGTTGGTCGAAGTCAATGTGAGCAAATAACGGTTGGTCCAGAAAAAGCCTGTGGAAGCTCCCAACGCGAATCCAGCGATACCCAGTTCGGCAATTTTAAGCGATTGCACGAACATCATGCCCATCAACGACACTGCCGAGAGGATAATGCCGAAACTGTAAAGCCGGTTTACTTTGAATACTTTGAGTAAAACGCCGTTCAAAACAGAGGTGGTTACTACACCTATATACATACAAAGCTGATAAATAACCACATACGAAGAGTTGCCCGTATTCCGCATAATGTATGCGCCCACGAAAATCTCGATAATTGGCAGAATCAGCGCGTACATCATGTTGGTAATCAGCAATGACCGTATGTTTTGCGGCTGCGATTTGAAGAAAGTAAATTCTCCGGTCAGTTTCTTTAGCATGAATTTTTTTATTTTAATGAGCTTAGTATTTCGTTGATCGAGAATTCGGCGGAGCAAATCACTTCGTCGCTGGCGCCGTAAAAAATACGGATGGTGTCGCCGTCCACATAATGCCCGTTGGTAAACACCACATTGCCGAAAAAGCCGGTTTGTTCGTATTTAGCTATCGGTTCCATAATCGGCTCCACGCTGCGTGCAAGTACTTTTGTCGGGTCGTCGAGGTCGAGCAGCAAAGCTCCCAGGCAATAGCGATGCTCGGCATTAGCGCCGTGATAAATTTCGAGCCAGCCTTCGGCCGTTTTAATTGGAGGTCCTCCAGCACCAACACGGGCAGAGTCCCAGCTCCCTTCGCGGGTTATGGCTATGCATTTATGGTTTCCCCAGTGCAACCTGTCAGGCGACTCGGCCACCCAGATATAATTTCCGCCCAGTTCGGGGCTGCTGGGGCGGTGTAAAGCGTAATATTTCCCGTTAACGGGTTCTTCAAAAAGGGCACAGTCTTTATTGTGCGGAGGAAATATCATCCCCCGCCTGTGGTATGTTTTAAAATCTACGGTTGAAATAAGTCCCACTCCTACAGCCACCGGCGATACTTCGGTAAACGTAAGGTAGAAGCCATCCCGCATGGTGGCCACGCGACAATCTTCGATACCGAACGATTCAAGAAATCCTTCCCCATAAATGGGTGGGAATGCAGGGTCTTCGTAAAAATGGACGTCGTCGTCGCTACAAACGAGGCGGAGATAGGATAATGTGGTGAGGTAATTTTGCCCTTTGTATTTGATCACGCGTGGATCGGAAGCATCGAGTTGCGGATCGTTTATATCGAACGAAAGAACTTCGATTTTACCGTTTTTATTATACACCGGGAAACTGATTTTATTTTCTTTCTGCGTGGGGCGTTCGGCTACACGGAGCAGGAGCCATGTTTTATTTTGCCATCTGAAAACACCGGGATTGAGCAGGCAGGTAATTTCCATGCCATCTATTCCGGGGGTTAAATCAGCAGGGCGAAGTAACGGATTGTGTGTTGAGCGTTTAGCAATATCCATAATATTTTTATTTGATAAAAGGTTAAACCTTTGGCAAAATTAAACCAGCCAAGTCAAAATGAAAGTATCTTATCGTTACAAATAAGTACACAATCGAGTTAAATAATCGTTTTGATACTTTTTTGTTGAAAACAGATACTATCTTTGTTTTTACGTCAAAATCAAAATATTGTATATTTGCGTACAAAATAACGATACATGAGAACACCGATTTTATTCGTTTTTACCCTGTTTCTTGCTTCGCTGGGGGCTAATAACTTTGAATTGGCCAACCTGACCAACAATGATGGGCTGTCCAACAGTTCCATCAACACTATTTTTCAGGGGAAAAACGGGTTGATGTGGTTTGGCACGTGGGACGGGCTGAATGTTTACAACGGGCGTGAATTTAAAGTGTACAAACCGTTGCCCGAAGACGAAAACAGTATCAGTAACAATATTATCCGCGAAATAATTGAAGAAAAAGGGGATGTAATGTGGATCGCTACCGACATGGGTATCAACCGGCTCGACATAAAAAGCAACAAGTTCGACCGTTTTTTTGTAGATGCCCGTACCCGCTCGGTAACCGGCGAACATTTCTTTTTATTGGCCAAGAATAATTTAGACAGGATTTTTGCCGCCGTGTTCGAACAGGGTCTTTTTTATTTCAACCCGAAAACCGGGCAGTTCACCAAACTCAATAGCCTGAAAAATCTCCGCGCTAAAAAGATATTCTTCGACCTCGATGATAATCTCTGGATTTTTACTCAGGAAAAATTATTATATAAAATTGTATTTAAAAAAGATAACCAAAGTGCACCCGGGATTGAAAGCATAGTACCCTTTGTTCATGGTAAAAATGTGGAAAATGTTTTTTATCACAACAACAACGAACTGTGGTTTCAGACCTCCGACAACCGTTTGTTTTCGTACCGCATATCAGCCGGCACATTGTCGGAATACAAAGGTGATTTAAACAGTGTCGGCAGTATCAGAAGCATGTTGTTTTTCAATGGTTACGAACTGATTGGCTCTTCCAACGGGCTGTTTCGCTTTACCGATAAAACCGGAATGCTTGAGCCCTTGCAAACCAATGTTTCGGTATTGTCGTTGTGGGCCGGGACACAGCAAATTGTGTGGGTAGGTACTGATATGCAGGGAGTTTACCAGCTGTCGCCCTCGCGTGAAAACTTTCATAATTACTCGTCTGAAAACACAACCCTATTTGGCCACAGCGCCGTCAGGACTTTTTTCGAAGAAAAAGATGGTACGCTTTGGGTTGGAACAAAGGGAAGTGGCATTTATATCTTCCGGCAGTCGGGCTCATCCACCCAGCTTACTTTTGCTCATAAATTCGATATTTCGGGCGGGCTGCTCAGCAACTCGGTGTTTACCATAGTGCCCGGTTATGGACCTGAATACTGGATAGGTACCGATGGCAAAGGACTTAATTACTACGATTGCCGTACCGGACAAATACGCAACCTTTACATCGCCGACCATCTTAAGCGAAATGTGAACCTTACATCTGTTTATTCGGTTTTGCCGGCCGACGCGAATACCCTGTGGGTGGGAACCAGCGGATATGGCATGTATAAACTCGTTATCGACCGTAGCACCAGTCCCTATTCGGTAAAGGCCTACTCTCAGTATGTTTACCACCAAAACCAATCATCGACAATCAGTAATAATATTGTTTATTCCATCATTCGCGATGATGATCATCTTTGGATTGCTACAAGAGGTGGCGGCCTTAACCGGTTCAACATCAAAAAAGAGTCATTCCAAACGTTCCGTTTTTCTTCAGATAATCCGGGCTTTATCAGTAGCGACGATATTTTATGCCTTTACAAAGACCATGATGGGGTTTTATGGGCGGGAACGAGCATGGGGCTGAACAAACTGATCCGGTTCGAGAACGGGAAACCTGTTTTTGCCCGTTTCACCGAAAAGGATGGAATGCCCAACAATACGGTGCACGGCATTTTGGAAGATACCGAACATCACTTGTGGTTAAGCACCAACAGGGGAATTGCCAAAATCATCCCTAAAAGCAATGACATCAGAATTATTTCCTATCTGAAAAAAGACGGTTTGCAAAACAACGAATTTTCGGATGGAGCTTTCTATAAAAGCCCTTACTCCGGAAACTTTTATTTTGGCGGGATCAGCGGTTTTAACGTGTTCAATCCGCTCGAGATCACTTACAGCAGTTTTGTACCATCGCTTATTCTTGATGCTTTTTTTGTGGATAATGTGCCTACCAATTTGGCCGATTTGCTCCAAACCCGCAAAATGCAAAGCACACTGGTTTTATCGTACCGTAATAAATCATTCAGTTTCAGATTTATACCGGTTGATTATTTGTCGGGTTCCAAATGCGAGATTTCCTACCAGATAGAAGGTTATCAAAAGGACTGGATACAACTCGGGACGTCCAACACCATAGTCATCACCAACCTTCCGAAAGGAAATTATGTTTTAAAAGTGCGTTGCAGCAACGCCGACAAAATATGGAGCGACCAGTTGTACGTTTTACCGATTAAAATGTTGCCACCCTGGTGGGCCAGCAATATCGCTTATTTATGCTATTTTATCCTTTTAATAGGAATGTTTTTCGGAGTATGGCGGTTTATGAAATATCAAATGTCGGTAAAAAGCGCTATCCGGATGAAAGAGTTGGACAAACAAAAAACAGAGGAAATTCATCAGGCTAAATTACGTTTTTTTACCAACATCGCCCACGAATTTTCCAATTCGCTCACGCTCATTTACGGTCCCTGCGAGCGATTGTTGCAAAACCACGTTACTGATGGCACAACCCGTAAATACATCAACATCATAAAGTCGAACTCCGAAAGGATGCAAACCCTTATACAGCAATTGATTGATTTCAGGAAAGCCGAAACCGGACATTTGCGCCTGACAATTGAAAAGGTGGATGTTCCCGAATTGGTAAAGTTCGTTTTAGATAATTTTTTAGATATACTGGAACAAAAAAAGATACGTTTCTCCCTTCATTTCCATCCGGATGCCATTGTATGGAAAACGGATAGAAACAGTTTGGAAAAGGTGATTTTCAATCTGGTATCGAACGCTGTGAAATATACGCCTGCCGACGAGTCGGTGGAAATCGCGGTGGATGCAAACAGTGGCAGTTTGTTGAAAATCAGGGTAACCAACACCGGTGTTGGGATACGTGAAAAGTACCAGAAAACCATTTTCGACAGGTTTGAAGTGCTTGAACGTTTCGAAAAACAGGTGTCCAAAGGCCTCGAAACCCGCAACGGGATAGGGTTGGCGCTTTGTAAAAACATCATTGAGGTGCTCCAGGGAACCATCAGCGTGGAAAGCGATGGCGAAACTTTTACAACCTTCGTGGTTACACTTCCCGAACAGGAAATGAGCGAAATCAACGATGGGCTTCCAACACTTCAACCGTTGCTTCCGGATCAAAATGAAGTTTCAGAATATGTTGATCAGGAAGAAGATACGACAGATAAGGGAATCGAACCGGTTCCAACAGCCGAAAAACACCAGGGCTTGGTGCTCGTCATCGATGATGACCGTGAGATAAGACGCTTTATCCACGATTTTCTGGCGGAGAAATACGAGGTAGCCGAAGCATCGAACGGGCAGGAAGCTATCGGAATAATGAAGCATCGGATTCCTCAAATTATTGTGTGTGATATTATTATGCCTGTGATGGATGGCGTGGAGTTCCTGAAAATTATGAAAAGCCAGGAACTGACCCGGCATATTCCGGTTATCTTGTTATCATCGAAAAGTACTATCGAAAATCAAATCGAAGGTATTGAGGTAGGAGCTGACGCCTATTTGGGCAAACCTTTCCATCCGCGTCATCTCGAAGTGATTATTGAAAATTTACTGCACCGTAACAAGGCGATACTCGATTACAGCGAATCGCCCTACATGGCCGTTGAGCAATTCGAGGGAAAACTTGTAAGGATTGAGGATAAAGATCTGATAACGAACGTTACACAAATAATTTACCAACATTTGGACAACGAAAACCTGTCGATGGAATTCCTGTCGAACGAGCTGGCCATGAGCAAGATGCAGCTTTACCGAAAAATGAAGGACATCATCGGGCTTACACCCACGGAATACATCCGCTCGGTAAGGCTGAAGCAGGCCGAAAAGCTACTGAAAACAACCAACAAAACCGTCCAGGAAATTATGTATTCCTGCGGGTTCAACAACAAGACCTATTTTTACCGCGAATTTGCAAAAAAATATCATCTTACACCCAAAGAGTACCGGAATAGAAAATAGCAAAAACCGCATGCAATAATAAAAAATCACACGCGGTTTTATCAATTATTTTTGTTTTTTACTGGCAAATTACGCAACCTTCGCATTTCGAAAGCTCTCCACGTAAACGCTTTTCTACCAGTATTTTCATCCGGTCTTTCAGTGCTTCAATCCTGATGTTATCTACTACATCGGCTGTGAAAGCAAACATAAGCAACAATCGCGCTTCTTTTTCGGGAATTCCACGCTGCCGCATGTAAAACAGTGCCGATTCGTCAAGTTGCCCAATCGTGGCACCGTGCGAGCACTTCACATCGTCGGCATAAATCTCAAGTTGCGGCTTGGTACGCATTTTTGCCGCGTGGTTGAGCAGGATATTTTTGTTTGTTTGGTAAGCCTGCGTTTTTTGAGCATCGCGCGCAACGTATAATTTTCCGGTAAAACCGCCCTTAGCTACGTCATCCAGCACGTATTTGAAAAGTTCGGTGCTGTGCCCATTCGGCTTGTTATGAATTATGGATGTAAAATTATCTACCTGTTGCTTTTTATCACCTATCACCATGCCACAAAGCAGTGTTTCGGTGTGTTCACCGTCAATATCAATCTCAATAGTATTGCGTGTAACGCCGTTATGGAGTGTAATCACATTGGCCAACACGTTGGACGAATCCTGCTGGTCAACCAGCAATGTGGAAAGATTAGTGGCTTTAATATGCGTATTTTCAAGTTTATAATGTTCATAAACAGCATTTTCGGCTACAAATACTTCGGTAACCCTGTTGGATAAAAACCGTACATCATCCATGGTATGGTCGCACACCAAGAGTTGGGCTTTTGCCCCTTTCCCGATAATAATAAGGTTATGACTATTGGCCATAAAATCGGTATCCGAACGCATAATGTTGACCAATTGCACCGGACGGTCGAGCTGCACATGATCGGGCACATACATAAAAAATCCATCCTGCGCGAATGCTCCGTTGAAAGCTACCAAACCATCTTTTTGTTTGGCGCTGAGTTTTCCGTAATACTTTTCCACCAACTCGGGGTGCGATTTGGCTACTTCGGCCAAACCGCCAATGATGATTCCCTGCGGTAAATCTTTGTTGCGGTTGTCGTTAACAGGATAAAAGCCATCGTTCAGTACAAAAAAAAGATACGACTGAATACCGGGTACATCGCATTTGAAAACTTCATAAGGATTTACCGGAATGTTAATCCGGTTCAGGTTCAATCCATAATCCACCGATAGCGGCTCCGCGAGGTCGGTATATTTGTAATTTTCGAGCTTCGAAGTTGGGAATCCAAGCTTTTTGAACAACTCAAAAGAAGCATCTCGCGTCGCGTTCATAGCCGGAGCCGAATGCGCCTTGATTTGCTCGTTAAATTGCTTATATATGTTGATATATTCAGCCCCTCCTAACCTCTCCGAAAGGGAGGAATTTAGATCAGCATCGTATCGTATTTCTTTATCATTCATTTTCTTAAAATGTTCAAATGTTCAAAATGGAGAATCGGCGGAAGTTCCCTAAAGGGGGATTTAGTGGGCTTTATCCACTTCCTGTTTAATCCAGTCGTAACCCTTCTCTTCAAGTTCCAGAGCAAGTTCCTTAGTACCCGATTTTACAATCCGCCCATCATATAATACATGGACAAAATCGGGTACAATATAATCGAGCAAACGCTGGTAGTGGGTGATCACAATGCTGGCTTTTTCAGGCGATTTCAGCTTGTTTACCCCGTTGGCCACAATGCGCAACGCATCGATATCCAATCCCGAATCGGTTTCATCAAGGATAGCCAGCCGTGGTTCAAGCATGGCCATTTGGAAAATTTCGTTACGTTTTTTTTCTCCTCCCGAGAAACCCTCGTTTACCGAACGGTTGGTAAGGCTGTTGTCCATTTCCACCAATTCCTTCTTTTCGCGCATCAGGCGAAGAAAATCAGTAGCGGAAATAGGTTCCAAACCACGGTATTTACGCTGCTCGTTGATGGCGGTACGCATAAAATTCACCATGCTTACGCCCGGAATCTCCACCGGATACTGGAAACTCAGGAAAATGCCCTCGTTGGCGCGCTCTTCGGGTGCCAGTTCAAGCAAATTTTTACCATAAAACGATACTTCACCGTGGGTAACTTCAAAAGCCGGATTGCCCGTAAGCACCGATGACAAGGTAGATTTCCCGGCTCCGTTAGGACCCATGATGGCATGTACTTCGCCCGGACGAACTGTCAGGCTCAATCCCTTTAATATTTCTTTGCCATTGATATTGGCATGTAAGTTTTTAATTTCTAACATAATTCTTGCCCCCTAACCCCCTGAAGGAGGAACTTCTCGCATTTCCGAAGGGGGTGAGAAGTTAAATATATTTGTTTTTAATAATTATCAATACTAGTATTATTCCCCCCTCCAGGGGGTAAGGGGGCAGTTTTACCCAACCGACCCTTCCAGTGTGATTTGCAAGAGTTTTTGCGCCTCCACGGCGAATTCCATTGGCAACTTGTTGATCACTTCCTTGGCGTAGCCGTTGACGATAAGTCCGACGGCATCTTCGGTGGAAATACCACGCTGGTTGCAATAGAATATCTGATCTTCGCTGATTTTTGATGTTGTGGCTTCGTGTTCTACAACGGCGCTTTCGTTGTTCACATCCATGTAGGGGAAAGTGTGGGCGCCGCATTTATCGCCCAAAAGTAAACTATCGCATTGCGAAAAGTTACGGGCATTATCGGCGTTAGGGCTTACCCGTACCAATCCACGGTAGCTGTTGTTGCTCACGCCTGCCGAAATTCCTTTGGAAAGGATATGGCTGCGGGTATTTTTCCCCAAATGGATCATCTTTGTTCCGGTGTCGGCTTGTTGATGGTGATTCGTTACCGCTACCGAGTAAAACTCTGCCGACGAATTGTCGCCCTGTAAAATGCAGCTCGGGTATTTCCAGGTAATGGCCGAACCGGTTTCCACCTGTGTCCACGAAAGCTTGGAGTTATCGCCTTTACAAATACCGCGCTTGGTTACGAAATTGTAAACTCCTCCGTTGCCGTTTTTATCGCCGGGATACCAGTTTTGCACCGTTGAGTATTTAACTTCGGCATTTTTTTGCACCACTATTTCCACAATGGCAGCGTGAAGCTGGTTCTCATCACGCATTGGAGCCGTACAACCCTCGAGATAAGATACATAACTATCCTCGTCGGCTACGATCAGCGTCCGTTCGAACTGGCCTGTATTTGACGCGTTGATACGGAAGTAAGTGGACAATTCCATGGGGCAACGTACCCCTTTGGGGATATAAACGAACGACCCGTCGCTGAAAACCGCCGAGTTGAGCGCTGCATAAAAGTTATCAGCAATGGGAACTACCGAGCCCATGTATTTTTTTACCAAATCGGGGTGATGTTCCACCGCCTCGCTGAACGAACAAAAAATAATTCCCTTCTCGGCCAGCGTTTCTTTGAAAGTCGTTTTCACGGACACGCTGTCCATTACCGCATCTACCGCTATGCCCGACAACGCCATTTGTTCTTCGAGCGGAATCCCTAATTTGTTGAAAGTTTTCAAAAGCTCAGGATCCACCTCATCCAAACTTTTAGGCGAATTCTTTTTCGGAGCCGCGTAATACGAAATGCCTTGATAATCAATTTCAGGAATATTCAGATGAGCCCAGTCGGGCATCACCATGGTCGTCCATTTATGGTACGCTTTCAGCCTGTATTCGAGTAACCATTCCGGTTCATGTTTTTTAGTCGAAATCAGCCGCACAACATCTTCATTCAACCCCACAGGAATAATATCGGTTTCGATGTCGGTAGTGAAACCGTATTTATATTCGCTTTGGGTTACTTCCTGTAATATATTTTCTGCCATATTGAGTGGTTCTGTTTTTTTAAAATAAGGCAAATAAATGCCTTTTTACGAGGACACAAAATTACGAAAAATAGAACGTTTTATCCTTATTTTGTGGTATAGAAATAACATAAACCCATAAAAATTGTTTAGCAGAACGATCAAAAAAAAACCATTAGGTTGAATTTACCTAATGGTTTCCCGGAATTTCATTCTTCCGATACCGTGGCATCGGGAGCGTTTTTCTTAACCGATTCGATACCGTTTTCGCAGGCTGATTTCGACTCGTACATCTCGCTGCTTCCGATAATTTGTCCGTTGGCGGCTTTCAGATTGAAATAAAACTTTCCATTTTTGGATTCATTCCGTTCGAATGCTCCATCGTTTTGCGAATTTTTCCGAACTGATTCGATACCGTTTTCGCAACCTGACTTGCTGGCATAACCCTGGCTGGTAAGTATAACCTGACCGTTACCGGCTTTCAGGTTGAACTGAAAGTCACCGTCTTTCCTTGTTGTAATAACAAATTTTCCCATGAAATTAAAATTTAAATCCGACAATTATTTTTTTACAAATATAAAAAATAATCTGATGTTCTGTGTGATTGATGAAATAAATATTTTTATTCTGTTGAAAGATGATTTTGATTTAAATGAAATTCTTTCTCTAAAAAAATCCCCGCTTGTTTCTCAACATACGGGGATCTTGAAAACTCAACACTTTTTCATAAAAGAAAAACTACGTAAAATCAGAGTTTTAAAATGGGTATGTTCCATTGGCAGCACCGGTTTTAATGCCGTCCAGGGCTTGCCGATCGAAGGTTGTACACGTAGAGCGGTTAAAAATCCCGGATGCGTTATTTCCGGTTCCACCATTATCCCAGTAGAAGGGAACCATCCCGTTGTTTTTAGCCTGAGCAGTAATATATTGCAAATAATATGCTCGCGAAGCCAGATGGTTTGTCAGTGTGGTTCCGGTCAGGGACGAACGGCGTGTAGGCGCATATTCACCTAAAATGACGGGATATCCTTTGTTTACAAAATTTGTTTTCATTTTTCCGAACTGCTGGTCCACATAATCTTCCTGTCCCCACGACGATATTCCCAATGAACTGTAAGGGCGTCCCCAGAAGTATTTGGCCGAACCCGACTCCTCGCCGCAAAAATCCCATGGATCGTAATAATGGACTTCAACCATCATGCGGTTAGATACCACATCGGTGGGCAGCTGCAGGTACGATACCGCGTAATCAATGTTCGTATTGTAAGACTGAACAACCAAGTTACGATAGTAGTTTCGTCCGCCCGTTGAACGCACGGCATCAATGAATGTCTGGTTAAATGATTGTTGTACAGTTATGTTTTCGGTTGATGGGGCGTTATAGTCCGCATGCACTTCGTTTGTTCCGGCAAAAAGCAGGTGCTCGTCAACATCACGGAAATAACCGGCGATTTGAATCCACAGCGCTTTCTGTTTTTTATTAACCACTTCCTGTTTGGCATAGGTCGGATTATTTTCGAGCCAGCCGCCATCCCAGTGAATGTTCAGGATAGCATACATGTTGGCTTTCGTACAATATTCCACCACTTCTTTAACGCGAGCCAACCAACTACCGTTGATTTTATAAGTGGTCTGGTCATCGAGATGACTATCCCATGCGCACGGAATCCGAATGGCGTTGAATCCGGCTGCTTTTACCGAGTCGATGAGTGTTTGTGTAATCATTGGGTTTCCCCATGCGGTTTCGCCTCCGGTGGCTTCGAGGGTGTTGCCAATGTTCCATCCGGCATACATTTTTGAAGCCAGCATTTTTGCCGAGCTGCTCATGCCGGTTTCGTCGGGGGCGATGTAAGCGTTTTTGCCGGCTTGCGTTACTATGACCGTATCTTTGTACGAACCGGCTTGATAGGCAATGAAGCCGGTTCGGGACAAAATGGAATTGTTTTCGGCCACTGTGAATACCTGCGAAGTTTTATCGTCGGACGTTGATTTCAGCGTTATCCAATCGGCCTTTATCGAATAGGAATAATTTGCGGAGGTAGAAGTTATGCCCACGGAAAAATCGGCTCCCGCGGTGGCTATATCAAACTTATTTTGTGTGAAGCCGATATAATCGGAAGGTTGTTGTTTCACGGAGATTTGTTTGGTGAGCGAACCAGCTGTTATCGTGATGGTTGCCCGGCGAACCAATGCTGTTGTATTGGCCGTTGCCAAAATTTTTAGCCCGGTGTTTCCTTTCCCGCCCGACGTAACCGAGAGGGTACACCAATTTTCGGAAACGGTGGCTGTCCAATCCATGTTTGTTTCAACAAATACCGTGTTGGATGCCGCGGTATATGGAAATGTAATGTCCTGATATGTTAAATCAATGCTTGGATCGGAGTCCGATTCCCCTTTGCAAAACGGGAAAAGGAACATGATTAAAGCGGTGATAAATAGTGCTTTCAATTGAAATTTGAATTTCGGCATAGCTTACTGGAATGTTTTTTATTAATTTTTTTTGTGATAAAAAAGATAAGATGTCTGGTTTGTTGAGGCTTTAAAGTTCGTTGAAGCTACTGTTGAGATCTTCGAATTTCTTTTTTTGTTCAGGGGTAAGCCGGCTGTTCCGAAGAGAGATGTTATAATCTCTTACCTTTATTCCCCATTCACTGGTTATTCTCATAAAATCTTTATTTTTCGATAATGACGGGTTGGTTTTCCGTTTTTCAGTGTGTTTTTTCAACATCCTTAGTGAGCTTTCGAAGTAAACCAAATCGCGCTCGGTTTGGGTCATGCCGAATGTTTTCTTTTCCAGGTCATCGCTTAATTTCTGGATTTCAGAAACATATTCTTCCGACTTTAGATAATTTGTATCTTTTTCAGCTTTCGAAGTTATTTCTTCCGCCTTTTCGGAAACATCTTCAACTTTTTTTATCGAGGTTTCTTTTGTTTTTGTACATGATGAAAAAATCAAAACGCATATTAATAATGTTTTGACTATAAGGTATGTTTTTTTGGAAAATAATTTTCTCATGTGTTTGAAATGAAGAAAAGATTGCCGCAATTCCACGGCAATCTTTTCTGAAAATTTATAATTATTGAGCCAATACGTAATGGAAAACTAAGAGTTCATCTTTGCTATCGCCGGCGGCAATGGCGTTCGATACGATGCCCAACCAGAAGCCGTTCGTATCGATGTTGTTGAAGGTAGCATCGCCGTGCGATACATAAACCCATTCGTTCTTAGCGAGGTACTTCGACCAGTAAGCTCCCTTTGAATTATCTTTGTTCAACCAATTTCCCGGGCATCCGGTATAATCAACAAGCGGGAATTCGAATGTAATGGAAGGAACATCGCCGTTGAATACAGCTTTGCCGGTAACAGTGTAGCCGGCTGTGGCTAAAGTTCCATCCGCATTGTATAAATCCTGGGTAAATGTAACCTTAACTTCGGAACCTACCGCTTCGAATTTCAGGCTGGCACTTTGGGCTATTTTACTTGTGGCCTCTGTCCATATCCAGCTATTAGAAGTATAATCCGTACCGAAAGTGGAAGCGCTTGTCCAACCGCCCGTCTGATCGAAGTTGATCCAGTCGACGAACCAGTTAGTATCCGGTTTGAATGTTTTCCCAACAAAAGCTTTTTTCATGGTTTCGGTAGCGCTTGTTCCACCACTACTGAGTTGAGGTATGAGATGATAAACCATATATTCAGCTTTATTTGGATCACGTTTTCCTACCCACATACCGCTGATAATGCCCATCGCGTCTTTTTCAACTTTGGTGATGCGCCATTGATTATCATCGGTAGTAGAGAGGGTAACCCAACCACCGCAAATTACAAAATTAGGTTTGATACCGTTGAATGTATATACCCCTTTCTCGTCGAGCGTATATTTGCCTTCGGTAGAGTTGCCATCCGGGTCAACATAAACCACCGTATGTTCTTCGGAGTTCATTGTCAGCGAGAATTTTTCGAAGTTTGAAGCCACGCTCGAAGAATAACCGGTCCAACTGTCGTATTTGTCGGCAGCCGTCCAAGCGGTATTCATGATCGAACCATCGAGATTAGCCCAGTTAAATGGAGTTTCGGGAGAAAGTACCCATTTAATGGTAGTGCTGGTTGTTTGCGAAACAGAATTTTCCCATCCATCGGGCAAGGTAGGTTCCGGTTCAACAGAAACGTAGTTATCTGCATAATTTTTCGAAACATAATTGAATACTTCCCACCAGGGTCCCTGAGCCGGATCGGTACGCATAAACGCCAGGCGTAACTGGTTTTCGGTAAGTTTCAACACCTTGACATTGCTTCCCCAGTTGGTTACTTCTGCAATTTTGGCAGCAATGCGCAGCACGGTAACATCGTTTGTAGAAAGGGTGTGGTTGGTTGCATCCAAATAATACGTTCCGGAAGTAGGGGCTCCCGATTCATTGGGTTTAACCACTGTCATGTGCGGTCCTCCGATCAAATCAAAAGTCATGGTTCCCGTCAAATCGTTATCAACAACGCTTATCGAGCTGTTTCCCGGATCCCAGTTGATGGTGAAGTTCTCGTATTCTTGTGTTACGCTCGGGTCGGCATACGACATAAAACCTGCGGCAAAACCATATTTCCCGTTATCGGGCACCCACGTTTTCGATTTACCGGCTCCACCGCAAAGGTTGGTCCACAGCGGATCGTTTACGTAGGTGAGGTTGGTGGTGGTGATGTTTACATAAGTTGTATCGGCCTGAACAAGACCTCCTTGAGATTCAACACCGTAGATGAATGCGTATGTTCCCGGGAAAGCGATTTTCACGGTATCCTGTACGCGAATGGAGCGGCCGTATGGGGTGATCCATTGCGGGGTAACGTTGGGAGTAAGGCTTTTTAAGATGACCATGTTCGGATCGGTAGCATCCTGGGTAATGGAATATTTCAGGTTGCCTTTGTCCATAAGAGCTCCCAACTCAAGTTCTTTAGGGGTACAAGCGTTTAAAAGCAATAAAGCTAACCCTGTAAGAGCAAATAATATTTTTATTTTGTTTTTCATATTTTTATTTTTAATCAGTTAATATTACCAACCTGCATTCTGTTTCAGAATAGCAGTATTTCCTACTAAAGTGATTTCATCCTGAGGTATTTGTGAAAAACCACGGGTAGCAATGATTTTGTCTGTGCTCATTGTCGGGTTTGTACCATCTAATAAATCTGTTGATGTATTGGCAACCAACGCGTTGGCAAAACCTGCTATGTTGCTTTGCCCGTAATAACGAAGCAAATCCCAGTAACGAATCCCTTCTCCGGCAAATTCGAGCCTTCTTTCAGCAAGGATATTGTCTTTAGACACTGGTAATGACGATAATCCGGCGCGTGCGCGAACTTTGTCGAAATAGCTTTGTGCATTGGTGCTACCCAGTTCGGCAGCCATCAATAGAACATCGGCATATCGAATTACAAAATAATCCTGGTACTGGCTAACCATGAACGAGTTACTTCCGGCGGCTCCTCCTTTTTTCTGGGCAAGGCTTACTAGGGCGGAATCCACTTCGGGGCTGTATTTTTTCAGGAAATAGCCCGTGTATTCGCGGGTGTTGGCTTGTTTGGTGAATTTGAGTTTTTCTTCTTTTACAGCGGTGATTGTTCCAAATCGTCTGGTGTCGGAGTTGGAGTAAGCGTTGTAAAGTTTCGGGTCGATAGTGCAGAATCCCCAGCCTAAACCATACGGATATACACTTTGTTCACGCATGCCGGTCATAATCAACCAGCGGTTCCCGCATATATTGCCGTTGTAATCGCCGGTGAAAGTGTATTTGATGGAGAATACAACTTCTTTGTTGTTTTCGCCGGCATAGGTTTTGCCCTGGGCCGTTGATGCGGCAGGCCAAAGTGTGGTATAATCATCAACTAAATCGTGCCCGCTGTTTTTGATAACATCTTCGACGGCGGCCAAGGCTGTAGCCTGGGTTTCGCCTCCGATTTCGCTTTGGCCGTAATATCCGCTATAAAAAAGGTATGCTCTTGCTAAAAGGGATTCGGCAGCCCAGCGGGTGGCAAACCCGTTTGTCGTTGCGGAGTAACTGGTCGATGGCAGGTTGTCGGAAGCAAACCGAAGGTCGCTCATGATTTGAGCATAAGTTGCAGATGGTTCCGCCTGGGGTATTTGTGCCGACGAAGGTTCGGTAATCAAAGGAACTTTTTCGAACAAGCGAACAAGATCAAAATAATAGTATGCGCGGAGGAAACGGGCTTCGGCTTCGTATTGGGTTTTCAACGAGGCATCTGTACCCCAGTTTACGTTTGCAATGTTTTTCAATAACACATTGCAACGATAAATGGATTGGTAATAAGCCGACCAGTTAGCATTGAACTGTGATGCTTTGGTAGGAGCAATGGATTTGTCGAACTGGTCGATCATTTGATACGATAATTCGTCGGATGCTCCTCCGCCTCCCATGCAGTTGTCCGACATTACTTCGGAAGCCAACGGGAACGAAACCCCGTCCGACCAAATCAAATCCAGACCATTATAACATCCTGTCAGAGCTGCTAAGGCTTGATCCGGCGTTTTGTAATAGCTGTCGGTAGGAATTGAATCAACCAATTCTGTTGACAAAAAACTATCACACGAGTTAAACGATAACAGTGCAGTGAATGCAACAGCTAAATATTTATATGTTTTCATACGATAATAATTATTTTTAAATGTCCGACGAAACTCGAATATCAAGGTTATCACTGTCTTTGGTGAACCTCTGTGTTCATCCTCGTTTCATCTTCATTAATGCCTTTTTAAATTATAATTGAATATTTACACCAACTAAATAAGTACGTGGACGTGGATAAGATCCGATATCAACCCCTTGCCCGAAGTTATACTTTGTGTCGCTCTGTCCGGCAGCGCTGAATCCTACTTCAGGATCCATACCATCGTATTTGGTAAATGTGAACACATTTTCTACGGAAACATATAATCTGAGTTTGCTTATATATTTGCTGTTGAAATCTTTAGCCAGGTCGTATCCAAGGGTGATGTTGGAAATACGCAGGTAATCCCCTTTCTGGATATACAGGTCGGAAAATTTAGCCCAGTTGGCATTGTCTTCGGTTACCCTCGGTGTTGTGTTGGATGTCCCTTCACCGTGCCAGCGATCCAGAATGGCAGTAGTCCAGTTGGAGTAGTGCGAAGATATGTTCCTGTACGATTGAACTATTTTATTTCCGGCTACGCCCGATGCTGTTACTGAAAAATCGACGGCTTTGTAATTCAACGATATGTTGAACCCAAATAAATGGTGTGGGTTCGGATCTCCGATGTTGGTTCTGTCGTTTTCGTCGATAACACCGTCGTTGTTCACATCGGCGTATTTTATATCACCAGGTTTTGCTGTGGGTTGCAATACTTTACCTTTGTTTACGTACGAAGTTACATCCGATTCTGTTTGGAATACTCCGGCTGTTTTATATCCCCAGAAGTATCCTACCGGTTGGCCATTGGCTGCACGGAAAAATTCAGGCGCATTATCGAACAGGATGTTTGTACCTCCGTGGATAATTCCATCGATAGTAGGAATTTCGTTCACTTTGTTTTTATTGTAAGCGTAAGAAGCTGAAACCGAGTATTTGAAGTTTTTGCCTACGCTGTTGTTGTAGCTCAATAATAGTTCAACCCCTTTGTTCGTTACGTTTCCACCGTTGATATACGGGTCGGAGGTAACCCCGGCGGTAGCGGGTACGCTCGAAATAACAAGCCAGTCTTTGGTGCGTTTGTTGTAGAAATCAACATTCAGGTTCAAATGCCCTTTCAGGAATCTTGCATCAAAGCCAAGGTCGGTTTGTTCCGAAGTTTCCCATTTTAATCCTTTGGTGGCATTGGTAGAAGGATACGAGCCTGTGGACAGAGTGCCTTCTGTTGAACCCAGATTGTATTGCGCGTTGGTTAACGACATCAATGAAAGATATTGGTTTGTTTTGATGTTGTCGTTACCGTTTCGTCCCCAACTTGCGCGGATTTTCAAGAAATCAAGCCATTGTCTGGTTGTTTCCATGAATTTTTCGTTAGAAATAACCCATCCGGCAGAGAGCGATGGGAAATATCCCCATTGGTGGCCTTTGGCAAACATGGTGGAACCGTCGGCTCTGAATATCGCCGAAGCCATGTATTTTTCGTTGTAGTTATAATTGATACGTCCAAAAAACGATACGTGAGAAATCTTTTGGTACCTGTTTCCGGATAAAGTCATCAAGGTGGCGTTGGTCGTATTGGTTGAATTGGATAAATATCCGTTTTCAAAATCGCCAAAAAGTGTAGCGCCTGTGTTTGACCCGTTTATAAATGAACCATTGTATTCGCGCAATGAAGATCCGGCTAAAATATCGAACCCATGATCGCCTTTGTTAAAAACATAATTTAATGTATTGTCCCAATTCCATGTGTAGCCTGTGCTGGCGTTTTGAGTTATTTTTTCGTCGGCTGTGGCATAAAGAGAAAGCGCATAGCTGGGAGTATAGCTGTGGTATGTTTTATTGGTGTAGTCGAAACCTACCGATGTTTTGAATTTTAAATTCTTGACAGGCTGCAACTCGGCATACACATCTCCAACTACCTTTTGGTATTTTGAATTGTTCTGGTTGGTGTATTGCATCAGGGCATAAGGATTGCTTTCGCCATCGTACCAGGTTTTACCATTATAAAATGTGGAATTCTTGCTGTTCAGGTAGCTACCATCGGTACCGTACATCGAGAGGAATGGGCTGGTGTTGAACGCGCTACGAAGCGAGTTGTTGTATTGGTCGCCGTCTTGTATCCCTTTTTGGTCGATGAACGAAAAAGTGATGTGTTCACCAACTTTTAGCACATCTCCGTAGAGTTTATGTTCAGAGTTAGCCCTTGCGTTGTACCGTTTATAGTTGGATAAATTTTCGCCACCGATAATACCGGCTTGCTGTGTGTACGAAAGACCAAGTGAATAATTGGAGGTGGTTCCACTTCCGTTTGCATTTAAGCTATAATTTTGGGTAGGGACATCGCTACTGAGCATTTCGTCCATCCAACTGGTGCCTGCATCCATTTGATCAATCTGGCTTTGGGTAAAGTACACCGATTTGCCCGAATTGATGGCTGCCTCGTTTTGCATGGTGGCATATTCTTTTGCATTGAGCATTTTAGCTTTGCGTGCAGCGCTTTGCGAACCTACATAAGCATCGAACGATATTTGCCCTTTCGATTTGGATGACGAACCTCCTTTTGTGGTAATTAATATTACCCCGTTAGCCCCGTTTATACCGTAAATTGCACAAGATGCGGCATCTTTAAGTACATCGATGGATTCAATATCGGAGTTGTTGAGGTAAGTTATATCTCCTGTCATAACGCCATCCACCACATAGATAGGATTTGAATTACCCACAGTTCCGACTCCACGGATATTCACTTTGAGTTCTCCACCCGGCTGGCCGGATTTTGATGTGATGTTTACCCCGGGGGTTTGACCCTGCATGGCTTGCAGAGCGTTGGTGGTGTTCATTTTCTGAAGGTCTTCGCCTTTTACCTGTACAGTGGCACCGGTAACTAACTTCTTTTTCTGAACGCCGTAACCTACTACCACTACTTCTTCGAGGGATTTTTTATCTTCCTGAAGACGAATGCTGATAAAGTCGCTTTTTACAGCTACCTGTTGTGTGTTGTAGCCCATGTAAGATATTACAAGTGCCTGACCATCTTTTGCATTTAGAGTAAATGCTCCGTTAACATCGGTAACAGCTCCTGTGGTAGTCCCTTTCACCAATACGCTAACCCCTACCAAGGGTTCGCCATCGGCATCAGATACTATTTTTCCCGAAACTTTCCCGGAATTCTGTGCTGAAGCGGCTCCTATGGAGCAAAGCATCATCACCAAAATTGCCCATTTGCCCAAAAAGGTTCTTATACCTTTCGGAGCACATTGAATTACGTGATTTTCATTCATAAATCCACCTTAATTTAAAGTTAATAAACTGATTGTTTTTTGTAATATATTAGATTCGCATTTTATTCAAACGTGTATAAGTTTTTTTTTTAATCAAAAGAGCAAGAAGGTTTTTAAAATCGTTGTTGTTCTGATCGCTAATTATAAATCAACTTATACCAATGTGCATGTTGCAAACAGATAGAACGTTTACAGTAATATTTCAACGGTCTTTCCGGTGTATCTTACCGTTTTTCCGTCATTGTTGGTGTCTGTCCCTCCCGGATGCTTTTTGTCGATGTAAACAATTCTCAGGTTCATAGCACGGGGTGTGCCGTTGTAGCTCCCTTTACGGTTGCCGACGGTGAGTTTTTTCGTTGTGTCGTTATAAGTAAGGTCGATGGTCGAAACGATCCCTTTTTCGTAATCGTAGTTGGTACCGCCATCATCATACAGGGTGAATTTTCCGTTTCTCCCTCCGTAAACGTAAATAGTCAGGTCTTTTTGTTGTTGTTTTGTGTTTTGAATGACGTTTCCGGTAGGAAGAACAGAGCCGGCTGCCACGTACACTGGCATACGGTCGTAAGGAGCCGCTACGTTCAGTTTTTGTCCCCCGGCGGTGAATTTGCCTGTATATAAGTCATACCAACCGTTTCCATCGGGAAAATATACTTCTCTGCTTCGGGATTTATATTCGTACACCGGGCAGACCATCAGCGCATTGCCAAACATGTACTGGTCGCCAATGTTGAGCACGTTTTTATCTTTACCATAATCCATTTCCAATCCGCGCATAATGGTGTAATCATCGAAATAGGTTTTCCCTGCGAGCGAATACACGTAAGGAAGCAGCCGATACCTCAGTCTTGTATAATAAAGCATGGTTTTATAAGCAGGGTGTGTTTCGGGAGCAATGTTCCATATTTCGCGGTAAGGAAATTGTCCGTGGGTGCGGAAAAGGGGCGCAAAAGCTCCGAACTGATGCCAGCGTACATTGAGTTCACGCCATTCGTCGCGGTCGGCCGAGCCTTCGGGAGCTGTTTCGTAACGTTTTTCAACGCAGAAACCACCGTTATCCATGGTCCAATAGGGGATGCCGCTCATCGAAAAGTTGATGCCGGCAGGGATTTGAGCTTTCATGTCTTCCCAGCGGGTGGCAATGTCGCCGCTCCATGTAGCGGTGGAATAACGCTGTAATCCGGCAAACCCTGAACGTGTAAGCAGGAACACCCGTTTGTTGTTATCAACGCTGCGCTGACCGTCGTAAATTGCCTCTGCGTTTTCCAGCGCGTAAGCATTGAAGTACTCGGTGGAGGGCCCTAATGCGGTGGGGCCGCAGAGCGCTTTCCGGTAAGGCATGTCGGTACAGTCGCGCACATTTGGTTCGCTGGCGTCCATCCACCATGCATCAATACCAATGGAGTAGAGATGATCGTTCATTTGTTTCCAGAACAGTTTGCGGGCATCGGCCGAGTAAGCATCGTAAAACGAGCCAACGTAGCCCGGGCCAACCCAGTCCTTTATACTGTCTTTTACAGCTTGTTGGTACATCCAACCTTTTTTATCGAATTCTTTGTAATGTTCGGTTGTGATGTAGAATTTTGGCCAAACCGAAATCATGATCTGAGCATCGAGTTTATGGATGGAATCGACCATCCCTTTCGGATCGGGGAAACGGCTCTTATCAAATTCATGGCTTCCCCACGCGTTTTCGAGCCAGTAGTTCCAGTCGAGTACAATATTGTCGATGGGGATGTTTCGTTTACGGAATTCTTTTAAAGCGCCGAGAATTTCGTCCTGAGTTTTATAACGTTCGCGGCTTTGCCAAAACCCGAACGCCCATTTAGGCAGAATGGTAGCCTTGCCGGTAATGTAACGGTATCCTTTTATCACATCGTCAGCGTTGTTTCCACGGATAAAGTAATAGTCAAGCTGCTGTCCCATTTCCGACCACAGCGAGAGCTTTTGCTGTTCGCTATCGGCTACGGGAGCCAGCGCTTTCAGTCCAATGTACGAGATACCGCCATCGGGCAACCATTCGATACGTACTTTGTGGCGTTTGTCTTTATCGAGTTGGATGGAGAATTTATAGCTATTGGGATTCCAGGCGGTACGCCAGCGTTCTTTCACCACCAATTGCCCATCGATGTAAACTTTGGTGTAACCGGCATAATAGAGGTTGAACCGGTAAAGCCCGCTTGTTTTCGGCTGAATTTCGCCTTCCCATGTTATGGCAGCGTTGATAAAAGGAAAGTTTTTCGGAAAGTTCTTTATAGTTTTGATGTTTTCGTAATCAACGTTGCTTTCGGGCCGTTCCACAAAAATGTTTTTCGGATCTTTATTGACCATATAGGTGGCGGTTAGTCCTCCTTTTTCGCCGTTTTTATCGAATATATCGAACAATTCGCTGAGATTGGAATAGGGAAGGGGATTGCCGAAACGGGAGAGAGAATAATTGTCCCAAAGCAGCCCGTAGTTTTTATTGGAAATGACAAAAGGAACCGAAACCTTCGTGTTGTACTGAAACAATTCTTCGTTTTTTCCTTTCCAATTGAATTCATCGGACTGATGTTGTCCCAAACCGTAAAATGCTTCATCGGCCGGTGATTCGAATACCTGGCGGAATGAAAAACCTTTTTTCCCTTCTACTTCGATAGGGGTGAATGTTTTCCCTCCACCTCGTTGTTCTTCGAGAAGAATATTCCCTTTCAAATCAGTGAAGCGTATTTCACCCGTTTTCATCGAGATAATGGCACGTGTAGTGGCGGTTTGTAAAAACGTGGAATCGTTTTTCTGATATGCTTTCCAACCTGTTTTCATTGTTTGGCTGAAAGAGGTGATCAAACTGGGAACATCGGCAAACGAATTACCGGGTGTAGCCGAAACGCGGATCACATCATTGTTGATAACCTGTAAACGAATAGTTTGTACGGCATTGGGCGTTTTTTGCTTTAACGAGATAGTAATGCCATCAGCATTGGTTTGGTAGGGGATGGCGTTGCATCCTACCACAGATGCAACTGAAAGTAACAACACAATCAATTTATACCTGAACATGATTTTCTTTATAGTATATTGTTTAACCATTTTTTAGACAAATTTAAGGTGTAGCAAAAATAATTTAAATGATTAACAAAGATTGACGTTTTTGTACACAACTGATAGCGGATTTGATAACCAATAGGTGTCAAATGTTTTTCGGATGGGTGAAAAATGATAACAAATTTCTGGCAGGAGAAAAAAGCCCCCGATATTTTTATAAATTTGTGAACCGATGATAAAAATAATACCATGAAGAAAACATTTACTCACCCACCCCATATCCTGAGAAACGTTGTTAACCACCTCGGGTTTCATCCCATTTACCCTTGTATTTATTACAGCGTAAAAAAAATACTTTCCATGGCTACTCTGATGGTTGTTGTTTCGGTACACTGCGAGACTTATAATTTTACCCGTATCGACAATACAATGGGACTGTCCAATAATCAGATAGAGAGTATTTTTAAGGATAGTCGCGGTTTCTTGTGGATCGGTACAAGTTTTGGTCTCAACCGATATGATGGATATGAATTCAAACAGTATAAAACAATAAAGGGTGATTCCACCAGCATAATCAGTAACTTCACTCACGGTATTCAGGAAGACTTCAAAGGTAATTTATGGATACGTGGCCAGTCGTCGTACGCGGTGTACGATGTCAGTTCCGAAAGATTTATACGCAATCAAAAAGGACTGCTGTCCCGGATGAATGTTTACTTTACGCCCGATCTGGTATATATCGATGCCTGGAAAAACTTTTATTTTTACCAGTCGCAAAAAGGAGTTTTCAAATACGATGTGGCCAAAAAACAGTTGTCGAAACTAAAAGTTGCTATCCGTAAGAGGGCATCGGTTATTGATCAGGTCATAGATATTAAGTCGTTGAAAGGATCGGTATGGTTGCTGTACAGTTCAGGTTTGCTGGAACGATTCAACGAATCATCAGGAGCCATCGATTTCCGGAATAATTATATTGCTGATAATGGTGCGGGGGCATCTTTTCCCAAAAAGCTGTTTGTCGATTCGGATGGTTGTCCGTGGGTATATCCGGGTATTGGCGATAAGGGGATTTTATGCTACGATTTCAGAAGTCCGGGCTGGGTTTATTTCGGAAAGGGTAAATCCTGCGGCACTGATGTGAAATATAAGCCGATAACTTCCGATTTCATCAGGAGTATTTGTGAGGATAAGAAAAAACGCATCTGGATTGGCACCGATCATGGCGGCATCAATGTGTACGATAAAACCAAAGATAATTTCGCTGTTCTGATCAACGATCCGGAAAATCCAAGTTCGTTGAGTCAGAATTCGGCCATTAGCATGTATTGTGATGAAAACGGCATTGTATGGGTAGGTACCTACAAAAACGGAGTTTCATATTACCATCCTCAGATGTTCAAGTTCGAAAAATCGCCGTTGTTTTTCTTCCACGATCCCCTGCTTGAAAACAAAGATTGTAATGTGCTGCACGAGGATGCTAAAGGTAATTTGTGGATAGGAACCAACAGCAGCGGGCTGCTTATGCTCGAAAAATCCTCCGGGGAGTTCAGGATATTCCGTAACCGAAAGGAGGATCCGGCAAGTATATCGTCTGACGTAATCATCTCATTGCTTGAAGATAACGCCGGGAACATTTGGGTCGGCACTTTTCTTGGAGGAGTGAATCTTTACAACGGAGGTAAATTTGTCCATTTTATTCCGCAGCCGAATAATCCGAATTCTTTATCGAACAAGAATGTGTATGGATTAGTGGAAGATAAAAACCGGCATATATGGATGGGAACTCTCGGTGGAATCGATGAATATGATGTAATCAATAAAACATTTAAGCATTATAACCGGCAAAATAATCCGGGGATGTCCGATAATGCAGCGTTATCGCTTTTCTCGCGCGATGGCGCGCTCATTTATACCTCTACACCCAACGGAGTGGATGTGATTGATACCCGACAAGGCAGTGTGTCGGCGCTATTTAAAACTACCGAAACGAAAAATAAACTCACCGATTTGATCATTTATAATTCGATGATGGATAGCCGAGGAGAGTTGTGGCTGGCTACCGAGAACGGAATAAATATCTATAACCCCGCGAGGAACAAAATAACTTATATAACCTTGAAAAGTGGTTTGCCAAGCGATCAGGTGGTGTCGTTTGCCGAAGATAACGATGGCAATGTATGGGCGGGAACGCGTAACGGACTCGCTTGCATTTACGTGTCGCGGGATAAAATATCGGGAAAAGAGAGCTATCGTTTGGTTTCGTTCGATGAAAACGATGGTTTACCAGGCTCAATATTTAATCAGAACGCGGTATTTAAAAACCGTGAAGGTAAATTGTATTTCGGAACTACAAAGGGTTATGTGGTTTTCGATCCCAAAAACATTCAGTTCAATAAAGTGCCCCCCGTACCCCGTTTTACCGACCTTATTATAGGGAATACGGTGGTTGAACCCGGGAAAAAATATAACAATAGGGTGATTCTTCAGCAGTCCATTTCTGAAACTCAAAAACTGACGTTGCATCACAATGAAAAGAATTTTACCATCTGCTTTTCGGCTATGAACTATATCCATCCCGAAAAGAACAGGTACAAATATATGCTCAAAGGTTTTGATGACACATGGTATGAAACGCGCGATGGTAGCGGATCGGTAAGTTATTCAAACCTTAACCAGGGGACGTATGAATTAATTGTGTATGCGTCTAACAACGATAACGTATGGAGCGCCCAGCCTCTTAAACTCCAGATTATTATTCGTCCGCCCTTCTGGCTGGCGTGGTGGGCTATCTTTTTATATATCGTTTTCATCGGCTTTATTGTATGGTATATTCTCAATTATAAACTGAAAAAGCAGCAAAAAGAGTTTGAAAACGTGCAAAAAATACGTGAAGCGGAGCAGATGCATGAAGTGGATGAGATGAAGTTCAGGTTTTTTACCAATATCAGCCACGAATTCCGCACTCCGCTCACGCTGATCATCAATCCGATTGAAAAATTGTTGGCCGAATCGACCGATGAAAACAAAAAAACGTTGCTTTCCATCGTTCAACGCAACGCTTACAGTTTATTGGAGTTGGTCAATCAATTGCTCGACTTCCGGAAATTAGACGTACAGAAAGACACGCTCAATCTTTCGGTGGGTGATATTGTCCTTTTTGTCAGGGATATTTGTTATTCATTTACAGATTTGGCCAATCGTAAAATGATTAAATTCTCGTTTTCAACGACTGTTTCGGAGTTGCGAATGGATTTTGATTCGGAAAAGGTGAAGAAAATTGTGTACAATTTATTGTCGAACGCGTTTAAGTTTACTCCCGATAACGGTAGAATTGATGTAGCGCTCACCTATGTGCAGCAGATGAACGATAATTCGAAGATTTTGCGTATAGTGATCTCCGATTCGGGTATAGGCATCCCTGAGAAAGATATTGAACATATTTTTGAACGATTTTACAGGGTAGAACAGATCAATAATGAAATTTCGCATACCGGTACCGGAGTTGGGCTTCACATTGTGAGTGAGTATGTGAAAATGCACAAAGGATCCATCCATGTCGAAAGCAAAGTGGGGCAAGGGTCAAAGTTCACCATTCTCCTGCCAGTAAACGAACAGATACATGAGGAGATTATCGGCCGGAATAAAACAATGACTGTGGATCAGCCTGAACCCACCGATGAAATCGTAGAAACATCAGAGGAGTCAAAAGAAAAATTACCTCAAATGATGGTAGTGGATGATAATGCCGATTTTCGGAATTTTATTTCTTCGATATTTTCTGACAGGTTCAGGATTTTGCAAGCCGACAATGGAGAAGCGGCTTATAAAATCATTATGAATAAATTGCCTGATATTATTGTTTGCGATGTGATGATGCCTAAGATGGATGGGCTTGAGTTGTGTCGGCTTATTAAGAAAGATATCCGTGTTTCACATATTCCGGTGATTTTGCTTACGGCCAAAACCGGCGAGGAAAATAAATACAAAGGATTGGAAGCAGGCGCCGAGGATTATATCGCCAAACCTTTTAATATGGAAATGTTGACACTGAAGGTGAACCGTATCATTGAAAGGCAGCAAAAAACGCACGAGCAGTTCAGAAAAAAAATAGACATATCGCCTTCGGAGGTAGAAATTACTTCGATGGACGAGAAATTTGTAAAAAAAGCGATTGCGTTGGTTGAGGCCAATATTTCAAACCCCGATTTTCTGGTCGAGAACCTATGTGCCGAAATGGGGATGAGTCGCGTTTATTTTTATAAAAAGATACTTGCCCTGACGGACAAAACACCTTCCGAATTTATCCGTTTTATCCGGCTCAAAAGAGCGGCGGCATTGCTTGAGAAAAGCCAGTTGTTTGTAAATGAAGTGGCTTACCAGGTTGGTTTTAACGATCCGAAGTATTTCAGAAAGTATTTTAAAGAAGAATTTGGCATTAGTCCGAACGACTATAAGAAAAAGTTTGTTAATTAATGCAAACAGAAGTACGCTATAAATATTTTTTCCATACTTTTGCAACCGGTTATCAATTGGTTTTGATAATCAGATAAATTTTTCATAGTTAAGGTTTAGGTTAAAATGTGATCAGGCCGGTTCGTGAGAATCGGCCTGTTTGTTTGTACTAAGTGGTGATGTGGTTAAAAAAGACTTGTCGTGATGTAGAAATAGAAACCGGCAATATCCATCTTTTTCATGTAAGATCAATTTTGCCGGTTGAGGAAAGTTTGTTGTATGTATTTCTCCTATTACGATCCGGAAACTATTTCCATGGTGTCCGAGGCAATCATGAATTCTTCATCGGTAGGAATCACCACCACCTTTACAGTAGATTCGGGTGTGCTGATCAACGCTTCTACGCCTCTTGACGATGCGTTTTTCTCTTTATCCATCTGAATTCCCATAAACGAAAAACTTTCACATGTTTTTTCACGCGTCCCTGTTTGATTTTCGCCAACGCCACCGGTGAAAATAAGGACATCGGCTCCGTTGAGCGCTGCCATATAAGCTCCAATGTATTTTTTAATGCGGTATTCGTACATCTCGAGCGCCAGCCGTGCCCTTTCGTTTCCTTGTTCAATAGCGTTTTCAATGTCGCGCATGTCCGACGAAACGCCCGATATGCCGAGTACTCCGCTGTGTTTGTTGAACAACGTGGAAACGGCAGATGAACCAATTACTTCCTTATCCATGATGTAGGTTACCACGCCCAAATCCACATCCCCCGAACGTGTTCCCATTATCAATCCTTCCACCGGTGTGAACCCCATCGATGTATCTACCGATTTTCCATCTTTGATAGCTGTTACCGATGCACCGTTACCGATATGCGCCGATATGATTTTTGTTTTGTAATAGTTGAGGCCAAGAAATTCACAGGCACGTCTCGAAACGTAGCGGTGGCTCGTTCCGTGAAATCCGTACCGGCGAATGCCGTATTTGGTATAAAGCGAGTAGGGAATGCCATACATGTAGGCATATTCGGGCATGGTTTGGTGAAAAGCTGTATCGAACACAGCCACTTGTTTCACGTCAGGCAACAACTCGTTGATAGCCCTGATACCCGAAAGATTGGGCGGATTGTGTAGCGGGGCAATGTCTATGCATTCTTCTATTTTATGAATAACTTCGTCAGTAATCAGCACGCTTGAGTTAAATTTTTCGCCTCCGTGCACTACCCTGTGTCCTACGGCATTGATCTCTTCGAGCGAAGAAATAGCCCCGTGTTTTTCGCTGATCAATACTCCGAGTATATATTCGATGGCTATCTGGTGTTCAAGGATTTCTCCTTTCAAAATCACTTTTTGCCCATCTTTCCGCGTATGTTTGAGGAATGAGCCTTTCATCCCTATTTTTTCAACTCCTCCTGATCCCAGTGTTTCGTGAGATTCCATGTCGAGTAATTTGTATTTTACGGAAGAACTACCGCAGTTTAAAACTAATATCTTCATTTTTATCGGTTGTTTAATTGGATGGATTTAATGGAGCGGGTTGATTTGTTTTTGTCCATCGCTTTTGATCACATTCCCTGATTCATCATAATTGTAAAACCCTTTTCCGGTGCTTGTTCCGAAATGTTTGGCCCTTGCCAGGCGAAGTAAAATCGGACTGGGTTTGTATTTAACATTACCGTACTCTTCGTAAAGGTTTTCGAGTAGTTTCACGATTTTCTCGATTCCCATCTGGTCGGCGGTGCGGAATACCCCCTGACGGTGTCCGAAACCAATGGTCAGCATGCGGTCGATGTCTTCGATGGAGGCGATACCTTCCATAAGGATAGCGCAGGCCTCGTTCAGCTCAATCAGGAACAAACGTATGCTGATTAACCCGGCCGATTCTACTACGGGTACGTAATCGTGATTGATGAGTTTCGCAAATTTACAAACTTTGTCAAAAGTCTCATCAGAGGTGTTCAATCCTCTTACAATTTCGATAATGTGCGAATCGGGTACATTCGGCAAAAAGTGAAGTCCGATGCATCTGTCCTGATGAACCAGTTCCGAAGCCAGTTCGGTTACCACTACTGTTGACACGTTCGAAGCTATAATAGCCTGCTCGGGAAGCACTTCTTCGAGTCGTTTGAAAACCTCTTTGCGATGTTGCACCCGGCGTTCGCCGGTTTGGTCATCATACCTGATGGCCTCAATCACAAAATCGCAACCCGAAAAATCGTTGTAGTTTGTTGTTCCCTGGATTTTCGAAAGAGCCGTTTTTTTTTCGTTTTCGGTAAGCCCCCAGTTGTGAATCATCTTGTCGAGCTTTTCTTCAATGCGTTTGAAGGCATTGTCAATGCGTTCGTGCGAAGGTTCCAGGAAGGTAACCTCAATGCCTCTCAGGGCAGCGATAGTGGCGATGGCGCTCCCTTCCTTCCCACAACCTACTACCCCTATTTTCGAAAAAAGGGTTCTCTTCCGGTTGCGTTTGCTCAGCCCGTACCGTTCTATCGCTTCAAATATTTCTTCAGCCATATTTTTTAGTTTTTATTTTGCTTGTTTAATGCCAATAGCCTGATTGGCTGTGATGGTAATCATCCTCACAATATCATCGGTGGAGCACCCTCGCGAAAGGTCATTGACCGGGGCAGCTATTCCCTGAAGGATAGGACCTACGGCTTGTGCTCCCGAGAACCGTTCCACCATTTTATACCCGATGTTCCCGGCTTGCAAATCGGGGAAAACAAGCACGTTTGCCTGTCCGGCTATTTCGCTTCCCGGAGCTTTGCTTTTACCTATTTCGGGTATAAGGGCGGCATCGGCCTGGAGCTCTCCATCTATTTTCAGGTCGGGAGCCATTTCGCGAGCTATCCGGGTGGCTTCGATCACTTTGTCGGCCAGTTCGTGTTTGGCGCTTCCTTTGGTGGAGAAACTCAGCATGGCTATCCGCGGGTCGAGACCAGCTATCGTACGGGCGGTTTGAGCCGTGGAAATGGCTATGTGAGCCAGTTCCGTGGCTGTGGGGTTAGGGTTTACGGCGCAATCGGCAAAAACCAGTAGTCCGTCTTTTCCCAAATGTTTAGCGGGGGTAAACATTAATATCGCCCCCGAAACAACCGCGATTCCAGGCAGGGTTTTTATGATTTGAAATGCAGGACGTAATACGTTACCGGTAAAGTTTTGAGCTCCTGCCAGTTCTCCATCGGCGTCTCCGTTTTTGATCATCAGGCATCCCAGATAGAGCGGATCCTTAGCCAGTATGGAGGCTTCTTCGGCAGTCATTCCTTTTCCTTTTCTGAGGTCATACAAAAGTTGCGCGTATTCGCCCATTTTCGGATGAGTTTCGGGATTTATAATGGTGGCTTTTTCGCCGATAGAAGAGAGTTGGTTATCGGAAGCAAGCTTCAGAATTTCGGATTCATTCCCAATCAGAATAATTTGTGCAGCCTTCTCTTTCAGGATGATATCAGCCGCCTTTAGCGTTCTCATTTCGGTGCCTTCGGGTAATACAATCCTCTGAGGATTCGACTTAGCACGTTCCATTATTTCATCAAGTAGTTTCATTTCGGTTTGAAATTTTATATGTTGTTGTAAATCATTTTATATCTTCATCAAAAGTGTGGAAGAATGAATACTTCGGGCACCTACAACATTGTGTCATTTTTTGAAATAAAAATGAATAAAATTAATAATACAAAGATACGGCAATATTCTTAAATTGTAATGTGGAGATGGCAATTTTTGTTTTTTTTATTGTTGCAATATAGTCGTTAAAAAAACGCAAGTGTTCTTTGCTCTTTTTTTGTGATTTTCAATTATACATTACGAAAATTCCATGTTGCTGTTAATAATGATTAAAAAATAAATATCCGGAATAAAATTGATATTTAACCCTTATATTTGCAACAAGTTATTACTTTTTATGTGCTGATTCGTTTCAACTTATTTTTATACCGTGAAATATTTTTTTCTTTTCATATTATTCACATCGGTTTTTCCTTCTACGCAATGTCAGGAAACAAGCACGGCGGTGAAGTTGGAGACCCTTACATCCATTGATATGTTTAAGAAAAACCCGTTGAATAAGTTTGAATATGAGCTGTTCCTATCGCTTATTAAAAAGAACCCCGACCCTAAGACTACCCTAATTGTTCAGCATTTCAATAATATAATGAGTTTTGTAAACCGTGAAAACTTGCTCAATTCGGCCATTCTCCTTTTTAACGAAGGTAATGCTTGGTGCAGCAATATACCACTGAACGACAACATGAATATGAAGCTGAATTTTAAACGAAAATGTGTTTTTTTCCGTATTCAGTTGTAGCGGGCATATAGGATTTTCTTGTCGTTATAACGCGTTGGATGTTGGTCTGATGCGTTTTTTTATGCTTGTTTGTCAAAACTAATGCTTTTCATCTGTCAATCTGTCAGCCTTTGACCTGCTGGCATTTTTTTTGAAATACAATGTTACCGTTATATAAACGACGAATTCTTCTGTTTCGTCGGGACAGTTTTAAATCATCATTTAAAAAAATATTTTACAAAATGAGTAAAGGAAACATCGGGGTAACGAGCGATAACATATTCCCCGTTATCAAGAAATTTTTGTACAGCGACCACGAAATTTTTCTTCGTGAATTAGTGTCGAATGCTGTGGATGCGACCCAGAAGCTGAAAACATTGGCTTCGGTGGGCGAATTCAAAGGTGAACTTGGCGACACGAAAGTGCGCGTAGCTGTTGATAAAAAGAAGGGTACGATTACCATTTCCGACAGGGGAATAGGAATGACTGCCGAAGAAATCGACAAGTATATCAATCAGATAGCCTTTTCGGGCGCTGAAGAGTTTCTCGAAAAATACAAAAATGATGCTCAGGCTATCATTGGTCATTTCGGACTTGGATTCTATTCTTCGTTCATGGTGTCGAAAAAAGTGGAGATTTTCACCCAATCGTTTAAAGAAGGGGAAGCTGCTCAACACTGGTCGTGCAAGGGCGATCCGGAATATACGCTGGAAGATACCATTAAATCGGATCGTGGAACTGACATTATTCTTCATGTTGATGATGAAAATAAAGATTTCCTCGAAGAATCGAAAATTCAGGAACTGCTCACCAAGTATTGTAAATTTCTTCCGGTAGAAATTGCTTTTGGCAAGAAAAAAGACTGGAAAGATGGCAAGCAGGTAGAAACCGATGAAGATAATATTATCAATAATCCTAATCCGGCATGGACACGTAAACCTGCTGATTTAAAGGAAGAAGACTACGATGCGTTTTACAAGGAACTATATCCTTTCGGCGAAGATCCCTTGTTCCACATTCATCTGAATGTGGACTATCCGTTCAATCTGACGGGTATTCTTTATTTCCCAAAAATAAAAAATAACATTGATATCCAGCGTAATAAAATCCAACTGTATTGCAATCAGGTTTTCGTTACCGACCATGTGGAAAACATCGTTCCGGAATACCTGACATTATTGCATGGGGTGATTGATTCGCCCGATATTCCGCTCAACGTTTCGCGCAGCTACCTGCAAAGCGATGCCAACGTAAAGAAAATTTCGGGACATATTACTAAAAAAGTAGCCGACCGTTTGGCTGAAATTTTCAAAAACGAACGTCCCGATTTTGAATCGAAATGGGACAACCTGAAGATTTTTATCCAATACGGAATGCTTAGCGACGAAAAGTTCTACGAACGTGCCGAGAAGTTCGCTTTATTAAAGAACGTTGACGGTAAATATTTCACTCTCGAAGAATACAAAACGCTTACAAGTGAAAACCAGAAGGATAAAAACGGTGATCTGATTTATCTCTATGCCAACGACATGGACGCTCAATACACGTATATTCAAGCCGCTAAAGACAAGGGATATGATGTGCTGCTGATGGACGGACAATTAGACGTTCACGTAGTGAGCCAATTGGAACAGAAGTTAGAAAAAACCCGCTTTGTACGCGTAGATAGTGATGTGATTGATAAAATCATTGAGAAAGACAACGCTGCCAAAGTAGAACTGACTGATGAGCAGCGCGATGCTTTGGTTACAGTATTCGACTCGCAACTCCCCGCGGTAGAAAAAACAAACTTTATCGTTACTTTCGAACATCTGTCGCCTTCCACAAGCCCGGTATTTGTAACCCAGAACGAGTTTATGCGCCGTATGAAGGAAATGTCGGCCTTGCAGGGCGGCATGATGAGTTTTTACGGCGAAATGCCCGACAGTTATAATCTGGTGGTAAACACAGCTCACCCGCTTGTTGACCGCTTGCTGAAAGATGAAGAAGCAACATGCGCCACTGATGTAGCGACGGTGATAGCTGAATTGAAAGAGGTGGAAAGCAAAAAGGCAAAACTGAAGGACAACCACAAGGATAAAAAGGACGAGGAAATTCCTGCGACAGAAAAGGAAGAACTCGAAACCCTGGAACAGAAAATCACAGAACTTACAGCCCAAAAGAAAGCTGTTTACAAAGGGTTTGCAACAGAAAACAAGCAGGTTCGCCAGTTGATCGACCTTGCTCTTTTAGCCAACAATATGCTGAAAGGTGAAGCTTTGGCCAACTTCGTGAAACGCAGTGTGGAACTATTGTAATTCCGACAATCTTAATTTTATTTGATTAACAAAAAAGGGAAACAAGTTATTTAAACTCAGTTTCCCTTTTCTTGAATAATTATGATAATCAATTTTTCAACACATCTTTAAGCGAGGATAGGAAATAATCACTATCTTCTTTAGTGATACACAAAGGAGGAAGCAAGCGGATGACATTGGTACCGCTGGCGCCTGTGAAAATTTTTTTCTCAAAAAGTAGTTTTTTCCTGATTTCGGCTCCGTTCTCGTTAAATTCGAGCCCGATCATTAACCCTTCACCTCTGATTTCTTTGATTTTATCTATCTTTTTCAGTTCGGTCAAAAGATAGTTTCCTTGTTTTAATGTGTTTTCTATCAAATGCTCGGCTTTGATAACGTCGAGCACAGCTATGGCTGCGGCACAAGCCAAATGGTTTCCGCCAAATGTAGTTCCAAGCATTCCGTATGAGGCTTCGAAAAGCGGGCTGATGAGTATGCCACCGATGGGAAACCCGTTGCCCATTCCCTTGGCCACCGAAATAATATCGGGACGTATATCGGCATATTGGTGGGCAAAAAATTTGCCGCTCCGGCCGTAGCCCGATTGCACCTCGTCCATAATAAGTATAGTTCCTGTATCGGAGCAAACTTCCCTGAGCGAACGCAGAAAATCGTTATCCGGTATTTTAATTCCACCAACTCCCTGGATGCCTTCGATGATAACCGCGCATACATCTTTTTTTACCAGCGCTTTTTTTACGCCTTCAATGTCGTTTAGTTCCAAAAATTCAACTTCGAAACCTTCGTTGAGAGGAGATACGATTTTTGGGTTATCCGTAACCCTGACGGCTGCTGAAGTACGCCCGTGGAAACTTTTCCTGAAAGCCACCACTTTTTTCCTTCCGTTGTGAAACGATGCCAGTTTCAGGGCGTTTTCGTTGGCTTCAGCTCCCGAGTTGACCAGGAACAGCGAATAATCGTTGTAACCCGAGAGCTGTCCCAGCTTTTCGGCCAGTTCGGTTTGCAGGTGGTTCACTACCGAGTTGGAATAGAAGGCTACTTTTTCGAGCTGTTCAGTAAGCTTTTGTATATAATAAGGGTGAGAATGGCCGATAGAAATAACGGCATGGCCACCGTAAAGGTCAAGATATTCGATTCCTTCTTTGTCGAAAGTACGACAACCCACAGCTTTGGTAATTTCAATGCCGAAAAGCGGATAAACGTCAAATAATTTCATTTTTGCTACTATATCTTTATATACCCGTTTTCTTTATTTTACCCCAAATAACCATCTGGTTAAATTAAAACGAATAAATAATTATTTTTTTACAGATTCTAAGTCCTGAAAATAATTTTGTTACAAAAGTAAACTAAAAAATAATATATATCAAACAGACAGTTTAAAAAAAAATGATTATTTTTACGCTCGCTTTTATAATTATCAGGTCTTTATCTTTTAAATTCCTTCAACAGTTAAATATTTGTAAAGTATCGTATGCTATCGGCATGGAGAAATCTGTAACCATATTTTGTAAAAATACGGGTTCCTACCACAATTACCCGTTGGGAACCTCACTTATTGAGATTTATAATGATTTGAACATTCGGTTGAATTTTCAGGTGGTGGCAGCGCGGGTAAATTATAAGGTTGAAGACCTGAATTTTTTGATCTATAAACCCAAAGATATTGAGTTTATAGATTTGAGCACTCCTTCGGGGATGAGGGTATATGTCAGGACGTTGAGCATGGTGCTTTCCAAAGCTGTGGCTGAGTTGTTCCCTCACGCTACTTTGCGGATTGTTCACCCGATATCGAAAGGTTATTATTGTGAACTGGACAATTTGGGTCAACCGCTTACACCAGAAATTATCGGGAATGTAAAACAACGGGTTAAGGACATTATCGCCCAGCAGAAGAAAATCATTACCGAGGAAAAACAAACCAGTGTTGTAAAGGATCTTTTTGCCAACCGCATCAACCAGAAAGATAAAATTGCCCTGTTCGAAACGCTGGGTACGCCATATTGCCGCTTTTTCAGAATTGATAATTACATCGACTATTACAACGGTGTACTTCTGCCATCAACTGGTTATCTTAATGTTTTTGATCTTATTCCGTACTACGATGGGATGTTGCTGAGAATTCCCAACAGGGAGAATCCCTTTGAACTGGAAGAACTTATTGACCAACCGAAGATGTACGAGATATTCAAAGAGTATGTGGGGTGGAATAAGATAATGAATATCAATAATGTAGGGGAGTTCAACGCTGCATGTAAAAACAATCAGTCGTTCAACCTGATAAAAGTATCGGAAGCGCTTCACGAGAAAAAGGTGGCGCTTATTGCCGATATGATATACAAAAAATCAGATGTGGTACGTTTTGTATTGATATCGGGTCCATCATCATCGGGGAAAACTACTTTCAGCAAAAGGCTTTCCATTCAGTTGATGGTAAGTGGGCTGAAGCCGGTTGTGCTGTCGATGGACAACTATTTTGTCAACAGGGAAGATACCCCGAGAGATGAAAACGGAGAGTGGGATTTTGAACATATTCATGCGTTGGATTTACCTCTTTTCAACGATCACATGGAGAAACTTTTGAAAGGTGAGGAAGTTGAAATCCCATTTTTTAATTTTGAAGAAGGAAAAAGATTATACAGGGGCGAGAAGTTGAAGCTCGAACACGATACCATACTGATTCTGGAGGGAATACACGCGCTGAATTCTGAATTGATCCCGGATATTCCGGCCGATGCGAAGTTTAAAATTTATGTTTCTGCGCTGACAACTATTTCCATTGACGACCACAACTGGATTCCCACTACCGATACACGCCTGTTGAGACGAATTATACGAGATTTCAGGTTCAGGAACTATTCGGCGAGAGAAACCATATCGAGGTGGCCCAGCGTGAGGCGAGGCGAGGAAAAATGGATCTTTCCTTATCAGGAAAACGCGGACGTCATGTTCAATTCGGCTTTGTTGTTTGAATTGGCCGTGCTGAAAAAACATGCCGAACCGATTTTGGCAGAGGTGCCCAAATATTGCGATGAATATACTGAAACTCACCGGTTGATTAAGTTTTTGAATTATTTTATTGCTATACACGACAGGGAAATTCCTCCTACATCCTTGTTGCGTGAATTTGTAGGTGGAAGTAGTTTTCGTTACTAAATAAATTCCTATTAAGCTATTAATTATTTGTAATTCTGTTATAGTTGTCATCCTTTTATGATGACAATGGTGTTTGTTCATTTTTTTTCGAAGGGTTTGTGATAAGCCGCGCGAAGTGATTTTATCATCTATTGTTTATGATGATGTAGGCATGTTTGTTCAGTTTTTTATGTAGTGTTTTCAATTAGTCGCGAGGTAATTTACCATCTGTTTAGATGGGATTGGAATGTTTGCTTAGTTTTTATGTGAAGCTTGTGGTTAGCTATATAAACTAATTATCATTTAATATAGAATGATAATAAAAAAGTTTGCAAAATGAGGAAGGTCAGTTTTATTGTTCTGCTATTTTTATTGTTTCTTTGTTCAAAAGGTTTTTCTCAGGACAAAAATGGTTTGTATGGGAAGCACAAGCCTTCAGTCGGGTCTATTATACTTACAGGTATAGGCCCCGCCTACTGCTTTGGCGATATCGGAGGTTCCGTTTCACAACAGGCTCTTTTGGGCGCTAACGATTGGGATGTTCGTTTCACCCGCTATCTCTTTTCACTTGGGTTCAAGCAGGAGTTCAAAAACCATTTTGGTTACAAGCTGGTTTTCTATACAGGGCACTTCGCTGGGTCTGATAACGGATCCCGCATGGCTTATAGAAATTTCTCATACACCAATAATATCAACGAGCTGACCCTTCAGGGCGAGTACAACATCTGGGGAGGTAATTTTTCTGAAACTCCACATACACTATATATTTATGGAGGTGTGGGAGTGCTCAATAGCAACTCCAACTTTACCGGCGATAAATCAACGAGACCTGATGATAAATTTAAAAATAGTGTTACCTCCCCTGTTGTTCCGATTGGGATAGGGTACCAATACCGATTTACGGATAAACTTGCCGCTGGTGTGGAATTCGGGTGGCATTATATTCTTTCGGATTATGTGGATGGATATTCATCCGTTACATCAAAGCACAACGATACTTTATCTGCTTTAAACATTACCATCACTTACAAATTGTTCGAACGGAATCCTGAAAAATGTAATTGCAGCAATTGGTAATCGTTTTCAAATTTATTAGGACAAAATATATAGTTAAGAGAATGTCTGATAAATATTTCTTTTACATAATTTCCACAAACTCTGATATATAAATATCTGTATATTAAATATTTATTTTTTATCCCGTTTTGGGAAAACCATTGTTTCCTTATAGGATAATGATGGGTTGTTGAAGCAGAGAGCATGTCCTCTATTTTCCCGTACAATTCCGGCACATTTCAAATTGATGCCTGTCATTAAGTATTTTGCTCCGAAAAGCATTGGATTTTTCATTGTGGTAAATCGCTGAGAAAGAAGCCGCGCCTACATGCCCGTAAGCATGGCTACTGTCTTTATCGAAGCAACAGGGAAGCACATCACCCGATGTGTCGATAACAGCGCCCGACCAGGCTCTGAGGCAACGGTTTGGAAGAGAATATTTCAGTTTGTATTTTCCATTCCCAATGGGTGTGTATCGTGAATATTTTTTTTGTTCAGGTATCAGTGGGCTTCCGTTTTCGAAATCGTAAATCTGGGCCGGCTTAAGGGTGTACCTATCGGCGCCTATGGCCTTTTTCAACCGCTTTAGTTCTGTAATTTGATGCTCATTACCAGCGGTAACTACCATTTGTAGTTCTATAAAAGGTGTTGGAGATTTTAATATATCCTTCCACTTTACAATTGCTTCAATTCCTTGTATTACTTTTTCTAAACTGCCTCCAACCCGGTATTTGGCGTAAACTTCCTGTGTAACTCCATCCACGGATACGATCAGTTTGTCTAACCCTGACTTTACAAGAGCTTGGGCGGTTTTATCGTTGAGGAAATGTCCGTTGGTGGAAGTGGAGGTGAAAATTCGTTTTTGGTGCGCGTAACCAATCATATCGGCAAGACTATGGTTCAGGAAAGGTTCACCCTGAAAGTAGAAAATAACGTGTGTCAATACAGGGCTTAATTCATCCACTATCCGGTGATATGTTTCCGGGTTCATCAGAGTTGGTTTTGATAAAGGCGCCAATCTGGTGCCAACGGGACATTCCGGACAATGCAGATTACACACAGCGGCGGGTTCCACTGAAATAAAACAGGGTAAATGCCTTACCCTGTTTATTCCTATTCGGGATAATCCATAAGAAATCCGGGCTTGTATATAATTTTTTATTTTTCTGAAACTGAGGTATGTCAACACCTTTACTGACAGAAAAAAGTAAACTTTAAGTTGATGAAATATCAGCATGTCTGTTCATAGCCTGGAGTGCCGGCATGCATGGTTATTTTATAAGCATGGCATCGCCGTAAACGCCAAATTTGTACCCTTCATTAATCGCAGTTTCATAAGCGTTCATTACGTTGTCGTAATCACCGAAAGCAGCAGTAACCATGAGTAAGGTAGAATAAGGCATATGGAAATTGGTAATCATGGTATTTGCAACGGTAAAATCGTAAGGTGGAAAAATGAACTTATTGGTCCAGCCATCGTATGCCTTGATTTTACCTTCGGTGCCTACTACGGTTTCGAGCGCCCGCATCACGGTAACTCCGACGGCGCATATATTACGGTTTTCATCTTTGGCTTTATTCACCCTTTGAGCGGTTGACTCCTGCACAAACATTTGCTCGGAATCCATTTTATGCTTGGTAAGGTCTTCCACGTCAATTTCGCGGAAGTTTCCCAGGCTCATGTGCGATGTAAGGAATGTGCTTTCAATTCCTTTGATCTCCATCCGTTTCAGCAACTCGCGGCTGAAATGCATGCCTGCTGCCGGAGCTGAAACAGCACCTTCATGTCGGGCAAAAATTGTTTGAAACCGATCTTCATCTTCCGGCTCCACCGGGCGGGTAATATTGCGTGGAAGCGGGGTTTCGCCCAACGAATAAAGGCTTTTGATGAATTCGTCGTGCGTGCCATCGAAAAGGAAGCGGAGCGTTCTGCCGCGCGAAGTGGTGTTGTCAATTACTTCGGCTACCACCGAATCATCATCGCCAAAATAAAGCTTGTTACCAATGCGGATCTTACGGGCGGGTTCCACCAACACGTCCCACAAACGCATATCGTGGTTGAGCTCGCGCAGGAGAAACACTTCAATTTGAGCTCCTGTTTTTTCTTTATTTCCGTAAAGCCTGGCTGGGAATACTTTGGTATCGTTAAAGATAAATAAATCGTGTTCATCGAAGTATTCAAGCACATCTTTAAAAACACGGTGTTCAATTTCGCCTGTTTTACGATCGAGCACCATGAGACGCGATTCATCGCGATGTTTGGCCGGATATTGCGCAACCAGTTCTTCCGGCAACTTGAATTTAAATTTGGATAACTTCATCTTTTTTATAGTTTTAAAGTGGATCTGCTCTTTTTCAACAAATTGATACCAACTTATTTACAGATTACCTATTTAATTATTTTCCTTTTACAATGAATTTAAGATCTCTTTTTCAACAAAGTTGATGAGGTCTTCTACCTGCATGCAGTTTTCCAGCCGGGTTTCCCCGATACGGGTGCGCTGAAGGGCTGTCAGGTGGGCGCCGCTTCCAAGAGCTTGGCCAATGTCGCGTGCCAGCGCCCGGATGTAGGTGCCTTTGCTGCAAACTACGCGAATGCGGATGACCGGTAAGCTAATGTTGAGAATTTCTATCTCATCTATAACCAACAATTTGGGTTTTAGTTCAACTTTTTCTCCTTCGCGGGCGTAGTCGTAAGCACGTTTGCCATCTACTTTCACGGCTGAATATACCGGAGGCGTTTGCCATATCTCTCCTACGAAGCGGGGAATCACTTCCTCAACCAGCCGGGGGGTGATATGTTCCGTCGGGTAGGTAGCATCAACCGGAAGTTCCAGATCGAACGATGGGGTGGTTTCGCCAATTTTTATTTCGGCAATATACTCTTTGGTTTGATACTGAAACTGTTCGATCATGCGGGTGGCTTTTCCGGTGCAGATAATCATTACACCAGTAGCGAGTGGATCGAGCGTGCCGGCATGTCCTACCTTTATTTTTTTTATCTTCAGTGTTTTCTGTAGTTTCCACCGGATCTTGTTCACTACATTGAACGAAGTCCAGTGAAGCGGTTTATCTACATAAAAAACTTCTCCTCCGATTATGTCCATTGGTTTTATAAAATGCTGAGATTAACCCCGGCCAGCAGCAATACGATGATTAATCCTCCGATTAATATGCGGTAATAGCCGAATACTTTGAACCCGTGTTTTGTTAAATATGAAATAAAAGCTTTTATGGCAATGATGGCAACGATAAAGCCAACCACATTGCCTACAATTAAAAGAAAGATGTTATGTCCGGTAAGTATATCGGGCGTATCTTTCATAGCATCCCAGATGCTTTTGGCAAAGGCTCCGGCAAGTGTAGGTACAGCCAGAAAAAACGAAAACTCGGCGGCGGCTTTGCGGGTAAGCTTTTGTTGCATACCCCCGATAATGGTGGCGGCACTGCGGCTCAAACCGGGAAATACCACGGCAAGTACCTGAAAAAGCCCTATAATGAAAGCATTCTTTTCCGAGATTTTTTCTTCTGTTTCTATCTTGGGCTGTTTGAACCAGTTATCGACAAAAAGCAGGATAATACCACCTACAAACATCGAACCAGCGATGAACTGGGGGGTTGATATCAGGTTGTCGATGTGCTTTTTGAATACTACGCCAAACGCTGCTGCCGGAAGAAACGCTATGAACAACTTCAGGTAGAATTTCCACCCCTTGAAATCGATAAATTTTTTCCAGTACAAAACAACCACCGATAATATGGTGCCGAATTGAATGGTTTCGATGAAAAGGGTGGTGAACGCGCTGTTCTGTATCCCCATTACTGCCGAAACCAGCGCCATGTGGCCAGTGGATGAGATAGGCAAGAACTCGGTAAGCCCTTCTACAATACCCAGTATAATAGCTTGGATGAGGTTCATGCTTTATCGTTGTGCTTTGGTTTATACAAAATGGCAAAAATGATGAACACAAAGCCGAAAAACGAAACTAATGGAGCTACGTTTATTCTCATATTGCTGAAAATATCGGGATTGAATTTTCCATCATAACTACCTCCTGCCATTAACGCAAAACCTATGACAATGATGATAAAACCTACGGCCATCAGGATAAAATTGATTTTACCCAGAGTTTTGTTGTTTTTTTCTTCCATATATTTCTATTTAATTTTTTATTGTCAATTTCTCTTGTGGGTGGAGGAAATTTTCATTCTCCAAACAGAATAACCGCCCCCCCCTTTTTTCTTGTAACTCGTAACTATACAAAATACATATCGTGCGTATTCATCCGCAGGTAACGCCCGACGGCGATGTACGAAGAAAGGGCACTGATGATAAGTCCGAGAACCACTACCACCCCAACTACATAAACAGCGGTGAGTGGCTGGATCATTGGAAATTCGGCGATACCGAATTCGTATTGCACATAATAAACCATCCCTGCAATGAGAACAACCGAAATAAGCGCGGCAATAAATCCGTTGGCAATGCTGCGCAGCAGGTAGGGCTTGCGTATAAACCAGTAAGTAGCTCCCACCATTTGCATGGTATTGATAAGGAAACGATTAGAATAAACATCAAGGCGGATGGTGTTGTTGATCAGCGCCATGGAAACAATCAGCAGCGCCAGCGCAATGCCGAGAAGAATGTAGCTGAGCTTACGAACATTGTCGTTCACCAACGTAACCACATCCTTTTGGTACGAAATATTGTCGATGTGTTCGAATGCTTTCAGCTTCTTTTGAATCATGTTCACGCTGTCGTTGTTGGCATAAGCGGCGTTGAGTTTTACTTCGATGGAGGCTTGGAGCGGATTGTAGCCTAAAAATTCTTTCGGATTTTCACCCAAACTCATCACGTGATCTTTCAGTGCGGCATCCTTCGAAATGTATTCCACCGATTTAGCATACGATGCGGTAGTGAGGAAGTTTTCAATTCGTTTTACATAGGTGGCATCAGCTTGATCATCAAGAATAACGGATAAATTAATGTTTTCTCGCACGCTGTTGCTGATGTCGCGGGCAACAAAAAGCAGCAGGCATACCAACCCTACCAAAAACAATACAAGCGACATGCTTATGGTGGAAGTAAGATGATGATTGAAAAATTTTAGTTTACTTACGTTCTTTTTTTTCGACATTTTTTCTTTCGTTTATGCAATGCTTCAATTACGTTACTTGTCAAATTCGTCTCTTCTTTTTATGAAAAGGAAAACTATATATCCGAGCACGGCCAACACCAGTATTACCGACGAGATCAGCGAAAGGGTATTGCCAATCGAGTATGATTTCGGGTCGAACCGGAACTCGATATCGTATTGTCCCGGTTCAAGTTTCAGCGCGCGCAGCAGGTAGTTCACCCTGACGATAGGAAGTTCTTTCCCGTTAGCAACGGCAACCCATCCTTTATCGTAAAATATTTCGGAAAAAACGGCCACCTGTTCCGACTTCGAACTGTATTTGTACAACAGCCGGTTAGGTTCGTAGGTGGTAAGGCTGATACGGGCCGAAGTATCGGGCGTGAGTTTTGCTGGTAATTCCCCTGCCAGGGATTTGTCAACTACCACATCCGTTTTGGTATTGATTTCACCGGTCAGTTTCATCTCTTCGTTTGCATCGGCGGCTACCCTTATGTTTTTCACTAACCAGCAGGTTCCGTTGGTATAGGGGTTGGTTATCGGTGCTGTTTCCTTGTTGTAAATAATGTATTTCATGTTGAGCATGTTGAGCACGCCCAACGAATCCAGGGTGGGATTCAGCTGATCCATCGTTTTCGTATGTCCGAAAGCGGCAAAAAGTTGCTGAAGTTCAGGCATGATCTGCATATTGATCAGTTCCTGGTAACGGCGAAGTTTAGCCGCGTGGTAGCCACCCACGTTTTTATGGAAATATGATGGAGTAGCATCGTTGAACATATCGGTAGTGGCATCCAGCACACGGTAGTCCGATTTATCCTGCAAAATATAATTATCAGCTTTACTTGGGGTTATGCTGTTGTTGATGACCTGCGCTTCCTGAAAGTTGTCATTGTTGAGGTAGCGTTTACAAACCGGCACCAAATCGGCAAGGAAAAGTACTCCGAAAGCCGCTATAACTAAATTTGCTTTCAGGTAATTTTTTATATAGAGCCATACCACACCTGCTGATAATAAAACAAAGGCTACTGAACGCCAGGCATCGGCGCGAAGCAAAGCTTTACGATCCAAAGGAACGGTTTCGAGAAGAAAAGAGTAATCGCCTTTGAATTGTTGCGCATCGGTGGAGGAAGTGAAGCTACCTGCCAACGATGGTATTAATGCAAATATCAAAGCAATGCCCCCCACTATCCCGGCGCTGATAAACAATGGCTTCAGGAGCAATTTTTTATCGGTGGAAGGGTCGAGTATTTTTTTTAGAGCCAGCAGGGCAATAAGGGTTATTCCAAACCCGGCAGCCACAAGGGTCATGGATACCGTTCGGAATTTGTTGTACATCGGCATATATTCGATGAAGAAATTGGTAAGTCCCATGAAATTTTTTCCCCACGAAAGCATGATGGTGAGGATAATGACGGGAACGAGCCACCATTTTATTTTTTTATCGACGATAAATAATCCCAAGACAAACAACAGCAAAACAACCGCTCCGAGATAAACCGGTCCGGATGTTCCGGGTTGATCGCCCCAGTAGAGCGGCAATTTCATTTGTTTCATCACATCGTCCACGCTCGGAACGTTGAAAGTGGCAATCTTTTTCCCGGTTTCACTGTCGGCGCTCAGGTTTCCGGCGCTGGCTCCTCCATAAAAATCAGGTATTAAGAGTGTCATGGTTTCTCCCACGCCGTAACTCCACTGGGTAATGTAATCGGGGTTTAGTCCATGTTGCGAGTTTTGGGTGTCGCTGGTCAGCCCGTTCGATTTACCCCTCATGGTGTATTGGCTATACTCGTAAGTGGTGAGCAGGGTAGTGGCGTTCATCCCTACGGCAATGAGCGCGGCTGCGGCCAGCCATCCGATGGATTTCAGGTAAGATGCCAGCGTTTTATCTTTTATGCTGTAAATAAGTTCAACAATACCGAGAACTCCCAGGATAATGAGTGTGTAATAAAGAATCTGAACATGGTTGGCCCTGATGGCAAGGCTGAGAAAGAGCGCGGTAAGTATGGCTCCCAAAATCTTTTTATTCCTGAACGCCAGGAAAACGCTCCCGATCAGCGGTGCCATATAAGCAATGGTGATGGCTTTGGAGTTGTGGCCGGCGGCAATGATGATGAAGTTGTACGAAGCGAATGTAAAAGCTACCGACCCCACCATGGCCATCCACGGGTTCACGCCAAAGGCGAGCAGCAATATGTAAAAGCAAATCAGGTACAACATTACTTTATCGATGGTGTTGGGAAATACACTGATTACTTTTTCCACATATTGAATCCAGTTGTTGGGTTGCGTCATCGATATCTGGTAGTTAGGCATTCCGCCGAACATGGCATCGGTCCAAAGGGTAGGTGAATCGTGCGATTCGTTGTAGGTAATGGTTTCGTTGGCCATGCATCGCCAGCTTTGGGTATCGTGCCCTACCATTTGCTTTCCTTCGATAATGGCTGTAAAATAGGCGAATGAAATAACAATAAAAAGCAGTAAGGCAACAACGTGCGGAAGAATTTTTGAAAAGTTGTTTTTAGTCATAATTTCTTTATCGATAGGAAAATGCAAATTTCCGGAAATTTCGTACAAAAATACATCAATTTTCCCCAATTGATACCCGAAAAGCGGTTAAAATAATAAAAAATAGATAGATATATTGAAACCATTGGACAAAAAGTCGTCGCCGGCTTTTACAGTAAAATCCCTGGTTTTTCAATAAAAGAAATTGCTTTTTGCAAATTATCCCCACCTTGTTTTTCCTCAGTCATCATCAGCGAAACGATTTTTTTAAGAATATTTTTGTTTTTCTGCTGCAACGTTTTTCAACCATCTTTCATCTATTTAAGTGAATCTATTTAATATAAATGTGTTATGAACAAAATGAAATTTACATCCAACAAAATGAAACTCCACGGTTTGGCCGGCAAAATAAAATGGTTGGTTCCGGCGCTTTTGTTTGCTGCCTTTTTTGCAGCTTGCTCCATCGACGATGGCAATTCGAGCGACAATTATTATGTGGGTATCGCCACGGTGAGCAATCCTGAACTGTCAGGTTTTTTTATCTTTACACTCGACGACAGTACGAAAATGTCGATATCTGCCACAAACGTATCTAATTACAAACCGGCTACCGGCCAGCGGATTATAGCCAATTATACGGTTTTGGTCCAAAAACCGGCAGGTAGCAGCTACGATTATGATGTAAGGCTGAACGATGCCTACAACGTACTTACCAAAAACATTTTTAAAATTACACCTGCTACCCAGGATAGTATTGGTAAGGATGGCATTGTAGTTAACAGCATCTGGGTGGGTAGCGATTTCCTGAACGTTGACTTTACGTATTATGGAAATGGCAAAACGCACTACATCAACCTTGTTTCCGACAATCTGAAAGTTTACAACGATGGAAAAGTGCACCTCGAATTCAGGCACAATGACAACAATGATTCACAGGTAACGAATTATCGGGGCGTCGTATCCTTCAACCTGAAGAGTATCAGGGTAAACGGTGCCGATTCGGTGAAGATGGTTATTCATTCGTGGGATTACAGCAACCAGGAAACAACTTACCCGCTGACATATAAGTACGGGAAAAGCCATTCGTCGGGGGTTGCCCCTGCCGCTTTGAAAGCCGCCTTTTTCAACGCTCTATCAAAATAAACTTTTTTTAAAACAAGTGTGGAACAGCTTGCCGTTATTTTTTTCGGCAAGCTGCTTTTGTATAAATATGAGATGTCGATTCCATGAAAAAACCGGATGAATTCAGGCAAAAATGTTCGTTGGTTCATCTCAAAATCGTACATTTGTATCCCAAATGTGATTTTTTATATGTCAAACGAACGTAACATCTGGTACGATAACCTGAGGGCAATAGCCACTGTGGCAGTGGTTGGCATACATGTGTCGTCCGATTATGCTCCGGCTACAGGCAGCATCCCAATGTCCGATTTCTGGGTGGGCAATGTGTTCGACAGTTTGTCGCGCTTTGCCGTCCCTGTTTTTGTTATGTTATCGGGTGCGTTGTTATTACCCGGAGAATATCCCATCGGTACTTTCATGAAAAAGAGGCTGATGAGGGTTGTTGTTCCTTTTGTTTTCTGGAGTTTCATATACATCATCCGTTCGGTGTACGAAAACGTGCAGGATGGTGTTCATTACACGTTCGAAGGGCTGGCTCGCGAAGTGTTCGTCATGTTTCGCGATGGAAGTTCCATCCATCTCTGGTACGTTTATATGATTATCGGGCTCTATTTGTTCATTCCTATCCTTGGGAAATGGGTTCGACATAGCAACGGCAAAGAGCGACTTTATTTCCTGGTGGTTTGGCTGATGGTTATGCTGCTTGATCAGCCTTATGCCGAAAAAATTAAACCGGCTATCGATTTTGGATGCTTTGCAGGTTTTGGCGGCTACCTGGTGTTGGGTTACTGTTTATCGGTAACAACGTTCGGGTCTATAAATCAAACGAGATGGTTGGGTGGAGCTTTGCTTGTAGCCGGAATATCAATAACCATTCTCGGAACTTTTTTTACCAGGCAAGTTACAGGCCGGTACGTTTCTGATTTTTATGAGCCGCTATCGCTCAACATATTGTTGTATGCTGCCGGAATGTTCCTTCTTGTCAAGGATTCAGGGCCTGGCAAAGGTTGGATAGCCGCCACCCGTGATTTTATCAGCCGGTACAGTTACGGTATTTTTCTTTCACACGTACTCTTCCTTTCGCCTCTCGATGATCTTGGTGTCAATTGGCGCTTTATTACGCCGGTGGTTGGAATTCCCCTTACCATGCTGTGTTGTATTGCCTTATCTTCGGCATTGGTTTTTATCATCAGTAAATTACCCGGTGGAAAATACATTGCAGGGTGATTGTAGCTGAGATGATCATTGTCAGGAAAATTTTGCAGGAACAGAATTTTCCTTTTTCCTTTTTAAATCATTTATATTTAGTATTTTTGAATAGATCCTCACCTATAAAAACGTTAAAAAGCAAAATCTTTTTGTTTACAATGTTATATTTCGCAAAAAGATTCGTCAGGTAAGTAAATGAGTCAGGAAATTTTCAGGGCGGTGATATTGCCCATGCGCCAACAACTTTTTTTTCAGGCACAACGTATGCTTGAGAAAGATGAAGAAGCCGAAGATGCCGTGCAGGAGGTTCTTCTGAAGCTTTGGCACATGCGCGATTCGCTTTCGGGTTACGACAACCCGGCTGCCTTTGCCACGACGGTTGCAAAGAACCACTGCCTCGACCGGCTCAGGGTGATGAAACGCACCGAATCGCTTGATAACCTTTATGATACCCATTCCTCTTCCGACACTCCTTACCTGCAACTGGAGCGAAAGAATACGGAAAAGGTATTGCATCGGATTATCAACCAGCTTCCACCGCTGCAGCAAGCCATTATCCGAATGAAAGATGTGGAAGAATATGAAGTGGAAGAAATTGCCGAAATAACCGGTACTACTCCCGAAGCTGTGCGTGTCAACCTGTCGAGGGCACGCAAAAAAGTAAGGGAAGAGTACTTAAAATGGACAAAAATATGAGAACTTTTAAATTTAAACCGACACGTTTGATGAACTTCGACGAAGCCGACCGTTTGATTGAGCGTTATTACGACGGTCTCACTTCGGGCGACGAGGAAAAGAAGCTTCAGGCTTTCCTTTCGCAGGCTCATTTGCCGGAAAGGTATGCCCCCGAACAGGCTATCTTCGGATATTTCGGTTCGAGAAAAGGCCAAAAATCCTTCTCGTTGCGCGACGCGCTGGGCTGGACAAGCGGCATAGCGGCCATATTGGTACTTGCTGTTGGTATTCAGCTATTTGTGCAGCCGGCGTCGGCCACCAACTACGCCTATGTCGATGGGCATAAGATAACCAACATAAAGGCGGTGAAATCGCAGGCCCTCTCTTCGATCGGGAGCGTTTCGAACGGTGATAAGGAGGTGAAGCAATGCCTTGACAATGTGTCGGATCAACGGTTAATTGAACAACAACTCGAAGTCTTTTCGGGAGAATGAAATAAATTATAAATAAAAACTACGATATGCAATTTATTAAGAAAAGCTGGCTGTTGCTGATCCTCTGCCTTTGGGGCGTGCTTCCGGGCGTCAGGTCGCAAACCGACCTTCAGATCAGCAAAGCATTCGAACAATATGGGCAAAGGAAAGGCTCGGTGATGGTTGAAATGACCAACGAAGCCCTGGGCGATTATAATTTTGCGCTATTCAAAAGCCTGACGATAAAAAACAGCCCGCAAGCGGCCGATTTTATCCGCAAGTGTTTGATAAGCGACGAGCAGGGCGCGCGTAAAGTGAAACAAGTGGTTGCCAACGGGGTGCCTACTTCGGTTTATCTCCAGTTGCCCCGCAAGGGAGCGTATTACAGGCTGATTCTTTTCAATGAATCGTCTCAGCCCGAATACAAGGTTACACTGATTTATATCGAATCGAAAACCGATTCGGAAGAAATTTTAAAATTTATCTTAAAGAGAAAATAAGTACAAACATTTTTAAAGTGAATATAGAATTATGAAACGACAACTTGCTTTTGTGTTAGGTATAATCCTGGCTACTTTAATGTTGAAAGCCAATGACCCTGCCCGCAACGATACCACCGTAAGGTTTAAAAATAAAACAATCCTCATCGAAGATAGTATCGGACAGATGAAGGTTAACATTTTCGATAACGATTCCACACCCTACAAAAAGGTTTACGAAGGAATTTTCAGCGATGGGAAAAGTTATGAGAAATGGACCGTAGTGGAAGAAATCGGTTTGAATATCCCGATTTTCAACAAAATGATCACCCATAAAAAGAGAAGAGATTATTCAATGAACGCCCATTGGGCCGGTATCGGATGGGGTTTTGCCAATGTGGCCGATAAAGATTTGAATATAAACGATATTAATAAAGTTTCTCTCAAATCGCAATCGTCCAACGAGTTCTATCTCAACTTGATTGAACACATCGTGCCGCTGTACCGCAATAACATTGGGCTTACTACCGGTTTTGGCATGGGATGGCACAACTATTTTTTCAGGGGAAAATGTCGTTTAGCAAAGAACGATGATGGTGATGTGATAGTAAAAAACGATATTGATTACGGATATAACCGCTTGCGTACTTATCAGCTCACGGTGCCGCTGTTGCTCGAGTGGCAACCTACTTTCCAGTCCAATCGCAAATTCTATCTCTCTGCCGGTTTAGTGGGATGCTTCAATGTATATACTTCGTACAAGTATAGTGATCCGACCCGCGATAATGTAAAAAGATCTGACAAGGACATGAACGTTCGTCCCCTCTCTGTGGATGTGATGGTGCAGGGTGGTTATGGCGATTTTGGCCTCTTTGCGAAATACTCGCCTTGCAGCCTTTTTGAATCAGGCAAAGGCCCCGACGTGAGAGGTGTTTCTTTTGGCGCTACATTGAATTTTTAATTTCGGATTTTTTTTTAATTATAATGGAATGGGATGCTGGCTTTATTACCGGCATCCTATTTTTTTTGCTTAATTATCAAAGTGTTGATGTGAATATTGGCGAAATTTTTGTGTTTTTACGGTTGCAAAGGCTCAGGATCAATCATAAAAAAACGGTTTGTCAAATTTTCTTTACGATTAACGAATTAAAATTTTTTGTTTCGAAAAAATCATGTACCTTTGTCCCGGCTTTGGTTCCGGTATGCGATTCCGCGTTTCCGGATTAAAAGGGAATCAGGTGTAACTCCTGAACAGTCCCGCTGCTGTAAGCTCTAAGTCCCTCCAAACCTCCCCGAAAGGGAGGCTTAAGATAGGGAAAACGTATTGAACAACACTTTTGCCACTGGCTCTTGTTCCCCTCCTTTGGAGGGGTTAGGGGAGGCTGGGAAGGCGTTCAAAACGGGAGTAAGTCAGAAGACCTGCCAGCCAAAATGTTTTTGAAGCTTTCGAGGATAGAGCTTAAAACCAATGCGGCATCTGTTTTTTTAATCCATCATGCTTTGTTGATTTTACTTTTTCTTGCAGGCTATTTGGTTCAACAATAAGCAAATAGTTTTCATGCGTTTTACTGGTAATGCATTTTTCAGAATTTTTGGTTTGTTATTGCCCATGGCAGTAAGTAACACGGTGCTCTTTGCCGCGGAAAGCGATTCCATAAAGTCGCTCTCGATACATGAAGTAACCGTAACCGAGAAACAGCGGACAGCCGAAGTACGGTCATCGGCACCGTTGCAGATACTTACCGCGAAGCAAATCGGGAAATTGAATGTTCTGCAGGTTTCCGACGCGGTGAAATATTTCTCGGGCGTAACGGTAAAGGATTACGGAGGAATAGGTGGGTTAAAAACCGTTTCGGTACGAAGCCTGGGAGCTGGCCATACCGCCGTAAGTTATGATGGCGTTTCGCTCACCGATTGCCAGACCGGGCAGATCGATATCGGCCGGTTTTCGCTCGACAATGTTGATATGCTATCGCTCAGCAACGGGCAAAGCGACAATATTTTTCAACCGGCCCGCTTGTTTGCATCGGCGGCCGTGCTGAATATCCGCACACTTACGCCTCAATTTGAAGGAAATAAAACGGTAAATGGTAAGGTTTCTTTTAAGGGAGGCTCTTTTGCAATGGTCAATCCTTCTGCCTGGCTCCAGTATAAAATCTCCCGTAAATTAGCCGCTGCAGTAAGTGCCGAATGGCTCTCGGCCAATGGCAGGTATCCGTACAAATTGCATTACGGAGCAGCCGGCGATAGCGTTTCCAACGAAAAGCGTAAAAACTCCGATGTGGAGAATTTTCGTCTCGAAGGGGCGTTGTACGCAACCTTTTCTCCTAAAGAGTCGGCATACCTGAAAGTATATTACTACCAGTCGGAGAGGGGATTGCCCGGCGGTACTATTTTCTACAACGAAAAAGCGTTTACCTCGCAACGGATGTGGGATCACACTTTTTTTGCCCAGGGGCATTATGAAAAGGATTTTTCACAGGTGCTTTCGTTCCAGTCCAGCGTGAAACTGAATCAGGGCTATCTCCACTATCTCGATACCGCCTACCTCAATTCAATAGGCCGTCAGGAAAGCGTGTTCCGTCAAAATGAGTATTACGGGTCGTTGTCGTTGCTTTATAAGGCTTTCGAAAAGCTATCGTTTTCCTTTTCAGCGGATGGATTTGTCAATACGCTCGATGCCCGTTACGAATCCGGGCCGGCTACCGATGAATTTCCACATCCGGTTCGTTACAACCTTTTATCGGTGGCCGCGGCCAAATATGTTTCGGAACATTTGCTTGCCACGGCCAGCATCCTTTCCACCGTTGTGAAGGAAACGGTAGAAAAAGGGGATGCTGCCGCCAATCGGGATAGGCTGTCGCCCTACCTGAGCTTTACGTATAAACCATTTGCAAGCAAAGATTTGCGTTTCAGGGCATTTTATAAAAATATTTTCAGGTTGCCCACGTTCAACGATTTGTATTATTCTCGGGTGGGAAACACAAACCTGAAACCTGAGAATACCGATCAGTTGAATATGGGGGTTACTTATTCGCTTTCGGCCGGACAATGGTTGCCGCTGCTGAATGTAACGGTAGATGCTTACCGCAACAATGTGAAAGATAAAATAGTGGCCATGCCTACCAAAAATCTTTTTGTATGGAGCATGGTAAACCTTGGAAAAGTGGAAATCACGGGTGTGGACGTAACTGCCGAATCGGGTCTGAAAATTTCCCGTAAACTGGGGCTTGCCTTAGGTGGAACCTGCACTTATCTTCGAGCGTTGGATGTAACCGATCCGGCTGGAAGTTCTTACCGCCACCAAATTCCTTATACTCCCCGTGTTTCAGGATCCGGGAAGCTGGCCGTAGAAACTCCGTGGGTGGATGTGGCTTATTCCATGCTATGGTCGGGGCATCGCTATGCCGGCTATCAGAATTACGCCGTCAACCGGCTTGCCGGATACAGCGATCACAGCATCTCTGTTTCAAAAGAATTTATCATCAGAAATAAGTTGCTGAATGTAAGTATAGAAGCGCTGAACATAATGAACGAAAACTACGCCATTGTAAAATCGTTCCCCATGCCGGGGCGTTCGTTCAGGGCAACGGTTTCTTATCGTTTTTGAACGTAATTTTTAATGATTATCCGCATAACGACCTTAGTCTAATTGTTTTTAGATAACAGGGCTACGCCCCTTAAAAATGCCCCCTGTTAATTTACTACTACAAAGATATTGGAGCTAACGCTCCTTATTGCAGATTAAGTCTTATTGTTTTAAGCCACATAGTGGTAAAATCTTTGTAGTAAAAAATTGAATTAAACATAATGAGGGACGTAGTACTGACATAATTTATGGAAAATCAATTAAATTAGCTTATCATTTAAAATTTAGGTCGCTCCCGAAAAACGGGACAAGTTTTGCGGATAATCATATAATTTTTTAACATCATTAAAATGGAGCAAATGAAAAGAGTTTGTAGTCGATATATTAGCATGATACTGATGCTGTTGCCGGTTTCTCTTCTGATGGTTTCGTGCGACGACATGGAAGATAAGACGCCTCCTGTAAATACCATTACTGAAAAAACAATCAGTAAAATATTTATCCTTTCCGAAGGATTGTTCAACATGAACAACAGCACGCTTGCCCTTTACGATTTTAAGTCGCAAACCATGAATCCCGATTTTTTCCTTTCGGAAAACAAAAGAGGATTGGGCGATACGGCCAACGATATGAAATTGTACGGATCGAAACTCTACATTGTTGTCAATGTTTCGAGCCAGATAGAGGTGATGGATGCCGCTACTGGTAAATCGCTGAAACAAATACCTTTTTTCGCTGAAAACGGAACACCCCGGCAACCACGTTATGTGGCTTTTGCCGATGGAAATGCTTACGTTTGTTCGTTTGATGGTACGCTGAGCAGGATTGATACGACCAGCCTGGCCGTTACAGGCCGGATTACATGTGGACGAAATCCGGATGGTATTTGTGTGGCAAACGGCAAAATTTATGTTTCCAATTCAGGAGGCCTTGATAATCCGAATTACGATAATACCGTGTCGGTAGTGGATGCCCACTCATTCACCGAAACTAAAAAGATTACGGTAGGGATAAATCCTTCAAAAATCCAGGCCGACTCGGAAGGTGATGTTTATGTGGTGTCGAGAGGAAATTATGGGGATATCCCGTATAAATTCCAAAAAATCAACTCATCAACTGATGAGTTGGTGAAAACCTTCGACGATATACCATCCCTTAACTTTACAATAAATAACGACACGGCGTACATTTATAATTACGATTTCAGCACAAATACCTGTTGGATAAAAGTGTTTGATTGCCGTGATGATAAAATGATATCCGACAACTTTATAACCGATGGAACCCCGTTGTCCACCCCTTATGGTATTGATGTTAACCCTGTAAACGGCGATGTTTACGTTACCGATGCCAAAACGTACGTGGTTTGGGGAGATGTATTGTGTTTCAGTCGTAACGGAAAATTAAAATTCAGGTTGCAGGAGGTGGGGCTGAATCCAAACAAAGTGGTGTTTATTACATTATAAAAAAGCAAAAAATTAAATCTCTATATACAGGTTCTGTTTTTCATTCCGGAAACTGATCAATTGTTGAAAAACAAACCTCCTTTCAATCCCGCGGATGCAGGGGTAAGGAACATTGCATCTTTATTTCAACATTGTTTTAGTAAATAAATAATTGAAAATGAAAAGAATTACTTATAAAATAATGGTTTTGGCACTGTCGTTGGCCCAGGTGGCTTTCGGAGCCAATTCCGATAAAATTACTCGTGTGCTGGAGTATAAACCGGCGCCCGGTCAGCATATCAACAGGTTGTTTCCCACTCCGGCTTATAGCAACACCGCGGATAGCGCGTTGATGTTTGCTTCCAATTGTCTGGTGAATAACGCATCGATGCTCGGTCTTGGAGCTTATGGTGGTTATGCCGTTGTAGGGTTCGACCATTCCATTGTAAATAACGGCGATTATGATTTCAAGGCATTGGGAAACGCTTTTACCAACAGTGCCGAACCCGGTATAGTGATGGTGAGCCAGGATTTGAACAAAAATGGTATTCACGATGCGGATGAACCCTGGTACGAGTTGGCCGGTTCCGATTTTAGCAAATCAACTACTATCCACAACTACCGGATTACCTATTATCGTCCTCACCCCGACAAGCAAAAGTCAAATATCGCATGGAAGGACAATCAGGGCAACAGCGGAAGTATTACGCATATAAGCTATGCATCACAAGCTACCATGTATCCGTTGTGGCTGAAGGACTCAGTTACTTTCAAGGGTACCAAACTGGCGGGTAATATGTATCAGAACGGATCGAATTACTATTTACCCGCCCTTGATTGGGGTTATGTGGATAATCAGGCCAATTCATCCACGAATGATAAAATAGGGTTCAAAATAGATTGGGCTGTTGATGCTGCTGGAAACCCGATTCATCTCGATTATATCGACTTTGTGAAGGTTTATACCGGAATGTTGCAGCAGGCAGGCTGGCTGGGCGAAACTTCCACTGAGTTTGCCGGTATCGTCGATTTGCATCCCGACGAGGTAAAAGCCACTTATCCGCCGGCGGGCAATGATTATCGTACCCTCGATTTACAAAATACTACTACACTGGCTTCGTCGCCACTGGCGGCCGAATCGCACTGGGCAGATACTTATGCCGAAAACACAAATCTCGAGTCGCAGTGTTTTATTTTTTCACATCGCGCAGGTTATGGAGGTACTTATTGGGATGGATTTACTGTAAGTAATCATACCGACAACAGCAACCATGGCGATAATAGTAGCGACTGGGTGAGTAACCAGTGGGGAACAATGCCCCGCGGAGGATACCAGGGTGTAGGGACAAATTTCCTTGTAGGCATGTGGGGTTTTTTCAGCGATTATGGAGCAGCCAATGTTACCGAAACCTCCAATTATGTGATGTTTAACGATGGAAAACAATATAAAGCCGTAGGTGCCTATATTGCCAACTCGCCGTGGGTGTATTATGAGTTGCTGAATGGTGATAGTTTTGCCCGGAAATTTGGCGAAGGCGATTATCTCAAACTGGTAGCAAAAGGGTATGGAGCTGATGGAACTACCGTTACGGGAACAACGGAAATGTACCTGGCTGATTACCGTTCGCCCGATTCCACGCAGTGGTGTCTGCGCAAAGATTGGCAATGGTTTGATTTATCGGCGTTGGGAACGGTATCTTATATTCAGTTTACCATGGAATCGTCCGATACGGGAAGCTATGGAATGAATACCGCTGCCTATTTTTGCCTCGATAAACTAACCGTAGAAAAAGCTACCGGCACAGCCACCGGTGATGTCCCTGCCAGCGGAAACAAAGCTTACCGTTCGGGTAGCCGGCTATATAACCTTACTGAAGGCGATCATATTAGTATTTACCGTGTGAACGGTACGCTTTATTACAGCGGTAAAATCAGCGCAAGTGAAATGGATATACCTCAGAATGAAATTTTGATAATTAAAATCCAATCGAAAAACGGAATACAGATACTGAGATAAAATAAATTTCTAAGCAAGTTTTTATTTTTCTGTCTGTCAGAGGGTACATCGACCTTGGCGAAGGTGGTGTACCCTTTTCGTCGATATTCATTTGCAAATAACCGGTCAATTTCACTGCCGCTAACTTTTTTCTTTTTCTGCTTCCCACACGATGAAAAATCACGCGGGAGCGGGGTGATGAACTTCCCAAATGGTCGCTGTGGTAAAAGTAAGGATTTGTTGCAGGGGAAGGATTGGAAGCAATCAATCCGCCGGTTTGTCCGGTACCTTTGTAGGTTATCCCCCAATGAGTCATACCGCTCTTTCGATAGACAAGAACCGAAAATTCAGACGAGAAAAGAATATTATTTATACACCGACTCTTTCATTTTGTGTATCCATTTGGTTGAGAATTTCCAAAAAACTTTACAACAGAACTTTTATTATAAACGACTATTGTTTGTATATTTTCAAGCTTAAATTGCTCAATATCCCATCTAAAATTAGGATCAAATGATTTCATATGTTTAAATTTATCTGGAAATAATTCAATATCTATATTATTATCATAGTGAACCCAAAGACTAGAAGCTTTCCCGGGTTTAGAATCCATTATTGTCAATTTTTTATATTCTTTAAAATTAATATCTTCAAGAAAAAGTTTTATTTCTTTCCCGATATATTTATTGTAGATAGAATCAGTATCTTCTCGATATTGAGCCTTCTCTTTTTTTTGAGAGTTACACCCCAAAAAACATATGAAAATAACTATACAATATATTAATGTCTTCATTTCTTGTTTGTTAGAGGTGCAAAATTATCTTTTTCCCCTGTCCTTCCGGATCTATGCTCGAATACCCGCGCTGGTTGACGGGTTTTGCAAACCCGTCGTAACTTTATTATAAGGATTTCTATTTTTAAAATTATTTTCCTACCTTTATTTTGGCGAACGTATCAGTCTTTAAATTTATCGTTAAACAAGAGAAGACCTATGTTTACACCAAAGTTCCAGCGGTTCGAAGAGGTGCTGTAATAGTTGACGAAGGCCGATGCCGTTATTTTCCCGAGGCTTAGCACCACCGAAACTTGCGAAATAAATTCGGATCCATCAAACTTGTCGGAATAAATCGCTTTGTTGTTTCCATCGTTCATGATCATTTTGTAGGGTATAAACCAGTATCCTTCGCCACGAACGTGCACTGAATTGCTGAATTTGTAGATGGGGATGATGCCGATGGCTCCGTATTGATTCGCCGAAAAGGCGCCGTTGAACACGGTCTTGCTGTGAGGCGTGGGCTGAAAAACAGGTGCTTCGATGAGGCTGATGGTATAGTTTTCGTTGAATTTGCGGGTGGAATACAGCAACTCGGCAAATGTTCCCAAAGCGATATTTTTTCTCAGCTGGAAGTATTTTTCAACATTGCCTTTGAATTGCAACCAGGTGTCGGTATTGTTTTTCGAGTTCTCTTGAGCATCCGTAGCCGATTTATACTCCTCGGATCCGCTGAACAGCTGCGCTGAACAGCTGTATTTGTAGCCATCCGTTGGGTACATGATGTTGTTCAGCGTATAAGATTCTGTTTTCAGGTAGAGATTTCCCAGCGAGAATTCGCTTTTATCGTATTTCAGCACGTCCGAAAAATTGCGGTTTTGGATGTATTTGTCCAAAATGGCTCCATAGCCGATGCCTGCCTCCATTCGTGCTTTTGAGTTGAGGGGCACTCCGAATGTGAATTTTGAATATCCTTCGCTTTGAGTGAATAGCGCTGAACGTGTATCGTTGTAAAACAGACTGTTACCGTTGAAATAATCGAATTTGTGCAATACAAACGACAACTTCAGATAGAGGTTTTTCGATGATGGCAAATCGATCCGGGTACCCAAACCAAGCCCGTTGTACATCCTGCCGAATTGGGCGTCGATATAAGCGCTTTGGGCATAATAAGTCAGGTTTTGATAGGTTATTCCCAAATAAGCCTGATTGGAAGTAGATGAGGATATGTTTCCCCCGATCTGTATCCTGATCTGGTTTTCAGCTTTTACTTTGAGGTCGAGGTCGTAACAACGGGTGGAATCGTTGTAGAGGGCATGCGGAATTACTTCGGTAACTTTATCGTCGGAAATGAGCCGAAAATAACTTTCCTTGAACTCATCCATACCGAAAACACGGTCTTTCTTGTGGAAAACACGTTTGATGTATTGTTTCTGAAGTGTATCAACGCCTTCGATGCTGATGTTTTTGAACTTGAAGTCGGGGAAGCTCTGGCGGAACTCGAACCTTCGTTTGGCTACGTCTTCCGATAAGGCTCTCCGGTGGATGCGGGCTTTCAGCTCATCGATGTGAGCCATGGTAGAGTCGTAACCCAGTTTTACTAATTCGTCCACTTTCGAAAAATCAAAAGTAGTATAATTGGTTAATTTAAAGTCGAATAAGAACCCTTCTTTAGGCGAAATTTCATAATTGGATTTGCCGCTGATGATCATGTTCTGAATCTGCTCCACAATATCGTTTTCCGATGGTTTCTTCGGATTGGATGCCACTACGCTTCCAATCATAAAATCGGGATTAAAACTTTGTTTCATCACGTCCGTCGGGAAATTATTGTAAATTCCTCCATCGAAAAGCAATTCATTGTCGATGGTAATAGGCTTATACATAAATGGAAACGTCATCGAAGCCCGGATAGCATCGCCTAAAACACCTTTGCTGAAAACCACCGCTTTTTTGTTATATACATCCGACGCCACACAGCGGAACGGGATAAAAAGCTTGTTGAAATCGTTGTCGCTAACGGCATCGGCTTGCGCGAAGAGCGGTACAAACGCGAAATTCATCTGGCGTGTGGGAACCAGGTTGGTGGGTAATATTCCTTTTCTCAGGTTCAGGGAATCGAGCTGGCGGATGTTGATTTTCAGGTTGAGCCAGAAAGGTTTTTTATCAGCAGTTTGGTAGTAGTAGTTGTATTTGGGTTCCACTTCGCCGGTGGACCAGCGTTTAAAGTCGTCCGATTTGATCAGGTCGGCAATCTCTTCGGGCGAATAGCCCATGGCATACATTCCACCCACGATAGCTCCCATAGAAGTACCGGCGATGTAGTCGATCGGTATATCATTTTCTTCCAGCGCTTTTAGTACGCCTATGTGGGTAATTCCTTTCGCCCCTCCACCGCTAAGCACCAAGCCTACTTTTTGCGGATAAACAGAGGTAAAACAAAGAGAGATAATTAAAAAGAGGAATTTTAATTTTTTCATCTGAAAATCATTTATTTTCAAGTGTCATTCAGGTAATGCGAATCTACAATTAAAACTTTAAAAACGCATCCGTTTTTTAGTTCTTTAAGAAACATAATTTCGTCAGAGCCATTTTTTCTTCCTGAAATATAAAAGTACAGCTCCTGAAAACAGGAACATCAATAATATAGAAAACAAATAACCGAAGCGCCAGTTCAGTTCGGGCATAAATTTAAAATTCATTCCATACATGCTGGCAATGAGGGTAGGTGGCAGGAAAATGACCGAAACCACCGTGAATATTTTGATAATCTTGTTTTGTTGCAGGTTTACAAGCCCCAGAAACGTATCCTGCAAGTAATCCAGCCTGTCGAACCCGAACCGGATGTATTCAAAAAGCGAATTGATATCTTTAATAATCATGGTCAGGCGAGGTATCAGTTCGCCAGGGAAAAAACTACATTTCAGTATATTACTTACAACACGTTGCTTCTCGGTAATGTTCTGCCGGATAATCATTACTTTTTCCTGAAGATCCTTGATACGTATCAAGATGCCTTCATCTAAGTCGTCTTCGGTATTCAGGGTTTTACTCAGGTTGGTAATCTGGTCGGTTACATCCTCAATCATGTCGGCATCGTACTCCACCCGCGTTTCCAGCAGGGCTACCAGTACGTGATAGCCCGTAGGAAAATTGCGGTTGTTGGCATATATTTTTTTTACCGTTTCGTTGAACGACCGGAGGTCCGAGTTTCTTACCGAAACGAGTATTCCTTTTTTAAGGATAAACGATACCGGTTCGAGATGGTAATTGTCGAGCAAAAAATTGGAGTTGGCCACAATGCTGTCATCGGTCTGAATGTATCTCGAACTCATCTCGATTTCTTCAATCTCCTCATCTTCCTGAATGTAGATTTTCAGAAATTGTTCAAGTTCGTTTTCTATCGTTTCCGATACATCGTTCAGGTCGATCCAAATAATATCCGAAAGTTCTATTTTTTTTAAAATTTCCAGATTTTTACTAATTTTCAGCCTGTTATCCTCCTTGTAAAACAATCTTAATTCAGACATGTTAAAGCGTTTTTTTGTAATCGAAATTTGAAACTGAAAGTGTAAATACAAAGATAATAATTAATTCTGATGGAAGAACGGCATGACCAGCAACATGAGCGAAAGTCCGACCAGAATACTTACAGTTATCCAACCTATAATATTGATGATTCTTTTGTTGACGTATTCGCCCATGATTTTTTTGTTGTTTACCAGCAAAATCATACATACAAGAACTACCGGTAACAGAATGGCGTTAATCACCTGCGACCATAGTGAAATGCCTATTAAGGGGGCGTTGGGCCAGAGTATAATGCCGGCTGACAGGATAAGTATAACGGTGTACAACACATAAAATTCTGATGCTTCGTTCCATTTTTTATCAATACCTGCTTCAAATCCAAACGCTTCGCAAACATAAAAAGCTGTTGCAAGAGGCAATATGGTAGCCGAAAATATCGATGCGATGAATAGCCCGAAGGCAAAAATCTGCGATGCGAATTCGCCTGCAAGTGGTTTCAGCGCCATGGCGGCATCTTTCGCCTCGTTGATAACGATGTGGTTTTTGTTGAGCGTAGAAGCGCAGGCGACGATGATAAAAAAAGCTACGGCCACCGTGGCGATACAACCAATCAGTATATCGGCGAAAATATATTTGTATTGGTTGATTTTCAGGTTTTTCTCTATCACGGTGGATTGCATGTAAAACTGCATCCAGGGGGCAATGGTAGTTCCGATAATGCCAAGTATCATGGTCAGCGTGGCGTTGTTCATCTTCAGTGCCGGATGTACCATCGAATGCCCTATTTCGCCCCAGTGAGGCTTGCCAAGGATGGCCGAAACCACGTAAGTAAGTAATGAAAGGCTGAATATCAGGAATATCCTTTCGGCCAGCGTATAAGTTCCTTTTACCACTAATATCCATACAATCAGGGCAACTAACGGAACCGAAATGTATTTACTTACCCCGAAAACTTCGAGGCTTCCGGCTACACCGGCAAATTCGGTGGTTGTGTTTCCAATGTCGGCGAGCAGCAGCCCCATGAATATGAAAAAGGTGATTTTTACCCCAGCGTTTTCGCGGATGAGGGTGGCAAGCCCCTTGCCGGTAACGATGCCCATGCGGGCGTTCATTTCCTGAACTACAATCAGTACGAGGAAAGCCGGTATTAAAGTCCATAGCATGTTGTAACCAAAAGCGGCTCCGGCTATCGAATAAGTAGTGATTCCGCCGGCATCGTTGTCAACACTGCCGGTAATTATTCCCGGACCGAGTATGGCCAAAAAGATGCCCAAACGATACGCGAGTTTATTTTTTTTAATTTTTTGCAAAACCATAATCTGAATGGATAAATAAGTAAGTGGAACAAAATAATGTCATATTATTTTCGATATCTCACTTGGCAAAGTCCCTCTCAAAAAAATAAAAAATACTCCTTTCCCCTTCTCCTTTGGAGAAGGTGCCCAAAAGGCGGATGAGGTAAGGAGAGGGATATAGGGTGAGGTCAAAACTTGAAATGCGACATTATATTTTGACTATTACATTGTTGATGAATTGAACTTGAAGAATAAATTTGGAACGGGCAGAAACTCAGGCTCTGAATTTCTATGTGGTTCGTCGTTTATCAAGCAAGTCATCAATGATATCGTCCACCACCACCATTCCCTCCAGTTCATCGTCATCGTTAATCACCGGAACGGCAAGAAGGTTGTATTTGGATACTAATTCGGCCAAAGAGTCCAATTTATCATAGTCGTTAACACGCTGAATATCTGTATTCATAATAGCTTCCAGTGTGCTATCGGGTTTCGAAATCAGAATGTCGCGCAAGGTCAGCGTACCGATTAGCCTGTTGTTTTCATCGATGATGAAAATGGCATACAACGCTTCCATGTCAGGTTTTTCGGTTTTAATAAAATCAAGGATATCTTGGATGGTCTGATTTTCATTGAATGTCAAAATATCAGTGGTCATCAAGCTACCTACTTTACTGTCGGGGTATTCGAGCAAATCCCGGACTTCTTCCGAGGCCGACAATTCCATTTCGTGTAGTAACTGTTCGGCTTTCTGGTCCTCAAGGTTGTCCATTAAATCGGCAGCTTCGTTGGCCGGCATAAGTTCAAGCACATCCGCGGCTTTTTCAACAGGCAGACTTTCGATAATGTGCACCTGGTCTTTTTCTTCCAGTTCCTCCAATACATCGGCTGCCTTTTCTTCATCCAAAACCGAAAAAAGACGTGCCTTGGAGATTTTGCCCAAATCTTCGATGATGTCAGCCAGGTCGGAGGGATGGAGTTTGTTTAATTTTGAACGTGATGTGGATAGCTGAATGCTAAGCGTAGTCAGGTCAATGGATTCTACATCGTCCCATAAAATGAAACGGGTTTGGAGTTTCAGCCTCAATAGGCTCAACAGGAAGCGGATCGGTTTATCGATACCTATGCGGCGGAGCAAACCCTCCATTCCTACATCAACGGCCATTACATAAACGCCTGATGATAAGGCTACCAAACGCACATCATTGACACGTACCAATTTATGTCCCGATATGTCAACGATTTGTTTGTCGAGAATACTTTCTTTCAAAAGTATGGAGTTTTCTAAAAACCCTCCGGGAGCCATATTCAGGTAATCGCACTGAACTTTGTATTTTGTTCCGAACTTAACCACCTGAAGACCCATAGGAATGACGTTGCTTTTTTTTCCTTTTACTTTGGCCAATAAGCCTATGATAATCGGTTTCGGGCTTTCATCGGTATCCTGGGGCGCTACCGGTATTTGAATATACACATCGAGGACTTTGCCCAGTATGTTTTCACGGGAGTCGTATATGTCGCATCCGATAAACCGGCTGATATAAAACGTTGTTAAAGAAGTCATTTTTTTACCTCCTTCTTTTTTAGATGTTTACAAGGGTGCGGGCGTAACATCCGCTTCCCGGCAAAACATCAGTTAATAATAGAGCTGTTTTTCAGAACTGCTATCCATTTTTGGCGCGCCATCAAGCTGATGGGGTATGGATATGTTCTTCCCTTTTGCGATTTTAATGCGTGTTTTCGCTTGTATTCTGAGCGGTCAGCGGTTTTTCGCGTTCAAAGCCTGCTCCATCCTGTTGGTCAAATCGACAAAAGCCGGGACATCCAATTGTTCGGGACGCTTGTCGAATAGCGTGTCGGCATAAACAGGGTTTCCTTTTTCTACTAACGGCATTAAAGAATTACGCAAGGTTTTACGTCGTTGGTTGAAGGCTGTTTTCACCACGGTGCGGAAAAGAGTTTCGTTGCATCCAAGTTGCTCCACTCCGTTGCGTGTAAGGCGAATAACAGCCGATTTGACCTTCGGCGGAGGGTCAAAAACATGCTCGTGGACGGTGAAAAGATAATCGATGGTATAAAAAGCCTGAGTGAGAACACTCAGTATCCCGTAGGTTTTATTGCCCGAAGAAGCGGCCATCCGTTCGGCTACTTCTTTCTGTATCATCCCCACTAAGCAGGGAATGGAGTCCCTGTTATCGAGCACTTTGAAAAATATCTGGCTGGAAATGTTGTACGGAAAATTCCCGATAACGCAGAATTTGCCTGGAAACAGGGTTTTTAAGTCGAGTTTCAGAAAATCGGCTTCGATTAATTGTAGTGCCGGATAATGTTGGTGGAGGTATTCAACCGATTCTTTGTCAATTTCGACAGCGGTAAGGTTGATGTGGGGTTGTTGAAGTAAAAACTGTGTGAGGACTCCCGTTCCGGGCCCGATTTCAAGTACGTCAGAGCAGCTGTCAGGCTTTTGCAGGCTTGCAGCTATACGACGAGCAACATCCAGATCGCGCAGGAAGTGTTGTCCCAAGTATTTTTTGGCTCTTACTTGTGTCATGTTTGCAACTATGATAGTCGTCGGGCATAATAATTAGATAAATGAAATTTGTTTTACGGGAATTTTCAACTTCGCATCTTAAAAATATGTAGTATCTTTGCGATGAATGAAGGACACATTTTTAAAAGCATGCAAAAGTAATCATTAATTGTCAATTGAAGACAGTTTTAATAAAAAATAATTTCCTGCAATAGAATTTTAATGAGAAAAATATTTATTTCAACCGGTAATCTTATCCGTTCGGTCATAGATTTCTTTTATCCGCTTTTCAAGAGATACATGTCGCCCGAGTTTTTCCGGTATGGAGTTACGGGCGTTGGCAATTTGTTTTTCGACTGGTTCATGTATTTTTTTATTTTCAACTTCATTTTACAAAAACAAATGCTTTGCTTAGGATTTGTTACCCTGAGTTCGCACATTGCCACCATGGTTATTAAATTCCCCATCACCCTGACTTCCGGTTTTTATCTGCAAAAATACGTAACGTTTACCACCTCCACCAATAGGGGTAAGGAGCAGATCATCAGGTATTATATTATTGGATTTATCAATCTTGGATTGACGTATGTGGGTCTGAAAATTTTCGTGGAAATGCTTCATCTGTTCCCATCGGTGGCCAATGTGGTAGTGTCTATCCTGGTAACGGTGTTCAGTTATTTTTCGCAAAGGAAATTTACTTTTAAAACTGTATCCTGAAAATGTCCGATTCTGCCGACAATTCAATCCCCTCCAATTCTTCGGGAACAGAAAATTTGTTTTCGGCTCATCCGCTTATCTGGAAAATCACCAAGTGGGTCATCACCTTGGCTGCTTACGCGTTTCTGGCTTACAAACTCATCACTTTTGATCAATATTCCGACTTTGGCGCTGAGTGGAGGTCGGTATCGCCCGCCCGTTTTTTCTGGCTGGCATTAGTGGTATTACTCCTGCCGCTCAACTGGTTGCTCGAAGCTGTAAAATGGCAGAAGTTTGTGAAGGTGGTGGAACAAATTTCGTTGAAACAATCCTACAACGCTGTGTTGGCAGGCATTACCACGGGCTTTTTTACCCCCAACCGCATTGGCGAAATGGTGGGACGAATCATTTACCTCCGCCCCGAAAACAGGAAAGCAGGTGTTTCGATGAGTGTTCTGAACGGGCTTACCCTGAACATGATCGTGGCGCTTTTCGGTATTCCCGCTTCCATCGTATTTTTTAACCGTGGAAATTCCCGTTTCAATCCTTACGATAATAACTGGATCTGGCTCTTGTTGCTTTTTATTGTCGCAGTGATGGGTTTGTATTTTTATTTGCCCCCTTATATCCGAAAAAAATCGGGTAAAAGAAAAATGGGTAAGTTTTCGGCGTTTGTAGGATTCCTCTCCCAATATACCTCTGCCGATTTAGCGGTAATTTTATTTATTTCCGCTGTGCGGTTCCTGCTTTTTTCTTTACAATATTATTTTATGTTACTCTTTTTCAATATCGATCTTACCCTGCCTGATGTGGTTACAGCCATCCCTGCCAATTACCTTTTTATCACGTTTACTCCTAAAATAGCTTTCTCAGAAGGGGCGGTCCGAAGTTCGTACGCGGTGATTTTCTTTGGCGCCTATTCGAACCAAACCGCCGGTTTGGCGCTGGTTGGCATTACCATTTGGATGATCAATTATGCCATCCCGATGGCTTTAGGGTCGATAGTGTTGAACAAGAAAAAGAAAGACACTATTTCCGGTAATTAATTACGAAAGCATTCTAAATGTAAAATGTTAATTTTAAAACAACTTACAAACAACCATAAATTTTTTAGCTGCACTGTCCGATTTTCCTCTCCCCGGGAGAGAGGTTAGGGGTGAAGTCGAAAGTTAAGACATTGATACTTTTGTTGATATTATGTAATGATGCCAAAAATGGTTGGTGATTTATTCAGAAATGCCGTTATTTGTGCACTTGCGAGAGTTTAAGAAACTATTTCTCAATTGTGAGGTCAACCCGCCCGAGGTATGCTCCGCTTTTGGCCTCCTGCGCGATGATTATTTTCCGGCCATCCCTGTTTTCCACCGTGTCGTTTTTCAGTTCGTGCGAGTGTGCCGATATGATCACGTTGATATAACTGGTATTTTGGGCAATCACATAATCGTTCATTTCCGATTTTTTGTTGGTTCCCAAATGGGATAGACATATCACGACATCGCATTTCATTTTACTGTGAAGGAATTTGGACATTTCCCGGGCTTTTTTTACTGGATCTTCATAAATGACGCCTTCGAAATTTCTTTTGATGACCAATCCGTTAGGGTCAACACCCAACGCCATGATTCCGATGCGGATGTTATCTACTTTTATTATGTAATAGGGTTTTAAAATATCTTTAAGGGGCGTACCGTCCACATTGTAATTTGAACAGACGATGGGAAAAGTGGTTTTTCTTAAGATAACGGCAAGGGTGTCAACCCCGTTGTCGAATTCATGGTTGCCAAGAGTCCCGGCATCGTATTTCATCCGGTTCATGGCATCGATTTCTACCCGGCCGTTATAGAAATTAAAATAGGGGGTGCCCTGCGAAAAATCACCGGCATCGAACAGTAGGACGTTTTTTTCTTCTTTCCTGATTTTATCAATCAACCCCATTCTTCGGGCGTAGCCACCTTGACCGGGATAGTTAATGGCGTTCGACTCTATCGGATCTACCTGGCTGTGAGTGTCATTGGTGTGAAGAATCACCAAATGGGTACTCTTCACGGCATCGACCGATGAAAATGATACGAACATCATCGTCGCCAGTATAAAAATATATCTTTTCTTCATGTTTATTCCGCGTTATATATTCTACCATCCAATGAAGCATCCATCTTTTTCCCATTCAGGGTTTCGGATTGAATGTAATCAATGATCATGTTCCTTATTTTAATTCCGGTGTAAAGAGATTTTGTGTTCACTGTAAGGGCTTTCATCCCATCGTTGCCCTCGGCCAGAAAGTTGCTGGTTGCCACCACGTAGGTTTTATCCACATCCAGCGGCTGCCCACCTACCGTAATATCTACCGCTTTGCCCTCTTTGATTCCCATTTTTATGCCCGACACGCCTTCGCCGTTGACAGAAGCAAAGAAATCTAACAATTTTTTCAGTTGATCTCCTTTGACCCACAAGATAACCAGTTCGTTTTCGAAAGGCATCAGCTCAAACGCTTTCATTTTGGTGATATTACCGGCTGGAATCCCGGTACGCAAACCACCCATGTTCACAATTCCTATATCAACCGGTAGTTTCAGGTATGTAGATGCGAAAGAGCGGTACATATCCGCCGAAAAATTGGACAACAAACTCTCCGGCCTACCCGCCCCTAAGTTACGTGAGGCAACCCCAATCACTACGTTCAGTTCGGAATCAATTTTGTTTTTCATTGGCGACATAATTGCCAAATACGCTTTGTCGGCAAGAGCATCGCAGGTTGAATCCACTCTGTAGTGGCTGATGGTCATGCCCGTGATACGTCCGTATTTGTAGGCTGTACATCCAGTTGTAAGCGTGACGATGGTTATGTATATGAATATTTTTTTAATAAATCTCATATCTAAAATTGATTTTTGAAATGTTTCCACGAAAATACGAATTTTATTTTGAAATACGTTAAAAGAGGCGTTTAGTTTCAACATCAGAACAAAAAAAGAGAGTGTCCTCACAGAACACTCTCTTTGGTATTATCAATCAAAAGCTTGAATTACAAAGCAAGTTTGGTAATGCTATTACCAACTTTTACAATAACCACTCCTTTAGCATCTACTGAAATAGAGTTAAGGCCATCGGTGGCTACTTTGCTTACCAATTTTTGTCCAACGGTATTGTAAATATCTACCATCTGACCGGCAGAAGCGGAAACCATGATATTGCCATTGGAAACGTAAGGTTTCAAACCGGAGGTTGGGTTGTCAACGCCTGTTGCAGTGGTGTTGGCCATGATTTCGTTCGAAGCGGCCGTGGTTCCACAAGCATTGGATGCTGTTACCGTGTAATAGTAGGTTGAACCTCCCTGCAAGCCTGTAAGTCCAAGGGTTGTCGAAGTTAAACCGGTAAACGGAGAGCCTGAAACCGGAGTTTCCACGTAATCGCTGCCATAATAATTGAAATCATCAAAAGCTAAATTTCCTACACTTTTTGTGTATGTAAATCGGAATTTTTTGTAACTTGATACAGATGTGTAAGTTTTAACTGTTGCAGTAGTAGGCAGTGGAACAATTTTTTCAATTGTTGACCAGCTTGATCCATCCGCGGATCCTTCTACTAACAAAGCGCTTGTCGCATCGGTAGAGGCTCCCCTGATCCAGAAGGATATTTTAGAAGGAGCAAGGCTATACAGGGGAGATAAAACGATATCGCCTGTAGCGTCAAATTTAACAGAAGGAGCGCTTGTTGCAAAATACCCCGTGGATGAAGATGTGTAGCTTGCTATGCTTGTAAATGTCCAATCGGTTGGAGCGGTTGGAGCAGAATCAAACCCTTCTAAAGTTTGAGTTCCGGATTTTTTATAAACGCTCAAATTATACGAAGTTGCTCCTGTAACAGCATCCCAGTTGGCTGTAAATCCTGAATTTCCTTCAGCGGTAGCGGCGGTGGCAACCGGCGCGGATATCGATGAAGCGGTTCCAGTAAGGGCACGGGTTACATCGGTGGCGCCCGCGCTGGATAAGGTAAGGGTAGCCGAGTGGCTGCCTACCGAAGTCGGAGTATAAGTAATGGTTACCGGCGTGCTTGCTACAGTGCCTGAAGTCGGAGTCAAAGTAGCAGGTGCTACGGAAAATTGATCGGCATTGGCTCCGGAAAGAGCTAACGTAATATCACCGGTAAGGTAAACACCACTTACATTGATGGTTTGCGTTTTGGTTCCTGAACAACCTACCGCGCTAAATGCTGGAACGGAGGTTTCGGTTACAGTTATGGTCGGAGTAGCTGCGTTTACAGTTCCGCTGCAAGCTACGGTTTGATTGGTGGCGCCGGTAGATGAGGCGGTAATGTTTTCGCTGTTGTAATCACCTGCTGCAAGGCCTGACTTCAGACGGACATAAATAGTGGTTGCTGCTACACTTCCGCCCGAAGGAGTAAGGATAACCGATGAATTGAAACCTGAACCAGAAGTATTGGAGACTTCGTAATCAGACGGTGCTGACAACGTTAAATCAGCTGTAAGGTTTGCTGCGCTTGCAGTAAACGATTGTTCTGTTGAAGGCCCGCTTCCGGCATAATAGCTGAAACCAGTTAATGAAGTGGGGGAAACTGTGATGGTTGGTGCTGTGGCAGTTCCTGTAATTGTAATATCATCGATACCAACTCCTTTTGAACTTGATGCGCCAAGGGATTCAAATTTGATTTTTACTTGGGTTCCGTTGTATGAGCTAAGATCAAAAGCTGCCTGAGCTGTTAAAGTGCTTGATGTTGGAATCCTTGTTCCCAAAACAGTCCAAGTGCTTCCGTTATCTGTTGATAAAGATACGGTTAGTGTGGCTTGTGCTGTTGATGGTCCGCCATAAGTTCTAGCTTTGAAATTTAAAGCTTCTCCTGTATATGAGTCGAAATTCATTGCGGGACTAATTGTAGAAGAAGTTGCTTTAATAAGCTGTAAATAAGTAGTTCCGGCAATGTCAGTATCTGTCCATGTACTAAAACCTGAAACATCTGTTCTAACAGGTGTAATGTTGGTCTGACTCCAAATATTGTTGGTTGCGAATAAAACGCAGCTAACAAAAAACATTTTTAATAAAGTAATTTTTTTCATACGCTTGTTTTTTATAATTATTATAGTTCTATTTTTATAGCTTTTCGGAAACAAAAATACCTGATTGTTTAATATATCCGGTGAAGCGGATGTTACAATTTTATGAAAGATAGTGTAAATTTTTTTTTACAAAAAATCGTATTTAGAAAAAAGAGAAGGAAGCAAAGATAAACAGTGTTTTTTTAATATGAAACAAGCGATAGTATAAAATTGTTTGTGATTAACTAAATTTAAGATTAATTATGTATAAAAATTCAAGTAATCGTATTTATCTACCATTCTGAGGAACTCGCGCTACTGTGTTCGGTAACAAATTATTTGCGGTGGGGGTGGTTCTGATACAAAATCCAACCTCAACGCTTTAATTCGATAGCATAATTTGATATTTTAGCCGATATAATTTATCTTTGTAAAAACAAAAAATAATCTTTTCGTTTTATGAATAAAAATGTTAAAATATTTTTCATGATGGTTGCTGCTACCCTTGGAATAAATGCCGCGAACGCGGATGGAAACATAATTGCCAAGCCCCAGCCAAAAGTTGTAAACGGGAGAATGACGCCCGAGGTGTTGTGGTCGTTAGGCCGGATAGGTGGGGTGAATGTATCACTCGACAAATCAAAAGTCCTCTACACGGTGATGTATTATAGCGTTCCCGAAAATAAAGGAAACAGTGAAGTGATCGTGATGAACGCCGATGGATCAGGGAAAAAACAGATTACCCATACGCCCGTGCGCGAGGCTGCCGCCAAATGGATGAAGGATAGTCAACACATCGCTTTTCTTTCGTCTGAAAATGGCTCCATGCAACTTTGGATGATGGATGCCGATGGTGGAAACCGACAACAGGTTTCGGACATCCCGGATGGTATTTCCGATTTCGCGTTTTCGCCCGATGAGTCGAAAGTGCTGTATGTGGCCGATGTAAAATACGGAGAGCGTACCTCCGATAAATATCCCGATTTGGATAAAGCTTCGGGAATGATTGTTAAGGATTTGATGTACAAGCACTGGGACGAATGGGTGCAAACCGTTCCCCATCCTTTTATCGCCGATGTAAAGGAGGGTAAAGTGCTTGCCGGTAGGGATATTCTCCAGGGCGAACCTTACGAATCGCCAATGAAACCTTTCGGCGGTATTGAACAACTGGCGTGGAGTCCCGATGGGAAAACGGTGGCTTATACCTGCCGGAAAAAAACGGGCAAGGATTATGCGCTGTCCACCAACTCAGATATTTATTTTTACCACCTCGACAGCGGTAAAACAGAAAACAAAACGGAAGGGATGATGGGCTACGACCAGAACCCGTCTTTTTCGCCTGATGGAAAATGGTTGACCTGGGAAAGTATGGAACGCGATGGTTATGAAGCTGATAAAAACCGCTTGTTTATCCTGAATTTGGCTACCGGCGAAAAAACTGACCTGTCGGCTGGGTTCGATCAAAATTCAGGTTCGTTGCAGTGGTCATCGGATAGTAAATCGATCTATTTTATAAGTTGCTGGCATGCCGTTACCCAAATCTACCGCGCCGATATCAAAACAAAAAAAATAGCACAGATCACGAAAGGTGTCCAGGATTACAATTTTGTGGCCGAAGGTAAAAATCAGTTGATTGGTGTAAAACAGTCGATGAGCAAACCCGATGAAATTTACGCTATCAATGTAAAATCAGGACTTGAAACGGAATTGTCGTTCGAAAATAAAGAAATTCTGTCGCAACTCAAGATGGGGCGTGTGGAAGAGCGCTGGATCGCTACCACCGACAATAAACAAATGCTTACATGGGTGGTTTATCCGCCCAATTTCGATCCGAATAAAAAGTACCCGACCTTGCTTTTCTGCGAAGGGGGGCCGCAATCCACGGTCAGCCAGTTTTGGTCGTACCGCTGGAACTTCCAGATCATGGCGGCCAACGATTATATCATCGTAGCTCCCAACCGTCGGGGGCTTCCGGGATTTGGCAAGGAGTGGCTCGAACAAATTAGCGGCGATTATGGAGGCCAAAACATGAAGGACTATTTTTCGGCCATCGATGCGGTGGCTAAAGAACCGTATGTGGATAAGGATAAACTGGGCTGCGTGGGAGCCAGTTACGGTGGCTTTTCGGTGTATTGGCTCGCCGGTCATCACAACAAGCGGTTCAAGGCTTTCATTGCCCACGATGGGATGTTCAACTTGGAACAGCAATACCTTGAAACGGAGGAGATGTGGTTTGTGAATTGGGATTTGGGCGGCCCGTACTGGGAAAGTAAAAACGAGGTGGCTCAACGTTCGTATGCCAACTCGCCTCATCTATTTGTAGATAAATGGGATACGCCGATATTGGTCATTCATGGTGAAAAGGATTACCGTATCCTGGCTTCGCAAGGGATGGCCGCTTTCAATGCCGCGGTATTGCGGGGTGTTCCAGCCGAGATGCTGATTTTCCCCGATGAAAACCATTGGGTGCTGAAACCGCAAAACGGCATTCTCTGGCAACGTACCTACTTTGAATGGCTTGATAAATGGTTGAAATAAACAAGATAAGGCATTTAAAACAAAAAAACGACAAATGAGTAAATTCATTTGTCGTTTTTTCCTGTTTAACTATTTTTATTTCACCGCTTCCACCGCTTTCGTAATCGCCTTTTGAATGCCTGCCGGATTTTTACCACCTGCCGAGGCAAAGAAAGGTTGTCCACCGCCGCCACCTTGAATTTCTTTGGCTGCTTCGCGGGCAATGTTGGTGGCATTGAGTCCGGTAGCTACCAGATCGTCGCTGAGCAATACGGTTAATGATGGTTTGCCGTCCACCACACATCCTGCTACGAAGAATAGTTTTTCGTTTTGGATATTACGGATTTGGAAAGCCAGCGTTTTTACCTGATCGGCCGATAAATCGCCTTCGAAACGGATCACTTTTACACCATTCACCTCTTTCGCTTCGGCTATCAGTTTATCGCGCAGAGCCAGAATCTGTGCGTGTTGGAATGCTTCGATTTTTTTACGAAGATCGGCGGCTTCTTCCGCTAATTTTTTGATGGCTACCAATACATCGGGTGCATTGTTGAGCACTTCTTTGGCTTCGCCGATAATATCCTGTTGTTTGTCGAGCAGGTCTTCCACAGCTTTACCTGTGATGGCTTCGATACGACGGATACCCGCAGCAATAGAGCTTTCGGCCACGATGCGCACCAAACCGATATTACCCGTAGAAGCCACATGAGTTCCCCCGCAAAGCTCTACCGAACTACCAAACTGAATCACACGAACAGTTTCGCCGTATTTTTCGCCAAACAAGGCCATGGCTCCCATCGCGCGGGCCTCATCTATCGGAGTTTCGCGGCGTTCCTGCAAGGGATAGTTTTCGCGGATTTTTTTATTGGCCAGTTCTTCAACATTGCGAATCTCTTCTTTGGTCATTTTCTGGAAATGCGAGAAGTCGAAACGCAGCGATTCGGGACTTACAAACGAACCTTTTTGTTCAACGTGTGTGCCCAGTACTTCGCGCAATGCTTCGTGCAGCAGGTGAGTAGCCGAGTGATTACATTCCGAAGCACGTCGTTTTTCTACATCGATGACAGCTGTAAAAGTTTCTGTAACATCTTCCGGCAATCGGTTAGCTAAGTGAATCGCTAAATTATTTTCTTTTTTAGTGTCAAAAATTCGGATAGCTTTGCCTTCTTCAAAGTCCCTCTCTGAAGGAGATGGATTTAGGGAGAGGCTTCCGGTGTCGCCTACCTGTCCACCCATTTCAGCATAGAAAGGAGTATTGGAAAGTACGATTTGGTAGTATTCCTGATTCTTTTGTTTCACCTTTCGGTAACGCAGAATCTCTGTGTCGGCAGTCGTGAAGTCATATCCCACAAATTTGCTGTCGCCTTCGCGCACGGTAACCCAGTCGCCGGTTTCCACCGCTGCGGCATTACGGGCACGGTCTTTTTGTTTTTGCATTTCCGCGTTAAATTCTTCAACATCCACACTCATTCCCTGTTCGCGTAAAATAAGTTCAGTAAGGTCTAATGGAAAACCATACGTATCATAAAGCGTAAAAGCCACTTTCCCGCTCAGTAAGCTCCCTCTGTTGGAGGGGGTTTGGGGGAGGCTTTTGTCGAGCAGGCGGATACCGGTTTCGAGTGTACGAAGGAACGATTCTTCCTCTTCTTTGATTACTTTCTCAATCAATGTTTTTTGTGCCAACAGCTCAGGATAAGCTTTGCCCATTACGTCGCAAAGCGTGTCGATAAGCTTGTACATGAAAGCATGACGCTGACCAAGGAAAGTGTAACCGTAACGCACCGCACGACGCAGGATACGACGAATGACATAACCTGCTTTCGCGTTGGAAGGCAGCTGTCCGTCGGTAATCGAGAAGGCAATGGTACGGATATGGTCGGCGATAACGCGCATGGCGATGGCCTCCTCCTGCCTCTCTCCGATAGAGGGGGAATAAGAAATGCCCGTTACTTTTTCGATGGCTGCGATTATCGGCGTAAAAATATCGGTATCGTAGTTGGAGAGTTTTCCCTGCACAGCCATACACAAACGTTCGAAGCCCATACCCGTGTCGATTACCTTGGCAGGAAGTCCTTCGAGCGAGCCATCGGCTTTGCGGTTGAACTGCATAAACACATTGTTCCAGATTTCAATCACTTGCGGGTGACTTTCGTTTACCAGTGTCAATCCGTCCACCAACTCACGTTCGCTGTCGGGACGAATGTCGATATGGATCTCCGAGCAAGGTCCGCAAGGTCCTGTATCGCCCATTTCCCAGAAATTATCTTTTTTATTTCCGTTGATAACGCGTTCGGCAGGCAGGAATTGTGCCCAGATGGCGGCTGCTTCGTCGTCGCGACTTAAACCTTCGGCAGGCGAACCTTCAAACACCGTCGCATACAGGCGGTTTTTGTCTAATTTCAGCACCTCGGTGAGGTATTCCCATGCCCATTCAATGGCTTCTTTCTTGAAATAGTCGCCAAACGACCAGTTGCCCAGCATTTCGAACATGGTGTGGTGGTAAGTATCGTGTCCTACCTCTTCCAGGTCGTTGTGTTTACCGCTTACGCGCAAACATTTTTGCGAGTCGGCCACGCGCGGGTATTTGATGGGGTCGTTGCCCAGAATGATGTTTTTAAACTGGTTCATCCCGGCGTTGGTAAACATCAGGGTGGGGTCATCTTTGATCACCATCGGAGCCGATGGTACAATTTTATGGCCTTTAGAGGCAAAGAAATCGAGAAATGATTGACGAATTTCCTGTGAAGTCATTTTATAATCTATATGTTATTTACTTTATGTTAAATACTACGCATGTTATTTGCTTCATGTCATTTGTAATCAATATCGGCGCAGCCAAATAACTATAATAACATGCGGAGTATAAATATTCAGAACATTGCCAAGGGCAAATATCTGTATTTTGGGTTAATAATATCAAATTCGGACTGCAAAAATACTTCAAATTTATTACTTTTGCATCAAGATAAAAGATAAAAGTTTGATTTAGGGTGAAAATCTACGGTTTCATCATGCTGATTTCATTCTAAATGTATCCTGTTTCGTTCGGACAGGAGGAATCTGATCTCTTGTGAAATATATGGCTAAAAAACGCAAATTCCATTTTAATCCTGAAACATTAAGTTACGAGCCGGTGGTGCGTAACTTTAAATATTACTTGAAATCAGTGTTGATACATTTGTTTTCAGGGCTTTCGCTTGGGGTTGTGTTTTTCTTTGTTTTTGTGTCTTTTGTACAGTCGCCGGAGGAAAAGCAACTGGGAATGGAGAAAAGCCGCATGCAATCGCAGTATAAATTATTGCAACGCCAGTTTGATGAGATGCAGCGGGTGCTTTCTGATATGCAGGAACGGGACAACAACATGTACCGCGTTGTATTTATGGCCGATCCGATCCCTCTCGAGGTGAGAAAATCAACGGCTACCAATACCGAGTTTTACAAACAGCTCCGGGATATGACCAATTCCGAGATTGTGGTGGCTACTACCAAACGACTCAACGAACTGAGGAAACAACTTTACATTCAATCCAAATCGTACGACGACCTGATTGTTTTGGCAAAAGGAAAAGAGATGATGCTCCAGTGCCTTCCTGCTATTCAGCCGGTTATGAATAAAAACCTGAAATATATGGCATCCGGTTACGGCTGGCGTATCGACCCCGTGTATCACACCCGGAGGTTTCATGCCGGTATGGATTTTACGGCTCCTGTCGGGACTAAAATCTATGCCACTGGGAATGGTCGTGTTATCACTTCGGGATGGAAACAGGGTTATGGGAATTGTGTGGAAATTGACCATGGTTATGGCTATGTTACTTTATACGGCCACATGAGTTCCATCAAAGTGAGGGGAGGACAATCGGTGAAAAGAGGCGATATTATTGGTTTAGTGGGAAGTACGGGTAAATCTACAGGACCTCACTTGCATTACGAGGTGCATTACAAAGGCGAAATAATGAACCCGGCCAACTACTATTACCTTGACCTCTCTCCGGCCGATTACGACCGAATGATACAGATGAGTAACAACGCGGGTCAAATGTTCGATTGATTTTTCAGTTATTATCTCCTGAAAACAATACAAATAATGGTGCAACATCATAAACATTCCGAAGTTCCCGGCCCGATCGGCGTTTTCGATTCGGGGTACGGTGGCTTGACTATCCTGGAAAAGATCAGGGAAGCGCTTCCCGGTTACGATTATATTTATTTGGGCGATAATGCCCGCACTCCTTATGGCTCCCGCTCGTTCGATGTGGTGTATAAATTTACGCTCGAATGTGTAACCAAGTTATTCGACATGGGTTGCCAACTGGTGATTTTGGCCTGTAATACCGCTTCGGCCAAGGCATTGCGAACTATCCAGCAAAACGACCTTCCGAAAATCGACCCTACCAAAAGGGTGCTCGGGGTTATTCGCCCCACCGTCGAAAAGGTAGGCGCGCTGACTCGAACCGGCCATGTAGGCATTTTGGCCACAACAGGGACGGTTCAATCCAATTCCTATCCGCTCGAAATACATAAAATATACAGCGATGTCAAAGTTACTTCGCAGGCATGTCCGCTTTGGGTACCGCTTATCGAAAACAATGAACACCTGAGCGCCGGCGCCGATTTTTTTGTCGAAAAATACATTTCGGAACTGCTTGCCAACGATCCGCTGACCGATACGGTGGTGCTTGGCTGCACCCATTACCCTTTGCTGATGGAAAAAATACGCCACTATCTGCCCAACGGCATACAAATCATTGCCCAGGGTGAAATTGTGGCCGAGAGCCTGAAGGATTACCTTCGCCGTCATCCCGAAATGGACGCGAAGTGCACTCAAAACGGGATTGTCCGTTATTTTACAACCGAATCGGTCGATAAATTCTCATCATCGGCTTCCGTTTTTCTGAACGAGGACATTGCTGCCGAACATTTAGATGTAGATTGACCTGGCATTACTGACAAATTTGCAGTTGCAATCTTCCTTTTTATATTTCACTTAAACAATTTTCAATTAATTTTTTATATACAAAAATTATTTTTGTTTTATAATTTATCTTCACGTTATTTTGTAAATAGCTGTCATTTTGGCCTTGTTTCCGGTTTGGTATTTATTTTGTAAAACTACATGCAGAATAAACAACCAATTTTTAAATCAATCATTAAAAAGAAAGGAAAAGAAGCTATGTTACACAGTTATTATATCCGTCCGCAACGTTTTCCGCATTATTACACACAGCAAGCCCATGCTTGCCAGTCGTATGAACCATCGGTGAACATCCTCGAAAACAAGGATGGCTATGCCATCGAGTTGGCTGTGCCGGGTTACAAAAAGGAAGAGTTCAAACTCAGGGTCGAAAACAAACATCTTGTTTTATCTTCCGAACCAGGTGAAGCTGCCGATGCAACTGACAAAGGGACTTATACGCAAAAGGAATTCGAGCCCCGTTCGTTCCGCCGCGTGTTTACCTTACCCGATACGGTTGATGCTGACCAGATAGCCGCTGCTTACGACAATGGAATCCTCCGCGTTTCGATACCCAAAAAAGCCGAACAAGAGGTAGAAACCAAAAAAACAATTGAAGTGATGTAATCTTAAAATAAATTATTTCTGCTTTTGGCGGACAATGTGATTTTCCATGGGAGATGAGCATTGTCCGTTTTTTATTTGATTGGATATGAACTGTTTTCAGTTGCTTCATTTTCAGTTATGGTGTTGTTAACAGTTTCGTAGCGCAACGCTCGCATTGGTAATAAAAAATTACGGGACGAAAGGTCGTATGTGTGAAGCCAAAGATGCGGCAATGTGTATTGGCACGGACACTCCGTTTGTGTTTCCCGGGGCGATGACATCTTTTTTTCGCTTAAAGAATGCGGGTGGAAAGTTTGATCTGCTTACTTTTTTTTATTGAGAAAATTCTATTAGTTTTGTGTCGGTATCAATTTTTTTAAACAATGAGCTATTTCGACGATATTACTTATGAAAGGCAGGATTATACGGAAGAAACTTTGGTCAAAGGAAACTACGACAATTGTACGTTCCGCAGGTGCAACTTTGCCGGCGCCGACCTGAAAGATGTGAACTTTACCGACTGTGTGTTTGAGGAGTGCGATGTAAGTATGGCAAAAACAGTAGGAACGAAACTGAGCAACATTTCGTTTTTGGGATGTAAAATGCTGGGTGTAAAGTTTGAACATTGCAACCCGTTTCTTTTTTCGGTCTCGTTTCGGAGTTGCAACCTGGGCATGGCATCGTTTTATCAAATGGACATCCGGAAAACGAAGTTTGAAAGTTGCGTGTTGCATGAGGCTGATTTTTCCGAAGCGAACCTTCAGGAGGCTGTTTTTAACGATTGCGACCTGCATGGAGCGGTATTCAACTATACCAAACTGCAAAAGTCCGATTTCCGAACAGCATTCAACTTCAATATCGATCCAGAAATCAATGCACTGGCTAAAGCCCGGTTTTCACGTTCAGCTTTGGCCGGGCTCCTGAGAAAATATCAGCTGGTGATAGAGTAAAAATTTTTTTCTTAAAATTCGATATACTCTTTGGGTTTCAGGTTGTCGGCCATGGTCCAGAAATGGGCTTTCCCGTGCGCGATCCTGAAAATGATCAGTTCGGGGCTTTCAGCCGTCAATCCGAAATTTTTCAGAAACGGGCGGTCGTTCAGCGCGCGTTCTTTCAGTGGTTTGTCCGATACGAATTCCACTTCGCCTTCCACCCGTAGCATGGTGCCTATCATCCCCTCGTGATGATAAAAGCAAGCTTCGGCATTCGGGTTTTTTTCGAGTTGGTGCGGGAATTCCTTCATGGCGGCAGTCTGGAAGTAAAAACCGGTTTCATCGGCAAACCAAAATCCGACTAATCTGACATGAGGTTTGTTGTTGTCGATGGTGGCTAAGGAACAGATAGGGTTTTCGTTGGAAAACCGGATGCAATCTTGAAGGATCATAAGTGAAATTTTAGAATTGATTTTTGATGTAAAGTTCGTAAAAATAAATTACTTTTGCAACATTACAGCTTTAGACAATTTGGATGATGGATAAAATTGTATTGTTTATGTTCATGTTACTGCCGGGCTGCTTGATGGCTCAGCGCGAGACGGATCCGGACACTTTGCGGATGTCGGGTTTCGGACATCGCGATTCTGTTTTGGTTCCTGTCCGGATGGAAAATAGTGTTTTCGGAGCATCTTTCGGCGCCGAACGGTTTCAAATGCCTTTGATGAGCCGTCCGGCTCAGAAACTGACCGATGTCCCGTTATCTCCTCAAGTAAAATTTCCCGGAAAAATAGATGGTTTCAAACCGGATCCTTATCCGAAGGAAAATATTTTCAACGCCTTTGTTCTCAACGATCAAAGTTGGCTGTCCACAGCGCGAACCTACACGGTTTATCCCGGTCTGGGAAATATTAACTCGGCAACATTGTATTATAGCTACAAAGTGGGTAACTCCCTCATTTTTACAGGAGGTGTTTCCGGTTCAAAATACATACTGAACGATTTTTTGAACAATTCGGCCGGGGTGAACGGGAATGTGAGCTACTGGCTTTCGGACCGGATAAAAGTTTCGGTTTATGGCGACTATAACGTCAGTTCATCCAGCCGGATGCCGGCGGGTGCTTATCCGCTTGTCCCGGGAAAAAGTTACGGAGGTTCGTTCGAGTTTAAGGTAACCGACAAATGGGGCATCGTAACAGGCGCTACCCGCGAGTACGATGTTTTCACCCGCAAATGGGTAACAACACCTTACGCCATGCCTGTGTTTTATAGCCATTGATCATTTGTCCTGTGATGCTTCGATGCCATCCGGAATATTTTGTGGCATACGGTTTGCATTGTTATACCAAAACGGGGGCGACAAATAATATTTCCAAACCGGATTTTTCGAAAACAGAGTTTTTAATCATTAAATAAAAAAGTTATGAAAACGATCAATAAACTGATGATACCGATGATGGTGCTGTCCATCATGTTCTCCCTTCAAGGTTGCGGTCCAATGTACGTAACCACCGCCGAACCGGCAGTAACTTACAACAATCCTTCTTGGGCGCCCGAGTATTATGCCGGAACGCGTTACTACTACCTTCCTGATGTCGAATCGTACTACGATCTGACTACTTCGCGTTTTGTATATATGGACAATGGAAACTGGATATATTCAACTACGCTTCCGAACTTTTACGCGGGATTTAGCTTAAATGATTGTTTTGTAGTCATTGTACAGTCGAAGGTTTACGAACCGTGGATGCACCACCAGTTTTATATATCGCATTATCCCCGGTATTATTACCGCGATTATTACGACCACAGCGGCATACCTTATGTAAGAGGATACAACGAAGACCGGCAATCGGCTTTTTACTGGAGCAACAACGACCGAAACCATGCCCGCGAATGGGATACCCGTTACGTAGCTAATCCGCGTGGTTTCAAATACTCGACAGCCGACCGCGATGTGCAGAAAAAATATGAATATAACAACAAGACTAATGATCGTGGAAATTCCGGTTACGACAAAGGATCTAAAAACCAGAACAATAATTCCAGCAGGAATGACAATGTGATTTATCGCGACGCGAACAGCAATAACAACAACAGAAGCGGGAATATGAACAATAATGCTTCGAATAACAATAACAACAATAACAATTACAGTAACAGTAACAATAAAAATAACGGCAACAACGGTTACAGCAATGCAAATAGTGGCAGTCGTGCTACCGGACAGAATGATTCCGGACGAAATGCCGACAATGCTCAAACTACTACAGGACGTGTTAACCAGGATAGCAATTCAACCCGGTCGGGAACTCAAAACCAAGGGCAGGTTAATAACGGCTCATCGCGAGAGAGTAGCTCGACCACCCGTACTGAAACCAACAGCCGCGGGACCAATTACTACGGACGTACCATAGGTCAACCGGTGAAGGCAGATAAGCAAATGCGCCAACCTTCTACCAGCAACCGTTCCACAACGACCCGATCGGCCGATAGTAGCCGTAGCGCTGATCAGCAGCAAAACCGCAGATAAGATTGGTTCAAAACCACTTAAAAGTCATCGACAAACAATCGATGACTTTTTTTGTTTGTATGGAAAAATAACTTTTTTTTGGGTGTTTGTGGTTGCGAAATTAGCGTTTAACGGGAAATATTGGCCTTTCGGCGAAAATTTATTTGTGTTAACGTTTTATTGAAGTAATTTTGAGCCCGAAAACAATAATCTGTGTGTTGTTTTAGTTCTTTATTGAAATAATATTTTCACGGTTTACAATTAATCCAATAATATAAAGTATTTTTAAGGTATAAAAAAGATGATTTTAAGAAAACTGATTTTATCAATGCTGTTGCTGTGTGCGGTAGCGGCTTATTCTGAAACTCCGATGCCCGAGCGAATCAGCTTGAGTGGAACGGTAAAGGACGAAGCCAACGGCGAAGTATTGATCGGTGTTACTGTGTACGTTCGGGAACTGAAGTCTGGTACAAACAGCAACACTTATGGGTTCTATTCCCTCAGTATCCCCAAAGGGAAATACACCGTCGATTTTACTTCGGTAGGTTACGAAACCATAACCCGGACCATCAATCTTTCCGATCCCCAACAATTGAATGTGGAACTGAAAGCTGCCACGAAAGAGATCAAAGAAGTGGTGGTAACCTCCAAAAGGAAGGATAGCAACGTCTCGATGAACCTGATGAGCACCCGCCAGGTATCCATCGCTACCATTCGAAAAATTCCTGCTTTGATGGGCGAAACAGACCTGCTGAAAGCCGTGCAGTTATTGCCCGGGGTTATTTCGGCCGGCGAGGGAACATCGAGTTTCAGCGTCAGAGGCGGTGGCATTGACCAGAACTTGATTGTGCTCGACGAAGCTACCGTGTACAACGCTTCGCATTTGATGGGCTTTTTTTCCGTGTTTAACAACGATGCCATCAAAAACATGACCCTTTATAAGGGTGATATTCCGGCAACTTACGACGGGCGACTATCTTCTTTGCTCGACGTGCAAATGAAAGATGGAAACTCCAAAAAATATGCGGTAAGTGGCGGAATTGGCCTTATCTCCAGTCGCTTGACCGTCGAAGGGCCTATTGGCTCGGATAAAACTTCGTTTATCGTTTCAGGACGCCGCACATACGCCGACTTGTTCCTGAAGTTGTCTTCGGATAAGGATATTAGGGATAATACGCTCTATTTCTACGATCTGAACGCTAAAGTTAACCACCGCTTCGACGACAAAAACCGGTTGTTTATTTCGGGATACCTGGGCCAGGATATTTTCAAGCGGAAAGACGCCGGTTTTAATTTTGGGAACTCTACGGTAACGGCCCGGTGGAACCATCTTTTTTCGCAACAGCTGTTCAGTAATTTCTCGTTCAACTACAGCAACTACAATTACGAGTTGGAAAGTAATCCGGAAAACGGAACAGGTGTCGATTGGATGTACAAAATGAGAGACATCAGCTTCAAAGCCGATTTCTCATGGTTTATCACGCCCGAAAACACGTTTAAGTTCGGGTACAATGCCACCCTGCACAAGCTAAAACCCGGGACGGTCAAGTTCAAAGGGGGAAGTGAGTCGTATCAGGACTATATTTTGCCTGATGTCAATGCTTTTGATCACGCTTTATATGTGTCGGACGAGTACCAGATGACGAAGAACTTTTCGGTGAAAGCTGGTTTGCGGCTCAACGGCTTTTCAAGCATTGGCACGGGAACGGTGTATAATTTCGATGATAACTACAACGCCATCGATTCAACTGTTTACAAATCGGGGCGGTTGATAAAAACCTACTACCGGTTGTCGCCCCGTTTAGGGATGAATTATCGCCTCAATCCACAATCGTCGGTGAAAGCGAGCTACGCCCGTACTTACCAGTTTTTGCAAATGGCATCGAACTCTACGGCCGGCACTCCGCTTGACCTCTGGTTTACTGCCGGGAAAAATATCCGGCCACAAAGTTGTGACCAAGTGGCTGTGGGATATTTCCGGAATTTTTTCGATAACCAGTTAGAGGGTTCAGTCGAGATTTTTTATAAAAAAATGGGAAATACCATCGATTTTAAGGATCATGCCAATTTATTGTTGAACGCGAAGCTCGAAGGTGAGCTGAGATTTGGACATTCAGATGCTTATGGAGCTGAATTTTTGTTGCAAAAAACCGAAGGGAAACTCACCGGTTGGGTTAGTTACACTTATTCGCGTACCGAACGTACCATAAAAGGAGTTAACAACGACGAGTCTTATCTGGCTCCATACGATCGTCCTCATACCATTTATGTCGTCGGAAACTACGACATTTCGGATAGGGTTTCGGTAGGTGCAAATTTTGTTTACTGTACCGGACAGCCCATTACTTACCCGATTGCCCGTATGGAGGTTGGTAATATAGTAGTGCCGGTTTATTCCAAACGAAATGAATACCGCATGCCTGATTACCATCGCTTGGATGTATCGCTTACGCTGAAACCCAAACCCCGCCCTAACCGCAAATGGTACGGCGAATGGAATTTTTCGGTGTACAATGTGTATGCCCATAAAAACGCGTGGGCTATTAATTTTGTGAACGATGAGCAGCATCCCAACGTTACCAAAGCGCAGATGACTTATTTGTTTACTTTTATTCCTTCGGTTACCTATAATTTTAAATTTTAAAAACGAAACATGCAGATTCAAAAATATATGATTGCCTCCGTTGCGGCATTAATGCTGGCAGGATGCACCAAAGATATTGATATAAAGTTGGGAACCGTAGCTCCGGAGCTGGTGGTGGAAGGCGTGGTAAATACCGACACCACCTCGCAGGTTGTTTACTTGAAAAAAACGGCGTATTACTTTTCAAATCAACCTGCCGAAGTCGTTTCGGGAGCTACCGTTACCCTTTCGGATGGCACCTCGACCATTGCTCTTGTCGAAGACAATGCTAAAAAGGGAGCTTACAAAACACCTTCAGGTTATTTTGGTGTGGTAGGCCGAACTTATACATTGCATATCAGTAATATAGATATAAATAGTGATGGGGTCAAAGAAGAATATGAAGCATCTTCCACCATTCCCACTAAATTCAAGATTGATAAAATAGATGTAACGAAAAAGAAAGAGTTCGGCAGCGATGTTTGGATGGTCAATGTTTGGATGCAGGATCCACCCGTTGAAAGAAACTTTTATTTGGTAAAGGTAAGCCGTAACGATGTCTGTGTTACAGATAGCATTCAGGAATGGGGCACAGCCGGCGATGACATTTTTAACGGGTTTTATCTCGAAGGGCAGCAAATGGCGAGCTTATCGTCCGATAAACCGGATGAAGTGCTGCACAACGGCGATAAAGTTACGATTGAAGTGAGCGATGTTCCCGAAGATTACATGAACTATATCAACGATGTGATCACTGAATACTGGGGACGGAACCCATTGTTCGGTGGTCAGCCGGCCAACATCCGCACGAACATTCGCCAGATATTGCCTCAGGGAACGGCGCAGCCGGCTCATGGCTATTTCACGGCCTACTCCACAACCCGGAAGGATATGATATATAGCGAATAACCTGCCGTTTTCTGCGAATTACCAAATGAGGATACAGATGGATTTTTTTTATAACAAATGCATCTGTATTTTTTGTTTATTAAAATCTTTTTGTTTGAAAATCAAACTTTTTTATTAATTTCACGCTGAAAAATATTGATAACGACAGATATTTGCTTTAGCAATGTAAAGTAGGGTGTTTTTAATGAATAATAATTTGTTTCGAAAAAAAGATATTCATTCGTTGCACAGCGAATTGGAATCCGCGCATGGAGAGGTGGGGATGAAAAAAGTGCTTCAAGTGCGCGACCTCACGTTCATGGGTGTTGCCGGCGTAATTGGCGCCGGAATATTCTCTACCATCGGTTCGGCCGCTTACAACGGCGGCCCGGGTGTCATTTTCCTGTTCGTAATTACCGCTGTAACCTGCGGTTTCACAGCTCTTTGTTATGCTGAGTTTGCCAGTAGGGTACCGGTGGCCGGAAGCGCTTACACCTATTCGTATGTTACCTTTGGTGAACTGATGGCCTGGATCATTGGCTGGGCGTTGATATTGGAGTATTCATTTGGCAACATAGTGGTAGCCATCAGCTGGAGTGCATATTTCAATAATTTGCTCGAAGCAGTACATATTCATCTTCCTTCGTGGCTTACAGTAGGTTACCAAACCGCGAAAACTGCTTATGATGAAGCGTTGATGCAGGGGAAAGATGCGACGAACATGGCTTACGCGCGAGCGCCTGTGATCGGAGGTTGGCATTTGGTGATGAATTTACCTGCTTTTCTCATAGTGGTCATCGTTACTTTTCTGGCTTACATCGGCATCAGCGAAAGTAAAAAGAGCGCGAATTTCATGGTTTGGCTCAAACTTGTGGTGCTTGGTTTTATTGCCGTTGTGGGTTTATGGGTTATTTTTTCGAAAGATAAAATGTCCAATTGGTCGCCTTTCATGCCCAACGGGATGACGGGAGTGCTAAAAGGGGTATCGTCGGTTTTTTTCGCGTACATTGGTTTTGATGCCATATCAACCACAGCAGAGGAGTGCGCCAACCCCAGACGCGACTTGCCCCGTGGAATGATTTATTCGCTCGTCATTTGCACCGTGATTTATGTGCTGACCACCCTGGTGATTACAGGTCTGGTGAAATATTCGGCTTTCAAGGGCATCGCTGATCCGCTGGCTTATGTTTTCGAAACCATCCAACTGAATAAAATCGGTTTTTTTGTGTCGTTGGGAGCCGTTATCGCCTCAACGAGCGTAATGATTGTGTTCCAGATCGGGCAACCGCGCATTTGGATGAGCATGAGTCGCGACGGTTTGCTGCCGCGACGGTTCGGTAAAATCAACAAAAAGCGCTTTACTCCTGGGTTTGCCACGATTGTTTCGGGCATTGTGGTGTGCATACCATCGCTTTTTGCCGACGACCTTCTTATGACTGATCTTACAAGTATCGGCACATTGTTCGTTTTTGTTATTGTTTGTTGCGGAGTTTTACTTCTGCCCCGTCTGGATAAAAACTCAGGATTTCAGTTGCCCTACATCAATGGAAAATGGATGATTCCGGCACTGGTAGCCGTATTTCTGTTCCTGTTTCGTCATCGAATCCTGAACGGGTTTCTGCATCCGGCAGCGGCTACCGCGAAAGATTTGCTATTGATTTTGTTTTCGGCGATAAGCTTGCTGGTCGCTTTTTTTTCTTTTCTGAAACGTTATTCGCTCATTCCTATTCTGGGCATGCTTTGCTGCCTTTACCTAATGATAGAGATTCCGGTAAAAAGCTGGATGGTGTTTTTCGCCTGGATGCTGATCGGTTTATTCCTTTACTTTGTTTATGGAAGAACTCACAGCGTATTGCACGCTTCGCGTCCGGAGAAAAACTCTCAGGACTTGACGATCTAACGCATCATGGCCAGAATGAAGCCTGAAAAGTAGGCGACCAACCACCATATGTAAGCCATGAGGGTGTATCGGTGAAGCGTTGGCGGTACGGTATTTCCCTTCTTTATTTTTGTTCGCATTAGCAACAGGGTGTCGGTCAGCATTCCCAGCAAGCCCGAGTAACCTATCAGCCCATGTATTGTAATGAACCGCTGAGATCCGATGATCATGCATGCTGTTCCTACTATGTCGCAGATAAGCCCAAGGGTGATAAAAATCAGCACATGATTGGTAACGAGGTGTCTGCGTTGTTCGGTAACCACCCCGAAACTGTAAAAGATGAGCGCCATCGTAATGATGGAAGCGCCTGTCATTAAAAGAAAATTCATGGTAAAATAATGAGATGTTTTCTGCAAACACACCGCTGGATGTTCAACGGTTTGTTCATCGTTTTAGTGCTTTCTTAACCAAATAGAAGGTTGCGGTTTGTTTGCAAGAGTTTTTATTATAAATTTGTTATTCAATGTATTATTTCTGGATATCATAGCGCCACCGAATCATGTCTTCTTCCTGCATGTAAGGCGTGAACCCGTTTTTTTCGAGGACTCGGTGCGAACCGAGATTATTTTTGTCGGTTTGCGCAGTGATGGCTTTCACCCGCTCTTCTGTCGAGATGCGGTTGATCAGCATTTTTAGCCCGCGGGTCATATAACCCTGGCCGCTAAAAGCAGGATATATGCCGTATCCCACTTCAATTTCACCATCTTTGTTGGGTAATCCCTTGAAGCACAAATCGCCCACAATGGTGTTGATTTGCTTGTCGATGATCAGCCAAAGGGTGAAATAGATATAATCTTTACCGGCACGTTCAACCGCCGGAAGTATTGATTCGTGTATAATATCTTCGAAAAACTCGGGGGTTTTACGCTGATGCTTTTCGGTTCGCAGCCTGGTTTCGAGCGTGAAGTCCGGCTTCAGATAATCGTTCAGCTCTGGAAGTGTCAGGGCGTGCAATCGTAGTCGGTGTAAGTTATGCCGGAGATAGGGGCGGCTCATTGATATTTCGGTTTTAGTTTCTAAATGGGATATTATAGTTTTATTGCTAAAAAACAATGTGTTATGTGGAATATGTTTTTTATGGTAAAATACTTATATATAACAATTTATTCATAAAAAACACTTTTTCGGTTTACATCCACCTGTTTGTAGTAGAGCACGATGGCTAACTCTTCAATGGAAGCGAGATTGGCTAGGAAAAGTAGAAAGTAAACCCAATGCTCCAGTCCCAGCGCGAAGCACAGCGGAGTGAGAAACACAAGGAATCCCAACGATTTATCCATCAGGGTGTGCAGCAGTATGAGCCGGTGATGTTTCCAGTAACCTACGGCAACAACAACGATCCTGATTACAAAAATGGAGATAATGTACATCATGTTGTCAAAAACAATATCCGGATAGTTGATTCCCAGGTAAATAATAATGACTATGTAAAAGAAAATATCGGCCAGCGAGTCCAATTTAGCTCCCAGTTCGGTAGCGATTTTATATTTCCGGGCCAGATATCCGTCAAGCACATCAGTAAACGCGGTGATAATGTACAACGGAAGAAACAACAATTTGTTTTTCAGGCATGTTATCAGTACGAGAGTCAATAGAATACGGGACAGGGAAATATAGTTCGGGACGTTTTTGTTCATTGATGTTACAAATATGTTTTTGCAAAATTAAAAAAATATTGCAAAAAAGAACCTCTGGCAATGTTTTTAACTTTTTAAATGTGGAAGATGGATTTTTTCTGGTATCGACATTTTCCGTTGGCCATGGAACGAAATTTATCGGTTTTTAGCCAGATAAGCAATAAAAAAAGCTATGCCGGGGCTAAAAATTCGAAATAATAACTATTTTTGCAGCGCGTGAAACAAATTTTCTGAAGGCTGCATTTCTGAAAAACTTTTCAACTTTTCGTTGCATCAGCGGGTGGAAGAACGTCGGGCGCTGAGTCCGGTAGTTGCCGCCAAACAGCCATTTTAAGCATGGACAACAACCATCCCGACATACAGGAAAGCATTCTGATCCACGCCCTCAAAGGCGGGTCGCACGATGCTTTTGATGCCATATACAAAATGTATGCAAAGCGGTTGTATGCCTATAGTTTTCAGTACACCAAATCGGTGGAAGATGCCGAAGATATTGTGCAGGAAGTGTTTGTGAACCTGTGGAAGAACAGGGAAAGCATCCGTCAGAACGAAACTTTGCAATCGCTGCTTTTTGTTATGGCCAAATACCGGCTGATCAATGCTTATCGTTCGCGGGTGAACGGCGTGGAAACGAAAGATATGCTTGAACTGATGAATGTGCTGACGGTGGAAGATACCCATCAGCGTGTCGAGTACAGCGATTTTGTAAGGCAATTCCTGAAGGTGTTGTCGAAATTGCCGGTAACCCAGCAGCGCGTCATTGAACTTTCAAGGTTCAAACGGTTGTCGAACAAGGAAATTGCCGAAACCCTCTCGCTCAGCGAGCAGACGGTGAAAAACCAGCTCTCGGTGGGGCTGAAAACCCTGCGCGAAAAGTTACCTCATGTCATGTTATTCATGTGTTTCTTAATTCTTTGATTATTTTTAAATGGTACTTTTCGGTACGTTGAGTGTCTTATCTTATAAAAAGTAAATAAAACGGTGGACGAACTTCAAAATAAATATAAAACGGATACCTTGTCTTCGGATGAATTGATGCTTCTCAAAGAAAAAATCAATGCCATGAGCGATGATGAGCTGGCTTCCCAGTTGCAGGACGACTGGATGGTAAGCGACATCGATACCTCGTCGGTTGACGACCACCGCATGGACGATCTGAAGAACCGTATCGACCGATCCATTGGCCGGAAGCCGGTTTATACTTTTGGTTGGCTGGCAAAGGCTGCCCGGATTGCGGCGGCGGTTTTGCTTCCGGTTTTTGTGCTTTCCACCGTGTACTTTTATCGCCAAACCCGCCTGGCAGGGTCGGAAGAGATGGTAGTAACCACCGGCGCCGGCGAACGCGCGAATATTACCTTGCCCGATGGTACCAATGTGGCCTTGAACAGTAATTCCCGTTTGGCCTACCTGCCAAAAATGTTCAATAAATCCGACCGCCGGATCGCTTTCAGCGGCGAAGGTTACTTTCAGGTACATAAGGATGCAACACGCCCCTTTCTGATAGATGGCCGTGGCCTTGGCGTGAAAGTACTGGGTACTGTGTTCAACCTGCATGTACGCGAAAACGATGCTTCGGCCGAGCTTGCCCTCGAAGAAGGTAGCGTGCTGTTTTCGTCCAAGCGCAACCACGAGGATGTTGTGCTTGAAGTGGGCAGTATGGCCATTTTGGATCAAAATACCGGTAGCATAACGGTTGTAAACGAGAAAAACATAACGAATGCCGCCGCGTGGAAATCGGGATACCTCATTTATCACGAAACCGAGTTATCAGAAGTGATAAAAGATATGGAATCGAACTATGGGGTAACCATCGTGATGGGGAAAAAATGCCTTTCCGATCTGTTTACCGGCACGGTGCCTTCGAACGACCTGAACGAAGCATTGCTGATCCTCGAAAAATCGTATCATCTGAAAAGTTCCCGCCAGGGAAACAGAATTGTTTTGAAATAAAAAAACGAATGTTTTTTATTAACGTATTTTCTTCCTTTTTGCAGTAAATAAGGTTGTTATAGGAGTGTAAGCTGCTCCTTTTTTATACTTTATTTCCGGCGCGATTCTTTTCTAATAAAAAAATCAATTTCTTTCGGTACTTTTTGTGTTAATGTTTGTCTTTTCTATCAGGAACGGCCCGAAGGCATTTCCTAAGAAAAATATTAGTATTAACTTTAAATTTAGTTACTTGAAACGAGCATGTATTTTGATGCCGTCATAAAACCATGATAATCAATCGTGCAAGTTTCATACGACTATTAAAATCAATTATTATCGTATGAAAAAGCGTTTAAGAATGCAGTGTTTTGCGCTGTTCTTTTTGCTTTGTGTGGTAGGAATCCTGCAAGCGCAAACAAAGGAACAGACCGTAACCGTAAATCTCCAAAATGCTACTCTCAGTAAGGTGTTTTCCGCTATTGAGAAACAAACCACTTACCGTTTTTCGTATCGCGACATTGTTATCGACAACCGGAGCGATGTTACGGTTTCCAAAACGGCAGTTCCGGTTTCCGAAGTGTTGAATGCGGTGTTGGCAGGCCGAAACCTGGAATACACCATTATCTCTTCCAAGTCGATTGTCATTACCGATAAACGGGCAAACGTGCAAGGAGGGGGTGGAAGCACAAAAAAAGTATCAGGGTTCATCCGCGACGAAAAAGGTGAACCCATCATAGGGGCTACGGTGCTGGTAAAAGGTACGGGTTCGGGTGTAACTTCCGACATGAACGGGGCTTATTCCATTAACGTCCCGGCAAGCAATGCCGTACTGGAAGTTTCATATATCGGTTACGAAAAGCAAACGGCAAAGGTTGCCGCCGCTGAGAAACAGAATTTTACAATGGTGGAATCAAGCCGGTCGCTCGACGAAGTGGTTGTTATCGGGTACGGAACCATGGCCAAGAAGAATGTAGTGGGGGCCATTGATAAAGTGTCGTCCAAATCGCTGGAGGATCGTCCGGTAAGCAATGTAACCCAGGCGCTCCAGGGGGTTGCCAGCAGCGTGGTTGTCCAGCAGAAAGATTTTAATCCGAACAGCGGTAGTGATGGGCTGAACATCAACATCCGGGGTGTCAGTACCTTGAGCAGCAACCAGCCTTTGGTAGTGGTGGATGGTTTGGTGGTGGATGGTTCCACACTGAATGTGCTGAACCCGAGCGATATTGAAAGCATGTCGATATTGAAGGATGCGGGAAGTGCCGCCATTTATGGTTCACGTTCGGCCAACGGAGTTATCTTGGTTACCACTAAAAAAGGAAAAATGAACCAACGGCCTATTGTAAATGTCAATACATCTGTTGGTTATCAAGATCCTCATATACTATTCAGCCCGGTAAAAGGCTACGAAAACGCCATACTCCGCAATCAGGCTGCTGTCAATGTAGGTTCATCACCGGTTTATACTCCATCGGAAATCCGCGACCTCTACAACAATGGAGACTCCGAATGGTTGCTCGACCAGATTCTGCAACCCGCTTTACAACAGAATTATAATATTGGAGTGTCAGGTGGGACTACCAATTCTACTTACCGTATTTCAGGAGGTTATTTCGATCAGTTGAGTAACTTTATCGGCCCCAACTACGGGGTGAAGCGTTACAACCTCAGAACTAACCTTACCACCGAATACGGCCGGTTTAAGATTGCCGGTTTGCTTGCTTATACCCACACCAATAGCAAAGACCATGCTTCGACTACCAGCTTCTTGCTGGTCGATTCGTACCGCATTCCTACTTACTATTATTACAAAGCGAAAGCGGCCAACGGACATTATTTAGTCAACGATGTACTGACTGAATCAAACCCGGTGGCGTTGCTCGAATCGGGGGGCACCGACAGGAATGAAAGTGATAATTTTTCAGGTAGCGTTGATGTGGATTTCAATATTTTCAAAGGATTAAAAGTGAAGGGGGTTTACGGATTTGACCTCTCGCTTGAACACAACCTGTACATGAGCAAGCAGGTGCCGTTTTACTCCAGCGAAGATGCTACTACCCCTTCCATTTACGCCAATTCGGATATAAATACGGCCGATTATAACGGACGAAACATACTTCAGAATTATCAAGTATATTTGGATTTCGACAGGACGTTTAACGAAGTTCACCACGTTACAGGAGTTTTGGGAAGATCGATTGAAACATCGAAATACACGGCCTCCTACATTTCTGAAAATTATACCGATCCGGATTTAGGAATTCCTACTACGGATACTCAAATTGACAAGGAAAGCTATACGACACCTATGACTACCGACGAAACAGGGCTGGAATCGTGGTTCGGACGTTTGCATTATTCTTACAACGATAAGTATTACGGCGAGTTCAATTTCCGTTACGATAGTTCATCCAAATTTGCTAAAAATAACCGGTCTTGTTTTTTCCCTTCCTTTTCTTTGGGATGGCGTATTTCTGATGAGAAATTCTTGTCAAGCTATAAGAAAAACGTTGGCGATTTCAAATTCCGGAGTTCGTATGGTGTTCTGGGAAACCAAGCAGTCCCCAATTATCGCTATCAAACAGCTTATTCGCTCAGTACAGGCGCTTATGGTTTTAATAACAAACTGGCCTCGGGCGCTAATATGATTTTGGGAAACCCCGATCTAAGCTGGGAGCCTTCTGCTACTTTCAATTTGGGATTTGATGCTAATTTCCTGCACAACACCCTTAACGTATCGTTGGAGTATTTCCACAAAAAAACCACGGGCATCTTGCTTTCACCGGTTGTCCCTTCTACTTATGGAGGTACCCTTTCTTATAACAATTCCGGTGAAATGAAAAACCAGGGTTGGGAATTGAATATAGGCTACCAACTGAAAACAGGCAAATTCATCCATAATTTCGCCCTGAATGTGGGCGATTCGAAAAACGAAGTAACAAAATACACTGGAAATGAATTGATTATTTCGGGCGATGCCGATATGCAAAGTATCATTCGTGTGGGGCAAGCTTTAAATTCTTACTACGGATACCAAACCGACGGTTATTTTAAAAATGTGGATGATGTGAACAATAGCCCGAAGCCAGTAGGTACAACCTTGCAGCCGGGAGATGTGAAATACAAGGACATCGATGGTAACGGAGTGATTAACGACAAGGACAGGGTGATTTTAGGAAACGCGTTTCCGCGCTATACTTATGGTTTTAGTTATGATGTTGCCTGGAAAGGATTCGACTTCAGCATGTTGATCCAAGGTGTGGGAAAACGGGACATGTACTTGCGCGGTGAGTTGATTGAACCGTACCATGCCAATTATTCCTTTACCATGTACACGCACCAGTTGGATTACTGGACTCCTACCAACCCGGATGCCAAATGGCCTCGCCTGACGGCTTCCGGTTCGGCTTCGGATGTGAATAATTACCAGAAAAGTTCGAGCCTCCACGTGTTCGATGGCGCTTACCTGAGGATCAAAAACATTCAGTTAGGATACTCGTTGCCCAAACCATTGATTTCGAAGTTCGGGGTGAATAAAGTGAGGGCGTACCTGAATGCCCAGAACCTGCTGACGCTTTGTAAAACGAAATTCGTCGATCCGGAAACTACCGAATATAGTTCGAATATGACATTGGGGGGAGCCAACAGCGCCCGTAATTATCCAACGCTGATCTATTATGGTTGTGGTCTCGACATCGAATTTTAAATTTTTAAATTATAAACAGATGAAAAAGATATTTTTAAAACATACATTCATAGTAGCAATGTTGGCATTTCTGGCCGCTTCCTGCACCAATCTGGATATTGCCCCGACCAACGAATTTACCGATTTGAATTACTGGACTTCGCAGGATAAGGCCGAGTATGTACTGAATAGCGCTTACGGAAGCATTTACAGTAGCTCGCTTATGTTCCAAAACGAAGTGCTTTCCGATAATTTGTACAGCGGTTACCGCGCTACCGATGAAAAAATCATTTCTTCGGGAGCTGCTGATGCTTCCAATTCCCGTTTCAGTTGGGAATGGGCCAATTGCTATTACGGGATCAAAACGTGCAATATTTTCCTTGAGAATATCGACCGTGTTCCTAATCTCGATGCGGCGGTAAAGAATCGCTTGGTGGCTGAATGCCGATTCCTGAGGGCTTGGTACTTCTTCGACCTGACTACATGGTTTGGAGATGTGCCGTTCTTTACCTCGCAAATTTCGTTGGAAGACTCGAAAACCATATCCAGAACTTCCCAGGCTACTATCCTTGAATTTATCCACAGCGAACTGGAAGACATTGTAAAATATCTGCCTACGCGTGATGATCAGGCTGCCGACGACCGCGGACACATTACCAAAGGAGTTGTCGTTGCGTTCGATGCGAGGGTTTATCTTTACAGCAGCAACTGGAGTAAAGTGGTGGAAAAATGCGAAGCTTTGATGTCGGGCGAAAACGGTACGTACGCGCTGTTTCCTACCTACGATGGCATTTTCAAAGCCGAGAACGAATACAACAGTGAAGTGATCTTTGATTACCAATACGTTCCATCGACCAGAACTTGGAGCGATTATTACGATTTGGCGCCACTTTCCGTAGGAGCCCGCCTGAACCAGTATTCACCTACACAGGAACTGGTAGATAATTATTTGATGTTGAATGGTAAATCTATCGATGAGTCGGGTTCGGGATACAATGAAGCCCAGCCTTATACCGACCGCGATCCGCGGATGACGGCTACCCTTGTGTACGATGGTTATCAATGGCAGAAACCCGATGGAACTGTAAAAACCATCTACATAAAGCCTGGAACAGCGCCTACCGCTGATGATAAAGCCGACGAATACGGAAACTCGGAAGTTTCCACCCACACCGGATATTACCTGCGGAAATATTATGACCCTACTTCGTTGGCTCAGTTTGCTTCGGGTTTGAATATCATTATGATGCGCTATGCTGATGTGCTGTTGATGTATGCCGAAGCCAAAAATGAACTGAACGGCATGAACGCGAATGTATGGAACGAAACCATCAAGGCATTGCGTGCCCGCGCCGGATTTACCGATGCTGCCGCGCTCGACTTCAACAGTTCCCTTTCGCAGGATGCGATGCGCAACGTCATCCGCCGCGAACGGCGCAGCGAACTGGCTATCGAAGGCCTCCGCGTGTTTGATATCCGTCGATGGAAAACGGCCGAAACAGTGTTGAGCGGTTATCCGCACGGCGCGAAATTTGGCGAAGCCAGTATCGACAAAGGATATATTCGACTCGATAAACGTTCGTTCAATAAAGATCGTGATTATTTGTGGGCCGTGCCTCAATCGCAACGAGACCTAAACCCTAATTTAACTCAAAATCCGAATTATGAATAAAAATCACTAAAATTCATCTCATTATGAAGTTTAAAATATTTCAAATAGCGTTATTTTCAGTGCTACTGGTTGTAGCCGGTTGTTCCGATAAAGAGTCACTGGATCATTTGAAAGTTTCTGCTGTTCAAAATCTCGACAATCCTGAAAATAATAAATCCATAACGTTGACTACCTCCGGATCGGTTACCTTCGATTGGGAAGCTGCCAAGGCCGAAGATGGCGGGTTGGTCATGTACGAAGTTCTTTTCGATAAGGAAGGGGGCGATTTTTCCAATCCGATTTATTCTCTGACATCCGATAACGGAGGAACTTATGCTTATGCAACGATATCACACACGGTGTTGGATAAAATAGCCAAAAAAGCCGGAATTAATTCGTCCGAAACCGGCAAAATTATCTGGACGGTTGTATCCTCCAAGGGAATCAACGAAATGAAGTCCGATAAGTACAACACGCTACAGGTGAAACGGTTGTCAGGTTTTTCCGACGACGAAATTCCAAGCGAACTGTACGTTACAGGAGCAGGCTCCGAGGGTGGAACTACCCTTGCCAACGCTCCGAAATTCAAACAAACCGGCACGGGCGAGTTCGAAATTTATACCAAACTTACGGCAGGGCAAAGCTACCAGTTCGTGTCGGCAAAAAGTGGTACACCTACTACATTCTACATAGCTGCTGATGGAACCACGCTGAAAGAAGGAGGTTCGTCAACAGTAGAAAACACATCGGTTTACCGCATAAAATTAGATTTCAATACCGGTGCCGCTTCGATGGCCGAAATCAGCAAGTTGAGCTATTTCTTCAGCCCGTGGTGGGATGGTGGTAGTCTGTTCGATTTCGAATATCAGGGTAATGGCGTGTGGAAAGCCGAAAACGAACACATTGAATTTTCGCAGGAAGAATGGGGCTATGACCAGCGCTACAAATTCTATTTTACCCTCGGCGATGGTACGGTGGAATGGTGGGATAGCAACGTTTGGGATAATGGACAGCCGGATGCTTCTACCGCGGCTTCCTATTATTATCTTTACAACCATTACACATCGGCTGATGCTGTTGATGCACTCGATGACGATATTGTGTATGGATATTCGTTTAAATTTGCTTCAGCATTTCAGGATCAGAATGTAAACATGACTGTTTCGTTCTCGCCCGATGGCGCTTATACTCATTCGGTTGAATTAGCTCAATAGTATTGTTATCTATAAAAGGGCAATCTGCATTGGATTGCTCTTTTTTTACAGTTTAATGAAACAATACCAATTCCGTTATAGTGGAATGGGTTTCGTTATAGTAATTAAAAGCCGTTTTTTTAGATGAAAAATTCTTTATCCTTTTTTGTTTTTTTATCGATACTTGTTTTTACGGGTTGTTCTGACGATAATTTGAAACCGGCGCCCGATACTGATGAGACTACCTGCAACTGGACTACGGCTGCCGATAGTAGTTCGCGTTCGCTGGTGAAAAATTTCTGGAACGCTCAAAGTTTTTATTTTAACAATAAAAGTAGTTCGGACAATTCGTTTAATTACTGGCCACAGGCTCATGGATTAGATGTGCTGCTCGATGCTTATTCGCGCACCAACGATGCCGAATACCTTTATTACATCGGAAAATGGAAAGATGGTGTCAGGGTTCAGAACGACAATACGTTTCTCAATAACTTTTATGATGACATGGAGTGGAACGCCTTGGCCATGCTAAGGGCTTATCAGGCCACCGGCAATGAAAAGTGGAAACTGACGGTTGATACTGTTTGGACCAATATAAAAACAGGTTGGAATACGACGATGGATGGAGGCATTTCGTGGAACAAGGAGATGCCCTATTACAAAAATACCCCGGCTAATGCTCCGGCTTGCATTCTGGCGGCTCGCCTTTATCAACAGTTTGGTAATGATTCCGATAAAACATGGGCTTTGAAAATATACAGCTGGCTCAGGAATCATTTGTACGAAAGTGGGACAGGATGGGTGTTTGATGGTATCAACAGGTTGAAAACTGGTCTTACCGAAAAAAATCAATACACTTACAATCAGGGAACATTTGTGGGGGCGGCGCTCGAATTGTATAAAATCACGGGAGATGCTTCGTATTTGCGGGATGCCGTGAAAGCGGCCGATTATGCCATCAGTACCGAAATAAACGCCAACGATTATCTGCTTAAAGACGAGGGCGCAGGTGATGGCGGACTTTTCAAAGGAATTTTTATCCGCTATTATACTCAATTGATTATGAATGAAAATCTTGATAGCAGCACCCGTAAAAGGTATCTTCAGTTTCTTGAATACAATGCCCAAGCGCTATGGTTATATGGTACCAACAAACAACTGGTACTTTTCGGAACTTACTGGAAAACCAAACCGACCAACCAAACCGGCCTCACCGAGCAGTTGAGCGGAAGCATGTTGCTCGAAGCCGCCGCTTTGCTCAAAGCAAAAGGCTTTCTGGATTGATAGGAGTTTCCTTTCGGGAATATTTGAATAAAATATATTAAGGTATAGGAAGAGTGTTTAAAAAGTTGATTGTATTGATGATGGCGGTAGTGGTAGTGCTGGCAGTGTTTGCCAAAAAGCCGCTGACCGCTTTCGTCCATCCCTTTCTGGGAACAGCCACTATATGGGATAGCATCGATATAGGTTACAAACCTACACATCGCACCTGGGGGGCCGAAGTGTTTCCGGGAGCTTCGTTGCCCAACGCCATGGTGCAGGTTAGTCCTGTTACTATGTTTCACAGCGGTGCGGGTTATCAGTATGAAGATTCGGTAATTTACGGTTTTACCCACACTTGTAAAGGGCACTGGAACCTTTGCCACGTTCCTGTTTTACCGGCCAACGGTAGTTTTTTCCCCGGCGATTATGCTTCCCGCTATCGTCATTCCGCCGAATCGGCTCATCCGGGATATTATCAAGTATATCTTGAACGTTACAGAGTAAATGCCGAGCTCACATCGACGCTGAGATGCGCTTTCCACAGATATACTTACGAGAACCCAACCGGGAAAAAAGTAATTTTTGATCTTTCGCGAGCCAACGAACAAGTGCAGGGATGGTCGTTGGAGCAGGAGGGAGACAACGTTCTCAAAGGTTACCAGCATGCGGGCGAGAAAATTTATTTTTATGCCGTAGCCGATCAGCCGGTAATAAGCATCGAGAAGCAAAAAGAAGGCGACCATGAAATGTCGGTAGTAAATATCGGTGGTACGGCATCTCTGATACAACTTCGTATTGGATTTTCGTTTGTTAGCATCGAAAATGCTAAATTAAATCTCGAAAAGGAAATAGCTGAGAAAAGTTTCGGGCAGGTTTGTAAAGAGGCTTCGCAGATCTGGGAGAAGCTACTTTCGAAAATAAAAATCTCCGGCGGAACTGCCCGCCAGCAACATCTTTTTTATTCCACGTTTTATCGTTCGTTCTTATGGCCGGCTTTGCGCAGCGATGTCAACGGTGATTTTACGGATGTGAAGGGAAATGTAGTGAACGAAGGTTTCGATTATTACACCGAACCATCCTTGTGGGACGATTACCGGAATAAACTGATATTGTTGGGGATGGTTTCGCCCGATGTAACTGTAAATGTGATAAAATCGCTGATAGACAAAGGCGAAAAATCGGGAGGCTTCATGCCAACTTTCTTTCACGGCGACCACGCGGCTCCTTTTGTTACCGGTTCATACCTGCGCGGCATACGAGGATTCGATGTAAAAAAAGCGTATAACCTTTTGCTGCGCAATGCTACACTCGAAAACCCGAGCCGTCCTCACATTCTTGAGTACATCGCGAAAGGGTATATTCCTGAAATGGACATTGCCAACCCGAAAGTGGAAACAGTGGGTACGGCCGGAGTTACCAAAACGCTGGAATATGCTTATGATGACTACGCGGTGGCGTTACTTGCCAAAACTTTGAACGATACGGCTAATTACCGGATGTTGATGAAACGAACGAAAAATTACAGGAACTTTTTCGATGCATCTACTGGATTGATGAGGGGACGCCTCGAAAACGGAGAATTTATTCGTAACTTTGACCCGTATTTTCCTTACTACGAATACATGTACCGCGAGGCTAACGCGTGGCAGTCATCGTTCTTCGCGCCGCATGATGTCAGCGGTCTTATCGGGCTGTACAAAAACCGGGATGAGTTTGAGAAAAAGTTGGACGATTTGTTTTCTATTCCGTGGAAAGGGGTGGAGGCGTACAATATCTCAGGCTTTATAGGCCAGTATTGTCATGGCAACCAACCCGACCACAGCTTCCCTTGGTTGTACACGTTTATAGGCAGGCAAGAGAAAACTCAGGTGATTCTGGATAGCATCATGAACCATTTTTACGATATGGGGAAATATCATTTGTCGTACGCGGGAATGGATGACGCGGGTGAAAATTCATCATGGTTTGTACTTACATCCATCGGGTTATACCCTTTTTCGCCGGCCGATCCTTCGTATATTGTTTCGGTGCCGCTGTTCGATAAGGTAAAACTCAACCTGAGCGGAAGGAATGTCGTTATTATAAAAATAAACCGAGGAAGGAAAATTGATAATATCGTTTGCGGGAATGAAAAGGTCGAGGGTTTTTCCATCTCACACGATAATCTTTTGAAATGTAAGAAGCTTATTATCAATACAAAATAATTTTAATACTAAAAAAGCACAAATTCAAATGGTTCTTAAAAAAATGCTGTTTCCCGTTGTTTTGGCATTTGCCGTTTTGCTGAATGGGGTAGCGCAAACCCCCGATGTTGCCCGGTATGTCAATCCGTATATCGGCACCGGCGATCATGGTCATGTTTTCCTGGGGGCGCACGTTCCTTTCGGCGCGGTACAGGCCGGCCCCGACAATTACCCCAAAGGTTGGGATTGGTGTTCAGGTTATCATTATTCCGACAGTATCATTATCGGTTTTGCGCAGACTCACCTTAGCGGCACCGGTTGCGGCGATCTGGGCGATGTGCTGGTAATGCCTTTTACCGGCAAAATACTTTCAGGTCCTGGAACAGAAAAATCGCCATTGTCGGGCTGGGCAGCATCATACACCCACAACGATGAAACGGTGAAGCCCGGATATTATGCCATTCAACTGCGTAAATACGGAATAAAAGCCGAAGTAACCGCCACCGAGCGGGTCGCGTTTTATAAATACACGTTTCCTGCTTCGCAGCAGGCGCATGTTGGCATCAACCTGGTTTTAGGTGTTACCGATAGCCCTGTGAAAACCCATCTGAAAAAAATAAACGCTACTACCTTTGCCGGCTATCGCTTCTCCAAAGGTTGGGCCAGCGACCAGCGATTATTCTTTGCTGTAAAATTATCGAAAGCCGTGGAGAATGTCCAATTGTTCAACGGTTCAAAACCATTCGGCGGAACGGAACTGACAGCGAAGGAAGTTTCCGGTGTGCTCAACTTCGAAACCAAAGCAGGAGAAACAATCCTGGTGAAGATAGGTATCTCGCCGGTGAGTGAGGCCAACGCACTTGCAAATATCGATGCCGAAGTGCCGGAATGGAACTTCGATGCTGTGGCCGAAGACGCTTACGGTGAATGGAATAAGGAGTTGAGCCGCGCTAATGTCGAGTCGGCTAACGAGAACCAATTGAGGATATTCTATACAGCCTTGTATCATTCTTTTACGGCGCCGTTTTTGTTTAACGATCACAACAACGATTACCGTGGAACGGATAAGAAAATCTATCAAAATCCGGGATTCAGGAACTATACCACCTTTTCGTTGTGGGATACTTACCGGGCGGTTCACCCCATGTACACCATTCTTCAACCCGATCGTGTGCCCGATATGGTACAATCGATGCTTACCATTTTCAAACAACAGGGGAAGTTGCCGATATGGCCTTTGATGGGTTCCGAAACCGATTGTATGGTGGGTTATTCGGCTGTTCCGGTAATTGCCGACGCCTATTTTAAGGGTTTCGGAGATTTCGATCCTCAATTTGCGTTTCAGGCTATGAAGGCCTCTTCCATGCGATACGACAACGGGCTCAATTACCTCAAGGAAAAAGGATATATCCCGGCTGATAAAGAACGGGAGTCGGTGTCGAAGGCGTTGGAATACGCGCTTTCCGATTGGGCCATTGGTCAAGTGGCCGAAAGGCTTGGGAAGCAAAGCGATGCGCAGTATTACGCCCAAAGGGCGAAAGCTTACACGCGGTACTTTGATCCGAAAACAGGATTTATGCGTCCTCGCCTGGACAACGGATCGTTTCGTGAACCTTTCAGCCCTTTTCAATCCATTAATGAAAATGATTGGCGCGATTACACCGAAGGAAACGGTTGGCAATATACATGGTTGGTTCCTCAGGATGTGGAAGGTTTGATCTCGCTTTTAGGCGGAGAAAACCAGTTCGTTCAAAAACTGGACGATTTGTTTGTGGCCGAAGGAAACCTGGGTGAAAATGCGCCGCCTGATATTTCGGGTCTTATTGGTCAGTATGCCCACGGAAACGAACCGAGCCATCACATTGCCTATCTTTACGCTTACGCCGGGCAGCAGTGGAAAACAGCTGAGAAGATCCGTTATATCGTTGATAATATGTATTTTGATCGTCCAGCCGGGCTAAGTGGTAACGAAGATTGTGGTCAGATGTCGGCCTGGTATGTGCTCTCATCGCTGGGATTTTATCAGGTAAATCCATCCAACGGATGTTTTGTGTTCGGTTCGCCGTTGTTCGACAGAGCTACGCTTTCATTGCCCAAAGGTAAATCATTTACTATCAATACTATTAAAACAGGGATGAAGAATGTTTATATCCAATCGGTGAAATTGAACGGAAATCCGTACAGCCGTTCGTTTATTACTTATAAAGAAATTATGGCCGGAGGAACGCTTGAATTTACCATGGGGGATGTCCCTGATAAGGATTTTGGCGCAAAACCCGACGACCGGCCACAATCCAGAATGTATTGACATGTAAATTTTTATATTAACTGCGTTTTTCTACAAGTATGATGAAACACAAATTGTTTAAACTCTTTTCACTAATAGTGATAATGACTGCGCAAACGGCTTTTTCACAAAATTTTCCGCAGGTACGCGTGCCGGCATCCGAACGAAATTTCAGTAGTCCGGTGATTGAAAGCACCATTCAGCAAATGCAACAAACCATTGCCGACAAGGAGCTGGCCTGGATGTTTGGCAATTGTTTCCCGAATACTATCGACCGGACGGTGAAGTTCGGGACAAAAGATGGAAAGTACGATACTTTTGTCATTACCGGCGATATTTACGCCATGTGGCTGCGTGATTGCTCGGCTCAGGTTTGGCCTTATATGCCTTTTATGAAAGACGATGCGAATCTTCAAAACCTGATCAAAGGGGTGATCAACCGTCAGGTGGAATGTGTGCGGATCGATCCTTATGCCAACGCGTTTAATTTCGGAAAGGAAGGCAGCGACTGGATGAGCGACAATACCACCATGCTTCCCGAATTGCACGAACGCAAATGGGAAGTGGACGGGCTTTGTTACGTGATCAGGCTGGGGTATCATTACTGGAAATTAACCGGAGACAACAGCTGTTTTGACGACAACTGGCACAAAGCCATGCAAACTATTTTAAAAACGTTTAAAGAACAACAACGGAAAGAGACCAAAGGCCCGTATAAATTTACGCGCCGTACCGAGAAAGCTGCCGATACGCAGTTTGGCGATGGTTATGGAAACCCTGTTCGCCCCAACGGTATGATTTGTTCCATGTTCCGTCCTTCGGACGATGCTACTACTTACGCTTTTTTAGTTCCGTCCAATTGTTTCGCGGTGGTGTCGTTGCGTCAGCTGGCCGAAATGGAATCGGCGATCCGGAACGACAAGGCTTTTGCCGCTGAATGTACGGCCATGGCCAACGAGGTGGACAATGCCATTCGTAAATTCGCCATTGTAAAGCATCCCAAATATGGGGAAATTTTCGCTTATGAAGTGGATGGTTATGGTAATTACCTGATGATGGACGATGCCAACGTTCCTTCATTACTTTCGTTGCCTTACCTTGGTTATGTGTCGGAGAAAGATAAGATTTACCGGAATACCCGGAAGTTTGTCTGGAGCGATGACAATCCTTATTTCTACAGAGGCAAAGCTGGCGAAGGTATCGGAGGCCCGCATGTTGGAGAGAATATGATCTGGCCTATGTCGCTCATCATGAAAGCGCTCACATCTGATGATCCCAAAGAGATTTCCGATTGTTTGCGGATACTCAAACATACCCATGCCGGTACCGGGTTTATGCACGAATCGTTCAACAAAGATAATCCGGCCGATTTCTCCCGTTCGTGGTTTGCGTGGGCCAATACGTTGTTTGGCGAGTTGCTGTTGAAAATCGGGAAAGAGCATCCTGAACTGCTTCAGCAGCAATATTAATTCATTTGATTCACAGCTATATTAAGGTATAAAAAAGAAAGTTGTTGAATCAAGTAAGATGCTGTCGGATTTATCCGATAGCATCTTTTTTTTAAAATAAATAAAATTATTATGAACATAAGTTCAAAATAAATCCTATCTTTGTAAAACAATTACCATTACATTTATTTTAAATCAGAAGCACTATGTCGCGCCCAAAGCAATGTCGAAAAATGGTATCGCCGCCTTTAATGCAGGGATATAAGCCTTTTGGAATACCGGCAACCCGGCTTGGTTCGGTTACTATGAAGTTCGATGAATATGAATCCATCCGGTTGCTCGATTATAAAGGATTGACGCAGGAGCAGGCCGCTGAAATGATGAATGTTTCGAGGCCTACATTGACCCGGATTTACGAAAATGCACGCCGGGTAATCGCAAAAGCCTTCGTTGAGGGGGAAATGATTCTGATTGAAGGTGGAAATGTCAGTTTCGATGGTGATTGGTTTCGTTGCAGACGTTGTTATAAATTGGTAGATGGAGTGGAAAACCATGTCAGATGTGAAAAGTGCTCCCATTTTTCACAGGATGAACTCCGTCCGGTAAATGTTAGATGAATTATGAAAGTCGTGGTGCTTTCCGATAACCGGAAAGGAGTGGACGATTGTGGTACCGAACATGGATTGTCGTTGTATTTAGAGGCAGAAACCACAAAATGGCTGCTTGATGCAGGCGCTTCATCTCTCTTCATGGAAAATGCTGTTAAATTGGGCGTTGATATTGAGGATGTTGATTTTGTTTTTCTTTCACATGGTCATTCCGACCATACCGGTGGGCTGTTGCCGTTTCTGAATGCTAACCACAAAGCTGCTGTGGTATGTTCTGAAAAAGTTTTCTCGAAGGAATATTTTTCCGTTCGCGGAAAGGAAATAAAAAGACTAACTAACAGCGACGATTTTATTTGTTTTGAGCATCGGTTCGAATGGAGTAAAGAAAGGCTGAGCATGTATGGCTTTTACATATTGAATGTAGATAATTTAAAATATCCTGCCCCTAAAGCCAATGGACATCTTTATGTTAAAGAAATTGAAGGGGAATGGATAAACGATGACTTTTCGCACGAAATGGTATTTGCTTGGGAGCTGGACGATGGATGGTTCGTATATTCGGGCTGTTCTCACAAAGGACTTTTGAACATGATGGAAAAGATGAATGCGTTTTCTGCAAAGCCGGTAAAGTTCCTGTTCGGTGGGTTTCATCTTCCGGATGGAAAATACGAAAGTGTATCTGAAATTTCGAAAATTGCACGGACAATCAAATCAAAATACCCGTCGGTACAACTTTTTACAAGCCATTGCACAGGCGATCGGGCTTATGTGGTTATGAAAGATATTCTCGGGCATCAGTTGCATCGTTTTTACGCCGGGTATAGCTTCGATTTTTAATATTTTTACCTGAAAATATAAGTTGAATCTTTAAATATATAACAAAATGAAAATTGCAGTACCAACAAAAATCGGGAATGTAGTGGATGACCATTTTGGTCATTGCGAATTTTATACAATTTTTACTATCGAGAATGATGAGGTAGTAGGCAAGGAGGTGTTTCCATCGCCGCAGGGTTGTGGATGTAAGTCGGAAATAGCGCGCGATTTGAGTGAAAAGGGAGTTAAGGTGATGCTTGCAGGAGGAATCGGAGCCGGGGCAATAAGTAAGTTGGCAGCTCAGGATATTAGTGTGGTTCGTAATTGTAAAGGAGTTGTTGATGACCTTTTAAAGGATTATTTATCCGGGAAAGTTGTTGATGGTGGTTCTTCCTGTGAGGCTCACTCTCAACACGCGAAGGGGCAAGGTCTTCACGTTTGCCATCATTAAAACCGGAATGAAGGATGATAACATACGATTATACATTCAGGGTGGCTTATCCCGATACAGATCAGATGGGTACCATGCACCATGCCAATTACGCCAAATATTATGAACTTGCTCGCTGGGAGATGTTCCGGAGCATCGGGATTCCGTATAAATCACTGGAAGCATCGGGAGTAATGTGTCCCGTAGTAAGGATGAACAGCCGTTTCATTAAAACTACCCGCTACGATGAGATGCTGACCCTGCGCACGATACTGCGTGAGGTGAAGGGGTTGCGTATGTGGTTCGATTATAAGCTTTATAATGAAAAGGGAGAGTTGATCCATACGGCCGAAACCGAGCTTACTTTTGTGGGGCGTGATGATTGGAAACTTTGCATGCCACCAGCATTTTTGCTTGAGAAAATAAGCGAAGCCGTTGGAGAATAAGCAGGCTTGAACCGATGTTGCTTCTGTGTATCGCAAAAACAACCTGTACGATCATATCATACAGGTTGTTTTGTTTTATATAGATAATGTATCTGATTACAACTGAGGGCCAGCAACTACCAACGCTTTGGCATCGTCGTTGTCAAGATACTGTTCGAAGTTCTTGATGTATTTGGCAGCCAGCGATTTCGCTTTTGTTTCCCATTCGGTAACGTCAGCGTAAGTGTTGCGCGGGTCAAGAATTTCAGTATCCACGTTATTTAAAGCTGTAGGAGCAACCAAGTTCAAAATTGGGATGTGAATAGTTGGAGCATTATCGATGGAACCATCAATGATCGCATCGATGATAGCACGGGTGTTTTTCAACGAAATACGTTTGCCTGTTCCGTTCCATCCGGTATTTACCAGATAAACTTTTGCATCGTGTTCTTTGGCCTTTCCAATCAGCGTTTTGGCATACACGGTGGGGTGTAAAGTAAGAAATGCTTCACCAAATGCAGGCGAGAACGAAGGAACTGGTTCGGTGATACCGCGTTCAGTTCCGGCTAATTTGGAAGTAAAGCCCGAAAGAAAGTGATACTGAGCCTGTTTGTCGTCGAGGATAGATACCGGAGGCAATACCCCGAAAGCATCAGCCGACAGGTAAATGATTTTTTTAGCATGACCTGCACGCGAAGGAGAAACAATTTTGTTGATATGATAAATTGGATAAGAAACACGTGTGTTTTCTGTTTTCGAAGCAGCCGCTGTATAATCAGGAGTCCCATCTTCTTTAACAGTTACGTTTTCCAACAAGGCATCGCGACGGATGGCTCTCCAAATATCCGGCTCTTTATCTTTTTCAAGATCAATCACTTTAGCATAGCAACCACCTTCGTAGTTAAATACTCCATGATTGTCCCAACCGTGTTCATCGTCGCCAATCAAAAAACGTTTCGGGTCGGCAGAAAGAGTGGTTTTACCCGTTCCTGATAAACCAAAGAAAATAGCTACATCGCCACTTTCACCTACGTTGGCAGAGCAGTGCATAGAGGCAATCCCTTTTAATGGCATGTAAAAATTCATCAAAGAGAAAATTCCTTTTTTCATTTCGCCGCCATACCAAGTTCCACCGCAAACAGCCATTTTTTCTTTCAAATTGAAAAGTACAAACACTTCTGAATGCAAGCCGTGTTCTTTCCACTTTGGATCAACTGTTTTTGAACCATTTAAAAATACAAAGTCAGGTTCTCCAAAATTAGCCAATTCGTAGTGCGAAGGACGAATAAACATATTGGTTACAAAATGTGCCTGCCATGCTACTTCCATGACAAAGCGCACTTTCATACGTGTATCCGTATTGGTTCCACAGTAACAATCGACCACATATAATTTCTTTGCCGATCCCAATTGTTTGGCAACCAAACCTTTACAGTCGGCGTATGCTTCTTTGCTAACCGGTTTGTTAATATTACCATCAAACCACATATTTTTTTCTGTGATTTCATCTTTCACAAAGAACTTATCCTTAGGAGAACGACCGGTAAAAATACCTGTATCAACAGCAACCGCACCGGTTGTTGTCAACACGCCTTTCTCAAAACCTTCGTTTGAAGGATCTACTTCTGCCTGAAACAACTCTTCATAAGTTGGGTTGTACAGAACCTCGAAGTTCCCCGAAATTCCGTACTTGCTTAAATCCAAATTTGCCATTTTTGTTTTAATTTTTTAATTTTTTATCTTGTTTTTATTATCTCTTCCTGAAATCTTTTTTCACAGCACAAAAATACTACATTTTTCCCACCTGAAAAAAGAATTAAAGAAATTTTTCTTTAAATAACGAAATATAATTTGAACCGTTCTGTTTCGATTAATTTGATGAATGGATTTATCTAATAATAACAAATTGATGTACAGTAAACTGATTTTTTTCAGAAAAACAAAATTTACAATAAATAGCGTGAGCCGAACTTTAAAAAAATATATTTTTGAGCCGGTTTCATTTAAACTTTAGGATTAAATTCGTATTTTTGTAGCTAAGGGTATTGGAAACAACAACTTTCGGTTCCTTAAAGTTGATAATAAACCAATTGTCATCAAAATATTAACTTAAAAATTCATTTAATTTTAATAACGAAACACCTGGGCAAACATGCAGATTCGTATCATCAACCGGTCGAAACATTCACTACCCGAATATGCCACGCCGCTATCAGCAGGAATGGACTTGCGCGCTAACCTTGAAGAGCCTGTGGTGCTGCCGCCGCTGGGACGTAAACTGATTCCTACGGGGTTGTTTATTGAATTGCCGGCTGGCTACGAAGCTCAGATTCGTCCACGGAGTGGGCTATCCATTAAAAAGGGGATCACTGTTTTGAATTCGCCGGGCACGATAGATGCCGACTACAGGGGAGAAATTTGTGTGATTCTGGTCAATCTTTCCGATGAAGATTTTGTGGTGAACGATGGTGAACGCGTTTGCCAAATGGTGATAGCCCGCCATGAACAGGCCGAATGGTTGGAAGCCAATGAACTTGGCGACACCGAAAGAGGAGCGGGAGGGTTTGGCCATACCGGAAAACATTGAGGTGCATCTAATGTTTTTTCAGTTTTTTTAACCAGTTAGAAACAGTAATGATCAAAACAAAACATATATTTCTTTCGGTTTGTTTGTGCCTTTTGGCCGCCCAGTTACCGGCAAGGGAAAAACAAAGGAAAGATGTGCAGAAAAGTTTATCGTCGGCCGAGCAGAAAAAATTCGACTATTATTTTTACGAAGGGGTCAAACTCAAGGAAGATAAAAAATACGACGAAGCACTCGAAACTTTCAATGCCTGCTATGCCATCGACTCGCTGGATGCCGGCGTGAATGGCGAGACGGGAGTGCTTTACGCCTCGGTTGGGATGACCGATGAGGCTGAAAGACGCCTGCTCAAGGCGTTGGATGGCGATCCCGGCAACTGGTGGTATCACTTGCAGCTGGTCAACCTTTATGTTGCCGTTAAAAAACCGGAAAAAGCCCTGTCCATAGCTCAGTTGATGCAAAAAAGTTTCCCTAAGAAGGACGATACCTATTCCATTTTATCCACGCTATATAAACAATCCGGCCAGTTCCAGAAGTCCATCGATGCCTATAATAAACTGGAACAGATCAACGGTATCGATGAATCCGTATCGTACGAAAAGTATCAGCTTTACATGTTGCTGAAAAAACCGAAGAACGCGATAGCGGAAATTGACCGGCTGATAGCGAAATATCCTACCGAAAGCCGATACCAGGTGTTGAGGGGCGATATTTATATGCAACAAAACATGCCCGATAAAGCGTTAGGCATCTATCAAAACGTGCTTGAAACGGATCCTGAAAACGGAATGGTTTATTTGTCGCTTTCGGAATATTACAAAGCTGCCAACGAACCTGCAAAAGCCTTAGAAGCGATTGTGGGCGCGCTGAAAAGCGATAAATTGCCGGTGGAAACCAAAACCGGAATCCTCGGTGAATACATTCAAAAGCTTTCGGCCGATACGGCTACGATTGATGAGACGGAATCGTTGTTTAAACTGTTAGTAGAAAAGTATCCGCTTGAAGAGCAGGTACATAGTTATTATGCCACGTTTTTACAGTTTCGCCACCGGAACGCCGAAGCCGAAGGTGAATTGGAAACAATGCTGACCATAAATCCGAAAAACGAGCAAACGTGGTTGCAGTTGATACAGATGAATATGGAGGCTAAAAAATACGACAAGACACTGGATATTACGAAAAAAGCCATCGCGCAACAGCCTGAAAACCCGGTATGGTATTTTTACAAAGGGATCACAGAGTTTCAACTGAACGATTACAAATCTTCTCTGGAGTCGAATCAGAAAGGGCTTACCTTTGTAAAAAGCGAACAATTTGTTCTGAAAAGCAACCTTTACGCCCAAATTGGTGATATTTATTTCAAACAAAGCGAAAAAGAAAAAGCGTTCGAGAATTACAACAAAGCGCTGGATGCCAACCCGAACAACGTGTTTGTGATGAACAATTACGCGTACTATCTTTCGCTCGAAAAACGCGACTTGGGCAAAGCCGAGAGGTTGAGCGCGAAAACCGTAGAGGCCGAGCCTAAAAACAGCACTTACCTTGATACTTACGCATGGGTGCTTTTTCAGGAAGGAAACTATTCGTTGGCCAAACTTTACATCCAAATGGCTGTTGACAACCTGGGAAAGGAAGAAGAACCGGGAGTGGTTTACGAACATTGCGGCGATATTTTCTGGAAAAACAACGAACCGGAGAAAGCGCTGGATATGTGGAAAAAATCGTACGATGCCGGTAATAAAACCGATACATTAAAGAAAAAAATTGAAACTAAAAAGTTGGAAGAATGAACTTTATCACGTCGAGAAAATATGTATGCCTTCTTATCCTTTCCGTTACGGTAGCTGCCTCTTGTAAATCGAAAAGGGAAATTGCACTTAGTATGCCGGCTGCGGTGAAAGAAACCAGAACCGACGACATCGCCAAAACCGATCCTGTAGTATCGGCGCTTGTGAGCGCTGAACAGCCTGTGCGCACAGCCAACATCAGCAAAATGTCGGTGGTGGTCAATTATAAGGGACGGGAATTCAACTCTTCGGCCAGTTGCCGTTTTGTGCGCGACTCTGTGTTGTTCCTCTCGGTGCAGCCTTTGCTGGGCATCGAAGTGTTCAGGGCCGAGCTTTATCCCGATAGCATCCTGATTTTCGATAAAATGAACGGCAACTATTATGATATTGATTATAAATTATTTTCTGAAAAATTCGGAGTCAATGTCGATTTTAGTAGCATCCAGTCGTTGCTGTCCAACCGCTTTTTTTGCATAGGTAAAAGTTACATCGATCCGGCTGGTTATCAGGTAACGCAGTCTGCAGGTGATCTTACGAACATCTCTTATCTCAACGGAAATATGCGGCAGAATACGTTTATTTCCATTGATAAAAAAATTGTACAGGTGTTAATCAAAGCTTTAGACAAAGATTATACGCTACAGACCGATTATTCTGATTTTACATCGTTTAACGATAGTGTTGTTTTCCCGAAAAATATTAACTTAGCAGCATCAAACCGTAACGAACAAACCAGTGGCCGGTTTACCGTAGTGAAAGCCGAGTTCAACAAACCTGTTCGTATGTCAAAATTAAACACAGGTGATTACACAAAAGCTAATATCGAACGTTTTTTCAAAAAATAAGCAATTAATTATGCCGAAGCACATTTTCTGGATGCCCCTGGAACGTAAAAGATGGATATTCATCATTTTTGCAATGATGAGTGTTGCCTGCGTTCAGGCGCAAACGGTTAAACAGCTTGAAAATCAGAGAAAACAAACGCTGAAAGAACTCGAAAACACCAATAAGCTACTCAAAGAGACAAAAAAGTCGCAGAAAAGTTCTCTCAACAAACTGAGTATCATTGGCAATAATATAAATCAGCGGCAAACGTTGATCACGAATATAAATTCCGAAATAGGGCAACTTGATATAGAGATGGGGCGTCTCGATGCCGAAAAGAAAGGGCTCGAAGCCGAACTCACTCAACTGAAGAATGATTATGTAAAGTTAGTACGCGAGGCTCATAAAAACCGGAGTTTATACACCAAAGTTTTATTTGTCCTTTCGGCCAAGTCGTTCGATCAGTCCATGCGGCGGCTTCGTTATTTGCAGGAATACACCGATTATCGTAAAGAGCAAGTCGTGAAAATAGATAAGGTGCGCCATCAGATCATACAAAAAAACGATAGTCTTCAACAGCACAAAACCACTCAGGTTAAAATTGTAAAACAGAAGCAAATAGAAACCGTCAGACTTACCGGTGATCAGCAAAAGGAGAAAGTGGTGCTTACCGATTTGCAAAAAAAAGAGAAAAACTTACGCGGCGACCTGAAAAAACAACAAAAAAAGGCGGCTGACTTAAATGCCCGTATTGAGCGGATGATTGCTGAAGAAATTCGTAAAGCTGAAGCCCGGCGTGTAGCCGAAGCGCAGAAAAAGGCGCTGGCCGAGAAAAGAGCGAAAGAAACAGCTCGTCTTAAGGAACTTGCCGAAAAGAAAATAAAGGAAGAACTTGCGGCCAAACAAAGAGAGGCCGAAGCTGCCAAAGCGCGGAAGGATGCAGCCGCCAAAGAACAGGCGGCTAAAAAAGCCCGCGAAGCTGCCGAGAAGAAGGAACGTGAGCTGGCTGCCGCCCGTGCCAAGGATGCCGCTGATAAAAAGGCGCGCCAGGAAGCGGCCGAAAAAGCCCGAGAGTTGGCTAACGCGCGTACCGACGAGGCTGCTAAGGCTAAACAACTGGCGGATACCCGCACGGATGAAGCCTCGAAAGCAAAAGATGCAGTAAAAGAAATTGAAAAATCGCAGAATTCAATAAAATCTTCGTCCGACAACGATTACGTTTCTACTTTCACGAAAGAAGAGATAGCGCTTACGGGTAGCTTTGAAAATAACCGGGGGCGTTTACCAATGCCGGTGTCCAACGGATTTATCAGTGGTCACTTTGGTATCCAGCCTCATGCGGTATTGAAACATGTAACCACCAATAATAAGGGCATTTATATCCTTTCTTCGGCGGGCACAAGCGCTCGTGCAGTTTTCGATGGTGTGGTAACTCAACGTTTTTATATTCAGGGTAGTAACGGAGTGATCATACAACATGGGAATTACCGTACCGTTTATGCCAACCTTACCGATATTTATGTGAGCGTAGGGCAAAAGGTTAGCGCCCGCCAGTCCATCGGAAAGATATTTACCGATAGCGACAACGACAATAAAACAGAACTTTATTTCCAGATATGGGAAGGCAAGAAATTGCTGAATCCCGAAACCTGGATTTCAAGGTAATTTTATCCGCTCGTTTTCTGGCGGGCGGATAAAGTGTTTGATAACAATAACAATAATAAAAGGAAGAGTCATCCCTTTTCAGGGGATATGTGTCTATGGATGAATTAAATTTAACACCACCGGCTGATTACGGAGATGGTAATATCATTACCCTCGAGGGGCTGGAGCATGTGCGCCGTCGTCCGGGTATGTATATTGGAAAACTGGGTGATGGAACCCATCCCGACGATGGTATTTATGTGTTGCTGAAAGAGGTGTTGGACAACAGTATCGATGAGTATCGAATGGGCATTGGCAAGCAGATCGATGTGCGTGTTGTGGATGGACATGTGGAGGTACGCGACTACGGGCGGGGTATTCCGCTGGGAAAAATGATCGACGCGGTTTCCATTATGAATACAGGTGGTAAATACGATTCGAAAGCGTTTAAGAAATCAGTAGGGTTGAACGGCGTTGGTACAAAGGCGGTCAATGCTTTGTCTTCAAATTTTGTAGTTCAGAGCTATCGCGACGGACAAACTCGCCGTGCCGAATTCGAAAAGGGGAAATTGACTACCGATTCTGAAATTTTCGACGACCAACAGTCAGAAAAAGGCACTTACGTTTACTTTGTTCCCGATAACACTCTTTTCACCGATTACAGGTACAACGGAGAGTTTATCGAAACCATGCTCCGGAATTATTCTTACCTGAATACAGGGCTTACCATCAATTTCAATGGTAAAAAAATATTGTCGAAAAACGGATTGCTCGATTTGTTGAACGAGAATCTGACTTCCGAACCGCTTTATCCCATTATTCATTTAAAAGATGAAGATATTGAAATTGCCTTTACCCATAGCGATCAGTATGGCGAAGAGTATTATTCGTTTGTAAACGGGCAGCACACCACGCAGGGCGGTACCCACCAAAGCGCTTTCCGCGAAGCGGTGGGACGTACCATCAAGGAGTTTTACAACAAAAACCACGATTTGACCGATATCCGCAACGGAATCATTGCTGCCGTGGCCATCAGCGTAGAGGAGCCGGTGTTCGAAAGCCAGACCAAAACAAAACTTGGCTCACGCGATATGTCCAAAGATGGTGTCTCGGTCAATAAATTCATTTCCGATTTTCTGAAAAAAGAGTTGGATAATTACCTTCACCGCAACAGCGAAACCGCTGCCGTGATGCTCCAGAAAATTCAGGATTCGGAAAAGGAACGCAAGGCCATAGCGGGAGTTACCAAGCTGGCTCGCGAACGCGCTAAAAAGGTAAACCTGCACAACCGGAAACTCCGTGATTGCCGGATGCATTACAACGATAACCCTACAAAGGATGAATCGAAAAATAAGCTGATCCATGATTCGTGTATCTTTATCACCGAAGGCGATTCGGCCAGCGGATCCATCACTAAAAGTCGAGATGTAAATACGCAGGCGGTGTTCAGTTTGCGCGGTAAACCGTTGAACAGTTATGGATTGACAAAAAAAATCGTTTACGAAAACGAAGAGTTCAATTTGTTGCAGGCCGCGCTCAATATTGAAGAAGGAATCGAAGGGCTGCGTTATAACAAGGTCATTGTAGCTACCGATGCCGATGTGGACGGTATGCACATCCGTCTGTTGCTCATTACTTTCTTTCTCCAGTTTTTCCCCGAACTGATAAAAAAGGGGCACGTTTACATTTTGCAGACTCCGCTTTTCCGTGTACGCAATAAAAAGGAGACAATTTATTGCTATTCTGAAGATGAACGGTTGGCAGCCCTGGCTAAGTTAGGCGCTAATCCGGAAATAACCCGTTTTAAAGGGTTGGGCGAAATTTCGCCTGACGAGTTCAAACATTTTATCGGGAAAGATATTCGGCTTGACCAGGTAAGCCTCCGCAAAGAGGATGCTGTTCAGGATTTGCTCTCGTTCTACATGGGAAAAAACACCTCCGAACGCCAGAATTTTATCATTGATAATCTGGTTATCGAAGAGGATGTAGAATAACCTCTGTTTGCTTTCTGAAATAAATTTTTTAGCCTGATAACAATCGGGTGGGATGTTGTCTGCCCCCAGTGTAACCCGGGATATTTGTTTTCTAAAATAATCCTTTTTGATGAAAATTTCCAGCATTCCAACCGAAGGCGTAAAATATGCCGGTTCAAAACTTAAAATAATTCCATACATTGTAGAAATTGTATCGGAATTGAAGGATGTTAAGAATGTACTGGATGGATTCAGTGGAACAACTCGCGTTTCTCAGGCTTTTGCACGTTTGGGTTACGATACTACCTCGAACGACATAGCTGTTTGGTCCGAAGTATTCGCTACCTGTTATTTAAAATCATCTAAGTCAGATGCTTTTTATCAGGAAATAATCGATCATCTCAATTCATTGGAGGGTTATGATGGCTGGTTTACAGAATATTACGGTTCGGAAAACTTGCTCGAGAAACGTCCGTTTCAGCGTAAAAACACCCGGAAATTAGATGCTATCAGGGATGAAATCGACTGTTTGAAGCTCGGTTGGGACGATAAATGCGTGTTGCTCACCAGCCTTATTCATGCCCTGGATGTGGTTGATAATACTCTGGGCCATTATGTGGCTTATCTTTCGCGATGGTCGCCACGTTCATATAAAGAGCTGAAGATGAAGTTGCCAGCACGTTTCCCGTTGATAAGTAAAAACACGGTAAGCCGGAGTGATGTTTTCGATACTATCAATGGCCAGTCGTACGATTTTGTGTATTTCGATCCGCCTTACGGCTCGAACAACGAAAAAATGCCTCCCAGCAGAGTTCGCTACGCTTCGTATTACCACCTTTGGACGACTGTTATACTGAACGACAAGCCTGAAATTTTTGGGAAAGCCAACCGCAGGGTCGATACCCGCGATGCTATTTCGGCATCGGTTTTTGAAGAATTCCGCAAGGACGATAGTGGGCGTTTTATAGCTATGGAGGCTTTGCGTCAGCTGATTCACGACACGCGCTCCCGTTATATCCTTTTATCTTACAGTTCGGGAGGGCGAGCCACCAAACACGAATTAATGGATATTATCAGTGAATCGGGCAAAATGCTCAGGGCTATTGAAATTGACTATAAGAAAAATGTGATGGGAAACATGCGCTGGACCAATGAGTGGGTCAATAGCGATGGTAAATACCTTGAATATTTGTTTTTGATGGAAAAAAGATAAAAACAGATTTTAGAACTAAGAGTCAAGAACCAAGATGTATAGTAAATGAATTATTATTCTGAAAACGAAACAAAAGACATCAATCCTGATGTGTATTTTATGCGCCAGGCTTTGCAGGAAGCGCAGAAAGCGGCTCGGCGCGATGAGGTGCCGGTGGGGGCTGTTATCGTCTGTCAGGGGCGGATCATAGCCCGGGGTCATAATCTGACCGAAACGCTTACCGATGTAACTGCTCATGCCGAAATGCAGGCCATTACGGCGGCTTCGCAGTATTTAGGGGGAAAATACCTCACCGACTGTACGCTTTATGTTACGGTGGAACCCTGCGTGATGTGTGCCGGAGCGCTGGGCTGGTCGCAAATCAGTCGCGTTGTGTATGGAGCTTCGGATGATAAAAGAGGATTTACCAAGTTTGCCCCGATGGCATTACATCCCAAAACAGAAATTGTTTCCGGCATTCTGGAGGACGAATGTGGCACATTAATGAAAGACTTTTTTAAAAAGAAAAGATAATAATTTTCGAACGTGCCAATAAAAGAAAACATTTTCTGATATTGACACATTGGTACATTATATAATTGGAATATTTAATATTTCAAGTTGATCACTACCAACTCCGATTGGGTGCCGATACGATAAAGCGGACCCCAAATGCCCAGCCCTGACGATACATAAAAATGTGATTTCCCTTTTTTCAGGTACCCGTAGCCTTTTTCGTACATTAATTTTACCATCAAATTCCCGGGGAAGAATTGCCCGTTGTGAGTATGCCCTGAAATTTGCAGGTCAACATTGTTTATCACCGCTTCTTCCAAATGCTGGGGCTGATGATCCATGAGGATAATGGGCTTTGTCGGGTCGGTTCCAGCAAGGATTTGACCAATCTTTTTCCGGTGCGGGTTGGTGCGGTCGTCGCGGCCGGCAATGTAAAACGCATCGGCAACCTGCACTACCGAGTCTCTCAGGTAAATTATTCCCGCTTTGGTTATGTATTTTTGCACTCCGTAAGGATCGCCCGAGTAGTATTCGTGATTTCCCGAAATGGCATAAACGCCCAGAGGAGCATTGATTTTTGCCAGATCTTCATCCATGTGTTGCCTGATCATGGGTTTCACCGTTCGGTCGGATACGTCGCCGGCCATCAAAACTACATCGGGATGTTCGGCGTTGATCATTTCAATGTATTTTTCGAGTTGCTTTTTGTCAATGGCTACGCCGAGGTGTAAATCGCTTATGGCCACAATCTTCAAGTGCTTGTTTTGCAACGGCTTTGACGATTTTACAAAAAGACGTACAACGTCGGGATGATTGAACTGGTAGTTGCCATAAACGAGCATTCCGGCAATGATAACCAAACTGGCTACAAAAGCCCACAGCTTGAATGAAGCGGGATAGGGCAGAAAATGGAGGAAAGCGTTGAAGCCCGATATTATGTCTATCACGGTAAAGCTCAGTAATAGATAAATGAAAGTAATCATGTAGGTGTAACCCCAGAAAGCGAGAGGTTTAGCTATCTGTTGCGGAAGCTCTTCGGCCAGTATAAGGCCGGCCATCATTGCCACGAACGATACGATGTTTAAACCCAGGTACCACCATTTGAGTGAACCAATTCCGCTTAAAACCTGGCCTCCCCGCAAGGCCACATATCCTGCCATCAGGACAATAACCGTAAAGACGATAATAAAAAAGACAATACGCATAGAGAATGATTTATATGCAAAAGTAAACAAAAGAAACATTGAATTGTTTTAAACGGCCGCTATTTGTCAATGTTCAGTTAAAATAAAAGATGCGGGTCTGATCGTTTATCAATCAGACCCGTGTGCTGCAAAATTATTAATCTTCAAATTTTTTGTAATTTGATCTCGGCGTAATAGTCGCTTTGCTTTATTATAGATCCACTTTTAGGAAGAGGCATGAGCGAAACGAGTTCGATGTTATAATCATTTATCTGAGCGTTTTTAGGCTGCAACGTGGTGTTTAAAACAACTCTTTTCACCTCGTTTTCGATAGTAATTTCAAAACGGACTTCTGCATTTCCCTCCCAAAAACATTCAGCATCTACCGGACATCGGGAATCGTTTAATACTGAATCAAGTTTCACTCGAATATAAGCATCGCTATATTTTATGGATTGATGAAATTTAACCCGTTCAATATTTCCTAAACGGACAGATCCGGATTCATCGCTACAACTTGTTATCAACATCATTGTAAAGATGAAAGAAAGAACCAGATTCCTTTTCATATTCTTCCCAAATTAATATTTTTCAGGATTGCCTAAAATTCCGATAAAGAGGATGACGCCGGTACTTCTTTCCCTGATAGCGTAGAGGAAAGGTCTATCGGCACGAAACACAGGAATTTCAGGTACCGCGGTAGCAAAAACTTCGATGGATGTAACGGCGGCGGCCTCTGTTCCGTCTTCATTTACATCCACATACGTTTTGTGTACCACTTTCGATACCATCAACTGCGCATCGGCTATGCCTGTGAGGTTGGCGGCATCGGTAAAGGGCAACTTCATACCCATCGATATCAACTCGTTGTTCAGCGTGTATTTAGCCTCATTCTTAAAGCGAGGAATATAAATGTACACTTCCCTTTTCGACATGTCCGAAAGCACGCTGTTCCAGACGGATGATGTGAACGAAGATGCCAGGTCGTACACCGAATAATTATCTTTAGGCAGAACTACGACCATTTCGAAAGCTTTATTGCCATAAGGAAGGCTAATGTACTGTGCCTTATCGTTCTCGCCGTACGGTACGGTGTCGGTTTTACTCATCATGTTCACTTTTACCGTGCTTCCGGAGGCATTCGTAAAGGTTGATTCGGTGGTGAGTTTTTTGTCGAACTTGTCAGACCACGCCCCTTTGAAATACACCGCGTTGACAAGGTACATGACTGCTCCTGATGGAACTTCATCTACGATGGTTTTAATCAGGTTGTTGGTTTTTTTAGCGCACCAGTTGTTAATGGTGTCTTTCGCCCAGCTTGCCGAGAAATCAATTTGCTTGATGTAAGCGTTGAAGTTGGAACTGTTGATGGTCAGGAAATCGCTTTTCACCTGGAAATTGTTCTTATACCAGATGGAATTTGCCAACGACAATTTGGTAAGCGGATCGATGCCGGGCAAAGTGGTTTGAAGCACTTTGTAATACTCGTTGATGTCGCTGTCGGACATGCCGGTGAGTTGCAGCGCGGCGTCGATATCGGATTTGGTGTCGCCAACAGCGCCGTTACGAAGCATCCCCAACGCCAAACTTACACTTAGCGGCGAAATAAAGATGTTTTTTTCGCCAGAGGTTGCTATCGTGTTGTTCAGCAGCCCGAAAGCAAAATCATTATCCTGGGATACTCTTTTTTGCAAGGCGCTACGCAATACTATCGGATTGGCGGGATCGATCACTTTGGTGATCTCGTTGCTTTCTGAACAGCCTGTCAGTATTCCGGCCAACAGGGTCAAGGCAATGAATGATTTTTTCATGTTTGTAGAATTGAAATTGATGTTTGTCATTATTATTCAATAGAAATAGTGTTAAATATTCGATATTCAAGTTATACTTCATTTACAGGTTGATTCTTAAACCTGTGGTAAACCCTAAAGATGCCGGCTTTTCGGTCCGGATGCTGACGGGTTGGCCGTTGTCGAAATAATACGACATTTTTGGTTCGAAGTAAACGCCGATACTTTTCTGTATAGCGTATTCAATGCCTAAAGCACCGTTGGCCGACCATTGCAGCCCGTCAATCCGTGAATCGACCTTGCTTTCCATCGTATAGTTTCCCATATACACGCGTTGTTTGAAGGTGGAGTGCAGCCCTTTCTCCACCATGCCGCCGGCCGTCATGTAAAAGTTCCATTTTTTATTTTGCCAAAGCGAATACGAAACGTTCAACGGAATACCCAGGTAATGAAGGTCGATGTAGGCATCGGCATCCTTGCTGTCGCTTCTTGAGAAGGTTGAATGCAGGTATGTGTAAACCAATCCGCTTTCGACGCTCCATTTTGAACTGATTTGTTTGTTTACCAAAATTCCAAACGACAAGGGGCTGTAATAGGTGCTTTTGTCATAATCGTCCACGTTGTAAAATTCGTTTCGCATGGAAGCGAGGCTCGATGCTAAGTTCATGTAACCTTGAGTGTCGTTAAATCCATATTCCGTGCTGCTTCCCGAAGCGAGATTACGTCCTGTACTGTAATTGGCGGCCAGCATCAGGTTTTTTTTCTGTTTTTTCTTAGGCATCTTTGCCGGTAGATTTTCATTGTCGGGCAAACGGTTTTTTTTGGGTACAAGTTGGGTCTCTCCACCCTTATGATGCTCATTTTTCACTTCGTCGGTTACTTCATTTTTCTTAACGGCAATACCGTTTTCGGCTAAAGCGGTGTTGTTAAGTTTTGGCTGATTTGTAGTGGAATCTTTGGACGAAGATGTGGGTACGTTGTACTCGTTTTGTTCATTCAAAGTTGCCGCCCTGTTTTTCTTGATAAATTTTTCGGTTAAGGTAGAGGTTAAAATTCTTGCTGAGCAGATGTTTTTTGTAGCTTGTGGATGATAAACATCATCTTGTCTCATTTTTTTATCTGCATGTGAAACAGGTTGTTGATCGGATTGGAATATGTTGTTTTGTTGAAAATGTGATCCGATGGTGAACAATAAAGCGATAACAGCGGCTGTTCCCAGCGACGTCCATACCCACCAGAGCGCTTTCCTGTTTGTTTTGCGTTCCAACCGGCTTTCAATTTCCTTCCAGCAGTCGTCGTCAACGGGAAGATGGTGGTTTCCCAGCTTTTCCCGAACGATTTTTTCGAATTCCGAAGGATCGGTATGTTGGTATTTATCTTTCATTCTTTATTTTTGCTGATTGTAAAATTTTTTCCTGCAATGCTTTGCGAGCCCTGTTGTATTGCGATCGTGAAGTACTTTCCGTTATGTGAAACATTTGGCTTATTTCATAATGGTTCATCCCTTCCAGAACATAGAGGTTAAATACCGTCCGGTAGCCATCGGGCAGTTCCGATATGTACCCAAATAGTTCATCGGCAGATATTTGCTGCAAAGCATCTGTACTATTGTCTTCCAGTGCATATTGAACATCATCAATGGAAAGGCTCATTTTCAGCGCATCTTTTTTTCTCAGGTATTCAATACAAGTATTTACAAAAACCTGCCGTATCCAGCCGCCCAACGATCCGGATCCGTTGTAAGTATCAATTTTTGAAAATACTTTTATAAATCCATCCTGTAAAGCATCGCGTGCCGACTCTTTTTCGGCAATGTATTGCATGCAAACCGAGTACATGGCGGAAGCATACAGCTCGTATAATTGTCGCTGTGCTTTTCTTTCGCCACGTTTACAGCCTTTTATGATCTTTTCTTCGTTTGATATAGTCTCTACCTGCATGCTACAATATAAGACGGTGATTGATGTGAAAATGATGCATCAATTTGTTTCCAAAGATAGGAAAAGTGGACGAGTAAACAAGTAAACGAGTGGACGAGGAAACGTGTGGATGAGTAAATAAGGGGATGTGTGAGTAAAAAAGGTTGGATGTAAAGTGAGGAATGAAAAAGAATATGCCGAAAATTAGTCGCACAGCGCGTAAAGGTCGCCACGGGGATTGACGATGAGAAGAGGCACAGTGGATTTCAGGATAAGGTGTAATTCCTTCGGGCCGAACAGGATGTCGTCGAGGCCGTAATCGCGCGAAGCGGTTACAAGCACGATCCCGAATGATTCGCGCTTGGCATTTTCGATGGCTTCGTACTCAATTTTGAAACTGTCTTTTTCTCCTTGTTCATGGGTTACATCCAGGTTGAATTTTTCAAACAAAGTGGTCATTTTACCGGCCGTAACCCTTGCTTTCGACCCGTAATCTTTTGCCAGCAAAATGGTGATATTTGCCCCGTAAAAACGTCCGAAGGCGGCGGCAAACTGTGCCTTTTCGTATTCTTCTTCGAGAAAGCTTACCGGAACCAAAACCTTTTTGGGCTGGAGTTCATCAAACGAGTTTTTGAAAAAAACATACGGAATCCGTAATTCGCGGCAAGCATTCAGTTGCTTCTGCAGGATTTTTTTCTTCGAAGAGTCATTCCACTGGATAAATAAAAACGACACTTCGTATTTCTCGCAAATGTCGGCAATTCTACTTTCATCAAATTCATCACCGATGAAGCGAATGTTGGGAACTTGAGGAAGCATTTCCGTTATTTGCTTTTTTTCGGTGTCGGAAGCTACCAGTACGGCAAATTCCTTTTCCAACTGCTGCGATAACGAGTAGGCGCTTTTCAGAAGTTTTTCAGCATTGGATATTTCGTTGGTAAGTGTCAGTATCATGCCATCACGTTTATTCCTGAAAATAAATACGTTTCACCCTGCGCGAAACGCTGGTCAGAATTTCGTAAGGGATCGTTTTCAGTTTTTCAGCAACCTCGGTAATGGTGATGTTGTTTCCGAAAACTTCTACCGCATCGCCTTCGTTGGCTTCAATGTCGGTAACATCAATCATGGCCAGATCCATGCAAATGTTCCCGATCACTTTGGCTCTTTTCCCGTTGATAAGCACTTCTCCATTGCCATTACCCAGTTTGCGGTCGAATCCGTCGGCATATCCCACAGGAATTACGGCTATGCGGCTTTTCCGCTTGATTTCGCCTTTGCGGCTATATCCAACGGTTTCACCGGGCTCTACGTTTTTTATCTGGAGGATAATGGTTTTCAAGACGCAAACCTGTTTCAGCGTTATTTCGGGCAGGGAGCTGATGCCGTAATGCCCGATGCCAAGCCGAACCATGTCGAACTGGTATTCCGAGAAACGTTCGATGCCGGCCGAATTGAGAATGTGCCTCATAATGTTATGGGTGAATTGCGAGCTGATTTTATCGGCGCATGCCGTAAAAACGTTGATTTGTTGTTTGGTGAAATCGTCGAACCGCTTTTCGTCGGCTCCGGCCAGATGCGAAAATATCGACCTTATTTTTACCTGGTTCTGATTCTTCAGGCGGGCAATCAACTTGTCCAGGTCATTTTCTTCGAAACCCAGCCGATGCATGCCGCTATCTATTTTAATATGAATGGGATAATCGGTAATCCCTAATTTTTCGGCCGAGGCAATGAAAGCATCGAGCAGCCGGAAACTGTAAATTTCAGGTTCCAGGTTGTTGTTGAAAATAACCCCGAAACTTCCTTTCTCAGGATTCATCACCACAATAGGGATGCGGATGCCCTCGCGGCGAAGTTCGGCGCCTTCGTCGGCAACAGCCACGGCCAGGTAATCCACCCGGTGATGTTGCAGGGTGCGGGCAACTTCCACCGATCCACTGCCGTAGGCAAAGGCTTTTACCATGCACATGGTTTTGGTTTGGGGCGATAATTTTGAACGGAAATAGTTCAGGTTGTCCACCAGCGCGTTCAGGTTCACTTCCAGCGTGGTTTCATGAGCTATCGATTCAATTTTTTCGGAAATGGTTTCGAAGTGGAACTTCCGCGAGCCTTTCAGCAGTATAATTTCGTTGGAGAAATTTTTATATTCTTTTGATAACAGAAACGCTTCGGTAGTGTCAAAAAACGATTTTTTCCCGGTGTGGAATAATTCAACTTCTTTTGAAATCTCGGTACCGATGCCGATAATCCGGTCGATATTTTTCGAACCGATCAGCTCCGATACTGTTTTGTAAAGGTCATCAGCCGTTTGCCCACTTTGTAGTATATCCGATAATATCAGGGTTTTCGACAGGTTTTTGTCGGTAGCCTGCTGATTCAGGAAATCGAGCGCGATGGAAAGCGAATTCAGGTCGGAGTTGTACGAGTCGTTTATTATAAGGCAGTTGCGTTGACCCTGCTTTACTTCCAGTCGCATTTCCACCGGTTCGAGGCGGCCGATGCGTTTCACAATCTCGTCAGGTTTCACCTTCATCACCAAAAGTGTGGCGATGCAATGGAGACTGTTTTCGGTGGAGGCGTTGTCGGTAAAAGGAATTTCCACGTCAAAATTTACCGATCCGTAGCGGAGGGCTATTTTTGAAGCGTACAGTTTTTTCTCTATTTTTGTTACTACCAGTTCCGACTGCTCGCTTTTTCCCCACGAGAATTTCCGCCCTTTAAAGCCCGATTGGTCCACGGCAATGTCAACCAACTTGTTGTCGCTGCACCAGATCAGGGTGTTACAGTTCTTAAAAAGTTTGAGTTTTTCGTCGCATTTTTGTTTCAGTCCCGAAAAATTTTCCTGATGCGCATCTCCCAAATTGGTGAAAATCCCGATTGTAGGCCGGATAATTGGTTCGAGCCGTTCCATTTCGTGCATTTCGGATATCCCGGCCTCGAAAATAGCGAGTTCGGTGCTATCGCTCATGGTCCATACCGAAAGCGGAACACCAATCTGCGAATTGAAGCTGCGGGGCGAACGGACAATGCGGTAGTCGGCATGCAACAACTGGTAAAGCCATTCTTTTACAATGGTTTTTCCGTTACTACCTGTAATGCCTATCACGGGAACGTTGTATTTAGCCCGATGAGCGGCCGCTAATTTCTGAAGGGCGGCCAGCGTGTTGTCAACTTTCAGAAAAACAGCATCGGGCAATGTTTTGAAACTATCCCTCATTTCGCTTACCACAAAGTATTTTAAATTCTGGCGGTAAAGTTCTTCTATGTAATTATGACCGTTGTTTCGCCCCGTAGGGATAGCGAAGAACAGGCTTTCAGCAGGGAACGACAACGTCCGGCTATCGGTAAGTAACCAGTTGATTTCCGTAGAAGGAACCTGCTTGGTATCGGCCCCTATAAATTTAGCTATTTGATGAAGTTGCATTTGACAATGAAAAAATGAAATGGTTTTTTATCTTCTTTTCCCGAAAATTCGTAATAAATAAAGAAATAAATTGATGAAATCGAGATAAAGTGTCAGAGCGCCGATGATGGCCGTCTTTTTGTCTTCTTCACTTCCTTCGTCGCCGATCACGTTCAGTTTTTTTAGTTTTTGAGTGTCGTAAGCGGTCAATCCCACAAAAATCAGTACTCCGGCATAAGTGGTTATCCAATAGAGGGTGTCGTTGCTGAAAAATAAATTGACAACCGAGGCGATGATCAATCCCCATAATCCCATGATCAGGATGCTGCCGACTTTGGTCAGATCGCTTTTTGTGAAATACCCGAAGGCGCTCATCCCGGCAAACGTTCCGGCAGTAATGAAAAAGGTGGAGGCGATGGACGACATCGTAAAAACAAAAAAGATGGATGATATGGTAACTCCTGTCAGTATGGAGTATAAAATAAATATGACCGTGGCAGCTACCGCCGATAGCTTTTTGATGGCGCCCACTAAAACGACTACCAGCACTAACTCGGTAATAATGAGTGCATAAAACGTAACCTTACTGCCAAAAATAAAACGAATGATGTCGGGCGAAGAGGCTACTTTTAAAGCGGTGAGTCCGGTAATTACCAGAGCCATTGACATCCATGCATAAACTCTTATAAAAAATCTTCGGGTTTCGGCCACTTGCTGTTGTTGGCTGATCTCATAGAAGTTGTCCATAATAAAGTACGATTTAGTGAATCAATAAATATCTATTTTTTTGTTAAAGGAACTTGTATCCAAAGTTGTTGTGGTTTCCCTATACGCTTTTCGTAAACGTTCAGAGAATCAGCGACTTCGAGCAAGGTGTAACCTCCGTTTTGCTTGTCGCCCCGCAGGGCCGAACGCATTACCACAGATGGAATGCCGCTACAATTCAGGAACAGGTTACGGTGATAATGTCCGTTCAGAATAGCCTGTACGTTGTATTTTGAGAGCACTTCCATCGCTTTTTTGTAGTTATCCACATCGCCTTTTTGCAAAGGATAATGGGTGATGATAAAAACCGGTTTTTTATGTCCGCTTTTTTTCAGTGTAACTTTCAACCATTCTATGTTATGTTCGAGCACATGTCCCTCATTTTTATGCTCTTCGGGCGCCGTACTGAATCCGACAAACCGGAATCCATTGTATTTGAATTCGAATTTATTGTCGCCGAACACCATGTTGAAATTAGTTTCTCCGTCGCCGTGTTTCCACCTGAAATCGTGGTTTCCGCCTACAGGATAGTAAGGTACTTTGAGTTTGTCGAAAATTTCTTTCGCTTTTCGGAGCGATGGCACATCACCTTTATCGGAAACATCTCCGCCCACCAGTACAAAACCAACGCTATCAAGTTGATTGATGTCGGCAACGGCTCGTTCGGCATCTTCTATCGATGGTGGATTGCTGGTATCGATGTGCGTATCGGTAAGAAACACGAACCTGAAAGGCTTGCCTGCGATGGCTGCCGATGAAATAAGAAGTAAAAGTAACAGGGTCGTTTGCCTGAGAAGTTTCACAGCGATAATTTTTTTTGAAATGAAATGCAAAGTTAGATTATTTTATAGGTGAATGTTTCACGCTTAACAAAATTTAAATCTGAAATAGCAAAAACCTTGTTTCACAGATTTTCAAAATCGGGAAAAACGGCGCATTCGGAAAAAGGGAGGCTTTTGTGCAACGTTTTGCGTTTGTGTTTCGTCATATAAATGTAAGTTCATTTTAATTAAATTAAAATTATGATTACATTTGTAAAACTCTTGAAATTATGAATGATTACTTTGCAACCAAAATTATTGGTAAATTATCTATTACGTTGGTGTTGCTGTCGGTAGCTTTTACCCCGATGCGCGCGCAGTTCCGAAACTCGTTTTCGTGGGGGATCGAAACGGGTGGAAACTTTTATTCAACCGGACTTCAGGATCCTTCGGTCATTAGAAGGGATATTGACCATTACAATTACGATGATGGTAGTACATCTGGAAATGTAAACACTTCGGCCTCATCGTTTTACATGGGTTTGAAAGGCGAAACGCTTTTTTTCAACATGATTGGTATTTCGTCCGGAATAAGGTTTTCGAGGCTTTATACCAAAATGGACACTGATTGGGATTGGTACTCCGAAGATTTTTTCTATTATTTGTTCCGCCAGTCCGAAACAAATACAGAGTATCTGAAAATCAAGAAACTATCGCAAACATCGGCTTATCTGGGCGTGCCGGTCGAATTCCGGTTTTTCCCTTACAGGGCAAGTTTTGTGAGGCTTTATTTCAAAATGGGAGGAGATGTGAATTTCCGTTTGTCTTCGGTCAACAGAGCTAATTTTGTAAGCAGCAACATGCAAAAATATGAAAAAGAGCTGTTTGAGGATATGGAGACAAAACCTTCATCGGTGTATTCCAACATTTACGGAGGAATCGGTTTAAGGTTTGGAAAAGAGATACGCCCCAAGGTAAATGTGGAAATGATGTATGTGCAGCCGTTGTCCGACAAGGTTTCATCGCTGGTTCGGATGAACGAAGGGCTGAATTTACAGCTGACTGTTCAGATCCCATTCAGATGATATTAACCTTAAAAACAGAATGAAATTATGAAACCAACAATTCATGGGAAATACTTAAGTGTATATAAATCAATACGAAAGAATATTATTTTAGACGCATTGCTTTCCAATTATTTCCGCCTTCTTATTTTAGTAACCGGCATTTCGGTGTTGGTTGCTGGTTGTTCCAAAGATTCGGAATTAAGGAGGTCGGTTTTTGTGGAAGACTCCGAAGCGCCCGGTTTGCCTGAATATTCCGAATGGGGTTACAACACGTTCGGAGTTTACTACGACCGGTTGGTGTTCCGCTCGAACGACAACGATGTGCCGGCAAAAATCGAGGTGGACGATACTACTTTCAACCTGGCGTTCAACGGGACGCTGACCGAGAATACCTACTATAATGGTTACGATGCGGTCAATTTCCAGCTCAGGTTTGTGATTAAGGATTATCAACCTAAAGATTACAAGGATTTGGTGGATTTGAACGGCACGAAGTTCGATCTGACATCCAACAAGATAAAGGTTGTGAAGATATACAACAATACGTCCGATACGTTGAAAATATACGAGGGTGAACTGAATTTCAAACGGGCTCAGCATCTCTTTGTTGATGGAACGTCATCCGAAACCATCTTATCGGGATATTTCGATATGAAAGCCAAAATAGGAAATTCGTCCGTTACATTATCCGAAGGGCGTTTTGACGTGGGAATATCCGGATATAATTTTTTCCTGGATTTAAAATAGTAAATAATCAATTTAAAATTAATGAGTTATAAAAAGCCGAACACAGCCCGAAACACAGTTTTAAAGGTAACCGATGCCAGCGCGTTAATGGAGTTTCTGCTCTTGAAGATGGGTGGAATGAGCCGCACATCGGTAAAATCGTTGCTTGCCCACAGGCAGGTATCGGTCAATCATAAAATTACTACCCAATACGATTTGCCATTGAAACAGGGCGATACGGTTTCGGTGAACCACACAAGGGGGAATACGCAGCTTACGCATCCTAAACTACGTATTCTGCATGAAGACCCGTACATCATAGTTGTTGAAAAGAAGGAAGGGCTGCTCACGGAGTCCACGGCAACGGGAAATGTGAACGAAGTTACCGCCTTTTCCATTCTTAAAAACTATGTGAAAAAGGCATCGCCCCAAAACCGGATTTATATCGTGCACAGGCTCGACCGCGAAACATCCGGAGTGCTGGTGTTTGCCAAAAGCAAGGATATTCAGCTTCGGCTTCAGGACAACTGGCACAGGGTGGTTACGCGTCGCACGTATTTCGCGCTGGTGGAAGGGAAGATGGAAAAACCGACGGACACCATTATGTCATGGCTGACCGAAAACCCGAAATCGTTGAAAATACATTCGAGCAATGTGGATAATGGCGGCCAGCAGGCGATAACTCATTATAAAACAATAAAATCGAACGAACAATATTCTTTGCTCGAAATAAACCTCGAAACCGGCCGTAAAAATCAAATCAGGGTACATATGCAAAGTGTGGGGCATCCGGTAGCGGGCGACAAGAAATACGGATCGCTCTCGCAGCCTCTCGGGAGAATCGGACTTCATGCTTCCATTCTTGAGTTCTACCATCCGGCTACAAATGAGATTGTTCGGTTTGATGTTCCTGTTCCACGTACGTTTTTACAGATATTCAGGAAGTAGGTTTTTTAGATGAAAGATAATTACAGGCAGGCAGATTTGTTTCTGGCCTGCTTTTTTTCAACTTTTTTGTCGGATGATTGTTATATTTAAACTTATATTTAAATAATTATCATTCATAAATTATGGGAAAAATTTTAGATAATGTAAAACCGGGTGTCGTTACAGGCTCTGATTTGCAATATGTTTTTAAGGTAGCTAAAGAAGCCGGTTTTGCTATCCCGGCAGTCAATGTGGTTAGTTCTTCAAGCGTTAATTCGGTGCTGGAAGCCGCCAAAGTGGCCAATGCGCCTGTCATGATTCAGTTTTCGAACGGTGGAGCTATCTTTAACGCCGGCAAGGGCTTGAAACTCGAGGGGCAACAATCGGCCATTCTGGGTGCCATAGCGGGGGCAAAGCACGTACACGCGCTGGCCGAGGCTTACGGCGTAAGGGTGGTTCTTCACACCGACCATGCCGCTAAAAAATTGTTACCATGGATTGATGGATTGCTCGATGCGGGTGAAAAACATTTTGCCGAAACCGGCAAACCACTTTTCAGCTCCCACATGCTCGACCTTTCGGAGGAACCGCTCACGGAAAATATCGAAATCAGCAAACGCTACCTCCAACGAATGAGCAAAATAGGCATGACGCTCGAAATTGAACTGGGAATTACCGGAGGCGAAGAAGATGGTGTTGACAACAGCGGCGTTGACAATAAGTTGCTTTACACCCAGCCCGAAGATGTTTTCTATGCTTATCAGGAACTGAGCAAGGTGTCGCCCAACTTCACGATTGCGGCTTCGTTCGGCAATGTTCATGGTGTATATAAACCCGGCAATGTAAAACTCCAGCCCATTATCCTTAAAAATTCTCAGGATTATATCAGTCAGCAACTTGGTTTGCCGGCAGGTAGCCACCCTGTAAATTTTGTATTCCACGGAGGTTCGGGTTCTACCCACGAAGAAATACGTGAAGCCATCAGTTATGGTGTGGTTAAAATGAACATCGATACCGATACGCAGTGGGCTTACTGGGATGGTATCCGTAAGTTTGAGGCCGCTAACCACGGTTACCTCCAGGGGCAAATCGGGAATCCGGAAGGTGCCGACAAACCCAATAAGAAATTTTACGATCCGCGTGTATGGCTCCGCAAAGCCGAGGAATCGGAAATTGCCCGTCTTCAGGTAGCTTTCGATGATCTGAATGCCATAAACAGCTTGTAAAAAAAGTGATTGAATAAAAAAGAGACTTCGTGGTTTTAAAACTTCGAAGTCTCTTTTTTTGATAACAGACAGCGCCGTGATCGATTATTTCGTATATAAAATACTTGCTGATGACGCGGCTACGGTAAAGCTGGTGCCCGATGTTTGCTGAATGCCTCCGGTGTTTATTTCACCATCGTGGCATACCACTGTCCAGTTTCCTTCTGGAATATTTACGGTAACGGCCTTCCGGTTTCCGTTCAGGATTACCAGAATATCTTTCCAGGTATCGCCGTTCACATGTTCGGTGAGCAGGTAAGCAACCACATTGGGCGTTTGAGCATCAATGAATTTCAGGTTCGACTGAACAGTTGCCTGAGTTGGAATTCTGAAAGCCGGATGATCTTTTCTGAGCGATATCAAACCTTTGTAATAATTGAAAATATCTTTATATACGTCTTTATTATCCCAATTTATCTGGTTGATGGAGTCGGGAGATTGATAGGTGTTGTGAACTCCTTTTTTATTCCGGTAAATTTCTTCGCCCGCATAAATGAATGGAACACCCTGCGATGTAAGTATAATGGTTTGAGCCAGTTTGTCGAACTTTACTAATTCTTCAGGGGTGGCTCCTTCTGGTTTGGATTCATTCAACTTGTCCACTAAGCACATGTCATCGTGGCAGGAAACATAATTGATGACCTGCGTAGGATTATTTACATACGGCGCCTTGGAATAAATCGGTTTTGAATAATCAATCTGCGGATGTTGGGTAGCTCCTACAATCCCGAATTTCACGCTTTCTTCCAAACTGTCGGTGCCCGAAACAAATCCGGGGATCTCATTCTTCATCCAGCTGCCTTTGAGCGCATCGCGAATGTCGTCGCTGAATACAGCAATACCATCGAGCTGTTTAGCGTTTTTCTTCAGAGCTCTTTTTTCTTCAGGTAGTGGCGATGAACTTGCCGTCCAACCTTCGCCGTACATAAAAATAGTAGGGTCAATTTTGTCGAGGGCGGCTCGGATGTCGTTCATAGTTTCGATGTCGTGAATGCCCATCAGATCAAAACGGAAGCCATCCACGTGGTATTCGGTAGCCCAGTAAACGCACGATTCGATCATCAGTTTGCGCATCATGCCCCGTTCCGAAGCTGTTTCGTTTCCGCAGCCCGAAGCGTTGGACCACGTACTGTCGGGATTCTGGCGGTAAAAATAGTTCGGCGCAAGCAAATCGAGATGGGAGCCTTTCCCGGTACTGGTATGATTGTACACCACATCCATAATAACCCTGATGCCGGCTTTGTGTAGAGCCTGCACCATTTGTTTGAATTCTTTCACGCGTGATGTGGGATCATACGGGTTGGTGGAGTAACTCCCTTCGGGAACGTTGTAGTTCAATGGGTCGTAGCCCCAGTTGTATTTTTTTTCGTCGAGTTTTGTTTCGTCGATGGTAGCGTAGTCGAAAGATGGCAATAAATGGACATGGCTGATTCCGAGTTCTTTCAAATGATCGATACCCGTGGATTCTCCTTTTGAGTTTTTAGTGCCATGTTCGGTAAATGCCAGAAATTTACCTTTATTTTTGATCCCGGAATTGGGCGAAACGGAGAAATCCCTGACATGTACTTCGTAAAGCGTAATGTCGGTAGGATTTTTCAGCGGAGGCCTTACATCATTTTCCCAACCGGAAGGATTGGTTTCCGAAAAATCGATAATAGCAGCTCTTTTCCCATTTACTCCGGTAGCTTTCACCCAGATACCGGGAGTTTCATCCAGCCATTTTTCGCCAATTTTAATTTGGAAGGTGTAAAACTTACCTTTCAGGTTTTGTTCAATCTTGTATTCCCATGTGCCATTTTCAGCGCGGTTCATGGTATGAGTTTCATAAGCGGCGCCTTCGTTTCCGTTGTCGTAAAGCAGCAACCTGACCTCGTCGGCAGTTGGCGCCCAAACCTTAAAGACTGATTTTTGCTGTGAATATGTGAGCTCAAGATCCGACCCATCGTAAACGGGGTAATCGTTGTAGCTGCGGTATTGTGTCTTTTGGTTACAACTGATCAGCGCGGTTGCTAATAACATGATTAATATTCGGTGTTTCATTTTTAATATGTGATTTTTAGTATTGATCCGGTTATTTTGTAACAATGATACCGTTTCGTTCAAGTAAGGCGTTGATTTTTGGCTCTTCGCCTTTGAACCGTTTATACAACACCATTGGGTCTTCGGTTCCTCCTTTTTCAAGTACATTTTTTCTAAACGATTCGGCTGTTTTTTTGTCGAAAATTCCATTCTTTTTGAATACTGAAAACGCATCGGCATCAAGGACCTCGGCCCATTTGTAGCTATAGTACCCGGCAGCGTATCCTCCGGAAAATATATGGCTGAAAGTGGGTGCTACAGCCGTGTTTTCGAGCAACGGCAAGATTTGTGTTGGAGCGGTGGCTTTTTTCTCGAAACCGACCACATCCCCATCGAAAGGGGCTTCCAGCGTGTGCCAGGCCATGTCTATATAACCAAAACTCAACTGGCGCAGGCACAAGTTGGCGGTATTGAAGTTTTCAGCATCCTTTATCTTTTTAATGAGGTCGGCCGGAATTTTTTCACCGGTTTGATAATGGACGGCAAATCCATCAAGAAACTCTTTTTCCGAAGCCCAGTTTTCCATCAATTGCGAAGGTAGCTCTACAAAATCACGATAGACCGATGTGCCCGAAAGCGAACGATAGTGGCATTTGGTGAGCATTCCATGGAGCGAGTGCCCAAATTCGTGGAGGAATGTGGTAAGTTCGTCGAATGTGAGGAGCGCCGGTTTCGAATCGGTAGGTCGGGTGAAATTCATGACGATGGTAATTTGAGGGCGACTGTCGGTTTTTCCCTCCATCCATTGTGGTTTGAAGTCGTTCATCCATGCGCCCGCACGTTTCCCATCGCGGGGATGAAAGTCGGTGTAGAGCAACGACAGGAAATTGCCTTTGTCGTCGAGTACATCATAAACATCCACTTCCGGATTATATACCTGAACGGTGGCGTTTTTCCTGAATTGTACTCCGTAAAGTTTGGTAGCCAGCCCGAAAACGCCTTTCTTTACGTTTTCAAGTTCCAGATAGGGCTTCAGCATTTCATCGGTAAGGGTGTATTTTTCGGCTTTGAGTTTTTCGGAATAGTACGACCAATCCCAGGCTTCAATTTTAAAATTAGCTCCGTGCGCGTTGGCGTATTGCTGCACTTCGGCATATTCTTTTTCGGCTGTGGGTTTGTAGGACTGGAGCAAGCGGTTGAGCAAGTCATACACTTTCTCCTTTTTTGCTGCCATCCGGTGCACGAGTACATGGTCGGCATACGATTTGGCACCCAGCAGTTGAGCTATTTTCAACCGGGTATTGGCAATTTTTTTTATGATTTCGCGGTTGTCGGTTTCACCGCCGTTCATGCATCGGGTGTTATAAGCCATGTAAAGTTCTTTCCGTAGTTCGCGGTTATCGGCATACTTCATAAACGGAACGTAGGTTGTCGTTTTCAGGTTGAGCATCCAACCTTCTTTACCGGCGTTTTTTGCATTAATGGCCAGCATGTCGGTTACGTCCAGCGGAAGTCCGGAAAGTTCCGATTTATCGGTAATCAGTTTCGAGTATTTATTGGTTTCTTTCAATACGTTCTGCCCGAATTGTAACGTAAGCAGGCTGAGTTCTTTGGATAATCCACGAAGTTTGTCTTTGTCCTTGTCTGAGAGATTGGCTCCGTTCTCGGCAAAGCCATCGTATGTGTTCTGGAGGAGCATTTTTTGTTCTGCATTGAGTTTTAGCTTGTTCCGTTGGTCGTAAACCGCTTTAACCCTTTTGAAGAGTTTTTCATTGAGCGTTATCGAATTGTTATGTTCGGTAAGCAGCGGCGAAACTTTTTCGGCGATAGCCTGAAGTTCATCGTTGGTTTCGGCGCTGAGCAGGTTGTAAAACGGCGAGCTGACACGGCTTAACAGTTCACCCGAATTTTCGAGCGCCACAATGGTGTTGGTAAATGTCGGCGCTTTCGGATTGTTGATAATGGTTTGGATTTCTTTATCGTGCTGGCGAATTCCTTCTTCAAAAGCCGGAAGGTAATTTTCGTTTTTTATTTCGTTGAACGGAATGGATTGATAAGGCGTTTTGTAAGGCGACAAAAGAGGATTGTTGATACTGTTTGCCGATATCGATGAAAGAATTGCCATGCTGATAATAAGCTTTTTAAGATACATGTTGAATAATTAATGTTGTTCGCGAACGTTATGGACTTGCTTTAATAGTCAAAACCGGAACGCGATGAGGCTGCCGGTTTTGATATGATAAAAATCCTTTGCCGGATTTATTTTTTTACTAATTTTTGATGATAAGATTGATTTTCACCCTTAACATTCAGAATATATATTCCCTTGGGCAGATCGGTCAGATCTACAACTCCGGTGGTGTAGCCTCGGTTGGCATCACGTTGTACTATTTTGCCCTTCATGTCGGTAACGTTCCAGGTTTGCGCGTTGTAAAACTGCGCATCAAAATAGAACATCCCATCCGATGGGTTCGGGTAAGCGATAATCGTCAGGTTATTTTTGTCGTTTACAGTCGAAACATCGGTCGTATCAACTGGTAAATAGCTTATCTCTATTTTTTTAGCACGCTGAATTTTGGTGCTCTCATTGAACATGTACGGAATGTCCGATACGGTCAGTTCATCTGTTTCCCCTCCCCAGAAATTGTATCTCGATTCCATTAAGTTCGCTTTGTTGTTTTTGAAATCGGAATAGGCAATGGTAATACACTTGCGCCATTCGTTATAAATTGGAATTAACAGCAGCTTGTCGGTCAGGATGCCGTTGCTGTCGTAGATATATTGGTAACGCGAATCATCTTCCCAATACATCGTGTTCCATTTTTGGTAGGTTTCCAGTTGCAGGCTTTTATCGGTATTGTAGATGTAGTCGATCTTATCGGTGTTTTCCCATAACGCAAGGTCAACGTTCCACTCTTTGTTCCGCTGCGACGATACCTGTCCGCCGCCCGTATAGTAGTATTTGGTTTGTTTGTAATTTATCCAGCTACCCGAAGGTGTATCGAATGTTTTTACCGTTTTCGTAGTCAGCCAGCCCGATGCGTTGTAGGTGTGGATGGTAAGGTATTTCGATGAAACTACTCCGTTGTCGTACCGGGTAATTTGGATGGAGTCTGGTTTTCCTCCCGTCAGGTAGGTGGTCGATGTTTCAATGGTCCTTACCCACGATGCCCCGTTCCACGAGTATTCCCGTTTTGTTTTTACCAGCGTGTCGGTATATTCGTACTCGTTTTTTTTCAGGTTCGTTGAAGTGCCGTTGTCGGTAGCCTGATAAGTTTCGGTACGCAACAAGTTGCTGATGTATGCAAAATCAATTGAATACGTCAGAGTCCACTCGCTGTTTTTCCACTTGCTTTCGTGGTAAGCAGTGCAATTTGATCCATTATACAACCATTCGTTTTGGCTTAATCTCACCCAATTCTTATCCTGAAGAAAATACTTTGTTTCCAGAGTCATTTTCCCATCCGTGTTGTAATAGTAAACAAAACGGAAGGTACTGTCGGTGTCGTAAACTTTAGTTTCAGTGATTAAGTTGTTTTCTGCCTTTAAAAACGATAGTCCGGTAATCGTTGTAATGATGAAAAATAAAATGGCAAAATATATCCTCATCGTTATAATGCGATTGTTTTTACATGTTTTTTTTTGAAATCCTTCAACTCTTCACATCTATGCCACCGTTTTTCGGGGCAAGGGAATAAAATCCGTTGAAAAAGAAAATTTTGCCAAATTTACATATTAAATTCAAATGTACAAATTATTTATGTTAAACATAAATTAATAAAAAAAAGGAGCTGAGGCTGGCTATCATTAAGAAAATTCCATTAATATTGCATTTTAAAATCACATATATGAAGAAAATTGCCATACCTTTTGTCCCGGAACTTGATAATGTCAGCATTGAATTATCGACTGAACTGCTTGATGAACAAGGACAAAAAGATACTATTGAGTTTCTGAACTGGAAGAAAGAATATCCCTATCGTCCGATTTCCATTTTTTTTGTAGCCCGGTCCTCATCGGCAATATATATCAAATACAACATACATGGAAGCATGCTTCGCGGCATTTATTACAAAGATGGCGATCCGGTACACGAGGACAGTTGTGTCGAGTTTTTCTGTAAATTACCCGATAGCGACCGGTATTTCAATTTTGAATTTAACTGCATTGGTACCTGTTCGGCAGCATCTCGCGTGCAGAGGCACGAAGGCGTGAAAAGCCTTTCGCGGGAGGAGCTGTCGAAGATCGAACGGCTGCCATCCATTGGGCGGCGTGCTTTTATCGAAATGGAGGGGATGTTTGAATGGGAACTGACGGTGAAAATCCCGTTCGATATCATTGGTATCGACCCCGATCGCCTGCCCGAAAAAATCTATGGCAATTTTTATAAATGTGCCGATGGGACTAACTCGCCTCACTACGTAACTTGGAATCAGGTGCTGACTCCCGAACCCGATTTTCACTGTCCCGAATTTTTCGGAGAATTATATTTTTAGTTTATTTTCAAAAAAAAGTCGATTTTCCAAAAAAAAGTTGTATCTTTGCACCCACAAATAAATCGCGGAGTGGAGCAGTGGTAGCTCGTTGGGCTCATAACCCAAAGGTCGTTCGTTCGAGTCGGGCCTCCGCAACAAAATAATCCGAAGACTTCAAATAGTTCTTCGGATTTTTTGTTAGAAAAAAACACATCTCATCGGGCTAAACTTAAAAGTTATTTTTCTCTTATACAATCACGCCTGCGTTTTCTGTCTGATCTTTTTTTATGGACTTCCTATTTCTGAGCATCTTCGGTAAAATATACCTGTCTAAATTTTTTCTTTGCCGTAAAAATTCCGTATTTTTGTGTGGATAAAAAAGAATTAATGCTTATGAAACGTTTGACATCTATTATCACAATGATTTTGACGGTATTGGGACTGTTCTCCCAAGAAAAGATCATGATTTACCCCAAGGGGCCGAAAGAAAGTAACGAACTAAAAACTCCCGAAAGATTCAGCGATCCTGAATTTATTGTTGATATTTCGGAACCTCGGATGACCGTTTTTCTTGCTCCGAAAGAGAAGGCAAACGGGACGGCAGTGTTGATTTGTCCGGGTGGAGGTTACGGCGGCGTGGCGCAGGTCAAAGAGGGCGACGAGATTGCTAAATGGTTCAATCAGCTGGGTGTAACGGCTTTTGTGCTGTATTACCGTATGCCCAACGGACATTACAAAATTCCGCTGAAAGACGCCCAAACAGCTTTTTCAATTATTCGGCACAGAGCCAAGGAGTGGAACATCGATAAAAATAAAATTGGAGTTATGGGGTTTTCGGCTGGTGGACATTTGGCATCAACTGTGGGCACTCATTTTAAATGTTCTGCTCAGCGTCCCGCGTTTATGATTCTGGCTTATCCTGTGGTAACGATGAATGAACTTACCCACGGGGGATCGAGAACTAATTTGTTGGGCGAACATCCATCGGAAAAACTAAAGGATATGTTTTCGAACGAGTTACAGGTTACCAAACGGACGCCGCCTACCTTTATGGTACATGCCGAGGACGATGATGCGGTTCCTGTTGCCAATAGTAAAAATATGCTGAAAGCGCTTCAGGATCATGGAGTTCCGGCCAAACTTCAGTTGTACGAAAAGGGCGGACATGGTTTTGGCATGCGCAAACAGGGCATCCCGGCTGATGAATGGCCGGAAGTGCTGAAAGCGTGGCTTGCTGAGCAACGATTTATCTAAACAGAAATAAAACAATTAATTCAATATTACCACAACAGTGGTTTCAACGACGAAAACTTTTGAAAACAAGGATTTTTTCAAAAGAAAAAAGCAAATAAAATGGAAATATCAGGTAAAATTATCGCCGTGCTTCCGCTGGCAAGCGGACAGGGAAAAAACGGTACGTGGCGTTCGCAGGATTATGTGTTGGAAACTGAAGAACAGTATCCTCGCAAAGTGTGTTTTAATTTATTCAACGATAAGATTGATCAGTTCCCGTTAGCTGTGAACGACAGGGTCAACGTGAGTTTCGATATCGAAAGCCGCGAATACAACGGCCGATGGTACACTTCTATTCGTGCCTGGAAAGTAGAGAAAAGCGTTGTTCCGGCATCTGCCGAGCCTCCAATGCCACCTTTTGAAGGTGGTTATGGCCCGATACCTCCTGCCGAATCGGAAGGTGGAAGCGATCTCCCGTTTTAAGGTTGATCATGATACTATTTTTACAAAGCGGCTGCGATTATTTCCAGTCGCTTTTTTTATGAACGACCATGAGTTCCACTTCGAAATCACTTGTATAATCAGTCCGGTAAAGTAGCTAAACATTTATACAGCAAATAACAATTCCATTCAACATATTTTTTTACCTTTGCATAAGAGAGGTTGCGGTAGGTTTGGCATCCCTTTCGGTTTTAATTTAATATCCTTAATAATCTATTGTGTATGATAAATTTACGATTTGTTGCGTTCCTGCTTTTTTTGTTGATAGTGGGACGCGTGTCCGGACAAAAAAGTGAAAAACAGCTCTACCGGATAGTTTGTTACAATGTGGAGAATTTTTTCGATACGAAAGACGATTCGACAACCAACGACAGCGAGTATCTACCTGGAGGAATCAGAGGCTGGAATTATGAACGTTATCAAACAAAACAAGCTCATATAGCTAAAGTTATAGCCTCTATTGGTGGTTGGGACAATCCACCGCTGGTGGGTTTATGTGAGGTGGAAAGCGAACGCTGCCTGCGCGATTTAACCCGCTATTCGGGATTGAAAAACATGGGTTACCGTTATTTGCATCACGAGTCGCCCGACCCACGGGGCGTGGATGTGGCTTTGTTGTATCAGCCGTCGATGTTCAAACCACTTTCCGATCAGGTCATTCGGATAGCGTTTGCCGATCGGCCCGATTTGAAAACCCGCGATATTTTATATGTTCGTGGGTTAGTACCTTCGGGCGATACTTTGCAGGTGTTTGTTTGCCATTTCCCGTCGAGGCTGGCCGGCGAACTGGAATCGGAGGACAAACGGCTTGACGTAGCCCGGACACTCAGGCTGAAACTCGATAGCGTTTTCACTGCTAATACATTGCCTAACATTGTAATCATGGGCGATTTCAACGATTACCCGACCAACCGTAGCATTGCGGAAGTGTTGGGTGCGTTGCCGCCTACGGGAACAATAGTTGGAGGAAACCTGTACAATCTTACTTACCCATTGCATGTTGGCGGAAAAGGTTCGCACAAGCACGATGGGGAATGGGGTGCGCTCGACCAGATCATTGTTTCGGGGAATCTGCTCAACACGGCCGGCCGGTTTTATACCGTGCCCGGAGATGTTCACTTTTTCGATGCCGCTTTTTTGCTGGAAAATGATGACGCCCATTTGGGTAAACAACCTTTTCGTACTTATGTGGGCATGAAATACCACGGCGGTTATTCCGATCATCTGCCGGTATATGCTGATTTTTGGTATTAGAATGTTGATAAAAGTTAGGGAGTAAAATCATTGAATAATGGATATACAGTTATTTATGCCTTGTTATATCGATCAGCTTTATCCTCAAACAGGGCTGAATACGGTAAAGGTGCTTGAAAAAGCCGGCTGCCGGGTGCATTATCGTCCGGAGCAGACCTGTTGTGGCCAACCGGCTTTCAACAGCGGCTACTGGAACGATGCAGCCGCGTTGGCCGAAAAGTTTCTCAGCGATTTTGATGCATCGATGCCCATTGTGGCGCCATCTGGATCGTGTACAGGATTCATCATTCATCAGTATCACAAGCTGTTCAAAGACAAGCCGGAACTTTTGACCCGTTTCGATGCCATAAAGCCACTGGTTTTTGAATTGTCCGATTTTTTGGTCAATTATCTGAAAACAGATGATTTGGGAGCTGTGTTTCCGCATAAAGTAACTTACCACGATTCGTGTTCGGCGCTCAGGGAATATGGTATAAAAAACGAACCTCGGCAGTTGTTGTCGAAGGTACATGGGTTGGAGCTTATCGAAATGGACGAGAGCGAAACTTGTTGCGGCTTTGGAGGAACTTTCGCGGTGAAATTTTCCGATATTTCATCGGCTATGGCCGAAAAGAAAGTTCGTTTGGCGCTTGAAACCGGCGCCGGATATATCATTAGCACCGAAGCTTCGTGCCTGATGAATATTAACGGGTATTGTGCAAAACACAAACTATCCGTAAGAGGTATTCATTTGGTGGATGTGCTGGCGGCGGAATGATGTAACAGTAATGCGCAATGTATTTTTATTTGGATACGAATGAATAATATCAACGATTAATATGCCCCGTTACAGTAAAAAGAAAAAAGAACATATTGGTTTGTCGCCTTACGCGCTGGTTTTCAGGGGACAGCAAAAGGTGGATAAAGTACGGATTCGAGCCATTGATATTACACCGGTGCATATAGCCGAGCGTGATATTAACCATGCCAGGCAGCTTCGGAACATCAACAAGGCCGACCGCTTTTGTTGGATCGACGTGGATGGGCTGCACGATGTGGATTTAATGGGGAGTATTTCGGATGAATTCAATATCCCCGTTAATATCTTGTCGGATGTGATGAATCCTTCGTTGCGGCCTAAAGTTCAGGATTTCGAAACCGGCATTTATGTTACCCTTAAAATGTTACGGGTCGATAGCCGGAACGAGTTGGTAAAATCGGAAAACCTAAGTTTGGTTTTGCTCGATGATACGTTAATTTCGTTCCAGGAACAACCGGGAAACGTGTTCGACCCTATCCGTGAGCGCATCCGCAAGCATCTGAATAAAATCCGTACCGCCGGACCCGATTATCTGGTTTTTGCTCTGCTCGACGTAGTCATCGACAATTATATTTACGTCATTGGAGCTTTGGGCGATAAGATAGAAACGCTTGAAGATCAGATGACCGTTGACCCGAACAAGGATTTGCTCGAAGATATCAACAACTTTAAACGGCAGCTGAATTATTTGCTGAAGAACATCAAACCGGCGCGCGAAATGATTCTCAACCTTGCCAAACTCGATACCGACCTTGTTCAGGATCAGAATAAAATTCATTACAAGGAATTGCAGGATAACATCAACGAGGCTACCGACCTGGCCGAAAGCTACCGCGAAATCTTGTACGATCAGCTGACCATTTACCACACCATCGTGAGTACGAAACTGAACGATATCATGCGGATCCTGACGGTGATTTCGGTAATTTTCATGCCTATTACGTTTATAGTAGGTGTTTACGGGACAAATTTTGAGTCGATTCCTGAAATTCACTGGAAGTATGGCTACCTGACCATGTGGCTCATTATGGCTATTGTTACCTTGATGTTAATTTGGTATTTCCGTAGAAAAAAGTGGTTTTAACAAGTATCTGATTATAAAATAATAAAACAACATGATCAATCATTCGGATGTATTCCAGATAGGAAAAATCAATAAACCCCACGGTTTGGCAGGAGAGGTTTCGTTTTCGTTTACTACCGATGTTTTCGATACCGAAGAGGCGCCTTACGTGGTGATGGAAATGGACGGGATTCTGGTGCCATTTTTCATCGAGGAATACCGTTTTCGTTCCGACAGTACAGCTTTGTTGAAGCTCGAAGGCATCGATTCTGAAAGCAAGGCTAAACAATTTACCGGCCTTACCGTTTATTTGCCTGTAAGCTACCTCGAAAACGTGGAGCCAACCGGCATTGATATGGAATATTTTATCGGTTTTACGATGGAAGATGTTGCGAAATCGTTTGAAGCAGAAATAACTGATGTGGATCAAACCACCGACAACCTTCTTTTTGTGGCTCGCTCAGGTGATAACGAATGGCTCATTCCGGCCAGTGATGATTTTATCAGGCATATTGATCATGATAAAAAAATAATTGAGGTAGAGTTACCGGAAGGGTTGTTGGATTTATAATTCTGAATATCGGAAAGTAATGGCTGAGATGGAAATGACTTTTAATAATGTAATGTTTTAAAGTTAAACCAAATAGATCCGTTATGGCTTTAGTTAAAACAGAGCGTTGAATAGAATTTCATATATATTTGTAGCTACAAATAAAAAACGAATACAATGAACAAATGGACTCAACTGAGTATTGAATATGCAAGTCAAAGATCGTATTTGGATGACCTGTTTAACGTGTACCCAACAATACCTGAGGGTATTAGGGAGATTAATGAAACATCTTGGACTAATGTAGAAAAAGCTTTCAAAAAACAGAATAACGAATTATTAATCCGTGAATTACTCAAACTTGATTTATTCCCGATAAAAGACAGCTATATTGCTTATTTGAAGCGTGACAAAAGTGCTATTGACAGAAATCCAAGAACAATAAATAGAATCTGCGGTCGAATTTATGAACTCGGACTAGACAAACTCTATGAACGGTGTAGTGAACCAAAAGAAACCAACCGTCAAATAGGACCGATGTTTAAAGACTGGCTTAGAAAAAAACCTTTAGGAATTCTACCTGTCGGTTTGGATAAGTTTTTATCCAATAATAATGATGCTATTTTAGATGCAAGCGATAAATCAATGATGGATTTTGCTAAACAGGAACTTGGCTATAATCACAACAAAGGCCTTGATTTTGTTGGTCGTTTTAATGGAAAGTATGTAATAGGCGAGGCCAAATTTCTTACCGATTTTGGAGGACACCAAAATGCACAATTTAACGACGCGATTGCAACTGTTGAAACAAAAAAGGTAAATGCTGAAAAAATAGCAATTTTAGATGGTGTATTATACATTAAAGGGAATAATAAAATGTATAAATCAGTTACAGAAATATACAAAGGCTATAACATTATGAGTGCATTGGTTTTAAGAGAGTTTTTATATCAATTATAATTATGGAGAAGAGTTTATTAATTCAAAGTGATAACGTAAAAGGATTAAATTACCTATTAAACATACAGAATTTAAGGGGTAAAATTGATTTGGTCTATATCGATCCACCGTTTGCCACTGGGGGAAACTTCACTATTACAAATGGTCGTTCTGCCACCATTAGTAACTCAAAGAATGGAGATATTGCGTATTCGGACACGTTAAAAGGCGTTGATTTCATTGAATTCTTGAGAGAAAGACTATTGCTTATTCGTGAATTACTTTCAGAAAAAGGCTCCATATATTTGCACATCGACTATAAAATCGGGCACTATGTAAAGGTGATGATGGATGAAGTATTTGGAATAGAAAACTTCAGGAATGATATTACACGTGTAAAATGCAATCCTAAAAATTTTGATAGGATAGGTTATGGTAACGTTAAGGATTTAATATTGTTTTATACAAAGACTGCCCATCCGATTTGGCACGAACCTCGCGAAAAATATACAGAAAAGGATTTTGAAAAATTATTTCCTAAAATAGACAAACAAGGACGTAGATATACAACTGTACCCATACACGCGCCTGGCGAAACAGAGAATGGAAAATCAAACCAACCATTCAAGGGAATATTACCGCCTGTAGGAAGGCACTGGAGAACCGATGTTTCAACTTTAGAACAATGGGACAAAGACGGTTTGATAGAATGGTCATCGACTGGGAATCCAAGAAAAATAATTTTTGCTGATGAGAGAGATGGGAAAAGGGTGCAAGATATTTGGGAATATAAAGATCCTCAATACCCGGATTATCCGACTGAAAAAAATCCTGATTTACTGGATTTGATAGTAAGAACCTCGTCCAATGAAGAAAGTATTGTTTTAGATTGTTTTTGTGGCTCAGGTACAACTCTTAAAGCAGCTCAGCTGAATGGTCGAAAATGGATTGGGATTGACCAGTCAGAACATGCTATAAGAATTGCAAAAGAAAAAATCAATAACATAAAAGGCGATCTGTTTTGCGCTCCTCCCGATTATGCTTTTTTTAACGAGGATAGTATAGAAATAGAAAGGAGACTATGTGTTTGACTTTCTATGTAGCTTTTCTTTAAAAACTATAAATATATGTTTGAACGTATTGTTTATCTACGCGTATAGTAAAAATGATGAAACGACTTTTTCTTATCGATGCTTATGCCATGATTTACAGGGCATATTACGCATTTATCAATAATCCGCGTGTCAATTCGAAAGGGTTGAATACGTCGGCCATTTTTGGGTTTGTAAACATTCTGGAAGATATTCTGAAACGGGAGAAACCCACCCATATAGCCGTAGCCTTCGACCCTTCGGGGCCGACTTTCCGGCACGAGGCTTTCGAGGCATACAAAGCTCAGCGCGAATCGACTCCCGAGGATATCAAGCGGGCGGTGCCGTATATCAAACAAATCATCGAAGCTTACCGCATCCCTATTTTTGAGTTTCCCGGTTTCGAGGCCGATGATGTGATTGGAACGCTTTCGAAACTGGCCGAAAAACAGGGGTTTGATGTGTTTATGGTAACGCCCGATAAAGATTACGGGCAATTGGTGTCCGAACACGTTTTTATGTATCGTCCGCGCCACACAGGCGGTTTCGAAATACTCGGCCCGAAAGAGGTCAGGGAGAAATACGAAATCGAAAGCCACGAACAAGTGATTGATTTACTGGGTTTAATGGGCGACAAGTCCGATAATATCCCGGGTTGTCCGGGAGTAGGGGAGAAGACGGCCGTGAAACTACTCCAGCAGTTTGGAAGCATTGACAATATGCTGAACCATACCGATGAGATCAAAGGAGCTTTACGTACAAAAATTGAAGAAAACCGAGAACAAATTGTCTTCTCACGCTTTTTGGCGACTATCAAAACCGATATTCCGATGGAACTGGATGAAAAGCAGGTCGTGATGGAGCCGGTGGACGAAGTTGCTGTTCGTTCTGTTTTCGAAGAGCTTGAATTCCGGACACTGCTGAACAAAGTGCTTCCTGCCGCGGCAACGGTTACCGATGCCCCGAAAGCAAAACCAACCCCCGGACTGGAACAGCAAACCTCTCTTTTTGATGCCTTTGACCAGCCGTCCGATGTTGCTCTGGCTGTCGAAACCTCTCAACCTGCTGCCTCAACCGGAACGGGTTTTGCTACAATCAATGATGTTGCTCATGATTACCGGCTGGTAGATACCGATGATAAACGGACAAAGTTAATTGCCGGTCTTTTAACTCAAAAATCGGTTTGTTTCGATACTGAAACTACCGGGGTGGACGTGTTTTCGGCAGAGCTGGTGGGCATGTCGTTTTGCTTTCGCGAAAGCGAGGCGTTTTATGTTCCTCTTCCTGCCGACCGTGCTGAAACCGACCGTATTTTGAATATCTTTCGTCCTTTTTTTCAGCAAAAGGATATTCAGAAAATTGGACAAAATATTAAGTTTGACTTGCTGATGCTCCATCAGTACGGTGTTGCCCTCGAAGGCGACTTGTTCGACACCATGATTGCCCATTACCTTATACAGCCCGAGTTGAGGCACGGAATGGATTATCTGGCTGAGATTTACCTCAATTACAAAACCATCCATTACGATGATATGGTGGGGCAGAAGGGGAAAGGCGACATCCGCAAAGTGGAACCTCAGCGTATTTGCGATTATGCCGCTGAGGATGCTGATGTTACTTTCCGTCTTAAGCAAATTCTGGAAAAGGAACTGAAAGAAAATTCGCTCGAAAAGCTTTTTTATGAGATTGAAATGCCATTGATGAGGGTGCTTGCCATCATGGAAACCAATGGTGTTCGTATCGACACGGATGCGCTTCGTCAAAGTTCCGAAATTCTTACCGGGCAAATGTTAGATATCGAGAAAGAGATATTTCAACTGGCCGGAAGCGAGTTTAACATCTCTTCGCCGGTACAGGTGGGCGATGTGCTTTTTGGTAAATTGAAATTGGACGAAAAGGCTAAAAAAACAAAAACCGGACAGTATTCCACTTCCGAAGATGTGCTCGAAAAACTGAAAAGCAAACATCCGGTAGTCGGTAGAATTTTGGATTACCGCGGATTGAAAAAACTCCTCAGCACTTACATCGATGCTTTGCCGCAATTGGTGAATCCTCGTACAGGCAAAGTACATACTTCTTATAATCAAACTGTTGCCGCTACCGGAAGGCTCAGCTCTACCAACCCGAACTTACAAAACATCCCCATCCGCGATGCTCAGGGGAAAGAAATACGAAGAGCGTTTATACCCGATCCGGAGGAGGTGTTTATGAGCGCCGATTATTCGCAGGTCGAATTGCGTATCATGGCTCATTTGAGCAATGATAAAAACATGATCGACGCTTTCCTTTCAGGGCATGATATTCATGCGGCAACGGCTGCGAATATTTATAAAATTCCCATTGATGAGGTAACTCCCGATATGCGCCGAAAAGCCAAAACAGCTAATTTTGGTATCATTTACGGTATTTCCGTTTTTGGGCTTTCCGATCGGCTGGGTATTCCACGCGCGGAGGCCAAAGAATTGATCGATGGCTATTTTGCTACTTACCCGGATGTTCGAAATTACATGGATCAGGCCATTCAGGGCGCGAAGGAAAAGGGATATGTTGAAACTTTGCTGGGTCGCAAGCGCTATCTGAACGACATTAATTCCCACAACAGCATTGTTCGGGGTTATGCCGAACGAAACGCTATCAATGCCCCCATTCAGGGTACGGCTGCCGATATTATCAAAATAGCCATGATCCGGATTCAGAAACGGATAGAAGAGGAACGGCTTGTTTCGAAAATGATGCTTCAGGTGCACGATGAGTTGAATTTTACGGTGCCGAAACATGAACTCGAAACGGTGAAGCAGTTGGTGGTTTCGGAAATGGAAAGCGCTATCCGGCTACATGTTCCGCTCATCGCCGATTGTGGTGTTGGAGCCAATTGGCTCGAAGCACATTAAAATTCAGTTGTTTTTATGCCTCGTTTCAACTGTTTTTTTGTAATTTTGAGGATATTGTAATAAAAGCCTTTGATGCCACGTTACTTTTAAGCGACGATTCCGAAATTTTTAAAATATAAAATGATGAAAACTCTCGAACCACAACTTTTGTGGAATTATTTTCATGAAATAACCCAAATTCCCCGTCCTTCGAAGAAGGAGGAAAAAATAATCGCGTTCCTGAAAGATTTCAGTGAAAAGCATCAACTTCAGTATAAAACCGATAAAGTAGGCAATATCGTTATCAGTAAGCCGGCCACCAAAGGCTACGAAACCCGAAAAGGGGTCATCCTTCAGGCTCACATGGACATGGTTTGCGAGAAAAACGGAGGCGTGAATCACAATTTCGATACCGATCCGATTGACTATTATATTGATGGCGATTTTGTAAAGGCCAACGGTACTACTCTTGGCGGCGACAACGGCATCGGCATAGCCATGGCGCTGGCAGTGCTTACTTCGCCCGATGTGCAGCATCCCGCGCTCGAATGCCTCTTTACCGTGGACGAAGAAACAGGGCTTACCGGTGCTTTTGCCCTCGAAAACAATCTGTTGAACGGGAAAGTGCTCATCAACCTCGATTCCGAAGATGATGGCGTTATTTTTATCGGATGCGCCGGAGGCATCGACACTACCGTTACATTGCCTTATCAAACCGAAAAAACTCCGGATAGTTATTTCGCGTTTTCAGTCGCGATTACCGAATTGCTTGGAGGCCATTCAGGCGACGATATTGAAAAGGGACGTGGCAACGCTAATAAAATCATCAACCGCTTTTTGTGGAATATCAGCCAAATGACCGATTTGCGCCTCCATTCTTTCGATGGAGGAAAGTTGCACAACGCCATCCCTCGCGAGGCGGTAGCGGTAGGCCTGGTTCCTTTTGCCGAAAAGGAAAACCTGAGGGTGGAGTTCAACCACTTTGTTGCGGCACTCGAATCGGAAATCGGGGATGTGGAAACGAAAATGAAGCTTTCGCTCGAATCGACAGATGTGCCTGCTATGGTGATCGATAAAAAATCGTCCGATGCTTTGTTGAATGCTTTATATGCTTGTCCGCACGGTGTGGTGGGCATGAGCCGCGACGTTCCCGGCCTGGTGGAAACTTCCACTAACATGGCTTCGGTGAAGATGATGCCCGGCAACCAGATAAAAATTGTTACCAGCCAGAGAAGTTCGGTGGAAACGTTGAAATACGATATAGCTCACCAGGTGGAATCGGTGTGGAGACTGGCCGGAGCTACGGCTACCCACGGCGATGGATACCCCGGATGGAAGCCTAATGTGAACTCTGAAATTTTGAAAATTGCCGAAAAACAATATACCGTGCTTTTTGGTGGCGAAGCTCATGTTCGAGCCATCCATGCCGGGCTGGAATGCGGGCTTTTCCTCGAAAAATATCCGTACCTCGATATGATTTCCATTGGCCCGCAAATGTACGGCGTGCATTCCCCGAGCGAACGATTGAGTATCAGCTCTACCCAAAAATGTTGGAAATGGCTGGTGGGTATTCTTGCTGAAATACAGTAAAATATAGTATTAATGAAGCATCCCAACAAACGAAAAATCATCAACGATCCGGTGTTCGGGTTCATTTCTATTCCGAATGATTTTATTTACGATGTTATACAGCATCCGTATTTTCAACGGTTGAATCGTATAAAACAGCTCGGCCTTTCTTCGTTTGTGTATCCCGGTGCGCAACATACCCGGTTGTTACATTCGCTTGGTGCCATGCACCTGATGAACGAAGCTGTGGCGCAGTTGCAGGCTGCCGGCAACGAAATAACCGCTACCGAAGCCGATGCTGTCAGGTGTGCCATTTTGCTTCATGATATTGGCCATGGTCCGTTTTCGCATACGCTCGAAAACAGTTTAGTCCATGGTATCAGCCATGAGGAAATTTCGCTGATGATGATGCGGCAAATCAACGATGAGCTCAATGGGAAGCTCGCTACGGCTATTGATGTGTTTACCGGCGATTATCACAAACGGTTTCTGCATCAGCTGGTTTCGGGGCAACTTGACATGGACAGGCTCGATTACCTGAGCCGCGATAGTTTCTTTTGCGGTGTGAGCGAAGGTATTATCGGCGCTGCTCGGATTATAAAAATGCTGAACATACATAACGATCAATTAGCGGTGGAAGCCAAGGGTATTTATTCCATCGAAAAGTTCCTTGTGGCGCGGCGGTTGATGTACTGGCAGGTATATTTGCATAAAACTTCGGTGGCTGCCGAGCAAATGTTGCTGAATATATTGCGTCGAGCCAAAGAACTTGCTTCGGTTGGCATTGAACTTTTTGCTTCACCAGCGCTCCGTTTTTTCCTTTATCATCATGTGGATAAGGATACTTTCCTTACCGATCCGGAGGCGCTCAGGTTTTACGCCATGCTCGATGATGCCGATGTAATTTGTGCTGTAAAAGTATGGTCAAGTCATTCTGATAAGGTGTTGTCAACGTTGTGTAGATGTTTTACCGACAGAAGGCTTTTTAAAGTTGAAATCCGGTCTGAACCACTAACGATGGAGGAAAAGGATGAAATCACGAAAAAGTACATGTGCCATTTTGATATTTCGGCTTCCGAAGCTTCTTGTTTTTTAGGCGAGGTAACCGTAACCACCGATACTTATAGTTCCGACGACGATAATATTAATATTATCTATAAAGATGGTATGGTAAAAGATGTAGCCGATGCATCGGATATGCTAAATATTACGGTGTTAACCAAAAAAGTGGAAAAACACTATTTGTGTTATTTCAGGTTGTAAATAAATATTCATAAATGATGTTTTTTAGGACAATATAAATATCTGATAATTAATTTTTTGAGAGTATCTGGTTTATAAATCACCAACTTAAATGATGATTAATTGGATTTTCTTTATTACTTTTGCAGTCTAAATTTTTGGTATGGAGTTTACAGCTCAACAAATTGCAGATTTTTTACAGGGTGAAATTCAGGGCGACCCAACCGTCAAAGTTAGTAATTTCTCTAAAATAGAGGAGGGAAAGCCCGGGACGTTAAGTTTTCTATCGAACCCTAAATACAGTGCTTACATTTACGAAAGTAATGCAAGCATCATTCTCGTTAATAAAGATTTTGAACAAAAATCTGAAATTAAAGCTACGCTGATTCGGGTGAAAAACGCCTACGAGTCGCTGGCCATGCTATTATCACTGGTCGATCAGGCCAAACCACGTAAAACAGGTATTTCTCCGCTTGCTTTTATCTCCCCCTCAGCCACCATCGGCCAAAACGTTTATATAGCCCCCTTTGTTTTTATCGGCGAAAATGTGACAATTGGCAATGACACTTTGGTGCACTCCAATTGCAGCGTCAACGATAATGCCACCATCGGTACAGGCGTGGTGCTGTATTCGGGCGTAAGTATTTATTACGATTGTGTAGTGGGAGATGGATGCATACTTCATTCGGGTGCGGTTATCGGAGCCGATGGTTTCGGTTTTGCACCGGCCAACGACGGGACATATAAGAAAATTCCTCAGATGGGGAATGTTATCCTGGAAGAAAACGTTGAAATAGGAGCCAATACTACCATCGACAGGGCCACCATGGGAAGTACCATTGTGCGTAAAGGGGTAAAACTCGACAACCTGATTCAGGTAGCTCATAATGTTGAGATTGGCGAAAACACGGTTATTGCCTCTCAGGCAGGTATTTCGGGTTCCACAAAGGTGGGCAAACACTGCATGATAGGCGGACAGGTAGGGCTTTCAGGCCACATTCACATTGCTGATAATACGATTATCGGAGCCCAGTCGGGGGTGGCAAATAACATTAAAAAACCTGGTCAGATTTTACAAGGGTCGCCCATTATCCCTATTGAAACATTCAGAAAAAATTATATTATTACAAAAAATCTTCCCGATTTGTACAAAACGGTTTACGAACTCGAAAAGAAAATAAAAACACTGGAGGAAAAACTCGCCGATAAATAATATCAAAGAATAACAATCAACGAATGAAACAAAAAACGATAAAACAACCTTTTACCCTAAAAGGGAAAGGGTTGCATACCGGTCTTCAGATTTCACTTACGTGCCAACCAGCGCCCGAAAATCACGGGATTAAAATCAAACGAACAGATATTGAAGATCAACCTGAAATGGAAGCTCTGGCAGAATACGTAACCGAAACTACCCGTGGTACCGTTTTGAAAAAAGGTGATATGCAGGTTAGTACTATCGAACATGCTATGTCGGCTTTTTATTCGTTAGGTATTGACAATTGTTTGTTGTGCGTTGATGCTCCCGAATTTCCAATTTTGGACGGTAGCGCGCGGTATTTTGTGGAAGAGATCCTGAAATCGGGTATCGAAGAGCAAAACGCGGATAAAAACTTTTATATCGTTCGTAAAAAAATAGAATATTCCAACCCCGAAAAGGGTTCGAAAATAACCATTCTGCCCGATGATCATTTTAGTATTGATGTCCACATTGGGTTCGATTCACCGGTTTTGAGCAATCAATTCGCCTCATTGTCGTCGCTCGACGATTATGAAAAGGAAATTTCGGCAGCGCGTACATTTGTTTTTGTACGCGAGATAGAACCGCTGCTGAAAATGAACCTGATCAAGGGGGGCGATCTGAAAAACGCGATCGTTATTTATGATCGGTTGATGGAGCAGGCCGATATGGATACACTGGCTACCGTGCTGGAACAGCCAAAGATGGATGCCGGAAAACTTGGTTACCTCAACGATGGTTTGGTTTTCGATAATGAACCTGCCCGGCACAAGCTTCTCGATGTAATCGGCGATTTGGCCTTGATCGGTAAGCCTTTAATCGGCAAAGTGATAGCTACTTACCCTGGGCATAAGATCAATACGGATACTGCTAAAATGATCCGCAAGGAAATAAAAAAACAGGAGATTCCTGTACCGTTCTACGACGATAGCGTGGCTCCTGTTCTCGATGTCAACGGAATAAGGAACCTGCTTCCGCACCGTTGGCCTTTCTTGCTGGTGGATAAAATTATTGAAATCAGGCAAAAGTTGATCGTTGGCGTGAAAAACGTAACGGCTAACGAAACTTTCTTTGTGGGACATTTTCCACAGGAACCGGTAATGCCGGGTGTGCTTCTGGTAGAAGCTATGGCTCAAACCGGGGGCATTTTGGTACTCAACACATTGGATGATCCTGAAAAATATTCCACCTATTTCATGAAAATTGATAATGTGAAATTTCGTCATAAAGTAGTTCCGGGCGATACGGTTTTGTTTCGCATCGAGATGCCCGACGAAATCCGCAGGGGGTGCGCTATAATGAAAGGTGCAGCTTTTGTGGGCGGAAAAATTGTGGCCGAAGCTGAATTTATGGCTCAAATTGTAAAAAACAAATAATATTTATTACAAATAATTATTCATCTGAAAAGATTTAGATTAATTTTGTATTCGAACTAAAAAACATCAAAAACACACTAAAAGATGAAACAACCTTTAGCGTACATACATCCCGATGCAAAAATAGCACCGACAGTTGTCATCGAACCGTTCGTAACCATTGACAAGAATGTCGTGATTGGTGAAGGTACCCGCATCGGCTCGAATGTAACCATTATGGAAGGTGTTCGGATTGGAAAAAATTGTAATATTTTCCCCGGAGCGGTTATTGGAGCAGTTCCGCAGGATTTGAAATTCAAAGGTGAGGATACTCTCGCTATTATTGGCGACAATACAACCATCAGGGAGTTTGTTACGGTAAACAGAGGTACGGCTTCAAAAGGGAAAACCGTGGTGGGCGATAATTGCCTCATTATGGCTTATTGCCACATAGCTCACGACTGTTTGGTAGGTAACAATGTGATCATGTCCAACTCTACACAGCTTGCCGGCGAAGTGGTTGTTGACGATTACGCCATCCTGAGCGGCGGTATTTTGGTACACCAGTTTACACATATTGGTTCGCATGTGATGGTGCAGGGTGGTTCGAAAGTGAACAAAGATGTGCCGCCTTACGTTACGGCCGGTCGCGAACCGTTGTCGTACGCGGGAATCAACTCTATCGGACTTCGACGCAGGGGCTATACCAATGAACAAATACGTGATATACAAGATGTTTATCGTTACATCTATCTGTCGGGGATGAATACTTCGCATGCCATTGAGCGCATCCAGGCCGAACTGCCCGCCACCAAAGAGAGAGACGAAATCCTGCTGTTTATCAAAAACTCACCCCGCGGTATCATAAAAGGATATTTTGAATAAATGATTATCCGTTAGATTATCTAATCTTTAAATTAATATTTATCAGGGGCTTTGCCCCTAAAACCCCACTTATTTTTTTGTCTTGACACAAAAAAGTAAGCAAAAAAGTCAAGACAGCGCCCGCTTCGCTCGAAAAACTTACGCTCGAAAAGCTAAATCCCGATAATTATCGGAACCAAACTCCTCCCTACGGTCGTCAAACAGGAGTATTTTGTACGCTTTTCTCACTTGTTTTTCGGCTCACCGGACGAGGTCGGTCGTTTGCGAACATTGTTTAAATTCATTAGGTATCAAAACGAATACCCATTTTGAATAAAATATATTCAACGAAATAAATAAGGGGTAAGAGACAAAATTTGATTCCTAAGGATTTTCATTTGTTATTTACCCCTTAGTTTATTGCCATGGAATCTTTATAATAATAATTATGGAAGCTAAAAATGAAGACGCGCCGAAAAAAAGCCTCAATTTTATTGAATCGGCGGTTGAACAAGATTTGAAAGAAGGCAAGAATGACGGACGGATTCAAACCCGTTTTCCACCTGAACCAAATGGTTACCTGCACATTGGACATGCCAAGGCCATTTGTCTCGATTTTGGAATTGCCCGGAATTATGGGGGCCTTTGCAACCTTCGTTTCGACGATACCAATCCGGTGAAGGAAGATGTCGAATACGTCGATTCTATTATGGACGATATTCAATGGCTTGGCTATCAGTGGAAAGATGTTTATTATGCTTCCGATTACTTCCAGCAATTGTGGGACTTGGCCATTGAACTCATCAAACAGGGGAAAGCCTATGTGGATGAACAATCGGCCGAAACCATAGCCAAACAAAAAGGGTCGCCCACCGTTCCGGGAATCGAAAGCCCTTTCCGCAACCGGCCGGCGGAGGAAAACCTTGAGTTGTTCCGTAAAATGAATACCGGTGAAATACCTGAGGGCGCCATGGTGCTGCGCGCCAAAATTGATATGGCTTCGCCCAATATGCATTTCCGCGACCCGATCATGTACCGGGTGATCAATTCGCACCCGCACCACCGCACCGGATGGACGTGGAAGGCTTACCCAATGTACGATTACGCTCATGGTCAATCCGATTATTTCGAAGGGGTAACTCACTCGCTTTGTACACTCGAATTCGAAGTTCACCGTCCTCTTTACGATTGGTTTATCGACCAGTTCAAGGATTCGGATTACCGGCCGCGACAAATAGAGTTCAACCGCCTGAATATCACCTATACGGTGATGAGCAAGCGGAAAATGCTCCAGCTGGTACAGGAAGGCCTGGTACGGGGATGGGACGACCCGCGCATGCCCACTATCTGCGGGCTTCGTCGCCGAGGTTATTCTCCCGAATCCATCCATAATTTTATTGATAAAATTGGTTATACCAAATACGATGGAACCATCGATGTGGGGTTGCTGGAGCATTCGGCCCGCGAAACCCTGAATAAAACAGCTCCTCGTGTCAACGCGGTTATTCATCCGGTGAAATTGATCATTACCAACTATCCCGAAGATAAAGTGGAATATGTGTCAACGGAAAATAACCCTGAAGATGAATTGGCCGGAACACGGGAGGTGGCTTTTTCGCGCGAGTTGTACATCGAACAGGAAGATTTTATGGAAGATGCTCCGAAAAAATTTTTCCGCCTTACTCCCGGCCAGGAAGTGCGGCTTAAAAGCGCTTACATTATAAAATGTACCGGTTGCGACAAGGACGAGGCTGGTAATGTTACCCGGATTTATTGCGAATATGATCCGCTGACGCGTAGCGGCATGCCCGATGCCAACCGGAAAGTGAAGGGAACGTTGCACTGGGTTTCGGCAACTCACTGCCTGGAAGCTGAAGTTCGTCTTTACGATCGTTTGTTCGTGGTTGAGGATCCATCGTCCGACGAACGTGATTTCCGCGATTTGCTGAATCCTGATTCGCTCAAGGTGCTCGACAAATGTTACGTGGAAACTTCGCTCGGATCGGCTAAGCCACTGGATCATTTCCAGTTCCAGCGCATTGGCTATTTCAACGTCGATCCCGATTCAACATCCGGAAAGTTGGTGTTCAACCGTACAGTTTCGCTCAAAGACAGTTGGGCTAAAGAACAGAAAAAGTAAACAAAGAAACGTATATTTTTGAAAAGGTCCCGGAAGCAGAATAACTTTCGGGACCTTTTTTTTATCGTTTGTCGGTATTTATGGTAAAATGATATGGTGTTGATAAATATGATACTATCTCTTTTTTCGGAACAAGGGCAATTAACGCTGTTGAAAACACTACGCACCTGCCCTCACGGATCTGTCCTTCATTAAAAGAGAAAAAGATGGCGCTGGTTGGTGGTGTTTCTTTCTACTCATCAATATCTTCGGCTCGTTTTCCGGGATGTCCTTCGGGTACCAAAAGCACCGACAGCGCTAAGTAAATGATTCTTTTACTATCTCAGGGAAACCAAAAACCATCCCTGAGATAGTAATAACCATCTCGGATATACCAACAATGTAGTTGAGATATACCAATAACCATTTCGGATATACCAACAATGTAGTTGGGATATACCAATAACCATCTCGGATATACCAACAATGTAGTTCAGATATACCAATTACCATCTCGGAGATACCAACAATATAGTTGAGATATACCAATAACCATCTCGGATATACCAACAATGTAGTTGAGATATACCAATAACCATTTCAGGAATAGTAAAGAGTTAAGTAGTTTACAGCAAGTAGCAAGTACACATTTTTTTTTGATCTTTTTAATGGAATGTTTATAAAACGGGAAATAACTGTTGCAGAACATGAAAAAGTTTTCTTTTATTTTTTGCACAATTAAATATTATTTAATACATTTGTCCGAACCAAATTTTTAACAATTATAATACGATAAATAGCTTTGACTGTATGCCGGAGTATTTATGCCGTTCATCTTTTCCCGGAAGCGTCCGGTGAGGCGGGATGTAACGTGTAAATACCCTCCTTATAAAGAGAAAAAACATCCATAGGATCGAACACTTTTTGAGTAGTCACGGAACATTTTCCCTCAATGTATCTCAATTTCTGAATGGTAAAAAATATACTTGTTTTTAATCATAAGAAAGGAAATACATCAGTGGAACATTTTCCCTCAATGTATCTCAATTCCTGAATGGTTTTAAGGGCAAGACTAAAATGGATAGTCCTAAACAACCGTTACAGGTTTTGATCCATGGCGACACGCATTGTCTTAAAATTTAAATATTTATCGTATGAAAAAACTTACTTTGTTTTGGATGCTGGGCTTTTCAGCCTTGCCACTTGTGGCGCAGCACACCCTGACCTTCGACCGTAACGCCCTGCGCGGGGGCGACCAACTGGTAAAACAACAAGTGGAATACAAAGACCCCGGCAGCACGGGCAAAGGCCTGATCTGGGATTTTACCTTCCTGCAACCCATTAACGAGCAGTACACCCTCGACTACTCCATGGTGAACGATTCCGACTCCACCCGCGTATCGGGGCTGGAACACCGCACCCACTACTACTACCGGCAAACGAAAGACTCGCTGCTGGCCACCGGTTTCGAAAACGCCACCACCCTGATGCAATACCTGACCCCCGAATACCGGATGCATTACCCCTTTGCCTACGGCGACACCCTTTACTCCCCCTTCGAAGGGCGGGGCGAATACTGCCACCAGCTGCAACTCCACGTCAAGGGCTATACCCGCACCTCGGTGGATGCCGTGGGCGAGCTGCTGCTCCCCAACTCCGAAAAGGTGAAGCAAGCCGTGAGGGTACATACCCTGCGCTACTATACCCAGGCGGGGAAAGACAGCGTGCGGATGACCCACGACACCTACTCGTGGTACGCTGCCGGTATCCGGTACCCGGTGTTCGAAAGCATAAAAACCACACTTTCCAAGATCCCCCCTTCCTTTGGAGAGGGGGCAGGGGGTGAGGCTGATACCACGGTATTTACCACCTCCTTCTACTATCCGCCCGAATTACAGACCTCACAGGTAGAAACAGCGCCGTTGGACAGTGCTACCACCGCTAAAGAATGGACGGTAGGAGATGTGTTCACCGAAGCCCGCTTAGCCCCTAACCCGGTAACGGACAACCTTTATATCACCTACCGCCTCACCCGGGCGGCCAAGGTATGGTTTACGGTAACCACCAACCTCGGCACACCCGTGTGCCAGACAACTCCCCAAAACCTCCCCGAAGGCCCCAACCAGAACACCATCAACATGTCGCCGCTCATACCGGGCACTTACCCCCTCTACGTCCATGTGGACGACAAAGTAATGCGAATGACGGTGGTGAAACAATAATGATAACAACAGATATACACATCTTAAAAATGAAAGAAGAAATGAAAACTTTAAAAATAGTTGGCGTTATTTTGATGGTATTATTTATAGCTGGGAATATATTAGCAGACGATGACCCTAATCTTAGTCGTCTGCAGAATTTTCAGGCACCAACAGTTTCTACATTTAATACTTACGGGGCAATTCCGGTAAGTTTTTATACGGGTACTCCTGAAATATCAATACCACTTTATTCTATAAAAGAAAATGGAATTGAAATACCAATAACTTTGAATTATAATACGAATAATGTAAAACCTAATACACATCCAGGAACAACAGGATTGGGGTGGAATTTATTTGCTGGAGGATGTATTACAAGAATAATAAAAGGACTAAATGATGAAAAAACAATGGGTTATGCGCCTCATACATTGTTAGGCTTCTTAGGAAGAGAAGATATTTTATCGGATAATTGGTGGAAAAAATATAGTGATAATTATCAAAACACTCCATGGTATAGTAAAAATCGTCTATTAGTAGATGCAGCATTAGATAACACTATGAATGATATATTAAATAGTCATCAAGATATTTCACCTGATAAATTTATTTTTAATTTTTTAGGTTATAGTGGAACTTTTTATCGCAATCACAAAGGATGTTGGATTGTTGACTCTAAAACAAAGTTCAAGATAGAACACAAAATAATAAAATATTCTGAAGCAAGGGATCAAATAACGCATACCATGAGCAGTAAAAATTTTGGTTTACTTCAGACTGATGCTATATCAAATAATACAATTGAGAAATTTACACTTATAGCTCCGGATGGAGTAATTTTTGAGTTTGGAGGAAAAAATGCAATTGATTATAGTTTGAGGTTATTTGACAGAGGTAATGTTAAAAATTTACCGATAGCAACAACTTGGCATTTATCAAAAATTACATTGCCAAATGGGAAAAAATATACTTTTGATTACATAGTGCCTGGGACTATTATTGATGGCAACTTTGATTTTTGGATACAATCAAATTTTGACGCTCCTTTGACTGGTAGGGGATTAAGTTTTCAATTAATTATGCCCGTTCTATTGAATAAGATTATTTCTCCTGATTCAGTGAATTTATTAGAATTAAATTATAAAAACAGTACAGAATTAAAATATGACGATACATATTTTAACGAGCAGGGCAATTTTCAAGCAATAGATATTTGGTTTTCTACATTTATGGATACTACCTATTATACTCGTTATAAACAAATTAAATGGAAACAATTAGAGACGGTGAAAATTGCAGACTCAACACAATTTATATTTAGTTACACTAATGATACAACCCAAAGACTAAAATTATTATCACTTACAAAAAGCGCGAATAAAAAAGAACTTGAAAAATATACATTTTCTTATTATGATCAAAAACTCCCAAAATATATCTCAGGACATTATGATCATTTAGGATTTTATAATGGAGCTGATTTTTCTTTTACGTTTATGCCTGATTTTTATTTTGATAAATTGATAATAAAAGGAGCTACTAACGTAAGTATAAATCCGAATGCCATTTTAGAAATGACAAACAATGCAAATTTATTCTATGAAAAGAGAAAAGGAGACCCTACGGGAGTTTATGTTACAGCAGAAATGCTAAAGACAATTAAATACCCAGCAGGAGGATATACGAAGTTTGAGTATGAACCTAACATTATAGATAGTATGGTAAATTTAGAAAGGAACAAAGTTGTATATAGTAATTTATCTTCCCCTGGAGGGTTAAGAATAAGTAGAATAATTAATTATCAATCAGACAATACATTTATTAATTCAAAACACTATTATTACACGAGAAACTTCAAATTAAAAAACACAACCGGATCAAACATATCATCTGGTATTTTAGCATTTACACCTAAATATTATTGGGACACAAATTTAGAGGACAATCAACCAACCTCACAAGCTGCCAGTAATTATCTAAAAATACTTACATCCGGATCAACTAATCAAGCATTTAATAATCTGGATGAATCAAGTTATATTGGCTATTCAGAAGTTGTAGAAAGTAATGAAGACTCCTCAGGGAATAGCAAGGGATATACCAAGTACAAATACACAAACTTTGGAACTGGTTTTTTTGATGACCCTCCGATAGTTTCTTTGCAAAGCGAAAAATCCAGTAGCGGTATTTTCCTTTCTCCATATACACCTTTTTCATCCAATTCAAAAAAAAGAGGAAATTTGTTATCAAAACAAGTATATGATAATGATGACAAACTATTAAGGGAAGAATCTTATAAATATGTTATTTTAAATAGAGATACCATAAGGAATATTGCTATTTTTCAAACACTTAGTGAGCATGGACAGCGATTATATAATTCTTATGGGGGCGCAAATTGCTATCCTTTAGGAGGTAGTTACTATACATGGATTTATGATTATTTACCCATTGAAAAAACAGAAAAACAAGTATTCCTGCAAGATACAGTGAAAACTGTTACTAAATACGAGTACAACCAGGAAAATCAAATTAAAAGTGAAAAGATATTTACTGATGATACGAACTTCCAAGAAAAAAAGACGATTTATAGTGGAGATATATTTAGGCTCAATAATGATCCCGGTTCAGCAGAGATGTTTACAAAAATGGAAATACAAAATATATATACATTACCGATTGAAATAACACTTTCAAATAACAAGGGCATCATTGCTGGAACCCTAAATAAATACAAATACAAAACTTATAATAATACTAATGTTTTCTATAATTCGCAAATATATAAATTAAAGGCTAATCAACCCCTTTCAGACTTTAAACCAGTTAGCATGAAGAATGATTCTTTGATTCTTGATTCCCGATATAAAACACAGACTGTTTTTAATGTGTTTAATGAGTATGGTTACCCAGAATATGTTGAAACAAACGCAATGAAAACAGTCTATCTATGGGGATATAATTATCGTTATCCGATTGCGCAGATAAAAAATTCAACATATAATGAAGTTAAGTCTGCATTAGGAGTAGATCCATGTACAATAGCTAAAAGCAATGATCCGGACATATCAAAAATTGAAGCTCTCAAAAAGAAACTTCCTAAATCTCAAATTTCAATATTTAGTTACAAACCCTTTGTTGGGGTGGTTTACTCATCCAATACTCGAAGCAGTAAAAACTTTTATAATTATGATTTTGCAAACAGATTAGCAGTTGTCAGGGATAGAATTGGAAATATTACAAGCGAATACAAATATCTTTATGCCGGGGGCGTTGAGACGCCAATTACCGAAAGCTCTACATTTACATCAAGTCTAACAGGAAATTCTAATATTTTGGTAGGAAGAACTGATTCCCTTTTTGTTTCTACGACAGGTGGCTCTGGTGCTTTCTTATATAATTGGAGTCTTTCTGACAGCAATGGGGCAATTCTTGTTACTTTAACGAACAGTTCCAAATCTCAATTTAAATATACTTATTCTACAAAAGACATTTATACTCTTACTTGTCTTGTTAAAGATATAAGTTCAGGTAAAACTCAAAAATTAACCAAAGTAATTGATGTTGACTATATTCAAGGTGGAATTTCCTTGTACACATCAAATTTAGTTAGTCAAACGAATGCTTTAATTGTATCAGTAACAAGCTTATCCAATAGTTTTACTTATGATTATTCCTGTAAGAATAGTGCAGGAACTATCGTGCTAAGCAGTGTTAATTCCACTTCATCTGCATATAGTTTTTCTCTTTCATCAGCCGGAACATATACGGTTTATTGCACTATTAATGATAAGGGAACTGGTAAAACCAGAACATATTCCAAAACTTTAAATGTATTCAATAAGTTAGCGAGTCTTAGCGTCTCTGGAACAACCACTTATAGCAAAGGAGCTACTGGAGGGCTTTCGGCAACTGTTTCTGGGGGGTCAGGATCTTATAGCTACTCATGGTCTGCTTCAAACAGTAATATATCGTTAAATATAAGTAGCATACCTTATGTTTCTTTTTTGTGTAAATCTACCGGAACTACAGATCTTACAATTAAAGTTCAAGATAATATAACCGGAAGTACGTTAAGCTTAACTAAAACGATTACAATACAATAAAACAAATTTTTAATTAGCTTTATTGAAATCAATAGTATGTAAAATCTAAAGTTTAAATATTTATTATGAAACAATCTATTTTGTCAATTTTATTTTTGTTAAGTGTGTGCATTACAAAAATAATTGCTCAGTCTAACGATCAAAATTACATTATAAGTATAATTCCGGATTCAGAGGTTTTGGATGTCTCAGCACTTAATAACTCGAATTCAAATGCGACAATACAGTACTTTGATGGACTTGGACGTCCTGTTGAATCAGTACAACAAGCTATTTCGCCATTAGGAAAAGACATCATAAGTACTCTTACTTATGATGTTGTAGGAAGGGAGTCTCGGCACTGGTTACCTGCGCCATCTACAAATAATGATGGCAAATTTATGAATGTAACCGCTTTTAAATCTATTCAAAAAGGTTTTTATAATGATTCCCAGCCAGCCGATTCGATTATTAACGACCTATCTCCGTTAAATAGAATACTCGGAAAATATGGAGCTGGTTCTGCATGGTTTTCTGCTGGAAGAAAAGTAACAACTTCGTTTGGAACAAATACATCTAACGAATCTCCTGTATATAGCTATATCGTCAATTCTTCAAACCAATTACAATGTGCAGGAACATATCCCAAGGCGTCTCTTTATAAAACCACAGTAACCGATGAGGATGGAAAATTTGCGAACGAATATAAGGATAAGCTTGGAAGAGTGGTTTTGAAAAGAAGATATTCAAATATAGATACTTATTATGTATACAATGAACAAGGTCGATTATCTTACGTTTTACCACCGCTTGCAGCAAGTAATATGATGAATGCAGTAGTCTATCCTGATAACAATACTTATTTGACCCAATTCGGATACATATATAAATACGATGAATCTGGTAATTGTATTTATAAGCAATTGCCGGGTTGCGCCGCCATTTATATGTTGTATGATAATGCTGATAGATTAATACTAAGCCAAAACGGGAATCAAAGAAATAATAAACAGTGGATTGTTACAAAATATGATGTTTTTGGTAGGGTATTATATACTGCGGTACTTAATAGAGAGGTTTCATCTAATGAGAAATCCAATATTCATTCTTCGGTTGTAATAGAATCAATAGGGACTGACAATCCATTAGATGATACTGGCTATACTTGTAACACTTTCCCCAATGAGTTGTCGCCTCTAATAGTTAATTATTATGACAACTATAATTTTCTCACTGATATGCCAAACAACATGGAATATCAAGAGTTGAACGGTTTTGACAAAGCGTTTTCTATATCAGAAGGGGATCCGGATAACTTAAACGAAAGAGGGATCCTCACAGGTGCACGTACTTATTTCCTTAATAATTCAGGTGAATATATACTGACAGCGATGTATTACGATGACAAGGCGCGAATAGTTCAAACACGTAGTTCAAACCATTTGAACGGTTATGATATTGTGTATAATGCATATAATTTTAACGGACTGCCATTAAAAACGTTGAAAACACATGGCATAAATAATGAATCTTCAACAATAACTGAACTTTATACATACACATATGATAAAGCCAAACGTCCAAAAACGACAAGATACCAACTCAATGGAGGATCAACTGTATTGCTTGACTCCATTATCTATGATGAGTTAGGACGTGTTTCATATCAATATCGCCACAACAAAACCGATATTGAAAGTTATGCTTATAATATACGTAACTGGACAACACAAATAAGCAGTGGTAACCCAGGTAATAATTTCACTGAAAATTTGTATTATAACGTAAATCTGCCAAGTGGTGCTATTGCTTGCTACAACGGCAATATCGCGGCCTCCACATGGACTTACGGTACAGGAACAAAAGGTTATATCTACGGATACGATGCCCTTAACCGTTGTGCAGGGGCAATTTTCAGACAGGGAACTTCTACGCAAGTTTCCGGGGCTTTTGACGAAAGTTTTACATACGATATAATGGGTAATATAAAAACCCTGAAAAGAAAAAAAGACAATACGCTGATCGATGACCTTACATTTCATTATAAAAATAATGCCAGTAACCAGTTGGACTATATCAGCGATGCGGCCGGTTCGCAAAGTTCCAGCAGCGTGAAAGAGTACCAAAACCTTTCGACGGCTACTTCCAGCGAAATGGCTTATGATGCTAACGGCAACATGATAAAAGATCTTGACCGTGATATAGCAACAATCAAATATAATTTACTAAATTTGCCGGAGTATATCCAGTTCAGTAACGGTAATGTAATAAAAAACCTGTATGATGCCGGCGGGCAGAAGTTGCGCAGTGATTATTACACCTATAAGCAATCCCTTTCCGAACCTCTGACTGATGGAGAAATACTGGCTCCTATATATACACCTACAAACTATGATTTTTCTGGAACGGAGTATGTTGAAAATATTGAATATAAAATTTCAAAAACGAGAGGCCCTATCCGTATTGGGATGCCAATGTTATACAAAGACTCTTATACGTTCAGTCGCCTGTACAATACCGAAGGCTATGTAGAAAATCTGAGTAGCCCCAATTACTATTACTACCGTAAAGACCATTTGGGCTCTAACCGGGAAGTGTGGCAAGCACCCCCTTCAGGGGGCGGGGGGGCAGGTACCACCGTACAGCGCACGCAGTATTACCCCAGCGGGTTGCCTTGGGCGGAAAATTTGGGAGGTTCAGTGCAGAATATGAAATACAACAGCAAGGAGTTTATGGAAATGCACGGGTGGGATGAAAGTGATTTGGGTGCAAGGGGAATTCATCAAGCAAGAGTACAGTTCGATGAATTTGACCCATTGGCAGAGAACCATTATGATACATCTCCTTATGCTTTGTGTGGTAACAATACTTTATCCCGGATTGACCCCAATGGGATGGATTGGGACAATGGTTTTGAATGGGAGAGTAGTTTTGAAGCGGATTGGTTTCAAAATGAAAAAACGGGAGCTTTGTTTTATAATAATGAATATGGAAAAGAGGATGCTGGAAAAAAGGGAATGGATGGTGATGGTTGGAGCTGGTTAGGTCCTAATGATATGTTTATGGAAGATTCTAAGGATATGGAAAATTCTGATAATGCTATTGTTCAAAGATATGGCGGATCTATTAATTATATACCAAATATACTCAAGGATCAAATCCCTACACTCAAAATGAGTTTAAGCTTAGGTGGAGAAACAGCAAATAAGTTTATGGATAGAATGGGGTACAAACAGCAACCATCACAGCAAGTAATTTGGGATTTATTACCACAAACAAAAATACAAGGAGCACCGCGCCAACCCAAAATAGAACTCCGTATAACAGAGCGATCTACATATTTGAAAAAAGGAGCTATTGAAACAGGAATAAGTGCTTTATTGCCCGTTCAGACTAAAATTAGTGAGATTGGAACAGAGAATATTTCGCGATATGCGATTAGTTACTCAAACCAAACTTGGGCAAGAATATATTTAAATTTTTTTTATATCTTTTACCCAGATGATCCTATTGTGCTTCGAGGGTGGTCTGAATATGGAAACAATATTGATTTAATAAATAAATTTAAAAGAAAATATGGAACGAACTAAGGTTAGTATAAATTTCAGTTTGTATTTAATAATTATATCCTTTATGGGTTGTAAAGGGAGCGTAATTGGAGCTGATAATATTTTGTCAACTCAAAAGAAATCCTTTGCAAAAGAATCTCTTTTATCGAATTTAATGGATCACTTTATAGAAAATGTAAAAGACGAAAACCTTTTGTTTGAAGTTTCACCCCCTGCATGTCCACCTACTTATGAATGTCGTGCGCAATTTGGATATGCTTATTTAAATGTAAGTAAAACAAGATATTCAGATGTTTACAAAATACTTATTGAAAAAAAAATAAAATATAAAACAAGATATTCAAAAGAAAATATTATTATAAATTTTGATGAATTTAAAGACAATTTGTTTTCGGTAAGTAAATGTAATTTGTTTTATAAGAATAAATATCCTATTCCATATTTTGAAAACTATGATTTTGGATTAGGCCATAGGGTGGTGGATAAGAAAAATACCAATGGAGATGATGATTTTTTTAAATATATATATACCGTACCATCAGATTTAATCGTTTATGTGATCGATGCACAAGCCGGCGTTTTTTGGAAAAAGAACTGTAATGAAAAACGTCCTAATACTTTGGGTGTTTGGAAAAATGGATTTTCTAAAGGTTTTGCGCTATCAGAAGATAAGGATATGCTTGTGTTTTGGACTATAATTTGGTGATTTACGGAATTTTTTGCATTGCTAATTTTACAATTGCCCCTTGCTCGCGCCGATTTGCAATCGGTGTGTTGTTTGTTAGAATAAAAAATATTTGCTTTTTCAAAGCAACGCACAAGTTGCAAACTTGCGCGAGCGAGTGAGAATAATGTTTGTTTATTCAAACAATGGATATGTCAGCTTTGCACAAGGGGTTGTTGATTTTTTAAAAGCAACTCAAGGTACTCATAGGGACTTTTTAATAACTATATATAAAGATTGGAATTCGTATCCTGGTAATGTATCACTAATTAATAGATTTTTAAATGAAAAAAAATAAAATTGTAATCTTTCTTTTTCTTTTATCTTGTCTTACAAATTGTAGTGCAAATAGAATGGATAGTACCATCACGGAATACAAGGGATATTTTAAAAAATATTGTATTCAAGATGATTTGTTTTCTCATTTTCCAAGTAAAATCAATGATAATGATGTGTATTCAGGAATGTTTTATCCGCCACAAGCAGATAGTCATTTCGGTTTTGTAATTTTAATAATGAGGTGTAAAGATGAAGATATAGAAATTATTAAGAAAAGAGCAGCTCTTGTAAAAGATAGTGTTTTAAGTAAAAAGTTCTATACTTTAGATGTTAATAAAGACTTTGTTCCTAAAAAGAGATTTTTATATCCTATTGTGAATTTCGAAGAATCTGACTGGTTTTTAGGGACAACTGAGAAGGATATTTATAATTCTTATTTAGGTAGAAATATACCTATATCTATTTATAAATATCCAAAAGATCTTATGGTGTATTTAATAGATGCAAAAAAAGGCTACTTTTGGACTTCTAAATTAAATAACAATACATTTGATTTTCTAAAAGATTGGAAAAATGGTTATTCAAAAGGATATGCAGTTTCTGAAGATAGTAAATTATTAGCTTATTGGGTAATAGTTTGGTAGGTTAACAAAGAAATAAATGATCGCAAAATTCAGCATTACTCCTCGTCCTGTCCATCCGGATATAAGCAAAAATTCGAACTGTCGGGTGGGGTTTGCAAACCCACCCTTTGGTATTATCAGGATCTGTGATCCGATAAATCCGAGCGTCCGCTTGTTACCACTTACAGTATAAATGGAGGGACACCCATAACCCTAACTGATTATACAGGTGGCTACGATGAACTGGGACGATTAAAAACCAAGAAACGCCACAACAATACGGACACCGAAACGTTCGATTATAATATCCGTAGCTGGGCAACCTCCATTAATAGCGGAACATTCTCTGAAAAACTCTATTATAACACTAACTTGCCAAGTGGTGTAACAGCATGCTACAACGGTAACATAGCCGCTAATACATGGACTTACAACGGTAGTGTTAAAGGATATTATTATACCTACGACGAATTGAACCGACTTAAAAGTGGGAGCACTTATCAAAATGCGGATATTGGAAACAGCTACGGAGCAAACGAAACATTTTGGTACGACAAAATGGGGAATATCACCTATTTGAACCGTTCAAAAGTAGGCAGTTCACAGAATATTGATGCCCTTTCAATGCAGTATAAAGGCAACCAGGTAACCAAAGTATGGGACGATGCCGGCAGTCAAAACTCCTATACCATCAAAGAATACCAAAACAAAAGTAACGCAACCATAGAAATGACTTACGATGCCAACGGTAACCAGATAAAAGATCTCGACCGCGACATAGTTACTATCCGGTATAATTTATTAAATTTGCCGGAGTATATCCAGTTTGGCAACGGGAATGTGATAAAAAACCTGTACGATGCCGGCGGGCAAAAACTACGGAGCGATTATTACACGCGGTTTACCTCATTGGCAACCCCCATAACCGATGGACAAGTATTGGAGCCTGTTTATTCGCCAACGGATTACGGGTACAGTGGTATGGCATATATAGGCAATATTGAGTATGGCATAAATAAAGTACCGGTAAACCTGTATAGTTATGTATATGTATATAACGATGTCTTGGCATTGCAAGAAATTTATAACACCGAAGGATATGTCGAGAACTTGGGAAGTTTCAATTATTACTACTTTCGTAAAGACCACTTGGGCAATAACCGCGAAGTATGGCAAGCACCCCTTTCAGGAGGTACGGGAGCAGGTATCACGGTGCAACGCACCCAGTATTACCCCAGCGGTCTGCCTTGGGCAGAAGGTTTAGGCGCTGATATGCAAAACAGAAAATACAACGGTAAGGAGTTTGTGGAAATGAGCGGGTATGACATGTATGATTATGGGGCACGTTTTTATTATCCGGCTTTGCCTACTTTACCTACTGTCGATCCGCTGGCAGAGAAAAAACCTTGGATTTCTCCGTATGTTTATTGCCTAAATAATCCGGTAAGATTTACAGACCCAGATGGAAGGGAAGTTGATATTGAACATAGAACAGGTTTCTTAGGACTTGGCAAAAAGGAAACATTAAAGTATGATAATGGCAAGCTTTATAACAAAGATGGCTCTGCTTACGCAGGAAAAGTAAATGGGTTCTTGAAAAAGACAGTAAATGCTTTGGGTAGTTTAAATCAAACAAAAGAAGGTGCTTCTATGGTAACAGAGCTTCAATCATCTTCTAATGTGTTCACAATAAAAAGTGGAGCAGAAAGTTATTTTAAGGCCGATAGTCCTTCAAAAGCGGGTGCTAATCTAACAGAGGTTCAGGCTGCAACAGGAAATACGGCAGGGTCAACGGGATCTGGTGGAACAATATTTTGGAATTCAAGTTCAACAAGTGGAGGTCTTGATCTTTCAGGAGGAACGGAAAGGCCAGCTTTTATTGGTTTAGGACATGAAATGGGACACGCAAGTGATTCCAATCAAGGATTGTTGCACTATGGGGGAATGGATAATAATGGCAATGTTAATCCTTCAAGTTATACAAATGTAAGTACAGGATTTACCTATAATTTTGAATATAATGGTTTGCTCAAATCTGAATGGCGGGCGGTTTATCGTGAAAATCTGATAAGGGGACAAGCCGGAATTCCTTTAAGAACCTATTATGGATATGATATAACTACTGGAAGCCCACTCCCGACAGGACCAAGATTATTAGATTCAACCAATCAACCACTTAATTACCCATGATTATGAAAAGAATATTTCTTATAATTATAACACTATTATGCTGCACCTTAAATAATATCTATTCGCAGAATGCTGCATATGTGAAAGGGAAAAGCTACGAAGGCTACATTTTCCCAAAAGAAGCCCTTCTGGGAAATCCTCCTGAGAAGAACCGATATACATTAAGTTTGGAAGATATTGCAATGGCAGAAAAGATATTGGGAGAATATATGAAGTCAAATAAAAACAGAGAAATACCATTGCCCAAAAACAGGAGAGCACTTAAGAAGTTTACCCGTCAATATCTTGGGTATTTATCGTCCAACAACGAAATTATTATCAGAATAAATCTATTTGATAAGAGAAAACTTGAAGACGGTCAATCTCCGAGTACTGAGACAATTCCGCTTTTGGGCTATTGTTGTATACAAATAAATATAACGACTAATAAAATAGGACGATGGGAGGAGATAAAATAAATGCGATAATATCTAATACAAGATTATTAGATGCAACAAATCAACCAGCACTGCCCCTCGTCTCTGACGAGGGGTTATTGGTTAATCGTTTCAAACGACAAAATACATAACTTCGTTGAGTGTAGATGGTTGGCGCGGTTGTTCGGCGTAGACTTCCCTTCTACCGCACATTTTAGGAAGGATTCGTGCGGCAGTGTGGGGTAACCGCCTGCTTTAACGGCAATATAGCCGCCACCACCTGGACGTACGGTACGGTAACCAAAGGGTACAACTACGGGTACGATGCCCTGAACCGCCTCCTGTCGGCTGGTTTTAAGCAAGGGACTTCCACGCAGGTAGCCGGCGCGTTCGATGAAACGTTCACCTACGATAAGATGGGCAATATCCTTACCCTGCAACGGAAGAAAGACAACGCGTTAATAGATAACCTGACTTTCGGGTATAAAAACGGCAATGCCAGCAACCAACTGAATTATATCAGCGATGCGGCCGGGTCAAGGTTTTCCAGTACCATAAAAGAGTATCAAAACCTATCTTCTTCCACTACCAATGAGTTTGTGTACGACAATAATGGAAATTTAACAGCCGATGCCGACCGTGAAATAGTTACTATCCGATATAATTTACTAAATTTGCCGGATACCATCCAGTTTAAGAATGGGAACCAAATACGTAATTTCTATGATGCCGGCGGGCAAAAGTTGCGGACGGAGTATTCTACACTGAGAACTCCCGTTGTTGTTCCTATAGGAAGTGTAGGAAGTCCGGGAAACCCAAACGATTGTAATGATTTTTTAAATGGTACTGAATATAACGGGAACATTGAGTATGCCTTTTCCAACGATGGAGGTGATTACCAGTTTGATTTGGATAAAATCTACAACGATGAAGGCTATGCCGAAAATCCGGCCAGCCCCAAATACTATTACTACCGTAAAGACCACTTGGGCGATAACCGGGAAGTGTGGCAAGCACCCCCTTCAGGGGGCGGGGGGGCAGGTACCACGGTACCACGTACCCAGTATTACCCCAGCGGGCTACCTTGGGCGGAGGGATTAGGTGCAGATGTTCAGAACAAGAAATTTACCGATAAAGAATATATAGAGATGCATGGGTACGATTGTACGGACTTGGGGGCGCGTGTGCTGTATAATGCCGGGGATTTTATCCCTACGCCGGATCCGTTGTGTGAGAAGTACTATTCGATAAGCCCGTACAGTTATTGTGCAGGGGATCCGGTGAATAGGATGGATCCGGATGGGATGGATTGGGTATATCATGTAGTAGATGGTATTACTGAGGCATATTATGATAGAGATGTTACCTCGCAACAAGATGTAATTGATAAATACGGAGAAGATTCAGGAATCACACATTTAAATGATGGTTCTACATTGACAAATTATGATAAGGATGGAAATGTAACTGCCCAATATACATTTACGAATGATAGTAAAGAGAATAAATATGGGACAGTTACTGATAAAGATGGGAAAACATTAGATAATTCTCAAATCACTTATGGTAATAAATACACGATCTTTGGAACAAGTGATAATAGTTGCAATGCGGAAACACTTCATAATAATTACTTTGGTACGAGTTACACAGGCCCCAACAATCCGAAAGATTATAATGGGAATGATTCATATCAATATTTACCAAGAAATCTTAGTGAATACGCATCATTAAAACATGATTTAGATTATGATAAACTTAATGCTCATGGGCCATTAGATGCGTTCTTAAATATCTACACAATGAATGCTGATCGAGAATTAGCGAATAATTCATTTCCATTTGCTCTTAAGTCGAATTCGAACTGGGATAGATTTACGGCCTTTGCGGTATATTTAGCATTTAATTCAATCGCCAGTTTTAAATCTCCGTTATTATATATGAAGGTTACAGCAACAACTAAAGAATCAGATAATGTTGTACCACAGACACCCTATTTATATCCATAATGTAATTTTACATGGATGATTAATTTAATGTATAATTTATGCGAACAAAGAAGTTATTCTATCTAAAGTGCTTTATAATTATATATAATTTGTTAGCATTAGAAGCACTACTTGGAAGTTTTCCTAATGATTTTTTTTATTGTCGGTACAATATTCTTGTTTTGCTTTTCACTTTTCCAATATCTATAATTAGTTTTGTTTACAGATATGGTCAAGCAGAACCAATATATCCTGTTATAATTATTCAGGCAGTGATGTTTATTATTACATGGCTTGTTTTTATAACACTACCGAATAGAAAAAAATAGAGAACTAACCACGATTGTCCAGATTTCGAAACTCAGGCCCCGCTCCCGCGCGATTTTCATCGCGTGGAAAGTAGAAAAAGAGGAAAAGTTATTGGTAGGATAGATTAGTTTGACCTGTCCATCCTGATATAAGCAAAAATTCGAACTGTCGGGTGGGTTTTGCAAACCCACCCTTTGGTATTATCAGGATCTGTGATCCGATAAATCCGAGCGTCCGCTTGTTACCACTTATAGCCTGAATGGCGGTACACCCATTGCCCTTACTGATAATACAGGGGGATATGACGAACTGGGGAGGCTTACCACCAAAAAGCGTCACAATGCCACCGATACCGAAAGCTTTGCCTACAACATCCGTAACTGGACCACGCAGATCAGCAGCGGTAATACAGGCAATAACTTTACCGAAAACCTCTATTATAACACAAACTTACCTGCTGGCGCTACCGCCTGTTTTAACGGCAACATAGCCGCCACCACCTGGAAGTACGGCACGGTAACCAAAGGCTACAACTACGGGTACGATGCCCTGAACCGCCTCCTGTCGGCTGGTTTTAAGCAAGGAACTTCCACGCAGGTAGCCGGGGCGTTCGATGAAACGTTCACCTACGATAAGATGGGCAATATCCTTACCCTAAAGCGGAAAAAGAGCAACACACTAATAGATGATTTGACTTACGTGTACAAGAACGGTAATGCCAGCAACCAGTTGGACTATATCAATGATGCGGCCGGTTCGCAAAATTCCAGCAGCGTAAAGGAGTACCAAAACCTCTCAACGGCCACTTCCGATGAGATGGCTTACGACAATAACGGAAATTTAACCAGGGATGATGACCGTAAAATAACCGGGATCCGGTATAATTTGCTAAATTTGCCGGATACCATCCAGTTTAAGAATGGAAACCAGATACGTAATTCCTATGATGCCGGCGGGCAAAAGTTGCGGACGGAATACTCTATATTAGAAACTCCCGTTGTTATTCCAGTCGGGAATATAGGGAATCCGGGTAATCCAAATAATTCACGTGATATTATAAGTGGTACGGAATATGACGGTAATATTGAATATTCGTTTTCCAACGATGGAGGTGATTACCAGTTTGATTTGGATAAAATCTACAACGATGAAGGCTATGCCGAAAATCCGGCCAGCCCCAAATACTATTACTACCGTAAAGACCACTTGGGCGATAACCGCGAAGTATGGCAAGCAGGAGGGGCAGGTACCACGGTGCAGCGCACCCAGTATTACCCCAGCGGGTTACCTTGGGCGGAAAGTCTGGGCAGTTCGGTGCAGAAGAAGAAATACAACGGCAAAGAGTTTGTGGAAATGCATGGGTTAGACGAATATGATTCACAGGCGCGATGGTTTTATCCCACCGGAGATTTTACTACTACAATGGATCCGCTGGCAGAAAAGTATTACAGCATAAGCCCATATGCGTGGTGCGGAGGAAATCCAGTAAAGAATGTTGATCCAGATGGGAAGAAAATTATTATAATCGGGACTAAAGCTTATAGACAACAAGTAATCAATGATTTGCAGAAATTAACCGGACAAAGGCTTATATTAAGAAATGGGAGTAGTGGCAAAGGAATAATAGAACATGTAGGACACCAAAGTGGAAAATCAGGTCCTATAGGATCTAAATTAGTATCTGATTTAATAAAATCAGATAAAGTCATCACGATAAAAGATGTCATAAACAAATCCGTTGGTAATGAAACGGTTTATCTTAATGATAAAGGTGCTCATACAAATAAAGTTGGTTCTGGATCTACCGTATATTATGATCCATACTTGAAAGGAGAGAATATCGTAAATGCAGATGGATCTACTGGACGTTCTCCTCAAATAGGTTTAGCCCATGAATTAGGGCATGCGAAAGAAGGTGTAGAAGGAAAATGCTCAACAGATATTAGTGATGATTATTCAACGAATATTAAAAATTTCAAAGACGGTAAAATTTTGATAGTAAAGGATCCGGACAATAATAATGAACGTGATTGGATGACAAATAGCGAATATAATGTTAGAACAAAGGTGGATAACCCTATTAGAACAGAACAAGGAGAAAAACAACGCGCAACGCCTGAAAAACAATAAAATATGAGAACAATAAAATTTATTTTAGTAGTATTATTAGTTTACAATATATCATCATGTGGCTCAAAAAAATGTGATAAAAATATTTCAGAATTTTTCAAAATTCATGAAAAAACATATGTTTATTATAATCAAAAAAACAGACCAATTATTGATATGCATAAAAGGGAAAAATTCTGTAAATATGTAATTGAGAATTTAAAAATTAATTATGATGAATTTTTTCTTGTGGAAATTGTAGCAAGAGGAGAAATAAACACTTTTATTAAAATTCTTATAATTCGTTGTGGCGATAATTATAAATATCTCTTTTATGTGTTTGAAAAAAATGTATGGCGTGAGAAGAAAATTCCAAATTATTATTTAAATAAATATAATTATCAGAACTTAAAAACAGGTGTTAAAGAAGAAAATAATAATGAAGATGTTTTAACAATGTATGAACCCTAAAAATAGTATAAAGAGGATGTAAAAACAGTTGTTAGTTCGTATGATAACAAAGAAGAAAAACGTGTAATATTAGGTTCTGAACAAGAAACCGCCAAAAAACTTGGAGAAACTCAGGAGGGTGAAACTACGAGATATGATCACTCTTATGAAAAAGTGATTAAGACCACATCGCCAACTACTACTGAAACCAAACCAGAAAAAGAGGAGGGCAAAAAATGAAGAAATTATTATTTGTTATGTCATTATTTATTATTTTTTTTATTTGCTGTTCGTGTTCAACAAAAGAAAATAAATCAAAAATAAAAAAAATAGAAATATATTATGTGTCCCTTTATACCACAACATTTACAAGAGTAGATTGTGATAGGTTCTACGATTCTTTTTCTGATTCTATGGATAGTTTGACAATTATGGATGTAAAAGTACTGTCTGAATTTGAAAAAGAATTAAACTCATTACAACTTGCAGATTCTTCATATCACTCACCTGATACAAGGATAAAGATGAAAGTATTATATGAAACTCATAATGAAGAACTTTGTTTTGACACTTTCGTAATTGAAAGAAATGGAAAAATATATTATTTTTCAGATAAATTTAAAAAACTATTGCATAGAATTGGAATAATCAAAGAGTTGTGGTGATCACTCCCGTCCATCCTAATATAAGCAAAATTTCGCCCCGCTCCCGCGCGATTTTCATCGCGTGGGAAGTAGAAAAAGAGGAAAAATTATCGGTAGAACAGATTAGTTTGCTACATAAAAGGATTCGTGCGGCAGCATTGGGTACAGCCGGTGTATAATTTCAAGCGGGTTTACAATGCCGAGGGCTATGCCGAAAACCCGGGCAGCCCCAAATACTATTACTACCGTAAAGACCATTTGGGCTCTAACCGGGAAGTGTGGCAAGCACCCCCTTCAGGGGGCGGGGGGGCAGGTACCACCGTACAGCGCACCCAGTATTATCCCAGCGGTCTGCCTTGGGCGGAAGGTTTAGGTGCTGATGTGCAAAACAAGAAATACAACGGCAAAGAGTTTGTGGAAATGAGTGGGTTAGACGAATATGATTCACAGGCGCGATGGTTTTACCCCGCCGGAGATTTTACTACTACAATGGATCCGCTGGCAGAAAAGTATTACAGCATAAGCCCATATGCGTGGTGCGGGAATAATTCGGTGAATGCAATCGATTTACATGGAGATAGTCTAACATATACCTCTCAAACAAATGGTGTCGCTCAAAAGGCGATTGATGCTCATAATACAGAACTTAGTGGATACTATGATTTTTCTATGGATAAAAATGGAGTCGTTAGTATGACTGTTATAAAAGGTGCTGATTTAAGTAAAATGACCCCTGAACAGAAAGCTTATGCGGGAATAATGGACAAAGTAGTTAATGGAACCGATGGAATGACAAAAATTGAGGTTGTTGAAAATAGTACAAATGTTTTGATTGGAGATGCAAAATTACAAACTATTGATATTGGAGATATAAATAAACTTCCCAATGGGTCTCTTTCTCCAATAAGTGCAGAATCTGCTCACTTGCATGAGGTTTTTGAACAATATCAATTACAAGTAAAATTATCAAAACTAAATCCAGTGAATCCAGTAGGAGATGCTCATTACAAAGCGACAGCAGTTGAAAATATTTTATTTGGAACCCCAATAGATCCTTATAGATACCTAAATCCGTTAAATTCTTCTACTCCAACAACAGGAACAATGGTTGTATCTCCTATAACAGCAACAATAAAAGCCACATTGCACATATTAAATAACAATATTACCAGTGTTTCTTATCACCCATAAATTTAATACGATGAAAAAATATACCATTCTATTCATTGCCATTTTTAGTAATTATGTTGTTATTCTAAGTTGTAATATTCAAACGACAGATTCTTTATTTTACATGAATATTGAGTCGTTGTATAGTCTTGAAAAAACTTATAAACCATTTAAGAACACGCTCATATTTCTTGAAACATTAAAGACGTGTGATATTTATAGTGCTGATATTCAATATGACTACGCAATAAAGATAAATATAACAAAAAAAGATATAAAAAAAATCAAGAATTGGTATCGAAAAAATAGAAAACGACTTAACTATAACAAATTTTGTAGGATTTATAGAATTTGGGATAATTTGGATAATCATGAATACATCGATAAAACGAAGAGTTACTCAAACGAGCAAGTTGAACAAGCCGAAACTAAGCTTATTAATGAATTAAAAGAAATTGCAAAGGAGCCAACTATATTTAATCAATAGTCACCTGTCCTCACGGATATGTTCTTCATTAAAAGAGTAAAAGATGGTGCTGGTCGGTGGAATTTAAAAAATTCCACCGTAATGTACTATTAGGAAACAACGTTCGACGAAGTCAATTGTATTCCGGATATAGAAATCCTTTCATACTCGTTCCAGAAAGGGACTTCCACGCAGGTAGCCGGGTCGTTCGATGAAACATTCACCTACGATAAGATGGGCAATATCCTTACCCTGCAACGGAAGAAGGACAACGCGTTGATAGATAACCTGACATTCGGATATAAAAACGGTAACGCCAGTAACCAGTTGGACTATATCAGCGATGCGGCCGGTTCACAGAATTCCAGCAGCGTGAAAGAGTATCAGAACCTTTCAACGGCCACTTCCGGCGAGATGGCTTACGATGCCAACGGTAACCTGGTGAAAGATTTAGACCGGAATATTATAACGATAAAATATAATTTATTAAATCTACCGGATTATATCCAGTTCGGCAATGGTAACGCGATACTAAACACTTACGATGCCAGCGGGCAGAAGTTGCGAAGTGATTATTATACATGCAAACAATCCCTTTCAGAACCACTTTCAGATGGAGAAGTGTTAGAACCAATCTATACGCCTACCAACTATAATTTTTCGGGAACGGAGTATATTGGCAATATTGAATATGCCATATCAAAAATAAAGGGACCTATCCGTATTGGGATGCCAACGTTATACAAAGATTCTTATACGTTTAGTCGCTTGTACAATGCCGAAGGCTATGTAGAAAATCTGAGTAGCCCCAATTATTACTACTACCGTAAAGACCATTTGGGCGATAACCGTGAAGTGTGGTTGGCAAATACCAATACCACGGTGCAACGCACGCAGTATTACCCCAGTGGGTTACCGTGGGCTGAAGGGATGGGCAGCAGCACCCAGTCGTATAAGTATAACGGTAAAGAGTTTATAGAGATGAGTGGGTATGATGTTACGGATTTGGGGGCGCGTGTGCTATATAATGCCGGGGATTTTATCCCTACACCCGATCCGTTGTGTGAGAAGTACTATTCGATAAGCCCGTATGCATATTGTGGCGGTAATCCGGTAAACAGGTTTGATCCGGATGGGATGGATTGGTATACAGATAAAGATGGTTCATACCAATACAATCCCGATTTGAACAAAGATAATCAATCGGAAATACTAAAAAAAGATCAATCATACGTGGGTGTCACTTATCAAGTGAAAGATGAAAATGGGAACGTTACTACTGATTACAGAAAAGATGGAAGTATATTATTTAGTAATGAAAAAAAAGGTTATGAAAGAATGATTGACAACACTATTAAAACAGGAAATGAAGAACAAGGGGTTATTACAAATAAAGGGGTTCTTGTTTTACCTGATTACAAAAATTCAGAATCGTCATCAGACATTAAAGACTATAAATACAAGTCTGAGAATGGAAACATCGTAGATGCAGATGGTAATAAATTCAATACTGTTGCAACAGTTCATACTCATCCTGAAGGGACAGGCCCAAGTACTTATACGGTAGATGGATATGGTGATTTAGGATTTGCTTCGCAGCAGACTCCTTATAAACCAGTTTATGTGTTGCAGCTAAATGGGGTAAATCAAGTTAGTTTGATTGTTGCAGCCCCTAATAAAACTAATACTGCTAGTGGTTTTATTTATAGAACATATAATATAACTGCAAATTATCCACCAGCTAATACAACAAACCTGCAAAATGGGCGTTTCTCGTTAATTCAATACACAAAGAGTAATGATTTCTATAATCTATTAAAAATCAAATAAATGAAGAAATATTTTATTTTTTATTTTTGTTTTCTTTTATACTCATGTTCGTATCAATATAAAATTATTAAAGTTGATTTAAATGATAATATTAAAAAAGTTATTGATAGCTTAATGATTATATCTCCTCCAAATAATGTGTATGAGTTGTATGTTGATAAGATTGATCCTCAAAATTGTAATATGTTGTTCTATATCGGATCAAAACCCTTAACGGAGATAGAAAATAAAGCAAATAGAATAGAATTTCCATTACTTCAAACAGTATTGAGAAAAAAAACAATAAACATATATTCTGGTGTAGAGAAATATGTAAAAAATCCTAAAGAAAAATACTTTATAAAAGATAAAAAAGAAAGGACAAAAAATGATTATGTAAGTTGTATATATTGGGAAATACAAGAAATTAAAGGTAAATTTTTGGTTCGAGAAAACGATATTGGCTACCCATTTATTCCTTTTCCTCTGAAAAATGAAAAGAATACATTTTCTCAACCGAAAATTAATGAATAAATTTCCCCAGCTCCCGCGCGATTTTCATCGCGTGGGAAGTAGAAAAAGAGGAAAAATTATCGATAGAATAGATTAGTTTGTCACACGAAAAGGGTTCGGGCGGCAGCATTGGGTACAGCCGGTGTATAATTTCAAGCGGGTTTACAATGCCGAGGGCTATGCCGAAAACCCGGGTAGTCCTGTTTACTACTACTACCGTAAAGACCATTTGGGCAATAACCGCGAAGTATGGCAAGCACCCCCTTCAGGGGGCGGGGGGGCAGGTACCACGGTGCAGCGCACGCAGTATTACCCCAGCGGTCTGCCCTGGGCAGAAGGTTTAGGCGCTGATGTGCAAAACAAGAAATACAATGGTAAGGAGTTTGTGGAAATGAGCGGGTATGACATGTATGATTACGGGGCACGTTTTTATTATCCGGCTTCGCCTGTTTTATCTACTCCTGATCCGCTGTGCGAAAAGTACCATTCAATAAGTCCGTATAGTTATTGTGCCGGGAATCCTGTGAATGCAATAGACCCTGATGGATTGACATATTATTTTAATACCGAAGGGAAGTTTATTGGCCAGTATGGTGAAACAGATGATGTTATGGTTTTAGAGATTAACTCATACCGTTTAGATTATAAATCCCATGTTTTATATTATAGTGAAAAATCGGCAACGACAATGACTTTTAATGATGGCTCATCAATGAATTATAAAGAATTTAATGATTTAGCCGGAACATTATTTTCTGAAGCAACAAAAGGGCTTAAAGGAAGTTGGCAAGAATCAGCAGCCATTTATTCAACTCTTGAAAATAGAGCTAATGATGAAGGAAATAATACATGGGATCAAGCTCAAATTGGAGGTGTTGCTGGTTGGAGTAATAGAAAAGAGATTTTTGATAAAACGGCGAACAAAAATGATGTGCTAAATGCATATAAAGGTTTAATAAGAGGATCTCTGGATAAATATGATTATTCCAATGGGGCAACCTACTGGGATGGTGATGATTACAATAAAAGAGTAAGATATACGCAGGGTACTGTATTTACCAAGGATAGCCATAACATTTGGAATTTACCTAATAATGCTCATGCTGGTAAGAATGATTATGGTAGCTGGAATTCAAAATATGAAACAACAAACGCTTTAGGGCTTACTACATTTAGCAGATTAACGAAAGAATATCTAAATTCGCGATGCAAACCGGGAACAAAAGTATATTATAGTGGTTCAAATAAAAAAACAAATAAATAAGCGATGAAATATTTAAATATCCTTTTCGTGTTATTGATAATGCTCTCCTGCCGGAATTCGGGGAAAGAGCGAAAAATGGTCAAGGTAGATTTCGACAACAATCCTGTTGATTCTGTTAATTCAGATGTTTTTTTTAAAAAGAACAAACTGGAATACTTTCTCCTGGGGCTGGACACCCTTCATTCCAAACATATAGGTTGGGCCCAAGATCCTTGTGATCTGTATTTGGAGGGAGTATATATTGATAACAAACTTTTGAAAATATATCAACCGTATAAAATTGATACCATCAGCCATCCTGAAAAAACGAAGAACAGGTTGTATATTTACAATGGTAAAAGAATCAGGACTACCCGGATCATAATAGATTCATTGAAATTTTATTTCGATGATGTTTTCTTTCAGTTAGATAGTCCTGAAATATACCGTAAAGATAGTTTTATCATCTGGATGGATCAGCCGGCGGGTTGGTGCGGTTTGGCAAACCAGTATGAATTTATCGCGATATTTGATCTTAAAAGGCTAAGATGTTATGAAACGCTAATCAACTTATATTCCATTTGCCCGCCCGATGTACCGAAGCTACGAGTTTCAACGGATAAAAAAAAGCGAAATTAAGAGAATTATCAAACTTTCGGTTTGTTTTGCATAACCCGCTTTGCAAACTCATAAATTCACGTATTGAACTTGTCCGGGCTTTTATCGGACACATTAGTAACCCATGGTTCAAAAAAATATCACATGTTTACGATGTGTAAAAAACCATGTATTCATTTTAATATAGAACAGAGCAGTTGTTGCACTCAAAAAACAAACAAATAAGCGATGAAATATTTTAATATCCTTTTCGTGTTATTGATAATGCTCTCCTGCCGGAATTCGGAAAAAAAGCGAGAACTGGTAGAGGTAAATTTTCACAATAACTCCATTGATTCCGTTAGTTCGGATAAGTTTTTTAAAAAGAACAAACTGGAATACTTTCTCCAGGGGCTGGATACCCTTCATCCCAGATGTATAGATTGGGGTAAAGATCGTCATGATCGGTACATGTATGGGATTTACATCGACAATAAACTGATGAGAATGTATCAAACAAGTTTAATTGATACCATCTACCATCCGGAGAGAGTAAAGCAGAGGTTATATATTTATGATCATAAAATCATTAGAACAACCCGGATCTTAACAGACTCCCTGAAATTCAATTTTGATGATGTAACTTTTGTCCTTGACAAGCCTGAGATATACCGTAAAGATAGTTTTATCATCTGGATGGCTGAACCGGCAGGTTGGTTCCGTTTGGGGAGGAAATATAAATTTATTGCGATATTTGACTTTAGCAGGGTGAGATGTTATGAAGCGCTAATAAATCCATATTCCATTTATCCCTGTCCTCGCGGATATGTTTTTCATTAAAAGAGCAAAAGATGGCGCTGGTCGGTGGGATTTTTTAAATCCCACCGTAATGTACTATTAGAAATTTTATTTCGGATATAGAAATTCTTTCATCTTCGTTCCAGAAAGGGACATCCTCGCAGGTAGCCGGCGCGTTCGACGAAAGCTTTACCTACGATAAGATGGGCAATATCCTTACCCTGCAACGGAAGAAAGACAACGCGTTAATAGACAACCTGACGTTCGGGTATAAGAACGGCAATGCCAGTAACCAGTTGGACTATATTAGCGATGCGGCCGGCTCGCAGAATTCCAGCAGCGTGAAAGAGTACCAGAACCTTTCGACGGCTACTTCCGATGAGATGGCTTACGATGCCAACGGTAACCTGATGAAAGATTTAGACCGGAATATCGTTACCATATTGTATAATTTGCTAAATTTGCCGGAGTATATCCAGTTTGGTAACGGCAATGTGATACAAAACACGTATGATGCCGGCGGGCAGAAGTTGCGGACGAATTATTACACGCTGTTAGTCAGCCTTGCCACGCCCATAGCGGTAGGTCAGGTTAAACTGGTGTTGTACTCGCCTGCGACCTGGAAATTCAGTGGAACAGCTTATATCGGCAATATAGAATACGACATATCCAAAACAGGCAAAACGGTAAACAAGGTAACGACCTACACGGATACTTACACCTTCAGTCGACTGTACAATGCCGAAGGGTATGCCGAAAACCTAAGTAGTCCCAACTACTACTACTACTACTACTACTACCGTAAGGACCACTTAGGCAACAACCGCGAAGTGTGGCAAGCACCCCCTTCAGGGGGCGGGGGGGGCAGGTACCACGGTACAACGCACTCAGTATTACCCCAGTGGGCTACCTTGGGCGGAAAGTCTGGGCAGTTCGGTGCAGAAGAAGAAATACAACGGCAAGGAGTTTGTGGAAATGCATGGATACGATAGTTATGATTTTGATCATAGAAATTTTTATCCGGCTGCTGACGTCTTTACTACAGTGGATTGGAAAGCCGAAGACACTCCCGATTTTTCCGTATATTCTTATGCTGCATGTAATCCTGTTCGTTTTAGGGATGAGAATGGAGATGGTTTAGGAGATTTTTTAATTGGTCTTGCTTCAGCAGTTTTGGATGATGCCAATCCTGTGGGTGGAAATAAAATTAGCGAAAAAGCTCCGCGTGATAATGAAACTCATTTCAAAGTTGGACAAACTGTAGGCCATGTTGTAGCAGCAGTTATTGGTACAGAAGAAGCAATCAACGGGGGAATAACCGGAATAGCAGGTGCTGTAACAGCTCCAGAAACAGCCGGAGTAACTACTCCTGTAGCGATTGCCGGTGGAATTGAAGCTGCTCATGGTATTGCGATGACTGGTAAAGCTGTGTTAAATGCGTCCAGAATGAATTTCCAAAATGGAAATAAAGGTTCCAAAAATTTAGTTAAAGAAGCAAAAGAATCTCAAGCAAAAAAAGAAAAAGCTCAGGAACGAAAAGAAAATAGGGAGGCTGCAACAGCCAGAGGGAACAGTAGGTCAGGGAATAGCAATCAAGGATCACGAGGTAGTCATGATTCTAGAAAAGGAGGTAATAAAGGCGATAAACATTCTAATGCTGAAGCAAGACGATTAAGAGAACAAAAAAAAGCAGATGAAAAAAACAAATAAAGATATGAGGTCAATCTTAGATAAGAATCAAATTATTCAAGAATATTATGATATTTATTTTGAAGATACGACAAAGGCTCGAGATCTAATAAAAAAGTTAGACTATAAAAATGATCCTAACTTATTAGCAGAAATAGCAACATCCTATTTTGATGAAAATAAATTGCGGTTAGCTGAAAGATTTGCAATAAAAGCCTTTGAATTGGATAGCCTAAACCCTCGTGTATTATGGATTCTTGGATTGGTCAAATGGGACTACGGGCAGCTAAATAGTGCCATTTTTTGTTTTCAAGAAATAATTAGAATAGGAACACGAAGAGTTAATAAGACAGGCTATGGTGAAGACTTGAATGTTGCATTATCACGAATCAATGATAGTAAATTCCAATTATTTAGACTTCTAAAAAAAATAAAACCTACAGTAGCAAAAAGGTATTTGAAAGAATATGAGAAGGGGCTGCAAAAAGGATTTTTGACGCTAATGGATTATTATTATAAACAAACACTACTGACCGACAAAAAATAGACATCATAAAAAGGAAAGCTATCTAACAAGAAGAGCTGCACATGACGCAAAAGAAAAAGGTGTTAAAAACAGAACAGTGAAAGAATTAAAAGAAGATTACAATCAAAAATAAAAAATGATGGACTTTAAAGAACAATTGAAAGATGCCATTTGCAGTAATGACATCGATTTTTTAGAAAAAAATAGAGATAGATATTCAATTAATGAGCGATTTGAAGATGAAAACAATGATACCTTATTATTATATTCTATAAGTGATAAGAGCTCTTTAATATATCAATATTTTTTAAAAAATAATGCAAATTTATTTTTAATTAACAATGCAAATGAGAATATTATTCATGCTATTGTTTATTCAAACTGTACCAATCGTTTATTAGAAGTAATTGATAAAGTTGGATTAATAATTAATGATAAGGATTCAAGTGGTGCGACACCATTATTATTATCAATTTCACTGGGATATTTTGAAATGGCAAAATTATTAATTGAGAATGGAGCTAATGTGAATATTTGTGATAATGAGGGCATTTATCCGATTCATATAGCATCTCAATTCGGATCTCTTGATTTTATAAAGATATTATTAAAAAATGGGGCATATTTAAACCTTAAAACTAAAAAAGGGAACTATCCATTTGCCCTTGCCGTAAACGCCGATAACTATCAAGTAGTAAAATTTCTCTATAATGAAATATATTGTGAAGAAAAAGATATGTAATGCATACCTGCCTTGTCCATCCGGATATAAGCAAAAATTCGAGCTGTCGGGTGGGGTTTGCAAGCCCACCCTTTGGTATTATCAGGATCTGTGATCCGATAAAGCCGAACGCCCGCTTGTTACCACTTATAGCCTGAACGGCGGTACAGTCGTTACTCCTGATAAGCGTAGTATGTTAGTTAATACAATGAGTACGGCGCAAGCTCTGCTTAACGTCGCAGCTAAAAGCAAGGCTTTTAAGCCTTGCACATTGAGAAATATCAAAAGACATAAGAAATAAGAAATTGTGTTTTTTGTCCATTAACCCAGAGAAACGTATATTTTTGAAAATGTCCCGGAAGCAGAATAACTTTCGGGACATTTTTTTATCGTTTGTCAGTATTTGTTGTAAAAAAATATAGTGTTGATAAATAGGGTGCTATTTCTTGTTTTCCAGAACAATGGTTACTTTTTCCACATCGCCTCCGAGTGGCGGGTTTAATTTGGAAAGCCGTACCACCACTTGCTCTGTTTTAGGAAAAGAACGTACTATACGGTCGAGCAAACGTCTTCCGATGTGTTCAATCAGTTGCGATGGTTTTTCCATTTCATCTTTTACCGCATCGTAAACCCGTTGATAATTCAGTGTATCTTCCAGCTTGTCGGATATTTCGGCTTTGCCGGTGTCTAATTTCATCTCTACGGAAACCAGAAAATCGTTTCCGAAAACTTTTTCTTCTTCCAAACAACCGTGGTAGGCGTGGAAGTTCATGTTTTCGAGCAGAATGGTTCGGATCATAATAGTTTGTTTTTTCGATTAATTTATTTCAGAAACACAACTGTCGATATTCCCATCGCGCAAATAGGTTTTCATTGTATCACCCGGTTTTACCTGCGTTTTCGACGTAACGCGTTTACCGTTTACCGTGGTGATGGTGTAACCTTTCCGGTACAGGTATTCCGGCGAATGTATCGTAATGCTCTTTTCTATCAGCGATAGGTTGTTTTTTCGGCTCGAAAGTACGGCACTTACAGACGACTTTAACAGGAGAACTTTTCTTTCGATTTCACTGTTTTTTCTTAAAAAAATTCTTTTAAGCGATTGGTTCAATTTCCATTGCGTGGCTTCAAGTTTACGAACTGTTAAATGGTGGTTTTGAGCCGTTATCTGTTTGATGGAATAAACATATTCACTGATTTTACCGAAGGCATAGTCCATTTTTTCAAGGATAAAAGCGGCAGCGGCAGTAGGTGTTTTTACGCTGGTATGAGCCACCATGTCCAATATGGAAACATCGCGCTGATGACCTATTCCAGCAATGACCGGAAGAGGAAACTGGGCGCAGTTGCAAGTCAGGTCGTATGAATCGAAGCACGAGAGGTCGGTGGAAGCGCCTCCGCCTCTGATAATGACAACCACGTCGAACAACGACGCACAAGCGTAAATTTTCTCCAGCGCTTGTATCATCGATGCTTCAGCGGCATCGCCTTGCATAATGGCAGGGAAAAGCCGCGTGTAAAAGCTGTACCGCGGATTGGAATGAGCCAGTTGGTTGCAGAAATCATCGTAGCCGGCAGCCGTTGGCGACGAAATGATGGCAATTCGCTGAGGCAGTTCGGGCATTTCAAGTTGCTTGTTCATGTCCATGATTCCATCTGCTTCGAGGCGGCGAATGATTTGGAGGCGTTTGGCTGCCAGCTCGCCCACCGTGTAGGTAGGGTCGATGTCCTTTACGTTCAGGCTAAGCCCGTAAACAGGGTGGAATTCAACCGTTACAGCCAGCATTACTTTTATGCCGCTTCTCAGTGTTTCGCCCGTATTGCCTTCGAAATAAGGCTTTATCAGTCGGAAAGTGTTGTTCCAAATGGTGGCTTTGGTTTTGGCAACGATGTAATCCGATGCTTCATCTTTCTCGATCAGTTCAATGTAACAATGCCCGTTCTGGTTTTCACGTATTTCGCTTATTTCGGCAGTGATCCATACCGGCGTTTCGTAAACGTGCCGGAAACTTTCCCCGATGTTCAGGGTGAGTTCGTATAGCGAGATGGCCTGCATGGGACGATTACTTGTTTTACTTGTTGATAATGATTTTTGTAACCAATCGGGTTTTGTTGGTGTAAACGCTTATCAGGTAGCATCCGTTTTCAATGTCGGGCACCTCGATGCTTCCATCTGCTGCCGGGCTACCTTCTTTTACAAGCACGCCACTGACATAGTAAAGCTTGTAATAAGCGTTTCCAGTTGATCCCAGGCTGGTAAGGTTGGTACCTATAATGTTTCCTGTTTTATTAAACCAGGCATGCAGTTCTTCACCGTAGGCAGGGGTTTCATTCGTTCCATCCCAGTTCACCGAGCTATATTTTCCCCAAATATATTCCGCCAGTTCCGGATGGTCGATAAACGGATTGCGGTTGTGCTGAATTGAATAAACAGCATCGTTTCGTTTCGTTTCTTTTTCGCTTACTGGATCCTGCGCATTCCATTTGAGCAACAAGTTTATGGCCCATGTTTTAAATACAGGATAAGTATTGTTGATAAGCATGGATGCCGTGCCGGTTCCATGCCAGTATGACGAATAGTCTTCGTAGCAGGTAACCATGTACATGTAGGTGCGTGCAAAGTCGCCTTTGTATTCATCGGCAGGCTCAAATACCAGATCGTTGTATCCCAGGCTGTTCGCGCCTTTCCCTACTTTTACCACTCCGTTGGTATAGGTGGTCGTTGATCCGACCACACCAAGTGAGTAGTTTGATTTGGCTTCGTTGGCTTCGGCGTCGGAAGGGGAGAGGTTGGTTAAATCGCCGTTGGCATCGTAGGCCGAATAGTTGTCGCTGTTTCCCCACCAACTACGTGGCATGCAGTGCTCGCGGTTCATTTGGCTGCTGTTGTACGATGCCCGTTTATAATCGGAATACATGTCGATAAAATAACCATCTGTGTTCCAATCGGTTTGTTTAAAATATGTGTACCACCAAATGGATGTGGGCGCATCGTAGTCGAGAAACGTGTGGGTGCGTATGATGCTGTGTAGGGCGGTTTTCAGCGAGGCTCCGTTTTTCCCTATCGCGTTGTCGTAAAATCCATCAGGCGTTTCGGAATAAGCCGTGGAGCATGCGATAGCGGCAAAAGAGAAAATTAATAATTTTATTTTGTTCGTTTGGTTCATTTACTTGTCTTTTTATTCCTTTTCCGGGTACGATTTGTGTTTTTCTTTTCCGGACCTGGATTCAGGTAAGGGAATAAGAAAGTAAAAATACAAAGATTTTTTGTTAAGGCATAGGGTTGTTTATAAAAATTAAAATTAAAAACCCGGATAAATAGGTTTTTTATCCGGGTTTCGTCCTTTTTCAGAATGTTTTTATTCCGGTTTTTCGGAATCATCCTTCAGTTTTTCTTTTACATCGCCTAAAATATCTTCGGCCTTTTCAATCACAGAAGTAACTTTCTTTTTACCTTCGGTGGTAATTTCATCTTTTTTTATTTTTCCTTTCTCTACAATGTCTCCGGCCGTTTCTTTTACATCGTTTACCACGCTTTTTGTAGCGGCCTTCCCTTTTTCGATGGCAGTTTCCACTTTGTCTTCCATTTTTTCGGAAGTTTCACCCATCCATTGTTTAGCATCATCAATTTTTGATTCGATAACCGGGACTTCGTTTTTGAGCTCTTCGGCTTTTTTCTGAGTCCAGTCTTTTACCTGATCCAGTTTTTCTGAAATTTCATCGGCTACTTCCTGTATTTCACCGGCAGCTTTTTCGGATAATTTTCCCTCGGATTTACCCATTAATTTTCTGAAGAAATCTTTTAATGCCATAGTTTTTTTTTGTTAGATAATAGTTTCTTGCAAAATTAATCAAATTATTTAATTTACAATAAATTAGATAAGAAATATTTGAGAAGTCGTATGGTTGTTTATTTTGTTTTGATGCATGGTTCCCAACAAATAGTTTGATTTGTCGGATTTTGTTGTTAATTTTGAAGAATTTTTAAAATCCGGTCAGATCGCTGAGTTGAATTCAATGGATAACCGAACGGACGTAAGATGTTCAGGATGAATGTAAAAATCGATTTATTTTTAACGGAAAAATTATTTAAAGTGGTTTTCGGATGAAAAAATTCTATGACAGTGAGGATAAGCTTCTCGTTTCGGTAGATTGTATAATTTTCGGGTTTCAGGATAATGAATTGAAGTTACTGTTGGTGAAACGGCGGGTTGATCCTCTTCAGGGACAATGGTCGCTAATGGGTGGCTTTGTGAAGAAAACCGAAAGTGTGGACCAGGCGGCAAGCCGCGTACTGAATTACCTTACGGGGCTCGATAACGTATTTATGGAACAAATCGGGGTATTTGGCGAGGTGAACCGCGATCCGGGCGACAGGGTTGTTTCGGCTGTTTACTATGCCTTGATCAATATTGCCGATTACGACCAGCAACTTGCCGAAAGCCACAACGCCGTATGGTATCCTTTTAAGGAATTGCCCGAAGTGATCCTCGACCATCGCCAAATGGTGGAAAAAGCGTTGCGCCAACTCAAGCGCAAGGCGGCCATCGAACCCATTGGATTTAATTTATTGCCGGAATATTTCACGCTGCCACAGTTGCAATCGCTCTACGAAGCCATTTACGACCAGACACTCGACAAGCGGAACTTCAGGAAGAAAGTGTTAGCCATGGATGTACTCGAGAAAACAACATTAAAAGATAAATCTGAATCGAAAAAAGGGGCGTTTCTTTTCCATTTTGCCGAAGAGAAATATAACGAGCTGATAAGCAAGGGCTCCAGTTTTGCAGTTTGAGACATGGCGGGCGGATCAATAAAGTTTTTTTAGTTCAGCGCTTTTGAAATAATGTTGAAGGATTTTCGAAAAGTCATATCCTTTTTCGCCCATTACAGCTGCGCCTATCTGGCACAATCCTACCCCATGCCCCCATCCGGCTCCCGTAAGTATAAACCGTTCAGGCAGTTGATCATCCGTCCCGAATTTTTTATCGATAACGAACGCTGAACTGTACAGGTGGCTTTCGGAAAGCCATTTGCGGATTTCGAGTTCTTTCCCTACAACGACCGTCCGTTTTGTCCCAGTTATTTTCAATTCTACAATTCGCCCCGATTCTCCTCGTTTCACAGGGGTAATGTCAATGATGGAGCCGATATCAAGCCCCGATTTTTTAGCAATCAAATCCGAAAGCTGATTTTGGGTATATTCTGTTTTCCATCTGTAAAAATCGGTGGTTTCCTGGTCAAAATTATTCAACACCTGGGATAAAATGTTCGCATCGGAGGTGTTGCAGAAAGCCTCGGGGCTTTGGCGTATCCATTTTTGAGCGTTTTCCTCTATACTGAGATCTATGGGTATTACCTGATTGTCATTATCGTAAATTTTTTCTAAGTATGAAAAATGCTCCGGAGCCCAGCAGTTTTCGAAAGTTTCGGTAGCTCCACCGCACGATTTTGAAAAACGGGCATCGCAAATTTCGTTTCCCGACATCAGCACGAGTCCACGGGTTTCTTCAATGGCTTTTGCCACTTTTTCGGTAGAAGCTTTGGTAATGCCCTGATAACGTTGGCAGTGGTCATCGGCACAAACATCAAAGCCGGTATGAGCATTTCTCTCGTACCATTTCACAATTTTCAGCGTTTTATCAGGAAGCTCGGTACGGGTTTCCGTTGGAGTGACTGTGGTTCCCGTACGGGTAGCATCCATGAGAGGTGCCAATAGCCAGCTTCTCGAAATGACGGCATGCGCCTTCAGGAGTTCTGTTGATGCCCTGGCGCTCATTTCGCTGGAAATGACACTCAGCAGGTAATCTTCTGTCCTGATGCAATTGATGGCTGTTATTTGGCTACCTATCACCGAAAATCTGAGCGTTCCTCTGAATTGCTGTGTTTCGCGGCGCTCCCAGTGAAAATTAATGCCGATGGTAACGTTCAGCAAATCAAAATATGAATGTTCGTCCTGGGGTTCGAAAGTGATTTCGCTGTACAGGCAATTTTCGAATTTTAACTTTCCGGCTGCGTATTTTACTGTCTTCTCTCCAAAATAAATACTTCCATTGTACAGGTAATTTCCACGAAGAATAAAATTAACTTTTACATCCGATAATATCCCGACATGGATGAGGGGTTCTTCACTGAACATTTATATGAGTTTTTTAATTGATGTTGTAAATGGGGCTTTTGAAACCTATTTTTTTTAGTCCGTTGTGAATTTCGGGACAACTCATAAATAATTTCCAAATGAGCCCGGTACGGTAATTTTCAATCATGACGATGATAGGCCCCTGGTCGATGGCCAAATGGCTGGTGGCATACCAGTTTCGGCTTTCGCTGAATCCATCGGTAAACCCGTATTTACTCCAGATTTTATTTCCTTTTTCATAATAAAAATACCGGAGGGCATCCATGGAGTATCGGGGGGTGAAGGGGAATGACGAGAGTGCTGCCGTAGGCTGGATAACTCCGAAATCCTCCTGGGGGCAATGTGCCACATAACCTTTGAAGCTATCGCCGGCGGTTAGCCCCCAGCAGCTTTTACCGTAGCCTTTGAATTTTTTTGGATTGTCGATGCAATATGCTCTGTTTATAAGAGTGTGATTGGTAACTTGTTGCATGTAATCTATGCCGTACTCATCAGTGAGTCCATTGGGGTCGATTCCCATAAAAGTGTATTGTTCAAAAAACAAGGGGCCGCCATTTTCGTAATTTCCCAGCGGCAGGAGATATCCATAATAGGTTTTCCCGTTTTTCCATCCCGGGCTTTTTACCCAACAATTCTCGTAGATTTCTTTAGAGATAGGATGCCATGCCGACGATGCGGCAACAATGTAAGTAATCAGCGCTTCGTCCCAGCCATAAACCGGAAAATTCATATCGAACGAATTGGTAGGACTCCAATGCCAGTAAAGCTTGTCGTTGGATCCGTTGGTATGCCATGCCCAATTGGCCGAATTCCAGATTTGTCCGATCCTTTTTTTCAGGTATTCTTCTTTTATCGATTTTCCGGTGAAATACTGCCGGGCAGTGAGTAATCCCATTAAAAGATAAGAGGTTTCCACAATATCGGCACCGTTGTCGAGCGAACTGAAAGGTACTGTTTTCCCGGTGTTACCATCAATAAAATGAGGGTAGATACCGTGGTAACTGTCGGCTTTTATTAAGAAATCGGTAATTTTTATCAGTCGGTTGAGCGCCATCTCCTTGCTGATCCACTTGCGTTCGGTAGCAACGACTATGGCCATGATGCCAAAGCCGGTTCCGCCAACGGCACAGGCATCCGGACCAAAAGTGCCCATGCTCAGGTTCGGTTCATCATAAGCTTCGTTGATGTAATCCCAGTAATACTCACATTTTACGGTATTGCTTCTTTCAAGCGCCATTCCGCTGTGGGGGTGGGCTCCGTACCAGAAAAACCGGAAAGTTTGCCGCTGAACGGTCTCAAGCAGAGCAGTGTCGTTCATGTTTTTGAGAATTCCTACGGCAGGAATTTCTTTGGTGGTTTCAGATTTTCCGAAAAGGGATAAAAAACCTGATATAAATATTAAAAAACAGAACGTACGAAGTTTCATTTTTATATGATTTACAACAAAGTGTTATTTTCTGCTGCCGTTGTGTTTCTTAATGCCAGGTTGTTACTCATCTTCAGGCTTGTATTCAAGAATATCGGATGGCTGACAGTCCAGAATCTTGCAAATGGCTTCGAGTGTGCTGAATCGGATGGCCTTGGCTTTGCCGGTTTTCAGTATGGAAAGATTAGCAGGCGTAATATCTACTCTTTCTGAGAGTTCGTTGAGCGATATTTTTCGCCTTGCCATCATCACATCTAAATTTACAATTATGGGCATATATATTTTTTGCTTTTTTTTAAATGGTCAAATCCTGTTCTTCTTTTAAATCAATGCTTATTCGCATGATTTCGTTCATGATCAGTACTACGATACCCAACACAATGGTATTGAAATCAATAGCTTTTGAATAGGAGAAACTATAGTGGGAAAGATCGATGAACGTGGAGGCTGAGAAGATGCTTAAATATTGAAATATTGAATTGGAGATGCCGATGATTAGTAACAATATGCCTATTTTGTAAATTCGTTTCAGGATTTTCCGGTCGAAAAACTCTGAGCGGTTCAAAAAAAGCAATACCCTAATAACCAGAAAAGGAATCCAGATGCCGGCCACAATAATCAGGATGAAAAAAGCTGTATTTACTATCTGTACAAAAATCCACCACGATGGTTTCTCAGGCACCGTATTGATGAAAAGAGAAACATTGGTGGGGCTGATGAGCACCTGTTCGCCCGTTTTTTCATTTTTTTCGTTGCTTTGGAGATAGTCGGGATGCCGGGGGCTTATGTCCACCTGAAGAAACGAAGTAAGTTGTTGCTGCGTGTTTTTTTCGAAGGTTTTAATCATTTTCCCGTATTCTACCCCTTCAAAAAATGGGAAAATAATGTTTTGTATCAGGCTTACGCAAAAAACTATTAACAGTAATATACACAAGATATTCAGTTTTTTCATACTTTTGTACTTTGAAGGATAAGTGCTTTATTTTTTTGATTCGTTTTTACAATAACATGCAGAAGCGAAACGTTACAATATTGGTTCATCGTAAATAAATTGCAGGATACAAAATAAGTGAGATTTATTTGATTGACAAAATTTATACTTTCATTTTGTGTTATTTTTTAAGTGAAATTCGTTTTTTGTCAAGGAGTTTTTGCAGGATGTACCTGTCGATGGGTTGATTTGCCTGAATGGAATGGCGGATTATGGTCGCCACGCTGATTTTGCGGTTTGCAAAGGATAACTTTATCCTTGCGTCCGAAATTTTGCTGTTTTCGTGGAATGTCAGATGTCTTTTCGGGATATTTATCTGAAAATTATCATCTTGGCCTGAATTTTGCTGTTTTCTTGTTTTTTAGTTTTAGTTACGTTGAATGTTTACCAATTGTTTATGAATAAAACCGGAGTTTTGATATTTATTCTGTTGTTACTAAATATGTTAAGCGTTTATTCGCAAAATATAAATGTAACCACGGAGGCGGGTGAGTTGGGAACCAACCTGAAAAGCTACAATAAGTCCGCCATTACATCTTTAACGGTATCAGGAACGATTGATGCCCGGGATTTTTTATTTATCCGGGACAGTTTGTTGGCTTTAGCCACCGTCGATCTTTCCGCATCTTCCATTGTAGCATATACAGGCACTGGCGGTACCGCGGGACAAACGAGTAAAACTTACAATGCCGCCACCATTCCTGAAAACGCTTTTTACCAGCAAGAGCGATTTGTATCGGTAGTTTTGCCAGCTACCGTTACGGCCATTGCCAAAAACGCCTTCAACGGTTGCACTAAGATATCCGCTTTTACCATTCCGGCAGGTATTGCAACCATTGACGCGACAGCTTTCAGAAATTTTGGAGGCCTTTTTATCGTTGCTGCTGCTAATAATGTTTATTCATCGCTCAACGGGGTGCTGTTCGATAAGAATCAGTCCACTTTACTTCAGGCACCTGTTTCGTTATCAGGTGCTTATGTTATTCCATCCGCCACCTCGGTTATCTCGGAATATTCTTTTCAGAATTGCAAACTGATTACTGCTGTTGATGCTTCGGCTATCAGTGCCACGCTTACCATTGGCGCTCATGCTTTCGAAAGTTGTACTTTGTTGACGGGTTTTTCGACAAACGCTTCGTCAACCGTATTGAATGATGCGGCATTCATGTCTTGTACGGCGCTGACATCGTTTACAGCGAAAACTGTATCGCTGAAAACTTATGTTTTTTGTTACGATAATAAACTAACTACTTTTACGGGCGATATAAACGAAGTGGGAATTGTTGCGTTTTATGGTTGTAATAGCTTAAATGCAGTTAATTTAACAACGCCACTTTCCACTGTTTCAGATTTGGCTTTTTATTCTTGTAGTTCGCTCGCAAAAATAGAACTTCCGGCGTCCGTTGAAAAAATTGGAGATAACGCATTTGCCGGGTGTAATAAAATAACTATTGTGGGTGGTAGTAATCCTCTTTCAATCGGGAGTGGTTCTTTTTCAGGATGTTCGTTGTTGGCCGGTTTTCAGCCGGTTCTCTTATCGGTAGGTTCCAACGCTTTTAATGGTTGCGCGAAATTAACTGCTGTTAATTTTGCCCCGACGCTTACAACCATCTCGGATAATGCTTTTTACGGTTGTGCTAGTTTGGGTAATGTAAATTTATCATCAAAGGTAACAACCATAGGTAGCGGGGCTTTCAGGAATAGTACCGCTTATGTCTCGGTTGATGCTGCAAACCCGAATTATTCAGGTTTAGGCGGGTTGCTTTTTAATAAAACCCAAACCCGGCTCATTCAAAGTCCAATTAATATGAGTGGAAGCTACACAACACCTCAAACGGTTAATACAATTGGTGAATATGCATTTTACAATACGACCAAGCTAACATCTGTTACGTTAACATCGCAGGTTTGTACGATAGAGAAATGTGCTTTTTTGGGCAGCTTGGCAAAAATTGTTGTTGTTCCGGGCAACCCATGTCTCAGCGCCTCTCAGGATGGTCTCGTCATATTTAATGCCGATACTACAAAGCTTATTTTTTGTTCTCCCAGGATGACGGGGTCTTACTCGTTGCCTCTTACAGTGGATAGTGTTGCAGAGAGTGCTTTTAACGGTTGTAATTTGATGACATCTGTGGTGATAAATCCTAATTTACTATCAATAGGAGCAGCTGGTTTTGCAAACTCTGCTATATCGGCCATAAATATCCCATCCTCAGTCTCTGATATGGGAGAAGGGGCTTTTCAAAATTGCAGTAAAGCTACTACTATAAATATCCCTGCTTCGATTCATTATATAAGAGACAATACATTTAATGGTTGTGGCGCGGCGACAGTTATAAACATTCCGGATAATGTAGATTCCATTGGTAGTTACGCTTTTAACAACTGCTTAAAATGGGGAGGCAAACTGGTTTTACCTCTCAAAATTAAATACTTGGGTAAAGCTGCCTTTTATAATTGCATAGCGAAGGTAGATACATTGGAATTACCTCCATTGTTGAACCAAATATCGGATTTTGCATTTGCTAATTGTCCAAAACTAAAATTTGTCAAAATTCCATCAAATGTTGTTTCTGTTGGATCGTACGCTTTTTATGGCGATGCCGGCTTGAGAATGTTTGTTATACCCGAAACAGTGAACGAAATTAAGACTGCCGCTTTTTATAATTGTAGCGGGTTGAAATCGATTTATGCCAACGATGCCGTTCCCATCGACTTGAGCAATTCATCATCTGTCTTTACAAATGTCGATAAGTTCAAGTGTACCCTTTATGTGCCGGCAGGTTCCAAAAAACTATACAAAGCCGCGTCTCAATGGAAAGATTTTTATCATATTATTGAAGGAAAGGGTTTTTGGATTGATCCGGATACGGTGAGACTTTCGTATAAAGCGCGCGCCGACACAGTGTATATTGGCTCTAATACTTCCTGGGCTACCAATGTTGATCCAACTTCGGTTTCGTGGTTGAGCGGAGCGCCGATTTCGGCATCGGGAGATAGCATTATCACTCTCGCTGTGGATGAGAATCTGGAGAACCAGCGAGTTGGCTATATTGTTGTCAGATCGACCGATTCGACCGATTCTATTGTAGTAATCCAGGATGAACCGAAGCAGATCCCTGATTATGTTGTTGGGGATAAATATTTTACCGATTGCGATAAAACAACATACAAACTTACAGCGTCGAGATTCAATATCGATCCTTCATTACCTCCTGAAGATTTGATATTTAACTGGGATTTTGGAGATGGTACCGTGTCGGAAAACAATACGGATTCGGTCATCGTCCATGAGTTCCCGAATTCAACATCAGTCGTGAACTATAATATTACACTGAATATAACGAAGCTGAAGTTTAAAAAAACGTTTAAGGCAACTCTTTCGACAATTCCCTTGCCTGATGTGAAAGTGGTTGGTAGCACACGTTTTTGTCAAGGCGATACGGTTGTTGTTCATGTTACGGGTGCCGACACATATTTTTGGGATTATTTCAATACTACCGGCGATAGCATCAAGGTTATTTATCCCGGAGCATATATAGTTCATGGAACTACCAACGATGGACGATGTAAAACTCTTACATTCAGGATGTCAACTTACGACCAGAATTATTTTTATATCGAAACTGACAAAAATCGGTTGGAATCATTTTTTCCGGTTGGCCATTTCTGGACACAACAAAACGACAGTGTCGAAAGTTACTCATGGGATTTCGGTGATGGTACTACCGCCACCGGTATGGATGTACATCATACTTTTCCTTTGGGGAAGGAATATGAATATACAATTACTCTTTCGTGCACAACAACGCACGGTTGTGTGAATACAGCTACTAAAACCATTACGGTTATAGGAAAGGAATTGCCGAATACATTTACCCCGAACGGAGATGGCGTCAACGATCTGTTTATGAAAGGTTGGTACATCAGCGTTTGTGATAGAAGCGGAAGAACAGTTTACGAAGGCGATACGGGATGGGATGGAACAGACAAGGGTCGTAAACTACCCGAAGGTACCTATTTTTACGAAATTAAAGCTAATGAAAACGGGGCTAAAAAGAGCGTGATTAATTACGTTACGTTGGTTCGTCCCTGATAGCATATAAACCCGGATTTGATTTTTGCGGCGCCTGTTTGAGCGTGGCACTTGAATGTTTATGCGAAAAACTATTATTTGTGTTTTTTTTACAGTATTGTTGATACTGCCATTTCCTGTATTTGCCCAATTGGATTTACAAATGGACAATTATTGGGAAAACCCTTATTATATCACGCCGGCATCGATGAATGTGCAATACCAGGCTGTGTTCAGCATGGCTGCGAGAAAACAGTGGTTCAATGTTCCCGGTTCGCCTACTACTTATTACGGGTCGGCCACTATGTATTCGCAAAAATACAAAACTCAGGAAGGGATCCGCATCATCAGGGATGAGGTGGGCTTTACCCAGGCCACAACATTATCCCTTAGTTATAGCTATCATTTGAGGATGAACGACACATGGTTCCTGAACATGGGTATTGCCGGTAGTTACCAGCATTTGGGTTATGACTTGTCAAAAATAAATCTGGAAGAAACCGATGACCCCAGCTTATATGAATCGTTGGTGAGCCGGGAGAACCTGAATGCCGATCTGGGATTTGAGTTTTACAACGCCGACTTTAAAATGGGTTTTGCGGGGCGTAATTTGTTGTCGCTTTTTCTGACCAGTGGATATAAGCCGATAAACGCCAACTACCTTTACGCTATTTATCGTTTCCGTTCGGCAAGCCAGATTGATTTAGGGACAGGCGCATGCCTTACCAATTATGATAAAAGGTTTCAGGGGGAAGCTAATGTAACCGCGTATTTTAAGAATGCAAAAGATCAGGATTTGTTTTCGCTGGGTGCTTTTTATCGTTCACAAAAGGATGTGGGGCTGATTTTTGGTTTGAATTTAGGGCGTAATTTATACGTTTCGTACAGTTATGATTATATTTTTGGTAAGGTGCTTAACAATATGACCAGTTCACACGAACTTATGTTGATCTGGAAACTGAAAGAAAAAGATTGTAAATGCAACGATTATTAATGCGTTGCGCTTACAATCCTTTTTGTCGCGTAGAGATTTCTTTTAATTTTTCAGGATGCTGTTGTATCCTGTTTTCGATTTCAGTATTTCAATGGCCTTGTTCAGCGATTCGTTGTCCTGATCAATAATCTGATAATAGGCGTTGGCATCCCACAAATCTCTTGCTATCAGAGCTTTTAGTTGTAGTTTAATCAGGCTTTCCGATTTTTTGAACTGTTTTTCGTCAAATTTGATTTTATCCTTTTCTCCTTCGTCCGTCAACATTTTAATAAAATTATCATCCACCTGATATTTGTTCTTGAATTCATCAAAAGTAGGATAATTCTTTTTTAGCTCTTCACGATTACTTTCGAGATAGCGGACATAAATTTTATTGACAACGCCCTGGGCTACTAATTTCCGGTGGTAAACCGAATAATTGGTGGTGTCTATCGGCACAAAAATATCAGGCATGATACCGCCGCCACCATACACGGTGCGTTTGAGCCTCAACGTCTGGTAACGCAGTGAATCGGGGAAATGGATACTGTCGGCATGGAAAAACTCACCGTGTTTATCTCTTTCCAGTAAATCGCGTTCATATTGATCGATTCCATTTTTGTACGGTTTCTGAATGCAGCGCCCGGTGGGGGTGTAATAACGGGCTGTGGTAAGGCGGAGCATGGAGCCGTCGCCCAGTGGAATCTGGCGTTGCACGAGACCCTTCCCAAAAGTGCGCCGTCCGACGATGATGCCCCTGTCCCAATCTTGCACGGCCCCTGATAAAATTTCGCTGGCCGAGGCGGAATATTCGTCCACCAATACGATCAGCCTCCCTTTTTCGTATCCGCCAATTCCGGTTGATTCGGCGTCGTATCTGGGCTGATTGAGCCCTTCGGTGTAAACGATTACCTTTTTTTGAGGTAAAAATTCATCGGCAAGACCAATGGCTGCGTTCAGATACCCACCTCCATTTCCCTGAAGGCTTAGGATTAAGTCAATCATTCCCTGTTTTTCCAGTTTGGCTAACGCGTCCCTGAATTCATCAACGGTGTTGCTCCCGAAATTGTTGATTTTTATGTATCCGATTTTTTTGTCGATCATATAAGTGGCGTCAACGCTATAAAGCGGAATTTTATCCCTCACGATTTTAAAGTCGATCAATTCAGGGCTTTTGTTGCGCATCACCCTTATATTCACTACTGAGCCTTTGGGACCGCGGAGCATTTTAAATACGTCGGAATTCTGAATCTTAACCCCGGCTATTAATTTATTGTCGATATAAATAATCCGGTCGCCAGGCAATACACCTACTTTTTCAGCCGGACATCCCGCCACGGTTTGAACCACCAGCAGCGAATCTTCAAAAATCTGAAACTGGATGCCCACCCCTTCGAAACTTCCTTCGAGCGGTTCGTTTACTTTTTCCACTTCTTTTTTAGGGATATAAACCGAGTGTGGATCCAGATCCTTTAAAACACCTTCGATGGCCGATTCCACTAATTTTGAATCGTTTATGGAGTCGACGTACAGGCCGGATATAGCCGATATGGCGTTAAATAATTTACGTTGTTCGGCATTCGATATTTGACACTGTGCCACTTGACTTATGCCGGCAAAAATTGCGAGCAGTAATAAGATTTTTTTCATTCTGTTGGTTGTTTTCTTAAATAAATTAAGGAGGTTTCATCGGGCGGATAATAACCTGAAGCAAAAGTACAAAAAAAAGATGAACAAGCCTACAATGGTTGTTGGATGTAAGGGGCAAAAAGGTGGTCGCCAGCCTTTAAATCTTCAACCGCACATCGTTTTATTACCGAAATGTTGATCAGGATTTTTTCAAAATCCATATCGCTCTCATCAGTTTCGGTAAATATACATTCCAATGGAGTGATGGTTATACTTTGATGGTTGAACTTTTCGCCGAATGATAGCGAAATGCCGCCGTCCAAAAGTTGCGATGCCAGCTGAGGTTTTCCTCTGAAACCGTGCACTATCCATTGTTGGCACGGCTGAAAATATTTTTTCATTTCCAACAATTCGTTGAATCTCCCGACACAATGGATGATAAGAGGCTTTCTCGATTGTTCGGAGAGTTCAATTTGCGTTTCGAAAATTTGCTTTTGAACCGAAAGGGGAACGGCAATATTTTTGTCCAGGCCACACTCGCCTATCGCCACCGTGTTTGTGCCGGCAGCCAACTCGGCTATCCGCAAAACACTTTCCGGAGTAATACTTTCAATATCCCAGGGATGAATCCCGATGGAAAGCAAGCATCTTTTTGCGATAAATGCCTGGTTGAACATCTCGTTCAGCCTTAAATTATAAACCGATAGGTGTTCGTCAGGCTTTATACGGTGGGTGTGAATATCAATCATCGATAGATTTTGTAACTTATTGTTCAACAAAGATAAAAAAAACATTGATTTTTTGTAACTTTGTATCCCATTTCTAAAAATTAACAAGAATTTAAAATATGAGTAATACAGAATTGTTTTCGGCTATGCCTTATAAAGTGGCCGATATTTCGTTGTCCGATTTTGGTAGGAAGGAAATTGAACTGGCCGAAAAAGAGATGCCGGGGCTCATGGCTCTTCGGGAAAAATATTCCGGTAGCAAGCCGCTGGCAGGCGCCCGTATCATGGGATCGCTTCATATGACCATTCAAACGGCGGTGTTGATTGAGACACTTGTTGCCCTTGGCGCTGAGGTGCGCTGGTGTAGCTGTAATATATATTCTACTCAGGATCATGCCGCTGCCGCTATTGCTGCTGCTGGTGTCCCGGTTTTTGCATGGAAAGGTGAAACACTGGCCGAGTATTGGTGGTGTACTTTGCAAGCGCTAACTTTTGACGGACATAAAGGTCCAAACGTAATAGTGGACGATGGTGGTGATGCCACTATGATGATTCATGTGGGTGCATCGGCCGAAAAAAATAGCGCCGTCCTGGATAAAAATGCCGAAGGTGAAGATGAACAGGAACTTTATGCCATATTGAAAAAAGTGCTGAAAGAGGATGATGGAATCTGGAACAGAATGGTTCCCGAAATACGTGGAGTTTCGGAAGAAACCACTACGGGCGTACACCGGTTGTATCAAATGTTGCAGGAAGGTTCACTTTTGTTTCCGGCGTTTAATGTGAACGACTCGGTTACCAAGTCGAAATTCGATAACCTTTATGGCTGTCGCGAATCGCTGGCCGATGGAATCAAACGGGCTACCGATATTATGCTGGCCGGTAAAGTGGTGATAGTTTGTGGTTATGGCGATGTGGGTAAAGGATGTGCTAAATCAATGCGCGCTTATGGCGCCCGGGTGATGGTAACCGAAATCGACCCCATTTGCGCTTTGCAGGCTGCCATGGAGGGCTTTGAGGTTTGCACGGTGGAAGATGCGCTGCCCGAAGGGAATTTGTATGTAACCACTACCGGTAATCGGGACATCATCCGTATCGACCATATCGAAAAAATGAAAGATGGGGCGATTATTTGCAATATCGGACATTTCGACAATGAAATACAGGTAGATAAGCTTAAAAAATTCCCGGGTATCGAAAAAATAAATATCAAACCGCAAGTGGATAAATACGTTTTCCCCGATGGACATACGGTGCTCTTGCTGGCCGATGGACGGTTGGTAAACCTGGGATGTGCTACCGGGCATCCTTCGTTCGTGATGAGCAACTCGTTTACCAATCAAACGCTTGCACAAATTGAACTTTATACAAAACACTACGATGTGAATGTTTACCGCCTGCCCAAACATTTGGATGAGGAAGTGGCGCGGCTGCATCTTGAGCAGCTTGGTGTGAAACTGACCAAACTGACTTCCGAGCAAGCCGCTTACATAGGAGTGCAAACAGATGGACCGTATAAACCAGAGCATTACAGATATTGATTGCGGAGGCCGGATAAGTAATTTTATCCGGTTTTTCTTTTTCTTGTATTAAATGTGATGTGGACAGATGACAGTTTAATAAAATTCAAAAAGTAAGTCGTTTTTTAGTTATACAGAAATATTTTTTCCTAAAAATGATTTTTTAAAATGAAATGCTTTCATTTTTAGTTTTTTTTATCTAATTTTGTTGACGAAATGACAAAACAGCAAAAATCGAAATAACATGGAAAAAATAGATCAGTTAGATCGTAAAATTTTACAGATCATTACCCAGAATGCCCGAATGCCTTTTAAGGATGTGGCAGAAGAATGCGGGGTGTCTCGTGCGGCTATTCATCAGCGTGTACAACGCCTGATCGATATGGACGTTATTACCGGATCGGGATATAATGTTAATCCAAAAATGCTTGGTTATCAGATGTGTGTATATATCGGAATTACCCTCGAAAGAGGTTCGATGTACAAAGAAGTGGTTCAGGAACTTGAAAAAATCCCTGAAATTGTCGAATCGCAATACACGCTTGGACATTATACTATCCTGATTAAGCTTTACGCCAAAAACGACGAACACTTGATGCAGCTTCTCAACGGTCGTATCCAGGAAATAAAAGGGGTGGCAACTACCGAAACGCTCACTTCGCTTGACCAGAGAATCAAACGTACCATCCCGATTGAATGATCGGTTTTTTATAAAGGATAGAAGATGTTGAACTCCGGATGCTTGTCGTAAGTGGCTTGTGTCCGGAGTTTTTATATACGCATATTGACGAATTATCAATAGCGAGGTCTTTTTTTTAGTAAAATTGTAAGAACATCGGCAAAAGGTTTTCGCAATCCGATCAATTTTCTTATTTTTGCAATCCGCTTTCGGAAAAAAGGAGAGGTGCTCGAGTGGTTGAAGAGGCACGCCTGGAAAGCGTGTATACTCCTAAAGGGTATCACGGGTTCGAATCCCGTCCTCTCCGCAAAAAAGGTAAGTCCGGTAATGTAAATTGCCGGGCTCGTTTTTTTTAATGGTTTGTTTATTCAACCATCCTGAATTTAATGGTTAAAAAGTAGTAACCGAAACTCGCCGGTTCGTTTTCAATTCTACCAGGATGCCATTTGGGCATTTTCTTTAAAAAGTGAATTACCTCGTTGTTTAACTCCTCGGTTGATGGTTGTGTCAGTTTTATATTTTGAACTTCCCCTGTGGGGTCGATGGTAAATAATACCACCACTTTTCCTTCGGTTGATTCCATTTCTGCCTTATCAGGGTAGAGAATGTGCGTTTCCATGTAGCGAGAAAGGCGGTATTCTCCTCCCGGGAACTCGGGGTAGACAACATAGGGGTAGTAGGCTGTTGGCTCACCTAATGGATTAAGACAGCGCCCTTTCTGTATGTCTCCGTTTTTGTAAATATCTTCTCTCCTTATTTTACCGTTCTTCCAGAAAGTGGTCAGCGTACCATCTATTTTTCCATTATTGTAATGAACTTGCAATTTAGGAACTCCGTTGGTGTGCCACATGCAATGATCGCCTACTTGTACTTTTTTGAAACCATCATACTTCGTTTTGTCAGGTTCCAGTCGGTATGTTTTTTTTTCTGAAATCTGACCGGACATGTAGTACTCGTAAAATATTCTAATATTCTGATCATCAGGGTCTATACTTGTAAATTTATACTTTATCGCGCCTTTGGTTTTGCATGGTTGTTCAATACCCAGCGAGTCGATGTAAACCGTGTCGGAGCTTAGGATATTTTCATTAAAGGTATTGTTTTGAGCTGATGTTAAAATACTTACAAATAAGAATGCAAATAATGTGATTGGTTTCATTTGGTTTGTTTTTTAATACTGGACTAACACAAAGATAATGTTTTCTGTTAAATTACAGATATTCGATGTGTTTTAAAGAATATTTGTTTCTTTCGTTCGGTTTTGTTTTCTTTTATTGTTGGATTAAATTACTATTCACGTATCATATAATACTTTTTTGTTTTCTATTTATTTATCTGAAAACGAAATGATTGCTTAATTTAAAAAAAACACATACACCTGTTGGTCCAATTGTAGAAAAAAGTCAAAATCATCTTTGTTTTCTGGTAGTGCTCGCATACCCCATCATCTCTAAATTAAAACTTCATCCCTGTTTTCGGTTGTTTTTTAGCTTTTACCTTTTCCATTAAAATGGTTTTTATTCCTAATATATATTAAATTATTTGTTTCATTTTCTGTAAACAGTTAATATATGATAAATATTTACTTTCGAATAATTATGTATGATTGTTTTTAGTTTAATTTGCTTTCGATTAGTTTCAAATACACACAAACAGATTAATTAAAAAATTCCTTTATGAAAAGATCTCATGATTATTGGGTGCTTTTTTTACTCCTGTCGGTTTCGGTGCTTGCGAACGCGCAGACCATAACCCAAAAAGCCATACGAGGAACTGTAACGGACGAAGCTACAGGCGAATCGTTGATAGGAGTTAGTATATACGCTCCGCATAGCAATGTCGGTCGGATTAGCGATGTCCAGGGAGAATTTGTCATTAATCTTTCACCCAAAGATTCTGTACTCAAATTTTCATTGGTTGGTTATGTTACGAAATTTGTAAAGATAGGTAACCAAAAGGAATTGAAGGTAAGGTTGTCGGAAAACACGAAAGACCTGAACGAGGTAGTTGTGGTGGGTTATGGTACCCAAAAGAAAAGCGATGTAACCGGTTCGGTTTCGGTAGTTGATTTGAAAGAAATTAATAAACGTCCGGTGGCTTCGGTGGCTCAGGCTTTGCAAGGGCAGGTAGCTGGCGTTGATGTTGCCGCCACATCCGGATCACCAGGTAGCCCGGTTACTGTCCGCATTCGGGGCATAGGGACGTTGAATGATGCTAATCCCCTCTATGTAGTAGATGGAATGTTGCTCGATGATATCGATTTTTTGAATGCTCAGGATATTGAAACCATGCAGGTGTTGAAGGATGCATCCGCTTCGGCCATTTACGGATCGAGAGGTTCGAATGGAGTGGTGATCATCACCACCAAACATGGGGATAAAAACGCCGGTAACGCAAAAATCACGGTAAGCGGTTACTATGGTATCCAGAATAGCTGGCGTTCGAGTAACATGATGGATGGCCCTACTTGGGGTGCTTTGAGGAACGAATCGGTTGCTGCCGCCGGCAATACCCCGATCATAACCGATCCTTCGAAATTAACTACCACCAACTGGTTTCATGAAATATCAAACAGCAACGCGCCGGTTTACGATTTTAATGTTTCGGCTATTGGCGGAAATGCCAAAGGAGATTACCTGTTAAGTTTCAATAGTTTTAAACAGGATGGAATCATTAAAAAGACCGATTTGGGTAAAATGACTTTCAGGAGCAATGCCTCTTATGAGTTGAAACCTTACCTGAGGGTGGGAGAGAACCTGACTTTTGTAAAATCGAACCAACAGGTTCAGTACGAGAATGATGAATGGACCAGCATGATGGTTACTTCCTTTATGAGGGATCCGGCTACTCCGGTTAAAAACGCTGATGGTACTTATACTCGGGGAATGTTTGATGTCTGGAATCCGGTAGCAGAAATTGAATATAACAATTCGACAAACGAAGCTTACAGAACTATTGGCAATGTGTATGCCGATTTGACTCTATGGAAAGGATTGGTGTTGAAGAGTAATTATTCCCTGGAATATTGTTTTGCCGAGGGCGAAGATTATGTTCCGGTATATTATGTGTTCAATGTGCAGCGGAATGATATAAGCAAGCTGACCAAAAGCCAGTCGTCGTATTTTGTCAACCAATGGTCCAACACGTTGTCTTTCGACAGGACGTTCGGAAATCATACCGTTTCGGCGTTACTGGGTGTTGAAACTTACAGGACATTGAGCAAATGGACAGGAATGACTGCCACCGGTTTCCTCAATGACGACAAATCCATCCGCTATTTCGACAACGCGCTCAATAAATCGCAGGCAGCCGTTAGCGGAAGCATGACCGAGGTGCGCCAGGTTTCCGGCCTCGCAAGGTTGAATTATAGTTACAAGGACAAATACCTGTTTACTTCCAACTTCAGAGTCGATGCTTCGAGCAAGTTTGTAGGCGATTTAAGGCGGGCTTACTTTCCATCTTTCTCATTGGGCTGGCGGTTGAACGAAGAACAGTTTATGAAAGATATCAAATCCATCAACAACCTGAAATTGAGGGCGGGTTGGGGCCAGATAGGCAATCAGGGGAGTGTGCCGGCTTACCAGTATGCTACGCTGGCATCGCCCGATGCAAATTACGCGTGGGGAAATACGATTAACTCGGGTTACGCTTTCCCGGGCATGGGCAATTCTAAACTGAAATGGGAAACCTCTACTACCACTAATTTTGCTTTGGATTTCGGATTTTTCAATAATAAACTGACCGGAAGTGTGGAATATTTCGCAAAGAAGACTACCGACATGATTTTGAGTGTTCCGGTTCCCGGGCAGACGGGTATTCAAAATGCCCCCTACAAAAATGCGGGTTCAATGAAAAACAACGGGCTTGAACTGACCGTTCAATATACCAATAACGATCATCCGCTGAACTATTCTATTGGGTTCAATTTCTCAAAAATCAACAACGAAGTAACAAATTTGGGTGCTGAAGGAGCTACCATTTCGGGAGCATCGTTTGCCAACAGTTTTTATGCTACACGAACGGCGGTGGGTTATCCTATCGCGCAATTCTACGGTTATAAAACAGATGGGCTTTTCCAGAACCAGGCCGAAATAAACGCTCAAACGGCTCAAAAAAATGTATCGCCGGGCGATGTGAGGTATGTGGATGCTGATAAGGATGGGAACCTGGATTTTTACTACCTGGGAAGCCCGCTGCCCAAGTTCAGTTATGCGTTCAACCTGAGTTTGGGGTACAAAGGTTTTGATTTGAGCGTGATGCTGCAGGGTGTTTATGGCGATAAAATTTTCAATGGGGTAGCTACTTATACCCGCTCTTCTACTGTCAACTACAATCTTTCAAAAGATATGATCAACCGGTGGAGAGGCGAAGATACCCAAACCGATGCCCGCTATCCTCGGCTGGCGACCAACGATGTCAACAACGCGCTGTTTTCCGACCGCTTTATCGAAGATGGTTCGTACCTCAGGGTGAAAACGGTTCAGCTTGGATATACGATTGACCGGAAACTTCTAAAGAGCCTGAAAGTGGATAACTTACGAGTTTATGTAAGCGCTTTAAACCTGTTTACTTTCACCAAATATACGGGAATGGATCCCGAAGTGGGGATGCACAACGATAATCCGCTGGATGTGAACGTTGATAGGGGTACTTATCCTCAGGCACGCACCCTCAACGCCGGATTAAGTCTTACTTTTTAAAAAACATCATGATAAAAACAGATAAATATGAAACTAATCCCGCGCTTAGCGGTAGAGTTCCATACTACATTCAACAAAAAACATCTGGTATGAAAAAAATATTTTATTATTTTACAGCAATCATCTTGTTTTGCTGTGGTTTAGCAGGTTGCAACGATTATCTGACTACACCTGTGCCAAATCTGAGTGATGAGAATTTTTTTAGCAGCGACGATGCGGCTCTTACGGCTTTGGCCGGCGCTTATGATCCCATTGGGTGGATTGAATACAGCCAATACCTCGACTGGGCTATCGGTGATGTAGTTTCGGACGATGCGGTAAAGGGTGGCGGCGGCGATAGCGACCAACCCCAAATGTATGATCTGGAACATTTTAATGCCAATGCGCAAACTCCAACACTTTCTATTGTGTGGACGCAATTATACATTGGTATTAACCGTGCCAACAGGCTGATCAAAGGTGTTCAGGGAAATGGTAATATATCCGATGCAATGCAGAAGCGGATCGTAGCGGAAGCAAAATTTTTGAGGGCATATAATAATTTTTGCCTGATAAAGGTGTTTGGCTCTTTTCCCATTGTTGATCATTTATTGGAAGTGAATGAATACCAGAAGCCGCGCAATACCCTTGAAGAATGCTGGAAATTTATTGAAGATGATTTGAAAGATGCGATGGCCGGTTTGCCAAAGAAAAGCGAAATGCCCGAAAGCGAACTGGGAAGGGCTACATGGGGTTCGGCTGCCGGATTCCTGACAAAAGCGTATATTTTTGAAGAGAAATGGAAAGATGCGGAAGATATGGCTACTCAGATTGTGAACTCGAAAGAATATGATTTGCAGCCAAATTATGCCGACCTTTTTAAAATTGAAACCGACAATGGGATTGAATCTGTTTTTGATATTCAGAGGAAAGCCGTCGTTACACCGCTTTATGGCGATCAGGCCGAAGCAAGCATTGTGGAAATATACCAGCGTTGTCGTGATACGAGGAACGGCGGATGGGGTTTCGATCAGCCTACCCAGGATTTGTACGATGAATTTGAAGCCGGCGATCCCCGTAGGGACTTGACCATTATTTCGGATGGGATGGTGTTGTGGCCCGGAACAGCCGATGAAGAAGTGGAATATACCAAACGTGATCCGGTAACGAATCCCGATGCGGTTACCGGTTACAACAAACGGAAAGGAACCCTGCCTAAAAGCCAGCGGGGAACACCCGAGGATCAGTCGGGGCTCAATGTCCGCGTTATCCGTTTTGCCGATGTGTTGTTGTGGCAGGCTGAAGCTGCCGTTCATAACGGGAGCGACTGGGAAACTCCCCTCAACAGGGTACGTGCCAGAGTAGGACTGGGAAAAACACCCATATCGGATCCTTTGCAGGCGGTTTACCACGAACGCCGTGTGGAACTGGCGTTGGAAAGCCATCGTTACTGGGATCTGGTTCGTACCGGACGTGGACATTTAATGGATGGCTATACGGATAACAAACGTTATTTCCCCATACCGCAAACAGAGTTGAGTTTGAATCCAAACCTTACTCAAAATCCTTATTGAGAATACATTCGGTTAAAGAAATCAAAAATAAAAACGGGCATGAATAGCAAATCACGCAAAGAAGATATTCCAATGGCTATCGACACTGACCTGCGTATTCCATGCAACGATTAAAATCAATTATTATCGTATGAAAAAAATAATAAATTTTCTTTTCCTGCTTGCGCCTGTCTATTTTCTTTCCTGTGGGTCGCAAAACGATTTGGAAATTGGCGCAGGACCATCGAACGGTAAAATCGTTACCTCAGTGAAGGGCACCGATGTTTATAATCCTGTTTTCAAAGCAACATCCGACAAAGGTTTTATTTACCATTGGGATATGGGTAATGGACAATTAATAGCTCCGGGTAGAGATACCGCCACCTCCTATTATCCATTTTCAGGAACGTATAAAGTGGTATGTACTGTTTATGGCGAAGGAGCACAGCAAACGGAAGCTGCCACTACTTTCACTGTGGATAAAACAGATCCGAGCATAGCTACTAAACCAGTCTGGAAAGAACTTACCGGAGGTGGAGCCGGCCGTACCTGGGTGTACAATACCGACCCTGCAACAGGCACTCCGGATTATTGCTTCCAGACTACGAATGATTTGGTTGATTACCCCGATAACTGGAAGCCTGCCAACAGCTGGGGGCAATGCGTAAGAATTACGCCCGACATCAATGGCGAAATGGTTTTCGACCTCAAAGATGGGATCAATTACACCTACCATCACGAGGCCGGCGATGAAGGGGTAAAAGGTACTTTTATACTGAATACCGATAAAATGACCATTACGATAATAAATCCTTACATCCTGGATCACGCCATAGATTGTACACAGCCCGATGCGAACGCTACCGGAGTGTACGAAATAAAGTTGCTTACCGATGACGAAATGGTGCTGTGGCAGGATCAAAAAGATGGAACCACGGGTTGGTCGTGGAGTTTCAAACGCAAAGAATAGGTTCGTGAAAAATCTACCGGGTAGTTTCCCCCTCCCCTGAAATTTAACAAAGGAATGTGATATTTCGTTATTTAATGATGCAAAAACAAACTAAACGCAAGTAAGTGAAAATAAAAAGGTAAATTTGTTCTCACTATTGTATCACTAAAAAAAGTATTGGAATAAAATGAAAGAACGAAAAGAAGAAAACCACGATGTTGTATTTCAGGAAGAACGGCTCGCCCAGATCTTGGATTTGTTTAATAAAGAAAGCAGGCTGGTAACAAAAGATTTACAAGAAAAGTTTAATACAACCGCAGTTACCATCCGGAAGGATTTGATTATTCTTGAACAGAGAGGTTTGCTCAAACGTACACACGGAGGAGCTATTAAAGTAGGGAAACTTTATCCGGGGCTGGCTCTGACCGAAAAAGAGAAAATTAACCTGGACGAAAAAATGAGGATTGTAAAAAAAGCTGCAAAGCTCATTTCGGAAGGTGATACTATTTTGCTTGATTCAGGTTCGACCACCAGCTTGCTGGCCAAGGAAATTAAGAATATGCGCCGGCTAACGGTGATTACAAATGCTATTAACATTGCTAATGACCTGTTGCACAGCGATATTGAGGTGATACTCATTGGCGGCACGCTACTGAAAGAAGCTGCAACGCTGGTAGGTCCCCTGGCCGATGATTCGCTAAGGAAGATATCGGCTGATAAGCTTTTCATGGGGGTGGATGGTATCGACTTCGAAAGGGGGCTCACCACGCCGAACCTGCAAGAGGCTAAAACAAGCAGCGTGATGATGGAAGTTTCCGGTGAAACAATTTTAGTGGTCGATTCCTCAAAATTCGGACGAAGAAGTTTGGGGGTCATTTCCAAGTTGAAATATATTAATAAAATAATTACTACCAAAGATCTGTCGGAGGCCGAACAGAAAAAACTGACCAACGATGGGATTGAGGTATTTATCGTTTAACCAATTTTTAAAAACAGACTTTTAATGAAATCAATGAAATCATTACTGCTATTATCTTTCGTAATAGCGTCGGTTGCATTTAGCTACGGACAAAAAACAAATTATCCAACCGTTGTTGACGACCAGTTTATTTTGCAGGGCGACAAGTGTGGTTGGGATGCCGGTGCGGTACATACTTTTTCTATTGTGGAAGCCAATAAGGATGGGTATAAATATTGGGGATATTACGGTTTGGACCATTACGAAAAAGACGAACATTTGCGTAAGGGAGGACTTGCCCGCAGTAACGATTTGGTGAACTGGGAAAAATATGAAAACAACCCGATCATTTTAAGCAATTGCCGCTGGCCGACAGTGGTGATTTCCGATGGTGTCTTTTACATGTTTTACGCTGAATATAAAACCCCCGGAGGCGACAGCCGCATTGTGATGGTTGAAAGCAAGAACGGCATCGACTTTGACAACAAAAGAATTGTGGTTCCTTACGCCGAAGGCGAACAAAACCAAAACCCATTCATTTATTTCAATAAAAACGACAATACCTTTTACTTGTTTTATTACAACGGCACCGAAAGGGCAAAGGTAAATCCGCGTTGGAGCGTTTTTGTAAGAAAAACCAAAAACGTGGCCGACATTGTTGACCAAAAATCTTACGAAGTGGTTACTTCACCTAAAACGCTGGCTGCACCATCTGTAGCCTATTACAATAACACATATTATCTCCTGGTCGAAGAATTTAACGACACCCGTGATAAATGGGTAACCAATGCTTTCCAATCTGACTTTATCGACAAAGGATACAAACGCGTTGGCAACAACCCGATTTTGTTTAAAAATGATGCTTGCGCGTTCCAGTATGTGATTAACAATGAATTGTATGTAACCTATTCTCATTGCCTGAATCTGAAAGAAAGCAAATGGATTTTGCGCATGATGAAAGCAAAATAATAAAGGCAAATACAATCAATAAATGTGGCTTTTCCCTAAATCATATAATTTTCTTAATGTTTTCTCTCTAAACCTTAATTGCATTTTCCAATGTAGGACCTCGGGTTTTCAAAATAGCTATTAGTTTTTTAGGAGGATGTTTGTGGCTCTGAGCCATGTTTTTTTTAAGTGTTTTTATTGAAAGCGCCATATTACAGGTTAGTTATTTAAGCAGTTGATTTTTAAAGTTTTACTAAAAAATATAAATATGAATAAGTTTCTCCAGGAAATTTTGGAACAACCAAAAGCTATTGAAAATATTGTTGATTTTTATACCAGTGCCGAAGGTATGAATCTCTTGAAAAAAATTAAAACCACCCTTTCGGAAAAAAATATTGAGCAAGTCATTTTTACCGGTATGGGTAGTTCTTTTTTTATTTCGCATGCGGCATCTGAGTTTTTTAATAGTTTGGATATTTATGCCACGTATGTGAATACGAGCGAGTTATTGCATTACAATTTCTCTTTGTTGAAGAAACAAACCATGTTGGTGTGTTTATCTCAATCGGGCGAAAGTTTTGAAATTAAAGAGATCTTGAAACATTTACCATCGAATATCTTTTCAGTGGGAATTGTGAACGATGAAGAGAGTGCGCTTGCAAGGCAGGCCGATATAGCTCTGTTGTGTAAAGGTGGAAAAGAAGAAATGACTTCGACGAAAACCTATGTGGTTACAACGCTGGCCGCCTTTATTTTAGGTTGGTATCTCTCCGGTAAGTGGAACGATGATAAAGTGAAAATGCTGAACCGCTTGCGCGACCAAGTGGAAGAGCTCCTCAGTGAGGACAACCGTGTTAACGATGTGCTGGGGTTTTTCGGTGATGTCGGGGCTATCCAGATTATAGCGAGGGGGCCATCGTTCTCGGCGGCCAGCCAAAGTGCTCTCATGTTTAAGGAGGCTACTCACATAGCTGCCACAGGTATTTTGGGTGGAGAGTTCAGGCATGGCCCAATGGAAATGGTCAGCGCCGGCTTCCAGTCTATTTTATTTGCCGCCAAAGGTAAAACATTGGCTCAAAGCCTGCGCATGGCCGAAGATATTGCGAGTTTTGGCGGAAAAGTCTGGCTCATAACCAATGTCAGGGTGGATGTGGAAAGTAAGAGCATTTTACCGTTTTTTATCGATGAACCGGACGAATTTCTTTTCTCAGTCCAAAGCATTGTTCCGGTACAACTTTTTGTTGACGCGTATGCCAAATCAAAAAATTTCGAAGCTGGCAGCTTCTCCCGGGGCGCCAAAGTTACAATAATAGAATAAATTATGGTCCGATCAAAACAAAACACATACCTGCTGTTTGTAACTGTGCTGCTGTACGTTTCATTCGGTTTGCTCACATCTGTGATAGGGGTAATTATTGATAAATTCCAGATCGAGTATCATGTTTCGCTTACCGTAGCGGCTTTGCTCCCTTTTGCTTTTTACCTGTCGTACGGACTCACCTCCATCCCGTTTGGCATGGCTATGGATAAATATGGCGCGAAAAGCATCCTTCTTTTAGGTACCGTATTGATGACAGCAGGTTCGTTTCTTTGTTTTGTCAGCAATAATTATATTGTTGTTATCATGGTGATATTTCTTGTGGGTGTGGGTGTTACAGCCATCCAAGTGGCAGGTAACCCCTTCATCCGCGAATTGGACGCACCAGCCAGGTACACCGCCAACCTGACGACTATCATCGGAATAGGGTCGCTGGGATATGCTTTTAGCCCGCTTTTGGTTCCGTTTATGCAGTCGAACGGTTTTTCGTGGAAATCGGTATATCTTCTGTTCGGCATCATCAACGCGGTTATTTTGCTGATGCTGGCATTCTCGAAATTTCCGGATATTGAACTCCAGGATGATGAGAAAATCAACTATTCAAAGATTACTTTTTTGCTTAAAAACCCGGTTGTACTCACGTATAGCCTGGGCATATTCCTTTATGTAGGTGCTGAAGTAGGTGTTTCATCGTACATCATTACGTATATGGATAAAGTTCATGGAATTGGAAATTTACAATCGTTTTGGAACGAAGGTACATTCATGAATTCTGTTTTCCCTTCCAAAACGGCACTTGTGATAGCGCTGTTCTGGTTGTTTCAGGCAGTGGGTAGGCTCATTATATCGCCCATGATGAAACATGTGAGCGAACGGAAGATTTTTATTTTTCACAGCTTGGGTACCGTACTGGCCTTGCTGGTAGCCATCGTCGGCAATGCTAATACAGCGTTGGTAGCTTTTGCGTTGGTAGGATATTTTACCTGCGCATCGTTCACATCCATTTTTAGCGCGGCCATTAATAGTTTTAACGAAAACCATGGCACCATATCCGGAATTCTGGGGACAGCCATCGTGGGAGGCGCCGTAGTGGGTTGGTTGGTTGGCTTTACAGGACAATACACCAACATGCGTTGGGGCATGCTTATCAACGTATTGGCATTTGTATATGTGTTTCTGTTAGCCTATTTTGGAAAAGGAAAATTAGATATTAACGATAATAAGTAAGCGTTTTTTATGGATAAAATAATCATAGGGGTTGATGTTGGTGGCACCAAAATTATGACAGGCGCCATCGATTTTACCGGGAAAGTGTTGGGCGCTCCGGTGAAAGTGCCTACCGAAAGCCATTTGCCCAAAGAGTTGATTGTGAAAAAAATAACCGATTCGATTGAACAAATCGTTTCCGCATTGTCGCTTACAATGGCCGATGTGGAAGGGATTGGCATCGGCACAACGGGGCCGCTGGATATCAGTTCCGGAATTATTCTTGAATGTCCACAGTTGCCCACCATGCAATTTTTCCCTTTACGCGATGCGATACAGTCCTATTTTCATCTACCGGTTTTTATCAACAATGATGCCAATTGCCTCATTTACGGCGAATGTGTTTTCGGGGCGGCGACAGGTAAAAATAACGTGGCAGGTTTTACACTCGGAACGGGAATAGGTTGCGCCATTATCCTGGATGGAAAAATCTTGAATGGATCCACAAGTACTGCTGCCGAAATATGGACATCGCCTTATAAGGATGGTATCATCGAAGATTATATTTCCGGCGATGGTGTTTCGAAAATATACGCAACCATTGCAGGAGAGGACAAATCATCGTTTGAGATATTCAAATTAGCCGAAGAGGGTGATGCAAAAGCGTTGGAAACGTGGAACGAATTCGGGATGCATCTCTCTGTACCATTGGCTTGGATCATCAATCTTCTCGATCCGGAAATGGTGGTTTTAGGTGGTTCCATAACGGGAGCTTACCGCTTTTTTAAAGATGCCATGGAGTTTCATCTCCGAAAGAAAATCTGTCCCGCACCTGCCACCAAAACAAAGGTTGTCCTGTCTCAACTGGGCGATGTGGCGGGGTTTATCGGGGCAGCCTGTTTAGTCTTACGAAAATAGAAGAACAGCGAAAAAATCACTAACATGAAGCGAATCAATACTATATCATCCATTATAACTTTTCTTTTTGTCGGCACTTGCGGTTTGAATGCTCAGGGCGGCACATCGAACACTTCTAATCAAAAACAATTCCTCAGGGAATGGAAAATGGAGTCGTCCACCCAGGTAAAAGGCGATGATAAGACAGTTTCCACTACCAGCTTCAGCAGCGACACATGGATAGGAGCAAAAACACCCACCACCGTGTTGAGGGCGCTGGTAAAAGCAGGCGTATATCCCGATCCGCATTTCGACCTTAACGACCTGAAAATTCCGGATGTATCGGACGATTTGAGTAAAAGGCTCGATTTGAACAAATACTCTCATCTGAAGGGCGTCCCGAATCCGTTTAAGGATCCTTACTGGTTTCGTACCAGTTTTATTATTCCCCAAAGGGAAAAAGGGAAAAAGGTATGGTTGAATTTCGATGGTATTAACTACCGTGCCGATGTATGGGTCAATGGAATACAGATAGCCAACTCGCGCGAAATGGCCGGAATGTTCCAGCGTTTCAGGTACAACATAAGCGATGCGGTAAGTCAGGATGGCGACAATGTTTTGGCCGTAAAAATTTATCAGGTCGATCATGTGGGAACGCCCAATCCCGGTTATCAGTTTACACCGTTTGGTCCCGGCCGTGGGCAGGGTTCCGATATTTTTAAAGATGTAACCATGTGTCCTACTGCCGGATGGGATTGTGCTCCGGTGGTGCGCGATCGCAACATGGGTATCTATCAGGACGTGTACCTGACTTATACCGATGATGTCAGTATTCTGCATCCGTACATTGTTACCGACCTTTTGTTGCCCGATACTACCCGTGCCAACGTTACTATTTCGACCGAACTCGAAAATGTAGGCAAATCAGCCATCAAAGGGATCCTGAAAGGGAGTATCGACTTGATCAACGAAGTAGATTTTTATACATATAAAAAAATTATGCCCGGACATTTGGAAACGATTCACTTCGAAAAAGAAGTTGAAATTCCGGCCGGGCAAACGGCAACGGCTTCGTTTTCTCCTGAAGAATTTCCTCAGTTAAGTATTAAAAATCCGTACCTGTGGTGGCCCAATGGTTATGGCAGGCAGTATTTACACAACCTGAACCTCACCTTCGAAATTAACGGGAAAGTATCCGATACGAAAAATACAACTTTCGGTATAAGAAAGATCACAAATACATTTAAAGAAATTGATGGTGAATACGGCCGGATTTTTTGGGTGAACGGGAAGCGCATTTTTGCTCGGGGTGGATTTCTTCAGCCCGACATGATGCTGGATATGAACGAAAAAAGGATTTACGATGAGACCCGTTTCTTGGCCGAGGCAAACGTGAACATGATTGCCAACGAAGATATGCCTTCGCCCCCCGACCATATTATGGATATCTACGATAAATACGGAATGCTGATGTGGGAAGTGTTTTATCAATGCTGGACAAGCTATCCGGGAAGCGAGTCGTTCAATAATCCTATTGATACAAAATTATCGCTGAAAAACGATTACGACATTATAAAACGGTATCGGAATCATCCCAGCCTGGTGATGTGGGTCGGCCAGATTGAAACCATCTTCCGCGAAGAGTTGTATGTGCCCTTACGCAAGTACCTGCGGGAGTTGGATCCTACCCGTCCGTTTTTGCCTACCTCAAGTTGTGGTTGGGACGTTGATAAGCTTACGCCTTACATGAAACCCGACCTGCCTTTGGGGATGACCGATGAGGGTGAACCCGATTATACCTGGTATCCCCACCCCTATTATTATAAAAAAATATTGGAAGTGAAACAGCAAATGTTTCGGGATGAACTGGGAGTTCCGGCAATATCCACCCTTTCGAGCATGAAAAAGTATATTTTTGATTTGGGGCAAGGTGAAAAAAATGCGATTTATCCTTTGGATAAAAAATGGGCTTACCATGATGCCTGGGACGATTTTGAAGGGAAAAGTTATGCGTTCAAACCATACGATGAAGCTATCAGAGGCCAATATGGCCAACCGGCAACAGTGGAAGACTATATCCGGCAGGCCCAATATGTGAATGCCGGAAGTTACCGGGTGATGTTTGAAGCGGCCAACCATCGGATGTGGGACATTACTTCGGGAGTTATGCTCTGGAAGCTAAACGCTACCTGGCCCCAGGTTTTATGGCAATTGTACGACTGGTTCCTCAATCCAAACGCGGGTTATTTTTATGCGAAAAAGGCCCTGGAGCCGGTTCATGTCCAGCTCAACGAGCATGACTATACTGTTTCGGTTATCAACACCAACCATAAAGAGCACGAAAATATGACAGCGAAAGTGCGTGTTTTCAACTATGATATGACCGAAAAATGGAGCAAGGAAGAAAAATTCACGATAGAAGAAGATCGATACAAGGAACTCTTTAAGTTGCCGGAAATAAAAGGATTATCACCTGTTTATTTTGTAAAATTAGAACTGAAAAATGAAGGAGGAAAGTTGGTTTCTGATAATTTTTATTGGTTTTCATCAAAAAAGAAAGTTGATTTGAAGGATGTTAATAAAATAAAGAAAGTACACTTGCAAATTGACACAAAACTTGTTTACGAAAAAGCCGAAGCGGTAATGACCGTAACGCTGAAAAACCCTTCGAAACAGCTTTCATTCTTTAACAGGTTGATGATTACCAAAGGCCTGGGTGGCGATGAGGTGCTCCCGACTTTTTGGAGCGATAATTTTTTCAGTTTGTTGCCTGGCGAAGAAAAAACAGTAACCGCGCGCTTTGCCATACAGGATCTCGATGGTAAAGAACCGGTGTTCGCGTTGGATAAGGATATTTAACATACTAATTTTCAATATGTTATATGATAATGCTTTCGTGTTTTTCAAACAGATGACATAAATTACCCATGAGCATATAATCAAGCAAAATTCTGATTGTCAGATCTTGGTCCTTGGTTCTTGACTCTTGGCTCTAAAATACAAACACATGAAAAAACTATTCAGTATATTATTGCTCTCCTTGTTCGTTTTTGTTTCGTGTTCGAAAAATAACGATCCGGTTGATAACAACACCAGCGACGACTTGGTGGTGGATGCCTCCAAGGGGCTTACCGGGACATTCATAGATTTTTGGGGGAAAGAAGAGTGGGATCAGGTGCAATGGGACAGCCATTTTCAGGAAATGAAATCCATCGGCATCACTACGGTAATTGTTCAATTTGTTGCTTATAACGATGTTACGTGGTTTGATTCGTCCAACTCGTTCACCTCCACCAAATACAAATATGCGTTATCGCGCCTTCTGACAGCTGCGGCCAGCCTGAACATGTCGGTGTACATCGGGCTCTATCTGAGTGATGAGTACTGGGACAATCAAACCAATGTTCCGTGGTTGCAATTGCATGCCGCCAGGTGTAAATCCATTGCCAACGAAATCAATACGCAGTTTGGCAGCAATAAAGTGTTCAAAGGTTGGTACATTCCGCATGAGCCTGAACCTTATGCCTATAATTCGGCCGAACTGGTAGCCTCTTTCCGTGAAAATTTTGTGGATGCTATTTCGGATAATCTTCATCAACTCAACAATAAGCCGGTGTCCATCGCGGCATTTTTCAATAGCGAACTTACATCACCGGCTCAGCTGTCCGATTTTATGGCGGAGCTGAGCCAGTGCAACCTCCAGGTCATTATGTTGCAGGATGGTGTAGGAGTTGAGCATGTGCCGCTCAATGATGTAGCCGAATATTATTCAGCCGCGGCCAACGGACTTTATACTGGAAATAAAAACTTCACAGGTGAATTTTGGACAGATATGGAAACTTTCGAAACGCCACAGGCTCCGGCGAAAATCGACAGGGTAACTACCCAGCTAACTACCGAATTGGCGGTTCCGCACGTTGTGAAAGCTGTTTCGTTCCAGTATTATGACGACATGTGCCCTTCTGGTCCCTATAATTCTTCAGCTTATAAACTTAGAAGTGATTATGTAAATTACATTAAATCATTAAAATAAAAAGAGTCTGTCGATTACCCGATGGTGGCGATTTTTCTTTTTCAAGAGTTAAGAAACTTATTCATAAACAGATGAAATCGACCGAAAATTTTGGTTATTTAGTTTTTATATCCATTGTGGCAGCGCTGGGAGGTTTCCTTTTTGGCTACGACACGGCGGTAATCTCAGGAACTATCGGGCAGGTTACACAACTTTTTACCTTGGATCCCATTCAACAAGGTTGGTATGTAGGTTGTGCCTTGGCCGGCTCTATCGGAGGCGTACTGTTCGCTGGGGTGTTGAGCGACCGGTTCGGACGAAAAAAAGTGATGATTTTATCGGCTCTGCTTTTCTCTGCTTCAGGCATCGGTTGTGCCGTTTCCGGCACTTTCGACCAGTTGGTTGTTTACCGCATTATCGGAGGAATAGCCATTGGCGTGGTATCGGTCATTTCGCCGCTTTATATTTCCGAAGTGTCTATTCCCCGGTACAGGGGACGTTTGGTTTCATTGTATCAACTGTCTATTACCGTTGGTTTTTTAGGTACGTATTTTATCAATTATTGTCTTTTGAAGTTTTCGGTAAATGGAGCCCTGGGTTTCAGCCAGCCATTATTGCTGGAGATTTTCCACGCCGAACCGTGGAGAGGCATGCTTGGGATGGAGTCTCTTCCGGCGTTGTTTTTCTTTATCACTATCTTTTTTATTCCTGAAAGCCCACGGTGGCTGCTTCTGAAAAGGCAGAACGATGTAGCCAAACAGATACTACAACGGATATACAGAAACAACGAAGTGGTGGATTTTGAGATCAACCAAACCATGCAGTCGGTTGAAGGGCATACAAAGTCGGAATGGAAACTGATTTTTGAACCCTCAATATTAAAGGCCATTTTAATAGGAGTAGCTATCGCCATTTTAGGACAGTTTATGGGAGTAAACGCTGTTCTTTACTACGGGCCAACTATTTTCGAAAGTAGCGGCCTTTCAAGCGGCGATTCGTTGTTTTATCAGGTGCTGGTTGGTATGGTAAATATGGTTACTACGGTGCTTGCCATGTTCATTATCGATAAAGTTGGACGGAAAAAGCTGGTTTATTTCGGCGTTACGGGCATGATACTTAGCCTGCTTTCCATCGCGTTTTATTTTCTGGAAGGAAAAAATCTCGGAGTGTCGAATCTCTTTTTACTCGTTAGTTTTTTGTTGTATATTTTTTGTTGCGCCATTTCAATATGCGCGGTCATTTGGGTGCTACTTTCCGAAATGTATCCCATAAAAGTGAGGGGAATGGCAATGTCGGTAGCCGGATTTTCTTTATGGGTTGGTACTTTCCTTATCGGACAGCTTACTCCCTGGATGCTCGAAAACATTACCCCGCAGGGTACTTTTGTCCTTTTTGCGATAATGTGTGTGCCCTATATGTTGATAATATGGAAATTAGTTCCTGAAACTACCGGAAAATCATTAGATGAAATAGAAAAAATGTGGAAAAGGCCATGACTTTGATGGTTTGATTTAAATCTCGATCAGTTTTGATTCTTATGTTTCAATGATTGTAATGAAGAAACAGGTATGAATAATTATACAACAACAGTAAGAAGATTCTGCTCATTGTTTTTCTGTCTGTTTGAAATTTTTAGCCTTTCGGCCGGAGACAAACAAACGGGCTTAACGTTAACCCTGATTCCGCCAACCACCGTTACCGATAAGGTAAATCTGGATGTGAGGGCGGGTATTGTAAACAAGGGTGAATTAACCAAGCAGCTTCAAATGGTTTTTTATCTAAATAATGAAGATCGAACTTCGATGATTTACGAAACATCGGTGGAAGTAGCTCCGAAATCATCGGATTGTGTAAAGTTTATGATGCCTACGCAAGGCAAAAAAGGGATCAATACAATTATTCTGGTGGTAAAAAACGGCGCGAAAGTTGAACGGCTACAAAGGCGTATAGAAATTATAAGCTCGAACATTCGATCCACACAAACCATCGATGGTGCATGGGTAGGGCTTTATCACTGGAGCGAAACCGAAGGCAAGCACTGGAATCCGGATATTAAAAAACTGACCGATAGCCAGTGGCGTGAAGTCGTCAGTTCGATGAACGAGCTGGGTATGGATATTGTCGTCATTCAGGAACTTTTCAGGAATGAGGAATATGTGGGAAAGCACTCCATACCGGCCAATGGATACATGGGAAAAGCGTTTTATCCATCAAAATTATATCCAGCCAGGATGCCCATCAAAGCGAAGAACCCGGTAGAGGCGATTCTTTCCGAAGCCGATAGGCTGGGGATGCATGTGTTTTTGGGCGTGGGGCTTTATGCATGGTTCGATTTTTCACCGGAATCGCTCGCGTGGCACGAAAAGGTAGCCAAAGAATTGTGGGACAGGTACGGTAGTCATGATTCTTTTTATGGCTTTTACGTGTCGGAGGAAAGTGTGGGCAGTTTGGATAATTCGGAAGCAGATGAAACCACCCGGCTGACAAGGGGAAAAGATATTGTAAACTTTTTCAGGGGATTCAAGTCCTATTGCCGACAATTTGCACCGGCAAAACCCATTATGTTGGCCACCAATAGTTTCGATATTCTTAAGGGGAACGGCACTTATCCGGAGTTGCTTAAAAACCTGGATATCCTATGCCCGTTTGGTTTTTCACGGATGCCTGAAGGCGACCTGACGGGTAAACAGGCGGCTGAACTACTACAGAACCTATGCGACACGGCTGGTTCACATTTATGGTTCGACTTGGAGGCTTTCCTGTTTAACGGGGATACTTCGCTGTATCCACGTCCTATCAGGCAGATTATTGACGACCTTACCTTGCTGGATAATTTTGAAAAAACAATTTGTTACCAATACCCGGGGGTATTTAACAACCCTAAAATGTCGGTCAGGATTGGCGAACCATCTACCGTACCGCTTTTTATGGACTATAAAAAGTACCTTCAGAAGTTAAAAGCAAGGCGGAAATGATGTTGCCTGAAAGCATGGTTGGAATCGTTTCAGATGTTTTTGGGGTTTGTTTGGAGCTTATTTAGTTGAATGAAAAACTGTTGAGAATTTCTTCACCTGTCTTTTTGTATTTTTCAAATTCGTCCATCTCGCAGCAAAGGGTGAGAACATAAGCTTTCTCTTTTTTTACCCATAAATATTGTTCGGCTTTAATGGTTTTTGAATTCATTTTGGAATAGTAAACAAGTTTATGAAACTCAGAATTATGATTCCTTTGCCTGCTGCTTTCGATAAGTTTTCCATCTACCAGCATGGCGAGGATTTGCCCTTCCGATATTTTTACATATTTATCCAGGTCGATATTCATTCCAGTCAGGTTTTGAATAACCAAATTTACATTTTCTTTAAAAAAATCATTTTTGGAAGTAAGTTGCGACGAAACAACCAATTCGGTTCCCATTTCGCCCGTCTTATTTAAACTCCAACTATCGGGGTATTTAATTGTATAGCCGTTTTGGCTAAAGGTTTCCCAATGGCTTCCGTTTGTTTTAACTCCTCCCTTTTTATCATTGTTTTGCCCGCAAGCCACCAAAAGGAATGACAGGATTGTCCATTTTAAAAATTTCAGTTGGTTCATTTCGGTTGTTTTTTATGCTTTAATGCTTAAAGCGATTATCAGACGTTCGCGGTCAATGCTACGAATACTTCCTTTGCATTGTGCTTAAATTCTTTTATCACAACAAACCTACGAATATTTTTAATTCAAAGATACCTTGTTTGTATAAATTAACATAAGGAGTGATGGCTGTTTCTAAAATTCAACTTTTTGAGTTTGTGTATATTGTTTATAATTATTATATTAACCCTTTAAATAGAGTTGGTTGATAGCTGATAGTTTATTTTTTTGTTAAAAGATATGGATGCTGTAAAATATTTATCGATCCCGGTTGTCTTTAAAAATAGGAGATGTATTCTCCGTAAAAACATTATTGAAAACTCATAAATTACAAAACGAGCATGTAAATGCTTTACAACCAATGTAATGTCCCGATAGCTATCGGGAGTGCGAGTTCTCCCGTCAAGTCGGGACAAGCTATACGACCTTAAAATAAACAATTATTATCGTATGAAAAGTGAAGGTTTTTGGAAAGGTGGTTTTCATGGAAAAATGCCTTTCGATGCTGAAAACATCCGCGGGAAGTGGTCGGCAATGACTGATGAGGAAAAGGAAGCGTGTATTCAGAGCCGTAAGGAGTGTTTTCGCCGGTTTCAGAATCATCATGGTTTTGGGAAGCACCAACATCAAATTCTAACCAAGGTAATTATCCCATCTTTCAGTAAGTTGTGATAATGGTGCATTAATGATTGCTAATTTTAAGGTGTTTATCATAACTTTTTAGATAAATGAAAATTATATACATTATATTCGCTTTTGTTTTTATCGTTTACGTTTTGATGACGGGCAAAAGGCAACATAGGAAACGCAATGCTCCGAAAACAATAGAGATAGACGATGATAAGTGTGCCCGATGCCAGAGTTGCGTGGCAAAATGCAGCCACAATGTGCTTGAAATGACGAATGATGGCGGAAAGAAAAGGGTAGCCATAGTTCATCCGGAGCTTTGTACAGGATGTGGCGATTGCATGGATGTTTGCCGCTTTGGAGCTCTGAAACTTGTATCCCGTAAGTACGAATAAGTATGCTCTGTGTTGATATGAATGGTATAGCTAACCGCCAACGAATCCGTTCCTTGTTTAGCTCATTGGGAGTTCCGCGGAAGGAGCAGGAGATTCTTATTAAATTGTATTTAAATCAGAATAATACTGATAAAAAAAGAATAGAACTGGATAAAATATTAATATTTTTACTTCGAAAAAAAACTCAGAATGAATACATTTAAGAGGAAACTTTATCACTTTTCGTTTTTTGTGGTTTTTGCAGCTGTTTCCGTTGCTGTCGTTATGTGGTTGTGGAACTGGATTGTTCCATCGGTATCGGGACTGAAAGCGATTTCGTATTGGCAGGCTGCCGGCCTGTTTGCGTTGTGCCGCATTTTGTTCGGATCGTTCGGGCGAGGAATGCATCGGTTCAAAGGAGAATACGATGGTTATCGGCATAAAAACCGCGTGCACCAAAAATGGATGGAAATGACCGATGACGAACGAAAAGAATTTATCAACCGAAGAATGAACCATTTCCACCATCATCCTTTCGACAAAAGAAACATGTACGGTAGGGGAAGTGGCAGAAACAGAACTAATGAAAGCACCGAACAAGATAACCAATAGTACCGGAACGGATGATTTAGGTAAACTGATTGAAACGCATGAGCCCCAGTTAAAATCTTTTGTAAATAAGTATATTAACAATAAATCGGACGTGGACGATGTGGTGCAGGATGTTTTTTACCAGTTGATAAAAACAGTTGATAGCGCTTTGGAACCTATCGAACACGTGTCGGCATGGCTTTACCGGGTAGCACGTAATATAATGATCAACCGGGGACGTAAAATGCAGGAAGAAGAAATGCCGGTTTCGTTGTTTCCCGACGATGAGGATAACGTTTGGAGCGATTTTGCAGAGGTGCTGTTTAATGATGAGATGGCACCATCGCCCGAAACGGAATACCTCCGTTCGCTGGTATGGACAGAACTGGAAACTGCCTTGTCGGACTTGCCTCCCGAACAGCGGGAGGTATTCGAACTCACCGAATTGGATAGTATCCCGGTAAAAGATATTTCGGCCTCCACAGGCGTACCGGTAAATACATTACTTTCGAGGAAACACTACGCGGTGAAATTTCTCCGTAAACGGATGGCTGATTTATACAATGAAATTTTATATAGCTGAAAAATTTAGTTGAAAAAATAATTTATTGATTAACATTGTTTTACTCCCCTGTTGGAGGTGTCCTTTGGGGACTCAACCCCGATTTCTCAGCTTCAAGCTGTGCCTTTGTTTTGCTTTGCGTTACGATATAAACACCGGCAAATACCAGCAAACCAGCTAAAGCCTGTGCCATCGAAAACTGTTCGCTGCCGGCCAGAATAGCCAGAGCAGATGCCACAACCGGTTGAACATAGTTGTACATGCTTAATGTGGTAGGACGAAGCGTCTTTTGTCCAACCGGTATAAGCAGGTATCCAAGAAATGTGGCGAATACCACCACATAACCAATTCGCAGCATCACATTGGCTGAGAACGTTTCAAACCGGGTTTCCATCAAAGGGTGGATATAAAATGGAAAAGCAACGATGGTGGCAAAAAGGAACATCCATTTCATTAATGTTACGGGAGAGTATTTGGTTATTAGCTTTTTAAAAAGGGTAAGGTATAAAGCAAACGCGATAACTGCCGAAAAAACTATCATGTTTCCAAAAAAATTGCTTTGACCCGAACTTCCTGCCGACCGGTTGAATATAATGATCAGAGCGCCCGAAGCACCCACCAATACGCCTATAATTTTCATTAATGTAATTGGTTCTCTGATAATTACAGCTGCCAGCAACATGGTAACGATGGGCAATAAGGTAACCACGATGGATGCGTCGATGGATGAAGTTGAGGCTAAGCCAATGAAAAAGAGCAACTGGTTCAGCACCAAAGCGAACAAGGATGCGAAAAATAACGGCAAGAAATCCTTTTTGTCCACTTTTTCTTTAGGGGCAAACAAGGAGAGCAGCCAAAAAAGCGCCATTCCACCGCCAAAGCGGAAAAACGTGAGGGCATAAGGCCCAATAATTTCGGGCATCAACGAACGGGACAACGGATTGTTGATGCCAAAAATCAGGTTAGCCGTGAACAACGAAGCATGTCCCGCCATTTTTTTCTTTTCCATAAACAAAAAATTAATCTTTATCAAAACTCAGTTATTTCCTTCCTGAAAAAACCGCAAAGATATACAATAAAAAAGACAATTGAATAAACAGAGTACGGGCGGGGAATGTTTATGATGTATTTATTTAAACGAAAATTCAATCTCTTTTTCCAATATGGAGTTTAACAATACTCAAGCAAAAACGAGCTGCAATAATCCCGGATAGCGTTTCTCACGGTCCTGAATTCGTTAAATATTTCATCTTCAGATCCAATGGCTTTGGCGGGATCGGGAAATGATTGATGGATGATTTTTGCGGTTGAGGGGAAATATGGACAGTGCTCACGAGCATGATCGCACACGGTGATCAGAAAATCAAACGGAACATCTCGGTACTCATCGATATGATTTGATGTGTGTTGCGAGATGTCAATGCCATCTTCCTTCATGATTGCGATAGCTCTTGGGTTCACACCGTGCACCTCAATGCCGGCGCTATAAACAGCAATCTTATCGCCTGCAAAATGGCGCAAATAACCTTCTGCCATCTGACTGCGGCAACTGTTACCGGTGCAAAGCACTAAAATATTAATTTTTTTATTCATCTTATTTACAGGTGGTTAAAAATCCTTCCAAGTTAATCCATCCGCGGTTTTTCGGCATAAACGGTTATGCTCCTGATAATGGTTTCGCGGGATTTGTACTCCTCTATTTCTCCATCTGTTAAATAATTTTTCAGGATATCATCGGGCACAACAATTGCTTTGTCCTTTTGGATAACTATATTTTTAAAACCTGTTTGATAAATGAATTTCAGATATTCATCTTTATTGATGGCGCTTGCCACGCAGCCCGCGTACATCTCGGCCGCCGATTTTATTTTGTCAGGCAATTCTCCTGTCAGCACAATGTCGGAGATGCTGAAATGGCCTCCGGGTTTTAGTACCCTGTATATTTCACTGAAAACGGCTCTTTTATTGGGCACCAAATTCAGCACACAATTGCTCACGATCACATCGGCCACATCGCTCTCAACCGGCATGTTTTCAATGTCGCCCAAGCGAAATTCAACGTTTTCGTACCCTAATTTACGGGTGTTTGTAACCGCCTTTTCAACCATGGCCGGTGTGAAATCAATGCCAATGACCCGCCCTTTTTCTCCTGTTTCGGCCCTTGCTACAAAACAATCGTTGCCTGCTCCACTTCCCAGGTCAATCACCGTATCGCCTGGGTTGATCTTTGCAAACCGGGTAGGCAGTCCGCACCCCAAACCTAAATCGGCATCCTTGTTGTAGCCTTTCAAATGACCGTAACCCTCGCTCATTATGTTGTACACCTTTGTGCTACACCCTCCTGAACCACAACACGATGAAGCGTTCGTTTCCTTGTCCTGCAAAGCAATCAAGCTATACTTTTGCTTTACCATTTCTTTGATTTGTTTTTCTGATTCCATAATTTAATTTATTTATTCACAACAAGTTGAATTTCTTTTTCCTAACTTTGCGGCAATGTCGGCGAAGTATGTTTGAAGCACGCTAAGTACTTGTTCATCTATACAATAGCAAATCGCGGTTCCGTCCACATTCCCTTTTATCAGTCCGGCGTTCTTCAGTTCCCTTAAATGTTGCGAGATGGTGGGTTGGGCCAGGGGCAGTTCATCTACAATATCGCCGCAAATACAGGCGTCCACAGATAGTAAATAATCGATAATCGCTATTCGGGCAGGATGTCCTAATGCTTTTGCCAAAGTTGCCAGTTGGTTCTGCCGGTCGGAGAAAAATTCAGTTTTAGTTGCTCCCATGTTTTTAATATTTATATATTGCAATATTACGATAAATATTTTGAATGAGCAAATTAATGCTTCAAATTATCCACAAAGAAATATTTATAAGGCATTTCAGTTATTCTTAGTTTTTTGAGACCATACTTTCCGGGGGAGGAATAATTTTTCCAAGAGCCTAATTTGTTGTATCTTTGCAGTCCGAAAAAGGGAAAATATTCAGATAAAATCTGTTTTTCGGAGAAACAAACATCATTAGCATAAACATAAAACAAAATATCATGGCTCTTCAGTGTGGAATAGTGGGTCTGCCCAATGTAGGAAAATCAACGTTGTTCAATTGCCTTTCAAATGCAAAAGCTCAGGCGGCTAACTTCCCTTTTTGTACCATCGAACCTAATGTAGGCGTTATTACCGTTCCCGATGAACGAATGAATAAACTGGCTGAGTTGGTTCATCCTCAGCGTATTGTTCCTACCACAGTGGAAATTGTAGATATTGCAGGTTTGGTGAAAGGGGCCAGCAAAGGCGAAGGACTTGGCAATAAATTTTTAGCCAACATTCGCGAAACCGATGCTATCCTCCATGTTCTTCGTTGTTTTGAAAATGAAAATATTACCCATGTTGATGGTTCCATCAACCCGGTTCGCGATAAGGAAATTATCGATACTGAACTGCAACTGAAAGACCTTGAAACGGTAGAAAGCCGTATCAACAAAGTGCAAAAACAGGCGCAAACCGGTGGGGATAAACAGGCGAAAGCGGTTTATGATATTTTGGTAAAATACCACGAAGCTTTGCTCCAGGGAAAATCGGCACGAACAGTGGAACTCGACAAGGAGTCGAAAAAGCTGGTGCGCGACCTCTACCTACTTACCGATAAGCCCATTATGTATATTTGCAATGTGGATGAAGCTTCGGCCGCTACCGGCAACGCTTATGTGGACGCTGTGCGCGAAGCCGTAAAAGACGAAAATGCCGAGATCCTTGTTATCGCGGCAGCTACCGAAGCCGATATTGCTGAACTCGAAACATACGAAGAACGTCAAATGTTCCTTGAAGAAGCAGGCCTTACAGAATCAGGAGTATCTCGATTGATCCGCGCCGCTTACCATTTGCTTGACCTTCAAACTTATTTCACCGCCGGTATTCAGGAAGTTCGTGCCTGGACGTTTGAGAAAGGCTGGAAGGCACCGCAGTGCGCGGGAGTTATCCACACCGATTTCGAAAAAGGATTTATCCGAGCCGAAGTGATCAAATACGACGATTATGTAACCTTGGGTTCCGAGGCTGCTTGTAAGGAAGCCGGTAAAATGAACGTGGAAGGGAAGGATTATGTAGTGCAGGATGGCGACATCATGCATTTCCGTTTCAATGTCTGAAAACTACTATTATTCAAATCCCTATTTCGTGAAAAAGATCTAAATGATGTGAAGTGAACCGCACCCCAAAAGTAGTTTGTTGCTTTTGGGGCGCTTTTTTATTCCAGTAGATGTTTTTACTGCGGTAGAGGTGTCGTTTTTATTCAGCGCTGAATTTATAAACGCACCATTCATCGTACTTTCCGTCGGGACGAAGTACCGGACTTGGAAAATAAGGGATGTTGGCCGAGTTCGGGAATCCCTGCGCTTCGAGACATATCGCATCCTGGCGATCGTAGGTTTTACCTCCCTTTCCCTGCTGCTTTTCAATCCAGTTACCGGTGTACACCTGCAAGCCGGGTTGTGTGGTGAATACTTCGAGTTTGCGGCCGCTTTCCGGTTCGTAAACAGAGGCGGCCAGCACGTGATCGCCTGCCTGTTCTTTGCGTAAACACCAATTGTTGTCGATGCCCCAACCCGGAACAAAGGCTTCATCATCAATACGCTCGCCCACCACTACCGGCTGACGAAAATCGAAAGCGGTTTCAGCTACCGGCCGTATTTCGCCCGACAGGGCAAACGAATCATCCAATACCGTATAGAAATCAGCGTTTATTTGTAATATATGGTTTTTTATGGTGCCATTGCCAGCTCCTTTCAGGTTGAAATACGAATGGTTGGTGAGCGCTATGATCGTTGGTTTGTCGGTAACGGCTTCATAATGAATTTTCAGCTCGTTGTCATTGGTCAGCTCGTAGGAAACTTTCACGTTTACATTTCCCGGATATCCTTCCTCACCATCGGGCGACAGGTATTGTAGCTCGATTTTATTTTCGGTTACTTCGCTTACCTCCCATACACGGGCATTGAAACCGGTTACCCCCCCGTGCAAATGGTTTGTGCCATTGTTTACGGCTAATGAATACTGATTTCCATCTATCGAGAATTTACCATCCTTGGTACGGTTGGCAACCCGGCCGCAAACAGCTCCGAAATAAGTCTCCTTTTCGAGGTATTCATCCAGCGTATCAAAGCCAAGCACCACATCGTCGAACTTTTTATTCCGGTCGGGAGCCATTAACGATACCACTTTGGCGCCGTAGTTGGTGATGTCTGCCGACATGCCGTTTTTGTTTATAATGGTGTACAGCGAAATAGGTTTGCCGTCCAATTCGGTTTGCAGATCCTTTATTGTTTTCATCTATTTAAAATTAAAACTTCTGAAAAAATTATTTAAAAAACAAATTCATGAGGGAGTCCAACAAGGTAAGAGGATTATATCCTTTTTCAATTTTTTCTCCATGTAACTCCGCAATTTCTACGTAAAACATTGTTTAACAAATATTTAGCGATTCATAAAAACGTAAAAATTTGAAACAAAAGATACAAAGTACTTGTTGTACACCCTCATGGGAATTGCGTTTTTCTTAATCCATTGAAAAATAAGATTGAATAATATGTTTAAGCCAGTTTTGACGCTCCATCACCGATTTCGGCAATATAAAACTCTGGTTTGATGCCAATTTTAGCTTCGTAAGCGGCTCCAACGTTTTTAATAAACGAGTCGATAGCTTCATCCTTCACCAACGAAACAGTGCATCCCCCAAAGCCGCCTCCTGTCATGCGAGAGCCAATAACGCCATCGATTTTCCATGCTTCTTCGGCCATGGTGTCCAGTTCCGGTCCCGTAACTTCATAATCGTCGCGCAGCGAAACGTGAGAAGCGTTCATGAGTTGTCCGAATTTTATCAAGTCGCCTGCTTTCAGGGCTTTTACGGCATCGCTGGTGCGTTGCACTTCGCCTACTACGTGGCGGGCGCGTTTGAAGGCTACCGGATCGGTAATGGCCGACGAAACGGAATTGAATTCAGCTTCGGTAAGTTCGGCTAAATATTTCAGCGGGCGAACTTTATTTAATTGCTCAACAGCCAGTTTACATTCGGCAACGCGCTGATTGTAAGCACCCGAGTCGAGTTTATGGGGGCTGTGTGTGTTGGATATCAGAATCTTCACACCTTCGAGTTTCACCGGTACAAGCTCGAATTCAAGGGTGTCGCAGTTGAGGTGGATAGCACTGTCCTTAGCCCCGTTTGCTGAGGCAAACTGATCCATAATGCCACAATTTACGAGTGCAAATTCATGCTCGGCTTTTTGTCCGATTTGGGCCAGCACCGTGCGGTTGAAACCGGTTTTCAGCTGATCGTTGAAAGCGTAAGCCGTAACCACCTCAAGCGATGCCGAAGATGAGAGCCCGGCTCCGTTGGGAACATTTCCCCAAATCAGGATGTCGTAACCCTGGGTGAACCCGATGCCGCGTTTTACAAACTGGGCCAGCACTCCGAGCGGATAGTTTACCCACGAATTTTCGAGGCGTGTAGTGAGTTGATCGAAAGAAAGTGTTACGATTTCGGGTTGATTCAACGATTTAAAGTTGAATACTTTGCCATTGTTTTTGGCTAACAGCAGGTAAGTTCCAAAACTAAGAGCGCAGGGGAATACCGAGCCGCCATTGTAATCGGTATGTTCACCAATGAGATTTACCCGTCCCGGTGAAAAATAAACAGCTTCGGCGACTTTATTGTAAGCCGATTCAAAAGAAGATTTTAATTCCTGGATAGTCATATTAATTGTATTTTTTACATTTATTATTACGCGACAAAGGAACAAATTAAATGAAAAAAAAATAAGCGGATTTTTATGTTTTAAAACATGAAAATCCGCTTTGTATATTTACTTCACTTGTATTGTACAATAAGTGTGAATACAAAATGTTTATGTTCAATCATTTAATTGTGATACAAATTACAATTAAATGCATAAAATCAGGCCGATCGTTCAACGTTTTGAGGCGAAAATAACTATTCGGTGTAATTCGAAGCTGTATTCTTCAGAAACTAACTGGTAATTAATTGATTTACATTGTTAAATGGCTATTTACCGTTGAAGTTCGTCGTAAGATAAGCTTCATCTCACGAAATATCCCTATTTTTACCCGGCGAACGCTAAGGTCTTAAAATTTATATGAAATTCCTACATTCAGGTTGGTGATACCGAGGCAGACTTCGGCATTTACCGAAAAGTTAGGATGAAAATAATACCTTGCACCGGCAAAAATTGAATAAGTCCAGAAAATTGCATCAGCGCCACTTTCGTTCAAGTTGGTGTTGAAATTGTCGAATCCAAGCTGAATTCCAGAATAAGTATCCAGATTATCAACTAATTGGTAATGGAAAGCACCTCTCCCGGCAAACACCACATCAGTGGAATTGTATGAATGATCGTTGTACCTGAAATCGGCCGCCCTGAAACCCAGCGAACCACCCACGCCAATGGAACTGTACTCGTCGAACAGATGATCGACAATGCCCAACTCGAAATTGGCATACAAAAAAGGTGTAGAGAGCGTATAATGATAGCTCGGGTCGCCCAAACTACCACCTACTCCCAATCCTACGCTTGCAATTTTATCGCCTTTATTGAATGTGTTCTGAGCTGGCGCCAACTCAACCAATAGAAAAAAAACTGATAATAAAAATAATTTTTTCATTCTAAAAAAAATATATTTGATAAAGGACAAAACCTGCATGGTAAATTTGTCCCTTAAATGATCAATAACGTACCATGCCCGTCAAAAAAAACTGATTAAAAAAAAACCGGAAGCATCACTGTTGCTCCTCCTTTTTGTTGTGAGCTATCGAAAATAAAATGGAAACCGTGATGAACAATACTATTATACTTAACGATACAAAATTGGAAATATGATACGGGTGCCCCGAACTGCCCATTAAAATTGGGAACTGATCGGCAATTTCGGCAGCCAGCTCGTTGAAACACATTTTGATACCAATAAATGATAAAATGCCTGCCAGGGCATATTTCAGGTAATAAAAATAAGACATGACCCCGTTCAGTGCAAAAAACAACGAACGCAATCCCAATATGGCAAATATATTGGATGTGTAAACGATAAATACATCTTTCGATACCGAAAGTACCGCCGGTATGGAATCAACAGCAAAAATTAAATCGGAAATTTCGATAAAAAGCAGAGCTACAAAAAAAGGAGTAGCGTAATACAACCCGTTTTTCTTTACAAAGAATCTGGGAATCGACATGTCGTGCGTGTCGTGCAGGAACTTACGGAACATCCTGACAAGAAAGTTTTTATCGGGATTGAAATCCGATTCTTCTTGTTTGTCAAAAAGCATTTTTATTCCGGTGTACACTAAAAATCCGCCAAAAACATACATGATCCAGTTGAATTTTTCGATCAGCGCCACCCCCGCGAAAATAAAAACAGCCCGCATGATGATAGCACCTATGATGCCCCAGAAAAGCACTTTGTGCTGGTATTTGGCTTCGATTTTAAAGAAACTGAATATGAGAATGAACACAAAAAGATTGTCGATGCTCAACGATTCTTCGATGAGGTAACCGGTAAGGAACTCAACCGCCTTTTGTTTGCCCAGAAGCGCCCACACACCTACGTTGAACAGGAAAGCGAGTACAATCCAGAACAAGCTCCACAACAAGGCTTCCTTGATTTTCACTTCAGCGTCTTTTTTGTGAAAAACAAACAAATCGAGCGATAACATGATCACTACGAATACCACAAAACCAATCCAGAATGAAATTCCTATTTCCATTATTTGTTACCCGATTAAAATTTTATGCAAAGTTAAACCAATTTAGTAAACGTAAAACCCTCTTTGTCTGTTTTAAGAAAAATTGTTTGAAACGGCGAAGGATTTCAATGTAGGGTATTCGGAATTTTTGTATAACTTTGCATTGCGTTCATGCGAAGGAGGTGCGTTTTCGCTATTCCTACCTGCGGTTACGTCCATTTATTTTCGGTAAAAAGTTCAAGCCTTATTTGTCAGAATGAAAAAAAGCATCACAAAGACCTGGCTTTTTTACGGTTCGATGGTAGTTTTGTTCTGCCTGTTTACTTATATTTTATTCGAAAAGGCAAAAAAATTCGATCGCTACAGTATTTCCGAACCGGTGCAGGCGGCTCAGCACGTGGATGGTACAAGTATGTTCAAGACTTCGATCATGCACAACATTACCGAGCCGTTGGCCATGCTTTTGCTCCAAATAATTTCCATTCTTTTCGTTTCGAGGGTTTTTGGCTGGTTGTTCAAAAAAATCGGGCAACCCACGGTGATTGGTGAAATTCTGGCCGGAATCGTGTTGGGGCCATCGCTGCTCGGCTATTTTTACCCCAACGTTTACGGATTCCTTTTCAATCCCGCTTCGCTCAACAACCTGTACATCCTCAGTCAGGTAGGTCTTATCCTGTTCATGTTTGTGATAGGGATGGAGCTGAACTTAGGCGAACTGCGTCAAAAAATCCAGGAAACTTATGTTATCAGCCATGCCAGTATCCTTATTCCGTATTTTTTGGGAATGTTGCTGGCTTATTTCGTTTTCAACGAATTTGCCGCCGGTAAAACCAATTTTATTTCGTTCGCTTTGTTTATCGGTATCTCGATGAGCATTACGGCTTTCCCCGTGTTGGCGCGTATTGTTCAGGAAAAAGGGCTTACGCGTAGCCATCTCGGCACCATTTCCATTGCGAGCGCCGCGTTCAACGACATCACTGCCTGGTGTGTGCTGGCTGCGGTTATAGCCATAGCAAGGACAGGGAGTTTCGTAAGTTCTGTTTTCAATATCGGTTTAGCTATTTTGTATGTTTTATTTATGATGCTTTTAGTTAAACCATTCTTAAAAAAAATTGCTACGATTTACAAAAGTACCGAGGTGGTGAACAAGGGGATTGTCGCCTTTTTGTTTTTGTTATTAATCATTTCCGCATATTTTACTCAACTTATAGGTATTCACGCTCTTTTCGGAGCTTTTCTGGCTGGAGTCGTCATGCCTCCCATGCACGATTTCAGAAAAATTATTATAGAAAAAGTGGAAGATGTGTCAGTAACATTTCTTTTGCCTTTGTTTTTTGTTTACACAGGGTTGCATACTGAAATCGGATTACTTAACACGCCTCATCTTTGGGCTATTTGTGGCTTGCTTATATTAATAGCTATATTTGGAAAGTTTGCTGGCGGAGCTTTCTCTGCCAAAATTTTAGGCGAAAACTGGAGGGATAGCCTTTCTATCGGTATTTTAATGAACACGAGGGGATTGATGGAACTTATCGTTCTCAACATCGGGTATGAGATGGGAATTTTACCTCCTGTTATTTTCGTGATGCTGGTAATTATGGCCATTTTCACGACTTTTATGACAACACCTTTACTGAGTTTAGTCAACTTTATATTTCCTGAAAAGAATATTGAAGAAGAATACATCAAGCAACAAGCCCAAGGGGTGTTTAAAGCGCTTATCGCTTTGGGAAACCCCGAAAATGGTAAAAATTTATTGCACGTAGCCCACGATGTGTTAGACGGCTTTAAAAACACGCTGGCGGTTACGGTTCTTCATATCACTCCCGGAACGGACACTAATCCGATTTACGGTGAAGATTTTTCAACGGAAAGTTTCCGCTCCATCAAGGAAGAAGCCGAACGAAGAGAAATCCCGATTGAAACCGAGTACAAAGTTACCGACATCATTGAGCAATGTGTGGTTCAAACTACGAACCAGAATAATTTCGACTTCTTGCTGGTAGGTTGTGGTGTTTCCATGTCGGTAGATCCTTTGCTTAAATCGAGCTCGCTTTTTGGGAAAACGTGGCTCAATAAAGGGCTAAACGCTTTGTGGCAACATCGCTCCATCTTTTATCCCGGTGCTTTGATCAAGGACAAGACCCGCTATTTTGTAGAACAAAGCAATTGCAGCGTGGGGATTTTTGTGAACCGCGGGTTCAGCCATATCACTTCCACCATTGTAATTTTGCACGATACTGCCGACGAATTTTTGCTGCGTTACGCCCGCCGCCTTATCCGCAATAATCCGCATGCAAGTGTAACTGTATTGGATGTCAATAGGTTATTGAGCACTGATGAGTCGATGCAAAAGGCTTATGAAAATATAAAAACTCAGTTTCCCAACCACATCAAGGTGTTGAAATCGCACAAGATAGGGTCGGTACAACTTACCCGTTACAGTTTCATGCTGATCAGTTATCCCACTTGGAATATCTATTCTCAATCGGGTTTCAATGAATTGGTTCGCATTCCTTCAACGCTGATTATTAATAAGAAAATGAGCCGTTTCCATATTGGAAACCGTAACCGGTTGATTGAAAAAAATCCCTATGAAATAGAGGAAAAGCATCTTTAATTCTGAAGAAACTTCCATCCAAAAGTAAAAACATGTTATAAAACATATTTTTAACAATATTTATTATAAATAATTTGCAAGTGTATGATTTACGCTTTACCTTTGCAGTGTGATTTTTTCATAGTATTAGATTTAAGGTTAACAAAGATTGGTTGTCAGGCGTGACAACCTTTCGCGTTTTTATAGGGTTGCATTCCCACAAAAATGCGAAAGCGTTTATTTCTCAAACTCAGCAATTGTATTCCCGATGATCCGGATACAATCGGCCAACTGGTTACGTGTGATAACCAGGGGCGGGGCAAAACGGATGATGTTGGTGTGAGTTGGTTTTGCCAGCAAACCATTCTCGGCCAAACGCAGGCAAATGTCCCAGGCTAAGTTTTTATGTCCTTCATTATTAATCACCAGCGCGTTCAGCAATCCCTTCCCCCTTACAAAACTGGCAATCTTTGATGTTTGGGTTATTTTTGTCATCTCATTGCGGAAATAAACGCCCAATTCGTAGGCATTATCAGCTAATTTTTCGTCTCGTATTACTTCCAGGGCCGTGATAGCCACCGAAGCTGCCAGCGGATTTCCACCAAACGTAGATCCGTGCTGACCGGGCAAAAAAAGATCCATAATTTCGCCCGAAGATAAAACTGCTGAAACGGGATAGACGCCTCCCGACAAAGCTTTTCCAAGTATCAGTATATCAGGATGTACGTTTTCGTAATCGCAAGCCAGCAATTTTCCTGTCCGGGCAATACCTGTCTGCACTTCATCGGCTATAAACAGCACGTTATGCTCCTTGCAAAGCCTGAAACATTCGGCCAAATAACCATCGTCGGGAACGTAAGCCCCGGCTTCGCCTTGAATGGGTTCCACCAAAAAGCCGGCAACATCCGGATTTTCTTCAAGGACGCTCCTCAGTGCCTCTGTATCGTTGTAGGGTATAACAATAAAGCCGGGGGTAAACGGGCCGTAATTGTTATAAGCATCCGGATCGACTGAAAAAGAAACAATGGTGGTGGTTCGTCCATGAAAGTTGTTTTCGCAAACAATGATCTGTGCTTGGTTTTGCGGAATTTTCTTTTTTTCGTATCCCCATTTACGGCAAAGTTTCAGCGCTGTTTCCACAGCCTCGGCACCGGTATTCATGGGCAATACCTTTTCGTATCCGAAATAGTGGGTTATAAATTCCTCATAAACACCTAATTTGCTGTTATAAAATGCTCTTGAGGTAAGTGTTAACTGTTGAGCTTGCGAAATAAGGGTGTTGATGATCCGCGGATGGCAATGACCCTGATTTACTGCCGAATATGCCGATAGAAAATCATAGTATTTTTTATCGTCCACATCCCATACAAATACACCTTCGCCTCTGTCGAGCACCACAGGTAGCGGATGATAGTTGTGGGCGCCGTAATGGTTCTCCTTTTCCATCAACTTTGTGGCTGTTGTTTTTTTTGCTTCCATATATATTTTAAATTACGAATTACGAGATTATAGATAATATGACATATTAAATTAAATGGTTGCCGAATTTTATTTAAAAACTTCAGCCATCATGCAGCGAACACTGCCGCCACCGTATTTTTCAATGGTTGTTACGGATGGAGCTATTATCCGGTTGAACGCCGTCAGCGTTTTCACTTGCCCCTGGTCCAGCGAATTCAAAGCCGTTTCGGACATGACCAGAAATTTCGTGCCTTCCGCGTTTTGAACCTGAAGCATATTTCCGGCAAACGCGTGCATCTGGGCTGCTGAGATTTCAACCACTTTTTTCCCCGATTCTTCGAAAGCATCAAACACCTCTTTTTTCTCAGCCTCGTCATCGATGCTTTCAGCGCAAACAACTACATAACCATCGGCCACGCAAAGCATAACGTTGGTATGGTATATGGGTAAACGTTGTTCGTCCACCGTTTGGTTGGCGTGGAAACTTACCGGACGATAGTCAAATTCGGAACAAAACCGTTCGAGCAGCTCCTTGTCCGTCCTCCGCGACAAAGCGGCATAAGCTATTTTGTATTTTCTGTCGAGAATCATGCTGCCGGTACCTTCCAAAAAGCGATTATTATTTTCAAAAACGGTGAAATCCGTCAGGCGAATTTTCGAATAATCCGTTCCCATAACCGTTTCCAATATATCCTTCCGTCGTTCGAAACGGCGATTTTCAGCAAACATGGGATAAAGAGCTATCCTTCCGCCGGCATGAAACGAAATCCAGTTGTTCGGAAACACTGAATCGGGGGTATGAGGTTCATAAGTATCTTTCAGGGTAATCACCCGTATCCCGTTTTTACGAAGCAAGCTCACCATACCGTTGAATTCGGCAAGCGCTTTAGCTTGTATTTCAGTTGGAGAAACACTATCCTTTTGTTGAAAGTAGTTGTTTACAGCTGTTTCGGCATTGTAACCGAAAGCAACCGGCTCTATCATCAGGATCGTATCAGTAGTTTGGTTTTCCATATCAGTAAAACAGGTTAATCGTTGGAACGTACAAGGGGCAAAGTGGAACAACGCAGTAAACCGCCCATTTTGGAAATTTCGCGGTAAGGAATCCGTTCCACAGTGAGCCCCCAATTGGTTTCTATATGGGTGTTCAATCGTTCAAAATGTTGCTCGGAAACCACAACATCGGGCGAGATTGAAAAAATATTGGAATTCATCCAGTACATTTCTTCGCCGGTGATATCGAATACATTTTCACGTCCAAAAATATCGACCAACATGTCGTAATCTTTTCTGAAACGGAAGCCCTCTTTATAAATGATGGCTTTGCCGTGCGAAACCGGCATAAAAGCACAATCGAGATGGAGAACGCACTGCCGCGGGTCGGTGTCGTGTTTCACCAATTCGAGTGGCATGAACGTTTTTTCGGGGAAAATTTCTTTCAGGAAATGAAAAGCGTACTGATTGGTACGAGCCGTTTTCAGCGCCGAATAATCACCGGCGGTGTATAACCCCACGAAAACCATATCGTTGAACAACACCACATCGCCACCTTCCACATGGGCTTTTTCCGGTAAATTGTAAATCCGGTTGTATGCAATCTGATCGTAAATTACCTCATAGGCCTCCTTTTCATCTTCACGGTCGGGGATAATATTGGAATTGATAATCTTATCGTCGATCACAAAAGCCACATCGCGGGCAAACACCTGGTTGCAGTTTTCGAGCGTCCATGGGCGAAACACCTGCACATTGTATTTGAGCAAAACCTTTTCGAAAACCGACATCTCTTTGTATATAGATTCTTCGGTGGGATATACTCCATTGATCGCCGATTCGTACGATTTGGCATCATAGGTATTTCCGGGTTCGGGGGTTTTACCAATGGATCCGGGCTGCCCCAAAACCACCGCTTTCAAGGTGGATGTTTCGTTTTTTACGTTCAATATCATACAAGAAGATTTTCGTGCAAAAGTACAATTTTATCTGCACTAATAAACTGTTGGATATTAAAAAATGTTCAACTTTTGCATAAATATTTAATTGTAAGAAAGAATGGGGTTGGTAAATCCCGGAGAATTAAGGCATCTGACATTCTTTGTGGCGATAACAGCCCACAACATGGTCATTTACCATTCCAGCCGCTTGCATAAAAGCGTAGCAGATGGTAGATCCCACAAATTTGAATCCCCGTTTCATCAAGTCTCGGCTCATGGCGTCCGACTCAGGCGATTTAGCCGGAATGTCCGTTAGTTTTTCAAAAGCGTTTACTTTTTGTTTTCCTTCGGTAAACTGCCAGATGTACGCATCGAACGAACCGAACTCTTCCTGCACTTTGAGAAACGCGCGGGCATTCTGAACGGTTGCGAAAATCTTAGCTTTGTTGCGGATAATGGATGCATCGGCGATGAGTTCTTCGAGTTTTTTTTCATCGTAACTGATAATTTTGAGGGCATCAAAATTATCGAACGCCCTGCGGAAATTTTCGCGTTTGCGCAAAACGATTTTCCAGCTGAGTCCGGCCTGAAACGCATCAAGAATGATGAACTCGAACAGTTTACGGTCATCGTGAACGGGCACTCCCCATTCTTCATCGTGGTAACGTATCATCATTTCGTCGCCCGAAGGCCATTCGCAAGTATGAGTTGATGGTGAAGTCATGTTGCTTTTTTAATTATCTGATTTGTAATTAATTGGAAAATATTAATCTTATATTATGAAGAATTTAATCACGAAGATAGTAAATCGATTGGGAAAAAAGCGATAACTTTGCAAAAAAAATCGAATGGATCCATATCTCATTATAGAAAAATATTACAAGAAAGGAAGCATGCTTCACCAACTGCTTATTGAACACAGCGAAGCGGTTAAAAATAAAGCACTGGAAATAGCAGCCCGCCATCCCGAACTGCACCCCGACAGCAATTTTATTACCGAAGCGGCCTTGCTACACGATATTGGAATTTTTCTTTGCGATGCACCCGGAATTTTTTGTACCGGAAGTCATCAGTATATCGAACACGGCTACCTGGGTGCCGACATTATCCGTAATGAAGGCTTTCCGCGTCACGCGCTGGTTTGCGAACGCCATACAGGCACCGGGCTGACGCTGGAAAAAATCATCAGCCATCAACTTCCTATTCCTCAACGCAACATGATGCCCGAGTCGGTAGAGGAACAAATCATTTGTTTTGCCGATAAATTTTATTCCAAATCGAAACAAGGGATAGAACTCACGCCTGACAAAATCAGGAATTCCCTTTCGAAATATGGGGACGAGGAAGTTGAACGGTTCAATAACTGGTTAGAGATGTTCGGGTAAATCACTGAAATTTATACGAAAACCCAAAGCTAACGAATTGTTTCAACTGAATGTCAGGTTTTTGCCCGTTGGGAAGTATAACCGTGTTGTCGTATCGTGGATAAAACGAGACACGGGTAGAAAAGAAACGGTTGATGGTGAAATTCAACACTGTTTCCCAATCCACTTCCACATCATCGTAGTTGGTATAAAACGTTAGTTTCGAATCTAATTGGATCATTTTCTTTATCTGGTACGAGAACGTGGCTTTTACCGAGCTACCCAACTCTTTCAACATGCTTTTACCCGATTCGATACCAAATAAATTGGGATCGACCTGGGCGGTATCGTTGGCGTAAATGAACTTGTAAGTGAGCGGCGACAATGCCAGCGAGAAAATTTTCTTGTATTTATAGTCCATTCCAAGACCCACATTGATGCGTACAGGGGTGAGGAAATCGGCCTTCATTACATTGGAACTTACCGATTGGTAGTTTTTGAAAAACACGGTCGATAAGTCGAACGAACAACTGTAATACCAATTCCCGTTCATTTTATAACCCACCTTGCTGGTAATTTTAAACACATCATCGTTGGTGTTGAGTGTTCGCAAAGCGGTTGTATCCCTGAAAACCGAATAAAATCCCATGTGCCATTCGAGCGAGTTCTCCCACTGTACTTTATCACGGTCATCGTAATTCAGCTGCCCGTTCAGGATGTTCAGCACGGCGAGATTGCTGTTTCCTCCCTGGTACCAGTTAGATGATACATAATTTTGGGAAATTTGCGATTGTAGCACGAGCTTGTGCGACCACGGGTAAATCCGATCTTTCCGCACATTGATTTTCTTTTTTACATTTTTATCAATTACCGAATTATCCACGGGGATAAGGTCGTTGGTAGGGTTACCGTAAATAATGCGGCTACGGAATTTGGCGGGGCTGGGCAAACGATCCAAAGTGGTTGCATACAATCCGGCAGAATGTTTCAGTATTTCCACCCTTGCCTGTTGCCTTAAATCGCAGATAATACTGTCCGATTTCCACTTGGTCCCAATGCTATATGGTGGCAAAGGCGATGGATATTTCTTTTTGAGTGTTGGAAAATGTATGTTTACCATTTGCTCTTTCCACCGGGGATGGAAATTCAGCGGTTTCCCGAGATAGATCAACTCAATAAAAAACGGGTTGGCCTGATAAAGCACTGTGTCTTTTTTGATATTCAACAAGGTAGAATCGGGAAGAGACGTTTTTTCGGATACAATGTACTGTATCTCCTTTTTAGTCATAAGCGTATCGGGGGCGACGCTCATTACTACACTGTCGGTTTTTTGCAGGATGGTATCGACGGCTATACTATCGGTATCAGAATGCCCATCTGCTGCATACACTCCCGATGCGGCTGCACACAGCAAGCTCATTATAAGTACCTTAATCTTCATTATTTAATACCTTTCCGATATAAAACAAATATTTTAAAACCAGGATTCAAAGTTAGAAAACAAATATCAAAAAGAAAAGTCAAAAATCGTCAAAACCTGTTGGCAAAGATTTATTAGATGAAGTATTTGCGCCCAGTTCCTTTATCCGTTCTGCGGTACGGATGATGTTTCCTTTTCCATCTTTCATTTTTTTCAAAGCTTCGTCGTATGCTTTGGATGTATTATCTATGTTTCTCTTGATTTTTTCCATATCTTCGGCAAAGCCGATAAACTTGTCGTATAGCGAGCCGCTCAGCCGCGCAATTTCCTGCGCGTTACGTGTTTGGTTTTCCTGCTTCCAAATGGATGATATGGTCCGCAGAGTAGCAAGCAGCGTTGTTGGGCTTACAATGACGATTTTCCTGTCCCAGGCATACGAGAATAAATCCTGGTCGGCCTGTACCGCCACCGAAAACGAGGCTTCCACCGGTAAGAACATCAATACAAAATCGGGCGAGTTCAACGTTTGCGCGTTTTGGTAATTCTTCTCGCTGAGCAACTTCACATGGTTTCTGAGCGAAGCGGTATGCTCTTTCAAATGTTGCGGTTTCCGATCCTCGTCTTCTTCCGACACATACCTTTCATAAGCCACCAGCGAAACTTTGGAATCGACTATAATATGTTTGTTGTCTGGTAAATGGATGATTACATCCGGACGTTGGTCATTGGAGTCGGTGCCTTTCACCGATTCCTGCGTTTCGTATTCCTGTCCACGCGTAAGCCCCGAGCGTTCAAGCACACGTTCCAATACAATCTCACCCCAGTTTCCCTGTTTTTTTACATCGCCTTTCAGCGCTTTAGTCAGGTTGTTGGCCTCTTCGCTCACACGGGTATTCAGTTCGGTAAGCTTTTTCACTTCCTCGCGCAGGCTGATCTTATCCCTCAACTCTTTATCGTAAGTTTCTTCAACCTTTTTCTCGAACGAAGAAATTTTTTCTTTCAACGGTGAAAGAATTTCATTGAGATTTTTGTGGTTCGATTGTGAAAATTCATCTGAACGCTGTTTAAGTACCCGATTCGCAATATTTTCAAATTCGGCAGTCAGTTTTTCCTGTAAAGCAACAATTTCTTCTTTCTGTTTTTCAAGCTTTTCCTTCAAAGTTTCGTTCAGCGTTTGTTGAGCCGCCCATTCCATGTTTTTTTCGTTCAGCCTGTCGCCAAGATTTTCGGCCGTTTCGAGAAGTTTCCCGTTTTCTTCGGTTTTCAATCGCAATGCCTCTTCGGCTACTTTCCTGGCGCTATCGGCGGTGGCGTTCTCCGATATCCATTTTTTTTCGTTATCGTTGAGCTGTTGGCGCAACGCGGCGGTTTTCTTCGATGCCACAACCGAGCCGGCAAACCAACCGGCAACAAGGGCGAGTAAAGCAACTATGTATATCATGATGTTTTTTTTAATCAAATAAACGGGGATGGTCATCCTCAAACCTTTTTAAAACTATTCCGATCACCGCTTCGCGGATAAATTTTGATTTGTTCCGGACGTTATACTTCGCGAAGTAACGATTCAGGGCTTTTTCCTCTTCATCGTTCAACGTAAAAATATGACGGTGTGTTCGCAACGAATTTCGCTTACCAACCGTTGGGGCTTTCGATTTTGACATGAAAAAAATTATTTTTCACAAAAGTAATATTATCCGTTTAATTCAAAACGAATTAATGGGAATAAAATTGTAAAAAGTGCATTATCCGCATTCTGTATCAGGGCTCGTTCCCGGTTTTGTATGCCCTGTTTCGGACGATGTAAAGACTGAAGAAAGACAACGGCAAGAGTAAGGAATCGCAAAAATTTTAATAAAAAGCAATGTATGATTCCATGATCTGGGATAAAAAATAATCGTTCAAAAAAAAACATTGTGGATAACTTTTTGTTAATTCATTTAATTAGTTTCAAAAATTCATCTATCTTTATCATTGTTGAAAAACAAATCTTATAGATTTTCAATTTACTATAAACCAACAAATTATAAATGAGTTCGTTCGTTCACCTCCACGTCCATTCTTATTATTCTATACTCGATGGCATGTCGTCGGTAACGGGGCTCGTCGATAAAGCTTCAGCATCGGGGATGAACGCCATAGCCCTTACCGACCATGGAAACATGTTTGGAATTAAGGAATTCTACAATTATATAAAAAAGAAAAACGGTAAAGTTAAAGACCAGGTTTCGGCATTAAAGAAACAACTTGCCGATGAAAACCTGACAGATGAAAAACGCTCGTCCATCGAATCTGAAATTACCGCTGCCGAAAAAAAACTTTTCAAACCGATTTTCGGTTGCGAAGCTTACGTGGCGCGCCGAGGATTGACGAAAAAAGAAAACGCCGCCGAAGACCGAAGCGGTTACCATTTGGTATTGCTTGCCAAAAATGCCACCGGATACCGGAACCTTTGCAAACTCATATCCACCGGGTGGATCGATGGCTATTATTATCGTCCGCGCATCGACCATGAAATACTTGAAAAATACAGCGAAGGTTTGATTGCCTCATCGGCATGTCTGGGTGGTGAAATCCACAAAAAAGTGGAAAAAGGAGATTTGAAAGCTGCCGAAGAAGCTGTATTGTGGTACAAACGAGTTTTCGGCGATGATTATTACCTCGAACTCCAACGTCACAAAACTGATAAGCCCGGCGCTGATACCACGGTGTATGACAAGCAAACAGTTCAGAACGAAGAGCTTATAAAACTGGCCCGTAAAACCGGTACAAAGCTGATTGCTACCAACGATGTACACTTTGTGGAAGAAGAGCATGCCGAAGCGCACGACCGTTTGATTTGCCTGAGTACGGGCAAAGACCTTGACGACCCCTCGCGGATGAGGTACACCAAACAAGAGTGGCTGAAAACGCCGGAAGAGATGAACGCGATTTTTGCCGATATACCTGAAGCCATCGACAACACCCTGGAGATAGCCGATAAGGTGGAGATTTTCAACATCGATTCGGGTGCCATGATGCCTGTGTTCCCTATTCCTCAGGATTTTGGAACTGAAGAATTGTACCGGACAAAATACAACGAAGAAGATCTGCGAAAGGAATTTGGCAATGGATTCGACAGGTTGGGAGGCTACGACAAAGCGGTGAGGGTGAAGCTGGAAGCCGACTACTTGACCGAGCTTACCATGAAAGGTGCTCATCAGCGTTATGGAGAACGCCTGCAATCGGAACCACAAATTATGGAACGCATCGATTTTGAACTCGATGTAATGAAAACCATGGGATTTCCCGGGTATTTCCTTATTGTTCAGGATTTTATATCGGCAGCTCGTGGCATGGGAGTTTCTGTGGGGCCCGGACGTGGTTCGGCAGCAGGCTCGGTGGTAGCATACTGCCTTAAAATAACAGATATTGATCCTTTGAAATACGATTTGCTTTTCGAACGGTTTCTAAACCCCGACCGTATTTCCATGCCCGATATCGACATCGACTTTGATGATGATGGACGTGGGCAGGTACTGCGCTGGGTTACTGAAAAATACGGGAAAGAACGTGTGGCTCATATTGTTACTTATGGAACTATGGCTGCCAAATCGTCGATAAAGGATGTTGCCCGGGTACAGAAATTGCCACTTTCAGAGGCCGACAGGCTAACCAAACTAATTCCCGATAAATTTCCTGAAGATAAAGATGGCAAAGCTCCGAAAGTAACCATTTCGAATTGCCTGAGATATGTACCTGAGCTTATCGAAGCCCGGAATTCATCCGATCAGAATTTATCGAGCACGTTGCGCTATGCGGAAATGCTCGAGGGCACCGTGCGACAAACCGGTGTGCATGCCTGTGGTGTTATCATTGGAGCTGATGACCTGACGAACCTGGTTCCTATCAGTACGGCCAACGACAAGGAAACTAACGAAGAAATCCTGGTTACCCAGTACGAAGGTTCTGTTATCGAAGAGGTTGGCCTTATCAAAATGGACTTTCTGGGACTGAAAACCTTGTCCATCATTAAAGAAACTATTTCGAACATCAAAAAATCGAAAGGAACTGACCTGGATATTGACACTATTCCAATTGATGATAAAGAAACATACGAACTGTTCAGTAAAGGACAAACGGTAGGCACTTTCCAGTTTGAATCGGCCGGGATGCAGAAATACTTGAAAGAACTCCAACCCACCCAATTCGAAGATCTTATTGCCATGAACGCGCTCTATCGTCCGGGACCAATGCAATACATCCCGCAGTTTGTCAACCGGAAACATGGACGCGAAAAGATTGAATATCCTTTTCCTTCGATGGAATCGAGACTGAAGGACACCTATGGCATTACGGTGTATCAGGAGCAGGTGATGCTTTTGAGCCGTGATTTAGCAGGTTTTACACGCGGTCAGTCCGATGAGTTGCGAAAAGCGATGGGGAAAAAACTCGTCGATAAAATGGAGTCGCTCAAAGTGAAATTCATGAGTGGATGTGAAAAAAACGGTTACGGCCCCAAAGAAAAGATTGAACAAATATGGAGCGATTGGGCTGAATTTGCCAAATACGCTTTCAATAAGTCGCATGCCACCTGCTATTCGTGGATCGCTTATCAGACAGCCTATCTGAAAGCTCACTATCCAGCCGAATTTATGGCTGCCAACCTTACGCGCAACCGGGATGACATTACCCAGGTGGGCATATTTATGGATGAGTGCAAGAATATGAATATCAATGTTCTGCGCCCTGATGTCAACGAAAGTGATCTGAACTTCACGGTAAACAAAGAGGGGAACATCCGTTTCGGACTTGGAGGAATAAAAGGGGTAGGCGAAGGAGCTGTTTTGGCCATACTGAACGAAAGAGAAACAAACGGTAAATTCAAGAGTACATTCGATTTTGTAGAGAGAGTTAATCTAACCGCTTGCAACAAGCGAACGGTGGAAAGCCTTGTTTACGCTGGAGCATTCGATAGCATGGGGGATGTTCGCCGCGAACAGTTTTTCGTCAATAACTCGAAAGGGGAGCAAGTGATAGAAGCTTTTATACGCTACGGCAATAAATATCAGACCGATAAGTCGCTGCTGCAAAATTCTTTGTTTGGAGGTGATGAGACTGTTGAGATCTCTAAGCCTGAAATTCCGTTCGCTCCCGAATGGTCGCCGCTCGAAAAACTGAACAAGGAACGGGACCTGATAGGTATGTATTTATCGGCGCATCCGTTGGACGAATATGAATTCGAAATCAATCATGTGTGCAACACTACCACCACTGAACTGAAAGACCTGGCGCCGCTTTTTGGCAAGCAACTCCGCATCGGCGGTATGGTTACAGCGGTCAGGAACGGCACTTCTAAAGCCGGAAACGCTTACGGCATCCTCACCCTTGAAGATTATGCCGGAGCCCATGAATTCGCCTTGTTCGGGAAAAATTACATGGAGTTTTCGAAATACATGATAAAAGATTTATATTTGTACATTGAAGCCATCGTTCAGGAAAAAGGCAGCGATTACAAATACCGGAACACCCAACCAACAGCAAATAACGGAGCGCCGAAGGAACTTGAACTCAAAATTCAGAAAATAGATGTGTTTACCGATATTAAAGATTCTTTGGTAAAGTCCATCACATTGCTGATTCCGGTAGAGAATCTCACGGAAGATTTTGTTCTTGAGTTACAGGATGCGGTTTTGAAAAATAAAGGGAGAACGGCGCTTTACATTCACCTTGCCGACGCGTACAGGCAGAAGTTGAAACTTTTCGCGCGGCATCACAGCATTTCGGTTGAAAAGGAATTTTATCATAAACTGAAATTATGGGAACACGAAGAAATACTCGAATATCAGGTTCAGCTGAATAGATAAATTCTATCCGGATATAAAAAAAACAAGTAAAACAATCAAAGGTAAAATCCGTTTTAAACATTGAATAAATTATCATAAAACCTCAAAATAAAAAATTATGGCATTAGTATTTACTGACGAAAACATTAAAGATTACATCAACAGTGGCAAACCTGTTGTGGTGGATTTCTGGGCAGAATGGTGCGGACCCTGCCGTTTGGTAGGCCCGATTGTTGAAGACCTGGCAAAAGATTACGATGGTAAAATAGTAGTAGGAAAAATGGATGTGGACGAAAACAATGACACACCTACTGAATACGGTATCAGAAATATTCCCACCATCTTGTTTTTCAAAGATGGAAAATTAGTTGATAAACAGGTTGGTGCTACTCAAAAATCAGTATTGGCTGCCAAAATCGACGCGCTTCTCTGATCATTCCTATTGCTTCCAGCATGAGATAAAAGCAGGAATTGCCTGAAAGACGGCTTCCTATCGCTATAAAACAAAAAACCTCTTGCCCGGCTTTTTTCGGGCAATGGGGTTTTTACATTTTCAGGTAATAGTTTTTCATCAATTCCGTGTAGGCGGGTGTGTAACAGTGCCGGTTTTCAGTTTCGATAGTTAGCCTATTGGTTATAAGCGGTCGGTGTTGTTTCGAAAATTCTATCAAGATCCGCTTCGGCGGAAGATCCGGTTTAGGTAAAACACGCGTCAGGGCAGTGCAGTTTAATTCCAGTTGCGAAGCGATATTCATTATGTTTTCTTCTTCCTGAAAAGGGAGTACCAGGCAGATGCGCCCGTGACCAGATAATAAGTTTTTACAGTCCGTTAATAACGATCGGTGTGATAAGCTATCAGTATGCCTCGCCAGCTTACGTTTTTCATCAGGCGCTTTCAGCGCATTGTTGAAATAAGGCGGATTGGAGACTATCAGATCAAAATGCTTCGGGCAGCTCGCCGTAAAATCGGCCAGTGAAATATGCATGACCTTAATGCGATCGTTCCATTTTGATGCTTTGACGTTTTCAGTGGCCTGTTTTACAGCATCTTCATCAATGTCAATCCCTGTAACCGGAGCTTCGGTGCGCTGAGCCACCATCAAAGCCACCAGCCCGCTGCCCGTTCCCACATCAAGTACAGAAGTTACGCCTGAAACATCAGCCCATGCTCCTAACAATGTGCCATCAACACCCACTTTCATGGCACATTGATCGTGATAAACCGTGAATTGCTTAAATTGAAAATAAGGGTTGCCCATGCCGTGGATTTTATCTTCTTTCGCGCGGAGTTGACACGGGCTGCTGCGAGGAGCGGCTGCTATTGCTACCATTGCTTCCCGACCTGGATCCTGATGCGGGAGGCGCCGCACTACGTGATGACGAAGAACGCCCACTGCCACCCTGGCCGGCAGAACGGCTGGTTGATGAGGAGCTTTCCGTGTAGTTCGAATTCCGTGATCCACCGTATCTGCGTTCAGGTTGCGAACTTTCGTTTCGGGTTCTCGACTCACGGGTTGTATAGTTATCGTTCGAACGAGTATTGTATCTCCTTCTGTCGTCCATTCGTTCAGGTGAGGCGGTGTAGTTTCCTTTTTGTTGCGGTTCGCGTGTTTGCGCAGGAACTCCTTCGTAACGCATGCTTTGCAATTGCGAATACTGTCCGGAATTAAGCACTTGCCTGAGGTCTGCATCCTTGCTCTTCATACGTTCCACCGCTTGCGCGCGAGTATTCGAGATTTGGCGCTGCCGGGCATATTTCAGGTTAATTTCATACACCCGCTTAGCCTGATCGCCTGTCAAATCAAGTTCCTGCTGCAATTTCTCCGTCTGCTTGGTAGCTTCCTGTTCCGGAGTCCGCTGAGGCGCGTTGGAGTTGGACTGGCCTTTGAGCGAAAAACCACATGCAAAATACAAAACAAATACCAATATGTAAATTTTACTCTTCATTTTCTCACCTTATACCGCCTGAAGCTCAACAATGATTGTGCCAAAGAATAACGTAAACTGTTAAAATAAAGATATATTCCGTTGGAAGGTTTTACAATATCTATAAACGGGAAGTTATTTTTTAAAATCTCTCAATTTAATATTGGTAAGTACCTTTTTTGTGTGGAGGGAGAAATCGCTGTTCATGATCCACCCGTAATATCCGGGATCACTGTTCAGCACATCGGTAACTTTTTTCCCTTTGTATTTACCGAAATTAATCACCTCTTCGCCTTTGTCGTTATACACAATTCTTCCCGCAAAATCCACATTGTTGCTTTGTGTCGTGAATTTCGAAAGGAAATCCACATCGTTTTTCAGATCGGGATAACGATCGAGTTGCGACTGGAGTACCTCGTAGGTTGCCAGTGTATCGGCTTTGGCGCCATGGGCTCCTTCAAGTTCCTTTTCGCAATAAAATTTATAAGCCGCGGAAAGCGTGCGCTGCTCCATTTTATGGAAAATCACCTGGACATCCACAAATTTTCGTTTCATCAGGTCGATATCCACATCGGCGCGCAGGAACTCTTCGGCCAACAAAGGAATATCAAAGCGGTTGGAATTGTAACCGGCCAAATCACAACCTTCAATGTCGTGGGCTATTTCTTTGGCCACCGATTTGAAAGTAGGACAGCTTGCTACATCGGCATCGGTAATACCATGGATAGCCGATGATTCTGCCGGAATGGGCATTTCCGGGTTTACCCGCATAGTTTTCGTTTCCTCTTTTCCGTTGGGAGATACTTTGTGGTAAGATATTTCAACAATTCTATCGCTGACGATATTGGTGCCTGTGGTTTCGAGATCGAAAAACACCATGGGGTTCTTTAAATTGAGTTTCATGTAATGTTGATAGGAGATGAAAGACAAAAGAACAAAGATCTTAAAAAAATCTTTGTTCTTTTCGCATCGTTTTTATTATGTTTTTATTTATCAATCGTTGAGCAACATAGGCATCAATAACATCAGAATTTCTTCGTTTTCTTCATTTTCAAACGGCAGAATCAACCCAGCACGAGATGGATCGGACATTTCGAGCGTAATCTGGGTAGAACTCAGATTGTTCAAAATATCAATAAGGAAAGACGATTTAAAACCTATTTTAATTTGTTCTCCATCAAACTGGCAAGGGATAGTTTCCTCGGCCGATATGGAGAAGTCGATATCCTGAGCGGAAATACGGATGTTGCCGTCGCCAATTTCGAGTTTAATCAGGTTGCTGGCCTGATTGGAAAATACCGAAACCCGGCGCAGCGCGTTGAGTAAGGTAACTCGATCTACAAAAATTCTGAACGGGTTGTTTTTGGGAATCACTCCGTTGTAGTTTGGGTAACGCCCCTCGACCTGACGGCAAATCATGGTGTAGTTTTCCAACTGGAAATGAGCGTTTTTAGTGTCAAATTTCAGGGATACGTCCCCATCTTCCTTCACCAGAATATTCTTAAGCATATTGGCTGGTTTTTTAGGGAGGATAAAGCTGGCTTTGGCATCGCCTTCGAGGCTCGAAGAGTTAAACACCGTATTATAACGAACCAGTTTATGGGCATCAGTAGCTACGAGCGTCAGCCCTTTGGCTTCGATATCGAAATAGATACCGTTCATCACGGGACGTAATTCATCGTCGGCTGTACAGAAAATGGTTTTGGTTATCCCGGTAAGCAGGGTTCCCGACGATAGTTCGAGCGAAGTTACATCTTCCTGCAACTGTGGCAAACGAGGATATTCATCACCGTTTTGGCCGATAAAATTGTACGAACCATTGGCCGAGGTAATCACTAACGCCAGGTTGGAATCGTTGATGGTGAACGTGAGCGGTTGTTCCGAAAATTCGCGCAGGGTATCAAGCAGTAAACGCGATGCTACCGCTACCTTGCCTTCACCCTCAACGGCATCTACTTCCATAGAAGTGATCAGGGTAGTTTCGATATCCGATGCGGTCATTGTAAGGGTATTGCCTTCAAGACTTAACAGAAAATTATCTAATATCGGCAATGAATTTTTGCTGTTGATCACCCGGCTGATAGCCTGCAAATGACTCAACAAGCCTGTACTTGATACACTAAATTTCATATTTTTAATTTTATTTTTTAAGAACGTAAGCAGATCGACCCGCCAAATCAGGTGTCAGTTGCCGTATAACTATTTTATTCTACTTTTTTACTGTATATTGAGCATCCGGCATTCCGGATGTTACAGTAACAAATCATTTTGGCTCTGAAAAAGCACATTTCTCCACGATGATTTGTTTAAGGAACAAATGTAGTGATTTTTTTTATAAATTGAAATATTCCGCTTACATTTTTGTGGTTGTTCGCAAACGACATTCTACCTGTTGGAAATTTCTCATAATAAACATTTTCCGTTTTATTTACCTTTTATTTTAAACTTCCGGCGAACGATATTTCCTTCGTTGTCTTCCACCGTCAGCACATGGCTGCCTACCGTAGGAGCAACCTCTATTTTATGGATACCCTTGGTTTTGGTTACAAATTCATTGTCGATATGCCAGAAGAGTTCGGCATCCGGTTTGCGGTGTACCGCTTCAAAAATAATCATCCCGGGCTCTCCGTTCAATCCTTTCGGTATAAAAATAGCCGTATTGTTATCAGGAACCAATATGTCCATAACCGTTTCGGAACGAGGCGTACAACCCGGTAAAAACGGAGGAAGCATCACATATTCAGGATGATATTGACGGTAGAAATATTCCTGGGATGGTGGCAATACGAACCACGGCGCTATTTTCATCTTGCTCACCGGATAGCAATCGCCATTTACCCGGTACATTGCCGCTGAATCGAGGAAAACCCGCGTGTGATAAGGGCAAGCTTTCACTTTCACCCCTTTTTTCGGGATCCAGCGCTGTTCTTCGTTACAGTTGTCGGTAGAGCGAAAGCCGCTTTGCCGGCAAACGCCCACTTTCACCATGTCCTGAAGTGGCTTGTCGAACCATTCATCAATATTCAGCACCTTGAAAACTTCGAACATTACCGGCGCGGCGTGAGTAACTCCTGTAAGCCCCGGACGCCCCTCGCCGGTGGAATTTCCTACCCACACTCCAACGGTATATTGTGGTGTAACCCCAACGGCCCATGCATCCCTTGAACCGAAACTCGTCCCGGTTTTCCATCCTATTTTATGTGTAGATGCAAAGTACTCCCAGCCAATTTCGCCCCACGGCCTGTTGACCGTGGAAAGAGCTTCGAACGTAAACCACAGCGAAGCGGCATCGAACTTCTGACTTTTTACCCGGTGAACATCTCCATTCCGTCGTGGAAGATACGTTATTGGACGGTAATCATCGGCAAGGTACTGGTACTCGTTGGATGGGTACGAAAGTAGCGAACGCCCCATGCTCGCGTAAGCCGAAACAGTTTCCCACAGCGACACCTCCGCGCCACCAAGGATGAGCGATAATCCGTAATACTCGGGAGTTTTGTTGATGGTGGTAAAACCTAATCCCTGCAAAACATTGTAAAGTCTTACCACTCCGTACTGGTCGAGCTCTCGTACCGCAGGCACATTGAGCGAATGAGCCAGCGCCTCATCGGCGGGAACCGCTCCCATATAGGTTTTTTCGAAATTTTCAGGAGCGTAATTTCCAAAATGTGTGGGAATGTCGGATACCAGCGAGTTGGGCAACAATTCTCCATCGTTAAGCATGGCGGCATACAAAAAAGGCTTCAAAATGCTGCCCGAACTACGCGGTGCCACCGCGTTATCCACGTAGGGCGCGTTGTTCAACCCTTTTACTTCGGCGTTTCCAACGTATGCCCGGATCTCTCCGGTTCGGGTATCGGTTACAATCACCGCTATATTTTGAATGTAATTGGCGGCATAATATCGGACGTATTTTTTAGCCATGGCCGTTACTGTTTGTTGCAATACCGAATTGAGCGACGAACGTATCTTCTCGCCACCATGCCCATCTACAATGGCTTTATCCAGTAAATGAGGCGCGTAATGTGGTAACGGTCGTGGTTTATCCGGTAGCGGTTCGGCTTTGGCCAGCTCACAGGTAGTGGCGTCGATAATGCTGAGCGACCGCAATTTATCAAGCAAACGGTTTCGTTTTTTTAAATACAAATAATGGTTTTTCCCTGGGAAAATCAGAGCCGGAGCATTAGGTAGCACAGCCAGTGCCGCGGTTTCGCCCCACGAAAGGCGTGCTGCCGGTCGCCCGAAGTAACGCCACGAGGCTGCCTCGAGTCCCACCACATTGCTACCGAAAGGAGCATGGGAAGCATACAGGTTCAGAATGTGCTTTTTGCTGTAACCAAGTTCGAGCCGGAGGGCAAGTATCATTTCGTAAAATTTGACAAAAATGTTGCGGCTTTGATGGTTCAAACTCAACCGGATAACCTGCATGGTAATGGTACTGCCTCCGCTTACCACACGCCCTTTGCGAATGTTCTGCCATAAAGCCCGAACGGTGGATACTGGATTTACACCCGGATGATAATAGAAATATTCGTCTTCGAAACAACGCACCGATTCCCGGAACTTGTATGGTACCGAGTCCGATTCGGGAAACCGCCATTGATGATCGGGGGCAATGCGCGCCGAAAGAAAATTGCCTCCACTGTCCTCGATCACTGTTGTGTAAGGTGCCTGGAACAATGGCCGTGGCAACGAAAACAAAAACCATACTAAAAAGATGAACATTGCCACCGACATCCAAAAGCGGGGATACGGGTAAACAAGCCGGTGGCGTACGCGCCAGTTTTTTATCTTGCCAAAATACAGGTTGATGTGTTGTGAGAATTTGTCCATCTGTTATTTTTCGGGCTTTTCAAAGTTACAATGTTTTTATGGTTTATACAAAAAAGAGTAGAGCATACAAATATTATCATAAAGAAAACTTAGGTTGATAGAGTGCCAAGGTACTATATTTCAAATTCAAGTTGAAATACAGATAAAAAACAAAGCCCCCGAAACCAATTGAATTTCGGGGGCTTTGTCGTTTTTTTTACGAATGCTATTTTACCACTTCCACCCACTGTCCCTGTGTGTAGGCGCGGATGGTGTTGTCGTACATGGCTTCGCACTGCATTGAGGGCAGATAGAATTTGCCGAGGTATGCGGCCTGCAGAAGTACCCTGAATTTCTTTGATTTTCCTTTCTCGAGGTCGAAATACATATATACACGGTCGTCGCGGATATCGAGGTAACGAGGTTGGTCGGTGTTCATACGGGAGCTTTTCACCAAATCCATGCGGGTATTCAGGATTTCCCAGCCCGATGGGAAAAGTAATGATAGGGCCAGGTCGGAATAATTGAGCCTTACTCCCGGATGAGTTACTACAATGTCGGCATAGAACTGCGTGCCCTGCTTAACGGCCAACGGATTGACAGCTTTCCCTTTCAGGTCAAAGTAACCCACTTTCAGCCCGATGTTTTCCGAAACCGATGGTTGGCGGGTCATCAGCGGAACGCCCTGTAACACTGCGCGAACGTAAATCGGTTGGTTCGAACGGTTGGTAACCGTTACGGTCTTTTGTCCACCCGAAGCCACATTCAAAGCACCCAGATACATCGGTTTTCCTGAATTGATTCCGGTTTCCTTCCCATCCTGCTTTAAATCGAAAACTAATTTTCCACCTTCGCCGGCAGCGCCAATATATTTGGAGACGCCAAGCAACATGTAAGCCGTGGATTGGGTGCTCAGCCAATTGTCTGATCCGAGCGCGGCGGCTATATCGCTGAGCAGCGGCTTAGCCCGGGAGTGATCTTTCAGCAGTGTCAGCGTTTCGAGCATCATGGCTTCATCCCGGTAAAGGCTACCATAAGTATCATAATAATTTTCGCGCGACATGGCTTTTTGGTTTAGCTTGTTGACTATCTGAACGCCGATTTCAGGCTTGCCAGCGAGCGCGTACGCTGCGGCGAGTCGCCAAAGGGCTGCCTCATCAATTTCGGGGGTTTCTCGCATCAGGTTCATGGCACTTAGCACCGGACGTTTCGCCAGCGCCAGCGTGTACAACCTGTAGGCCTGGTCGAGGTCGGAACCGTAATTTTTACGTGTCGGTTTCCAGTTGTTTGCCTCGCGGGTCTGGTACGAAATCCACGGCTCAAGCAGCCCCACGGGCAGTTCGTAACCAAGGCTTTTCGCTTCCAGCATAAAATGGCCCGCATAGTTAGTGCCCCATTCGCTTACACCGTACGAATCGTTGGGCCAGTAGCCAAATCCACCGTTGGTGAGCTGATACGATTTCAACTTATTCAGGCAAGTTTTCACATTATTTTCGATGTTGCCTTTCCTGTCGGACGAAAGATCGGCAACATTTTGCAGGAAAAGTTGCGGGAAGGCGGCCGAAGTAACCTGTTCGATACAACCGTGCGGATACTGAATCAGGTATTGAAGGCGTTTTTCGAGGTTGATGGGATAAAACCGCGCAACTTCGATAGTGCCCGAATTAGTGCCGGCAATGCCGAACGGTTTCACCGGGATGTTGGCCGATTTGCCCGGAGCCACTTGCACCATCGACACCGATGTGGCGGGAGGATTAGGCATCCGAACCTGAAGGCTGGTTTCGGCAGAAGTTCTGTTATTGCCCGAAACGGCCGACACAACTATTTTTCCAAGCGCAATTTTATTCGCAACCTTGAGGCGGAATTCAACCAGTTTGTCGCCCGGTTTATCGAATTTTACCTGCCGCGAAGCGCCATCCAAAACAGCAAAACTCTTATCGGTAGAAATATTTACCGTAACATTCTTGATGGATGGAGCAACCGCAAAGACGGTTACCGGCACTTTCATCTCTTCGGTTGGGCTAACCATGCGCGGCACCGTAGGCAGCACCATTAATGACTGCCTGACTGGTACAGCTTTCTCAGCCGAACCATAAGCGCCCTGCTGACCAGCTACCACCATTACTTTTACTGACCCTATATAATTCGGCATGGTAAAAGTATGGGTCTTCTTATCGCGAGAGCCGAGATAAAATGGCCCCTGAAACAGTACTACCGGTTTGAAGCGGTTATTGTTTTCTTTTCCTTTTTTATCGAAATACTGGTCGCCTCCAATGGCGTACAACCCGGCTAATTTGCCGGTAAAAGCTCCCGCCACGTATTTGTACAAATCCCAGGTTCGTACACCCAGCGCTTCACGGGCGTAGAAATTATCCCAAGGATCAGGGGTTTTGAAACGGGTCAGGTCCAGCAAGCCTTCGTCCACCACAGCAATGGTATAAGTCATTGGGCGACCTTCCTTTTCACTTACATTTACGGAGAATTTGCTCAAAGGTTTGAGTTCGGCAGGCATGGTAATCACTGGGTTGAGGTGTGTGTCCTTATTCTCTACCGATATGGGCTGAACGCCGTACATGCGGATGGGGAAGTCGTTTTTTGCGTGCTTGTGCGGCTGGATGTACGAAACATGAACATACGCGTTGGGAGCCATATCGGAAGTAGCCTCGAAAGTAAAACGGGGATTCGACCCGCTCGGCTCGAACCAGAATGTTTTCAGTACACGGCTTCCGGTTTCGATGCTGACAAGAGCTTTTCCGCTGTGGGTTACAGGCAATTCCACCGAGACTTTTTCGCCTACGGCGTAACTTTTCTTGTCTGTCTGGAACATCAACATTTCGGCTCCACCCGGATTGTCGCTACCGGCATTGCTCCACCATCCTTTGTAAGTGGTATAAAACACGGCTCCGGTACTGTGCCCGCTGTTCATATCGGTAATACGGATCAGTTTCCGGCCCCAATACTCGCCGCCAAGGTTCATCTCGTACAAAGCCCTGCCGTTGCGCGTATTCACATAATCGGTTTTCATCAAGTTGGTGTTCTGGTTCGTGATAAAATCGGCCAAATTACCTTCTTCGGTTTGTTCCCACCACCAACGCCAGTAGATATTGAAAATCTCAATTTTCAGCTTGCTCTCGGCCGGACGTCCCGATTCGTTGACAACGGCCAGCGGAATCAGGTTTTTTTCGTCGGAATAAAGGGCGTTGTTCCAGCCTTTCCCTTCGGGCATTTTCACCCCGACGTATGTTTTGTAAGGAGAATAGTTGACTAATTGCCTGTCGATACTAAAATCACCACCACCTTCGAATGCCGTGGTTTTCAGTTGAATGGCAATCATCCCCGGCGCATCGCCCTGAAAATCGAAACGAACCGGGACGGTAGCCGCACCATTCGCATCGGTTTTTCCGTTATAAACGGTAATATCCTGCGCCGCAATTTTTTTTGACGGATCGTCGAAAACATATCCTTTAAAAGCCGCGAACTCCGTTTTTCCCGGCGCGGCCGAAGCTTCAATTTTCACCGTCGTGTTGGAAGCCGGCGCTCCGTGCAGCCAGTTCACCTGTAGTTTCCCGTTTTCGCTCACTCCTTTACGCAGAACGGTTATCGGGAAAGTAAGGTTGATCTTCATCCTATTGGGTTTAACCGTTTCGATGCGCAGGTTACGGGCAAAAGTACTGCCACCTACCTGCATCTTTACCGTCCAGTTTCCGGTAGGCGATGAAGGAGCCGTTTTCAGAATAAATGTATAAAAGCCATTCAGGTTAGCTGTTTTAACCACCCGTTGTGCCAGTAACCCCGAAGGGTTGTACAATTCCATGACAACGGGATGATCGGGAGGTAAAGCGTTGTTTTTATCTTCAAGCACAAAAGTAAGATACATCAGATCTCCGGGACGCCACACCCCTCTTTCTCCGTAAACAAAACCTTTGATGCCCTTTTTAATCTCTTCACCATTCACATCAAACATGCTGAGTGATAGCGATGAAGCATCGTCGAGGCGCAGATAACCCCGTTGTTTGTCTTTTTTTGCAATCAATACAAATGGTTTTTCAGCCAGTTTTACATTGCACAATCCATCTGAATTGGTTTTTGCAGTACCAAGGGGTTGATTTTGAAGGTTGCGGAACTCTATTTCAACGCCCGAAAGGGGGTCGGTGTTGCGCAGGTCGGATACAGCCACAAAATATTCGTTATTGGTACCGGCTTTGGTAATGATTCCCAAGTCGGATGCCAGCACATTACGGGCTACCCGGTGTTCGCTGTTCATGTAGTACGATGGCTTGCAAGGGTCATCCTTATCTTCCCATTTGTAATTATCGTAATCAATGTAGTTATCATCGTCGTAATATCCCCAATACGATTCAGAAGGAGGCTCGTTATAGCCTTCGTTCATGTCTTTCGGTTCGGTATATTCTTCTTTTTTATCCAATGAATTATCGGAACAGGGATATAGTGAATGTTTTTTCCTGAAACTGAGTTCGACCCGATAAATAGCGCCCGGTTCCGTTTCGATCAGTTTCGAAAGATCCAGTGAAAAATTATTCCATTGGCTGTAGTCAATCGGCTCATCCGAAGTTAGTTGTACTTCCTGGTTGTAAACCACACGTCCTACCCGTTTCAGTTCTTGCTTGTCGTTCAGCTGGTTGACCTGAAGGAACTGGACAATATTGTTTTCGAAAATTTTGATGATTTTCACATCCACCGCCGATAGGCTTACCGCCCTGAAAGGGAACAAAATGCCGTCGGTATGAGGAACAATCACTCCATCGCCGATAAGTTCGACCTGAGGTTTAAGGCTAAAGAATTTTACTTTAAACGAGTAGTTGGCGCCCAGCGGTTTTTCAGCATAGTTTTTCACCCCGCCGTAAACATTTACCTTCACCTCGCCGGTAACTTGCGAATTGGGTATGATTTTCACTTCATTGCCCGATACCACTACATTTTCGCCGGCCGAAGGGGTGAGCGAAAATAATCCGCTGACATCCTGCATACGGCTCAACGGATCGGAAAAATAGATTTCCACCTGGTTGCGTGGATTGGATGTGAATTTGGTATGGATGATTTTAAATTCGTCGAGGGCTGGCATTTCGAATTCAAACGAACCATCTTTCGAGCCAATATCGCTTCCATTCCATTCTATTTTAATGGGATAAGGTTTCTCTTTTCGTTCCACGCTATCTACGGTAAATGTGTGGATACGGCCGTTGGGGCTGTGGCTCCACTTCAGATGAGGGTGAGAGATGCCATCGGTTTCAATTGCCTTTTCGAGCAGCGCTCCATCGGCATAATCGGCAGTAATGAAGCTCCCGTTTATTTTCTGCAAGCGCATATCCGACTCGTTGTAAGGAGATATACCGTTGAAATCGAAGCTGATATTCTGTCGCAATACCTGAAAACGGAAAGTAAGCGTTTCCAGTTTATCCGGCACTTTTACAAACTTGTCTAATCTGAAATCGACTGTGTAAATTTCGCCCGAAGGGAGTAGTTTGTCGGGAACAAACTCGATAGTTTGCCTGTCCACCCAAATAGTTTTCCCCTTTACTCCCGGGCTGAACGAAAACGGATCGGACGAAAGCTCCTTGCCGGGAACAGCCTCGGCAACAGGCTGAACCAAACGAACCTGAACCTTGGTAGTGTTGGAAACAACGCCCGATGTAAACGAAATGACATAAGCTGAAAACGCCGGATCGACGGCCAGAGGAGTGTACTTCTTTTTACACGAAGTGGTAACCAATAACGAAAAGACCAAAAGCAGAGGGATAACTCTGATCCCCGAATGTGAAACCGATTTCATAGACAACAATTGATTTGAGTTTAAAGGGGTTTTTAATCATCGTAAAGCAAAGATAGCAGGTTTTTTTACACAAAAGACAAATCGGGATAAAAAATATATTTTCACATTTTCAAAAAATCTTTCAGGATAAAGAGGTTTTATGTTGTTGCCGGAAATTTTTAGGGGTATCGTTGTATTCTTCTCGAAAACATTTGATAAAATAATGAGATTGGTTAAAACCTGTCAGGTATGCTATTTCGGCAATGGTGTGCTGTGTGTTTACCAACATTTCGGCCGCCTTGTTCAATCGTACCTGGCGAATAAAATTGTTGGGTGTGTCGTCCACCAGCATCCGGAACTTACGGTGCAATACCGTTTTGCTAACATTCATTTGAAGTGCAAAATCATCAATTTTAAAATTTTCGTTCATAATGTTTTGCTCGATGATTTGAATGGCTTTGTATAAAAAATCATCTTTGGGTGAAGTGGAAGTATTAATATCTGTTTGGTTGAAAATAGATTTTAATATTTGTCGGCGACGGTGCAGGCGCGTTGCGTAAATGTTGTTTATCTGTGTTACAAAACGTTCACAATCAAATGGTTTTGCAATATAGAAGTCGGCGCCGGCTTTATAGCCATTCCATTCATCTTCGGGCGAAGATTTGGCTGATATAAGTACAACGAAGATATCAGACGTCAAAGACGTTGTTTTGATTTTTTGGCAGAGAGCCAATCCATCCATGCCCGACATCATGACGTCGGAAATCACTATTTCGGGCAGATTGTTCCGGATATAATCGAAAGCGTCAGTTCCGTTGGAGGCGGTTGCCACGTTAAATGATTTAGCTAAATGATTTTTGAGGTAATTCTTCATTTCTTCATTGTCCTCAACAAGCAAAATCGGCACGGCATCGTTGTTGGTAGTCAGCGTAACTTCACTGCCAATCATTTCCAGCTCGCTTACCTGAACCGGTAGTTCAATATTTACGGTAGTACCGGCATTTTTCCCGGATGTAATGTTGATTTTCCCATGTAATATTTCAATAAATTTACGAACAATGTACAAGCCCAGGCCGAAACCCTGCTGCTTTCCATTGGGATTATTCTGGTAAAATTTTTCAAAAATCAACTCCAGTTTATCTGCTTCGATTCCTACTCCGCTATCTGTTACGCTGAAGTGCACCCTGTCAGGATAACAATGCAATTGCAGTTGAATAGAGCCGTTTTCATCAGTAAATTTGAAAGCATTACTCAGCAGGTTGAACAGGATCCGTTCAAGTTTTACTACATCTGTCATTATGGTAAATGATTCTGTGTCAGTATTAAAGTTAAAATTTATTTTACGTGAGCGGGCCAAATAACCAAACGAATCGACAATAACACGGACGAACGAAATCAATTCGATTTTCCGTTCTTCTATGGTTAGGTCGATGGATTCTATCCTCCTGAAATCGAGTATGGTTTTAAAAATATCTGATAAATAAGTAGCATTTTTATTGATAATACGAACTTTTTCCATATTGTCGGGGCTCAACTCTTCCGAACGGATCAAATCGGTAGCCGGCGCGATGATGAGAGAAAAAGGAGTGAGTAAGTCGTGAGATAATCCTGCAAAGAAACTTTCCTTTTCGAGTAAAACCTCTTCTTTTTTCTTCTTTTCCATTTCAATTATCTTCTCGTTCTGCAGCTTTTTATAATGGTTGATAATGAGGTAGATGATAAGGATGAAAATGAGGCTTAACGAAATGATAAGCAAGGTGTAAAACCAGGTGGTACGCCACCATGGGGGAATAACGTTAATGTCGAGTTGCCAAAGCGGATTTTCGCTCATGGAAGCGTTTACTCGTTTGATAATCAGATGATAATTGCCTGGTTGAAGCTGCGAAAAGATAATGGGTTTATCCAGGTCGAGAAATTGCCAGTTTTGACTGAAACCGTCGATTTTATATTGGTAGTGGTTTTTAAAATTATTCCATCCTACTTGCGTAAAGGATAATGATACCCATTTGCAACGGTATGAAAACTCAATTTTACTGACATACTCTGTTTGTTCGCCAAGTACCACTCGCCCATAAATTTTATCTCCTACGTTCACTTTAGAATGGTCAATTTGAAGTTCGGTAAAAATAATTTTCGATTCATTGGCCTGGTTCAGCGCTACTAAGGGATCGATGACAACAAGGCTTTTTTCGCCGCCTAAAACAACGCAGTAACGTCCATGGGCGCGGACAATAGCCGACGACAAAAACAACTGGTTTCCAAATTCTCCCAGATTAATTTCTTTTAATTCCCTGTTTTTATCCGTCAGGCAAAAAACCCGGCTGCCTACCGAAAACCACAGGTTGTTATAAGTATCTATTAATAAATTGTTTATGGCTCCCTGAGGCAGAAGCCCGGAAAATGGGACTTCCATCACATCATTGTTCAGGTAGTTCAGCTTACGTAGCCCCACCGAAGTGCCGAGCCAAAGGCATTCGTTTTTTACATCGCGTACCATGCTGTAAATCATTTCTGAAATCTTCAATCGCCGCGTTTTATCAAAACTACGGGTCGAAGTATTGAACAAAGACAAACCGCTGTGCGAAGCAATCCATATCCGCTGGTCGTCATACTGAGCCAGTCCTGTGATTTGTCCCAGCGAAGTAAGATTGTAAAACGTAAAGTTTTCAAAAGTTGAATGTTCCGTATTATAACCGGCAGTAATAAGCCCGTTTTGTTTGGTCCCGAACCAAAAACGGTTATCGCCGGATTTAAAGATAGATGTTACCTTGGCAAGTCTTTTATCAGTTTTAAATACCTTGAAATTGATGTTTTCGGGATTTTTCACGCCAACGGGCGAAAAGTAGATACCTTCATCGTCGTGCCCAACAATGATAAGATGGTCATCTTTATAAATGGAAAGTATGAAATTATTTTGCCGTCCTTTCAAAATTCCGTTGGCTTTCCGTGTAAGGGTGGAGCGGGCCAAATTACACTGATAGAGCCCATCGCCTTCCGAACCGAGTATAACTACATTGTCAGCCAGAGATTTAACTGTAAATGCGGCAGCATAGCCATTGGTGTTTATGGGCGAAAACGACCAGATACCACGTTCGGCGGTAGTAATTTTAAAAAGTCCGTTTCCGTAAGTTCCCACCCAAAAATTGTTGTAGGAGTCTTTTAGCAAGCTGAGAATGACGGGTGGTCTGAAATAAGTATCGAAAGCCTGTATTTTTTCATCGCGCTGGTTGAACGTTTTCAATCCGTTACCCCATGTGCCAATATACATCTGGTTGTTGTGAAAAGGATAAATCCTGTACACTTGTTCCCCTTTAGCACAAACCGGCTTTACATCGGGTTTGTCGCTGGTTTGTAAACCGCATGTTATTTTCAGGATACCTTCATTCCACGTCGAACACCAGAATGTGGCGGAACTGCTTTTTACCAATTGACTGACAACCAAACGGGAATCGCAGGTAAACCATTTGTTGCTGTTAAGCTGAAGATAATAAAGTCCTGCATAAGTTCCGGCCCATATCCGGTTTCCGGGTTGTTCGATAATGCTCGACACAATAAATCCTTTGAGGTGAATGTCCGTTTTATATCTGAACTTGCCTTTCGTAGCCGGAGTAAGTTCGTACAGTCCTTCTTCCCAACTGCCAAGCCAGATTCTTTTGCGGCTATCTTCGTAAATGCTTATCACGCGTTGCGGAAACTGGTCGGTCAGTTTGCCGATGTGGGTAAAAGTTCCTTTTTTAGGGTCATATACATCGGCTCCGCCGGTTTTGAACCCAATCCATAAGAGTCCATCGGAATCGAAACGCAATGTTTCGATATTGTTTTCGCTGATGCAATTAGCGGCTCCGGTTTCTTTTTTAAAAACCTTGAACACTTTACCATCGAACCGGCACAAACCATCGTTGGTGGCAATCCAAATGTAGTTTTCGTTTTCGCATATTGCGGTTATATCAGTACCAGATAGCCCTTGATTAGCAGTAAAATGGGTTATTTCATTGGCATTTACCACCGAAAAAAAGAGGTTTATTATCAAGACAAAATGCGCCGGTAATCGAAGCGATGATTTTTTCATGTATTTAAATTTTGAACATAGACTAAAGCGCAAAGTGAAAAGACATTTTAATCATTTTCTTGAGCGTTTAGAGTATTTGATCATGGCAATTTCATACCTTGATCAATATGTCGTGCAGGCAAACAAAAATTTGAATCTTCAAATATAAAGAATAAATGAATAATTGCTCTTTTTTCTCGAAGAATTTATGGAAAATCTACATCGGCCGGATTAAAGTTGGCATCCCACAAAACATATCTCTTGAATTGAGTATTCATCCGGCGTTTGAAATCGTCCCAGTTGCGTTTCCCTTTGGGCGACCAAACTACCTCGCTCATGGCGCTCAGGCGGGGGAATAGCATGTACTCCACTTTCCGTGGGTTGCTCATGTATTCTGTCCACACATTGGCTTGCGCGCCTATCACAAATTGTTCTTTCCCGGGAGCTATTTGCGGCAACACCGGCTCGATATGGTAGGTTTTGCTTACGGAGGTAACGCCGCCCCAATTGGCTGCCAGTGAATCTTCTTTAGCATGTTGCGGGTAATCGAAATAAAAGCCGTAACTCGGGGTCATAATGGTGAAATGGTTGGTTGAAGTGGCTTTCAAACAGCCGTTTGAGCCGTCGCCACGCCAACTCATGATATAGGCTTTCGTATTCACATCTTCGTCCAATGTTTCGTCCCAGGCAATAATTTTACGGCCTTTGCTTTCAACGTATTTTTCAATACGGTTCACCAGATAGCTTTGCAAGGCGGCTTCGTTGGGAAGTCCTTCGCTCCTGATTCTTGCCTGACATTTTGGACACTCTTTCCACCTGTCTCTCGGACATTCATCGCCTCCGATATGGAGAAATTTTGAAGGGAAAAGATCGACAACTTCGTCGATTACCTTTTCCAAAAAGGAAAAAACGCTGTCGTTGCCCACACACAACACATCTTTGGAAACGCCCCATATCTGCGATACCTGATATCCTGTTCCACGGCATCCCAAATAAGGATAAGCGCTGAGTGCTGCCAAGCAATGCCCCGGCATCTCCATCTCGGGTACTACCGTGATATACCGTTCGGCTGCATATTTCACCACTTCGCGGATTTCGTCCTGCGTATAAAATCCGCCATAGCGTTTACCATCGTTGCCTGTGCCGGGATAAAGCCCGATAATGGTGCCATCGCGCCATGCTCCAATTTGAGTCAGCAATGGAAATGCTTTGATTTCGAGCCGCCAACCCTGATCATCGCACAAATGCCAATGGAAACGGTTCAACTTGTGGTAGGCCATATAATCGAGCATCTTCTTGATAAAATCCACCGTGAAAAAATGTCGACTGACATCCAACATCAATCCACGATAGGCAAAGCGGGGCTTATCGTTGATTACCACATACGGAAGAGATATTTTTTCAAAAGCTTTCTCCGTGGGTAATAATTGCAGAAGTGATTGTACTCCATAGAAAACGCCGGTTTCAGATCCTTCAATCAGAACACCTTTGCCTGTTATTTCCAGTTTATAGCATTCGGGTTTGTAGTGCCGGTTATGTACAAGTCGGATCATCGCCGCGCTTCGTGACGAAAATCTCGGAATAAGGTTCAACCCGTACATCTCTTTGCAATAGTTGTTTAGAAAATTGGCGGCGTGTTGCAGCGGCTTGTCATACGCAAGAGTTGCACTTCGAGAGAGCGTGAAACTCGCATCCTTCGGGATTGAAATCTCTGCCGGAACGGGAATGATAGATTGCGCTCCGGCAGTTATACCGAACACTATTGGGAGAAACAAAACGAATAAGGAACGATACATTTTTTTAATTTATTTATCTCAAGGTAACTTTTTTTCAATGGCGTATTCCGGGATAAACCGTATTTGCTTGATTTCGGCTCGTCCTTCATCCGATTTAGCTGGCGAAACATCGTAATAAATTTTCTCGGTATCTTTCCACGGCCGTATTTCTATTTGCAAATCAGCACATTCCATCTGGTCGTCGGGACGGTTCAGGTTCATCATCCACGTGGTGTTGTTGTTCAGGTTGTCGGCAATGAGGTGGTTGTTCAGCCTTACCGAAACGCGGTCGCCCACGTAGTCCATTGCAATGTAGAGGTTATTCAACCCTTCGCGGTAGTTGCAGGGAACATGCACTGTCCATTCCCTGAAATCGGGAATCGCTTTGACGCTGATACTCTTACGGGTTTCGGCCATAGTGGGTGCCTGAAATCCGAGCGGGTACACCGGTTTATCTCCATATACGGCCGGCAGGTAATATTGTTCGGCGGACAACCACGATTCGTCGGTGCTGAAATCGTAGCGTTCGCTGTTGAAATACTCGATAATGACGCGAGCGGCAAAAGCCTTCTGTCCGGCTTCCAGCGGGAAATCCATCAGCAAAACGTTCTCGCCTTTTTTCACGTAGCCCGTAATATCGATCACGTTCAATTTGTTAGGTTCGATAGCTTGTCCACACCAGTTTTCGTTGATTCGCAAGCGGCACGGCGATTCGGGCGCAATCACCAATTTCGCCCATTTTACCGCAGCCGGATTTATGGCGCTGAATTCTTTTTGAAACATGCGGTGGTTCAACAGGTTGTCCGGTGTAATTTTGCCGGTTGAGGTAACCAGCCATTTGGCATCCTGCAAGGCTCCTTTGGGTTGAGCGGTGCAAACGGGTTCTTGTTTTGGTTGATTGAAACGGTATTCCGTAAACAACTCCGGATTATCGGGCGTGAACGTATTGACATTCATATTGCTATCCGTACTTATCACCTTCAGTTGGTCATGCAGCATGTAGAGGGTCGATTGAGAAATAAGAAACTGTTTTTCGTGATTGTTTTTTTCAAGAATCCAGGCATATTTGCCTTCTTCTTTCGATAAAATGACAATCCGTTGCAGTTCACCTGACTTTTTTTCAATGGAAATAACGCAATCTTTCCCTGGATTCAGTCCCGAAACAAGCCAGTTTTTTCCATTACCGGTTATTTTACCGCAGGAAGATTTCACCGAAGCAATATTGGAAGACTCGAATGAAAATTCAGGTTTTACATCCACATCCTGAACAAAAATCCAGTTCCCCTTTTTGTCGCTGAAAAGCGGTTGGGCGGTGGCATATTGAAGGTTGATCCCGTCCAAATTCATGTTTATCGGCCATACAAAAAGGCTGCTGTCCGGTATGTTGATAGGTGTGGACGGAAAGGTCAGCGTTTGCTGTTTCAGTTTCACCGAAAAACGGGCGTTCTTTTTTTCGGAAGTAGGGTTGTTGCGGCAATAATTAATTCCGAAGAAGAATCCAGAATCGTCTTTGAGGCGAGCGGCATACTGGAAGTCATCTTTTGTTTTCCCGGCAAAAACAGGTTCGGCAGGCGCCAGCAGATTTCCAAATTCCCGGAGGAAATAGTTGAAGCGTTTCACCTCATAATACGATTGGTTGAGAGAACCATCTTCGCGGATAGCCGCCTGAAAATCATACGAAATAGGTGAAAGTTCGCACCAGTAGCCCGTTTCGTCCTTGTTTTCCTCCATGGTAGAATAAACACCGAGTGGTTGCGAAGCTCCGGCAAAAATATAATACCCGAGCAGGTTGCCGCCCGAGCCGATTTTTGCCATCATCATGCCCAGTCCGTCCATCGGGCCGATAATAGGCCGGCGGTGTGTGGAAACAAAAATGCCGACTCCCATTTCGCAGGTAAAATAGGGGAGGTTGGCATGGTCTAAGTAGTTATCTTTCTTTTTCACCTGGGCGTTGCCAATGGTTTCATCATCGCGAAAACTGCCGAACGCGTAATTGCCCCGTCCGGTAATCTTCTCGATATTAGGCACCCACGACTCGTCGGGGTATCCGCCCCACAGTGGAATCACCTCGCCCGGAGGCACGGAGCCGTCGCCCCAGCCGGTAACGGTGTAGAGCGGTACGTCCATGCCATACTTTTGCGCTGTTTGCTTGAGCCAGAGGATATAAGGTTCGCCGGCCTTGCCTTTCCAGTATTCGTTTTCGAGTTGAATGCCGATTACCGGGCCGTTGTCCTTAAACATAAGCCCTTGCAATTGTTTCCCGATTTGGGCATAATATTTTTCGACATAAGTTTTATAAACAGGGTCGGCAGAGCGGTCAGCAAGGTATTTCTTTTTTAAAATCCAATCGGGGGTACCGCCGTTGCGTGCCTCGCCATGCGACCACGGGCCGATACGCGGATAAGCATACACCCCCAGCTGGCCGCAGAGCTTGATAAAACTGCGCAAATTCTTGTTCCCCGACCAGTCGAATTGGCCTTCAATCTCTTCGTGGTGATTCCAAAACGAATAGGTGGCGATCACATTCACACCGCACGCCTTCATTTTCAGAATTTCGTCTGCCCAGCGGCTTTTGTCCATCCGAGAATACTGCAACTCGCCCATCACCGGAATTTGGGGCTTTCCGTTGATCATCAGGTAACGATTGTTCACAGACATGGTTTCACCCCGCGCATTGGCGCTTGTTCCCATTTTGAAATATCCGTTTTTTATTTCGGCCGGTTTCAAGCGGGAAGCATCTAATGTGTAAACGGTTTGAGCCTGCGAAACAACGGCTACAAGGCAGGTCAGGAGAATGAAAATATGTTTTTTCGACATGGAATGTATTGAATTAAGGAATTAAAAATGTCAGAATATTTACCCAAGTTGTCTTGACTTTTGTCTGTATTGTAATTTTGCTCCTACGGAGCTCCGACGAATACGATAATTAACTCTTTTACCAAGATCTCACTTCTCCGAAGCTAAGAAAAAGCTCCTTCAGGAACGAAATCATGGCAGCAATTATCCATTTTTTATATCAGAAACTCCGTAGGAGCGACATTAAAAAAAGTCAAGACAACTTCACTATTAATGATTCAATAAGTTTTATACTTTGAGAAATACTTTTTTGCGATATAAAAAATAGAGGAACAGCCAGCAAATAGCCACATATCCGACGCTTTCGAGCAGCCAAGCGAAATCTTTCGGTAGTTTAGCCGCAATGCCGCCAAGAAAATAGTCGCTGATTCCGTAGAAATTGATAATGGTTTGTGCCATGTAAATAGTAATGGAATTCAGCCCGATTACCCGGAAAAAGAATGCCCAGCCACGCCATTGCCTTACATCTATTATCCAGTAAAACAGCGCGAAAAGCAGTATGCTGATCCCGCTTGTGAGTAGCATGAACGAACTTGACCACAAGGCTTTGTTGATTGGAATAACTCTATTTACCAGCAATGAGAGTAGAATTAGTGCAGTTCCCGCGACGAGGTAAACCGTTACTTTCCGGTTGGGAGTGTGTGTTGTATTCCGTTTCAGGTAACGGCCTGTCATCATGCCGGCCAGGGCGGTAGCTATGGCTGGAATTACGCTCAGGAAGCCTTCAGGATCGAAATTACCGTTGTAGAGTACGCCGGGCAGAAACCAACGGTCGAACTGGCAAACGATATTGTTTTCGGGCAAAAACGGATTGCCTCCCACGGCTTCGGGCGATAAAACCAGCAGGTTCAACGCTCCATACCCCACCAAAATAGAAACTACCCAAACGGCAAGGGTGGAAAGTTTTTCGGAATAAACATAAACCAGTCCGGCAAAAAACCAAGCCAACCCAATGTGAGCCAGCACACTGGCAAAGCGGACATTGGGGAAGTTGAGTTTGAGAAAACCGTTGTAAACCAATCCTAAGGCAATTAATTTCAATGTCCTTTTTACCAGATCTCCGATAATCTGCCGGTTCGACTCTTGCTTTTCCCGTTTTTTATCCAATGAAAAAGGGAAAGAAAGGCCTGCGATAAACAGGAACAGCGGGAAAATCAAATCCATGAAATGAAAGCCGTCCCAGGGGACATGCTCCATTTGCAGGTGCAGCCATTCCAATGGTTTGCCTCCTAAAATAGTGTATAAAGCCGCTATAATGCCTGGTCCGCCCATGATCCAGAGCATATCGAACCCTCGCAGGGCATCGATCGATTGCAGACGGTTGTTGTTTTGTGTCATTGTGTTAATTTTATCTATTTACAAGCGCCAATCATATCTTCTGTAACTGTATCTCCGTTGAAATCTTTATTGGTAGTATTTAGTTTAAATTCTTTTGTCGGATTTAATCCTTTGTGGCGAAGAGGCGAATTCTCTATCAGTTGATAAGCATCGTACTCCGATAGTTTGGTTGGGTCTGTCAAAGTTGTTTTTCCCGGGTTTCTAAACTTCGGGTGGAGGTTCAATCCTACAACTTTTCCATTTAGCAATTCCTTTCCAGAGGAATGTGTCCATTGATTAAAGTTACGGGCTCCTTTCATGTTGAATCCCGTTCCGGTAAGGCTGAACCAATCGTTTCCAATAAACGTTCCCGAGATATCAGCCCCTTTATTTAAGTCATCTTTGCCAATAAAAATATTATTATAATAAAAAAAATTCTTATTTTGACTTTTTGATTCAAAACACATGGCTCCTCCCCGTTCATTGTAAATTGTATTGTTGTAAAAATAACAATCTTTTAATTCTTCCGGATCTTCCGAACTGTTCCAGACAAACAATCCCCCCATGCCATTGGACACATTTCCATCATTTTCGCTGATACAGTAACGTACTACATTGTTATACCATAAACTTGCCCCTTTGTATTGGAATAAACTATATCCGGCTCCTTCATTTTCGTAGGAAAGGCAATATTGGATTGTTGAATTGGTAACACCTCCATCAAAATCAAAGCCACCTCCATCCTGGCTACCCTTCGATGTCTTATTTTTGTACGAAATACAATACTGAATAAGGACACTATCAACCTCATAAGCCCAAATTCCAACAGGCCCATTCCCTTTACGAGGCATATCCCAACCATTATTTGTGGCAGAACAATATTCAATTGTTACATTTTTACAACGCCCGGCTACAATTCCATTTCCACTGTGATTTTCAAGATTAGTGGGGTCGCCCGGGTTGTTTTCGGCAAAACAGTGACGAATTAAAATATCTGATGCGGCATCTTTATTCCCATAAGTTCCATAAACCTGAATACCCGCATAACCATTATCGTGGGCATAAATATTCTCTGCATTTACATGCGACGAACAAAATATATCCAATCCGGATTTCTGATAACCTTCAATCTCCATTTCTGAAACCGAAACATGTTTACAGTTCGAAAGACATACTCCATCTTTGGTATTACCATTTTTTCGGCCACTACCAATAAAGCGCATTTTTTCAATCTTTAAATACTGCGAATTATGCACAAGAATTCCTGTCCTATCATCCGATTTAATTATGGCTTTTGCCTTACCAAAAGATGTAATGACAATAGGATTCTTTTTCGTACCCTTATTCAACGAATTTACATATAAACTTGTTTCAAAAACTTCTCCTCCCTTAAAGTAAATAGTATCTCCGGCATCAAGTTTTGATATGATTGTCGAATCAAGTTTATTAAAAGGGTGTTTTAATGAACCATTGTTATTTTGACTACCCGAATGACAGATATAATATGCTTTCCCAAATGTGTTTTGTTGGTTGCAAGACACCAACATTAATATCAAAACAAATGTAATAATAAATTTAATACTTCCCATGTCCATACCTTAATATGTTTTCACCAATCATCTGTCCTGAAAGAAGATACAGGCAGGCCTCCCGTACCAAACAACTCGCCTTTCACGTAATTGCGGAAGGCATAACGTACTGCCACGGGTTTGTCCACCAATTTCGAGGTGCAAACTACAGTGCCGTTGCTATCGTCGATATAGGCGTCAGCTTTCTGGAATACCTTGTTGTCGCCCGAGATTTCGAACAATTCCAGCGTTTTGCCGTACGAAGTAATGCCGTTGAACTGCTTCGCGAAATGGACAATCGCCTTATTACCATTGATTTCCAATTTTTCAAATTCGGGGCTTTCGGCTTCAAAACCTTTGAACCCGTAGGTTTTCGATAAAGCCAGCAGAGCCAACCGTTCGCCCACCTCTTTTTTTCGTGTGGGGTGGATGACGTATTCTTCGCCCACGTCCATCAGCACGGCCATGGCGCTATTGGGAATCAGCTTCATGCTTTGCCGTTGCGCATCGCGCTGATACGCCGATATTTCGGGCCATTGGGGTGTGAAAAAGTTCCAGCACTTGTATTCGTAAGGAGCTATCTGCACAAAGTAAAACGGGAACTCTCCTTCATCCCATGTTTTCCGGTATTCCGCCACCATAGCCGCCACGGAAGGCGCGTACCTCGGCACATTAAAAATATTGGATTCGCCCTGGTACCATATCATCCCTTTAATGGCGTAGCCGACAACTGGGTGTATCATCGCGTTGAACAAGGCAGTAGGGGTGTTTTGCTCGCTTTGAACCGCCTCGTCGCTCGGGTCAGGTACCGGAATGTCTTTGAACTGACGGCAAGCTTCGGGATTCATCCATGCCTCCACGTCCGACCCGCCGTAACTGGCATTGATAATCCCTATGGGGATACCTGTGTTTTTGTTGACAAAATCGGCAAAGAACCAGGCCACAGCCGAGCATTCGGCCGTGTTTTCGAGCGAGGCTTTCTTCCATTCGCCTTTAAACCCGTCCTGCGGCTTGTAAGTACCTTTGGCCGGGACATTGATAAACCGTATTTGCCTCCCGGCGGAGTTGAGGATCGCCTCGTTCGACCCGGCTACCGGCTGGCAATAGTAACCCTTGAGCGGCATGCTCATATTGGATTGCCCGCTTGCCAGCCACACTTCACCGATTAAAACATCATTCAACACTATCTTTTTTGTCCCGTCGATTTCTATTTTGTAAGGGCCACCTGCATCGGGTGTCGGAATTTTCACCAACCATTTCCCCTGCTTGTCGGTAGTGGCTTTATAGGTTTGCCCGTTCCACGAAGGTTGAACCGAAACGGCCTGCCCGGGCTTTGCCCAGCCCCAAACAGGCGCTTCTGTCTTTTGCTGCAATACCATACCGTCGGTGAAAACGGAAGCCAGTTTCAATTCCTGAGCATGAATTGCAATCATCAAGAAAAGGAATGCGACAACTATTAATATCTTTTTTTTCATTGTTTTATGAGTTTATTTTGTCAAATCATTAATATTCCAGCGGTTTTGCCACTGAACAACGGGCTTGCCCCCTTCAAACGTAAGCGGGAGCCAAATATACGTAGAATGAATCAGATCTCGTTTTTCCCATCGATCAAACATGGCGATAAAAGCATTTGGTTTTCCGGCAATGGGCAAGACAAAAGTACTTTGGGCATAAAAAGTGGAGTCGGCATCCGGTCCTTTGCACGGATTGTCGAGCAAAGTCCATTTGCCCAACATGGAGTCGGCCACGGCATAGCGGGCCGTGTTGGGATCCCAACCGGTGCAGCCCGACGAAATCATGTAATATTTGCCCTTGTACTTGAACACAGCTGGTGCTTCGCGCGATTCGTTGATAAAATTGCGGGTAAATTTTCCGGCAGGTTGAAGGTAATTATCCGTTAAAAGACTGATAACGGTCGTTTTGTTCCATTCGGAGGAATAAATCTGATAGGCGCGTCCATCGTCGTCTTTGAAAATGGTTTGGTCGCGGCTGTCTTTCCCGTTGGGGCGAAATGAACCCAGATAAGTGAATGTTCCCGTCGGGCTGTCCGACACCGCTACCCCGGCATGCGCTTTTTCGTAGTTGGGACTTTCAACGTGGAGCCACATGACAAATTTCTTAGTGCGTTCGTTGAAAATCACTTTTGGACGCTCGATTACTTGCGAAGAGTGCAAATCCGACTTTGGATCGGCAGAGGTCGGCAATACAATCCCTTCAAATTTCCAGTCAACTAAATTTTTGGAGGAGTAGCACGAGACACCGCCGGCATCGGCGCGCCAGCATTCCCAGGTTTTCACCGTATCCAGTAAATAGGTGCTATCGCCTTTGTTTTCACCATACCAATAGTAGGTTCCTCCATGATAAAGAATTCCGCCGCCGTGCGCATTGATAAGTTTCCCGGAGCTGTCTTTCCAGAGTTTCCCGTTCACGATTTCATTGCCTGCCTTATTGCCAGAACAGGCGAAAAGAAGAGGAAAAAATAGGAGGACCAGAATTGTATATGCAATTTCTTTGATAATAGTCATGATTATTTTGTTAATACGTGAGAATATCCAATGTCGTAACCCCGGTTTTAGGGTTGCTGACTTCCAGCGTAAGTTTTCCTGCATTTTCGTCAGGTTGGATAATGGCCAAGGCTTTTCCTTTATATGTAAACGGATTCATCGACCTAAAGCTTTTCGTGTCGGTAGGACAGGCATTTCCGGCTATCACTTTACCCTTGCCTTTCAGCCGTATCGCAAGTTCCATATCTTCGTCAGGCACTACATCCCCATTGTTGTCAACCAGTTCCACCGTAACGTATGCCAGATCGTTGTGGCTGGCCCTGATTATGCTTCTGTCCGCTTTGAGCCGTATGGCCTTTACTTCGCCGGTCGTGGACAGCGTAGTGGAATCGGAGGGCTTTCCCTCCGACAGGCCAACCGCTTTGAGTGTTCCCGGCTGATAAGGTACTTTAAACGTAACCGTGTAGTGGCTTTTATCGGCGTTTTCGATTTTCTTTTCTTCCAATAAAAGATTATTCAGATACAGCCGAACAGCCGGGCAACGGGTGAAAACCCTAACATTCAATAATTTGTTTTCCAATCCTTTCCAGTTCCAATGAGCCTCTTCGTCGGGCCAGCCCCAGTAGCTTACTTTTTCTTTTTTGCCATCGGGCAGGGGTGCGTGAACCACCATTTCAATGGGCGAATTGCGCCACGCCACATCCCTGTAAAGCGCTTGAGGCTTGCGGTTTCCACAAATGTCAATATCACCACACCAAGCGTTGAACCATGGATAATTCATAAATTGAGGAAATTTGGTCTCTTTCTCGTCATAATAGCCGGTATTTCCGATACCCGATTCGCCAAGATAATCGGTTGCTGTCCAAACAAAATCGCCGATTATGTATGGATTCGACTCTACCAAATCCCAATTGACGGCACGCTCCATGGCGGTTGATTCGCTCCCGAAAATAATCCTGCGCGGATAGAGCCGGTGGTCGTTTTCGTATTCCCACCACATGTAGTTGTAGCCGCAAACGTCCAGGTTCCGGAACGCCCTTTCGGAATCTTTCCACTTCAATTGCGGATTGTCCCAAAATTCGTTGACAGCGGCAGTTACCGGGCGGGTTGTGTCGAGCGTTCTAAGCGTATTTTTCAACTTTGCGGCAATCAGCATCCCCGCGCTATCGGCTCGTTCCTGAATTTCGTTCCCAATACTCCACATGATAATGCTCGGGTGATTTCGGTCGCGCCGCACCATCGATTCGATATCGGGAATGCACCATTTGTCGAAGAAACGGTGGTAGTCGTTGGAATTTTTGGGTTTTTGCCATTGGTCGAAAGCTTCGTCAATGACCAGCAAACCAAGGCTGTCGCAGGCGTTCAGGAATTGTTCCGAAGGCGGATTATGTGTGCAACGCACGGCATTGAATCCATTGTTTTTCAGGAGTTCCACCTTGCGGATTTCCGCCCTGTCAATAGCTTCCGCTCCCAGCAAACCATTATCGTGGTGTATGCATCCACCTTTCAATTTTATGGTTTTTCCGTTTAATTGAAACCCTTTCTCCGCCGAAAAAGAGATCATCCGTATCCCGAAAGGTACATCAACCATATCGGTGGTTTTGCCCGCTACTTTTGTATAGATTAGGGCTTTGTACAAAACGGGAGAGTTCACGCTCCAACATTGAGGTTTGGTAATGGTTATTTTTTTACAAACATCTGAATTGTTGCTTTTTAAAAAACTAAATACAGGTTTTGCGTCATTGATTCTTTTCCCCGAAGGATCGTATATTTCAAAAAACAGTTCACACTTTGTTTGCCTGTTCGTAGCATTGAACACTTCCGCCGAAATGCAAATGGTTGCTTCGTTTTCCGAAACGTTTTCAGTCGTTACGGCTGTATGCCAGGTATCCAAATGAATTTTTTCGGTTTTCATCAGCCACACATGGCGGTAAATGCCCGATCCCGAATACCAACGGCTGTTTTTCCCGGTGTTCGAGACTTTTACTTTCAATTCATTTTCCACTCCTGGAGGATTGCAGAAAACAGTAATATCGCAACGGAAAGGGGTGTAACCATTGGGGTGGTAAAACACTTTCCTGCCATTCAACCATATTTCCGATTCCATATACACCCCATCGAAGCAGAGTGTGATCAGTTTATTTATATCATCATTGCCTAACGTAAAATTTTTCTTATACCAAGCCACGCCGCCAGCTTTATGGCCTGTGGCAATTCCCCCATCGGCAATTTCGGAAAACGGGAGGTCAACACTCCAATCGTGCGGAATGTCAACATAATTCCAATTGTTCTGCTTGGAGTCTGCATGATCCGGTATTTCCAAATGAAAATACCATCCGTCGTCAAAAGGAATAAGCCTTTTTAGAGGTTCTCCGGCATTTAGCGAGCCAAACGCCGAAGAACCATAAAAAAACAATATAACTATCAGGAATTTTACTTTCACAGGATGCGAATTATTAATATCCGGGATTCTGAATCAAAGCAGAGTTTTTATTTATTTCCGTGCGCGGAATCGGCACTAAATAGTGGCTGTTTTTCCACGCGCGCGTTTCAAAATCAAACTCGGTATATTTGCCATTCTCAACTTTTACTCCTTTAGCGTTGCTGTAACCTTCGGCTCCAATCATCCAGCGGCGTACATCCCAAAGGCGATGTCCTTCCAAGGCCAGTTCCACGCGGCGTTCGTTGCGGTATTTAGCCAAAAGCGCAGCTCCCGATTCGTTTATGTCAGGCATACCAGCCCTTTTCCTAATCAGATTCAGGGCAGAGCGGGCATCTCCATCATCACTCAGGGCAATGCAAGCTTCGGCATAATTAAGAAGTACTTCTGCATAACGGATCTGAATGTAAGGCTGAGGTTGCCGGGAGCCATAATACCAAGTGTTTTCACCATCGGTAACAGAAATGAATTTTTTGATATAATATCCAGTAGTATTTCCAGAGTTGTAGTCGGGACCATTGGTAATATCGACAGTTATCGGCGACAACGAACCCCAGGAGTTGTAAAACCATGCGGAACCATCGTGTAAAATGGAACCTTCGAAACGTGGATCGCGATTTGAATATGGATCAGCAGCCTGAGTAGAAATATTAAATTCAGTTCCATCGGCATTTTCGAATGCATCGGCCAAATTAGCCGTAACCTGATTCAAGCCCCAGCCTCCGTACGATGGAGTACCGCATACCCAGGCCAGCCAATCGGTAGCCCAATAAGGTGTATTCACTTTATCGTACTGAGTGATGAAAATTTGTTCTTTCGATGACATTTGCAAAAACAATTGTTGGAAATTGGTCGCTTTGTTGGAATTGACATCGTATAGTTCGTAGCCAAGGGTCATTACCTTTTCGGCAGCAGCTTTGGCAGCCTTGTACAGATCTTTCTGGTTGTCGGTGGTATAACCCACCAACTCGGGATGCGCATATCCGTTTTGCCAGGTTGTGTTGTGATGCAAATCACTGGCGGCATAAAGCAATACCCTCGATTTCAATGCATAATCGGCACCTTCTGTAGCTCTTGTCTTATCGGTTTGAGCCGACAATCTACCATTGGCCACGGCAGCGTCCAAATCGGCAACTATAAAATTCACAGTTTCTTCAAAGGTATTCCGGGGAATTTCATAGCTATCGCCCACGTTCATCACTTTGTCAATAAGCGGCACTCCGCCGTACTGAGTCATAAGCAGATAGTAAAAATAGCCTCTGAGAAAATGAACTTCGCCAATTAATTGTTGTTTGTAGCTGTCGTCAGTAAATTCAGTTTGGTCAATTTTTTCAAAAAACATATTGCACGAACGTATGTTTGAATAAACCGATTTCCACCACCAGTTTTCCATGGCGCAGGCCCAGTTGTTGGCAAAAACGCCCTGGTCATCGGGAGTCATGGCGCTGGTAATGACTTTTGTAACAACTCCGTCGTTCTGAATAGGAACAGCCTCATCTACCAGTGAAGCGCTCATATACCATTGGTAAGGATAGGGAATTCCCTGGTAAATATGAAATACATAGCCCTCTACCAGTTCCGGATTGGACCAGAGCGCGTTATCATCGAGTTTATCCCCGGGGACAGTATCGAGGTAATCGCTGCACGAGGTGATACCCAGCAATGAAAATAAAGACAGGGCAACAAATATTTTATTGAAAGTACTTTTCATGATAGTAACGAATTAAAAGTTGATAGAGATACCCGTTGTAATAATTTTCTGGATAGGATAACCCGAACCGGCAAAGCCATCTCCTTTGTACGCGAGTTCAGGGTCATAATCTTTCATATCCGGCGAATAAGTAAGCAGGTTCATGCCGCTCACCGTAAGGCGAATCATCTGGCAAGCCAGTTTTTTTGCTATCGATGCCGGAAGAGTATATCCCAATTCGATATTTTTCAACCTGATAAAATCAGTTTTGTGTAACCAGAAAGTATTCTGGTTATCTGAATTCACCCAATATTCGTCGTTCCGGTTGAAAGTCCGCGGATAATTGGCATTCGGGTTGGCTTCGGTCCAACGATTATCGTAGAATGATTTCAGGTAGTTTTTGTTGTTCGTCAGGCTACCTGTTTGCTGTACGTAGCGCACGGCGCCGGCTTGTCCCTGAAACAACATTGTCAGGTCAAAACCTTTGTATTTGGCATAAAGGTTGAGCCCTCCTGTCCAGGTAGGTACATCGCTCTTGTTGATGCGGATTTTATCTTCTCCGTTGATTGTCTTATCGCCATTTACATCCCTGAAGATAACATCTCCCGGGCGGGCGCCATCCATGTGGGGATAATTATCAATTTCATCCTGGTTGTGGAAAATGCCAATAGCATCGTAATAGATGTTCGAATTCATCGGATGTCCGGTATTTTTTTGATATTCAGGGATATTGGATGCTTCGTCGAAAAACAATATCTTGTTGGCAGCGTACCCTCCGTTGATTCCTACGCGGTAGCTGAAATTTTTGTAATGGTCGGACCACGAGATATCAAAATCGAAACCTTTGTTACGTACTTTTCCCAAATTAACCGTTGGAAGAATACCAGATAGCCCAGTAAAATCGGGTACCGACTGAGTTTGAGTGATCAATATCTTTGAGCGCAAATTGTTAAAATAGTCGGCGGTGATGGTCAACCGGTTGTTCAACAAATTCATGTCCAAACCAATATCCATCTGACGGGCTTCTTCCCATTGTGTTCTATTGTTTCCAGCCAAACTCTCATAATAAGTAAGTATATTTGTTGTTGGTGAACCAGTTACAAAACTCTGCCAATAAGGACTATATAATGACATAAATTGATAAGATGGAGTCTTGTCATTTCCTGTCAATCCCCACGAACCCCTTATTTTTAGTCCGTTAATCACACCACCAATAACACTATTTTTCCAGAAATTTTCTTCGGATATTCGATAGGCTACCGAAGCACCGGGAAAAAATCCGTAGCGATTGGAATGGTAGAATTTACTTGAACCCTGATAACGCCACAAAAACTCAAGCATATATTTTTGTTCATATGCATAATTTAGTCTTCCCAGTAAATTTAACCATCTGTCTTTCCCTGAATTTAAACCATAGGCATATTGTCGGTTGGGATTTCCAAAATCCAGTTCTTCGGGATATTCTACTGTGTTGCCCTTTCGTTCGGCGTTGAACCAGTTAGTCGATGATTCGAAAGCTTCAAAACCTGCCAGCACACTTACATCATGAACCTTAGCAAAGGTTCGTTGGTAATTAAATAGAGAATTGACGAGATATTGTTTATCCATGTCGAACTGCTGGCTCAGGTTGCTTTCACCTCCATATTGGGCTTTTATAAGCTGGGGTAATCCATCGTTGCCCATACTTGTACCATCCCATGTGTACAAATCGTATCGTTTGTTAAGGCTCTTGGTATATAATAAACCTCGGTCGATGGCACCTGTTGTAGTCCAGGTAAGTCCCTTCACCCATGGTATTTTTACATTCAGTTTTGTAGTCAGATTGAATACATAGTTTTCTGTGCGTTTGTATCCGGCAGCCGAAGTGGACTGTACAACCGGATTGTGCTGGGTGGTAAGGTCGAGCGGCGGACCGGGCAAACCATTGGGCCAGCGGGCCGGGAGCAGCGGGCTTGCCGACTGGAGTTCATAGAACAGCGTGGCCGAACCTACCGGGAGAAAATTCCCTTGTTCGAGTCGTCCCGAGAAATCAACATCCACTGAAATATTGTTGTTTATCTTACCGGTAACGTTCGCTTTCAAGTCGTGCTGACGATAATCGCTACCGCTATTTTTGAAAAATCCGTCCTGGTAGCGGGTGGAAAGAGAGACAAAAGTTTGGATGTTTTCGGTACCGCCCGACATGGAAACATTTGCGTTGTGTTGCATCGACCATGGTTTGAGCACCTCGTCGAACCAGTTGGTGTTCGGGTATTTCCACGGATCGCTTCCGTCCGAAAATTTCTGGATTTCGGCAGCCGAATAAACCGGGTTTTTCCCGGCGTAATAATTCACTTCGTTCACAAGCGTGGCATATTCGGCGGCGTTACATACTTCGGGAATCCTTGTTGGGCGTGTCCATCCGGCATTATAATTCACCGATAATTTCATTTTTTCGGTTTTGCCCCGTTTGGTAGTAACGAGTATCACCCCGTTGGCGGCCTGTGAACCATAAATGGCCGCCGACGCGTCTTTCAGCACCGAAATGTTTTCGATGGTAGATGGATCGATGCGTTCGAGCGAACGTCCCGGGACACCATCGACAACTATAAGCGGGCTATTATCGTTGAGGGAGTTGGTTCCCCTGATGTAGAGCGACGAATAATCGGCTCCCGGCTCACCACTCTGGCCTACCACCACAAGTCCGGGTATGGCTCCGGCTAATGAGTTGGTAACATTCACCGCCGGCGATTTGAGGAGTTCTTTCCCCGACATTCCCGACACGGAACCTGAAAGTGTAGCCTTCTTCTGCGTCCCATATCCAACTACCACCACCTCTTTGATTTGCTGATCGGCTGGCTGAAGGATTACCCTGTCGAATTGTGGCGTGCTTTTAATTTTCACCTCGGCAGTTTCATAGCCAACAAAAGAAATAGCCAGTACAGGTTGTGATACACCGGAAATACTCAAGGTGTATTTCCCGTTGGTATCCGTTAAAGTTCCGGTGGCTGTCCCTTTCACTTTCACGGTAACTCCTTGCATTAATTCTCCATTCGAGTCGGTAACTACCCCTTCCGCTTTCCAATTCTGAGCCAACAAAGCGGTGGATCCCAGCATAAGAAAAGCAAGCGTAAGCATCACTTGTCGAAGAAACATTTTTTTTGTTTTCATGGTTTTTTCATCATATTAATTGGTAACAAATTTTTTGACGAAACAAATATCCGCTTTTTAAATCACGAACGATAACAAAAAAATACCAATTAATAGCAAATTTATATTACTTATTGATTACTTGCTGTTTATATAATCAAGATTTAACATAATCAATTATATCATAGTAACAACAAATTTGTTGTTTCTCCTAATAACGTGAATGTTTTTATTTGAATTTACGGGTTTATCGGTTGATTGGCTCTTTGGTTTTTTTCATTTTTTTATTTTAAAATTAAAGCGATAAAATTACTTTAAAGTGTAAACTTATAAAAAAACAACCGTACCAAGAACAGCCTTGGTACGGTTGGATAAATTTCCTGTGTTTTGCCCCAATAAACCTGTAACGGTTATTTTGGAATAATTGTGGTTTCTTGTTCCGCGGAATTCTTTCAATCGTCTATCGAAGCAAATTCCGGAATGATCACCCAAGAAGCGAAGGGCTTTATTCTATGTTTATATTGTTTGTACTCAATAGGATAATAAAATCACGATGGATACTTGCTTTGTATTAAAATCTATATACCTGAAAAACAACCGCTTTATCCTTTACGAATGGCTTCCACTTCTTCCACGGTTTTAGGTTTTACTTTCGATCCGAGGCGGCGGGCTCCGTTTTCAGTCATCATATAATTTTCCTCGTTGCGAATTCCTCCAAACCCACGAAACTTCTGAACTTCGTTCCAGTTAATAAAATCGTTGAACAATCCCTGGCTTTGCCATTTATCCATCAACTCAGGAATAAAGTAAATGCCTGGTTCAATAGTAAAAACATGCCCCGGACGTAATGGCTTCGCGAATCTCAGGGATTTTAAACCAAACTGGGCACTTTTGGGCTCACCATCATATCCCACCCATGTTTCTCCTAAATTTTCCATATCGTGAACATCGAGCCCCATCATGTGACCAAGACCGTGTGGTAAAAACAAGGCATGGACCCCACAGGAAACAATGTCATCAACATTCCCTTTTAACAATCCGATACTTTTCATGTTTTCGGCCAGCCGGTGGCAAACGGCTAAATGAACATTACGGAAAGGTACATCTATGGCAAGAGCGTTAATGGCTGTAAAATGAGACTCAAGGCTCATTTCATATATCATTTTCTGTTGTGAGGTAAACGTCGTATCTACTGGAAACGTACTTGACAAATCGCCGGCATAATGACTTTCCACTTCGGCACCTGCATCAAGCAGAAACAACTCCCCGCTTTTCAGTGTATTCCCATGGTAGTGATTATGAAGTGTTTGTCCGTTAATCGTCGCGATAATTGGGAATGAAATCTCGCCATTGGCAGCATGCGCTATTTCGTAAACGCGGGCAGCTACCTGAGCCTCCGTCATTCCGGGGCGAGCTACTTTCATAGCCGCTACATGCATATCCACCGATAAATCCACCGCCTTTTCAATCTCAACAATCTCTTCGTCCGATTTGATTTCACGTTGCGCTACCACAGCGCGAACCAACTTTAACGATGATTTTTGATGGGCTTCGGCGGGATGTATTCCCAATAAAGCATGTAACTGAATTGTATGTTCGGCACGATAGGGAGGCAAAAAATGGATTTCCCTTCCCTTGTGGACAGCTTCGGCCAGCATTATGGGCAGTGCCGATAAGGGACGAGAATCAACAATGCCCGCTTCGGCAGCCCTGTCGGCAATGGTGGGTTGCGGCCCCATCCAAACGATGTCGTCGATAGTGTAGTCGTTGCCAAAAAGTACCTGTGCGTTATTATCGGTGTCGATAATAGCCGTTACTCCCGGGAAATCGATCCCGAAATAATATAAAAAAGTACTATCCTGACGGAAATGATAACCATTGTCGGCATAATTCATTGGGCTTTCATCATTGCCAAGAAATAAAATAAGACCCGAACCTATTTTTCTTGATAAAATGTTACGCCGTTGAATGTATATTTGTTTGTCAAACATGTTATTTGTTATTTTTTTAAGATTAATGTTACTTCACCTGTACTCCGTTGGTTACCTGAACGCTTGGTTTTATCAGCACTAATTTCCCATCGGCATCTTCGGCCGAGAGGATCATGCCTTCGCTCATAACGCCCCGAAGCTTGCGCGGTTCGAAATTGGCGATAAAGCATACTTGTGTCCCGATCAGTTCTTCCGGATTGGGATAGTAGGCGGCTATTCCCGAAAGAATGGTGCGTTCTTCCAATCCATCGGCAATGCGGAATTGCAGCAGTTTGTCTGCTTTGGGCACTTTCTGGCAATCGAGTACGGTGCCTACGCGGATATCCATTTTCATAAAATCATCGAAAGTAACGTTTTCTTTCACTGGTTGTGCTTTGTACGCGGCTATTTCGTTGGCTTTCTTCGTATCGAGCAGTTTTTGAATCTGTGCCTCGATGGCTTCGTCTTCTATTTTGTCGAACAGAAGTTCAGGTGTCCCGAGTGTGTCGCCGGCTTTGAGTAAGTCGGTACGACCCAGTTCGCTCCAGTTGAATGATTCCATGTTCAGCATATTGCGTAACTTTTCCGACGAAAATGGCAGAAATGGTTCGAACGCGATAGCCAGATTGGCGGCAATCTGAAGACTCAAATGCAGGATGCTGCCCACCCTGTCCATGTCTGTTTTAGCCACTTTCCAGGGTTCGGTGTCGGCCAGATACTTGTTGCCGATGCGGGCCAAATTCATGGCTTCTTTCTGCGCATCGCGGAAACGGAAATTATTCAGCAGCTTTTCCACGTCCGCTTTTACATTTACAAACTCATTGATGGTTTGCTGGTCGTAGTTGGTCAATGTGTTCAGTTCAGGAACCTTTCCTTCGAAATATTTTTGGGTTAGTACCAACGTCCGGTTGATAAAGTTGCCATAAATGGCCACCAATTCGCTGTTGTTGCGTGCCTGAAAATCCTTCCAGGTAAAGTCATTATCCTTTGTTTCGGGCGCGTTGGCAGTAAGCACGTAGCGCAGCACATCCTGTTTTCCGGGGAAATCTTCGAGGTATTCGTGCAGCCACACCGCCCAGTTGCGTGAAGTGGAAATCTTATCACCTTCGAGGTTCAGGAATTCGTTGGCCGGCACATTGTCGGGCAGGATGTATGAACCTTCGGCTTTGAGCATGGCGGGAAATACGATGCAGTGAAAAACGATGTTGTCTTTGCCTATAAAATGCACCAGGCGGCTTTCAGGGTCTTTCCACCATTTTTCCCAGTTCCCGTATTTTTCGGGTTCGGTGTCGCAAATTTCCTTCGTGTTGGAGATGTAGCCAATCGGAGCATCGAACCAAACGTAGAGCACTTTCCCTTCGGCGTCTTTCGCTGGTACGGGAATTCCCCAATCGAGGTCGCGGCTTACGGCGCGGGGTTGCAGACCCATGTCGAGCCAGCTTTTGCACTGTCCGTACACGTTGGCTTTCCATTCCTTATGGCTTTCGAGTATCCATTGGCGGAGCCATGCTTCGTGTTGGTCGAGCGGGAGGTACCAGTGTTTGGTCTCGCGCATTACGGGCGTAGAACCGCTGATGGCCGATTTAGGGTCAATCAGGTCGGTCGGATTCAGCGATGTTCCGCACGATTCACACTGGTCGCCATAAGCTCCTTCGTTTCCGCAATGCGGGCATTTGCCGGTAATGTAGCGGTCGGCTAAGAATTGCTGAGCGGTTTCGTCATAGTACTGTTCGCTGCTTTGGATCACAAAACCGTCTTTTTTGTCGATGGTTTTGAATATGTCCGAAGCCATTTCGCGGTGTATCGCCGAAGTGGTTCGCGAATAAACATCGAACGAAATACCGAATTCCGCAAACGATCTCTTGATAATGCCGTGGTAGCGGTCCACAATGTCCTGCGGTGTAACTCCCTCTTTTTTAGCTTTAATGGTGATGGGCACGCCATGTTCGTCGGAACCACCGATAAAAATCACTTCTTCTCCTTTCAGTCGCAGATAGCGTACATAAATGTCGGCAGGCACGTAAACACCCGCCAAATGTCCGATATGGACCGGCCCGTTGGCATAAGGCAAAGCCGAAGTAACAGTAGTGCGTTTATAGTTTATCATTCTGATGTGGTATTTTTAACTGGTTTATCGTATGTATTCCAGCCTGTTTTATTGATAGTTGACCGGCTTTTCCCCGTTCAATGCTCAAACGTTGACAGACCCGGCAAACTTACCTACATTACTCATAAAAACGGGCACAAAGATACGGACAATTTGTGAAATGAGGAAAAGTTTATGTCGCTATTCTCCTTATTTCTACCACTTGTTTGCTGCAAAACAAAATATTTATAAAAATCATTTTGTAGATTCAAAAAAGAGCCGTATATTTGCACCCGCAATTGAAAAATCGATTTATTCAATTAATCGATTGGCAATTGGCCCATTCGTCTATCGGTTAGGACGCAAGATTTTCATTCTTGAAAGAGGGGTTCGACTCCCCTATGGGCTACAAAACATAAAAGAATTCAAAAAAAACTGGTTAAAGATGGCAAATCATAAATCATCTATTAAAAGAATACGTCAGACAGAAAAGCGTAAACTGCACAACCGTTATTACGCGAAAACAGCACGTAATGCCGTACGTAAATTGCGTGGTACTACCGACAAAAGCGCTGCAAGCGAATTGTTGCCAAAGGTAGTGGCTATGCTGGATAAATTAGCAAAACGCAACGTTATCCACAAAAACAAAGCAGGTAATCTGAAATCGAAACTGACAGTTTACGTAAACAAACTGGCTTAAAAGTAGCTTCTAAAAAATATACAGAAGCCCTTTTCCTGATTCGGGAAAGGGCTTTTTTGTCATCCGGGTTATTGTGATGATGTTTTTGTGGATCAAATCAATTAAAAACACAAAAAACATCCTTCAATCATTGATTAAAAGGATGTTTTTGTACCCGAAGCGGGACTTGAACCCGCACAGCCGTGAAGCCAAAGGATTTTAAGTCCTTCGTGTCTACCATTCCACCATCCGGGCAGGAATGTGTTAAGTCAATAAATTTTGAGCGAAAAACGGGACTTCCCGTTCTTAAACGGAATAAACTTCTCGTTCCCTTTTTAAAGGCGCATCGCCCTCATTTAAGTTTGAGCGAAAAACGGGACTCGAACCCGCGACCCTAACCTTGGCAAGGTTATGCTCTACCAACTGAGCTATTTTCGCATGTTCACTTTTCCGAAAGCGGGTGCAAATATACGTCGAATTTTTGAAAATACGAAATTTTTAAACGGATTTTGCTCATTATACTTTCTCTTTTGCTGATGTTTTTTTTGTGCCGTTTTTTTAATTAATTATAATTCAGTTGTTTTTTGTTAAGGTGGCTCGAAAACGATTCCCTTTTTGAAATAAATTTATAACTTTGTGTTTTGATAAATTCATTAAGATGAGCATTGCACAGAAAATTACTACTGCTGAATCGACCGCGTTTTCGTTCGAATTGTTGCCTCCGCTGAAGGGTAACGGGATCGACTCGGTGTTCCGTACCATCGATACCCTACTCGAATTTGATCCTAAATATATCAACATTACCACCCATCGTAGCGAATTGGTCTTTAAAGAGATGCCCAATGGCCTTTTTGAACGCGTGGCCGAACGTCATCGCCCCGGTACGGTAGCCATTGCCGCGGCTATCCGGAATAAATATAAGATCAACGTTGTCCCGCATATCATTTGCAGCGGTTTTACCCGCGAAGAGACTGAATACGCGCTTATCGACCTGCAATTCCTGGGAATCACCGACTTGTTGCTCCTCAGGGGCGACAAGGCTAAACACGAGAAAGAATTCACCCCTACGGGCAACTCCCATGCTACCGAGCTTCAGCAACAGGTAAACAACTTTAACCAGGGCGTTTTTCTTGATGGTTCGAAGATGAAATCGCCGGTGGCTCCTTTTTCGTACGGCATGGCTTGTTATCCTGAAAAGCACGAAGAGGCTCCAAACATGGGTTCAGATTTATTTTACGCCAAACAAAAAGTGGATGCCGGAGCGGAGTATTTGGTTACACAAATGTTTTTCGATAATCAAAAATATTATGAGTTTGTGGATAAATGCCGAAACGCGGGCATTGGGGTCCCCATTATTCCGGGAATTAAACCGATAACACTTCTGAACCAGCTGACGGTTTTGCCAAAAATATTTCATACAGATATCCCTGAAGCTTTTGCCGCGGAACTGCGAAAATGCGAAACAGATGCCGATGCTGCCGAGGTTGGGGTGGAATGGTGCACCGAACAAGCTAAAGATTTAATACGGCACCATGTGCCCAGTATCCATTTTTACAGCATGATGGCAACCCAAAGTGTAAAAAGGGTGGCTAAAGCTGTGTATTGATCAATTTTAAACCGTTTTTTACCCGTGAGTTTTATTTTATTTTTGCTGTTTTTTGTACTGATCATTGTTCTATTGGTTATCAGTACTGTTTTTGGATTTTTAAGGGCTATTTTCCGTTTTGGAAGAAAAGGTTCTAATGATGACCGTCAGCAGGATAGTCGTTGGGGAAGTCGCGAAAAAAGATCAAAAGTTTTTGATGACAACGAGGGTGAATATGTTGATTTCGAAGAGGTGAAGGATGACAAATAGCACTTTAAGAACCTACCTTGTAAAGATTCCGTTTTACAATATCTTTCAAAATTCCGGAAAAGGAAGAAAGTGATTTTTTATGCCAACTGTTTTGTATGGTTGACGTTCCCTGATAAAAATGAATGAGATGGATCATTGGGCATGATTCGTTCCTGCTTCCGTTAAGTTTGACCTTAAATCAATCGGTTTATCCGGTAATTACACCATAAGACGAGAGGCTGAGTACAATTGCGTACTCAGCCTCTTTCGCTTTACAATATCTTACTTCCGGAATTTACTTTTTAGCCGGTTTCATTACTACTTCAAGAATGTTCTCCTGCTGGATAAGCGATTTGAGTGTTGACTGGATCAAGGCGGGAGTAAGTGATTCCACTGCTGCTTTGTAGGTTGCGCCCATATCTATCTTATCGGTATAATAATCTTCGATAGTGCCCAACCACCAGCTGTTTTCACGCTGATTTTCGTTGTAGGTTTTCAGCAGGTTTTCTTTTACTTTCTGAACATCTTCGGCGCGTGGACCGTTGGCAACTATCTGATTTACTTCATCGTGAATCATCCCAATCAGTTTCTCCTGCTTAGCTGGGTCGGTGTCGAACTGCATGAGCAGCGATGCTTCGTCTATCGGCCGGTCGGATAAGCGGCCTCTTACACCTACACCGTAGGTTCCGCCTTCTTTTTCGCGGATCGATTCGGTGTAACGGATGCTCAGAATGTCGCCGATAGCGCCCATAACAGTGCTGTTCTGTACGTTGTAAGGCATGCTCCCGCTGTAAAAAATGAAGTTCGAAGCTTTTTCGGTTTTCATCTCTTTCGCGAATGTGTTGTTTACTTTTCCTTTCGGGCGACGAATGTTGTTGTCGGTGAATTTTTCCGTTTCCTTAGTTGTTTTTAATCCACCAAGATAAGTGAGCACAGCCGCTTTAACTTTTTCATCGTTTGGATTTACATTCCCGACAAACATAAATACGAAGTCGGCCGGATTGGCAAAACGATTCCTGAATACTTCGAGCGCTTTGTCCTGATTAACTTTGTCGATAACTTCGGCGGTCATCAATACGGTGCGTGGGTTGTGGTTGGTAACCATGGTGCTAACCGAGTCGCCGAAAGCCTTGCGTGGATCGCTGCTGCTGTTCGCCAGACTGGTTCGGTACATGTTGGTCAGCGCGGCAAAAGCGTTGTCGTCCTTGCGGGTGGCGGTAAAATAGAGGTAAGTGAGCTGGAGCATGGTTTCAAAATCGGTAACCGATGAACGCCCCGAGAACCCTTCGCTGTAACCATTGATTTGAGGTTGAACGCTTGCTACCTTGCCGGTCAGAATTTTAGTCAGGTCGGTTTGAGAATAGCTTCCCAATCCGTTGTTCTGAACGATGGAAGTAGCCAATGTGGCTGATGGCAATGCCGACACATCGCTGACTTTCGACAAACCACCTTCGCTGTAAGCGCTCATCAAAATTTCATCTTTTTTGAAATCGGTAGTTTTAAAAATTACTTTTACTCCGTTGGTCAATGTCCATTCGGTAGTACCATATTTAGCACCTTCGGCTGTTTTCTTAATTTTTCCTGCTACCGGAACTTTTTCAACCAGCGGTTTATTGAGGCTTTCTTCGGCTTTAGCCTGCAGTTGCGCTTTGCGGGCATCGGCAATGGCTGCCAGTACTTCATCTTTAGTAGGAACTTTCACCGTAGGTTTTGCCGGCGACATGATCGTTACAATCATGTTCTTATCGGTAATGTACGATTGAGCTACCTGATTTATAATGTTGATATTCAATTGAGGAAGAGCCGCTTTCATGGTGTTGTATTCCCATTCTATACCCGGAATGGCTTCTCCATCGAGATAATTTCTAACGTATTCCCTTACCAGATCGTTGTTCTTTTGATGATCGCGGTCGTTGTACGATGTTTCTAATTGTTTCAGATAATTGGTTTTTGCCCTTTCGAGTTCGGCATTGGTAAACCCGAAACGTCTGATTTTTTCAGCCTCGAGCAGCAACGCGTTTAAACCGTCCTTTTCGCTGCCTTCCTTCGGTATCACGAGCATTTGGAAGGCATCTTTCGATTTTACCAAATCCGAATAACCGGCCATGCCTGCTACAAAAGGCGCGTTAGCCTGCTGTGTGATTTCGTCGAAACGTTCGCCTATCATTGATGACACCAGGTTGGAAATTGTTTGCATCATATATCCCTGAATGGATGATTTGACGTCGCGCGACATCGGATCATGCTTGTAGTCAATTTCGATGCGCGTCATTTTTGCTTCAGGGTCGGATACCAACGCTACAATCGGTTCATCGTTATTCGCGATTTCATATACGGGACGTTCGCCTGCATTCGGTTTTTGGGGAATATCGGCAAACATGGTTTTGATTTTCGCTTCAATTTTATCTACATCTATATCGCCTACTACGAGAATAGCCTGCAAATCGGGACGGTACCATTTTTTGTAATAGTCGCGGATGACTTTATAAGGAAAATGCTTAATAATGGCTGTGTCGCCAATCCCATCTCGTTTAGCATACTGCGAACCAGCAAATTTTATTTTGTTCGATTCTTTCCACATGCGGCGGTCGGCCCCGAAACGGGTGCGCCATTCCTCAAGGATAACGCCTCTCTCGGAGTCAATTTCCTTGCCATCCAGCAAAAGATAACCCGACCAGTCGTGGAGGACAAGCAATGCGCTATCCACAATGCCCTGACTGGTGGTTGGTACATCCGACAGGTTGTACACTGTTTCGTCCAAAGCGGTATAAGCATTGATGTTTTCACCAAATTTTACACCTACCTTTTCCAGAAAATTGATGATTCCTTTGTCGGGAAAATTTTTGGTGCCGTTGAAAGCCATGTGTTCAAGGAAATGGGCGAGCCCATTCTGATCGTCTTCTTCAAGGATGGAACCCACATTTTGGGCAATGTAAAATTCCGCCCGGTTTTTAGGTTCCTGGTTGGCCCGGATGTAATAGGTCAATCCGTTGTCTAACTTCCCGTACCTCACTTTTGGATCCATCGGGAGGGCAGGCGCTTGTTGCGCGTTCAGCGCGAGACCCGAAACGGCAAGCAAACACAATAAAATTAATTTTCTCATGATGAGTAGTTTTTTTTTGATAATAAATGGTAGATAATTGAATATTACCCCACAAAGTAACATATTATTTTTCTATTTTCAAAATAAATTTATCGTTTTTCGATAAACTCGAGCTGATAACAAGCTCTTGCCTGATTTTATATCAAAAGAAAATAACGGTAAATGAGTGGGAAATGAATTGGCAAGTAAAAAATTGAAGTGCGGACTTATGATTGAAAGAGCCGAACATTCCAATGAGGAGAAACGTTCAATAAGGGGGGATTATAAAAAATGTCCGCCGGTTTTTTATAAGGGCGGACATGCGTGTATGATGTGTAAAATGTAGGATTGTCTGAAAAAAAAGAAGGTTGTCACGCCTGACAACCAATCTTTCGTTAACCTTAAATCTAATACTATGAAAAAATCACGATGCGAAAGTAGGGCATATTTTTTATTCCACCAAATATATTTAGTTAAAAATATGTTATATAACATGTTTTTGGGATATTTTTAGTGTTTTCTTCAAAAAACGAAGGGATTTTGTAGTACTTTTGCATCCGTAAAGTGTAGTTAGCTGTGTAAAAAACCAAAAAACATATATGCAGGAATCTGATCAGATCCATCAACCATCCATCGAAGAAGTGGGCGATTTGCTTGGCGATATGGCGGCTTTGTTGTTGAATTCGGGCGCCCACACCATGCGGATCATTCAAAATATTGCCCGGATGGCCGAACGTTTTGGCTATCAAATGAATCTTTCGGTGTTTCAGCACAGCGTAATGATGACGCTTGCTTCCAACCACAACCTGAACGAACATGTAACCCTGGTAAAAAAAGCGGAACATCAGGTGCTTAATTTTACCATCGTGTCGGAACTCAGCGAGTTGAGTTGGGAAACTTATGACAAGCATCTGGATTTTTGTGAGATAAAGAATTCGTTCGATGTTATTGCCCACCGCAAAAGAATATCGAGGTGGCTTGTGCTTCCTTTGGTAGGCTTGGCAAACGCCGCTTTTTGCGGCCTTTTCGGAGGCGACCTCCCAAGCATGTTGCTGGTGTTGGTGGCCACACTGGCGGGTTTTTATGTGCGGCAGGAAATGCTGCTGCGTAATTTCAATCCTTTGGTGGTTTTTACTACGAGCGCGTTTGTGGCCTCGTTCATTGCAGGTTTGAGTTATGTTTTTGGCATCGGCAACACGCCCCAGCACGCGCTGGCGGCCAGCGTGCTTTACCTTATTCCGGGTGTTCCGCTTATCAATTCTATTTTGGATATAATTCAGGGACACGTGCTTACAGGAATCTCCCGGTTGGTAAATGCTACCGCGTTGATTGTATGTATCGCGCTGGGAATGTTTGCTTCAATGTTAATTTTCGGACTTCAGAATTTATGATTTTATCAGTAATGTACGATGGAATTCTGGCGGCGATTGCCGCTGTGGGATTCGCTGTTATTTCCAATCCTTCTCGCAAAGCCATTTATGTGTCGGCCTTGCTTGCCGCCATTGGGCATTCGCTCCGGTTCATGCTTGTTAAAGCCGATGTCGAAATTTCGATAGCTACTTTTGTGGCATCCACTTCTATTGGCTTGCTGAGCGTGTTTTTTGCCCGATTGATCCGTTGTCCGGCCGAGGTATTTTCATTTCCATCGTTGCTCCCGATGATTCCCGGAATGTTTGCTTATAAGGCTATTATCAGCATTATAAAATTCAAACAAACTGCCGATACGCAGAAGGCCGAAGTGTTCCTGCTCGATTTTTTCCGAAATGGTTCAACAGCCATTTTCATCCTGTTCGCGTTGGTGGTTGGTGTTTCCATGCCGATTTTATTCTTTACAAAAGCTTCGTATTCAGTTACGAGAAAGTATTAATATCAATAATTAATTTTTACAGAATATGAATGATGCGTTTGCCGGACAAGCCGAAATTTGGGACAAACCGGAAAAAATAAAAATGACGGCGAAATTTGTAGCCGAAATGAAAAAATACATCTCTTTGAATAAAGATATGAAAGCCTTTGAGATAGGAGCCGGAACCGGTTTGGTCGGATTGCAACTGTTACCCGGGATAGGTAGCATCGTGTTTGAAGATACCTCGGCGGCAATGATCGGCGTGCTGAAATCGAAGCTCAATGGAGGAGAAAAGGTTGAAGTTATCGAAGGTGAAGTGTTCGACTACCATCGAAACGATATTGATCTGGTGTTTTCGAGTATGGCCTTCCATCATATAGTGGATGTTCCGGCGGTGTTGTCTCATCTGCATAAGATAACAACGAAAAACGCAAAAGTGGTTATTGCCGATATCTGTACCGAAGATGGCTCGTTTCATTATTTTGAGCCGATACCTCACAAAGGTTTCGATACCGGCGAACTTGCCGACAACTTTGTGAAAGCGGGGTTTAAAGTAGAACACGCATCTGTTTACAACATCATAAAAAAAACAGGAAAAGACGATGTCGTCCGTGAATACGAGCAATTTATCCTGGTAGCGACAAAATTATAAATGGAATTTTTTCCTGCGGGACTCTTCCCGGTATTTTTATTTTCTTTAAAAAACGTTACCTTTGCGTTTGAAAATCCGACTGACATTATACCCACATAAAAACGGCAAAACATCATGTTTGAGAAAATTATTATCCTCGATTTCGGTTCCCAAACTACCCAGCTCATCGGGCGGCGTTTGCGCGAGCTGAACGAATATTGCGAAATTGTTCCTTACAATAAATTTCCGGTGCAAACAGACGGAATTAAAGGGGTTATCCTGTCGGGAAGCCCCTTTTCTGTTTATGATCCGGCGGCGTTTAAACCCGATCCGGGTATTTTCAGGGGGAAGTTTCCGGTACTTGGAATTTGTTACGGAGCCCAGTTCATTACCTACTCATCGGGTGGAACCGTAGAAGCTGCCGGTTCGCGCGAGTATGGCCGGGCTAACCTCTCGTATATCGATGCGGAAGATGATCTTTTCAGGAATATCCAGCCGGGCTCGCAGATATGGATGTCGCACGGCGATACGATTACTGCCGTCCCCGAGGGTTTCCATAAAGTTGCCAGTACCGATGATGTGGATTTGGCCGCTTTCCGCGTTCAGGGCGAAAAAACATGGGGGGTTCAGTTTCATCCCGAAGTATTCCATACGCTTGATGGGATGCAGTTGCTCGAAAATTTCCTGGATATTTGCGAATGCAAACGCGATTGGTCGCCGGCTTCGTTTATCGAAACCACCATTGCCGACTTGCGTCGAAAGCTGGGCAACGACAAGGTGATCCTCGGCCTGTCGGGTGGTGTCGATTCATCGGTAGCCGCCGTATTGCTCAACAAAGCCATTGGTAAAAACCTGACCTGTATTTTTGTAGATCACGGGTTGCTCCGGAAAAACGAATTTGAAAATGTGCTGGACGATTATGAACACCTTGGTCTCAATGTGGTGGGAGTGAATGCTAAAGATTATTTTTACAAAGCATTACACGGGGTTTCGGATCCTGAAAAGAAACGGAAAATCATTGGAGCCGGTTTCATCGATGTGTTTGAAGAGGAAGCCCGGAAAATAGAGAATGTAAAATGGCTGGCGCAGGGAACCATTTATCCCGATATTATTGAATCGCTTTCCATTACCGGAACAACCATAAAATCGCATCACAATGTGGGGGGATTGCCCGAAAAAATGCGCCTGAGCCTTTGCGAACCCCTTCGTTTATTGTTTAAGGATGAAGTTCGCCGCGTTGGGAAAGAGTTAGGTATGATGCACCATCTGATCAAACGTCAACCATTTCCGGGGCCGGGGCTGGCAGTGAGGATTCTGGGTGAGATTACCCCTGAAAAAGTACGCGTGTTGCAGGAAGCCGATGATATTTTCATTACCGCGCTTCGCGAATGGGATCTTTATGATAAAGTATGGCAGGCCGGAGTTATTTTGCTTCCCGTACAATCGGTCGGAGTGATGGGCGACGAGCGCACTTATGAAAACGTGGTGGCTTTGCGCGCCGTAACCTCTACCGATGCTATGACGGCGGATTGGGCTCAGCTTCCTTACGAATTTCTGGGAAAAGTATCCAACGAAATCATCAACAAGGTGAAAGGGGTGAACCGGGTAGTGTACGACATTAGCTCGAAGCCACCTGCAACCATCGAATGGGAATAATTCTTTTTCTTGTAATTTTTTTCTTAAGATATTGATAGATACTCATTCACATATTTATTCCGAAGAATTCGATCTCGACAGGAGAGACGTTGTTTCGCGGGCAAAAAAAGCTGGAGTCGAAGCCATTGTTTTGCCAAACATCGATGCGGAATCATTGCCACTCATGTATGCTACCGAAGCCGAAAACGATGGTTATTGTTTCGCGGCTATCGGTTTGCACCCTACGTCGGTGGGCGAAAATTACAAAAAGGAGTTGGCTTTGATGTCAAACGAATTGTCATCGCGGAAATTTATAGCCATTGGCGAGGTGGGGATGGATTTGTATTGGGACAAAACTTACGTCAGGCAACAGGCCGAAGCGTTTCGAGTGCAAATTGAATGGTCGCTGAAATACGATTTGCCACTCATTATCCACGTTCGCGATGCTTTTGCCGAAACCATGGAAGCCATGTTCCCCTACCGAGATAAAGGGTTGAGGGGTGTGTTTCATTCGTTTGCCGGCACGGCCGAACAGGCTGCCGAGATGTTCGGCCTCGGCGATTTTTATTTGGGAATCAACGGAATAGTTACGTTTAAAAATTCGGGACTTGCCTCCACTTTACCACACATTGATCTGAAAAGGTTGTTGATAGAAACGGATGCTCCTTACCTGGCACCGGTTCCTTTCCGCGGTAAGCGGAACGAAAGCAGTTATGTGAAATTGGTGGCTGGGCAACTCGGCGCTATTTATCGCACGAGTACCGCTGAAATAGACCGGATAACGACCGAGAATGCCCGGACATTGTTCAGGTTGCCTTAGCCAACCATAAATTCATCTAATTTGAACCGGATTCCCGGACGGAATTTACCGTTAATATTCTTAACTGTGCAACATTCGGTGTAAGCATCGTGCTCGAAAAAGAGGACGAAATCATTCCCGGAAACTTCCTTCAGCAAAGCTTCCTTCTCGGTCATCGCGGTAATCGGATATACGTCGTAAGCCGAAATCCACGCCACCGGAATGCTGTCGGCTACCGGAACAACATCTCCTACATAAACAAGCGTCTGCCCGTTGTAGTGAATAAAACTAACTAATTGTCCGGCAGTATGTCCGTTGAAGAGTCGAATGGAAACATCCGGCGTAAGATCGAAATCGTCCGTTACTAATTTCAGCTTCCCGGCTCTCTCAACAGGTATCATGTTTTCGGGGAAATACGAGTCGCCTTCCCTGACGTTGGGATTCAGAAAATTTTCCCACTGCTTTTGCCCTACCCAATGAACGGCGTTTGGAAAAACAAGCTCAACCTCCGTTTTATCCGCGTTGTAACGGGTAGCTCCGCCGCAATGGTCGAAATGCAGGTGAGTAAATACCACATCGGTGATATCGGCAGCCGTATAACCGATTTTTGCCAGTTCGGTATCGAAATCGATCACTCCTTTAAATCCGTAATATTTCAGGTAGTCGAGTTGTTTATCACCGGTTCCGTTGTCAATCAGTATTTTACGGCTGCCTGTATCTATGAGCAAACATCGCATTGCCAGTAGGCACGAGTTGTTTTCGTCGCACGGATACCTTTTTTGCCACACACGTTTAGGCACTACGCCAAACATGGCGCCACCGTCCACCTGAAAAACTCCGGCTTCTATTTTATAAAGTTTCATACGATGATAATTATTTTTTTTAAATGTCGTATAGCTTGTCCCGACTTGACGGGAGAACTCGCATGCTAACATTATCATAGCCTTTGTTATGAATTATTTACATGCTCGTTTCATTATGACTAAATTTTAAAATGATGATAAAAGAACGAGATAAATTTAATTTTCAGCAGGTTTGTTATCCGGTAGTTTTGCTTTCTTACCTGTTATTTTGATTTTTTGACGCTTACGCGAAACAAAATCGTATTTACAATCGGTTCGTTTTTTGTAAATTTGCCGTTCCTTAGTATATTTGCAAAATTAATAAAAATCAATCTATTTAAAATGCAGCGGGTTCACTTTATCGGTATTGGCGAACCGGATCTATCGGCTCTGGCGATAGCTGTAAGTAAAAAAAACAACTTTACAGTTACCGGTTCCGACTGTTATGTGGCTGCTGAACAGGCCGCCGCGCTAAAAAATGCCGGAATTTTACCCGACGACAATGGTTGGTTTCCCGAGAAAATCAAACATCAACTTACTGCCGTGGTGCTTGGCTACAACGTTAAAGCGGATAATCCCGAGTACATAAAAGCGAAAGAATCCGGCCTGAAAATATTTTCATTCGCTGAATATTTTTTTCACCAAACGCGAAGCAAAACGCGCATAGTGGTTGCCGGACAGGATGAAAAACCGCTTATAACGGCCATGATGCTCCATGTACTTAAGCTGCTGAAAATCGAAGTGGATTACGCGTTTCTTTCGGGCAAAGCTCCTTATGGCGAAAGGGTCAGGCTTACTTACGATTCGAGGATTGCCCTTTTCGAAATGGATGAGTCGTTGATTTCACCGGTGAAAGGCAAACTTGAATTTTGCGCGTATAAACCCCATATAGTGGTTTTTGATAATAGTGTGTTGAACAATGTCGTTGATAAACAGGTTTTTTATGAAGATAAAAAAGATAAATACAGATGTTTTTTAGATACGATTGAGGTGCAGGGAAGGCTTATTTATAGCGCGTTAAACAATGACATTGGTGAAATAACCGAAAAACTGCGGCGCGACATTGTGTCATTTGCTTATGATCATCCGGATGTTGAACTGACGGATGGGCAAGTCAGGATTAAAACGCGGAAACACGAAATAGAAACGCTTCTGAAACCCGCGCAACTTCCGGCGGTTCAGGCAGCTTATCTGGCTTGCAAGCAAATAGGAGTGAGTGAAGAACAGTTTTATTCACAAATAGCTGGTTTTGAAAGTAATGAAGGTTGATTTAAACAGAGAATATTTAAAAGATGGACGAAAAGAAATTGCTTCTCGATAAAAGGTACATGCGTATGGCGCGTATCTGGGCCGAAAATTCTTATTGCGAAAGGCGCAAGGTAGGGGCTTTGCTGGTAAAGGACAAGATGATCATTTCGGATGGTTACAACGGCACCCCTTCGGGTTTCGAAAATAAGTGCGAGGATGAGAACAATGTATCCAAACCTTACGTTTTACATGCCGAAGCCAACGCCATCACAAAAGTAGCCCGATCCAATAACAGCAGCGAAGGGGCTACGCTTTACGTTACCGCGTCGCCCTGCATGGAATGTTCCAAACTGATTATACAGGCCGGGATAAAAAGGGTGGTTTATGGTGAAAAATACCGGATTATGGACGGGGTGGAACTGCTACAACGTGCCGGCATCGAGGTGATATTTCTTGAAAATGAGGAATGAACGGTGGGTTTCCTCATCAAATAGCTTAATAATATAAAACCCAGATATGAATAAAAGGAATGGTTTATTAGTTTTGATCATCTTTGTATCGGTAGTTGCCGGGCTGGTACTTGGAAATTTTACGGCAAGAAGGTCGATGAATGTCCAGGGATTCCTTTCGGGCGGAAAGTTCGGCAAGTCAACGATTGATGAGTTGCTTTATCGTATCGACAACGATTATGTGGATACTATGAATATAGATAGCCTGACTCAGCAAACCATGGCCGATTTGGTGTCGAAACTCGATCCGCATTCGGTTTATATTCCCGCCGATGAATTGGCCGACATCAATAGTGAACTCGAAAGTAGCTTTACCGGGATAGGGGTGCAATTCAACATACAAAACGATACGGTGATGGTGGTTGCGGTGGTAAGTGGCGGCCCATCGGAAAAGATAGGTGTGCTTGCCGGTGACAGGATTGTGCAGGTGAACGACACTAATTTTACAGGTAAAAAAATTACCAATAATTTGGTAATGAAAAAATTAAAGGGTAAATCGGGCACAAAAGTAAAATTGGGCATTCGCCGAAACGGTACTCCCGGCATCATTAAATATACCATTACACGTGGTGAAATTCCTGTAAACAGCGTTGATGTAGCCTATATGGCCGATAAAATTACGGGGTACATTAAAGTAAGTAAATTTGCCGAAAGAACGTATGCCGAATTTCTCAATGCCATTGCAAAACTCAAAACCAAAGGAGCGAAGAAATTTATTATCGACCTTCGGGGCAACGGTGGCGGATTTATGGAACAAGCCATAAATATGGTCAACGAGTTTTTGCCCGACGATGAGCTGATCGTTTATTCCAAAGGGCGTGCATATCCACGCTCCGAATCCCGGTCGGATGGAAAGGGAAGTTGCATCAATGCTCCGCTGGTGGTTTTGATTGATGAATCTTCAGCTTCGGCCAGCGAAATTTTCTCCGGCGCTATCCAGGACAATGACCGGGGTACCATTATCGGACTTCGTTCTTTTGGAAAAGGCCTTGTGCAGCAGCAATTCCCACTTACCGATGGATCGGCTGTAAGGCTCACGGTAGCCCGTTATTACACTCCATCAGGACGCTGCATCCAGAAGCCTTACGTAAAAGGGAAAGCTGAAGATTACGCCATGGACCTGATTAACAGGCTGAAACACGGTGAATTCGACAGTAAGGATAGTGTTCATGTTCCACGTTCGCTCAAGTACAAAACCCTGCACGGGCGTACGGTTTATGGCGGTGGTGGCATCATGCCCGATATTTTTGTCCCGCGCGATACTTCGGGATATACTCCATTCTTTATCAAGACGATGAATTACGGCTATGTGTATCAGTATGCCTTCAGCTTTACCGACCGCAACCGCGAGAAACTGAAAAGTTTCAAAAACTGGCAGAACCTCGACAACTATCTTGATTCGCAGCATCTTTTGGCTGATTTTACCGCTTTTGTTAAACGGAAAGGGATGAATCCTGTGCCTCAACAGTTACATCTTTCGTCCAAAATTTTGCTTACAGAACTGAAAGCCTTTATTATCAGGAATTCTTTTGGCGATGAGGGTTTCTATCCTGCTTTAAACAAGGACGATAAAGCGGTACAAAAAGCGATGGAGGTGATTTCGAAAAAATAAATGGGCTGAAACGTTTGATGAATAACTAACAAAGGGAAAAACTAATTTTGGTTTTTCCCTTTGTCGTTATCTGAAAAGTTTGAATTTACAGATTTGTTTAAAATTTTATTTACATCTTGCTAAAGTTAAGCTTATTGTTTAGTTTTAAAAAAAGCTCATCAGTACTTGGTTAATGACTCAATTTATTCTTTGCACTTTTCAGGATCCTTAATTATTTGCAAATGATGTTCAGCTTTGCAGTGGGTAATCCATCTACGGTGGCAGTAAGGATGATGGTTCCAGGCTTACCATTGTTTTGTACTATGGCCAAGCATTTCCCGAAAAATAGTTTTCGTTCGGGTTTTTTTAGTGAATTCGGGTCGTTTTGATCCCCGTTATCGGTGCCTGCTATTGTTCCGTTGCCTTCTACTGAAAATCTAACCAATTGATCGGCAAGAGGATATGTGTTACCATCTTTGTCTGATATTTCTACCGTTACGAACGATAAGTCTTTTCCATCAGCTTTTATCGTGTTGCGGTCGGCTGTCAGCCGGATTTTTACGGGAGTGGAGGCTGTTCGGATTTCTTCGGTCAATACCGTTTTCCCGTTTTTCCTCGAAATAGCTTTGAGAGTTCCCGGTTCATATTTTACCCGCCACATAACGTGGAATACATCATCCGTTTTCGATTTTTTGCCCAGCGAGCGGCCGTTGAGGAAAAGTTCCACATCGTCGGCATTGTTGTAGTAAGCCCACACATCAACGGTTTGTCCCGGCTGCCAGTTCCAGTGCGGGAAAATGTGCAATACTGGTTGGCTGGTCCATTCGCTCTTGTAAAGGTAAAATACATCTTTTGGAAATCCGGCCATATCCACAATGCCGAAGTACGAACTGCGCGATGGCCACCAATAGGGGGTAGGCTCGCCAAGGTAGTCAAATCCCGTCCAGATGTATTGTCCGCTCACAAAGGGATATTTTTTTACCATTTTCAGCATGGTTTCGTGGGTCTCGCCCCAGGGTGCGCGGCAGTTATCGTAAGCCGAACATTTTTGCAGTGGATTTGAGAACGGTTTATCCCAGCGTTCGGGCCAGATGTTCACACTGTCGGAGGGCATGATGTAGAATCCGCGCGTTTGGAGGGATGAAACGCTTTCGCTCGACACAAACGGCAATCCAGGATGTTTTTTTGGAACGGCTGCAAAGTCGGTTTCATGGTAATTATACCCAATCAAATCAAGGGCTTCGGCGCGGAACAGCGGATTGTTTTCATCGGTGCCGTTGCAGGCTGCTGTTACAAGCCGGGTTTTATCCAGGTTTTTAACAATGTCGGCTAAATGTTTGGTGAGCTTCGCGTTTTTACCCAGCTTCCCCGATTTATCGTTCACCTTGCGGTTGTTCAGCAATACGTTGGCCTGTTGCAGGTTGGTGGTGATGGTGTCTTCGCCCCATTGTTCCACAATTTCATTGCCAATGCTCCACATGAAAACCGAAGGATGGTTGCGGTCGCGTAAAACCTGGTCGGTCAGGTCGCGTTCGTGCCATTTGTCAAAATCAAGGGAATAATCGTATTTTGTTTTGCCCATTCGCCACATGTCAAAAGCTTCATCCATAACAATAACCCCTATTTTGTCGCAGAGTTCGAGCAATTCGTTCGAAGGGGGGTTGTGGGAAGTGCGGATGCTGTTGACACCCATCTCTTTCATGATTTCGATTTGGCGTTCGGTGGCCCGGTAATTGACGGCGGAGCCCAGAGCCCCAAGGTCGTGATGATTACAGACTCCGTTCAACTTCATAGGTTTGCCATTCAACGAAAATCCTTTTTCGGCATCGAACTTGAAATAACGGACGCCCAGCGGTGTGCTGTATTCATCGATTTTGCGGGTGTTGTCGAACAGTTGAGTAACTACCGTGTACAGGTAAGGGCGGTCGGTGCTCCAGAGTTGGGGCTTTAGAAGGTTTATTTTCCGGGTGTTTATTCCGGTTGCTCCGGCATCAACTTTTAAGATGCCATTAGCCGATGCAACGGTTTTTCCCGCTTTATCCTTTATCAATTGTTTTACCTCGATGTTTTTTGATACGGTCAAATCGTTTTTTACAGTTGTTTCAATCCTAATCTGAGCCGATTTACCTGAAACTTCGGGTGTTGTAACGTAAGTCCCCCAGTTTTCTATGTGAACAGGTTCGGTAATGGTAAGCTGTACTTTTCGGTAAATGCCGGAACCCGAATACCAGCGGGAGTTAGGTTGTTCGGAGTTATCCACCTTTACGGCAACAACATTGTTCCCATTCAGGTTGATATAAGGGGTGAGGTCGTAACGGAAAGAGATATACCCGTATGGACGCATGCCAAGGTAATGCCCGTTGATCCACACTTCACTTTTACGGTAAACTCCATCAAAATCGATAAAAACCTTTTTGTTTTTCCACGCCTGGTCGGCCATGAATGATTTGCGGTACCAGCCCAGTCCGCCGGGAAGCGCGCCTCCGCCGGGAGTGGCGGCAAATTTATCGGAGAAGTCTGATTCGATGCTCCAGTCGTGAGGTAACTGGAGTGTTCGCCAGCCCGAATCGTCGAAGTTACTGCCGGAGGCATCAGCGGTGATGTTTAGCGCAAATTTCCAATCGCAGGTAAAGTCGATGGTTTTCCGGGATTGAGCTGTGGCTAATAAGCCTGCAAACGCTAAAACTGCTATTAAAAAGAGGTGTTTTTTCATTTGTATCTGTTTTTTGTTGAGTTTGTTCAGTCGGACTGATATTTCCTGTTGCAAATATATGCAATTTATTTTACAGAAATCATGCGAAAATGGATACAAAATAAGGTTGGGATGTATTTTATACCGGTTCTGCAGAGTGGGGTGTTCCGAATAAATTTTACCGTGTTTTAAAACGTTACCAATGATGAGTCTTTTTTCAAAATATACAATTTTTTATGGTATGGATGCCTTCTTATTTTTTTGATTTTATCCGTTTTGTGAAATCGGTAGGGCTTTCGGAAAAATATTCTTTAAAACATTTGGTGAAATAAGATGGAGAGGTGAATCCGGTTTCGTAAGCGATTTCGGAGATGCTTTTTTCGGTGTTAATCATCATTTGTTCAGCGGTTTTCAACCGTATAATTCTTACAAATTCGTTGGGAGAATAGTTGGTGAGCGATTTTATTTTGCGGTAAAGTTGTACCCGCGATAATCCAAGCGTTTTGCCGATGTCGTCAACATTAAGCTCGGTGTCGGTAAGGTTGTCTTCGATCACTTTTCGGAATTTATCGATGAAAGATTTGTCGATTTCGGCCACATTTTTCTTCCTTTCGCCGAAAGTCAGGTTTTTTTGGAAGTATTCTTTTATGTTCCTCCGATTTTCAATTAGCTTCCTCACCCTGATTTTCAGGATATCTTCGTCGAAAGGTTTGGGAATGTAGGCATCTGCGCCGCTTTCGAACCCTATGGCTCTTTGCTCGTTTTGGGCAAAAGCCGTCAGCAATATCACCGGAATGTGGCTGGTTGTGATGTTTTCCTTTATCTGCCGGCAAAATTCAAACCCATCCATTACATTCATCATCACATCGCTGATAATAAGTTCAGGGACATATTTCATGGCTTTAAGCAATCCTTTTTGGCCATTGGCAGCTTCGGTTATTTCGAATTCATCGTTCAGCAGGCTTTTTACATAATACCGGACATCCGGATTGTCTTCTACGATGAGGATGAGCGGTTTATCAGAGTTTAATTTTTCATCGTTGGAGGTTTCATCTGTATCGTCCTGTTCGAGCAGCATGATTTCATCGTTGCGTAAGGTACCGCTATCCAAAACCGGGTATTGTTCCTGAAACGAGATGTTTTTTTGTTTGAACGGAATCGTAACCTGAAATTTAGAGCCGGAACCTTCGTTGCTTTCCACGTTGATAGTCCCATTGTGCTGTTCAACAAGAGCCTTTGTGAGCGTTAGCCCGATTCCTGAACCGGAGATATTGTTGTCGACACGGAAAAAACGGTCGAAAATCCGGTCTATGTGCTGAGGTGAGATGCCTACGCCGGTGTCGCTCACCGATACGATGGCGTTTGTCTCACCATTAACGTTTTTTTTAGAGAGTCTGACGGTGATGTGTCCGTTCTCGGGCGTGAACTTAATGGCGTTTGAAATCAGGTTGTTGCATATTTTTTCCATCTTGTCGGAATCGAACCACACCATGAAATCGGCACTGTCGGGCTCGAACGAAAAGTGCAGTTTTCGTTTTTTTGCCAATTCGTTGAACGAATCGCAGATTTCTTTTACAAATAGCTTCAGGTCGCCCAGCGTATAGTACATTTGCATTTTACCATTTTCGTATTGCCGGAATTCAATGATCTGATCAATTAACTTCATCAGTACCAAAATATTCTTTTTCATCAGATGAACCAGTTTGTTTCCTTCTTTCGACAGGTTTTCGGTTTTCATGATGGTTTCGAGCGGCCCGTGCAGAAGGGTTAGCGGAGTACGGAATTCATGCGAAATGTTGGTAAAGAAAATCAGTTTGGCCTGAGTGGCATCTTCCAGATTTTTCGATAGCGTAATCAGTTGATCCCGTTGTTCCGATAGCTCTTCTTTTTGCCGGTTGATGGCCTGGTTGGTTCGTTCAAGTTCGATGTTCGATTTGTTTTTATGGCGGTAAAGTCTGAAAAGCAACATCAACAAAATGAGGATGATAAAGATAACTGCCAGCGAGAATACGAGGAATTGCCGTTGGGTGCTGTAACGGGCCAGGTTATTGTTCAATACTTCGTTCAGCTGCCCAATGCGGTTTTGGTGTTCGATGATTTGGTCGGTTTGGAGTTTCAGCACACGGGCGTTGGTTCTGTCAACTACCGCGGTGTAAAGGAGATTGTCCTTGTCATAGGGCTCGTGGCGCAAAATACGGACTGCCGTCTGGATAGCTTTTTCGCCGCCGGTAGGGTAAATAAACGTCGCATCGATGATTCCGTTCAGCACTTTCTGGATGCCTCCTTCGGTACCGGGCAAAGCATCAATGCCAACGATAACGGGCTTTTTATAATGATTGTTTACCTCAAATGCCTCGTAGGCCCCGGTGGCCATTTCATCGTTGTGGGCAAAAACCAGATCTGCCTGTATGTTTTTCTTCAGAACTTCAGTGGTTTTTTCTTTGGCCTGCAAACGTAGCCAGCCACCATCCTGTGAACTGACAATGTGTACGTCGGGATAGTTTTTTATGATACTCATAAAGCCTTCGTGTCGTTCGTAATCGGGCGTTGATCCCGAAAGTCCGCGAATCTCCATGATCCGTCCTTTGCCCCGGAGCGCGTTGACGGAGTAAATGCCTACTTCTTTCCCTACCTGAAAATTGTCGGCGCCAACAAAGGCGGTATATTGTCCGGAGTTGATTTTGCGGTCGACAAGGATGACGGGAATGCCGGCCTGCATGGCTTTTTCCACAACCGGCGTCAGCGGAACAGCTTCGTTGGGCGAAACAATCAGGAGATCAACACCATCGGCCAGCAGGCTTTCTATGTCGCGGATCTGTTTTTGATTGCTGTCGTAGGCGGTTTTAAATTTCAGTTCAATGCCTGGGTTGAAGGAGGCTTCGCGCACCATTTCTTCATTCATGGTTCTGCGCCAGGCATCCTCGCTACACTGCGATATTCCAATGACAAACGTATCTTTTTTGTTACCGGAGCACGAAAAAGATAAGATAATGATTATCAGAAATATCAAAAATGTGATCTTACGCATTGATAGGTCGGTATGTTTTTTTGTCGACAAGCAAAGTTACATTTTATTTTTTCAGGAAAAGCGCCATTCCCTTTTTTTAGGAATGGCACTTGCAACTTTCAATTTTATTAACTTAACAACATTGTTTCTTTCACTTAACGGAAGTTGTTTATTGAAGTAATCTGGCGGGTAAACTGCACATGGCTCCGTGTTGGGTACACACGTAAGCCGAAACGTTTACCGCTGTTTCGTGGGCTTCGGAAATTGATTTTCCCCGAAGCAACGATGCGGCAAATCCGGCGGTGAACGAATCGCCGGCGCCCACAGTATCGGCAACTTTTACCACCGGAGTTTCCCTGAAACCGGTGTAATGGGGCGTTACCACTAAGCTGCCGCTGGTTCCTTTTGTTAGGATGACTATTTTTAACGAATATTTTTCGAGCAGATGTTTGCAGATTTCTTCTTCGTTCATGTTATTCAAACCGTACATTTTTTCCAGTACTACCATCTCTTCATCGTTTATTTTTAAAATATTACATTTGGATAAAGAGTTGTTTATCAATTTATCTGAATAAAAATGCTGCCTCAGGTTGATGTCGAATATTTTCCATGCATCGTCCGAAAGAGCATCAAGGAAACGGTGGATGGTTGTACGCGATGTTTCGCTGCGCTGCGCAAGCGAGCCGAAACAAACCACTTTTGTTTGCGAAGCGATGTCCCCGAGTTCTTTGGTGAATGGAATGTTGTCCCACGCCACGTTTTCGCATATTTCGTATTGAGGGATGCCGTTTGCATCCAGGGTAACCTGAACTGTTCCTGTTGGGTGCGATGTTTGTTCAACTATGTATTTCAACTTTTTGTCGTTCAGTTGGCTAATGATTTCATTGCCGAGCGTATCATTGCCGATAGCGCTTACCGCCCGGCCATCGAATCCGAATTGCGAAGCGTGATAAGCGAAATTGGCGGGCGCCCCGCCCAGTACTTTCCTGTCGGGAAATACATCCCACAACAATTCTCCAATACCTACGATTATGTTTTCCATGATGGTGCTTTTCTGATGGTCGTTATGAAGTTAATTTATAGATTCATTTCTTTTTCAATTTGTTCCAACGATTTTCCTTTGGTTTCAGGGATCCATATTTTTACAAAAACATAGGCTAATACACTGAACAGTCCGAAAATTCCGAAAAGGTATTGCAGCCCGAGGGTTCCGTGGATGACGGGGGAAAAATATACCGTCAGGAAGGTACAAAGCCAGCTAATTGCAGTAGAAAACGACATGGCGATACCTTTGATACGGTTGGGGTAAATTTCAGAAATGATCACCCACATTACCGGTGCAAACGATGCTGCGAAGAAAGAAATATAAACCAACAGTGCCAACAACACCCCGATGCCGTTTTGGACAGGGCGCGAGAATTCGAATGTGAGATAAGCCAGAGAAACGATCATGCCTACCGCTCCCCACAACAACAGGGTTTTTCGTCCTTTTTTATCCACCAGCCACAGGGCGACAATGGTCATTAGAAAATTGACAAGTCCTACGATCATCGATTGCATCATGGAATCGCCTTGCGCCGAACCGGCGGCTTTGAACATTTCGGGGGCAAACATGATGATGGCATTGATTCCGGTAATTTGCTGGAAAGCGGCAATCAGCGTTCCGATCAGAACGATTTTTCCGGTTTTTCCGCGGAATAATTCGGCAAATGATACTTTTTCCGATTTCCGATCGTGTCTGAGGGTGTTTTCGATTTCATTTATTTCGTTGTTTGCTTGCTGTTGTTCTCCAATCTTACCGAAAATTCTCGATGCCTCGTCTTTTCTCCCCTGTACCAATAGCCAACGGGGACTTTCAGGAAAATCGATCATTAAGAATAGGAAGTAAATTACACCGAAAACTGCCGGAACAGCCATCATGTAGCGCCAGCTGTAACCTCCCGTATCAGTTAATAAATAATCGATGATGTAAGCAAGCAATATACCTATGGTTATGGCAAACTGGTTGAACGATACCAACCTGCCCCGGTTTTTTGCCGGCGAAATCTCGGAAATATACATGGGACCTACTACCGATGTGGCTCCAACTGCCAACCCGGATAATGTTCTGAATATCATTAGTATAAAGGATGATGTGGCCAGTGCGCAACCGGCAGCCGACAGAATGTAAATGATGGCCGTAAAAAGCATGACCTTCTTCCGTCCGTATTTTCCGGTAAAGTGTCCGGTAAAGAGCGCTCCAATGAGGCAACCGATAGTCAGCAGGCCGGCAACGGTTCCCAAACCGCTGCCGGTTAGCGAAAATTCTCCTTTTATCATATCGGCAGCCCCCGATATTCCTGCCATGTTCAGCCCGAAAAGTAATCCTCCGTTGATGGCTACAAATGTAATCCAGTAAAGATATTTGTTGTTTTGCATGATGTTTTTGTTAATCTCCCGACCGGCAAATGAAAGATCGGAAGCTTGGTTGTAAGCGTAATTTGATTCGTTATTTTATATTATAAATATTTATATTTCTGATATCTATCGTCTTGTCGGTAAAAAACTGAATACGATTCATAATGTTTTTTGGAAAAAATAAGGTGGTCATGGTCGTCTCTCCCCGGTTGACGAACAGTTCGGCGGAAGCTTTGTCTATCAGCAAACGGATGTTGTATTCCGGATGTACCGCCAGCGGGGCGCTCATTCCCAGCGCGAAGCGATCGCTGAACCCAACAACGCCGCTTTTGCTTCGGTCGATACTGGCAAATCCGGTGCTCGTGTCAAAATTGAAACGAAGTTCTTCATCACCGTTGGTAAGTAAGAATCCGAACAGTTTTGACGCGTTGGGTTGAATGTTGAAAAGTACTTCGTAACTACCATCGTTGTTTTTTAGTAACTCTTTTATCGTGAATTCTTTATTTACGGAAATATCCGGAACAATGTTCACATCGTCGCGAAGCAAATTCACCTCTTTTACCGGATAGCTTGCCAGCACGGGATGATGCCCGTTATCCACAATGGTGAGTTCGCGTGGTAAGGTGGTGGCGTTTCGGAAATAGCGCGAGGGAACATCGTTGGCATAATCCCAGTTGCTCATCCAACCGGCAAAAATACGCCTGCCATCTGCCGCCGGAATGTTGCTCCATGTAACACCTGCGTAATCGTCGCGGCCATAATCCACCCACAATGGGTAGGGGAGGGGATCGACCCTGAAGCCTGTCTCATCGAAGCTTCCAATGAAGTATTGCGTGGCGGAGCCGCCGTTGGGGCTTCCCGGATTGATGCTTACCAGCAGTACCCATTTGGTAGCTCCTTTGTAAGTCAGTGGAAAAATGTCAGGACATTCCCAAACTCCTGCATGCGAGCCAATGCCATCGCCAAACTTACTTTTCATACTCCATTTTTTCAAATCGGGCGAAGTGAAGAAAGTAACCGTTTGCCCGGTAGCCAGCACCATAACCCACTGTTTTAGCTGAGTATTCCAGCTTACTTTCGGGTCGCGGAAATCGCGGATGGCTGTGTTGGTAATCACCGGGTTTCCTTTGTATTTTGTAAATGTTCGTCCCCTGTCGGTGCTATAGGCAATGCATTGCTGCTGGCTTTTGCCGTTGGCCGTATAAATGGCGATTAAGGCGTTTTTGCCAAATCCGGCCGTGTTGTTTTCGTCCACCACGGCACTGCCCGAGAAAATGTCGCCCAGCGAATCGGGTTTTAAAGCTACCGGAAGGTATGTCCACGAAGTAAGGTCGGTGCTTACCGCATGCCCCCAATGCATGTTTCCCCATTTATTCCCGTAAGGATTGTACTGGTAAAAAAGATGATATTCGCCTTGCAGGTAAACCATTCCATTCGGGTCGTTCATCCACCCGTATTCGGGAGTAAAGTGAAAATCCGGACGGTACTTTTCGTTGTATTCCAGGTCGAATTTATCCGACTGCTTTATCCGAGATATTCCGTAGGATGCCACACCCGGATTTTCAAAATTCAGTTGTATGTTTTTCCCTTTGTAATCACCAACGTTTAATTTTACCCAATAATCCACCTTGTTTTGAGCCAGACGGATCCAGTATTTTCCCGGTTCTTTTGTGTCAGGAAATGTAATGTTTATTTTTATTTCACCGGCCGAATCTTCAACAGGAAACAGCAGGAAAGATGACTCAATTTTATATTCTTTATTTACGGATTTGGTGGCTTGTTGCGAATACCGGCAACTATAAATGAACACAACGAGCATCAGTATGACGATTTTTTTATTCATGATTTTTTAGATCAATGGGTTAACGGGGCTGATTGATGATGCAAAAATATGTTTTTCTATTTGTTGAAAGTGCAAATAGTGATATAACAACATAAAAGTTGATTGATTTACTTCAGATTTTTTGTTTTGGGCTACTTACCGCTATCGGATTTTCCGAATGATTCGGAAGTTCCAATGGCGGTAAGAAGTCATGAGGCATCTGTTTTTTTTAAGAAAATGTGCAACCTCTATTTTATGGCAATCTTTGAACAAATTATAGTTCCCTTTTCATCGATTTTTTTAACCAAATATAAACCTTGTTTGAGTTGATAATCGGTTATAGAAGCATCATTATCAAATGATTTTACAAAATCACCAGTTATGGTGTAGAGTTCTGTCCTGATAATATTTGCCGGGTTTGAATTAACATCGGTTACTCCTGTGGAAGTGTTGTTGAAAGCGATTACTTCGTCCCACCACATTCGGTGCGATTCTCCATCGGGAATAGGATTTGTTGTATAGTCCTCGAAATGAGGTGCAACGAGCAACGTTTTTATGTTCTCCATACCGGCCGGAATGGTAAAATTCAGTTTTTGCCATGCTCCAGCGGTAGTATATTCCTGTGTTACAAATTGATTGGAGCCAACTCCATCTTGTAGTTCCAATCTTACCTTGCCGTTTATCTGTTTGTAAACCGATACTGATATCGTGTTGTAGAGGCTTACATCGATATTCAGGCCGCCTAATCCACCGCCTGTGTAATTCGCGTTGTCGTTGTTGATCCACACAGTGATAGCCTTGTTTGTGCTGTTTTCGCTATCTTTGGCGGGGGTATCCCATAGGTCGATACAGCAAGCTGACCCTGCTGGCCACCATCCGGTGCCAGTATCTTCGGCGTTGCTAATCACGGTTTGCTGTGCAAACGATGTGAAAATAGCTGCATTTAAAGCCAAGAGTAAAATTGTTTTTTTCATGATGATCCTGTTTTTAAGAGTTGATAAATTTATTGTTTAAATATTTTGATATCCGAAAATGTTACCGTTCCTTCATCTGCAAAAATCATCCATGGATTTTTCTCCATGTTGCCGATGTGGTTGGTAAATGCCACATTGTTATTGATATACATTACACAAACTTGTTTGTCGGCAATGATTGTAACATCAAACTGTTTGTTGGCCGGCACAATAAGTGGAGTGTAATCGTATTCCTTGTTTGTGTGATACATGAACAGAGCCGAACGATTGTACGCGTTGCTACTGCTCATGTCGAAAGTCAGATTATAGGTGTCCTGCTGTGTTTCATAAGCTCCAAAGCCTATCCCGAAATTTTTTGTAGCTTGCGAAGCATCTATTTTCATTTTTATTTTGAAAGAAGATAAGTTACGGTTGAAAACCACTTTTCCTCCATTCGATAATGCAAAACTATCTCCACTTCCCAATACGGTGCCGCTGTGTTTAATGTCCTTATATTCTACGGCTTTCGAGAATTTAGTGTCAACGGCATCAGGTATGGCCGGATAAAGTTTTCCACTCGGTTGCTGTATAAGTTTATGCACAATCAGATTGCCGCCCCAAGTCAGTTCGTTGTTGGTAACCTGCTTGTCCTGACCTACCGAAGCCCATCCCGTAATGTAACGGTTGGTTCCGTCCGAAACGGTTTTGGCGGCATAAAGCCATAACCCATCAAAGGTTTCGTGGTTTCCGTTTTCGTCGTTGCATATACGCCAGGGGCCATCGGGAGTGTCGGCTATCCGATAGAAGGTTTTGCGGTGGTTATCCCTGTTGATGCGCGAAAAAACCAGGTACCATTTATTCCCCATTTTAAATATTTCGGGACATTCGGGAATGTCGGTGTCGGTAGGAAATTCGTAAATTTGAGGATTATCGTTGTCCACGGCTTTAAAAATACTTTGGATTTCTTCCCATGTATTCAGGTCGTCGGATTGAAAGCGGACGAGAACAGCTCTGTTGTTATTCGTTTGTCCGCCTACCACCATAACGTATTTATTCCTTGTGTCGTCCCAATAAACTGATGGATCGCGGAATTCCCCCTTTTTACAGAAATCAGGCGAACTTTGCTGGAATGAAGGCTTTTTCACCCATGCCGCATTGGCCAGTTCGTTGGATGCAACTGCCTTTGAAACGATGGAGGATGCGCTGAATCCGGTATAGAAAAAATGATATGAATTGTCCTTTTTTATGCAACTGCCCGTTCCAATGCTTTGGTCGTAAGAGCCCTGATCACCCGTCAGAATTTGTGAAATAGGAGTGAGGGGTGTGAACCTGGCAAAATCTTTGGTTTTCGTCAGGTAAACTCCCCCGCCAGCATAACCCGAAAATCGGCCGAGCAAAAAGTAAACGTAAAATGTTTGGTCGCTTTCGTTGTAATAAGTCATCGGATCGCCGGTAACTGCATTGGCGGGTTTATAAAGGGTTTCATAACTTGCTTTAACCGCCTCGTCTTCCGAAGCGTAATCACGTTTGTCGAGTGTTATGTCAATGGTGTTTTGCTGGTTGTCCGGTTCAGGCGAGTCGCCTCCGCAACCTATTAATGCAAAGCCTATTAATGCAGCATAAAAAAATTGTTTTTTCATTGTATAAAATTGTTTAACGAATACGGAATCCTCTTCATAACAGGGTTTCACGTATTCGTTGTTTTACTTTAATTTTTAGGATAAGCTTTTAAATCATCCCAAAACATGGTTTGAGTGGTGAAACTTGCATCGTTTTGCGTGTCGATAACATGGGGGGCAACCAGAATGTTGTTTATCACGGCGGTTCGGCTTGCCGGGATTTCAAACGTAAGTTCCTGCCACTGACCGAGGGCATCGGCCGAGTACGAAGTTTTCAACCAATCTTTGTTTTGTTCGCCATCCGATTGTATTTCCAGCTGTACATCGCCTGCCACGCTTTTCAAAACCTTGAGTGTGAATTTGCTGTAAACAGCCGGGTCGATATTCACTTTATAAGCATTCCACAATGCGCCTCCCGACCATGCGCGTCCGCCATCATCGGTGGCTTCCTTGCGGCGGACGATTGAAATACAGGTGGATGATGCATTGATCCCATCGGTTTTAGGGTTTACAGCTCCATTGGTAATGGCGCTGGCAATGGACGCCCACGTTGGCGATACGGTTTCACCATTGTAAATAACTAATACAGGTTTTGGTTTTTCGCCCAGTTTTACGGTAACTTCGTACGTGAAAGTAGAGCCTAAATAAGTCAGTGTATAATTTACAGGTTGGGTAAAATCCACTACGCTTCCATCTTTGGGCGATATTTCGGCGCCTTTCGTATATTCCAATACTGGAATTAAGTTAGTAACATCAGTGCCGACCGGTAGATATATCAGGATTTTTTTGTTAGTTTCATCTATATCACCCTGAGTTGTTCCTATTTTGAAGTTCGTAATCGTTGCTTTTGCAACATCAACGGTAACCGTGTATTTCTGATAAAGATTTTTGTTGACTACCGTATAGGTTACCGGTACCAGATTTCCTTCGGCATCGTCGAAATCCATTGAAGTTCCGCTGTTAGGGGTTATTTTGGCTCCTTCGCCAATTGTAACGACAGGTGTTATGTTTTTCAGACTTGATCCGGCCGGAAGTATGACCGTAATGGTTGAATTTACGCTGTCGATTTTACCTTCCACCCCATTGACAACAAAAGAGTGGATGCTGACATCGCCGCTCAAATCCAATACATCTTTAGAGTCGTTTTTGCATGAAGAAAACACAAGCAGAAGTCCAATAAATAAAGAAGTATAATAAAGTTTCGCTTTCATAATCCGATAGAATTAAAATCCGTAATTTTGTTTGTAAATCCCTTTGCTGAAGTTTATTTGCTGAACAGGTATGGGTACATATTCATTTTTGTTCTTTGTGAAACGTGCTCCCTGAAAGAAGGTGTGCTGAGCTTCCTCATCGGAATAATAGGCGTTGATTACCGAGTCGGCAATGCCCCAACGAACCAAATCGAAGAAGCGGCTCCCTTCCATGGCAAACTCCAACCGGCGTTCCCACCTCAGTGCTTTGCGTGCAAAATCCTGATTCCACACGCAGTTTACACCATCGTCATAAGGTTGAATGTTTACGTATGAAGACGCGAAACCAATTAATCCGGTGCTTACTTTTGCCCGGTTCCTGATTTGGTTGATCAGCGGTAGCGCTTCTTTGTAATTCCCGGTTTCAATGAGTGCCTCAGCCCTCATCAACAGCACATCGGCAAACCGGATAACAATATCGTTTTTCGTATTAGCATACCAGGGACCGGTTTTTACATAATATTCGCTTGCCGGGTCAACGTTTTCCTTTAGCGAAGAGTAATATCCGTACATGTTTGGATTGCGCGATTGGTTCTTTTCGAAATTCACATTGGTGTATTTGTACGGTTTGCCCGGTATGGCTACGGTGTGAAACAGGCGAGGGTCAACCTTATCGGCCGATTCGTTGTAGTCGGCATTGTCATAAGCATCGAACATGGGTAGTCCGCCGCTCGTTTTGAAAGCGTTTACCAAATTCTGGCTTGGCTTGTTGAAGTCGCCGCCCGGAGTGGGAGTAGTCAGCGCGTTGCCCATGTTCAACCGTCCGTAAGTGGTTCCATCGCCTTTGGAATACTGAACGGCAAAAAGACATTCAGGCCCGTTTTCGTAACTTCCGGGAAGGAAGTTGTATGCAAAATCGTTTTCCAGGCGGTAAGGCGATGTCATTACATAAGTTGTGAGGTCAAGTACCTTTTGTAAATCGGATTGATTGATTTCTGTTACATTGTTTTTCTCATCCTGGCGGTAAGCTTTGTATAAATATACTTTAGCAAGGTATGCTGCCGCGGCGTATTTGTTAGCTCGCCCTACTTCGGTTTGCGATTCGGGCAAGTTGTCATAGGCATACTGAAAGTCATCGGCTATTTTTTGCCAGAGTTCGTCGTTGGTAAGGGCAACGTTCGAGACTTTAGCAATGTCCTCCGGCGACATTGTTTCATCAATATAGGGAATCATCTTGAAAATGATTTTTTGGATAAAATGCATGTGTCCCCTCAGAAAGTGCATTTCCGCCATCCTTGTTTTTTTGTTGGGCATTTTTTCTTCGCTGATGTTTTTCAAGAGGTTCAGTGCGAAGTTAGCTCTCGAAATAACCACATAATTTCTGTACCAGAATCCATCGGTGTACCACGTTTCGTTGCCTATCGAAGGTGAAGAAATTTCGAGAAAATGAAGAAATTCGCCATCGGTGGCTCCGCTCCCTCCTTTGTAGGCGTCATCGGCTCTAACGTTCCCATAATTCCATAAGCTCAACGGGCGGTTTATTTCGTCGTTCCCGATACCGGCGTAAGCCGAGATAACAGCATTTTCCGCTTGCTTGGATTCTTTCAGTTCTTCATCGGTCAATGCTCCTGAAGCCGGAACGTCCAGAAAATTCTGGCAGGAACTTAATGCGAATATAGCTCCTGCTGCAAGTATTATTGTTTTTAATTTTGTTTTCATTCTGTTTTTCGATTTTTTATTTTGTGGAAAAATTAAAAAATAACGTTTAATCCGAAAGTAAATGTTGTTGAAATCGGATATGCCAGGTTCGGATTTTCAGGATCGAGCCCTGTAAAAGATTTACTCTTTATGGTAAATAAATTTTGTCCGCTGATGTAGAATCGTACTTTTTCGAGCTTTGCCCCGGCAATTAGCCGGTGGGGCAGCGAGTAACCGAGTTGAGCATTCCGTAGTTTCATATACGATCCATTTTCCACGTAATAGGATGATGTTCTTTTTTCGTTGTTGTCATCGCTGTACGAAATAGCCGGGATGTCCGAGCCTCTGTTTGTTGGGCTCCAAGCATTCAATAGCCGTGTTCCCTTGTTGGCTCCAAGCTGATCGACTGACCAGAAATCGGTAAATCTTTTCACGTTGTTATACACCTGGACGCCATATACACCCTGAAAAAATGCCGTTAAATCGAGATTTTCACATGTCAGGTAGATGTTCAATCCGTATTCAAAATCGGGATAGGGTGAATATATCCATGTACGGTCTTTTTCATCAATCACGTCATCTCCGTTCAGGTTTTTGTAACGAATGCGCCCGGGTCCTTTTCCGGCCTGATCCACATAATTGTCGGCATCTTCCTGCGATTGAAACAATCCGTCGGCCACGTATCCATAAACGGAGTTGATGGGTCGTCCGAGGATGTTATCGGTGGTGCCATTGCCCCCGTAGTTGTTTACCACGCTTTCGGGTAGTTTGGTTACTTTGTTGCGGAAACCCGATATGTTCCCGGTTACATCGTAAGCCAGACCGAAAGCTGTTTTCCCTTTGTATCCGAGCATTAGTTCCATTCCCTTGTTTTCCATCGAAGCACCGTTTACCCATTGCGCCCCCCCCTCGCCAATTGCTCCTAAATAAGGTGGTGAGATAAGAATGTTGTCGGTTTGCTTGATGTAGTATTCGAAAGTTCCGTACAGATTTTGATTGAATAAACTAAAATCGATACCGAAGTTGGTTTGCGTGGTCGTTTCCCACTTGATTTTGTCGTTGGCTCGTTGGCTGAGTTCATATCCCGAAGGTAAAATTCCCGAATCGCTTCCGGTAATGTCGTAAGCAGTTCCCGAGTTAATGCCGGCTCCGGTATCGCCTATGTAATTGGCATAAATCAATGTCCTGTTGGCGAAATTGTCGATTTCCTGATTGCCCGTTTGTCCCCATGCAGCGCGTAGTTTTAGGTCGGAAATCACGTTGTTCAGCCCATCCATGAATTTTTCCTGGCTGATGCGCCAGCCTGCCGATAATGCCGGAAAAGTACCGAAACGATTTTCTTTCCCGAACCGGGAAGAGCCGTCGCGACGCAATGTAACGGATGCCAAATATTTATCGTTGTACACGTAGTTTGCTTTCCCGAAAAAAGACATGAGTGCGTATCCGGTTGAACTTCCGGTTGAGAAAGCTTCGCCGGTACCGGCGGATGGCCACATGTAATCGGGATCCTCTATTTCGAAATCTTCTTTTTTGGATGAAAATGAAATATCGGTTTGCTTGTTTAGCTCGGTGCCCGCAAGCAAATCCATGCGATGTTTGTTTATTTTGAATTCGTAAGTGGCGGTATTACTCCAAGTCCACTTCATGTAATGATCTTGCACTATCTGCGAAGCGTTTTTCAATCCTTCGCCCAACCGGCCGGTGTATGAGTAGGTGAGTATCCGTTGGTAATAATTGCTGTAATCGGCGCCGAAGCTGCTTTTGAGATGGAGGTTTTTAATCGGTTGGATGTCTATATACGCGTTTCCGAACAATCTCCAGTATGCGTAGGGATTATCCCTGTTGGCATCTAATACACGGGCCGGATTATCACGGTCCAGCATACCCGCTGTAACGCTCGACCAATCTCCATCGATCGTTTTCACGGGCATTACGGGCAATGCCATGAGCGCTAAATCAAGTACTCCACCTGGCGCTTGTAACTCGCCGGTTCTGTTTACCGAAAAATTTTCGCCAATTGTAACCATATCGTTCAGTAATCTGTAATTGGAGTTCATTCTCGCGGATATACGTTTGAAATATGTCTGTTTCACAGTTCCTTTATTGTCGTAGTATCCAAGCGAAAAGAAGCTGTTTCCTTTGTCGTTACCATTACTCACCGATAAGTTGTACGATTGCGCCAATCCGGTTTGTGTGATGGCCTTGAACCAGTCGGTGTCCGATGTTAACATCTTTTTTGTGCCATCAACCAGGTATTTGGGAACTTGCATATCGTTTAATACCGGGTTCCCTTCATCATCATAGCTGTAATCGTATGTGTAACCGATACCGTTGGCATTCGGGTTATAACCGCTGTTCATCATTGCCCGCCAAAGGCTTTCGCCATATTGTTTGGTGTTCATCATTTCTACGGTTTTCCCGTATTTCGACACGGTTAGATAGCTGTCGAAATTAACATTAGCTTTTCCTTTTTTCCCTTGTTTGGTGGTGATGATAATAACGCCATTTGCTGCCCGCGAACCGTAAATGCTTGCCGCTGACGCATCGCGAAGCACCTGGATGCTTTCAATGTCGTTGCTGTTCAGTTCATGCATTCCACCTTTGGTAGGTACACCATCAATCACATAAAGTGGATCGTTATTGTTCATTGTACCTATGCCGCGGATTCGAACCGTGGCGGTCCCGCTCGGGTTTCCATCGGCGCTGACGGTCATGCCGGCGACACGCCCCTGAAGCGACCTTATCGGATTGTTTCCCGATTCGGACATCATTTCGCCAACATTGACCACCGAAACGGCTCCTGTCAAATCGGCTTTTTTCTGGCTGGTGTAGCCGGTTACAACTATTTGTTCCAGAGTTCGTGCATCGGTGTCGAGCCTTACGTTGATTACGTTTTGTTTCCCAATTTTTACTTCGGTGGTTTTCATCCCGATCATCGAAAAAACGAGTGTCTGTACATTATCACTTATTTTTATCGAATAGCTTCCTTCGGCGTTGGTCATGGTGCCACTGCCGGCGCCTTTAGCCAGTACGGTTACTCCTGCGAGTTTATCACCATCCTCGGCTGAGGTTACAACACCTGAAATTACTTTGTTTTGTGCTATTGCCGATAGGGCGATGCATATAAAAAGGAATAGTGCTGCCGTTTTTCTAAAACAGTCGTATCGTTGTCTGTTATTCATGTTGAATTAAATTTTTTATTGGTTGAGATAACTGAATTGTTCTGTTTTCGGATCGAAAATGGAGATAGCGTTCTGAAGGTAAAAATAAAACGCAGGGTAGAGTCTTTTTTTTGTGCATAGCATCATAATATTATTTTTAAGGGTTGTTTGTGTTGTTTGGTTGACGGATAACATCCGGAAATCACGTTACAAAATTATACCGACCAGCGGTACGAAACTATAATATTTGTTGCATTGTGATGTACTTTTGATACAAAAACGATAGTCGGTAGTTGATAATAACTATAATTATACGAGGCTGCGCGGATTCTTAGAAAGTCCATGATTGTTTTTCTTAGGAATTGTTTTGAAATGCTTCTGTTCTTCATAGTAAAGGTGTTGTGTAGCTTGATGTGATTTGTCCAAAACCCTAATTTTAGATATTTTTACTATGTGAAAAAACGAGATTGCTTCAATATGTAATTTAGTAGTTGCATATTAGTAACCTGCGGATAATAATGATACTCTTTTTTTTGTTTGCCAGATGGTTTGGATGGTAAAATAAATTTATTTTCCTATTTTTACACTTAAAATGTGGTAAAAAAATTATGCTTGATAAACAAGAACGAATAGGATTTGTTGAATTGCTTAAACGTGAAGTGAAACCGGCTATTGGTTGTACCGAGCCCATGGCGGTGGCTCTTGCCGTGGCAAAAGCGAAAGAGCTCCTCGGAAAAATTCCTTGCAAGCTGGATGTGTGGCTGAGCGCCAATATGTTGAAAAACGCCATGGGCGTTGGTATTCCGGGCACAGGCATGGTTGGTTTACCCATTGCCATAGCTATGGGGGCCATGGTTGGAAAATCGGAATACGGGCTGGAGGTACTGAAGGACATTACACCAGGAGCGCTCGATGTGGGTAAAAAAATGATAGATGATAAGGTGATTTCGGTTTATTTAAAGGAAGATATTTCTGAAAAATTATACATTGAGGTGATTGCCCGATGCGATAACAATTTTTCAAAAATAATTATAAGTAAGGAACATTCCCGTTTTTCGCATATCGAGTTGAATAACGAGGTGCTGCTGCATATCAGCGATGAAAAGACTGAGGCTGACGATCACCAAGAGGTATTTTTGAATTTTGATAAGGTATGTGAATTTGCACTGGAAACTCCGCTGGATGAGCTCCTGTTTATCAAAGAGGCGAGCGAACTTAACAAAGCCGCGGCTGCCGAGTCGATGAAAGGTGATTATGGCCATTGTGTGTCGCATACGTTGGCCAACGGAATGCTGGGAAACAATGTCTTTACAAGGATGCTCTCGGTTACTGCCGCGGCATGCGATGCCCGCATGGCGGGAGCCATGTTTCCTGTAATGAGCAATTCAGGGAGTGGAAACCAGGGAATAGCGGCTACGTTGCCCGTTTCTGTTTTTGCCGAGGAGCGTGGAAAATCGGACGAAGAGCTTGTGAGGGCGCTTACTTTGAGCCATCTCATGACGATTTATATCAAGCAAAGCCTCGGACGGCTTTCGGGCTTGTGTGGAGCGGTGGTGGCGGCTACCGGGTCGGCCTGCGGAATCACTTACCTGATGGGAGGTACCCGTGAACAGATTGCTTATTCAATTAAAAACATGATTGGCAATATCACCGGGATGATTTGCGATGGAGCTAAGCCAAGTTGCGCGCTCAAGGTGTCGAATGGCGTTTCTACAGCCACTCTGTCGGCTCTGATGGCCATCGACAACAAGGTGGTGTCTGCCATTGAGGGAATTACCGATGAAGATGTGGACAAAACCATCCTGAACCTGACAAAAATCGGGCGTGAGGGAATGAGCGAAACAGACAGACTTATTTTGGAAATCATGACTCATAAATAACATAATTTAGTTACAACCCAATGAGAAGAAGTTTTTTATTTATTCTTTTTGCAACATTTAGCCTTCTGAGTTTCGGACAAATAGAGAAGCCGATTAGCTGGACGTTTTCAAGCCGGAATATCGGAACTGATGAATCGGAACTCGTTTTTACAGCCACAGTGAATCAGGGATGGCACATTTATTCACAATATACCAATGCCGATGGCCCGGTACCAACATCTTTTAAACTGGAAAAGTCGGACGATTTTGAAACGGTTGGTAAAATAAAAGAAAATGGAAAACTTGTAAAGGAATTCCAAAAGGAGTTTGGTGTTGAGGTGTCTTATTTCTCGAGCAAGGTTGTTTTCGTACAAAAAATCAAACTGAAGAAACCCGGTGTAACCATCTCGGGGAGTGTGAATTTCATGGCTTGTAATGATCAGCAATGTTTACCTCCCGACGATGTTTCGTTTAAAATAAAAGTAAAAAATGATAAGATGGTTGTGGCTGAAGCGGCAGTTGCCGAAGCGGCAAAACCGGTAAAAACCGACACGGCAAAGGGGGCAGTTGAGGTGGCTCAACGTCCCGATAGCCAAAAGGTGCAGGCCAAAATCCAGGTGGATTCGCTGAAAATAACCCTGCAGGCACCGGCTAAAGATGATACTCCCGCATCGCTTTGGGCTATTTTTATTATGGGGTTTTTGGGCGGTTTCGCTGCATTTGTTATGCCATGTATTTTTCCCATGGTGCCTATGACCGTCAGCTATTTTACGAAAAAAGAAGTTTCAAAAGGCAAAGGAGTAAAAAACGCTCTGATTTACGGGCTATCCATCGTATTTATTTATGTTGTTTTAGGATTGTTGATTACCGTGATTTTTGGTTCGGATGCTTTAAATTCGCTTTCGACAAACGGTGTCTTTAATTTCTTTTTCTTCTTGTTGTTAGTAGTTTTTGCGTTGTCATTTTTGGGGGCGTTTGAGTTGGTTTTACCATCATCGTGGGTAAACAAGGCCGATAGCAAAAGTAGTAAAGATAATTTAACAGGTATCTTTTTTATGGCACTGACTCTGGCGTTGGTCTCGTTTTCCTGCACTGGGCCGATTGTCGGTTATTTGTTGTTTCAAGCCGCAAGCATGGGTAAATTGCTCGGCCCGGCCATCGGGATGTTTGGATTCTCTCTTGCTTTGGCTATTCCATTTGTTCTTTTTGCCATGTTCCCCACGTGGTTAAAATCTCTTCCAAAGTCGGGGGGATGGCTGAACAGTGTTAAGGTTGTCTTGGGCTTTCTGGAACTGGCGTTCGCTTTTAAATTTTTGTCAAACGTTGATTTGGCATATCATTGGAACTGGTTTGACAGGGAAGTTTTTCTTTCATTATGGATTGTAATTTCCGCTTTGCTTGGGTTTTATTTGTTGGGAAAACTCAAGCTTCCAAATGATAGTGATTTGGATCATATCTCAACACCACGATTGATTTTGGCGATTATAACGTTGTCATTCACCATTTATATGATTCCTGGACTTTGGGGAGCGCCATTGAAGTCGATTTCAGCATTTCTACCGCCAATGAGTACGCAGGACTTTGTCATGTCGAAAACTGAAGCATCTGAGGCTGTTCAAACCAATAAACACAAATATGTTAATGTTTTCAAAGCATCATCGCTGGGAATTGATTTGTTTTTCGATTATGACGAAGGGATGGCTTATGCGAAAAAAGTAAAAAAACCTGTTTTTATCGATTTTACGGGTCATACTTGTGTGAACTGCCGCAAAATGGAAGAGTCTGTTTGGCCTGACAAAAAGGTGCTTAAATATTTGAAGGACGATTTTGTGGTAATTCAGCTTTATGTGGATGATAAAACAGATTTGGACGAACATGAGCAATTTGTTTCAAAATATAGCGGAAAGTCAATTAAAACCATAGGTAACAAGTGGAGCGATTTTCAGGCTTCGCGCTTCAATACCAATTCGCAGCCGTTTTACGTGTTGCTCAATACGGATGGGAACCTGCTTGTGAAACCTCAGGGAGCTAATTACGATCCTGCACAGTTCGCGGCTTACCTCAATAGCGGTGTTGAGGCTTTCAATGGTAAAACTGATTTTCCCGAATGAACTTTATAGTATGCTGCTTCTACGGGAAAATTCCGGGACGGAACTACTCAAAGGTAATCCTTATTTCTCGAAATTGCCCCGAATAAACCATGGGATTTGATTCTATATTATGCATAAAAAAATGCTTTTGAATTTTTTCAAAAGCATTTTTTTATGTCGAAACAGCGCCTTGTTATTCACTCAGGAAGAAATTACATCTTCTGTTCAATCGATAAGCTGTCTTTGGTTCGAGGAGTTTTCCTTTTCCGTTGGTGATAATCCTTGAAGGACTTATACCGTACATGTTTACCAGTTCGGCTTTTACCTTTTCGGCACGGCGGGTACTCAAGTCCTGATTGTATTCTTTACTTCCCAGGTAATCGCAATATCCGCGAACTTCTACCATCATGGCCGGGCTGTTTTTCAGCTTTTCAGCAACCAATGCTATGGTTCGTTCGGCTTCCTGATCCAGGTTGGTTTTATCGAAATCGAAATAAACGCTTCCAAAACCGTTGACGTTGTCCTTGCTCAGGCTTCTTCCCCAGAAATCCACAGGCGTGTTTTTAGGCGTGTTGGGTTCTTTATCCCGGTTATCCGGTACTCCATCGTTGTCGCTATCGGGACCACCACTTGTAAAGTACTTAATGTCGTTAGGAAGGATGCTTTCTCCGTTTTTCCCTTTGGTGTCGAAACCGGGAATGGTGCGCCCATAAAAATCAACGATATTTCCTTTAGGTGTGTTGGGCTCTTTATCCCGATAGTTCGGTACACCATCACCATCATTGTCTGGTCCATCGGCAATTGTCCGTTCCAGTTCATCCACACGTGGAACAAGTCCATCCACTTTTTTCTTTGCTTCGTTGGCCTTGTTTTTAGCTGAATCGGCTTTTGCGGCAGCATCCTTGGCCAACTGGTATGTTACCAACGCAAAAGGTTCCGCATTACGGGAGTGGTTGTTGTCTTTACCACCGATTTTCCAACGAAGAAGAAGTGTTCCAAGTGATACAAAGTCGTTGGTAACTCCTTTGAAATTGTATCCTCCGTTTTCTTCGGTTTTGCTGCTTCCTTCCAAATTGTCCTTGTTGTGCGAACGGTATTGGAATTTAGCTCCAATAGCCAGGGAACGGCTAAGGCTATATTCTACCATTAACCCGACAGGAACCGTTAAAGCCATCCCGTCTTTCACTTCATCGAACTTGACATCATTTTTGTATAAGGTCGAGTTGTAATAAGCAAGACCTCCGCCAAGCGTACCCCATATTCCCCAATGCTTTGAATATGTGTTGAAAAGATTCAATAAATTGATCGAAACATAAGGATTCAAATGAAACATGTTACCACTAAAATGGGTTTGAGCATTTTTAGCTCCGATGGGAAGATAGTACACCTCGGCCCCGATTCCCCAAATAGGTGTAAGCGTGTATTCGGCAGAAGCGCCGAAACTTAATTTATACTGAGAATTTGGCACCAGACTGTTGTATTTCTGATTAAAATCTCCATCAAACTTGTTACCCCCAATCTCAGCGGTAACTGACCAATGACGGTCATATCTGACCTGCGCAAATGTTATGGCGCTAATAGCCAGAAATAGATATAAAACCAATTGTTTTTTCATACGATAATAATTGTTTTTTAAGGTCTTATGGAACTCACACTCCCGATAACTATCGGGATATTACCTTGTTTTTAAGGTGTTTACATGCACGTTTCATATTCCTCTTTTTCGGGATTTTGTCTGTTTTATATAATCATAAAAATATTGCTGGTAACGCTTTGTCAATGAAATTGGTTGATTGTCATCTTGTTTGAAACAATACATGAAAATATTTTTTTACTTACACCCAGATAAACGGTGGCGTTATCGCATGCCGATGGTGTCCCATTGTCGCATGCTTGATAAATAAACTGTGTCGTCCCGTAAAAACCGCTTTTGGGAACAAACGTATAATTACCATTGGAGTTCAACGTCAGCGTACCGGCTACAACTGTAGTTCCTGCCGCATTCTTCCCATAAATAGTAACATCGCTTCCTAATGTAAGATTATCATCGAACAATCCATCGCCGTCTGTATCGGCAACTCCTCCGCTCACGTTTTGAGTATTTCCTTGAGGGTCATTGTCATTGGTCAGAATATCGCCACTTAAGGTCGATCCTTGCGTTGCAGTGAAGGCATCGTCCATAGCAAAAGTCGTATTGGTGTTTGACGGATTTGCTTCAATCCTAATGGAGCCACCAGCATCGTCGGTCGTAGTGCCATCGTTTGCCATGTAATTGAACGGTACGGTACCCACAAACCCGCTGTTGGGTGTAAAGGTAAGCACGCCTGCGGTAGTGAGGGTGAATGTTCCGGCGCTAACAACGCTTCCGGCCGCATTTGTACCGTAAACGGTGGTGCTGTTTCCCAGGGTAAGCGCATCATCTGCCAGTCCATCCCCATCGGTATCCACCATGGCAGAACTTACCGTAAGCGAATTTTCATCGGGATCCATATCGTTGGCGAGCACTTTTCCATTGACGGTAGTGTTGATACTACCCTGGAGGTAGTCGTTCACTGCCACGGGAGGATTATTGCCGGTTCCCGGTGTAGGCATTACTTCCACGGTAACGGTAGAAGAACTGCAAGCCGAAGGAGTGCCGTTGTCGCAAACCTGATAGGTGAAAGTATCTTCACCTGTGTAACCTGAGTTCGGGGTATATGTGTATGTTCCATCGGTGTTAACAGTTACCGTACCGTGTCCGGTAGCAGCATTTGTCTGGGCGGTAACCGTCAGGGTATTCCCTTCGGGGTCGCTGTCGTTGGTGAGCACATTCCCTCTTACCGGAGTGTTGATGTATGTGGTATTCACATCGCCAACTGTTGTTGGAGGATCGTTAACAGCGTTTACAGTAATATTTACAGAAGCGTTGGCAGCAGCATAACTTGTTCCGTCGTAACCGTTCCAGTTAAATGAAGTAGTCCCATTCCAGTTCGGATTTGGAGTAAATGTTATATTAACCAGATCTGTGGCGCTAATCACTTGTCCTGCGGCAATGGTTACCCCATTGAGCTTGAGAGTGCCATTCGATGGTAAATCAATTACTTTTACCTGTGTTAATGCATCTGCATCCGGATCTGAAAATTTGTTAGTAAAATCACTTGCCGTAAATGAAATAGCAATGTCTTCGTTGCCTGATTTCGTAATATTTGAAACCGTAGGGATATCATTCAACCCCGTAACTGTTATCGTTAGTTGAGCTTTATCTGTTCCTCCATTCCCATCACTGATGGTATAAGTGAATACATCAGTTGCGGTAGCTCCTGCCTTGAGTGCGTTGGCGGCAGCCTGATCCGCAACATAAGTATAGCTACCATCTGCGTTCAACGTCAGGGTGCCGTAGGTACCTGTTAATGGACTTGCTACAGTTCCACTTGTTCCAGAGCCACTTTCCGAACCTGAACGTATGGCTGTAACAGTAAGAGCATCCACATCTGCATCCGTGTCGTTGTTTAATACTCCGTTGGCAGCCGTTACAGTAACAGTCGCATTCTCATTAACACTACCTGTGTCATCAGCGGCAGATGGGGATAAATTAGTAATCGTAGTTGTAGCCGAAGTTACAATGTTGTTACATCCTACGCCGCTTGCTCCTCCATTACATTCTATATCAGGATCGGAGGGAGTTCCCGTTACAGAACTTGTAGCATCTATATCTGTAATGTCGCCCGGACGAATTACCCACACTCTTGGGGTGATAGTACCATGGGCTAAAGCTGAACCTACTGTTCCTGTAATTATATAAGTTGCCTGTCCTCCTGAGGTGAGGCTAAAAACAGAACTGAATAAAGTGCCGGCAGTTGAGAAGCTTGTTTCAGAGAAAGTTCCACTGTTTGTGGTAGTTGAATGCCCGGTTATTGTAAATCCAGAAGGAAATTCAAGTCCAAAAGTTGCCCCGACCGCATCGCTGGTGGCTCCGCTGGTAGCGTTATAGATATTTTTTACAACTACCGTGTAAGTGATTGTATTGCCGACAGTAGTAGATGTAACGCTTGGAGTAACACTGTTTACCGCAAGGTCAAGTTTTTTAACTACTGCCGTGGTACTGGTTGTTACAACATCGCCTTTTGCATAAGTCCATGTGTCAAGTATCTTTTGATCTCCATATTCAGTTTTAAGGGTTGTCCCAGTGTATGCCCCCCATTTATGACCGTTCAATGTGCTTGAGAGCCCGGTTGTGTTGGTGAGTGGGCTTGGTGGAGTTGTTCCGGTAAGGCCGTTGTCGTTCCAATAAACGGTATCTTTTTTGTTGGCATAAGAAGAATAATCAGACTTTAACAATTCTACAATCATTCCCTGTGGATTTATTTCGACATCACAAAGTGGAAAATGCATTTCCCCTGCAATTATTTTGCCAGATACGGAAATATTCGCTCCACTGGTTATTTTTACAGGAGTTGAACTTCCATCGTACCCATCCCATAAAACTTTATTGGCTCCTGAAACGCAATCGCCCGTCAAAACTCTTTTGGTTGTTCCCGATTGAGAAAACGTGAGTTCTATGTTGTAGCTACCTGAAACGCTGGATGTGAAAGATACGTATGAACCATCAGGCCCGATAACTCCGTTGGTTCCAGATTCAACGCCTACTACGGCTAATCCGGTCATTACGGGCATTGTAGTTTGTATTTTCCGTAACCATGTTTTTTTTGATACGGCGGGTATGTCGTATCGTATTGATGCACTGTCGGGCATATCGGTGGCAGGTACCGTAAAGAATAATTTATGGGTAATATCTTCAGTCCCATTGTCTGGTAAACGTGGATCGTAAATATATGTTTGAACTGTTTGATCTGCGTAGGATACACTTAAATATGAAGGATCTCCATTATACCATGATTTCGGAGTGGAAACTGTTGGGTTTTGACTTCCCGTTGAAGATGATTGGATCCCTTTGTTATTGACAAAAAAGTTAAATGATGCGCCATTTTGTCCATTCATTTTAACGAGGTAGGTATAACCCACATTGGTCAAAACGTAAAATGTACCGTAGAAACCATAGGCGGTTCCATTAGCTTGAGACATGTTTGCGTTGAATGTATTGCAATACACCCTCCCCGGTATAAGAGTAGAGGCATTCGAACTACTCCCGACTGAAACGTCAAAGGCAGCTATTATACCGGTTGTACTTGCAGTTCCTTGAGACCATGCGGCATTCGCATCTACATCGGTACCATTTGTCCCGACGCCGGGTGGTACAAACTTAATGGCCCATATTCCTTCTTCAGTAGTTCCTACCACGCGGGTATATGGAGTATATCCCGTTGATCGGATAGAGGAACTGTAATAAGGACCAGCTAACTCTTGTGTTCTGTTAGTGATCCTGCCAATTGAGGTGCTGTTTCCGGATGTATATATGTTGCCGTTTGGGGAATATAATCTGATGGTGCCGGATAGATATCCCTGAGCGCTGGATCCAACATATATAGTTTCACCCGCTTTTACATATACTCTCATTAATCCCATAGTAGGAAATAAATCGAACAATTGGATGATTGAACTATCCCTGCTCTGTAAGAACGCTCTTTTACCCGAAACCCCTGATGGGTATAAATTGGCGCTACCATCGGCAAATGCGCTTACGCTTAATAACAACAATAAAGTACCGAGCAGTATTTTTTTTAAATAATTAATATAGCTCATAATTAATATAGAATAATTTTATTATAAAACCACACTCCTCCAACGAGATAGTGGATAAATATTAACCACAGTGTGTTTATTTCAACACAAAAATGATGTTGATGTAGGAGCAATCCGAAGCAGCGCCGATAATATCGTAAGTCATTACGCCATTGGCGTTGATGGAGATATTGCTGAAAACAGAAGTGTCATAGTAGGTTATATAGTAATAAAGATCGGTGCGGCTGGGAATAAAAGGTACAACCGATGGAGCCCCTGTGCTTTTGATTGCCGGCGCCGAAAACTGGTTGTAATACAAGCTGTAAAGATCTTTTGACAATCCTGTACCGGTAGTCGATGTGTCGAAAGAAACCGAAGGCATGTAAAACCAGTTGGTGTAACCTAAAGGAAGCGCAACCCATTTGGTTCCGTCGTTATAGTAGAAGCCGCGGCTGACATCGTATCCATTTCCCACCGAAGTGGAGGCTGTGTTGTAAACCGTCATGCCTGCTACATGCTGCGAGAGGGGTGACGGATTATTGGTGGCGCTAAGAGCGACCCGGGGCAGCAACAATCCTTTGTTGCCATTGCTGATCAGATCCAGTACCGCATCGCTATTGGGTTGTTGGTTCGAACCAATGGTTACCTGCGCGTTGATAGTAGTAAAACTAATACTTATGATCCCTATCATAAGTGCCAAAGCTGTTTTTTTCATTTTAGAAAGATATTTTTAATGTAATTAATTGCTGTTTAATTTTATGGTGATAGGGGGCGATGAATTTTATATTTCTAATGTTCTTTTTTTTCGGTTATAAATAATAGTGGTTAAATAGAAAAAAACGAATGAGATAAGAATGGTCATATAATTGCCCACAGGTACATCATTATATCCGCCGTTATTATCATCAACCTTTTGCATGCCACCGCCGTTGTTTACTGCATCTGTTGTAACTGGTTCTGAAAGAGAGGTTCTTGACATGTTGTAGGCGTATTGGCTTCCAATCACCGTAAGCCTTATTTGGTGTAGTTTTCCGTTACTCTCAAGCGCATTGAAAATAGTATAATTCCCTGTTTGCTCTTTTTGAGGGCTATTCTCTTGTGTTAAAATGCCGTGTTTGCCTGTTGGATTGTTTTCAAGGGGAAAAGGTATTCCACTTATCCCGTTGTTAGTGGAAATGTTCTGTTTTGTCTTCCCCGAAATATTTTTTACCTGATTGTCGGGAGCTATGTTTTTTCTTGAGTTATCCTGGATCGCATCCCCTTTTCTGAACAGCACGGGTGTTTTTTCTGTGTCAATATTCCCGGCAATGCTTATAGGCGAATTGAAGTTAAATGTTTTTTTTGCGGAAGAATTTTCCTTGCTGATAAAATTAAACAGGTTGATCAATGCATACCCGTTAATAACAATAACAGCAAGGGTCAATATCAAATTTTTTTTCATGTTTCCCGAAATTGTTTTGCTAAATAGATGTAATTATTTAATTGTTTGAGAAAGGCTATTGCGCGAAAATCAAACTATCTCCGTGAAAAAGCTATTGAACAGCCATTCCTTTTATTGATTATTTGCTTTTAACCACTTTAAGGGCTAAGTTGCGCCGTCCTTTCATCTGAATTACGTAAACTCCTTGAGGGAGGCTTGTGCCTAAATGAAACTCCGGATAAGTATTCACAGTCGAAACCGATAGAACTCTCCCTTGTACATCGTAAATGCGTATTAGAGAGTTTGCGTCTGATTCATTAAGGTTTTTCAGTATAAGCGTGTTGTCGCTAAATAGACCATTTGTACGGAGGTTATTGTCAGTTCCGGTAGTGGCGTTTTGAGGTTTTTGGAAGTAAACCCTGAACCTGTTCTGCTGATCGCCGGCAGCCGAAGTGAAATTATATTGAGGTTGTTCTTTCAAATCCACCAAGGTATTGTTGAATTTATCAAGAAGCCATGCGCCTTCACTGGAGAGGGTGGAAGTGTTCGTTGCTTCAATAATAAAGTTTCCTCCCCTTGAGGGAGCTTTGAAATAAAGCTGTACCGTATCTGTATTTAGCGGAACGCCATTAGCAGCAAGTTTTGCACCGGATGCTGAGAGCGAGTATATCTGGAAAGCACTGTTGTCTTCGCTATAAAATTTAGGTATGTCGTAATTATCTTCATCCTGTGTAGCATCTTTCCTCAAACCAATGGCAGCCAGGTCGTACACCTGGGTATTGTCGGAAGGATAAATCCTGAAGTTGACCTGATCCTGGACGGTGGATGGCGCTTCTCCCGATGCGGAACGTACGCTGTTGGGTGCTCCGTGTGAGAATTGGCCGTGGCGTTGAAGCTCTTTACCTATTGAAATAGATCCGTTCTGCATATTTCCACCTTTAAGGGTCAACAGGAAAATGCTCATGGCCGGTATTTCGGTATAATCCGATACTGTAATGGAGGAACCAGTTCCCGAAACCGTGATAGGTTGGTAACTTTGCGATCCTGCCAGATATACGTATGCTGTGGAAGAAAAAGTTAGGCCGGTAGCCATTTCCATGGCTCTTGCCAGTTCCGCGGTAGAAATAGGACAGGTATATGAATTTCCTATTAACCAGTTGACGGTGGATAGAGGAGTGCCTGAGGCCGATTTGGATGTGAGTACATCTTCGGCGAATAGTTGCTCCTGATAGGGGGTTACTGTGTAAACTTTCCCGTTGAAAGAGAACTTTCCTTTGTCGTATGCCGACGCGGTAGCTCCGGTGTACCATAATCCGCCTGAAGTCTGGAGGTTCGCATAGGAATAGTTTGACGGGCGTGGTTTTATCAGGTAGGCCTGAGCTGGAACCAGTGTTTCAGCCGCCATATATACATACTGATCCATGTCAATGAAGTTATCCGCAGGGTTGTTGTCCTTGTTTGCAAAGAGGTAGGTAGTGCTTCCCATTTCGCCATCGGCCAATGGGCGGCGAACCCAGTTGCCTGCAAAATATCCTGAAAGTTGAGTGTTTTTAAATGGAGTAGCAAACGGGAAGAGGGCGGGAGTGGTGCCATCGCCGTAACGATAAAGGCTCATTTCCCTTTCTACTATGACCGAGCCGGCATCCACCAGCGAGGCGGAACTGCCACTGCCGGTTATACGCAGTGATGCATCGTAGTCATAAGTGCCTATTTTATCCGAACGTAATACCAGCGACCCGCCTGTATTGGTGGTGCCACGTTTGAAAGTGGTAGCATCTATCCCCATCCGGGCCGGAATAATCAGCGTATCGTTCGAGTCGAGTATTATGTTTGGAAAGGATAGATAGTAATTCCCCCTGTTGAATGAAGTACAGGTGAGGCTATCGGAGGTGAAGGTGGTTACGTAACGTCGGGCTCCGCTGCCATGGTTCCCTGAAAAACGGAAAACTCCTGATTTTGCTTTGCTATAGCCCTCAGGGGTTACCCTGAAACCTTGAAATGTGGCATCGTGGTAGAAATTACCGCCCAATTCCATATAACCGCCCAGTTCTATGTTTACCGAGTCGATCCCCGAGTTGTTCGCGTCCCTGTATGCCAGCGGTATATACAACGATACAAGGCTGCTATGGCCGCTTGTACCTACATACATCTTTCCTGTATTAAGGAATATTATTTTATCGGTGGTGCTTGAACCGAAAGCATACCCACCCAGTACTATTACGAATAATAGTAAAAAACCAGTTTTGTAATTTTTCATCTTAAATTGCCTTTATTTTCTCGCTTGTGTGTAAACTTTGATATTCCAGATATTTCCTTAGTATGCCATAAACTTTTTTCTTGCGATACAAATCACATGCTTGTTGAAATTTTGTGCGGTAGATTAGTTTGATGTAGGTTGGATATAGGTCGGATGTGTCTTTTAAACACTTATCTTTAGTAAAAAGTTTAGCGCAAAATTATATTTTTTAAGAAAAATATTTTTTCAAAAATTATGCCGCTTTTTATTAAATGTGTATAAATTAAACAGATTGTAACATTAGCATGTAATTGATACAAAGGTCATACATTATTCAGAGAAAAACAAAAAACATATCTATTGATTAATTAAATAAAACATAATTTATGAAAAATTAAGTATATTCTTGGCTTGTAAAATTTATTTATTTGGGTTAAATTTATTATATGCCTTAAAAATAGGTTGAATATTTTGTTTTTTCAGGGGAGCATTGCAGATATGAAACAAGTCGTATTTGCTGTGAACAACGTAAAATTCATAACCCGATGAAACATGTATCTGATTTGCATTGGTTGCAAGTTGAAATTTAAGAATTAAGTTTTATCTTTGTCATCGTTTAAAAATTATATTATGTCTGGTTTCGGAAAATGGTTGGGTGGCGGGCTCGGCTTTGTGCTGGGTGGTCCGGTTGGAGCTTTATTAGGTTTTACTTTAGGCTCGTTGATGGATGGAGCTCATTTTGTTTCGTCTTCAAATGAAAGCAGGGGCGCTACGGAAGGCGATTTCAAAATAAGTCTTTTGGTGCTGATGGCTTGTGTGATGAAAGCCGATGGAAAGGTGTTAAAATCAGAACTTGATGTTGTAAAGCAGTTTTTGTTACAAAATTTTGGGGAAGAGGGTGCTCTCGAAGCCTTGGGGATATTGAAAAATTTGTTGAATACAGATATAAACGAAACGGAAGTGGCGATGCAAATCGGCCGCAACCTGAATTATTCGGCTAAGCTGGAGTTGTTGCATTTGTTGCTCGAAATAGCTAATGCCGATGGAGAGGTACACGGTACGGAGCTGAATGTTATCGAACGAATTTCAATCCATTTCAATATTGATAAAAATGATTTTTTGTCGATAAAAGCACCGTATTTCAAGCATCAGGATCGGTATTGGGCGTATAAAGCACTTGAAATTGAACCTAATGCTACGACTGACGAGATTAAAAAGGCATACAGGCGAATGGCCATGAAGTATCATCCCGATAAGGTGGCTAACTTGGGAGATGAAGTTAAAAAAACAGCAACTGATAAGTTCAGAACGATAAACGAAGCTTATGAAGATTTAAAAAAACAACGGGGGATCGTTTAAAATTTACTGAAATTATGGAACAGAAATTATATATCTACAACACGCTCAGTCGTAAAAAAGAATTATTCGTACCCATACACGAAAACAGGGTAGGGATGTACGTTTGCGGGCCTACCGTTTATAGCGATGTGCATTTGGGTAATTGCCGGACGTTTATTTCGTTCGATTTGATTTACCGCTATTTCCTGTATCTCGGTTACAAGGTACGTTATGTCCGCAACATCACTGATGCGGGACATTTGGAAGGCGACCGTGACGAAGGTGATGACAAATTCGCCAAAAAAGCTAAATTAGAGCAGTTGGAGCCCATGGAGATTGTACAAAAATATACCATTGGTTTTCATGAGATACTGAATGTCTTCAATACCCTACCGCCCAGCATCGAACCAACCGCGACGGGACATATTTCGGAACAAATTGAGATTGTAAAAAAAATACTCGGAAGCGGGTATGCTTATGAAAAGGCTGGAACCATTTATTTCGATGTGGAAAAATACAACAAAGATTTTGATTACGGCATTCTGACCAACCGTAAACTCGATGATTTGCTCGAAGGAACACGCGAACTTGGAGGCCAGGATGAGAAAAAAGGTCGCCTTGACTTTGCCCTCTGGATCAAAGCTAAGCCCGAAACGCTGATGCAATGGCCATCGCCATGGGGTTGGGGTTTCCCCGGTTGGCATCTGGAATGTTCGGCCATGAGTTCCAAATATCTAGGAGAAACGTTTGATATTCACGGAGGTGGAATGGATTTGCAGGCGACACACCACACCAATGAAATTGCTCAATCGCAGGCTTGTAACCACACAGCTCCGGCCAATTATTGGTTGCACACCAATATGCTGACTGTAAATGGCGTGCGTATGTCGAAAAGTGCCGGAAACGGTTTCCTTCCGAAGGAGTTGTTTGCCGGAAGTCATCCCTTGCTCGATAAAGGCTATTCGCCCATGACTGTGCGGTTTTTTATGGCACAATCGCACTACCGTAGTACGCTCGACTTTTCGAACGAAGCTCTCCAGGCTTCGGAAAAAGGTTTTGGTCGATTAATGGAAGGTTATGCCCGCTTGCAAAAACTGAAAGCCTCAGCGACCTCCTCGGTGGATACAACTGGTTTGCGTGCACGGTGCGAAGAAGCTATGAATGATGATTTCAATTCGCCGGTGGTCATATCGCATTTATTTGACGCTTTGCGTGCCATCAATCTTGTTCACGATGGCAAAGAAACGATTTCGGAAACTGATTTGAAGGAGCTGCAATCCGTTTTTAAAACATTTATTGAAGATATTCTCGGATTAAAGCCTGAATCGGGAATGGCAGGTGGAAACGATGCCTACAAACAAGCCATTGATTTATTGCTGAATATACGTTTACAAGCCAAACAAAGCAAAGACTGGGCAACCAGTGATAAAATCCGCAACGAGTTGACAGCGCTTGGTTTCGAGATAAAAGATACGAAGGATGGTTTCGAATGGAAACTGTAATAAAACAATTAAACGAAGAAAAATGGAAACAACAAGACAACAGAAAATAGCGCGAATGTTGCAAAAGGAACTCGGAGAGATTTTTTTGCTTTACGCGCGTCAGATTCAGGGTACACTAATTACCGTTACTGCCGTTCGTGTAAGTCCCGATTTGGGCATTGCGCGCGCACATTTAAGCATTTTTCCAAGCGACAAGGCTAATGCTGTACTTGCACAGGTGAATGCCGACACCAAAGCCATTCGTTTTGATTTGGGAAAGCGGGTTCGTCATCAGTTGCGTATTGTACCTGAATTATTCTTTCATAACGATGACTCTCTGGATTACCTTGAAAATATTGATCATCTTTTGAAACAAGACCCGCCATCGCCGCTGAAAGAAGGCGAAGAAATTGAACTTGATTAACGTAAAATATGTCAGGTAACGAAACAGGTTTAACCGAGAAGCTGCGCGGACTATCCTTTTCATTCAGGATAGCCCGCCGGTATCTTTTTTCGAAAAAATCGCACAACGCGATCAATATTATTTCGGGGATTTCTGCAACCGGAGTCGCTATAGGGACAATGGCGCTGGTGGTTGTTTTATCGGTTTTCAACGGTTTTGAATCGCTGATCGCCGGTATGTATTCGGCTTTTGATCCTGATCTGAAGATTACGCTGGTTCAGGGAAAAAGCTTTGACATGACGACACCCGAATTTAAAAAAATAAGGAATCTTCCGGGGATTTCGGTTTTTTCGGAAGTAGTTGAAGAAAACGCCCTGCTCAAATTTAAGGAAAAACAAATGCCTGCAACGGTGAAAGGGGTTACGGATGATTTTAGTAAAATTACCAAAATCAAAAGTATCCTTTACGACGGAACTTTCGATTTGAACAATGAAATTTTCGAACATGCTGTACCCGGCGCCGGAGTTGCGTCTGTGCTCGGATTAGGAGTACATTTTATCGATCCGTTGCAAATATATGCGCCCAAGCGGGTAGGGAAGGTCAATCTTTTACGACCTGAAAACAGTTTTAATGAGCAGTTGGCGACTGTTTGTGGAATTTTTTCGGTGAAGCAGCCTCAATACGACGATCACTTGGTGTTGGTTTCCATCAAACTGGCGCGTGAACTTTTCGAATACGATTCGTCAACCGTAACGGCTATCGAACTGAAGGTAGAGGATCCGTTGCAGGTGGAAGCTGTAAAATCAGACATTAAAAAAATCCTTGGCGACCGTTTTTCGGTAAAAAACAAATACGAACAGCAGGAGAGCTTTTTCAGGATAATGACCATCGAAAAATGGATTACCTACCTTATTCTTTGTTTTATCCTTTTGATTGCCAGTTTTAATATTATTGGTTCGTTGTCGATGCTGATCATTGATAAGCGCGAAGATATTACGACGTTGAGGAATTTGGGCGCCGATACCCGCCTGATACGAAGGATTTTCCTGTACGAAGGCTGGCTGATTTCGATCGTAGGGGCGCTTAGCGGCATTGTTTTAGGGGCTGTCATGTGCTATTTGCAGCAACATTTTGGTTTTATCCGTTTGGGCGAAGGTTATATTATCGATGCTTATCCGGTAAAGATTCGTATTGCCGATTTTCTGTTGGTATTTATTACTGTGGCGGTAATGGGTTTTCTATCATCTTGGTACCCAGTTAAATATATAAACAGGAAAGCAGAAATATAAAGGTGGGTATAATTTATTACGAACAAAAATAATGCTCGAATCAGTTGATAAAGATAAACTGATATTCATTTTTTTATGTTTGTAAAAAAAACACTATATTTGCACCTCGATTAAAAAAATGTATCTTTAATGTTTTATTTTTAAATAATATTCCATGCAAAACAAAGGACTTATCAGAATTTTCGCAGTAGCTCTGACTTTAGTGTGCTTGTTTTACCTTTCGTTTAGCGTTGTTACAAACACTTACAGTAAAAAGGCACAAGCGTTTGCTAAAGGCGATAAAATGAAGGAATACAACTACCTTGACTCTCTGTCGAGCGAAAAGGTGTGGTTGGGCTACACACTGAAAGAGTGCCGTGAAAAAGAACTTAACTTAGGTCTTGACCTTAAGGGAGGGATGAATGTAACCCTTGAAGTGTCGGTGGCAGATATTCTCCGTTCATTATCCGACAACAATACCAACCCGAATTTCAACCAGGCATTATCAGTAGCTGTTGAAAAGCAAAAAACAAACAGTGGTTCTCAATTCCTCGACCTGTTTGTAAACGCCTACTCCGACCTTGATCCTCAGGGAAGGCTGGCCACTATCTTCAGCACTTACGAACTGAAAGATAAAATCACGCTCAATAGCTCGAACGCGGATGTGGTGAAAGTGCTTCGCGAAGAGATTGATGGTGCTATCGCCAATTCGTTCAATGTATTACGTAGCCGTATCGACCGCTTCGGGGTGGTTCAGCCCAATATCCAGAAACTGGAACAGACCGGACGTATTTTAATTGAACTTCCGGGTATCAAAGAACCTGAACGTGTTCGTAAATTGCTTCAGGGTTCGGCTAACCTTGAATTTTGGGAAACCTACGATTTCAATGAAATCGCTAACAACATCGAGGAAGCTAACTCTGTTCTGGCAGCGATGATGAAAACCAACAAGAACGGACTGAAACCTGATTCAGCCGCAACTACCGCGGGTGAAGCCAAAAAACCTGTGGTTGCAGCCGCTAATGTTCAGGATAAACTGAAAGCTGCTATTAAAAAAGATGAAAAAGCTACCGGAGATTCAGCCAAGCAGTTGGATAAATTCAAAAAGGAAAATCCTTTGTTTGCTGTTTTGCAGTTGAATCAGTCGGGAAGAGGTCCCATTGTAGGTTATGCGCAGGCAAAAGATACTGCCCAAATTGATGGGCTTTTCAACAACAAACAGGTGAAAGAGGTTTTACCTCGTGATCTTGCTCTGAAGTGGAGCGTTAAGCCTATATCTGATAAAGGCGAAGTTTACGAACTTATCGCCATTAAAGTTACAGGCAGGGATGGTAAGGCTCCACTTTCGGGCGATGTCATTACCGACGCCAAAGCGGATTTCAGCCAGACTTCGGCTTTCGCTAATGTGGAAATGAGCATGAACTCGGAAGGATCTACCGTATGGGCTCGCATGACGAAAGACAATATCGGTAAATCCATCGCTATCGTTTTAGATGGTTATGTTTATTCTTATCCTACTGTTAACACCGAAATTACCGGTGGTAATTCGCAAATTACCGGACACTTCACAGTGGATGAAGCCAAAGACCTTGCAAATACGCTGAAATCAGGTAGAATGCCTGCTCCGGCTCACATTGTCCAGGAAGATATTGTAGGACCCTCGCTTGGTCAGGAAGCTATCAATAACGGATTGATTTCGTTCATTATCGCGTTCCTCCTTGTACTGACTTACATGATTGTGTATTACGGTTTGATACCGGGTCTTATTGCTGATATTGCTCTGTTTGCCAATGTATTCTTCCTTATGGGGATATTGGCCTCTTTCTCCTCGGTACTTACTTTACCGGGTATTGCCGGTATCGTACTTACCATGGGTATGGCGGTGGATGCCAACGTGCTTATATATGAGCGTATCAGGGAGGAAATGCGAAGTGGCTTGAACATGAGGCGGTCTATCGAAATAGGTTTCAAACAAGCTCTTAACGCTATTATCGACTCGAACGTTACTACGCTGCTTACCGGTATTATTCTTGTGATTTTCGGTCAGGGGCCTATCAAAGGATTCGGGGTAACTTTAAGTTTTGGTATTTTAACCACATTCATTACCGCCGTGTTCCTTACCCGTTATATGGTGGAAGGATATGCCAAACGCGAAACCGCTAAGGAGTTGCCTTTCCATACTAAATTGTCAGAACACTGGCTCCAGAATACAAAGATAGATTTTATGAGTATCAGGAAGTATATGTATGTGCTTTCGGGCGCTTTGTTCCTGATCAGTTTTATCTCTTTTGGGGTTCGAGGGTTCAGTTTGGGGATTGATTTTTCGGGCGGACGTAACTATGTGGTGAATTTTGAACACCCCGTTAAAACGGAGGCTATTCGCTCGTTGCTCGAAAAGGCGTTCGAGGGTGATTTGCCGCAGGTAATCACTATCGGTAACGACAATCAGGTGCGTATTTCCACCAAATACAAAATTAATGAGCATGGAGATAATATCGACAATGAAATTGAATCGAAACTTTACAACAACCTGAAACCGTTGCTCAACAAATCGGTAACAGAGGCACAGTTTGTAAAGGAAAACATCAAGAGTTCTTCAAAAGTTGGTCCTACGGTGGCCGATGATATTAAAACATCAGCTATTTGGGCCGTTCTTTTCGCCATACTCGGTATAGGGTTGTATATCCTGATCCGTTTCCGCGAATGGGGATACACGTTGGGTGCCATTGTTTCACTTGCTCACGACGTGGCGATTACGCTTGGTATCTTCTCTTTGTTCTACGGTCTGTTACCGTTCTCAATGGAGATTGACCAATCGTTTATAGCGGCAATTCTTACCGTGCTTGGGTATTCTATCAACGATACGGTGATCAACTATGACCGTATCCGAGAAAATGTACAATTGCACCCCAAACAGGACAGAATTTCAATCATAAACGATTCGGTAAACCAAATGTTGGGGCGTACCTTTAGTACTACATTTACCGTTATCATTACCTTGTTGGCTATGTTTATCTTCGGTGGTGAAACCATTCGTGGATTTATCTTCGCCATGTTGTTTGGTATCTTTATCGGTACTTATTCCTCAGTGTTTATTGCTTCACCTATTACGGTTGAAATGGATAAACTGGTGAGAAGGAAAAAGAAAGAAAAAGATTTGCTTACGAAATAAAGAGGCCGGACAGGATAATGTAGCATCATTTCCAATGTCCCACTCGCCTTTTCCTTTTTAAAAAGTGCAGGCAAGCGGAACGTGGAAACGGAATTTTGGTGAATATCTTTCCGCACCTATATTCATTTTCAAAAGATATTATTAGTAAAAAAACAGGGTTCAATATGTTTGAACCCTGTTTTTTTATTTCTTTTAAATGAATAAATATAAATAAAATGATTATTATTTGCATAATATGCAAAAATATCGTACCTTTGTCAAGTGAAAAATTAATAAATATTCAAAAATGAAAAACAAGCGTAATCGTTTACAGGTAATTTCCGAGATTTTACGATCGAATGTGGTTGGGAGTCAGGAAGATTTGCTCAGGCTGCTTTTCGAACGTAAGTGCAACGTAACGCAGGCTACTCTGTCGAGGGATTTAAAACTGTTGAAAGTTTCAAAAACCCCATTATCGAACGGTATGTATAAATACGTGCTCCCGGCTTATAATAAACCTTTGCCGGCCGATAACGGCAGTCCTGCGACAGGTCAGATTGCCAATGGTATTATTTTAAGCCTTGAATTCTCGGGTCAGTTGGCTGTTATGAAAACCAAGCCGGGCTATGCTAATGCCATTGCCTGGGATATAGACAATAATAATCCGACTCAACAAGTTCTGGGTACCATAGCCGGAGACGATACCATCCTTATCATACCCAGAGATGGCGTAACGCAGGATGACGTATTGAGACTGATGAAACAAATTTTCGAAAAATAATTCTTTTATAATTTATCGGTGCGCCTTCCACCCGTTGCGTGGCAGTGCTACCGGTACCAATTCCTGAGCCGGGGAGGTAATATCTTCCTGGTTCGCATTACAGTGTATATAATGAGTGTGAATACCGAAGTCGATGGCATTTCAATTGAAATAGCAGATGAGAGCCATCTTAAATATGTAGATACAATTTTGACAACCATAGAGGCTGCCGCCAAAATCAGGGGAACGGGAATTGCACGCCGTTCGCCCGCGTATGTTGAGCAGAAAATGCTTGAGGGCAAGGCTATCATTGCTTTGCATGGAAATGAGTTTGCTGGCTTTTGCTATATCGAAACATGGGGAAATAAAGAGTTCGTGGCCAATTCCGGATTAATTGTGGTGGATAAATTTCGAGGAAAAGGATTGGCCAAAAATATTAAACGTAAAGCTTTTGAATTGTCGAGGACCAAGTATCCGAATGCTAAGATTTTCGGACTGACAACTGGGCTTGCCGTTATGAAAATAAACTCGGAATTAGGCTATAAGCCGGTTACTTTCTCTGAATTAACGGACGATGATTCTTTTTGGAAGGGATGCCAGAGTTGTGTGAATTACGATATACTTCAGCGCACCAAAAGAAAACATTGCCTCTGTACGGGAATGTTGTTTGACCCTGCGCAACACAAAGATGGTGAAAACGTTAAACCAGCCGATTCCACTTCTGATAATAGTTGATCATCCAGTCGGCAATAAATGTTCTGCCATTTTCCTGTTTATCAAATCAATGCAACAATAAGAGTTGAATGAAACCGGTTCGTTTCCTGAAAAAGGAAACACACCGAAAATAATTTATATAATGAAAGAAAAAGTAGTTTTAGCATTTAGTGGAGGGTTGGATACCTCTTTTTGTGCCAAGTATTTATCGGTCGATAAAGGATACGATGTTTATACGGCAGTAGCCAACACCGGTGGATTTACCCCCGACGAATTGAAAATAATCGAAGAAAAAGCCTATAAATTGGGAGCTGTAAAGCATGTCGCACTCGATGTAACTCAGGAATATTACGAAAAAAGTATTAAATACATGGTTTTCGGCAACGTTTTGCGCAATGGCACTTATCCGATATCCGTCAGTTCGGAGCGTATTTTTCAGGCCATAGCCATTATCAATTACGCGAAAGAGATAGGAGCCTCTTATGTGGCTCACGGAAGTACCGGTGCCGGCAACGATCAGGTACGTTTCGACCTGACTTTTGATGTACTTGCTCCTGAAATCAAAATACTTACGCCTACGCGTGATATGGTGCTTACGCGCGAATATGAAATTAACTACCTGAAGGATAATGGTTTTCATGCCGATTTCAAAAAAATGGAATATTCCATAAATAAAGGGCTGTGGGGAACTTCAATCGGAGGAAAAGAAACACTGAAGTCGGAACAAACCCTGCCTGAACCTGCCTATCCCAGCCAGATTGAAAAGACGGGCGAAGAAGAAATAACTATTTCTTTTGAAAACGGGGAGATTTCGGCGGTGAACCATAAAACCGACAGCAACAAGGTGAACCTTATTAACCAATTGGAAAGCATTGCCGCGAAATACGGTATTGGGCGGGATATGCACATAGGCGATACCATTATCGGCATCAAAGGTCGTGTGGGGTTCGAAGCAGCTGCGCCGCTACTGATTATCAACGCCCATAAAATGCTCGAAAAACATACGCTTACCAAATGGCAGCAATATTGGAAAGATCAGTTGGGTACGTGGTATGGCATGTTCCTGCACGAGGCGCAATACCTTGAACCGGTTATGCGCGATATAGAGCAATTTTTAGCCAGTTCGCAGAAGAATGTAACCGGAACGGTCAGGATTACCTTGCGTCCGCGCAGTTATACTCTCGTTGGAGTTGAGAGCCCGTTCGACCTTATGAAAACCGATTTTGGCGAATATGGTGAAATCAACCGTGCATGGAGCGCTGATGATGTTAAAGGATTTACCAAAATACTTGGTAACCAGATGAAAATCTACTATAACGTCCAAAAACGGAACGAGAAATAAAAGCAAAAAATCTAAAGCCTCTTTCCTCTCGGTTAGGGGCTTTTTTGTAGCTATTTTAAAATAATCTTCATACAAAAAAAATTTATGCGTCGATATCCTGTTGTTGAACAAAAAATAAATCTTGAATTACCAACTTTCAAAATCTATGATATTGTTTTGCTTGGAGAAGGCGAGGATTATAAAGCCTATTTGATTAATGACACTTTTATTTTTCGATTTCCAAAGCGAAAATCGGTACAGGCAGGATTGAAAAAAGAAATAGTAGCATTGCCGCTAATTCGCAAATGGCTTCAAGTCCAAATTCCTCAATTTGACTACATTTCGCCTACTTTAGCTTTCGTAGGTTACCAGAAAATTATTGGTGAGGAGTTGATCTCATCGAGTTTTTATCAATTTCCTGAAAATTCAAAATCGGGAATAATAAAATCTGTTGCTTTGTTCCTGACTTCGCTGCATTCAATTGACCTATGTGAAATATTTGATGCCCATCTCGAAACGATTGATTTTAAGCAAGTTTATCATGATGATTTTGAGGCTATTCGTAAACATGTTCATCCGTCACTGTCTGTGTTTTTGCAGGAAAAAATTGATATTGCATTTAATTCTTACCTTAACAACCTGAATAATTTTGATTACAAACCTTCCTTGCTGCACAACGATTTGAGTGGTAATCATATCCTGATAAACGTCAATGATAAGCAAGTGGAAGGAATAATTGATTTTGGCGATATGGCCATTGGCGATCCGGACTACGATCTAACCTTGCTTTTTGCTGAATTTGGTGAAAATTTCATCAATAAATTATTACAATTTTATAATCGCCCCAACTCGTCAACATTGATCGAAAAATTAAAATTCTTCAATCTTGCAAATGTTTTACTACGAATACAGAGATTAATAATTGCAAAGGATGAACACGAAATAAAGGATGAAATGATTATTTTACAAAACTGGATTTTGAAATATTATATGTATTGATAATGAGTTGTTTATAGGACACTTAAATCTTAAAAACCTTATGCAAGGGGGCTAAAAGGACTTGCGAAGGTTGAATAAATGATAAAAAAATCCGGGTTCGACCAAAGCGAATCCGGATTTTTTAGTAGCTCGATATTTTATTATTTGTTTTCTTTATAACGTTTGTCAAGCGATCCATCTTTGTTAAGATGCTGCCCTTTGGCATTTACTTTCCTGTTTTCTTTGAAACGAGCATCGGCTGTTCCGTCGTTGTTTACTTTGTCGGCTTCGTGAACTACCGCTTTCTTGTCGGCCTTAACAGCTTTTTCAGCAGATACTTTTTTTGCTTTTACATCGCTTTTTTTAGCTTCGGCTTCAGTTTTAGCTACTTTCGCTTTTTCTTTTGCTGGTTCAACTGCTTGTTTACCATCGTGTTTAGCTTTTTCTTTGCCTTCTTTTACTTTTTCTTTACCTTCTTTTTTTACAGCTTCCTTTTTTTCTTTTGCAGCTTTTTTTACATCATCTTTTTTCACATCAGCTTTCGTAGCTTCTTTCACTACAGCGTCTTTTTTAGCTTTTACCTTTTTTTCAGCTTTGTCTTTGGTAAATTTAACGTCTTTAGTCGCAGCATTTTTTTCGTCCTTCGCTTTTTTCTTTTTTTCTTTCAATTCTTTTTTGGTTTCGCTTTTTGCTTCTTTAGCAGAGGTAACCTGTGCATTAACGATGGCTGAAGTAAGAATAACAGCCGATAATAAAATAAATAATTTTTTCATTGTTTAAAACATTTAATTTGTTAATAACTAAAGGATAATTAAAATCAGAGATTGTTTTGTATGTTGAACTTTTTTAATAAATTTACTTTGTAAAGTTACAACCATTCTGTTGTTAGCAATGTTTGTGCCAAATGATAATTTTCTTTCGTTACAGATGGAAATAATTTCAAAATTAATTAATTTTGGGAAATAAATAAGTTTCAGGATAAAAAAAATAGGAATATTCTGAAATTAATCCCTTAAAGAATACTTTATGCCCATGTTTAAACGCGGATTTTTATATTTTTTGTTTTGCATATTGTCTGCTGGATTGTCTGCGCAGGAATTTACACCGGTGGTAACCCAGTTTACCAAAGGCGATTACAATGCGGCCAATCAAAACTGGTCGGTAGGCCAAACTTCCGATGGAACCATGTACTTTGGCAACAACCTGGGTTTGCTCCAGTTCGATGGAAGTGAGTGGAAATTATATAAACTTCCACAGAATAAAATTGCCCGTTCGGTGTATGTGGCTCCCGATGATAAAATTTACGTTGGATCATTTGAAGAGTTCGGTTACTTTAAAAAGGATGAGTTCGGACAACTGAAGTACACATCCCTTTCTGCCGGGATGAAGGGGTATAAAATGCAGAACGATGAAGTTTGGGTAATATTCAATTACAATGGAACGTTAGTGTTCCAGTCGTTTTCTTCGTATTTTACTTTCGATGGAAAGACGGTGAGGGGAGTGAGGCCTTCGTATCTGTTCCTTTTTTTCAGCTTGTACAAAAACCAAGTTTACACCAATGTGGAAGGAAAAGGATTTGGCGTTTTTTCACTGCAAACCAATAAATTCAGCCTGATTGAAAACAATACGCTAAAAAATTCGGTGTTGGCCGTCTTGCCTTTCGATGCCACAAAGGCTTTGCTGGCGACAAATACAAACGGGTTGTTTTTGTTCGATGGCTTTTCTATTGTGCCATTCCATACTTCCATTGATGAAGAGATAAAAAAAGGGTATATCAACAGGGCGCTTATATCCCGCAACGGGCTCATCGTGTTGGGCACGATCCTCGATGGAGTTTTTGCCATCAATAAACAAGGCGAGAAGGTGTGGTCCCTCAATACATCCAATGTGTTGCAAAACAATACTATACTTGGTATGTACTGCGATAAGGATGATAATCTGTGGCTGGCGCTTGATAAGGGTATCGCTTTCCTTCATCTCAATTCGTCTGTAAAATATATACATTCATTCCGGCCTTCGATAGGTTCCATTTATTCGGTGGCTTACTCGGCGCCCCACTTGTATCTCGGTACAAATCAAGGCCTTTACCATGCAACGCTCGATGTGAACAGAGCTACTGTGAACAACATAGAGCTTGTGCCACAAATTAAAGGGCAGGTGTGGGATATTACAAAGGCCGGCAGCCAGATTTTTTGCGGAAACAACGAAGATACCTATGATTTATCGCAACACCCGATAGAAAAAGTATTGAGCAGCGTAAGAGGTGGTATTTGCATGAAAGAAGGGGTGATCAACGGTCAGGAGGTGCTGATACAGGGTACTTACAGCCAACTTTGCGTTTATAAAAAAGTGAATGGACGATGGGTCTTCAGCAACGGGTTGGATAAGTTCGTGAATCCGATCCGCTTTGTCGAAATTGATTACAAGGGTACCATCTGGGTGGGGCACCTGCACAAAGGGCTTTACTCGTTGCGCCTTTCGGCCGATTTGAAAAGCATTGACAAACTGACTTCTTTTAAGTCACTTGATAATAAACATGAACTTCCTGTAGGGGTTTTTTCCATTAATAACCGGGTGGTTTTTAGCGATAACAATGGATTTTACACGTTCGACGATTTGAAAAACAGGATTATCCCGTTCAACGATTTGAATAAAAAACTCGGCTATTTTTCCCATTCCAACCATATATCTTATTTCAAGGACAATTTATACTGGTTTGTCCGTAACGATGCTACAGCTCTGGTGCGAATACAGGATAATGATGTAAGAATCGTACAGGTTATTCAGAACACCCCGTTTTATAATCAGATAATTGATGATTATCAGAAAGTTACTCCCATCGACGAGAATATTTGTTTGATGAATCTGGAAAATGGCCTGGCGCTGTTCAAAACGAATGTCAACGACAAAAACCAGAATAAACCTGAACTTCAGTTTAAAAGTGTTGTTACCACCGATGATGAATCGAAAAGCACAATGCTTTTACCTGTAAAACCCGACGAGGTACCTCATACGCCTTTCAAAAGGAACAACTTGATTTTCACTGTTTTTTATCCATATTATTCGAATTTCAACAACATTTATTACAGTTATAAGCTCGAAGGGCTGGATAAAATATGGAGCGAGCCTACCCTTACTTCTCACAAAGAGTACAATTATTTGCCCCACAACGAATATACATTGTCTGTCAGGACAATGACCAAGAATGGAACCGTTTTATCCGAGTCATCGTACAGGTTCGTAGTCAATCCTCCATTTTATCTTACTTTTTTTGCGAAAATTATCTATTTTTTGTTGTTGGTAGTCGCAGTTTATCTTTTTTACAGGTATCTTACCCACTTATTTAAAGAGAAGAAAGAAAAAATACGCCAGGAGCAGGAAGAAATCCGCCAGAAGGAGATTGAAAAGCGGGAGCGGCACATTACCGTGCTGGAAAAAGAAAAATTAGAATCGGAACTGACGGTGAAGAGTAAAGAGCTGGCCATGTCCACCATGACGTTGATCAAGAAAAATGAAATGCTTGCCGAAATAAAAGATGAGGTAATTCATCAGAAAAAAATGCTGGGAACCCAGTATCCTAATAAATATTATGACAAACTCATCCATATTCTCGACGAAAATATATCATCTGAAGATGATTGGGTTGTTTTCCAGTCTAATTTCGACCGTATCCACGAAAACTTTTTCCGTAATCTGAAAACGAATTATCCTGAACTCACTTCGAATGATCTCCGTTTCTGTGCTTATCTGAGGTTAAATCTGACCACAAAGGATATTGCTCACCTGATGAATATCACGCCAAAAGGGGTTGAAGTGGGTCGTTACCGGATCAGGAAGAAAATTGGAATCCCTTCAAACAAAAGTTTGACGGAGTTTATGATTGAATTCAAATGAAAAATTTTTTGAAAATTAACATTTTTAATTATTTGATAATTATATAGTTTATAAACTATTTAATAAAATTAAAGGGATAAAATAGTATGCCCTTTTAAAATAATTTTACGATGTAGTATTTGAAAAGGGGTTGAAAATTTGCTTCGTGGTCGTTTTCCGGATTACATTTGCAGCGTTAACTTTAAAATCAGACTAAGAATGCACGCTGTAATTTTTTCCTCACCATTATTAAATTTTATGGTAAATGTTATGTTAGCCACATGCGTTTACTTATACATACACACACTCTTGTGTGCCTCCACACTTGATGGCAGAAGTAAACGTTACGTTAACAGCCATAATTCATCAATCATTTTAATTGGGTTTGAAACTAAAATTGTTTTAAGGTGTACGTGTTGTTTAGTTTCCCATTATTTCCACAAACTTGTTTTGAGTTATACAACTAAATAAGCAGGTTTGTGGAATTTTTTTGTCATACACTTAAAAAAATATGAAATGAAACCGGAAGTCAGAAATATCATGTTTTTGCTCTTGTGGAGCCTGCCTGTGTGCTGCTCAATTGCTACAGGCAAATATGTTTTGCCAGAAAAAGTAAAAGTGGAAGGGTATCCGGCTCACGTCGAACTCTCGTGGCACAACCAGCCGGCTTTTAATTACGAAATATACAGGGCGTTGCCTGGAAAATCATTCGTAAAATGTGGCGAAACGCAGTCGGATAATTTTATCGATTTCATCGGGAAAAGTAGTGCAGGTAAAACGGTTGCCTATAAAATAGTACCAAAAGGTATCGACCTGGCAGATAAAAAGATCCCGGAATATAAGGTAACTTTAACAGCAGCTACCGATGAGAACCTTCTGGACATGGTTCAGCGCTACACCACCCGTTACTTCTACGATTTTGCCGACCCAACCACTGGAATGGCGCGGGAACGCAGCATGGACAGCAACGGTACTATCGTTACTACCGGAGGAACCGGATTCGGTATTATGGCATTGATAGCCGGAGCCGAACGGAACTATTACGGAAAAATAGATGCGTACCGTTCGGTGGATAAAATCGTTTCGTTCCTCGAAAAGTGCGAACGTTTTCACGGGGCTTGGGCGCACTGGTATGATGCAACTTCAGGTAAGCCTTTTAGTTTCAGCAAATACGATGATGGCGGCGATTTGGTAGAAACGGCTTTCTTAGTACAGGGATTACTCACTGCCCGCGAATATTTCAGAAATGGATCATCAGAAGAACGTTTACTCACCAACCGCATTACGCAGTTATGGGAAACTGTGGAATGGAACTGGTACACAGACGGATCCGACTCACTCTATTGGCACTGGTCCAAAAACTATGGTTGGAAGATGAAACACCGCATACAGGGTTTTGATGAAACAATGATCACCTATGTGCTTGGAGCCTCATCACCCACTTTTCCAATTGATAAGAAAGTGTACGACAGCAGTTATAAAATTTCATCGTATTATAAAAACGGGAAAATATACTATGGACATAAACTCGATTTGGGGATGGAAATGGGCGGTCCGCTGTTTTTTACCCATTATTCGTTTCTGGGTTTGAATCCGCACGGTTTGACGGATGAATCAACCAATTATTTCGAAAGGAACAAAGCCCACGCGCTGATTCATTTGGCATATGCTATCGACAATCCGAAAAAACATGTGGGTTACGGGGCCGATAGCTGGGGCTTTACTTCGTCCGATGATCCGCTGGTTGGCTACACCTCCCACCACCCCGGAACCAACGATGAAAACGGAACCATTTCGCCAACGGCGGCAGTGTCGTCGGTGGTTTATACGCCCGAAGCATCGTTGGCGGCGACAAGGCATTTTTATTATGATCTGGGTGGTAAATTGTGGGGTCGTTACGGTTTTTACGATGCTTACAACTTAGAAATGACAGAAGGACAGCAGGTAGTACATAGTTATTTGGCCATTGATCAGGGACCCATAGCGGTAATGATTGAAAATTACAGGAGCGGTTTACTCTGGAAATTGTTTATGAGCAACCCCGAGATACAAGCCGGCCTCGATAAATTAGGATTTACGATAAAATCAAGATAGAGAATTGTTTAACCATAATTAAATTTAGTATCATGAAGAAGAAAAGTGTATTACTTTTATTCGCGGCACTATTCAGTGTCAGTGCTCTTTTTGCACAAAATTTAAAAGTGCAGGGTACAGTGGTCGATAAAAAGACCGGAGAGGAGCTCATAGGAGCATCCGTTGTACAAAAGGGAACTTCCAACGGGACGATTACCGATTACGAAGGGAAATTTTCCATTTCAGCGCCCCAAAACGCTGTTCTGCTGGTTTCGTACATCGGGTATGTTGCGCAGGAAGTAACCGTGAAATCGGGGACAATGAATATTGCCCTTGAATCTAACACTAAAGCATTAGATGAGGTAGTTGTAGTGGGCTATGGAACTATGAAGTCCAAAGATCTTACTTCGTCAATAACAACGGTTAAGGCCGATGAATTAATGAAAACACCTGCCGGTCAGGCTATGCAATCCATGCAGGGTAAAGTTGCCGGTTTACAGGTGATTAATGCTGGAGCTCCAGGAGATCAACCAAAAGTTCGTGTACGTGGGATAGGTTCCTATCCTGGATTGACAGATAATAATGAAGCTCCTCTTTATGTTGTAGACGGAATGTTTTTTGATAATATTGATTTTTTGAATAGTTCAGATATTGCTTCTATCTCAATACTAAAGGATGCTTCAGCTGCTGCTATTTATGGTGTTAAAGCTGCTAATGGAGTGATATTAATTGAAACTAAGTCAGGAAATTCAGGGAAAGGCGGAAACCATTATAATATAACATACAATGGCTATTATGGAGTTCAACATGCTCAAAATGTATTGAAAATGGCCAATGCCGAACAGTACACTACAATGGCTTTGGAAAGTGGTTCGGCAGTAGACGCCGGATTTATAACGAATGCAATGCAGCGCTTCGGGCGGAGTCGTGTAAATCCGAATGTGCCGGATGTAAATACCGATTGGTATAAAGAAATATTAAGAGATGCTGCTATTCAAAATCATAGCGTGGATGTCTCTGGCGGAAGTGATAACACGGTTTATTCACTTGGTGCAAATTATTTTGGACAAGATGGCGTTTTGGATATGAAAAATGAATACCAGCGGTTTAATTTAAGATCAAAGGTAGATTTGAAGCTATCTAAATTACTTTCGGTTGGAGCAAATACTATATTGAGTAATGCAGTAAAGTACAACCAAAATAAATCGGCTTGGAACTTAGCCTATTTCGCAGTTCCTATCTTGCCGGTATATGATGATCAAAATACTGACGCGATACCTGTAAGATATTCGAATGCAAAAATATTGGGTTACCGAAGTGCACAAAATCCTATGCCATCTTTAGATTTTACAAATGATAAAATGCTGATAAAGAAAGTAGATGCAAATTTTTATTTAAATATCAGTCTTATTCCAAATAAGCTATCGTTCCGTACAAATTATAGTCATAGTTTCCAGTCTCTTTACGAACGTAAAGTTTTGTTACCCTATAATTTAGGACTAAACGAAAAACAAGATCCTTCAGATTTGGTTAAAACCCATCAAGAATATTCGGATCAAACATGGGATAATGTATTGACTTATACTGATAAAATTAAAGAACATAATTTTGGAATAATGGCAGGTTCTTCCTATCGAGTAAGAACTTGGGATAAATTGGAAGGAGAAGGATTAGGCTTCCCCACAGAAAACGAACAATCATGGTATATTGATCTAACTTCCGCTGACAAAAGACCTTCAGATAAAATCACTGATGATGGTTATAAGTTGTATGGTCTTTCATATTTTTCCCGTTTAAATTACAGCTATGCTAATCGGTATTTGGTTTATGCAACTTTAAGGGCAGATGGAAGCAACAAGTACCAGCAAAAATGGGGATATTTTCCGGCTGTAGGAGCTGGTTGGGTAGTTTCGGAAGAAAATTTCTGGAAATCAATTACTCCTGTTAATTTCTTGAAATTGAGATTGGGATGGGGGCAGTTGGGAAATGAGAACGTACCTGCAAGTGCGGGTTTGGCTACCGCAAAATCTGCAACTACCGTATTCAATGGGGTTGAACATGGTGGATATATCATTTCCTCCACCTATTCAACGTTGAAATGGGAGTTGACAGAAGAAACGAATATCGGACTTTCATCGAAACTATTCAATAACCGATTAAGTTTGGAAGCTGATTATTTTATTAAAGATACTAAAAACGGCGTTATCAGTGTTTCGGTTCCGTCAACTCAAAATTCCATTTTATCGAATGCCGGCGTTTTCCGCAATCAGGGTTTCGAAATGTCTTTGAATTGGGAAGATAAAATAGGGAAAGATTTTTCGTACAACATTGGAGCAAATTTCTCAACTCTTAAAAATAGCGTTCAGAAACTTTATGGAGATTTGAAGTACATTGATGGAGGAAGTGCTGAATTTTTGCAACGAAGTCAGGTTGGACATCCTTTGCTGGCTTTCTATGGTTATAAAGTAGATGGAGTGTATCAAAATCAAGATGAGATTTCTGCCGATCCAATAGCGGTTGCAAACAAACTTGTTCCTGGTGATTTCAAATACAAAGATTTAAATGGAGACAAAGTGCTGGATACTAAAGATCGCACGTTTTTAGGTTCTTATTTCCCTACATTCATGTACGGAGGGAATATTGGATGTAGATACAAAAATGTAGATTTATCAGTCAATGTTATGGGTCAAACCGGAAATAAAATTTTGAACAGGAAAAGAGGCGAGATCATTTGGACCAATGATGGAAACATGGATGCTGACTTAGCTAAAAATCGTTGGCACGGCGAAGGAACATCTAATAAATATCCGTCTGCTTCTGGCCTTCGTAGGGGTTGGAATCAAAAAATGAGTAATTATTTTGTTGAAGATGGAAGTTTCTTCCGAATTGAAAACATAACCCTTGGTTATACGATAAAATCATTCCATTATTCAGGAATAACAATGCCTGAAGCACGAATTACACTAACTGCTGAAAAACCGTTAACGGCATTTTCGTATAACGGATTTAACCCTGAAATAGAAAATGGCATTGATACGCAAACTTATCCTATTCCGGCTATTTACACTATCGGACTCAGTCTTAAATTTTAATCTTCTAAAAATAATATAAAAATGAAAAAAATAAAACATATCAAACAGTTAAGTGTAGCTGCCTTTGCCTTATTTTTGTTCACTTCCTGCAATGATAAATTGAATGAATTGAAAGAAAATGAAAGCTATACCTCGACAACCGATTATACCATATCTGCAAATATGATAAAACCCTTGGTTGGCGCTTATACAGATTTTAGTATTAACCGTGGCTGGGCCGATTTCCCTTTGATTTCGGTGAGAGGCGATGATGTTAATTCCGGTGGTGGAAATGGAGCTGATCAATATGATTATTACCAAACTGATTTATTTACTTACAACAAAGATTATTGGATGTATAATTCAGTATGGACAAGCATGTACACATCTATTTACAATATGAATGCCGCAGTTAACGATATAAGCAAATATGTTGCTTCAGGGGCCGATGCAAAATTAGGAGCTCAATATTCGGCTGAGATAAAAGTAATGCAATCTTTTTTGTTGTTCAATTTGTCAAGACTTTGGGGAAATGTGTTCATCCCTGTTACCGAACAGCCAGCCGAATTGTATGAGCTAAATGTCTCGACGAAAGATGAAATCATGCAACATATTTCTGCTGATATGGATGTGGCGATTCCAAACCTACCTGCAGTAAGTCCAAGCGAAAGAGCTGATATTAAGGGAGGTATTACTAAATATACGGCTTATGCCGTAAAAGCTTTGGCTAATTTGGAATTAAAAAAATATCAAGAAGTGGCTGATGCTACTGCTGAAATTATTAAATCGAACAAATTTAGTCTTGAGCCAAACTTTTTCAACCTTTGGGATATACACGGGAAACTTAACAAAGAAAATATACTTGAATGGCAGTATTCAGATTTGGGTCAGGCTACTGGAACCAATTACAGTTATTTGTTCGCATTCTTTGGGCCTCAGGGTTGGACTCCCGCTGTAAAAGGCGCTGGTGATGGTTGGGGATTCTATGAACCCAGTTTGAAGTATATAAAATTTATGCTTGACAGGGGTGAAAAAACGCGTTTACAAGCTACTGTATTATTCACAAACAGCGGAATTGCCGAAATTAAAAAAGATTCGAAATATGCTAGCTTGCCTTCATGGATAACTAATACAACTGTTTATGGAGATGTTTTAAACGATTATGCCAGAGCTTTTTTTGCTAGTGGTAAGTATTATTTCCCATCGAATGAACTTACTCAAGGTAGAACTGATTACGGAACTAATAAAAATTTCACTTGTATCCGTTATGCGGAAATATTATTGATGTATGCTGAAGCCTTGACCCAAGGAGCAACCGGATCTGTCATGACAGCCGACGCTGCCGTGAATTTAGTTAGAACAAGGGCCGGATTGTCAAATTTATCAGGAGTAACAAATGCTCAGGTTATGGATGAGAAATTTGCCGAATTAGGAACTGAATGGGGGACGCGTTTTTATGATATGGTTCGCTTGGGTAAAACTTCGGAGTTAACTTATGATGGAAGAGCTACCTATACGGCTGATAAACAATTTCTACCGTATCCACAAGCTCAGGTAGATTTATTACCCGGGTTAACCAGTAAATAATATCAATTTTTAAAATTCTTAAAACATGAAAAAAAATATATTTTTGACGGTAATATTGTTAGCCGTATTCTTTTTGACAGCTTGTAACGAAGGTATTGATAAGATATCCTACGTTGCTCCCGGTGAGGATACGCAGGCACCTGTAGTATCCATTAGTTTTCCGATTGAAGGAGCCCAAATTCGGGTGGTGGAAGATGTTACTACTATCAATTTTCAAACAGTAATAACTGACGATATCGAACTGAAATCTATTGTTTTTAAACTGGACGGGACTCAGATCGCTTCATTCTCTTCTTTTAAAGACTATCGTAGGGCACTTGAAAACTTAAGCTATACACAATTGGGTAACGGGGATCATGCTTTTACAGTAATTGCGACCGATCTTTCGGGAAAATCTACTACAAGCACGGTTAATTTCCAAAAGGTAGAGCCTTATAAAGCAAAATATCCGGGTGAAATTTTCTATATGCCTTTTGATGGAGACAATATGGAATTGTTGAGCATTACTTATCCCACTATTGTAGGGTCTCCTTCGTTTACAACTGGGAAAGCAGGTAAAGCTTATGCCGGAGCTACCGATGCTTATTTGACCTTCCCGGCAACCAGTCTGAAAAACACTGAATTCAGCGCCGTTTTGTGGTTAAATGTCAATACAACCCCCGACAGGGCAGGTATTCTGAATATAAGTCCTGATGGAACAGACGACAGAACCAAAGGATTCCGTTTATTCCGCGAAGGAAGCGCAACAAGCCAAACCATAAAGCTGAATGTGGGTACTGGTTCCAGCGAAAACTGGATTGACATGACTGCGGTAGGTGCATCGGATGGCTGGAAACAATATGCGTTTACTATTTCGTCGAGCGAAACAAATATTTATGTGGATGGGCAGTTGGTGAAAACGGTTGCCGGGGGTATTGCTTGGGATGCTACTTGTACCCTGATGTCAATCGGATCTGGCATGCCTAATTTTGCATATTGGAGTCATTTATCAGAATTAAGTTCTATTGATGAGCTTCGTATTTTCAATAAAGCCCTGAGTGCTTCTGAAGTACTGAAGATTTATAACGATCAGAAGTAAGTAAATCTTTATAATTAAATTTCGAACACAAATTACATAAATTTTTGCAGATTTATCTCTTTGCAGAATTGCCTTTTGTTGAAACGATAAGGTTACTGTTTTTTCGAATTTGCGATCTTTTTGTAATTTGTGTTCTTTCTTCTCTCTTTAACTTTCATCGTGTGTTTTTATCAATAAAATTCCTCTGAATAAAGCAATGAGATTATATTCTATTGTGTTGTTGTTAGTGGTAGGGGTATCGTTGAATGCGCAGACCAAGATGGTCAAAGGGCAGATTACCGAATACCATGTTTCTACCGAAAAAACGTATCAGGTTACCGGAGTGGTTACCGGATGGGATGGGCGTCCGGTAAAAGATGTCCGCGTGATGATTAAGGACGGTGTGGGAACTACCGTAACCAATGAAAAAGGGGAGTATGCCATCACGGTGGGAACTTTCGATAAGGCCCTCTGGTTTTATTATCCTTCCATGAAAATGGTTGAATTTCCTATACGGTTCGACCAGTTGGAAATTAATTGTAAATTAGAAAAAGACAACCGCGATTACACCCTACAAAAACATACGCGGACGGTAACGCCATGGTTCGACCCGAACAACGACCGCCCGAAAACTTACTGTAATCCGGTAAACATCGATTATAATTTTGAGTATTTTAATCACAGCGCCAATAAAGGGATTTCGTGCCGCTCTACTGCCGACCCGATAATCGTTCCTTACAAAGGGGAGTATTATTTGTTTTCCACCAATCAATCAGGATATTATGTGTCATCAGATTTGAGTACATGGAAATATGTTTTTGCCGGATTCCAGCGCAAACCGAACGACGATGACCAGTGTGCCCCGACGGTTGAAATTTTCGGCGATACCATGGTTATGCTCGGATCCACCTATAAGAATTTGCCTGTTTGGTACACCACCGACCCTAAGTCGGGGCGATGGAAGCATTTGGCCGAGACGGCCATTTTGCCTCATTGGGATCCTTCGCTTTACCTTGATACCGATGGCAAAATGTACCTTTATTACGGATCGAGCAATGAATTTCCACTAAAAGGAGTGGAATACAGCCGTTCTACCTTCCGTCCCGATGGCGTTGTGCGTGATTTATTGTCGTTGCATCCCGAAATCCACGGCTGGGAACGATTTGGAATGAACAACGATGATTCGGTATCGCTCAAACCTTTTGCCGAAGGTTCGTTTGTAACCAAACACGATGGTAAATATTATTTGCAGTACGGATGTCCGGGTACAGAGTTCAAGGTGTATGCCGATGGAGTTTATGTGTCCGATCAGCCTCTTGGCCCTTTTGTTTGCCAGCCCAGCAACCCTATGAGCTACAAGCCAGGAGGATTTGTGCTCGGAGCCGGCCACGGGGGTACTTTTAAAGATAATTTTGACAACTACTGGCACGTAGCTACCTGCATGCTTTCGCTACGCGAAACGTTCGAAAGGCGCATTGGCCTTTATCCTGCCGGATTCGACGCCGAAGGGGTGATGTATGCCAATACGGCTTTTGGCGATTATCCGTTGTATGCGCCCACGGCTGCCGAAGATCATGTTAAAGGAAACTTCAGCGGTTGGATGTTGCTTTCGTTGCACAAAAAAGTGGCGGCATCGTCGTCCGATTCCATTTATGTCCCGGAGAATGCCTCCGATGAAAACATGCGTACCTATTGGGCTGCCCGCACAGGTCAGCCGGGAGAATGGTTCAGCATGGATCTCGGTGCCGAGAAGGAGGTTTATGCCATTCAGGTGAACTATTACGAACACAAAGCCAACCAAACCGGAAAAGCTTTCGACATCTATCATCAGTATAAAATTTACAAGTCGGATGACGGTGTAAACTGGGAGTTGGCTGTGGATAAAAGCGACAACGGATACGATGTTCCTCACGACTATGTGGAGCTGAAAAAGCCGATGAAAACACGTTTCCTGAAAATTGAAAATATCCATTCCGCTTCGGGAAATTTTGCGCTCATGGATTTCCGCGTATTTGGAAAATCGGATGGAAAACTTCCGGCGCCCGTGAAAAAACTATCCGTGTCAAGAGATAAAAAAGATAGCCGGAACGCGCTTATCAAATGGGATAAGGTGGCGGATGCCTACGGGTATAATATTTCTTTTGGTAAAGAAAAAAATAAATTGTATAATTGTATTACTGTATATGATAACACCACTTACGATTTTAGGGGGATGGACAAAGGCGCTGTTTACTATTTTGCAATAGAGGCGTTGGGCGAAAGTGGAGTATCGCCCCGTTCTTCTGTATTGGCGGTAAAATAAATATGATCAGAATGAGAAAAATTCTATCCGGCTTTATAATTTTTACACTGATGTTGTCGGGTTTGTTTTCGTGTAAGGACAATAACGACCCCGATCCCGGGCATCCGGGAACAACCGTGCGCGAGCTAACTATCGATAAAGTTACCATCGCAGGTCAAACCGTGGCAAATAACGGTAAAGTAAAGGATGTGCAGTTTACGGCGAGGCCTGTGGTCAGGATTGAATTTTCGGATACCATTGTACCTGATCAACTGACTTCCGGTTCTATCTCGTTAGGAGGAAACATAGGCGCTAATTTTTCGGCAGTGTACGGCGAAAACAACAAAACTCTGGTTTTGACAGCCAAAACTACCCCGGTGGAATATACAAAATACACCCTGACCGTGTCGTCGGGCGCCAACCTCGGAGGAAAAATCACCAATGGATTTACGGCTTATTATGTTACCAAACTTGATTCAACGTATAAATTCCCGGTAATTTCAGATGATAGCTTGCTTACGCTGGTACAGAAGCAAACTTTTTCGTATTTTTGGGATTATGCTCATCCTGTTTCAGGACTTGCCCGTGAACGTTACGGATCGGGAGAGACAGTTACATCGGGTGGTTCAGGCTTTGGCATCATGACTATACCCGTAGCCATCGAAAGGCATTTTATCACCCGAAACGAAGGTTTTGATCGGTTGAACAAAATAGTAACTTTTCTCAACGAAAAAGCGGTGAGGTTTCATGGCGCTTATCCTCACTGGATCAACGGTTCTACAGGGGCTGTAGTTCCTTTCAGTACCAATGACGATGGAGCCGATCTGGTAGAGACTTCTTTTTTAATGCAAGGGCTTCTTACGGCGCGCCAGTATTTTAAAAACGGAACTGGCGGTGAAAAAGCGATGTGCGATACGATTGAGAAACTTTGGAGAGATGTGGAGTGGACATGGTTTCAGCAAAATGGACAGAAAAAACTTTTCTGGCATTGGTCGCCGGATTACGGTTGGAATATCAATATGCAGATTTCGGGTTGGGATGAAGCGCTGGTTACTTATGTGCTGGCAGCCTCATCGCCAACGCATCCGATTGAGAAATCGGTTTACGATAACGGTTGGGCGGCGAATGGAGGTATGAAAAACGGTAATTCGTATTACAACGTTACGTTACCCTTAGGACCGGCACAAGGAGGTCCCCTGTTTTTCGCCCATTATTCGTTTCTGGGGCTCGATCCCCGAACCCTGAGCGATGCTTACGCCAATTACTGGACTCAAAACACAGCCCATGCAAAGATCAATTACAGTTATTGTGTAGCCAATCCGGCGGGAAACCTCGGTTATAGCAATCAATGCTGGGGGCTTACTGCCAGCGATTACCCATCGGGATATACGGCATCATCGCCTGCCAACGACCAGGGAACCATAGCGCCTACCGCCGCGCTGGCGTCCATGCCTTATACACCTGAAGAAAGCATGCGCGCGCTTCGGTTCTTTTATTATGTTTTGGGCAATAAAATTTGGGGTACTTATGGGTTTCGGGATGCGTTCAACCTGAATAGCCGTTGGTTTGCCGATTCATATCTGGCTATTGATCAGGGACCCATTGTTGTTATGATTGAAAATTACCGTTCGGCATTGCTTTGGAAACTGTTTATGCAAGATGATGATATTCGGGTAGGATTGACAAAATTGGGATTTAGTTATTAGATGGCGAGTAAACAAGTGGACAAAAAGTTACGAGTTGCGGGTTACAAGAGTTACGATGTGCTGACATATTTGCCAAGACTTACGGTGTAAAAACAAGATAACCAATTAACAAATATCATATATTAGTATCATGAAGAAAATAGTTTTGTGTTTAATGTTTAGTGTTCTTTTTTCGGCAGGATTTGCCAAAACCGACAAAAAGAAAAAGGAGGTAAAGCAGTTGAGTAATATTGAGGCTGTAACCGATGTTAAGTTCGATAAGAACACGTATTTCAAACCCGATCCGAAAATGGATGCATTTATCAGCGACCTGATGTCGAAAATGACATTGGATGAAAAGATAGGTCAGCTGAATTTGCCTGGTGCGGGAGATATTACCACCGGACAAGCCAAAAATTCCGACATTGCCGGAAAACTGAAAGATGGCCTGGTAGGTGGATTGTTCAATATTAAAGGAGTCGAGAAAATCCGCGATGTACAGAAAGTGGCTGTTGAAAGTAGCCGGTTACACATTCCATTATTTTTCGGGATGGATGTGATTCACGGTTACGAAACCAATTTCCCCATTCCATTAGGGTTGGCCGCATCGTGGGATGTGAACATCGTACGTCAAACCGCCCGAGTTGCGGCACAGGAAGCTTCGGCAGATGGTATCAACTGGACATTCTCGCCGATGGTGGATATTTGCCGCGATCCGCGCTGGGGACGTATCGCTGAGGGCTCGGGCGAAGATCCTTACCTTGGCAGCGAAATGGCCAAAGCCATGGTATGGGGATACCAGGGCGATGACCTCACCAAAAACAATACCATTATGGCATGTGTGAAACACTTTGCCCTGTACGGTGCCGCTGAGGCCGGACGGGATTATAACACGGTGGACATGAGCCGAATCCGTATGTACAACGAATATCTTCCGCCTTACAAAGCTGCCTTCGATGCCGGAGCTATGTCGGCTATGGCCTCCTTCAACGAGATTGATGGTGTTCCCGCCACCGCCAACCATTGGTTGCTTACTGATTTGTTACGCGAAGAATGGGGTTTCAAAGGTTTTGTAGTAACCGATTTTACAGGTATCAACGAAATGGTAGCCCATGGTATCGGCGATTTGCAGGAAGTTTCGGCACTGGCTTTGAAAGCTGGAGTGGACATGGACATGGTAGGTGAAGGATTCCTTACCACGCTGAAAAAGTCGTTATCCGAAGGAAAAATTACCGAAGCGGAAATAAACAATGCCTGCCGCCTGATACTCGAAGCGAAATACCGGCTGGGACTGTTCGATGATCCTTATCGTTATTGTGATGTCAACCGGTCGAAAACCGAAGTATATACGGCTGCCAACCGTGCAGTTGCCCGTTCCATATCGGCACAATCGATGGTGTTGATGGAGAACAAGAATCAGGTTCTCCCGCTGAAAAAATCTGGTACTATCGCCCTTATCGGCCCGCTTGCCGATAACGCTGTAAATATGCCCGGAACATGGAGTGTGGCTGCCCGTCATGCCGAAGCGGTTTCGCTCCTTCAGGGGTTGAAAGAAACCGTTGGAAACGATGTGAAAATTTTGTATGCCAAAGGGAGCAACATTGAGTACGATGCTGCGCAGGAAGCAAAATCGGCCATGTTTGGTAAAAACGGAGGACGAGACAACCGTCCGGTTAAGGAAATGTTGAAAGAAGCGGTAGATGCTGCCAATCAGGCCGATGTAGTGGTGCTTGCCATTGGTGAAGCTTCCGAAATGAGCGGGGAATGTAGTTCACGCACCAATATTGATGTTCCTCAGTCGCAAAAAGACTTGCTGGCCGAAATCAAAAAGACCGGAAAACCGGTGGTGGTTGTGCTCTTTACGGGTAGGGCGCTGGTGCTGAACGATGAAAAGAATCAGGCCGATGCTATACTTAATGTTTGGTTTCCAGGCAGTGAAGCCGGATATGCCGTTTCTGACGTGTTGTTTGGAAAAGTAAATCCTTCGGGAAAATTACCGGTAACCTTCCCCAGAAGTGTGGGCCAGGTGCCGATTTACTACAACCATAAAAATACCGGTCGCCCACTGAGCCAGAAAGGATGGGATAATTGTGAGTTCGAAAAATTCCGTTCCAATTATATCGACGAATGCAACACCCCGCTTTATCCGTTCGGTTATGGATTGAGTTACACTACTTTCAGTTATGGCGATATAAGTGTCAGCACCACTCGGCTGAAAGGCGATCAAACATTGAAAGCATCGGTTACCTTAACCAATTCGGGAAAATATGATGGAGCTGAAATTGTGCAACTTTACATCCGCGATGTGGTGGGAAGCGTTACCCGTCCGGTAAAAGAGTTGAAAGGATTCAAAAAAGTATTCCTGAAGGCGGGCGAATCTCAAACGGTTACTTTCGATATTACTACTGAGAGTTTGAAATTCTACAATTCGACCTTGAAATACGACTGGGAGAGCGGCGATTTTGATATTCAGATCGGAGGAAACTCCGATAACGTAAAAACGGCCAGGGTTAACTGGACTAAATGATTAAGGATGTAATTATAGATAAAAATACCTTTCGGAAAGTGAATCCGAAGGGTATTTTTTGTTTTAATGGATCAGATCCAATAAGTTTTGTTTCGCTTCGGGCACGTATTGATGAATAGGAGCCAGGAGTGAGCAACCGTCGATTTCGCTGCATTCGCCGCAAGTGTCAAAGTTTTTGCTTTTTACGCAATTGCGGATTTCGCATTCGAAACAATGACCGAACAAAACGTCATTCTGCCTGCAGCCGAGGCAATTGATCATGTCGGCGGTAATGCTGGCCTGAAATTGCGCCGACCATTCAGCGGCTGTTTTTTCTCTTAAATCATCGTCGTCGGAAAGTGTGGCTATGCGGGCGTTGCACGTGGCGCAATCCAGCCCGCAGGATGAAATGAATTTTTCCATGAAACAGATTTCTCTAAAGGGTTGTATCGTTTTTTATTTTGTGGTAAAATTAATAATAAAATCCAAATACAAAGGACTTATTGTATTTTAAAACTGTTTCCGCTGGAAAAATCCAAACAAAAGCGTTACTTTTGCACTTGGTTTTATTCTTTTTAATTTTAAAACTAAATGCCAAACACATACCCTCTTGTCGGGTTTTAAAACTAAAAATAATGGATTTTATACAACGTTCCCAGGAAATCATCCAGCAGGAAATTGGTGAGTTACAGAAACTTGCTGATAAAATCGGATCTGAAATTAACGAGGTGATTGAAATGATTTACCTCTGTAAAGGAAAGTTAGTGATTCTGGGAATTGGTAAGACAGGCATTATAGGCCATAAAATAGCCGCTTCGCTGGCTTCTACCGGAACGCCTACTATCTTTGTAAATGCATCCGAAGCCATGCATGGCGATCTGGGAATGATAGGGAGCGAGGATATTGCCCTTCTTATTTCCAACAGCGGTAGCTCATCCGAAATCATCAATGTGATTGCCCCGCTGAAAAAAATAGGCTGCCGGGTGATTTGCATGACCGGGAATGTTCGTTCGCCCCTGGCTATGGAGTCGGAACTGGTATTGAACGTTGGGGTGGAGAAGGAGGCTTGCCCGCTTGGGCTGGCACCCACCACTTCGACCACAGCCACATTGGTAATGGGCGATGTGCTCACGATTTGCCTGATGGAGCGGCGTAATTTCAAAGCCGAAAATTATGCGCTTTACCATCCGGGTGGCGCCTTGGGAAGGCAATTGCTCAGCAGGGTAAAGGACGAAATGATCACTGAAGTTCCCAAAGTATATCTCGATACTCTGTTCAAGGATGTGATCTACGAAGTGAGCAACCGCCGATTGGGCATGACCATTGTTTATGACCGCGATGAGAATGCCGTGGGTGTGATTACCGATGGAGACATCCGGCGGGCGATCCAGAAATTTGAAGACATTAAACATCTTACTGCTACAGACTTTATGACCCTTGGCTTTAAAAAGATAGCTCCCGATGAGTTGCTAACCGAGGCGCTCGAAATGATGGACCTCAATAAAATCACCACGCTGGCGGTGGTGGATAGCCGGAATGAGGTAATAGGTATCTTGTCCATTCACAATATTATTGATTTCAGGAATCCTGTCGGTTGAAATACAAAAAGATATACGTGGAGATAACGAATAGCTGCAATTTCAGTTGCAGTTTTTGTTATCCATCGGAGAGGACTCCTCGCTTTCTTGCTCCCGGTAAGTTCCGTGCCATAGCCCGCGAAATCCGTCCTTTTACGTCATATGTTTATCTTCACGTTTTGGGCGAACCCCTTTTGCATCCGGCCTTCGGCGAGATTCTCGGGATAGCTGCCGAGGAAAATCTAAGGGTAAATATCACTACCAACGGAACTTGGCTGCAAAAGCGCGAAGGAGATCTCCTTCGCTTTCCTCCGCGTCAAATGAACATCTCTCTTCACGACATTGAAGAGAATATCCCTCCCGATCGATGGGGCGATTATCTGGACGAAGCGCTCCGGTTCGCGTCGCTGATTTCGGAGAATACTTATGTCAATTTTCGCCTTTGGAATGTGGATGTAGCGGCTGCCGATGGGTTTATCCGTTTTTGTCTCGATAAAGTCAGCACGTATTTTGAAATGCCACAACCATTAACTATTACCAGTTTAAAGGGAAAAGGGGTAAAGTTGGCTCCGCATATTTTTATTGAAGGGGATAAACGCTTTGACTGGCCTGATGGGAAAACCAACCGCAACCACCAACTGAAGAAATGTTATGCTCTCCGGCATCAGGTGGCAATCTTGTCAGATGGAACGGTGGTGCCCTGTTGCCTCGATGGGGATGGGCGCATGAGTCTGGGCAATATCTTCGAACAGAGTTTTAGCGAAATTATCTCTTCGCCACGCGCCACAGCCATTAAAAAAGGGTTTGAGCACGGACATATCGTTGAGCCATTTTGTAATTCCTGTGGTTTTTATGTGGAATGATGTTGTCTGGCTAAGGCGACAAACCTTCAGGTTTTCATCAATGTTTTTCTTTTATAAGAACGTTCCTTTTTCAAAATTTATATCCCAATCCCCATTCGATAAATTCGGCTTTCTGGAGGTGCGTCTTCAGCCCTACGGAGAGGAAGAGATGTTTTTCAATCTGGTATTTGGCCACCAAACGGGTGTATAGCCAGCCATCCTCGTCATCAATATTATAACTGTAAATGAGCCCTTTTTTAACGTCGCCGTTTTTAGCATCGTTGTACGGTTCCAGCTTTTTAACCGGGTCATAGATGTAGATGCCCATGTGCAGGCCGGCGGTAAGGCGTCCGATCAACAGTTCATTTTGCCAGGAAATGCCGGCGCGTATTTTATTTTTGAACTCGTCGGATGTAACGTAAGTGCGCATAAATTTTGATGTATTATTTGAAGCATCAGGAGCCGAATTGACAGCCCCGAAAACACCATCGTAAAACAAATCGGCACCCAGCCCCATTTGGTAAGTATTGGTGAGCGGCCGGTGCACGGCAAACGCCACCGAGCCAATCGGGTAGCTTTTATCGTCTTTGTAGTACAACTGACGGACACCTCCGGCAACGGTGATTTCATAGGTAAATTTGCGCGGAACATCTTCCACTTCGCGTAACCGCGAGATATGGTTCCTGTAATTGGGGCTGTATTTCAGTCCAATGTAACCGTTCAGCATGTTGATGCCCGAGTTGGGTTGCACGATGCTTCCGTTGGAGATATGGTTCAACTCGTAGTTAGCGGTGAGGCTGAGTCCTTTTGTGAGCCTGAAGTCCAAATTACCACCGCCGGCCAGGAACACGTTAAGGTTCGACCCGATAGCTCCGTTGCTGTGGTTGAAATCTATTCCGATGGCGTCGCTGTACGTTTTGGTAACATAGCTTGCGCCGGCTCCCAGCTTGATATTCAGTTTGAAAAAGTTAGTTTTTACTATTGGGAAATGAATGTAAGGATAGAGCGAAAATGCTTCGCCAAGCACATTCCGGTTGCTTAAGTCGATGTATGACAGACTTAACCCTACCGAGGGCAGGTTAAAGTAATTGTGCCAGGGTTTAGCACCGGAAGTAAGCCATTCGGCACTTAACTGGAGACCCGATGAAGGCTCTTTTACCAGATTTTCGAGGTGTTTGTTGTGCTTCAGTATTTTCCCATAAAGATATTCAACCTTAAAGCTGTAGTTTTCGGATGTCTGCGAATATACCGGGGTAAGTAGGCAAAACAACAATGTAAAAGTTAAGATTTTTTTCATAAACGTGGTATTGTTTGGATGAATGTTTTTCCGATAATAATGGTTATCTTTGACCTGCAAATATAAATAAAAATCCGTCAGGATATTTACAGGCGGATAATTATTTGTCCATTGTTGTTGATGGATTATAATAAATTTTATTTATCGCGTGGAATCCGTAGGTCAATTGAACCATGGCTTTGTTTGATTTGCTTGTTCATCTTTTATCTTGTTCACTTGTTCACATTAAAAATATGTTATCTATTTTTTTGAAAGAATTTCGTTCGTTTTTCAGTTCGGCCACCGGTTACATTGTTATTGCCATCTTCTTGATCACCACCAGTTTGTTGTTGTGGGTTATTCCCGGAGAATACAATGTGCTCGATTCGGGGTATTCCAACGTGGATGGGCTGTTTTATCTGGCTCCCTGGTTGTTCCTTTTTCTTTGCCCTGCTGTGAGCATGCGCCTTTTTGCCGAAGAGAAACAAACCGGGACTTGGGAACTCCTCGTAACGAAACCCGTAAGCAAATGGCAGATAGTTACAGGTAAATTTCTGGCAGGTTGGGTGCTGGTGTTGCTGGCGTTGGTACCCGCGTTGATCTATTATTTTTCGGTGTCGTACATCGCCGAACCTGTGGGCAACATCGATTCAGGCGCGTTTTGGGGATCTTTTATCGGACTTGGCTTCCTTTCGGCGGTTTACGTTTCTATCGGAACTTTCACTTCGTCTCTTTCTAAAAATCAGATAGTCGCGTTTATATTAGCGTTGGTTATCAGTTTCTTGCTCTATTATGGCTTCGATCTGCTGGCCTCTTTTTTCAATTCGGGAAGTATTCTTGAGTGGATGGGTTCGTTAGGAATCGATGCCCATTATAAATCGATGAGCCGTGGAGTGATCGACTCCCGCGATGTGGTTTATTTTGTGGTTGTCTCCATCATTTTTCTGTTTTCTACCCGGCTGCGGCTAACGAAACTTTAAATGGTTGGATTTTGTTTATACGGGTAACTGATAAAAAAGAATGTCTTAAAAAGGTGTTTTTTAAATGGATTTTTCCGCATATCTATCTTTATTTCAAACTTTAATATCTACTCAAATATTTTAGTTTTTGTAGTCATCACATTTTCTGGTTTCATCCCTTTTTAAGACATTCTCTTTACTCGTTTTATTTTCCTCTTTTCACCGAAATGGTTTCCGAGCCGTTTTGCCATTTCAACAGCACAGTCAGATCAACATTCGAGTGAATGGATACTTTTGGTCTTTCGCTCCCCTTTTTGCGTTTGTCCACCGCTATGTCGAGTACGCCATTTTTTCCAAAAGGATAATTTTTCAGGCTGTATTTATCGGTAAGCCTTACATCTACGGTCAGCGTGTTGTGAGGAACATCGGCACGTATCCCGAAAAGGTATTCGATCATTACGTTGATGGGTACGAGTCCTGTCCAGCCCACAAAATCGGTGCGGTCGTTACCTTTCGCGTAATCGGGCGCGTAATTTTCGAAGAAAGTTCCTGTTTTCCCGAAAACTTCCGTTACCGTGTTGTGGTAGCTTTTTCCTATTTCAAACGCCAGCGAATCCAGCCCGCAGTGGGTCAGCCCGCGCAATACCATGTAGTTGGTCGATGCCCATACGCTTCCATTCCAGTATCCGCCGTTGGGGTCGAAATGAGGATCGGAAGCGGCCAGGCTGGGAACTCGTGTAGTGCGGTCGAATTCGTTTTTGTTCATCAAATGTGCCACGAACCTTTGAAGCTTGTCGGCCGGAACCACTTCGGCAAGCAGTGCCCAGTAGCTCGATACGCTCAATACTTTGGTCAGCGATTGGTCGCGTTGCTTGTCGTAATAAAAGGCGGTTTCATCGTCCCACATTTTGGTGTTTACCAGCGTGGTAAGTTTGTTCACTTCTTCATCTATGTCTTTTATTTCGCTGTGTCGCCCCAGTTCATCTGCCATTTTTTGAAGAAGTTTACCCGATAGAATTTCCTGAAGCGTGATGTCTATCCAGCTCATGAAACCGTGGTCGAACCAAACATCATATCCGGGTTCGAGGCGAGCTTGGTTGTCCATGCCGCATCCCCATCCGCACGAATAATAACTGCCATCCTGCCACGAACGGTTAAGTTTTGTCCATTGATGGTAAGCCACGAGTACGGGAAACACTTCGCTTAATCGTTGTTTGTCCTTGAAATTCAGGTAATACTCCCATTCTGCCCATGGGAAAACGTTCGGCCCGGTGGAAGCCAGGTTGTTTTTTTCGAACGATGGACCGCCGGTTTTATTTTCGAATTGCCGGCAAATGTAACCATCGGGATCTTGTTTCACGTAGAAGTTATCCAACGAACCCTGGAAGTGAAATGCCCGTTCGCCGTATTTCCCGAACATAGTCATAAAACAGTCGTCCCACAGGAAAATGCATCCGTTGAAATGCGGATCGATGTAAGGGGTGATGTAGCCGTTAGCCGTCGTAGCCGACTCCAAATGGCTGAAAGCCAGCTTCCATGCACGCCAGTAGGAACGGATAGCCAGTGGATGGTTTTCCCATTCGGGTGCGGGCAGGTATTGTTTCGCGTTTTCGAACGTGGGAGTAGCCGATAAATCGGGTTTCTTTTTCTTAAATTGGTTTTCAGCGGCAAACTTGTTGCCCACATACACATCGAATGCTCCCTGGTACCTTCCTTTTTCGATGATGCCCGGCATTTCCTGTGCCAAAGATGTTGTAAATGAGAGAATAACCAATAAAATCAAAAATAAATATGATCTTTTCATCCCATCAGATTTTTACGTAGATATTCTTTTTGTGCAGGATGTAGCCGAATAGCCAGCAGGTAAGCATCCACCAAATGGCAAACAAAAACGCGCCTAAGTAATTGCCCGCGTGTTGGAAAATATTCGTGTAAATCCAGCTAAACAAAGGAACATTCCCGATATGAACCATATACAACACCACCACGCCCAATTCGCTGAGGATGTATATCAGCAACGGATTTTTACCGGCAATGATGAAGAATTGCGAACCTTTTTTGAAATTCAGCATTTCCGTTATATAAATGATAAATGAAATGATCAGCAGGTCGAGACCTACGGTAAGCAGACTGTATGAGCTTGTCCACAGTTTTTTATTTACCGGAATGAAATTGTTCAGGATGTAAGCCAGTATTAACAATCCGAATGCCCCCAGCAAAAGCTTGGATATGGCTTCGTAGGTAGTTCCTTTTTTCAGGAGGAAATATCCGGTGGCATAACCCATGGCTACGTTGAATACGGCGGGAAGAGTGCTCAGGATGCCTTCAGGATCGAACGGGAAGCCTTCGCCTGTATAAAGATGTTTTATCCCCAAAGCCCATGTGTCCAATTTCAGTACGGCATTACCGGTTTTCGAAAACGGTTCGTCGCCGCCAAAAACAAGTAATAATATCCAGTAAACTACCAACAATGAGCTGGCTACGATGATGGTTCGTTTGTGCCCGAGGTAATATACCAGCAACGCCGTGATACCGTAGCACAATGCTATTCGTTGCAAAACGCCCATGATCCGGGTATCGGAAATGGGAAACGCGGAGATGTGCATTTGTTCGTCGAGACGGAAAAAGGGAAACCAGTACATTAAATATCCAATCAGGAAAATGAGAAGGGTGCGTTTGCCAATTTTAAACAAAACGTCGCGCTGGCTCATGTTGGCCCATTTTTTGGATACGAACGCGAGGGCGTTTCCTACCGCGAATAAAAACGAAGGGAAAACCAGGTCGGTAGGAGTAAACCCGTTCCAGTCGATATGGCGTAAAGGCCAGTAAGTGGTGGCTCCGTTTCCCGAAGTGTTGACGATGATCATGAAACATATCGTCATTCCCCTGAAAATATCAAGGGCGTCGAACCTTTTTTGTGTCGGTACAGCTGTTGTTGTCATTTTTTCTTTATTGCATTATTATAAATGGTTAATTTGTAGATTTGCTCAATTCTTTCAGTTTGATATTCGGGTGTAAAACATTGGAAGTTTTCTCGATAATTTTGGTTTCGGGAACTTCCACTGTCGCTTTCAGCCGAATGTCTTTTGACGAAGCTCCCACACGCACTTCGTAAGTGCCTTTTTCAGCCACCCATGCGCTGATGCCCGTCCAGTACGAGGCAAAATCACGTGGATGAATTTCCAGTGTTATTTTTTCACTTTCGTTGGGTTGCAGTAGTTTGGTTTTGGTGAACGTCCGCAACTCTTCTGCCGGCTTTTCTATTTCGGCCTGCGGAGCGCTTATGTAAAGTTGCGCAACCTCTTTCCCGGCCAGTTTCCCGACGTTTTTTACCGTGAACGATACCTGAATGCTATCGCCCAATACTGGCGAACTTACCGAAATGCCGGAGTACTGGAACCTCGTATAGGAGAGCCCGTATCCGAATTCGTAAGTTACCGGAACGTTGAAGGTTTCATAATAGCGGTAGCCTACATAAATTCCTTCGTTGTAGAGGGCGTATATCGGGTTATTGGAAGGCTCGCCGGGGAAAGTGGCCGCCGAAGGGACATCGGCATATTTCACCGGGAAGCTCATTGGTAGTTTTGCTGATGGATTCACCTTCCCGTTCAATACCTGCACCAGCGCGTTCGCACCTTCCTGTCCTGTTTGCCAGGCAAGTACTATGGCATCGGGGTAGGTATTCCAGTCGGCAGTGGAAATTACTCCGCCAATGTTCAGCACCACTACCACCTTTTTCCCGGCGGCATGATAAATTTCCGATACATTTTTTATCAGCGTTTTTTCAGTGTCGTTCAGCGAAAAATCGGCAACCGTTCTGTCGGCTCCTTCACCGGCGTTGCGTCCGATGGAAATGATGGCAATGTCCGATTGTTTTAAGGCGGACTCAATGTCCGATTTATTCAAAGAATATTCCTTGTGGAAATCAACCACGTTTTTTTTATTTTCATCTTTAGAGTTTGATAAAACGGTATCGATAAATTGATTGTAAACGGTTGTGAGCGGTTTTACCAGTTGATACCCCGATGTTTCGAAAGCTTCTTTTATCGATACCGAATGTTCATAGTTTACTTCGCCGCTACCCACACCGCCTGCAATAAAGCTGTAGGAACTTTTCCCGAATAAAGCTACTTTCTTAACCGATGTAAACGGCAGGGCGTTCTTGTCGTTTTTGAGCAATACCATGCATTCGGTGGCCGCGTTGCGCGATACGAGCGCGTGAGCTTTCAGGTCCGGATTGTTGGTGTATTTGTATCCTTGAAAACGAGGGGTGCGCATAATGAATTTTAAAATGCGAATCAAGTTGCGGTCGAGTGTTTTTTCGTCAATCAACTTGTTTTTCAGGGCGAAAAGCAATTCCTGGCGTTGCTGGCTTCCGGGCATGATCACATCGTTGCCAGCGTTCATTTGCGCTACGGCATCGGCTCCGCCCCACCAGTCGGTCATTACAATGCCTTTGAATCCCCAATCGTCGCGCAAGATCCGTGTTATTAAATCGTAGTTTTCAGATGTGTAATATCCGTTCAACCGGTTGTACGATGACATGACCGTCCACGGTTGCGATTCTTTTATGGCAATCTCGAAGTTACGCAAGTAAATTTCACGTAAAGCTCGTTCGCTGATCACCGCGTTGATGTCGTGGCGGTTGGTTTCTATGTTATTGGCCGCGAAGTGTTTGAGCGATGTCCCCACTCCATTGGATTGCAATCCCAGAATCATGGCGGCTGCCATTTTTCCTGCCAACAACGGATCCTCGGAATAATATTCGAAGTTACGTCCGCAAAGCGGATTCCTGTGGATGTTGATGGCCGGCGCCAGCAACACATCCGATCCATATTCGAGTACTTCGTTTCCCATGGCTTTGCCGACAGCTTTCACCAAGTCGGTGTTCCAGCTCGACGACAAGGCCGTTTCGGTAGGGAAGGCGGTGCAATATATCGCTTTACCTGTGGCGGGGTGCGGTTCTATACGAATACCGGCTGGCCCATCGGTGAGGATGGCTGGTGTGATTCCCAGCCGGGGAATAGCCCCCGTGCTTCCGGCAACCCCTTCAACAAACACTGTTTTACGGCCATCTTTGGGATTGTCCCAGGTTTCATCGCCCATCCCAACTAAAAGGTACACCTTTTCTTCGGGAGTCATTGCCGCTACAATATCTTCAATTTTGTCTTTTCCGAGTTGTGGCACTTTGTTTTGAGCCATACCTTGGTTGCTAACCAGCACGGTAAAGATCGGAATAAATAGTGATTTTTTCATTTGTGTGATCTGTTTCTGTATTCATATTTGGGTTGTTTCGTCTTAAAAAAAGGTTATAAACCTGCTCTTTTAAAATGTATATACAAAAAATCCTTTTTCTGAACCGGATCAGGAAAAGGTGTTATAAGTCCTTTCTACAATTAATTTTTAAGATGATGTAAAGTTATAAAAATATGATTGATTTTTTGTTTCTTTTTCTATCGGCTTTTGTTTTTTTACAGGTAGTTTTCAGTTAAAATGATGGATGGCCTGGATCAATTTGATTTTTGAACCCGGCTAAAACAAATACCCCATTATCTCCAGTTAATAATAAAGACCCAAAAGTCGGGAGAAATACTTTGAAAAACCGGATAATTATAGTTTTTTAACGGTGCGAAAACCCATCATTCTTCAAAACATTGAATCGGTTGTTCGATGGATGGACGTTTCCGTAAGATGGTATTTTGCGGAAGCGGTTATGAAGGATCGGTTGGATTGTCGTTTCCGCGAACTTTCCGGAACACCCAATGCTTTTGCAGGGTATAGTTGAAAGCCAAAGATACAATAAGGTCGATGATGATACGGCTGATTTTGTAGTCGATGCTCAGAAAATTGGTAATCAGAAAGGTACCTGACGATTTCAGTAGAATACTGTTCATAACTACAACGAAGAATTTAATCATCTGGATGTGAACGGAATGTTCGTAAGGCCTTTCCTTAGAGAGAAAGGTCCATTTTTTATTCAGCCCGAAGTTGATGACAGCGCCTATTACTCCGCCGATGACAATGGATATGGTGTAATGGATATGAAAAACCTCGGTAAAAAAAATCATGACAAAATAGTCGGTAATACCTCCGACGAAAGCGGATACCTGTGCTTTGGAAAATACCAGAATCCTGTCTAAAATTTTTCCCATATCCTGTCAGGGTTTTCTTTCTTCCCGGTCTCTATTATCGCCTGTCCGAAGTAACTTGTAACTGTCGATAATATTTATAATGAATAAAATAAGGCAAGCCAGGAAGGCGGCATAAAGTATGGATCCTCTCACCAGTACCTCCAGCAACAATATCAATGAAATGATAATCCTTACTTCGGTGGGGCCAAAAATTCCTGAATCGATGGAGTACTGGTTGTTGATTTTGTAACGGATAAGGGTGATCAGGATTTCCCATCCGTAGAGAACAATAAACACAAAACCGAGTATTTCCCAAAATCCATCAACGTAGAGCAAAAAACCGAGTCCCATCAGGGTGATCCCGAGCCAGTCGGTAATCAAATCTAGCGAAAATCCGTACCATTTGCGCTGTTTGTTCCGGTAGTAAGCCAGCCGCCCATCGAGCGAATCGCCGAACCAGCTCACAGCAAATCCCGCGATCCCCAGTAAAAGGAATGTGTCGGAAAACTTCCAGGCCAGTACAAAAGCGATGAAAATAATGATGCTTCCCAAAAATCCTATGGCCGTCAGCATGTTGGACGAAACCCACGAAGGAATTCTTTGTACCAAGAAGGCAATGAACCGTTGCTCATATCTCTTTAAAAGGTTTGTCCTGGCTCTGTCTTGCGATATTGCTTTTAAAACTTCGTTACTATTAATTTGTCCTGATTTGGATGAATTCATTTTCTGACAGATTTTATATAGAATTAGAATAAAAACGGGAGAATTGATTGCATGATTTTTTTTTGCCGTAAATTTCCAGGGTTGTTTCAAATGCCCGGTGCGTTTTTTCGTCAAAAAAAGCCATCGAATAGCGCTCTCTTCATCTTTTCTCCTAATTTGTAATGACAAAGATACTATGCAATTAATAAAAATTTAACGGCATTCACATTATTTCAAACTAATAGCCTGATTTTAATAGATTTTACATAACGGGTATTTTTACCGTTGGGGCAGGAAGAACTTTACATGCCACATGAAAAAGATTCTTTTTCAAATACAATTTAACTTTTAGTTGTTTTTATCGGGTTTTTTCCAAATGATTTTCATATTTTTGTAAAAGATTTTCCGGCTTATGAAACTTTTGTATTCTGCATATAAATATCTGATACATATTTTACGGGCAAAAAACTCAAATGGATTCGGGGTACATTCCCCTTTTCTTTTTTATTTCACTACCCATGTTATTTACGAAAAGCACCAGTTTTACGCATATCGTGATATAGAAAAGCGGAGGCAGGCAATGCTTCTTTCGTCCGGTGTGGTTGAAATAACAGATTTTGGAACCGGTGTAAACCGCAAAGCCGAAGTAAAAAAAATAGCATCGCGATCGCTGAAAAAACCGGAATATGGGCAGCTGTTTTTCCGTATCGTCCGTTTTCTCAACGCGCGCACGGTGTTCGAACTCGGAACTTCGTTGGGCATTACCACGGCTTATCTGGCTGCCCCCGATAAAAATATTAATTGTTATACGTTCGAGGGTTGTCGCGACATTGCCCGTTTGGCGGAACAGAACTTTGAAACGCTGCATTTGGATAACATACATTTGGTGAAAGGAAATATCGATGTAACTTTGCCGGGAATATTAAACGAAAACGTAAGCCCTGATTTTATTTTTATCGATGCGAACCATTGTTCGGATGCTTTGTTTCGCTATTTTGAGCTTTTCCTTCCACACATCCACGAAAACACGATTGTGGTGGTCGATGATATTTACTGGTCGGCGGATATGACCAACGGTTGGGTACAACTTAAAACACATCCGAAAGTAACCTCTTCTATTGATCTTTTTTCGGTCGGGATACTGTTTTTTAAACCTGAGTTATACAAAAAGCACTATGTCATGCGTTTTTAAATGGAATTTATTCCGGTGGAAATAGCCATTACAAGGGAATGGCAAAAGCAGTACCGGTCCTGGTTTGCCGCATGGATTTAGGGGATAAAGGACGATTGATCTGAATATTCAACGTTGGAATTGTTACCCATCGGGGTTTTTGTCTTGAAAAAAGTAGTTCCAGTGTAAAAAAAGTAAATTATAAAGATGAAAATATATACAAAAACAGGAGATGGAGGTGAAACCGGACTTGTGGGCGGAACCCGGGTCTCTAAAACAGATGCCAGGCTGGAAGCCTACGGAACGGTTGATGAACTCAATTCTTTCGTCGGGTTGCTTTTATCGTACCCGCTGAATGATGAAAACCGGGATTTTCTGCAAAACATTCAGCATCGGCTGTTTACGCTGGGAGCCTACCTGGCTACTGACCAGTCGAAAACTGCCCTTCATGAGGCCTCTGTGTTGAAAAACGAGGTAGTTAGCGCTGTCGAAACTGAGATAGACCGTTTGAACGAGGCTTTACCGCCGCTTCAGGCTTTTATCTTGCCCGGGGGAGTCGGGGCTGCGGCCGTATGCCACGTTTGTCGTTCGGTAGCGCGTAGAGCCGAGCGGAATATCTGCCAGCTTTTAAATGTGTATCCTGTTGATAATCTGGTGCTAATTTACATAAACCGCTTGTCTGATTATTTTTTTAGTTTGGCTCGTTTTATAAATATGGAAAACAAAGAGAAAGAAATTTACTGGAAACAGTATTAAAAATAAAATATTTTTCTATTTTTGCAGACAATTTAAAAAATAAACTGGATACTAAATTAATTTAAATTAAGTTGAGTATGTATTGGACATTAGAATTAGCATCAAAAATCGAAGACGCACCCTGGCCTGCGACTAAGGATGAGTTAATTGATTACGCCATGCGTTCAGGTGCTCCACTTGAAGTTATTGAGAACTTACAGGAAATAGAGGATGAAGGCGAAATATACGAAAGCATCGAGGATATTTGGCCCGATTATCCAAGTAAGGAGGATTTCTTTTTTAACGAAGAAGAGTACTGACGTTCATTATAAAATGGATTTCGGTTGACATATAATGTCTTTAAAAGGCTCGGTAATCAGATAAAAAATGTGAAAAATCGCCAAATCGCACAATTTTTTGTAAAAATGTCTGTTCTTACAGATGCATTTGGAATTGGGGGAGTTTACATTTACATTGTTTTATGGGGTTCATTTCTGATTTTCTATGAGAAAACTTTTAATTGGATTTTTTTTGCTTACGGTTTGCATAGAATCAGTTGTATCTCAATTCGATGCACAAATGAGCCAGTATATGTTCCATAATTCGGCTTTCAATCCGGCGGCCATTGGTGAAATAGATATGGTGCAAGTGGAGGCTATGCACCGGATACATTGGGTGGGAATGCCTGATGCGGGGCAAACCACATGGCTCGATCTTAATTCACCGGTAAAGATAGGAAGTACGTTGAATGGGGTCGGTTTGCGTATTTTAAATGATGTTGTGGGCGATTTTAAAATACAGTCGGCTCATTTTCAGTACGCTTATAAGAAACCTTTAGGTGTGGGGAAGTTGAGCGTGGGCATTGACCTTGGGTTCCTGAGCATTGGTTTCAACGGGGATAGTATTCCCGATAATGCCAAAAATTTGTTGGGCGATTATTATCATCTGAACGAGGATTCGTACATTCCTACAAGTAGTGTCTCGGGGATGGCTTTCGACATTGGGGTAGGCGCATATTATTCCACTGAGAAGTTTTACGGTGGCGTTTCTTACACGCATTTGAATTCGCCGCGGGTAACCTGGAACGATAAAACATCTATCAAGGAAAGGGGAGTGCTTTACCTGACGGGTGGCTATAACTGGAAGATGTACAACCCGAAATGGGTGTTGAAACCCAGTGCTTTATTCAAATCGGACTTTGCCACTTTTCAGCTCGACCTATCTTCATTGCTGGAATACGATGCCAAATACTGGGGAGGGCTTGGCTTGAGGTATCAGGATGCCGTTACTGTTATGCTGGGTGCCAATTTGTTAAGCGGGTTAAATGTGGGATATGCTTATGACATTCCGGTTTCAAAAATTGGAAGTTGGGGTTCACACGAGATTTCGCTGGTATATAATTTTCAAATAGTAAATCAAAAGACAAAGTCAAAATACAAGTCAATCAGATTTTTGTAAGTCAGTATTATATTATTTTATAAAAACGATAGATTAGAATGAAAAAATTTCTGCCAATCATTGTGTTGTTGCTCATATTTGTTTCGTGTAACAAACCTGCCGGCGAACTTACCGGATTAGGAGTCAGGGGTACTTTTCACGAAGCCAATCCTTACGGGATGGTTTTCATCAAAAGGGGATCTTTTATCATGGGCGCTAACGACCAATCTGCTATCGGAGGCATCAACGACAAGTCGGTAACGGTTACTGTCGATGCATTCTGGATGGATGAAACCGAAATAACCAACGACGAGTATAAACAATTTATCACTTATGTAAAGGATTCCATTGCCCGTAGATTGTTGTTGATGGGTGGAAAAGAAGAATTTAGAATGAAATTCAAAAATCAGACTGACGAATCGGCTCCCGAAATAGCTCGTCTGAACTGGAAAACCAAAATCCCCTGGAACTCGAAAGATGAAGAAACTCAGGAAATCCTGTCATCATTTTATTATGAAGGCTCTAACGTGTTGGGTATAAAACGACAGGTTGATCCAAGTAAACTTAAATACAGGTATGAATGGATCAATTATGATCAGGCTGCGCTTCCCGAGAACAAATACAATGTGAATACAGGCGCTTACTCGCCAAATGCAAAAGTTCGGGTAGATACATCCTATGTGGATGAAAACGGTGTTATCCGTAACGTTACCATCACACGTAAACTTCGTACCAGAAGAGATCTGATCTCTTCGAAAATCGTAAATATCTATCCCGATACCATCATGTGGATACGCGACTTCCAATTCGCATACAACGACCCGAAGATGAAGATGTATTTCTCGCATCCGGGGTTCTCTAATTATCCCGTAGTAGGTGTTACCTGGGAACAGGCTCAGGCTTTCTGCCAATGGCGTACCCAGTATTTTAATTCGGCTCATCGTATTCAGGGCCAGGAATATCGCCTGCCTACCGAAGCCGAGTGGGAATACGCAGCCCGCGGAGGTCGAAAAATGGCATTGTATCCATGGGGAGGTAATTATGTAAGGGATGCCAAAGGCTGTTATCTGGCCAACTTCAAACCTATGAGGGGTAGCTATACCGATGATACCGGATGTACAACCATGAAAGTAGGGTCTTTCCTGCCGAACGATTATGGATTGTACGATATGGCTGGCAATGTGTCGGAGTGGACCAATACTGCTTATAACGAATCAAGCAGTTCGCTGGTTAACGATATGAATCCAAGTTACCAGTACAATGCTAAAAACGACGACCCGGACGTGTTGAAACGTAAAGTTATCAAAGGTGGCTCTTGGAAAGATGTGGCATATTATCTCCAATGTGGAGTCAGGACTTACGAGTATCAAAATGAGAGCCGCCCGTATATCGGATTCAGATGTGTGCGTTCTTACAATGGGGAATAAAAATAAATGGAAGTAAATAACTATTAAAATATTTTTTATTATGGCTAATAACAATTCCTCTTTCGACGCATGGTGGAATTCCTACCAAACAAAACGTGTTGTCGGAGCGATGTACAGTATCGGCGCTGCCGTGGTAATTATCGGTGCTCTTTTTAAAATTCTGCACCTTCCTATGGCATCTCTTTTTCTGACGGTTGGTATGTGTACTGAAGCAATTATTTTTGCGTTGGGAACTTTTGATAAACCGCACGAAGAATTCGAATGGAATAAAATATTCAAATTTGATGAAGAACTAAGTGAAAGAAGCGCAGGGTTGATCGGACCGGGACAAATCAATGCCAGTTTAGGCGCAGGCGGAGGAGTTGTGGCAACAGGAACATCGGTTAATTTTGGAAGTGCTTTAAGCGAAGAGGAACTGAATAAACTTACCGAAGGCATCAAGAACCTTTCTACTACGGCCAATCAGTTGTCGGGACTTTCAAGCGCCGTTGCGGCGTCCGAAGGCTTTGTTAAAAACCTCGAGGCAGCATCGCAGGTAACCGGGAAATTCACGTCCAGTCAGGAATTGCTTTCTAATGCCGCTGCTAAATTAGTAGCTTCTTATCAAAGCATTGGTAGTGAGACTGATAATGTTGTGAAAAATTCGCAGGCTTTTGGTTCGAAAGTGGAAGAAATCAGCAAAAATCTTTCGGGGATTAATTCAATTTACGAGATCCAACTCAAAAACATACAGACTCAATCCGAAACGATATCGAAACAAAACGAAAAGCTCAAGGGTGCAAATTCTTATTTTGAATCGCTTGCTGGCGATTTGCAAAAACTGAACAGCGCCACTTCGTCGGCTTTATCCGAAACCGAAAAATATAAAGCTGCAACTGAAAAACTATCCAAACAGGTTGCTGATTTGAATCAGGTTTACGGAAACATGCTGAATGCCTTGAATTAATGTTCGTTTTTTCCAATTTATTATAAAAAATAAAAATCCATGAGTGGAGCAAAGAATTGTCCGGAAACTACCCGGCAGAAGATGATCGGGATGATGTACTTGGTGCTGACGGCTATGTTGGCGCTTAATGTGTCGAGCGAAATCTTGAATGGGTTTACCATGGTGGACAATAGTTTACATACGACAATCGAATCGACTGAGATGAGAAACAAGTCATTGATTGAAAGTTTTGAATATCAGTATAAACAGAATCCGGCCAAAGTAAAAGAATGGCTTGATAAAGCAAATAATGTTAAAAAATTATCGGACGATTTGTATGATTATATTCAAAATTTTAAATTTCAAATTATTAAAATTGCCGATGGTAAAAATGCCGATCCTGCAGCAAGAGTGATTGAAGCCAGGGATAATTTGGATGCTTCTGAAGAATATGCAAAAGTAAAAGGAAATGGTAAAGTATTGAAGCAAAAGATGGATGTTTACCGGAATGCCATACTTCAACTTTTAGAGGGTAATCCTGATAAGCAAAAGGTTTATCAAAAAGTGTTTTCCACAGATAGGATGAATGGGACACCGTGGCAAGATGCTTTGTTTAACATGATGCCTGTATCGGCAACGGTTACTTTGTTGAGTAAATATCAGAGCGATATCCGTTCATCTGAATCGGAAATGATCCAGTTCCTGAAATCCCAAACTGACGCCGACGATTACCGTGTAAATAAAATTGAAGCTTTGGTTGTGCCCAATTCACGTTATATCATCAGGGGTGGGCAGTATTCAGCTCAGATTGTACTTTCGGCGGTGGACTCGACCAAAAAACCTGAATATTTCGTCAACGGTTCAGCTGTATCCAAAGGATTTTATCAGGTAGGTTGTGGTAAAACGGGGGCATTTACTTATTCGGGTTTCATCCGTATGGCGGGTAACGATGGAAACGTAAAATCCTATCCGTTCAAGAGCGATTATATTGTTGAGGAGCCTTCGGCCACCATATCGAATGAAGATTTGAATGTGGTTTACCGGGGAATTGATAATAAGTTCAGCATATCGGTTCCCGGCATTGCCGCCGAAAAAGTGAGCGTGTCGGTTGATGGCGGTTCGGCCTCCAAGGTAGGTAGCGGACGTTACATCATCAGGCCATCGAGGGACGGCGAAATCCGAATCTCTGTTATTGCCAATATCGATGGTAAAAATTTACCGATGGGTGGTGGTACCTACCGAGTGAAGTACCTGCCCGATCCGAAATCATTCATGCAATACACAGATGCGGGCGGTGTGCCGCGTTTGACCCAAGATGGAACCGTATCGAAACGTATGTTGAAAAGTGGCGTATCCATTGTGGCCAATTACGGTCCTGATGAATTGATAAAAGCTAACTTTACAGTTACTCAATTTACGTTGCTTACCGTGTTCGGGCCGGTGCCAACTTCAGGGTCGCGCTTAAGTGCTAAACAATTGAATGACATTGATCGCCTTGAAGGTGGTGAATTCGTAATTATAAAAAATATAAAAGCTGTGGGGCCGGACGGGAAACAAAGAAGTTTAAGTCCGATTCAGGTTCAGTTATAAGAATAATATAATAAAATTAAAATAGGAGTATGAAATTGATCCCGCAAACAGGGGGAATCAGTTCCATACAACATTTAAAAAATCGATGATTATCGTATGAAAAAGTATTGGATTGTAGCTCTCATAACAGCGCTATCGTTAGGAAGTTCGCTTCTGAAGGCACAGGAAAAATCGCTTCCTTTTTTTGACAAGAAGGGTGCTGTTCGTATTCAAACAACCGAATTGGATGGCCTGGCCGATACGATAGCTGTTATCAACCACCGTGCCGATGACATTGTTTGGTCGCGGGTTGTGTACCGAATTATTGATATGCGCGACAAACAAAATTACCAGTTGTACTTTCCTGTTCGTCCGAACGATGAATACCATAGTCTTTTCAGAATCATGCTCGATGCCATTTGCGATGGTATCAGTGTTTACCGCAAAGATGCGCGCGATTTGAAACCTTCGTTCAACGAAGTGCTTGATGGCGAAGATTTGTCGGCGGTGTTCGCTTTCGACGATGATAAGGAAAACAATATCATTCAGGTGGATCCGCTTACCAAACAGCGTAAAATCAATGCCGACCAGTACATGAGGTACGTGAAGAACCAGATTAAATTCCTGGTTCAGGAAATTGTATTTTTCGATAAGCACACGTCCCGGTTGTACAGCAAGATAATTGCCATAGCTCCTTTGTACTCGCTGAACCCGAACAATGTGGAATCCAAAGAATCGATGGGTTACTTCCGTGGTTCAATTATTTGCTGGTTCGCATTTGATGAACTCAGGCCTTATTTGGCTAAAAAATACGTTATTCCAAGTGGGAACGATAGTCAGCGCTTGACTTTTGATGATTTCTTCAGCCAGAAAATGTACTCGAGTTACCTGCTTGGCGACAGCAATATGTTTAGCCGTATGTTGCTGGAATATGCCTTGAACCCGGATGAAATAAGGAAAGAACAGAAACGTATAGAAACCGAACTGATTAATTTTGAACAGGATTTGTGGGAGTATTAATCGGATGAAAAAATATAAAATGAATTGGAGACGGCTTTTTTAAACAGAGGCCGTCTCTGTTTTTAAGGGAGAATTGATATGAAAAACTTCTTGCGGGGTCTGAAAGGATATATGATGCCGATAGCCATGACGGTAGGTGTTATTTTTTATGAATATGCGGGTTATCTTACTTTTTTAATTCCTTACCTTGTGTTTGTCATGTTGTTGCTCACGTTTAGCAAGTTATCGTGGCATAATATCCGTATTACGCGGTTGCATATCTGGTTGGTGGCCATTCAGATTTTCGGTAGTCTGGCGGTGTACCTGCTGTTTTTGCCATTGAATAAAATAGTGGCGCAGGCGGCGCTTATTTGTGTACTGGCTCCCACAGCTACAGCGGCGCCGGTTATTACCGGCATGCTTTCGGGAAATGTGGAGAGCCTGACGGCCTATAGCCTGATTAGCAATTTGATGGTTGCTGTTGTGTCGCCGTTGTATTTTACTTTGTTTGGAGCGGGAAAAGACCTTTCTTTCTTTTCATCGTTATTAATGATTTTTCAGCACGTGGCCTTGCTTGTGGTTTTGCCTGTCCTGACGGCTTATGTGATAAAGAAAACATCTAATAAACTAAATGGTTTTTTATTGAAAAACAATGGAGTTTCGTTTTATTTGTGGAGTATATCGCTGATTATAGTAAGTGGTAAAACCATGCAGTTTATTATGAATCAGTCGGATGCTAACGCGCATACCGAGATTATTATAGCGGTGGTTGCTTTCTGGATTTGTCTGTTTCAGTTTTTAACCGGACGGCGGGTTGGTAGAATATATGATGATACGGTTGCGGGCGGTCAGGGATTAGGTCAGAAAAACACTATTTTAGCTATTTGGATGGCGCAAATGTATCTTCATCCCCTTTCTTCCATTGGTCCGGGCGCTTATGTGCTATGGCAGAATGTCATCAATTCGTATCAGGTGTGGAAAAAGAGGAAAGAGCTTTGAAATTAATCAGTGAAAACGCCCGAAAGGAAGTTTTCAAGTTGCTCAGGTTTTACGTTTTGAGTCAACTGGCCGTTGACAGCCCACGAGATATAGCCCGTTTCCTCGGAAACTACTATGGCAATGGCATCGGTGGTCTCGGTAATACCAATAGCCGCGCGGTGCCTTAATCCGAGCCGCTTAGGTATGGAGTGGTTTTTGGTAACAGGTAGTATGCACGAAGCTGCTTTGAGCGTTCTGTCAGATATAATCAGGGCGCCATCATGTAACGGGCTGTTTTTGAAAAATATATTTTCGATGAGGCGCGAGCTGATGTTTGAATTTAAAATTTCGCCGGAATGTATGTATAATTCAAGGCTGTTGGTGCGGGTCAGGACAATAAGCCCTCCGGTATTGGTTTTCGACAGGTTGCGGCAAGCCAGGACTATCTGGATAATATTGATGTCGGTGTCGTTTTGATCTATCTGGTCGCCTTTTAATAATTTTCTCAGGTTGGAGACAAAACTTTTTTTCTTGCTCGATCCGATCCGGGCAAAAAAACGGCGAATTTCTTCCTGAAAAATGACAATGAGCCCAAAAGCTCCAACACTGACAATGCGGTCGAGCACAGCTCCTAACAGCTCCATCCGGAAGATGTATGTTACTAAAAACCAAAAGGCGATAAAAGCAAGGATACCGAAAAATACGCTGACGGTTCCGGTTTTCTTTACAAATCGAAACAACTGGTACATCAATAGCGCCACCAGAAATATGTCAATAATATCTTTTATCCCTATCTGAAATCCCATTACGTAATGTTTGTGTTTTGTTAAATATCTTCTCGTTTCAATTGCCGGTACAGGTTCACGGCCTGCACAGCTTCTTTCACATCATGAACCCTGAGTATATCCGCTCCATTCTCAAGGGCTATCATATTCAGAGCCGTTGTCCCGTTCAGGGCTTCGTCAGGGGTGATTTCCAATGTTTTGTATATCATTGATTTCCTTGATAACCCGGCCAATACCGGTGCTCCGGTTTCTTTAAAAACCGACAAATTGTTCAGCAACCTGAAATTTTGAGCGGTAGTTTTTGCAAATCCGAATCCCGGATCAATGATCACATCGTTGACTCCGGCTTTCTTTAATGCCGAAAGCCTTTGGCTGAAAAAAGCGAGTAATTCTGCCGTAATATCATCGTAGTCGGTTAGTTTCTGCATGGTTTGAGGGTCGCCTTTCGAATGCATCAGGATGTAGGCAACTTCCAAACGGGCAACCGTATCGAACATTTTATCGTCGAGCCCGCCGCCTCCAATGTCGTTGATGATGGAAACCCCGAACTCTTCGACGACTTGACGAGCTACATCCGCCCTGAATGTATCCACCGAAATGATCACATCCGGAAAATGTTTCCTGATGATCTCCAGACCGAACGATAGCCTTTTTAGCTCTTCGCCCGCGCTTATGATTTCGGCATCAGGCCGGGTGGAATATCCTCCAATATCTACTATCGTACCTCCATGACCGATGATTTTACCGACAGCTTCAACAACCTCCTGCCCGGATAAGGCCCGGCTTTTCCCGTAAAACGAATCGGGCGTTACATTCACAATGCCCATAACTATCGGAGTGGACAATTCGAGAAGTTTTCCGTTTGTTTTTATCGTCATTTTCAGCTGCATCTATATCTGTTGCAAAATTATAAAAAATACCGGTTATAAGTTTGAATGTTCTGAAAAAAGACAATATATTTTAATTCTGAACGTTTCTATATTTACCAAAATTGAAGTATCGGCTTGGGGTGTAAAGTGATTATTCATCGAAAATACGAAATAATTGAATAATGTGTTTATTAAATGAATTTTTTCGAGCATTTTTAATTAATTTACCCAAAAAAAATACTATTTTTGCGAAGTAATTTAGGCGCTTATTATATCAAAAATAATTATAACACGTTTTATGAAAATAAAAATTGTAATAAAATTAACTTTTCTTTCATTGTTCTTTGTATTGCTTTCATGTTCCAAGGATGGGTCTTCAAGTGATGTTTCGCGTACAACAGGGTGGAAATACAATGATGAAAAAGGTACCGGCTTTACAGTAAAAAAAGACTTTAAAACCGGGACTCCTGGCGGAATGGTAGCCATTGAAGGAGGTACATATACCATTGGGGAAAGAGGTGAATTCATTACAGCGCCCCGCGATAACCAAAAAAGGCGTATCACAGTGAGCTCGTTTTATATGGATCAGTACGAAATCAGAAACGTGGATTGGAGAGAATATACCAACTGGATGAAACAGGTTTTTGGGAAAGTAGCTCCTAAGCTGGTGGAAAAAGCGCAACCCGATGGCAAAGTATGGCGGGAAGAACTGGCTTATAACGAACCATATCTCGAAAATTATTTTACGCATCCGGCTTACGACCAATATCCGATAGTGGGCGTAACCTGGGAACAGGCAATGGACTATTGCGCTTGGCGTACCGACCGTGTGAACGAGTTGGCTCTTATCAGAGCGGGTATCATCGCGGCTCCTGATTTTTCGTCGCTAAAAAACCAGACGAACCTCGATTCTATCTCGAAATCTTTTGTGTTCAATACTCAAAAATATCTTTACCAGGAAAATTACAAACCTAAGGATGGTAAAAATGTAAAAAAGGATCTTTTCGGGCAGCCCCGGAAAGTGGATATGGCCGATGGCGTTCTGCACGAATCGTACCGCTTGCCTACCGAGGCGGAATGGGAATATGCCGCTTATGCTGTTAAATCGTCGAAAAAAGGATTTACCCCTGAAAATAAAATTTATCCATGGAAAGGCGCTCAGTTGCGTAACCCAACAAAAAAACAGCTGGGGATGATGCAGGCCAACTACGTTCGTGGACGAGGCGACATGATGGGTACCGCGGGTAGCCTGAACGACAAGGCAACCATTACTGCTCCGGTTAACTCGTATTATCCGAACGATTTTGGATTATACAACATGGCCGGTAACGTCAATGAATGGGTACTGGATGTGTATCGCTCCACTACTTTTAACGAAACATCAGAATACAATTCGTTCAGAGGGAATGAATATAAAACGTATGTGCTTGACCAACAAGATGCTGCCGGACATAAAGTGTTCAAGGTGGATTCGTTGGGACGGTTGGCTTATATTATCAAGCCTGAAGATGACAAACGTGATTTTAAAAACGGTGATAAATCTTCTTCTATCAATACCGATTTTTCGTTCCTTGCCGATACAACCGGAATATCGAACCTGAAAAACACGAATAAACTTGATCCGACCGATGTACTTTCCCCTCATATCAACAATAAGACAAGAGTATATAAAGGTGGTTCGTGGAAAGACCGCGCATACTGGCTCGAACCTTCTACACGCCGCTTTCTCGATCAGGATAAATGTACCAACGACATAGGTTTCCGTTGCGCCATGAGTATGATTGGAAATATAGATAAACCCGTAGTCGTAAAAAAATAAAGATGTTTTAACTGTATAAATTATATATAAAAGCACTGTTCGTTTGTAACAGTGCTTTTTTTGAACCATTTTGTCATGTGGTTTGCAATCATTTTTGTATTTTTGCACTTCAAAAAAGTTGAACCATTTATTACTGGAAGGTAATGGATTAGAATCGCGTAAACAATTAAAATAACTCTTCATTTATCAAGATATTTATTTTAATTGTTAAATTTTTATACTATTAATACATATCCCAATGAAACGAACAACCGTAGCGGAAGCCATTAAGCGTACCGATTTTGGCGCGCCAATTATGATAAAAGGTTGGGTTCGCACCCGCCGTGGTAACAAAAATGTAAGCTTTATAGCTATTAATGATGGCTCGGCAATACACAATATTCAGGTAGTTGTTGATAATGAAAAGTTTGGGGATGAGTACCTGAAACCTATCACTACCGGCGCTTGCCTTAAAGTGGAAGGAACGCTGGCCGAGTCGCTTGGCAAAGGACAGAGCGTGGAAATCCATGCTACCGCCATCGAAATTTATGGCACGGCCGATCCGGAAACATATCCACTTCAGAAAAAAGGACATACCCTTGAATTCCTGAGGGAAATTGCCCATTTGCGCCCCCGTACCAATACTTTTGGAGCGGTGTTCCGTGTGCGCCACCACATGGCAATGGCCATCCATACATTTTTTCACGAAAGGGGTTTCTTCTATTTTCATACTCCCATCCTTACGGGTTCCGATTGTGAAGGAGCCGGGCAAATGTTCCAGGTAACTACGATGAACCTCTACGACCTGAAAAAAGACCAGAACGGTTCCATCAATTATGATAATGATTTTTTTGGGAAACAAACCAGCCTGACGGTTTCAGGGCAGCTCGAAGGTGAGCTGGCCGCGATGGCTTTGGGCGCCATTTATACCTTCGGGCCTACTTTCCGTGCCGAAAATTCCAATACGCCCCGCCACCTGGCCGAATTTTGGATGATCGAACCCGAAGTGGCATTCAACGAAATTGAAGAAAACATGCAACTGGCACAGGATTTTGTCCAGTATTGTGTTCGCTGGGCGCTCGAAAAATGTGCCGATGACCTGAACTTCCTGTCGGAAATGTACGATAAGGAGCTGATAGAACGACTGAAATTTGTGGTGGACAACGACTTTGTACGTCTTACTTATACCGAAGGTGTGGAAATTCTCAAAGCGGCCGTTGCAAAAGGTCAGAAGTTCGAGTTTCCGGTGGATTGGGGCACCGACCTCCAGTCGGAACATGAACGTTACTTAGTTGAACAGCATTTTCGTAAACCGGTTATCCTGACCGATTATCCGAAAGAAATCAAATCGTTCTACATGAAGCAGAACGATGATGGCAAAACGGTGAGAGCAATGGATGTGCTTTTCCCTAAAATCGGTGAAATTATTGGAGGTTCTCAGCGGGAAGAAGATTACGAAAAACTTAAAGCCCGCGCCGCAGAGATGGATGTTCCGGATAAGGATATTTGGTGGTATCTGGATACCCGCCGTTTTGGAACGGCTCCACACTCGGGCTTTGGGCTCGGGTTCGAACGGCTGCTTTTGTTCGTTACGGGCATGTCGAATATACGCGATGTGATTCCGTTCCCACGTACGCCGAAAAATGCGGATTTTTAAAAAAATGTTCTGGAAAAATTTTATGGCTAAAATTGAACTAACCGGCCTGTTCAACTGTTGATTTATATCCGACCGGACGATATGGTATCCGTTCGTTTTGGCCAATAATACTATATAAAAAAATGAACAAAACTTTTACTACCGATTTGGATAGTGTGGTGGTTCGCTTCTCAGGCGACTCGGGCGATGGTATGCAACTTACCGGCACATTATTCTCAAATCTTTCGGCAATTTTGGGAAATGAAATTTCAACTTTTCCCGATTTTCCATCGGAAATAAGGGCTCCTCACGGAACCTTAGGCGGAGTGTCAGGGTTTCAGGTGCATTTGGGAGCCAGCAAAATTTATACTCCCGGCGACGAAGCGGATGTTCTGGTAGCTATGAATCCGGCAGCCCTTAAGGTCAATGCCAAGGGCATTAAACACAATGGGGTGATTATTTTCGATACCGATTCTTTTGAGAAATCCGATTTTGAAAAGGCAGGCTTTAAAACCGAAAATCCCTTTACCGAACTCGGAATTCCCGAATCCATCCAATTGATCCCCGCGCAGTTGTCAACGCTAACCCAAAAAAGCCTCGAAGGTTTTGGAATGGACAATAAATCGGTGTTGCGAAGCAAGAACATGTTCGCGCTTGGGCTTATTTGCTGGCTTTTTAATCGGCCGGTGGATCAGGCGGTACATTTTCTCGAAAATAAATTTGGTAAAAAGCCCGATCTGCTTCATGCAAATGTGAAAGTGTTAACTGATGGTTACAACTACGGGCACAACCTCCATATTTCCGTATCTACCTTTATGGTGGAAAAATCGCACGAACTACCCAAAGGAAAATATACCAGCATCAGTGGAAATAAAGCTACAGCTTGGGGTCTGATAGCGGCCGCCGAAAAGGCCGGTCTGACGTTGTTTTTAGGGAGTTACCCTATTACGCCGGCATCGGATATTATGCATGAACTGGCTCTGCGCAAGGATATTGGCGTGAAAGTGGTACAAGCCGAAGATGAGATTGCGGGAATTACCACGGCTATCGGAGCTTCGTTTGCGGGTTCACTGGCTGCCACAAGCACGTCGGGGCCGGGTTTGGCGTTGAAGTCGGAGGCAATTGGGCTGGCCGTAATGGCCGAGTTGCCACTGGTCATCATCGATGTAATGAGAGGTGGGCCATCAACAGGGTTACCTACCAAAACCGAGCAAACCGATTTGCTCCAGGCGCTTTACGGGCGCAATGGCGAAAGTCCCGTGGTGGTGATAGCTGCCAGTACTCCTGCCGATAGTTTCCATTTTGCTTATATGGCCTCGAAAATAGCTTTGGAGCATGCCACTCCAGTGATTTTACTGACCGATTCGTTTATCGCCAACGGATCTTCGCTTTGGAAGCTGCCTAAACTGGGCGAGCTTGCCGGGATTCGTCCCAACTTTGCCCCTGAATCTCTCAAGGATAATTATAAAGTGGTTTCGCGCGATGAGGTTTCGAATGCCCGTTATCTCGCCGTTCCGGGTACCGAAGGTTTCCTTCACAGGAATGGTGGTTTGGAAAAGGATTCTGAAACAGGATCCATTTCGTCGGAAGCTGTTAATCATCAGATAATGGTGGATACAAGGATGGCCAAAGTGGAATATATCAGCAATGTGATTCCAGATGCGAAATTAGAAGGAGACCCGGATGCTGACTTGCTGGTGATAGGGTGGGGAAGTACCCACGGTCATCTGATGACGGCTACGGCTTCGCTCAACAAACAGGGAAAGAAAGTGGCCTTGCTACACTTTAATTATATAAATCCGTTACCTAAAAATTCGTCCGAAATTATAGGAAAATTTAAAAAGGTGCTGGTATGTGAATTGAACAGTGGTCAATTTGCATCGTTCCTCCGTTCGAAAGTTCCCGGAGTTGAATATCTTCAGTACAATAAGGTTCAGGGACAGCCGTTTACTGTTACCGAACTGGAAAATTATATTTCCGGATTAATTTAAAAAAAATCATTATGGAAACAGAAACGTTCAGTATATTTACAGCAAAGGATTTTAAAAGCGACCAGTATGTGCGTTGGTGTCCCGGTTGTGGCGACCATGCCGTGCTGAATATTTTGCAGAAATCTATGGCCGAATTGGGAATTCCCCAGCATAAAATCGCTGTTATTTCCGGTATTGGTTGTTCATCGAGGTTGCCTTATTATATCAATAGTTATGGTTTCCATACCATACACGGACGCGGAGCCGCCGTGGCTACCGGCGTGAAAGTGGCAAATCCCGATCTGACCGTATGGCAAATCACCGGTGATGGCGATTGTTTGGCTATTGGCGGTAATCACTTTATTCATAGCGTGCGGCGCAATGTTAATATCAATGTTATCCTTTTTAATAACCAGATATATGGCCTGACAAAAGGGCAATATTCGCCTACTACGGCCAAAGGTTTTGTTACCAAATCATCTCCTTTCGGAACGATTGAACGACCGTTCCGTCCAGCCGAACTGGCCATGGGAGCCCGTGGAACTTTTTTTGCCCGGTATTTGGATGTGGATTTAAAAACAGCTCAGCAGGTATTGCAGGCGGCAGCTCTACATAAAGGTACTTCTATTGTTGAAAGTTTGGTAAATTGTGTAATTTTCAATAACGGTTCGCATGGATGGATCAGCGAAAAGGATTCCCGCGCCGATCGTACCATTGTGCTGGAACACGGAAAGCCAATGATTTTCGGTAAAGACAACAACAAGGGGCTTGTGTTGGATGGGTTCAACTTGAAGGTGGTTACCATCGGCGAAAACGGAGTGAAACATGAAGATGTCCTGGTCCACGACGCGACTACCGAAGATACGACGCTCCACCTGAAACTGGCTTTGATGGAAGGGTCGGATATGCCTATCGCCATGGGCGTTATTCGCGCTGTGCCTACCGAAACGTACGATGATGCCCTTGTTCAACAGATTGAAGGTGTTCAGGCCAAATCAAAGATAAAGAGCTTCGACGATCTGATTGATAGCTGCGAGCAGTGGAATATGTAAGATAGAAGTTTATATATGATCAAAGGAGGTCTGTTGCAGGTCTCCTTTGTTGTTTTCAGGCGTTGTTTTTTTGTTTTATCGTCTTAAAATTTTATTTTTGTAAAATTAAAAGCAAAATGAAAATGAAACGAGCATGATGAACGAATCATACAAAGTTATGATTATCTTGACATGCGGGTTCCAGCCCGATTTTTTTCGGGACACGTTATGACAAATAAAATGTAAATTATAATCACATGAAACACCCATGACCAAAATAAAAATTTTGGACACACAAGGGAATGATTAGATATTAGAAAACAATTCACTATGCCTGTATTGTTCCCCCTTCTTATTCCCCTTTTAGGGGGTTAGGGGGCTGGGGTTAGTGGGCAGATATAAAATTATAAGCAAATGAAAAGAATATTCATCATCCCGTTGATTTTTATCTTCACCGGCTTTGTGTCGGGTCAGACACGGGTAATTGCGCATCGCGGTTTCTGGGATTGCGGTGGATCGGCGCAAAATTCGCTCGTTTCATTGCATAAAGCGCACGAAGCCGGATGTTACGGATCGGAATTCGATGTGATCGTTACGGCCGATGGTGTTCCGGTAATTCATCACGACGATACGATAGATAGTTTGGTTATTGAAGCTACGAATTACGACCAGATAAAAGATAAAAAGTTGAAAAATGGAGAGATACTTCCTACGTTGGAGCAATATTTTATTCATGGCAGGGCTTGTTTCCCTACGAAACTGATCCTCGAAATAAAACCCCATTCCACAAAGAAAAAAGAAATTCGCGCGGTAGGTACGGTGATCCGAATGATGAAAAGGTATAAAATGCAGGATCAGGTGGAGTTTATTTCGTTCAGTATGAACATCTGCAAAGCCATTTTGCGGTTGATGCCTACCGCGAAAGTATCGTATCTGGATGGTAATGTTTCACCACAGGAACTGAAAACTTTGGGGCTTACCGGATTGGATTATGACTATAAAATTCTGGAGAAAAAGCCCGAATGGGTTAGCCAGGCCAAAGAACTTGGCCTGACCACCAACGCGTGGACCGTAAATGATCAGAAAGATATGGAAATACTTATCGGGATGGGGGTGGATTACATTACCACCAATAAACCGTTGTTATTGAAAGATGTATTGGAGAAGAAATAAGACCAGATGCCTTATTCCAGCGAATTCCAGCCTTGGGCTTTCAGTTCGATTTCTTCGCCTTCGCGGCCTACCAAATGAAGCCCGAGTCCGGGTTTTGTAATATGGCCTACAATGCCGACATTTTCCATGGCTACAATTTTATCGTAATCGTCTAATGGAACGGTGAAGAGCAGTTCGTAATCTTCACCACCGTTCAGAGCGCAGGTAACTATGTTCATGTTCAGTTCCTCGGCCATTACTGCCGCCTGGTAGTTGATAGGAATTTTATCTTCGTAGATGCGGCAACCTACATTGCTTTGCGAACAAATATGCATCAATTCCGACGATAATCCGTCCGAAATGTCCATCATGGCATTAGGAATTATTCCCTTTTGTTTGAGGGCCTCGATAATGTCTTTTCTGGCTTCAGGTTTCAGTTGACGTTGCAGTATGTAGTCTTTCCCTTCGAAGTCGGGTTGAGCTTCGCTGTTGGCGGTGAAAACCACTTTCTCTCTTTCCAGCAACTGGAGTCCCATGTACGCCGAACCCAAATCGCCTGAAACGCAGATCAGATCGTTGGCTTTGGCCCCGTCGCGGTAAACGATTTTTCCCTTTTCTCCTTCGCCAATGCAAGTGATGCTGATGGTGAGGCCTGTGAGCGATGCGGAGGTGTCGCCGCCAACCAGATCGACACCGTAGTTGTTGCAGGCCAGTTCTAACCCAGCATAAAGTTCTTCGAGGTCTTCCACCGAAAAACGTTTCGAAACGCCCAGCGAAACGGTGATTTGCTTCGGCTGTCCGTTCATGGCGTAAATATCGGAGAAATTCACTACGGCCGCTTTGTAGCCGAGATGCTTCAGGGGCGCATACACCAGGTCGAAATGTACCCCTTCGAGGAGCAAATCGGTGGTTACCAATATTCGTCTATCGGCAAAGTCGAGTACCGCGGCATCGTCGCCTACCCCTTTGATGGTTGAACTTTGTTTGATTTTAAACCGTTCGGTCAGGTGTTTGATCAGCCCGAATTCACCGTATTTTGATATTTCAGTTCTCATTTTGATATTTTATTGATGTATAGCCAAATCCCGGAAGCAGTGTGTGAAATGATAATTTCACGTTTATTCCTACAGAGATGTTTTGTTTATTATCTTAACGGGATTTTTTCAATTCTCTTCTGGTGTCGCCCGCCTTCAAAATCGGTAGAGAAGAAAATATCCACCATTTTCAGCGCTTCGTCCGTGCTTATGAAACGGGCGGGCAGCGATAGTACGTTGGCGTTGTTGTGTCTTCTGGCCAGCGAAGTTATTTCTTCGTTCCAGCACAGCGCAGCCCTAATGCCCTGATGTTTGTTCACCGTCATGCTGATACCGTTGCCGCTGCCGCAAATGGAAATTCCGTAGTCGAACCCGCCGTTTTCCACTGCCGCAGCCATTGGGTGGGCAAAGTCGGCATAGTCGCAGCTTTCGGTACTAAACGTTCCAAAGTCCTGGTAAGCTGCCGGATGTTGGGCATTCAGGTATTGGTTTACAATTTGTTTCAGGTCGTAACCGGCGTGATCGCTGCAAATAGCTATTCTTAATTCGTTGATTGGTTTCATCTTAAATAAATTACACGTTAGAAATTAAAGATAACAATACGGTTCAGGCAAACATTTCCACTTCATCTTTGGAAATAAGGTTGCCCCCCAAAATGATTAAACGTTCCACCACGTTCCGAAGTTCACGGATGTTTCCTGTCCACGAGCGCGATTGAAGTGTCGTAACAGCTTCGGGCGAGAACTTTTTGGGCTGAATGCCTTGTTCGGTACAGATGATATCGCAAAAATGATTTACCAGCAAGGGGATGTCTTCTTTGCGTTCGTCAAGCGAGGGAACATGGATGGGTATGACGTTCAGGCGGTGGAACAAATCCTCACGGAAGTTACCGGCCTCGATCTCTTTTTTCAGGTTTTTGTTGGTAGCAGCCAGCACACGCACATTCACCTTGATGCTTTTGTCGCTTCCCACGCGGGTAAGTTCGTTTTCCTGGAGCACCCGCAGCACTTTTGTTTGCGCCGAAAGGCTCATATCGCCGATTTCGTCAAGGAAAATCGTACCGCTATCGGCTTGTTCAAATTTCCCGATCCGTTGCTTGATCGCTGAAGTGAAAGCTCCTTTTTCGTGTCCGAACAATTCGCTTTCAATCAGTTCCGATGGTATGGCGGCGCAGTTCACTTCTACAAACGGAGCTCCGGCGCGGTTGCTTTGTTCGTAAAGCAACCGGGCTACTACTTCTTTCCCCGTCCCGTTTTCGCCGGTAATCAAAACCCGCGCATCGGTGGGCGCCACCCTGTCGATCATTTGGCGCACTTTGCTGATTGCCGCCGATTCACCCACCATTTGGTGGTGTTTGGCTACTTTCTTTTTGAGGTTTTTTGTTTCGGTTACCAGGCTGTTTTTGTCCAGCGCGTTCCGCACCGTTACCAGCAGCCGGTTGAGGTCAATCGGTTTTTCGATAAAATCGAAAGCCCCTTTTTTGATACATTCTACGGCCGTTTCTATGTTGCCATGCCCCGAAATCATTACTACGGGCGCATCGATTTTTTTTTCTTTAACAGCCGAAAGAAACTCGATACCATCCATTTCGGGCATTTTAATGTCTGAAAACACTAAGTCAAATTCTTCATTTCCAATGATTTCGAGACCGGTTTTGCCGTTTTCGGCCAGTGTGATCAGATGTTTCTCGAATTCGAGGATATCTTTGAGCGTATTCCGAATGCTCCTCTCATCGTCCACAACCAGTATTTTTGCCATAAAGTTTGTTAATTGTCATTTTGTTTAAATAATTCTATATAGTCGGTAAACATATACATTCTACCTCTTTGTGTGCCCGTTATTTCTTTTATAATATTCAACTCTGCCAATAAATTGATAAGATTGTATGCCGGTTTTAAAGATTTATTGATAATTGAACTTGTTTTTTGCGCATCAATTATGGGCCTTGTGTATAAATATTCTACCACTTTATAAGCATCCCCACTACGGCTACCAATGTTTTTTAATTTGCCATCCAAAGTCTTTTGCAGTTGTAAAATATTATCAAAAGTTTTTATTCCGTTGGATGATGTTTCAATGATACCCGTAAGAAAAAATTTAAACCATTGATTAATATCATTATGGACCCTGGCACGCATCAAATTGTCGTAGTAAGACATTCTGTTCTTTTCAAAAAAATCGGAAAGGTACAAAATAGGTTGCTTTAATATCCCTTTGTTTACAAGATAAAGCGTAATCAGTAATCTCCCGACTCGCCCATTGCCATCTAAAAAAGGATGAATGGTCTCAAACTGGTAGTGTATCAGCGCAATTTTAAGTAAGTCGGGGAGAGGATTCAACTCATCGTTGGCGAATTTTTCAATGTCTGACATTAGTTCATCTACGGAAGTATGAACAGGCGGAATAAACGTTGCATCGTTGATGCTTGCTCCTCCTATCCAATTTTGGCTATTCCTATATTCCCCGGGTAATTTATGTTCACCTCTGACGCCTTGTAGTAGAATCTTATGAGTTTGTCGGATTAAACGAGATGAAAACGGGAGCGTATGAAGCATTTTTACGGCTTCATTCATGGCTGAAATGTAATTTTGAACTTCTTCCCAGTCGGTTCTCTTTTCTATATTAACATCTTCTTTTGACAAAAAAGCATCTTCGATGTTTGTTTGAGTTCCTTCAATTTTCGATGATTGGGTTGCTTCTTTGGCAATGTGCATTTGTATGAAAAGATCGATATCAACGTAATTGGAATACATATCCAGCCTTCCGAGGTTTCTATCGGCTTTGCTGAGCAGATGCAGTACCTGCATGTCGTTAATACTCCAACTTCTGTTAATAAATTCAGGTTGAAAACTTTTGTAATAACCTTGGTTTATGTATTTACCGGAATTGAAGTTTACCATAAATTAAAAATGGATGGAAGATTTTACATGCAAAATTAAACAAAAAAGTAAAAACCCGATACTGTTATTTTACTTTTATTGGAAAAAGTAAAATAAAGTCATATCTTATTTTACTTTTTTTTAAAGAAGTAAAATATCGGCACTACTCTCTCGGTTTGTTTTCAATGAAAATAAATAGATCTTCACAAAATAATCGATCCGAAGCGATTTCCTTTCGGTATGGATGTAAGCTGCTACAAATCGAATCCAATGTCTTTCCTGAAATATTTTTTGTCGAAACGAATCAATTCCGCGTTTTTGAACGACCGAGCCAGCGCTTCATCTTTATTTTCGCCGTAAGAGCTCACCGCGATGACACGACCACCATTCGTAACCACTTTGTCTCCTTTTTGGGTGGTGCCCGCGTGGAAAACAATGCTTCCTTCCACGTTTCCAAAGCCGGTGATTTCTTTCCCTTTTTCGTATTCTTCGGGATATCCGCCCGAAACCAACATGACAGTAACGGCTGTCCGGTGGTCGAATTCCACGGTTTTCCCGCTCAATGTCCCGTTGGCGGCTCCTTCCAGCAAATCCACCAAATCGGATGTAAGGCGCAACATGACTACTTCGGTTTCGGGGTCGCCCATCCGCGCGTTGTATTCAATGACGTAAGGCTCGCCGTCTACCCTGATCAGCCCGAAAAAGATAAAACCTTTATAAATAATGCCTTCGCTGAATAATCCTTCCACCGTGGGGCGGATAATCCGGTTTTCCACCTTCTCCATAAACGCGGCATCGGCAAAAGGTACTGGCGAAACGGCGCCCATTCCACCGGTATTCAGTCCGGTATCGCCTTCGCCAATTCGTTTGTAATCTTTGGCTTCGGGCAAAATACAGTAGTCTTTTCCATCGGAGATAACAAACACGGAACACTCTATCCCTGATAAAAACTGTTCGATGACAACCGTTTTACTCGATGCGCCGAATTTTCCGCCGAGCATGGTTTTCAATTCATGGATAGCTTCTTCCTTGTCGTTCAGGATGAGTACCCCTTTTCCGGCGGCCAATCCATCGGCTTTGAGTACATAAGGCGGTTTTTGTGTATCGAGAAAAGCGATGCCTTCGTTGAGGTTGTCAGCGGTTACGCTGAAGTAGGCGGCAGTAGGTATGTTGTGCCTGAACATAAAGCGTTTCGAAAAGTCTTTGCTCCCTTCGAGGCGGGCGCCCGATTTGTCGGGACCAATTACCGGGATGCGGCTTACTCTCGGGTCGTTTTTGAATTCGTCAACGATTCCGTTTACCAGCGGATCTTCGGGGCCTACCACCACCATGTCGATCTGATGTTCGATAACCGCGTTTTTCAGTCCGTCGAAATCGTTGGCTCCGATGGGCAGGTTGATGCCCAGTTCGGCAGTTCCGGGGTTGCCCGGCGCGATAAACAGTTGGTTAACTTTGGGGCTTTGGGCTATTTTCCATGCCAGCGCATGTTCGCGTCCGCCCGATCCGATGAGCAGGATATTCATTTTTACAGGGTTTGAAGTGTTTCGTTTTTCTTGCGTAATAAAGATGGAAGAAAATGAACCCGCGGGTAGTTTTGTCCGGCATCTCATACATCTGCAAAAGTAGCTTTTTTTTAGCTTTTTACCAAAACAAAAAAAAGCCATTCGCGGGGCGAACAGCTTTGTATATATGATGAGGTTTTTGTTTCGTTATCAATAGTACCCTTATAAAAACGCGAAAGGTAGTAACGCCTTACTACCAATCTTTGTTAACCTTAAATCTAATACTATGAAAAAATCACGATGCAAAAATAAGCACTTTTGGATGATTGTGCAAATAATTGGAGTTGATTTTGTGTTAAAAACATGTTTTATAACATCTATTTAACTTTTCATTATCGGAAAAGAGAAATTTCATGTTGATTTTGCATTAAAAACCCCCTGCCTTGAGGTTCAGCCCGGTTCTTTCGTCAAGGCCGAAGATCAGGTTCATGTTTTGTACCGCCTGGCCGGAAGCCCCTTTCAGCAAGTTGTCGATGATGGAAACTACCAGCAGTTTATCATCGTGTTTTTCAAGGTAAACAATAGCTTTGTTGGTGTTTACCACTTGTTTCAGGTCGGGATTTTTGGTAGTAACGAAAGTGAAGGCGGCATCCTTATAAAACTCTTTGTACAAAGTCAGGGCCTCATCGGGAGTCCCCGTGAATTTCGTGTAGGCGGTGGCGTAAATGCCACGGGTAAAGTTGCCACGGACGGGGATGAAATTGAGCGTTTTGTCGAATCCGGGCTGCAATTGACGGAGCGATTGCCCTATTTCGGCTAAATGTTGATGTTCAAACGGCTTGTAGATGGAGATGTTGTTGTTGCGCCAGCTAAAGTGGGAGGTGGGCGATGGTTTTACGCCCGCGCCGGTGGAGCCGGTAATGGCGTTGACGTGTATTTCGTCGTTCAGCAAGCCGTTGGCGGCTAAAGGGAGCAATGCCAGTTGTATGGCGGTGGCAAAGCATCCCGGGTTGGCTATGTGGGTGGCACGGCGGATGGCTTCGCGGTTCAGTTCGGGGAGGCCATAGACAAAGTCGTGGTCGGGACGCGCCTGACGGAAATCGGTGGAAAGATCGATGATTTTCACATGAGGCGGCACGATGTTTTCATCCATGAATTTTTTGCTGTCGCCGTGGGCCGAGCAGAGGAAAAGCACGTCCACCTTTTCCAGCGGAAGTTCCGATGTGAAGCGTAAATCGGTATCCCCGGTAAGGTCGCCGTGTACGTCGGCTACCGGGTTTCCGGCGTTGCTGCCGCTGTTCACAAACGCTATTTCCACTTCGGGATGCCACACCAATACGCGTAACAATTCGCCCGCGGTATATCCCGCGCCGCCTATGATCCCGATTTTTATTTTTCCCATCGTTTTCTTTTTTTTTTATCCGACTGCAAAAGTAGTTATAAATTTTTAATTAGTGAATGGCAGGAGGGTGAAATGGCGAACGATATGCCGGGATTGTGAATAGTCCTAAAAACCTGTAACGGTTATTTGGAACTATTCATTATCAGAACTGTATGCCGATAACCGATAAAACAAGAAAATAGATAAGAATTTTCTTTTCATAAAGTTCAATATTTCTTTTTTTTGCTTCCTCTTTGAACTTTTCAGCATACGCTCCCGTCTTTTGCGCGGATTCCGGGTTTTCCTTTTACGTATGAATATCAGATGTAAAATGGCTTTCTATCTATCAACGTGTTTGCTGTTGTGTTTTACCGGTTATTGCAAATACATGCGATTGTTAAATGCGCTTCAAAAATAGTTTATTATCCTGAAATAGGCAATGGACTGTTAAAAAAAACATCCGGGAGCGATTCCTTTGTTTAAAACAGCGAGTAATACTCTTCTTCCGAGTATTTGGTTACCTCTTTGTCGATCAATATTACCGGAGGCTTTACTTCCACCGAGCACTCTACGTTGTTTTCGAAGGTGAAATGGTTGATTTTTCTGTTTACCGAAAATGATTTGCGTTCGCCGGCTCTTACATACATAGTGGATATAAAATCAATTTTTTCGCCTTGCGATGAAAAAATAAAATGTACATTGAAAGTGCCATCGTAGGCGCTGGTGTTGGTAACGTAGCAGTTGGCCTTTAACCGAGGGTGCTCCAGACCCAGGATGCCGTTTTCTCTTGACCATTCCCCTTTTTCCTGTGTGTAAGTGAGTTCTTCGCTGACCTTCTCGGTTACCTTGTACGGAGTTTTCTTTACGTGCTTGCAGGAGATAAAAAGCATTAAAAATAAAATCGGATAGAGTTTGTGCTTCATAAATGTTGTTTTGAAATGTATTTGTTGTATTTAGATTGTATTAACGGAACCATTTGGCTACACCGCCGTGATGGGAACAAGTTCCTCGGTGGTTTTGGCTAAAACTGTAACTGCCATCACGACACAAGGCTGTAGCTCCTACGGGAGTGGAAGAATAATAGGTGGGCGATTGTATGCGCCGTCCTTCCGAGTTGATATAGTATTTTATTCTACCATGATCTTGTTGATGATGCGGACTTTTGTTGAGTGATAAATATTTTGATCTTACATAACCCGTGTAGCCATGGTATGAAACCAATATCCATTTACACTTGCAATTTTCAGCAAGACTTACGGCGATTCCTTGTGGAATTACCGTTATCGTGCCGGAATGAACATTCGCGTCTGAACGTAAATTCAAATTTGATGTTGTGTATTTTATAATATTTTGTGAAAAGGCAGAAAATATGATAATACAGAGAACTGTAACTGCAATGAGTTTCTTCATAAAGTATATTTGCTATAATTAATTGTTGTTGTTAATTAATTTTCAAAATAAAATCAATATTTATTGACTTTTATCGCACAACGACAAAGTGAATTGAAAATCGGCGAAGCTAATGCGGGAGCAAAACCTGCAGTGCACTTCAGTCGCCAACTGCGCATAGGCGGGCGTTTGCAACAGGCGTTTGTTCTCATATTTGTTCATTCATCATTAACTCGTAATGTTCTTTTCCAATACAATTAAATATTTCTCTAAAAACATCAAATAATATTTGTGGCTGTTCATTTGTAATCTTATGATAATAAATACTATCCAAAGCTGTAATCTTGTGACTTTCATCATTAATAGTTGAAATAAAAGCACACTTAATATAATATGTTGGATCTTCTTGATTGTCTCTAAATAGAGCAGACCAAGAATCCTTACCGTAACCAATAAAGTTAACATAACTCTCGATAATTCTACGCATGGAATTTGCAATAACTATGTTTAAATGACTATTTGTTGGTAGGTTGGATTTTATTTCTTTGATAGTATTCCAAAGCAAAGAATAATCATCATTAACTGTTTTATTATATTCCCCTTTTATAGTTGTTATATTGTTTATCTTGACAATCATATAGTGCCAGTAATCTGTACAAATTGGTCTTTTGTCAAATGTTACTTCCTTGTAGAAATAAAGATTATGTGTAAAAACAAAGACCTGGGAAATATTATCGTTTCTAAGAAGTTTCTTTTCTGTTTTTGGGGTTTCTCCTTTTCTTAAAATCAAGTTTTGAATTAACGTTGAAACAACAAAAAGTGCTTGACTATCTAAACTTGAAACTGGATCATCAATTACAATAATTTTTTTCTTACTACCATTGTTTTGAATATTATCAGTACCCACACAGAGCTGGTAAAAATATAAGAAAGAAATAAAATTCTTTTCACCTTCACTCAAACTTTTAAAAATAGGATTTCCAACTGTAGAGTTTTGTCGTTTCAAATAGTATTGGGCTATATTGTTTACAGTTTCCTTTTCAGCGATTTCAAAACCCGCAAATCCAGAATTTCTCAAAATTATATTGATATTCTCAACAGCTTCTCTTGTATTTACAGTTTGATTTCTGAGCGTTTCAATAGTTTGTTTTGAAGAAATAATATCTGCGTTGTATTTTGTAATCAGACTGTTTGCTAATACAGCTATTCTTTGATATTTGACGTCGAGACTGTCAATTCTTTCTATTTCAGCTTTGCAATTAGAAGCCATATAATTCCAAATATTTGCAATCAATGTCGTTCTGTTTATATTTAGCTCTGAAAAGATTTTGTTGTTCTCATTAATTGTCTTTTGAATTTTAGACAATTCTTTTCTTATTGAATTTAGAGATACCAAAAATTTCTTCTCATTTGGATTCTTTAATTTATTTGCTATGATAACGGAATTGACAGTAAATTGCTCTTGAACAGATAAGTAGACAGATGTCACTAAATTATTCGGATTGAAGTCATTTTGAATTTCAAATAAGTTTGCCAACAATTCATCTGACTTTTCCTTATAACTTTTTTGCAATACGATTAAGGCACTTATTTTATCTTTGTATGTTTGATCAAAATATTTATTAAACTGCTCTATCAGTCTTTCGTCAATAGTCTTTTTTTGACAAAATGGACAAATACCATTAGTCTTATCTATAAAATATAGACCTGTTTCTACCCAGTTTCTAGCATTGATTTGCTTTATTAATGTTGCAATATCAACATCTTCATTACCTACAATAACTTCTTGCAACAAAGGGTCTAACTGTTCTTCGATTATCCTTATTTCCTTATAAATTGTAGAGCTTACACTATGAGTAACTTCTTTAATTTCTTTTTCATATAGTGTTTGGTAATTGTCTGTAAGTTGTTGTAGAGTTAATGCTGTTTTATTTAAATTGTTTCTTATTTCTTGAAAGTTATTAGGTTTGCTACCTGAGTGTTTTAAACTGATTTTTGTGAATGTCGTAAATTGATTTCTCTGTTTCCAACAGAGATCTAATAAATCATTTTGTTTCTTTCGTTTCTTATTGCCAATTTTCTCAATTAATACTTCTTTCTTTTTAATTTGCTTGTCGAACTCTTTTATTAAGGCTTCTTTTGCTGTAATTTGTCTATCAATAGTCTCGTTCGCTTGATTTAATGAGAATACTCCTTTTAAAGTCGGATTTCTATTGAAATTCTCATCAGTAAAATTTTCGTCAAAGACTAATATTTGGTTATCTGATTCTACATAACCAACTTGTGAACAATTATTAAATTCGGGAGCTCTAAAACTTGATTCTAAGCATAAATTGTATAGAAACCTGACGATTGTAGATTTTCCAGAACCATTAAAGCCAAAGAAAAAGTTCACTTTCTTCAAGTCAGAAATATGAACCCCAGTACTTGGTTCATATGTTGCTACATTTTTAATGGTAATTGAATTTATCATATATTTTTTTTACCTTTGTTGCTATCCCTTTATTGATTCTGATTTTCTCCAATCGCCAGCGCACCAACTTTTGTCGTTATCGGGCAATGGTATAATCCGGGCTTTCGGCTCCGTTGTATCTTGTTGGGCGTCTTTTTTTATCCTCCCATTGTTTTTCCTTTGCGTTTGCCCGTAATAACGGGGTTTTGCAAAAAGATGTAACGGATTTTTAATAGAAACATTTTTTAGTAAAAGACAGGGTTTACCGGCATTTTTTAGTGTTGGTGTTTGTTATTGCTTGTAAATAAACCGTATAAATGTAGCCGTCAGGAAAGGGTGGTTGTATGTGTGGCTGCAATATTAGTGTATTTTTCACATTGTTAAGATTAAAATTAATTAAAAATTAAGGCTCTGGTGGTAAATATTTGTTAACCTATACGTCGGTTCGGTGCGCTTGTTTGCCGGTGAAAGCCTTTGTGCGGCGGGGTGGTGGTGGGGTCGTAAAAATATTTTCCGTAAAGTATTGTACAATCAAAAAATAATATCTATGTTTGTAGCGCCGATACATTTGTTTACAGTACGGTAAAACCTTATATATAAGTAAGAAATCTTAACCCTGTACGTTGTTTAATGGCTATGAATGGTGCTTTATCGTTTACAATACCCCCGCCTTCTTCAGGCTTTGTTCCGGCTTCGTGTTTCTCTACCGGAACGTTTCCTATCTATCTACATAGCTGTTGTGGTTCGAATGCCGTTTCGCGGACTTCCGCGGAGGTTTCGTGTGCGCGTGCCGATGCCGGTAAGGTGGTGTACTATTGGCTGCGATGGGTCAGCCGCCTGGGCGAGCGCGGCCCGTGGAGCGTCCAGGTAAGCGCCATGGTAGTGGGCTGATGAGCCGTTTTTACAGGATTAACTTTTGTGATTTTTACATATAACATTTTCTTTCATAATATGCATCCTTTTTTGTTGCGCGCACGGTGCTCCTGCATTGGCGAAGCAGGAACTGCCGGCGTACAGCAACAGAAGGATGAGGTTTGGTTAGTTTCAAATACTCATAGAGTTACAACCCTCTTTCGTTGTGAAACGCGGGTGGGTTTTTTATTGGGCTTGTGGGCAAAGGGGTTGTTTACTATCCTTCTTTTAAAATACACATGGTTGAGGCACCTGACGAAAACTCAATTCTTGTAACAACAAAAGATATTCGACATGTTTAAGTGGGGTTTCCCCATTGCTGCCGCACGAATCCTTTCGTGTGGCAAACTAATCTATCCTACCATCAACTTTTCCTCGTTTTCTACTTCCCACCCGATGAAAATCGCGCGGGAGCGGGGGTATCCAATAAATTGGAAAAGCGACAGTATTTTCAGGATATTTCTCTGTTAGGGACATTTGTAAAAAAAAGAAAAAAACATGAGACAATTAATGCTAACTGTTATTTTATTTCTCACGACGGCAATATTGGGACAAACAAAACAAGAGCTGACTAATTTTGTGCCTAAAGGATTCGTGATTTCTGAAAAAATAACCGGAGACTTAAATAAGGACGGGTTAACAGACTGTGTTCTTATTATTAAAGGAACAGATAAAAAAAAGATTATTAAAGATGAGGATTCAGAGGAAGTTGATCTAAACCGACGAGGGATAATCATTTTACTCAACAAGAATAACCATTACGAGTTGACAACCAAAAACTATAATTGTTTTTCGTCGGCGAATGAAGATGGTGGTGTATATTTTGCTCCGGAACTTTCTATTGACATAATCAAGGGAAATTTGAGCATCCATTACGGACAAGGACGATATGGATTTTGTCGGTATACTTTCCGATTACATGATTCAGATTTCGAACTTATTGGTTATGACTCGAGTGATGATAGTGGCCCCGTGGTAAACAGAGAAATAAGTATTAATTTCCTGACTAAGAAGAAACAGATAAAAGAGAATACAAACGAAAATGCCACCGAAGAAGGCGAGGAAGTTTTTAAGGAAGCTTGGGAGAAAGTTCAAATAGATAAGCTTATAAAGTTGTCAGACATTAAAGATTTCGACAAACTTGACTTTAATAACTAAAAAAATAATTGCCACATTGCTGCCGCACGAATCGTTTCGTGTGGCAAACCAATCTATCCTACCAATAACTTTTCCTCGTTTTCTACTTCCCACCCGATGAAAATCGCGCGGGAGCGGGTCTCTTGACAGAAAAGAATATTAAAATCTACCCTTATTAATAAAAGCAAAGAGAAAAAAGGAAAAAAGAATTAAAACATTGGCTAAACCATAAACAATATTTATTCTTCTATTCTTATCTTTCGGAAGAGATAAGTAATACGACTCAATTTTATCAAAACTATCGGTTTTATAATATCGAATGTAATAGACTACAAAGAAAAACATTTGCAAAACAAACCAACTTATATATTTTTTTACTAAATGATGAATTATGCTATTTGGGAAAAGTATTAGACCACTGAGAACAGTTAACAATAAAGAAATCATGCTTATATGAAGCATTGCACTCCATTTCGCCTGATCTTTGCTTCTTCCTAATTTTACAAGGAAAGTGTAAGAAGTATAAAAAAAGAGATCAATTATTTTCATGATATATTATTAAAATGGGGAGATAACTGTACCAACATCACTCCATTGCTGCCGCACGAATCCTTTCGTGTGGCAAACTAATCTATCCTACCAACAACTTTTCCTCGTTTTCTACTTCCCACGCGATGAAAATCGCGCGGGAGCGGGGTAATGCGGGAAATCCTTTGCTTTTAACATGAAACAAAGATATGAATTTATTCGGAAAGTAAGCGGATTTCAAGTCCCGATAGTTATCGGGATATAATACAAAAGGATGTGATTGCAAATCACTCCCGATGGTTCGAAATTTTGCTCATACCCGGATGGACAGACAATGGTTGACGGAAATCGCGGTAATTTCAGCGCGGTAAATGCATCGTCAGATACGTTCGCTATGTTAACAGAGTCTCATTTCTACTATAATTTCTATGTGTTTTATTGTACGATGCTTGTTGCCGGAATCAAAAAAAGTAAATACATTTGCAATGTCCTCTTTCCCGATTGATTTTTTATCAAATATATTTTCCTTTAATTTTATGCCTGTGAAAACGTTATGTCCACTATTCCTGCTCCGGTTTTTCTCCGGTTACGTTCCACGTCGTTCCGGCCTGAATGTGTTTTCTCTTTCAATTTATAACGTTAATATTCATGACATTGGGGTTCTATCGCTTAGTAACTTCCTGAAATCTTTGAGTGTGTTGTCGTTGGGCTTGTTGTTGTCGGGGTGTGTTTTTTACGAAACCCAAATGACCGATGTACCGTTGATCAGCAAAAAAGGCGATTTGCAGGTGGATGGCGGGGTGTCGCTGATTCCCTCGGCGTTTACTTCAGTTTCATACGGACTTACCGACAAGCTGGCTCTTCAGGGGTATGGGAGTATAGGGGTAACCGGATATTATTTGCAAACGGCAGTGGGTACGTACCGGAATTTTGGCGATGGGCGAATCTTAGAATTATACGGTGGCTGGGGTTATGGCAACGGAGATGCATATAATGATGCTAACCCCGGGCATTTGAAGGGAAATTACCAACTGCTTTTTACCCAGATAAATATAGGTAAACTTAACTTCGATGCTGCTCCTCTTGATATTGGTGTCGGGCTGAAAGCCGGATACCTCCATACCGATCTTAAAGACATGGATTATTACAACGACTATGATGGTGAATCGGATTACAGGGCTCGTCGCGACGAGAGTTTACTGATAGAGCCGGTGGCTGTTTTCCGTTTCGGAAGCAATCGGCTGAAATTCAGTTTCAAGGTGGGAAATACTTTACTTCTCAAATTTACCCACAAAGATAATGATTTACCTTATGGTTTTTTTAACTTGGGGGCAGGTATCAGTTATCGGCTATAATCGCTTTGCAAGCAGTGTCCTTTCCACAATTTTCAAATTTCTTCATTTGTTTTTATTATCCCTATTTCTTATCTTTGCTTGATTTTTTGAATTCAAACAATTTTTTAATACATGAAGCGCATAAAGATACACAAGGAAGGACGTCCTATTTTGCTGGGTTTATTATTTATCATCTTTGCTGTCAACCTTATTGTTTACCTCATTTCGCCCATGACGGTGATTGGTGTGAATATCGTGTTGTCGGCCATTATACTTATCTTTTTCACCTATTTTTTCCGCAATCCCACCCGCATTATCGAAATCGATGAAAACGGTATTGTCATTGCTCCCGCCGATGGACGTGTTGTAGTGGTGGAACCTACCGATGAACTTGAATATTTCGGTGATAAAAGGATACAGGTCTCCATTTTCATGTCGGTTTTTAATGTGCATGCCAACTGGTTTCCGGTGAATGGGCGCGTGGTGAAGTCGGAACATCATTCGGGGAGGCACATGGCCGCTTACCTGCCCAAGTCGAGCCACGAAAACGAGCGTTCTACCGTGGTGATCGAAACCGAAGATAAAACGCAGGTACTTGTCAGGCAAATTGCCGGAGCGCTGGCCCGCCGCATCGTTACTTATGCCAGGCCGGGTAAAGCCTGCCACCTGAACGAGCAACTCGGGTTTATCAAATTTGGTTCGAGGGTCGATTTGTTCCTTCCGCTCGATGCTGAAGTCTTTGTGAATATCGGCGAAAAAACCATCGGTAACGAGACCATTATCGCCCGTTTATGTGATAAAAATGACAATTGAAGAAGCCCAGGAAACCGTAGATAACTGGATTAAAACCTACGGGGTAAGATATTTCGGTGAACTGACCAATATGGCCATCCTTACCGAAGAAGTTGGGGAGCTGGCTCGGATCATCGCCCGCAAATACGGCGAACAGTCGTTCAAACCCTCCGACGAAAAATATAACCTTGCCGACGAGATGGCCGATGTGCTTTGGGTGCTCATCTGTCTGGCCAACCAAACCGGAGTGGACCTGACCGAAGCTTTCACGAATAACATCGCGAAAAAAACGGCAAGGGATAAAGATAGACACAAAAATAACGATAAACTTTTTTAAAACAAGATTATGGGTAAAATTGACGATTTATTTAAACACTATAATTGTAATTTAGATGATGAAGCGGTTCGGTTGGCTACCGCCAAACTGATTGCCGAAAAATCGGGCGAAAACGACAACAAGGAAGTATATGCCAGATGTCTGAACCTGATTGACCTCACATCGCTCAATGGTAGTGATACTTACGCGCAAATAGAAGCGATGGCCGATAAAGTGAACGGATTTAAAGCTACTTTCCCCGACCTGGAAAACGTAGCGGCCGTTTGCGTATATCCTGCGCTGGTGCCCGTGATGAAAGGGCGCCTGACAGAACCGGTAGGCATTGCCGCCGTATCGGCAGGCTTTCCCGCATCGCAAACATTTATCGAGGTGAAAATTGCCGAAACCAGCATGGCTGTTCACGAAGGAGCCACCGAAATAGATGTGGTGATTTCGATCGGTAAATTTCTGGAAGAAAAATACGATGAGGTTTACGAAGAACTCGCCGAAATAAAAGCTGCCTGCCGTGATGCGCACCTGAAAGTGATCCTCGAAACGGGGGCGCTGGCTACAGCCACCCGCATTAAAAAAGCATCGATATTAGCCATGGCCGCCGGTGCCGATTTTATCAAGACATCTACAGGTAAAATAGCTGTTTCGGCTACTCCGGAAGCTACTTACATCATGTGCGGGGCCATCAGGGAATGGAACGAAAAGAACAACGTAAAAGTGGGCTACAAACCTGCCGGTGGAATTGTTACCACTGAGGATGCGGTGCATCATTACACGCTGGTAAAAGAAATACTCGGCAGCGAATGGTTGAACAATCATCTGTTCCGTTTTGGGGCAAGCCGCCTTGCCAATAACCTGCTGACTTCCATCACCGGAAAAGAGGTGAAATATTTCTGAGAAATAATCACATAAAAAACCGCCAAAACACTATGTAGGGTTGTGTTTTGGCGGTTTTTTGTTTTTCCGGCTTTATTTCACTTCAATTTTTACCGAACTTTTCACATCGCCAGCCGAAGCGGCGTTACTCAGTACAAAAGCGCCTTTCTCAACTTTCCAGCCGTGGATGTTTTCGTCATAATAGGCAAGGTCTTTTACTTTTACCTCCAGCTCTACCGTTTGAGATTCTCCGGCTTTCAGGAATATTTTTTTGAATGCTTTCAACTCTTTTACCGGGCGCGTAACCGAAGCTTTGGGTTGAGATGCATACACTTGCACCGATTCGGCACCATCTTTTTTACCGCTGTTGGCGAGGGTAAATTTCACCTTAATGGTTTCGTCGGGTGAGTAACTGGCTTTATCAGCCTGCATTTTACCATATTTGAATGTGGTGTAGGAGAGTCCGTATCCGAACGGGAACATGGGTTGTATCTTTTTTGTGTCGAACCAACGGTAACCTACCAGAATATCTTCCTTGTAATATACGTTGATGCTGTCGCCGGGGTAAGCGAGTTTGCCGAACGAATGGGCGGCATTATCTTCGAGTTTGACAGGGAAAGAAAACGGTAATTTTCCCGAAGGGTTTGTTTTCCCACACAGGATATCGGCAACGGCGTTCCCGTTTTCAGAACCGAGGTACCAGCTTTGCACCACTGCCGGAGCATCTTTGAGCCATGGCATGGCCACCGCGTTTCCGCTGGTGATGACAACAATTACTTTTTTGTTGACCTTCAGTAACTCGCTGATGAGTTTGTTTTGCCCGAAAGGCAAATCATAAGCCAAACGGTCGCCACCTTCGCAATCCTGACGGTAGCTTTTGTTCAATCCGCCGAAGAAAAACACTACATCCGCTTTTTTTGCCGTTTCGATGGCGCTGCTGAACAACGAATCCTGGTTTTCCAACGGAGGAATCACCATACCGTAGGCCGATGGCCCGGAAGAATATCCTTTGCTGAAGAGAACCGAGTTCGTTCCATACTCCTTTTTCAGCGCTTCGAGAGGCGACACTTCGTATTTGGGTTTGAGTGATGATGATCCACCGCCATCGGTGAGGTTGCGAACGGCATTTTCACCTATCACGGCAATCTTACTATATTTTCCTGCTTCAACAGGAAGTATTTGCTTGTCGTTTTTCAGCAATACAATCCCTTGTTCGGCCACTTGGCGGGCTACATCGCTGTGGTCTTCGCACGCGAACCGGCCGTAAGAACGTTGAGAATTCATGGCCGTGCGGAAAATGAGGCGGAGGATACGGCGGACTTTGTCATCGAGCACCGACACGGGAACTTCTCCTTTTTTTATCAAATCCAGGAATGGTTTTGCCAGGTAGTAATCTTCGTACCCGAATTTGGCAGCCGAAGTAAGGCCGTTGGTGTAACTCCCCATTTCTATGTCGAGCCCGTTGAAAGCGGCCTCGCGGGTATCGTGGGCTCCGCCCCAGTCGGTTACCACCACCCCGTCGAATTTCCAGTCGCCTTTCAGGATTTTATTCAGTAAAATATCGTTGTGGCAACAGTGCTGTCCATTGTACTGGTTGTAAGCCCCCATCACCGACCATGCTTTCCCTTCTTCCACAGCCGCTTTGAATGGAGGTAAATAAATTTCATTTAAAGCCCTTTCGCTCACATTCACGTTGATGTGTCCGCGGTATTCTTCCTGGTCGTTGAGCGCGAAATGTTTAACGCATGCCGCGACACCATTCTTTTGTACCCCCTGGATGTATGGAACAACCAGGACGGAGGAAAGATAAGGATCTTCGCCCATGTATTCGAAATTACGGCCGTTGAGTGGCGTGCGGTAGATGTTTACGCCCGGCCCCAGCAAAATATCTTTGCGGCGGTAACGGGCCTCCTCGCCAATGGCTACTCCGTAGCGGTACGAAAGTTCGGGGTTGAAAGTGGCTGCCAGGCACGTCAAAGCCGGAAAAGCCGTACAGGAGTCGTTCGTCCATTTAGCTGCTCCCCATGCATCCCATTCAATCTCTTCACGAACGCCGTGAGGCCCATCGCTCATCCATATTTCGGGAATTCCCAGCCGGGGTACTCCGTGCGAGCTGAATTTTGACTGGGCGTGACAGAGCGCTACTTTTTCTGCCAAGGTCATCCTTTTCAGCGCATCATCTATCCGTTTTTCCATCGGCAGCGAGGCATCGGTGTAAGCTGGTTTTTCTGTTTGGGAAAATAGAATGACCGGCATGAGAAACATAAAAATAACAAGGGAACTAAGGGGCAAAAAACCAAAAGAACAAAAAAAAACGCAGGTGGTTACATGTAACATACAGTAAAACAAAATAATGTGTGTTTATGTATTATAATGTATGTGGAAATTTTTAAGCGATAATGGCGCATAGATGAGAACTTATTACCGAGAAACGCGAAGATAACGTGAAGTGGCTTTAATCAATGATGTAGAATGACCGCGAATATTTATAAAAACAATATGAAGGCTTGCTTATGCGGGCTTTTTTTGTATAAAAATGTGACCTGTTGATTCAAAACGTGACCGATGTGGTTACAATTTTGTGACCGAAATTTGTGACCGCGGTTACATTATTAAAAAATAAAAAAGGCGAAAGTTTAACTTTTCGCCTTTTGTCGGATATAAAAACCGCTTTAAATACACCGATACAAAAGTATAAAATTATTCTATATCGAATAGTATTTAAAGATAAATTTGTGTTATGGATTTAATCGAATAGTATTAAATCGAATGCTGGCTTTTATCTGAGCCAGTGCCCTTATTTGTGATAATGGTATATCTTTAGGCGAATGATGTGAGTTTTGACTTACTAACTTAATACATCCTGGGATTTCTGATGCTTGTATGTATTTGATTACAATATACTCTTCGCCCTCCAAATTATATGACAATAAATACATCTCACCCCAAAATATATTGTTTATCATATCGTGAATTTGTCGATAAATAACAATATCACCTGATTTTATTAACGGGTACATACTATCTCCAACCGCATAAAGTCCACCATCTACTTTCCCCAAATTTGGTAGTGATATATAATCAACAGGAATAAATGAGGATGGTGATTGAAATAAAGATACTAATCCGGCAGCTGCTTTTAGGTTATATATAGGAATAATCTGTTTTTCTATGATTTTATATTTAGCAGATCTTTCATTTAAAAGCATTATATCGTTTTTATCAACTTCAGGGATAATGTTTTTACTAAACATTTTTCCTTTCCCGGATATAAACCACTCGTAACTTATTTCGAAACGTTCGCAAACTTTTTGAATAAAATCAAATTTAGGCATCTTTCCATTCCTATAATTGCGAATATTTGCCTCACTTGTAGATACAAGTTCAGCAAACTTAGTGTTTTTTCCATCTGCAAAATGTTCCACTAAATCACTAATTCTGTTTGAAATATCCGTCAATTCATTCATATTCGTAAAATAATTCGAATTAAAATCGAAAATAATTTCGTTTTTTCTTGTTTTAATCGAAACTTATTTCGATATTTGCACCGAATTACGATACAAAAATACATAAAAATATGAATCTGCAAGAAATACAGAAAATAAAACAGCAAGGAGATACAAAAAGAATTGCGCAAATAGCCAATAAAATAGCTAAAGAAACTGGTCTAAAAACTTACTCTGAGACGACTGTAAGGCAGATGTTGAATGGTAATAGAAAAATTAAGCCTGTTGTAGAACAGGCTGCAACTAAATATTACGAATTAGTACAATCAAATAAATCAGTAAACGTATGACAAAACACTTTTTTCCGGTATGTTCAATTGTGTTGATGTGTATTACATCGATGCTTTGTGTAATAAGCCTTATAGGAGGCATAATGTTCGGAGCTTACCACATAATAGCAATAGGTATTACTACGGCTATACTAACTGCTTTTATGTATCGCGATTACAGGCGCGAAACTCACCGAAAAACGATAACGATTTCACTAAAATCATTCAATCGTATCAAGGACGAAGTTGAAAGCCTTAATATGAATGTCAACTTTCGCCTTAATGACGAATGGGTTGAAGTGATTTATACTGAAATAGACAAATTAAAACTTATGAATTTATTATTTAGAAATCAGGTAAAAGTACACTAATATGGATGATAAGAATCAAAGCGTTTTCATGCAAATGCACAATGGAACAAGAACCAATGAAGGCTCTTTCTATACAGGATTAAAACAACTATTCTACGATGCTGATTGCAGCAACAGACACAAGCTTGTAAAAGCATTCCCGGAGTTCTTTGGTGTATCAGTTCCTGAATTCAATATTTACCCCAATAAAAACTAACAAAAATGGAAACAAAAACAGTAATAACGGTTGATCAGATGTCAACCGAAGAATTACAGGCCTATTTGGCTGAACGGCGAAAGGAAGAAATAGCCGAAATGAACCGGAAACGTACCAATTATGAAAAGTACGTGGAGCAAAACACTTCGCGGCTGGTTCGCAAAGCTTTAAAGTTAAATACAATATTGACACTTTTTTTTCAAAACTCTACAACTGTTTTGGAAGAAATGCGCGATAGGTTGAATGAATATGGAGCTATTCGCTCAAACTCTAAAGGTGGTTTTACGCTGAAAACAAACGATGGACAGTATAAAATTGTATATCGCTACTCAACAACTTGCGATTGGGATGAACGGGCTGAAAAAGCCGAGGAATTGCTTAAAGATTTTTTGTTTGACGTACTTAAGAAACGAGACAAAGAGATGTTTGAAGTGATTCTTGGACTTATTGAAAAAAACAACGAAGGAAAATTGGAATTATCTCGGATTCAGACGCTATACGCAAAAGAGTCATTGTTTGATGATCCTCGTTGGGTTGAGGCAATAAGGCTTTTCAAAGAAAGCTTTCATCCGGTAGATAGCAAAATGCGCTTAGAGTTTTACAAACGCTCCGTTGTATCGAAAAAATGGGAACCAATAGTATTAAACATATCAAGCTTATAAGTTATGGAATCAGGCAAGGCAATAGTATCATTTAACGCTGTTGTAGAGACAGAGATTAAACAATGCAAAGAGGTAGAATTGTGCGAAGATGAATTATATGAATTACTCGTACTTGGAGCATTCGATAAAAAGAATAGAGTAGTTGAATTGGATGAGGTTAATGAGATTAATAGTCAGCAGTTAAACGAAATGCTTCTTGGACTTGTACCCGATGAGCTCAAAAACAATTGTGTAAGTATGATTTTCACTGACATAAAAGTAACTCTCTTAGATTAGCCCTATTTTGGAATTAACCGGGGTTCGTTTCCCCGGTAGGGTTCAAAAAAACAAAATTGATGATTATGCAAACACTTTATGTTGACCCATCAGGTAGGTTGATGATAAGCCAACAAGCATTGCTAAATAAAAAGATTTTTACGAGCGACTCCTCGTATCGGTCTCAGAAACGCAAAGGTCGATTGGAAGATGTGAAGATAGATGGAATGAAATGGGTATTTGTTGACAGCCTGACACGAGTTAGTCGCGAAAAGGTATTAGATAGATTTGCGGACATTACACGCGATTATAAGCATTTGTTGAACGATATGACTTCACTGGGTGAAGATTGCGCACCATTGGCTGTTGAATTTACGGCAGAATCGCTTCAAATAAATGAGCCTTTTATTCGGTCAACTATTGAAATGTATATGAATACGCACTATATCGTTTATACGGGTGCTTATTTAGACTTAGGACTACACTCCAACTCAGTAAAGGGTTATGCAAAACAGTGCGCCCTTGTTCAGTGGATAGCTGATTTTGCGAAAAACATTAAAAATAGCGAAGCTGATGCGAAGCGTTGTGAATTACTCCTTCGAAGTTTCCGGATGAATCTGCTTACTTCACTCAATAACATCAAACTTGAAATAAAGGTACCTCAGTCTGAGGTTCGGTTTAATAAATGGTTTGATGATGTTATCACTTCCATGGATAACGGCAAAAAGCCACAAGACATTATACAGGTGAAGCGATTGAATAACTCCAACGCTGGCAAAATTACTCCTGAACAATTTAATATAGTGGCTTATTGGCACATTAACGGTATAAATCAGAGCGTTCCAACGCTTCACCGTAAATGGCTTGAGTGGGGAAAACAAAGCGGATGGTGGATGGACGAAAATGGAAATTTCAATCCTCCAACCGAAGCCCGGCTTTACCAGTTGCTTTCACCGCTTAAAAATGCAAATAGTCAGGAAAAAACCGACCCAATTACATACAGAGCTAATAATATACCATCAGTTAGTCGTGATTTACCTGAAAAGAAAAACCATGTGTGGGTGATTGACGGTACAGCTCAGAATGAAAACGTATTGGAAAAAGGAACCGTTAGGCAGCATATTTACGCCATCAAGGTTGCTGATGTAGCTACACTTCGAATGGTAGGCGTTTCGACTCTTATCGGTGTAAAAGAACCATTCTACGCAGTGAAAGAAGCTATTCTGATGGGTATTCGTGAAACGGGTTACAAACCGGCTATCATTCATTGCGACCGCGGACCAGCATGGAAAGAACTGGAACGTTGGTGCGAAGCTAATGAAGTAAAACTTTATCCATCCATCACCGGTAATGCCAGGGCGAAAACCATTGAGTCTATGTTCAATATGTTCGACAATGATATTACACGATTCCTGAAGGGTTATAGCGGTCAGAACCGGACGGCATTAAGTCAAAAATCAAGATCATCTGAAAAGCGCGAAAATATAGGTAAACAACACGCTCGTAGCGCAGCTATAGCCATGCAGTGGGCAAAAGGCGAAGGTATGAAGGTGTGGAATGAGCGCGTAATTGAAACGCTTGAAAATAAACCTTGTAATAAAACTCCTTTTGAGTTGTGGGAACAAAAAGAAAGCTATGTTCCAAAATTATCTTACTCCCAGTTGTGCGTATTGTGTGGAACTCTACACGAAAAGAAACTGACCATAAACGGTATTGATATTGAGCATAAAACAAAGGCTTATACTTATTTCCCAAGCATTGACACGCCTGAGCAACGTCAAATGGCTGAAAAGATATTCACCTATATACCTCTTGACTCGGTAACTGCTAATAAGATGAAAATATACATTTTGAACGGTGGAGAACCGGCTCCTGTATATGCGCACGATGGCACTTATCTCGGTGTTTGGGGACTTAAAACAAATACAGCATATATAGCTGAAACGGCTGATCAGAAAGCGACGCTAAATAACTTTATGGCACTTCAATACCGGGTTGAGCAAAAGGCTAAAGAGATTAATGCCGGTATAAAAAACAGCATTGAACGACACCCGGACTTTGAACGTATTGAGGCGATGGGTAACGAAATGCTAACCGGAAAACGTCGCCCAATGAGCGAAGCCATGGAAAATGAGCGCAAAGTGGTAGGAAGGTATGATAAATCGGCACTACTTGAAGATGAACAAAATGCCAAATCAGACAGATACGAAGGATTTACGGACGCTGCGAAGAAATTTTGCGAAGCGAAACAGTATCGGGAATATGTTGATCCGGACACTGGTGAAATACACAAAATTGAGATAAAAACTAACTAATAAAAAAACACCTATGACAACACTTCAAATTAGCGAAAAACAGGCAGCATTGCGCGATAAGCTAAAGAGCTTAATGGAAAAAAAGAGCCTGAAACCTGCCGAAATTGCTCGTATATCAGGGCGTTCGGAGGGAACTATTTCGGAACTACTCCGGGATAAAAAAACATTCAGCGATAAATTGCTGAATGTGATTTACGACAGTCTTCGTGATTATATGGGAGAGGATGATCTTGTTTCAACACGTCAGTTTAACAAGATGTGGAATATTGCAGCTTCAGGCAAAAAAATGAGCGATATGCGCCTTGTAGTTGGTAATACCGGCGTTGGAAAATCGGTAGTGTTCCGAAAATTTGCTGAAGAAAACGAAAGTTGTTATTACGTGAAGGTTGACCGCAAAGAAATGACATGGAATAGATTCCTGTACGAAGTGGCTACCGAAATGGGAGCAAAACTCGATCGCAAACGCCTTCGTTTCTCAACTTCTTATTTGATGGACAAAATCATTGCCATTGTTGAAGAAAAAGTCGATAGCAATCCGATGCTCATTATTGACGAAAGCGAGGTTGCACGTAATTCGTTTTTTAAGGATATTAAAAACCTGCGAACTGCTACCGAAGGCTTATTGAGTATTGTGATAGTTGGTATCACTGAAGTAATGACCCGGATTGGCAAAATATCCGGATTGGAATGCAGGGCTTACGAAACTACAGGCGGTTTTAATTACAAATGGTATCCCACCCGCGAAAACAGCAACATTTACACCACATTTGCGCGCCGTATTTCTGTGTTTCGTATCGACAATATAAGTACGGATGATATCGCTGCTTTCTGTGCTGAAAAAGGCATTAAAAACAACAAAGTTATTGCTTTGGCTGCTGCACGTTGGTGGAACTACGAAGAGGCTGACAAAGCCATTAAACGCGCTGAACGCATGGGTGTTGATTTGAGTGAAATTACTACTGAAGAATTTGAACTACTTTAAAAATACACGCTATGACAAACTACGACAGAATGAAGCTTATAAAAGCCGGATTTGTGATTTTCAGAGACCACACAATGCCATTTATGCATATTACGAAAACGAACGAAAAAGGCAATTGGGTAATTCACGGAAAGTATGAATCAATGGCAGCAATGCAAAGAGAGATTAAGCGTATTAATGAACAAGAACCTAAAATGATATTTGAATGAAAACAATTGACAGAGCAGCTACAGAATATATATGTAGCAACAATATTGATTTTGACCCGGGTAAATCGGCATTTAAAGCAGGTGTGTTGTTTGCAAATACTTGGTACGATATTAAAGAGTCTTACGCTCATGAAATTGAGCCTTTAAATGAGGTTTTAGTAAAAGATGCAAACGGTGAAATTGAGATAGCAAAATTAGTTCATATTGGAGCTGGTCGTTTGAAAGGCTGGAAGTTTGAAATAAAAAACAGTGAAACGATTATTGATTTAGAACATATCACACAATTTAAACCAATTGACATAAAATGAACGCAATCAAAGTAACCTCTGAAAAATCCAACGAGCTGCTTGAAGCTGCAATGACTCGCATGCGTTGGAAATTGTGGTTTTCGTTTGCCGAAAGTAAGTACCATCACTTCAGAAAGAATGATAATCCAAAGCGTCCACATTACGATAATATTAATGATTATTGCCGTGAACACTGGGGAAAGACAATTTCAAAAATGAGTAAAGAAGAACTTCAAGAAAAGATAGCTATCGTAAAAAAATGGAAAGAGCCTGAAAAATAGTAATAACAATAAAATATAACCCGTATGCCGATAATTAAAGACAAGCGAGTTATCGAAGGCAAAAAGAACCGTAACAACGAGATACGAAAGTATTTCAATAAACGCTGGAGCGAAGGGTTTAGATACGACGTGATTGAATCTGAAGTAATAGCGAAATGGGGCGTTTCGAGCTCAGCGATAACAAAACTTATGAAGCAAACGGATTAAAAACGAATTAAATACACCACCAATGGCAAAGAAGAAAATTTACAGCGTTAAGAGTATGAAAGAAAAGAAGTTTCATACTCTTGAATTTAACGAGTTTTACGCTAAACTCATGGGCAAACCAGAGCGCAAATTCACTATGATGTGCTATGGCGAAAGTGGTTCCGGCAAATCGGTTTTTCTGATACAATTTGCAAACTATTTTGCAAAAAACTTTGGAAAATCACTTTACAACTCTCACGAAGAGGGTGCAAATCAGACAATACAGGATAGAATCAACAATTTCAATATCGATGCTTCGAGACTCTTTGTGGCCGATGCGTTGACATTTGAAGAAATGTGCACATTTATTGAAAAGAACTACTACCGGCTTGTAATCATTGACTCGGTAAAGTATATGAACTTTACATTTAATCAACTTCGCGAGCTTCGCAAACGCTTTGCAGGTCGATTGTTGTGTGTCTGTATAGTTGATTTCGGAAACTCCAAAGGAAGCCCGGATAGTGGCAAAGATTTACTACATGCTGCCGATGTAAAGATGTACTTTAAAAATGGACGTATCTACAGCATTAGTCGCTATTTGGATGCTCCTGTTGAGCATCAGTTATTTATACCTAAGAAATCAGCTAATCAACATCCAACATTATTTTAACATGAAAAGGTTCAACACTCAAACTCGTTTTGTACCTATAAAAATAGTTGGTGATGAAGTACATCATTTTAAGCTTAAAAATGGCAAAACGAAGGATTTTAAAACCCGTAAAGCAGTTGAAAAATACTGCAAAGAAAATAACTGCATATACTGCGAAGAAAAATACATTTTTTATAAATAATCAAGCTATGCGGGTTTGAACGCCTGCATAGATACTAATCCACAACCATAGAGATGGTCGGAGAAACACTAATTTTTTAAAACAAAAAACTTATGAAACAACTTCAAATTGATGAGCAAAAAGCTCGCAGCCGTTATAAATCGGCATCTACTGAAATTAAAGAAATACTGGAAGATACTTTCGGTAAGGATTTTTTCAATGTATCTGTCGAAGATCGCATCAATTCATTAGATGATGCATTGTTGGAGACTGGTCGGCCTTCAGTACCTGACTTTGATTGTGTCCCAGAGGATTTACGTGATTTTTTTAAAGCAACCTACAAGTGTGTAGTCATTGCTGAAGCCTTGAATGAAGGTAAAAGATTCGATATTTTCAATGAATCAGAGTATCGTCATTATCCATATTTTATAAATAACGGTTCTGCTTCGGCGTTCGGTTTGTACGTTACGCTTTGCGGTACTACGGATTCGCATGCGGGTTCCGGTTCCCGCCTGAGTTTTGTGAATAGTAAGATTGCAGAAATAGCCGGTGAAAAGTTCAAAAATGAATTCAGAGAAATGTTATCACTTTAAATAATCAATTAAAAATTACCAAAATGAAGAAAAATCCAAATTTAGAAAAAATTAAAACTGTAGAAGATGCATTTCAAGCTACAGGTAGAGCAAAAGTTGACTTCTCGAATGTACCTGAAGATTTGAGAGAGTATTTTGAAAGTCAATATAATGCAGTTGTAATAACTGAAGCTTTGAACGATGGTAAAAGGCCAGACTGGGATAATCTTAATGAGTTGAAGTGGCGACCATGGTTTCGTATGTCTGCTTCGGCGTTCGGTTTG